>PJTZ01000005.1_pt1 | contig 835095 bp, 826 predicted proteins | sample 1512131 | NCBI WGS metagenome assembly PJTZ01 (sample SAMN08177679, study PRJNA422409) | Soil metagenome, whole genome shotgun sequencing project. | reverse complement strand
TTTTGCTGACCTCCGAAGCGTTCCAGTGAGGAGCACCCCGTCGGTGGAGTGGCTTCTATGCCCGACTCCCCAACCCGTCAACACCAACGTGAAACTTTCTGTCTTTTTTCCGAAACAGACACACAAAACCACACAATAACAATGCCTTCGCTCGGATTTGAAGACCTCCCAAACGTCACCAAACCCGGCCCAACCTACGAATCACACACCGAATCACACCAGAATCTCGGTCCCAACCTGCCCGGGAATCCGACTTCCTGCGATTCAACCGCTAGAATTCCTCCGATTCACCGACCCACCCCCAGCAAGCATGCATAGACATGCACGCAAATCGGCGCCTTCCGAGGGTTTACGGGGCATAAAGACGAATGGGCGCATAGCGCACCTATGAGCGAACCCGTGCTGGCCACTCCCGAAACCCAAACCACCAGCCTGCGCCAGCAGGTCCGTAGTGCCGTGATCTGGCGTTCCGGCACCCAGATCTTCGGCCAGCTGCTTACCTGGGCTTCGACCTTCATAGTCATCCGGCTGCTTGGCCCTTCGGCCTATGGTCTGTTCGCGATGACCCAAGTGGTCCTGGTCTTGCTCAACATGCTCAATGGCTACGGCCTCGCCAGTGCGCTCATCCAGCGGGAAGATGCCGGGCGTCAGGCGCAGCGCCAACTCTTCGGCATGCTGATCCTGCTCAACTTCGGTCTGGGCGCCGTCCAGTTCCTCGCAGCCCCCGCAGCCGCTGCCTATTATCGGCAGCCCATGGTCGCCGACCTGCTTCGGGTTCAGGCGCTGCTCTATATAGCGACGCCCTTCATCGCCCTGCCCCAGGCACTGCTCTCCCGCGAGATGGACTTCCGCAAGCAGGCGCTGGTCAATTTCGTCTCGGCGCTTGCCGGCGCGATCACGGCGCTGGCCGGAGCATTGGCCGGCATGGACGTCTGGACGCTGGTAGCCGCGCCGATCGCGCTGTTTGTCACTCGCGCGATCGGCATGACGATCGCGGCACGCTCCTATATGTGGCCGAGCTTCGACTTTCGCGGGGCTGGCGACATCGCCCGCTATGGCGGGGTGATGGCGACCGGCCAGATCTTCTGGTTTGCCCAGAGCCAGGCGGACGTGTTCATCGCCGGGCGGCTGTTCGATCCGCATATGCTCGGCATCTACACAACCAGCCTGTTCCTCACCCAGATCTTCGTCTCGAAGTTCGTGCCGCCGCTCAATGAAGTCGCTTTCTCCGCCTATGCCCGCCTCAAGGACGACAAGGCTGCAGTGGGCGCGGCCTTCACGAAATCGGCAAGGCTGGTGATGCTGGTCGCCATGCCCTTTTACCTTGGCATGGCCGCGACCGCCGATCCGCTGGTCGCCGTCGCGCTCGGCCCGAAATGGATGGAGGCGGTGCCAGTCGTGCACTGGCTGGCGCTCGCCATGCCGATGATGACGCTGCAGGTGCTGTTCGCGCCGGCCAGCGACGCCTGCGGGCGGCCGGGGATCAGCGCGCAGAACTCGATGACCGGGGCGCTTTGCCTGCCCATTGCCTTCCTGGTCGGGGTGCATTGGGGCGTGATGGGGCTGGTTGCCGCCTGGTTCGCCGCCTATCCGCTTTACCTCGCCATCTCGACCTGGCGGACGCTGCCTGTCATCGGCGTCAGACTCGGCGCGCTCGTCGAGGCCATCGCGCCGTCCGTGCTTGCGGCAGCGGCAATGGCATTGCTGGTCACCGGGCTCGACAAGCTGCTTCCGCCCTTGCCTGCCCTGCAACGGCTTGCCCTGCTCGTCGGCACCGGCGGTATTGCCTATGCCGGGCTGCTGTTCCTGTTTGCCCGGCGCATGCTGGTCGACTCGATCAACCTGGTCCGCAACCGCAGCGGCTGATCAGACTGCCTGGATATAGGCGCGCATCGCATCTGCTTCCGATTCGATCCGCTCGATCCGGTATTTCACCAGATCGCCGATCGAGATGAAGCCGACACAGGTGCCGCCGTCCACCACCGGCAGGTGACGGATACGCCGCCTCGTCATAAGCGCCAGCGCCGCCAGCACGCCCTCGTCGGGTGCGACGGCGATTGCCGGGGCCGTCATCACTTCGCTTACCTTGCGGGTCAGCGCGGCGGCGCCTTCGCGTTCGAGGCAGTAGATCACGTCGCGTTCGGAGAAGATGCCCGCCACTGCATTGCCGACCATCACAGGCACCGCGCCGATGCGCTTGCCCGCCAGCAGTGCCACTGCGTCGGCTACGGTGCTGTCACCGTCGACCGAGACCACGTCACGCCCTTTGCCACCCAGGATTGCCGCGATTGTCATCGCTCGACTCCTCATTCGGGTTGAGGCGCTTGTGTGTCCCACGATTCGTCCCCAATTGCAAAAGATGGAAGCGCCCCGGGGACTGGACGATCCGGACTATGCTGCCTTCGCCTGGGGGCGCTATCGCCGCATCCTGGCGCGGATGGCACTGGTAGCAGCCGGCGTGGCGGCGCTTTCGGTGCTGATCCTCTGGCATTGGCTGGGCTGGCTCAACTTCACCCTCGCCCTGGCCACCGCACTCGGTGTGTTCTTCACGATCCTGCTCGGTGCCGCGCTGATGGGACTGATGTTCCTCAGCTCGGGGACCGGACATGACGCACAGGTGGAAGACCTGCTGCGCGACCAAATCGAAATCGGCGACTGAGCCCGAGCCCAGCCGCCGATTTTCGGTTCACCTTCAGGCCGTCGCTTCGGCGTCCTTGCGGGCGCGGGGGCGGCGCGGCTTCTTGACCGGCTCTTCCGCAGCCTCGGCTGCCGGAGCGGCATCGCTCACGCCGAGCGCCGGCGGCAGCACCGCCACGTCAATCGCATGGCTTTCCTCGGCCTGGACTTCCTCGCGGCGGGGACGACGCGTGCGGCGCGGCGCCTGCTCCTCGCGAGCAACCGGAGCTTCGGCAGCCACGTCGGCGGCTTCGCCTTCACCCTCGGCGGCATGGCCATTGGCATAGCCGTTACCATTTGCGTTGCCGTTCCGCGGCTCACGCTCGCGGCGGGGCTGACGCTCCGACCGCTCCTGGCGACCTTCACGCTCGCCACGACCCTCGCGATCGCCGCGGCCTTCACGCTCGCGGCGCGGCTGCTGCTGAGCACGCTGCTCGGGCTGGTCATCGCCATCCTCGGCGCGGTTGCCATCGGCCTCGACGTCGAAATCCTCGTCGTCGCTGTCGAAATCGTCGCGGTTGCGGCGCTGCTGCTGGTTCTGCTCCTCGAAGCGCGAGCGGCTCTCACTCAGCACACGGAAATAGTGATCCGCGAACTGGAGATAATATTCGGTGTTGACCCGATCGCCCTGCATCTGGGCATCACGCGCCAGATTCTTGTATTTCTCGAGCAGCTGGGCGGCGTTGCCGCGCGCGCGGTTGTCGATGCGATTCCCGTTACCCTGACCGGGGTTGCCACCCTGGCGCTGCTGCTGCCCGCCACGACCACGACGGCGGCCGGCCTGACGATTGTTCATCAAGGTCTGTATGTCCTGTCTTGTTTACGCTGTCCGTCGGTCCAATTCGTGGGTCCCGGATGCAGTTTACAAATGCGAGTCAACGCCTCGGGAGGCGTAACGCGCCTGCCATGGCCACCGGACTGCAGCGGCTATCATGACCTGGATTGGGGCTGTGCGTTCTTCACGGCCCAAGCTTCAACTTCTTGGTTGAAAGTGCCCTACCCCGTGGCTGTCTTAGCCGGTGCAGCACTAATGTCCAAGCAGAAATATGTGTCGCTTTGGCGTCATTTCAAGTCAGCAGCAGCGCCCGCGGACGCCCGCCAAGATCCTTGTACAAGGTCACCGTGAAACCGCACTTCCGGGCAATCGCGGATACGGGTTCGGCCTGAGTCCAGCCGATTTCCAGCACCGCCGCCCCGCCCGGTGCCAGCAAGCGGCGCAGATCGGGGATGATCCGCTGATAATCATCGAGCCCTTCCACCCCGGCGAACAGGGCCGAGCCGGGCTCATAGGCACGGACCTGTTCGGGCAGATCCTCTTCCGTGCCGATATAGGGCGGATTCGCCAGCACCAGGTCGAATCGCGCCTCGAGCCCCTGCGCCCAGTCGCCACGCTGGAACCCGGCGCGGTCGGCCAGGCCGAGTGCATCGGCATTGCGCTGGGCATAGTCGAGCGCAACTTCCGAGGCATCGACGCCCAGCCCCTGCGCTTCGGGCCATTCGGCCAGTGCCGCCAGCAACAAGGTACCCGGCCCGGTGCCGAGATCGAGGATGCGCGCCGGCGACTTCGCACCGAAATATTCGATCGCGGCTTCGAGCAAAGTCTCGCTGTCGGGCCGGGGGATCAGCACACCGGGACCGACCGCCAGCTCGATCGTCCAGAAGGCGCGGTTGCCGGTGATATAGGCGACGGGCTCGTGCGCCAGCCGGCGGACCATAAACGCCTCGAACCCGGCGGGGGCCGGATCGCCGATATGGCGCAGGATCATCCCCTCACGGGTCACGCCGAGGGCATGTGCCATCAGCAGCTCGGCATCGAGCCGGGGAGAATCGGAGACGGGCTCGAGCGTGCGGGCGGCGTCGTTGAGGGCGACGCGCACGCTCTTTCCATTTGCCGGCGGCATCAGGCCGGGCTGGGGATCAGGAGAGGACATGGCGCGCTTCTCGCTCGAAACCGGGCGCCGGGTGGAGAGCGCCGGAGCAGAAATGTTGAATCTCTTGATACTCCACGCATGTGCGGGAGGGACGCTGAGGCAAGGGATCGATCCGGATTTGCGCAGCGCGAGTCATGCCGGAACCGAAGCAGAAGATTTCCTACATTGCCAGCCCGGCGACTTCATTGTTCCCCGGCCCTCGCCGGGGAACTGCCATGGGTATTGCCGGCGCCCCTTACCCGTCGAGCTGGGCCAGCCGGTCGGCCTCGTCCTGGGCGATCAGGGCGCCGATCAGTTCGTCGAGCTCGCCTTCCATCACTTCGGGGAGGCGGTGGAGGGTCAGGTTGATGCGGTGATCGGTGACCCGGCCCTGGGGGAAGTTGTAGGTGCGGATGCGCTCGGAGCGATCGCCCGAACCGACCTGCGACGCCCGCGCGCCCGAGCGCTCCTGCGCCAGCCGGTCGCGCTCGCGCTCGTACAGGCGGGTGCGCAGCACCTTCATCGCCTTGGCCTTGTTCTTGATCTGCGAGCGCTCATCCTGCTGGATAACGATCGTGCCGGTAGGCAAATGGGTGATGCGCACCGCCGAATCGGTGGTGTTGACGCCCTGCCCGCCCGGGCCCGAGGCCCGGAAGATGTCGATGCGCAGATCCTTTTCGTCGATCTTGATGTCGGCGTCCTCGGCCTCGGGCAGCACTGCCACCGTCGCCGCCGAGGTATGGATGCGCCCGCCCGCCTCGGTCGCCGGCACGCGCTGCACGCGGTGGACGCCGCTCTCGAACTTCAATTTGGCGAACACGCCGGTACCGGTGACGCTGAGCACGACTTCCTTGTAGCCGCCGAATTCCGAATCGGAGGCCGAGATCAGCTCGACCTTCCAGCCCATGCGATCGGCATAGCGCTGGTACATGCGCAGCAGATCGCCGGCGAACAGCGCGGCCTCGTCCCCGCCGACGCCGGCGCGGATTTCGAACATCGCGGCGCGCGAATCGGCGGCATCCTTGGGCAGCAGCGACAGCGCCAGCCCGCGCTCGGCCGCGGCCAGCGCGGCTTCGTTGGCGCGGAGCTCGTCCGCCGCCATTGCGCGCATTTCCTCGTCCGGCTCCTGCGCCATCAGCGCGAGCGATTCGGCCTCAGCACGCAACCGGCGGACTTCGCCGGCGGCCAGCGCCACCGGCTCGATCTCGGCATATTCCTTGGACACCGCGACGAATTTGTCGCCGGAGAGATCCCCGGTCGCCATCTGCGCCTGCAGCTCGTCGCGCCGCGCCTCGATCGCGGCAATACGGTCGGCGGGGATCTTCATCGCGCGACGCCCGACACCAGCGTGGCGACGGCATCGGCATCGACGACGTCGCCATCGATCACGCGCTGCGCGATCGAGACAGCGCCGTCGCGCGACTGGAACGAGACGGTCATCGCCGGATTGGTCTTCATCGCGCGATCATAGCGCTTCTTCGGGCTGCCACTGGCGAACAGCTCGGCACTGATACCGTTGTTGCGCAGGCTCGCGAGCAGGCCGATCGCGGCGACTTCGCTGCCGGCGGCCTCGACCACCACGGCAACCTGCATGCGATCGGCAGCAGGCTCCGGGATCATCATCCCCAGCCGCTCTATTCCGGCTGCCCAGCCCACGCCCGGGGTCTCGGCGCCGCCGAGGCTGCCGACCAGCCCGTCATAACGGCCGCCGGCGAGCACGGTGCCCTGCGCGCCGAGCTTGTCGGTGACGAACTCAAAGGCGGTGTGGCGATAATAATCGAGCCCGCGCACGAGGCGCGAATTGCGCGTCCACTGCACACCCGCCGCATCGAGCCCGTCGGTGACCGCCTTGAAGAAGGTGGCGGCCGCTTCGGTCAGATAGGCGTCGATGTCCGGCGCGCTGTCCGCGATCGGACGATCGCGCGGATCCTTCGAATCGAGGATACGCATCGGGTTCTTCTCGAGCCGGACAAGGCTGTCCTCGCTCAGCTGATCCTTGTGCTGCTCGAAATGCGCGACCAGCGCGGTGCGCCAGGCTTCACGCGTCTCGGCATCGCCCAGCGTGTTGAGCTGGAGAGTCACATCCTCGATACCGAGCTCGCGCAGCAGCTGGTCGGCGAGCACGAGCAGCTCGACGTCCGCAGACGGCTCGGCAACGCCCAGCACTTCGGCGTCGATCTGGTGGAACTGGCGATAGCGGCCCTTTTGCGGGCGCTCGCGACGGAACACCGCGCCGCTGGTCACCAGCTTCAGCGGGGTGTGCTGCTGCCAGCCATTGGTGATGAAGGCGCGGCAGATGCCGGCGGTGAATTCGGGGCGCATCGTGAACGTGCCATCTTCGTCCTCGCCGGCCGCGAAGCTGTACATCTCCTTGGAGACGACATCGCTGGTCTCGCCCATCGAGCGCGAGAAGACCGCAGTCGATTCGAGCACCGGCATTTCGGCGCGCTGGAAGCAGTAAAGACGACGGATGCGATCGAACGTGTCGACGACATGCGCGAAGCGGCGCTGATCCTCGCCGAAGATGTCCTGGAAGCCGCGGATGCGGGCGGGCGTTTCGATGCGTGCCATATTGGCGCGCGCCAATAGGCTGGTTGGGGGTTTGTCGCAACGGGGGAGGCTGGGACGGGCTGCCCTTCCATTCCCTCTACCGCTTTTGCGGGAGAGGGAAAGTGGAAGAAGGAATATCCTGCCCCCCATAACCATAGGGAACGCTACGGCATCCGGAGGATTGTTGCGCGGGGTAACCATATGGTGGAAACACTGCCCACCCACGGGACATAGTTTCACGTTTCTCGCATATTTCTTGTATTGCACCCCTTCCGGGGCCTGCCCAAGAGCTTTTCCGCACTGAACCGCGCCCCGAGTCGGCGCCCTGATCCGGGTTGAACACTTGCACCGAATCACTGCTGGCGGATCCCGCCTTCCTGCCTTTGCCCTGCTTTCCGCCACGCTGATTCTCGCCTCATGCGGGAGCGGCAGCCAGTCCGCGCAAAAAAAGGGCGCCGGCGGGCCGCCGCAGGTCGGCTTCGTGGTGGTGCAGCCCGGCGAAGTGCCGGTGGTGGCCGAGCTTACCGGCCGGGTGAACCCCTATCAGGTATCCGAGGTGCGGCCGCAGGTGGCGGGCATCATCATGAAGCGGCTGTTCAAGGAAGGCTCGATCGTTCACCAGGGCGAGACGCTCTACCAGATCGATCCGCGCCTTTATGCCGCGAGCGTGGCCGAGGCTTCGGCCAGCCTGCAGAATGCCCGCGCCAATGCTGAGGCGGCGCGCACCAAGGCCGAGCGCTACAAGCCGCTGGCCGAGGCGGAAGCCGTCTCGAAGCAGGATTATACCGATGCGCTGGCCGCATCGCGCCAGGCGAGCGCGCAGATCGCCCAGAGTGGCGCCCAGCTGCAGACCGCGAAGATCAACCTGAACTTCACCCGGGTGCCCGCGCCGATCACCGGCCGGATCGGCCGCTCGCTCTTCACCCAGGGCGCGCTGGTGACCAGCAGCCAGGCCGATCCGCTGGCCGTGATCCAGCGGCTCGACCCGATCTTCGTCGACATCCAGCAATCGAGCACCGAGCTGCTCGCGCTGCGCCGTTCGCTCCGCCAGCAGGGCGTGATGCCCGGCAGCGCCAGCGTGCGCGTGAAGCTGGAAGACGGCAGCGAGTTCGGCCGCACCGGCACCGTCGAATTCTCCGAAGTGATGGTCGACCAGAACACCGGCACGGTCACGCTGCGCGCCCGCTTCGACAATCCCGAGGGCATATTGCTGCCGGGCATGTTCGTCCGCGCGGTATTCACCCAGGCGATCGACACCCGCGCCTATCTGGTGCCGCAGCAGGCCGTGGCGCGCGACGCCAAGGGCGCGGCGCAGCTCTGGGTAGTCGGCCCCGATAACAAGGCAGTGCGCCGCGACGTGACCGCCGATCGCACCCAGGGCGCCTTCTGGGTCATCACCAAGGGGCTCAACCCCGGCGACAAGGTGATCACCCAGGGCATCGCCAACCTGAAGCCCAATGCCGATATCCGCCCGGTCCCGGCCGACACGCCGCAGAAGATCGAGACGCCCCGCAAGGGCCAGGATAGCGGCGCCTCCAAGTCCAAGGGCGGCTAAGCACCCATGTCCCGCATCTTCATCGATCGCCCGATCTTCGCCTGGGTGATCGCGATCATCACCATGTTGCTCGGCCTGGGCGCGGTCTTCTCGCTGCCGATCGCGCAATATCCCGACATCGCGCCGCCGCAGGTCAATATCCGCGCCACCTATCCCGGCGCCTCGGCCGAGACGGTGCAGAATTCGGTGACGCAGATCATCGAGCAAAACCTGACCGGCATCGACGGACTGCTCTATTTCAGCTCGTCCTCGACCTCGCGCGGGCAGGTGACGATCAGCGCGACCTTCGACAAGGGCACCGATCCGGACATCGCCCAGGTCCAGGTGCAGAATCAGGTCCAGCAGTCGCTCTCGCGCCTGCCCAGCCAGGTGCAGCAGCAGGGCGTTCGCGTCACCAAGTCGAACCCCGATACGCTGCTGCTCGTCGGCGTCTATGACGAGACCGACAAGCGCACCAATCGCGACGTGTCCGACTGGCTTTCGTCGAACCTGCAGGACACGCTGTCGCGCCTGCCGGGCGTGGGCGACGTCAATGTCTTCGGCTCGCCCTATGCGATGCGGATCTGGCTCAATCCCTCGGCGCTGGCCAGCTACAGCCTGATGCCGAGCGACGTGGTGACTGCGATCACCAACCAGAATACCGAAATCGCCGCCGGCGAGATCGGCGGCCAGCCGCAGCCGAACACCCAGATGCTCAACGCGACGGTGACCGCGCAGTCGCGGCTGCAGACGCCCGAGCAGTTCGCCAAGATCATCCTCAAGACCCAGACCAACGGCGCGCATGTGCTGCTGAAGGACGTGGCGCGGATCGAGCTGGGCGCGGAGAATTACAACGCGGTCAGCCGGGTGAACGGCCATCCCGGCTCGGGCATCGCAATCAGCACCGCGCCCGGCGCCGACGCGCTCAAGACCGCCGAGCTGGTCAAGAAGACGGTGGCGGATGCGGCGAAGAACTTCCCCGAGGGGCTGAACTACGCCTATGCCAACGACACCACCGAGTTCATCAAGCTCTCGATCGAGGAAGTGCAGAAGACGCTGATCGAAGCGATCGTGCTGGTCGTCATCGTGATGTTCGTGTTCCTGCAGAGCTGGCGCGCCACGCTGGTGCCGATGATCGCGGTGCCGGTGGTACTGCTCGGCACCTTCGCGGTGTTCTATGCGCTGGGCTATTCGATCAACACGCTGACCCTGTTCGGGCTGGTGCTGGTGATCGGCCTGCTCGTCGATGACGCCATCGTCGTCGTCGAGAATGTCGAGCGGCTGATGGAGGAAGACCCCGAACTGACGCCGCGCGAGGCGACGATCAAGTCGATGGACCAGATCCAGGTTGCGCTCGTCGCAATTGCACTGGTGCTCTCGGCAGTGTTCCTGCCGATGGCGTTCTTCGGCGGATCGACCGGCGTGATCTATCGCCAGTTCTCGGTGACGATCGTCTCGGCGATGATCCTGTCGGTGCTGGTCGCGCTGATCCTGAGCCCGGCGCTCACCGCCACCGTGCTCAAGCGCAAGAAGGATATGCCCGAGCCGGGCAGCGGCTGGTTCGCGCGCCGCGTGCCGGCGGTGGGCCGCTGGACGCGCACCGGCTTCGAGAAGTTCAACCAGGGCTTCGACTGGACGATCGAGCGCTACACGCGGACGATCTCCTATGTCGTCGATCGCAAGTGGATCTTCCTGCTGATCTACCTGCTGGTCTGCGCGGTGCTGGTGCTGATGTTCTACCGCCTGCCCACCGGCTTCCTGCCGACCGAGGACCAAGGCGCGGCGAGCGTCCAGTTCCGCCTGCCCGCCGGCGCGACGCAGAGCCGCACCCAGGAAGTGCAGCTGGCGATCGAGAAATATCTGCGCGAGCAGGAAGGCAAGAACGTCAAGACCACCTTCACCGTGACCGGTGGCGGCGGTGGCGGCGGCGCGAGCGGCCAGAATACCGGCCAGGGCTTTGTGAACTTCGTCCCCTGGGACGAGCGCCCGGGCAAGCAAAACGGCGCCGACGCGATCGTCCAGCGCGCGGCGGGTGCCTTCCGCAACTTCCGCGACGCGCAGGTCTTCGCGCTGGTGCCGCCGGCGATCCGCGGGCTCGGCCAGTCGAACGGCTTCACGCTCGAACTGCAGAATTCGAGCGGCATGTCGCGCGAGGACTTTGTCGCGGCGCGCGACAAGCTGCTTGCCGCGGCCAATGCCGATCCGGACCTGCAGGCGGTGCGCCTGTCGGACCTGCCCGACGTGTCGACGCTCAACATCCAGATCGACCAGGAGAAGCTGGCGGCGCTGGGGCTCACCCAGGCCGATGTCAACAACACGCTGTCGACCGCCTGGGGCGGCCGCTACGTCAACGACTTCATCGATCGCGGCCGCGTGAAGCGCGTCTATGTGCAGGGCGATGCGCCCTATCGCGCCGACCCGCAGAACCTGAGCGACTGGTTCGTGCGCGGCAACAACGGGCAGATGGCACCCTTCTCCGCCTTCTCGACGATCGGCTGGGCGACCGCACCGACCACGGTGTCGCGCTTCCAGGGCATCTCGTCCTTCGAGTTCCAGGGCCAGCCGGCCCCGGGCAAGAGCTCGGGCGAAGCGATGAACCGGATGGCAGAGCTTGCCGCGCAGATCCCGGGAACCAGCATCGCCTGGGCGGGCCTCTCCTATCAGGAGCGGCTGGCGGGCGGACAGGCGCCGTTGCTCTACGGCGTGTCGCTGCTGATCGTGTTCCTGTGCCTGGCCGCGCTCTATGAGAGCTGGTCGATCCCGGTCGCCGCGATGCTGGTGGTGCCGCTCGGCCTGATCGGCGCGGTGTTCGCGGTAAGCCTGCGCGGCTTGCAGAACGACGTATATCTGCAGATCGGCCTTCTCACGACGATGGGCCTGGCCGTGAAGAACGCGATCCTGATGATCGAGTTCGCCGAGCGCGCCGAGAAGGAAGGCAAGCGGGTGATCGAGGCGGCGCTGGAGGCGGCACGCATCCGCTTCCGCCCGATCGTGATGACTAGCCTCGCCTTCATCTTCGGCGTGCTGCCGCTGGCGATCTCGACCGGTGCCGGCGCCAACAGCCGCATCGCGATCGGCACCGCCGTGATCGGCGGCATGCTGACCGCGCTGATCCTCGCGATCTTCTACATCCCGCTGTTCTTCGTCCTCGTCCGCCGCGGCGTGCGCGATTCGCTCAAGGCGGTGCGCGAGCGCATCGGCAGCACCAAGCCGGAGGCGCAGGCATGAAGCGCATCGTCCTAACCCTGATGCTGGGCAGCGCACTGGCCGGCTGCTCGATGGACCCCAAGCTCGAGACCCCGGCCGCGCCGGTGCCGCCGAGCTGGCCGACGGGCGATGCCTATCTCAAGGCGAACGAGGCCGCGCTTCCCACGGTGACCTATCAGGACATCTTTCGGGATCCGCGCCTCCAGAAGCTGATCGAGACCGCGCTGGCCAACAACCGCGACCTGCGCATCGCCGCGGCGAACATCACCGCCGCCCGCGCGCAATATCGCATCCAGCGCGCCGACCGCATTCCCGGCCTCGACGCGGGTGCCGGCGCCACTGTCTCTAAGGCTGATGGCAGCGATCGCCAGACCAGCTTCACCGGCAGCGTGAGCATTCCCGCGTTCGAGCTCGACCTGTTCGGTCGCGTCGCCTCGCTGACCCGGGCCGAGCAGAATCGCTGGTTCGCGACCGAAGCGGCGGCCCGCGCCACCCGGCTGACGCTGATCGGCGACATCGCCTCGGCCTGGCTCAACCATGCCGCGGATGCGAGCCTGCTCAAGATCGCGCAGGATACCGCTGCCAATGCCGAGCGCTCGGTCAAGCTCACCGACATGCGGCTAAAGGGCGGCATCGCGCCGCGTACCGATCTGGCCCAGGCCCAGCAGACGCTGGCCAGCGCCCAGTCCGACGTCGCATCGCAGACCACCGCACTGGCGCAGGACGTCAACGCACTGCGACTGCTGGTCGGCACCGAGATCGACCCTGCCCTGCTCTCTTCGGCGATCGAGGAAGCCGCGCCGACGGTGGCCGAGCTGCCCGCCGGCGTCGATTCGGGCGTGCTGCTCCGCCGCCCGGACGTGGTGCAGGCCGAATATACGCTGCGCGCCGCCAATGCCGAGATCGGCGCCGCGCGCGCCGCGCTGTTCCCGCGCATCTCCCTGACCGGGCTGCTCGGCCTTGCCAGCAATGCACTGAGCGGCCTGTTCTCGGGCGAGGGCTTCCACTGGTCGGGCGGGGCGAGCGGCAGCTATTCGATCTTCAACGCCGGCGCCGGGCGCGCGGGCGTGCAGGTGAGCCAGGCGCAGCGCGATGCCGCACTCGCCACCTATGAGAAATCGATCCAGACTGCCTTCCGCGAAGTTGCCGACGCCCTGGCGCGGCGCGGCACGATCGCCGACCAGCTCAAGGCCGACACCGCCAATTTGACGGCGGCGCAGGACAGCTATCGCCTGTCCGAAGCACGCTATCGCGGCGGGATCGACAATTTCCTGGCAAACCTAGTGGCGCAGCGTTCCTACTACACCGCACAGCGCGGGCTGGTGAACACGCGGCTGGTTGAGGCGACCAATCTGGTGACGCTGTATCGGACGCTGGGCGGAGATTCGCTGCTCACCTCCGCGCCATCCGGGCCAGAGCCTGCAACAACTACGCCCTAAGAAAAATCCTCGCCAGAAGGGACCAGCCGCCACTGGCTTCGCCGGCGGTCCCACTCTTCTCTCCGGGAGAGGATTCTTGCAGGTGATTCGGCATAGAAACCCTGGACCCAGGCATTCGCCGGGGAACGCCTCCGTCACAGGCCACCGCTGCCCTAGCGGAAATCGACCCACGCTTTTCCGCCCCTTTCTTCCCGGCTATCGGTTGCGAAGAGAAACGGGAGTGGAAGCATGGCCTACGAGACGATCCTGACCGCGCGAGCCGGCGATGTGCTGGTGATCACGCTGAACCGGCCCGATCGCCTCAATGCCGCGCCGCCCCAGATGTTTGACGAGATCCGCGACGCGCTTGCCAATCTGGACGGCGCCCGCGCGGTGCTGTTCCAGGGGGCCGGCCGGGCCTTCTGCTCGGGGGCCGATGTGGCGAGCGGAGCGCTGGCTTCCGCCGATCCGGGCAATGCCACCCATGCGGCGCTGACCGACCATTACAACCCGACGATCCTGGCAGTGACCCGCCTCGGCGTGCCGGTGGTGAGCGCAGTGCGCGGGGCTGCGGCCGGCATCGGTTGCAGCCTGGCGCTGGCCGCCGATTTCTGCGTGGCGAGCGACACCAGCTATTTCCTCCAGGCGTTCATCAATATCGGGCTGGTGCCCGATGGCGGCGCAACTTGGCTGCTGCCCCGGCTGGTCGGCCGGGCGCGGGCCGCCGAGATGATGATGCTTGGCGAGAAGCTGCCGGCGATGAAGGCGCGCGAATGGGGGCTGGTGCACAGCGTCGTCTCCGACGAGCAACTCGAGCATGAGGCACTGGCGCTCGCCACCCGCCTCGCCGCCGGGCCGACCCAGGCACTCGGCATGATCCGTCGCGGGCTCGGCCAGGCGCTGGAGCTGTCGCTGGAGGAAACGCTGGCGATGGAAGCCAACCACCAGCGCTCCGCACGCGGCACGGCGGATTCGATGGAGGGCGGGCTGGCGTTCCTGCAGAAGCGGAAGGCGAATTTTACCGGGAAGTGAGGGCTTAGCGGCTCCCCCTTTTCACTCCCCTCCCCGCAAAGGGGGCTAGCGGAGCGAGCGCGGCGGGCCGGAGTGAATAAAGAAAAGGCCGGGCATCGAGCCCGGCCTTTCCTAACCCACCCCTAGCCCCTCCCTTGCAGGGAGGGGAACGGGAGCACCCTAATGCGCGGCGCCCGGGCCCACTGCCCTTGTCGGCCGCGGCGTCAGCCAGATGATCATCGCCGCTGCGACGAAGACGATCGCCGACATCAGGAAGATATGGCTGGTCGCCAGCGCAAAGGCTTCCTTGTCGACCAGCTGGACGATCACGCTGCGCGCCTGATCGAGCGAGAAGCCTTGGGCCGCGAGCGCATCGACGGTGCCGTCGGTGTTGAGCTTCGAGGTGATCTCGCTGCGCGCGACCCGAGCGCTGTCGTCCCAAGCGGTGGTGGCGATCGAGGTGCCGATCGCGCCCGCCATCGTGCGCAGGAAGCTCATCACGCCTGCCGCCGATGCCGTCTCCTCCGGCCGCACCGAACCCAGCGCAAGCGTGGTCAGCGGGATGAAGAAGAAGGGCATGCCGATGCCCTGGAGCAACTGCGGAAAGGCGAGGCTCCAGAAATCGGCCTGGCTGTTCCAATGGACGCGGAGCAGCGAGGTGAAGCCGAGCCACAGGATGCCGAAGCAGACCAGCGCGCGCGGATCGGCCTTGGTGCTGAGCTTGGCGACGATCGGCGACATGATGACCGCCGCCACGCCGGTGAACGCCGTGGCATAGCCGGCATAGGTGGCAGTGTAGCCCATGCTCGTTTGCAGCCATTGCGGGATGATCACCGCCGAGGCGAAGAAGGTCGCAAAGGCGAAGGACAAGGATGCCACTGCCACGGTGAAGCCCCGGTGCCGGAACACGCGCAGATCGACGATCGGCTGGTCCTCGGTCCCTTCCCAGGCGAGGAACACCAGGAAGCCGACCAGCGCGGTGACGCCGAGCATCACGATCGTCGTGTCGTTGAACCAGTCATGCTCGCGGCCGAGATCGAGCATGATCTGCAGCGCGCCGATCCACAGCAGCATCAGCATCAGGCCGACACGATCCACCCGCAGCTTCTCCGTCGGCGTCTCGACCCGGGAGAGCAAGCGCGTCGCACCGAAGGCGCAGAGCGCGGCGACCGGGATGTTGATGAAGAAGATCCAGTGCCACGACCAGCTGTCCGAGATGGTGCCGCCAAGGATCGGACCGAGGATCGGCGCGACGACGGTGGTCATCGCCCAGACGCCCATTGCCTGGGCACGCTGCTGGGGCGGGAAGATGCGCATCAGCAGCGTCTGGCTGAGCGGCATCAGCGGGCCGCCGCACAGGCCTTGGCCGATACGGCAGGCAACGAGCATGCCGAGCGAACTCGACAGGCCGCACAGCACCGAGAAGACGCCGAAGCCGATCATGCCGAAGGTGAAGGTGCGCACCGTGCCGAAGCGGCCGGCGAGCCAGCCGGTGAGCGGCACGCAGACGGCCTCCGCCACGGCGTAGGAGGTGATGATCCACGTCCCCTGGCTGCCCGAGATACCCAGGCTGCCCGCGATGTGCGGCACGGAAACGTTGGCGATGGTGGTGTCGAGCACCACCATGAAATTGGTGAGCGCGAGCACCACGCCCGCCAGGATCAGCGACACGCCTTTCAGCGGCGCCATTTCCTCGGCCTTGCCGTTCATGGCCTGAGTCCTCAGTTAGCCGAGATGTCGATCTCGGCGTCCATGGAAAGGCCGACGCGCAGCGGGTGTGCGGCGAGTTCCTTCGGGTCGAGCTGAACGCGCACCGGCAGGCGCTGGACCACCTTGATCCAGTTGCCCGTGGCGTTCTGTGCCGGGATCAGCGCGAAGGACGAACCGGTGCCGCCCGACAGGCCGACGACCTTGCCGTGATATTCGACGCTGCCGCCATAGAGGTCGGACTTGAGCGTGACCGGCTGGCCGACCTTGACGCGGGTCAGCTGGCCTTCCTTGAAGTTGGCATCGACATAGAGCTGGTTGATCGGGACGATCAGCATCAGCTGGGCGCCGGGTGCGACGCGCTGGCCGACCTGGACCGCACGGCGGGTGACCACACCGTCGACCGGCGCGCGGATCACGGTGCGGGTCAGGTCGAGCCGGGCCTGATCGACCTTGGCCTGGGCGGCGAGGACTTCCGGCGCCGAATTGGCGGTGGTGCCGCTGATCAGCGCGTTGTTCGCGGCCAGCTCACCGCTGGCGGCGCCGCGGGTCGAATTGGCCTGGGCGACGCCGGCGCGCGCCAGCTCCAGATTGGCCTTGGCCGAGGAGAAGGCGTTGGTCGCCGAGGTAAGCTCCTCACCCGACACCGCACCATTGGGGGCGAGGCGCTGGCGCCGGGCGAGGTCCACCCGCGCCTTCTCGTAATCCGCCTCGGCGGCGACGAGCTGGGCGCGGGCTCGGGAAATATCGGCGCTGCGGGCCTGGACCTGCGCGGCGAGCGCCGCGCTGGTGGCCGAGGTCTGGCCGTATTGGCGACGGGCCTTGGCGAGATCGGCCTCAGCCTGGGCGAGCGCGATCCGCGCATCGCTGTCGTCGAGCTGGACGAGGATATCGCCCTTCTTGACCTGCTGGGTGTCGGACACCGCAACCCCGGCGACTTGCGCGGCGACCATCGGCGTCACGCTGGCAGTGTCGGCGCCGACATAGGCGTTGTCAGTGCTGATATAGTGGCTGCCGACCAGCGCATACCACGCGCCATAGCCGACACCGGCGATCAGCACCGCGCCGGCGATGCCGGTGAGCAGGCGCTTGCGCAGGCTGGGCTTGGCGGGTGCCTCCGGTGCGGCAGTGTTCGCGACATGGAGATTGGGTTCGGCATCAGCCATGGGTCGAGTCCTTGGTTGCGGCGTTCGCTGCCGCGGTGTCAGTGGAAAAGCCGCCGCCCAGCGCGCGGACCAGCTGGACATCGAGCGTGAAGGCCCGGGCCTCGAGGTCGGCGACGATCTGGCGGTTCTGCAGCACGCTCTGCTCGGCGGTCAGCACGTCGAGGAAGGTGGAGAGCCCGCCTTCATAGCGCTGGCGGGCGATCGAATAGGCGGCTTCGGAATCGGCGAGCGCCTGGCGGCTCTCGGAGAGGCGGGTGACCAGCGCGTTCTTGCTGGTCACCGCATCGGCGACTTCGCGATAGGCGGTGGTGACGGTCGAATCATAGGTGGCGACCGCTTCGTCGAAGCTGGCGCGCGCGCCCTTGTACTGGCCGGCAAGCGCGCCGCCGCGGAAGATCGGCAGGCTGACCGCGGGGCCGACCGAGCCATAGGTCGATCCGCTCTTGAACAGATTGTCGAGGCCGAATGCCTGGAAGCCGATCAGCGCGCTGATGTTGACCGAGGGGTAGAAGTCGGCACGCGCGACCTTGATGCGGCTGGCGGCGGCTTCGACCCGGGCACGGGCGGCGGCGATGTCCGGACGGCGGCCGATCAGATCGGTGGTGACGCCGGCGGGAAGCCCGTGCGTCTCGGCCGGGCCGGCGGGGAGCGCAATGGTCAGGCCGCGGTCCGGGCCCTTGCCGAGCAGCGCGGCAATGCGGTTGCGGGTCAGGCCGATCGCCTCGTCGGTCGCGGCGAGATCGGCGCGGGCAGCGGGGACGGCGGCATCGGCCTGCTTCAGTTCGGCGCGGGTATCGAGGCCGTTGGTGACGCGGTCGCCGACCAGCTTCTGGGTCTGGGTGCGCAGCTCGAGCGCCTTGGCCTGCACCGCGCGCTGCGCGGCGAGGCGGGCGAGATCGGCATAGGCGCTGGCGATGTTGGTCGACAGGACGAGGCGCGACTGCTCGAGTTCGATCCGCGCGGCCTCGGCATCCGAAGTCGCGGCGGCGAGCGAGGCGCGGTTCTTGCCCCACAGATCGAGATCGAAGCTGAGGTTCGCGGCGACCTGGCCGCTGTCGTTCCAGCCCTTGGGCACGAAGGCGGCGGGGATGCCGTTATTGTAGCTCTGCTTGCCCTCGGTCGCGCCGGCCTGGACGCCGACCGACGGCAGCAGCGCGGCGCCGGCCTGCTGGGCATAGCCCTGCGCCGAACGAAGCCGCGCGGCGGCGGCGGCGAGATCGGGCGAGTCGGCCAGGCCTTCGGCGATCAGGCCGCTGAGCTGGGTGTCGCCATAGGCACTCCACCAGTCATTGGCCGGCCAGTTGGCGGCGTCCCCTTTGAGCGACTGGTCCGCGGCATAGGCAGTCGCGGCACGCACTTCCGGGCGGGCACCGAGGTTCGGCACCGGGGCACAGGCGGAAAGGAGTGCGGTCCCGGCGGTCGCGGTGAGCAGCAGCGGGCGAAGAAAGAATCGACTCATGATATAAATACCGTACTGTCTGGTACGGCGATGCATTTGGGTGCGGCGCAGCATCTTGTCAACCGAAAAATCGTACCCCATAGTACGGTAATGACAAAAATGGTGGAGAAGGCGCCCGGCAAGCGTGAGGCACGCAAGGAGGAACGCCGCGAGGCGATCCTGGCGATCGCCAAGCGCGTATTCCTCGATCAGGGCTATTCGGGCGCGTCGATGTCGGCGATCTCGGCCGAGCTGGGCGGGTCCAAGGGCACACTGTGGAGCTATTTCCCGTCCAAGGAAGAGCTGTTCGCCGCCGTGCTCGACGATGCGACCCGGGATTACCGCGCGCAGCTCGCCGATGTGCTCAAGCCCGGCGAGGACGTGCGCGCCGCGGTGCTGCAATTCTGCAGGAGCTTCATCGCCAAGGTCTCATTGCCCGATGGGCTGCGCCTGCACCGGCTGATCGCGTCCGAAGTCGGCCGCTTCCCCGAGATCGGCGAGATCTTCTATCGCCGCGCTCCGCTGCCGACCCAGCAGCTGCTTGCCGCGTTCTTCGAGCAGGCGATGGATGCCGGAACGCTGCGCCGCGACGACCCGCTGTTCGCGGCACGGGTGCTGGCCTCGCTGTGCCTGGGCGTGCAGCAGCGGATGATCTGGGGGCAGGAGCTATCCGCCGCCGAGCGCGACCAGGAGGCCGGGAAGATGGCCGAGATATTTCTCCGCGCCTTCGCGCCCGACTAGAGCGGCACCCCGTCGAGCGTGACCGCCTCGACGCCGATGCAGCGGAGCATCTTCTCCGCGACGATGATGCACGGCGGACCGTCCAGCTCGAGATCGAGCCGCACGGTCATGCCGTTGTCCGTGACCCGCACGTCCATCTCCGGCGCGAGCAGATCGTGCTGCGCGGCCAGCCCGATCAGCCGGCACAGCAAGGCGGCGCTCGATTCGCCGACAATGTCGAGGCGCATGGCTCAGGCGGCTTCGCGCACCGGGGCGAGCGGCGCGGCGGTGATCCGGGCGCGGGCGAGCGCATCGGCGGCGCGGTGCGGCGCCAGCCGCTCGCGCGCCGCATAGGCAAGCACCGCGCCGAGCCGCAGCCCCGTGGCATGGACGCGCGTCGCCACTTCATCGGCGCTCCAGCCGAGATATTCGCCGGCAACGCTGATGATTCCGCCAGCATTCACAACATAATCGGGCGCATAGAGGATGCCGCGATCGGCCAGCCGGTCGCCATCCTCGGGCGTCGCCAGCACATTGTTCGCCGCCCCGCAGACGACCCGCGCCCGCAGCCGCGCCACGGCGTCCCCGTCGAGAACTCCGCCGAGCGCGCAGGGCGCGAAGATCGCGCAGCGCGCATCCAAGATGCTGTCACGCCCCATGATCTCGGCATCGTAGCGGCAGGCAACTTCGGCCGCGACGCCGGGCCGCGGCTCGGCGACGATCAGCCGCGCGCCGGCTTCATAGAGCATCCCGCACAGCGCCGAGCCGACATGGCCGAGGCCCTGCACCGCGATGCGCAGCCCCTTGAGCTCGCTGCCGAGCTGCCGCCGCGCCGCTTCCTCCATCGCGAGGAACACGCCGCGCGCGGTCCAGGGCGAGGGATCGCCGCCCGGCCGCCCGTCGCGCGGCGGCAAGCCGGCGACATGGCGGGTCTCGCCGCGCACCGCTTCCATGTCCGCAACGCTGGTGCCGACATCCTCGGCAGTGACGTAATTGCCGTCGAGCCGCGCCACCGCCCGGCCGAACGCGGCGAACAGCCTGCGCCGATCGAATTCGCCCTGGGGCAGGTTGAGCACCGCCTTGCCGCCGCCCAGCGGCAGATCGGCCATCGCATTCTTGTAAGTCATGCCCTCGGCCAGCCGCATCGCATCGCCGACCAAAGCGGCATGATCGCCATAGCGCCACAAGCGGCACCCGCCCGCCGCCGGCCCGCGCCGGCTGGAATGGAGGACGATGACCCCGTCCAGCCCGCTTTCCGCTTCGCGCAGCACGTGCACGCTCTCGGGCGGGGTGGCGGTTACTTGCGGGGCATCGACCATGAAAGGGCTCCTGAAATCCTGAGATGACTCTTCCATGGATTTCCGGGAGAATGTCACCTTCTTTGCATAGTTGAACACCATATGGGCAAGATCTCACCCCATATTGGCATTTTGGAGAACAGATTTGCCCGCCGAACTCGATCCGTTCGAACGCAAGATCCTGCAGGTGCTCCAGGAAGACGCCTCGATGCCCACTGCCAAATTGGGCGAGATGGTCGGCCTGTCGAGCTCGCCCTGCTGGCGCCGGGTCGACCGGATGGAGAAGGAGGGGATCATCACGAAGCGCGTGGCGCTGGTCGATCGGCAGAAGGTCGGGCTCAACGCCCACATCTTCGCGCAGATCAAGCTCAACGCGCATGGCCGCGCCAATCTCGACGAGTTCGCCGCGGCGATCCGCTCCTTCCCCGAAGTGCTCGAAGCCTATGTGCTGATGGGGGTGTTCGACTTCATGCTGCGCATCGTCGCTGCCGATATCGACGCCTATGAGCGCTTCTTCTTCACCAAGCTTTCCAAACTGCCGGGCGTGCAGGAAATCAATTCCACCGTCGCGCTGTCCCAAGTGAAGGCGACGACGGCGCTGCCCATTCCCTGATATCCGGCTTTCGCAGGGGAACCGAAGAATGAATCCCGCCGCTGTTGACCGCGCCCCCAAGCTTGTGGCAGGCGGCGCATGGCTCGCGGGTATAGCACAATGGTAGTGCAGCAGCCTTCCAAGCTGAATACACGGGTTCGATTCCCGTTACCCGCTCCAAGCCTTTCTTTTCGATGACCGACACCCCCGCCCCTCTAGCACTCTACGTGCACTGGCCGTTCTGCGTGTCGAAATGCCCCTATTGCGACTTCAACAGCCATGTCCGCGAGAGCGTCGACCAGGCGCTGTGGCGCTCTGCGATGCTGGCCGACTTGGCGCATGAGGCCACCGAGCTACCCGGCAGACGACTGGGATCGATCTTCTTCGGCGGGGGCACGCCTTCGCTGATGCCGCCCGAGACGGTTGCCGCGGTCATTGAGGCGGCGGAGCAGCATTGGGGCTTCGAGCCCGGCATCGAGATCACGCTGGAAGCCAATCCGTCCTCAGTGGAAGCCGCGCGCTTTGCCGATATCGCGTCGGCCGGGGTGAACCGGGTGTCGCTGGGGCTGCAGGCGCTCGACGACGCGGATCTCCAGTTCCTCGGCCGCGCGCACGGCGTCGATGAAGGGCTCGCCGCGCTGCAAACCGCGCAGCGCGCCTTCGCCCGGGTGAGCTTCGACCTGATCTATGCCCGGCCGGACCAGACGCTTGCCGGCTGGGAAGCCGAGCTGAACCGCGCGCTGGCCTATGGCACCGAGCATCTCTCGCTCTACCAGCTTACGATCGAGCCCGGCACGCGCTTCGCCACCCTGTTCGAAAAGGGCGAGCTCGCCGCCTATGATCCGGATGAGGCCGCCGACCTGTTCGAAGCAACGCGGGCGATCACCGCTGCCGCCGGGCTACCGGCCTATGAGATTTCCAACCATGCCCGGCTGGGCGCGGAGAGCCGGCACAACCTGACCTATTGGCGCTATGGCGATTATGCCGGGGTCGGCCCCGGCGCGCATGGCCGGCGGAACGGCGCCGCGACGTTGCGACGGAAAAAGCCCGAGAATTGGCTGAGCGCGATCGAGCGCAACGGGCACGGCATCGAGCGCGAGGATCCGCTCGACCCGCAGGACCGCGGCGTCGAGGCGCTGCTGATGGGGCTGCGGCTGGCCGAGGGTGTCGATCTGGACCGTATTCCGGACGCACCGCTCGATGCGAAGGCACTGGCTGGCATGGAAGCGCAGGGGCTGATTCGGCGGGATGGTTCGCGGCTGGTGGTTACCGATGCCGGGATGCCGGTGCTTGAGGCGATTTTGCGGGAATTGGTGGTTACCTGAATTCCTCCCCCAGCTTGTCTGGGGGAGGGGGACCATCGCGGAGCGATGATGGAGGGGCCGCCGCACCGCGGCGGTGCCCGCCGCGCCCCTCCACCCCGACGCTACGCGTCGCGGTCCCCCTCCCCGAGCAAGCTCGGGGAGGAATTTAGGGTCAATTCCCGAAGCCCGTCGGCGCGGGCGAGATCGTCACCGTCGTTCCCGCCTTGACTTCCTGCACCTCGAGCGCGCGTTCGGCGATGCCGTCGCGGCCGAAGCGGAAGGCGCCGTCGAGGCCACCGAACCCGTCGGGCGCGGTCAGGCGGCGCTCGGGGAAGATGTCACCGGGGCGCCATTCGCGGGCGATGCGCACGGTGAGCAGCACCGCGTCATAGCCGAGCGTCGAGAGGCGGTACGGCGCCGCGCCGAAGCGGGTGCGATATTTGGTGGCGTAGGTGCGGTAGTAATTGTCCGGCACGCTGGCGAACCAGGCACCGCTCAGCACCGCGTTCGCGCCGATCGCCGAATCGGTGTTCCACAGCTCGGTACCGAGGATGCGCGCGGTCTTGCCGCCGGCCGACTTGCGGATGATCGGCGCTGCGGTGACGCCGCTGGCACCCGAGCCGGCGATCAGGATCGCCTGATAGGGCGAGCGCGACAGCTTGGTGATCGCGCTGGTCATCGAGCCCGGACGACCGTCATAGGTCTCCATCGCCAGCACCTTGCCGCCCTGGTCCTCGACCGCGCGCAGGAAGCTGGTCGCGGCGCGCTCGCCATAGACGCCCGAGGTCATCAGGCCGACGAAATTGGTGACGCCCTGCCCCTTGGCATAGCTGACCACGCGCTCGATCGACTGGGCCGGCGAATAGCCGAGCAGATAGGTGCCGTTGCCGGCGACCGCCGTATCGTTCGAGAAGCTGAGCACCGGCACGCGCGCGCCGCGCGCGATCGGCGCGACTTCGCGAGCCTCTTCGGCGAGCAGCGGGCCGAGGATCAGCTTGTTGCCATCGGCAATCGCCTGGCGCGCGGCATTGGCCGCACCGGTGCCGGTGTCATAGGTGGTGATCCGCAGCACGTCGGATTTAGTGTCGAGGATCGCGAGCTGAGTCGCATTGGCCAGCGACTTGCCGACGCCGGCGTTCGGGCCGGTCAACGGCACGAGCAAAGCTACGCGATGCCGCTCGAGATCCTGGGGAAGCCCCGGCGAGATCGGACGAGTCGAGGGGCGCTCGCGCGGCACCTCGGTGGTCGGCGCAGGCCGGGTATCGGGGATCACCCGCGGTCCGCTGGCGCAGGCGGCCAGCAGCGCGGCAAGGCCCAAAGCGGCCCAACGAAGGATGCCCCGTTGCGGTGTTAGGGTCGCGTCTGCCATTTACTCTCCCCGATGAACGCTCTTCTCACGCCCGGCCTCTATATCGTCGCCACGCCGATCGGCAATCTCGGCGACCTTTCCCCACGCGCTTCGGAAATACTCCTGAACGCCGATCTGGTTGCCGTTGAGGACAGCCGTGTGACAGCGGGACTGTTTCGCCACCTCGGCCAGAAGGGGAAAATGCTCCCCTATCACGACCATAATGCCGATGCGGTGCGCCCCGGGCTGGTGGCGCGAATGGCGACCGAGGCGATCGCGCTGGTCTCCGATGCGGGGACGCCGCTGATCTCCGACCCCGGGTTCAAGCTGGTGCGCGATGCGCGTGAGGCGGGCCATACGGTGACGACGATTCCCGGCCCCTGCGCGGCGATCGCGGCGCTGACGCTGGCGGGATTGCCGACCGATCGCTTCCTGTTCCTGGGGTTCCTGCCGAGCAAACAGCAGGCACGCGCCGAATCGATCGCCGAGATCGCCGCCGTGCGCGCGACGCTGGTGCTCTACGAATCGGGGCCGCGGCTTTCGGCCTGCCTCACCGCGCTGGCCGAGGGGCTCGGCGACCGCGAGGCGGCGGTTGCGCGCGAGATCACCAAGAAGTTCGAGGAATGCGTGACCGGCTCGCTGACCCAGCTGGCGGAGCGCTATGCCGAGGCGCCGCCCAAGGGCGAAATCGTGGTGGTGGTGGCGCCGCCGGGGGCCCCTGCCCCCGCGACCGAGGAGGATGCCGATTCGGCGCTGGCCGAGGCACTGACTCGCTTGCCGGCGAGCAAGGCGGCGGGCGAAGTGGCAAAGAAGCTGGGGCTCGATCGCAAGGCGCTCTATGCGCGGGCGATGGAAATGAAAGGGTAGCGGAGTCGACTAATCGATCGTCATCCCTGCCTTTGCAGGGCTGACGCTGTGAAGCGAAACGCCGAAGGCTTCAGGCGTATTCGCGCTCGAGCATACCCATCTCGTCCGCGCCGGTAAGCTCGGCGAGGCGCTTGAGATAGGTTTCGGCAAGCTGGCGACGGCGCAGTGCCGCAGCCTCGGTCATCGCCCGCTTCGCAGCTGCGAGTTCCTGAGCGGCGCGACGCCGATAATAGCGTTCGTTCGATTCCATGATGCGACCCCCCGGAAGCACCGATAATCCCGGTTCGGTGCGACTCGGTCTGGCCATGGTAACCAAAGTTATCCACAGCTGCGAGTCGTGAGGGGCCGCAACACAACGGATCGCCGCGCTGCGGAAACGCGTGGCCGCGAAGGCGAGCGCCGCGCGGCCTGGTGGCTTTGGCTTAAGGGCTGGAAAATCCTCGATTCGCGGGTCCGCACCCCGGCCGGCGAAGTCGATCTGGTTGTGCGGCGCGACAACCTTGTCGCCTTTGTCGAAGTGAAGACCCGCGCCACCTCCGCCGATCTGGATTTCGCGATCGACGAGCGCCGGCTCGCCCGGGTGGCGGCCGCAGCGGAAATCCTGATGCACCGCTATGCCGGGCCGGACGACGATATCCGTATCGACGTAATCCTCATTGCTCCGCGCACCCTGCCTCGCCATATCGAAAACGCCTGGATGGGGTGACTTATTCAAATAAGTCACCTAAGGCGTTTTCACCAAGGAGGCCCAATGTCGCTCAACGTCGCCGTGCAGATGGACCCGCTCGATGCGATCAACATCGCCGGAGATTCGACATTCGCGCTGATGCTCTCGGCGCAGGCACGCGGGCACAAGCTGTTCCACTATGCCGCGGAAGACCTGAACTATTCGGCCGGCCGGGTGTGGGCGAAGGCGCATCCGGTGACGGTGCAGCGCGTCGCCGGCAATCATTTCGAGTTCGGCGAGCCGGTGCAGCTCGATCTCGGCGAGGAAGCCGATGTGGTGTTGATGCGCCAGGATCCTCCCTTCGACCTCGGCTATATCACCGCGACGCACCTGCTCGAGCGGATCTCCGACAAGACTTTGGTGGTCAATGACCCGGCCAGCGTACGCAACGCGCCCGAGAAGATCTTCGTCCTCGATTATCCCCAGTTCATGCCGCCGACCTTGGTAACGCGCAGCCTGGACGAAGCGCGCGCCTTCCTCGCGGTGCATGGCGAGATCGTCATCAAGCCGCTGCACGGCAATGGCGGCAAGGCGATCTTCAAGGTCGGCAGCGACGGCGCCAACCTCTCCTCGCTGATCGAAGTGTTCAACATGACCTGGCGCGAGCCGCACATGGTGCAGGCGTTCCTTCCCTCGGTGGCGGCGGGCGACAAGCGCATCGTGCTGGTCGATGGCGAAGTCGCCGGCGCGATCAACCGCATCCCGGGCGAAGGCGAGATCCGCTCGAACCTGGCGGTGGGCGGAAGTGCTGCCAAGACCGAACTGACGGCACGCGAAGAGGAAATCTGCGCGGTGCTCGGGCCGGAACTGAAGAAGCGCGGTCTGCTGTTCGTCGGGATCGACGTGATCGGCGGCGAATGGCTGACCGAGATCAACGTCACTTCGCCCACCGGCATCGTCGCGATCGACCGGTTCAACGGCAGCGATACTGGCGCGGTGATCTGGCAGGCGATCGAGCGCCGCGTGGCGGAGCGCCGCTGATACGATGATCGACTGGCTCGATTGGGGGTATTTCGGCGTCTTCCTGCTGATGGTGCTGGAAAACGTCATTCCCCCTGTCCCTTCCGAACTCATCATGAGCGTGGCCGGCATCGCCGCCGGCCAGGGCAAGATGAACTTCCTGCTGCTCGTGCTGACCGGTACGGCGGGCTGCGCGGTGGGCAATCTGTTCTGGTGGGAAATCGGGCGTCGCTTCGGATACAAGCGGCTCGAACCGCTGGTGCATCGCTGGGGCCGCTGGCTGACGCTGGAATGGGAAGACATCGAGAAGCTGCGCCGCTTCTTCGATCGCTGGGGCGGGATCACCGTGCTGGTGTTCCGCTTCATGCCGCTGGGGCGCACGGTGATCTCGATCCCGGCCGGGCTGATGCACATGCCGATCGGCCGCTTCCTGATCTACACTACGATCGGCAGCGCGATCTGGAACACGATCCTGGTCGGCGTCGGCTATTGGCTGGGCACCAATTTCGAGACGATCGATCACTGGATCGCCCCGGTCACGATCGCGACGATCGTGGCGGTGGTGATCGGCTATCTGTGGCGCGTGCTTACCTGGAAACCGCGGGGCTGAACCTTAGGCACGCGGATGCGCGTTGCGGTACACGTCGAGCAGATGCGCGGCATCTACGGCTGTGTAGATCTGGGTCGAGCTGAGGCTGGCATGACCGAGCAGTTCCTGCAGCGCACGCAGGTCCGCGCCCCGGCCGAGCAGATGCGTCGCGAAGCTGTGGCGCAGCGCATGCGGGGTGGTGCGATCCGAAAGAACGAGCGCCGTGCGCGCGGCGCGGACCGACTTGCGGATCACGCCCGGCGGCATCGGCCCGCCCTTGGCCCCGCGAAACAGCGGCGCATCGCGGGAGACGCCATAGGGGCATTGCTTCGCATAGGCTTCGATCGCCTCGCGCACCTGCGGTAGCAGCGGGACGATCCGGGTCTTGTCGCGCTTGCCGGTGACCGCCATCGTCGCGCCGAGCGGCAGGACCGCGCCGGTGAGCCCCACCGCCTCGCCGATGCGCAGGCCCGCGCCATAGAGCAGCAGCAGCACCGCCCAGTCGCGCGCGGCCAACCAAGGCTCGCGGGCTTCCTCCGATACCGTTTCGGCAAGCGCCACGGCTTCATGCGGCGCAATCGGGCGGGGCACGCCTTTCTTGACCCGCGGGCCCTTGAGGCGGGGTAGCTCGGCATCCTCGCCGACGGCGAATTTCAGGAAGCCGCGCACGGCGGATAGCTCGCGCGCAGCGGAAGCATTGGTCAGGCCCTGTTCGCGGCGAAGTGCGAGATAGGCGCGCAGGTCGGCGGCGCTGGCCTTGCCGAGCGCTTCGCGAGTGACCGGGCCACCCCAGTGTTTCTGGAGGAACGCCACCAGCCGCTCGGCGGTGGCGCCATAAGCCCGCACCGTATGCGCCGACCGCCGCCGGTCGCGCGCAAGATGCTGCGCGTAGAGGAGCGGGAGGGAGGGCTGGTTCACCGGCCCACCCTAGCCCCTACGGCCATCCCGGCGAAAGCCGGGATCGCAGGCAATTCGAGCGAACGGCCTGCAGCACGAGACCCCGGCTTTCGCCGGGGTGACGGCTTTTAACCGATCTTCTGGCCGGTCTTGGCCCAGTCGGCCATGAACGAGGCGATGCCGGCGTCGGTCAGCGGGTGCTTGACCAGCTGGCGGATCACCGCCGGCGGGGCAGTCATCACGTCGGCGCCGATCTTGGCGGCTTCGAGCACATGGATCGGGTTGCGCACGCTGGCGACCAGGATCTCGGTGTCGAAGGCATAATTGTCGTAGATCGTGCGGATGTCGGCGATCAGGTCCATGCCCGGATAGCCGATATCGTCGTGACGGCCGACGAAGGGCGAGATGAAGGTCGCGCCGGCCTTGGCGGCGAGCAGCGCCTGGTTGGCCGAGAAGCACAGGGTCACGTTGACCATCGTGCCGTCGCTGGTCAGCGCCTTGCACGCCTTGAGGCCGTCGATCGTCAGCGGCACCTTGACCGCGACATTGTCGGCGACCTTCCTGACGATCTCCGCTTCGCGCATCATGCCTTCGAAATCGAGCGCGACGACTTCGGCCGAAACCGGCTTGCCCGGCACGATCTCGCAGATTTCCTTGACCACTTCGAGAAAGTTGCGGCCAGCCTTGTGGATCAGCGAGGGGTTGGTGGTGACGCCGTCGAGCAGCCCGGTATCGGCCAGGTCGCGAATGTCGGCGGTGTCGGCGGTGTCGGCAAAGAACTTCATGGGAATTCCTATCAGTCGTGCGTGAGCATCAGCTTTGCACGGCCGCCCTTAAGCCGATTCACCGTGACGCGATAGGTGCCGGGGCGCATACGATAGTTCAGTATCTTGTGGATCGTGGAGCAGCGCGGCCCCCGACTCTCGGACAGCATCCGCAACGGCCGCTTGCCCGAGGCGGGGAAGGCATCGATCCAGCCCTCCCGATCGATCGCGATACCGACCACGCCCGCTTTGCGGATAGTGATTCGCGTTTCGAGTCCGCCACCCCGCGCCGGAAGCGTCACCGCATGGCGGGTATCCAGCCCCTTGCCATCGCGCGTCCAGCCGGCAAGCGAGCGTGGAAGGCGGGTGTCGAACGCCGTGCAGCGGTTCTGGACCGCCGCGGCCAGCGCGAGTGCGGTGAGAATCATGGTCATCCCCTTGCTGATGGCAGAGATGTTCCATGAATGTTCCAACCACAGCAACAAAAGCTTGCACCGAAATGAAGACGATGCGTTTAGGCGCGATGCGCGCGCTTCTCGCCCTTCCCCTGTTGCTCGCCGCCACGCCCTCCGTGGCGCAGCAGACCGACGACCAGCTCTGGCTGCAGGCGAGCGGAATCGTCCGCGTCGGCGATCACGAAGAAGCGACGGTGGAGAGCATCGCGCGATTCGGCGATCGTGCGCGCGGCCTTGCCCATACCGAGATCGGCGGGATGTTCGCCTGGAAGATCGGCAAGGTCGAGTTGGCGATCGGCTATCGCCATGTCGAGGATTTCATCGGCGACCGGGTGCTGCCCAATGAGGAGCGTGTCCGCCAGCATGTGATCGTACCGCTGGGCGCGGGCTTCGCGGTGCGGGCGCGGCTGGAGCAGCGCTTCAACAGCTCCGGCCCGGAGATCGGCCACCGGATTCGCGGGCAGCTGCGCTTCAACCGCCAACTGACCGAAGGCGGCCTGGGCGTGTTCGCGACGCACGAGACCTTCCTCAACTTCAACACCGCCGGCTGGGGCCAGCGCAGCGGGATCGAGAGGGTGCGCGCCAATGTCGGCTTGGGCGTGCCGATCGGCCGCCAGCTGCGCGGCGAGATCGGCTATCTCAACCAGTATCGCTTCGGCCGCATGGGCGCGCGCGACCAGATGGATCATGCGCTGACCGTGGCGCTTACGCTGCGGCCTTAGTCGCTCGTTCCCCCAAAACGTTCCCAGCGAACGCCGGGGAGAAGCCGAACCCGCCCTATCTTACTCGCCGCTGACCAGCATCGTCTTCACCTTCGCGCCCGGCAGGCCCGAGATGTAGAGCCGGTAGACACCCGGCGTGAGCTCGAAGCGGACGATCTTGCGGATCGACGAGCATTCGGGGCCATGGCCGTGCTTCACCGACTTGAGCGCCGCGCCTCCCTCGGAGCCCGGCAGCACATCAATCCAGCCGCCCTGATCGAGCGCCACGCCATAGACGCCCGCGGTCTCAACCTTGAACCCGATCATCGCCGCCTTGCCCGGCTTGGTGCCAGCCGGCAGCCCCTTGAGCGCCGCCGCGTCGATCGTGTCGAGCTCCACGGCCTTGCCGGGGACGAATGCGTCGCCGGGCTTCACCCAGCCGAGCAGCCCGGCAGGCAGGCTGGCGTCGGTGGCCTTGCACGCCGTGGTCTGGGCGGCGGGCGCGGGGGCAGTCTGGAGCAGCAACAGGGCGGCGGCGAGCAGCATCGGAAAGTTCTCCTTCGTTCGCTGAAATACGGGGATTCCGTTTCGCGCGCAAAACCCCATATGAGGGGTCGCATGTCGCGCGCCCGCGTTCTCGTCCTTCATCCGGCGCTTGGCCCCCTCGACTATCGCGTGCCCGCCGGCATGCAGGTCGCGCCGGGGTCGATCGTCGTCGTGCCGATCGGGCCGCGCCAATATGCCGGCGTGGTCTGGGAGCCCGAGCGGCTGCCGACTGAGGAGATCGGCGACAACCGGCTGCGCAACATCATGGCGGTCGCCGACGCGCCGCCAATCCCTGCTCCGGTGCGCCGGCTCGTCGAGTGGACGGCGGACTATTATCTGAGCCCGCCCTCCGCCGTGCTTGCCATGGCGCTGCGCACCTCCGCCGCGTTCGAGAGCGCGCCGACGATCACCGAATATCGCGCGACCGGCATGGTGCCCGAACGGCTGACGCCGCAGCGGGCGCAGGCGCTGGAGCGGATCGGCGAGCGCCAGGGGCTGGTCAAGGAGCTGGCACTGGTCGCCGATGTGTCCGACGCGGTGATCCGCGGACTGGTCAAGGTCGGCGCGATCGAGTCGGTCGTCGTCGACACCGACACGCCCTATCCGATGCCCGACCCGAGCTTCGCCCCGCCCGAGCTCAACCCGCTTCAGGCCGATGCCGCATCGATCCTGCGCCAGGCGGTGGGCGCGGAGGCGTTCCAGCCCTTCCTGCTCGACGGCGTGACCGGATCGGGCAAGACCGAAGTCTATTTCGAAGCGGTCGCCGCCGCGATCGCTTCGGGCAAGCAGACGCTGGTGCTACTGCCCGAGATTGCGCTGACCGAGCCGTTCCTCACCCGCTTCGAGAAGCGCTTCGGCTGCGATCCGGTCGCGTGGCATTCGGGCCTGCGTACTTCGCAGCGCCGCCGCGCCTGGCGGGCGATCGCCAGTGGCGAGGCGATGGTGACGGTGGGCGCGCGCTCGGCGCTGTTCCTGCCCTATCCGAACCTCGGGCTGATCGTGGTCGACGAGGCGCACGAGACCAGCTTCAAGCAGGAAGACGGCGTGCATTATCATGCACGTGACGTGGCGGTGATGCGCGGGCGGTTCGAGGAATGCCCGGTGATCCTCGCCTCCGCCACGCCGGCGATCGAGACCCGGCATCAGGTCGAGCTGGGCCGCTATGAGGAGTTGAAGCTGCCAGGCCGCTACGGGCTGGCGGAGATGCCGGAGATCGTGCCGATCGACCTGATCCAGGAGCCGCCCGAGCGCGGCCGCTGGATCGCACCACCTCTCGTGAAGGCGATCGACGAAACACTGGCCAAGGGCGAACAGTCGCTGCTGTTCCTCAACCGGCGCGGCTATGCCCCGCTGACGCTCTGCCGGCATTGCGGCCACCGTTTCCAGTGCCCGAACTGCACCGCCTGGATGGTCGAGCACCGGCTGCTGCGCCGCCTGTCCTGCCACCATTGCGGCCACACCATTCCGGCGCCCGAGATCTGCCCGGAGTGCAAGAGCGAGGACACGCTGGTCGCCTGCGGCCCCGGCGTCGAGCGGATCGCCGACGAGGTTGCGGCATTGTGGCCCGAGGCGCGCACCGCGATCGTTACGTCGGATACGCTCTGGTCGCCGGCCAAGGCGGCCGAGTTTGTGTCGCGGATGGAACATGGCGCGATCGACATCGTCGTCGGCACCCAGCTGATCACCAAGGGCTATCACTTCCCCAACCTGACGCTGGTCGGTGTGATCGATGCGGATCTGGGGCTGGACGGCGGCGACCTGCGCGCGTCGGAGCGGACCTTTCAGCAGATCATGCAGGTGGCCGGACGCGCCGGGCGCGGCGAGAAGCCGGGCACCGTCTATATCCAGACGCATGCCCCCGATGCGCCGGTGATGCAGGCGCTGATCACCGGCGATGCCGAGAGCTTCTACGCGGCGGAGACCGAGGCGCGCCGCGATGCCGATGCCCCGCCCTTCGGCCGCTATGCCGCGATCATCGTCAGCTCCGAGGACCGCGCCGCCGCCGAGGAGACCGCCCGGATGATCGGCCGCACCGCGCCCGAGATCGGCGAGGACATGCACGTCTATGGCCCGGCTCCCGCCCCACTGGCGATGTTGCGCGGGCGACACCGCTACCGGCTGCTCGTCCATGCAAGGCGCAGCTTCGACGTGCAGCAGGTGCTGCGCGACTGGCTGGGCGGCCTGAGCTGGAGCCAGAAGGTCCGCGTCGCGGTGGATGTGGACCCTTATAGTTTCGTCTGAATCGGTCGGAATTCTTCTATCAGGGCTTGAGACGCCCGATTAGCATCACGGTGGAACGGGGGATTTCCATCATGTTGCGTGCGCTTCTTGCCTTGGTGCTGTTTGCCCTGCCCGCCACCGCGCGGGCTGACTGGTATGAGGCGAGCACGCCGCATTTCGTCGTCTATGCCAATGGCAATCCGGAGAGGCTGGAAACCTTCGCCACCCGATTGGAGCGACTTGATCGCGCGATCCGGCTGATGGTGGGCCAGAAAGATACCGACATCAGCAAGGCCAGCCGCGTCACCGTGTTCATGGTCGATGATGTGGCAGCCGTGGAGAAGCTCTACGCGTCAGGCGCCGCTGGCTTCTTCAAGCCGCGCGCCGGCGGATCGATCGCAGTGGTAACGCAGGAGCGCGACGGAAGCGGAGACCTCGCCCTCAAGCCCATGCATGTGCTGCTGCATGAATATGGCCATTATCTGATGTGGAGCCTCGATCCTGAAACTGCCTATCCCAGCTGGCTGATCGAGGGCTTTGCCGAATTCAATGCGACCGCCCGCTTCGGCAAGGACGGCTCGGTGACGCTCGGCGAGCCTCCGCTGTATCGCGGCATCTCGATCATGGGCGAGGCGATGCCGATCGAGAAGTTGTTCACCGCCAGCGCCAAGTCGTTCAGCCCCGAGGAGATGGACGCCTTTTACGGAAAGTCCTGGCTGCTGACGCACTATCTGCGGATCGGCGCACCGAAACGCAGCACCCAGCTTGGCGCCTATCTCGCCGCGCTGAAGGCGGGCAAGCCTTCGCTGGAGGCGGCACGAGCGGCGTTCGGCGATCTGAAGCAGCTCGATGGCGAACTGGAAGTCTACAAGAAGCGGCATCTGCCGATCTCGACCATCCCGGGCGATCGGTTGATGATCGCGCCGGTGACGATGCGCAAGCTGCCCGCGGCGGCTGCCGCAACAATGGACGTACGGATCCGCTCTCGCGTGTCGGTGACTGCCAACAACGCCGCCGAAATCTACACGGATGCCCGCCGTGCCGCAGCACCCTATCCAAATGACGCCGAAGCCCAGCTCGTGCTGGCCGGCGCGGCGCTCGACGCCGGCGACTATGCCGCAGCGGAGGCTGCCGCCGATCGCGCGCTGGCGGCAGACCCGAAGCTGGTGCGGGCACTCACCTATAAGGCCACCGCACGGATGATCGCAGCGCGCAAGGCGAAGGACGCCAGCCCGAAAAGCTGGGACGGCGTGCGCAGCGTGATTTCCGCAGCAAATGCCCTGGATCCGCGCGACCCGGTGCCGCTGTGGCTCTATTATCGCAGCTTCGCCGAACAGGGCGTGACCCCGCCAGAGATCGCCAAGGACGGGCTGGCCAGCGCCTTCCAGCTGGCGCCCTATGACAAGAACCTGCGCTTCAACACCGCCGCCATGTATCTTCGCGAACGCAATGGCGGTGCGGCACGCACCCTGTTGGCGCCTCTCGCCTATGACCCACATGCCCGATCCACCGGCCAATTGGCGACGGCGCTGATTGCGAAGATCGATGCCGGCGATATCGATGGCGCGATCGAAGTGCTCGACAAGCCAGCCTCCGGCTGACCATCTGGTTCACACCGTTCCGGTTCTATCATGCGCTTGCAGGGGACGGGCTGCCCGATAGCATGGGGGCAAATTGGGGGGATCATCATGTTTCGCAAGCTGATTGCAGCGGCGCTGTTGGTCGTGCCTGCCACCGCGCAGGCCGACTGGTACGAAGCCAGCTCCGGGCATTTCATCGTCTATTCCGAGCAGAAGCCGGACAAGCTCAAGGAGTTTGCAACCCGGCTGGAACGGTTCGACAAGATGGTCCGGGCGCTCCGCCAGGCCAAGGATGAACCCATCGGTCCCGCCAACCGGCTCACCGTCTATGTCGTCGATGATACCAACGCCGTCGCCAAGCTTGCCGGAGACAGCGTGGTTGCAGGCTTCTACCGCCCGCGCGCCGGCGGATCGCTTGCCATCGTGCCGCGCGGCGCAATCGATAACAGCAATGACGGCGATCTGAGCGCGCAGGAGATCCTGCTGCACGAATATGCGCATCACCTGATGATGAGCCTGAGCCCCAACGTCGCCTTTCCGTCCTGGTATATCGAGGGTTCCGCCGAAGCCTTTGCAACGACGAAATATGAAAAGGACGGCTCGATGCTGCTGGGGTCGCCCCCGCAATATCGCGGCTATGGCCTGCTCAGCGGCAACTGGCTGCCCGCGGAGAAACTGCTGACCGCCGATACGCTCAAGCTCGACGATCAACAGCGAGACGCGCTCTACGGGCGCGGCTGGCTGCTCTATCATTATCTGCAGTTCAGCGGGCAGCGCAAAGGCCAGCTGATCGACTATCTCGTCGCCATCAACAGCGGCAAGTCGCTCCAGGATGCGGCCAAGGTATTCGGCGACCTGAAGGCGCTGGATCGGGAACTGGAACGCTACAAACGCGGTCGTTTCTCCGGCCTGCGGCTCGACGCCTCGAAGACTACGGCCGGCGCAGTGACGATCCGCAAGCTCACCGATGGCGAAGCGGCGACGATGGATGTCCGCATCCGCTCGAAGAACGGCGTATCCGAAAAGACTGCGCCCGGCGTCTATGCTGCGGCGAAGAAGGCGGCGGCAGCCTATCCGAACGATGTGGGCGCGCAGCTGGTTCTCGCCGAGGCCGCGTATGATGCGAAAGACTATGCCACATCGGAAGCTGCGGCGGACCGGGCGATCGCCGGCGATCCCAAGTCGGTGGACGGCTTCGTCTACAAGGCGATGTGCCGGATGGCGCTGGCCCGTCGGGCGAAGGACTACAGCAAGGAAACCTGGAACGGGATTCGCAAGATCGTCGCCTCCGGCAATCGCATCGATCCCCAGGATCCCGAACCGCTGACCCTCTATTATCGCAGCTTTATCGAACAGGGCGCGCAGGTCCCGTCGATCGCCAAGGATGGCCTGTACGAAGCGTTCAACTACGCCCCCCAGGATGACGGGCTACGAATGAACGTCGCGGCAATGTTCCTGAAGGATCGGGAAATGGCGCGTGCGCGCGAATTGCTCGCGCCGCTCGCCTATCAGCCGCATGGCAAGGGTCTGGCCGAGTTTGCCAGGTCGCTGATCGTCAAGATCGATGCGGGCAACATCGACGACGTTATCGCCGACCTCGACAAGGATAAGGATCAGGGCGAGACAGAAATGTAGCGCCGAGACCGCAATCTTGCCGAGCAATCGCACCGTTCCTAAGCTCAGGCTTCCGGGGGACATGATCATGATGAAATGCCTGCTATTGTCAGCCGCATTCCTGCTTGCGCCGTCGCTCGCGCATGCCGATTGGTACGAAGCCAGCTCGAAGCATTTCGTCGTCTATTCGGACGAGAAGCCGGACAAGCTCAAAGCCTATACCGAGCGGCTGGAGCGGTTCGACCAGACGCTGCGCTTCCTCACAGGCACGCCGGACAAGCCGCTGAGCCCGATGATGCGGGTGCATGTGTACATCGTCGCCAATGTCGACGAGATCGAACGGCTGTACGGCGGCGACGGACCGGCGGGCTTCTTTCAGGCACGCGCGACCGGGCCGGTTGCCTTTGTGCCCAAGGAAAGCAGCGGCGAGCTCGATGCGCAGACGATCCTGCAGCACGAATATGCCCATAGTTTCATGTTCTCGAGCTGGCCGAGCGTCGTCTTCCCGAAATGGTTCGTCGAGGGCTTTGCCGAGTTCGTCGGAACCGCGTTCTACCGTGCCGGCGACGGAACGCTGGTAATCGGCAAGGCCCCCGGATACCGCGCCTTCGGGGTGGCCCGAACTGCCCAGATGCCGGCAAAACGGCTGTTGCAGCTGGACCCCAAGGACAAGGACCTCGATACCCAGACGCTCTATGGGCGCGGCTGGCTGCTCACGCATTACTCCATCCTGGGCGGCCACGCCAAGGAACTGGGCAGTTATATCGCAGCGCTCAATGCGGGCAAATCGGTGGAGGAAGCCAACAAGGCGTTCGGAAATCTGAGCCAGCTGGATGGGAGGCTGAACGCCTATGCATCTCGCGCCACGCTGCCGTCGATCATGGTCCCCTCGGACAAGGTGCAGGTCGGCGAAGTCACGTTGCGCCCGCTGAGCGCGGGCGAAGCCGCGACGATGAAGGCACGAATCTATTCCAACCGCGGCGTAGACGAGGAACGCGCCAAGATGGTGGTCGAATGGGCACGCAAGGCGGCTTCCGCCTATCCCAACGATCCCGCCGCGCAGAACGAGCTGGCCGAGGCCGAGTTCGATGCGAAGAACTATGCGGCTGCCGAAGCCGCCGCCGATCGCGCGCTGGCGGTGGAACCCAACTCGATCCATGCGCTGCTCTACAAGGGCATGGCCCAGCAGGCCGTCGCCAAGGACGCCAACGTGACCGACGCGGCGCGCTGGAAGGCAATCCGAAGCTGGTTCGTCAAGGCCAACAAGCTCGACCCCACCTATCCGCAGTCGCTGGTGCTCTATTACCAGAGCTTCGAGGCCGCCGGACAGCCGGTGCCCAAGGCGGCGCAGGACGGGCTGGTCGGCGCCTATGACTATGCGCCCTTCGATAACGGGCTGCGCTTCGCCGTCGGCAGGGTGCTGCTCGAGCAGGGCAATATCAACGGCGCCAAGATCGCGTTCGAGAAGATGGCCTATGGCCCGCACCAGAGCGGCGAGAATGTCGCGCTCAAGGTGATCGAGGCGCTCGACAAGGACGGCAAGGAAGCCGCGCTCAAGGTGATCGCCGATGCCGAGGCAAAGGCGAAAAAGGCCGAGGAAGACGCGAAGAACAAGAAGAAGTCGAGCTGAGGGAGCCGGCGGCGCGGATCCATATGCGCGCCGCGCCGCCTCCCGCTTGAACCATCACGGCTTTTGCCCGAAAGCTGCGCTGCACAACAACAGGGTTCGGGTTCGATGATGCGTCGGTTGCTTCTGGTCGTGGCACTGCTCTTCGCATGGGCGGGACCGGCACATGCCGATGACATTTCCGCTTCCGCGCGCGGCGTGGTCCGCATCGTCACCATCGCGGTGGTCGATGACGAAGTGGTCGGCTTCGGCCATGGCAGCGGCTTCGCGGTGGCGCCCAACCGGGTGGTCACCAATGCCCATGTCGTCGAGCTCGCCTCGCGCTATCCCGACAATGTCGTGATCGGCGTCGTCCCCTCGGAGGGCGACAAGTCATATCAGGGCAAGGTCATCAAGATCGACCAGGCGCGAGACCTGGCGCTGATCGAGTTCACCGGCGTGCGCCTGCCGCCGCTCACCCTGTTCACCGGCAAGATCTCGGACGGCGATGCGCTGGTCGCGCTTGGCTATCCGGGCAATGTCGATGTCGCCACCGCGCGCTCGGCGGCGGACTTCATCAAGCCGCAATCGCCGGTACGCTCGCAGGGCGGGTTCGCAGGGCTCCGCCAGCTCAGCGGGGTGAGCGTGCTGCTCCACACCGCCAGCATCGCGCGCGGCAATTCGGGCGGTCCGCTGCTCGATCGCTGCGGCCGGGTGCTCGGGGTGAACTCGGCGATCACGCATAATGACGAGGGCGATTCCACTTTCGCCTTTGCCATCGCCGACAGCGAACTCACCGCCTTCCTCGCCGAAGCGAAGCAGCCGGTCTCGACGATCGACATTCCCTGCACCTCGGTCGAGGAGCAGATGGCGCAGGAGCGCAATGCGGACGAAAAGGCGCGGCTGGCGGCGGACGAGACGTCACGCGCCAATGCCGCCCGGGCCGAGGCCGAGCGCGATGACGCGATCGCCCAGGCGCGCAACCGCGCCGAGACCACGCGCGAGAACTATATGGCCGGTGCAGCGGTACTGCTCGTACTCGGCGCGCTCGCAGTGGGCGGCGCCGGGCTGCTGCTGTCGCGCGAGCGCAAGCGCGAGGCGATCTGGGTCGCGGCGGGCGGCGGCGTGCTGATGCTCGGCGCGGTGGCGCTGTTCCTCAGCCGGCCGGGCTTTGACGAAGCATCGGTGGTGGCCGTGCCCAAGGCGGCGACCGCGGCCGGCGCGGCAACCACCGCGGCACAGGGCAAGCTGGTCTGCACGCTGGTGCCCGAGCGGAGCCGCGTGATCCTCTCGCCGACCAACAATGTCGATCTCGATGTCGGCAAGGACGGCTGCATTAACAGCCGCACCCAATATGCCGAGGCGGGAACCCACTGGCAGCGCATTCTGGTGCCCGACCAGGAAGCCAATGTCTCGGTGCTCGATTTCGATCCCGCAACCGGCACCTACACCAACACCCGCTACCTGCTCTCCTCCGAGCAGATCACGCAGGCCCGGGCGTTGCGGAAGGGCGTGCCGCTCAAGGAGTGCTCGGCCGACCAGGCCAAGCGCGCCGAGCTGGCCACCCAGCAGCAGAACATCCGCACTGCCCTGCCGGCGGTCTACAACGAGAAGCTGGTGTACAAGTGCGCGGCCTCCGACGGCGCGTCGGCGGGTGCGGCGCCACCAGCAACGAAGTAACCCGGCTCAGTCGCGCTCGCGCCTGAGCAGCGCCCGCTTGCGATCGACGCCGTACGCATAGCCGCCCATGCTGCCGTCCGATCGCAGCGCGCGGTGGCACGGGATGACCACCGGCACATGGTTGGCCCCGCAGGCCGTACCCGCCGCGCGCACCGCGCCGGGGCTGCCGGCGGCTGCCGCAAGCTGGGCATAGCTGCGCGTCTCGCCCGGCGGGATCGCGCGGAGCGCCTGCCACACCGCTTCCTGGAAGGCGGTTCCCTGCACGTCGAGTGGCAGATCGGTGTCGCGCCCCGGACTCTCGACTTCGGCGACCACCCGCGCGGCCAGCGCCGACAGTGCCGCACCGCCCTGGACGATCTCGGCCGCCGGGAAGCGCGTGGCGAGATCGAGCGCGCTTTCCTCGAACGCCACCCGGCACAGCCCCTTGTCGGTTGCCGCGATCAGCAGCGGCCCCAGGCTGGTCTCGGCCAGCGTCCAGCGGATCGTCACGCCGGCGCCGCCGCGCTTCCACACGCTGGGCGACATGCCGAGCCGGGCATTGGCAGTCTCGTAGAAGCGGCTCGGCGCCGAATAGCCGGCCTCGTAGATCGCCTCGGTCACGCTGCCCGCATCCAGCGCTTCCGTTGCCCGCTTCGCCTTGAGGCTGCGCGCATAGGCGGCCGGGGTGACTCCGGTGGCGCGCTTGAACAGCCGGTGGAAATGATGGGGAGCATAGCCGACCGCCGCGGCGATCGCGTCGAGCGAGACATTCTCCTCCGCTGCCTCGATCAGCGCTACCGCCCGCGCCACTGCCACCCGGTCGCGGCCCACTTCATCAGGCTTGCAGCGCAGGCAGGCGCGATAACCGGCCGCCCGCGCGCCCTCCGCGTCGTCGAAGAACTCGACATGCTCGCGCTTCGGCCGCCGCGCCGGGCAGGTCGGCTTGCAATAGATGCCGGTGGTGGTGACCGCGACGATCAGCCGCCCCTCGAAAGCACGATCGCGCGCTTCGAAGGCGGCCCAGGCCGCGTCTTCGGGAAGGGAGAGAGAATGCGTCATGCCATGGGATATAGGCGCCTGGCGGGCGCGCCACATCCCGCAGTTTGCGGTCAAACCGGCGGAATGGCCGGGCTCAGTCCTCGCGAACCGGGCGGCGCATCAGCCGGCGGAGCGGCGGCATGGTCGGCTTCGCAGGCTTGCCGGTGCCGAAGCGCGCGGCGAGCGCGGCCGAGAGATCGGCAAGGATATGCTCCTGCCCGCGAAAGGCGTGGGCGATCTCTTCCTCGGTCAGCGCTTTCATGAAGGCGCAGCCATAGCTGTTACCCGAGCGGCGCACGATCTTGGCAGCGCGCGAACCGGCACCCGACAGGCCGAGCGACACCAGCGTTCCCACCGGCAGATCGAGCTCCGAGCCGAAACGGAAGCCCGTGCGCGAGAAATCCTCGACCTGCACGTCGATCGGCGCGCCATCGGGGGTGCGCAGGGTCGAAGGCGAATCCGCATCGAAACGGATAGCGCCGCGGCGGTCGATATCTCCGAGGATCTCAAGCTTGGCGACGAGCAATTTGGGGCTCCATGGTTGGCGCTGCCAGCCTAGCCGGAGATGCGTTAACGAGTGCTTTGCAAAGACGTGCTCACGCTCGAATTTCTCTCCCCAAAATAGCGCTCTGACTCCACATCTCCGACCAATTCCTTGACGGAAACCGATTTCATCGCCATATGGCCGACCATCGAGGCGTAATGCAGCGTGATCGGGCATGCGGGTGAAACCCCAAGGGCCCAGGCTCCGCCCCGATTGTTTCCAAGGCTTCCCTAGTCACGCGGGTCGTCATTTTTGACCCCGCTCGCGCCTGGATTCCGTCCGGTGCGCAAGCCGCACTGCACAGGATATTCAATGCAATTCAACGAACTCGGTCTCTCTGAGACCGTTCTCGCCGCGCTTGCCGCCAAAGGCTATAGCGAGGCGACGCCGATTCAGGCCAAGTCGATTCCGTCGCTGCTCGAAGGGCGCGACCTGCTCGGCATCGCCCAGACCGGCACCGGCAAGACCGCCGCGTTCATGCTTCCCTCGATCGATCGGCTGGTCGCCTCGGGCAAGCGCGCCCAGCCGCGCGGCTGCCGCATGCTCGTGCTCGCCCCCACCCGCGAGCTTGCCAGCCAGATCGCCGATCAGGCCCGCCACTATTCGAAGGGCACCCGCCTTTCGGTCGCCACCATCTTCGGCGGCACCTCGATCCACAAGAACAAGACCGACCTCGCCAAGGGCGTCGACATCCTCGTCGCCACGCCGGGCCGCCTCGTCGACCTGATGGACCAGTGCTACGCGATCCTGATGGGCCTCGAGATCTTCGTGCTCGACGAAGCAGATCAGATGATGGACCTTGGCTTCATCCACGCGCTCAAGCGCATCGTCCGCGAGCTGCCCGCCAAGCGCCAGTCGCTGTTCTTCTCGGCAACCATGCCCAAGACGATCCGCGAGCTCGCCGGCCAGTTCATCAAGGAACCGGTCGAAGTGAAGGTCACCCCCGAGGCGACCACCGCCGAGCGCGTCGCCCAGAGCGTCACCTTCGTCCAGCAGGCCGAGAAGCAGGCGCTGCTCACCATGATGCTGCGCGACACCGAGATCGATCGCGCGCTGGTGTTCACCCGCACCAAGCACGGCGCCGACCGCGTCGTCCGCCTGCTCGCGGGCAATGGCATCGCCGCCAATGCGATCCATGGCAACAAGAGCCAGCCGCAGCGCGAGCGCGCGCTCGGCGAGTTCCGCGCCGGCAAGGTCAAGATCCTCGTCGCGACCGACATCGCCGCGCGCGGCATCGACGTGTCGGGCGTCAGCCATGTCTTCAACTTCGAGCTGCCCAATGTCGCGGACCAGTATGTCCACCGCATCGGCCGCACCGCGCGTGCGGGCAATGACGGCGAAGCAATCAGCTTCTGCGCCGATGACGAGCGCCCTTATCTGCGCGATATCGAGCGGCTGATCCGCCAGAAGCTCAGCGTCGTGCCGCTGCCCGAGGGCTTCGTCGCCGCTGCCGACAAGATCAAGTCGAGCCGCGTCAACGTGGCGCCGAGCCGCGACGAGCAGAATGGCCGCAACGGCCGCGCGATGCAGCGTGATGGTCGCCGTCCGGGCGGCCAGCCGCAGCGCGGTCGCCCCGGTGGCCAGCGCGAGACCCATGGGGATGGGCGCCCACGTCGCGACGGTCATGCGCCGCGTCCGGAAGCAGCAGGCGCCGCTGCGGGTGAGCCGCGTCCGCGCCGCTTCGATGCGCAGCCGCAGGGCGACCAGCCCCGCAACTATGCCCGCCCCAAGCGCAAGTGGCAGCCGCGCCCGACCGGCAGCGGTGGTGGCCAGCGCTCGGGCGGCCAGGGCGGCGGTGGCCGTCAGGGTGGCCAGGGTCAGGGCGGCAATCGCGGGCGCTGATCTCGCAACCTGCAGCTAAACATACAGAAAAGGCCGGGCCGCAACGCCCGGCCTTTTCGTTTTGGAGCAGGCCGTATCGACGCTTGGCCTTTTCAGCTCCCCGGCGAAAGCCGGGGCGCAGGGTCACAAGCGGTACGGCAGAGAAACCCTGGGCCCCTGCCCTCGCCGGCGAACCGCCAAACCGCCCACAGCACCTGAATATCGATGGGTTCTACCGTCGCCGCGCCCGGATCGCAGCATCCTCGCGACCCGCGATCAACCGCAACGCCCGATCGGCGCCCGCCCCGCCTTCCGACGCACCAGCCCGCTGCGCCGCATGGTAAAGCTCCAGCGCGCGCGGATAGTCTCCCGCCTGTTCGGCGCACAGGCCGCGATTGAAGGTAAGCGAGGCATTTCCCGGCAGCTCGCCCGCCATCGCTTCCCAGCCATCGCACGCCCCACGCACGTCGCGCTTGGTGAGCTTCACCAGTTCCTTGAAGCGCTTCGCCTGGTCCTTGCTCATCCCCTTGTCGCTTTCGCGCACACGGATGTCATAGGTCGAGATCGTCGGGGCGATGTCCTCGCGGACCGCATAGCCCAGGCTGCGCACGCCGTCGGCGATCACGTCCTCCACCGGCGGCGGACGATCATTCTTGCCCTCACACCAGCTGCTTTCCTGGCTGAACGGCTTGGTCGCTGAATAGACGATGCGCCCATCGCGATTGCGCACGATCCGCAGGTCCGCCTTCACGCTGACGATCCGCCTGCGGCAGCGCAGTTCGACTTCCTCCTCGCGGATGCACTTCTTGTCGGCACTGTCCTTCTCGACGCAGCGTTTCTCCTTCCGCTTGAACGGCTGCTCGTCCACCCCGGTGGTGACGCCGCCGGTCAGCGATCCCTCGGCATTGCCCTGCCCGGCATAGCCGCCCATCAGATCGAAATGCGTGCCCGACAGGCCCTGCTCGATCGCGCGAGCGAGTGCCGAGCCATCCTCCCCGCCGATCCGGTCGATCGACAGCGAATGCAACAGGCTCGCCTCGCGGTTCGGCGCAGCAAATTCGCCGGTGATCTTGAGAATTTCGGCATGCGCGATGCCCGCGACGAGAGCGGGGAGCACGACGCCGCCAAGAATCCGCTTGTCCATTTCCCCAACCCTTCCCCCAAAAGGATGACGGGGTCATCGTTTACCATATGAAACGATTCGGTTCACGCGGGCTTTTGCCCCGATCGGACGAGTCTTCCACGAGAGCGAATCGGACTCGGGTTGCATCCCTGTGACACCGATGCTAACCGCGCCGCGACCCATAGGGGGCTGTATGGGGTTGCCATCGGAGTAATACTTTGATGGCGCCGAACATCGGCCCCCAATTCATATGGACTGAACCCGAACCTCCGAGAGGAACCGAAACGCGTGGAGAATTCCGCCGGTATCCAGGCAAGCCTAAGCGGACGCTACGCTACCGCCCTGTTCGAGCTCGCGCGTGATTCGAAGGCCCTGGCCAAGGTCGAGGACAGCCTCGCCACGGTCGCCCAGGCGCTTGCCGAATCGGCCGACTTCAAGGCGCTGACCGCCAGCCCGCTCGTCTCGCGCGGCAATGCCGCCAAGGCTGTAGCCGCCGTCGCCGCGAGCCTGAAGCTCGATGGCACCACTGCGAACTTCCTGGGCGTGCTCGCCGAGAATCGTCGCCTGGGCCAGCTCCCGGCGATCATCCGGGCCTTCCGCCAGCTCGCCGCCGCGCATCGCGGCGAGACGACGGCGCTGGTCACCTCCGCCCATCCGCTTTCCGCCGATCAGGTCGACGCGCTCAAGCAGCAGCTGCGCACCCGCATCGGCCGGGAAGTGGCCATCGACCTTTCGGTCGATCCCTCGCTCCTTGGCGGGCTGGTCGTGAAGATCGGCAGCCAGATGATCGATAGCTCGATCAAGACCCGACTGAACTCCCTCGCGCACGCGATGAAAGGCTGAACATGGATATCCGCGCCGCAGAAATCTCGAAGGTCATCAAGGACCAGATCGCCAATTTCGGCACCGAGGCCCAGGTTTCGGAAACCGGCCAGGTGCTCAGCGTCGGTGACGGCATCGCGCGCATCCACGGTCTGGACAACGTCCAGGCCGGCGAGATGGTCGAGTTCGCCAATGGCGTGCAGGGCATGGCGCTCAACCTCGAAGCCGACAATGTCGGCGTCGTGATCTTCGGCTCGGACGCCGAAATCCGCGAGGGCGACACCGTCAAGCGCACCGGCACCATCGTGGACGTGCCCGTCGGCAAGGGCCTGCTCGGCCGCGTCGTGGACGGCCTCGGCAACCCGATCGACGGCAAGGGCCCGATCGTCGCCGACCAGCGTTCGCGCGTCGAAGTGAAGGCACCGGGCATCATCCCGCGCAAGTCGGTGCATGAGCCGGTGCAGACCGGCCTCAAGGCGATCGACGCGCTCGTTCCCGTCGGCCGTGGCCAGCGCGAGCTGATCATCGGTGACCGCCAGACCGGCAAGTCGGCTGTCGCGATCGACACCTTTATCAACCAGAAGACCGTCAACGCCGGCACCGACGAGAGCAAGAAGCTCTACTGCGTGTACGTCGCCGTCGGCCAGAAGCGCTCGACCGTCGCCCAGCTGGTGCGCACGCTCGAAGAGAATGGCGCGATGGAATATTCCATCGTCATCGCCGCAACCGCTTCGGATCCCGCCCCGCTGCAGTTCCTCGCGCCGTACACCGGCACCGCGATGGGCGAGTATTTCCGTGACAACGGCATGCACGCGCTGATCGTGTTCGACGATCTGTCGAAGCAGGCCGTCGCCTATCGCCAGATGTCGCTGCTGCTCCGCCGCCCGCCGGGCCGTGAAGCCTATCCGGGCGACGTGTTCTATCTCCACAGCCGCCTGCTTGAGCGCGCTGCCAAGCTCAATGACGCCAATGGCAACGGCTCGCTCACCGCGCTGCCGATCATCGAGACCCAGGCAGGCGACGTGTCGGCCTACATCCCGACCAACGTGATCTCGATCACCGACGGCCAGATCTTCCTCGAGACCGACCTGTTCTTCGCGGGCATCCGTCCGGCGATCAACGTGGGTCTGTCGGTGTCGCGCGTCGGCTCGTCGGCGCAGACCAAGGCGATGAAGAAGGTGTCGGGCTCGATCAAGCTCGAGCTCGCCCAGTATCGCGAAATGGCTGCGTTCGCGCAGTTCGGCTCGGATCTCGACGCCTCGACCCAGAAGCTGCTCAACCGCGGCGCGCGCCTGACCGAGCTGCTCAAGCAGCCGCAGTTCTCGCCGCTGCCGTTCGAGGAGCAGACCGCGTCGATCTACGCCGGCACCAACGGCTTCCTCGACACCGTGCCGGTGCAGGACGTGGTGCGCTACGAAGCGGCGATGCTCGCCGATCTTCGCGCGAACCATGCCGACATCCTCACCACGATCCGCGACACCAAGGATCTGGGTGACGAAGTGAAGGCGAAGCTGAAGGCCGCGCTCGAAGCGTTCGCCAAGACCTTCGCCTGATCCGGAACCCATGGCCGATCATTCCCTCCTTGCCTGGATCGCGCTGTCGATCGGCCTGGCGCTGACGCCGGGCCCCGACACGATGATCGTGGCTGGAAACGCCGCGCGTAACGGCGTGCGCGGGGGAATGGCGGCCGTTGCCGGCATCGCGGTCGGCGGCCTGTGGTACATGGCGCTGTGCGGCTTCGGTTTCCTGAGCGTGCTCACGGTCTTCCCGACGCTGTTCACGATCGTGAAGTTCGCGGGCGCCGCCTATCTGGCTTGGCTCGGCATTCGCGCCCTGATGGGTGCGATCCGCCCGGCCACCGGCGACACGGCGCTCCGCGCGTCGAGCCGGCCGTTCCGCCAGGGGCTGCTGACCACGTCGCTGAACCCGAAGGTCGCGCTGTTCTTCCTCGCGATCCTGCCGCAGTTCGTCGGCCAGGACGCTGGGGCTCCGGTGCGCGGCATGCTGCTGATCGGCATCGCCTATGGCATCGGGTCGCTGTGGCTGACCGGAGTGGCGTTCGCCGTCGCCCGTGCCGGCCGTGCGGTGCGCAGCAGCAGCGTGATGCGCTGGTTCGAAGGTGCCCTGGGCACCGCTTATATTGCTCTTGCGGGCCGCATGGCCCTGGTTCGGAACATCTGATGGCAAGCCTCAAGGCACTCAAGATCCGCATCAACTCGGTGAAGTCGACGCAGAAGATCACCAAGGCGATGAAGATGGTCGCCGCGGCCAAGCTGCGCCGCGCGCAGGAAGCGGCCGAGGCCGGGCGTCCCTATGCCCAGCGCCTCGAATCCGTCGTCGCCAGCCTCGCCTCGAAGGTAACGGTGAGCGAAAGCTCGCCCAAGCTGCTCGCCGGCACCGGCAAGGACGATGTCCACCTGCTCGTCGTCGCGACCAGCGACAAGGGCCTCGCCGGCGCGTTCAACACCAACATCGCCCGCCTGGCCCGCCGTCATGCCGAGAGCCTGATCGCGCAGGGCAAGACGGTGAAGATCTACACGATCGGCCGCAAGGGCCGCGCGCCGCTCAACCGCCTGTTCCCGAAGAACATCGTCCATTCGGTCGAGCCGGGCGATCTCGGCAAGCTGACCTTCGCCGATGCGCGCGCCTACGCCGACGACATCATCGCCCGCTACGAGGCCGGTGAGTTCGACGTCGCGACCCTGTTCTATTCGAACTTCAAGTCGGTGCTCACCCAGGAGCCGACCGCGCAGCAGATCGTGCCGATCTCGCCGGCCTCGGTTCCCGCCGACACCCAGCCGAGCCAGGCCGCACCGGCCGCCGTCACCTATGAGCCGGACGAGGAATCGATCCTCGCCGACCTGCTGCCGCGCAATGTCGCGATCCAGCTCTATCGCGCCGTCCGCGAGAACGCCGCATCGGAGCAGGGCTCGAAGATGACCGCGATGGACAACGCCACGCGCAACGCGGGCGACCTGATCAAGCGGCTCAACACCCAGTATAACCGCCAGCGCCAGGCTGCGATCACCACCGAGCTGGTCGAGATCATCTCGGGCGCCGAAGCACTCTGATGCGTTTCGCAGCCCCCCTCCTGCTGATCGTGGCTGCGGCCCCGCTCGCGGGCTGCGGGGCTGCGCATGATCCGTCGCTCAACGAGCAGCAGGCGGCCGCCGCCCAGAATCGCGCGCCGAACCGCGACAAGGTGATGGCCGATCGCTGGAACGGCATCTTCACCAATCCGACCGCCGTGGTCGCCGCCGCCAACGACTTCGGCTTCAAGGTCGAAGGCTACAAGGTGTCGGGCAAGGGCTATGCCGCCACCGGCAAGGTCACCTGGCCCGAAAAGCCCAACGGCATCGCCGTGGAGAGCGTTTTCGACGCCACCGGCCCCGCCGCCGACAAGATCGAGACCGTCCGCTTCACCTTCGACGTGAAACATGCCGACAAGCCCGATGAGCGCGCCCGCGATTCCTACGGCTATGTCCGCCGCCTCGTGCTCGGCTTCCTGTCGCGCTTCGAAATCGGCCCGGGCGACACGATCAACGGCGCGCTCCAGCGCCGCGAATCGGCGAAGGACGTCCAGCACGGCGTCTCGATCGTCGTCGATTCCAACCCGATCAGCGGCGGCAACGCCAAGGATCGCCACATCACCGTGACTTTCACCCGCGTCGGGGCTAGTGCCCCCGCCAATCAGACCCAAGGAAAGTAAGATGGCCACCGCAGCCCCGACCGCAGAGAAGCCCGCGCGCAAGCCGCGCGCCGCGAAGCCCAAGGCCGACGCTCCGGCCACCGGGGCAACGACGACCAACAGCGTTGGTCGCATCAGCCAGGTGATCGGCGCCGTCGTCGACGTCGCCTTCGAAGGCGAGCTGCCGGCGATCCTTTCGGCGCTTGAGACCGACAACAACGGCAACAAGCTCGTCCTCGAGGTCGCCCAGCACCTCGGCGAGAACACCGTCCGCACGATCGCCATGGACGCGACCGAGGGTCTGACCCGCGGTCAGACCGTGGTCGACACCGGCGCGCAGATCTCGGTGCCGGTCGGCCCGGCGACGCTCGGCCGCATCCTCAACGTCGTCGGCGAGCCGATCGACGAGCGTGGCCCGGTCGCGACCGACCTGCGCGCGCCGATCCATGCCGAGGCTCCCCTCTTCGTCGATCAGTCGACCGAGAGCGCGATCCTCGTCACCGGCATCAAGGTCATCGACCTGCTCGCGCCGTACGCCAAGGGCGGCAAGATCGGCCTGTTCGGCGGCGCCGGCGTGGGCAAGACCGTGCTCATCCAGGAGCTGATCAACAACATCGCCAAGGGCCATGGCGGCACCTCGGTGTTCGCCGGCGTGGGCGAGCGTACCCGTGAGGGCAACGATCTCTATCACGAGTTCCTCGATGCGAACGTGATCGCCAAGGACGCTGACGGCAACGCCACCAGCGAAGGTTCGAAGGTGGCGCTGGTTTATGGCCAGATGAACGAGCCGCCGGGCGCCCGCGCTCGCGTCGCGCTCTCGGGCCTGACGATCGCCGAATATTTCCGCGACGTCGAAGGCCAGGACGTGCTGTTCTTCGTCGACAACATCTTCCGCTTCACCCAGGCGGGCGCGGAAGTGTCGGCACTGCTCGGCCGTATTCCTTCGGCCGTGGGCTATCAGCCGACCCTGTCGACCGACATGGGCGCGCTGCAGGAGCGCATCACCTCGACCAACAAGGGCTCGATCACCTCGGTGCAGGCCGTGTACGTTCCCGCGGACGATCTTACCGATCCGGCCCCGGCAACCTCGTTCGCCCACCTCGACGCGACGACCGTGCTTAACCGCGCGATCTCGGAGCTCGGCATCTATCCGGCGGTGGATCCGCTGGACTCGACCAGCCGCGTTCTCGAGCCGCGCGTCGTCGGCCAGGAGCATTACGAGACCGCCCGTGCGGTTCAGTCGATCCTGCAGAAGTACAAGTCGCTCCAGGACATCATCGCCATCCTCGGCATGGACGAGCTGAGCGAAGAAGATAAGCTGACCGTCTCGCGCGCGCGCAAGATCCAGCGCTTCCTCTCGCAGCCCTTCCACGTCGCCGAAGTGTTCACCGGCATCTCGGGCGAGTTCGTGCAGATCGAAGACACGATCCGCTCGTTCAAGGCCGTGGTGAACGGCGAATATGACCACCTGCCGGAAGCAGCCTTCTACATGGTCGGCGGCATCGACGGCGTGATCGCCAAGGCCAAGAAGCTGGCCGACGAGGCGTAAGCTTGATCGGCTTGGCTGCCTTTCTCGTAGCCCAGGCATCCGTTGGCGCTGCTCCCGGAGCGGCGCTGACGGAAGCCACAATGCGAGCGGGCAGCTTTTGCGAGACGATGCTCGTGCCGGGCCCCCATCCGGTTCCCAAGGGCGTCGAGATGTTCATGGGGCCAAGCGACCACCCACCGCAGCTTCGCTCGATGGACAAGGCTCCCAAGGCTCTGCTCAATGCCAGCAAGCCGTTAGGCCTGGTCACCAGTGCCGCCCGCTTTCCAAGTTCGGAGGGCGATGCCTGGGTGGTGATCATCGGCAACGGGGAGTTTTGCGTCGTGAGTGCCTACACCGGGCCTCATGGCGGCACCGTCATCTATAACGCCAACTCCCTGATGATGGCGGACAAGAGCTGGGCGCGCGTTCCGTCGGCGGATGCGCCCTGGAACAATCCGCCGCAGAAGGGGGCTACCAGCACCTTCAGGAAGCGGGATACGGTCGGCACGCTTGAGGCAGTGCTGCTGGCGGCGTTTCCGGAACCGGTGAGCATTACCGACACCTTCGCTTTCGCCATCGTCTATCATCACCCGCAGGCTGCGGCCGGCGCCACAAAATGATATTAGGATAGTCATGTCCCTGCACTTCGAACTCGTCACGCCCGAAAAGCTCCTCCGCTCGGAGGAAGTGCACATGGTCGTTGTCCCCGGCACCGAGGGCGATTTCGGCGTGCTCGAAGGCCATGCGCCGCTGATGTCGACCATCCGCGACGGCAATCTTGAGATCTACAAGGCGGGTGCGACCACCCCCGAGACGATCCGCATCGAAGGCGGTTTCGCCGAAGTGAACGAGAAGGGTCTTACCGTTCTCGCCGAAAAGGCCGGCTAAGCCAGCCCATGAATCTCCCGCCCGTTTGGGCAGGGTTGGACAAGGCCGGGCATCATGCCCGGCCTTTTCTGTTTGGGGTGACGTCCTTCTATATTAGAAATCGCCACGCTACTCCGCGACCCGGTGATACACCCAGCGCATCGGCTTGCTGCCATCGGCCAGCGAGATCTCGGCCATCAGCACCGCGCCCTCCCGCCAGTAGCGCACGCGCTGCGGATAATCATGCGCGGTATCGACGAACTCCACGCTCTGCGTGCCGATCCCGCCCGGTTTCAGCTTGAAATCGGCGGGCGCCTGCCCGGCAGGCTCGGCATGGAACACCAGCGCCTCGCCCGTCCCGCCGATCCGCATCGTCTCGCGCTGCTCGCCCTTGGGCGAGGTGATCACCGTTTCGCCGCGCATCCCCCCATCAACACCCATCGGCTGCCAGGTTTCGCAAGTGGTCCGGCCATTCCGCGGCTCGGTGCACCATGTGCCCACCAGCCAGTCGAACGGCTCCGGCGACAGGCCGATGCCTGCAAGCAGCATGAGATTGACGATCATCCCAGGTCCTCCCGTTTGCCCGCACGATACTCCGCACGCACGCGCGCTGGCTTGAACGCACACGACATGTCAGGCTGGCGCAATGGACTATGCCGAGCTGCCCTTGCCGCCCGCGCTGGACGGGCTGGTCGCCACCGTCTGGACGCTGGCCGCGGATCAGCCCGGCTGGGTCGAGCATGAAGCGACGCCAGACGGCTGCATCGAGCTGATCCGCCGCTCTGCCGGCCGCTCCGCATGGCGCCGCGATCAGCCGGAATATTTCGCCACCGGCCTCTCGGCCCATCCGATCCGCTTCGGCTTCAGCGGCGATGCCCGCTTCACCGCGATCAAGCTCTGGCCCTGGGCCTGGCACGCGCTCGGCGGTGCGCCGTGCCCCGGCTTCGCCGATGACTGGATCCCACTGGCGCCCGATTCCGCGCTCACCGCGCTGCTAAACGGCGATCCCGTCGCCAATCTCGGCAAGGCGCTCTCGGGCACAACCCTGCCACTGCTCGCCCGCACCATCCTGGTGTCAGACAGTGTCGGCGAGATCGGCGCGCGCACCGGCATGCCCCCACGCCGCCTCCAGCGCATTTTCGCACGCGAGCTCGGCATGGCTCCGCGCACCTATCTGCGCCTGCTCCGCTTCCGCGCGGCGCTGCGCGACGTGCAGCAAGGCGAGGACAGCCTGGCCGATACCGCCGCCGCCCGCGGCTATGCCGATCAGGCACATATGGCGCGCGAGTTCCGCGAACTTGCCGGAATTCCGCCCAGCGGCGCCCGCATCCGGGCGCGCGGACCATTCCTCTGATCCCGTGCGTTTACCCGCAGGAACAACCCGTAACTGCGCGATGGCCATCGGATTAGGTAAATATCAAGCCTTGGTCGGTAAACCTTCGCCGTCTAGGGGACATTGAGTTCTGATGAGCGCATTCGGACGACGCAGCGGATTGGGTGGTGGAGCGGCAGGCCGGCCGGCGTTCGGCGTTGCGCGCCCGATGCAGGGCGGCGGACCGCTGCCTAGCCCGGTCGACCCCGCCCCGCTGGGCGGCGAACAATTCCCCCCTATCAATTCGGTGCCGTTGCCCGGCCAGGGCAGTGCGCCCGATGCCTTCGAACAGCGCGATCCGAACGGCCCGAGCGTCGCTAGCGCCGAAGCGCTGCAGCGCCTTGCCGATCGCCAGGCCGCTTCGGGCGATGCCGGCAATTCGCGGGTCGAGGGATTCGAGGCTTCGATCCACCGCATCAAGGAACAGGTGCTGCCGCGCCTGCTCGAGCGCGTCGATCCCGAAGCCGCCGCCACGCTCAGCAAGGACGAGCTGGCTGAGGAATTCCGCCCGATCATCGGCGAAGTCCTCGCCGAGCTGAAGCTCACCCTGAATCGCCGCGAGCAGTTCGCGCTCGAGAAGGTGCTGGTCGACGAGCTGCTCGGCCTCGGGCCGCTCGAAGAGCTGCTCAGCGATCCGGCCATCTCGGACATTATGGTCAACGGCCCCGAGCAGACCTTTGTCGAGCGCAAGGGCAAGCTCGAGCTGGCCAACATCCAGTTCCGCGACGAGGAGCATCTGTTCCAGATCGCGCAGCGCATCTGTAATTCGGTCGGCCGCCGCGTCGACCAGACCACGCCGCTGGCCGACGCCCGCCTCAAGGACGGCAGCCGCGTCAACGTGATCGTGCCGCCGCTGAGCTTGCGCGGCACTGCGATCTCGATTCGTAAATTCTCGGCCAAGCCGATCACGCTCGACATGATGGCCCAGGGCGGATCGATGTCGCAGAAGATGGCGACTGCGCTCAAGATCGCCGGCGCCAGCCGCTTCAACATCGTCATCTCGGGCGGTACCGGCTCGGGCAAGACGACGATGCTCAACGCCCTGTCGAAGATGATCGACCCGGGCGAGCGCGTGCTGACGATCGAGGACGCCGCCGAACTCCGGCTGCAGCAGCCGCACTGGCTGCCGCTCGAAACCCGCCCGCCCAACCTTGAGGGCCAGGGCGAAATCACCATCCGCGACCTGGTGAAGAACGCACTGCGTATGCGCCCGGATCGCATCATCCTCGGCGAAATCCGTGGCAGCGAGTGTTTCGACATGCTCGCCGCCATGAACACCGGTCACGACGGCTCGATGTGTACGCTCCACTCCAACTCTCCGCGCGAGGCGCTCGCCCGTATGGAGAACATGGTGATGATGTCGGACATCAAGGTGCCGAAGGAAGCGATCAGCCGCCAGATCGCCGATTCGGTCGATCTGATCATCCAGGTGAAGCGTCTGCGCGATGGCTCTCGCAGGGTCACCAACGTCACCGAGGTGATCGGCATGGAAGGCCCGGTGATCGTCACCCAGGAGCTGTTCAAGTTCGAGTATCTCGACGAGAGCGCCGACGGCAAGATCATCGGCGAGTATCGCTCGATGGGCCTGCGCCCGTACACGCTCGACAAGGCAAAGCAGTACGGCTTCGACCAGGCGCTGCTTGAGGCGTGCCTCTGATCGCCTGACCGGCTAGGCTGTGTCGGTGCTGTCCCTCCTGCTGCCCCTCGCGCTTGCCGCCGCCCCTGTTTCCGCGCCGGGCGAAGAGGCCAGGGACGGCATCGCCCTCGCGCCGGATAGCGAAGCGCGCTGGATCGCCTTCGATCTGACACCGTCGAACCAGATCCGCTTCGAGGCAGTGCTCAACGGCCGCCCGGTCCGTGCGATCCTCGACACCGGGCTGACCAACACGCTCGCCACGCCCGAATTCGCCACGCGCGCCCGGCTCGCTTTGGGCCGCAGCCAGCGCGCGCTGGCGATCGGCGGTGGCGTCCAGGTTTCCTGGGCACCGGGTGGCATGCTGGTGATCGGCGGGCTCACAAGGCGCGGCGGACGCATCGCCGTGTCCGATGCCCCGGGCCAGGACCGGTTCGGCGCCGACTTGCTGATCGGCAGCGACGTGCTGAGCTGCTGCGCGCTCGATATAGATTATGCCGCCCGCCGCTTCCGCATCCTGCCCAGTGGCCGCATGCCCTTTACCGGACAGACCGCCCCGCTAGCGCTCCAGCGGGGTTCCGAAATACCGGTAACCGAGATCCGGCTTGGCGGCACGCGCCTGCGCCCGATGATCGTCGATACCGGCGATGGCGCGGCGATCACGCTGAGTAGCGCGGCCTGGACTTCGGCCGGGTTCCGCGGCGCCACGCTGACCACCACGCTCGGCTGGGGCATCGGCGGCGCGCTGGTCAGCGAAGCCGCGGTGATCCGGGGCTTTGCGCTCGGCGGTAGCATGCTGTCCGAAACCGAAGTTCGCATCGAAGGCGAAGGCGGCTATTCCGCAAGCGCCGGCGCAGCGGGCCGGATCGGCACCGGGCTGTTGCTGCGCTACCGCGTCCTGCTCGATCCCCGCGCCGGCCGCATGGTCCTCCAGTCCGGCCCCGCCACGCCGCAAGTGCTGCGCTCGACCAGCGGCCTGTTGCTCGGCACCGAGGGGCCGCACCTGCGCGTGCTCCACGTCATGCGCGGTTCGCCCGCCGCCGAGAGTGGCTGGCGCGAAGGCGAGACGATCTGCACCGCCGATGGCCTGCCGGTTGCGGGCCGGCCGATCGAATGGAGCGCAGGCGCACCGGGGCGTGTGGTAGCGCTTGGCATGTGCGACGGCACCGAACGCCGGCTGACCTTACGCAAATTCTACTAGCTGACAGGCCGCTCATATCATTGACCCAAATCTTGAGTGTGTATTATTCACACAACACACAAGTGCGGGGCGAGGCATGAACCGGACGGCAAGGATATTGGCAATCGTTGGCGGGATCGCGGGCACAGCCTCGACCAGCGCGTTCGCCACACCCCCTGCCCCTGGCGCCCGGCCAGACGTCTGCGCACTGGTAGCAAGCGCGCCTGCCGAAGCCGTCCTGAGCGTGCCGTTCCGGATTTTCGACGGCCGCATTTATGTCGAAGCGCGGGTCAACGACGAAGGGCCGTTCCGCTTCGCCGTCGATACCGGTGCGAGTGGCATGGGACGCGCCGACGCAAGCCTGGTTTCGGCATTGAAACTGGCCGTAACCGGCGTTTCCGAAACCTCGGATGCGGTCGCTTCCGCGCGGGTGGATACGGTCCGCCTCGCCTCGATCGAACTTGGCGGCATGATCCGCCGCGACCTCGAAGTGATGACCCGCGACTATAGCAGCCGGATGGCGCCGGATGCGGCCTTTGCCGGCATCCTCGGTAGGGAATTCTTCGCCGATGGCCTGCTGGTAATCGACTATCCGCGCCAGCGACTGAGCTTCACCCGGCACGCTGCGCTCAAGCCAGGCGCACCCGGCGTGCTGGGCTATAGTCGTGCCTTCCGCGTGCCGGTGACGATCGGCGCGGTCACCACCCAAGGCAATCTCGATACCGGCGCCAATGTCGCCTTCGTAGTGCCGCAACCATTGTTCGAGCAGCTCGGCGGCGGCGCGATTGAGGCTGCCGGCGAGGGCAAGCTGACCAACACGACGGTGAAGACGGGCAGCGCGACCCTGCACGGGCCCTTCCGGATCGGCGGGGCAACGCTCGCCGATGTCAGGGTGCGGGTGTCTGAAAAATATCCCGAACTGCTGGTGGGCGCACATGCGCTCCAGCATTTCGCGCTATTGATCGACCAGCGCTCCTCAAGCATCGCCCTATGCCCGCCCGGAGCAAAATAAGGCGCCCCTATTTCAAATTCAGCGCCAGGCTCGCCAGGATCAGCGTGCCCAGCATCGCCATCACCTGGATAAACTGCCAGGGGACGAAACCGACATCATCCATCCGCTTCCGCTTGCGGCGGCGATGCTCGCCCAGGCCGCTGACTATCGCGATCACAGCCGCGCCCGCCGCCCCGAGCCATAATTGTAGTTGCATCGTCACAAATTACCCCCAAATGCGCGTTCGTCATCTAGGGAGCAATTTCGCATGCGCCAGACCCTGACCGTGCTCGCCGTGCTCACCACTGCCGTCGCGGTGGCCAGCGTCGCCACCGGCGCCCCGCGCACCCAGCGCTCCGCGATCGCCGAAGCGGTTTCCTCGCCCACCCGCACACCGGCCAATGTCGCGCGCGACCAATATCGCCATCCGGTTGATACGCTCACCTTCTTCGGCGTGAAACCCACCAACACCGTGGTCGAAATCTGGCCGGGCGGCGGCTGGTATACCGAGATTCTCGCCCCGCTCACGCGCGCGAAGGGCAATTACTATGCCGCGGTCGGCCCCGATTTCCCGAACGGCGGCAAGGCGGTCGAGGGTTTCAAGGCCAAGGATCCGGCACTGTACGGCCACGCCAAGCTCGTCGCCTTCCCCGCCGAGGCCGGCCAGCCCAAGGTGCCGGATGGCAGCGCGGACGTCGTTCTGACCTTCCGCAACGTCCATAACTGGCGGATGGGCTATAAGCGGAACGATCAGGATTACTCGCCGGAAGCGTTCAAGCAGATGTTCGCGATGCTCAAGAAGGGTGGCACGCTCGGCATCGAGGACCATCGCCTTCCCGAGACCGCAAGCGCCGAGCGCGAGAAGTCGAGCGGCTATATCAAGGTCTCGACCGTGCGCCGCCTGGCAGAACAGGCCGGCTTCGTGTTCATTGGCGGGTCCGAAGTGAACGCCAATCCGCGCGATACTGCCGACTGGCCGAACGGCGTGTGGACGTTGCCGCCCAGCTACGCGCTCAAGCAAGTCGATCGCGACAAATATGCCGCGATCGGCGAGAGCGACCGGATGACGCTCAAGTTCCGCAAGCCCTGAACCCCGCGCGGCACGAACAAACCGATCCGGATTGAATTCACCCAAGTCACGCTACTTGGGGCCGTTACGATTTTTTCGTGCTAAACGAGGCTTTAACTGTCGTGTCTTACGACAGTGATGTGCCGCGCCGTATTCGAACCCTTCTGTCGGTCCTCCGCGAGGAAGTAGACAGCTATGCCGCTACCAGCGAGGAGATCGCTGCGCGTACCAATCTGCTCGCGCTGAACGCGGCGATCGAGGCGGCCCGATCGGGCGAGGCCGGTCGCGGCTTCTCGGTGGTGGCGCAGGAAGTGAAGGCGCTGGCGCAACAGGCGCGCGGCGCTTCGATCGAGTTTCGCTCCGAAGTACGCGAACGTCTGGCGATGGGCGCGGGCATTGCCGATGAGATGGTCAGCGAGATCGAGGGCACCCGGCTGGTCGAGCTCGCCCAGGCGCTGATCCAGAACGTCACGCGCCATATCTATGGCCGCAGCATCGATCTGCGCGTGATGGCCTGCGACGCCGAAGTCATCGCCGCGCTGGAGGCCCCGTCTCCCGATACGATCGCCGCCGCCGACGCCCGGCTGGCGCTGCTCACCTCGATTTCCCCCTATTATCTCAACGCCTTTCTCGCCAACGACGCGGGCCAGGTGATCGCAGCTTCCGATCCGCATGCGCGCGTGCGCGGCGTCGATCTGTCGAGTGCGCCGCAATATCTGAGTGCGATGCGCAGCCATCGCCGCGACGAATGGTTCACCGACGAAGTCTGGCTGAATCCCTATTCGGATCATCGCGCGGTGCTCGTCTTCGTCACTGGCGTGCGCCCGCGTGGCCGCGACGGCCGCCCGCTCGGCGCGCTCTATGTCGAGTTCGACTGGGAGGGGCATATCCCCGCGATCATCTCGGACAAGTCGCTGTTCGGCGAGCGCGACTGGAGCCGCACCAGCATCGCGATCGTCGACGAGCAGGATCGCATCGTCGCCAGTTCCTCGGGCAAGCGGCATGGCGAACATGTCGCGCTGCCGACCAATGCGGTGCGCGGCGCAGAGATCCGCGGCGACAACACGATCGCCTTTGCCAGTGCCACCGATTATCACGGCTTTGGCGGGCTCGGCCTGCGCTGCGTGATCGAGCAGAAGATGCCGACACTGGAGGAAATCCGCGCGGCGCTCGGCGGCCTGAACGCCCGCGCATAATCCCGCTGCCCATATCGTCATCCCGGCGAAAGCCGGGATCTCAGGTGAAGGCGCGGGACAGGAGCCGCATGAGACCCCGGCTTTCGCCGGGGTGACGGCCGATTATTTTGCCAGCTTCTCGATCTTGTCCTGCAGCCGGGCCAGCTCGGCCTTGAGCGCGGAGACATCATCGCCGTCCGAAGCGGGGGCCGGAGCCGGTGCCGCACCAGGAGCCCCCGGAGTCGCACCCGGCTTGAACGCCTGGGTCGCAGCCTCGAAGATTTCCATGTTGCGCTTGGCCATTTCGGCAAAGGGCGAATTGGCGAACGCGCCCTCGACCGCCGACTTGAACTGCTGCTGGTTGCGGCGGAAGCTTTCCATCGACGCTTCAAGATAGCCCGGCACCATCGCCTGCATCGAATCGCCATACAGCGCGATCAGCTGGCGCAGGAAGTTGACCGGCAGCATGGTCTGGCCGCGCTGCTCTTCTTCCATGATGATCTGGGTGAGGACATTATGCGTGATGTCCTCCTCGGTCTTGGCATCGACGACCTTGAAGTCGCGCCCCTCGCGCGTCATCGCCGCCAGATGGTCGAGCGTGATGTAAGACGAGGTTTCGGTGTTGTAGAGGCGCCGGTTCGCGTACTTCTTGATGATGACCGGCCCAGTGCCCGCAGCGCTTTTCTTCATCCAGGATCCCCCAGTGCGTGAAACATATCTATCATCGTTTCATTCTGCGGCGCAACACGGGCCGCGACCGCTTCCACTATTCCTTTCGCTGTTGCGCAGCGAAACTGCAACATCGCCGGAGAGAAGAACTGCCGCACTTGCCGGATTGAAGGCCTATCAGGAGGCGGAACGCCCTGCCGAGCGTGTCCTCAAGCCCGCCATCGCCACGGCCGGACGCGCATCGCTGCGCGATTATGGCGGCGGCGGCGGCGTGCCGGTCGTCTTTGTCCCGTCGCTGATCAATCCGCCCTTCATCCTCGATATCGCCCCCGGCAATTCGCTGCTCGAATGGCTGGCGACTCAAGGGGTTCGGCCGCTTCTTGTAGACTGGGGCAGCCCCGGCCCGGCCGATCGCGACCAGGGCATCGATCACCATATCGCCGAGCTGCTGCTCCCGCTGCTCGATGCGCTGAACGAACCGCCGCTCCTCGCCGGCTATTGCCTCGGCGGCACGCTCGCGATGGCGGCAGCGATGCTCCGCCCGGTGCTCGGGCTGGTGACGATCGCCGCGCCCTGGCGCTTCCGGCGCTATGGCGATTTCGCGCGTGCAGCCATTGCGGCGCAATGGGAAGCCGCCCAGCCCGCCTGCGAACAACTCGGCCTCGTGCCGATGGAAGTGCTCCAGTCGGGCTTCTGGCAGCTCGATCCCGCCCGCACGATCGCCAAGTTCGAGCGCTTCGCGAAGCTGGAACCGGGCAGCGACCAGGCCCGCGCCTTCCTCGCGCTGGAGGACTGGGCCAATGCCGGCGCCCCACTCACCTATGCGGCAGGCTCGGAGATGTTCGAGCGCTTCTTCCGCGCAGATCGCCCGGGCAGCGGGCGCTGGTGGATGCATGGCAGGCGTATCCTGCCTGCCCGGCTCGCCTGCCCCGCGCTGGAACTGCTCTCGACCACCGACCGGATCGTCCCCGCCGCCACTGCCGCCGGCCTGCCCGAGCGGCGCAGCCTGGCGCTTGGCCATGTCGGCATGATCGTCGGCGGCCGCGCCCGCGAAATGGTGTGGGCGCCGCTGCGCGACTGGTTTCTTGCCGCAGCGCACACTAGATAGCGCCAAACACAACAGACCAACCCGCACATCCTCGCAGGAGAACCAAAGCCATGGCCAACCCGACCGACGTTGTCATCATTGCCGCCAAGCGTACCCCTGTCGGCGCCTTTCTCGGCGCATTTGGCAGCACTCCCGCGCATGAGTTGGGCCGCGTCGCGATCGAGGCCGCGCTCGAGCAGGCCGGCGTGAAGGGCGAGGAAGTCAGCGAAGTCATTCTCGGCCAGGTTCTCACCGCCGCGCAGGGCCAGAACCCGGCCCGCCAGGCATCGATGGCCGCCGGCGTGCCCAAGGAAGTGCCGGCATGGAGCGTGCAGCAGGTCTGCGGCTCGGGCCTGCGCGCCGTGGCGCTCGCCGCCCAGGCGATCCAGACCGGCGATGCGACGATCGTCGTCGCCGGCGGCCAGGAGAGCATGTCGCTCGCCAACCATGCCCAGGCGCTGCGTGCAGGTGCGAAGATGGGCGACGTCACCCTGGTTGACACGATGATCAAGGACGGCCTGACCGACGTGTTCAACGGCTATCACATGGGCATCACCGCCGAGAATCTCGCCGAGCAGTTCCAGGTCACCCGCCTCGAGCAGGACGAGTTCGCCGTCGCCAGCCAGAACAAGGCGGAGAAGGCGCGCGCCGAGGGCCGCTTCAAGGACGAAATCGCTCCGGTGACGATCAAGGGCCGCAAGGGCGACACCGTCGTCGCCGATGACGAATATATCCGCGCCGGTGCGACGCTCGACAGCGTTGCTGGCCTGCGTCCCGCCTTCAAGAAGGACGGCACCGTCACCGCCGCCAATGCATCGGGCCTCAACGACGGCGCCGCCGCGCTCGTCATCACGAGCCGCGCCGAAGCCGAGAAGCGCGGCGCGCCGATCCTCGCCACGATCAAGAGCTGGGCCAGCGCCGGCGTCGATCCCTCGATCATGGGCATCGGCCCGGTTCCGGCATCGAAGAAGGCGCTGGAGAAGGCCGGCTGGACCCTCGCCGATCTCGACCTGATCGAAGCCAATGAAGCGTTCGCGGCGCAGGCGCTGTCTGTCGGCAAAGAGCTTGGCTGGGACGCTTCGAAGGTCAATGTGAACGGCGGCGCGATCGCAATCGGCCACCCGATCGGCGCTTCGGGCGCCCGCGTGCTGACCACGCTGATCTACGAAATGGGCAAGCGCGACGCGAAGAAGGGCCTCGCGACTCTGTGCATCGGGGGCGGCATGGGAATCGCCATGTGCATCGAGCGCTGAGCGGGATTCGTCGCTTTCCCGACTGTTTTCAACGCGTGACGAAATGTTTCCAGAGAACTGCGCCCTAGTGTATTATTTCACTAGGGCGCATTCTGAATGTTACATTAACGTATAGTCAATTGAAATTTCCGACGCTTAGCCGTCGCATTTCTGCAACACCCCTCTGCCTAATTTCATTGCATCTCGTTTCCATATCTTGCGATGCGGAAACATGTCCTGCTCATTGCCGACTTCGGGCATTCCGCCTGAAGGGGCAAAACCAATGAAAATCTCTCACTTGCTGAGCGCGACAGCGCTCGTCGGGTCGCTGTTGGTGGCTCCTGCCGCGTTCGCTCAGGAAACGCAGCAGGTTCCAGTCGCCGATGACGCGACCGACGCCACGCCGACCCCGGACGAGGAAATCGTCGTCACCGGCTCGCGCATTCGCCGCCGCGATATCGACGCTTCGGTTCCGGTCACCGTTTACACGGCTCGCGAAATTCTCGGCACCCGCGGCGACATCTCGCTGGGTGACGCACTCAACCAGCTGCCGCAGCTGCGCGGCACCTTCAGCCAGGCGAACTCGACGGCCTCGATCGGTACCGCCGGCCTCAACCTGCTCGACCTGCGCGGTCAGGGCACCTCGCGCACCCTCACCCTGCTCAACGGCCGCCGCATCGTTTCGGCAGTGCCCGGCAGCTATACGCCGGACGTCAACACGATCCCGAGCGATCTGGTCGAGCGCGTTGAAACCGTGACCGGCGGTAACTCGGCGATTTACGGTTCGGACGCGATCGCGGGCGTGGTCAACTTCGTCACGATCAACAACTTCGAGGGCTTCCGCCTCCGTGCCCAGGGCGGCGCCAGCACCTATGGGGATCGCGGCAACTACCAGGTCAGCGCGATCGCCGGCCGCAATTTCGGCGATGGCCGCTTCAACCTGACCGTAGCCGGTGAGTATTCGAAGGCAAACGCGCTCTTCTTCTCGGACCGCGACTATCTCGGTGCGACCAACGGCAATGGCCGCGGCGGTATCCCGGGCTTCATCACCTCGCAGATCACCACCGCGCCGAACCGCAACTTCGACGGCATTCCGAACACCGTCTTCCAGGACGGCAATCCCGGCGTCACGTTCGGCAACATCTCGCTCGGCGGCTATGTCATCACGTCCTGCCCCGCGGCGACCACCGTCGGCGGCGTGGTCACCAACCAGGACCGTATCAACCGGGTCTGCACGGGCCAGACGAACCCCACCGGCGGCCGCATCAACTACAATTATGCGTTCCTTCCGGACGGCACGCTGGTGCGCGACGACCCCAGCCGCGGCCTCGTCGATAACCGCGTAATCGGTGGTGGCGTGCTCGGCGGCCTCAGCGCGACCGGCGTCGAAGACGCCATGCTGGCGCCGGGCCTGGATCGTTATCAGGGCAACCTGTTCTTCCACGCCGACCTGTCGCCGGCATTCAAGCCCTTCGTTGAAGCCAGCTACACGCATGTGAAGGCGCTGCAGCAGTCGACCCAGCCGACCTTCATCGCCAGCACGCTGAGCCCGACCTTCAGCATCAACAATCCGTTCCTCACCACGCAGGCACGGAACGAGCTGGTCTCGATCCTGGCTCCCGGGGCGACGACGTTCTCGATGCAGCGCTTCAACAACGACTTCGGCACCCGCGCCGAAGAGCACAAGCGCGACACCTATCGCGCGGTGATCGGTGTTCGTGGCGATCTCAGCACGGCCGGCAATATCAACTATGAAATTGCCCTCAACTACGGCCGCACCGAGAACTATTACGAGACCGGCGGCAACGTTCACCTGGCTCGTTACAGCAATGCCATCAACGCAGCGCTCGCACCGACGGGCTATGCGGGCAGCAACTTCGTAACCAACGCCCAGGGCCAGCGCGTCGTCTGCGCGATCAACGCCGATGCAAGCACTGCCAACGACGACGCGAACTGCGTCCCGCTGAACGTGTTCGGCTATCGTGCGCCGGATCAGCGCTCGCTGAACTATGTCCTGTATCGCTCGTCGCGCAAGCAGTGGGCAGAGCAGTTCGATGCCACCGCCTTCATCAGCGGCGACACCGGCGGCTTCTTCCGCCTGCCGGGCGGTCCGGTCGGCTTCGCGCTCGGCGGCGAATACCGCACCGAAGACGCGTACTCGGCCTATGACGCCGTTACCGCGTCGTGCCCGGCACAGACCTTCCTGAACTGCTCGGCACCGTTCGCTCCGCCGAAGGTGACGATCAAGGAAGCCTTTGGCGAACTTCGCGTTCCGCTGCTTCGCGATATTCCGGTGTTCCACGAGCTGACGCTCGAGGGCGCTGCGCGTATCTCGGATTACGGCGGCAGCACCGGTTCGGTATGGGCATGGAATGCCGGCGCGATCTGGGCGCCGATCCGTGACTTCCGCATCAGCGGCACGTTCTCGCGCTCGGTGCGCGCACCGAACCTGACGAACCTGTACCAGACTGCGGCGCAGACCTTCGTCAACGGCCTGACCGATCCGTGCGACCAGCCGGGCGGCACCAACGCATCGAACAACATCAACTCGAACCCGAACCGTGTGCGCAACTGCGCGGCGGCCGGCATCCCGACCACGATCACCTATACCGATCCGACGTCGGGCGCAGCGATCATCCGTCCGTGGACCAACGTCGCCGGTTCGGGTGTCTCGGGCGTCAACCAGGGTAACCTCGGTCTGAAGCCTGAAGTTGGTAACACCTTCACCGTCAGCACCGTCTACACCCCGAACTATGTTCCGGGCCTGGTGCTCAAGGTGGATTACTACAACATCCGCGTGCAGAACATCATTGCCGGCCTGTCCGGTCAGGCGATCATCAATCGCTGCTATGATGATCCGTCGGGCCTCGACAATCCGTTCTGTAAGGTGGTCTTCCGCCGCAGCACGAGCGACCTGTCCAACTTCACCTTCCTCGGACAGAGCAGCCGTCGCCTCGACAGCATCCCGGACGTGACCTTTGCCGCCACCGGCAACGCGTTCATCAACCAGCCGTTCAACTTCGCCAAGCAGATGACCCGTGGTATCGACTTCGATGCCGCCTACGGCCACCGCTTCAGCGACAAGTTCTCGGTGAACGCGCACCTCGTCGTCAGCTATGTGATGGATCGTCTGTCGTACAGCTACATCACGACGCCGAGCCAGTATGACCGGATCGACAGCACGCTGGGCGATCCCAAGTGGCAGGGTTCGTTCAACCTCGGGCTGAACTTCGACAAGGTCGATATCTCGTACAACGGCCGCTATGTCGGCAAGCAGATCGTTTCGGCGCTCACCTACGAGACCTTCTTCCCGTCGCAGGGCCGTCCGGCACTCAACCCGGATGCGCGTCCGTTCGTGTTCTACGATCCGGTCGTGTACCACAATGTTCGTATCGGGTTCGAACCGACCAAGAGCTTCCGCTTCTATGTCGGCGTCGACAACATCACGAACGAACTGCCGCCGTACGATCTGACCGGCACCGGCAACGATGCCGCAAGCTATCCGAACACCGGCCGCCTGTTCTATGCAGGCGCAGGCATCAAGTTCTGATCCAATCGGAACGCTACTGGGAGGGGCCGCGGCAACGCGGCCCCTTTTTTTGTCCGTCGTGGAGAGCGTGCCGATGGCGCCCGATCGCGGCGCCCGGTCAGCATCTGAACTCAGTCAGCCTTCGGCTTGTCATAGGGCACGAACGCCCCCAGCAAGACGAAGCCGCGCCATGTCCGCGAGCCGCGATCGATCAGATCGATCTTGTCGACATTGCATATCTGGGAAGTCGGTCGCGACTGTAGCTGGATGTCATCCCCGTCGAGCAGTTCCCCACCCGAACGCGGACGATTGACGTACAGCGTCGAACCCACGCGATAAACGATCGCGGTCTTGTCGATCACCGTGCTTTCCGTCAGGCGCCCGGGCACGCAACTGACGGGCTTGCCGGCAACCCGGCCTTCCAGCATCTTCGCCAGCCTGGCCTCGCCCGCCGGATCGGCATGCGCCGTACCGGCCAGGGGGAGCAACGCCAGCGCGGCTGCGACCAACCCTGCACGCATCATCATTCTCCTCGGCATGTTCAGATTACCGAGATGAGGCGCCTGGCCTGCTTTCGCAACGCTGAACCCGGCTCAGCTCCAGATCCGGTCGTAGCGCGGCCCCAGCCCGGTCAGCAGCTCATATTGCGAGAGCCCGCTCAGCGCCGCCGTTTCCGGCAGCGCATAGGACATCGTCACCCAATCCCCTTCGCGCAGGCCCGGCAGCGCCGTCACGTCAAGCGCGGTCAGGTCCATCGATACCCGGCCGATCAGCGGCAAGGTCACACCCTCGGCACTCGCCAGCCCCTTGCTCGAAAAGCAGCGCAGATAGCCATCGGCATAGCCCAGGTTGAGCGTCGCCACTTCGGTGTCGCGTTCGGCGATCCAGGTGGCGTTATAGCCCACACTCTCCCCGGCGCGCACAAAGCGCCGCTGGAGGATCTGCGCCTCGGGCGTCGCCACCTGGCGGATCGCGTCATGCGCGCTGCGCTGCCAGCCGCCATAGAGTGCGATGCCCGGCCGGGTCAGATCGAAATGATAGTCGGTGCCGAGCGCGATGCCCGCCGAATTGGCCAGGCTCATCCGCTTCGCCTGGGTCCGCCCCTTGAGCGCGCCGAAGGCCGCCAGTTGCCTCGCGTTGAGCGGCACATCCTCGTCGGCCGAAACCAGATGGCTGAGCAGATTCTCGATCACCAGCCCGTCGAGCAATCCCGCGCCGATCTCCTCGGCCGACACGCCCAGCCGGTTCATACCGGTGTCGACCATCACATCGCACGGCTTGCCCGTCGGCTTCCAGCGCTGCACCTGCTCGGGGGTAGCCAGCACCGGGCGCGCATAGCTCGCGTCGAGCGGATCCTCGGCACGCAGTCCGTGCAGCACCGATACGCTGAGCCCCATATCGGCCAGCGCCTCCGCTTCGGCCCAGGTCGCAACGAAGAAGTCGCGACATCCCGCGCCTGCAAGCCGCTTGGCCACGCCGCGCGATCCCAGCCCATAGCCATTGGCCTTGATCGCGGCGCCGCAGGCGGCAGTGCCGCTCAGCTTCGCCATGTGCCGCCAGTTGGAAATGAGCGCGGCGCTGTCGAGCCGCAGGCGCAGGGGTGCAGTCATGTCCCCAGCGGTTAGGCCCTGCGCCCCACCCCCGCAATGGCCGTTGCGGGGGAAGGCTATGCCCTCAGTGCCTTGCGTGGCCGTGCTTGCGCGGCTGCACCGTCTCGGTCAGCCCCAATGCGGTCACCAGCAGCGCCATCGCCACCACCGCCATCGTGTACCACAGCCCGGCATAGGGATCGCCGGTGCGTGCAACGATATACTGGCTGATGAACGGCAGGAATCCGCCGAAATAGCCGGTGCCCAGATGATAGGGGATCGACATCGAGGAATAGCGGATGCGGCTCGGGAACATCTCGCTGAGCAGCGCCGCCACCGGGCCATAGGTCGCGCCCGCCAGCGCCATCAGCCCCAGCATCGCCAGCACGATCACCGCGACATTGCCGATGGACGGCTTCACCCGCTCGAGCCGATAGCCCGCCTCGGCCAGTGCGGCATCGAGCCCCGCCGGGCTCGCATCGGCCACCGGCACGCTGTCCACCGTCACCACCACCGCATCGGCGCGCTGGGTCTTGTAGGGTACGCCCTTCTTCGAAAGGTGATCGAGCACCTGCGCGCAGGGATCACTCTGCTTCGCGGCGAAGGGATCATATTTGCAGTTCGGCCCGCGCACGATCACCGGCGCATGCCGCGCGGATTCCGCCAGCCCCGGATTGGCAGCACTGCCGATCACCCAGAATAGCGGGAACAGCAGCACCAAGGTCAGCGCATAGCCGATCACGATCGGCTTCTTGCGCCCGATCCGGTCGGACAGATGGCCGAACAGGATGAAGAAGCAGCAGCCGACCAGCGCCGACCCGCCGCAGATCAGCTGCGCGGTCGTCGGGTCCATCCGCATCGGCCCGGTAAGGAACGACAGCACCGAGAACATCGAAGTGTACCAGATCACCGTCAGCCCCGCCGCGATGCCGAACAGCGCGACGAACAGGCGCGGCAGGTTGCCCGGATAGGTGAAGCTTTCGAGGAACGGGTTGCTCGCCGTCTCGCCGGCTTCCTTCATCGCCTTGAACACCGGGCTCTCGGAGAGCTTGAGGCGCATGTAGAGCGACACTGCAAGCAGCAGGATCGAGAACAGGAAAGGCAGCCGCCAGCCCCAGGCTTCCCAGGTCGCGGCGGGCATCGGCGTCTTGAACGCGAGCACCACCGCCAGGCTCAGGATGAAGCCGCCCACCACGCTCGCTTGGATGAAGCTGGTATGGAAGCCGGCACGCCCGCCCGGCGAATGCTCGGCGACATAGATCGCCGCCCCGCCATATTCGCCACCCAATGCGAGGCCCTGCGCCACCCGCATGATCAGGATCAGCACCGGTGCCGCCACGCCGATCGCGGCATAGCCCGGCACCAGCCCGATGCCGGCGGTCGCCAGCCCCATAACGGTGATGGTGACGAGGAAGGTGTATTTTCGCCCCATCCGGTCGCCCAGATAGCCGAACAGCACCGCACCAAGCGGCCGGAAGCCGAAACCGACGGCAAAGGCGGCCCAGGCCAGCAGGCTCGCCAGCACATCGTTGCCCGCCGGGAAGAAAGTATGCTGCAGGATGCCGGTGGCGGTCAGCGTGCCCCAGATGAAGAAGTCATACCATTCGAAGATCGTGCCCAGCGACGATGCGCCGATCACCATCCGGATGTCCTTGCCCGTCGGCTCGCCCACGCCCTCTGCCATATGCCCCCTCACCAGCCTTTCGGCGAAGCTTAGCGGCTCATCGGCTTATTGCCAGACCAGCATCGCCACCGCCGCCGCGGCCATCACCAAAGTCGCCGCCCAGCCGAAGAACAGCAGCGGCCCGCGGATGCGGAACTCGCCCATCACCTGGCGCCGCGTCGCGATCACCATCATCACCGCCATGATCGGCACCGCCGCGAAGCCATTGACCACCGCGCTCCAGAACAGGGCCTGCATCGGCGGAATGCCCGACCAGTCGAGGAAGATGCCGAGCAGGATCGCCAGCGCGATCACGCCGTAAAAACCCGGCGCGTCCTTCACCTTGCGCTCCAGCCCGCAGCGCCAGCCGCGCGCATTGCTCACTGCGAAGCCCGCCGATCCGGCGAGCACCGGCACTGCGAGCAGCCCGGTGCCGATGATCCCGATCGCGAACAGCGCGAAGGCGAAATTGCCGGCCACCGGCTTCAGTGCCTGGGCGGCGTCGGTCGCGGTGTTGATTTGGGTGATCCCCTGCACATGCAGCGTCGCGGCGGTCGCAGTTATGATCGCCAGCGCGATCAGGTTGGAAAAGGCCATGCCGACGAACGTGTCGACGCGCATCCGCCTGATCTCGTCCGGTGCCTGCTCGGGCGCCTCGACCAGCGGCTTGGCCTCTTCATGGTCATCGACTTCCTCCACTTCCTGCGCTGCCTGCCAGAAGAAGAGATAGGGGCTGATCGTCGTACCGAAGATCGCAACGATCATCGCGATCGCTTTTGGCCCCTCGATCTGCGGCACCACCAGGCCCCGCGCGGCCGCCGCCCAGTCGACCTGCACCGCCAGCACCACCGCGACATAGGCGAACAGCGACAGGGTCAGCCATTTCAACACGCGCGAATAGCGGTGATAGGGCACGAACGCCTGCAGCAACAGGCTGAGCAGCGCGAAGAAGATCGTGAACCAGTGATCGCCCCAACCGATCACCATCTGCGCCGCATCGCCCATCGCGGCGATGTCCGCCCCGATATTGATCGTGTTGGCGATGAACAGGATCGTCACCAGCAGGCTCAGCAGCCAGTTCGGCAGGAAGCCACGCATGTTCGCGGCCAGCCCCTGGCCCGTCACCCGCCCGATATGCGCGCTCACCAGCTGCACCGCCGACATCAGCGGATAGGTGAGCACCATCGTCCACATCAGCCCATAGCCGAACTGCGCGCCGGCCTGGGAATAGGTGGCGATGCCGCTGGGATCGTCGTCTGCCGCGCCGGTGATCAACCCGGGGCCAAGTTGCTTTGCGACCGAAGTTTTCCGGGTCGTATCGGCGGTCATGCAGGCTCCGGCGCAAGGGGTAATGCCCGCACCCTAGCAGATGCCCGGGCTGGCGGAATGTATCCTGTGGGATGGCCCGTCGCACCGATCCGGACCGAATGCCGGTTGCGCCGTCGCAAGCGAAACGAAAGCTTCCGCCCGCGCGCAATTGGGTGCGCGATGAAGGGGGAAGTGCCATGGCCGGAGACAATCCGAGCGATCCGATCAGCACCTGCGCGGTCAGCTGGTTCGACAGCAACCACGCGCTGCACATCCGCGTCTATTCGAGCGACAACTACACGATCACCGAGCGCTGCAACGACGGCAATGGCTGGGTCGCCGGCGCCAGCTTCCCGGGCCAGCAGGCATCGGCCATCACCTGGGCGGACTCCGCCGGCCAGCACATCCGCCTCTATGTGACAGGCGAGGGCACCACCACCGAATATTGCGCCGATCCCGGCAACCCGAACTGGACCAAGGGCAGCTATACGCAGCCCTGACCGCGTGCCCGCGGCCGGGCCTCAGTCGAGGTTCGGCCGCAGGTAGCGCGTCGCCAGGTCGAGATCGATGCCGCGCCGCGCCGCATAGTCCTGCACCTGGTCCTGGCCGATCCGCGCCACGCCGAAATATTCGGCCTGCGGGTGCCCGAAATAGAAGCCGGAAACCGCCGCGGTCGGCAGCATCGCGAAGCTCTCGGTCAGCGAGATGCCGGTCTTGTGATGCGCGTCGAGCATCTTGAACAGGATCGGCTTCAGGCTGTGCTCCGGGCACGCCGGATAGCCCGGTGCCGGGCGGATGCCGCGATATTCTTCCTTGATCAGCGCCGCATTGTCGAGCTGCTCGCCCTCGGCATAACCCCAGAGCGACTTGCGGGTGAACTGGTGCAGCCGCTCGGCAAAGGCTTCGGCGAGACGGTCGGCCAGCGCCTTGAGCAGAATGTCCGAATAATCGTCGATCGCGTTCTTGAAGCGCGCCAGGTGCGGCTCGATGCCGTGGATCGAAACTGCGAAGCCGCCGATCCAGTCACCCTGGGTATCGATGAAGTCGGCCAGGCACATGTTCGCCCGGCCCTCGCGCTTGGCGATCTGCTGGCGCAGCATCGGCAGCGTGACATGCTCCTCGTCGCCGATATGGACGATGATGTCGTCGCCCTTGCGGCGGCACGGCCACAGCCCGGCGACGCCGCGCGCGGTCAGCCACTTCTCCTCGATGATCGTGTCGAGCATCTTCTGCGCATCGGCGAACAGGCTGGTCGCGCTCTCGCCGACCACCTTGTCCTCGAGGATCGCCGGATAATTGCCCGCCAGCTCCCACGCGCGGAAGAACGGCGTCCAGTCGATATACTCGCGCAGGTCCTTCAGGTCCCAGTCGTCGAAGCTGTGCACGCCCGGCATGCGCGGCTTGCCCGGCTTGAGGGTCATGTCCGCCTCGAACGCATTGTCGCGTGCCTTGTCGAGCGGCAGCAGCTCGCTCTGCCCGCGCCCGGCACGCGCTTGGCGAACCTGCTCATATTCGGCCGCGACCTTCGCGACATAATCGTCGCGCTGCGTCTCGGAGACGAGCGCCGTCGCCACGCCCACCGCGCGCGACGCGTCGAGCACATGCACCACCGGCCCGGTATAGGCAGGCTCGATGCGCAGCGCGGTATGGACGCGCGAAGTAGTCGCGCCGCCGATCAGCAGCGGCATCTTCATGCTGGCGCGCTGCATTTCCTCCGCAACGGTCACCATTTCGTCGAGCGACGGCGTAATCAGGCCGCTCAGCCCGATCATGTCCGCATCATTCTCGTTCGCCGCCTTCAGGATGTCCGACCAGGGCACCATCACGCCCATGTCGATCACTTCGAAGCCGTTGCACTGCAGGACGACGCCGACGATGTTCTTGCCGATATCGTGGACGTCGCCCTTCACGGTCGCCATCACGACGCGGCCCTTGGCCTTGGACCCGGCCTCCTTCTCCGCCTCGATGAACGGCATCAGATGCGCGACGGCCTTCTTCATCACGCGGGCCGACTTCACCACCTGCGGCAGGAACATCTTGCCCGATCCGAACAGGTCGCCGACCACGTTCATGCCGTCCATCAGCGGGCCTTCGATCACCTGGATCGGGCGGCCGCCGCTGCCCATCAGCGCGGCGCGGCATTCCTCGGTATCCTCGACAACATGCGCGTCGATGCCCTTGACCAGCGCATGTTCGAGCCGCTTCTCGACCGACCAGCCGCGCCATTCGGCCGCCTGCTTCTCCGCCGCCGCATCGGTGCCGCGGAACTTCTCGGCCAGCGCGACGAGACGGTCGCCCGCCTCGGGATCCTTGTTGAGGATCACATCCTCGCAGGCAGTGCGCAGCTCGGGCTCGATCTGGTCATAGACGTCGAGCTGGCCGGCATTGACGATCGCCATGTCCATGCCGGCAGGGATCGCATAATAGAGGAACACCGAGTGCATCGCCTTGCGCACCGGCTCGTTGCCGCGGAACGAGAAGCTCAGGTTCGAGAGGCCGCCCGAGATATGGCAATGCGGGCAGCGCGCCTTGATCTCGCGGCACGCCTCGATGAAGTCGACGCCGTAGTTGTTGTGCTCCTCGATACCGGTCGCCACTGCGAACACGTTCGGATCGAAGATGATGTCCTCGGGCGGGAAGCCGATCCCGACCAGCAGCTTGTAGGCGCGCTCGCAGATCTCGACCTTGCGCTCCTTGGTATCCGCCTGGCCGGTCTCGTCGAACGCCATGACGACCACGGCGGCGCCATAGGCCATGCACTTGCGCGCATGCTCAAGGAACTGCGCCTCGCCTTCCTTCATGCTGATCGAGTTTACGATCGGCTTGCCGGAAACGCACTTCAGCCCCGCCTCGATCACGTCCCACTTGGAGCTGTCGACCATCACCGGGATGCGGGCGATATCCGGCTCGGCCTGGATCAGCTTGAGGAAGGTGGTCATCGCCTCATGCGCGTCGAGCAGGCCCTCGTCCATGTTGACGTCGAGCACCTGCGCGCCGGCCTCCACCTGCTGCAGCGCCACTTCCACGGCGGCGGCATAGTCGCCGGCCATGATCAGCTTCTTGAACCGCGCCGATCCGGTGACGTTGGTGCGCTCGCCGATATTGACGAAGTTGGTGGAGGAGGCGGTGGTCGTCATTCTTCTTCCTAATTCCTCCCCGGAACGGGGAGGGGGACCGCGTCGCGAAGCGGCGTGGTGGAGGGGGCCCGCCCTCCACTAGCTATTTTCCTTGCGGAGGGCGGGCCCCCTCCACCAGCCTTCGGCTGGTCCCCCTCCCCGTTCCGGGGAGGAATTCCAATCAAGCCGCCATCGTGAACGGCTCGAGCCCGGCCAGCCGGGTGCGCACCGCAACCTCGGGGATCGGGCGCGCGGGCAGGCCCGCGACCGCATCGGCAATCGCCTTGATATGCGCCGGCGTCGAGCCGCAGCAGCCGCCCAGCACATTGACCTGGCCGGCATCGGCCCATTCCTTGACCAGCCCGGCGGTAGTCACCGGCGCTTCGTCATAGGCGCCCAGCTCGTTGGGCAGGCCGGCGTTGGGATAGACCATGATCAGCGTGTCGCAGATGCCCGACAGCGTCTTCACGTGCGGGCGCAGCTGCTCGGCACCGAACGAGCAGTTGAGCCCGATCGTCAGCGGCCTGGCGTGGCGGATGGCGTGCCAGAAAGCCTCAACGGTATGCCCCGAAAGGTTGCGCCCGCTCAGGTCGGTCAGCGTCATCGACAGCATGATCGGCAGGTCGCGGCCGAGGTCGTTGCCCGCCTCGATCGCTGCCATCACGCCGGCCTTGGCGTTGAGCGTGTCGAACACCGTCTCGATCAGGATGAAGTCCACCCCGCCCTCGACCAGCGCGTCGATCTGTTCGCGGTACACGTCCTTCAGATAGTCGAAGTCGATCTCGCGATAGCCGGGATCATTGACGTCCGGCGACAGCGACAGCGTCTTGTTGGTCGGGCCCAGCGCGCCGGCGACGAAGCGCGGGCGGCCGTCCTTGGCCTCGAACTCGTCGGCGATGCTGCGGGCGAGCTTCGCGCTCTCGACATTGATCTCGCGCACCAGATGCTCGGCGCCGTAATCGGCCTGGCTGATCCGGTTGGCCGAGAAGGTGTTGGTCTCGGCGATGTCCGCCCCCGCCTCGAAATAGGCGCGGTGGATGCTCGCCGGCACCTCGGGCTTGGTCAGCGCGAGGATGTCGTTATTGCCCTTCTGGTCATGGCTCAGCCCGAGATCGCCGGCATAGGCGGCCTCGTCGAGCTTCCAGTTCTGGATCTCGGTGCCGAAGGCGCCATCGGTGATCAGGATGCGCTTGGCGGCTTCGGCCAGCAGTTTCTCGCGTGCAGTCATGTCGATATTCCTCAGGCCGCCACCAGCGCCGGCACCTTCGGCCGTACGCCCAGCAAATGGCAGATCGCGTAGCTCAGCTCCGCGCGGTTGAGCGTGTAGAAGTGGAACTGGCGCACCCCGCCGGCATAGAGCTTGCGGCAGAGCTCCGCCGCCAGTGTCGCCGAGACGAGCTGGCGCGCGGCCGGCATGTCGTCCAGCCCGTGGAACAGCCGCTCCATCCAGCCGGGCACGTCTGTGCCGCACATCGCCGCCATCCGCACCACGCTGGCGAAGCTCATCACCGGCATGATCCCCGGCACGATCTCGGCATCGATCCCCGCCTTGGCCACATCGTCACGAAAGCGGAAGAAGGTGTCGGGCTCGAAGAAGAACTGGGTGATCGCGCGGTTGGCACCGGCATCGATCTTGCGCTTGAGGTTCTCAATGTCCGCGCCCGGATTGGGCGAATCCGGATGGCATTCGGGATAAGCCGCGACCGAAATCTCGAACGGATGGAGCTTGCGCAGGCCCGCAACGAGGTCCGCGGCATTCTCATAGCCGCCCGGATGCGTCTGGTACTTCTCGCCCGCGCGCGGCGGATCACCGCGCAGCGCCACGATATGGCGCACGCCCGCCGCCCAATATTCCTCGGCGACCTGGTTGATCTCTTCCTTGGTCGCCTCGACGCAGGTGAGGTGCGCCGCGGCCGGGATGCCGGTCTCGCGCGCGATCCGCGCCACCGTGTTGTGGGTGCGCTCGCGCGTCGTGCCGCCGGCGCCATAGGTGACCGAGACGAAGCGCGGATCGAGCGGCTTCAGTGTCTCGATCGACTCCCACAACGTCTCCTCCATCTTCTCCGTCTTGGGCGGGAAGAACTCGAAGCTCACGTCGATATCGCCCGCCACATCCGCGAAGAGCGGCGCCGCCAGCGGGTCCAGAATAGTCATGCGGCCCTCACCTTTTCCTTTATCTGCCCGGCCTTGCGACCCAGCCACAATTTCACCGTCAGCTCGCCGCCCTCCAGCGTTTCCACCTGGGCGGGCCTGAGCCCATGCGCCTCGAACCAGCCGAGCACCTGCTCGTCCGAGAAACCGAGGCGCGTATGCGCGTCCTTGCTGCGCAGTTCCTCGCGCTCATGCGGCGCGAAATCGGCGATCAGCAGCCGGCCGCCCGGGGCCAGCACGCGTGCCGCTTCGCCGATCGCAGCACCCGGCTGCTGCGCGAAGTGGAGCACATGATGCAATATAGCGAGATCGGCGCCGCCATCCTGGATCGGCAGCGCATAGAGATCGGCCTGGCGCAGCTCGGCATTGGCCAGCCCCTGTTCGGATAGCTTGGCGCGCGCCAGCCGCAGCATTTCGGAGGACCGATCGATGCCCAGCGCCCGCTCAGCCCTGGGCGCGAACAGCTCGAGCATCCGCCCGGTACCGGTGCCGATATCGACCAGCATGCCGATATCGCCATCTTCGAGCACCCGGCGCATCGCCGCTTCGACTTCGCTCTCGGCGACATGGAGCGATCGGATCGCGTCCCATTCGCCGGCATTGCTCTCGAACCATTCGGCCGCCGCACTTGCCCGGTCGGCGCGCACCGCGTTCAGCCGCGCTTCGTCCGCCACCATCCAGTGATCGGCTTCGCTCCACGCATCGAGCGCTGCCAGCACCGGCGCCACCTTGGTCTCGGCGCCGAGCCCGACGAACACCCAGCTGCCCTCCTTGCGCCGCTCGAGCAGCCCGGCGTCGCACAGGATCTTCACATGCCGACTGACGCGCGGCTGGCTCTGCCCGAGCACCTGCGCCAGCTCGCCCACGCTCAGCTCCATCGAGCGGACGAGCGCAAGGATGCGCAGCCGCGTCGAATCGGCAAGGGCACGGAAGATGGCAAGGGCCTGCTGCATGGCAGTTAGACATATAAAGATATCTTTATATGGGGTCAACGCGCCATCTGGATCACAGCCTGCGTCCAGCGGATTTTAGTATGCTTGCACCCGACTCCTCGGCTGCGCTACCCCCTTGCGCAACACAGGCAAAAGGGTTTCGTCCATGCGCAAGATCTTCCTCCCGCTCGCAGCGGTCGCGCTGCTTGGCCTTTCCGCATGCGGCAAGAGCGCGAAGAACGAAGCTGCCGAAGCCAATGAATCGGTCGCCGGTGACAGCAACACGATGGGCGAAGCCGTCGGCGATGTGAACGCGGCCGAGAACGCTGCCTTCGGTGCCGCTGAGAGCAATTACGACCAGGCCGTGCCGATCACCAATGCCACCGACGATGGCGGCTCGGGCGACGAATAAGCCATGCGCATCGCCCCGCTCCTCCTGCTCCTCGCACTCGCGGCCTGTGGCAGCGGCGGCGGATCCGATGACAGCCATGGCGGGCTGAGCGCCAGCCAGTCGCGCGATCTCGATGCGGCGGCAGCCGCGACCGACAGCAACGCCAGCAACGGAAACCAGCAATGACGACTCTTCGCGACCTCGGCGCCAGCGGCCTCCAGACGCCCTCGCTGATCCTTGGCGGCAACGTCTTCGGCTGGACCGCGGACAAGGCGACCAGCTTCGCGATCCTCGATCGCTTCGCCGAAGCCGGCGGCACGCTAGTCGATACCGCCGATGTCTATTCGGCCTGGGTGCCCGGCCATCAGGGCGGCGAGTCCGAAGCGATTATCGGCGAATGGCTCAAGACTTCGGGCCAGCACGGCAAGGTCAAGGTCGCTACCAAGGTCGGCATGCTCGATGGCGAGGGCGGCACCAAGCTCGCTCCCGCGCGCATCGCCGCGGCCTGCGATGCCAGCCTCAAGCGGCTCGGCGTCGAGACGATCGACCTTTATTTCGCTCACCAGGACGATGAGGCGGTGCCGCAGGAGGAAGTCCTCGCCGCATTCGACAAGCTCATCAAGGCCGGCAAGGTCCAGGCGATCGCCGCCTCGAACTTCCACGCAATGCGTCTCAAGTCCGCGCTCGACATCGCCACGCGCGAAGGCCTGCCGCATTACCGCGCGCTGCAGAACGAATATAACCTGCTCAGCCGCCACCATTTCGAGGGCGAGCTGCAGGACCTGTGCGTCGAATATAATATCGGCTGCGTGCCCTATTACGGGCTCGCCTCGGGCTATCTCACCGGCAAGTATCGCTCCGAAGCCGATCTCGGCAAATCGGTGCGCGGTGGCCGGATGACCAGCTTCATGGAAGGCAAGGGGCCTGCCGTCCTTGCCGCGCTCGACGAAGTCGCCGCCGAGACCGGCGCCACCCTCGCCCAGATTGCACTGGCCTGGCTCGCCGCCCAGCCCGGCGTCACCGCCCCGATCGCCAGTGCCACCTCGGTCGCCCAGGCCGAGGAGCTGGTCGGCAGCTGGGACGTCACGCTCAGCAAGGCACAGCTCGACAAACTCACCGCCGCCGGCGCCTGATCCGCAAGGCGGGAGCCGGGATCGCCCGGCTCCCGCCCGCGCGCCTCAGAAGCGGTGCCGCATCCCGAACGCCACGCTGCGCCCGCGCAGCGGCGACTGGTCCTTGACGAACGAGGTGTGCGCATAGGCCAGCTCGTTGGTCAGGTTGGTGCCGCGCACATAGAGCTCGACATTGCGCGCCCGACCCAGATCGAAGCGATAGGCCAGCGTCGCGTTGAGCATCCCATAGCCCGGCGTCCGCGTCTCGTATGACGCAACCTTCGTCTGGGCGAAGGTCTGGTAATATTCGACATCACCCGTCAGCGGCCCGGCGCCATATTCGTAGCGCGCGCCCAGCCGCCCCGGCGAGATGCGCGGCAGATTGTCATTCTCGTGGCGCAACTCGGCATTCACATAATCGCCGAACACCGTGAGACGGGAGGCGCGATCGAGCCGGTAGCTCACCTGCCCGTCGATCCCGGCAAAGCGCGCATCCGCCGCCGTATAGACCAGGAAATGATGCGGCACGCCCGTCTCGGTCTCGGTCTGGATGTGCCGCGCAAAGATGTAGTCGCTGACATCCTGATAGAAGAGCCCGACTTCGAATTCGAGCGGACCGCCGGCCTTGCGGAAGGTCAGGTTGACCGCATTGCTGGCCTCCATCACGTCCTCGGCGGACAGGCCCTGCGCACCCAGGATCGGGTTGCTCACGGCCAGCCCCAGCTCATAGCTGTTAGTCGCCAGGTTGTTGCCGCGCGCATAGAGTTCCCGCACGCTCGGCGCCCGCTCGCTATGCCCTAGCGACAGCGCCGCCGAATAGCCGCCCCCGGCATTCCAGGTCGCCCCCAGCGATGCCGAGAGGGGATCATGCTTCACCCGCGGATTGCGCGCGAGGAATGCGTTCACGGACTCGTTTTCGAGCCGCTCGCGCCATTGCGGGCCATACCAGCTGGCGAACAGCGCTTCATATTCGGGCGTGAAGGTCACCCGGAATTCGGGCGCCGGCACCCGGATCGTTCGCCAGTCCTTGCGCACCGCCAGCTCCAGATCGATCGGGCCGAACGAACGCCGCTCGCTCAGGAACGCGCCGATATTCTCGGTGAGGTGATAGTAAGGCGGCACGACGCCATAGGCATTGTCGGGGAACGGCACATGCAGGTCCTCGACATTGATGCCGCTGAACTTGCCGTCGGTATATTGCACGCCCAGCGTGCCAGTGAAGCCGAACAGCGGCTTGTGCGTCAGCTCCAGCCGCCCGTCCCACACCCGGTTGGTATAGCGCGTGAACAGGCTCGGCCCGTCGATCTCGTCATGCGCATAATCGGTGTACGAGCCCCGCAGCCGCACCTGGCTGAACCCAGGCAGCAGGTCCTGATAATCGGCGCGCAGGTCGACGCGCTCGCTGCGCAGCTTGATATAGGCGGTGTGATCGTCAGACGAGCCGAACGGATCGTCATAGCTGCCATGCGCCTCGCAATGCAGGTCCATGCCGTGCGTGTGGCACACGCCATTCTTGTGGCTGTGCCCCGGCAGGCCATATTCGCTGTCCATCCGGCTATAGGCCGCACCGATATACCCCTTGCCGGTCACCCAGGACGCGCCGACGGCATAGGTCGTGCTGTTGGCAAAGGAATCCGCCAGCCGGTCCGCGCCATAGCCACCCGGCACGGCATAGTCCCCGGCCCGGCGCCGCGCCCCTTCCGCATGCACCGCGAACTGGCCGACGCCAGCCGTCACGCGGCCCACCACCGTCTTTTCCTCGTCGCCGGTGCCGTAGCGCACTTCGGTCGCGCCGCTGATCCCGCGCTCGGGCACTGCCTTGGGCACCTTGGAATCGATCAGGTTGATCGCGCCGTTCATCGCGTTGCCGCCATAGCGCACCGCCACCGGACCGCGCTGGATCTCGATCGCGTCGAGCAGCAGCGGATCGGTGGTGATCGCATGATCGGGCGAGATCGAGGAGACGTCGAACAGGTTCGCCCCGTCGGTCAGCACTTCGATGCGCGGCGTGGTCTGGCCGCGGATCACCGGGCGCGAAGCGCCGCCGCCGAAATTGTCGAGATGCACGCCGGGCAGCCCTTCCAGCGTCTCGCCCAGCCCGCCCTGGCGGCGATGCGCGAGTTCGTCTCCCGCCAGCACCTGCACCGGCAGCGGCGCATCCGCCCCCGTCTCGAGCGAGCGCCCGGTGACGACGATCTCACCACTCCGCTTGCGATTCTCCTGCTCCTCCTGCCCGGCCGGCGCTTCCTGCGCCCAGACCGGCAGCGCGAAGCCCCCGCCCAGCGAAACGCCTGCAAGAAGCGCCGCAACACCCCGAATTCGCTGCATATCCATTCCCGTCATACTCCTGCCCTGGAGCCGACGCGGCTAGGATACGATATACTATATCGTCAAATATAGATTTGTGTCGAAGCATGTCTGCGGTGGGCGGGTCCGGCCCCGCCCGCCCCGTTCAGAACATGCCGTTGTCGTTGGCGGAGGGCTCGGGAATGTCCTGGATCACGTCCCAATGCTCGACGATCCTGCCGTTCTTCACCCGGAAGATGTCGACGATCGCCTTGCCGCGATCCTGCGGCCCCAGCGTCGAATGGACGTGCAACGCGACCAGGTCGCCATTGACGAAGCTGCGGATGATCTCATTGCGCGCCTGCGGATTCTCGGCGAAGCGCTTCTCCAGATAGGCGATCGTCGCGGCCGGGCCATCGGCCACGCGCGGATTATGCTGGCGATAGACCGGTCCCACGAACCGCGCGAACCCCTCCTTCACCTTGTGATCGAGGAAGACGAGATTGTAGAATTGGGTGACGATCTTCGCCGGATCGGCCGCCTCGGGCGCGGGCGCGGCGGATCGCACCCCGGCAGTAGCATGCACCCCGGCGCCGGCGAGCAGAAGACCGGCGACAAGAACGAATTTGGCAGCGCGCATGGGATTCCTTCGTAAGCGAACAAAGACCCAATGCACCCGGCACCCGCCTGTTCCCTGCGGGAATTTCCCGTTATCCCCGCCTGCGCGGGGATAACGATCAAACCCTACTCCTTGAACCCATATTCCCAGGCATAGGGCACGCCGGTATCCCCCAGCGCCGCCTTTACCAGCTTCGGGAAGGCCTTCTCGATCCGCACATCATTGCCCAGGATCAGCACGCAGCGCTGCCCTTTCTCCAGGCACACCAGCGTGTTCGCAGTCACCTCATTATGCCCGCCCTTCAGCCAGCCCGCACCCTGCGGCCCGGTAAAGGCGATCACGCCCAGCGCCGCCTTGGCATCGGTGCCTTCGCCCGGCCCGGCCGGGTTGTTCAGCGTCGGGAACTGCGTCCGGCTCGGGATCTTCTGGGTGCCACGCGCATATTCGGCGCGCCATTTGGGCGCCAGGCCCTGCCCGCGCACCATCGCCGCCGTCATGATCGCCAGGTCATGGATCGTCGTGTCCATCGATCCCGCCGCGCGTACCCGGCTGCGATCGTCATGCGGCTCGGTCTTGCCCGCTTCATCCCAGCCGTCCGCCAGGTTGGTGCCGAAACTGTCCTGCCAGATCAGGCTGGTGCGGGTCATGCCCAGCGGCTGGAAGAAGCGGCGCTGCAACTCGGCTTCCACGCTCAGCCCCAGCCCCTTCTCCACCCCGAACTGGAGCAGCGAGATGCCCTCGCCCGAATAGCCGTAATTGCCGCCCGGATCGAAATGGAAGCGCAGCTTGCCGTCGGGCTCGAGCACCGCGAAATTGGCGAAGCCGGTGGCGTGGTTGAGCACATGCCGCGGCGTAATCTTCCGCCAGCGCTCGTCGCTGGCCAGATCGCCCCAATGGCCATAGGCATCGAGATTGCCGTATTCGGGAAGCGGCTTTGCCAGCATCGCCGCGATCGGCGCGTCGAGATCAAGCTTCCCCTCCTGCGCCAGCTGGGTGACCAGATAGCCGAACACCGCCTTGGTCAGCGACGCGCCGTACATAATGGTATCCGGCGTCAGCGGCTCGCCCTTGGCATTGCGCTCGCCATAGGTCTTGACCGAGACGACCTTGCCCTTGTCGATCAGCGCAACCGCAACGCCCTTCGCCCCGGTCTCCGCCATCGCAGCCTTTACCGCCGCATCCATATCCGGCCCTCTGGCCATTGCCGGCGCGGCAGCCCCCAATGCCAGCAGCCCCGCCAATCCGAAACGCACCACTCGACGCATGAATCGCTCTCCCTCTTTGGGGGCATCCTGCATGTTCATAAGAGTGCAGCAACAAAAACCGGCGCTTGCCGGCATTTGTGCAGAAAGGCGCCGGCGCCACGCATCGCTACGGATTGTTGCTATTTGGCAACGCAACATGGCCAACCGCGCCTGCGTCATCAAACTGTCTCGCTCCCGTAACGCTACCGTCCCCAACCCCGCCTAGCCGCCCCGGTCGAGAGCGGCCGGCCGGTCGCTGGGATGGGAAAGATCACATGACCGAATTTTCGCGCCGCCGGCTGCGCCATGGCCACGCTTATGCCTTTCTGATGGCCTCGGCCGCGCTGGCCGGCCTTGCACCCGCCGCGCACGCCCAGACCGCCGACGCCACCGCCGTCGCCGATGAAGACACCGGCAGCGACGCCACCATCGTCGTGGTCGGCAGCGGCCAGACCCGCTCGGTCTCCACCCTGCTGCCGTCGAACCTCGAGACGCTGCCGCCGGGCACCAGCATCCAGAAGGCGCTCAACTTCCTGCCGGGCGTCAGCGCCCAGTCGATCGACGCGCTCGGCACCAACGAGCAGTCGCTCACCCTGCAGGTCCGCGGCTTTAGCACTACGCACCTCGGCTACACGCTCGACGGCATGCCGCTCGGCGACGGCGCCTATAACAACTACAACGGCCTCACGATCAGCCGCGCGCTGATCTCGGAGAATCTCGGCCGCGCCGATCTCGCCACCGGCATCGCCGGCCTCGCCATCCCCTCGACCAGCAATCTGGGCGGCGCGCTGACCTATTTCAGCAGCGATCCGAAGAAGGAAATGGGCATCACGGCCAATGCCACGGTCGGCAGCGAAAAGAGCCGCCGCGGCTTCCTGCGCTTCGATACCGGCGAGCATGGCGGCTTCTCGGCCTATGTCTCGGGCCACTATGTCGAGCAGGACCTGTTCGTGAACCAGGGCGCCTATAACTGGTCGAACGGCAAGCAGCTCAACGCCAAGCTGCAGTACCAGACCGACGGCATGAAGATCACTGCCTTTGCCGACGTCTCGCGCACCAACCAGGCCGACGATCCCTATCTGTCGAAGGACATGCTGAACCGTCTCGGCTGGGACTGGGCCGGCTATGCGCCCGACTGGAATCGCTATCTCGGCGTCGCCGCCTGCACCGTGACCACCACCCCGATCAAGTGCGCCGCCGCGCCCGCCCCGCAGAAGAATTCGGACGTCACCTTCACCAACGGCCAGATCCTGCGCGCCGACAATCTCTTCTATGTCGCCGGCGATTTCGAGCTGACCAAGAACCTCAGCGTCCGCACCCAGGTTTATCATCACAATGACAAGGGCGCCGGCAACAACTGGATCGCCGGCCTGTCGAACCAGGGCACCGCGTCGACCGCGGACGACCTGCCCGTGCAGATCCGCGACACCCGCTACACGATCGATCGCAGCGGCGTGGTCGGCAGCCTGACCTGGAAGCTCGGCTTCAACGAACTCCAGGCCGGCCTGTGGGTCGAGAACAACACCAGCAGCGCCGCGCGCTACATCTGGACCAACGTCACTGGCGTGTTCAATCTCGCCAAATATCTCGGCGGCGTGCCGAACACCGCCCAGTGGGTGCAGGAAACCCGCTGGAAGACCCATCAGTTCTTCGTGCAGGACACGGTGCGCCTGTTCGACGACGCGCTGACCGTCGATTTCGGCTTCAAGAGCACGTACTCGCGCTCGAACGCCTATGCGATCCGCGGCATCGCCGTCACCGCGCCGCCTGCCTCGAGCCAGTTCGCCACCGGCTCGCTGGTCGCCAAGGACAATTTCCTTCCCGAAGTCGGCGTCCACTGGAACGTCGCACCGGGACATGAGCTGTTCGCCAGCTATGCTGAAAACATGGCCATGTATCAGGGCGGCTTCAAGCTCGGGCCGCAGTCGGTCTCGCAGACCGTGTGGAACCAGCAGGGCAAGTATCTGAAGCCCGAAACCTCGAAGAGCGTCGAGGGCGGCTATCGCTATGTCGGCGGCCCGCTCCAGGTCGCGCTGAGCGGCTATTACACCAAGTTCGAGAACCGCCTGCTGCAGTACAACCCCTGCCCGACCAACCAGCAGCAGAATCCGGGCTGCGGCAACAGCTTCCACAATGCCGGCGGCGTCACCAGCAAGGGTGTCGAGCTCGGCGTGCTGTGGAAGGCGACGCCGTGGCTGAGCTGGTACAATTCGGCTTCGTACAACAAGTCGACCTATGACGAGAATCTCAACTGGTGCACCACCACCTGCGTGGTGAAGCAGACTGCCGGCAAGCAGCAGGTGGACACGCCCAAGGAGATGCTCGCCAGCGTGCTGACCCTGAACACCGGCGGCTTCTCCGCCTCGGTCCAGGCCAAGTACACCGGCCGCCGCTACTACACCTACACCAACGACCAGAGCTTCGGCGGCTACACCACCGTCGATCTCGGCATGGGCTATGATTTCGGCGATCGGGTCGGCCTCAAGAACCTCAAGCTTTCCCTGAACGTCACCAATCTGACCGACAAGCGCTACGCGTCGAACTTCGACAGCAGCGTCTTCGCGCCGGACGACGCGGCGGGCAGCATCGTGGTGTTCCACTCCTCGGCCCCGCGCCAGGTATTCGGCACGATCAGCACGTCGTTCTGATCGCTCGACGCACCAAAACAGAAAGGCCGGGGTTGGCACCCCGGCCTTTCGCGTTCTCAACAGCTCGGCCGCCCCTCCTCAGGGATTGAACGCATCGTTCATCCAGGTCTCGGTGCAGCTTTTCGGGCGCCGGTTGACGGTCAGTTCCTTGACCACCTCGTCGGTTCCCACCCCGCGCCGCCCGATCAGGATCGTCGAGATCTTCGCATTCCCGCCCTCGAGCACCGGATCGAAGCCGAACGAGAAGATGAAAGGCCGCGGCGTGGCTTCGCGCGACAGCACAAGCGCCGCCGCCGCCCGGCCATTGGTCGGGAGCGGGAAGAAGTTCGGACGCAGGGGCAGCATCAACGTATCGCTTCCCAGGCGCGGCGCGAAGCAGCCGATATTGGAGAAATTCTGGTTGAGCAGGGTCAGCGCTTCGTCGCGCGGGCGCTCGAAGCTGATCTCGGACTGCGGCATCAGCGCCTGCGCCGCATCGTCGGCAAGGACGATCTTGATCTTCTCGGCGAAGCGCACCGTCAGGTCGGGATTGAGCGGCGTCCCCGGGGGCGCCTGGATGATCCCGCCGAAGCTGGTCATCGCGGCGTGCATGGCCGGAAGGGTCGCCTGAGTCGTGACCGGCGGAGGGGGTACTTCATCGGTTACGACGATCCCCAGTTTGGCAAGATTGGCCCGTCCCTCGGCACCGAAGCAGGTGAGCTTGCCGGGATGGTCGCGCACCGCCGCATGGCTGGACCTGGCCGCGACCGCCCACAGGAACGCGTCGATATCCACCTCGGACAGGTCAAGTGCCTTCAGCGCCGGGCGCGCGGTTGAACAGGCCCCATCGAAGCCCGCGGTTGAGGTGGCGTTGCTCAGGCCGTCGAACACGCCGGTCGCCAGCGCCTGGCGCACCGTCCGCAAATTGCCGCCCGCGGCCTCCGGCGGTATCGGTGTCGCATTGAGCACCTCATTGGGCCGGATCGGATTGGTCTGGGTGAAGGTCGTCGAATAATATTGTCCCTTGCGGAACAGCGACGCCTGATAGTTGAGCGAGATCGTCATGCCGCCCGTGAGCGTCGTGGGGAGCGTCTTGGGCAGCGGGGGGAACCCCAGATAGACGAACACGCGGTTCGCCCGGCTGCCCTGGCCAGGATCGGCCTCGAAGCTGGCCGGCGCCTCCGCCTCGACATCCGTGGTCAGCAGCTTGGCCGTCTCGGTCTTCCCCAGCGGGGTCGCCGCGCCAACGATCGGCCCCAGCCCGGCAGAGATGGTGGTCGCAAACAGGTTGATCCCGGCCCAGAGCTGGTCGAGCCGCTGGCCATTCGGCTCCAGCTTGTAGACCGACTTGAACGCGACCGTGAGCCGGTCCTCGTAGATCGTGTTGGTCGGGTCGAACGGTACCAGCAGCGATGCCGCGTCCAGCACGTCGTCATCGCCCGCCTGGCTTCCGACGATCCTGAGCTTGCAGTTCTTCTCCTCGGGATTCTCGACGGCGATCAGGCGCAGCTCACGGGACGTCCTTTCGCTCCCTCTTGCGCGCAGGTTCACCCGGGCGGTGAGGCTCCAGACGCCCTTCTTGTCGAAGATCTGCTGATAGAGCCCGCCCTCGTCACTCCGCCATTTTCCGAACTCTTCTCCGGACTTGAACGCCGCGCGCGGGCAGATCGCTGCGTCGGCGATGGTGGTCTGCTCGAAGCGCAGCCGATAATAGCCGGCATCGATCTTGTTGGTAGAATCGCGCTGCGGATCGACGCCCTGCGCGCGCTGCTCGACGATCCGCCCCCTCAAGCCGTTCCGGAAACCGGAAACCGCTTCCCCGCCCTGCGCCAGAACAGGCAGCGGCGCGCATGCCGCTACCAAGGTGAATACCGTCAGATGCGAACGAAATATCATGCTACCCCCCAGCTCATGATTACCCGAACAAAGGAAATATTAACCATGAAAAGCGGAAGTGCAAGTTACTCCACGCCGACACCTGCAATCGGATAATTGTCCTTTTCGATACATCCGCCATCTATCGGCATGAATAACTCCGGTGCGTCCGCCGGCCTTTTCCTACAAAATCGCCTTCTCCGCCGGCTCCTGCCACCAGGCATCGTGCAGCCCGTCGCCATAATTGACAGGCGCCGCCTCCAGCTCGGCAAGCAGCACATCGTCCAGGCACATCACCTGTACCGAGACGAAATCGCCGCCGATCGCCTCGACATGCCCGTCGCCGAACGGCGCGATCCCGCAATAGACGCAGAAGCGGTGATGCCCGCTCTTCGTGCCGAACTGATATTCGCCCAGCGCATCGCTCCCCGAGAGCAGCCGGAACTGGCCGGGCTTGAGCAGCACGCCCCAGTTACGCCGCTTGCGGCAATAGCTGCAGTTGCACTTCCCCGTGCCCGCCTCGAGGTCGATATCCGCCTCGAACGTCACCGCACGGCAATGGCAGCTGCCCTGATAGGTCTTGGTGGTCATGTCCCGAACTCCCTCATGTTTTGTCGGGACTCGACCTACTGCCACGCTGCTGCCAGCATGGTGTCAGCAGCGTGGCAGTAGGGTACCAAACATGCGCAAAGCCGATCGCCTCTTCCAGATCGTCCAGATCCTCCGGCGCACATCGCATCCGGTAACCGCCGACGCGATCGCCGCCGAGCACGAAACCTCGAAGCGCTCGGTCTATCGCGACATCGCCGCGCTGATCGGCCAGCGCGTGCCGATCCGCGGCGAGGCGGGGATCGGCTATATCCTCGAAAGCGGCTTCGACCTGCCGCCGCTGATGCTCACTGCCGACGAGATCGATGCCGTTGCCTTGGGCGCCACCTGGGTCGCCGGCCATGCCGATGCGACTCTCGCCCGCGCCGCCAGCGACCTGCTCGCCAAGATCGCCGCGGTCCTGCCCGAGGAGATGCGCCCCTTCCTCGGCAACCCCGCCGCCCGCGCGGTGCCGGCATTCGATCGCCCGGTCGACGGGATCGACGCCACCCAGCTGCGCGCCTGGATCCGCGCCGGCCGCAAGCTGCGCCTCGATTATGCCGACGAGCAGGGCCGCCCCAGCAGCCGCACGATCTGGCCGCTGATGATCGGCTATGCCGACGCCACCCGCATCGTCCTCGCCTGGTGCGAACTCCGCGCCGATTTCCGCACCTTCCGGCTCGATCGGATCGTCGCGGCGGAGTTCCTCGACGCCCCGATCCCCGGCAGCGCCGCCCAGCTCCGGACAAGGTGGCTCAAGGAGATGCGGGAGCGGGACCAAGCGAAATACCCCTCGGCCGTGCCGTCCTCCATCTAACCGTTCCCTCACCCCTCAAACCTGACCACCACACTCTCCGCCGAAACCTCGGCCGGCCCGTGATACACCGCTTCGATATTATTCCCGTCCGGATCGATCAGAAACGCGCCATAATAGCCCGGATGATAGGGCCGCTCGCCCGGCGCGCCGTTATCCACGCCACCCGCCGCCAGCCCCTCGGCATGGAAGCGATCCACCATTGGCCGATCCTTCGCCTGGAACGCGATATGGTGCCGCCCGGTCAGCTTGCCCGCCGCCGCTTCGCTGTCCGCGGTCGAGATGAACAGCTCGTCCGCCCAGAAATAATCCTCACCCTCGCCCGCGATCGGCACCCCGATCACGTCGAACACCGCGCCATAGAAGCGCCGGCTCGCCCTCAGGTCGCGCACGACCAGCTGGATATGATCGATCAACCGCCCGCGATGCAGCTCCATGGTTTCCATCGGCTCGCTCCTCCTCTGCCCCAGCCAACCGGCATTACCCTCGCCCGGTTCCCTGCACTTGCATGCAGATCCACAACACGCTAACACTGAACCATATGGTTCAGTTTTCAGCCGCCGCTCGCCTCGACGCGTCCTTCGCCGCCTTGTCGGACGCCACCCGCCGCGGCGTGCTCGAGCAGCTCGCCCGCGCCGAAGCGTCGATCACCGATCTTGCCGAACGCTTCCACATGACCCTCACCGGCATGAAGAAGCACATCCATGTCCTCGAGCGTGCCGGGCTGGTCGTCACCGAGAAGATCGGCCGGGTGCGCACCTGCCGGCTCGGCGCACAGGGCCTTGGCGCGGAGGCGGCCTGGATCGCCGGCTATCACCAGCTCTGGAACGCGCGCTTCGATGCGCTCGACCAGGTCATTGCGGAACTCAAAGCCCAGGAGAATTTGGATGAGCCTGAACGCCACTGAACTCGGCGCCACCAAAGTGACGCGCACCTCGGACACCGAAGTCGAGGCGACCCGCCTGTTCGACGCCCCGCCGCACCTCGTCTGGCGCGCCTGGACCACGGCCGCGCTGTTCCAGCGCTGGTGGGCACCCGCCTCGCTCGGCGCGCCGATGCACGTCCGCGAACTCGATGTCCGCGTAGGCGGCGGCTACCGCATCGAGTTCGACGGCGAGGGCGGCCAGGTCTGGGCGTTCTTCGGCAAATATGTCGAAGTGATCCCCAACGAACGCATCGTCTGGACCAACGAGGAGAGCGAGGACGGCCCGATCTCCACCGTCACCTTCGCGGAACAGGACGGCAAGACCCTGCTGACCTTCCACGAACGCCACCCCAGCAAGGAAGCGCTCGACGCCAATATCGGCGGCAGCGAAGGCCTGCCCGAACAGTTCGCCCAGCTGGCGGCACTGCTGGGGGAGCAAGGCTGAGGGTCAGCGCGCCGGCGCGCCTTCCGCCGCACAGGATCGTACAAGCCGATCCATCGCGATGCGCAGATCGTGCGCGCGCAATCCGGCGAAAACCAGGCTGTTGCCCAGAGAGATGCCCGGCGCGCCGATCACCACGCTGGTTTCCTTGAGATCGAGCGACACCGACTTCACGGTAGCCCAGTCTATATCGACGCGCTCGGTTCTGGCGGGCAGGCCGGCATAAGCCGGCTTGATCCGCTCGACCAGCGTGGTGCAACCGTTGCCCGATACGGCATGGGCGTAGTAGATTTTGTACATCTCCGCGACGTCGTCGGACTGCCACATCGGACCACGGGCAGCTTCAACGATCGCCTTGATTTCCCTCTGGGCTGCGGCGCGGAACGCGGGATCGCGCGACACGGGCGGCGCCGCCCGTGTCGACGGTGGCGGCGGCATTGGCGCTGCACCGGCACAGCGCCAATTTGCGCCATCAAGCATCGCGGGAATGTGCCGCAGCATTTTCACGTCGAAGGTCCAGCTCGACACCAGATCGCCATAGGCATTGAACAAGTTCAGGCTTGCGCTCCGGCCGCGCGCAAGCGCTTCCACGAGCACGACGAATTGTGGGTCAAGGACCCCAACCGAAACACCGCTTCCGGAGCTGCCTGGCGTTGCCGGATCTTCGTGGTGCGCAATCTCAAACGAGATGTCGACGGGCCTGCCGTCTACCGCCAGCGTGGCCGACCCGACAGCGCGACCTCGGTGTTTGGAGCTTTTCAAATGAAAGCCGGCCGAAGTCTCGCGTCCCTGCCATTGCGGGCTGCCCGGATAATGCGGCGCTTCCTTGAGATCGATGCGCAGCCCGCTCTCGGCTTCATGCGGCTCGCGCGGCGGGAGGCGGAAGGCAGAGCCAAGAATGTGCAGTGGATAATCCCGAAACTTGCCGCTGAAGGAGCAAGAACCTTGGCGCAGATGCGGGCGGCAGCTGACCCGAGTGGGGAGCACACCGCGATGCTGGATACCGTGAAGCAACTCGCCTTCTACACGGACTGCCTCAATGCCTCACCTCGATGGAGCGAACCCACCGATGCTGTGGACCCCAACTTCGCGGACGCCATCCTCGCAACCGCGCGCATGCTAAATCGAGATAGTGAGACGACGGTGCGAGAGCTGGAGCTTTGGACTACACTTGTCGGACCACACTATGCCAAGCCAACCATGGTGGACGCCTTGCTGAGGTTTCAAAACAGGCCCACGCGGAAGGTCTGAGCGCGACGACGCCCGAGGCGATGGAGGCCTTCGTCAAAGGTCGGCCGATCGACGAGCACGATTAGCGAACCCCCGCCTCCCACCCAATCCCCACCACGCCCCCTAATCCCCCGCAAACCCGAACGGCGTAACCCCGCTCTCGCGCTCGCTCGCCAGCGCGGCACGCCCCGCCGGCGCGGCGCTCCGCTGCGCACAATCGGGCCGGGTGCAGGCCCGGCACCCCAGCCCCACCGGCACCGCCTCGCCGGCCAGGTCGACGCCGCGCGCGGCCGACAGCGCCCGCGCCTCGGCCGCCGCCAGTCCGATGCCGATCGCGAAGCGCGCCTTCACCCCGCGCGCGCCCTGCGGCGTCCGCGCCTGCGCCAAGGTGAACCAGCGCGCGCCATCCTCGGTCTCGACCAGCTGGCGCAGCGTCTCGTCCGCCCGGCCGAACGCCTCGGTCAAATTCCATAGCGGGCACAGGCCGGGCCCCTCCACCAGCGCCGATCCGCTCGCGCCAGCGAAGCGCTTGGAGACCTGCCCCGCCCGGTCGATCCGCATCAGGAAGAAGGGGAGGCCGCGTGCACCGACCCGCTGCAGCGTTGTCAACCGGTGCGCCACCTGCTCGAAGCTCGCCCCGAAGCGCCGCTGCAGCACTTCCATGTCATAGCCGCTCGCCTCGCACGCCCGCAGGAACCGGCCATAGGGCATCACCAGGGCCGCCGCGAAATAGCCGACCAGATGCCGCGTGTAGAGCCGCTCGCCCGCGCGATCGAGCCCGGCGCCGCGCACCAGTGCCTCGATCTCGCCGCGCGCTTCCTGGGAAAGCCGCTCGGCCAGCGCGAAGGTCCGCCCCGGCACATCGAGCAGTTCGGACAGCTGCACCTGCCGCGCATGCAGGTCGAGCCGCTTGAGCAGCCCCGGCATCACGTCCGCCGGCAGGATCCGCACGGACAATTGATGCTTCACCCGCAGCCGCTCGGCCATCGCGCCATAGGGATCGCCGGCGGTCTGGCGCAGCTCGTCGGCCAGCGCCTCGGCCACCGCATCGAGATCGGCGAAATGGTTGCGCCAGCGCTCGACTTCGCGGCGCACCTGTCGCCCGGGATCGCCCGTCCCGGCATCGGCCACCGGCCCGCCCGCGCCGATCCGGTCATAGGCCCGCGCGAACGCCTCCGCCCCGCCCGGCGCGCCGGCCAGCCATTCCTCCATCTGCTGCCGGTCGATCTCGAGATCGGCGAAGATCGGATCGGCCAGCCGCCGCCGCAGCGCTTCCATTCCCCCGCCCGGCTCGGCCGCGGCAAGCTTGCGCGGATCGAAGTCATAGACCTCGGCCAGCCGCAGCATCAGCGTGGCGGATACCGGCCGCTGGTTGCGCTCGACCAGGTTGAGATAGGAGGCCGACACCCCCAGCCCCTCGGCCATCGCCGCCTGAGCCAGCACCAGCTGCCGCCGGAGACGACGAACGGCATGTCCCGCGAAGAGCTTCTGTTCGGCCACCTCAAACTCCTCGCCACCTGCTCGTCATCCCGGCGAAAGCCGGGATCTCGTGCGGCTCCTTTCCCGCGCCTTCGCCTGAGATCCCGGCTTTCGCCGGGATGACGATTGAGCTCTGTCCTACAAACAATGTTCCCGATACGTTCACGACGAACGAGTCGAGCCGCCTTGTAAAGAATTTACACCCTTTCAAATCAAAGGAAAGCCACCGCAACACCGCGACCCTCCGGAACACACACACCGACTACCAAGCGATTCAAGAAGAACGCACACAACTCCGGCAACCCAGTCAAGGAAATGACAATGCCGACGCGCTTCGAAGATCTGATCCCCGCCCCCACCGGCCGGTTCGACGGCATTGTGCGCCCCTACACCCCGGAGGATGTCGAGCGGCTGCGCGGCTCGCTGCCGATCGAGCACACCCTCGCCCGCCGCGGCGCGCTCAAGCTGTGGGAGCTGCTCCAGACCGAGGATTACATCAACGCCCTCGGCGCCCTTTCCGGCAACCAGGCGATGCAGATGGTCCGCGCCGGGCTAAAGGCGATCTACCTCTCCGGCTGGCAGGTCGCGGCCGATGCCAACACGGCCGGCCAGATGTACCCCGACCAGTCGCTCTACCCCGCCAATGCCGGTCCGGAGCTGGCCAAGCGGATCAACGCGACGCTCCAGCGTGCCGACCAGATCGAGCATATGGAAGGCGGCGCCAAGCGCGACTGGTTCATGCCGATCGTCGCCGATGCCGAGGCCGGTTTCGGCGGGCCGCTCAACTGCTTCGAGATCATGAAGGCCTATATCGCCGCCGGCGCCGCGGGCGTGCATTATGAGGACCAGCTCGCCTCGGAGAAGAAGTGCGGCCATCTCGGCGGCAAGGTGCTGATCCCCACCCAGGCGCATATCCGCAACCTGGATGCGGCGCGGCTTGCGGCGGACGTTGCCGGCGTGCCGACGGTGATCTGTGCCCGCACCGATGCCGAGAGCGCCCGCCTGATCACCTCGGACGTCGACGAGCGCGACCGCGAATTCCTCACCGGCGAGCGGACCCCCGAAGGGTTCTTCCGCCTCAGGGAAGGCACCGGCGTCGACCATTGCATCAAGCGCGGCCTGGCCTTTGCCGAGCATGCCGACCTGCTGTGGTGGGAAACCTCGAAGCCGAACATGGACGATGCCCGCCGCTTCGCCGAGGCGATCAAGAAGCAATTCCCCAACAAGATGCTGGCGTACAATTGCTCGCCCAGCTTCAACTGGGAGAAGAACCTCGACAAGGACGACATCGCCCGCTTCCAGCGCGAGATCGGCGCGATGGGCTACAAGTTCCAGTTCGTCACGCTCGCAGGCTTCCACCAGCTCAACTACGGCATGTTCGAGCTGGCCCGGGGCTACAAGGATCGCGGCATGGCTGCGTACTCGGAGCTGCAACAGGCCGAGTTCGCCGCCGAGGCGAATGGCTACACCGCGACCCGCCACCAGCGCGAAGTCGGCACCGGCTATTTCGATGCGATCGCCACCACGCTGGCGGGCGGATCGAGCAGCACCACGGCGCTGGCCGAGAGCACCGAAGCCGCCCAGTTCGTCACCACCGAAGCCGCCTGAATCAACGTGAGAAAGGAGTGATTGCCATGACCGAACCCCAGCGCAGCCGCGCCGTCTTCTCGACCGAGGATTTCCGCCTGATCCGCGACGCGGTCGCCACCCACCTCGAAAAGGTGAAGGACGCACCGGAAAGCGTGAAATACGCCAACCTCTATCACCGCCTGGGCCGCGTGGCCTGAGCTTGACCACTTTCCTGGGGAGGAAAGGATGTCCGCCGGAAGGTCAGCTTCCGGCGGACATTTCCGCTTTGGCGGCCAGCGCGGCCACCCGGGCCTCATGCTCGGCCTTGCCGAAGGGGAAGATCCGGTAGAAGCCCGCCGCCGCAAAGGCGAGCACGCCATAGAGGACGAAGAAGAGGATCGTCAGCCGGTCCACCGTCCCCACCGGCACCTGCCCCGGCTTGGCGGCGGCGGGGAAGTCGACCAGATCAAGCAGCAGCCCGGTCGTCCAGATGCCCAGGCCGCTGCAGCATTTCTGGATGAAGAAGGCCCCGGCGAAGAACACGCCCTCGTTGCGCCGGCCGGTCTCGATCTCGGAATGCTCGACGACATCGGCCATCATCGAGGAACCAAGGATCGTCGCCGAAATGCTGCAAGTGACGTTCGCAGCATAGATGGCGAAGAGCGCGGGCAGCATCCAGGGCGACCCCGGCTCGGGGAACAGCCCGGCAAGCCGCAGCACATAGGGAAGTGCGACCCAGAAAGCGGCAGCGGACATCAGCACCGTCGCCGCAACCGGCTTGCCCCAGCGGCGCGAAGCCCGGGGCGCAACCAGAAAGGCAAGGAAGGCACCGACCAGCAGCGAGAAGGCGATGATCGTGAAGTCCTGCCCCTCGAACCGCCAGACATGCGAGTAGAGATAGCTCGACAGCGCGAAGCTGACGCCCTGCGCCGAATAATAGCAGAGCCCCGCCGCCATCAGGATCAGGAAGGCCCGGTTGCGCACCGTCTCGCCCAGCTCGGCGAAATGGGCACCGAGCGGCTGGCGGGTCTGCTCAGCCCTTGGCAGCCGCTTGATCTCGCCATGCGTCCCCATTGCCGAGACGAGGATGGCGAAGACCATGATCAGCGCACTGGCCAGTGCGAAGCCGGGATAATTCTCCCGCACCAGCTGGCCATTGGGATGCCCCGGCGAGGGACCGAGCAGCCAGGCATAGGCAAGGATCATCATCCCCAGCCCGCCGGCCCAGCCGAACAGGAAGCGATAGGCCATGATCCGGGTCCGCTCCTCATAATCGGCGGAGAGCTCCGGAGTCAGCGCCTGGCTCGGCACTTCGTACGCCGAGACCGCGGTGCGGACGATCACGGACATGGCGAAGACCCAGAGCAGCATGCCGGAGTGCGACAGCGCCGGCGGGTTCCACAGCAGCAGCCAACCGATGGCGATCGGGATGGCGGAGGCATACATCCAGGGATGCCGCCGACCCCAGCGGCTGTTGGTGCGGTCCGACAGGAAACCGATCGCCGGATCGGCCACCGCATCGAGCAGCAGCGCGCACATGATCGCAAAGCCCACTTCCGTCGCCGGCAGACCCATCACCTGGTTGAAGAAGAACAGCAGGAAGGTCGAGAAGCAGAAATCCTTCACGCCATACGCCACGGTGCCGAAGCCATAGGCGAGCATGATCGGCGTGCGAATTCGCCGAGTCGGGGGCACTGCCGCCGGATTGGTGTCCATGCCCTTACGCTCCCTCTGCACCGATTTTCCGCGCACCATAGGTGCCGCATCCGGAGGGTCAACCGGAACAGATTGGAACATCGGGTATGGCTTGCCCAAGCCCATGCTGGCGGTATAGCGTCCCGCTTCGAACCTGAGGAACGTGAAGCAATGGCGCTCGACCCCGAAGTCTTCGATACGCTGATCGACACTATCCGCCGCTTCGTCAGCGAGCAGCTCCGCCCGCTGGAGGGCGAGGTCGAAGCCAATGACGCCATCCCCGCCGCGGTCATCGACGAGATGAAGGCGCTCGGCCTGTTCGGCCTGTCGATCTCGGAGGAGTTTGGCGGGCTGGGGCTGACGATGCTCGAGGAGTGCAAGGTCGCCATCGAGCTCGGCCGCACCACTCCGGCGTTCCGATCCTCTTTCGGCACCAATGTCGGCATCGGCTCGCAAGGCCTCGTCATGGCCGGCACCCCGGAACAGAAGGCCGAATGGCTGCCCCGCATCGCCAGCGGCGAGATCGTCACCAGCTTCGCGCTGACCGAACCCGATGTCGGCTCGGACAGCGGCGCAGTGAAGACCCGGGCGGTGCGCGACGGCGATGTCTATCGCCTCACCGGCACCAAGCGCTTTATCACCAATGCCGACAAGGCCGAGCTGTTCACGGTGATGGCCCGCACCGGCGACGAACCCGGCGGCCGCGGCGTCTCTGCCTTCCTCGTGCCGCGCGACCTGCCCGGAGTCAGCATCGGCGAGCCCGAGAAGAAGATGGGCCAGAAGGGCGCCCGGGTGGCCGATGTGGTGTTCGACGACACCCCCGTCCCCGCCGCCAACCGCCTCGGCGCGGAGGGCGAGGGCTTCCGGATCGCCATGCAGGTGCTCGATCGGGGCCGCCTTCACATCTCGGCGGTGTGCGTTGGCGTGGCCGAGCGGCTGATCGCGGACTGCGTGGCCTATGCAAGCGAGCGCAAGCAGTTCGGCAAGCCGATCGCCGAGCACCAGCTGATCCAGGCAATGCTCGCCGATTCCAAGACCGAGGCCCTGGCAGCAAAGGCGCTGGTGCTGGAGACTGCAGCCGCCAAGGACGCAGGCCAGAACACCACCATGGAGGCCGCCGCCGCGAAATATTTCGCCAGCGAGATGGTCGGCCGGGTGGCCGATCGCGCCGTGCAGATCTTCGGCGGCGCCGGCTATATCGCCGATTACGGCATCGAGCGGCTGTACCGCGACGTGCGCCTGTTCCGGATCTACGAAGGCACCAGCCAGATCCAGCAGCTCATCATTGCCCGCGAGACGCTGAAGCGCGGCGGCTAAAGACGAAATCAGGAGAGGATATAATGGATACCAGCACGCTCTTCCGCCTCGACGGCCGGATCGCACTCGTCACCGGCGGCTCGCGGGGCATCGGCAGGATGATTGCTGCGGGCTATGTCGCCCAGGGCGCCAAGGTCTATGTCTCGTCGCGCAAGGCCGAGAACTGCGAGGAAACCGCCGCCGCGCTCGGCCCCAATTGCATTGCACTGCCGATGGACGTCTCGACGGTCGAAGGCTGCAAGGCGCTGGCCGCAGCCCTGGCCGAGCGCGAGGAACGGCTCGACATTCTGGTCAACAATGCCGGCGCCGCCTGGGGCGAGCCCTTCGAAGGGTTCCCCGAAAAGGGCTGGGACAAGGTGATGGACCTCAATGTGAAGTCGCCCTTCTTCCTGACCCAGGCGCTGTTCGACTTGCTCAAGGCCGGCGGCTCGGCGGAACGCCCGGCCAAGGTGATCAACATCACCTCGATCGACGGCCAGCGGCTGAACCCCTGGGAAACCTATAGCTACCACGCTTCCAAGTCGGCGCTGATCTACCTGACCAAGCGCATGGCCGCCCGGCTGATCCGCGACCATATCAACGTCACTTCGATCGCCCCCGGCGCCTTTGCCAGCGACATGAACAAGGCGGCGCGCGACCATGGCGGCGAAGTCGCGAGAGCGATCCCGGCAAAACGCATCGGCTATGACGAGGACATGGCCGGCGCCGCGATCTACCTCGCCAGCCGCGCCGGCGACTATGTCGTGGGCGACACGATCACGGTCGACGGCGGCCTGGTCAACGCCTCGCTGGGCGTGAGCATCGACGGCTAGCGCGCATAGGCCCGGCGCACGGCGTCGGGCATCTCGTCGCGCAACGACTGGCGCACCGCGTCCAGGCAAAAGCCCTTGTCGGTGCGGATCAGCTGCGGGGTGACATCCTTGCCATGCACCCGGCACCAGGTCCGCGCCGCTGCGTCCACCCGGTCACGCAGCGCCTCCCGCCCGGCCGCGGTATCGAGTGCGAGATCGGCATAGGAAAGACCAACCGCCGGCTCGTGCAGCGGCTCTCGTGCCGCGCAGGCGCCGATCAGAACGAAGGACAGGAACAGGATCGAACGCATCGTCATTCTCCCTTCAAGTCGCCGGGCAAGCCGGCCCCGTGGCGCGAAAGCCGCGCTTTGATTCGGTGCTGGTGGGGTCAGCGCGGAGCTAGAGGGCGCCCTTCATCTGCTCCGCCTGCTTCATCAGTTTCCCGGCCTCGGTCCGCAGGACTTCGGCGGCGTTGCGATACCCCTGACGGATATCGGGCGAGAGGCCGGAACCCGTCGCCTTTTCGCGGTATTTCTCCGCTTCCTCTCGAAGCTGGGCAGCGACCTGCACCAGCTTCACCACCTCGGCATTCGCTTCCGGCCCACGCCAGAACGCCTTGACCGGCACCTTCAGCTGCGGCTTCGCCGCGTCCAGCGAGGCCTTGACCATATTCCGCGCCCTGGCCCCGCTCAGATAGACCTTCTCCATGCCGGGTATGCTGCTCGCCGCGGCCTTGTCCGCCGCTGGCCTCGGCTCTGGCGGCGCATATTTCTGGTCAGCGACAGGCGATGTCGCAACCGGCGTGTGTTCTTGCCTGACGACGGACGGGCTCCGCTCCGCCCCGACGGCGTGTGGCGCGCGCAGCCACTGACGTTCCTGCACCACCGGTGCCGCCGCCCGGAACTTCAGCGCGCCCGGCATCTGGTCCGGTTGCGCTTCGAGCCTGGCCAGCGCCTCCCGCAGATCACCGCTCGGGCGGGGCACCTGTACATAGGGCTTCTCGACCAGTTGCATCGCCGCCAGCGGCGCAATGCCCAGCGGGATGCCGCCGATCAGCACGGCGCAAAGCAGCCGGCTCGCCGGCTTGCGGGGCGCCGCGTCGAGCACAAGCCGGATCCGCCGGCCAAGTGCGCTGCGCGTCACTGCCATGCCGCACGCCGAATGCGCACCACAGCCGCCGGCTACTGCAAGCAGCGCCTGCGCATAATCGGCCCGCGCAACCTGCGTCACCGCGTCCTCGTCCGCCGCAAGCTCGGTTTGCCGGTCCAGTTCGACAACGAGCAACCAGGCGAGGGGATTGAACCAGAACAATGCAAGCGCGGCCCGTGCGGCAAGCATCACCGGCCAGTCGAAACGGCGGACATGTGCCATCTCATGGGCAATCACCGCAGCGGCGCGATCCGGCGCGCGGACGGTATCGGGCCCGATCAGGATGGTCGCCGGCACGACACCCAAGCTGAGCGGCGATGCGACACGCGGCGAAACCAGCAGTCGCACGGGCCGCCTCAAGGGTTCGGCGGCCCGCGCGATCGCCTCCATCCACACGGGATCGGAGACGGGCACCGCATGGCGGGTCCAACGGTGCAGCATGAACAGGCCCAGCCCGAGGCGGAACAGGATGAACGCGCCGCCCATCGTGTAGGCCAGGGCGATCCAGTCGATTTCGAAAGCAGGAGCGGGCGCCGCCGTCGCAACGGACATGGCGGGCAACACCATATCCGACAGCACGGGCGCCGGCGCGCTCGCGGGAAGCACCGCGATCTCGAGCGCGGGAACAATGAGCACCAACAGGGGAAGCAACAGCAGCGCCGCCACGCTCGCCCGCAGCACCGCCACCCGTTGCGCCGCGGGCCGCCCCCGCAGCACCCGGCTTGCGATCAGGGCAACGGCGCAGGCCAGCGCGGATTTCCAGCCAAGCTCGATCAACAGCTCGAAGCTCATTTCGCTTCTCCCCGCGCTTCGTCGATCGCGCGCTGGAGCTCGTCGATCTCCTCCCGGGTAAGCCGCTTCTCCATGCCGAGCAGCGCGGTGGCGGCCCGCGCCGCCGAACCCTGGAAGAAGGTCTGCACCAGTCGCTGGAGCGCGGTCTCCGCCACAACATCCGCCTGCGGCACCGGCGCATAAACATAGGCCTGGCTGACCGTACGGTGACCGATCAGGCCCTTGGCTACCAGCCGCCCGAGCAGCGTGCGCACCGCGGAATCACTGGGCGGATCAGCCATCGCGCCACGTATGGCGGCGGCGGTGCCTTCACCCAGGCTGCACAATGCCTCGAATACTTCGCGCTCGCGGCGCGGCAGCGACTCGATCACGCCTCGATCTCCTCCAACCTGTTACATTTGTAACATGCTACAAATGTAACAGGCAAGAGGTGTTTTATCGTGCTATATCAGCGTGCAATCCCGCCCGCCGCCAGCACCGCCAGCGTCACCAGCTCGCTGGCCGTGGCAGTCATCGGGGCGATCTGCACCGGCTTTTCCATGCCGATCAGCATCGGGCCGATGGTGGAATCGCCGCCCAGCTCACGCAGCAGCTTGGCCGAGATATTGGCCGACTGGAGCCCCGGCATGATCAGCACATTGGCCGGACCCGAGATGCGGGCGAAGGGATAGTTGGCGAGCTGGCTGGCGTTGAGCGCCACGTCCGGCGACATCTCGCCTTCATATTCGAACTCGACCGAGCGCCCGTCGAGCACCTTGATCGCGCCGCGGACATTGTCGAGCCACAGACCCTCGGGATTGCCGAAGTTCGAGTAGCTGAGGAAGGCGACGCGCGGCTCATGCCCCATGCGGCGAGCAACCGTCGCGGCGCCCTCGGCGATATCGGCCAGCTCCTCGGCGTTCGGTCGCTCGTTGACCGTGGTATCGGCGATGAACACGGTATGCGACTGGCCGACAAGTACGTGCATGCCGAACGGGGTCTGACCCGGGCGATGGTCGATCACGCGCTTCACCTGGCGCATCGATTCCGCCCAGGTGCGGGTGACGCCGGTGATCATCGCATCGGCATGACCCAGCTGAAGCAGCAGGCCACCGAAGATGTTGCGGTCGCGATTGACCATGCGCTCGGCATCGCGGCGCAGATAACCGCGGCGCTGCAGGCGCGCGTAGAGGAACTCGACCATTTCCGGCACCAGCGGCGAGTTGACGCTGTTGTGCACCTCGAAATCGTCGGGATTGACGCCGAGCGCGCGGAGCCGGTCGTGCACGCTCTCGCGCCCAACCAGCACCGGGGTGCCATAGCCGTCATTCTTGAACGCGATCGCCGCGCGCAGCACGACTTCCTCTTCGGCTTCGGCGAAGATCACCCGCTTCGGATTGGCCTTGGCACCTTCATAGGCGAGGCTCAGCACCGAGGTGGTCGGATTGAGGCGAGCGCGCAGCGACTGGCGATAGGCCGCCATGTCGGCAATCGGCTTGGTCGCCACACCCGAGTCCATCGCCGCCTGGGCAACGGCGGCCGGCACCAGCTCCATCAGCCGCGGATCGAACGGCGCCGGGATGATGTAATCGGGGCCGAAGCTGTGCTGCACGCCGTAAGCGACCGCGACTTCCTCGGGCACCTGCTGGCGCGCGAGCTCGGCAATGGCCTGGGCGGCAGCGACCTTCATCGCATCGTTGATCGTCGTCGCGCGCACGTCGAGCGCGCCGCGGAAGATGAACGGGAAGCCGAGCACGTTGTTGACCTGGTTCGGATAGTCCGAACGGCCGGTGGCGATGATCACATCCGGGCGCGCGCGCTTGGCGTCCGGCGGCGTGATCTCGGGATCAGGATTGGCCATCGCGAAGATGATCGGCTTGGGCGCCATCAGGTTGAGCAGCTCGGCCGGCAGCGCATTGGCGGCGGACAGGCCCAGGAACACATCGGCGCCCTGCAGCGCATCCGCCAGGCTGCGGCGCTCGGTGACCACGGCATGCGCCGACTGCCACTGGTTCACACCTTCGCGACCCTGGTAGATCACGCCGGTGCGATCGCACATCAGCAGATTGTCGTGCGGCAGGCCCATCGCCTTGATCAGCTCGGCACAGGCAATTGCGGCGGCACCGGCACCGTTCACCACCACGCGCGTCGTCCTGATGTCGCGCCCGGTCAGGTGGAGCGCGTTGATCAGGCCGGCAGCGGCGATGATCGCAGTGCCATGCTGGTCGTCATGGAACACCGGGATGTTCATGCGCTCGCGCAGGGTCTGTTCGATCACGAAGCATTCGGGGGACTTGATGTCCTCCAGGTTGATGCCGCCAAAGGTCGGCTCCATCAGCTCGACCGCGTCGATGAAGCGATCGACGTCCTCGGTCTTCAGCTCGATGTCGATCGAGTCGACATCGGCGAAGCGCTTGAACAGCACCGCCTTGCCTTCCATCACCGGCTTGGACGCCAGCGCGCCGAGATTGCCGAGGCCCAGGATAGCGGTACCATTGGAGATCACGGCAACCAGATTGCCCTTGGCGGTATAGTCATAGGCAGTCGCCGGATCATCGGCGATCGCGCGCACCGGCACGGCGACGCCCGGCGAATAGGCCAGCGCCAGGTCGCGCTGCGTCGCCATCGGCGTCGATGCGATGATCTCGATTTTGCCCGGACGTCCTTCCGAGTGATACAGCAGCGCCTCGCGCTCGGAAAACTGGACGTTCGCTTCCTCAGACATTCTTCTCTCCCGGATTACCCCATCCTTTACGGGGGCGTTTCCGAGGTCGCAATGCGCAGAATCCCCCAAATGACGTTAGGTTTTGCGGGTTCCTGGTCTGATAATTTCGCCCAACTGTGCGGAAAACCGCACATCGCGCTTTTCCCCAGAAAAGCGACGAGCGGGTGTTGATCGGCGGGGACGTTCGGCTAGTCCGGAACGGACATGTCCTCCTCCGCACCCACTCCGATGATGGCGCAATATCTGGCGCTCAAGGCCGAAGCCGAGGATTGCCTGCTGTTCTACCGGATGGGCGACTTCTTCGAGCTGTTCTTCGAGGACGCCAAGATCGCCAGTGCAGTGCTCGACATCGCGCTGACCGCGCGCGGCGAGCATGACGGTGAGCGCATCCCGATGTGCGGCGTGCCGGTGCATGCGATGGAGGGCTATCTCGCCCGGCTGATCAAGGCCGGCCACCGCGTCGCCATCGCCAACCAGACCGAGACACCCGAGGAAGCGCGCAAGCGCATGGGCTCCAAGGCGCTGGTCAACCGCGCGATCATCCGCGTCGTCACCGCCGGCACGCTGACCGAGGAATCGCTGCTCGACAGCCGCACCGCCAACTGGTGCGCGGCGATCGGCGAAGCGGGCGGCAGCGTCGCCATCGCCTGCGCCGATATCTCGACCGGCCGCTTCGAGATCATCGAGACGACGGGCGACCGCGCTGGTGCCGAGATTGCTCGCCTCTCCCCGGCGGAGACCGCAGTGGCGGACGGATCGGACTTCGTCGAGCTCGCCACGATCACCCGCCCGCGCATCGACTTCGACAGCACCGGCGGCGAAGACCGGCTCAAGCGGCTGTTCGGCGTCGCGACGCTCGATGGCTTCGGGCAGTTCTCCCGCGCCGCGCTCGCCGCTGCCGGGGGCCTTGCCGCCTATCTCGAGCACACCGCCAAGGGCTCGCTGCCCTTCCTGCGCCCGCCCCGCGTCACGCGCACCGAGGCAGCGATGGCGATCGACGCGGCGACCCGCGAGAGCCTCGAACTCACCGTCAGTTCTGCGGGCACGCGCAAGGGCAGCCTGCTCGACAGCGTCGACCGCACCGTAACCGGCGCCGGCGCGCGCCTGCTCGGCAGCGACATCGCCGCCCCGCTGATGGACCGGCCGAGCGTCGAGGCGCGGCTCGATCTGATCACCCATTTCCATGACGATGCCGGCCTGCGCGACATGGTCCGCAGCGCGCTGCGGGCGATGCCGGACATCGGCCGCGCGCTCGGCCGCCTCGCCGCCGGACGCGGTAGCCCGCGCGACCTCGGCCAGCTGCGCGACGGGCTCGACGGTGCCTGGCGCCTCGCCGAGCGGCTGGAAGCAACCGGCATCCCGCCGCTGCTCGCCGATCTGATCCCGCAGATGCGCGGCCACGGCGCGCTGATCGACCTGCTGAGCCGTGCGCTCGTTCCCGAGCCGCCCGTCGATGCGGACAAGGGCGGCTATATCGCCGAGGGCTATGACGCCGCGCTCGACGATCTGCGCGATGCCGGCGCCGGCGGAAGGCGCGCCATCGCGGTCCTCGAAGCCGAATATCGCACCCGCACCGGCATCGGCTCGCTCAAGATCCGCCACAACGGCGTGCTCGGCTATCATATCGAAGTGCCCGCCAAGAATGCCGATCCACTGATGGCGCAGGATAGCGGCTTCACCCACCGCCAGACGCTCGCCGGCGTGGTCCGCTTCAACGCGCCCGAGCTGCACGAAGTCGCGCTCAAGGTGACGCAGGCCGGCGCGCACGGCCTCGCCGCCGAAGCCGCGCATCTCGAAGACCTGACCACCCGCGCCCTCTCCGCCCGCGAGCCGATCGCCCGCACCGCCGATGCTCTGGCCCGGATCGACGTCTCGGCGGGTCTGGCCGAGCGCGCCGCCGAGGGCGGCTGGGCCCGTCCGCATCTCGTCGAGCATGCCTGTTTCGAGATCGAGGGCGGCCGCCATCCGGTGGTCGAGGAAGCCGTGGCCAAGTCGGGTGGCCGCTTCGTCGCCAATGACTGCAATCTCTCGGAGAGCAGCCGGCTCTGGCTGGTCACCGGCCCCAACATGGGCGGTAAGTCGACCTTCCTGCGCCAGAACGCGCTGATCGCCGTACTGGCCCAGGCCGGCAGCTATGTCCCCGCCGCCCGCGCGACGCTCGGCATGGTCGACCGGCTGTTCAGCCGTGTCGGCGCGTCGGACAATCTCGCGCGCGGCCGCTCAACCTTCATGGTCGAGATGGTCGAGACCGCCGCGATCCTGGCGCAGGCGACCCCGCGCAGCTTCGTCATCCTCGACGAGGTTGGCCGCGGCACTTCGACCTATGACGGCCTCGCCATCGCCTGGTCGGTGGTCGAGGCGATCCACGAAGACAATCGCTGCCGCTGCCTGTTCGCGACGCACTATCACGAGCTGACCCGACTGGCCGAGCGCTGCGACGCGCTCACCCTTCACCATGTCCGCGCGCGCGAGTGGAAGGGCGATCTCGTCCTGCTCCATGAGGTCGCCGAGGGCCCGGCCGATCGCAGCTATGGCCTTGCCGTCGCGCGTCTCGCCGGCCTGCCGCCGATCACGATCAAGCGCGCCAAGGCCGTGCTCGACAAGCTGGAAGCCGGCCGCGCCCAGACCGGCGGGCTCGCGGCCGGACTGGACGACCTGCCATTGTTCGCCGCCACCGCGGTGGAAGAGGAAGAAGCCGTGGACGTGCTGCGCACCGAACTCGGCGCGCTCGACATCGACAGCCTCTCCCCGCGCGAGGCGCTGGAAATGCTCTACCGGCTCAAGGGCCTGGCGGCGGAGGGCGCATGAACGCGGCCGACCTCACTGACCAGTTCCTCGCCATCCTGCTGCGCGAAGTCGGCGGCACGCGCCGGCGCTGGCGCAACGTCATCGGCCCGGTGAAGCGCTACAGCGCCGAGACGCATCCGCATTGCAACTGGTCGATCACCCCCGGCGGCGAGGCGGACGAGAATGAAGCGGTCGAGCGCATCGCCGACCGCCTGCGCGACAGGCACCCGATCATCGATTGAGCCGGATCGGAAGTACACAAAAGTACAGGCCAGGAACCGCATTCCGTCGCCATCCCCGCGACAATTGTGATCGCTCTCAATTCCGCTTCGCGCTAGGTTCCTCCAAAACCGAACAGAGAGGACCGCCCGGAATGAAGAAGCTTGCGCTCGCGCTGCTTGCCTGCCTGACAACGTTGCCAGCGTCGGCACAGACCTTCCTGCGCGCCGATGGCCCGCACATCGTCGACGAGAGCGGCAAGCCGGTGTTGCTGCGCGGCATGGGGCTGGGCGGCTGGATGCTGCAGGAAGGCTATATGCTCCAGCTCGGCCAACTGGGATCGGGCCAGCAATATCGCATCCGCGCAGCCATCGCCGATCTGATCGGTGAAGCGAAGACCGCCGAATTCTACCAGGCCTGGCTCGACAACCACACGCGCAAGGCGGACATCGACATGATGGCGCGCTGGGGGATGAATTCGGTCCGCCTGCCGCTCCATTACAACCTGCTCACGCTGCCGATCGAGAAGGAGCCGGTGGCCGGCAAGGACACCTGGCTGGAGGATGGCTTCCGCCGCATCGACACGCTGCTCGCCTGGACCAGAGCGAACGGCATGTATTTGATCCTCGACCTGCACGCCGCGCCCGGTGGCCAGGGCAATGACCTGCCGATCGCCGATCGCGATCCCGACAAGCCCTCGCTGTGGCAAAGCGCGGAGAACCGCCGCAAGACGATCGCGATCTGGCGCAAGCTCGCCGAGCGCTATGCCGCCGAGCCCGGCATCGGCGCCTATGACGTGCTCAACGAGCCCAATTGGGACTTCACTGCTGCCGGCGGCAATCATGGCTGCAAGGAGACGGGCAACGCGCCGCTCAAGCAGCTCTACACCGATATCGCCGCCGCGATCCGCCAGGTCGACAAGCGGCACATGATCATCATCGAGGGCAATTGCTGGGGCAATAATTACCAGGGCCTGTTGCCCTTTGCCGACAAGAACACCGCGCTCAGCTTCCACAAATATTGGAACGCCAACGACGAAGCCTCGATCGCCGGCATGCTCAAGCTGCGCGAGACGTACAACATGCCGCTCTGGCTCGGGGAATCGGGCGAGAACTCCAATGTCTGGTTCCGCGACGCGATCGCACTGGTCGAGAAGCACGGTATCGGCTGGGCCTTCTGGCCGCTCAAGAAGATCGGCTTCAACAACCCATACGAGATCGTCCCCAATCCTGGCTGGGCGAAGCTGGTCGCGTACTGGACGAACAAGGGGCCGCGGCCCAGCGCCGACGAGGCCTATGCCACGCTGATGCAACTCGCCCGGCACGACATCCGGCACGAGAACAATGTCTTCCATCCGGACGTGGTCGACGCGATGCTGCGCCAGCCGCACGATCCGAGCCCGCGCCCGTTCGCACCGCTTGTGGTGGGGCCCGAAGGTGCGGAGATCGCCGCGACCGATTATGATCTCGGCCCGGACGGCGTCGCCTATCACGACAGCGACAACGCCAACTATCACATCTCCATCGGCAAGGCGCGGACGCTGTGGAACAACGGCCGGACCTGGCGCAATGACGGTGTCGACATTGCGCGCGGCGACGGGGAAAGCCTGTATGTCAGCGACTTCGTGCCGGGCGAATGGATGCGCTACACGCTGGTGGCCGAGGGCGGCGGCAGCTTCGCGATAGATATAGAAGTGAAATCCGATACCGGCGGCCCGCTCACGATTACGCTCAACGGCGACGCGCCGGTTACCCTCCCGGTACCCGGCAAGCCCGGCTGGCAGAAGCTTCGGCTTGCCGCGCCACTGTCGCTGCTCGATGGCAACAACATGCTGCGGCTCGGCTCGACCGGGTTCGCCGGCAATGTCCGCCTGCTCCGCCTCGCGCCAGCCCGCTGACCCCGATCGGATACCGGAACGCCTCGTTCCGGAACGGTGCAAAGACCCTATCGGGCCGTTGGCCACTGCAGCCGCTTGCGATACAAAGCGGCACTTCTTGCAACGAGGGACCCGTGCGGAAACTGTCTCTAGCAATCGGAGCCACGGCGCTGCTCCTCGCCACCCCGGTTTTCGCGCAGGATCGGGCCGATCCCGATAGCCCCTCGACGATCATTGTCCGCGGCAAGGCGCTCGATGCCAAGGCGCAGGCACGGGCACTGGTCAGCCGGATGTCGGCGCCGGTGGAAGGGCAGCTCGCACGCTATGGCGATGAAGTCTGCCCCTTTGTTTCGGGCTTCACCGATGTCTACACCCAGAAGGTCGTCGCGCGCATCCGCAAGGTGGCAACAGAGGCCGGCGCCGAGCTTGGCGACGCCAAATGCCGTCCCAATCTGGTGGTGGTCGTCGTCGATGACGGTCGCGCATTCACCCGCGAACTCTACCGCCTCTATCCCTCCCAGTTCACCGACATGAATTCCGGCAAGCGCAAGCGCCTGCTCGCTTCCCAGGCCGCAGCGCGCAGCTGGATCGTTACGCGCATCTACAATGAGGATGGCCAGGTGATCGGCGAATCCCATTCGAGCGACAGCGACACCAGCATGAACGGTGGATACATCACCATCGGCAACGGCAAGCCGGTGCTGCGCGTGTCCCAGGCATCGATCATCAATCCGCCGACCCAGCAGCAGATCGAGCTCGCCTATGTCGTGATCGAGACGCGCGCGACGCTGGGCAAGAAACTGATGCAGGTGGCCGATTATGCGGCGATGCGCGGCCTGATGCAGAGCCGTCCCGAGAAGCTGGCAGTCGATGACGATACTATCCTGCGCCTGTTCGAACCCGGCGCGGCACCCGGCCCGGCGACTCTGACTGCCAGCGATCGTGCCTATCTGAGCGGCCTCTATCATGGCCGCGGCAATCGCAGCGCGGCTTCGAAGATGGGACAGATCAGTTCCCGCGTGGCAAAGAGCGCCCGCGAGCCCGCAAAACCCTAGGCCGCCGCGCTAAGAATCGGACGGCGATTTCGGCAGGTTGATTTGCGTTCGCCTCCGCGCCGTCTAGCAATAGGGCATGGACAACCTGTCGCGGATCGTTGCCGATATTGCCGCCGAGATGGCGGATGCGCCCGATCGCGGCACGCCGGCGCAATATATCCCGCCGCTCGCCGCGGTGGATCCGGCGCGCTTCGGCATTGCGATCACCCTGGCGGATGGCAGCGAATATGCCGCCGGCGACGCGGAGCTGTCCTTCTCGATCCAGTCGGTCTCCAAGGTCTTCGCGCTGACCCTGGCGCTGGGCGCAGTGGGTGACCAGCTCTGGCAACGTGTGGGCCGCGAGCCATCGGGCAGCGCCTTCAATTCGATCGTCCAGCTCGAGACCGAGCAGGGCATCCCGCGCAACCCCTTCCTCAATGCCGGCGCGATCGTGGTGGACGATGTGCTGCTGGGGCGCAGCGCCCCGCGCGAAGTGATCGGCGAGATGCTGCGCTTCGTCCGCGGGCTGGCCGGCGACGAAGCGATCCATGTCGACGAGACCGTCGCCCGAGCCGAGCAGGACACCGGCTTCCGCAACTTCGCGCTCGCCCAATATATGCGCGCCTTCGGCAACCTGCACCGCCCGGCCGAGGAGGTGCTCGGCGTCTATTTCCATCAATGCGCGATCGCGATGACCTGTCGCCAGCTTGCCCGCGCCGGCCGCTTCCTGATGGCGGGCGGCGTGCATCCCGATACCGGCCACAGCATCGTCTCGCCGCGTCGCGCGCGCCGCATCAACGCGCTGATGCTCACCTGCGGCCATTATGACGGATCAGGCGAGTTCGCCTTCCGCGTCGGCCTGCCCGGCAAGTCAGGCGTCGGCGGCGGTATCCTGGCGATCGCGCCCGGTATCGCCTCGATCGCAGTCTGGTCGCCGGGGCTGAACGAGCGCGGCAATTCGCAGCTCGGCACGCTCGCGCTCGAGCGGCTGGTGCATCACACGGGTTGGTCGATCTTCGATCCGCGCTAGGCGCAGACCTGTTTCCTGATACCTTCGATCGTGGCGACCTTGCCGGCTTCGGCTCGCCACCAGATCCGGGCGATCTCGGCGCAGGGAAAAGCTTCGCGCCGCCAGTCGGCGCCGTACGAGGGCGGGCTGACGGTGAAACCCTGTGCGACGAGTTCGCGGATCAGGAGCGCTTCGTCGCTACCCTTGGGGAAGCGCGCGCCGAGCCGGGCCGTCAGGGCCGGACTCGCTTCCGAATATTTGTTCGGCAAGCCGCGCAGCAAGGTCGGAACCGCCGGCTCGGGGAACAGCAGATTGCCGACAAGCACGCCGATCCCGCCAAGGATCAGGCCGCCGATCACGATGCGGGCCCAGCGCCAGGCCGGAAGGCTGCGATCGATCATTTCATGCTCCCCAAAATGAAAGAGGTCGCCGGGGCGTCTCCCGACGACCCGGCGACCTCCGACATGGTCAGCGGCCGGAAGCTCCAGCCCGGGAGACCATGCGGACCGCTTTGCTTCGGACTGGCACCGTTGATTGGAGGAGAATACCTCCCGGTGCCTTTACGATCGGAGGGCTTCCGATCGCGCCTGAAGCTTAGCGGTGCGTCTCCCGAACGAACTGAACCGACCCCATTGCTGAACCATGAGACATCGGATCACCTCCTTTCGCTAGTTGAAGAAGCCTGTGCTCTTGAAGGGCACGCCAACTATTTGAATCACCGCGAGTCGCAGAACAAGTCTTGTATAAAATCTTTTTCTGAGCGATTCTGGAATTCTGGGCCGAAAGCCGGCCAGACACCCCTCCCCGACATCGCCGGAAGACAGCACCGCAGCCTAGTGGCGCTTGAAATATTGCACCTCGCGCTCGTGCTTCTCCGCCGCAGCACGCGTACCGAACGTGCCCAGGTTGCGGCGCTTGTGCGTGTCCGGATCGACCTTGCGCGAATAGAGGCGATATTCGCCCGATTTGAGCTTGCGGATCATGCCAATCTCCTCGCGCGATCAATGCGCGAGGGCCTGCGATCTATCCGCGGCAATCCTCGGCGACGCGCAGGATCTCGGCATAAGCCGGCACCACCAAAGTCGGCAGACCATTGCCCTGGACGAGGAAGCGCCCGCGGCTGAAGCCCATCGCATCGAGGATGGAATCGCGCGGCCCCAGATCGGCGGCGAGCCAGGGCGTCGCGCCGGCAGGCATCGGCTGGACGGGAAGCTGGCGCAGCGTACTGGTGGTCCGCACCGTGAGGTTCGCGGCACCCTGCCCACGCCGCGAAAGCACCATGCGGCTGCGCGCAGCGTCGCAGCGCAGGATCAGCTCGGCCTCGGCACCGGGCAGGCCATAGAGCGCCACCGAGCCCCGGCCATCCTGCTTATAGACCCAGTTACCGGGCGTCAGCGGCCAGTCGCGCCAGTCCGCGCTGAGCGTAGGCGCCGGGGCGGGCGCGGGAGTTGGCGTGGGAACCGGCGCAGGCACCGGCCGGGGCGCCGGCGGCGGCACCATGCGCGGCGTTTCGGAACAGCCCGCAATGGCGAGCGCAGAGGCGAAGACGAGCAGCTTGCGATGCATGCCCGGCCTTATGGGCGAAGTGCCCGAAGGGCTCAACCGCTGCGGCGACGAAACGGCGCAGCAGCGGGTGGCGATGCGCCTAGCGCTTGCCACCCCATTTCTTCTGCACCTTGCCATAGCGCGTCTTGCGCGTACCCGGCTTGCCTTCGTTGCTGCGCCCCATGATCGGCGCCTTGTGCTCGCCCGGCGGCAGCCCGAGCTCCTCCTGCTCCAGCGCGCGGATCTCGTCGCGCAGGCGGCCGGCTTCCTCGAACTCGAGATTGGCCGCGGCGTCGCGCATCTTCTTCTCGAGCTCCTCGATATAGGCGCGCAGATTGTGGCCGACCATGTGCGGGCGATCGGCGTCGATCTCCACGGTCACCTGATCCTTCGAAGCGACATGGGCGATGATGTCGCCGATATTCTTCTTCACCGTCGCCGGGGTGATGCCGTGCTCGGCATTATACGCCTGCTGCTTCTCGCGGCGGCGGCCGGTTTCGGCGAGCGCGCGCTCCATGCTGCCGGTCATGCGATCGGCATAGAGGATCACCCGGCCCTCGACGTTGCGCGCCGCACGGCCGATCGTCTGGATCAGCGAAGTCTCGCTGCGCAGGAAGCCTTCCTTGTCGGCATCGAGGATCGCGACCAGCCCGCATTCGGGAATGTCGAGCCCCTCGCGCAGCAGGTTGATGCCGACCAGCACGTCGTACACGCCCATCCGCAGGTCGCGGATCAGCTCGATGCGCTCCAGCGTCTCGGTATCCGAATGCATGTAGCGGACCTTCACGCCCGCCTCGTGCATATATTCGGTCAGGTCCTCGGCCATGCGCTTGGTGAGCGTGGTCACCAGCGTTCGATAGCCCTTGGCCGTCGTCGCCTTGCATTCCTGGATCAGGTCCTGGACCTGCTCCTCGACCGGCTTGATCTCGACCGGCGGATCGATCAGCCCGGTGGGTCGGATCACCTGCTCGACGAACACGCCCCCGGTCTGCTCCATCTCCCAGTCGCCCGGGGTAGCGGAGACATAGACGGTCTGCGGGCGCATCGCCTCCCACTCATTGAAGCGCAGCGGCCGGTTGTCGATCGCGCTGGGCAGACGGAAGCCATATTCGGCCAGCGTTACCTTGCGGCGGTGGTCGCCGCGCGACATGCCGTTGATCTGGCCGATCGTCTGGTGGCTCTCATCGACGAAGAGCAGCGCATTCTCGGGCAGATACTCGAACAGGGTGGGCGGCGGCTCGCCGGGCAGGCGGCCGGTGAGGAAGCGCGAGTAATTCTCGATGCCCGCGCAGCTGCCTGTCGCGGCGATCATCTCGAGGTCGAAATTGGTGCGCTGTTCCAGCCGCTGATGCTCGAGCAGCTTGCCCTCGATCTCCAGCTCCTTGAGCCGCTCGGTCAGCTCGTGGCGGATGCCTTCCATCGCCTGCTTCATCGTCGGCCCAGGCGTCACATAGTGCGAATTGGCGAAGACCCGGACATAGTCGAGCGACGCCACCTTCGCCCCCGTCAGCGGATCGAACTCGGTAATCTCCTCGATATCGTCGCCGAAGAAGGAGATGCGCCAGGCGCTGTCCTCATAGTGCGACGGGAAGATCTCCAGGCTGTCGCCGCGCACCCGGAACGCCCCGCGCCCGAAGGCGGCATCGTTGCGCTTGTACTGGAGCGCGACCAGCTTGCGGATCACTTCGCGCTGGTCGACCGACTGGCCCTTTTTCAGGTCGAAGATCATCGCCGAATAGGTTTCGACCGAGCCGATACCGTAAAGGCACGACACCGAGGCAACGATGATCACGTCATCGCGCTCGAGCAGCGAACGGGTGGCGGAGTGGCGCATCCGGTCGATCGCCTCGTTCACCGAGCTTTCCTTCTCGATGTAGGTATCGGACCGGGCGACATAGGCCTCGGGCTGGTAGTAATCGTAATAGCTGACGAAATATTCGACCGCGTTCTCGGGGAAGAACGACTTCATCTCGCCATAGAGCTGCGCGGCGAGGATCTTGTTCGGCGCCAGCACCAGCGCCGGGCGCTGCAGCGTCTCGATCACCTTGGCCATGGTATAGGTCTTGCCCGAACCGGTGACGCCGAGCAGCACCTGATCGCGCTCGCCGGCCTCCGCCTGCGCGACCAGCTCGGGGATCGCGAAACGCTGGTCGCCCGAAGGCTCATATTCGCTGACGAGCTTGAACGGCCGCCCGCCCTCCAGCTTGTCGGGGCGCTGCGGACGATGCGGAACGAAGCTCTGCCCGGTCTCGGGCTCGGCCAGGCTGGTGCGAATCTGGATTGCCATCGCAGGGAATATGGGGTGTGGCTCCCCCACACGCCAACCCCAGGGGAACATCATGCGTCTGACGATTCTCGCCGCCGGAGCGCTGCTCCCGCTCGCTGCCTGCAGCCAGGGCCCCTCGACCGAGGAAAGCGCGCGTCAGACCGGGGTGATCCAGCTGGAAAATGCCAGCATGGAGGAGGTCGCCAAGCAGAGCGCCGCGGCGGAGACCAAGGCGCCCGGCCAATCGGCGGGCCAGTGGGAGGAAGGCGAACAGCTCGTCGCGCTCGAAGCCGGCGGCGCGCCCGAGGAGAAGGTCGCCCCGCTCAAGGCCGAGATTGGCAAGCCGCCGCGGATGCGCAGCGGCTGCCGCACCGCACAGGACGTCAAGCCGTTCGACGTCACCCAGTTCCCAGCGATGCAAAGCGTCTGCCGCTTCCCCAAGTTCACCTCGAAGAGCGGCAAGGTCGATGCGGTGATGGAATGCACCACCCCCGCCGGTCCGTCGCGCGTGTCGATCGCCGGCACCCAGGGTCCGAACGCTTATGACCTGACGATGAAGCGCAGCATGACGATGCCGGGCCAGACCAAGGAATCGTCGATGACGATCCGCCTGACCGGCAAGCGCCTGGGCGCCTGCAAGGCCTGACCGGCAACGGCGCATGCCGCACGGGCATGCGCCGATCCGCCCGCCTCAATATTCGCGGCGATAGGCGATGCGCCACATCAGCGTGGCGGTCGCGGCGGCGAACAGCGCGAGCACGGTGCTGGTCGCCAGCGCGCTGATCCAGCGCAGCAGCAGCGCACGATTGTCCATCGGCGGCATCTCGAACAGCCCGAAGCCATAGGTCTGCGCACCGACGAAGATGGCGAGCGCGGTCAGCGCGCCGACCAGCGCGGCATGGCGTGCGCGGCGCAGCCCGGCGACGTGCATCGCCACCCAGACCGGACCGCCCACCGCAGTGATCGCGATGCCCGAGATCAGGCTGCCGATCACCCAGCCGCCAGCCAGACTCAGCGGATCGCGCTGGCCGCCGAGCAGCAGCAGCCCGAGCACGATCAGCCCGGCAAAGCCGCTGCCCACGCCGAGCGCAAGCCCGGCGCGGTCGATGCTCGTGTCATAGCGTTGCACGGCGCTGGCAGCGCGATCATTCACTAGGGGACCCCTCCCGGATTCGCCGGAAGATAGACCCTGGCCCCGAGTCCCTTCAACCACCCGAAAATACGGAGGTGGTTCAATTCACGATGGTGAAGCCCGGCACCGGCCGCGTCTCGCCGCCGTCATGATACATGTCGATATGGAGATCGACCGCGTCCTTGCCCGGGCAGGTTACCTTGTAGAGATCGATGATGAAGCCATAGGGGCCTTCGCCGACATTGCCCGCGCGATCGAACTTCGGCGCGGTGCCATCGTCGCAGCGCAGCTTGCGCAGATAGGCGACTTCGCCCTCGGGCATGTTCTCGCGCACCGGATTGGCCTTGCTGCCGAGCGGCGATTCCTCGGCCTTGGCGATCGCCTTCTGGAGCTTCTTGCCCTTCATCCCCGCGCCCATCGAGAGCATCATGTCGCGGCCCTGGTTGGGCACCTTGCCTTCCGGCTTGTCCTGGATCGGTGCGGCGGCGATTCCCATGGCCGCGATCACGGCCAGGGCAATGAACTTGCGCATCTGTCTCTCCCCCTTCGAGAGAGCACAGCCTAGCGCATCTGCGCAGAAGCGAAAGTCAGCGCAGTGCGTCGAAATTCCCGTTTCGGATGCAGCGATCGAGCCCGGCATAATCGGGCGCACGCGGCACAGCGCCGATCGACGGCACCTCGAAGCCCTGCCCGATCGGATGCGCGGCGAAGCGGGCCGGATCCTCGCCCGCGCACTGCATCATGCCGCGCAGCATTCTGGGCGGGGTCGCATAGCCTTCGCGCGACAGGCGGAAAGTGCCCCAATGCACCGCCAACGAAGGCGGCCGGCCCAGCCCGTCCCACACCCGTATCGCGTCCTTCGGCCCGATATGGCTGCCGCTCGCCATCTGCCCCTCGTCGAAGCGGAAAGCGCCGATCGGGATCGCAGCGAAGCGAATGCCGAAGCCGGCCGCCTGCGCCACGGCCTCAGCCGGCCATTTGCCGTCGCCCAGGCCGGTGTCGCCGGCGAAGAAGAAGGAGCCGTAGGGCAGTGCGACCACGAAGCTCGACCAGAGCGCCCGGTTGCGATCGGCGAACCAGCGGCTGTCCCAATGGTGGCTGCGCGTCACATGGACCACTGCCGGTCGCGCATCGCGGAATGGCTTGCCCCTCTCGGGGTCCTCGAAGCGGATCGCGATCGTTTCCTCGCCCCAGTCGCGCGCCACAACGCCAGGACAATCCCCACAATCGAACTGGCCGCGGGCCGGAATCCCCGCCTGGTGCAACAGCGTGTCGTTGCCCAGGCTGGTGACGATGATCGGGTGATCGCGGTCCCAGAGCCGCTTGAGCGTCACCAGGTCCATATGGTCGTAGTGATTGTGGCTGACGAGAACGATATCGATCTCCGGCAGATCCTCGAAGCGCACCCCCGGCTCGGCCACCCGCTTCGGCCCGAAGCCATAGGGGCCGACCGTCTCGCTCCACACCGGATCGGTGAGGATGTTGAGCCCGCTCGCCTGCACCAGCACACTGGCATGGCCGATCCAGGTGACCCGCATCCGTTCGCCTTCCACGCTGGCCGGCGGCTTGGAGGGCGTCACCACCACGTTGTCGGGCCAGGCCGGCCGCGTCGGATCGCCGAAAATCTGTTGCCAGAGCAGCTTGTTGCGCCGGGCCGGGGAGATGTCGAGCGTATCACCGCCCGGGTTGAAGAAGCGCTTGCCGTCGAAATGATCGCTGACCGGCCCGGCATAATAGACGCGATCGAGAAAGAAGGGCGCTATCGTCGCGGTGAGACAGAACGCCACCACGATCCAGAGCACCACGCCCCCGGCCCAGCCCAGTACGCGCCTCACCGACGGCTCACTCGGCTCTCCAGGTGGCGCCGGGCTGGTCCTCGATCCAGAGAGATACCGTCATGCGCGAAATCGGCTCCCACCGCTCGAAGCGTCCGAAACCCCGTTTGAGCCGCCCCTCTACCGTGCATTCGGCAGCCACCCGCATCCAGCTCCGGGGCTTTTCGGGTTCGCATGCGAAATAGGTGAACTCGATATCGACCGGCTGGCTCGTCGGATCGCAAAGCGTGAAGCCATCGGTATCGACGCAGCGCCAGCCGCGCAGCAGCTCCGACTTTACCCGCTGCATCGTCGGCAGTTCGGGATCGGGCGCGAGCAACAGCGAAAGAGCGGCGAGCGACAGCATCGACCTCTGGCTAGCATGGTTCACCGGCAGTCCCAATCTTGATCGCGCAACGCCGGGCACCTAGGCAGGCGCACATGGATCCGCTCCCCCAGACTCCGGAACAGGCAGCAGCCGAGCTCGAGAAGCTCGCCGCCGAAATCGCGCACCACAATCGGCTCTATCATGCCGAGGATGCACCCGAGATCAGCGACGCCGACTATGATGCGCTGATGCGGCGGAATACCGCGATCGAAGCTGCCTTTCCCGATCTGGTCCGCGCCGATTCCCCGTCGAAGCTGGTCGGTGCGACGCCGGCGGGAGCGCTGTCGAAGATTGCCCATGCCCGGCCGATGTTCAGCCTCGACAATGGCTTCAACGACGAGGACATCGCCGATTTCCTCGGCCGCGTCCGCCGTTTCCTCAACCTGGGCGATGCTGAGCCGGTCGCGCTGACCGCCGAGCCCAAGATCGACGGGCTGTCCTGTTCGCTGCGCTATGTGAACGGCAAGCTGGTCCAGGCGCTGACCCGCGGCGACGGCCAGATCGGCGAAGACGTCACCGCCAATGCGCGGACGATCAAGGATATCCCGCACGAGATCAGCGGCGCGCCCGAAGTCTTCGAGGTGCGCGGCGAAGTCTATATGGCGAAGGGCGACTTCACCGCCTTGAATGCCCGGCTGCTTGCCGAAGCCGAGGAGGCCGGCAAGGAAGCCCGCCAGTTCGCCAATCCGCGCAACGCCGCCGCCGGCTCGCTGCGCCAGAAGGACGCGGCCGTCACCGAAGCACGCCCCTTGCGCTTCCTCGCCTGGGGCTGGGGCGAAGCCACATCGCTGCCGGGCGAGAGCCAGGTCGAAGTAATCCGCGCGATCGAAGCGATGGGCTTCCCGGTCTCCGACCTGTTCATCGGCCCGGTCGATCTCGACGCCGCGCTGGCGCAGTACAAAAAGATCGAAGCAGTGCGCGCCGACCTGCCCTTCGATATCGACGGCGTGGTCTACAAGGTGAACCGGCTCGACTGGCAGGCCCGGCTCGGCTTTGTCGGCCGCTTTCCGCGCTGGGGCCTCGCGCACAAATTCCCCGCCGAACGCGCCCAGACCACGCTGCGCGCGATCGACATCCAGGTCGGCCGCACCGGCAAGCTCACACCCGTGGCGCGGCTCGAGCCGGTCACGGTGGGCGGTGTCGTCGTCACCAATGCCACGCTCCACAATGCCGATGAGATCGCCCGGCTCGGCGTGCGTCCCGGCGACCGCGTTGTCCTCCAGCGCGCCGGCGACGTGATCCCGCAGATCGTCGAGAACCTGACGCGCGACGAAGATCGCGAACCCTGGGCGTTCCCGACCCATTGCCCGATCTGCAATTCCGAAGCGGTGGCCGAGGAAGGCGAAGTCGATATCCGCTGCACCGGCGGGCTGATCTGCCCGGCCCAGCGGCTCGAACGGCTCAAGCATTTCGTCAGCCGCGGCGCGCTCGATATCGAGGGGCTGGGGGAGAAGACGCTCGCCGAGTTCCTCACGCTCGACTGGATCAAGGAGCCCGCCGACATCTTCCGCCTCGCCACGCACCGCGACGAACTGCTCGGGCGCGAAGGCTGGCAGGAAAAGTCGGTCGAAGCGCTGCTGGCGGCGATCGAAGCCAAGCGCGCGCCCGACGCCGCCCGGCTGCTGTTCGGGCTGGGCATCCGCCATATCGGCGCGATCACTGCGCGCGACCTGCTCAAGCGCTACACGACCCTGCCCGCGCTCCAGGCGCTGGCCGACGAGGTCATCGCGCTGCGCGACACCACCCCGGCCCAGATCGGCGAGACCGAGGCCAAGCATCGCACCCGGCTCGACAAGGCGATTGCCGAGCATATCGGCGTCGAGAATGTCGGCGGTGCGGTCGGCCAGGCGCTGGCCGATTTCTTCCATGAACCGCACAATCGCGCAGTGTGGGACGATCTGCTGCGTGAAGTCTCCCCGCCCGACTATATCGTCGAGACTCGCGAATCCGAAGTCTCGGGAAAGACGCTGGTTTTCACCGGCACGCTGGAGCAGCTGAGTCGCGACGAGGCCAAGGCCCAGGCCGAATCGCTGGGTGCCCGAGTCGCCGGATCGGTGTCGGCAAAGACCGATCTGGTGATTGCGGGGCCCGGCGCGGGATCGAAGCTAAAAAAAGCTACAGATCTCGGAATTCGCGTAATCTCGGAGAGCGAATGGCTGCAAATCGTCGCCACGGTGGCGTGACTTTTTTGCAACGCAACAATCCTGAATTGCAGATTAACAGCGTGGGTCCGCAGGACTCGGATTGACTGTCACAGGACCGACATAAAAGAAACGCATGGGCGGCGGCGACGGTGAACCACACCGCGTCAGTGCAGACGACAAGCACACACCGAAAGGGAAACACCTCTAATGCGCACCAAGCTTTTTGCTGGCGTGGCTTTTGCCGCGCTGCTGATTCCGGGCGCTGCCTTCGCGCAGTCGACCGGTACCGCGGACTTCGAAGGCGAAGAGATCGTCGTAACCGGCAGCCGCACCGACAAGGGCGTCGGTGGCATTCAGCTTCCGGACGCCGGCAAGACCAAGGTCGTTCTCAACAGCGAGCTGATCGGTCGTCAGCGCCCCGGCCAGACGGTCAACGAAATCGTCAACCTTTCGCCGGGCGTCAGCTTCCAGAACAACGACGCGACCGGCGCCGCAGGCGGCACGTTCACGATCCGTGGCTTCGACTCGTCGCGCATCTCGCAGACGATCGACGGTATTCCGCTGAACGACACCGGCAACTACGCGATCTACTCGAACCAGCAGCAGGATCCGGAAACGCTCGACTCGATCAGCGTCAGCCTGGGTTCGACCGACATCGACAGCCCGACCGCGTCGGCTTCGGGCGGCACGATCAACATCCGCACCCGCGTGCCCAGCGACGAATTCCACGTCATGCTGAGCGGCACCTATGGCGACTATCTCGCCAAGGGTTCGGGCACCCAGCCGATCTACCGCGTGTTCGGCATGGTCGACACCGGCGAATTCACCAGCTTCGGCACCAAGGCCTTCTTCTCGGCCTCGAACATCGATGCCCGTCAGCCGTTCAACAACTACGGCAAGATCCGCAAGCAGCAGTATAACGCTCGCATCTATCAGCCGCTGGGCTCGAACGGCGACTTCATCGCCATTGCCGGCCACTACAACGAGAACCGCAACAACTTCTTCGGCTCGGTTCCGCTCCGCACCGATCTGCGCTCGGCCCCGGCTACCACCGGCACCACCCCGCGCATCGTCGGCCCGAACTCGGGCAACCGCTTCCCGCTGACCCGCGAAGAGCGTTTCTACGACATCAACTATCCGTGCACGATGGCCGTTGGCCGCCCGGGTCAGGCCGATGGCGTCGCCCCGGCTCCGGCTGCCCCGACCGCCGGCGCAAGCTGCGGTTCGGAATTCGATCGCCGCTACAACCCGTCGAACACCGGCAACATCCGCGGTAATCTGCGCCTGACGCTGGCCGACGGCCTGATCCTGACGATCGACCCGAGCTATCAGTACACCAAGGCCAATGGCGGCGGTGTGGTTGCGGCCAACGAAGGCTTCGCGACCCTGAGCGGCGGCCGTGGCGGCAGCTACACCGGCGTGCTGAACACCGGCAACAACCCTGGCAACACCTCGCCGAGCGGTTTCGGCACCTGGGTCGGCCGTGATCTCAATGGCGACGGCGATCTGCTCGACACGGTGTACATCACCAACCCGAGCCAGACCCAGACCCGTCGCTACATCGTCAGTTCGTCGCTGGTCTATGACATCGCCGAGGGCCATCGCTTCCGCCTCAGCTACACCTTCGACCGTGGCCGTCACCGCCAGACCGGCGAGCATGGCGCGGTTCTGGGCAATGGCGAGCCGGGCGACGTGTTCCCGGTGAACAACCCGATCCTGCAGGCCGACGGAACGCCGCTCCAGAAGCGTGACCGCCTGTCCTATGCAACGCTGAACCTGGTCGCAGGCCAGTATCGCGGCGAGTTCGGCGGCCTCACCGTCAATCTCGGCGTGACCGGCAAGTTCTTCACCCGTGACCTGAACCAGTACTGCTTCACCGTTGCAGCCAACGGCAACGTTGCTTGCGTCGCACCGTCGCAGGTCGCTGCCTATGCCGCTGCAAACCCGTACAGCTACAATGCGGCCACGGGCGTGATCTCCGGCTTCGCGGCGCCGCAGGACCGTACCTACAAGTATAACCGCGCGCTGCCGCAGGTTGACCTGACCTATGATCTGACCGGGGCCCTCCAGGCCTATGCCAGCTACAACAAGGGCATCTCGGTTCCGGGTACGGACATCCTGTACAATGCCTTCTACTTCCCGACCTCGGTCGAGGGTGCGAAGCCGCGTCCGGAAATCACCGACACGTTCGAAGGCGGTTTCCGCTACACGACGAGCAAGGTGCAGGGCCTCATCGCCGGCTGGTACACCAGCTACAAGGATCGTATCGCCAGCGCCTATGATCCCGAGCTGGACCAGGTCATCACCCGCAACCTCGGTTCGGTGACCAAGTGGGGCTTCGACGCCAGCCTGTCGTACAAGCCGGTCGACAACCTGCTGGTCTATGTCTTCGGTTCGTACCTGCACTCGAAGATCAAGGACAACCTGCTGCTTGGCCGTAACATCGACACCGATCGCAATGCCGCGACCCCGGGCGTCGACGTGTACTACCAGACCGCCGGCAAGCGTGAGAGCGGCGCTCCGGTCTACACCTTCGGCGGCCGCATCCAGGGCACGCTCGGCCCGGTTGACCTGGGTCTCCAGGCCAAGCGTACCGGCCCGCGCTACGTCAACGACGAGAACCTGCCGATCAGCCAGTGCTTCAACGCAGCCGGCACCGGCAGCGGCTCGATGACCGGCGTCAGCTGCTTCAATGCCTCGGGCAGCGCGGTGGCTGGCCAGATGGTCAACGTCTATGGCGCCAAGACCCCGTCGTACAACATCGTGGACATCGACATCCGCGTGAACCTCGGCAAGATCATCGATGGCGCGAACGACCGCACCTACTTCCAGCTGAACGTCGGCAACCTGTTTGACGAGTTCTACGCTGGTGGCTTCGGCGGCGCCTCGAACCGCTTCAGCGTTCCGAACGTCGTGATCGGCACGCCGCGCTCGCTGACCGGCACGCTGGTGATCGGCTTCTAAGCCGCACACCAACCAGTCGAACGAACGCCGCCGTCCCGGGCAACCGGGGCGGCGGTTTTCGTTTCGGGCACTGCGGATTTTGCCCTTGCGCCGCGCCGATGATACAGGCGGGTCCGTGGCGACACTCGATCCCAGCTCTCCGTTTCTCGCGCAGCCGGCAAAGCCCCCGGTCGCGCTGTCTCGTCCCTTCTTCGAAGACAAGAACCGCGCCTTCTGGATGCTCCAGGCCGGCGGCTGGACGGGCTATCTGCTGCTGCGCACCGTGGTGTCGCTGTCCAACGGCTTCAGCGTCGAAGGCGTGATCGCGGTGATCATCGAGGCAATCATCGGCTATTGCCTCACGCTGCTGCTCTCGACGCTCTACGGCACCTATCGCCGCCTGCCGCGCATCCCCGCGATCCTGCTGACCGTCGCGACGCTCGGCACCGCCACGGTGATCTATGCGGTGCTCGATGCCTTCATCTATTCGTTCATCAAGATGCCGGAGCCGAGCATCTCGATAAACCTCGTCGTCGGCACGGTGTTCATCAACTTCACCGTGCTCGCCGGCTGGTCGGCGCTCTATTTCGCGGTGAACTTCTACCTCGTGGTCGAGCGCCAGATCGATCAGATGCAGGCGCTCGAGATGCAGGCCAGCCAGGCCCAGCTCGCGATGCTGCGCTATCAGCTCAATCCGCATTTCCTGTTCAACACGCTGAACTCGATCTCGACGCTGGTGCTGCTCAAGCAGACCGAGCGGGCGAACATCATGCTCAGCCGCCTCTCTTCCTTCCTGCGCTACACGCTCGCCAACGAGCCGACCGCGCACGTCACGCTCGCCCAGGAGGCCGAGACGCTGAAGCTCTATCTCGAGATCGAGAAGATGCGCTTCGACGATCGCCTGCGCCCGGTGTTCGACATCGACGAGCGCGTCGCCAAGGCCCGGCTGCCGTCGCTGCTGCTCCAGCCTCTGGTCGAAAACGCGATCAAATATGCGGTGACACCCCAGGAAGAGGGCGCCGAAATCACCGTCTCCGCTCGGCTCGCCGGAGAACGAGTGCAGATCACCGTATCCGACACGGGTCCGGGATTGATCGAGGCTAAGCAGCGGCCGACTCTTTCAACCGGCGTGGGGCTCGCCAATATCAAGGAACGGTTGGCCCAGGCATATGGGCCTGATCATAGATTTGATGCGCGTTCGGACCCAGGGAAAGGGTTCCGCGTTGAGGTCGAGATACCGTTCCAGATCGAGGAACCTAATCGAGAGGCCGCATGACCATTCGGACCATCCTGGTAGACGATGAATCCCTGGCAATTCAGGGGCTCGAGCTCCGGCTCCAGGAACATGAAGATGTCGAGATCATCGACAGATGCTCGAACGGACGCGAAGCGATCCGTTCTATCAAGACGCACAAGCCCGACCTGGTCTTTCTCGACATCCAGATGCCCGGCTTCGACGGTTTCTCCGTCGTCCAGGGCCTGATGGAAGTCGAACCGCCCCTGTTCGTGTTCGTGACCGCCTATAGCGACCATGCCATCCGTGCCTTCGAGGCGCAGGCAATGGATTACCTGATGAAGCCGGTCGAACCCGCCCGGCTTGCCGACACGATCGAGCGGGTGCGCCAGCGCCTGAGCGAGAAGCGCGGCGTCGGGGAGATCGAGAAGCTCAAGGAAGTGCTCGCCGAAGTCGCCCCCGAGGCAGTCGACGAGATCGCCGCCAGCGCCGTGGACGGCGAAATGGCGTCGAGCCGCTTCGAGAAGCTGATCAACATCAAGGATCGCGGCCAGATCTTCCGTGTCGACGTCGATACGATCGAGCGGATCGACGCGGCCGGCGATTACATGTGCATCTATACCGGTGACAACACGCTGATCCTGCGCGAGACGATGAAGGATCTGGAAAAGCGGCTCGATCCGCGCCGGTTCCAGCGCGTCCACCGCTCGACCATCGTGAACTTGGACCTGGTCCGCCAGGTCAAGCCGCACACCAATGGCGAATGCTTCCTCGTGCTCGATTCGGGCGCGCAGGTGAAGGTGAGCCGCTCCTATCGCGACGTCGTCGCCCGGTTCGTCCACTAGGAAAGCCGGCCTAAGGAGTTTCCGAAGTCGCGGGTGCGCCACATCGGCGCGCCCGCGATTTTTCTATAATGAGGGGTGCTCCAGCGCCCCGCCATTCCGGCGCCCGAAACGCCGTCCCGGCGCCTGCCCTTCGCGCTTGCGGGGCAGGCGATGCTGTTGCTCGCCCCCGGCCTGCTTGTCTTCGCGCCCCCGGCAACGGGCGCGATGCTGCTCGTGCCGCTTTACCCCGCCAATGCCGCTTCGGTGGAGGACGCGGCGCGTGCCGCAGGCGGAACCCTGATTGGCGTAGGCCCCCTGCCCCGCTCGCGATTCGTCGCGGGGGAACGTGCCCGCCTGCTCCCCGCAGCCCTGCGCCGGGGCATGATCCTTGTCAGCGTGTCGCCGCGCATCTGCGGCGAATTCCGGATGGAACCCAAGCAATGACCGAACTTTCGCTCGACGCGATGCGCCGTATGGGCATGAAGCTGCTCGCCGCGCTGATGGCCGTGATGGCGCTCGCCACCGTCGCCGGCAGCTTCTTCACCGAAGTCAGCAACGAGGGCATTGCCCTGTTCCTGGCGCTGGCGCTGCCCGCCTGCCCGATCTGGCTGGCGCTGAGCGGCCGCACCGATGCCCAGGCGCGCATGGCCGTCACCATGACGATGGTCGCCCAACCCGCCGTCATGCTGTTCGTCTTCCAGGGCATGGCCTGGCAGGTGGACCTGCACATGCTGTTCTTCGCGTCGCTCGCCACCACGGCGATGCTGGTCGACTGGCGGGCGATCGTGGCGGGCGCCGCCGTGGTCGCGCTCCATCATCTCGGCCTTGGCATGCTGGTGCCCGATTGGGTGTTCCTGGGCGGCGGCGGCATCGGCCGCATCCTGCTCCATGCCGTGATCCTGATCGCCGAAACCGGCGCACTCGTCTTCCTCTCGGCCCAGCTCGCCGGGCTGATCGACGCGCTCAACACCGAGACTCGCCAGCGCGCCGAGATCGAAGCGCGCACCGCCGCCGAGCGCGCCCGCCACGAAGCCGAACTCACCGCCGTCATCGAGACCGTGAGCACCAGCCTGTCCGCGCTCGCCCGTGGCGATCTGCGCGGTGGCATCGCCGGCCGCCTGCCCGCCGCCTATGCCGCGCTCGAAGCCGACTTCACCCAGGCAGTGGAGAGCCTGAGCAAGCTGATCGGCTCGGTCGGCATGGGCACCGAAGCGATCCGCCTCGCCTCGAGCGAGATCGCGGCCGCATCGGAAGACCTTGCCCGTCGCACCGAGAAGACTGCCGCCAGCCTCGAGCAGACCAGCGAAGCGATCGGGCAGATGGATCACCGGCTCAAGGCGATCGCGATCAGCGCGGACGGCGTCGTCGCCCGCGCCGACGAAGCGATCCTCACCGTGCGCGAAAGCCGCACCGTTGCCGACGAAGTCGTCGGCGCGATGGGCCGGGTGTCGGACAGCGCCAAGGGCATCGACGACGTGATCGAGGGGCTCGACAAGATTGCCTTCCAGACCCGCGTGCTCGCGATGAACGCCGCGGTCGAAGCCGGCCGCGCCGGCGAGGCGGGCCGTGGCTTCGCCGTGGTCGCCGATCTCGTCTCCGCGCTGGCGATGCGTGCCGAGGAAGAGGCCAAGCGCGCCCGCGAACAGCTGACGGTTACCCAGGACGACATCCAGAACGCCGTCGGCGCAGTCGGCAAGGTCGATGGCGCGCTCGCCAGCATCTCCGAGCATGTCGCCCAGGTCCACCAACTGCTCGGCGCCATGGCCGAGGACAACCAGACCCAGGCCGCTGCGATCGGCCGGATCAGTACCGCGGTCAGCACGATGGACGCCACCACCCGCCAGAATGCCGCGATGGTCGAGGAAACCTCCGCCACCGCGCGCAAGCTCAGCGATGAAGTGGAAGTGCTGGCGGACAGCGCCGCGCAGTTCCAGGTATCCGGGCCCGAGTCGGCTCCCGCCCGGAACAACGCTCCGGCCAGCGCCCAGCTGCACTAAGCCTTCGCACGCGGGCCGGGGTAGCGCCGCCGACAGGCGCTCCCCGGCTCGGAATCACACAGCAACTAACACCGTACAACGCAAACCGACGCTACGGACTCTTGCGGTTATTCGCGCACCCCTCTAGAACAATAAGAGAACAAGAGGGGTTCCCAAATGTCCGCAAAATTCCAGAGCTTCGCCGCGCTGCACGTGCCCGGCGACCCGGTGATCCTGTTCAACGTGTGGGATGCCGGCAGCGCCCGCATTGCCGAGCGGGCCGGTGCGAAGGCGATCGCCACCGGCAGCGCCTCGGTCTCCACCGCACATGGCTATGACGATGCCGAAGCGCTCCCGCTCGATCTCGCGCTCGCCAATGCCCGGCGCACCGCTGCGGCGGTATCACTGCCGGTCAGCGTCGATTTCGAGGGCGGCTATGCCGTCGATCCCGATGCAGCCGCCGCCAATGTCGAGAAGCTTTGCGCCACCGGCGCGATCGGGTGCAATTTCGAGGATCAGGTCGTCGCCAGCAACGGCACGGCAGCACGAGTGATGCACGGCGTCGCCGAGCAATCCGCGCGCATCTCGGCGATTCGCTGGACGGTGGGGCCCAATTTCTTCCTCAACGCCCGTACCGACATCTTCCTGATCGCGCCGGGCGACACGCATGACGCGGCGATGGCGGATGCGGCGATCGAGCGGGGCAAGGCCTATGCCGATGCCGGCGCCAGCGGCTTCTTCGTCCCCGGCCTGGCCGATCTGGCGCTGCTCGAGCGCGTGGCGAAGGCAGTGCCGCTGCCGGTAAACTTCATGGCCTTCCCCGGCGCGCCCGAGGCAAAGGCGGTGGCGCAAACCGGCGTGGCAAGGATCAGCCACGGCCCCTTCCCGCATCTCGCAGCGCTCAAGGTCTTTGAAGACGCAGCAAGAGCGGCGTTCGCTTAAACCCCCTCTCTTCCGGGGATGGGCTCAGCGAGGAGGCCGGAAATGTTGGATTTCGTCCACCATCTCCGGCCCGCTCTTTCTCATCGTCGGCCCGCGTCTCACAGACGCAAACCCATACCCCCGCGCACCCGCGTGGAGTACCAAGAGATTCAAGAAATTCCGCAGCCCGAGGGCCAAGGGGATCAGCCCTCGGCAGTCTCTTCCGCTTCACCGGCAGCCGGACGCTCGAACCAGGCTTCGACCGGACCGTTGAGCTTGATGGTCAGCGGGTTGCCCTTGCGGTCGACCTTGTTGCCGAGCGCGGCGCGGATCCAGCCCTCGGAAATGCAATATTCCTCGACGTCACGACGCTCGACGCCCTTGAAGCGGATGCCGATGCCGCGCTCCAGCAGTTCGCGCTGGAAAAACGGGCTGTTCTGGTTGACCGACAGGCGGTCCGGAGGCGTATCACTCATGGCGGAGCCCTTTGCCGCTATTGGCGCAGGCTTTCAAGATAACGGTGGATCGACGAGACCACCACCGATCCTTCGCCCACCCCCGAAGCGACGCGCTTCACCGATCCCGAGCGGACATCGCCGACCGCAAAGATGCCCGGCTTGGACGAGCAGAAGAACGTCTCGCCGCTCCCGGTGCGGACAAAGCCGGTGGGATCAAGATCGAGGCACCCATCCAGCCAGTCGGTCGAGGGCACCGCGCCGATCATGACGAACAGCGCGCCCACGCTGCGTCGGCTGGTCTCGCCGGTCTTGCGGTCGGTCCAGCTCAACCCTTCGAGATGCCGCTCGCCTTCCAGCTCGGTCACTTCGGTGAAGGGATGGAGCGTGATCCGCTCCGAAGCCTCGATCCGGTCGATCAGATAGCGCGACATGGTCTCCGCCAGCCCGGGCCCACGCACCAGGATATGGACGTGCCCGGCGCTGCGGGCGAGGTAGATCGCTGCCTGCCCCGCCGAATTGCCACCGCCGACCACCACTACTTCCTGCCCGGCGCACAGCCCCGCCTCCATGTTGGTCGCGGCATAATAGATGCCATTGCCTTCGAGCGTGGCATAATTGGGCAGATCGAGCTTGCGGTAGCGCGCACCGGTGGCGACGACGATGGCGCGGGCCTTGATCTCGGTCTTGTCGTCCAGCCGCACGGTGAACGGCGTCTGCGAGCAGTCGAGCCCCACCGCGCCGCGCGAGATCAGCAGCCGCGCCCCGAATTTCTGCGCCTGCACCTGCGCCCGTCCCGCCAGCGCCTGGCCCGAAATGCCGGTCGGGAAGCCCAGATAATTCTCGATCTTCGAGCTGGTCCCGGCCTGGCCGCCCGGCGCGACCGATTCGATGACGATGGTGTCGAGCCCTTCCGACGCGGCATAGACTGCCGCTGCAAGGCCCGCGGGCCCGGCCCCGACCACGGCTACGTCATGGATCTGGCTCGGATCGAGCTCGACGGTAAGGCCCAGCGCATCGGCCACTTGGCCATTGCTCGGCCGGCGCAGCGTCTGGCCGCGGACCACCACTACCGGCAGATCGGCGGGGCTGAGCTGGAAGCACTCGAGGAAGCCGCCGGCATCGGCATCGGTCTCGGTATCGATCTGACGATGCGGCAGGCCGTTGCGGCGCAGGAAGCTCTCGATCCGCGAGGTGTCGGCACCGTGGGCCGGCCCGATCAGCGCAACGCCCGCCTCGCCGTGTAGCATCAGCCCAACCCGGCGCAGGATGAAGGCGCGCATCACCACTTCGCCAATATCCGGCTCGGAGGCGATCAGCCGGCGGAACTCGAGCCGCTCGATCCGGGCAACCATGGTGCCGGGCGTGGCCCGGGCGCTGACCAGGATCTTGCGGTCGTTGAACAGGTCAAGCTCGCCGGTGAACTGGTGCGGGCCATGGACATGGACGACATGCTCCTCGCCCTTGGCATCGGCGTCGAGCACTTCGACTGCGCCTTCAAGAACCAGGAAGAAATCGACGCTGCGCTCCCCCCGCTGGAACAGCATGCCGCCATCCGGCCATTCCTCGACGCTGCCGAACGCGGCGACGCGCCCGGCCATGTCCTCATTGAGCTTGGGGAAGGTCTGCGCCTCCCGCCGATAGGGATCGGAAGGATCGGCGGCGAGCTGCGGCTGCAGAGTCGAATCAGTGGCCATGCCGCAGCGTAACAAGGGGGTGGCCGCTGACCACCCCCCTGAAAGTGTTAGCGCCTGTTGGGAATGCGCCTTCCGGCGCATTGCGGTGCCGGCCCGCTCCCCCACCCGGCCACCCAACGGCAGTATTCTATGGGTGGCCGGGTGGGGGAGCGGGCTGGCACCGCCTGGAAATGCGCTCTTTCGCGCATTTCCAAACAGGCTCTTAGCGGCAGTAACGAACCCGAACCGGGCGATCGAGATAGGGATCCCAGACGCGGCGGGTCTCGCACCAGCCGCGGTACGAGCGGTAATGGTTGCGGTAATAATAGCCGTCCATCGGGTAATAGCCGTGGTCGCGATAATAGCCGCGGTCATAATCGTAGCGGCGATCATTGTTGTTGGCGATCGCGGCGCCGATCGCGAGGCCGGCGATGCCCGCGACGATCGCGGTGCCGGTATCGTCATGGCCGCGATAATGGTGACGGTCGCCATAATAGCCGCCGCGATAGCGCTGCGCCTCGGCCGACGGCGCGAAGGCAGTGAGCGCCGCAGCGCCCATCGCGAAGCCGAGCACGACCCTCTGCGTGAACTTGAACATGATATCCTCCTCAACTGCTGGCGCCTCCGGCTGCCCGAGGAGGGACGAGTCGCGGCGCTGAGGTTATGCAGATAACGCTCGGTGGCTGAACTGGTTCGGAATCGGTTGTTAAGCGGCGGTTTAGGCGGCTAAGCCCCGGGCATGCGATACTGGCTGCTGCGCTCCGAACCCGATGTCTATGGCTGGGACGACCTGATCAAGGAGGGCGCCACCGAATGGAACGGCGTGCGCAATTACACCGCGCGCAACTTCCTCAAGGAGATGGAGCCGGGCGACCTGGCGATCTTCTACCATTCGAACACCGAAAAGGCCGCGGTCGGGATCATGGAGATCACCCGCGCCTGGCAGCCGGATGGCGACGACGGCAAATGGGCGAGCGTCGCGGTCAAGCCGGTGCGCAAGCTCGCCAAGCCGGTGACGCTGGCGATGCTCAAGGCGGAGCCACGCCTCGCCAAGCTTGAGGTGCTGCGCCAGTCGCGTTTGTCGGTGACGCCGGTGCGCGAGGACGAGTGGGCGGTGATCCTGGAACTGGGCGAGGCGTAAGTCCCGCCGGGGTACCGATCCCGATATTGGTTCACGCAGAGGCTCAGAGAACGCGGAGTTTCGCCCTCCCCACAGCTCGCCGCACCCTCACTTCGCGAACATCCGGCATTGGGTGGGGCGTGGACCTTCAGGGTAGCCTACTGCGTCCCTTCGCCCGCCAGTCGGGCATACCCTGTTCCCAGATCCGTTCTACTCGGGCGCGAGCCATAATAATCTCGCGCTGATTGCTGCGTTCATCGTTCTCCAAGCGGCTTAGAGTAGCCTGTTGGAGACGAAGCGAATACCGCCATATCTCCTCGGGAGACTTTCCGGCATCCAATTTCCGTACCTCCGCCTTCTGAAGCTTGCCAGTTTACTGACGTGGATCAGGCCCGCAATTGAGGAGAAAGCAGCCATCCGCATCTACAAGTGCACAACCTGATATCGATACCGGTTCGCTGTCACAGCCCCCTTCTCGTACCCATTCAATCTCCGCGCCCTCTGCCTCTGCGCGAACAGATCTCCCCTCCGCGCCTTAATCCTGACCGCCGCCCTTCTTCTTCCAGCCCGGCTTGCGCTTCGCCCGCTTGACCTCCGCGATCTGGGGGACCGCCTGCGCATCGATCAGCTTCGCGATTTCCTCGGGAATCTCGGCGCCAGCCTGGCTCCAATGCGCTTCCTCCGGGAAGCGCTCCTCATCCTCCTCGGCCCTCTCGAAGCCCGAGACCAGCACGCCGCGATAGGGCAGGCCGCCCTTCGGCAGTCGCACAAAGGCGGTGGCGGGATCGCTCTCCAGCGCATTCGCCGCCGCCTCGCCCCCGCGCTCGATCGCCGCATCGCTCACCCGCTGCCGCGCGGCGCATGCCTCCAGCGCCGCGGCAATCGTCGCATGCGCCTCGGCATCGAGCGCCACCCCGGCAAAGCCGTTCAACGTCTCGGCAAGCGCATCGTCGCGCGCCGCACGTTCGCCGGCATCACCGCCGCTGATCACCGTGCGGATCGTTGTCGCCGACGCCTCGGCCGCTGCAGCTGCACCCTCGCCGCCCGCCGCAGCGCCGGCGCTCGTGCGCGTGCTGAAATAATTGACCGTGGTGCGCCGCCCCTCCGAATCCTCACCATAGTGGCGCAGGCAGAACATCAGCAGCGCGTCATTGTGCTTGCGCCGATAGCCCATCAGCTTGCCGCCGGTGAAGACCGGGATCAGTTCGCCTTCGATCGCCCGCTCGAACGCGATGTCCTTGAGCCGCTGCACCCCGAAATCGAGCGCGGCTTCCCAGGCGCGGCGGAAACTCTCCGCACCGGGCGCACGGCGCAGCGCATAGCAATTGGCCTGGGCGATGTTGACCATCCCGGCCGCCCGCGTCACCGATCCGGTATCCGCCAGCGCCTCGATGAACGCCTTTTGCCGCTCGGGCGTCCAGCCATCGTGCCGATAGTTTCGCGGCACCGGCGTGAACTCCGGCAAAGGTGGCCGCGCCGCGCGCGGAACAGGTGTGCGGTTCTGCATATGCTCGTCCACGAATCGAAACCGGTAAGCATGTACCGGCCCGATTTCGTGTAGGACAGCATCTTTGTTCTTTATTTGTTCCGATACGGATGCATTTCCCCAAACCGCTCAGGGCACCAGCAGCGGCCGCATCTTGGGCACCGCGATCGCCAGCTCGTCCGCGACCATCTTCGAGAAGAAGTCGGCACCGACCGGGCCGAGATGGGTATAATCGAACGCCAGCTTGGCATCGCCGAGCGGCTCGACCGCCGCGTTGTTCTGCGGTGCTGCCGGCGAGGTGGCAGCGGCCGCGGGGTTCGCGATCGTCGTGCCCGTCAGCGCGGCTGCCGAGACTTCCCGCACAGGCGCCACTTGGGCAAAGCGGTTGGCCATCGAGGGTCCCAGCGCCTCAACGGCATCGGCGCTGCGCTTGTTCAGATCCACCAGCGGCACCTGCAGTTCCGCAGCAACCTTGCGGATCGACGCCGACCAGGGCTCAAGATCGCGGTCGAGCTTTCCGTCCTTGAACTGGCGACGCGTCAGGGGCGTGAGCAGGATCGGCTCGGCGCCGGCGGCACGCGCTTCCGCCACATAGCGCCGCAGGTTCGCGGGGAACTCGGTGGCAAGATCGGTCGAGCGGCCCGGTTTGCCCGGCTGGTCGTTATGGCCGAACTGGATGAGAACATAGGTCTTCACGAAACCCGGCGTCTTCATCTCGGCCAGGGCCAGATCCCAGCTGCCCTCCGCCCGATAACTATAGGTGCTCCGACCGCCGCGTGCCAGGTTCACGCAGGCCGCAAAGCTGGTTACGTGATAGGCGCAGAAGCTGCCGCCCCAGCCCGACAGCACCTGCGTGGTCGAATCGCCGACCAGGATGATCTTCGACGCCTTGATCGGCACCGCCGGCGGACGATCCGCGGACGCCGTCTGGGCCTGCGCCACCCCCGCCGAGAGCAAAAGCCCCAGCCCCGCGAACATCATCCCACGCATCCGATCTCTCCCGACTCTGTTTGCGCGGAAGCTAGATGACACCGGTGCCAATGACAATCAGGGGAGCGGTAGCCGTACCTCCAGATCGCGCAGCCGCTCGGGCTCGGGCGGCGGCAGATCGTCGAGCGCAATCGCCACCCGGCCGGTCTTGTCCGGCTTCTTCCGGAACGCCCGCCCTACGCCGCCGATCGCATCGCCGACCAGCTTGACCGGATTGGTCGATTCGCCCGGCTCCTCGCAGCAGCTGTTCGGATCGACGATCTTGCCGATTCCGCGGATCAGCGCGGTACCCATGCCGAAGATGTTGATGCCGGTGGTGCAGCCCTCCGACCGGGTCGCGCACGGCGCGATCGAAGCGTTGAGCGCGCCGATGCCGGTGACGTCCGGGTTGCTCGGCATCGGTCGATCGGGCGGGCCGCGCTCGCCGGGCAGCGGCAGGCGCGGATCGGGCAGCGCGCCCTTGCCGCACACCACGATCTCGTCACGGGTGCGCGCTGTCGCACAGGGATCGTTGAGGATCGACCAGCTCTGCCTGCCGCCCTCGCCCTGTTTGGGCTGGTTGAGCGTGCCCGGCGCATCCTGCGCGGCAATCAGGGCCAGCATCGTCAGCAGCATGAAAACTCCGCCCAATCCACCAAGGATCAGACGGAGCTAACCACAGATTCCAGCATGCAGAAAGGCTTCAGAAGCTCTCGACGCGCTCGGTGGGCGGGTTCATCCGGATCGAACCTTCCTTCACCTCGAAGCTATAGGTCTTGTGGACGATCCGCCCTTCCTTGGGCAGTGCGACTTCGTAGGAAGTGGAGGATGCAGCCTTGATCTGCGAGATGCCGCCACCGCCGCGGTCGGGATCCTTCGCTACATCGTCGAGGATCATGCGGATCATGCAAACCGAACGGCTGACCGGATCATTATCGCATTTCTGTTCGGACATCGGAGCTCCCTTGGCGGTTTCGACGGCGGCGGGCGCCTGGGCGTTTTCGGCCGAGCTGCTCCCGGAACAGCCGGCAAGCGCAACCGCGACGATGGTCAGGGTGGAACGCCAGCGCTCCACGGGCTTGAAACTGGGCATGGCGATCATCTTCCCGGCAGGAGCGTGGTGACAAGCGTGCCGGCTTCGAACTCGGCGACGGTGCGCGGATAGGCACGGCGCATCAGCAGCTGCGAAGCGCGGCGCTTGCCCGGCGGCGGCGTGTAGATGCGCGAGGCGGGCTGAGCCGCGGCGAAATCGTTGAACGCGCCGAGCCACGCCGCGCCATGCATCGTATCGAGCCGCATGCCGCCGCCCATCACCGATTTCTTGTCCTGATCCGAGGTGCCGTAACAGGGTGTGGCATTGGTGTTGCCATTGGCCGGGCAGCCGCGCTGGCCGATCGCGACATGGCCGAGCCCGAGCAGATGGCCGACTTCATGGACATGCGCGCGCTGGAGGATCGGCTTGCCCGCGCTGTCATAGGCCTTGGGCACCAGATTGGTGTCCTTGCTGTCATAGAGCGTCGAGTGCGAGCCGAACCAGGACTCGCTCTGCGCCAGCCGCACCACATCGATCGTATGATGGTGAAAGCCCTGGCTGGCATCGCTGCCGATCAGGCGGAAGCGGCAAAAGCCATTGGGGATATAGACGCCGTTGCCGACCTTGAGCGCGAAGGCGCCGTGGCGATTGTCGATCCAGAATTTGGAATCCCAATAGGCCTGGGCTGAGCTGCAGAACGCCGCCTTCCAAGCGCGCCATTCCGCCGCGGTCCATTTGACGATCTGGCGCGGCGTGCCGCTCGGCGAGCCATAATCGTTGTAGGTGCCTGTATTCGCACCATTTGCCGGATTGATGGGCCGAAACCCCATCCGCATCTCAAGTGTCAGATCGAAATTCGTTCTGGAAGAACAGGGCCCCGTATCGAGGAACGCATCATATCTTGGGTAACGCTTCCTAAGAACCATTGCAGAACCCCCGGAGCCGGACCGATCTGATCAGTCTCAATTCGTCCGGTGGGAACTCCCGTTTGTCGATATGGTTGCGGTGAGCGGGGGCGAAATCTGGATGAAGGGGTGGCTTGGTATTTCGGGGTTGTGCGGGGATTTTGGGCAAGTAGTTGGAATTACTTCGGTCTTCGTGCATCCCCCAAAGCAAAAGGCGCCGGGGTTTCCCCCGGCGCCTTTCGTGTCTTCAAGTGCTTATGCAGCAGCCTTGGCGCGCGAGGCCTTCTTGCGCTCGTGCGGATCGAGGTGACGCTTGCGCAGACGGATCTTGGTGGGCGTGACTTCGACCATCTCGTCATCGTCGATGTACGCGATCGCCTGCTCCAGCGTCATCTTCTTCGGCGGGGTGAGGCGGACGGCGTCGTCCTTGCCACCCGAAGCGCGGAAGTTGGTGAGCTGCTTCGCCTTCATCGGGTTGACCTCAAGGTCATCCGTCTTGGCGTTCTCGCCGACGATCATGCCCTCGTACAGGGCCTCGCCGTGGCCGACGAACAGGATGCCGCGCTCTTCGAGCGGGCCCAGGGCGTAGCTCTGCGCTTCGCCATTGCCGTTCGAGATCAGCACGCCGTTCTTGCGGCCTTCGATGTTGCCCTTGTGGGGGCCGTACTTCTCGAACAGGCGGTTCATGATGCCGGTGCCGCGGGTGTCCGACAGGAACTCGCCATGATAGCCGATCAGGCCACGCGACGGCGCCGAGAAGGTGATGCGGGTCTTGCCGCCACCCGACGGACGCATGTCCGTCATCTCGCCCTTGCGCTGGTTCATCTTGTCGACGACCGTGCCCGAGAATTCATCGTCCACGTCGATCACGACGGTTTCGTACGGCTCGGTCTTCTTGCCGTTCTCGTCTTCGCCGAACAGCACGCGCGGACGGCTGATGCCGAGCTCGAAGCCCTCGCGGCGCATCGTCTCGATCAGCACGCCGAGCTGAAGCTCACCGCGGCCGGCGACTTCGAAGCTGTCGCGGTCGTCGCTCTCGGTGACCTTGATCGCGACGTTCGACTCGGCTTCGCGCTCGAGACGGTCACGGATCATGCGGCTGGTGACCTTCGAGCCTTCACGGCCCGCCATCGGCGAATCGTTGACGGCGAAGCGCATCGACAGCGTCGGCGGATCGATCGGCTGCGCCTGGATGGCTTCGCTGACCGAAGTGTCGGAGATCGTGTTAGACACGGTGGCGACGGTGAGGCCGGCGAGCGAGATGATGTCGCCTGCCTTGGCTTCGTCGGTCGGGACGCGCTCGAGACCCTGGAAGGTCATGATCTTCGAGGCGCGGCCGGTCTCGATCACCTTGCCGTTCATGTCCAGCGCGTGGATCGGCTGGTTGACCTTGACCGTGCCCGACTGGACGCGGCCGGTGAGGATGCGGCCGAGGAAGTTGTCGCGATCGAGCAGCGTCACCAGGAAGGTGAAGGGCGCGTCGACTTCGAGCGACGGCGGCGGCACGTGATCGACGATCTTCTGGAACAGCGGGCGCAGCGTACCCTCGCGCAGCGACGAATCCTCATTGGCATAGCCGTTGCGGCCCGAAGCATAGAGCACCGGGAAATCGAGCTGCTCGTCGGTGGCGTCGAGCGACACGAACAGGTCGAACACTTCGTCGAGCACTTCCTGGATGCGCTCGTCCGGACGGTCGATCTTGTTGACGACCACGATCGGACGCAGGCCGAGCTTCAGCGCCTTGCCGGTCACGAACTTGGTCTGCGGCATGGCGCCTTCCGACGAGTCGACGAGCAGGATCACGCCGTCGACCATCGAGAGGATGCGCTCCACCTCGCCGCCGAAATCGGCGTGGCCCGGCGTATCGACGATGTTGATGCGCGTGCCTTCCCACTCGACCGAGGTCGGCTTCGCCAGAATGGTGATGCCGCGCTCCTTTTCGAGGTCGTTCGAATCCATCGCGCGCTCTTCAACGCGCTGGTTGTCGCGGAAGGTACCGGACTGACGGAAGAGCTGGTCGACGAGCGTGGTCTTGCCGTGGTCGACGTGTGCGATAATCGCCACGTTGCGGAGGTTCATGGTGCTATCCTGGAAATAAGTTGGCGGCCCCCTACAGCAATTTGTGCGTTGCGGGAAGCCCATGCGCTGCGGCTAGTTGCAAAGCGCCTTTGTAAATTCATTGACTCGAAAAATGTTGAATCTCTTGAATCACTACACGTGCACGCGCGGTGCCTTTCCGGAAGATGGGCAGGCGCGGCCCCGGCGGCAAGGGCGCCCAAAGGAGGGATTGGAGCAAGTTCGCGCATCGGACATTCTGAACCACAAGAGCGCCGTGTAGGACAGCGCAACTTGCACGAAGGGAAGACCATGGCCGAACCGCTCAAGATCCTCGTTATCCTGGGGAGCGTCCGCGAGGGGCGGATGGCCGAGCCGGTGGGCAAATGGGTGGTCGACGGCGCGACGCAGCGGCCGGAGCTCGATCCCGAGCTGATCGACCTGAAGGAATGGAACCTGCCCTTCTATTCTTTCGCCAAGCCGCCGGCGGCGGGAGATTATCAGGATCCGCTGCAACAGCGCTGGGCAGAGAAGATCGCCAGCGCCGATGGCTATGTGCTGATCTGCCCCGAATATAATCACGGGCTTCCGGCGGTGCTCAAGAACGCGCTCGATTTCGTCTATGCCGAATGGCACCGCAAGCCGGTGACCTTTGTCGGCTATGGCGGCAATGGCGCGGCGCGATCGATCGAGCAGGCGACGATGGTGGCACGCGAGCTGCGCATGGCGCCGCTGGAAGCGTCGGTCCACATCATGAGCGTGTGGAGCAAGGTGGCCGACGGCGTGTTCACGCCGGACGACAAGGACACGCGCTGGACCCAGCACCTCTATGACGAGCTGACCTGGTGGGGGCAGACGCTGCGGGCCGGGCGGGACGCGGGCTGAACGATCGCCCGCCGATCCGCTAGAATTGCGGACCGGCCGCCTGCAACCCCTTGATATAGGCACGATCGGCGTCGAGCCGTTTCCCGGTCACGCCGACCTTGTCCATCGTCGCGGCGAAATCCTTGTCGTCGCGCAAGCCCAGCAACGTGTCGTTGATCTCGGCCGCGTGATCGGGCGCGGCGCGCGCGGCGGCATTCTGCTCGCCGACCAGCGCCATCACCTTGAGCTCGCGCAAGCGATCGCCATTGAGCTTCTGCGCCGCGAACCCATCCTGCCAGTTCGGATCGTCGATCTTGGCGAGCAGGTCTTCGGCAGCGGAAGCCGCGGCGGCATGCTGGCCCTGGTCGAGCGCAGTGAGCGCCAAGCTCCATTGTCCGTTCACGACACGCCCGGTGCCGCGGCCGCTGCAATCGGCAAGCGCCCGGTTGACTGCTTCGGTGCGCTGGATGCGCCGGATCAGGTCCTGCGCATCCTTGTGGATCGCAAAGGAGCTGCCCTCGGTCGCCAGCGCGCAGCTGACCTCGTAATATTTGAGCACCAGCTTGGGCTGGACATAGCTGGCATAGGCGGGATTGTCGCACAGCGCGATCAGCCGGCGGGCGCGCACGAGAAGATCGACGCGCTGATCGATCGTGCCGCTCGGTGCCCTGGTGCCGATCAGGTCCACGGTCGGGCGCTCGCACTGCACATATTCGGGCGCGGTCACGCTGAACCGCAGCGACTGCCCCGCGCGCTGCCCCGAGATCAGCCGCATCGGAATCTGATAGCTGCCGAAATCGAGGACGATATCGTAGAGCCTTGCGCTGGGCGCAGCCGGCATCGATCCTTCGAAATAGGCGGTACCCTGGGTGAAATCGGCCGCACCGTCGAAGCGGACGGCGCGCGGGCCGTTCGGGCTACGCACCACCTGGACCGTCTCCACCGCTGCTTCCGGCCGTGGCGCGGCCTCCCGCGCGGTGCCGGGCAGGCCCGACAGGATGCACAGGCTGGCGAATAGCAGAGCCGCCGGCCGCCCCTTCACGACTGCGCTCCCGGGGTAGCCGGCGCGGGCACGGGCGCCGGACCGTCTTCTCTCGCCTTGGCGATGCGGATGCCGAGGATCGCGGCGAGGAAGGTGCCGAACCAGCCGATAAAGGCGCCGAAAAAGGCACGGACCAAGCCCCGGACATCCTCCACGGTCTTGCCGACGAAATCGCCATAATAGTGGAGATGCTCGAGCTGGGGCGAAGTGCTCATATGCGCCAATGCGATTGCCGCGAAGACAATGCCGAGCAGGCAGAGTGCCGAGATGATCGCAATGTCGCGCCGCCGGGTATAAATGCTGGCGACCAGCGTCACCGCCACCGAGATCACCGCCAGCACCGCACCGAACAGCACGTGCAGCGCCGTTCCCGCCTTGATGAAATAGCTGGTCAGCCCCCAGATGCCGCTCAGCGACACCACTTCGCCACCGGTCTTGTGGAGATAGAGCTCGCCCTGCGAGGTCCAGGCGAGGATCGCCATGACGATCACTGCCGCCGCCAGCACCGCCACGGCGATCCACGCCGCGACCTGTTGCTGTTCCTTGCTCATCTGCCCCTGCGCCATCTGTCACCTTTCCCCCAAATGGCGACACCGCTTTTGCCCGGCAGGATAGCATTCGGCGCGTTCCCGCCCCATGGGAGAATCCACCGAAATGGCGCTTTGGCGCTGGCGCATTTGCACGCTATCGCAAAGGCAAGGCGCCGCCATTCCGGCGGCAGGGAGAAACGGATGCGCAAGTTGCTGTTGCTGGCGCTGCTCGCGGTGGCGGGCTGTTCGGGTGCGACGACCACCGAGAAGCAGAACGTCAACCTGGTGCTCGATGCCGATTTCACCACCGGCACGCTGCTGCTGACCTGCCGCGATTCGAGCAGCGGCAGCTGCCATGTGCTGGTCGCCGGATCGGGAGAGCCGGTGCGGCTTAGCGCGGAGAAGGGCAAGACGGCGGAATCAGCAACCGGCGCGGCCGAGGGCGCGCGCTTCTGCGCCGGCGAGGCCGAGCCGCAGAACGGGTGCAGCCTCACGCCCCTGCGCGACGGCGAGCAAATCTATCGCGCGAGCCGGACCAGGACCGAGAGCAAATAAGCACGCCCCTTGGCCTGGCCAAAGGGTGTATTATATAAACGACACAGTTGGATTGTTGTCCGGATGCCCGTAATGCTGGGCGGGACAGCTTTGGAGACGCGAGAATGGCGAGCGAGACCGTGGTGGCCGAACAGGATCTGGTACTGACTCCGCCGGAGCCGGTGAAGATCGTGGCGCCTGAAAAGGCAGCCGGTCTGGTGCCGGTGGACGATGCCAAGAAGACCGAACTGGAAACCCGCGTCGACAGCTTCATCGACGATCTCGTTGCGCAGGACGTCAACTCGCCCGAGTTCGGCAAGCGGGTCGATGCGATCGCGGCGATGGGCCAGAAGGAGATCCGCGACGCGGCGGGCCAGTCCAACCGCTTCCTCGATCGCCCGGTCAAGGCGATGGGCAATGACGGCGTCGGCGCCGACCTGCTCGCGCTGCGCAAGAAGGTCGAGGAGCTCGATCCCAGCCAGAACGCCAAGCTGATCGGCGGGGGCGGCGGCTTCCTGTCGAAGCTGTTCGGCGGCAGCATGCAGCAATATTTCCGCAAGTACCAATCGTCGCAGACGCACATCAACGGCATCCTCAAGAGCCTGGCCAACGGCAAGGACGAGCTGCTGATGGACAATGCCGCGATCGATACCGAGCGGCAGAATCTCTGGGCCTCGATGGGGCGGCTCGAGCAGATGATCTATCTGTCCAAGGCGATGGACGCGAAGATCGAGGACAAGGCCAACGAGCTCGACCACAGCGATCCGGCCAAGGCCAAGGCGCTGCGCGAGACCGCGCTCTTCTATGTCCGCCAGCGGACCACCGACCTGCTCACCCAGATGGCGGTGACAGTGCAGGGCTATCTTGCGCTCGACCTGGTCAAGAAGAACAATGTCGAGCTGGTGAAGGGCGTGGACCGCGCCAGCACCACCACCGTCTCGGCGCTGCGCACCGCGGTGACCGTGGCGCAGGCGCTGACCAACCAGAAGCTGGTGCTCGACCAGATCACCGCGCTCAACACCACCACCGCGGGGCTGATCGATTCGACCGGCCAGCTGCTCAAGAGCCAGTCGGCGGCGATCCACGAGCAGGCGGCGAACTCGACGATTCCCGTTGAGACGCTGCAGCGCGCCTTCCAGAACATCTATGACACGATGGACGCGATCGACACCTTCAAGGTGAAGGCCCTCGACAACATGAAGGTCACCGTCAACACCCTCTCGAACGAAGTCGAGAAGTCGAAGGGCTATATCGCCCGTGCCGAGGGGGCGTCGCAGAACCAGGTCTCAGGCGGGACGGAGACGTTCAAGCTGGAGGCGATGTAAGCCGTGCCCACCGATGTCGATCGCGAACTGAACCGGATCGGAAGCACGCTGGACCGCGTGCGCAGCCGCACCGATCTGGCCGTCTCCAGCCGCAACCGCCAGCACCGCGAGGCCGAAGTGGTCCGCCGGCTCGGGCGGATCGCGGCGGCGGACGGCGCGATCCTGGTCGGCGCGATCGCCTTCGCGCTGATCGTCGCGCCGCTCGGCATCATGGGCGCGATGCTGGTCGGGCTGCTGCTGATCGCGGCGACGATGCTCTTCGCGGTGATGCCGGCGAGCACGCCGGTGAATGTCGAGAAGCTGGCGGAAATCCCGCTCAAGGCGCTGCCGCGCTCGACCGAGCGCTGGCTCGAGACGCAGCGCCCGGCCCTGCCCTCGCCCGTGCGCGGGCTGGTCGATTCGATCGGGGTGAAGCTGGAGACGCTGGCGCCCCAGCTGGCTACGCTCGACGAGAACAGCCCGGCGGCGATGGAAGTGCGCAAGCTGGTCGGCGAGCAGCTCCCTGAATTGGTCAAGGGCTATGGCCGCGTGCCCGAGCCGCTACGCCGGGTCGAGCGCAACGGCCTGACCCCGGACCAGCAGCTCGCCCAGGGCCTGCAGTTGATCGACGACGAGATCGCCGAGATGACCGTGCAGCTGGCGCAGGGCGACCTGGATGCGCTGACGACGCGCGGGCGGTATCTGCAGATCAAGTATCAGGGCGACGAGGGGTGATCCTGGTGGGACTGCCCTCGGGGGGCACGGGATGGAATTGCTGCTGATTCCCCTGGCGCTGCTGGTGGTCACCGTCAGCTATTGTGCCCGGAACATGGTCGCCGACTTCCGGAACGCGAACACTGCTGCCGGCATATGGGGTATCGTGTCGCTGGCCGGACCGGTGTCGTGCCTCGCGGTGGCGTTCACCGTCACCCTGCTATCGCTATATTACCACTAGGCGGGATGCGGCCAGCCACCCGCCGCACACCGCGCATCGAAGCTGCGGGCCAGCTCGGCCAGGCTCACCGCGCCCAGCCGCGCCACCAATAGCGCCTCCGCCTCGCGCAGCGCATCGTCCAGCGCCTCGTTGACGGCCTGCTCGACCGCACAGGCCGGGTTCGCATGCTCGCTGCCGATCGCAAACAAAGTGGGCCCGCCAACGGCACGGTGGATGTCGAGCAGCGAGACCTTCTCCAGATCGGCGGCGATCGCCCAGCCGCCGCCATGGCCCTTTTCCGAGCGGACATAGCCCGCGTCACGCAGCCCTGCCATCGTCCGGCGGACGACCACCGGGTTGGTCTGGAGCATCTGCGCGATGTGCTCCGAGGTCATCGGCCCGTCGTGCCGCGCCATGTGGAGCAGCACATGGAGCATACGGGATAGGCGGCTGTCCTTTCGCATCTGTCTTCCCTCGGGTGCGCGGCGCCGGTTGGCAAGCGCGCGCTTTCAAGATACTTGTATTGTTACATGATTCGCGAAAGGCCGAAAATGACCGAGAAGAAGTATGAGAACCCGGCGCATTGGGACGAGACGGCCGCCAATTACGAAGCGACCGCCCATCCCTTCACCTCGCAATTCGCCGAGGATGCGCTGGCGCGAGTGACGCTGACACCGGAGATGCGGGTGCTCGACGTGGCAGCGGGGACCGGCGCGCTGACGCTGGCAGCGGCGCGGAGCGGGGCCTATGTGCTGGCGACCGATTTCTCGGCCGGCATGGTCGCCCGGATCGCCGCGGCGAAGCTGCCCAATGTCGATGCGGAAGTGATGGACGGGCAGGCGCTCGACCTGCCGGATGCGAACTTCGACATCAGCTTCTCGATCTTCGGAGTCATCATGTTCCCCGATTGGCGTAAGGGGCTGGCCGAGATGGCGCGGGTGACCAAAGCCGGCGGCAAGGGCGTGCTCGCGACCTGGCAGAGCGAAGGTGCGGCGACGTTCCTGCTGCTCTCCCAGATCCGGCGGAAGCTGTTCGCCAAGCTGAGCGGCAAGACGAGCCTGCCCGAAGGCGCAGTAGCGCTGGGCGATCCCGAATGGCTGTCGGCGGCGATGGTCGATGCCGGGTTCGCGGTGCCGGAGATCGAACGGGTGACGCATGATTTCCTGCTCGACGTGTCACAGCTTGATCGGCCGGAGACGTTGTTCGGGATGAGCCCGGACTGGGTGGCGCTGGATACGGAGCAGCAGGCGGCGGTGGTCGAGGAGGTGCGGCTTATGGCGGCTGGGCGCGCCGTGCTGCCGATTCCTTCGACGGCATTGATTGCGGTGGCGGGGCGGTAGGGAGACGGAATTGCGCTGGAGGTCAGCTCTCCAGCGCTTCCCGTGCCCGGTGCGCGAGGCGCTCGATCGCGGCTTCGTGGATGCCCGGTGCGCTCGCCAGCAACCCGAAGGCCTTGGCGCTCGGCGTGTTGAAGGCGAGTTCCTGGCCGAGCACATCGGTGATCACGCCGCCCGCCTCCTGCACCAGCAGCACGGCAGCGGCGACGTCCCATTCATTGCCCCAGCGGATCGTGGCGAGCAGGTCGGCCTCGCCCGCCGCGACCATCGCGATGCGCAGCGCGATCGAATTGGGCTTGTCGACGATCACCAGGTCGCGATCGACCTTGGGCAGATGGTCGGTCGGCATGCGCGCGCCCGCGAGCTGGTCGCGCGGGGTGACGTGGAGCTGCATGCCGTTGCGCGCCGCGCCCCTGCCCGCCTCGGCGATCCAGCGCTCACCGCGTGCCGGGGCGTCGAGCACGCCGATCACCGGTGCCCCGTCCTCGACCAGCGCGACCGAGATCGACCAGCCGGGACGGTGGCGCAGATAGTCGCGGGTGCCGTCGATCGGATCGACCACCCAGATGCGGCGCGCATCGAGCCGCGCGCGGCTGTCGGCGGTCTCTTCGGACAACCAGCCTGCTTCGGGAAGCAGCGCGGTCAGCCGCTCGCGGAGCAGCGCGTCCAGTTCGAGATCGACATCGCAGACCGGGCTGCCGGGCACCTTCTCCCAGCGTTTGAACTCGGTCTCCCACCGCGCCATGGCGAGGCGACCCGCCTCCGCGGCGATTGCCGCGACTTCGGAGGCGAGGCCGGCTTCAGGCACCGGCGATCGTCATCCCGTCGATGCGGATGGTCGGCGCGTTGATCCCGTAGCGGAACTCGAGGTCGCTCGCCGGGGTCAGGTTGAGGAACATGTCCTTCAAATTGCTCGCGATCGTGATCTCCGAGACCGGGCGGGTGATCTCGCCCTTCTCGATCAGGAAGCCGGCGGCGCCGCGGCTGTAATCGCCGGTGACGCCGTTGACGCCCTGGCCGATCAGCTCGGTGACGAGGATGCCGTATTCGATCTCACCAACCAGCGTTCCCGCCGGGATATGGCCCGCTTCCATATAGAGGTTGGACGGCGCCACGCCGGGGGCGCCGCCGATGCCGCGTGAGGCATGGCCGGTCGGCTCAAGGCCAAGCTGGCGGGCCGAGGCGCTTTCGAGCAGCCAGGTTTCGAGCATGCCGGCATCGACCAGTTTGCATGGCTGGACCGGCAGCCCCTCGCCATCGAAGGGCCGCGAGCGCAGGCCGCGCGGACGGTGTGGATCGTCGCAGATCGTCACGCCCTTCGCGAAGACCTGCTGGCCGAGCCGATCGAGCAGGAAGCTGGTCTTGCGGGCGATCGCGGCGCCGGCGATCGCGCCGAGGAAATGGCCGATCAGCCCCGAGGAAACGCGGCGATCGAAGACGACCGGCATCGCACCGCTGGGGATCTTCGCCGGATCGAGCCGCGCCACCGCACGCTCACCCGCCAGCCGCCCGATCGCCTCGGGCGCTTCGAGCGATGCGGCGTGGCGGGCCGAGTGGTGCGCATAATCGCGCTGCATGTTGCCGCCGCTGCCGGCAAGGACGCTGGCCGAGACGCCATGGCTGGTCTGGGCGTAGCCGCCGGTGAAGCCATGCGACGTGGCGAGCGTCATCACCGAGCGCGAGGCGCCGGCGCTGGCGCCTTCGCTGTTGGTGACGCCCTCGACGCCGCGCGCGGCCGCTTCGGCGCGCTCGGCAAGTGCCTTGAGACTTTGCGGGTCGACATGGGCGCCATCGTCGAGATCGAGCTGGGGCGGCGCGCCGTTGAGCAGCCGGTCCTGCGGGGCGAGGCCGGCCCATTTGTCCTCAGGCGCTTCCTTCGCCATCGCGACGACGCGCTCGACCAGCATGTCGAGCGCGGCCGAACTCAGGTCCGAGGTGGAGACGCTGGCCGAGCGCTGGCCGATAAAGACGCGCAGGCCGAGCTCCTCGCTCTCCGAACGCTCGACATCCTCGAGCGCGCCCATGCGGACGGAGACGGACTGCGAGCTATCGGCAGCGAACACGGCATCAGCAGCATCGGCGCCCGCCCGGCGCGCCCGCGCGACGACATCGGCGGCACGTTCACAGGCTTCGGAAATGGTCAGCATCGCGCCGACTTAGGTACGCGGAGCCCGAAGGTCAAAGCGTCTGGCCCACAACGAAGCAGGCGGCGAACATCAGCAGGCCCGCATTGCGGTTCGATCGGAAGCGGGCAAGCGCGTTGGCGCCGTCCGCGGTGTCGAGCGTCGCGACCTGCCAGAGCAGATGGAGCGCCATCGGCAGCAAAGCGAGGAGCGCGAGCCAGTCCGGGCGGAGCTGCCAGATCGCGACGCCCCAGCAGGCGATGGCGATGACGTAGAAAGCGGAGACGCCGCCCTGAATATGCGCACCCATTGCGCGGGCGGAGGAGCGCACGCCGACCAGCGCATCGTCCTCGATATCCTGAATCGCATAGATGGTGTCGTAACCGATCACCCAGGCGATGCAGCCCGCATAGAGCAGGCCCAGCGGCAGCAGCGGCTGGGTGCCGATCTCGACCCAGCCGACCAGGGCCGCCCAGGAAAAGACCATGCCGAGCCAGGCCTGGGGCCACCAGGTGATCCGCTTCATGAAGGGATAGGCGGCGACGGGCGCGATGCTGGCGAGCGCTACCAGCCGCGCGGGCCAGTGGAGCTGGAACCATACGACCAGCCCGACCAGGCAGAGCAGGCCGAGCCAGAGCAAGGCTGCCTTCACCGAGACGGCGCCACTCGCCACCGGGCGGCTGCGGGTGCGGGCAATCTGGCGATCGAGATCGCGGTCGACAATGTCGTTGAACACACAGCCGGCGCCGCGCATCGCGATGCTGCCGAGCAGGAGCCAGAGGATCAGGCCCCAGCGCTCAACTGCGCCGCCGGAGAGCGCAACGGCCCAGGCACCGGGCCAGAACAGCAGCCACCAGCCGATCGGCCGGTCGAACCGGGCGAGCAGGGCATAGGGGCGTGCGGCGGCGGGGAGCTGGCCCACCAGCCCGCGATGCTCGGTATCGGGTACGATCTGCTGCGCTTCGGCCATGGCCTGTCCCTCCGCCCCCGCGCGCCAAAGATCAAGCCCGCAACATTCTGGCATACTCTTGCGACAAAACGGGCGCAGGCGCGGGCTGCCCCACTTTCATTCCGGAAACAGTCGATGCGCCTTTTCCTCGCCAGCCTGTCGCTTGCCGCCATCGCCACCCCTGCCTGGGCTGACGACGCGCCGGGCTTCTTCATCAGCCCGATGGGCGAGCCGTTCCGCGGGCCGGACGCGCCCAATATCTGGTTCGACAAGGCCGATGCCAATCATGACGGCGTGCTGACCCAGGCCGAGATGGAAGCCGATGCGGCACGCTTCTTCGCGACGCTCGACAAGAACAAGGATGGCGAGCTCGATCCCGAGGAGATCGAGACTTACGAAACGGTGGTGGCGCCGATGATCGCCGTCGGCGGCTATATGGGCGACCAGCCGGAAAGCACCGAAGGCGATGGCGACGGCCAGAAGCGCGCGCCCGCCTATGTCGCACAGGGCGCGGCGCGGTTCGGCTATTTCGACTATCCCGAGCCGGTGGTGGTGGCCGATACCAATTTCGATCGCGGCGTAGACGCGCGCGAGTTTCGCGCCGCCGCCGACAAGCGCTTTGCGCTGCTCGACAAGAATGGCGACGGGAAGCTCGAGAAGTCCGAGCTGCCCAAGATCGAAAAGACCAGCTTCAAACCCGGCAAGCGCGGGGGCGGTGGTGGTCGTGGACGCGGCGGGCGTGGCGGCGGCGGGCGACGCGGTGGCTATGCCGGGGGCAGCATCGGCGGGATGGGGCAGTAAGATTGGGGGGAGTGACGGGAGCCCGGCTCGGCGGCTAGAGCAATGCCATGCCCGCTACTCCCGCCTGGCCGCCCCAGTCCGCACCCCGTCTGTTCGTCGAAACCGAGCTTTCGCCCGGCGAAATCCGGATCGACGGACCGCAGGCGCATTATCTGATCTCGGTGATGCGAATTAAGCTCGGCGAAGCGATCAAGCTGTTCGACGACAGGACCGGCGAATGGGCCGGCGTCGCGCGCTCAATCGGCAAGCGCGACCTGATCCTGGAGATCACCGACCAGCTCCGCGAACGCGAGCCGGTGCCCGATCTGTGGCTGTGCGCCGCGCCGATCAAGAAGGGGCGGATCGACTGGATCGCCGAGAAGGCTTGCGAGCTGGGGGTCGACCGGCTGGTGCCGGTGCTGACCCGGCGCGCCGTGGTCGACAAGCTCAACCTCGAGCGGCTGCGCACGCACATGATCGAGGCGGCCGAGCAATGCGGGCGCACCGCGCTGCCCCGGCTCGACGAGATGGTAAAGCTGCCCGCGCTGCTGCGCGACTGGCCGGAGGAGCGCGTGTTGTTCTTCGCCGACGAAACCGGCGGGGTGCCGGCGGTGGATGCGATGCGGGCCAATCCGGGGCCGGCGGCAATCCTGATCGGGCCCGAGGGCGGGTTCGATGAAGCGGAGCGTGAAGCGATCAAGGCACACCCCAGGGCGATCGGGATCGCGCTGGGGCCGCGCATCCTGCGGGCGGAGACTGCGGCGGCGGCAGCGGTTGCGCTGTGGATGGGGGCTGCGGGGGACTGGTAACAGCCCGTCATCCCGACGAAAGTCGGGATCTCATGCCGTATCGCGCCTCCGCCTGAGATCCCGGCTTTCGCCGGGATGACGGACTAGGGGCCTATGCCGGTCGAACCTTGCTTCCTACCCAGGCGAAGAAGCGCGGCACCGGCGCGTTGCGCTGCATCCAGGCGCTGTATTCCTGATAGGCCGGATCGGCGCCCAAGTGCATCTCCTCGGTGCGCGCGCGCCAGTAATAGATGCCGCTGACCACCCCCATGATCGCGGCGTTGCGCAGCCCCTCAACCCAGCCGGTGGTGGCAAGGAAGGGCAGGCCCGAGAGCCACCAGAACAGGTTCTTCGACAGGTACGCCGGGTGGCGGCTCCACGCGTAGGGCCCGTGGGTGAGGATCCCGCGATGGGTGAGGTTTGAGAAGCGCAGGCCAAAGGCGATCGTCGCCCAGGCATAGATGCCGGTCAGCACGACCAGCACTGCACCGAGCCCGCCGAGGATCCAGGGATAGTTGGCGAACCAGGCGGTCCAGTCGGCGCTGCCCGGGTGATAATCAAGCACGCCGCCTTCGTTCATCAGCACGAAGGGCGGATAGCAGATCAGCGCCGCTGTCCAGCCTGCCGCATAGGGGGTGGCGCTGCGGATATGCGAATCGAGCGGCCGCATCGTCAGGATGTAGCCCGCCGTGGCGAAGGCGACGTCGATCACGAACATGAAGCTGATGCAGTAATTGGCGATCACAGCCGGGCTGTCGAACATGCGGCTGAAGTTCCAGCCGACGAAATCGCCGAAATTGGGCGGCACGATCGACAGCATGAAGGCGAGGAAGAAGCCCTTGATCGCCCAGCTGCGCAGATGGTTCTGGATCGCCGGCATGTCGATCGGCTCGCTGCTTCCCATCAGCCAGGCGCCGAGGTGCCAGGCACCGTCCTTGGGCTGGACCAGCTTGCGATCGAGCCACAGGACATAGGGGATCGAGAGCAGGAACAGCGCCGGCGCCGCCATCTCGATGCACCAGATCGACCAGCCGAAATTGGCGTAGCGGCCAGTCCACCAGAAGCGGAAGGTGGCATAGATCAGTGCGATCCCGCCCCAGGTGAGCCAGAGCCCGGTGAGCTTGGTGATCGAAATGTCGAGCGTGTCCCTGAGCGTGCGCTTCGAGGACCAGTCGATCCCGGTGCTCGGGTTCCGGTGCACCTTGTCGATGAAGATCGACCAGAGCACCATCGGCAGCGCGCAGGCGACGACATTGACCAGCGCCGAATAGGGCCCGTCCATGCCGTACCAAGTCGCGATTCCGGTCCACAGGCTCATGCCCGCCAGCCCCGCCATGCCGACGCCGGTGCTCACCGCCGAGCGGGGGCGGGGATCGGCCTGGGTATCGGCGGCCAGCTGGGGATCGTGATACATGGCGGAAACGACTAGCGCGCAATGGTTAGCGTCCCGTGAAGGATTGCCATTACGCGCAGGTCTTTACGCCTCTGCCCACAGGGCCCTATGACCCTGCCACTCGAAAATGAGAGGTCGCTTCCCCTGATGATCCGTGCGCTTGCCGCAGCTTCCCTGCTCGCTTCCGTCTCCGCTCCCGCCATCGCCCAGAATTCGGTGGCGCCTTCGGTGGTCCAGTCGGCCCCGGCGCAGACCGCGCCCTATCCGAACACCATCCCCGATGCGCGCGATGTTGCCTATCCGGGCACGCTGACGCTCGACATCGATGCGACCGACACGGTGCGCGGCATCTTCAACGTGAAGGAGACGATCCCGGTCGCGAAGAGCGGGCACATGGTGCTGCTCTATCCGAAGTGGATTCCCGGCAAGCACGGCCCGCGCGGCGAAGTGGAGAAGGTCGGCGGCCTCGTCATCAGGGGCAATGGCAAGGTGATCCCGTGGAAGCGCGATCCGATCGACGTCTATGCCTTCCACATCGACGTGCCGGCGGGCGTGAAGAAGCTCGATGTCAGCTTCGACTTCGTCTCGGCGACCGTGGGCGACCAGGGCCGCATCGTGATGACGCCGAACCTGATGAGCCTGCAGTTCTTCTCGCTCAGCCTGTATCCGGCCGGCTATTTCGTCCGCCGTATCCCGATCGAGGCGAAGGTGACCTATCCCGCGGGCTGGACCGCCAGCTCGGCGGTGGACGCCAAGGTGGCTGGCAACGTCTACAGCTATGACAAGACCAGCTACGATATCCTGATGGATTCGCCGGTGCTCGCCGGGCGCTATTACCGCCAGCTCAAGCTGAGCGACCGGGTGACGATCGAGACCTATGCGGACAGCGCCGAGGAGCTTGCCGCCAAGCCCGAGCAGATCGCGGCACATGCGAACCTGGTCGACCAGGCGAAGAAGACCTTCGGCGTCGAGCATTACGACCATTACCGCTTCCTGCTCTCGATCAGCGACGAGCTGGGCGGGATCGGCGTGGAGCATCACCGCAGCTCGGAGAACGGCACCGGCCTGGGCTATTTCACCAAGTGGGACGAGAAGGCGACCAGCCGCAACCTGATCCCGCACGAATACACCCATAGCTGGGACGGCAAGTTCCGCCGCGGCGCCGATCTGTGGACCCCGGACTACCGCGTCCCGATGCGCGGCTCGCTGCTTTGGGTTTATGAAGGCCAGACCCAGTTCTGGGGCTATGTGTTCCAGGCGCGTTCGGGGCTGGTGAGCAAGGCCGATACGCTGGATGCGTACGCCAACATCGCCGCCAATCTCGACAATCGTAAGGGCCGCACCTGGCGCCCGATGGGCGATACCACCAACGATCCGGTGATCTCGCCCCGCGCGCCCAAGGGCTGGGTGAGCTGGCAGCGCAGCGAGGACTATTACAACGAAGGCCTGCTGATCTGGATGGAAGTCGATTCGATCCTGCGCGAGCAGTCCGGCGGCACCAAGTCGATCGACGATTTCGCACATAGCTTCTTCGGCGGCCGCGACGGCGATTTCGGCGAGCTGACCTACAGTTTCGACGACGTGGTCGCGACGCTCAACCAGATCCAGCCCTATGACTGGCGCACGCTGCTCAAGGAGCGCGTCAACGACGTGTCCGAGCATGCGCCGCTGGAGGGCTTTACCCGCAACGGCTACAAGCTGGTCTATAACGAGACCCCCAACAAGGTGACGCCCAAGACCAGCACCGACCTGTCCTACTCGATCGGCCTGTCGATCGGGCCCAAGGGCATTTCGGGCGTGATGTGGGGCAGCCCGGCATTCGATGCGGGAATCACCCTAGCTGACGAGATCGTCGCGGTGAACGGCGCGGTGTTCAGCGGCGACAAGCTGAAAGACGCGGTGACCGCCGCCAAGACCGGCAAGGACCCGATCAAGCTCACCCTGAAGCGCGGTTCGCGCTACCGCGATGTGGCCATCGACTATCATGGCGGGCTGCGCTATCCGCACCTCGAAAAAACAAGCGAGGGAGAGGCTGGCCTGGATAAACTCCTCCAGCCCAAGTGAAGGCAGAGGGGCGCAAAACCGCCCAGCTAAGGAAAGACTAGCGTGCGTATTGATCTTATTCCGGTGGGTGATGATCCGCCGAACAGCCTGAACGTCATCATCGAAGTGCCGGTCGGCGGCGAGCCGGTGAAGTATGAGTTCGACAAGGAGAGCGGTGCGCTTTTCGTCGATCGCATCCTGCACACCCCGATGCGCTATCCGGCGAACTATGGCTTCGTGCCGCACACCCTGTCGCCGGACGGCGATCCGCTCGATGCGCTCGTCATCGCGCGCTCGCCCTTCGTGCCGGGCTGCGTCGTGCGTGCCCGCCCGATCGGCGTGCTCAAGCTCGAGGACGAAGCCGGCGGCGACGAGAAGCTGATCTGCGTGCCGGTCGACTCGACCTTCCCGTACTATTCGGACATCGGCGAGCGGCAGGACCTGCCCTCGATCGTGCTCCAGCAGATCGAGCACTTCTTCAAGCACTACAAGGACCTCGAGTCCGAGAAGTGGGTGCGCATCGGCCAGTGGGGCGATGCCGAAGAAGCCAAGCGGATCGTGATCGAAGCGATCGAAGCTGCGAAGAAGGCCAAGGAGGCCGCCGCGGCTTGAACGGCGCGCTGGCCTGGCGACTGTGCGCAGTGGCCGGGCTGGCGACGCTGGCAGCGTCGATGGGGTTCGGGCGCATCCCGGACCTCGTCGCCTGCGGCCCCACTTACGGTGCCGGGCCGATTATTGCGCTCGAGCTGGTGCGTAACCCGGCCGAGCTTGCCGAATTGTTCGGCGCCCCACCTTGTTCCGAGAAGTTCCGGATCGCGCAGCTGAGCGCGAGCTGGTGGGACGCGCTGGTCTTCATTCCCGCCTATGCGACCTTCCTGGTGCTCGGCGCCTGGGCGCTGCGCCGTAGCGCGCCGCTGCTGGGCTGGGCCGCGATGGGCGTGCTGTTCGGCGCCGCGCTGTTCGACCAGATCGAAGGCGTGATCCTGCTCCAGATTCTGCCGGTCGGCCCCGATGCGCAGCACCTGTTCGACATGCTGTTCTTCGCGGTGCGCACCAAGTTCGCACTGCTCGGCATCGGCGAGCTGATGCTGGCGGCACTGGCGTGGCGCGGGAGCCTGGTTGCGAAGCTTACCGCTGTGCCGCTGGGCGCTGGCGGGCTGGTGTCGCTCTGGTTCCTGCTCAGCGAGCCGCACCACCCCTGGATGATGCTGGCGCATAGCTATGGCTGGATGGCGCTGCTGGCGCTGGCCGTGGTCGGCGCGGTCAACCCGCGCTGGGTCCGCGCCGCGTGAGCGCCGCGCGCCGCCGCGGCATCGGCAATGTCGTGGCGCCGCCGCGCTTCCTTCTGTTCCTTGCCGCGACGCTGATCTCGGGTTGGTTCCTGGTACCGGCGTTCGGCCTGCATTTCGGGGTGATGCTGGCCTTCGATGCCGGTGCGATCGCGTTTCTGCTCTCCGCCCTGCCGCTGCTCAGCCACCGCGCCAGCGGGATGCGCGAGAGCGCCTGCCGCAACGATGCCAACCGCCCGATACTGCTGCTGATCACCGTAATGGTGGGCGCCGCGGTGTTCACGTCGATCGCCGCGGAGCTGCTGAGCGGGATCAAGTCCAATCCCTGGGCGCTGCCCGCAATCCTCGGTACGCTCGCGCTGAGCTGGACGTTCAGCAACATCGTCTATGCGCTCCATTACGCGCATATCTTCTACACGGCCGGGCGGAACGGCGCCGATTCGGGCGGGCTCGAATTCCCCGACACCAAGGAGCCCGATTACTGGGACTTCCTCTATTTCGCGGTCTGCCTGGGCATGACCTTCCAGACCAGCGACGTGACCATCTCGAGCCGGCGCCTGCGCCGCGTGGTCACCGCGCACTGCCTGGCGGCGTTCGTGTTCAACCTGGGCATCCTGGCGTTCACGATCAACGTGCTGGGCGGCGGCTAAGCCTTCTTCTTCCTTGGCTTCTTCGGCGGTGCGCGCCTTGCCGCATCGAGCGCGAGCAGCGCCCAGCGGCGCAGCTCGTCGGCGTCGTCATAGGTCTCGTCGGGCGCGCGCCGATAGTTGAGCGACTGGACCTTGCCATTGTCGCGAGTGACCGAGAAACGCTCGGCATCACCCCATTCGGCGTCGCTCTCCGCATCCGCCTTGAGCCACAGCGCATCGAAGGCGAGGATCGCGAAGGCCAGCCCGTCGCAGTAGAGCGCTGCGCCGCCGAACAGCCGCTTAGAGGTGACGGTGCCGACCGGCTCCATCGCCTCGGCCACCCAATCCACCAGCCCCTGATCGATCGCCATCAGCCGCGCCCGGCCAGCTTCAGCAGCGCCTCACCACTGACGCGCTGCACCGTCCATTCGTCCATCGCCTGCGCGCCCATCGCCCGGTAGAAATCAATCGCGGGGGTGTTCCAGTCGAGCACCGACCATTCGAAGCGGGTGCAGTCGCGATCGAGCGCGAGCCCGGCGATATGGCGGAGCAGTGCCTTGCCGGCGCCCGATCCACGCGCGTCCGGCGTCACGTACAGATCCTCGAGATAGATGCCGGGCTTGCCGGTCCAGGTCGAGAAATTGTGGAAGAACAGCGCGAAACCGACCGGTTTGCCGTCGAGCTCGGCGATCAGGCTCTCGGCGACGCGGGTTTCGAACAGCGCCTTGTGCAGCATCGCCTCGGTCGCGACCACGGCATCGGGCTCGCGCTCATAGACGGCCAGCTCACGGACCAGGCTGAGGATCAGCGCGACATCATCGGGCGTGGCGGTGCGGATGGCGATCATGACAAAGCGGGCTCCATTTCGGGCTCGGCGATGCCGGGCCTGCTGCGCGCCGCCATCACGCATCCCGCGACGATCAGCAAGGTGCCGGCGATAGTCAGCAGCGTGAGCGGCTCGCGAAAGAACAGCCAGCCCATGATCGCAGCCCAGATAAAGGCGGTATATTCGACGGTGAGCAGCACCTGCGCCTCGGCCCGGGCATAGGCCCAGGACAGCAGCAGCAGCGAGACGATCGCCAGCGCCGCGGCGAGCACAACCAGCCACCATTGGCCGGGCGCGGGCAGCTCCAGCAGCCACGGTGCGGGCAGCGCGAACAGGCCGAGGATGATCCAGTTCTGGAAGAAGGCGATCTCGACCGGCCCGGCCTGCTGCGCCTGATGCCGCGCGATGACGAGGTTGACCGCGTAGAACACCGCCGAGACCAGCACCGCGATCATGCCCAGCGCCGAATCGGACCGGTGCGGCGCCCCCAGCTGCCCCGCCAGGATGATCCCGACGCCCGCCAACCCGAGCAGCGAGCCGAGGATCGAGCGGGAGCCGATCTTCTCCTTCAGGAAGATCGCGGCGAGCACGAGCGCGATCAGCGGCGCGATGAAGGTGAGCGCAATCGCCTCGGCCAGCGGCACGCGGACGATGCCCCAGAAGAAGGCGATCGCCATCACCGCGATCACGACGCTGCGGATCGCATGGATCCGAAGCACCCGCGCGGCGGGCAGGCGCGGTTTGTTGAGCGCGAACAGCGGCGTCATCATCGCCGCGCCGGCGGCCAGCCGCCAGAACAGCGCGACATAGGCGCCAGTGGCGAGGCTGATATGCTTCATCACCGCGTCCATGATCGAATAGAGCGCAATGCCCGCGCAAGCCGCGAGCAGCGCCGCGACCACCCGCTGCCGGGCGGTCACTCCGCGGCTTGCGCGGCAGCCTCGCTGGCCGCCTCGATCTCCGCCGCCTTGGCCTCGACCAGCTTGACGATGTGATCGAGCATGTCGGCATCGTTCACCGTGTGATCGGTGACGCCCGACAGATAGACCATGTGCTTGCCATTGCCGCCGCCGGTGAGGCCGATATCGGTTTCGCGCGCTTCACCGGGGCCGTTGACTACGCAGCCGAGCACCGAGAGCGACAACGGAGTGCGGATATGCTGGAGCCGGTCTTCGAGCGCCTGCACCGTGCGGATCACGTCAAAGCCCTGGCGCGCGCAGCTCGGGCAGCTGACGACGCGGACGCCGCGGTTGCGGATACCGAGCGCCTTGAGGATCTCGAAGCCGACGCGGACCTCTTCCTCAGGCTCGGCCGAGAGCGAGACACGGATCGTGTCGCCGATACCGAACCAGAGCAGCGAGCCGATGCCGATCGCCGACTTGACCGTGCCGCCGACGAACCCGCCCGCTTCGGTGATACCGAGGTGCAGCGGGCAATCAACGGCGTCGGCAAGCTGCTGGTACGCAGCCACCGCCAAAAACACGTCCGATGCCTTCACCGCGACCTTGAACTCGTGGAAGTCGCGGTCCTGGAGCAGCTTGATATGGTCGAGCGCCGATTCGACCAGCGCCTCGGGGCACGGCTCGCCGTACTTCTCGAGCAAATCCTTCTCGAGCGACCCCGCGTTCACGCCGATACGGATCGCGCAGCCATTGGCCTTGGCAGCGTTGACCACTTCGTTCACGCGGTCGGCGCTGCCGATATTGCCCGGGTTGATGCGCAGGCAGGCTGCACCGGCATCGGCGGCTTCGAGCGCGCGCTTGTAGTGGAAATGGATGTCCGCGACGATCGGCACGCGGCTGGCGCGGACGATCTGCTTGAGCGCGGCGGTCGATTCGACATCCGGGCAGCTCACGCGGATGATGTCGACGCCGGCATCCTCGCAGCGGCGGATCTGGTCGATCGTCGCGCGGGCATCGGAGGTGGCAGTGTTGGTCATGGTCTGCACCGTCACCGGCGCATCGCCGCCAACAGGGACATTACCCACCATGATCTGACGGCTGGGCCGCCGGATGATATCGCGCCAGGGACGTACGGACATGGCGGCCATATAGGCGCTTTGGCGGCGGGGGGCCAGCCGCCAGAATATCGAGTTTCCGTGCAGATAGAGCCCGCGCGCTTTACGCGATGCTAAGCAACCCCGGTTAAGCTTGCAGGCTGTTCGATTAGCCCGAGGCCCGATGCGGCACTATCCGATTCCTGTAGCTGCACCGCGAATCAGCCAGCGCCATTACGGCATGGACTGGCTGCGGATCGCTGCGTTCGGGTTGCTGATCCTCTATCACATCGCCATGGCCTTCTCGCCCTGGGACTGGGTGATCAGCACCGGCTATGCCTTTCAGTGGCTGATCCCGCCGATGGCGCTGCTGACGCCGTGGCGGTTGCCCTTGCTGTTCGCCGTTTCCGGCTATGCCTCCCGCAAGCTCTATGACCGGGCACCCGGTGATTTCGCGCGTTCGCGGGCACTACGCCTGCTGGTCCCGCTCGCCTTCGGCATGGCGGCGCTGGTGCCGCTCGAGATGTGGGTGCGGGTGATGGAGAATGGCTATCCCCATGGCTACCTCCATTTCTGGGCGCTCGATTACTGGCGTAGCGGAATCTTCTGGGGCCGCGAGTTCCCGAGCTGGGAACATCTCTGGTTCATCGCCTATCTCGCTGCCTACACATTGCTGCTGGCGCTGGTGCTGGCCCGCGATGGCGGGCGGACGCTGCACGCGATCGGGGCGGCAGCGGAGTGGCTCAGCCAGGGGCGTCGCCTGCTCTGGGTGCCCGTGGCTGCGCTGGCAGCGGCGCGGCTCGCGCTGCTGTTCGTCGCGCCCGAGCGGCAGGGGCTGCTGCGCGACTGGGGCGGCCATTCGCAATATGTACCGATCTTCCTGTTCGGCTTCGCGCTGGCCGGAGCGCCGGGGCTATGGCCGGCGATCGCACGCAACTGGAAGCTGGGCGCGGCGATGGCCGCGCTTGCCGGTGCAATCGTCGTCGCCGTCGAGATCAACTGGCCGGGCACCAGCGTGCCGCCGCACGAAGTGATGGCGCTCGACCGTGCCGCGCGCACCGCCATGGCCTGGGGCATGATCCTCGCACTGTTCCACATCGCCGAGACCCGCTGGAACCGCGACCATCCGCTGCGCAAGCCGCTCGCCGAGGCGGTGTTCCCTTTCTATATCGTCCACCACCCCGCGATCGTGCTGATCGCCTGGTATTCGCTGCCGCTGCACCTGAGCGCACCAGCCGATTTCGCGCTGCTGCTTGGTGGCACCGCGGGCGTGTGCGCCGCGACCTATCTGATTGGGCGGCGGATCGGCTGGCTGCGTCCGTTGATCGGACTCAACCGACTGGCGAAGCCGCAAACTCCTGCTAGGGAGTCGGCGCCTGCCTCTGGAGTAGTCTGATGCGCTTTCTCGTGATCCTCGCGGCCCTGATCGGCTTCGCTTCGCCCGCCAATGCCTATTGGGAATATGGCCACCAGACCGTCGCCGCGATCGCCTGGCGCAACGTGACCCCGGCCGTCCGCACCAGGATCACCCAGCTTCTCCGCAAGACCGACCTGCTCAAGACCGAGGGTTGCCCGGCAACCACTATCGAAGACGCCGCAGTCTGGGCCGACTGCATCAAGAAGCTGGGCAATGACTGGCGCTATGCCTCAGTCTGGCATTACCAGGATGCGGACGTCTGCAAGCCGTTCGACGTGACCGCGGAGTGCAAGGACGGCAATTGCGTCTCGGCCCAGATCGAACGCGACGTGAAGATCCTCAAGGATCGCAAAGCGCCGCAGATCGAACGCGTGAAGGCTTTGCTGTTCCTCGTCCATTTCGTCGGCGATATCGGCCAGCCGCTCCACGGCGCGGAGCATGACCATGATGCCGGCGGCAACAAGGCGATGGTGAGCTATGGCATCTACACCACCGACCGGCTGAATCTGCATTCGGTGTGGGACGGACTGCTCGCCGAACGCGCGATCACCTCGGGCCCGAACATCGTGCGCAGCTATAGCCGCGCCGATCGCGCCAAGTACGGCAGCGGCACCGTGCAGGACTGGGGCAAGGACAGCTGGGAGCTGGCCAAGGGCATTTATGCCGACCTCAATGACGGCGAGACCTGCAAGCCGATCACCGGCCGCGTCACCATCACCGAGCCGATGATCGAGAAGTGGGTGCCCGAAGCGCGTGCACAAGTCATCAAGGGCGGCCTCCGCCTCGCACGCCTGCTTGATGAGGCACTTGCCTAAGGCTTCTCCGTGACGAACCCGGCGATGGCATTGACCAGCGCCGGGGCGACCGGCAGCGATGCATCGCCATAGGTGGCGATGCTCGCCGCCCGATCCGCGCTCGCGGCGAGGCGCAGAACATGCGTCATCCCCGGCACGATCGCGCGCTTCGCCTCCGGCAGGGCCGCGGCAAGCGCCTGCGCGTCCGGCACACCGATCTGGATATCGCGGTCGCCTTGGGTGACAAGCAGCGGCACCTTGAGCGAGGCGGCGAGCCTGGGCGGATCATAGCGGAACTGATCGATCAGGAAGTCCTGCACCGCATCCGGGAACAGCGCGGGCAGCGGCGGTGGCATCGTAGCGGCATCGGCGCGCTTGCCGCTCTCCAGCGTAGCGACCAGCGCCAGCAGCGGCTCGAGCAGGGACGCATTGGCCGGATTGGCGCGGAACTGGGCGCGCATGATATCGGCAAGCGGGCGCCCGGCGGCAGCGATCAACACCACGCCGCACACCCCTTCGGCCTGTTGCGCCGCTGCCAGCACAACCAGACCGCCCTCGCTATGCCCGCCCAGCCATATGCAAGAACGGCCGGTGCGCTTGCGCGCGACATCGATCCAGGCGCGGACATCAGCGGCATAATCGGCGATGGTCACGTGATTGCCGTCGGCCACCGCTGCCTTGCTGCCGAACATGCCGCGCTTGTCGATACGCAGCGTAGCAACGCCGCTTTGCGCCAATCCCTCGGCTAGCTGGCGATAGGGGCCGCCGGCGACGCCGTAACGGTTGTTGCCGTCGCGATCGGTAGGGCCGGAGCCAGGCACGATCAGCAGCAGCGGGGCTTTGGGATTGGGATCGAGCAGCGTGCCGGCGAGATTGCCCTGCAGGCCCGGCGCAATGAGATCGACGCCGGCGGGTGCTTCCTGCGCGGAAACCTGCGGAACGATGGCAAAAGCCAGCGCCAGTGCAGCCTTCAAGGAGGTATTGCGGGAGCGAGCCCGGAATATGTTGCCAATCATCGGAGCTATCCTTCGCGGTTCAGGGGCGAGTGGACGATGACGCCTATCCCCTGGCGTAGTTTTCCAGAAAGCCGCAACGCGAACAGCGCCAGGTCTGGATACCGATCGGCTTGTGCGGCAGCTTGAGGCCGAGCAGCAGACTCTTGCGTGGCGGTCCGGCGATCCAACCGGCTGCGCGCCGATAACTTTCATGGTCGGTGAGGGTGAAGCCCTCTTCCATCGAACTCTGGCATTTCGGGCAAGTATGCGAGCGCATGATTCCTCTCCATCCGGTGCGTGGCACCGATTATTGGTTACGCATCACCGCCCCAGCGGAACCGCCAGCCGCCATCGGTCTTGCTGGCGACCAGCCCCAGATAGGCGCCGACCACCGGCAGGAGGAGCAGCAGCCACAGCCGGTCCCGATGCGTCGCGAAATTGACGATCACGGCAATGATCGGGAGGAAAGCGAATGTCGCCGCCCAGCCCTGCCAGGTAACCGGCACCGCGCCGATGCCGAAGCGCTTGGGACGGAACCAATAGCCCGGGCGAACCCGAAAGGCGTCACGGAAGCGGGCGCCCGTCACTGGAACAGCGCCAGGACAAGACCGGCAGCAAGCGCGAGTGCGGCAGCGCCCAGGACATAGGGCAGATGCGCGCGGCGGGTATGCGTGGCAAGCAACATCGCGAACCCTTTCAGTCGGCCTTGCCGTCATCCACGGCAGGCGAGGAAGTGCGCCAGGCGACGACCAGGAACAGCGCCGTCGCGGCAAGAAACAGGATCAACCAGGCAGCGACACGCACCGGCTCGGGCGGCAAGAGCACCGGGGTGAGCGCCAGGCTGAACAGCACATAGGCGATGGTGACCGCCCAGCCCTGCCGGGTGCAGGGCGTGATGTTGTACTTGGCGCCCCGGCGGATGCGGACAAACCAGGCATCGGCGCGCTGCGGTCGAGCAGTCATTCGCCTTCCTCCTTCGCCTTGGGCGGGCGGCCCCGCCGTGCACGCACCGGCTCGGCCAGCTTCACCCCGCGTTTCCCCAGCGCCTCGCGCAACAGGCACTCGACCTGGGCATTGACGCTGCGAAGATCGGCCGCCGCCGACCGCTCGATCGCCGCGTAGAGCGCAGGATCGAGGCGGAGCGGGAAGGCCTTTTTCTGGGGCGGTTCGGACACGGGGTACGCCTTGATGCTTACTGGTAGAGCGAGCCCGCGTTTACCACCGGCTGGGTATCGCGCTCACCGCACAGCACGACCATCAGGTTCGAGACCATGGCGGCGCGGCGCTCGTCGTCGAGATGGACGACATCCTTCTCCGAAAGTTGGGCCAGCGCCATCTCGACCATGCCAACTGCACCTTCAACCAGTGTCTGGCGTGCCGCGACCACGGCCTGGGCCTGCTGGCGGCGGAGCATCGCGCCGGCGATCTCCTGCGCATAGGCCAGGTGGGTGAAACCGCACTCGTCGACGGTGATGCCGGCGACGCGGAGTCGCTCGATCAGTTCGCCGCGCAGCTCGGTGCCGACCTGGTCGTGATTGCCGCGCAGCGTGACTTCCTGATGCTCGAAATCGTCATAGGGATAACGCGAACCGATGGTGCGCACCGCGGCCTCGATCTGGACGTTCACGAACGCCTTGTAATCATCAACGTCGAACAGCGCCTGCGCAGTGTCGGTCACGCGCCACACCACCTGCGCCGCCATCTCGATCGGGTTGCCGCGCAGGTCGTTCACCTTGATACGCTCCGAAATGATGTTGTTGGCGCGCACCGAGACCTTCTTCTTGATCAGCCACGGCATCGCCCAGCGGAGACCCGTGGTGCGATCGGTGCCCTGATAATCGCCGAACAGCGTGATGACCGCCGCCTGATTGGGCTGGAGCAGATAGAAGCCGCACAGCACGAACAGCTCGACCAGGATCGCGACGAGCAGCGTGGTGATCACGATCCAGTCGGCGACGCGGTCGATCTGCGACAGCGCCCCGCCCGCCGCGACGATCGCGAGCAGCGCCACCAGCAGCATGCCATAGCCGCTCGCCGTGCTCGCAGCCTTCTCGCTGCTCTGGCGCAGGGCCGGTGCGGCGCTACGAACGTCAGTCATCATTGCCTCCCAAAATTATGATATCGTATTTATATCGAGTCGGCGCGCCTCGCAAGCGGAATCGGAAAGCGGTTCATGTACAGCTCATCCATGGTGGCGAGAGTGGAGCGCGCCGTTCGAGAGGGGGAATCGATGCGACCTTGCCTGCCTGCCATATTCTGCGTCGCGATCATGGCTTCGGCGATGCCCGCATGGGCACAGCCTTCCCCTACCGTGATCGCCCGTGACGCCGATGCGGCTATGGCCGAGGCGATCGATCCGAGGGGCTCGGGCGCGGTGGTGCTAATCGCGCGGGGCGATACCGTGCTGTATCGCAAGGCGCGCGGCATGGCGGAGGTCGAGCTGGGCGTGCCGTTGTCGCCCGACCAGGTGTTCCGCATTGCCTCGATCACCAAGAGCTTTACGGCCGCGCTGTTCGCCCAGATGGCGGCGCGCGGAGAGGTCTCGCTCGACGCGCCGGCGGCGCGCTATCTGGGCGACACGCCGCTCGATCCGCGCATTACACTGCGCCAGCTGCTCAGCCATACCGCAGGCGTCAGCGAGGTCGACAAGGCACCACAGCCGCCGCTCGGCAATGCGGAAGTGCCGATCGCCGAGCAGGTCCGCCGGATCACCGCCCGGCCACTCGACTTCGAGCCCGGCACCAAGCAGCGTTATTCGAACGCCGGCTATATCCTGCTCGCCGCCGTGATCGAAAAGGTGACCGGGCAGAGCTGGGACGAAGCGATGCGCACCCGGTTGTTCGCGCCACTGGGGCTGACCGATACCGGCTATGACCGCACCGATGCGATCGTGCCGGGCAGGGTCCAGGGCTATTCGAGCGACAGGGGCGTGTTGCACAATGCCACACCGTTCAACCTCTCGATCCCCAAGACCGCCGGATCGCTTCGCTCGACCGCCGCCGATCTGCTGCGCTGGATGCGCGCATTATCGCAGGGCAAGGTGGTCAGCGCGGAAGGTTTTACAGAGATGAGCAAGCCCGCGCTGGCAAGCGTCGGGGTGCAGGAACGCTATGGGCTGGGCCTGTATCGCTGGCAGATCCGCGGGCAGGATGCGATCGGCCATACCGGCCAGATCAACGGCTTCGCCTCGGCACTGTTCTATTTGCCCGCCGAAGACGCAACGGTGGTGGTGCTCGCGAACAACGACAATTTCGACGCGCAGACGCTCGCCCGGCGGATGGCGGCGATCGTGATCGGCAAACCCTATCCGCTGTCGAGCGGCAATGCTGCCCGGCCCGCGCTGCTGGCAGCGCTGGCCGGCAGCTATGGCAGCGACCCGGCGACTTCCCGCACAGTCGTGGTGCAGGATGGCAGGCTGGTCATCAGCCGGCCCAACCGCAGCGGCATCCCGGCGGTTGTCGGCAGCGACGGCGCGATCCGCTTCGTGCCCGATGAGCTGAGCTATTTCATGCCTGTGCGCGATGCGGCGGGCGCGGTGACGCGGCTCGACTATTTCGCCCGCGGCGAAGGTCCTGCGCAACCGCTGGCCCGCCAGCCCTAGCCACGAAAAAGGCCGCCGGAATTGCTCCCGGCGGCCCGTTTCCTGTCAGGCGAAACGCCTCAGCTGATGACGCCCCTTAGCTGATGACGATGGTCACCGCGCGGCGGTTCTGTGCCCAGCTGGCGTCGTCCGAGCCGAGCGCGATCGGGCGTTCCTTGCCATAGCTGATCGTGGTGATCCGCGCCGGCGAGATGCCACGCGAGGCGAGATAGTTCTTCGCGGCATTGGCGCGGCGATCGCCCAGGCCGAGATTATACTCGCGGGTACCGCGCTCGTCGCAATGGCCCTCGATCGTGATGCGCGTGTTCGGGTGCGCATTCAGCCACTGTGCCTGGCTGTCCAGGATCGCGCGGGCTTCCGGATCGATGTCATACTGATCGAACGAGAAGTGGACGGTGTCGCTCGTCACTTCGCGGCGGAACTGCTCGTTGAGCGGCGCAGCAACGGTGTCGCTGTCGCCCTCACCGGCATTGACCGGGCCCGTATCCGACGGCGCGGGCGGAATATCGGCAACGTCGCGCTTCTTGGTGCAACCCGCAGTGGCGATCAGCGCGATGCCGAGCACCAGGCCAGTCGTGATCTTGGACATGGTCATTTCCTCCTAATGTCGCATCTCGTCCGCTTGCCCGGACGCTAGCACAGATGCGGTAACGTTTCAGGGGCGAATCGGTCCCCAGCTAGGGTCCGATCCGTCGAGCGGCGTCGGAATGCGCCGCGCATTGGTGCCGGTGAGATCCACCGACCAAAGATCCGGCCGGCCCGAACCCTGGGCCGTACGGAAGAACATCAGCACGCGGCCATTGGGCGACCAGCTCGGCGCCTCGTCACCCCAGCTGTTGGTCAGCAGCTTCTCGCCGCCGCCGCTCGGGTTCATCACGCCGATGCGGAACGCGCCGCCGCCGGTGCGGGTGAAGGCGATCAGATCGCCGCGCGGGCTCCATACCGGGGTGGCATAGCGGCCGCCGCCGAAGCTGATCCGGTGCTGGTTCGAGCCATCACCGTTCATCACATAGAGCTGCTGGGTGCCGCCACGATCGCTCTCGAACACGATCTTCGAGCCGTCGGGCGAATAGCTGCCGCCGGTATCGATGCCCGGCGAATTGGTGAGGCGCTGCGGCTCCCCGCCGGCAGCCGCGATGCGATAAATGTCGGTATTGCCGGCCTGCGACATCGAGAACAGCACCCAGCGACCGTCCGGCGAGAAGCGCGGTGCGAAGCTGAGGCTCACGTTCGAGACGAGCAGCCGGTTCGAGCGCGCCGCCATGTCATAGACATAGATGGACGGCTTGCGCTGGGTGTAGCTCATGTACACGATCGCGTTCTGCCTCGGCGACATGCGCGGCGTCAGCACGATCGACTGGCCATTGGTCAGGAAGCGGTGGTTGGCGCCGTCCTGGTCCATGATCGCCAGCTGCTTGCGGCGCTTGTTCTTGGGGCCGGTCTCCGCGACGTACACGACCTGGCTGTCGAAATAGGGGCCTTCGCCGGTAAGGCGGGCATAGACCGCGTCAGCGCATTTGTGCGCGGCGCGGCGCCAGTCGGACGGCGATACGACAAAGCCCTGACGGACCAGTTCGGTCTGCGCCGCCATGTCATAAACATAGCAGCCGATGGTCAGCGAACCATTGCCGTTGGCGCGGACATAACCCTGGATCAGCGCCTGGCCGGTCACGCCGCCCCAAGCCGAATAGTTGGGCGCGGCGACTTCAGCATAGGCAATGCTGCGCGTGGCGTTCGGCCCCATCGTCTTGAACAGGCCGGTATTGCGCAGATCGTCATCGATCACTTGGGCGAGCTTCTGGCCGAGCTGGTCGGTCGAACCCGCGGCCGTGCTGGCCACGGCCGAGGTCGGCATCGCCGGAATAATGATCGGCAGCGGCGCGGTCATGCCGCCTTCGACATCGACGACCAAGCCGCCATCCTGCCCCGAATTCGGTGTAGGAATCGGCGTAGGGGTGACCTGCGCCTGCGCGGCGCCACCTGCAACCGTAGCGAAAAGGGCAATGGCCATCGCCGTCATGGTGCGCATCATCATGTTCCTCAGGACTTGATTCGATAGTTCATCGTGAAGCTCTTCCAGCCGTTTTGCACGTCGTAGAGCTCAAGCGGCAGCCCACGCAGCGGCGAGCAACCGGCGAAAACTGCGCGCACCGCGTCATCGACGCGCGCGACATAGCGCTCGTTGTCGTCATCGACGCCCTTATGTCCGACGATCCGGGGAGGTGCCGCAAGCGAACCGTCACGATTCAATTGCAGGCGCACTACGGCCCAGATCCGTTCGGTGCCGGGGCCCGGACTCACCTGGCGATCCGCACAGGGCTGGACCTGACGCTGGATTGCCGAGCCGATATTCGCTGCCGCCGCCGTCGACATCACTGCCGCGGGCGGATTGGGGTTCTTGGCGTCGTTCGGCTTGGGGCCGCCGCCGCGAATATCCTTGATCACGGAATCGAGATCGAGGTTCGGCTTACGATCCGGCTGCGGCTTCGAATTGGGATTTGTCGGCGCCTTGACCGGTTTGGACGGCGGCTGCGGCTTTGCCGTGGGCTGCGGCTTCACCGGCGGTTGCGGCTTGGCATCAGGCTTGGGCGCGGGCGCAGGCTTGGGAGGCGCCGGATTGGGCTTGGCTACTTCTGGCTCCGGTTCGGGCTCCGCGGGAGCCGGCTGCGGCGCGCCCGGTGTGGGCTCGGGCGCATAATCGATCTTCTGCTCTTCGCTGCTGACCACCGGTGCGGTGCTCTCAAGCGCGACCTGCTCCGCCAGCGTCACTTCAATCGGCTGCGGCTTGAGCTTCATCGGATTGGGTGTGGCAAGGAAGCCGACCGACAACAGGCCGAACAGGGCGACATGCCCGATCAGCGCAACGCCCAGCCCTGCTCCCTCGGTCCGGTTCACGGCTTGCTGCTCGCGTCGGTGATCAGCGAGACGCGGTTGAGCCCGGCATGGTTGAGCTCGCCCATCACCTTCATGACCTTGCCATAGCCCAAGCCCTGATCGGCGCGCAGGAAGACCGCGACCGGCTTGCCGTCCGGGCCCGGCGCACGACCGGCGATTTCCTCGAGCTTGACCGGCAGCGCGGCATCGGCGGTCAGTTCGTTATCGACAAACACCTGGCCCTTGTCGTCGATCGAGATCTGGACGGGCTTCTGATCCTGATCGACCGGCTTGGCGCGGCTCTCCGGCAGGTTCACGGGAACGCCGGCGGTGAGCAGTGGTGCGGTGACCATGAAGATGATCAGCAGCACCAGCATCACGTCGACCAGCGGAGTGACGTTGATGTCGGCCATCGGCGCGCGGCGGCCGCGCCCCTTGTTGGAGGGAAGATGCATCGCCACCGGCTTAGGCCTCCATCTCCAGGCGACGGCTGAGCGTCGCGTGGAAGCCGTCGGCGAAGCGGTTGAGCCGCGCCTCGACGCGGTTCACGGCGTGCGAATAGCGGTTGTACGCGATCAGCGCCGGGATAGCGGCGAACAGGCCGATGGCGGTGGCGAACAGCGCTTCGGCGATGCCCGGCGCGACCACGGCGAGCGACGAACTCTGCTCCTTCGCGATGCCGGTGAAGCTGCGCATGATGCCCCACACCGTGCCGAACAGGCCGATGAACGGCGCCGCCGAAGCGATGGTGGCGAGGAAGTTCAGCCGGTCGGCGAGCTTGTCGATCTCATTGGCGATCGTCGCGCCCATCGCCGTCGCGAGGCGCTCGCGGGTGCCTTCACGGTCGATGGCCTTGCCGCTGGTCGAGCGGCGCCATTCGGTGACGCCGGCGGCGAAGACCCGGGCAATCGGCTGCTCGCGGCCGGCGGCGCGGCGGTGGAACTCGTCGATGTCATCGGCTTCACGATATTCGCTCTCGAACTTGTCGATCGCCTTGCGCACCGAGCTGACCCGGAAGCCGAAGCTCAGAATGATCGTCCAGGTCCAGAGCGAAGCGAGCAGCAGGCCGATCATCACGGCGCGCACCACCCAGTCCGCCTGCAGAAACAGGCCGATCGGCGACATGGTTGCGGCGTCGGTGCTTATAAATTCCATGATCGGTTCAGCTTCCCTTCCAGACCAGCGGCGCGAATCGTTCCATCCATTCCGCCGGCTGCCGGCGGGGCCGCCCGGACGGGGAGACGAACACCGCCTCGACTTCCGCTTCGGCCACTATGGTAACGTCGCGCATGACTCGTTGATGAATATCCACCGCGGCGGGGCGCAGCTGGACCAGCCGGCTGACCACCACCAGTTCGTCGCCCAGGCGCGCCGGCGCCCGGAATCGAATATTTGCCTCCCGCAGCGCATAGGCGCCGGTGCCGGCTTCGTGGACGGCACGCTGGTCGACGCCGGCCAGGGCCAGCATATCCGAGCGCGCCCGCTCCATGAACCTGAGATAATTGGCGTGATAGACCACGCCGCTCAGGTCGGTGTCCTCGAAATAGATACGCAGCACAAAATGATGCTCGAGGCCCTCAAACCGGCCAGGTGCAAAGGCTGCATGCATGATGCGGGCCCTAACGCAGCGCTAACCTTGGGGGAACCCCCAGCCTCAGTCGAACAGCCCTTCCTGCGCGGTGGACGGAGGATTGAGCCCGAGATGCTTCCACCCGGCGGCGTTGAGGCAGCGCCCCCGCGCCGTCCGCGCGATCATTCCGATCTGGATCAGATAGGGCTCGATCACTTCCTCGATCGTGTCGCGCGGCTCGCTGAGCCCTGCCGCGAGCGTCTCGACGCCGACCGGCCCGCCCTTATAGATATCCGCGATCATCATCAGATAGCGCCGGTCCATCGCATCGAGGCCTAGCGCATCGACCTCCAACCGGGTCAGCGACTGATCCGCGACTTTCGCATGCACCACGTCCTCGCCCAGCACATTGGCGAAGTCGCGCACGCGGCGCAGCAGCCGGCCGGCGATGCGCGGCGTGCCCCGCGAGCGGCGGGCAATCTCATGCGCGCCATCGGGGGCGACATGGAGATCGAGCAAGGTGGCAGCGCGGGTGACGACCTTTTCCAGCTCGTCGACGCCGTAGAAATTGAGACGGACCGGGATGCCGAACCGGTCCCGGAGCGGCTGGGTGAGCAGCCCCTGGCGAGTAGTGGCGCCGACCAGGGTGAAGCGCGGCAGGTCGATCCGCACGCTGCGCGCCGAAGGTCCCTCGCCGATCATCAGGTCGAGCGCGCGGTCCTCCATCGCCGGATACAGGACTTCCTCGACCGCGGGATTCAGCCGGTGGATCTCGTCGATGAACAGGACGTCGCCATCCTCGAGATTGGTGAGCAGCGCGGCGAGGTCGCCGGACTTGGCGATCACCGGGCCCGAGGTCGAGCGGAAGCCGACGCCCATCTCGCGGGCGATGATCTGGGCCAGCGTAGTCTTGCCCAGCCCCGGCGGGCCGAAAAACAGGACATGGTCCAGCGCATCGCCGCGCTGTTTGGCGGCATCGATGAACACACGCAGATTCTCGCGCGCCGCCCGTTGGCCAACGAACTCGTCGAGGCTCTTGGGACGCAGCGCGGCATCGACATCGTCGGGGCGGCGGGCGGTGGAGAGGAGGCGATCAGTGTCGGTCATTATGGGCGTCGGCTCTCTTCCGCAGCCTTTTTCATGGCTGGGTCAACGATGTAGCGATCAATTTCGGTCAGGCTTCGTCCCGGCCGTGCCGGCTGGGCGGAGGTGGGCACTGCGTAGAACAGCGCCGTACCATTCCGCCGACCAAGGCTGGAAACCGGCACGAACACGCTTCCCTCCGTCTCGCCATATTCTATGCAATTGCCACCCTGCGGATATTCCGGCAGCTCGATGACGACATGCCTTTCGCCCAGCGCTCGGGCGAAGGGCCTCGAGAGGCTAGCCTCCACCCGGGCGCCATCGATAGTGACGATCCGAACCTGGATTACGTCCCGCACGCCCTCCGGCCGCTCGCGGAAGAAATAATAGCGCATATTGCCGCCATCGACACAGGCCTTGGCCTGACCCGCCCCACCAGCAAGCGTAATGGCAAGCAGTGCCGTGGCCCAAAGGATCTTCGCCCCCCTCATCCTAGCAACCCGCTCAGCAGCGCCGGATGGAAGCCCCAGCCGAGGACCCCGCACAGCCCCATGAACAGCCCGAAGGCGCCGAACGCCCAGCCGGCCCAGAGCAGCCAGGCGCTCTCCGCCAGCGCCGCCACTGCCGCGATCGAAATCGCAGTGGAGACCGCCGCGTCGCTCGCATCGAACTGGTCGTCATGAACGTTGAGCGCGTCATAAAGGTCGCTCTGCGCCCGGGCATCGGCGGCGAGGCGGGGCGCCTCGGCCTTGTACCTGGCGATATCGGCATCGAGCCCGGCAAGGACCGGGGCGGCGCGCTTCGGATCGGCGAGCGTGGCGATCTGCAGACGGCTCGCCTCGGCGACATGCTGCTTGGTCTTGGTCGCCTGATACTCGTTCCATTTGTCGACCGAAGCCGACTGGGCCTGCTGCATGTTCTGGACGATGTTGCCGTCCTTGATCCCGCACAGGCCCATGAACACCGAAAGCACGACCACGGTGATCGCCACCTTGCGGTTGAGCGATTTGTCCTTCGCCTCGGCGCTGACTTCGATTTCCATCGCCTTGCCCTATCCTGCCTGCATCCGGGGAGCTAGGGCCGCTGCATGCCCCACCCCGACCTGCTGCTGATCTCGAATGTGCCCGCCCCGCTCCGTGCGGCGCTGGCCGAACGCTTCACTTTGCACGAAGGGACGCCCGTGCCCGGCATCCGCGCCGTGGTGGGCGGCGGCATGGCGAAGCTCGACGCGGCGCTGCTGGACCAGCTGCCCGATCTGGAGATCGTCGCGATCCATGGCATCGGCCATGACGGCATCGACACGGTAGCGCTGCGGGCGCGCGGCATCCCGCTGACACTGACTCCGGACGTGCTGACCGAGGATGTCGCCGACCTTGCCATCGCGCTGATGCTCGCGGTGCAGCGGCGCATCGCGGCGAACGACGCGCTGGTGCGCAGCGGCAGCTGGTCCGCGCCGCTGGGGCGCCGGGCGAGCGGACGCCGCATCGGCATTTTCGGGCTGGGTCGGATCGGCCACGCCATTGCGCTCCGCGCCGCGCCCTTTGCCGGCGAGCTGCTCTACACCGCTCGCAGCGAGAAAGCGGTGCCGTGGCGCTTCGTGCCGGACATCGTTGCGCTGGCCGAGGCGAGCGATGTGCTGATCGTCGCGGCACCGGGCGGCAGCGACACACAGAACATCGTCGATGCCGAGGTGCTCGACCGACTGGGGCCGGACGGCGTGCTGATCAACATCGCCCGGGGCAGCCTGGTCGACGAGGATGCGCTGGTTGCGGCGCTGGCCGAGGGCCGCATCGCCGGTGCCGGGCTCGACGTGTTCGCCCATGAGCCGCAAGTGCCCGAGGCACTCAAGACGATGCCGCAGGTGGTCCTCGCCCCGCATCAGGGCAGCGCCACTGAGGAAGGCCGCACCGAAATGCGCAATCTGGTGCTCGCCAATCTCGACGCGCATTTTGCGGGCAAGCCGCTGATCACGCCGCTGGGCTGAACGCTCAGTCATAGCGTTCTACGGCGCTGGTGATCTCCAGCCAGGCGCATTGCCGCTCCTCGAACACCGAGACGGTGGGCGCCGGGAAAGCGGGATCGGCGAAGTGGCCGACCGGAATGGCGATGGTGTCGGTGATGCCACCGCCGCTGTACCAGACATTGCCGCCGCAGACCGGGCAGAAGTGGAAGCTGGCCGGGGCGCCGCCGCTCTCCGACGGGGCCAGCCATTCGGTCGACTGCCCCGTGATCCTCACCTGATCGATTGGGAAGCGCGCCTGCACCGCAAAGGCCGAGCCGCTGCGCTGCTTGCAGTTGAGGCAATGACAGACCGAGATACGCACCGGCTCGCCCGTGCATTCAGCGCGGAGCTGGCCGCAGCGGCACGAAGCGGTGCGAATGGTCACTTGGCAGCCTTGCGCAGCGCGAGGCGGACCAGGGCGTCGAGCGTGGCGCCACTGCCCAGTTCATCGGCGGCGGCATTGACCGCGGCGCTCGCCTCGGCCGGCTTGAAGCCGAGGTTGAGCATTGCCGACACGGCATCCTGCGCCGCACCGCTGGCCGGGGCCACGCCCCCGCCCGCGGTGCCGAGGGCGACGCCACCGGCCTTGTCCTTGAGTTCGTTGACGATGCGCTGGGCGAGCTTGGGCCCCACGCCATTGGCACGGGCGATCATCGGCGCATCGGCGCGGGCGACGGCAGTCTGCACTTCCTTGGGACTGAGGATCGAGAGGATCGCCAGCGCCACCTTGGCACCGACGCCCTGCACGCTGGTCAGGTGGCGGAACCAGTCCCGCTCCGCCGCCGTGGCGAAACCCATCAGCCGGATCGAGTCTTCGCTGACCAGCATCTCGGTGTGTAGCGTAGCGAACTCGCCGACCGCGCCGAGCGCCGCCAGGGTGCGCGCCGAGGCCCCTGCGAGATAGCCGACGCCGTTCACGTCGATCACGATGCTGTCGATACCCGTGGCTTCGATGCGGCCCTTGAGATGCGCAATCATGCCGCCTTCCTCTCCTGTTGAACCTGGCCGCCGGGCAAAAATGTTGAATCTCTTGAGTCCCCACGCATGTGCGCGGGAAGCGAGATCGATGGGCAAGGGAAAGGCTGGCGCATGGCTGGTACATAAGCGGAACAACGCAGTGTAGGAAAGCGAAATCACCCCGGTTGCTCTGGCGCAAGCCGCTGCGGCTCCCCAATTCGCGCTGGAGGAAATTGGGGGAATTTCGATGCTCGTCGCATTGCTTGGGCTTTGGTGCATGCTCGTGCTGGCCGAAGGTACGCCGATCGGGCGGATGCTGCGGCGATTGCTGGTCGAATGGCCTGCGGCGCGGCTGGCGCGGATCGAGCGCGGGGCGGTCATCACCTGGGCGCTGCTCGGCGTGATCGGGCTGTTGTGCTTCTGGTTCCTTGAGGAAGACGGGCTCCGGCTGTTCAGCATGGCGATGCCGGAAATCGCCGGCTGGATCTCGATGTTCGAGATCAGCGCGCTGGTCGATGCGCTGGTGGTGACGGTAGCGGCAGCATCGTCGCTGCGGCTGGGCGCGGTACGCGGGTGGCTGGCGGCGCGGTTGCCGACCGGGCGCAGGGCGACGCGGGCGCGGCGGGTTCGGCCGGTGGCGCGTGAGGCCGCCAATGATGAAGAGGATCGAGCGGGATTGGCGCTGGCGGCTTGACCTCTCCTCCCTGGAAGGGAGGGGAATAGTCAGCGCAGCCCGAAACGCGCGCTGGCCAGGTGATGCGCGTGGCAGATTGCCACGGCGAGTGCGTCGGCGGCGTCGGGGCCGTCGATCTTCATGCCAGGCAGCAGGCGCGAGACCATGGCGTGAACCTGATCCTTGTCGGCATTACCGACGCCGACCACCGATTTCTTGACCGTGCTCGGCTTGTACTCGCCGACATCGATACCGATCCGTGCGGCGGCGCACAGCACCACCCCACGTGCCTGGCCAAGCTTGAGCGTCGATTGCGCGTTGGAATTGACGAACACTTCCTCGACCGCCGCTGCCCCAGGCGCATGATCGGCGATCAGCGCGGCAAGCATCGCGTCGAGATGGGCGAGGCGGCGCGGCAGCGGCGCCGTGGTATCGGTCTTCAGCTTGCCATTGGCGAGGTGCGACAGGCGATTGCCCTCGGCACGAATGAGACCCCAGCCGGTAGTGCCGAGGCCGGGGTCGAGGCCGAGAATGATCATGTTTGATTCACGCGAGGGCGCGAGAGCGCGAAGAGAAGGGAGATTTTAAGGGCCGCTGCGCGGCCGAGGCGCGGACACGCAGAGAGGTCGTATGCTCCTGCGGCGTCGGCCGCTTTACGGAAAGCCAGAGGATTGGCGAGCGATCGAAGATGGGGGCCGCTTGCACGGCGGGGACCAAGTCTCCGCGCCTCCGCGCCTCGGCCGCGCAGCGGCCCCAAATCTTCTTCGCGCCCTCGCGCTCTGGCGTGATCAGAGATCAGCCCAGCTTCTCCATCACGGCGTCGGAGACTTCGTAATTGCCCCATACCGTCTGGACGTCGTCATCGTCGTCGAGCGCGTCGATCAGCTTGAACAGCTTGGTCGCGTCGTCCTCGTTCACATCGACCATGGTCTGCGGGCGCCAGGCGAGCTTCGCGCCTTCGGCTTCGCCGAGCACCGGCTCGAGCGCCTTGGCGACTTCGTGGAGCGCGTCCTGCGCGGTCCAGATCTCGTGGCCGTCCTCGCTCGAGGTCACGTCCTCGGCGCCGGCTTCGAGTGCGGCCTCGAACACCTTCTCGGCATCCCCGGCGCTGGCCGGATAGTTGATCAGGCCCATGCGGTCGAAACCATGGCTCACCGAGCCTGCAGTGCCGAGATTGCCGCCATTCTTCGAAACCGCGGTGCGCACGTTCGTAGCGGTGCGGTTGCGATTGTCGGTCAGCGCTTCGATGATCAGCGAGACGCCGCCCGGGCCGAAGCCCTCGTAGCGGATCTCTTCGTAATTCTCCGCGTCACCCTTGCTCGCCTTGTCGATCGAGCGCTGGATATTGTCCTTGGGCATCGACTGCGCCTTGGCCGCGGCGATCGCGGCGCGCAGGCGCGGATTCATGTCGGGATCGGGCATCCCCATCTTGGCCGCGACGGTGATTTCGCGGCTGAGCTTGGAGAACATACTCGAGCGCTTCTTATCCTGCGCGCCCTTGCGGTGCATGATGTTCTTGAATTTGGAATGGCCTGCCATTGCGCTTCTCTTGAATTTGGTCGCGCGGCTTTAGGCCAGACGCGGCGGGATGGGCAATGTCTGCCCCGTTTCGTCATCCCGGCGAAGCCGGGATCTCGTGCGGTTTCTGTCCCGCGCCTTCGCCTTAGACCCTGCCCCGGATCGGGTCCGGGGCGGGGTGACGGCGGAGTGTTAGATGCCGAGCGCCTGCTTGTAAGTCTCGAGCAGCATCTCGGCTTCGTCGCGGTGATGCTTTTCCATCTTACGCAGGCGGACGATCGAACGCATCGTCTTCACGTCGAAACCGGTCGACTTGGCTTCGGCATAGACGTCCTTGATGTCGTCGGCGATGCCCTTCTTCTCTTCCTCGAGCCGCTCGACCCGCTCGATGAAAAGGCGCAGCTGCTCGGCGGAAATCGAATCGGACAAGGGAAGGCTCCTGGAAGAAATAGAATCTGGAAAGGGGCGCGATTATCGGAGCCGGGGCGCCCGCTCAACCCCCAAGCGCCGGCCAGCCCATGCAGACGCGCCGGTCGGTTGCCCCGACAGGCCCGCGCCGCTATCGCAGGGGCCATGCCGTTTTACCGCCGAATCCCGCTTCTCGCCGCCCTGGCGCTTGTCCTGACGCCCAGCGCCGCGCTGGCACAGACCCAGCCCGATGCCCCGGTGCAGCTGCCGCCGACGATGCGCGTGCCGCCGGTGGTCCGCTCCTCGCCGGCACCGGCGCTGGCCGAGCGCCAGCCCTTCGCGGCCGAGATCGCGGCGTTTGAGGCACGGGATGCGATCGCGAAGCCGGCCAAGGGCGGAGTGCTGTTCCTGGGCAGCTCGAGCATCCGGATGTGGACCGATCTGGCGAAGGACTTTGGCGGCCACAACGTGATCAACCGCGGGTTCGGCGGCTCCACGATCCCGGACAGCGTGCGCTATGTCGATCGCATCGTCACGCCCTATGCGCCGAGCACGGTGGTGTTCTACGCGGGCGACAACGACCTGGAAGCGGGCCACACGCCCGACGAGGTGTTCGCCGATTTCCAGGCACTGGTGACCAAGATCCGCGCCAGGCTGCCGCGCACGCGCATCCTGTTCATGTCGATCAAGCCGAGCCTGTCGCGCTGGCGGCTGATCGACGGCATCCGCGCGACCAACACGCTGGTGCGCGACTATACCGCGCGCGATCCGCTGCTCGGCTATATCGATATCGTGCCGCAGATGCTGGGCACGGACGGCAAGCCGCGCCCCGAGCTTTTCCTCGGCGACGGGCTGCACATGACCCGCATCGGCTATGACATCTGGCGCGCGGCGGTGGGCAAGGCGATGAAGTGGAAGCTGGCGCCCCTGCCCGCCCGTCCGGCCCCGCACAAGACGGGCAAGGCGCCGATCAAGCCGGTCAGCGTCCCGGTTCGGTCATCGAAGGCGGGTCACTAGCCGGGAAGCTCTCGTCGAGCGCTTCGTCGAGCTCGGCATCGCGTCCTTCGTTCTTCCTGAGGCTCTCTTCCATCCGGGCGAGCTGCTCGGGGGTGGCATCGCCCTGATACTGCGCCTTCCAGTCGGCGAAGTTCATGCCATAGACGATGCGGCGGGCATCGTCCTTGCCGATCGACGAATCGGCTTCGCTGATCCAGTCGGCCAGGCAATTGCGGCAGAAGCCGGCAAGACCCATCAGATCGATATTCTGCGCGTCGGTGCGATGGCGCAGGTGCCGGACCATGGTACGGAACGCCTTGGCCGCAGTAGCGTCATCGAGTTTTTCGAGTTCGTCCATTTATCCCACCTCGGCAGTTGATCCTTCGCGATATGAGGTTAGAGGCACCGAGGCACAAGCCGAGGAAATGACAACGATGACAAAGGCAATCAGCCCCCGCACGCGCAAGGTCCGTATCCTCGCCACGCTCGGCCCGGCCAGCGCGACCCCCGAGATGATCGCCAAGCTGTTCGAAGCCGGCGCCGATGCGTTCCGCATCAACATGAGCCATGGCGACCAGGCATCGAAGGTGCCGCTGTTCGCGGCGATCCGCGGCCTCGAGAAGAAATATGGCCGCCCGACCACGATCCTGGCCGATCTTCAGGGCCCGAAGCTCCGCGTCGGCAAGTTCGCCGACGGCAAGGTCCAGCTGGTCACCGGCCACGAGTTCATCCTCGACCGCGACAAGACCCCGGGTGATGCCACCCGTGTCGAGCTGCCGCACCGCGAGATCTTCGAGGCCGCGCATGAGAATGCCCGGCTGCTGCTCGATGACGGCAAGCTGGTGCTGCGCGTCGTCTCGGTCGCGCCGGACCGGCTGACCACGATCGTCGAGGTCGGCGGCCCGCTGTCGAACAACAAGGGCCTGAACGTGCCCGACATGGTGCTGCCGCTCGCAGCACTCACCGAAAAGGACCGCAGCGACCTTGCCTTCGCGGTCGAGCAGGGCGCCGACTGGATCGCGCTCAGCTTCGTCCAGCGCCCCGAGGATCTGATGGAAGCCCGCCGCCTGATCGGCGGCAAGGCGGCCCTGCTCGCCAAGATCGAGAAGCCCTCGGCCATCGCGCGTCTCGACGAGATCGTCGAGCAGTGCGACGGCGTGATGGTCGCCCGGGGCGACCTGGGCGTCGAGCTGCCGCCGCAGACCGTGCCGCCGCTGCAGAAGCGCATCGTCGAGACCGCGCGCCGCATGGGCCGCCCGGTGATCGTCGCCACCCAGATGCTCGAATCGATGATCGAGAGCCCGTCGCCGACGCGCGCCGAAGTCTCGGACGTCGCCACCGCCGTCTATGACGGTGCCGACGCGATCATGCTTTCGGCCGAGAGCGCCGCGGGCAAGTGGCCGGTCGAATCGGTGGCGATGATGAACTCGATCGCCGATTCGGTGGAGCGTGACCCGGCGCATGGCGACCGCGTCCACTTCACCGTACTGCGCCCCGATCCCACGACCGCGGACGCACTGGCCGAAGCGGCGAAGAACATCGCGCGCACCGTCTCCGCATCGGGCATCGCCTGCTTCACCAGCTCGGGCTCGACCGCGCGCCGCATCGCCCGCGAGCGTCCGCCGGTGCCGATCCTGGTGCTGACTCCGCATATCGAAACCGCCCGCCGGCTCGGCCTGCTGTGGGGCGTGCACGCGGTGCATACCCGCGACGTCGATTCGTTCGAGGAGATGGTCGCCAAGTCGAAGCGGATGGCGCTGCGCCACCACATCGCCGCGGCCGGCGACCGCGTGGTGCTCTGCGCCGGCGTGCCGTTCAAGACGCCGGGCTCGACCAACGTGCTGCACGTGGTGACACTGGTTGGCGACGAGCTAAAGAACTATTCCGGCCATGAGGGCCCGGACGCGATCTGAGGTCGCGGACAACGCTAAAATAGGAAAGGCCGGGCCGCGATGCCCGGCCTTTTCTTTTGCCGTCAGGCCGGGAGCAGCCCCAGCGCCGTCAGATCGGCACGCAGCTTGTTGGCGCCGGTGAACAACAGGCCATGGATGCCCGCATCGAAGGCAGCGGCGACATTATCCTCGCGATCGTCGATGAACACCGCATCCGGCCCGGCCAGGCCGAATCGGGCAAGCGCCAGCGCGTAGATCGCGGGATCGGGCTTCACCAGCTTCTCGTCGCCCGAGACGACGATGCCCTGGAAACGATCGAACAGCGCTGATTCGCGGTCGCGGAACTGCGGCCAGAACTCGCCCGAGAAATTGGTGATCGCGAACAGCGGCACGCCCGATTCGTCGAGCTCGGCGACCAGTTCCGACATGCCCGGCAGCGCATGGGGGATCTGTTCTTCGAATCGCGGACCCCAGAGCGCGATCATCTCGGCGAACTCGGGATGCGCGGCGGCCAGCTCTGCCGAAGTCTCGGCAAAGGGGCGACCAGCGTCATGCTGGAAATGCCACGCCTTGGTGGCAACGGTTTCCAGAAACGCGTCGAGCGCCCGATCGTCACCGATCAGGCGCTCGTACAAGAACCGCGGATTCCAGTCGTAGAGGACGTTGCCGACGTCAAAAATGACGGCCGACGGAGCCCCCACGTGCAGGATCAGCCCTGACGGGCCTTGAACCGCTTCTGGGTCTTGTTGATGACGTAGATGCGCCCACGACGACGGATCACGCGGTTATCGCGATGCCGATCCTTGAGCGACTTCAATGAATTCACGATCTTCATGACCGATTCGCTTTTCAAATAATGGAATGCCGGAAGGAGGGCTCGCCTAGTGTCCGCTGCCGGGCAAGTCAAGGCAGGAGTCGCCCGATCGCCCTACGGAACCGACTCGACGCACTCCCCGTTGGAGGGCAAACAGAGACGTTCCGTTCGCGAAACAGGAGTTCCTCGCGTGAAGAAGCCGCTCAGCATCGCCTTGCTCGTTGCGCTGGGGGCCTGCGCGCCCACCTATCGCCCGCAGCCGATCGACGTCACCCGCTATCATCTGGGCGCTCCGATGGAGCGCACCACGGTGGCGATCGAGCCGATGGCCAATACCGATTCGTTCGGGCCCGAATATGCGGCCTATTCGGATGCGGTGCGCGCCGAGCTGGAGCGACTGGGCTATGTCCAGTCGGTGAGCAGCACGCCGTCGGGCTATATCGCCGCGGTCGCCTTCCGCCGAATCAGCAAGGGGGCGTTCAAGGAGCCGCCGCCCGTGACGATCGGTGTCGGCGGCGGCAGCTTCAGCGGCGGACGCCGGGGCGGCGTGGGCGTTGGCGGCGATGTCGGCTTCGGCATCGGCGGCAAGGTGCGCGAACTCTACCAGACAGAGCTGTGGGTGCAGCTGCGCCGCCGCAGCGACAATACCACGATTTGGGAAGGCCGCGCCCAGAGCGGCAGCGTGAGCGGCACTGACCCCGACCAGCCCGCCGTTGCAGCCGCGCGCATGGCGAAGGCGCTGTTCAAGGACTTCCCCGGCGAGTCCGGCATCACTATCACGGTGAAATGAGCATCCAGATCAATTCCGGCTTCGATTCCGGCAACATCCGCCTCGTCGGCATCGAGGGCGACCGCGTCGACCTCGAGATCGTCACCGATCACCTGTCCGACTTCTACCAGTGGTTCCATTTCCGCGTGTCGGGCGCGAAGGGGCGTACGCTCACCTTCCGCCTGCTCAATGCGGGCGGTTCGGCCTATGCCTTTGGCTGGCCCGACTACAAGGCGCGCTGGTCGACCGATCGCGAGGCATGGCGCACGACCGATTCGTCCTATGAGAACGGTGTCCTCACCTTCACCAAGGAAATCGACACCGACCTGGTGTGGTTCGCCTATTTCGCACCCTACTCCATGGAGCGTCACCACGACCTGGTCAGCCGCATCGCACTGATGCCGGGCGTGTCGCACCGCGAGCTGGGCAAGACGCTCGACGGCCAGCCGCTCGACCTGCTGACGCTCGGCACCGGCCCCAAGACCGTGTGGCTCTATGCCCGCCAGCATCCGGGCGAGAGCATGGCGGAATGGTGGGCCGAAGGCGCGCTCGAGTTCCTGACCGACCCGACCAACAAGACCGCGCTCGAACTGCGCGAAAAGGCCGTGTTCCACATCGTGCCGAACATGAACCCGGACGGCTCGCGCCGCGGCCATCTGCGCACCAACGCGGCGGGCATCAACCTCAACCGCGAATGGCATGCGCCGACGATGGAGAAGAGCCCGGAAGTGTTCCTCGTCAAAGCGGCGATGGACGAGACCGGCGTCGACTTCGCGATGGACGTGCACGGCGACGAGGCGATCCCGGCCAACTTCTTGGCGGGCTATGAGGGCATCGCGTCGTGGACCGACGCGTTTGGCGAGAAATTCTACGAATATGCCCGCCGCCTCGCAAAGCAGACGCCCGACTTCCAGCTCGACCTGGGCTATGAGAAGTCGGCGCCGGGCCAGGCCAATCTCGCCATGTCGACCAACCAGCTCGCCGAGCGCTTCGGCGCGGTTTCGATGACGCTGGAGATGCCGTTCAAGGATCACGACGCCAACGCGGATCCCGAATTCGCCTGGTCGCCGGCGCGCTGCAAGACGCTGGCGCATAGCTGTCTTGAGACTTTGGCAGGATTTATCGACGAAATCTGAGCCCGAGGAAACAACAGGGGGGAGCAGGAAATGGAAATCCGCGAGGGCGGGCTCGACGATTCGCGAGTCCACGCGCTGCTTGAGACGCATTTCGCCGGGATGCTGGCCAATTCGCCGAAGGACAGCACCCATTTCCTCGACCTCTCCGGCCTCGCCGCGCCCGACGTGACCTTCTGGACCGTGTGGGACGGCGAGGACCTGCTGGGCTGCGGGGCGCTGCGCCAGCTCGATTCGGGGCATGGCGAGATCAAGTCGATGCGCACCGCCTCCGAGCATCTGCGCCGCGGCACCGGCGCCAAGCTGGTCGGGCATATCCTGAGCACGGCGCGTGAGCGGGGGTACAGGCGGGTGAGCCTGGAGACGGGATCGGGCGAAGCGTTCGACGCGGCGCATGCGCTGTACCGCCAGTTCGGCTTCACCGATTGCGGGCCGTTCGGAGACTATCGCGAGGATCCGTTCAGCCGGTTCCTGTCGCGCGTGGTCTAGGACCGATCCAACGCCGGAAACGAAAAAGGCCGAGGCACCCTGCCCCGGCCTTTTTCGTTTCGTGCAGCCTGGCGCGCGGGGATCAGTGCATCACCACCTGCATCACCGGCAGGGCCGGGGTGATATAGGCGCGGCGCTCGGCCTCGATCGCCTCGACATGGGCGAGGCGGTTGTGCAGCGCGCTGGGATCCGGGAGCAGCGAGACCTTGGCGGCGGTGGCAGCGGCGGCGCGGCGCGGACGGGCCGGCGGCATCGCGCGGCGAGCATCCTCGGCCATCACGGCGAAGCGGGGCTGCTCGGTAGCGATCTCGACCAGCACCTTGGTGGCGCGCTTGGTGATCTGGCGGATGCGCTCCTTGGTGACGCCGGTATCGGCCGAGATCTCGTCGAGCGTGGCGGTCTCGAAGATGCGGCGCTCGACGATCTCGCGGTCACGCTGCAGCTTGGCTTCGAGCTTCTCCATCTCGACCGGATCGACCGACTTGAACGGGCCCGAGCTGCGCACCGCATCCTTGGCGCGGGGGCGGCGCCGCAGCGCATCGACACCGACCTTGCGAAGCTGGTCGACATAGGCTTCGATGAGATCGGCGACCGCGCCTTCGGCGAGATAGTCCGATGCGCCGGCTTCGGTGCGGCCCAGCGCATCATCGTCCTCGATCATCGCTTCAGGCGAGATCTCGTCGCCATCGGGCGACGTGGCGAGCGCGGAGAGCGAGATGGTGGTGGCTTCGACCTTCTTCGCCGAGGGGCGCTGATCGGTCATCAGGCGGAAGCGCAGGCTCTGCAGCTCGCCGCGGATCTGCCAGTTCACGAAGGTGGTGAACTGCGCCTTGGTGGGGTCATAGCTCTCGATCGCCCGGTGCACTGCGATCGCGCAGCACTGCTCGGCATCCTCCCAGTGGCCGGTGAGGCCGTATTGGCGGACGAAATGGCGAATACGCGGCGCGATCAGCTTGAGGATCTGGGCGAAGGCACGATCGACATAGACGCGCTGGCGGTTGGTCTGGGCCGCGCCGTCCTTGGGCGTGTTCTCGATGACGGTAGCAACGGCGGCTTCAAGCGCGATCGTGGTCTTCGACATGGTCTGCAATCCCCTGCTTCTGCAGCCCCTCGGCTGCTGTCGTGAGAGGAATATGAACCGGGCAAGACCATCCGAATATTCGGCGGGAACCCTTATGGTAGTCGCACCTTACGGATGAATCCTAGTTGCTGGTGTAGTCATTTCATTAACCATGAAGGCGACTCGCGACTTTCCTTAGATGTCGCCCGGTGCATCTTCTTTTGACTGTACCGCGACTTGCCGGCGGGGCGCGATCCAGTGCCAGGCAAGCAACACCGGCTCGAGTACGGCGAAGCCGATCAGCACCCCGGCGAGTCGCATCAGGCCGGGGCCGATCTGCGCATCGGCATAGCTGTCCGGCACCAGGATGATGAGAATCGCCAGCGCGAACTGGGTGCCGACATAGCGATGCGCGGGCGCGCCATTCTCCAGATGCTTGCCGATCACCACGCCGGCAATCGTGCCGAGGATCAGCAAGGGCGCCGATCCCTGCGCAGCGAACAGGATCACCGCGGCGAGCGTGGCGCCGGCGAGGCAGCCGACAAAGCGCTGCACCAGCCGCCGGCTGACCGGCATCAGCCCGCTCGATCCGATCGAATCGGCCGGGACCAGCATCACCGCCATGATCCCGATCGCGCCCTGGGACAGCGCCGAGATGTGCAACCAGGCTGAAATGCCGACGAGCAGCGCCAGTGCGGTCGCCCCTTGCAGCGCATGGCGCGCCGCTTCGGGATGCCAGCCGAGGCCGGCGGGGCGCGGCGCGGGCACCGCCGGCCAGATCCGGCGCAGGGTCAGCGTGGAAGCGAGGCTGACCGCGACACAGGCGAGCGTGCCCGCCACTGTCTCCAGCACGCGCGTCTCGACAAAGCTTGCGAGCGCGACGTTCGGATGGGCAAGCTTGTCGAGCACCACCATCGCGAAGGTGAGCCCGAAGAACAGCCAGGCATAGGAACGCTTGGCGGTGATCGCGGCATAGAGCGCTCCGCCCCCGACCACGAACAGCGCCAGCGCGGCGGCTGGCCACCAGCCGAGAAACGGCGCGGCGGCGAGCGCGAGCAGTCCGCCCGCGCCGGTGCCGATGATGCGCAGCAACCCGCGCACCAGCGTCTCGCCGGCATGGCCGCGCATCACCATATAGCCGGCAAAGGCAGCCCAATAGACGTTCGCTGCCCCCAGCCAGTGCGCGACGGCAATGGCGAACATCACCGAGGCGACGACTTCCACTTCGTCGATCGTGCGCGTCGTGATGCGATCGAGCAGCTTGCGGCGGGGCGGCGGCGCCTGCGTCATCGGATCAGGCGAACACCTCTTCGAGGAAGTTGGTCATCGCCTGCCAGCTGCGGCGATCCGCTTTCGGCTCATATGCCACGCCGGGCATCGTCGATTGCTTGCGGTCCTGATCGGTGAAGGCGTGGCCGGCATGGCCATAGGCATGGATCTGCCAGTCGGCGCCCGATTCGGTCAGCTCCTGCGCCAGCGCCACGGTCTTTTCGGGCGGGGCGATCGGGTCTTCCCAGCCATGGCAGACCAGCAGCTTCGCGGTGATCGGATCGACATTGGGATAATCGGGCCGCTCATAGACGCCGTGGAACGAGACGCCGCCAAGGATCGGCAACCCGGCGCGCGCCATGTCGAGCACGCAGCGGCCGCCGAAGCAAAAGCCGATCGCGGCGAGCTTGGCCGGATCGACCGGACCGAAGCCGGCCAGCGCATCGAGCGACGCCCGCAGCCGGTCACGCAGCAAGCCGCGATCGGCATTGAGCTGGTTCATGTAGAGCCCGGCATCGGGGCCGTGCTGCGTGCGCTTGCCCTGGCCGAACACGTCGGCTGCCAGCGCGACATAGCCAAGCTTCGCCAGATTCTCGGCATGGACGTTGTCCGCCTCCTTCTGCCCCAGGATATTGGGCAGCACGAGCACGCCGGGACGCGCGGTGGTGACTTCGTCCTCATAAGCGATCACGCCTTCGAACGGGCCGCCGGGGCCTTGATACACCAGAGTTTGCCGTACGATCGCCATTTGCGACTCCCTTGCGCTTGTCCCTGTCGCCACGGCCGCTAAGGACGCTGGCAACCGGTTGCAAGGAGTTCCCAGATGCCCACGCTTGTCCTGATCCGCCATGGCCAGTCGGCCTGGAACCTCGAGAACCGCTTCACCGGCTGGTGGGACGTCGACCTGACCGAGCAGGGCGTGGCGGAAGCGACCGCCGCCGGCACGCTGATGAAGGAAAAGGGTCTCGACTTCGACCTGTGCTTCACCAGCTTCCAGAGCCGCGCGATCAAGACGCTGCACCTCGCCCTGGAAGCGATGGGCCGCCTCTGGCTGCCCGAAGAGAAGAGCTGGAAGCTCAACGAGCGCCATTATGGCGGCCTGACCGGGCTCAACAAGGCCGAGACCGCGGCGCTGCACGGCGACGAGCAAGTGAAGATCTGGCGCCGCAGCTTCGACGTGCCGCCGCCGCTGCCGGAAGAGGGCTCGCCCTGGGACCTCGCCAAGGACGAGCGCTATCACGGCGTGCCGATCCCACAGACCGAATCGCTGAAGGACACGATCGCGCGCGTGCTGCCCTATTGGAAAGCGACGATCGCCCCCGAGCTCAAGGCCGGCAAGCGCGTGCTGATCGCGGCGCACGGCAATTCGCTGCGCGCGCTGGTCAAGCACCTGTCGGGCATTCCGGACGAGGAGATCGTCAGCCTGGAGATCCCGACCGGCCAGCCGATCGTCTATGAGCTGGACGACCAGCTGAATGCGCTCGACCGCTATTATCTGAGCGAGCGCTGAGATGCGCGGCGCGGCCCTGCTCGCCGCGCTCGCACTGATGGGGTGCGAGCGGGATCGTTTCGCCGATGCGCAGCGCGCGATCGACGACGGCTCCGCCCGTGCCGCGATCCAGAAGCAGCTGGACGGCTATCGCCAATGCGCCACGCTGCTGAACAGCTTCCTGCCGCTCGAAATCTATCAGGAGCCGGGCAAGACGCCGATGCCGGGCGTAGCGGCCCTGCGCGAACTGGGGCTGATCCGCGCGGCGGGCCGGGCCGAGGGCCGCGAAGTCACCCGCTACGAGCCGACCGAGCTTGCCAAGCCGCTGCTCCAGGTGCGCGACATCGGGGCGGACAAGAAGCCGGTCGAGCTCTGCTATGGCCGGCGGGAGGTCACTTCGGTCAAGATGAAGCCGAAGAGCCTGCCGAGCGACCCGATCCCGCAGCTGACCTATCGCTTCCGCATCGTCGATGCGCCCGCCTGGGCCCGCGATCCGCGCATCACCGCCAGCTTCCCGGGCATGCCCGAGGCGCTGGCAAACGAGCATGTATCGCGCGACCTGGTGATGTACATCGACGGCAAATGGGCGATCGGCGAGAGCGGGATCGAGCACTATCTCCACGACATCCCGCTGGACCGGCAATATTTCGCGCCCTGCCCGCCGGTGAAGGGGAAGCCTGTGCATTCGTGCCAGGAGCGGGAACCGGAGAAGCGGTAATCTTCAATTCCTCCCCCAGCTCGCTGGAGGACGGGGAGGGAGACCGCGCCCGCAGGGCGTGGTGGAGGGGCCGGTGCAACGCGCCGGTTTCACCGTCGCGCCCCTCCACCATTTGCTGCGCAAATGGTCCCCCTGCCCGAGACAAGCTCGGGGAGGATTGAATAGCCGGTTGCCCTCCCCCGCCCTTCGCTCTAGTCAGCGCGCTTCCAACAGCTTGGGGCAAGACGTGGCACCTCTGGTCGGCATTATCATGGGCAGCACCTCCGATTGGGAGACGATGCACCACGCCGCCAAAGTGCTCGAGAAACTTGGCGTGGCGCACGAGACCAAGGTGGTCAGCGCGCACCGCACCCCGCAGCGGCTTTACGATTACGCCACCGGCGCGGCGGAGCGCGGGCTCAAGGTGATCATCGCCGGTGCCGGCGGCGCCGCGCACCTGCCGGGCATGGCCGCGTCGATGACGCATCTGCCGGTGCTCGGCGTGCCGGTGGAGTCCAAGGCGCTCAAGGGCATGGACAGCCTGCTCTCGATTGCCCAGATGCCCGGCGGTATCCCGGTCGGCACGCTGGCGATCGGCAAGGCGGGCGCGATCAACGCGGGTCTGCTCGCCGCCGCGATCCTGGCGACCTCGGACGAAGCGCTGAGCGAGCGCCTGCAGGCGTGGCGCGCGGCGCAGACCGAGAGCGTGGCGATCGACCCCGAATGAGCGGCGCGCTTCCCCCCGGCTCGACCATCGGCATCCTCGGCGGCGGCCAGCTTGGCCGCATGCTCGCGGTTGCCGCAGCCCAGCTCGGCTATCGTACCCATGTGCTGGCGCCCGACGAAGAGAGCGTCGCCGCGCAGACCGCGTCGAGCTATACTCGCGCCGATTATCACAGCCGCATCGTCCTCGATGAACTCGCCGCCCAGTGCGACGTGATCACCTATGAGTTCGAGAATATCGCGGTCGGACCGGTCGAGCATCTGGCCGGCAAGGTGCCGGTGCGCCCCGGCGCGCAGAGCCTGTCGATCGCGCAGGACCGTGCGCGCGAAAAGGCGTTCGTTGCGGCACTGGGCGGGCGGACCGCACCCTGGGCACTGGTCGAGACGCGCGAGCAGCTCGATGCCGCGATCGCCGAGATCGGCGCGCCGTCGATCCTGAAGACGCTGCGGCTCGGCTATGACGGCAAGGGCCAGGTGCGCATCCGCGACGTGGCCGAAGCGGCATCGGCCTGGGAAGAGATTGGCGAACGCCCCGCCATTCTCGAAGGCTTCGTCACCTTTAGCCACGAATTCTCGATCATCACGGTGCGCGGCGTCGATGGCAGCCTTGCGAGCTATCCGCCGCCCTGGAACGAGCACAAGGACGGCATCCTCGACAAATCGACCGTCCCCGCCCCTGCCGAGATCGCCCGCCACTGGACCGAAGCCGCCGCACTTGCCGGCCGCGTCGCCGAGGCGCTGGGCCATGTCGGCGTGCTGACGCTCGAATTCTTCGCGACCGAGGACGGCCCGGTGTTCAACGAGATGGCGCCGCGCGTGCACAACTCCGGGCACTGGACGATCGAAGGCGCCGAGTGCTCGCAGTTCGAGAACCATATCCGCGCGATCTGCGGCCTGCCGCTCGGCTCGACAGCGCTGACTGGCGCCGGGGTCGAGATGGAAAACCTGATCGGCGAGAACGCCCATCGCTGGGCCGAACTGCTCGCCGAGCCGGGCACGCATCTGCACCTCTATGGCAAGGGCGATGTGCGCCCCGGGCGAAAGATGGGGCATGTTACGCGGGTGAAGCGCCCCTAGGCGTCATCCCGGCTTTCGCCGGGATGACGATCTCCTCAGTGCGCCTTCTTCTTCGGCACCAGATGCAGCGCGCCGGCGATCACCGCGCCGACGATCAGCCCGACAATCCCCGCACCGATCGCGCCGACCAGCCACTCCACGAAACCCTGCGCGAACGGCACGGCATGGCCGGCGACTTCGGCGAGATGGTGGACGAAATGCGGGATCGCGCCGAGGTGGAATACTTCCAGCCCGTGCAGCAGGATGCCGCCGCCGACCCAGACCATCGCCGCCACGCCGATATGCGACAGTGCCTTGAGCAGCACCGGCATCGCCCTGACCAGGCCATGGCCGACCTTCTGGGTGATGGCCGAGGACTTGCGGCTGAGGTGCAGGCCGATATCGTCCATCTTCACGATCAGCGCGACCACGCCGTAAACGCCCACGGTGATCGCCACTGCCACCGCAGCAAGGGCGGCGGCGCGCATGCCGAGCGAGGCGTCAGGCAACTCAGCCAGCGCGATCGCCATGATCTCGGCCGAGAGGATGAAATCAGTGCGGACGGCGCCGCTGACCTGGCGCTGCTCGAGCTCGTCCGGGCTGGCGATCTCGGCGACTTCTTCCTCGGCATGATGGCCGGACAGTGCCTCGATGATCTTCTCGGCAGCCTCGAAGCACAGATACGAGCCGCCGAGCATCAGCAGCGGCGTGACCGCCCAGGGTGCGAAGGCGCTGAGCAGCAGGGCAACCGGCAGGATGAATAGCAGCTTGTTGCGCAGCGAGCCGAGCGTGATCTTCCAGATGATCGGCAGCTCGCGATCGGGGGTCAGTCCGACGACATAGCGCGGGGTGACCGCGGCATCGTCGATCACCACGCCCGCGGCCTTGGTGCCGGCGCGGCCCGCAGCGCCCGCGACATCGTCTAGCGACGCCGCCGCCAGCTTGGCTATCGCCGCCACGTCATCCAGCAATGCGACCAGACCGCCTGCCATATATCCCCCTTTGTGAACTGTGGTTCCGCACATAGCGGAGCCACGCATCCGCGCAACGCTCGCACCTGCACCATTTCTCCTTGCCCGCCGCATCAACGCTGCTTCGCGACCCGCAAAGACAGCTCCGGTCAGCTGCGACCGGCTCCTCGCCTTGCTCTGGTGCCCTCGTGCGGAGCCGGTTTCGGAAGGTGCGGCGCCGTTTCCCGGCGGCGCGGCGCCTTGCGGAAGCGGGGTCTCTATCCCGCCTCGCTTCCGCACCCCGCCCAAAAGCAAGGCGCCCGCCCCGCAGGGTGCGGGACGGGCGCCTCGTTTTGCCTTGCGGCCGCGTGCTTAGGCGCGCGTGCCGTTGAGCGGGAACGCGCCGAACGCGCCGGCCGTCACGGTGCCGGTGAGCGTGTCGCCATCGACGGTCGCTTCGCCGGTCAGCGTCATCGGCATGGGAACCGAGACGTCCATCGACCAGGTCAGCTTGTCGCCGGCGACCTTGCCGTCCTTGGCTTCGGCGTTGCCCATGGCGCCCGAAAAGGTGCCGGTGAAGGTATCGCCGTTGCTGGTCACGGTGAACACTGCCGCCTGGTCACCAAGCGGCGACTTCACGACCGTGTTCCAGCTGCCATCCACATTCGCCATGAGAAGCTCTCCTGCTTTAGTTGCCCGCCGGCTTGGTGCTCGCCAGCGACGCTGCCGGAACCACCTCGACGGGGAGGCCGATGCTGTCAAGCTGCGGCCGGACCTTGGAAGCGTCGCCCACGACCACGAAAACGAACTTGTTCGGGTCGAGAGCCGCGCGTGCCGCAGCGTCAAGCTGCGGGATGGTGAGCGCGCGATATTTTTGCGCGATCGTGGTGAAATAATCGTCCGGGCGGCGGCGCAGGTCGTTCTGCTGCATCCCGTTAAGCACCGCGTCCGAGGTTTCGAAACGGCCGGGCAGTTCGCGAGTCGAACCGTTGATCTCACGAGTCAGCTCTTCCTGGGTCACGCCCTTGGTGGTCAGGAAGTCCTTCACCTGCTGCTGGATCGCCTTGATCGAGTCACCGGTACGGTCGGCCTGGACCGGGGCGCTGATCGTATAGGGAACCGCGTGCTCCATGAAGTTGAAGCCGCCACCCGCGCCGTACGACCAGTGCTTGGCTTCGCGCAGATCCATGTTGATGCGCGACAGGAAGCCCGAGCCGAGCGCCTGGTTGGCCGTGGCCACCGCCAGCGTATCCGAGAAGGGATCGACCGGGGTGAGCTGCGCCGCGATGATCTGCGACTGGGGCGAGTTCGGCCGGTCGATCAGGATGATCCGGGGCGTAACCGCCTGGGCAGTCGCGGTGAACGACTTGGTGCCGGCGGCCCCTTCGGCCTTCCAGCCGCCGAAGCGCGCTTCGAGCGCCGGCTTGATCTCCGAGAGCGGACGATCGCTGACGACGAAGATCTTGGCCTTGTCCGGGCGGATCCACGCCTTGTGCCAGGCGACCAGATCGTCACGGCTGATCGTCTTGACCACCGCCGGATCGCCCGAGCCGGCACCCAGCTTCGCATAGGGGCTGTTCGCCGGGTAGAGCACGCGCGGCATCATGCGGCTGGACAGGCCCTGCGGGCTGGTCAGCTCCTGCGCGATGCCGGTGATCGTCTGGCTGCGCACGCGCTCCAGCTCGCTCGGCGCGAAAGACGGACGCTCGACGACATCGGCGAACAGATCGAGCGCACCCGCGAGGTTCGGGCTCGGCGCATCGACGCTGAGATAGGTGCGATCAGCCGAGCTGCCCGAGCTGATGCCGGCGCCGAGGCGCTCGCGCGCTTCGGCCAGCGCGTTCGAATCCAGCTTGGTGGTGCCTTCATCCATCATGTTGAGCGTCAGGCGCTGGGTGCCCAGCTTCTCCGACGGATCGGCAGCGATGCCCGCGTCGAAGCTCATCTCGACCTGGGTGACCGGCACTGCGGTGCGGTTGGCATAGACGATCTCGATGCCGTTCGAGAGCTTGGTGCGCTCGACCTTCGGGAAGACGAGATCGCCGATCGGCGCCACGTCCGGCAGCGCGCCGCGCGTGCCCTTGACCGGCTCGGCCTTGGGACCTTCCGCAGCCGGCTTGGCGGCAACGGCGGTGGCTTCCTGATAGGCTTCGCGCTGGCCGGGAACGACCATCACGGTGAGCGCCGGGCGGCTGAGCCACTTGTCGGCAGCTGCCTTCACTTCGGCCGGCGTGACCTTCGCGGTCGCTTCCAGCTCCTTCTTGAAGAACAGCGGATCGTTCGAATAGAGCTCACCCTGCGCCAGCGCGACGGCCTTGCCGCCGAAGCCGCCGACCGATTCGAGGCCCGAGATGCGGCCCGAGACCTTGGTGGTGGCAACGCGGGTCACTTCGTCCGCGGTCGGGCCGTTCTTGAGCAGATCGGCGAGCACGGCGTCGAGCCGCTTGGAGACGACTTCCGGATCGACGCCCGGCTTTACCACCGCCTGGATCGTGAAGATGCCGAGCTGCGCCATCGACTGGACGCCGGCAGACACCTGCACCGCAGTCTTGTCCTTGCGGACCAGCTCATTGTCGAGCCGCGAGCTGGCGAGGCCGCCGAGCACCGAGGCGAAGACGCTGAGCGGCGTCGCATCCTTGTCGTTCAGGCCGGGCACTGCCCAGGTCCGCACGATCAGCGTGGCGGCAACGCTGTCCTTGATCGTCACCGTCTTGGGCGCCGGCAGCGTAGGCACCGTCACCTTGGGCAGCACGCTCTTGGGGCCCGCGGGAATCGCACCGAAATACTTCTCGACCAGCGGCTTGGCGGTCTTCGCATCGATATCGCCGGCGAGCACGAGGATCGCGTTGTTCGGGCCGTAATGCGAGCGGAACCAGTTCTTCACGTCATCGAGGCTGGCAGCGTCGAGATCGGCCATCGAGCCGATCACGTTATGGCCATAGGGCGTGCTGCCGAGCAGGTTCTCGAGGATCGAATAATAGACCAGGCCATAAGGCTGGTTGTCGCCCTGACGCTTCTCGTTCTGGACGACGCCACGCTGCTCATCGAGCACGTCCTGGGTGATCGCGCCGAGCAGATAGCCCATGCGATCGCTCTCGAGGAACAGCGCGCGATCGAGCGCCGGGCGCGGCACGGTCTCGAAATAATTGGTGCGATCGAAGCTGGTGGTGCCGTTGAAATCGGTAGCGCCGACCTGCTTCAGAGGCTCGAAGAAATCGCCGGGGGCGTTTTCCGAACCGTTGAACATCAGATGCTCGAACAGATGGGCAAAGCCGGTCTTGCCGGTCGGCTCGTGCTTCGAGCCGACATCATACCAGGTCGACACCGCGACGATCGGCGCCTTGCGGTCGGTATGGACCAGCACGCGCAGGCCGTTCTTGAGCGTGAACGCCTCATAGGGAATATCGACCTTCTTCACGAGCTCGGCGACGGGCACCGGCTTGGCCTCGGGCTTGGCGGTCGAAGCGGCGGTAGCAGGTGCCTGCTGGGCAGCGGCCGGCATCGCGGCACCAATCGCCAGCGCGCACGTGGCCGCGCTGCAAAGCATCTTGATCGATTTCATCTGTTCTGAGTCCCCCGAACGGTTGGATGACGGGAGCATAACGCGGTGTATGACCTCTGCAAGTCAGTTGCGCCGTCCTTCATTTGCTCTAGCCTGTTAAGAAAACGAGCCATTCTGGGGAAATCCATGCGCCTGAAGTCTGTTGTCGTCGCGCTTTCGCTCGCCCTTTCGCCCGCCACGGCCTGGGCGCAGGGCACGGCAGATCGCGAGCCCGTGTTCAGCCCGGATGAAGTGCGCGCGCATGTCGAGTTCCTCGCCGACGACCTGCTCGGCGGGCGCGACAACGGCACCGAAGGCTTCGACATCGCGGCGCGCTATGTCTCCAGCCGCTTCGATGCGATGGGCTTCAAGCCGGGCGGCACCCAGGGCTGGTACCAGCCGGTGAACATCGCCGAATATGTGCTCGATGCCGATCAGCCGGCCTCGGCGACGCTGGGCACCAAGAAGTTCCTGACTGGTGAGGACGTGCTGTTCGGGCCAAGCCCGCTCTATGGCGACGAAACCCAGACGCTTACCAGCAACGCCGTGTTCATCGGCCATGGCCGCGAGCAGGACTATTCCGGGCTCGACGTGACCGGCAAGTTCGTGGTCACGCTGTTCGGCAACCCACCGGGCACCGAACCGGGCAAGGTCGACAAGCCCGGCATCGCCGCCAGGCATGGCGCGATCGGCATGCTCTATCTCATCACGCCGGAGAATCTGAAGGGTGCCTTCCCCTGGGCGCAGGCGATCAGCTATTTCCAGATGCCGCAGAGCAACTGGCTCGATGCCAAGGGCTTCCCCAAGGGCGAGGATCCCGGCCTAAAGATCGGCGCCTATATCAAGGGCGCGGCCGCCGATGCGCTGTTCAAGGGCGCGCCGATGAGCGCCGCCCAGCTCTATGCCGCGCTCGCCAAGCCCGATGCGGCACCCGCCGGCTTCGCGCTCAAGCCCACGGTCACGCTGCAGCGGACCAATGTGGTCACGCTGAAGAAGAGCAACAATGTGATCGGCATCCTGCCCGGCTCCGATCCGAAGCTCGCCAATGAATATGTGGTGATCTCTGCGCATCTCGATCACGAGGGCACGCAGATCGGCGAGGAGGGCGAGGACAATATCTTCAACGGCGCAATGGATAACGCCGCCGGCGTCGCCTCGATGCTCGAAGCCGCCCGCGCCTTCAGCCAGACCGGCAAGCGGCCGCGCCGCTCGATCCTGTTCGTCGCGCTTACCGCCGAGGAGGACGGGCTGATCGGCTCCGAATATCTCGCCCGCTATCCGGTGGTCGGCAGCGGCAAGGTGGTGGCCGACGTCAATCTCGACATGCCGATCCTGCTCTATGATTTCCAGGACGTGGTCGCGTTCGGCGCCGAGCATTCGACGCTGGGGCCGATCGTCGCGCGTGCGGCGGCGAAGATGGGCGTGGCGCTGTCGCCCGATCCGATGCCCGAGGAACAGCTGTTCCTGCGCTCGGACCATTACAGCTTCGTCAAGGCGGGCGTGCCTTCGGTGTTCCTTGTCACCGGATTCAAGAATGGCGGCGAGAAGGCGTTCCGCGACTTCCTCAAGACCAACTATCACAAGGTTTCGGACGATCTGAAGCAACCCTTCGACTGGCAGGCCGGCGCCAAGTTCGCGAAGATCAATTACCTGATCGCGCGCGAGATCGCCGATGCCGATCAGGAGCCGCGCTGGTACGTCGGCAACAGCTTTGGCGAGCGCTTCGCCAAGGACGCGCCCAAAGCACCGCGCCCGGCCGATGCGCCGGTGCCGGCGGTGGCGCCGAAGCGCGCACCGGCGGTGATCAGCATCCCGGTGCCCGCGCCCGCGCCGAAGAAGAACTAGCCCCGCGGAGGGGGAGGTTTTTGAACGGAAAAGGCCGGAGCTTTCGCCCCGGCCTTTCCCTTCCCTCCCTGCTGTCCCGGGGAGAGAGAAGCCTTAGAACCCGGCCTTGAGCGTCACGAAGAACTGCTGCGGCGCACCGACCATCAGCGTCATGTTGTCGCCCGAATTGCCGAAGCCGTTGGTGCCGAGCGTCGAGACATATTTCTTGTCGAACAGGTTGGTCGCATTCGCCTGGATCTCCAGGTCATGGCCGCCCAGATCGAACTTGTAGCCCAGCGTCGCATCGACCAGCACCCGGCCGTTCACCGACTGGTCGTTGGTGTAGGTGAAGTAGCGCTTGCTCATATAGTTCGCGCCGACGCGGGCGTTGAAGCCGCCCATATCATAGGTCAGCTCGCCCTTGAGCAGATGCTTCGGGGCATCGACCACGGTCTTGCCCTTCGTTGCCGCGAGCAGCGTGCCGGCGGCGTTGCGAACGTCGTCGCGATAGGTCGAGTCGTTGTAGCTGTACGACACAAAGGCACCGAAGCCGCTGCCGAGCTTGAGGTCACCGGTCGCCTCGAAGCCGAGCGAACGGACATCGCCGACATTCTGCAGGGTCACCGGATTGCCGACGATGCCGGCCCCGGTGGTGACGCCGAGCAGGCGGTTGCGGAAGTTGACATAATAGCCCGCCAGCGAGCCGGTGAACGGGCCCGAGCGCAGGCGGCCGCCCAGTTCATAGGTGTCCGACTGTTCGGGCTTGAGCTTGGTCGAGCCCGAGAGCAGCGCGTTGAAGCCGGCCTGGGTGGTGGCGAACGGGCCGGTGGTGGCCGAGGCGGTGAAGGCGCGGGTCGCCTGGCTGAACCCGCCGAAGATCTCGGCGCCGCCGCCGATCCGGTAGTTGAAGCCCGCACTCGGCTGGAACCAGTCGGTCACTTCGATCTCGCCCGAAGCAAGTCCGCCGGCGACGTTCGGCGCCGCCTTGTTCTTCACCTTGAAGCCCTTCCAGCCGAGGTTCAGTGTCAGCTCACCGAACGTCAGCTTGTCCTGGACATAATATTGGAAGGTGTCGGTCGAATAGTCGAAGTCCCACTGGGTGGCGAAGGGGTTCGACTGGAAGTCCTGGCTGTCGCGAGTGACTTCGGTGCGGCTGGTCAGCGCGTAGAAGCGGCGGGCCTGCTGGAAGTCGTTGCGCTCGAACCAGAAGCCGACGGTGACGTCGTTATGCTCGCCGAACTGGCCGCCGGTGTGGCCGAACACGCCCTTGCGATCCATGTCATACTCGGTGGTGCGGATCGAGATCGGCGAGGCACCGACACCCGGGCTCGGCACGTACGGCGTGTACCACAGGCCCTGACCATGGTTGTTGTGGTAATAGCCCTTGAGCGCGAAGTTCAGCCCGGCGCTCTCGCCCTCGACGCCGAACGAGCCCAGCCAGTCGCGACGCAGGCCGGCGGCGTTGAAATAGGCATCGTCGACCGAAGTGATCGGCGCCGGATAGACGGTGCCCGCGGCTGCATTCGATTCCGGAGCGCCGGTGTCACCGCGATTGTTGGCGATGTCGGCGATACGCACCGCCAGCGCATAATCGTTCGAGATATTGTCCCAGTTATAGCCGAGACGCTGGATCATGCCGAGCGACAGGTCCTGATAGTCGTTCTCGCGGCGATCCGAATAGCTGATCGTGCCGACCAGGCGGACATCGTCGGCCACCGGGGCGACGATCTTGCCATTGGCCTGGTTGGTGCGCTGCGAACCCCAGCCCTTCCACTTGTCGAGATCCGAATAGACGTAGGAGGCATAGGCCTTCACGCCACCGCCGATATCGCCGCTCTCGATGCGGCCGAACAGGCGCACGGTGTTCTCGCTGCCATAGGTGCCCTCGGCATGGACGCCGAACTGGTCCGACGGCTCGCGCGAGAAGAACTCGATCGTGCCGCCGAGATTGTTGGTCGCCTGGGTCCCGATCGAGCCGGCGCCCTGCGCGACGCGGACTTCGCCGACATTCTCGCTGCTGATCGCGCGGCTGATGTGGAGGCCGTTGACGTTGCCATAGCTGGCATCGCCGAGCGGGATGCCGTCAAGCGTGAAGCCGAGCTGGTTCTGGTTGAAGCCGCGGATCGAGACGCGCTGGGCCCACTCATAGGCGCCGAACGGATCGGCAGCCTGGAAGTTGACGCTGGGCAGCTTCTCGATCGCCTTCAACGGGCTGGTGCCGGCAGCAAGCTCGGCAATGTCGCTGGCCGAGATCTGCTGGACCTGCCGGGTTTCGCCGCGGCCGATCACGACGATCTGGCCCTCTTCGCCGCCTTCATCGGCCGCCGAAGCCGGCGCCACCGGCTGGATGTCCTGCGCCATCGCCGTGCCGGAAATCAGAATCGAAGTACCGGCGAGCAGCCAGATTGCAGCCTTGCGCATGCGTGTTTCCCTGAAAACATCGGCAGGGCCCCAATGCCCCGCTGAACGCGCCGCTAGGGATGGTGCGTTGCAACATCGGGTAGTTCGCATGGCATTTGCGCGACGATGCGGTGACAGGTTTCGGACAAGCAGCAAAGCCCAGCGCATGCCGTGACTTGGCGCGGGCAGCTATGTCACTACATGTTAGCCGAAGCGCAGGAAGTGCCCCTTGTGTTGCATTTTCGCAACACTATCTCGCGGGGCAGGAACCGAACAGGGACGAGCATGAACCTCGAGAAATTCACCGACCGCGCCAAGGGCTTCCTCCAGTCGGCGCAGACTGTCGCGATCCGGATGAGCCATCAGCGGATTTCGCCGGAGCATATCCTGAAGGCGTTGCTCGAAGACGAGCAGGGCATGGCCAGCGGCTTGATCAATGCCGCCGGCGGCGACGCCAAGCGTGCACTGAGCGAGACCGATCTCGCGCTCTCGAAGATCCCCGCCGTTTCGGGCGGCGGCGCGCAGCAGACCCCGGGGCTCGACAATGACACGGTGCGTGTGCTCGATCAGGCCGAGCAGATCGCGCAGAAGGCCGGCGATAGCTTCGTCACCGTGCAGCGCCTGCTCGTGGCGCTCGCGCTTTCGTTGAACACCGCGGCAGGCAAGGCGCTTCAGGCTGCCGGCGCCCGTCCCGAAGCACTGAATGAAGCGATCAACAAGATGACCAAGGGCCGCAGCGCCGACACTGCCGGTGCCGAGGATCGCTTTGACGCGCTCAAGAAGTTCGCACGCGACCTGACCGAGGCAGCGCGGGCCGGCAAGCTCGATCCCGTGATCGGCCGCGACGAGGAAATCCGCCGCACGATCCAGATCCTCGCGCGCCGCACTAAGAACAATCCGGTGCTGATCGGCGAGCCGGGCGTCGGCAAGACCGCGATCGCCGAAGGGCTCGCGCTGCGTATCGCCAATGGTGACGTGCCCGACACGCTGAAGGACCGCACGCTCATGTCGCTCGACATGGGCAGCCTGATCGCCGGCGCGAAATATCGCGGCGAATTCGAAGAGCGGCTGAAGGGCGTGCTCGACGAGGTGAAGGGCGCCGAGGGCCAGATCATCCTGTTCATCGACGAGATGCACACGCTGATCGGCGCGGGCAAGACCGAGGGCGCGATGGACGCCGGCAATCTGCTCAAGCCCGCGCTGGCGCGCGGCGAGCTGCACTGCATCGGCGCGACCACGCTCGATGAATATCGCAAGTACGTCGAGAAGGACCCTGCCCTGCAGCGGCGCTTCCAGCCGGTGTTCGTCGGCGAACCGACGGTCGAGGACACGATCTCGATCCTGCGCGGGATCAAGGAGAAATACGACCTGCACCACGGCGTGCGGATCAGCGACGGCGCGATCGTCGCGGCGGCTACCCTCTCCAACCGCTACATCACCGATCGCTTTCTGCCCGACAAGGCGATCGACCTGATGGACGAGGCAGCTTCGCGCATTCGCATGGAAGTCGAGTCCAAGCCCGAGGAGATCGAGAACCTCGATCGCCGGATCATGCAGCTCGAGATCGAGCGCGAGGCGCTGAAGAAGGAGAGCGACGCCGCCTCCAAGGATCGGCTTGCCTCGCTGGAGGGCGAACTCGCCAACCTCAAGCAACAATCGGCCGAGCTGACCACCCGCTGGCAGGGTGAGAAGGACAAGATCAACGCCGAAGCGCAGATCAAGGCGCAGATCGATGCCGCGCGTGGCGAGCTCGACCAGGCCCAGCGCGCCGGCGATCTCGCGAAGATGGCCGAGCTCAGCTATGGCGCGATCCCGGCGCTGGAGAAGCGGCTCGCCGAGGCACAGAACAGCAGCCGCGGGGCGATGCTCCGCGAGGAAGTGACGGCCGAGGACATCGCCGCGGTGGTCGCGCGCTGGACGGGCATTCCGGTCGACAAGATGATGGAAGGCGAGCGCGAGAAGCTGCTCCATATGGAGGAGCAGCTCGGCAAGCGCGTCATCGGCCAAGCCGATGCGGTGAAGGCCGTATCGACGGCGGTGCGCCGTTCGCGCGCCGGCCTGCAGGACCCGAACCGGCCGCTGGGGAGCTTCCTCTTCCTCGGGCCGACCGGCGTCGGCAAGACCGAACTGACCAAGGCGCTGGCCGAGTTCCTGTTCGACGATCCCAACGCGATGGTGCGCATCGACATGAGCGAGTTCATGGAGAAGCACTCGGTCGCGCGGCTGCTCGGCGCCCCTCCCGGCTATGTCGGCTATGAGGAAGGCGGCGTGCTGACCGAGGCGGTGCGGCGGCGGCCCTATCAGGTCGTGCTGTTCGACGAGGTCGAGAAGGCACATGCCGACGTGTTCAACGTGCTGCTCCAGGTGCTCGATGACGGCCGCCTGACCGATGGCCAGGGCCGCACCGTGGACTTCTCGAACACGATCGTGATCCTCACTTCGAACCTCGGCTCGCAGTTCCTCACCAATCTCGGCGAGGGCCAGTCGGTCGACAGTGTCGAGCCGCAGGTGATGGAGATCGTCCGCGCCCATTTCCGCCCGGAATTCCTCAACCGGCTGGACGAGATCATCCTGTTCCACCGGCTCGCCGCCGAGCATATGGCGCCGATCGTCGACATCCAGGTCGGCCGCGTCGCGAAGCTGCTCAAGGATCGCAAGATCACGCTCGACCTGACCGAGGCCGCCCGCGCCTGGCTGGGCCGGGTGGGCTATGATCCGGTCTATGGCGCAAGGCCGCTCAAGCGCGCCGTGCAGCGCTATTTGCAGGACCCGCTGGCCGACATGATCCTGCGCGGCGACGTGAAGGATGGGTCGACGGTGAAGATCGACGAGGGCGACGGGGCGCTGGCGCTTTCGGTGGGCTGATAGCCCGTTTTAGAATGCGCCTGACGCCGCATCGCGGCGCCGGCTCGCTCCCCTACCCGACCACCCAACGGCAGCATCCCATGGGTGGCCGGATGGGAGAGCGGTCCTAGCCTGCCAGGGTTCCGGCGATCCGCGGGATCGCTGGAGAACCAGGCGGAGGCAGCACCGCTTCAGAAATCGCTGTTCCGCGATTTCTCAAACAGCATCTGAGCCATGACAAAAAAAGGGCCGCTTCCCGAAGGAAGCGGCCCCGAATGGCTCAACTCTAACCCGAGTTAGAAATTGAAGCGAACGCCGGCGCGGTAGCTGCGGCCCAGAATGCCGTTGCCGCCCTGCACTGCGTTGTAGAAATGCGCGCCATAGGTGACCACATCGAGCGGCGGCAGCCGGTCGAACAGGTTCAGCGCGTTCATGTAGAAGGTGAACTTGTCGTTGACCTTGTAGCTCAGGTTCAGGTCGGCGGTGACATAGCTCTTCACGCGGCAGCCGACATAAGCCGGAGCCTGACCGCAATCGCTATAGGCATCGCCCTGATCCATCGCCGACAGATCGTAGCCGGACGTGTAGTTCACGGTGCCGGTCACATCCAGATTGTCGACCGAGATCGTGTTGCTCCAGTTGCCCCTCCACCGGAACGTACCGTTGCCGGCCGTCAGGTTGAAGTTGCCGAGCGTATCGACATAGGTCTCCCGGGTACCATCCGGGAAGGTCGTGCTGAGTTCGATCAACAGGCTGGCATTGAGGTTGGTGCGCCACCGCACGCCGCCGAAGTCGAGACCGCCGGTCAGCCCGAAATCGATACCTTCCGAGAAGATCTCATCCGAGTTGATCAGCTGCGACTGGACGAAGCCGATGCGCGGGCGACCGCCCGGCAGGTTGACGTCGGGCGCGTCCGGAATGACGGTGTAGCCCGCCGGGATCGGCTGACCGGCATAATAGGCCGCGATCGCCGGAGCGTTCGACGGCGAGGTGATCGCGCCGGTCTTCTTGATGTTGTAATAATCAACCGTGAACGTGAACTCGCGGATCGGCGAGAACTGGATACCGGCCGTGAAGCTGCGCGACTTTTCCGGCTTCAGATTCGGCGAGGCGAGCGTGGTCGACCCGATCGAATAGGCAGTCAGATAGGTCGGGCAGGCAGTCGCTGCCGTCGCATTGTCGGCGCAGGCTGCACCATATTGCGCGCGGAAGCTCGCCGGGATCGCGGTGACCGACTGCGAGACATAACCGGTCGTCGGCAGCGCGTTGGCTTCTGCGAAGCTCGGAATGCGGAAACCGCGCGACCACGTACCACGAAGCGTCAGCTGACGGAACGGCGTGAAGCGAACGCCCGCCTTCGGCGAGAAGTTGCTCTGGCCGCTCGAGTAGCTGTCGTAACGACCCGACAGATTGACATCGAGCATGTCGAACACCGGCGCCTGGATTTCGCCGAAGGCCGACTTGACGGTACGATTACCTTCGGTGCCGAACGCATTGATCGTGAAGTAGCGCTGCGTCGGGCCGTTGGAGTCCGGGTTCGCACTGGGCGCGTTCACGGCTTCGTAGAAGACCGAGGCGCCGACGCCGACCTGGACCGGACCGCCCGGCAGTTCGAACATCGACTTCGAAACGGTCACCTGCGCCTGATACAGATCGGACGATGCATCGGTGATGTTCACCGGCGTGACATACTCACGCAGCGCCGCCGAATTCTGGCTCGGATTGACGAAGTTGTACGTGCCGTCGGCAATGACGTTCAGCAGGTTCTGGATATAGACATAGCCATCCTGCTTGCGCTGCAGATCGGTATGCATCGCCGTCGCGTTGAAGTTATAGTCGAAGCCGTCACCAAGCGTGCCCGACAGGCCGAATGCGGCACGATACACGCGGCTGCGCGTCTCGTTATACATCCGCTCCTGGTTGCGACCGAGGATCTGCGCGGTCTGGCCAGATGCCGCAAACGGATTGTTGGGGTTCAGGGTGCCGTTGGCTGCGGTGCAGTTCACGCGCGCGGCGCAGACATAGACCGGCAGGGTGAGGATGGCCGAACCCGGCGCAAAGGTTGCCGCGCCCGACGAAGTCGAGAACTGCGGGTAGAGAATGCCGGTCGGCGCGTTGCCGCGGATGACACCCGTTGCACCGCTGTAGCTCGACGTGGTCTGCTGGAAGTTGACGGCGAGATAGGCTTCCGCAGTATCGCCGAGCTTCGTGGTGAAGCGAGCCGAGCCGCCGAAGCGCTCGATATCCGGCGTCACATTGCCATACTGGTAGGTCAGATCTTCCTGGCAGACGTTGCTCGTCGGGATCGTTGCGCTGGCGGCCAGGCTGGCAGCGTTCGGCGTGATCGACGGGCCTGCGTAGCAACCGCCCGCGGGGTTCAGGATCTGGTAACGGCCGGCAGTGCCCGGACGAACATAGAAGGTGCTACCAACCGACAGACCGTTAAGATTGCCGTTTGCGTCCAGACCGTTGAGGACACCGTTGGGGCCGCCGATGCTGCGCTGGTCGCTGATCGCGAACAGACCCGGCAGATCCTTATTCTTGACGCCTTCGCTGCGGTAGTAAAAGCCGCTGATATAGGCGTTGTAGCCCTTTTCATCGAGGTCGCCGGTGCCCGCGGTCAGCGTCAGGCGCTGGTTGGCACCGAAGCCACGCTCGGAGATGCCGGCCTCGGCGCGGCCCGAAACACCGCTGAACGCGCGCTTCGTGATGATGTTGACGACGCCGGCGATGGCGTCTGCGCCGTAGCTCGACGATGCGCCGTCGCGCAGCACTTCGATCCGGTCGACGACATCGTCGGGGATGGTGTTCAGATCGACGAAGTTACGCGAACCGTCATCGGCCAGCGGGTAATATGCTGCGCGCAGACCGTCGAACAGGACCAGCGTCGAGCTGGTCGAAAGACCACGCAGCGAAACTGCCGACGCGCCGCCAGCGAAAGCGCCATTGGCAGTGAAGGAGTTAGTCAGCGCCGGGCCGTTGTTCGACGACAGCAGCTGGATCGCGTCCTGCACGGTGTTGATGCCGCGCGAATCGAGATTTTCCTGGGTCACCGTGGTGACCGGCGAAATGCCGCTGTCGGCACCACGAAGCATCGAGCCGGTGACGACGATCGCGCCGTCATCGACCTTCTCCTCCTGAGTCGGCACAGTCGTTGCCGTCGAGCTCGCGTCTTGCGCCATTGCCGGCGCGGCAAACAGCGCGCCCGCGAGCACAAGGGCGGACAACGCCGTAGTGCCGCGCAGGTTGATCTGCGTGTTCTTCATGTTGATCCCTCTGTTAACCGGCCGTTTTACGGCCGGATTGTCTCCCCGCTTCACCACCCATTCGTGTGCAACTCACGTGTCGGGATGGCGAAGCTTGAACGGATCGTGAATTGGGACCCCCTCCCTGTAAACCGGGAAGGCCATGCTGCGCGCGCTTTCAACCGACCTGTAGCCAAAATGCCACAACCACGCGCAGAATATTGCGCAACAGTCTCGTTTCGTGTTTCTTTATGTTGCAGCGCGACACATTCGCGCCTCAATCGATAACGGGCATGGCTCCCGCAACGAGCAGCGGGTCGATCCGCGCATCGCGCCACTTGAGTCCCCAGTGGAGATGGGCGCCCTTGACGCGCCCCGTCAGCCCCACCGCGCCGATGGGCTGGCCGCGGCGCACATGCTCGCCGAGCTTCACGTCAATTCGCGACAGGTGCATGAAGGCACTGTTGAGCCCCGCACCATGATCGACCATCAGCAGATTCCCTTCCAATGTGAAGGGCTTGGCGGTCACCAGGGTTACCACGCCATCGGCGGGCGCGCGCACGATTGCGCCGACCGGCCGGGCGATATCGATGCCGGAATGATAGCCGCCGGGCTCCCCGCGATAGATTCGCTGCGATCCGAACAAGGTGGTGATTCGGCCGACCGCCGGCCAGAAGAACGGCATCTGGCGCCAGCCGCTCGCGTCGGTCTGCATTTTCCGCGCCGCATTGATCTGCGCAAGCTCAGGCGGACGCAGCCGATCATATTCCGGGAGCGGCACCGGATATTTCGGAAGTGTATCCAAACGTGAAATCGCCCAGCTACGTGGCGTGATCGCCAGCACCTGGCGCTGCTGCGTGCCGTCACCCAGCGTCGCCACCAGCACCGCGCTCGGACCATGATCGCGATCGAAGGCGATCAGGAACTTGCGGTCCGGCGCCACCGGCACCGGTTCCCCGTCCAGTGTGAGCATGCTCGTACCCTTGGGCGCGGTGCCGATCACGGCGCCGCCCTGGATCAGCTGGCCTTCGAGGACAAACGGAGCCGCGACATTGGGCGCGGGCGGGATCGGGGGGGCGGCAATCGCCTCGGCAACAGGTGCCCCGGGCAGCGCCGGAAGCTGGGCGCTGCCGAGCAGCACGAAGCCGAGAACGGCGGCGGGCAAGCGTGCAGCGAGACCCATCAGCCGCGCATCGCCTGCATCGCCAGCGCGGCGGAGGCATAGGGTTCCTGCCGTGCGACACTCCAGTAGCGCAGCATCTGCAGCGGCACCTTCTCGCCGCTGACCGCGCAAACGACATGATCGCCGGGTGTCAGCACGCGGAAGCCATTGGCCATGAAGTGGAGACGCGCCACGCGGTCAATCGGGTTCGACATCAGCATAGGCGCGGCATCCTCAAATTCGGCTCTACTTACAACAGGCTGGGCTGTTCGGGCTTAGGCGCATCATAGGTTTTGCCCGCCGGGCGCTCAACCCGGGCATCCACGGACCCATCGATGAAGTGGAGCGTCACCGCGCCCGCGCCGCGCGCGGCCTCGGCAGTGCCGATCACCTTCTTCGTCCCCCGCGCCTCGACCCAAGCATAGCCCTTTTCGAGCGGACGGTTGGGATGGACCAGGTCGAGATGCCGTCCGATCCCCTCCAGCCGCTGCTGCGCCGTCGCCAGCCGCTGCTCGAGCATCACCGGCCGCAGCCGCCCGGCCGAACGCTCCAGTTCGCCGCGAGCAACGACCACCCGCTGCTCGAGCCCGCGATCGAGCCGGTCGCCGATCGCGTCGAGCCGATGCTGCGCGGCACTCATCCGCTGGTCGAGCGTCGCCGGGCGCAACGCGCCGGCCGAGCGATCGAGCTGCCCGCGCGCCACCGTCACCCGCCGTTCCAGCGCGCGATCGAGCCGGCCGCCGAGATCGTCCATCTTCTGCCGCTGCGGGCCGAGCAGCGCATCGCGGCGCGGCAGCACGCGAACCAAAGCCGCCAGCCGTTCGCCGGCGCGCTCGTGATAGCGGCGCACGCAGCGTTCGGTGCGGTGCGCCAGCGTCGCGATGGTGTGGCGGACATCGGCGAGCACCGGCACCGCGATCTCGGCCGCCGCAGTCGGCGTCGGCGCGCGCAGATCGGCGGCATAGTCACACAGGCTGGTGTCGGTCTCGTGCCCCACCGCCGAGATCACCGGGATACGGCAGGCGGCGACCGCGCGCACCACCACTTCCTCGTTGAACGCCCAGAGATCCTCGATCGAGCCGCCACCGCGCGCCACGATCAGCAGATCGGGACGTGGTACCGCACTCCCCTCGCCCAGCGCATCGAAGCCGCGGATCGCATTGGCGACTTCCTGCGCCGCGCCGTCGCCCTGCACCTTTACCGGCCAGACCAGCACATGGCTGGGGAAGCGATCGGCCAGCCGGTGGAGAATGTCGCGGATCACTGCGCCGGTCGGCGAAGTGACCACGCCGATCACCTTGGGCATATAGGGCAGCGGCTGCTTGCGGGCGCGATCGAACAGCCCCTCGCCGGCCAGCTTGGCCTTGAGCTTTTCGAACAGCGCCATCAGCGCGCCTTCGCCGGCCAGCTCCATCCGCTCGATGACGATCTGGTATTTGGAGCGCCCCGGATAGATGGTCAGCTTGCCGGTGACGATAACCTCAAGCCCGTCCTGCGGCGCGAACGGGATCGCGCTGGCGGCACCGCGCCAGATCACGCCGTCGATCACCGCATCGGCATCCTTGAGCGCCAGATAGGCATGGCCCGACGCCGCCCGTTTCCAGCCCGAAATCTCGCCGCGCAGGCGGACATGGCCGAACTCGCCTTCGACCATCCGCTTCAGCGCCAAAGATAATTCGCTGACCGATAGCGCCGGTGCGTTGTCGCCCGCCACCTGCTCGGCTACGAGCCGCGCTGGTGTATCGAAGAAGGGGTCGCTCATGAATGTCCTGTTGCTCGGCTCGGGCGGCCGCGAACATGCTCTGGCATGGAAGCTCGCACAATCGCCGCTGCTCGAACGGCTCTACGCCGCCCCGGGCAATCCGGGAATAGCCGAGCATGCCGAAATCGTCGACATTGCGGTGAACGACCACCGCGCCGTGATCGATTTCTGCCTTCGCCACTCGATCGGCTTCGTCGTGATCGGGCCCGAGGCGCCGCTGGTCGCCGGCCTGGGCGACAATCTGCGCACCATGGGCATCGCCGTGTTCGGCCCGAACAAGCTGCCGGCGCAGCTCGAAGGCTCGAAGGGCTTCACCAAGGACCTGTGCGCCCGCGAGAACATCCCGACCGCCGGCTATGTCCGCTGCGAGAGCCGCGACGGCGCGCTCGCGTCGCTTGAGGATTTCGGGCTGCCGGTGGTGATCAAGGCCGATGGCCTGGCCGCGGGCAAGGGCGTCACCGTCGCCTTCACCCAGGAGGAAGCCGAAGGCGCGATCCGCGCGATCTTCGCCGATGCCGGCGCCAGCGTGGTGATCGAGGAATTCCTGGAAGGCGAGGAAGCCAGCCTGTTCGTGCTGACCGATGGCGAGGCCTATGTCTCGTTCGGATCGGCGCAGGACCACAAGCGCGTCGGCGACGGCGATACCGGCCCCAACACCGGCGGCATGGGCGCCTATAGCCCCGCCCCGGTGCTCACGCCCGAACTGGAAGCCCAGGCGATCGACGAGATCGTCCGCCCCACGATCGAGGCGCTGGCGCGGATGGGCGCGCCCTATTCGGGCGTGCTCTATGCCGGGCTAATGCTGACCGCGACCGGCCCAAAGCTGATCGAGTACAACGCCCGCTTCGGCGATCCCGAATGCCAGGTGCTGATGCTGCGCTTCACCGGCGACCTGCTTGCATTGATGCTGGCAGTCGCCAAGGGCGAGCTTGCCAGCCAGCCGGCGCCGACCTTCGCGGACAAGACCGCGCTCACCGTGGTGATGGCCGCCAATGGCTATCCCGGCACGCCCGAGACCGGCGGCGCGATCGCCGGCATCGACAAGGCCGAAGCAACCGGCGCCAAGGTGTTCCACGCCGGCACCCGGATGGACGGCGACACGCTGGTCGCCAGCGGCGGCCGCGTGCTCAACGTGACCGCGCTCGGCGACACCGTGAAGGACGCGCAAGCGGCGGCCTATGCCGCGGTCGATGCGATCGACTTTCCCACCGGTTTCTGCCGCCGCGACATCGGCTGGCGGGAGATCGCCCGCGAGGGCTGAAGATATCGGCTTTGAATTCCCCTCCCTGCAAGGGAGGGGCAAGGGGTGGGTTAGAAAAGGTCGGGCTCGATGCCCGGCCTTTTCTTTATTCGCCCGCCGACCAGCTGGGCTCGCTGCGCTCGAAACCCACCCCCACCCCCTTTTGCAGGGAGGGGAGAAGAAGCCCTATCGCTCAGGAATCCGGAAAAGCGTTATGGCCTTCGCTGAGCAGGCGCACTGCCGCATCCCAATCGGAGAAGCCCCAATCGGCCGGGTTCTCCACCCCGACCACAGAATCACCCAGCCCACGGAAGAAATCCTCCAGCACGATCGGGCAGCGATGCTCCGCCGAATAGAACAGGCGGATCTTGCTGCGCGCGCCTTGGTTGCCGTCAGGCAGCACCACACCGAGCCGGCCCGAGCCCATCCGCACCAGCGTTCCCGTCGGCCCCACGCCGATGCTGCGGCAGAAGTGGAACAGCAGTTGTGGATCGAAATGGCCGGCCCAGCCGAACATCTCGGTCACGGCGCGCACCGGGGTCCAGCGATCCTTGTAGGCGCGGTCCGACGTCAGTGCGTCGAACACATCGCAGATTGCGCCCATCCGCGCGGCCAGGCTGATCTCCGCGCCCTTCAGTCCATAGGGATAGCCGCTGCCATCCATCTTCTCATGATGCGCCAGGCACACGTCGAGCGCTTCCGGGTTGATCCCCTCGGCCTCGCGCAGCATCGCGTGGCCAGCGACGGGGTGCTGCTTGATCAGCGCGAACTCGACCGCATCGAGCCGGCCCGGCTTGTTGAGCACTTCGGCGGGGATACTCATCTTGCCGACATCGTGAAGCAGCCCGGCCAGCCCCATGGCGCGCACCGCTTCATCGTCCAGCCCGATCGTCCGGGCCAGGTTGACCATCAGCCCGCAGACCGAAACCGAATGGAGATAGGTATATTCGTCCTTGGACTTGAGCCGGGCGATATCGACGAACATGCCCGGATTGCGTGCCACGCAATCGGCGATCTCCATCACCACTTCGGCCGCCTCACGTGCGTCGATCGGCAGTCCGCCCGCGGCACTCTCATAAATGCCTCGCGCCACGCCATGCGCCCGGGCGATCGTTCCGCGAACCTGTTCGCGATCGGCCTTGCCAGGTTCGGGCGAAGTAATCGGTGGGGGCGGAGGAGGTGGAGGGGCATGGCGCCTGCCCCGCCTGTCCGGGCCGATGCCGCGGCTGAGATCGATCACCACCGCTGTCACTTCGGAGGTTCGGAGCAGGTCCAGATCGGCCTGTCGATCGAGCAGGAATCGCGTGCGCCAGAAGGGATGCTTCAGCCACGAGCCTTCAAACCCGTGGATGAACATTCCTAGCTTTACCTGGCTGGGCGATATCCGTTGAAGCAATTCGATCTCACATTCTCGATCATATTTTAGGACGGATTCCCCAACGTAAGGCGCCAAGGGGCGCAAACAGCGGCACAATTCCGCGGAATTTACACAAATCCAAATGTAACAATATACCATCGCGTTCATCTGGCGCTCATCTCGAAAACGCGACATTCTGCCGTACAGGCGCAGCGACTCGCGCGCCGCACTCTGAAGGGGAGAGTTGCCATGTCGCGTGCCGCACTGCTGATCGGTTGTTCCGCCCTGCTTACCACTTCCGCCGCGCCGCCCTTGCCCAAGGTGGGGCCCGTCGCCGCCAAACAGGATCGCCATTCGCCCGTCCGCTGCGTGAAGGACCGCGAGGATCGGGAGTACCGCAGCCAGCCAGTGCCCCTAGGCTACGCCCCGCCACCAACCCCAACCTGGACGCCTACGCCCGAGCCGATGCCCATGCCAGCGCCGCCCGCGCCGCCGGCACCACCCTCGCCGCCGCCCTCCGATGCGGTTGCGGTCACGGCACAGAAGCGCGTCGCCAGCGGGTTCATGCCCGGTGCGCCCACCGCCCTCACCAGGATCGCGCCCCAGCCCTATGGCGCACCCGGCAATACGGAGCGCTATGACGGCAAGGCCGTCGCCTCGATCCAGTCGGTCGCCGAGCAGCCCGTCTCCACCTTCTCGATCGATGTCGATACCGGTGCTTATTCCAATGTCCGCCGCTTCCTGACCAAAGGCCAGGACGTGCCCGCCGATGCGGTGCGCACCGAGGAGATGATCAACTATTTCCGCTATGATTATCCGCGCCCGGCATCGAAGGACGTGCCGTTCAGCGTGACCACCGACGTCTCGACCACGCCGTGGAATGCCGAGACCCGCCTGCTGCGCATCGGCCTGCGCGGCTATGATGTCGATGCAAAGGGCCGCCCGCCCGCCAATCTGATCTTCCTCGTCGATGTCTCGGGATCGATGGAGGACAATGACAAGCTGCCTCTGGTCAAGAAGGCACTCAGCCAGCTCGCCGACCAGCTCACTCCGCGCGATCGGGTGTCGATCATCGTCTATGCCGGTGCCGCGGGCATGGTACTCGAGCCGACCAACAAGAAGGAATATGTGAAGGCCGCGCTCGATTGCCTCTCGGCCGGCGGCTCCACCGCTGGCGGAGCGGGCATCCAGCTCGCTTATTCGACCGCGCGCGCCACCTTCGTGCAGGGCGGGATCAACCGCATCTTCCTCGCCACCGACGGCGATTTCAATGTCGGCATCAACGACAAGAAAGCGCTCGAGGCGCTGGTCAAGAAGAACCGCGACGACGGCATCACGCTGACCACGCTCGGTTTCGGCACGGGCAATTACAATGAAGCGATGATGGAGCGCATCGCCGATGTCGGCAACGGCAACTATGCCTATATCGACAGCGCGATGGAGGCGAGCAAAGTGCTCGACGACGAGCTCTCCGCCACGTTGTTCACCATCGCCAAGGACGTGAAGGTCCAGGTCGAGTTCAATCCCGCCCAGGTGAAGCAATACCGCCTGATCGGCTATGAGAACCGCGCGCTGGCCGAGGAGGATTTCAACAACGATACCGTCGATGCAGGCGATATCGGCGCCGGGCATCAGGTGACTGCGCTTTACGAAGTCGTCCCCGCCAATGCCCAGGGCTGGACTTCGGAGCGCCGCTACGATGCCAATCGCCCAGCCCCGGCCGCCTCGACCGGCAGCGAGATGGCCTTCGTCAAACTGCGCTACAAGATCCCCGGCAACGAAACCTCAAAGCTGATCGAGCGCGCGGTGCCGGCCAGCCTGATGCAGAGCGCGCGTGCGCCGAGCGGCGACATGGCCTTTATCACCTCGGTCGCCGCTTTCGGCCAGCATCTGCGCGGCGACAAATATCTCAACGGCTATAGCTACACCCAGATCGGCGCGCTGGCGCCGGCCTCCAGCAATTACTGGCGGGCCGAGTTCACCCGGTTGGTGAAGCTTGCCGATTCGGGACAGTCAAAGTCGGGATCAAGCGACTAGCTTGTCGCGCTGCGCTGCACCACGTTATGCATGGGGCCGGAATCGTAACCATGCATGACGGGACAGCGCAGATGGACAGCACGCAGCCGCTCTATGACGGAGCCCCGGTCTGGTTGACCCTACCCTTCGCGGCAATCGCGGTGGGCGTGGTCTTCGCACTGTTCATCCTGATCTTCGGCGCCCGCCTCGCCTCGCGCCGCAACAAGGCACGCGCAGAGATCGAGGAATTCAACGAGGAATATCGCGAGGACGCCGAGGTCCGGCCGATCACGCCGCCGGTCGCCCCGCCGCCTCCGCCCCTCGCCGAAGCACCGGTCGTGCCGCCGGCACCGGCGCCCGTTGCTGAAGCGCCTGCTCCGGTTGCCGAGCCGGAACCTGCTCCCGCACCTGAACCGGTCGCCGAAATCGTCCCGATGCCGCCCGCGCCGGTGGTAGAGGAAGCGCCCGCCCCTGAACCGCTTGCAGACGAGCCGATCGCCGCAGCGGCACCGCTTGAGACTTCCCCCGCTTCACTGGCCGCCGATATTGCCGAGCCCGCACCTGCGCCCGCCGCTCCGGCAGCAGACGACCTCACCCGCATGAAGGGCGTCGGCCCGCGTCTGGGCCAGAAGCTCAACAGCGTCGGCATCACCAGCTTCGCCCAGCTCGCCGCGCTCACCCCGGAGGAAGCCAGCGCGCTCGACGCCAAGCTCGGCGACTTCCAGGGCCGCATGCACCGCGACCGCTGGATCGAGCAGGCCGGTTTCCTTGCCAAGGACGACATCGCCGGCTTCGAAGGCGTGTTCGGGAAGCTCTGAATTCCCCTCCCTGCAAGGGAGGGACAAGGAGTGGGCTAGAAAAGGTCGGGCTCGATGCCCGGCCTTTTCTTTTTCCGGACGGCCGAGCCTAGCTCGCTGCGCTAGCAAGACACCGCGCCAGCCTCAACCGGCGCAGCATCCGCCGTTCACTTCTCCGCCGGCTCCACCAGCAGCTTGTCGATCTTGCGGCCGTCCATATCGACGATCTCGAAGCGCCAGCCCTGCGTGATGAAGCTCTCGCCCTCGGTCGGCAGATGCTTGAGCACCGCCAGCGCCAGGCCAGCGACGGTGGCGTAATCGCGGTCCTCATCCAGATCGAGGCCGAGCTTCTCGGCCAGCGTATCCGCCGGCATCTGGCCCGATACGAGCAGCGAGCCATCCTCGCGGGTCACGATATTCGGGTTGTCGCCCGGCACCGTGTCCGATGCCAGCTCGCCCGCGATCGCCGCGAGCAGGTTGGCCGGGGTGACGATGCCTTCGAAATGGCCATATTCGTCATGCACCAGTCCCATCGGCACTTCGGCGCGGCGGAGCGCACCCAGCGCGTCCATCGCGTCGACGGTGTCGGGCAGGATCGGCGCCTCGCGCATCAGCTTGCGCAGATCGAGCGCCTCACCGCGGAACAGCGCAGCGGCGATGTCACGCGCCTGAACCACGCCGATCACCGTATCGACCGAGCCTTCGGCCACCGGCAGGCGGGTGTGCGGGGTGAGCAGCAGCGCCTCGCGGATGCCGTCGGCATCGAGATTCACATCGACCCAATCGACATCGGTGCGCGGCGTCATCACTTCGCGGACCGGACGATCGGCAAGGCGGACGACGCTCGAGATGATCGAACGCTCATGTTCCTCGATCACGCCCGACTTGCTCGCCTCGGCCACTAGCAGGTGCAGTTCCTCGGCAGTGACCCGGTTCTCCGATTCGCGGTTAAACCCGAGCAGGCGGAAGATCAGCTTGGTGGTCGAATCGAGCAGCCAGACCACCGGCGCGGTCAGGCGGCTGACCCACAGCAGCGGCACCGACACCAAAGCCGCGATCGGTTCGGGCGAGCGCAGCGCGAACTGCTTGGGCACCAGCTCACCGGCCACCAGCGAGCCGAAGGTGGTGAGGCCGATGACGATCGAGATGCCAAGCGTCTGGGCGAGCTCCTTGCCCACCCCGAGCAGCTCGATCCGCTGTGCGGTCGGCTCACCCAGGCTGGCGCCCGAATAGGCACCCGCGACGATGCCGATCAGCGTGATGCCGATCTGCACGGTGGAGAGAAACTTGCCGGGATCGGCGGCGAGCTGGATCGCGGTGCGGGCGCCCGCACCGCTGCGCCCAGCCCGGGCCATGGCCTCCAGCCGCGCGGTGCGCGACGAGACGATTGCGAGTTCCGACATCGAAAAGAGGCCGTTGAGAACGATCAGCGCGAAGATGATCGCTACGTCTATCCAGGGGAAAGGCGCTAACATGGTGTAGCGCCTTCATATCCGCAGATGGTGCCATGCGGCAACCGGTGTTGCATCCGCGCAATGAAATGTCAGGATCAGCCGCGTCGTTCGCGGAAGAAATCGCGCAGGATCTCGCCGGCTTCGGCCTCGCCGATACCGGGATAGAGTTCGGGATGATGATGGCAGGTCGGCTGGCTGAAGAAGCGCGGGCCATGCTCCACCGCGCCGCCCTTGGGATCGCTCGCACCATAATAGACCCGGGCGATTCGGGCATGCGCGATCGCCCCGGCGCACATCGCACAGGGCTCCAGCGTTATCCACAGGTCGCAATCTTCCAGCCGCTCGCGGCCCAGCTTCTCGGCGGCGGCGCGAATCACCCGCATCTCGGCATGGGCCGTGGGGTCGTGGAGCGTGCGCGGCGCATTGGCGGCGGTGGCGATCACCTTGCCGTCGTGCACCAGCACCGCCCCCACCGGCACCTCACCCGCTTCGCCGGCCGCACGGGCGGCATCGAGCGCCAGGCGCATCGGTTCGGGGAGTGGGAACATGGGGAACAAATAGCGTGCCCCTGGCGCCTCGTCACCAATGGCTTCTTCTTAGTTCTTACCCCGGCGGCGAAGGCCGGAGCCCAGACTAAACAATTCGCAGCGAAGCCGCGCCTATGGCGCGTAACTTTCAAGCCTGAGCCCCGTCCTTCGCGGGGTGAAATCAGGCTGCAGCAGGCGCCGAGGGGCTACGCATTCGCGAATCGCGCAGCACGCTCCACAGCGCGAACGCGACGCCGGGCAGGAATCCCAGCACCGTCAGCCCGCATGCAATCCAGAAGTCACGCCCCGCACCGCGCGTCAGATAGACGCCCAGCGGGGGCAGCAGCACTGCCGCCACGATCGGTCCCGGGCGCGCCGCCATCACTTCGCAGCAGGCGTCGGCGTAGCGCCGGCCTGCTTCACTTCGATGGTGGGCAAGGTGACCGTGGTGTTCTTCATTTCTACCGTCGGGACTGCAACGGTCGTATTGGTGCTGCCGATCCCCACCGAGCCCGTTTCGGCCTTGAATTTGGGCAGCTGGCCGCCCTTTGCGTCAAAGCTGATGGTCGGCAGGCTCGCGCCCTGCTGCTGCTCGATCCGCAGCATGCCTAAGGACATCATCGCCACGACTGCCAGCGCGATCACCCCGATCAGCACGAGAATTCCACGCATCGCCTAATCTCCCCAGAATGCATTGCCAGAACTTGGTCCGGTTGCGTAATCAACGCCGCATCAACCATGACGGTTGCATGGGTACCGGGCCTTTATCGCGCGAATCGGTTGACGCTCCGTCCCATTGCGGTTATTCGCGCCGCCTTTCCGGCCGTGGTTCGCCAGGGCTCAAACCAGGATATCAAGCGATGTCGCGCATTTGCGAGCTGACCGGCAAGGGCCGGCAGGTGGGTAACAACGTTTCCCACGCCAACAACAAGACCAAGCGTACGTTCCTGCCGAACCTGCAGAACGTGACGCTGATCAGCGATTCGCTGGGCCGCGGCGTGCGCCTGCGCGTTTCGACGCATGGCCTGCGTTCGGTCGAGCACAATGGTGGCCTCGACAACTGGCTGCTCAAGACCAGCGACGACGATCTCTCGCTGCGTGCCCGTCGCCTGAAGCGCGAAGTGCGCAAGGCGTCGGCCGAGAAGACCGCGGCCTAACAGCCCGTTTCTTCGATGGCTCAATGCGAGCCCGTTCTCCACGCGGAGAGCGGGTTTTTCGCATGTCTAAAGCATGTCGGCGTAGCGGAATTGGTAACGCATCACGATCGGTGATCCCGGGAACGGGCTGCAGGGTTCGAGCCCCTGCCGCCGGCAACCCTGCTCAGCGTTTCGCGAACTCGATTCGGAACTTGAGCAGCAGCGACCATTCCCAGAATTGCTGGTTGTCGTCCGAAGCGATCCACAGGATCGTGTCGTCGCCCTCCCGGGTCACCGCCAGCGCCTCATAATTGTCGTGGAGCAGCGGCGCGGCCAGCGTCGCGATCTCGGTGCCGCGCAGCACCGCGCCGGGGCGGATCTCGCGCGGATCGATCAGGGTAAGCTTGGCGGTGAACAACCCGGGCACCGAGAAACGCCGGTTGAGCACGATCAGCCTGCCGTCGGGCAGCTGCGCCGCGTCGCTGGGGTCGTGCTGCTCGTCGGGCGGCATATAGACGAAGCGGATCGGCTTGATATCGGGCGTGGTCGGATCGCCGGGGAACAACAGCCCCTCGCGCCCGATCCGGCTGCCCTTGGGCCGCGAGGTCTCGCCGATCGCCAGAAAGTGTCCGTCATGCAGGCGCACCAGCGATTCCGGACCACCGTTCGACGACCAGTCACGCATCGCCGCCGGACGGGCGCTGCGCTCCGCTCGGGTGAGGTCCGCATTGTAGCGCCAGATCGCATTATATTGTTCGAAGCCGACCCAGACCTTGCCGGTAACGGGATCGCTGGTCATCGATTCCGTATCGCGATCGCGTTTGAGCCAGCCGCTGCCCGGACCTGCCGGCAAATCACCGAACTGGACGTTCCGCGGCTGCCAGTCCTTGCCCATGCGGAAGCGGATGAAGGTGCCGCCATCGCTCAGCAGCGTGAAATCGTCACCGACGATCCGCATCGACGAAAAGCCGCCAAAGGCAAGCTCCGGACTCTTGAGCCGGATGCCACCGAGATAAGTCAGCGCGCCCACCCGGGTCCGGGTCGGATCGTGCAGATCGAGCGGAACGCGCTCCACGCTCATCCGGGGCGCCTTGCCGAACAGGTCGCGCCCGTCGCGCCCCGATGCGGAAAGCAGCAGGATGAAAGCCAGTGAGAACAGGAAGATCGCGAAACGCAGCATCGCCCCGCTCATAGCGGCTGGGCGCGGGAGAACCAGTGCCGGAAAGATGAACGCCGGATGACTGACACGTTCAGCAGAAAATAAAGGGAACTGCGCTATCTCTCATGTGTTCTTGCAACAGAACGGATTTCCCTCGGGTAGCGTATCGAGGGCTGAGGGCCGCCCCAAGGGGCGGCCCTCGTCGTTTCAGTACATGTGCTGACCGCCGTTGATCGACAGCGTCGATCCGGTGACGAAGCCGGCCTCGTCCGAGCAGAGGAAGGCCACGCCGCGCGCGATCTCGTGCGCCTGGCCCAAGCGGCCGACCGGGATTTTGGCGACGATCTTCTCAAGCACTTCGGGCGGCACCGCGGCGACCATGTCGGTATCGATATAGCCCGGCGCGATCGCGTTGACCGTTACGCCGAAGCGCGCGCCTTCCTGCGAAAGCGCCTTGGTGAAGCCGTGGATGCCCGACTTGGCGGCGGCATAATTGACCTGGCCGTACTGGCCGGCCTGACCGTTGATCGAACCGATATTGACGATGCGGCCCCATTTCCGATCGCGCATGCCGGGGAACACCGCATGCGCCATGTTGAAGCAGCCGCCCAGATTGACGCGAATCACGTCTTCCCACATTTCGCGGCCCATCTTGAGGATGGTGCCGTCGCGGGTGATGCCGGCATTGTTGACCACCACATCGACCGGACCCAGCTCGGCTTCGACCTTGGCCACGCCCTCATGGCAGGCGTCGTAATCGCCCACGTCCCACTTGTACGATGCGATGCCGGTGCGCTCGGTAAAGGCCTGGGCCTTTTCCTCATTGCCCGCATAGTTGGCGGCAACGGTCATTCCGGCTTCCTTGAGGGCCAGGCTGATCGCCTCGCCAATGCCGCGGGTGCCGCCCGTCACAATCGCTACGCGTGCCATCCTTGTCCTCTCCAATTACCGGGGTTTGGCGAGACGCTAGGCAGGCTGGCTCCAGCCCGCAAGCTCCTCGCTCAAAATTGTACGCAACATCGCCATGCCGCCTTCGCTGTCGTTGAGACAGGGGAGATAGGCGAAATGGGTGCCGCCTGCGCCGAGGAACGTCTCGCGTCCGCGGATCGCCAGTTCCTCGAGCGTTTCGAGGCAGTCCGCCGAGAAGCCCGGCGCCAGGATCGCGACCTGCTTCATGCCCTTGCCCGGCAGCGCCGCCAGCGTCGCATCGGTTGCCGGTTCGAGCCATTTCGCCCGGCCGAAGCGCGACTGGAAGGTGATGACCAGTTCGCGGCCAAGCGCCTCGCTCAGCAGCCGCGCGGTCTTCTGGCAGTGGCAATGATAGGGATCGCCGAGTTCCAGCGTCCGCGCCGGCATGCCGTGGAAACTGGCAAGGATCGCATCGGGCTCGAAATCGAGCTGCGACAGGCTTGCCTCCACCGAAGCCTTGAGTGCAGCGATATAGGCGGGATGATCATGATAGGGCGGCAGTGTGCGGAGCGCCGGCTGCCAGCGCATCGCTGCCAGCGCCTCGAACGCCTTGTCATTGGCGGTCGCGGTCGTCGCCCCGCAATATTGGGGATAGAGCGGCGCGATCAGGATGCGCTCGGCCCCCTGCCCCTTGAGCGCCGCGATCCGATCGCCGATCGCCGGCTTGCCATAGCGCATCGCATAATCGACCAGCACCTGCTCGCCCCATGCGCCCTGCAGTGCCCGGGCCTGTGCTTTGGTGATCGCAGCCAGCGGCGAGCCGTCCTCGCGCCACACCTGGCTATAGGCATGCGCCGATTTCTTTGGCCGGGTGCGCAGGATGATCCCGCGCAGGATCGGCTGCCAGACGAGCGGCGGGATCTCGACGACCCGGCGATCGGACAGGAACTCGCCGAGATAGCGCCGCACCGACGGCGCATCGGGCGCATCCGGCGTGCCGAGATTGACCAGCAGCACGCCGATCTTGCCGGTGGAAACGGGAGGATGGTCTTGGGGAAGCGTCATTCAGCGTCCGAAAGAAGGGGTAGCACGCGGAAGCGCACGCCGCTTGCCGATTGCAGGGCATTGGCGATGGCGGGGGCGACCGGCGGCACCGCCAGCTCGCTCACCCCGCCCGGATCGGCACCGTTGCGCAGGATTTCCACAGTGATGTCCGGCGCGTCCGCCAGCGTCGGCAGGCCAAGCTCGGACAGGTCGCGCACATCGGCGACATTCTCGGTGAAGCCCGTCGATCCCGCGATCGCCGCCGCCATGCCGAACAACAATCCGCCTTCGATCTGCTGGGTGACGAGGTCCGGGTTGACCACCCGCCCGCAATCCACGGCCGCGACCAGCCGCTCGACCTTGACCTTGCGCCCTTCGAGCCGCGCCTCGGCCATCACGGCGATATAGGAGCCGCGAAACGCATGGCAGGCGATGCCCTGGCCGCTGCCGGGCTGCCCGCCCTGCCAGCCGCCGAGCTGCGCGGCGGTCTGCAGGCAGCGGGCAAGCCGCGTCTCGCCGCCCAGCATCGCCATGCGGAACGACACCGCGTCCTGCTCGGCGACATGCGCCAGCTCGTCCATGAAGCTCTCGGTGAAAAAGCAGGTGTAGCTATGCGCGCCCGAGCGCCAATAGCCGGTCGGCACCCCGATATCGGCCGGGTGATGATCCACCGCATAATTGAGGATGCCATAGCTCGGCGTCGCTCCCGCCACTGCCGAGGGATCGCCCTTGCCGGGCAAGGCGAGCGACGCCTGCACCACCGGATCGCTGCCGAGCAGCCGCGTCGCCAGCTCACGCCCGGTCTCGGGCGCGGCGATCTTGGCGAGCAGACCGGTCACCTGCCCCTTGGGATTGAGCTTGCCGGTCATCCGCCCGATCGCCGGCGGGCGATAGCGGTCGTGCCGCATATCCTCGCCGCGCGGCCAGGTGAGCTGCACCGGGCGGCCGACGCTCTGGCTGAGCAGCGCTGCCTGCGCCGCCACCTCATGCTCCAGCTTGGCGCCGAACGACCCACCCGCCATCGTCGCATGCACGGTCACCGAGCCTTCGGCGATGCCCACCGCCCGCGCCGCCGCGGTTCGTGCCAGCCCCGGCGCCTGGGTCGGCAGCCAGATCGACAGCAGCCCGTCATGATAATGGGCAGTGCAGGTCATCGGCTCGAGCGCGGCATGGAGCGCGACATCGACGCGATATTCGGCCGACACCACCTTGGCCCCGCGGAAATCCGCCGCCAGATCGCCCGCCGCATCGATGCGCGCGCCATCGGCATCGAGCGCGGCGCTCAGCGCTTCGGCGATCGAATCATTGTTGATCACTGCCTCAGGCGTCTTGAAGCGCGGGCGCATCGCGTCGATCGCCTTCTCCGCCGCCCAGCCATTATTGGCAATCGTCGCAACCCAGTCCTTCGTCGTAACGATCGACAGCATGCCGGGCACCTTGTTGGCCGCCGCGCGATCGAGCTTCACCAGCTCGGTCTCGCCGATCGGCCCCATCCGGATCGACGCGAACACCATGTTCGGCAGGCGGACATCGGCAGCATAGACCAGGCTGCCATCGACCTTGGCCGGCACGTCGAGCCGGGGCAGCGACTGGCCGAACAACCGATTGGCCTCGCCGGTGCGCAACGGCACGTCGCCGGGCACGCTTTCCGCCGCCGCTTCCGCCGCCAGCGCACCGAAGCCGAGCTTCGAATTGCCGTGGACCACCTGGCCGCCGACGGTGTCGCAGCTCTGCCAGTCGGTATTCCAGCGCCGCGCCGCCGCCTTGCACAGCAGCACCCGCGCGGTCGCCCCGGCATGGCGCAACTGGTCCTCGAAGCTGCGGATCGATGTCGAGCAGCCGGTGAGCATCAGCCCGGTGCGCGAGGCATGGGTGCGGCGCAGCTGCTCAGGCAGGCCACCCAGCGCGAGCTCGAACAATTCCTCGGCGGCCAGCGGATTGGCATAGAGCGGGTTGAGCGGCGCCGGCTCGACCCCGACCAGCTTCCAGTCCGCGCCCAGCTCGTCGGCGATGATCTGCGGCATGGCGGTGAACACGCCCTGCCCTTCCTCGCATTGCGGCACCGCAACCGAGACATGCCCGTCCGTGCCGATCTTGATCCACGCCCCGAACAGGCTCTCGCCCGGTGCGGCGGTGAGATTGGGAAGATAGGTGCGCGGCCATACCGCCCAGGCGACCACCAGCCCCACGCCCACGCCGCCACCAATCAGCAGCGTGCGCCGATCCAGCTTCTGGAGCTTGCCGAAATCGACCTTCATCCCATGCCGTCTATCGCGCGCACCCGAAACTGTCACCCCGAACCACAGATGCACTTGGGTTTGCACCAAGCCTGTTCTATCGGGGCGCTACACCCGGAGGGACTGATTGTGCTGATTTCCACCCTGGCCGCCGCCGCGGCCGATCATATCCACTTCGCGGACCTCGGCCTGAAGAAGGTCGCGCTCGATCTCGGCTTCTTCCAGATCAAATGGTATTCGCTGGCCTATATCGCCGGCATTCTGGTCGGCTGGTGGTATCTGCTCCGGCTGATCCGCGAGCCCGGCGCGCCGATGAGCAAGAAGCACGCGGACGACCTCGTCTTCTACGCGACGCTCGGCATCATCGTGGGCGGCCGCCTTGGCTATGTGCTGTTCTACGGGCTGGATCGGTTCCTTGAGCGCCCGCTCGACATCCTCAAGCTGTGGGACGGCGGCATGTCCTTCCATGGCGGCGTGATCGGCACCACGCTGGCGATCATCCTGATGTGCCGCCAGCAGGGGCTGAACTGGCTGCGCGTCCATGACTATGTCGCCTGCTGCGCACCCTTCGGCCTGTTCTTCGGCCGCCTCGCCAATTTCGTGAACGGTGAGCTGTGGGGCAAGCCGGCGGACCTGCCCTGGGCGATGGTCTTCCCCGGCGCCGGCCCGCTCGCCCGCCATCCGAGCCAGCTCTATGAGGCGCTGCTCGAGGGCCTGCTCCTTGCCGCCATCCTGGCCTATGCCTTCTGGCGCACCAAGGCGCGCTACGAGCCGGGCAAGCTCGTCGGCATCTTCCTGCTCGGCTATGGCTGCTTCCGCTTCTTCGTGGAGTATTTCCGCGAGCCGGATGCGCAGTTCGCCGGTACGGTCTTCGAGCATGTCATCCATATGGGCCAGGTGCTGTGCCTGCCGATGATCGTCGGCGGCATCTATCTGATCGTTACCGCCAAGGGCCGCCGCCAGCGCGTCGAGCCCACCCTTGGCACGGAGAGCGTAGCCTGAGCGAGAACCCTCTCGACGCGCCCGCAGGGGAACGCGCGGCCAACGCCGCCGAGCCCCTGCTTGCCGAGCGGCTGGCCCGCGCCATCACCATGGCCGGGCCGATCCCGTTGTCGCAGTTCATGGGCGCCGCCAACGCGCATTATTACGCCACCCGCGATCCGCTGGGCGCACGCGGCGACTTCACCACCGCGCCCGAAGTGAGCCAGATGTTCGGCGAGCTGATCGGCCTGTGGATCGCCGATATCTGGCAGCGCGCCGAGCAACCGCCAATCCGCTATGTCGAGCTGGGCCCGGGCCGCGGCACGCTGGCGGCAGACGCGCTGCGGGCGATGTCGCGCATCGGCCTCACCCCGCCGGTCGATTTCGTCGAGACCAGCCCGACGCTCCGCACCGCCCAAGCCGAGCGCGTGCCGGGTGCCGAATTCCATCTCGATCTGGTCGGCCTGCCCGATGATGCGCCACTGGTCTTCGTCGCCAACGAGTTTTTCGACGCGCTGCCGATCCGCCAGCTGATCGCCACGCAGGAAGGCTGGCGCGAGCGGCTGGTCGCCTGCCAGGACACGTTGTTCCTGCCGATCCCCGGTGACCGCGGCTTCGACATGATCATCCCGCGCGACTACAAGGACGCCGCGCCCGGCTCGATCATGGAGACTTCGCCCGCCAGCGTCGCGGTGCTGCGCCAGCTCGCCAAGCGGCTGACCGATCAGGGGGGGGCGGCGCTGATCATCGACTATGGCTATATGGGCCCGGCGCTGGGCGACACGCTCCAGGCAGTGAAGGGCCATGCCTATGCCAACCCCTTCGACACGCCCGGCGAAGCGGACCTGACCGCCCATGTCGATTTCGCCACGCTGAGCGCCGCCGCCTATGCCGAGGGTCTGGTCGTCCATGGACCGGTCACCCAGGGCGAGTTCCTCACCCGTCTCGGCATCAACGAGCGCACCGCCAGCCTGTCGCTCGCTTCGCCCGATCGCGCCGGCCAGCTTGCCGTGGATCGTGAGCGGCTGACCGATCCCGAGCAGATGGGCGAGCTGTTCAAGGTGGTCGCGATCACTGCGCCGGGCTGGCCGGTGCCGGCAGGGTTCGGCGAATGATCACCCGCGACGCCACCCCCGCCGACCTGCCCGCGATCGACGCGCTGTTCCGGGTGAGCTTCACCGCGACCTTCGGCCATCTCTACACGCCGGAGAACCTCGCCGCCTTCTTCGCCGGATTCACGCCCGAGGCATGGGCCGAGGAGTTCGCCCAGCCCGATCTGCGCTTCCGCCTGGCCGAGGACGAACAGGGCCTGGCCGGCTTCGCCAAGACCAGCGCACTCACCCTGCCGGCAACGGTAACCTCGCGCCCGCATGAACTCCGCCAGCTCTATCTCGACGAGCGCGCCAAGGGCAGCGGCGCCGCACAGGCGCTGCTCGAATGGGCCTTGGAAGAGGGCCGTTCGCGCGGCGCCGACGAGCTCTGGCTGTCGGTCTATATCGACAACCACCGGGCGAAGCGCTTCTACGAGAAGAACGGCTTCGAGGATCGCGGTCCCTATATCTTCCTGGTCGGCGACCATGAGGATGAAGACCGGCTGATGCGCCGCGCATTGTGAGTGACGACATGACGAGTGAAGTCGAAGTTTTCCGCGCCCGCGCGCTGGACGGGATCGCGCACGGCTTTCTCGGCCGCAAGGGCGGCGTCTCCACCGGCGCGATGGCCAGCCTCAATGTCGGCCTCGGCTCCACCGACGATCCCGAGCTGATCGCCGAGAATCGCCGCCGCGCGGTCGAGGCGGTGCTGCCCGGCGGCCGGCTGGTCTCGCTCTATCAGGTCCATTCGGCCGATTGCGTCACCGTCGCCGAGCCCTGGGAAGAGCGGGTGCGCCCGCATGCCGATGCGCTGGTCACCGATCGCCCGGGCCTGGCACTCGGCATCCTCACCGCCGATTGCGCGCCGGTGCTGTTCGCCGACAGGCAGGCGGGCGTGATCGGTGCCGCCCATGCCGGGTGGAAGGGCGCGGTTGGCGGCGTCACCGATTCGACCATCGCCGCGATGGAGACGCTCGGCGCCAGCCGCGATCGCATCGTCGCCGCGATCGGCCCGTGCATCGCCCGCGCCTCCTACGAAGTCGATCTCGGCTTCCTCCAGCGCTTCGCCGATGCCGATCCCGACAATGAGCGCTTCTTCACCGAAGGCCGGCGCGAGGATCACTGGCAGTTCGATCTCGAAGCCTATGTCGCCGCCCGCCTCGCCGCCGCCGGCCTGCGCACGATCGAGATGCTGGGGCAGGACACCTATGCGCGCGAGGCGCATTTCTACAGCTTCCGCCGCGCCACGCACCGGCAGGAGCCCGATTACGGCCGGCAGATCAGCCTGATCGGGCTAGCTTAATTCGATCGTCACCCCGGCCTTGAGCCGGGGTCCCGCTGCCCTGACTGCAGAAGAAAGAGCGGGATCCCGGCTCAAGGCCGGGATGACGGAAATATCCGCGTCCTCACCACCCGCGCTTGCCGCACCTTTTCCTCTCCCCGGCGCGTTTCAGGCTCCCCAATCCCACCCGACTCGTTACAGTTGAAACAAAATAACCCGAGTCCCGGAGAGCCTGCATGACCGACGAAACCGAAGCCGATCTGACCGGCGCGACTCCGCGTCGCCGCCCCAAGCCGTCGGCCGACAAGATCGGCAGTCGCCCGCTCAAGCCCAGCACGATGATGATGGGCCATGGCTATGATCCGATGCTCTCGGAAGGCTCGCTGAAGCCGCCGATCTTCCTCACCTCGACTTTCGTCTTCCCCAATGCCGCGGCCGGCAAACGCCACTTCGAAGGCGTCACCGGCAAGCGCCCCGGCGGTGCCGACGGGCTGGTCTATTCGCGCTTCAACGGCCCGAACCAGGAGATTCTCGAGGATCGCCTCGGCATCTGGGAAGGCGCCGAGGACGCGCTGGCCTTCTCCTCGGGCATGTCGGCGATCGCCACCCTGTTCCTGTCGATGGTCAAGCCGGGCGACACGATCGTCCATTCGGGCCCGCTCTATGCGGCGACCGAGACGCTGATCGCCCGCATCCTCGGCCGCTTCGGCGTCCACTGGCTCGACTTCCCGGCGGGCGCCACCCGCGAGGAGATCGACGCGGTGCTGGGCAAGGCCGCCAGCGGCAATGTCGCGCTGATCTATCTGGAGAGCCCCGCCAACCCGACCAACGCGCTGGTCGATGTCGAGGCCGTGCGCGCCAGCCGCGACGCGATCTTCACCGGCGCCAACAAGCCGCCGATCGCGATCGACAACACGTTCCTCGGGCCCTTGTGGGCCAAGCCGCTCGAGCAGGGCGCGGACATCGTCGTCTACTCCCTGACCAAGTACGCGGGCGGCCATTCCGACCTGGTGGCGGGCGGCGTGCTCGGCTCGAAGGAGCACATCAACACGATCCGGCTGATGCGCAACACGATCGGCACGATCTGCGACCCCAACACCGCCTGGATGCTGCTGCGCTCGCTGGAGACGCTGGAGCTGCGCATGAGCCGTGCCGGCGAGAATGCGGTGAAGGTCTGCGAATTCCTGCGCACCCATCCCAAGGTCGAGCATGTCGGCTATCTCGGCTTCCTCGAGGAAGGCTCGCGCCAGGCCGATATCTACAAGCGCCACTGCACCGGCGCCGGCTCGACCTTCTCGCTCTATCTCAAGGGCGGCGAGAAGGAGGCCTTCGCCTTCCTCGACGCGCTCAAGATCGCCAAGCTCGCCGTGTCGCTCGGCGGCACCGAGACGCTGGCCAGCCACCCCGCCGGCATGACCCACCTCTCGGTACCCGACGCCCGCAAGCAGGCGCTGGGCATCACCGACAATCTCGTCCGCATCTCGATCGGCGTCGAAGATGCCGACGACCTGATCGCCGATTTCGAAGAGGCGCTGAAGGCGGTCTGATTTCTTTCTTCGTCATCCCCGCGAAGGCGGGGATGACGGATTGAAATTACGGCGCAACCACTCCCAGCACCAGATCTGCCATCACCCGGTGATCCTTGAGCGACGGGTGCCAGTTGCACCCAGTCATCTCCAGCGCCGGCACCTTCACCGGCGTCGCCCCCGTCGCCTCCGCCACCGCGGCGACATCGGCGTAGAAATTCTCCGCGCCCATCAGCACGATGCGCGCCTGGGGCTGCTCCGCCTTCCGTGCCCGCACGAAGGCGATATACTTCGCCCGATAATCCGCCCGCAGCGCCACATCATCGGCCCAAGCCTCGCCGGGCTTCACGGGCGTCGAGAAGTCGTTGGTGCCCAGGTTGATCACGATCACCCGCGGCCGCCAGCCCTTGTCCGGCGCCGCCACTCCCGCCTCGCCCGGGATCGCGCGCGGATAGAGATAGGGCAGGTTCTCGCCCGGGAACTTGCCGGCATAGTTGCGGACCACGCCATAGCCCGAATAAGCGATCACCCGGTAATCGGCATGCAGCCGCGCCGCCAGCAACGGCCCGAAGGCCTGGCTGGTATCGGTGGTGTCATGCACCTGCTGCGCCTTGCACTCGCGAGTCGGCGACGTGTTGCCATAGCCGACGCTGTGCGAATCGCCGATGATCTCGATCTGGTTGCGCAGCGCCGGCGCCGCCATCGGCGTGCCGCTAGTGAAGAAGCCCAGAAACACGCCGCCGCCCGACTGGCTCTCGGTCAGCTTCTCCAGCCGGACAATATGCACGCCCGGCTTGAGCCCCTTCACCCGCAGCTCAGTGCGCTCGGGTTTGGTCAGGGTCTGAAACACCTTGCCGTCGATCAGCACCCGGTAGAAATCGCTCTTCGTGTCGAACGCCACGGTCACGTCGGTGCCGCGGAAGCGCCCTTCGAAATAGGTGCCCGGCCAGCCGAAGCGCAGCGCCTTCCCTTCGGGCACGGCACGCCCGCCGACATGCACCGGCAAGCGCTTGCCCTGCTCGGGCGCGGGGACCGAAAGGGCGACGGGCAGCAGCAGCGCGATCAGCTTCATGGCCCCAGCCTAGAAGCCCGCGCGCCCCGCGTCAGCCCCAGAGCCGATCGCGATAGGCGGCGAAGCAGCGCTCCCCGCATTTGAGCCGGATCAGCGCGCCCTCGGCCATCGCCGTCGCCCGCGCCGGATCCTCCGCCACCGCCGGCCTGATCGCCTCGCGGTTCCAATCCTCGCTATGCTTGATGTCGAGCACTGCGTGCAGCGTGAAGTAACGCGCTTCCTTGGGGCTCAGCCCCACGCGCTTGAGCCCTTCGGCGACCAGCGCCGCGCGGCCCGGCGCGGTCAGCTCGATTACCCCCAGCGCGCCCACCGAATGCCAAGCATAGCGGCGCTGCGTCGCCATCGCGGTCATCGCATTGGCCAGGCACAGGCTTTCCCACACCGTATTCTCGATCACCGGCGCCACTTCCAGCGTCTCGACCAGCGCATCGAGCATCGGGCCATGCATGCCCTTCTCGGTACCATGCCCCATCTCGTCCCAGTAATTGCGGGCCAGCTCAAGCTTGGGGCGCACCGGCAGCTTCACCTGCGTCATCGCGACGAGATCGTCGAACCCCGCCTCGCCGGCGGCTTCCTGCTCGAAGAACCATCGAAGCTGGTCCCGGTCGGCTTCCGCGCCGAGCCACGGGAACAACGGATCGCCCTGCCCCGGACCGGTCGCCTTCAGCCCTTCGAACCAGGCGATGAAGCCCTCGACATCGGTCGGCGCCGCGGCGGCTTCGTCCGCCACTTCGGCGCGCAGTTCCTCGAGAAACGCGCCTTCCAGCCGCTGCATCCGCATGTCGCGCTCAAACCGTTTCTGCCAATCGGAATCGGGAAATCCCGGCTCAAGCCGCTCGCGGTTCCAATGCGCGAGCCCGCGCTGGAAGCTGTCCGTGAGAAATTGCGAGCCGATGTCATCTGCGAAATCGCGGGCGCGAGTTGCCATGGTTTCTCTCTCCTGGGATGCCGGGAAAAACAGGCAAGTGGCCCGCGAAGTTCCCCACCATACGCAGAAACCAGCCAATTTCCGTGACTTATGATCTGGATCAAGGTGATCGCGCCGCGCTTGCCCGTATCGCGCGTGCAGCATGTGAAAGTTGCATTCGTCGATGCACCCGGCGTTGCGTTAGCGAACCGCGACTTTCCCAACCGAGGATTCCCATGGTTTCGCGCATTGCCCATCCCGGACTCGCCGCCAAGGTCACCACCGCCGAGCAGGCCGCCAGCTTCATCGACGATCACATGACCGTGGGCATGAGCGGCTTCACCGGATCGGGCTATCCCAAGGCGGTGCCGATGGCGCTCGCGAAGCGCATCGCCGCCGAGCGCGCCGCCGGGCGCAACCTGCGCGTGAAGGTGTGGACCGGCGCGTCGACCGGCCCCGAACTCGACGGCGCGCTGGCCGAAGCCGACGGCATCGAGCTGCGCCTGCCCTACAACTCCGATCCCACCGCGCGCGAACGGATCAACAAGGGCGAGATGGAATATCTCGACATGCACCTCAGCCAGGTCGCGCCGATGGCATGGGAAGGGTTTCTCGGCCCGCTCGACATCGCCGTGATCGAAGTCTCGGGCATCAACCCGGACGGCTCGCTGATCCCCTCCTCCTCGGTCGGCAACAACAAGACTTGGCTCGATCGCGCCCAGGCCGTGATCCTTGAGGTCAACAGCTGGCAGAACCCCGCGCTCGATGGGATGCACGACATCTATTACGGCACCGCGCTGCCGCCCAATCGCGTGCCGATCCCGCTGGTCCGCCCTGACGATCGCTTCGGCCAGCCCAGCTTCCGCTGCGATCCGGACAAGGTGATCGCGGTGGTCGAAACCGACGCGCCTGATCGCAACCTGCCCTTCGCCAAGCCCGACGATACCGCGCTGGCGATCGCCGGCCACATCATCGAATTCTTCAAGCATGAAGTTGCCAAGGGCCGCTTGCCGACCAACCTGCTGCCGCTCCAGTCGGGCGTCGGCAACATCGCCAACGCGGTGCTCGCCGGGCTGCTCGATTCGCCCTTCACCGACATGACTGCCTATACCGAGGTGCTGCAGGACGGGATGCTCGACCTGCTTGCCTCGGGCAAGCTGCGCATGGCGTCGTGCACTGCCTTCTCGCTCAGCCCCGATGCAGCGGCGCGGCTCAATGCCGAGATGGCGCAGTTCCGCGACCGCATCATCCTGCGCCCGCAGGAGATGAGCAACCATCCCGAGATCGTCCGCCGCCTGGGCTGCCTCGCGATGAACGGGCTGATCGAGGCCGACATCTATGGCAACGTCAACTCGACCCATATCATGGGCTCGCGCATCCAGAACGGTATCGGCGGCTCGGGCGATTTCGCGCGCAACGCCTATCTCTCGATCTTCATGACCCCGTCGACCGCCAAGGGCGGCAAGATCTCGTCGATCGTGCCGCATGTCAGCCATGTCGATCATATCGCGCAGGACGTGCAGATCATCGTCACCGAACAGGGCCTGGCCGATCTGCGCGGCCTCGCCCCGCGTCGCCGCGCCGAAGTGGTGATCGAGAATTGCGCGCATCCCGACTATCGGGACATGCTCCGCGACTATTATGACCGCGCGCTCAAGGGCAGCTACGGGCTCCAGACCCCGATGCTCTGTGGCGAAGCGCTGTCCTGGCATCAACGGTTCATCGAAACCGGCTCGATGCGCCCCTGATCCGGCTTGGACGTGGGCGCGGGCCATGCTCTAACCCGCGTCCATGACTGCCCCGCTTCGCACCGGCCTCGCCGCACTCGCCATCCTGCTGCTCACCACCACCGCACCGGTTTCGGCGCAGACGAGCGACAGCGAATCCACCTATGAATCGGTCGATCCGATGATCGGCACCGGTGGCGAGGGGCATACCTTCCCGGGTGCGGTCGCGCCGTTCGGGATGATCCAGCTGAGCCCGGATACCGACACCACCTGCAAGATCCGCGAATGCTACAGCCACGCCGCCGGCTATCGTTATGAAGACCCGACGATCCAGGGCTTCTCGATGACGCATTTCTCGGGTGCCGGCCATTCGGACCTGGGCGACTTCCTGATCCAGCCGGTCTCGGGCGAGGTGACCGGGATCGAGCCCGACGACTATCGCTCGCCCTTCGATCACCAGACCGAGCAGGCCAAGCCAGGCTATTATGCCGTCACCCTGGCAAAGCAGGGCATCCGCGCCGAGATGACCGCGGGCACTCGGGTTGGCGTGCAGCGCTATGCCTTCCCCGCCGGCAAGGACGCGCATCTGCTGCTCGATCTGCGCAGCTCGCTCTACAATTATCCCGGCAAGACGCTCTGGTCCTCGATCCGCATCCGCCCCGACGGCACGATCACCGGCGTCCGCGAGACGCGCGGCTGGGCGCCGGCGCGCAAGCTCTTCTTCGCGATTCGCCCCTCGCGCCCGATCACCGGCCATGCCTTCCTCAACAAGGAGGAGAAGGTCGAGTATAAAGGCTTCCAGGGCCCGAGCCGCGGCATGGACGATGCGCAGCAGCTCGCCGGCCGCGCGCTGGTCGCCCGGCTCGATTTCGGCCCGCTCGACGGCCCGCTCGAAGTGAAGGTGGCGATCTCCGCCGTCGATGAGGATGGCGCGATCGCCAATCTCGACAGCGAGGCCGGCGGCTTCGACACCGTCCACGCCGCCACCCGCAAGGCCTGGGAAACCGCGCTCGGCGCCGTCGAGCTGGAGGGTGCCGCGCCGATGAAGAAGATCGCGGCGACCGCGCTCTATCACAGCCTGATCGCCCCCAGCGTCTTCTCCGATGCCGATGGCCGCTGGCGCGGACCGGACGATCAGGTCCATGCCGCCAAGGGCTTTACCTTCCACTCGACCTTCTCGCTCTGGGATACGTTCCGCGCCGAGCACCCGCTGCTGCTGCTCGTCCAGCCCGAGAAAAAGAACGCCGATTTCGTCAATTCGCTGATCGCCAGCCAGCAGGTGAGCCCGTTCGGCATCCTGCCGGTCTGGCAGTTCAACGGGCGCGAGACCTGGACGATGATCGGCTATCACGCCGTTCCGGTGATCGCCGACGCCTATCTCAAGGGCATCAGGGGCTTCGATCCGAACGCCGCGCTCGATGCGATGGTCAAGAGCGCCAGCTACGGCCCCTATGGCGGCCTCGATCACTATATGAAGCTCGGCTATGTCCCGATCGACAAGGAGCCGGAAGCCGCCTCCAAGACGGTCGAATATGCCTATGACGACTGGACCATCGCCCGCATGGCCGGCGCGATGGGCAAGGCCGATATCGCCGCCAGCTTCGCGAAGCGCGCCGGCAACTGGCGCAACAGCTTCGACGTGAAGACCGGGTTCCTGCGCGCCCGCAAGTCCGACGGCAGCTATCGCACCCCCTTCGATCCCACCGCGATCAACTATGGCTCGGACTATACCGAGGGCAATGCCTGGCAATATTCCTGGTTCGTGCCGCAGGATCAGGCCGGCATGTTCAAGCTGCTCGGCGGCGATGCCGCGGTGGTCAAGAAGCTCGATGCAATGTTCGATTTCGACAATTCGAAGCTCGATTACAGCCATGCCGAGGACATTGCCGGCCTGATCGGCCAGTATATCCATGGCAACGAGCCGAGCCACCACGTCGCCTATCTCTACAGCTATGCCGGCCAGCCCTGGCGCACCCAGGAGCGGCTCAAGCAGATCGTCGAGAGCCAGTATAAGGCCACGCCGGACGGCCTGTCGGGCAATGACGATCTCGGCCAGATGTCGGCCTGGCTCGTCTTCACCACGCTCGGTTTCTACCCCGTCGCACCGGGCTCGAACCAATATGTGATCGGCCGCCCCTTCCTCGATCGTGCCGCGCTCAACCTGCCGAACGGCAAGCGTTTCACCGTGCTGGCCGAGGGCCTGTCGGACGCCAACAAGTACGTCGGCAAGGTCACGCTCAACGGCAAGCCGCTGGCGCGCGGCTACCTCACCCATGACGAGATCATCGCCGGCGGCGAACTCCGGTTCACCATGTCCGCGACGCCCAACAAAAGCTGGGCCACGGGCAAGGCCGCCCGCCCCTGGTCGATGAGCACTGCCACGCGCTGAGCCAGCCCTACCGAGATCGCCCTATAATGAGTGGGTATGCCCGTTCGAGCGGGTGATCTCGGATGGGTGAAGATGAACTCGGAATCGTCGCGCGCACTGGACAGGCTGATGCGGATCGTGCCCGCCGCGCTCGCCGCTGCGGTCGGTCTGATGATGGTCGCGCGCGGGGTCAGCACCTTTGTCACCGGGCAACTCGGCCAGTTCGCCACCTATGCTGTGGAGATGCTGGCCGGGACGATCGCACTCGCCATCCTGGTGTTCGCCACGCCGCGCAACAATGCCGGGCTCGAACAACGCCGCAGCGCCGCGATCGAAGCCGAGGAAGAGCGCCGCCGCGTCCAGCGCCTCCTCCAGATGACCGACATGCTGCAAAGCGCCAATGGTTATGGCGATGCCAATGCAGTGCTGCGCGCCACCGTCGAGACGCTGCTCACCGGCTATTGCGGCGCGCTCTACATCTTCAACAATTCGCGCGACCGGCTCGAACTGTCGACCGGCTGGAACTGGCCCGAGGACGAGCGGCTGCTCAAGACGCTGTCGCCTTCGCATTGCTGGGCACTCAAGCGCGGCAAGGCGCACATCAACGCCAATGGCCCGGGCATGCTGCGCTGCGAGCATCATGCATCGGGCCTCACCGTGCTCGAAGTGCCGATGATGGCGCATGGCGAAATCCAGGGCATGCTCAAGATCGCGACCGGCATGGAAGATGCCGATGCGCGCCTGGCTGAAATCCTGCCGCTCGCCGAAGCGATCGCCGATGCGATGTCGCTCGCCGTCTCCAACATCGCACTGCGCGAGAAGCTGCGCACCCAGGCGCTGCGCGATCCGCTGACCGGCCTCTACAACCGCCGCTATATGGAAGACGCGCTGGAGCGCTATGCCAGCCTGTCCGAGCGCAGCGGGACGCCCTTGTCGGCGATCATGATCGATCTCGATCATTTCAAGAAGCTCAACGACGAGCATGGCCATGCGATGGGCGACGCCGTGCTGCGCGCGGTCGCCGGCGCGATCATCGGCGCGTTGCGCCCCTCCGACGTCGCCTGCCGCTATGGCGGGGAGGAGCTGGTGGTGATCCTGCCCGAATGCGATCACGGCGATGCAATGACCATCGGCGAGACTTTGCGCACCCGCATCGAAGCGCTGTCCGCGATCCACGATGCCAGGATCACCGCATCGTTCGGTGTCGCCTCGATCCCCGAGACCACCCGCACGCCCGGCGACCTGCTCACCATGGCCGATGCCGCACTTTATCACGCCAAGGAAAGCGGCCGGAACCAGGTCGCCTCGGCGAGCCGCAAGGAAGCCCCGGTCGCGCTGGCCGCCGAGTAGCGGCTAGGCCCCGCGCCGCACCGCATCGATGAACGCGCGCACCGCCGGCGCCATGTGCCGCTGCTGCGGATAGCAGAGATAATAGCCGGGAAACGGCGCCGACCAGCGCTCGAGCAGCGGCACCAGCCGGCCCGCCTCGATATGCGCGCGCACCTTGGGCTCGATCACGAAGGCGATGCCGATGCCCTGCAGCGCCGCTTCGATGCACGCCTGCTTGTCGTCAAGAATCAGCGGCCCGTCGACCGCGACCTGGAACCAGCTCCGGTCCCAGAACTCCCAGAGATAGGGCGTCGCGGTGCCCGGCCAGCGCCAGCGGATGCAGCGGTGGCGCAGCAGCTCCCGCGGATGCTCGGGGGCACCGTGCGCCGCGACATAGCCCGGCGTCGCCACCGCGAGCTGCCGCATCTCGTCGCCAAGCGCCACCGCGACCATGTCCCGCTCGACCAGCTCGCCGATCCGGATCGCGACGTCGAACCCCTCCGCCACCATGTCGACCACCCCGTCGTCGAGCGAGACGTCGAGCACGACATCGGGATAGTCCCGCACAAAGTCCGCCAGGATCGGCTGGACATGCCGCTCGCCCGCCATGCGCGAGGCGTGGACGCGGACGCGGCCGGCGATCCGGTCCCGCCCGGCGCGCGCCTGTAGCATCGCTTCGCCCAGCTCGGCGAGCGCCGGCTCGGTGCGGGCGAGCAGCGCCGCCCCGGCCTCGGTCAGCGACACGCTGCGGGTCGTGCGGTTGAGCAGCCTCGCGCCCAGCCGCTCCTCCAGCCCGCGCACGAGCTGGCTGAGCGCCGAGGGCGTCACGCCCATCGCCGACGCGGCACGGCTGAAGCTGAGCAGCTGCGCGACGGTCACGAAGCCGCGGAGCTGCTGATAGTCGGCGGAGAGCAGGGCCTGTTCCATCGCCAATGTTTAGCAGCACTAACAAGTCCATGGCAAAATGCCGCCATTATCCTCGCCGTTGCGCGCGCCCATCTCCCGCATCGAAGGAGATTGCATCATGAAGACCTGGCTCATCACCGGCATTTCGCGCGGCCTCGGCCTTGCGCTGGCACAGGCAGTGCTCGACCGCGGCGACACCGTCATCGGCACCGTCCGCGGCGCTCCGCCCGCGCTCGACCAGGGCAAGGGCACACTCCATGTCCTCACCCTCGACATGACCGACCTCGAAGCGGTTGCCCCTGCGGTCGACCAGGCCTTTGCGCTGGCGCCGAAGATCGACGTAATCGTCAACAATGCGGGCTACGGCCTGCTCGGCGCGATCGAGCAGGCGAGCGACGCCGATGTCGCCCGGCTGTTCGATGTCGACCTGTTCGCGCCCTTCCGCCTGATCCGCGCCGCACTGCCCCGGCTGCGTGCCCAGGGCAGCGGCCATATCGTCAACATCACGTCGATCGCCGGCCGCGCGCCGGGCGCCGGCTCGGGCCTCTATGCCGCCGCCAAATATGCGCTCGAAGGCTTGTCGACCGCGCTCGCCCAGGAAGTCGCGCCGCTCGGCATCCATGTCACCGCCGTCGCGCCGGGCGCCTTCCGCACCGATTTCCTGTCCGATCATTCGATCCGCAAGAGCGGCGCCGATGCCAGCTATGCCGCAGTCGGCCGGTCCTCGGCAGCGTTCGACGCGATGGCCGGCAAGCAGCTCGGCGATCCCGTCCGCGCCGCTGCGGCGATCGTCGAACTGGCCGATTCGCCCAACCCGCCGGTCCATCTGCTGCTCGGCAGCGACGCCCTGCGCCGCGCCCGCGAGAAGCTCGATGCAGTGATCGAGGAAATCGACCGCTGGGAGCCGGTAACCCGCGGCACCGACTTCGTGGACTGAAGCCGACTAGGGCGCGCCGATCGTTCCACGCAGGAAATCGCCGACGCGACGCGCCCATTCGGCATCATGGGAATTGCTGACTTCGCCGTGGCTGAGCCCGGGAACCAGCCACAGCCCCTTGCGGTTCGGCGCCGCTTCGAACAGCGCGCGGGTCTCGGCCGGCGGCGTATAGCGGTCCCCCGCCCCGCCGATCACGAACACCGGCGCCCGGAAGTCGCGGATCGCGGCGATCGGCGCGATCCGTGCGGGCCACACGCCATAGCGCGGCAAGGACTGGAGGCTGAGCAAGGGCTCGCCGATCGTCCCGCCGACCGTGCCCAGCATCGCCGCCATCCGGTTGTAGATCGCGTGGCGGATATCGGGGAACACCGCGACCAGCACCAGCGCATCGGCGGGCACCGCGCCGTCCCGCCCGACCAGCGCGGCTGCGCCGCCCAGCGAGACGCCGATCACGCCGACCTTCGCGCCCCGTTGTCTGGCCTTGAGCCAGTCGAACGCGGCACGCGCGTCGAGTCCCTCGTCGAGCCCATAGCTATGGTTGGTGATCGTCGATTCGCCATGCCCGCGCAGGTCGATGGCGAGCGCCGCATAGCCTTGGGCGACCAGCGCCTCGGCCATCGGCGTAGTCTGGTTGCGCGAGGCGCCAACGCCGTGGAGCAGCAGCACCGCCGGCGCATCGGGCCGGCGGCCGGGCCACCAGGTGCCGGCAATCGCAATGCCATCACGCGCCGTGAGCCGCACCGCCTGTGCGGGCGGCGGCACCGGATCGACCCGGGAGGCGTGGCCGGCCGCCGCCATCGAGCCGAAGCCCCAGCTGGCGCCGAGCACAAGGACCGGCAGCAAGGCCGCCGCCGTGATCGCCAGCCTGGTGCCCCGCCCCCGCAAGATCCTAGCCGTCGCCGACGCGCTCGATATCGGCGCCCACCGCCTGCAACTTCTCCTCGAGCCGCTCATAGCCGCGATCGAGGTGATAGACGCGGTTGACCTGAGTCTCGCCCTCGGCGGCCAGGCCGGCAAGGATCAGGCTCATCGAGGCACGCAGGTCGGTCGCCATCACCTGGGCACCGACCAGCTTCGTGGGACCATGCACCACGGCGGTGCGCCCGCGCACATCGATATGCGCGCCCATGCGGGCCAGCTCGGGCACGTGCATGTAGCGGTTCTCGAAGATCGTCTCGGTGAACACGCTGGCGCCCTCGGCAACCAGCTGCATCGCCATGAACTGCGCCTGCATGTCGGTCGCAAAGCCCGGGAAGGGCGCGGTCGACAGCGTCAGCGGCTTGAGCGGGCCATTGGCAGCGATGCGGATGCCGTCCTTGGTCTCCTCGACGGTGACGCCGGCCTGCATGAGTGCGTCCAGCGTGGCGCGCATGTCGTTCGCCGCAGCGCCGACCAGCTCGACATCGCCCCCGGTGATCGCCGCAGCACAGGCATAGCTGCCCGCCTCGATCCGGTCCGGCATCACCGCATAGGTCGCGCCGTGCAGGCGATCGACGCCTTCGATCTCCAGCCGCTCGGTGCCGATGCCGCCGATCTTGGCGCCCATCGCAACGAGCAGGTTGCACAGGTCGACGATCTCGGGCTCGCGCGCCGCATTGTCGAGCACGGTGGTGCCCTTGCAGGTCACGGCTGCCATCAGCGCATTCTCGGTCGCGCCGACCGAAACCACCGGGAAGCTGAACCGCCCGCCGCGCAGACGCCCGCCCGGCGCGCTCGCCTTCACATAGCCCGCGGTCACTTCGATCTCGGCGCCCATCGCCTCGAGCGCCTTGAGGTGCAGGTCGATCGGGCGGTTGCCGATCGCGCAGCCGCCGGGCAGCGACACCGTCGCCTCGCCGGCACGGCCGAGCAGCGGCCCCAGCACCAGGATCGAGGCGCGCATCTTGCGGACAATGTCATAGGGCGCGACCGTCGAAGTCAGCTTGCCCGCGCGCACCGTCATCACCCGGCCGAAATCACTCGGCCGCGTGCCCTCGATCGCCGTCGACGCACCCAGCTCGTTGAGCAGGTGGCCGAAGCTGTCGACATCCGCCAGGCGCGGCAGGTTGCGCAGCGTCAGCGGCTCGTCGGTGAGCAGCGCGCAAGGCATCAGCGTAAGCGCGGCGTTCTTGGCGCCGGAGACGGGGATCTTGCCGGAGAGGCGATTGCCGCCGCGAATGAGAATACGGTCCATGTCGGGCTTCTAGCCCTTGCCACGCCGCACGCAAGCCTGAGGGGGCGCTCCGCTCGAGTGCAGGCGATTTTCATGCCCTTGATCGATTTTAATGCATTGATTCAATTGCACTGCTTTGCATCGGCGCGTGGGGGGAAGCCATCGCGTGTCCGGCAGTTGTTTTGCGGAAAAGCTGAGCGAATTGATCGACCTGACTCAGGCCGAACAAAATACGCTCGAAAAATTGGAGGAACGCCAGCGGCATGTGCGCCGCGGGGCGGTGCTTCAGCGTGAAAATGAGGACGCCGGCGAGCTCTACATCCTGCGCAAGGGCCTGATGATGAGCTATGTACTGCTCGACGACGGCAGCCGCCAGATTTTGCGTTTCCTCTTCCCCGGCGACATGCTCGGCGTCTCCAGCGCCGTCTATCAGGAAGCGCCCGAGACGCTGGCCGCATTGTCGGACTGCATCGTCTGCCCGTTCGATCGCGGCGTGCTGTCGGACCTGATGCTCGCCCATCCCCGGCTCTCGTCAATGATCTTCGTCTATTCGCAGATCGAGCGGGTGGCGCTGACCGACCGGCTCGCCGCGCTGGGCCGCACCAGCGCCAAGGCGCGCGTCGCCGCATTGCTGCTCGAACTGCGCAACCGGCTGCGCGCCACCGACAAGAGCCTCGCCAATGCATTCTCGCTGGGGCTGACGCAGGAGGAGATCGGCGATGCCACCGGCCTTACCGCCGTCCACGTCAACCGGATGCTGCGCCAGCTCGAGGAGGAAGGGCTGATCGCCCGCGAAGGCGGCCGCGTGACGCTGCTCGACGAGCGCGCGCTCGCTCGCGCCGCCAATTACGTCAATCGCTATGAAGGGCTCGATCTCAGCTGGCTCCCCAAGGCGAGCTGAGCGACCGGACCATCGATTTTGGCCAGACCATCGATTTTGGAAAGGGTCGGGCCGGACGTCAGCGGTGACAAATCGCGCCGTCCGGCCCTGTGTTCCCGCCTAAAACCCCCCGGTCTCCAGGAACTGAGGGCCTTTTACCGATTCGCACCGGAGCTGTGTCGCCCGGAAAAATGCCTACACGGACAAGCCCTTAGGCAAGGGCGTAACGATCAGGAAAGCCCGCCATCCCGGCGAAAGCCGGGATCTCAGGCGACGGCGCGAACGGCTTGCGGCACGAGATCCCGGCTTTCGCCGGGATGACGAATTATCCTACGCCTTTTCCAGCGTGCACTGGAGCGGATGCTGGTTCTGCCGGGCGAACTCAAGCACCTGGCTCACCTTGGTCTCGGCAACTTCATAGCTGAACACGCCGCACACGCCCACGCCGCGCTGGTGGACGTGGAGCATCACCCGCGTCGCCTCTTCCATGTCCATCCGGAAGAAGCGCTGCAGGCACAAAACGACGAACTCCATCGGCGTATAGTCGTCGTTGAGCATCAGCACGCGATACGGCGTCGGCTTCTTGGTCCGCGTGCGGGTGCGCGTGGCAAGGCCGATCGAGGGGTTGTTGCCCCGATCGTCGTCATTGCCGTCTTCGGCCATGCGGATCTGGAATGTCACGGGATCTTTCACGCGGCGGAAAATATGGGCTCCTGTCGCCAAGGGCAAGGCCATGGCGAACACCTAACCTCCGATTGGGACCGGATAAAAGGAAAGGGCGGCCCTTCCCGAAGGAACGACCGCCCCGATCCTGTGTCTTCCGGAAAGCCGGAAGCGCTTCGCTTACGCGGCGGTCTTCACCTTCTCGGCGGCGACGGCAACGCGGTTCGACAGCGGCTGGGCAGCGTCGCTGGCGAGCTTGATCAGCGCCTCGGTGTTCTTCGAAGCCTCGGCGACATAGGCGTCGAACGAGGTGCGGAAGAAATCGCTCTGCAGCTTGAAGAAGTCGGCCGGCGACTTGACCGACGAGAAGCTCTTCATCGCGGCAGTCGCGCTCTCGAAGCTCTTGCGGCCATATTCAGCGGCGTCCTGGCCCAGGCCTTCAAAGCCCTTGGCGGCGATGCGGCCCGACTCGACGAGCGCTTCGACATTGCCCTTGGCGAAGTCATTGGCTTCCTCGACCAGCTTGGTCGACTTCTCGACAGCGGCCTTGGTACGGTCATTCCACTCGGCGAACAGAGCCTGGGCCTTGCCGGTGGCGTTCTCGATGGTGGTCATCACTTTTTCCTTCACTGCCGGCGCGGCGACGGTCTCCTGGACAGCCTCCGCGGCGGTGGTTGCGGTTTCCGTGACGGCCTCGACAATCGGCTCGACCACGGCTTCGATGGTTTCAGTCACTTCCTGCGTTGCGACCGCAAGGACAGGAGCCGGCTCGGCGACGGGAGCCTCGACGATCGCTTCCACGATCGGTTCGGCAACCTTCTCCTGCACGGGCTTCTCAGCCTTGGGCACAGCAACCTTCGCTGGCGCGGCCTTGGCGCGCGCCGCGGGCTTCGGAGCGGCTGGCTTGCCGGTCTTCGGTCCCTTGGTGGCCATGATATGCCTTCCCCATAAAGCTATTGCTGCGATGCAACATGTAGGGGCTTTTGCGCGCCGATGCAAGCATTTTTGTGCAGTGCACAAAAAGACACAAAGCGTTCAAATTAGATGATAAATCAGCGCGTCCGCACATAGCTTCCCGGGGCATCCTCGATCGCCTCGAGCTTGCCTTTTCCCGGGATCCGCGCCCCCTTGGCGGGCACCTTTTCCGAATCGATTGCTGCGAGCCATTCGATCCAGTCGGGCCACCAGCTTCCCTTAGTCTCTTTTGCGCCCGCAAAGAACTCCGCGAGCGTGCCAACCTTCTCCGAATTGGTCCAATACTGGTATTTTTGCGCCGAAGGGGGATTCACCACCCCGGCGATATGGCCGGAGCCCGCCAGCACGAACTTGAGCGGCCCCTTGAAGAAATGGGTGAGCTTCCAGACGCTCTCGGCCGGCGCGATATGATCCTCGCGCCCGGCCTGGACATAGCTTGGCGTCATCACCCGGCTCAGGTCGAGCGGCGTGCCGTTGATCGACAATGCGCCCGGCTGGACCAGCTTGTTGTCGCGGTACAGGTCGGTCAGGTAGCTGATGTGCCAGCGCGCCGGCAGGTTGGTCACGTCCGAGTTCCAGTGGAGCAGGTCGAACGGGGCGTAATCCTTGCCCATCAGGTAATTGTTGGTGACGTAGTTCCAGATCAGGTCGCGCCCGCGCAGCAGGTTGAACGTCGCCGCCATATAGCGCCCGTCAAGGAACCCTTCGGTGCCCAGGCTGCGGATCATCGCCAGCTGGTCGTCATCGACGAACATGCTGAGCTCGCCGGCTTCGGAGAAATCGACCTGCGCGGTAAAGAAGGTCGCGCTCGCCACCTTGGCCGCCTCGCCGCGGGCGTGGAGCACCGCCAGCGTCGCGGCGAGCGTGGTGCCGGCCACGCAATAGCCGATCGTGTGCACGCCCTCGACGCCGAGCAGCTCGCGCACCGTGTCGATCGCGTCGATCTGCCCGTCCTCGACGAAATCGTCCCACACCACGTCCTTCATCGTGGCATCGGCCGACTTCCACGAGACGACGAACACGGTCAGCCCCTGCTCCACCGCCCAGCGGATGAAGCTCTTCTCGGTGTTGAGATCGAGGATGTAGAAGCGGTTGATCCAGGGCGGGAAGATCAGCAGCGGCGTGGCGTACACGTCCTTGGCGCCCTCGGCCGGGGCGTACTGGATCAGCTCGTAGAGCGGCGTGCGCTTGACCACCTTGCCCGGCGTCATCGCCAGGTTGCGGCCCAGCTCATAGGCACCTTCCGCGGTCTGGGTCATCTGGCCCTTGGCCATGTCGCCCATCATGTTGCTCAGACCCTTGAGCAGGCTCTCGCCCTTGGTCTCGACGATCTTCTCGATCACTTCCGGATTGGTCGCAGGGAAGTTGGTCGGACTCAGCGCATCGATGAAGCCCTTGGTCGCGAAGCGCATCTGCTCCTTCTGCTTCGGGTCCATGCCCGCCATCGCATCGACACCGCGCAGCATGTGATCGGCGATGACGAAGTAGCTTTGGCGCAGGAAATCGAACACCGGCTCTTCGCGCCATTGCGGCGCCTTGAAGCGCTTGTCGCGCGCCTGCTCGGGCGATTCGGCGAAGGGCTCCGAATGCGTCGGATCGAGGAAGCGCTGCCACAGCTTCATCGTGTCGGACCAGAAATCGGTGGTCGCCTTCACCGCGGCGCTGGGATCGAGCAGCGCGCCGAACGGCGGCGCCGCCGGCATATGCTCCACCCAGTCGAAGCCATGCTCCAGCATCATCTGCTGCGCCCGGCCCAGCACCCATGTCCAGTGCTGCAGGTCTTCCAGGTCGGGAATCGGCGGGGTGGTCATCTCGGCCATGCGCATCCTCTTCAAGCGCTGCTTTAGCGCACCACATCGAACTCGTCATTCCCGCAGACGCGAACATGGCGTAGGGGAACCAAACGGTACAGCGTCGTGCCGCGCTCCAACCCCTGAGAGATGAGGAAATGTCCGAAGAATTCTACCGCATGAAGCGCCTGCCCCCCTATGTCATCGCCGAAGTGAATGCGATGCGGGCAGCGGCGCGTGCGGCGGGAGAGGACATCATCGATCTCGGCATGGGCAACCCCGATCTGCCGCCGCCGCCGCATGTGATCGAGAAGCTGGTCGAAGTCGCGCAGAAGCCCGACGCGCATGGCTATTCGCAGTCCAGGGGCATTCCCGGCCTGCGCCGCGCCCAGGCCAATTATTATGGTCGCCGCTTCGGCGTCGACGTCGATCCCGAGACCGAAGTCGTCGTGACGATGGGCTCGAAGGAAGGCCTTGCCAGCCTCGCCACCGCGATCACCGCGCCGGGCGACGTCGTGCTCGCGCCGAACCCGAGCTACCCGATCCACACCTTCGGCTTTATCCTCGCGGGTGCCACGATCCGAGCCGTTCCGACCACGCCGGACGAGCATTATTTCGAATCCCTCGAGCGCGCGATAGCCTTCACCGTCCCGCGCCCATCGATCCTGGTGGTCAATTATCCGTCGAACCCGACGGCGGAGACCGTCGACCTCGCCTTCTACGAACGCCTCATCGCCTGGGCGAAGGAGAACAAGGTCTGGATTATCTCCGACCTTGCCTATTCCGAGCTCTATTTCGACGGCAAGCCGACCGTGTCGATCCTGCAGGTCAAGGGCGCCAAGGACGTGGCGATCGAGTTCACCTCGCTCTCCAAGACCTATTCGATGGCCGGCTGGCGGATGGGCTTCGCAGTCGGCAACAAGCAGCTGATCGCGGCGATGACGCGCGTGAAATCCTATCTCGATTACGGCGCCTTCACCCCGATCCAGGCCGCCGCCTGCGCCGCGCTGAACGGCCCGCAGGACATCGTCGAAGCCAACCGCCAGCTCTATCACAAGCGCCGCGACGTGCTGGTCGAGAGCTTCGGCCGCGCGGGCTGGGACATCCCCTCGCCGCCCGCTTCGATGTTCGCCTGGGCACCGCTGCCGCCGGCACTCGCGCATCTCGGCAGCCTCGAATTCTCCAAGCAGCTGCTCACCCATGCCAAGGTCGCGGTCGCGCCCGGCGTCGGGTACGGCGAGAATGGCGAAGGCTTTGTCCGCATCGCGATGGTCGAGAATGAGCAGCGCCTGCGCCAGGCCGCGCGCAACGTGAAGCAGTATCTCAAGTCGATGGGCGTCAACACCCCGGCAAAGGCAGGCTGAGCCTAGCCAGTGCTGCATATCGACCTGCTTTATTCGCTGGCCGGGATCCTGGTCGGCCTGCTTGTCGGGCTGACCGGGGTTGGCGGCGGATCGCTGATGACGCCGTTGCTCGTCCTCGCCTTCGGCTTCCACCCGGCCACCGCGGTCGGCACCGACCTGCTCTATGCCGCAGGCACCAAGACCGTTGGCACCGCGGTCCATGGCTGGCGCGGTTCGGTCGACTGGAAAGTCGTCCGCCGGCTGGCGACCGGCAGCGTGCCCGCCACGCTCCTTACCCTGCTCTACCTCGCCGCCGCGCACCGCGACGCCAAGGATACCGGGCATCTGATCTCGGCGATCCTCGGCGGCACTTTGGTCTGCACCGCGATCGCCGTGCTGTTCCGCGTCCAGATCGTCCGCGCCGCCGGCCGGCGCTTCGCCAGGCTCGACGAGCAGGTCGTGGCAGCGCTCACCGTGCTGCTCGGCGTGATCCTGGGCGTGCTGGTCTCGCTCACCTCGGTCGGTGCCGGCGCGCTGGGGATGACCGCCTTGCTCGTCCTCTATCCCGGCTCGCCGGTCGCCCGGCTGGTCGGCTCGGATATCGCCCATGCCGTGCCGCTCACCCTGATCGCGGGCCTCGGCCATTGGTCGATGGGCTCGGTCGATCTGAGCCTGCTGGTCGCGCTGCTGCTCGGCTCGATCCCCGGCATCATCGTCGGCAGCCTGATCGCGACGCGTGTCTCGGACAAGGTACTGACCCCGATCCTCGCCACCGTGCTGGCGATCGTCGGCTTCAAGCTGCTAACCTAGCCTCCAGCCAACGTCACCCCGGCCTTGCGCCGGGGTCCCGCTGCCTTGCACCGCCAAAGGAGACGCGGGATCCCGGCGCAAGGCCGGGATGACGCAGGTAATTGTCGTAGTTGACGTGCCCGCCCCACCGCGCCAACCCGTCGCCATGCGCCCAGGCTTCCAATTCTCCACCCGCTTCCGCGTCCGCTATTCCGAGATCGACGGGCAGAAGATCGTCTTCAATTCGCGCTATCTCGAATATGCCGACGTCACCTTGGGCGAATTCTGGCGCTGGGCCGACCTCGGCGATATCGGCCCCGACTGGCTCGACGCCGAGTTCAACGTCGTCAACGCGCGCGTGGACTATCGCAAGCCCTTCGTGTTCGACGACATGGTGGAAGGCTTCGCCCGCGTCGAGCGCGTCGGCACCTCGAGCATGACGATGCGCATCGAGCTCTGCCACGTCGACACCGGCGATCTGCACACCGAGATCGAGATGGTCAGCGTCCATGTCGACCTGGCAACGCGCAAGTCCAAGCCGATCCCGGACGGCGTCCGCGCCCGGCTCCAGGCGCTGGGGCGCGCGGACTAGCCCCTATTGCCGGCGATAGTGACTCGGCGACACCCCCAGCACCCGCTTGAACATCGTCGAGAAATTGCCCGGCCCGTCATAGCCGAGGTCGAATGCCACCGCGGTCACCGATTCGCCTGCCGCCAGCTTGGGCAGCGCCACCGACAAACACGCCTGCTGGCGCCACTCGGCGAAGCTCATGCCCGTTTCGCGGCGGAACAGCCGGGTGAAGCTGCGTCGGTTCATCGCCATCGCATCCGCCCAGCTGTCGATCGTTGCCGCCGCGCTTGGCCGGTCGAGAAACGCATGGCACCGCCGCGCCAGCGCCGGATGCGCGGGAAAGGGCACGGCGAGCGGAATCACCGCAGCCCGGTCCACCTCGGCGGTCAGTAGCCCCATCACCATCCCGTCGCGTCCCGCCTCGTCATATTCGACCGGCAGGTCGGCGGCCGCGACCAGCAGCTGGCGCAGCAGCGGCGAGACCGCGACCACCTGGCAGACATTGCCGCGTCCGGGGCACTCGCCCACCTCGAACAACACGCTGCGCGTCTGCACCGCGCCGACCATACGCACCGAATGCGGCGTGCCACCGGGGATCCACACCGCGCGCTCGGGTGGCGCTACCCAGGCGCCCGCCGGGGTGCTCACCACCATCACCCCCATCGCGGCATAGAGGAACTGGCTGCGGCGATGGCGATGCTCGGCGAGCTCATAGGAGGTCGGATAATAATGACCGATCGCCAGCGCCGGGCGGCGGACATGGTCATTCTCGTCCGGATAGAAGGGCAGCTGTCCCACTTGCATAAACGAATGTCTCATACGGCGAAGCGGGAAGCGCGTCACCCTGCTAGCGAGGCGCCCGAACGATAATCTTCCGCGCGTTCGCCAACCCCGATGCCATCGGCCGGGGCTGCCTTCGATCGCGCCGCATCCCGGAGCCCCGCCCGTGAACATCCGCGCCGTCTTCGCCCCCGCAGCAGCGGACGGGCCCACGCCCCCGCCCGCCCGACCGGCACAGCGGTTCGTCGTCGAGATCGTCGGCGCGGTCGCCTTCGCGCATCTGCTCAACGATCTGATCCAGGCGGTGCTTCCCGCCATCTATCCGATGCTCAAGGACAAATATCATCTGAGCTTCGGCGAGATCGGCTGGCTGGCGATGGTCTATCAGTTCACCGCCTCGCTGCTCCAGCCCTGGGTCGGCTTCTATACCGACAAGCGGCCGATGCCCTGGCTGCTGCCGCTCGGCATGTTCGCCACGCTGATCGGCATCGGCGGCCTCGCGCTCGCCAACAGCTATGCGACGCTGCTGCTCGCCTCCGCGATCATCGGAATCGGCTCGGCGACCTTCCATCCCGAAGCGTCGCGCGTCGCTCGCATGGCCTCGGGCGGACGTTTCGGCACTGCCCAGTCCGCCTTCCAGGTCGGCGGCAATAGCGGCTCGGCAATCGGCCCGCTCATCGCCTCGGCGGTCATCCTGCCCTTCGGCCAGACTGCGGTGGGCTGGCTCGCCATCGTCGCGGTCACTGCGATCTGGGTCCTGTACCTGGTCACGCGCTGGCGCCTGCATCACCCGGCCGCCCAGGCGATCCGCAATGCCGGCGACGCCCTGCCCCGCTACAGCCGCGCGACCATCACCCGCGCACTGGCAGTGATCAGCCTGCTGATGTTCGCCAAGTTCATCTATATCGGCTCGTTCACCAACTACTTCACCTTCTACCTGATCGAGCGCTTCGACCTGTCGGTACGGGAATCGCAATTCTATCTGTTCTGCTTCCTCGCCGCGGTCGCCATCGGCACCTTTGCCGGCGGGCCGGTGGGCGACCGGATCGGGCGCAAGGCGGTGATCTGGGTCTCGTTCCTCGGCATCGCGCCCTTCGCGCTGGCGCTGCCCTATGTCGGCCTGTTCTGGACCGCGGTATTCGCGATCGCGATCGGGCTGATCCTCTCCTCCGCCTTCGCCGCGATGGTGGTCTATGCGCAGGAAATGGTGCCGGGACGGGTCGGCGCGGTGTCGGGCGTGATGTTCGGGCTGATGTTCGGAATCGGCGGCATCGGTGCCGCGGGGCTGGGCCAGCTCGCCGATGCGCACGGCATCGTCTGGGTCTATAAATTCTGCGCCTGGCTGCCGTTGCTCGGGCTGGCAACTGCGCTGCTGCCGAGCGCGCGCGACCGACACTGAGGGGCGACACTGAGGGGCGACACTGAGGGCCGGCGGTTATTCCGCCGCCTTCACCTCAGCCAGCTCGTCGTCCCGAACCACATCCTCCGGCAGCGCCCAGAGCAGGTCGCCCTTGCCCAGAACCCGCCCATCATGGCTCAGCACCTGCACTGCACGGATCGGGCGGCTGTCGCGCGCATCGACCAGCACCGGATAGGCCGGCGTACCCGTCTCCCAGCGCTCGCCCCATTGCCTGAGCGCGATCATCGCTGGAAGCAGCGCATAGCCCTTGTCGGTCAGCCGGTACTCGATCTTGCGGCGATCATCGGCGCAGGGCTCACGGTTGAGGATGCCCTTGTCGACCAGCCGCGCCAGCCGGTTAGCCAGGATGTTGCGCGCGATGCCCAGCTCGGACTGGAATTCCTCGAAATGGTACAGGCCGTTGAACGAGCCGCGCAGGATCAGGAACGACCAGCGTTCGCCCATCGCTTCCAGTGCCGCCGGAAGGCTGCAGTCAGTCGCCAACTGGCGCAGGGATTCTCTGATCGCACCGCCCATAGCCTGTCACCCTAACGTAATTGCGCCCGGCAAGGAACGGGGTAACTTCTTGCATTGCAGCAAAAGTTTCTCGTTGCAACTTACCTTTGTGTCAATTAAAAACTGCGTCGCAAAATAGATGTGCAGATTCTGACCCCAGGAGGATTTCCCATGACCCGCTTCTTCGCCGCAGCGGCCGCGGCCACGCTGGCCCTCGTCCCCGCCGCCGGCATCGCCCAGGGCGGCCCGGTCGGTTATTATGCAGCTACCCCGGTCAGCGCGCCGGCCAAGACCAGCCTGGTCACCCGCTCGACGCTGTGGAAGTGCGCCGACGGCACCTGCACCGCGGCCAAGGCCAATGCGCGCGACGGCATCGTCTGCGAACTGGTCGCCCGCGAAGTCGGCAAGCTCTCTGCTTTCCGCGCCAACGGTGCCGAGTTCGATGCCGCCAGCCTCGAGAAGTGCAACGCCAAGGCGCACTGATTACTATGGCGCTTGCGCCACACCCCTTTGGGTAAAAGCTTGAGCGCGGTCCGAAATTCCCGGTCCGCGCTCAATTTTATTGCAAAGCAGCGGCGCCCCGCCCCATTTAGATGCCGTGCTGCGTCAATATGAACTTGTAGACCGGGTCCTCAGCTATGACCCCGATGCCGATGAAGCCATGCTCAACCGGGCCTATGTCTTCTCGGTAAACGCGCACGGCACCCAGAAGCGCGCTTCGGGCGACCCCTATTTCAGCCACCCGATCGAAGTGGCGGGCATCCTCACCGATCTGCATCTCGACGACGAGACTATCGTCACAGCGATCCTGCACGACACGGTCGAAGACACGGTCGCCACGCCCGAGGATATCCAGCGCCTGTTCGGCGACAATGTCGCGCGCATGGTCGACGGCGTCACCAAGCTGTCGAAGATCGAGGCGCAGACCGAGAGCGAGCGCGCCGCGGAGAATCTGCGGAAATTCCTGCTCGCCATGTCGGACGATGTCCGCGTGCTGCTCGTCAAGCTGGCCGACCGGCTGCACAACATGCGCACGCTGGTCCACATCAAGAACCCGGACAAGCGCAAGCGCATCGCCCGCGAGACGATGGAAATCTACGCGCCGCTTGCCGAGCGGATCGGCATGTACGAGTTCATGAAGGAGATGCAGACGCTCGCCTTCCGGGAGATCGAGCCCGAGGCGTTCGAGTCGATCACCAAGCGGCTCGACAGCCTGAAGATCGAGGGCGAGGACCGCATCGCCAAGATCTCCTCCGGCCTCAAGCTGCTCCTGTCGCGCGGCGGCATCGAGGCCGATGTCACGGGCCGCGAAAAACACCCCTATTCGATCTGGAAGAAGATGTCGGAGCGGCATGTTTCGCTCGAGCAGCTTTCAGACATCATGGCATTCCGCGCGATCGTCGACACCGAGGAGGAATGCTACCGCGCGCTTGGTGTGATCCATCGCCGCTGGGCGATGGTGCCGGGCCGGTTCAAGGATTACATCTCCACCCCGAAGCGCAACGGCTATCGTTCGCTCCACACCACGATCATGCATGCCGGCGACACCCGCATCGAGATCCAGATCCGCACGCGCGACATGCATGCCCAGGCCGAATACGGCCTCGCCGCGCACTGGGCCTACAAGACCAGCAATGTCCGGCCGGATACCCAGGTCAGCTGGATCAAGGATCTGATCGAGATTCTCGAGCATGCCGACAGCCCCGAGGAGCTGCTCGAGCATACCCGGATGGCGATGTATCAGGACCGGATCTTCGCCTTCACCCCGAAGGGCGAGCTGATCCAGCTGCCCAAGGGCGCGACGCCGATCGACTTCGCCTATGCGGTCCACTCGAACCTGGGCGACCAGGCAGTGGGCGCCAAGATCAATGGCCGCGTCGTGCCGCTGCGCACCGAGATCGAGCAGGGCGACCAGGTCCAGATCCTGCGTTCCAAGGCACAGGAGCCCCAGGCCAACTGGCTCAACTTCGCAATCACGGGCAAGGCGCGCGCCGCGATCCGCCGCCATATCCGGCTGAAGGAGCGCGAGGAGACGATCGCGCTCGGGCGCAAGCTCTATGAGGAAATCATCGAGCGCCTGCCGACGCCGCCGGGGGAAAGCGCGGTCACCGATGCGCTCAAACGGCTCAAGGTGCAGGACGAGGCGACGCTGATGGAAGCGATCGCGCGCCGCCAGTTCACCGATTTCCAGGTGATGGAAGCCCTCATGCCCGGCTCGACCGAGGGCGAGGACGAGCATGACCTGCCGCCGCAGCAGCATGCGATCGAGATCAAGGGGCTAACGCCCGGCGTCGCCTTCCACTTCTCGCCCGATTGCCGCCCGGTGCCGGGCGACCGCATTGTCGGCATCCGCCGGCCAGGTGAGCCGATCGAGGTCCACCGCATCGATTGCCCGAGCCTGGCCGACACGATCGAGGAAGACTGGGTCGATCTCACCTGGGGCGACAAGGCCGAGGGCGGCATCGCCCAGATCGAGATCACGCTGAAGAACGAGCCCGGCGCGCTCGGCGCAGTCGCCACGCTGATCGGCCAGCAAAAGGCCAACATTCTCGGCCTGCGCATGGATAATCGCGACACGACCTTCCACACCAACACGATGGACCTGGAAGTGCGCAACGCCGCGCATCTGATGCGCCTGCTCGCGGCACTGCGCGCAGCCGATGTGGTGAGCTCCGCCGAGCGGGCCTAGGCGGCGTCCGCGCACCCCGCGCAGAGCCCCGGCACTTCCACGACGCACCGCGCGTCGCGCATGCCGGCCGCGGCCGCGCTGGCCTCAAGCCGTGCGAACAGTTCCGGATGGGGTACCGCTGTCACCGTCGCGCATGTCCTGCACCATAACAAGATCGCCGGTTCCGGGCCGGCGGGCACATAGCCGCCCGCCACCAGTATCTTGCACGCCGCGCCTTCCTCGATCAGCCGCTTGAGCGCGCGATAGACCTGGCTCGGCGCCACGCCCTCGCCCGCCCGGCGGAGCAGTTCGACCAGCTCCAGCCCGGTGAGCGGGTGCGGATAACGCTGCACGAGCAGCTCCAGCACCCGCTCGTGCAGGAAACAGGCGCCGTGCTTCCTACCCGGCATGGAGCCGCCCGCCATGCCGCCTTCGCCAGTTGGCGACATGCGCGGCAACCAGGCACAGGCTCCCCGCTATCGTCGCCAGCACCTCGACCCGTTCGCCTTCGGACAGCAGCGCGCCGATCGCCAGCAGCACCAGTCCGAGTACCCCGGTGGCGACCGGCCGCCAGCTGCGATGGCGGCGGAAGCCGAAATAGAGCGCCGAGCCCGATGCCGGCACGGCAAAGGCAAGCAGCCACAGATGCAGGCTCTCGGGCAATGCCAGCACCCGTGACAGCGCCGGCAGCACCGCCAGCAGCAGCGGCAGCCCGGCGCAGTGGATCAGGCACAGGATCGACGCACTCGCCGCTACCCGCTCGAACCAGTCGAGCAGCGACACGCCCCTGTCCTGTTGTACGCAACGCATGGGAATCTCCCCGCACCACGCCGGCGCCACGGGTCCGCCCCGCAGCACCGGCACGGCGGTTCAGAAGGTGGCGACGCGCAGCACGAAGCGGACCGTCCGCCCCGGCATGACCACATCTTCCTTGTTGAAGGCCGATGCGTTGCGGATCACGTCGTTGGTAAGGTTCTGGCCGACCACGGCCAGCTCGATCCCCGGCTGGCTCCTGAACGGCCGCACCGCGATATTGGCGCCGAGATTCTCATAGCCATTGGTCGGGGTGTCGAAGACGCCGAACTTGTCCTGCTCGCCGACATGCATCCACAGGAAGCCGGCATCGAACCGGTCGCTCTTCCAGTTGAGCCCGCCGCCGATCCGGTAAGGCGGGATGCGCGGCACATTGTTGCCGTCGTCGAGCTTGGCCCGGGTATAATCGCCCAGCACATGCGCTTCGAGCCCGCCGGTCGTGGTCTTGAGCAGCTGGTAGCGCATGTCGCCTTCCAGCCCCCAGAAATGCGCGCCCTGCTGGCCGTAGTTGAGCTCCTTCAGCTCCTCGCTGTCACCCACCACACAGGCGCCGTCATCGTCGCAGGTCCGCCCGGTCAGGTCGCCATAGATGTAGTTGTGGAACCAGGTGCCATAGACGCTGCCTTCGAAGCGGAACGGCCCCGAATGGACGCGCACCGTGCCTTCGAGCGAATTGGCCCGCTCGATCTTGAGCGACGGATCGCCGGTCTCGAAGGTCTGCGGCCCGTCATGCCCACCGCGTGCGAACAGCTCGGTGAGCGCCGGCGCGCGGCCGGTGGACGAGAAGGTCACACCCAGCTTCACTGCCGGAGTCACGTCGAGCAGCGCGCCGATCGCCCCGCTCAGCGGCGTATAGTCCCGCTTGGTAAACACATCCGATGCCGGCGTGCCCTCGATATGGACAGTCTCCACCCGGCCGCTCGCCTGGATATGCAGCGCGCTGCCGATCGGCACTTCGGTGAACAGATAGGCCGCTTCGCTCTGCGACGTCGCCGGCGACAGATAGGAGCTGTCCTCGCCGATCGCCGAGAAGTCGCGATGCCCCACCTGGATGCCGATCGCGGTCTTCGACAGGAAACCGATCTGGCCAAGCAGCAATTCTGCGCGGCTGTCGAACTCCTTGTTCTTGAACGTGGTGTTGACCGAGCCGTCCGGGTTCTTCTCCTGGTGCTGGTAATCGCCATAGCTGGCATCGACATCGAGCGACTTGAGCAGCCCGTCGCCCAGTTCGAACGAGGAGCGGCCGATCACCTTGGTCTGGCGCATGTCGATCCAGGCCTCATCGGCCGGTATGCCGTACTGGCTGTCATAATGGATCACCGCGGCGCCGATATGGCTGCCCTTGTCCGGCCCGAAGAAATAGGAGCCGCCCAGCGACCCGCCCCAGCCGCGCACGAAGCTGTTCTCCTGCGTGCCCAGCGGCGTCTCATAATCGCCGGCATGGCGATAGAAACCGTCGGCATGCAGCGCGAGGTCGCCCGCCTTGGCATCGACCAGTCCGGCGGTCTGCCAGGTATCGGCATTGGTCGCGTAGCTACCGCTCAGCTCGCCCGACAGGTCCTTGGTCGGCAGCTCGGTCGGCACCCGGTTGTTGAGCACATTGACCACACCGCCGATCGCCTGGCTGCCATAGCGCAGCGTCGCCGCACCGCGCACAACCTCGATGCGCTGCGCCGAGAGCGGATCGATCGGCACGCCGTGATCGGGGCCGATATCGGAGACGTCGGAAGCACTGCTGCCATCCTCGAGCATGCGCACGCGGGTTGCGTCCATGCCGCGGATGATCGGCCGGCTCGCGCCCGAGGCGAAGCCGGTGCCGGCAATGCCGGGGACCTGGCTCAGCGCATCGGCAATATTGCCGCCGCCAGTCTGGATAATGGTGTCGCGATCAACCGTCGCGACGATCGTCGGCGTCTGTGAGCCGAGCGGCGAACCGGTGACGACGATCGTATTGCTGTCGGGCTTGGCAGGGGCCGCCGGCGCGTCCTGCGCGGAAGCGATAGCCGGAATCAGGGCAGCGGAAGCCGCGCCCAGCAGGAAGAGATAACGCATGCAAACAAACTCCAAGGACCTTGGCGTCGGACGCGCATCGGCGTCCGATCGGAACGCGAGGGCATGACCAGCCCGTCGCTTCTATGTGGGTTCAGGCTTGGAGGCGGATTGGTGGCGCGCGGCTGCGCCAGGCATGCGATTGCTGGCGCAGCGCCAGCGCGAGCAGCAGGGTGACGGCAAACCAGGCGACGATCGCCGCCGGCGGCTGGAACAGGATCGGCGTCGGCAGCAGATAGGCGCCGCCATGCGCGATTTCCTGGCAGATCGGGCAATTGTCCGGCGTATCGGCCGGAACCTGTCCGCCCTTCTCCGCCCTTGGCCCCACCACCGCCTGCACGACCTGGGCAAGCGAGATGCCCTCCCGCTCGCCGGCATGCCGGTGTGCCTGGGTGACGAAGCTTTGCCAGCCAAAGGCGAACAAAGTGAGCAGCAGCATCGCTGCCCAGAGCGCGTGCAGGCCGGCAAACCGACCTCCACTCCGCCTCAGGGCGCGTTGCTGATACCGCAAGCTCATCGTGCCGACATGACCACAAGGCGCTGCACATACCGCAGCGCAAAAATCACCGTTATGTTGTACTATTACATTGGTCAAGCCCGAGGATGGCAATACTGCCCCTCTTGAACTCCCCTTCCTTACAGAGAGGGGAATCCGCATAAAAAAAGGGGTGCACACGGGCTTGGGAACCGTGTGCACCCCCGACCCGCTCCGACCAAGGAAAGCGGGCCTTTTCCCGAGGGGGAACTAGTTGGCGGCCTTGGTCGCCTGGTCCATCAATGCCTTGGCGGTCTTGATCGCCTCGGCTTCGCTGATCTTGCCCTGCTGGATTTCGTCGGCGATCTCGAGCACGCGCCCGGCGATCACCGTGCCGTGATCGGCTTCCTCGGTGACGCGGATGCCGTTCTTCGCCGCGGCGATGCGGTCCCATTCGGCGCGGATTGCAGCCCAATAGCCCTTGGTCGCCGCCCAATAATCATCCGCCGCCTTCACGTCGAAGTCGCTGAACTTCGTGTAGCTGTTGAGGACATATTCCTGGACGACCGGCACGGTTTTGCCGTCCATCTTCAGATTGTCCTGCCAGTGGATCCAGCCGGCCGGCGCGATCGCATGGCGGTTCACGCCCAGATAGCGGTCATAGACCGGCCCGCGCACCGCGTCGCGGCGCGCCAGCGGGCGCCAGGTCTCGTTCGACACCCAGCGGCGCTGCCCGCCGACCGCAGCCCATTTGCCCCAGCCGCCATAGCGCGGCGAATCATCCACCTGATAGACAGTCTGCGACCAGGCGCCCTTGCGCTCGGCCCCCGGCACCTCGGTCCAGGTCCAGGCATCACGGTCCGAATAGACCAGCACCTTGGCCGGCTCATAGGTCCAGTCCTGGCGCCAGTGCTTGATCACCATCTTCTTGCCCTCGCCCATATCGACGACAAGCAGGTGCTGGAGGCGGATGGTCTTGCCATTGTCCTCGATCACCCGGACGACTTCGTTGCCGCCCGACACCTTCACCGGGATCGGGGTATAGTCGGCGCGCCAGGAGGTGCTCTCCTGCATGTCGAACTTGACCTTGTAGGTGCCGGCCATCGCCAGGATGTCGGCCCGGTCCTGTTCAAAGGCCGACTTGGCGGCCGGGGCCGGCACGGTTTGGGCCAGCGCCGGGATCGGTGCGAGTAACGAAAGCGCGATCGGAAGAAGCAGCTTCATGATCTTGGTCCTCAGAAGCGGTTGTCAGAAACGGTAGCTGATCGAGACCGAGCCGTTGCGGCCCGGCTGCGTGTAGGAATCGGCGGTGGCGGGCGTGATGTAGCCGGCGCCCTGCGCGGTCATCGCCAGCCCGCGCACGTCGTTCCACTGCGTGTATTTCTTGTCGAAGATGTTGAACACGCCGGCACGCAGCGTCAGCCCGTCGGTCACCCGGAAATAGGCAGTCGCGTCGAGCACGGTGAAGCCTTCCGGCCGGTAGCAGGGCGCACCCGCGCAGACGCCGGTGGTCGCATTCGCTTCCTTGCCGGCGGCATGGGTGGCGTTGACGTCGAGGCCCAGCCGGTTGTCCGGCGTGCGATAGCCAAGGCCAACGACCAGCCGCAGCGGCTCCACGGTCGAGAGCGAGGCGCGCGCGCCGTTCGGCTCGATCACGTCGCCCTGGGCATAAGCCACCGCGACGGTCGCGCTCAGCCCGTCGGTAGTGCGCGCACGCACCCGGCCCTCGACACCCTTAACCTTCACCCGGTCCAGGTTGATGAACTGGTAGATCATCGGATTGGCCGGGGTGCCGGCGCCGCTGGTCACTTCCTGCGAGATGAAGTCGTCATAGTCCGAAATGAAGCCGGTCACGTCCAGGTTCACCAGGCCATGGCCGACGCGGAAGCCGGCTTCCCAACTCTCGCTGGTCTCGGGCTTCAGGTTCGGGTTGGGGCGCGAGGTGTAGCCGAACGCCAGGTTCGAGAAGAACTGGTTCACCTGGCTCGGCTCGGGCGCCTTGAAGCCCTGCGCATAGTTGGCGAACAGCCGGATATCCTCGTTGAGCTTCACCACCGCGCCGAGCTTGGGCGAGACGCGCGAGCCGGACTGCTTGGCTGCGGTAAAGGCCGGCAGCAGCGGATCCTTCTCGGGCGACAGGTCATAAGCGTCGAAGCGCAGCGCCGGATACAGCGTCACCGGCCCGATCGCGATTTCGTCGGCAAGGAATGCGCCGGCGAGCGTATAGTTGGTCTCAGGGAAGGCGCGGGTCGGGAAGGTTTCGCCGGCCGGCGGCACCACGCCGTCGCGCAGCCCTTCCTGGTGCGTCTTGCTGATGTCGCCGCCGAACAGCACGCGGTGCGAAACGGCGCCGATGTCGAAGCGCATGCCGACTTCGACCGAGCCACCGAACACGGTATTCTCGAACGTGTTGAGGCGCTCGCGATCGGCGGCCGGCGTGCGATCCTCGTCGGTGAACTGGCGGTTCTCGCCATTCTGCCACCAGGCGCTGACCCGGGCATGATCGAACAGGCCGGTACCGGTCCAGAACCAGTCACCGGCGATACGGCCGCGCTTGGTGCTGTCGCGCGCCTGGAGCAGATCGACCGTGGTGCTCAGGCCAGTCAGCACGTTCGTGTCGATATGGCTGTCCTGATACTCGCCGGTGATCCGGAAGCGGTTCGACGCGTCGGGCTCATAGACCAGGCGGCCGAGCACGGCGTTGGAGCGGCCGTCCTGCGGGTTGGGCTCGGTGCGCTGGGTGCCGGTGCCGCCGCGCGTGCCCATATTGTCGAGCTCGTGGAAATCGCGGCGGGTATAAGACACCATCGCAGACCAGTCGCCAAAACGTGCAGCGGCGATGCCGGTTTCGGCGAATTCATTGTCGGCCGAGCTGTAGCCGGCACGGACCAGCCCGCCGTAATTCTTGCCCTCGCCCAGAAAATCCGCCGGATCGCTGGTGGTGAAGCTGATTGCGCCCGCCAGGCCGTCACTGCCGTACAGCGCCGATGCCGGGCCGCGCAGGATCTCGACCGACTTGACCAGGCCGATGTCTACATAATCGCGTCCGGAAGACTGCGCGCCGAAGGTGAAGCCGTCGGGCACGCGCACGCCGTCCACCTGGATCAGCACGCGGTTGCCGCCGATGCCGCGGATGATGAAGCCTTCATTGCCCGCGCGGCCGGTAACGCCCAGCGCCGCGCCGAAGCGGGTCGGGCCACGCGGCACGCTGATGCCCGGCTCGTAGCGGACGAGGTCCTTGATGTCGGTGACGAGCTGGTCGGCGATCTTCTTCTCGTCGATCACGGTGACGGTGGCCGGCACGTCCCTGACGTCGGTCGGGATGCGAGTTGCGGTGACGGTGATCGTCGAGTCCTGCTGCTCGGCGTCCTTCTTGTCCTGCGCATTGGCGGGCAACGCGACCGCCAGAGCCCAAAGACTGATCCCCACCCCCAAAACCCCGCGCATGCCCCGAAACCTTTCTGCTAATGCAAGTGACTCTCAATTGCGGGTTGGTTAGGCGCGGCAACGGGAAGCGTCAACCCCGTAACGAGGGCGCCTCGCGAAAGCCCCGTCCTACAAGCGCATGTTCGAGTAATGTTCTTGCAGCCTCAGGGCCGCTCTTTGACAATGTGGACATCAGGCGCAGCACTGCGCGATCACCGGGAAATGCGTGGTTTTCGCCGCGGGGGAAGCGGGTCCGTGCAACCTTTCGGGGCCGAAGACGTCCGCTGGCGCAACCGCGCCGCTCTCGCGAACCATATCGTTTCGCGGCGTCGCAGAAGTCCGACTCGCGCTACTTGTGCGAACTTTCGCGTCCACAAGCGTATGCAACGGGCCGCTCGACGTCGGCCCGTCGCAGCGTTAGAGCGTCCGGTCATGCAAAAGCGTCCGAAGCTCTCCGTCGTCATCCCCTGCTACAATGAAGAGGCATGCCTCGAGATGCTGCACAGCCGCGTCTCCGGCGCGGCCCGGGCTGCCGTGGGCGACGATTACGAGATCGTGCTGATCAACGACGGTTCGCGCGACAAGAGCTGGGAAGTCATGCAGCGCATCTCGGCGAGCGATCCCCGCCTCGTCGCGATCAACCTGTCGCGCAACCACGGACACCAGCTCGCGCTCACCGCGGGACTCGACCTCTGCTCGGGCGACGAGATCCTGATCATCGACGCCGATCTCCAGGATCCGCCCGAGCTGCTGACCGACATGCGCGCCGCGATGCGCTCGCAGGGCGCCGATGTGGTCTATGCGGTGCGCCGCAAGCGCGATGGCGAGACGATCTTCAAGAAGATCACCGCCGCCTTCTTCTATCGCATGCTCGACAAGATCACCGACACGCCGATCCCGCTCGACACCGGTGATTTCCGCCTGATGACGCGCCGCGCGCTCGACGCGTTCCTGTCACTGCCCGAGCAGGCGCGCTTCATCCGCGGCATGGTCGCTTGGGTAGGCTTCAAGCAGGTGCCCTTCCCCTATGACCGGCACGAGCGCCATGCCGGCGAGACCAAATACCCGCTCGGCAAGATGATCCGCTTCGCGCTCGACGCGATCACCGGCTTCTCAACCGCGCCCTTGCGCTTCGCCAGCCATGTCGGCCTGATCCTCACCGGGCTCTCGGCGCTGCTGGTGCTCTACATCGTCGCCGGCTGGCTGATGGGCGCGGCGATCCCGGGCTGGACCTCGCTGATGCTGGTCGTGGTGGTGCTGGGCGCGGTGCAGATGTTCGTGCTCGGCATGATCGGCGAGTATCTCGGCCGCCTCTATGTCGAGTCCAAGCGCCGCCCGCTCTACATCGTCGCCGACGTCGCCGGCCCGGTGCAGGGCCATGCCTCGCTCGGCTATCGCTACGCCGATTCGGGTGAAGTCAGCGTCTCGCCGGTCACTCCGCGGCCGGCGGACTGATCGTAATCCCGGCGAAAGCCGGGATCTCAGGCGATAGCGCGGGACCGGAGCCGCACGAGACCCCGGCTTTCGCCGGGGTGACGGATAGTGGCCGGGATGACGGTTACTTCTTCGGTTCCGCCAGCACGATGATCGACAGGCCCGGCGGCATCGGCAGCCGGCCGAGCAGGTGACGCTCCAGCCCGAACACTGCCTCGAACGCGGTATTGAGCGGCTTGGGCGGCGGCGAATCGTCGCTGTCGTCCTTGCCGGTCAGCTTGCCGACGAACCGCGCGGCCACCGCGACCGGGAACAGCAGCGAGTTGAACCAGCGCAGCTTGCGCCAGCCGAGCCCGGCCTTTTGCAGCGTGTCGACCAGCGAGCCCTTGGAATAGCGGCGCTTGTGGTGGTTCACCACGTCATGCGCGCTCCACATCCACTGATGCGCCGGCACGGTGATCAGGATCTTGCCGCCGGGCTTGAGCACCCGCGCGATCGCCTTCAATGCCGCAACATCGTCCTCGACATGCTCGACCACGTCGAGCACCGCGACCAGATCATAGCTGGCATCGGCAACGCCGGTCAGCTCGGGCAGCGGCGAGGAGCCGACCTGCTTTCCCAGCCGCTCGCTGGCCTTGGCGGCGGCGATCTCGTCGATCTCGATCGCGTCGATCTCGCCGAACTGTGCGAGCATCGGCAAGTTATGCCCCGTGCCGCAGCCAATCTCGAGGATGCGCGCGCCTTCAGGGATCGCGCCATAGCGCGCCAGGTAATCGGAAAGAATCTCGCGGCGGGCGCGATACCACCAATGGGTGGTGTCATGCGCTGCCATGCGCTCGTAGACGATGCGGTCCATCTTATTTGAACACCAGATAACGGTTGAGCGCGAAGGTAATAACCGGGGTAACGAAGACCACGGGCAGCAGAGGCACCCAGGTCGGCTGGTGCAGCGGGCCGGTGAAGACCCAGGTGAAGACGGCATTCATCACCATGCCGACCGACTGGACCGCAAGGAATTTCGACTGGGTGCCGACGCCGCCTTCTGCCTCATGCCCCTTGAAGCTCCAGCGGCTGTGAAAGACATAGCCGAACACGACCGCGACCAGGAAGCCAGCAACCGAGGCGAGCACCGGTGGGATCGCATAGGTGGCGAGCGGCCAGTAGACCAGGGCATAGACGAAGGTCGATGCCAGTCCGACGATGCCGAAGCGCACCAGCTGCCCCAACATGCCGCTCGCCCACATCTCTTCAAATCGCTTGAATACTGCTGTCACTATCGCTTGCCCAGGAACCGAAGGCGGCCCTAATGCCTGCATCAATGCGAGGGAAGCGATTTTGAAGCCGGACGTACTGGGCGGGTTCCGCCTTGATCGAGAATTGGACCGTAACTGGCTGCGCTGGATGGCGCTCTTCTGGCTCTGCGTCGTCGCCTGGTTCCTCCATGACCGCCAGGGCAACATCTACTGGCTGCTGCTCAGCGATACCGACGACAATATGCGGCTGATGCAGGTCCGCGCCTGGCTCGCCGGCCAGGGATGGTATGATCTGCGCCAATATCGCCTCGATCCGGCACTCGGCGGGGCCGATATCCATTGGTCACGGCTGGTCGACCTGCCGATCGCCGGGCTGATCCTTACGCTCAAGCCGTTCGTCGGCATCGCCACGGCGGAGCGCTGGGCGTGCGGCCTCGCCCCGCTGTTGCCGCTGTCGGTGGCGATGGCCGGGCTGTCGCTTGCCGTGCGCCGGCTGATCGCCCCCTGGGCCTGGCCAGTCGCGCTGGCCGTGCTGATGGGCTGCACCTCGACCATGTCGATGTACGCGCCGATGCGGATCGATCATCATGGCTGGCAACTCGCCTTCCTCGCGCTCACCGTCGCCGGCCTGGCCGATCCGAAGCGCGCGCGCGGCGGCGCTACCGTCGGACTCGCCAGCGCCGCATCGCTCACCATCGGGCTGGAGATGCTGCCCTATTGCGCGATGGCCGGGGCGATCATCGCGCTGCGCTGGATCTGGGATCGCGGCGACGTTCGCCGCATGCAGGTCTATGCACTGACGCTCGGCGGCGGCTCGGCCTTCGGCTTCGCGGTCTTCGCTTCCAATGCCAACCAGGTGCTGCGCTGCGACGCGCTGACCCCGGTGTGGCTCACCGTCATGGTTGCCGCCGGCGCGCTGCTGTTCGGCCTGTCGCTGGTCAACCCGGCCAATCGCTGGATTCGCCTCGCGCTCGCCGCCGCCGCCGGCGCGGCGATCGTCGCCGGCTTCGCGCTGCTGTTCCCGCAATGCCTTGGCCGGCCGGAGCAGGTGTCGGACGAGCTCGCCAATACCTGGCTCAACAATGTCCGCGAAGCGCGGCCGATCTACAAGCACGCCTTCAAGACCGCCTTCCCAATGGCCGTGCTGCCAGTGATCGGCGTGATCGGCGCGCTCTTCGCCACCTGGCGCGCGCGCCGCAGCGAAGCGCTGGTCGGCTGGGCGGCCGTGGCGCTGTTCACTGCCTTCGCCAGCGCGATGCTACTCTGGCAGGTCCGCGCCGCCCCCGCCGCGCAGCTGCTCGCCGTCCCCGGCTCGGTCGCTTTGCTGGTGGTCGTGGTACCCTGGTTCCTCGGCATCCGCGAGCCCTTCGCCCGCTGGATCGGCCAGCTACCCGCGCGTATTCTCGGCGTGCTGATCCGCGTGCTCGGCACCGTTCTCGCCTTCCTGCTGCTCTCTGGCCTCTGGGCCGGGCTGGTCGTGCCCTATTTCTCGTCTGACAAGGGTGCCAAGCCGGGCAAGCCCGCCGCGCCGGACAAGATCGTCTCGGCCAACGCGGCCTGCGCCCGACTGAGCAACCTGCGCATGCTCAACGACATTCCGGCCGCAACGATCTTCACCCATGTCGATCTTGGCCCGCGCCTGATCGTCACCACGCATCACAACGCGATCGCCGGCCCCTATCACCGCAACGGCCACGCGATCCTCGATATCCACCACGCCTTCACCTGGCCGACGCCGAACTTCCGGCCGATCGCCAAGGTGCATGGCGCGCAATATCTGCTGATCTGCCCGAACATGTCGGAGACGACGCTCTACCGCGCCCGCGGGCCGAATGGCTTCTATGCGCAACTGATCAAGGGTCAGGTGCCGAACTGGCTCGAGCCGGTGAAGCTGCGCGAAGTCCAGCCGGGCAAGCCGCTGCCCTTCCAGCTGTGGAAGATCCGCTACGACCTGCCGGATGCGCCGTTGAAAGCCGTTCCGGCGAAACAATAACCGTCATCCCCGCTTTCGCGGGGATGACGGTTATTGGGATCAATGCCCCGTCGCGACTCGTCCGGCGACCAGCGCGGCGCTGATCCCGTCGATCACGAACTGCACTGCCAGCGCGCCGAGCAGCACGCCGAGCAGGCGCGACACTACCGCCTCGATCTTGGCGCCGACCACCCGCATCAGCGGGCCTGCAGCCAGCAGCGCGAGTAGCGTCAGCAGCAGGATCGCAACCATCGCCGCGAGCACCACGGCGGTCCGCTCGATCCCGTTGTTCTGCGACATCAGCAGCATGGTCGAGGCGATCGAACCCGGCCCGGCGATCATCGGCATCGCCATCGGGAAGATCGAGATGTCGGTCGGCTCCTCGGCCTTGATCTTCTCCGCCCGGTCCTCGCGCCGCTCGGTGCGCTTCTCGAACACCATCTCGAGTGCGATCAGGAACAGCATGATGCCGCCGGCGATCTTGAAGGCATTGAGGCTGATGCCGAGCGCGCGCAGCAGCGCCTCGCCGAACAGCGCAAAGCCGAACAGGATGATCGCCGCGACCACCACCGCGCGCAGCGCCATCGCCCGGCGATGCGCCGCACTGGTCCCCGCAGTCAGCCCTGCGAAAATCGGCGCGCAGCCCGGCGGATCGATCACCACGAAGAAGGTGATGAAGGTCGAGATGAACAGCTCGATCATTGGCCCGCGACCAGCATCAGATCACACCCTTTTCCAACGCTACCCCGGCATTGCGATGCGCCGCGACCAGCGTATTGCGTAGCAGGCAGGCGATGGTCATCGGCCCGACCCCGCCCGGCACGGGCGTGATCGCGCCTGCAACGCTCGCCGCGCTGTCGAAATCGACATCGCCGACCAGCCCGGCATCGGTGCGGTTGATGCCCACGTCGATCACGGTCGCGCCCGGCTTCAGCCACTCGCCCTTGACGAAATGCGCGCGGCCCACCGCAGCGACGACGATATCGGCATGCTTGAGATAATGCGGCAGGTTACGCGTCCGCGAATGAACCAGAGTAACCGTCGCGCTAGCCTTGGTAAGCAGCGCCGCCATCGGCTTGCCGACAATGTTCGAGCGGCCGATCACCACTGCGTCTAGCCCGGTAAGGTCGCCCAGCCGGTCCTCGAGCAGCATCAGGCAGCCGAGTGGCGTGCAGGGCACAAAGCCCTCAAGGCCGGTAGCCAAGCGCCCGGCATTGACCGGGTGGAAGCCGTCGACATCCTTGTCCGGGTTGATCCGCAGGAGCACCGCCTGCTCGTCGATATGCTTGGGCAACGGCAGCTGGACGAGGATGCCGTCCACCGCCGGATCATTATTGAGCTGGTCGACCAGCTCAATCAGCGCTTCCTGGCTCGTCTCGGCGGACAGCTTGTGCTCGAAGCTCTCCATGCCACACTCGCGGGTCATCTTGCCCTTGGAGCGGACATAGACCGCGCTGGCGGGATCCTCGCCCACCAGCACCACGGCCAGGCCGGGCACACGCCCTGCCGACGCCTGGAATGCGGGAACCAGTTCGGCCACGCGGGCACGAAGCCCCGCAGCGAACGCCTTGCCGTCGATGATGTCAGCCGTCATGCGCCCCGCCATAGAGACGTTGCGCGACTTGTTCCAGCGCTGTGGGGGCGCCTTCGATACGAAGTCGCTTGAGCCGCGCGGTATCGCCCGCGATCAGCGTCACGTCGCGCTTGGCCACGCCGAAGGTCTTGGCAACCAGCGGCACCAGTGCGGCATTGGCGGCGCCTTCCACCGGCGGCGCGGCGAGGCGGACGGCGAAATGCTCTTCAGTGCCGGCAAGAAACGCATCGCGCGAAGCGCGCGGCGTCACGCGGACCGCGATCTCGATCCCGTCCGCGATGCGCCGCCAGGCCGGCACCGGCCGATCAGTAAACGGAGGGCGCGAGCTGGGCGATCGCCCAGTTCAGCACAAAGTCCTTCAGGATGATGATCAGCAGCAACGCGACCAGCGGGCTCAGGTCAAGCGCGCCGAAATCGGGCATGATCCGCCGGATCGGCCGGTAGATCGGCTTGGTGATCGCCTCCAGCGTCTGCCACACCGAGCGGACGAAGTCGTTATAGGTGTTGATCACGTTGAACACGATCAGCCAGGACAGGATCGCCTGGATGATGATGACCCAGCTGAGCACCCACAGCAGATACTGCGCGACCTGCAGGAGCATGATGAGGAAGGACAAGGCGATCTCCGAGGGGATAGGTTGAGCGGGAACTTAGGCAAGGCCGCGCCCCGCAACAACCCCGGCACTTGCCGGATCAGGCGTGAACGAGCGTGCCGGCGCCCTGGCGAGTGAAGATCTCGAGCAGCATCGCATGCGGGATGCGTCCGTCGAGAATGACTGCCGCATCGACGCCGGCCTGCACCGCGTGCACGCAGGTCTCGACCTTGGGGATCATGCCGCCCTTGATCGTGCCGTCCACCTTCAGCCCCTCGATCCGAGCCGGATCGAGATCGGTCAGCAGTTCGCCCTGCTTGTCGAGCACGCCGGCCACGTCGGTCAGCAGGAAGAAGCGCGAGGCACCGATCGCGCTGGCGATCGCACCGGCCATCGTATCGGCGTTGATGTTATAGGTGTGCCCGTCCGCGCCCAGCGCGATCGGCGCGACGACCGGGATGAAGCCCTGCGCCGCCAGCGAATGCAGGATCGCCGGATTGACCCCGGTCGGCTCGCCGACAAAGCCCAGATCGACATGGCGCTCAATGCCCTGGAGCGGATCTGCCTCGCGCCCGGTCACCTTCTCGGCAGTGACAAGCCCGGCATCCTTGCCCGAGATGCCGACGGCGCAACCACCCGCGGCGCCGATCCAGCTGACGATTTCCTTGTTGATCGATCCGGCCAGGACCATCTCGGCGATCTTCGCGGTCTCGGCATCGGTCACGCGCAGGCCGCCGACAAAGCTCGATTCGACGCCGAGGCGCTTGAGCATCGCGCCGATCTGCGGGCCGCCGCCATGGACGACGATCGGGTTGATGCCCACTGCCTTGAGCAGCACCACGTCTTCGGCGAAGTCACGCTGCAGCTCGGGATCGCCCATCGCGTGGCCGCCATATTTCACGACGAAGGTCGCGCCAGCATAGCGCTGCAGATAGGGCAGCGCCTCGACAAGCGTTTCGGCCTTGGCAAGCAGTGCGGGATCGGGGGCGTTGGTCATGCCGGCCCCATAGGGCCAGTGGCCCGCGCCCGCAACTTTCAGCGGAAGACCGGCGTAGCGCGGTACGTGATGAGCCAGTTGGTCGAGCCGCGACACTCGCCCATCGAGCGGGCTTCGATCAACCGGAAGCGCTTGCCGTCCCAAACATAGGTGTCGGCATTGCCGCAATCGCCAATGCCGCGCCCCTTGTTGTAGCTGGAGAGCCGGCCATTGCCGAAACCGGCATTGACCAATGCACCGTCATTGCCGTCATCGAACACGGCGCGCTCGGCCTTGCCGCCGGCAATGACGAACGCCACGGAGCTGTAGTTATATGCGCCCGCGCCGCAGGGGAGCAGCGCCAGCGTCTTCCCGCTACCCAGCGCGAAGGTCTCGACTTCGGGCACGTTCTCATCGCCCTCATACAGTCCCTCGCACTCGCTCTGCTTCTCCATCGCCCCGCGCATCACCTTGGTCACAACCGCCGGCATGCCCGAGGGGCGAAGGCCGACAATCTGCGCGGGCGCGTTCGCCGCAGGCACTGCACTCGCCGGCTTGGCGCCCTTGGCGACCAGAGCCGTTACCGTGCCGGCGCGGCCCTGATTGGCGTCGATATGACGCATCGAAGCCGAGGACCCGGCCAGCGAGATGCGCGCGACCAGCTTGCCCGCTCCATCGACCAGCGTCAGCGCCTTGCCATTGGCCATCGCCGCCGCGATCCGGGCAGCATCGGCGTCGCGGAAGATCAGGCTTTCGTCGGCAACCGTGCCCGTGGCGATGACGGCATCGTCGATTTTCAGCGACGCCTTGCCCTTCAGCGCACTGGCCGGCCAAACCTCGACCAGCAACGCCCCCGCCGGGCCCGCCCCACGCGACAGCGACATCGTAGCTTCATAGGCAGTGTCATCCACCGGCCCCGCCTCATCGCTCGGGAACAACGACGTCATCTCGCAGCCGTGCAGATTGTCGCAGGCCACTACCCAGTCGCCGTAGAGCTTTTCGGGATCGTCTTGCGGGGCGGGTGCGGCAAGGAGGAGAGCAAGCATCAACATGCGCCAAGCCTAGCCGATTCGACTCCGAATCGATAGGAGCGGCGCAAAGGAGAGACGGCATGAAGACGGTTGGCGTTATCGGTGCAGGACAGATGGGCGCGGGCATCGCGCAGGTTTCCGCTCAGGCGGGTTATACCGTGCTGCTCTCCGACGTCGATCAGGCACGCGCCGAAGCAGGCAAGGCCGGGATCGCCAAGCAGCTCGCCCGCGCGGTCGAGAAGGAAAAGATCAGCGCTGCCGATGCCGAAGCCGCGCTGAGCCGCATCGCCTGCGTTGGCGGCACCGATGCCTTCGCACCCTGCGACCTGGTGATCGAGGCGGCGACCGAGCGCGAAGCGATCAAGCGCCAGATCTTCGAGGGTGTCGGCAAGGTGCTGGGCGCCGACGCGATCCTGGCGAGCAACACCTCGTCGATCCCGATCACCCGTCTTGCCCAAGCCTCGCCCGATCCCGCCCGCTTCATGGGCGTGCACTTCTTCAATCCGGTGCCGGTGATGGGCCTGATCGAGCTGATCCGCGGCCTCGCCACTTCGGACGCGACCGTTGCCGCAGTCGAGAAGTTCGGCCAGTCGCTCGGCAAGCGCATCGTTCATGCCAATGACGCGCCGGGCTTCATCGTCAATCGCGTGCTGATGCCGATGCTCAACGAAGCCTGTTTCGCACTCGGCGAGGGCGTGGCGACGATTCCCGATATCGACGCCGCCTGCCAGCTCGGCCTCAACCATCCGATGGGCCCGTTCACCCTGGCCGACTTCATCGGGCTCGACACCTGCCTGGAGATCACCCGGGTGCTGTTCGAAGGCACTGGCGATCCCAAGTTCCGCCCGGCGCCGCTGCTGGTGAAGTATGTCGAAGCCGGCTGGTATGGCCGCAAGACCAGGCGCGGCTTCTATGACTACACGGGCGCGGAGCCGGTGCCGACGCGCTAGGCGCCGCCAGCCTCGGTCAGCTCGGCCTGGCGGTCGAGCGCCCATTTCGCGAGGGTATCGAACGGGATCGCCGCCAGGAAGGCGATCCCGGCGCGGCCGTCATGCGCCCAGCGAACTACCCCGCGCCGCGCCTCGATGCCATGCACACCGACCACCACCTCATCGCCTTCGCGCAGGAAATCGGCTTCCACCTTCACGCCGCCCTGGGAGACGTCGATCAGGTTGACGCTCACCCGCATGCCCTCGGCGACCAGGCTCACCGGGCAGGCAATGTGCAGGCGCGGCATGCGCTGGACCATCCCCGGCTCGCCATGCACCGGCGCATGGAGCACTTCGAGCACATCGATCTTCTCGTCGAACTGCACCCCGATCATGCCATCCGCAGACCAGGCGACACGGCCTGCGATATGGTTGCCCGAACGGATTTCCACCGTCACCGGCTCGCCCGGCGGTAGCGCGGTGTGGAGCTTGCCCATCAGCCCACCCGGCGAAATGTTTCGGATCAGGCACAGCGCCTCATAGCTGCCCCAGCGCAGCATCGCCGATCGATAGACCGAGATTTTCGAGCGGTCGTCGGTTCTGCGGTCCATGGTCGGCACTTCGGGCTGAAAGGAGATTTCGGTGCGGATGTCGGCCTCCGGCGGCGTGATGTTTGTGACCCGCGGAGGATATGCGTCCGGCAAATGTCTGTAAGGTTTCGAAGGCGCAACGATACGTGGTAAACGCCGCGGTGACCGTGGTCCGTTTGCGGTAGCCGGCTCGAAGGCGAAGGCCAGGCAATCGCGGATGCGCATCAGCGCTTCTTCACCCGGCGTGGGTGGCGGTCGTCGCAGGATACGCAGCGGACGGGCGTCGGGGCCGGTGGCAATGAAATTGGTCACGCGTTACTCCAGTAAAATACTCTGGAGAGCGCACATCCAACGACCCTGCACGAGGCGATCCCCGGCATGCCCTTTCGATGGCGCGCGACCCGCTCTCCATCCCTGTCGGTTGTTTTTTGGCAGATACAGCGCGCCCCCGGCGCAGCGTTGTGCCTGCATATATCCGCAATTTTACCGGAGCGCCCGTATCCAAAAAGTTAACGCAGGCGCTCCGGACCAGCTCAGGGCAGCAGCAGGCCCGCCAGCGCCGCACTCATCAGATTGGCGAGGCTGCCCGCGAGCAGCGCGCGAATGCCGAGCTTGGCGATCATCGGCCGCTGGTTTGGCGCGAGGCTGCCGGTGGCGGCCATCTGGATCGCAATCGAGCTGAAATTGGCGAAACCGCACAGCGCGAAGGTGATGATCGCCCGCGTGCGCGGCGCGAGATCGGTCATGTTGCCCAGATCGATGAAGGCGACGAACTCGTTGAGCACTACCTTGGTGCCGAACAGCCCGCCCGCCGCGGTCGCTTCGTGCCAGGAGATGCCGAGCAGGTACATGACCGGGGCGAAGACCGTGCCGATGATCTTCTGGAAGCTGAGATTCTGCAGGAAGCCCGCCCAGGCGGCATGGCCGGTCAGGTCGTAGAGCCAGTTGCCCGCGCCCGCGAGCAGGCCATTGGCAAGCGCGACCAGCGCGACAAAGGCCAGCACCATCGCGCCGACCGCGACGGCGATCTTCACGCCGGTAGAGGCGCCCGAGGCAGCGGCCATGATGATGTTGGCGGCACGCTCTTCCTCGATGTCATGCTCGGCGACCTTGATCGCCGCTTCCTCGGCATCGTCGCCCAGCGGCAGCTCGCCGGCCTTCACGGGATCGTCCGGCATGATGATCTTGGCCATCAGCAGCCCGCCCGGCGCCGCCATGAACGAAGCGGCGAGAAGGTAGGGCAGCGAGGCCGGGCCGAGCAGGCTGGCATAGGCAGCGAGGATCGTGCCGGCGACGCCCGCCATGCCGACGCTCATCACCGCGAACAGCTGCGAAGGCGTGAGCCGCGCCAGATAAGGGCGGATCACCAGCGGCGATTCGCTCTGGCCGACGAAGATGTTCGCCGCCGCGCAGAGCGATTCGACCTTGGTGGTGCCGATCACCTTCTCGATCGCGCCGCCGATCCAGCGGACCACGAACTGCATCACGCCCAGATGATAGAGGATCGACACCAGAGCCGCGAAGAAGATGATTACCGGCAGCGCGGCAATGGCGAAGCTCTGCCCGCCCAGATCGGGCCTGGCGAGCGGACCGAACAGGAAGCTGGTGCCCGCACCCGCATAGCCGAGCAGCGCCGAGACGCCGTTCGACATGCCGTGCAGCGCCGCCTGGCCCCAGCCGGTGCGCAGCACCAGCGCTGCAATGCCCGCCTGGAGAACAAAGGCCGCGCCGACCACGCGCAGATTGATCGCCCGCTTGTTCGACGAGAACAGGAAGGCGATCGCAAGGATCGCAACCACGCCGAAGATGCCGATCGGAAACTGATTCAACTGCTTATTCCCCCAGGCAAACGCCCAAGTCTCTCACCATACACGCTGGCGGGAACATGGCCAGAGCCCAGCCGCTCCATTCCCCGCAGAACCGGACGCTTTGAGACGCGGAAGCTTGCACCCTTTGCGCCGAACGCCCTTTTGAAACGCTGCCCAACGATATGGAAGCGGGACAGGAACCGCAGGAATCCTGGCGAGTCGATGGTTGCAACCAGACGCCAGGCAACGCGGAAGTTCACACCGACTGCTGGTCCGCAACCGCCAGCATGTTGATCTCACGCCGGATTTCCGGCGCGCATATCGGCGTATCAACGATGCAAAGAGCGGCACCACCCTCACGGACAGCGACAAAGGAACAATGCGGGAACATTTCCTACATTGGAAGCCCCTTGCCGCTCAGAGGAAGGCGCGCCCTGCTTCCCAGGGCAAGGCACTGCCGAGCGACTTCTTGTCTGGCTGCGAGGCGCCGCGGCTGCAGACATAGGCCGTGATCGTGCTGCCCTGCGTATCCTTCGACGCGATGCCCCATTCGCTTGCGACCGCTTCGCCGCCATCGGACTTGTGATTGACGTCGAACGCCTCGGCGCGGATCATCCGGCTCTGCAGATCCTTGCACTTGAACTCGACGATGAAGCGGTACGCCGCGATGCCCTCGTCGGGTTTGGCCAGCAGCGCAAACATCGACGCTTCGAGATTCCCCGCAGCATTGGTGCGGATATTCGCCTTGTCGATGAAGGTTGCGTTGCCGCGGTCGCTCGCCGAATCGACATGATACCAGTCACTGGCATTCTGCACCGGCGCCAGCGCCACGAACGCCGCGATCATCCATCCGTACATCGGCTTCCCCTTCAGGCCGGCACCACAGTTCCGCCAGACCTGACCGTAGCGGACGGGCAAGGCAAGGCCCCGGGGCTTGCGATGCGGGCATTTCTCGCTAGCGTCGGCAAATGGACACCATTCGCATCCCGCGTTCGCTCTTCTTCCTGTCGATCTTCTATGGCGGCATGGTCTGCATTGCCGGCGTGCTGGGCAACAAGCAGGTCTCGCTTGGCCCGATCTCGCAGATCGGCAACTGGGTGGGCGTCGGCCCGCTCGCGGTGGAAGCGGGCATCTTCGCCTTCCTGCTGCTCGTCTCGGTCTCGAGCGCCGTCGCCGAACTGCACGGGCCGGACACTGCCCGCCGCCTGGTGCTGATCGGCTTCGTGCCTCTGGTCACTTCCGTACTGCTCTCGATCCTGGTGCTTGCATTGCCCGCTTCCCCGAGCATGGAGCCCGACCGGCTGCACGCCTTCGAGACGATGATGAGCGGCACCCCGCGCATCTGGCTGGGTGGGATCATCGCCTATGGCATCTCGCAGATCCTCAACGTCACCATCTTCTCCGCGCTAAAGAGCGGCGGCGGCAAGCTGTTGTGGCTGCGCGCCGCGATCGCTTCGGTATTGAGCCAGATCGCGGACACGCTGATCTTCATCTCGGTCGCCTTCTACGGCGTGTTCCCTATCGGCGAGCTGCTGGTCGGCCAGATGCTGAGCAAGGTCGTGCTGAGCATCGTGCTGGTGCCCGCCGCGATCTACCTGTTCGTGGCATTCGGGCGCAGCCTCGACCGACGCCGGGCGCTGAACTAACGACACAGCCTATTACGATGCTGTGGTGGGACTGGACCTGGCGCCATAAGCTGATCCTTGTCGCGACGATGCCCGTCGTCGCTGCAATTACCTGCCTGTCGCTCGGGTTTCCCCCCACCGGCGGCGCCTTTGTCGGAGGCGTCGCCTTCCTGACGATCCCGCAACTCTGCGGCTGGATGCTCTATGTCGGGCTCCGGACCGGCCGGATCCAGGCACGCGGCGACACCGTGTCACGCGCTGATGCGCCCTTCGGGTTCTGGTTCACGGTAACGAGCTATTTCGCCGTCTTCATAGTTTATGCTGGCCTTCTCCTTTGGGTGGCGATCGACGGCCTGCTCCACGGCTTCAACTAGGGCGCCACCCGTATCGGCTGGGCTTCGCAGAGGATCAGCGCGAACCAGTCGTTCGGATCGGTCCATTCGCGGATCGGGGTCCAGCCGCCGGCGCGCAGCAGCATGCGGGCGCCGTTGCGGCCGTATTTGTGGCTGTTCTCGGTGTGGATCGTCTCGCCCGCCGCCATCTGGAACGGCCGGCCATCGACGGTGAACTCCATGTCGCGCACCGCTTCGAGATGCATCTCGATCCGCGCGGCATCGTCGTTCCACAAGGCGACATGACGGAAGGCCTCGACCGGGATCGTCCCGTCCAGCTCGCGGTTGATCCGCTCGAGCAGGTTCAAGTTGAACGCTGCGGTGATACCCTGGGCGTCGTCATAGGCAGGAACCAGCACGTCGGGCGACTTGACCCGGTCCATCCCGATCAGCAGCCGCGCGCCGTCACCGAGCCATTCGCGCATCGCGCGCAGCAGGTTGACTGCGTGCCAGGCCTGCATGTTGCCGATCGTCGAGCCCGGGAAGAAGCCGAGCTTGGGCATGCCGGCCACCTGCTCGGGCAGCGGCACGGGGCGGAGGAAATTGGCCTCAACCGGATAGACCGGCAGGCCGGGGAACGCCTGGCCCAGCTCGGCGGCGGACTGGCGGAGGAAATCGCCGGAGATGTCGATCGGCACATAGGCGGCGGGATCGATGGCATGCAGCAGCAGCGGCGTCTTCACCGAAGAGCCCGAGCCGAACTCGACCACCGCCGCGCCGCGCGCCGCCAGCGCACCCAGCTCGGGGCCGGTCTTGCGGAGCAGCTCGGTTTCGGTGCGGGTCGGGTAATATTCGGGGAGCTGGGTGATTTCCTCGAACAATTCCGAGCCGCGGCGATCATAGAACCAGCGCGCCGGGATCGCCCGCGGCCGCGCCTCAAGCCCGCTCAGCACATCGGCGCGGAAATGCGGATCGGCGAGGCTGGTCTGGCCGTCTTCGAGTTCCTGTTTCAGCATGACTGGCCGGCCTTTCTGACGATTGGGGAAGCGTGGCGAAGGGAGATCACAGGTCCTTCGCCAGGCGCACGCCGGTGAACTGCCAGCGCTGATGGGGGTAGAAGAAGTTGCGGTAGCTGGCGCGCGAATGGCCGCGCGGGGTTGCGCAGGACGAACCGCGCAGCACGAACTGCCCGCTCATGAACTTGCCATTATACTCGCCGACCGCGCCCTCAACCGGGCGGAAGCCGGGGTACGGGCGAAAGGCGCTGCCGGTCCATTCCCAGACATCGCCGAAGAATGCCGGGCCGCCGGTGGACGGGCGCGGTTCGACCGGTCCAGCCTTGTCGAGCTGGTTACCGCTTGTCGGATCGAAAGCGGACGCCGCCGCTTCCCATTCAAACTCGCTCGGCAGGCGCGCGCCGGCCCAGCTGGCATAGGCATCGGCTTCGAAGAAGCTGACATGCGTGACGGGTGCCGCGGGATCGACCGGGCGGCGGCCGTCGAGCCCGAAGCGGGTCCAGACATCGCCTTCACGCCGCCAGTAGAGCGGCGCCTCGATGCCTTCCGACTTCACCCAGGCCCAGCCATCCGACAGCCAGTGGCGCGGATCCTTGTAGCCGCCATTGGCGATGAACGCAGCCCATTCGCCATTGGTGATGGTGCGGTCCGCAATCGCATGCGGAGTGAGCAGCGTCTGGTGGCGCGGCCCTTCGCAATCGAACGAAAATGTTGAATCGCTTGAATCGAATCCCGCATGCACGAGCCCCGCAGGCCCCTCGATCCAGCCGATCGGGCCGGGCATCGCCACCGGCACCTTGGGCGCGCCCTGCCACATCGCCGGCTCGAGCGGGTTGACCGAGAAATGGTGGAGGATGTCGGTCAGCAGCAGTTCCTGATGCTGCTCCTCATGGTTGCAGCCGAGCAGCACCAGATCCTGCGCCGCCGTGGGCAGATCGGGCAGCGCATCGGCCAGCGCGGCATTCACATGCGCGCGGTACGCCAGCACCTCGTCGAGGCTGGGGCGCGAGAGCATGCCCCGGCGCGGGCGGGCGTGGCGCTGGCCTTCAGCTTCGTAATAGCTGTTGAACAGGAACGGCCAGCGATCGTCGTGCAGCACATAGCCCGGCACATGATCGCGCAGCACGAAGGTCTCGAAGAACCAGGTGGTGTGCGCGAGGTGCCATTTGGCCGGCGAGGCATCGTCCATCGACTGGATCGTCGTATCAGCATCGGAGAGCGGCGCGACCAGCGCTTCGCTCAGCGCGCGGGTGCGGAGGAACTTCGCGCCAAGCGCGCTGGAAGCCGGAGCGGATCCCGTTTCCGTTCTCATTATGTTCTCCTAGCCGCGTGCGCTGCCGCCGTCAACCGGCGCGATATAGGTGTCCGAATTGCCCCCGGTAGTCGAGTCAACGAAGCGCCCGGCACTTTTGTTCATGCGCAAGGGGATAGCGGGCACAGCGGTGGCCCGCAGCTATGCGATGGTATCGCTTAACGTGACGCGCCGGGTACCCAGAGCACATCCCCTGCCTCGCTCTGGTTCACCGCGCGGGCAGCGACGAACAGCAGGTCGGACAGGCGGTTGAGATAGGCGAGCGGCTGCACCCCGGCGCCCATCGCGACGGCGGCACGCTCGGCGCGGCGGGTGACGGCGCGGGCGAGGTGCAGTTCGGGTGCGCCGGGAGCACCGGCGGGCAGGACGAAGCTGGTCAGGGGTTCGAGCGCCGAATTGATATGGTCGATCCGCTGTTCGAGCCATTCGACCTGGCCCGGGGTGATGCGCAGCGCGCCTTCGATCCCCTCAGGCGTGGCGAGATCGGCGCCGAGATCGAACAGGTCGTTCTGGATATGCGCGAGCATGCCGCCGAACGCGTGATGGCCGAGCGTCGCACGGGCAACGCCGAGTGCGCAGTTCGCTTCGTCGACATCGCCGATCGCCGCCATCCGCAGGCTCGCTTTGGAGACGCGCGAGCCATCGACCAGCCCGGTGGTGCCGTCGTCGCCGGTGCGAGTGTAGATCTTGTTGAGCTTGACCATTGGGCGAGGGTTTACGCCCTCGCCGTGCCGTACTCAATTCCTCCCCGAGCCTGTCTCGGGGAGAATGCATCGGATCACGCCGCCTGGGCGATGTCGCCGCGCGCCGGGGGCAGGAAATGCTCCGGGCCAAGCAGCCGGTGCGGATAGAGGAACTGGTTGGTCGCCATCGGCACCACCACACCCTCGACGACGCCGGGCATGAAGTAATTGCCCTGATAGCAGTTGGGCTGGGTCATCTGGGTATCGCCGTGATAGGCGCTGCCGATCCCGGTATAGTTCAGCTCGGTGCCGAACACCGCATAGAGCGCCATGTCGACGAAGTTCATGAATTCGGGCGTGCCGCGCAGGTGCGTGTCCTGCGCGATCAGCGCGACGAGATCGTCCCGCACAAAGGAGAGCGCTGCCAGGTCCTTCACCACCTGGATGAAATTATGGTCGCCGTCATGATGGACGATCGTGCGGCGGCCATGCTCCTCGAGCATCACATGCCGGACATAGCTGGGCACGTCGCCATGGAAGAGGCGCATGCGCCCGGCCGCCTCGGGGAAAGTGCGGCGGGTGCGCTCATAGGCGAAGCGCAGATATTCAGCGGAGACATCGACCAGGTCGAGATCGAAGTCGAACGGCTCGACGCAGCCGCCCAGATAGGCCGTGGCGCCGCCCATCAGAACGCCGACTTCGACGACACGATCGTACTGGCCGTTATAGTCGCGCAGGGTGCGAACGACGTCGTGATAATATCGCGGCGAGCACTGGTCCTCATAAGCGAGGCTGAGCGCGCAGACCCGATCGACGATACGATCGAAGATGCGGTTCTGCCCGCGGAATTCGTTCATCTGCCCCCGGGCCTGATAGCCCGAGAGCATCGGGATGCCGAGCGCCGCGGCGGGATTCTCAAGATCGTGGAGCGTCTCGTCAGGGGCGATGAAGGTTCCGAAAGTCATGGTGCATCCCTCTTGTTACCCATGATTTATAGGAAGCACCTTCGGATCAGGTGTGGCGGAAACGCAGCAGCAACACACCAAAGCCGATGAAGATCGTGCCGGTCAGCCGGTTGAACCATTTCTTGAGCGCGGGGCGCTCGAGATGACGGGCGAGGCCGCGACCGCCGATCGCATAGACCGCGTACCAGAAGCATTCGATCACCGCGAAGGTGAGCACCAGGATCGCGAACTGGGGCGGCTTGGGCGCGGCGGCGCTGACGAATTGCGGGAAAAAGGCGGCAGCGAACAGCAATGCCTTGGGATTGGAGATGCTGATCGCGAAGCCGCCGCGGAACAGCTGCGCGGGGCTGAGGCGCCTGTCGGCGAGCGCGCTGTCGTCGGTCACGTCGAGCGGCGTCGGATCGGCGCGCCACGCCTTGATGCCGAGCCAGACCAGATAGGCAGTGCCGACCCAGCGCAGCACTTCGAACGCGCCGGGGATGGCGAGCAGCAGCGCGGTGAGGCCGGCGGCCGAGGACGCGAGGATCGTCACCAGCCCGGCGAGGCAGCCGGCCATCGCCGCGACGGTGCGGCGCAGGCCGAAATCGACGCTGCGCTGGAGGATGTGAAGCATGTTCGGCCCCGGCGTTCCCGACAGCAGGAACACGGCCATGGCAAACAGCCACCAGGTCTGGAGAGTCATTGGGGTAGCCTTGGAAAGTAAGGACCAGACGGCCCGGCGGGTTTAACCCTTGGCCGATGCCATGATCAGGATGATCGCGATCACGCCGATCGCCACTGCCTGGAACAGGATGCGTTGCTGCATCAGCTTTTGCGACTTGAGCGCGCGCGGGCTCGGGCCGTCGCCGGTCTGCTCCAGGTCCTGGCTGGTCGTCTGCGCCATGTTCACCAGCCCCTTGATGAGGATGAACAGGGTGGCGAACATCGCCGCGAGCAGCAGGAAGGCCAGGAAGATCATAAGCAGACCCTACGCCTGTGCCGCGGCGATGCCAACTGGCAGTTGTCCTTCGCGCAATCGTGCGGCGAGCGCGCGGCCATCCTCGCCGGCGAGCCGCATCGCCTCCAGGCTGGGCGCGCCGTGGCGCTTGGCGAGGCGGGTGCCGTCGGGGCCGAGCAGCAACGGGTGGTGGCGGTACTCCGGCGTCGGCAGGCCGAGCAGTGCCTGGAGCAGCCGGTGGACGTGGGTGGCCGCGAACAGGTCGACCCCGCGCACGACATGGGTGATGCCTTGCGCGGCATCGTCCACCGTCACGGCGAGGTGATAGCTGGCGGGAGCGTCCTTGCGCGCGAGGACCACGTCGCCGGCGGAGGCGGGATCGGCAAGGATGCGACCGGCAAAGGCGTCGTGCCAGAAGAACTCGGGATTGCCGAGCGTCGCCAGTGCCTTTTCCATATCGAGCCGCCAGCAATGCGGACGGCTCAGGTCCGGCGCGGCCAGCCCCCGACAAGTGCCGGGGTAGAGCGCGCCCTCGGGGCCATGTGGGGCCGTCAGGCTCGCGGCGATGTCGGCGCGGGTGCAGAAACAGGGGTAGAGCAGGCCCTCCGCCCGGAGCCTGTCCAGCGCTTCCTCGTACATAGCGAGGCGCTGCGACTGGAAGGTCACTTCGCCGTCCCAGCCCAGGCCCAGCCATTCGAGATCGCGCAGGATCGCCTCGACATGCTCGGGGCGCGAGCGGGTGCCGTCGATGTCCTCGATGCGCAGCGTGAACTGCCCACCGTTCGCCCGCGCAAAGTCATGCGCCTGGATCGCCGACCAGGCATGGCCGAGGTGGAGGCGCCCGGTGGGGCTCGGCGCGAATCTGGTGTGGACAAGCATCAAAACGGCCCTTGACCACGAGTCGTGGCATATGCTGTCATCACTGCGTCACGCTTCTCGGCGAGATGCGTGCCACCACGAATTGGGCGAGGGAGCGCATGTATCATCCCGATCTGATCCGCCATCCGGACAGTTGCCCAGCGCTTGTACTCAATGCCGATTATACGCCCCTGAGCTATTATCCGCTGAGTATCTGGCCCTGGCAGACCGCGGTAAAGGCGCTGTTCCTCGATAGAGTGGATGTGGTTTCCTATTACGAGCGCGAGGTTCGAAGTCCCAGCGCGAGGCTGAAGCTTCCATCGGTCATCGCGCTCAAACAATATGTGAAGCCCTCGCAATTCCCCGCCTTCACCCGGTTCAACCTTTTCCTTCGCGACAAATTCTCCTGCCAATATTGCGGCAGCCATCGCGACCTCACCTTCGACCATGTCATTCCCCGCGCCCAGGGCGGGCGCACCACCTGGGAAAATGTCGCTACTGCCTGCGCGCCGTGCAACCTGAAAAAGGGCGGACGCACTCCCCAACAGGCCGCGATGCCCCTCTATCTCCAGCCGATACGGCCGACCAGCTGGCAGCTCCAGGAGCATGGCCGGCGCTATCCCCCCAATTATCTCCACGATACCTGGCGCGACTGGCTCTACTGGGATGTGGAGCTGCTCGCCTGATCTGCTAGCATCGCCCGATAACGACCTGTTTCGGGGGATTTGCAATGAGCGGTTTCACCATCGACCGGCGCACCGCGCTGGCGCTTTCGCTGGGCGGCGCGGCGACCTTCGCCTTTCCCCGCCTCGCGCTGGCAGCCGCGCTCGACGAAGCGGCGATCGATGCGATCGTCGCGCCCTTCCTCGCCGCCTCCGAGACGCCCGGCGTGGCGATCGCGATCGTCCGCCCCGGCATGCCCGCCTTTACCAAGGGTTACGGCGTGCGCACGCTCGGCAAGCCCGGCGCGGTCGATGCGCATACCCGCTTCGGCATCGCCTCGCATTCCAAGGCGTTCACCGCCGCCGCGCTCGCGCTGCTGGTCGATGAAGGCAAGCTCGGCTGGGAAGACCCGGTCACCAAGCATCTGCCCGAATTCCGCATGTCCGATCCCGCGGTCACGCAGATGATGACGGTGCGCGACCTGCTGGTCCACCGCTCGGGGCTGCCATTGGGCGCGGGCGACCTGATGTTCTTTCCGGCAGGCCTCCACGTCGCCGCCGACGTGCTAGGCGCACTGCCGCACCTGAAGCCCGCGCGCGGCTTCCGCGCCGGCTATGATTACGACAACATCCTCTACATCGTCGCAGGGCTGCTGATCGAGCGCGTTTCGGGCACGCCCTGGGACAAGTTCGTCGAGACGCGGATCTTCGCGCCGCTCGGGATGACCGATGCGGTCGGCTCGCGCACTTCGCTCAAGACCGACAATGTCGCCGGCCGCCATGCCCGGCTCGGGCCGCCGGTGCGCGGGATCGGCAAGCAGGAAGTGGTGCAGCCCGACGAAGGCAAGATGGTCGACGCCGCCGGCGGCATCAACGCCAGCGTGAGCGACATGGCCAAATGGCTGCAGGTCCAGCTGGCGCAGGGCAAGCTGCCCGACGGCAAGCAGCTCTGGTCGGTCCAGCAGGCGCGCGAAATGTGGAAGCCCGAGACGATCACGTCATCGAGCGACGGCCCGACCGCGACCAACCCGGCCCGCCCGGTGCTCGCTGCCTATGCACTCGGCTGGTTCGTCCAGGATTATCGCGGCATGCGGATGATCCAGCATAGCGGCGGGCTTTCGGGCCAGGTGACCTATTCGGGCATGCTCCCCTCGCGCGGTATCGGCGTGTCGGTGCTGAGCAATGTCGAGGAAAGCGTCTCCGCCGCGATCCGCAACGCGATCCTCGACCGGCTGATCGATGCCCCGGCGTTCGACTGGGTATCGAGCTACAAGACCCGGCAAAAGGCCGCGCAGGACGAGGCGCTGGCCAGCGTCGAGGGCGGGGTGGACAAGGCGCCGGCCGGTGGCCCCTCGCTGCCGCTGGCGAGCTATGCCGGGCGCTACCGCGATCCCTGGTATGGCGATGTCGTGGTGACGACGAAGGGCGGCAAGCTGTGGATCGACTTCACGCCGACCCCGGTGTTCAAGAGCGTGCTCGAACCCTGGGGGCCGGACACCTTCCGCACCCGCTTCGCCAAGGACGCCGGCGAGGACGCGATCGTCCGCTTCCAGGTAAAGGACGGCAAGATCACCGGCATCACCATGGAGGCGCTCTCGCCGCTCGCCGATTTCAGCTATGATTACCAGCATCTGGCATTCGTGCCGGTCTCGTAATCAACTGTATTATTGTAGTAACACAGATGCTGCGCTAGAAGGGCGCCATGCACGCGGCGGATTCGACGAATAATGGCTGACGGCGACGAGCCCCGGAATGTACGCTTCCCGCTGCGGCGGGGCGGCGACGATGCCGAACCGCTGCCGGCGCCTGCACCGGCGCCGAAGCCCGAACCGCGCGCCTGGCGCCCACCGTCGATCGACCGGATCGGCGCGGGCATCGGCGACGCGATCAAGCGGGTGACGCCGCAAAAGCCAGAGCCACCGCTCGCGCTGTCGGGCGGCATGCCCGCGCCCGAGGACGCGGCTCTGCGCTGGCGCCGGGCCGCGACTCCGCCGCCTCCCCCGCCCCCACCGATCCAGCCCGGCCTGGCCGAACCGCTGCCGACGGGCGGCTACACCACCAACCTGCCGGTGGTGCGCAAGAAGCGCAGCTGGCTGCGCTATGCGAGCTGGGCGATCGCCGGGCTGCTGGTGCTGTTCTTCCTCGCGATTGGCTGGCTGGCAGTGACCGCGCCGCTCTCCAAGTCGCTGCAGCCGCCGGCACCGCCCTCGATCACCCTGCTCTCAGCCGAGGGCAAGCCGATCGCGCGGCGCGGCGCGGTAATCGCCGCACCCGTCGATGCGACCAAGCTGCCCGAGCATGTTCGCAACGCGTTCGTCGGCATCGAGGACCGGCGCTTCTACGGCCATTGGGGCGTCGATCCGCGCGGGATCATGCGCGCCTTCGTCCACAACGTGACCAGCGATGGCGGCTCGCAGGGCGGCAGCACGATCACCCAGCAGCTCGCCAAGAACGCCTTCCTCAACTCGCAGCGCACCTTCGGGCGCAAGGCGCAGGAAGTGCTGATCGCCTTCTGGCTGGAGGCATGGCTGAGCAAGGACGAGATCCTCTCGCGCTATCTCTCCAACGTCTATTTCGGCGACAACGTCTATGGTCTGCGCGCCGCCGCGAAGCATTATTTCAGCGTCGAGCCCGAGGAACTGACGCTCAGCCAGTCCACGCTGCTCGCCGGGCTGGTGCAGGCACCGAGCCGCCTCGCCCCCACCGGCAATCTGAAGGGTGCGCGCGAGCGGCAGAAGCTGGTGATCGCATCGATGGTCGATGCCGGGCTGCTGACCAAGGCGCGCGCCGCGCTGATCCGCCCGGCAGTGCTCAACGTCACCAAGTCCGAGGACGATCTGCCCAACGGCACCTATTTCGCCGACTGGGTGCTGCCCCAGGCGCGCGACCGCGCCGGTGGCGTCGGCACCGAGCAGACCGTGCAGACCACGCTTGAGCTCAACGCGCAGCAGGCCGCCGAGCGCGCGGTGCGCGGCGCCGGGCTGAAGCAGTCGCAGATCGCGATCGTCGCGATGCACCCCGATGGCCGGGTGATCGCGATGGTCGGCGGCAAGAATTATCGCGAGAGCCCGTTCAACCGCGCAACGCAGGCACGCCGCCAGCCGGGCTCGACCTTCAAACTGTTCGTCTATCTCGCCGCGCTGCGCGGGGGCATGGAGCCGGACAGCATTGTTGACGACAGCCCGGTGCAGATCGGCGACTGGAAGCCCGAAAACTCCCACGGCGACTATGCCGGCGAGATCACGCTGCGCCGCGCCTTCGCCCGCTCGTCCAATGTCGTCGCCGCCCGGCTGACCCAGAAGTTCGGCGTGCGCGCAGTGACTCAGGCGGCGCGCGACCTCGGCATCTCCACCCCGATCGGCGACGATGCCTCGATCGCGCTCGGTACCTCGACCGTGTCGCTGCTCGAGCTGACCGCCGCCTATGCCTCGGTCGCCAACGGTTCCTACCCGGTGCGGCCGCAGGGGCTGAGCGAGGACGAAGCGGCGAGCGACTGGCTGGCGCGGCGGCTGGGCGGGCCGAGCCGCTATAATGGCCGCCAGCTCGACGATCTGCGCAGCCTGCTCGGCACGGTGGTCGAAGCCGGCACCGGGCGCGGCGCGGCGCTGCCGATCCCGACCTATGGCAAGACCGGCACTACCCAGGACAGCCGCGACGCGCTGTTTATTGGCTATGCGGGCGGGATCGTCTGTGGCGTGTGGCTGGGCAATGACGACAATTCGCCCAATCCCGGCCTGTCGGGCAGCGGCTTGCCGGCACGCATCTGGCGCGACTTCATGACCCGCGCACTCGACCTGCGCATCCCGCCGCCCGAGCCGACGGTGGAGCCCGACGGCAATGATACCACGCTCGAAGATGTGCTGAACGGGGTGGGCGAGTTCATCCAGGGCGGCGGCATCGAAACCGAAGTGGTGCCGCAGGGCGTGGACCCCGACGAACAGGGCGAAGCGCCGATCGATCCGCGCCCGCTGCCGCCGAGGCGCGGCGGAGACGGCCCACCGGGGCAGGATCGCGCGCGGCCGGATGATCGGCGCGTGGAGCCGCGGATTCCCTAGAACGATCGGTGCTCAATTCCCCTCCCTGCAAGGGAGGGGTAAGGGGTGGGTCAGAGAAGGTCGGGCTCGATGCCCGGCCTTTTCTTCATCACCACCGGTTAGCCGGGCTCGCTACGCTCGCAACCCACCCCCGGCCCCTCCCTTGCAGGGAGGGGAGTGGAAGAGGCGCGGCAAACTCAAACCGCCGAGCCCCGCACCGCTCACTTCACCGGGCGGCAATTCTCCAGCGCCAGGCCATGGCGGATGGGATCGAAATTGGCATAGACGCCCGACAGCTTGATCTTCGCGCCGGGCTTGAGCTGCAGCGCGAATACCGACTGGCCCTTTGCCAGGCGGCAGTAGATGTCGGTCTTGAACGGCGCGGTGCCGGGCAGGCGGATCGCTTCGTCATAGGGCTCGGGGATGTCGTAGGTGACGACATAGTCGCCGCCCAGCTTGTCCAGCGACTTGAGCCGGCCGCTGACGATGAAGGTCTTGTCCTTGTAGCGCAGCGGAATCGCCGCGGCGTTGCGCTGGGTGTCCTTCGAGATCTGGTGCGAGATCGACAGCGCATCCATGTCGAGCGCGGTCTTGTTGCCGGCGGCAGTCATGCCGGCGCTGGCTGCCGCGGTGCCGGCCTTGCCGGTCTTGAGCTGGCCGAGCATCTCGCACATCTCGGTCTTGGCGGCCTCGCTCGGCACCGTCATGCCGGCGCGCAGCTTGGCTTCCATCCGGACAGTGCCGTCGGGCGTCGCGGCAATGGTGAGGGGGAAGGCACGCGCCTTCTTGGTCTGCGCCTGCTCGAACAACATGCTGCCCTCCTCGGGCTCGGCCGCCAGCACGTCATAGCCCTTGGCCACCACGATCCCGCGCATCTGACCGATCGCGCTCGCCGGCTTGAGGCTCGGCAGCGTCACCGATGCGGAGAACTTCTGGCCGCTCAGGACGCTTCCGCCCTTGGTGAAGGAGTCCTCACAGGCGCCGGCATGGGCGACGGCCGGAGCAAGCAGCGCAATCGGTACGAAGAGACAGGACAAGCGCATTGTTTTCCCTCTTTCTTTTTTTCGCCATGATAAGCTGGCGAGGCTGTATGGCGCCAAAGCCCGCCGCCGCCAACGCGCGAATGTCCGCGCGGCGGGAGCCGGGCCGTGGGAAGGCCGCAAGATTCTGTCTGTTGACGCCGCCCCGCACCCTCCGCATGGACCGGCCATGCGCTTCTTCTCCGACAATGCCGCCGCCGTCTGCCCCGAGGTCTTCGCCGCGCTCGGCAAGGTGAACCAGCTCGACACCGCCTATGACGGCGACAAATGGTCGAAGTCGCTCGACGGGGCGTTCTCGGACCTGTTCGGCACGCAGGTGCGGGCGCTGTGGGTGCCGACCGGCACGGCAGCGAACAGTCTCGCCCTTGCCGCACTCTGCCCGCCCTATGGCGGCGTGGTCTGCCACCGCGACGCGCATATCAATGTCGACGAATGCGGCGCGCCCGAATTCTACACGCATGGCGCCAAGCTGCTGGTCGGCGAGGGCACCGGCTCGAAGCTGACGCCGGACGCGATCCGTGCGGTGATCGATCCGATCCGCCCGGACGTCCACCAGGTCCAGCCGCACGCGATCTCGATCACCAACGCCACCGAATATGGCCTGGCCTATACGCCCGACGAAGTTGCGGCGATCGGCGACCTCGCGAAGGCGCGCAAGCTCGGGCTGCACATGGACGGGGCGCGTTTTGCAAACGCGGTCGCGCATCTCGGCTGCCATCCGGGCGATGTGACCTGGCGCGCGGGCGTGGACGCGTTGAGCTTCGGCTTCGTCAAGAATGGCGGGATGAGCGCGGAGGCATTGGTGTTCTTCAAGCCCGAGCTGGCCGATGCGACGCTGATCCGCCGCAAGCGCGCGGGGCTGCTCTTCTCCAAGGGCCGCTATCTGGCGGCGCAGATCCTTGCGCTGATCGAGGATGATCTGTGGCTCCGCAACGGCCGCGCGGCCAATGCCGGGGCGGCGCTGCTGGCGCAGGCGGCGGGCGATCGGCTGGTGCATCCGGTGCAGGCCAATGAAGTATTCCTCAAGGTGAGCCCGGCGGAGGCAGCGTCGCTGCGCGCGCTCGGCTTCGATTTCTACGACTGGGCCGAGGGCGAAGTGCGGCTGGTGACCAGTTGGGACCAGAGCGCGGACGCGATCCGCCCCCTCGCCGACGCCATCGCCGCGCTGTGAGCGCGGAGCCCGCCCCCCAATCCACCCGTCTCAGCGTCCTGATCCCTTTCGCGATCGTGACACTGATCTGGGGCTCGACCTGGATCGTGATCCGCGACCAGTTGCTGGTGGTGCCGCCGAGCTGGTCGGTGACCTATCGCTTCACCGTGGCGGGCGTAACGATGCTCGGCTGGGCGCTGCTGCGCGGCGAGCGCCTCAAGATGGACGCGCGCGGCGTTGGCTTCGCGGTGCTGCTCGGGCTCGCCCAGTTCGTGCTCAACTTCAACCTGGTCTATCGTTCGGAGCAGTACATCACCTCGGGGGTGGTCGCGGTGGTCTATGCGCTGCTGCTGGTGCCCAATGCGGTGCTGGCGCGGATATTCCTGGGCCAGAGGATGGGGCGGCAGCTGGTGATCGGCTCGGCGATCGCGGTGGCGGGCGTGGTGCTGCTGTTCGTCCATGAAGCGCGGCTGAGCCTTGTGGGCCCGCATGCCGCGCTGCTCGGCATTGGTATCGCGCTGGGCGGGGTGATGTGCGCGTCGGTCGCCAACGTGATGCAGGCGACCAGCACCGCCAAGGCCTATCCGATGGCGACGATGCTCGGCTGGGCGATGCTGAGCGGCGCGGCGCTCGACGCGATCTTCGCCTTCGCCACGGGAGGCGCACCGGTGTTCGACTGGCGGCCGAGCTATGCCGCGGGCATCCTCTATCTCGGCGTGCTGGGGTCGGCGGTGAGCTTCAGCCTCTATTTCCGGCTGATCCGCACGATCGGCCCGGCCAAGGCGGCCTATACCGGGGTACTGATCCCGGTGATCGCGATGCTCTTCTCGACGCTGTTCGAGGGCTATCGCTGGTCGTGGCTGGCGGCGGGCGGCGCAGTGCTGGTGGTCGCCGGGCTGGTCGTGGCGCTCAAGGCGCGCAGGCCCAACCGGTAATCGGCATAGCGCGGCGTCCAGCCGAGGACGCGCTTCGCCCTGAGGTTCGCGATACGGCGGTTCTCGGCATAAAAGGCGCGGGCCTGGGGGCTGAGGTTCGCCTGTTCGAGCGGCACCAAAGGCGGCACGGGCAAGCCCAATAGCGCGCAGCCATAGGCGATGACGTCGCTCTGCGGGGCGGGCAGGTCGTCGGCCAGGTTATAGGCGCCGGGCGGGCCGTCGAACCCGGCGATCACGCCACGCACGATGTCGTCGACATGCACCCGGCTGAACACCTGCCCGGACACGTCGATCCGCCTGGCATCGCCGGCGCGGATGCGGTCGAGCGGAGAGCGGCCGGGACCATAGATGCCGGGCAGGCGGAAGACGCGGGCGCCGAGCCCCAGCCACGCCGCGTCGGCTTCGCTCCGCGCCGTGCGGCGGCCGGTTCCGATGGGGGCGGTTTCGTCCACCCAGGCACCGCCGGTATCGCCATAGACCCCGGTGGAGGAGAGATAGCCGATCCACGTGGCCGAGGCGGCGATCTCCGCGCCATAGGCGGCGAGGACCGGGTCATCCTCGCCCGGCGGCACGGTGGAGAGGATGTGCGTCGCCTGCGCGATGTCCTCCGCTCGCCCCGCGAAGGTTTCGCGGGTGACGGTGGCGATGTCCGCCCGGCCGGCCAGCCGGGCGATCAGGCGGCTGGCGGTATAGCCGGGACCGAAGACGAGGAGGCGCATTAAATTCCTCCCCGGAACGGGGAGGGGGACCAAGACGCGCAGCGGCTTGGTGGAGGGGGCCCGCCCTCCACCAACGCAGTCATTCGAGGAGACCGGGGCCCCCTCCACCACTCGCTTCGCGAGCGGGCCCCCTCCCCGTTCCGGAGAGGATTTATAGGGTCACTCCGCCCCATAGCCCCCGAACTGGACCCCGAAGAAATCGCCCTTGTTCCAGCGCGGCCGCTCGGGCGCGTCGGTGAGGGTGCGGGCGATCGCATAGTTCAGCCGCATGTACTTCGCGGCCGAGTTCCAGTCGAACGGCAGGTCGATCTGGTCGGAGGGCTTGTGGTAATTCTCGGCCAGGAACTTCTTCTGCGCCTCGGCGCCCTGCCCGCCCGGCCCGGTATCGAGCGACACGGCGGGGATGCCCGACTTGACGAAGCTGTAGTGATCCGAGCGGACGAAGAACATCTCCTCCGGGCTCGGATCGGGCACGACCTTGAGCCCCTCGCTCGCCGCAGCCGCCGCGATCACCGGCCCCAGGCTCGAGCGCTCGCCACCCAGCGCCACCACATCGACCAGCGGATAGGTGAGGATCGGCATGTCCATGTTGACGTCGGCGACGAGCTTGTCCTTCGGCACCGGCGGATAATGCGCGAAATAGTCGGAGCCGAGCAGCCCCTTCTCCTCGCCCGACACCGCGACGAACAGCATCGAGCGCTTCGGCTTCTCGCCCGACGCCATGAACTTGCGCGCCACTTCGAGCATCGTCGAGACGCCCACCGCATTGTCCATCGCGCCGTTATAGATGCGGTCGCCATTCACGGCGTCGCCCACGCCGACATGATCGAGATGCGCGGAGAGCACGACATACTCGCTCTTGAGCGCCGGATCGCTGCCCGGGACCAGCCCGATGACGTTGCGCGTCGACAGCGTCACCAGCCGCGTCTTGCTCGCCACCTTGAGCACGCCGGGCAGTGCGCCGGTCGGTATCTTGCCGCCCTTGCGCTCGGCCGCCAGCACTTCGGGCCATTTGATCTTGGCGCCCTGGAACAGCTTCTCGGCACCGGCCGGGCCGACATAGCCGACCGGCGGCGCGCCAGCCGCGACCGCAAAGGCCGTGCCGTCCGGCCGCGCCCAGGTGGTGCGCTCATAGTCGTAATAGGGAACGATTGCCTCGAACGGGAACTGCTCGCGCTGCGCCACCGACTCCAGCACGATCACCGCCGCCGCGCCCTTGGCCTGCGCGATTACCGCCTTCGCCTCGTCATCGCCGAAATGCGCCTCGACTTCGTTGGGCAGTCCTTTGGGCACGCCGGGCAGGATCGCAACGATCTTCCCCTTCACGTCGAGCCCCTTGTAATCGTCGCGCTTCCCCTCGGGATAGACGATGCCATAGCCGGCAAAGACCACGCCGCCCTCGGCCTTGAAATCGGGCGTGGCCGGGGCCGGGGTGTTGACGAAATCGATGCCGAACTGGAGCGGAATCTCGGTGCCCCCACGCACCAGGCTCCACTTCGCCTTTTCGGCCGGCTTGTACGAAACCAGCTTGAACGGCTGGAACCAGCTGCCCTCGACGCCGCCCGGCTGCAGCCCGATCGTGAGCATCTGCGCCGCGACATATTCGGCGGCGATCTCATAGTCACGCGTTCCCGCCTCGCGCCCGCGCATCGCATCCGAGGCGAGGAACTGGACATGCCCCTTGAGCGCCGCCTGCTCCGCCGTGAGCGGCTGGGCCGCCGGCGCGGGCGCCGGCTTATTCTGGGCCTGGGCAAAAGGCGCCGCGAACAATGCGGCAGTGAGGAGGAAACGGCGCAGGATCATTTCGCCATCGGTCCCTTGTAGAGCGTGCCGAAGAAGTCGCCCTTGTTCCACACCGGCTTGTCGTCGGCATCGGCCAGGGCGCGGGCGATCGCATAGTTGAGCCCGACAAAGCGCAGCCCCTGCTTCCAGTTGATCAGCTCCACCTGGTCCGAAGGCTGGTGGTAATGCTTGTCGAGGAACTCCCTGGTCGCAGCAGCGCCCTCGCCGCCCGGCCCGAGATCGAGCGAGACCGCAGGGATGCCCGCCTTGACGAAGCTGTAGTGATCCGAACGAACGAAGCTCGCTTCCTCGGGCGTGGGATCGGGCACCAGCTTGACGCCCTCGGCCGCGGCCGCCGCCTCGACGATCTTGCCCACCGTGCTGCGATCCGCGCCATAGGCGACGAGATCGACGAAATTATAGGTCAGGATCGGCATATCGAGATTGACGTCGGCGACGATCGATCCCTTGGGCACGGTCGGGTTGGCGGCGAAATATTCGGAACCGACCAGCCCCTTTTCCTCGGCCGTCACCGCGACGAACAGGATCGAGCGGCTCGGTGCCTTGCCCGATGCCTGGAAGCGCCGGGCGACCTCAAGCATCGAGGCGGTGCCCACGGCATTGTCCATCGCGCCGTTATAGATCTTGTCGCCCGTCGCATCGGGCTTGCCCACGCCGACATGATCGAGATGCGCCGAGATCACGACATATTCACCAGCCTTGTCACTGCCCGGCAGCAGGCCGACGACATTGTTGGCGCTGAGCGTGTGGACATCGGTGTTCGACGTGCCGGTGGCCTTCACGTCCAGCGCGCCGGTCGGCAGCTTCCTGTCGGCCTTGTCGGCGGCGAGCACCGCCTCCCACTGGATCCTGGAGCCGGCGAACAGCTTGGCCGCGCCTTCATAGCTCAGATAGGCGAAGGCCGGGGCCGCCGCGCCATCGGACGCGCCCTGCCAGCTCATCGCGCCACTTTGCCAATTGGGCACGGTGCGCGCGAAGGAATAGCCCTGACGGCGCGAGACGCCTTCGATCAGGATCACGCCGATCGCGCCATGCGCCGCGGCGGTGCGCGACTGCTCGATCGGAATGCCGAGATGCGCGCGGATGTCGCTGGGGCCGGCATGCGGCGCATCGCGCACGACCGCGACGATCGCGCCCTTGGTGTTCAGCCCTTTATATTCGCCCTCGCTGCCATAGCCGGCGAAGACAACCGGCGCGGACAAGGTGAGCTTCGGGTTCGAAGGCACCGAGCGGGTGATATAGTCCTTGCCCCATTCGAGCGGGGTCATGATCTTGCCACGAGTGAGCACGAGCGTGCCGTGATCGGCGGGCTTGTAGTCCACCAGCGGCACCGGCTGGAACCAGCCGCCCTTCACGCCCGCCGGCTTCAATCCCGCCGCGAGCATCTGCGCCGCGACATACTGCTCGGCGATGGTCAGCTCGGGCGAGCCGGTGTCGCGCCCCTTCATCGCATCGGAGGCGAGGAACTGAACATGCGCCTTGAGCGCGGCTTCGTCCTTGCTCAGGTCCTGGGCAAAAGCGGGGCTCGCCGCGAGCAGGGTCGCGGCGAGCAGGGTCGCGGCGAGCAGCAATGCGCGCTTCATGCTCACTTGGCGCCCGGCCCTTCATAGGTGAGGCCGAAGAAATCGCCCTTGTTCCACACCGGCTTCTGGTCGCCATCGGCGATCTCGCGGGCGATGCGATAGTTCACATCGACGAAGCGCACGCCCGATTCCCAGTCGATCGCCGGCAGCTGGCCGACTTCGTCCGAGGGCTGGTGATAATGGTTCTTCATGAAGTCATCGATCGCCGCGCGGCCCGGACCGCCGGCACCCGGCCACAGGAAGACCGAGGGCACGCCCTTGCGGACGAAATTATAGTGATCCGAGCGGACGAAGATGTTCTCGCCGGGCAGCGGATCATCGGACAGCGGCACGCCGATCGCCTTGCCCGCGCGCTCGACGATCGGGCCGAGCGTCGAATGGCCCGCGCCGTACACGACGATATCCTGGAACTTGTAGGTGATGATCGGCATGTCGAGGTTCACATCGGCAACGATGCTCGACAGCGGCACGGTGGGATTGTTGGCGAAATAGTCCGAGCCGACCAGGCCCTTTTCCTCGGCAGTCACTGCGAGGAACAGGATCGAGCGGCGCGGCTTGGTCTCGGCAGTCTTGAAGCGCTTGGCTTCCTCGATCAGCGAAGCGATGCCAACGGCATCGTCGAGTGCGCCATTGTTGATCGTGTCGCCGGTCTTGTCCGGGCGGCCGACGCCGATGTGATCGAGATGCGCCGAGAGGACGACGACTTCCTTCGACAGCGTCGGATCGCTGCCCGGGATCATGCCGGCGACATTATAGCTCTGCACCGGGGTCAGTATGGTCTTGGCGGCAACGGTAACGTTCACCGGCAGCGCTTCGGCCTTGAACTTCGCGTCAGCGGCTTCGGCGGCCTTGGCGATGTCCGCCCATTTCTGCTTCGCGCCGGCGAACAGCTTTTCCGCACCGACCAGGCTGACCATGCCGGCCGACGGCGTGCCGGGGGCTGCGATATGGCCGGTGCCGTTGGCATTGGCCCAGGTGAAGCGCGCACGGGTGGCGACCCCCGCATAGACGCTGAACGGGCGGGTCTTGGCGGTGCGCGGCGATTCGAGCGTGATCGTCGCCACCGCGCCGTGCTTGGCGGCGATCTCCGACTTGGCGGCCGGATTGGAGAAATGCGCGGCAACTTCGCCGGGGAAGCTCTCGGGCGCGCCGCCGAAATAGGCGACGATTTTACCCTTCACATTGACGCCCTTATAATCGTCGCGCCCCTCGCCGACGATGCCATAGCCGACGAACACCACCGGCGCGGTGAGCGTGTAATTGGGCGTCTCGGCATTGGCGGCGGAGACGAAATCCTTGCCATATTCGAGCGCAACCGGCGCGCTGCCCTTGCGGGTGAGCGAGAAGGTGCCCGGCGCTTCCAGCTTGGCGCTGATCAGCGGCACGTTCTGGAGATAGGAACCGTTATCGCCCGCCGGCTTGAGCCCCGCCGCATAGAATTGCGACGCCACATACTGCGCGGCGATGTTGAACTCGTCGCTGCCGGCCTCGCGGCCCTTGAGCGCGTCCGAGGCGAGGAACATCACATGGCTCTTGAGCGCGGCCTGATCGGCGGGCAGCGGCGCGTTGATGATCGCGTTGCGCTCGGCGGCGCTCGGCGCGGGTGCCGGGGCCGGTGCGGGCGCGTTCTGGGCATAAGCGGGCATCGCCAGCAACAGCGCAAGGGCGAGCGGCGTGGTGTTACGGATCATTTCGGGGGGAACCTCTCGGGCACAACTCGGTATATCGCTTCGGTAGCACGGCCTGACGCGCGTGCAACCCGACAGATTTCGTGGTGGCGAGCTTAATACTTGTCCCTATATCCGAGGCATCATGGCAGACGCACGCATCGCACCGCAGAACCCGCAAGTCATTCGCCGCGAAGACTATCGCGCGCCGGACTGGTTTGTTCCCGAGATCGCTCTCGACTTCGATCTCGATCCCACCGCAACGAAGGTGCGCGCGACGCTCAAGGTCGAGCGCAACGGCACGCATGATCGCCCGCTGGTGCTCAACGGCGATGCGCTGGCGGCGGAATCGGTGCTGGTCGACGGCGTCGAGGCGGTGGGCTGGACGATGGACGGTCCCGATCTGGTGATCCCGCTCAGTGGCACTGCCCATGAGATCGAGACGGTCGTGACGATCGCGCCCGAGCGCAATACCCAGCTCCAGGGCCTGTACGCGTCGCAGGGCATGCTCTGCACCCAGTGCGAAGCCGAGGGCTTCCGCCGCATCACCTTCTTCCCGGACCGGCCGGACGTGCTGTCGAAGTACAAGGTCAAGCTGACTGCCGACAAGGCGCGCTTCCCGGTGCTGCTCGCCAATGGCGATCCGATCGCGCAGGGTGAACTGGAAGGCGGCCGCCACTGGGCTGAGTGGCATGATCCGTTCAACAAGCCGAGCTATCTGTTCGCGCTGGTCGCCGGCGATCTCGTCGCCAACAAGGGCAGCTTCACGACGATGAGCGGCCGCACCGTCGATCTCGGCATCTGGGTGCGCGAAGGCGATCTGCCCAAGACCGATCACGCGCTGCACGCGCTCAAGCTGTCGATGGCGTGGGACGAGACCGTCTATGGCCGCGAGTACGACCTCGACGTGTTCAACATCGTCGCGGTGGACGATTTCAATTTCGGCGCGATGGAGAACAAGGGGCTGAACGTCTTCAACAGCCGTTACATCCTCGCCGATCCCGACACTGCCACCGACTACGACTATGACGCGATCGCCGCGGTGGTCGCGCATGAATATTTCCACAACTGGTCGGGCAACCGCGTCACCTGCCGCGACTGGTTCCAGCTGAGCCTCAAGGAAGGTTTCACCGTCTTCCGCGACCAGAGCTTCTCGGGCGATCAGGGCTCGAAGGCAGTCAAGCGGATCGAGGACGTTCGCGGCCTGCGTGCCAGCCAGTTCCCCGAGGATAGCGGCCCGCTCGCGCATCCGGTGCGCCCGGACGAATATATCGAGATCTCGAACTTCTACACGGCGACCATCTACAACAAGGGCGCCGAAGTGATCCGGATGATGTCGACCATCCTGGGCCCGGACAAGTTCCGCACCGCGACCGATCTCTACTTCGACCGGTTCGACGGCACGGCGGCGACCTGCGAGGATTTCGTGCGCTGCATGGAAGAGGCCGGCGGCGTCGATCTCACCCAGTTCCGCCGCTGGTACAGCCAGGCGGGCACGCCGCGCGTCTCGGCAAATCTCACTCAGGAAGGCGGCAAGGCGCGCCTGAAGCTCGCCCAGACCGTGCCGCCGACGCCCGGCCAGCCGGTCAAGGAGCCGATGGTGCTGCCGCTCAAGGTCAAGCTGTTCGGCGGCGTGACCGGGCGGCCGATGTGCGACGAGCAGCTGGTGCTGCTCAAGGACGCGGCGCAGGAGATCGTGTTCGAGAACCTCTCCGAAACGCCGGTGCTGTCGATCAACCGCGGCTTCTCGGCGCCGGTGGTGGTCGAGACCAACCGCACGGCGAAGGACCTCGCCTTCCTTTCGGCGCATGACGACGACCCCTTCGCCCGCTACGAGGCAATGCAGCAGCTGATGCTCGATACGCTGGTCGCCGCGGTGACCAGTGGCAAGGGCGAGCATGATGCGCTGATCGAGGCGGTGCGCAACACGCTCACCGATGCGTCGCTCGACAAGGCGTTCATCGGCGAAGCGGTGCTGCTGCCGTCGGACAGCTTCATCGGCGACCAGATGGCGGTGGTCGATCCCGACGCGATCTTCGCGGCACGCGAAGCGCTCCGCGCCGATCTCGGCAAGGCGCTCGAGGCGGAATGGCGCGCTGCCTATGACGGGGCGCAGGCCAATCGCTTCGAATATTCGCCCGCGGCCAAGGGCGCGCGCCGGATGAAGACGGTGGCGCTCGGCTATATCGCCGCGAGCGGTGCTTCGGACGCGGCAGATCTCGCTTTCGGCCAGTTCCAGGCGGCGGACAACATGACCGATCGCCAGGGCGCGCTTACCACGCTGGTGAACGGCAGCTCGGACAAGCGCGAGGCGGCGCTGGCGGCGTTCTACGATCGCTATCAGGGCAATGCGCTGGTGCTCGACAAGTGGTTCCAGACCCAGGCGCTGTCCTCGCGCGCGGATGCCGCAGCGGCAGTCGAGGCGCTGGCGCAGCACAAGGACTTCACCCTCGCCAATCCGAACCGCGCGCGTGCGCTGGTCGGCGCGTTCAGCGTCAACCAACGGGCGTTCCACGACGTATCGGGCCGCGGCTACAAGTTCGTGGCGGACCAGCTGATCGCGCTCGACCGCCTCAACCCGCAGACCGCCGCCAAGCTGGTTCCGCCGCTCGGCCGCTGGAAGCGCTTCGACGCCGCCCGCGCCGCCAGGATGCGCGCTGAGCTTGAGCGGATCGTCGCGACGCCTGGGCTGAGCAAGGACATGTTCGAGCAGGCCTCGAAGTCGCTGGATTAAAACTCCTCCCCGGAACGGGGAGGGGGACCAAGACGCGCAGCGGCTTGGTGGAGGGGGCCCGCTCTCCACAAACGACCAAGCTGGTGGAGAACTGGCCCCCTCCACCACCGCCTGTCGGCGGCGGTCCCCCTCCCCGTTCCGGGGAGGAATTGTTTTGGCTTTGGCCGCAAGCCACAGGAAGTGGTTCGCAGCCGGGCGCGCCATGAAGACGGGGTAAGGAGACCAACCATGACCCTGTCGAGCAAGACGATCCCCTCGCCGGTCGGCGAACTCACCCTCGTCGCCAGCGACAAGGGCTTGGTCGCGATACTGTGGGAAAACGACTCCCCCAGTCGCGTAAAGCTGGGCACCGTTGCCGAAAGCCCGGACCACCCCGTGCTGGCCGCAGCCGAAACGCAGCTGAAAGAATATTTCGCCGGCACCCGCACCGCGTTCGACCTGCCGCTCGATTTCCGCGGCACCGATTTCCAAAAGTCGGTCTGGGCCGAGCTGCTCGCCATCCCCTTTGGCGAGACGCGCTCGTACGGCGAGATCGCGATGAAGCTCGGCCGTCCCAAGGCCTCGCGCGCAGTGGGTGCCGCCAATGGCAGGAACCCGATCTCGATCGTCGCCCCCTGCCACCGGGTGATCGGATCGACCGGCAAGCTCACCGGTTTCGCCGGCGGGCTGGAAGCCAAAGACTATCTGCTGAAGCTCGAAGGCCGCGCCGCCTAGGGAGCGTTCGCCCCGCACCGGCGTTGGCGGGGGCATGATCAAACTGATTGCCGCCACTGCCCGAGACCAGCACCGCGTGCGCGAGATCGCCAGCATCACCACGCGATTCGGGCTCGGCGTGCTGCTCGCCCGGCTGGGTTTCGCCAGCGAAGCCGACGAACCCGATGGCGGCGTGCCCCTGCCCCGCCGCACGCGGCTGGCGCTGGAGGCGCTGGGGCCGAGCTTCGTCAAGATCGGCCAGATCCTCGCGACGCGCGGCGACCTGTTGCCGCCCGAATGGATTGCCGAACTCGAACAGCTCCACAGCGACGCCCCGACCCTCGACTTCGAGACCATCCGAGCCGCGGTCGAAGAAGCCTTGGGCGAACCGCCCGAAGCCGCGTTCGCTCGCTTCGATCCCGCCCCGCTCGCCGCCGCATCGATGGCGCAGGTCCACCGCGCGCAATTGAAGGGCGGGCGCGAAGTCGTGCTCAAGGTGCGCCGGCCGGGCATCCGCAAGGCGATGGAGGCCGATATGCGGCTGATCGCCGAGCTGGCGGCTCTGGTCGAGCGGAGCAGCGCCGAAGCGCGGCGCTTCGAACCGGTCGCGCTCGCGCGGCAGCTGCGCCAGGCGATGCTCGAGGAGCTCGATTTCACCCAGGAAGGCCGCAACGCCGATCGCATCCGCGCCGATCTCGCCGACAATCCCGGCGCGGTGGTGCCCGAGATCCATTGGGACTGGACCAGCGAGACACTGCTGGTGATGGACTATGTCGAGGGCGTGAAGCCGCTCTCCCCGCAAGCGCTCACCGAACGCGGCATCGATCCGCAGGCGATCGCTGAGCTGGGCGCCGACCTCGTCATCGAGATGGTACTGATCCATGGCCGCTTCCACGGCGATCCGCATCCCGGCAATTTGCTCTGCCTGCCCGGTGACCGGCTGGCGCTGCTCGACCTGGGATCGATCGGCCATGTCGGGCCGGGACGGCGCGAGGAGTTCCTCGGCTTCGTGATGTCGCTCGCCTCGGGCAATCCGCGCGCGCTGGCCGAGACGCTGGCGCTGTGGTCCGAAGGACATGGCGTGCCGCGCCGCACGATCGACCGCGCCGCCGAACAGATCGTCCAGCGCCATGGCGGCGGGCGGATCGTGATGGCCGAGATGGTCCCCGATTTCCTGCGACTGCTGCGCGAGGAAGGGCTGGTGATGCCGCCCGACCTGCTGCTGGTGTTCAAGGCGTTCATGACGATGGACGGGGTACTGGCGCGGATCGCGCCCGGCTTCGACTTGTCGGGCGCGATCCGGCGGGCGCAGGCCCGGCTGGTGGCGGAACGCTTCGCGCCGGGCCGGCTGGCGGCAAGCGGCGGAATGCTGGCCTGGACGCTGGCCGGGCTGGGAGACGATGCGCCCCCGGCTGGTGCGCGCGGCGATCCGGCGGATCGAAGCCGAGCCGCCGAACGATGCGGCGACGGCAGCGGCGATCCGCACCGGCGCCGGCTGGATCGCCGCCGCACTGCTGGGCGGGGCGACGATCCTGGCTGCGGCGCTTGCCCTCACCTGAAATCCGTCACCCCCGCCTACGCGGGGATGACGAATAGAGAAGTTAGGCGCTCATCACGTTCCGACCGCGGTTGACCACCGCGGTATGGCCGACGCTGGCCTTGAGCGAGCGCTGGGTGATCGTGTCCATCATCACCCAGTCGTTGCTCGCCTTTTCGGGCGTGAGCGTCAGCGCCATATAGCCGCGGCGGCTGGTGTCGCACCATTTCAGCTCGGGGCTGGCCTTGACGAGTGCAGCGGCGACCACCTTGGGATCGGTGGCGATGGCCTGCTCATAGCCCGGCGAGCTTACGGCGTGCCCGGCAAACTCGACGCCGGCGGGCTTGCCGTCCTGGGCCAGATCGAACGCCCAGGCATTGTGGCTGTCGCCGCACAGCACGACCAGATTGGCGTTCGCCGCCTGTGCCGACTTGAGGAAGCGTGCCCGCGCTGCCGGGAAGCCGCCCCAATTGTCGAGGTCCGAGGGGACCCCGAGCTTGCTCGCCATCACGCCGGCCTGGACATATTGCCGCGTCCGCGCCGGGGCATCAGGCCGGATCCAGCCCAGCGCATCTTCGGGAACGCTCTGCTTGCCCATGATCGTGCCGAAATTGACGACCTGCCACTTCTGGCCTGCGCGCACCGACTTCTTCAGCGCATGGCCGAGCCAGATTTCCTGCTCGGTGCCGAGCATGGTGCGCGCCGGATCCTGCAGCGCGCCGTCACGGAAGGCGATCAGCGCCTTTTGCGCATCGGCCGACTTGAACAGCGGGGCGAGCTCAGGCTCATCGCTGCGATAGAGCAAGCGGCTCTCGGTCCGGTAGAGCGTGGCGAGCGTGCCGACATCGTAGCTGCCCCAGGGCGACTCCGAGACCGGCATCCATTCCTTGAATGCCTGAAGCGCAGCAGCCTTGCGATCGCTCCACAGCCCTTCCCATTCGGGCTGGTTGTTCTGCGCGCTCATCTCGCGGCTGTTATTGGCGCTCTCGTGATCGTCCATCTGGACGAGCATCGGCTTGACCCGGTGCAGCTCCTGCAGATCGGGGTCCGAACGATAGCTGGCATAGCGCAGGCGATAGTCGGTGAGATGGATCATCTCGGTCGCCGGCTCGGGCCAGCGGCCATCGACCGCGCCGCCCGCCGGGGCATAACCGCCCTTGGAATATTCGTAGAGATAGTCACCGAGGTGGAGCCAAAGATCGATGTCGCCGCGCGCGGCGGCATGGCCATAGGCGTTGAAATAGCCGAACGGCATGTTCGAGCAGGAGAAGACGGCGATGCCGTATTTCGCGACATTGCCCACCGGCAACGTCTTGGTCTGGCCGACCGGCGAGAAACTGCCGTCGGGCGCCACGAAGCGGTAGAAATAGCGGGTGGCAGGCGCAAGCCCGTCAACCGTGATCTTGGCGGTATGATCGCGCCATGGGCCGGTGATCTGCTCACCGCCCGAGACGATCTTCGCGAAATCCTCGGTCAGCGAGATCTCGGCCTTCAGCTTCACCGCGCCGCCGTTCGCAGGCACATAGCGCGTCCAAAGCAGCATCGTGTCCGGCCCCGGCTCGCCACTGGCCACCGAATGGGTGAAGCCGCTGGCCAGCGCCTGGGCGAACGAGAAGCCGGGGATGGCGAGTGCGCCAAGGCCCAGGGTTCCGGTTAGCAGAAGCGATCGACGATCAAGGCGCAGTGTCATTTTGAGGCGTTCCCAAGCTATTTCGCCGCAAGCCTTGCCGCCACGACGTGTCGAGTTCGTGACAGCGCGCGCCTTCGACGCTAAGCACAGGCCACGTCGCAAGCAACAAGGCTCTGACCCAACTCCATGCAGCATCATCTCCCGCCCGGGGCTACGCGCTCCTGATGGCAAGCAAGTCCGAAGTGCTGGGGAGCCGGACGACTCGCCTGACCGACCTCTCCGCGACTCTCGCCGCGCTGCCGCGCTGGTCGATCCTGCTGGTCGCCGCCGTGATGGTCCGCGCACTGACCTTCGGGAACCCGGTGGTCCATGTCGATGAGGAATTCTATTTCGTCACCGCGCAGCAGATGCTGCACGGCGCGGTGCCCTTTGTCGATGTGTGGGACCGCAAGCCGGTCGGGCTGTTCCTGATTTATCTGGTGCCCGCCGCGTTCGGCGTGCCGGCGGGAATCTGGATCTACCAGGCGATGGCGCTGGCCTGCGTGGTCGGCACCGCGCTGCTGATCGCGAAGCTTGCCGAAAAGGCCGGCTGGGGTCGCGGCGCGCTGGTCTCCGCGCTGCTCTACCTGTTCATGATCAACTTCGCCGACGGTCAGGGCGGCCAGGCGCCGGTGTTCTACAACCTGCTGATGGCCTGGGCCTTCCTGCTGGTGGTGCCGAAGCCGACCGACGAGAGCGGCGATCGTCGCCGCATCCATCGCGGCACGCTGGCCATGCTGATCGTCGGCGTGGCGATGCAGGTGAAATATTCGGTAGTGTTCGAGGCGATGTTCCTCGGCCTGTGGCTGATGTGGCGCGAGATCAAGCTGGGCACCGGCATCGCCCATGTCATCCGCCGCGGCTGCCTGTGGGCGGCGGCGGTGTGGCTGCCGACGCTGATCGTCTGGGCCGTGTTCATCCTGATGGGGCATGGCGAAGCCTGGTTCTACGCCAATTTCGGTTCGATCGTGGATCGGCTGAGCGATCCGCCCCTCGTGCTGCTGCGCGCCTTCCTCAAGATCGCGCTGATCCTGGGGCTGCTGCTCATCGTTTCCGGCCTGTCGCGCCATGTGCCGGTGAAGGACCCGAGCGAGCATCCGGTGCGCGCGCTGCTATTCGGCTGGCTGATCGCCGCGGTGATCGGACTGCTCGTGTTCGGCAGCTGGTTCAACCATTATGCGCTGCCGGTGCTGGTGCCGGCGAGCCTGTGCTGTGCCGGCTATCTGGGCGGCACTGCGTTCGGAAGGAAGTGGGTAGCGCCCGTCATGCTGCTCGCGGCGGGCCTTGGCGGCGAATATACCGCGTTCAGCGCCAAATGGCACCGCGGCAACGCCGAGCAGCTCGAGGCACTGGCGGAGGGCATCGGCCATGGCAGCGGCTGCATGTATGTCTATTCGGGCAACGCCATCCTCTACAGCTATACCGGTCGCTGCGCGGTGACGCCGTGGATCTTCCCGAGCCACTTGTCGCGCGAGCGCGAGAATGGCGCGCTGGGCGTCGACCAGCTCGAGGAGATCAATCGCATCTTCGCCAATCCACCCGAGATCGTGGTGATGCGCCCGGTCTATTATGGCGAGCGCATGGAATCGCACCGGCTGGCGGTGAAGCGGATGGACGAGCTGGGTTATCACCTGCGCGGCCAATGGCCGCTCGGCGACCTTTACATCTCGGTCTATGAGTTGCCCGAGGCCCGCAAGTCGGCGCCGCCGCGCCTGGCCTCCAGCAAGCCGGCATAATAGGTCATCAGCTCGGCGGCGTGATCGGCGTCGCTGCGCACCTTGCCCGCGGCAATGCGGGCTGCATTGCGCAGGATGGTCTGCTCGCGCGCGAACATGCGGCGGATCGCGTCAGCCGCCGAATAGGCGTCGCGCGCGCGATAGGTCTCGGCGAACAGCGGATCGGCGAGCTCGGCAAAGCCGCCTTCGTCCGGCCCGATCAGCGGCAGGCCGGAGGCAAGCGCTTCCGAAGCGACCAGCCCGAACGGCTCCGCGTCCGATCCGTGGATCAGCGCATCGCAGCTCGCCATGATCCGTGAGAAACGCACGCGGTCATAGACCGGGCGGAAGATCTTGATGTGCGGGCTGCCGGCGATCCGCTCTTCGAGCTGGCGGCGCTGCGGACCGTCGCCGATCAGCATCAGCCCGACGGGCAAGTCGTTCGCCGCTGCCTCGACCGCGTCGATCACCAGCGGCCAGCGCTTTTCCTTGTGGTGCCGGCCCAGGCCGAGCAGCAGATGCCCCTCGGGCGGCAGGCCGAGCTGCGCCAATAGCGACACGCGCAGCTTCTCATCGCGCAGATCAGGCGAGAACCATTGCCGCTCGATCCCGAGCGGCATCGACGCATCGACATGCATCCCACGCCGGCGGAAGCGCTTGGCGAGCGCCGGGCCGTTGGTGACGAACGCATCGTAATGCTGGAGGAAGCGGTTCATGTACCGCGTGTACCAGGCGAACGCCTGCTCGACCTGGATCGGCGTCGCCACGCTGTCGAGCCAGCGTTGCGGATAGGCGCCGATATTGTCGCCATGCGCGAAGAATATCTTGAGCGCATCGCCCTTCCACCGCGCCACGGTCCAGCCGGGCAGCCAGGGCGAGCTGGTCTCGACGATGTCCGGCTTCAGCTCGTCGAGCAGGTTCCACACCGGCTCGTCCTTGACGAAGATGCCGTAGTTGCGATCAAGGATCAGCGGCGGCGCCTTCACCCAGATCACGCGGCCGCCGCCCGGCCGCTCCTCCACGCTCGATTCGAGCGCAGGGGCGATCACGGTCAGCTCATGGCCCATATCGGCCATCAGCCCCATCTTGCGATCAAGATAGGTCCGCACCCCGCCCCCGGTGGGCGAGTAGAACTCGTTGACGTCGACGATGCGCATGCGGCGCTCCTCAGTCGTCGAGCGGACCAAAGCCGCCCAGGCCCCTCAGATATTGGGCACGGATCGTGATCTGTCCACCACTCGGGCCGACATTGACCAGCGCCTGGCGCACCTTGGGGCGGCTGCGGCCGAGCTTCTGGTTGCTGGCGAACCCGGCGCCGTCTTCCCAGAAGTTGAACTTGTTCTTGCCATCGCGGTCATGCGTGAAAAGCACTGCCCAGGTGCCCGACTGCGGCGCGCGGATGCAGATCCGCACCGGCCCCGATTGCGGCACAGGTGCCCAGACGCGGCGGAACGGCTTGCCTTCCCTCTTGAGCGAAGTGTCGTCGCGCAGGAAATCGTCCTCGTTCGGCGGATAGAGCTCGACCTTGAGCCGGCCGGTCCGGTCCTTGAGGCCCGTCACATTGACATAGAGACGCACGCCGCCGGGAATCGCACAGGTGCCGTCAACCGGATCCTGCTGCGCGGCGGCCGGGCTCGCGGCAAAGGCGAGCAGAGCGGCGGTGCTGGCGGTCAGGGCACGGATCATTGCTGCTTGTTCCTCTGGAGCAGGGCCTGGACGCTGAACCCTCCGATCAGCGTGACATGGGTAAGAAGGGTCAGGCCGGCGATCAGCGCCATCAGCTCCGACATCGCCGAGCCCTGGCCGATCACCACGCCGGTGATCGCGGCGAAGGCGGCTTCCTTGCTCGGCACCAGCGGCAGGCGCCAGACGAGCAGGCGGCCGGCGGCCATCATCAGCCACACGCCGATCGAAACATTCGGCATCGCCAGATGCCACGCGATGGAAACCAGCAGCGAGCCGGTGACGATGCGGATGCAGTGGACCATGAACACCCACCACAGTTCACGGCGGGGCAGCGAGAAGACGCGCTTCGAGAAGAGCAGGAACGGCACCGACATCAGTGCCAGGACGCCAACCGAACCGATCACCGCCAGCTTCCACTGGGGCGGCACCAGCCCGAGATAGAGCGGCAGGCCGACGATCATCATCACGAAGGTGATCGCGTTGCCAGCGATCGCCGACAGGATCATCACGTCCTTCACCGCGCCGAACGGCGCCGCGACCATCTGGGTGCGCTGGCGGGCCCAGGCGTAGAAATACGCCTCACCCGAATAGCCGAACAGCACTTCGTTCGAGATGCGCTTCTTGTGGAGCGCGGCAAGCCCGGCGAGCGGGATCTGCCACAGCCGCTTGAAGATGATGTAGTCGAAGGTCGGCGGCCCCACATAATAGAGCGCGAAGACCATATAGAAGAAAGGGTTGGTCGGCAGGTTGCGATACAGGCCCTGCAGGCCCGAGCCGAACAGCTCGCGGCCCAGAGCCACGATCATCAGCAGCGTCAGCGCACCGCCGACAAGCGCCGGCCAGCGACGCTTGATCTTTTCGACGGGCTCAAGGCCCGCAAGGTCGGGTGCGCCCGGAAGCGGGGCGGCCTCGACAACGCTCGTGTTCACCGAAGCCTCCAGACTGGGTTCGTTCACTGATTCTTATCCGATGCCAAAATAACCGGCATATTACAGTACTTTACCAGCGCCATGCAGCCTTTCGGCCCCCAGTTTGCACGACGCGAAAATGCCTGTTGGCAGCAGATTGCGGTTTATTGCGGGGGCGATTTGGGCGTAAGAGTGGCAATCCGCAAGGCCTATGTTGCACCGCACACACCCAGGAACCGCACAACATATCCTCACCTACGCCCAGAAACTGCAGGGCGGCGGGGTGGAGCGTGCGATGCTGCGCATGGCGCGCGGCTGGCTCGATTCGGGCCGGCGGGTGACGCTGGTGCTGGGCAGCCGCGAGGGACCGCTGGCAGCCGAAATCCCCGATGGGATCGACCTGATCGAGCTGGGCGATTCGCGCTATTCGGCACTGCTTTCGCTCGCGCGCCATGTTCGCACCGCGCAGCCCGACCTGATCTTCTGCGCCGGCAACCATTATAGCGGCATCGCCGCCGCCACCCGGCTGCGCCTCGGCCGCGCGAGCCCGCCGATCGTCGGCAAGGTCTCCAACGCACTGGTCCGTCCTGAACTCTCGCCGGGTGCGGCGTGGCGCTATCGGCAGTGGCTACGCCTGCATCCGCGCTTCCTCGATCATGTCGTTGCAATGACCCCGGCCATGGCTGCCGAAGCAATTGCGGAGATGGGCATGCCGGCCGATCGGGTGAGCGTGATCGCCAATCCGCCTGCCGCTGCCATCGCGGGCGCCGCTCCGGTGACACTGCCCGAGGGACGCTACCTCATCGGCGTCGGCCGGCTCGAGCCGCAGAAGCGCTGGGACCGGCTGCTCGCCGCCCTGCCCCGGCTGGCGGACCAGCAGATCAAGCTGCTGCTGCTCGGCGAAGGCGGCGCACGGGCCGAATTGGAAGCGCAGGTGGCCGCCCTCAGGCTTGGTGACCGGGTATCGATGCCCGGCCATGCGGGTGATCCGCTGCCGGCGCTCAAGGGCGCGGCAGTGGCGGTGCTCACCTCGGACTATGAAGGCGTGCCCGGCGTGTTGCGCGAAGCACTGTCGGTGGGAACCCCGGTGGTCTCCACCGAATCGAGCGTGGCGGTGCGCGAGATCGTCCATGCGCCGGAGCTGGGCACCGTAATCGCGCGCGAGGATGCCGACGGGCTGGTCGCGGCACTGGATCACTGGCTGGGCGCCGATGCGGTGCGGCCTGCGCCGGTGATGGTCGGCGGCGATCCGATTGCCGACTATCTCGCGCTGTTCGACCGGCTGGTCAGCGCAGCCTGAGCCGCGCGCCGAGCCACAAGGTTCGCGGCATCGCCCGCTCGATCACGCCAGGGCCGCTGATCCCTGCCTGCACCTCGGCATCGAAGATATTCTCCACCCGCGCCTGCAAAGCGAAGTCGCGGGTGAGCGGCAACGCCGCGGTGGCATCGAGCGTGAAGGCGCCCTTCAGCGTGCGGCTGTTCAGGTCGTCCTCGAACTGTGGGCCGGCATAGCGCGCGGTCAGCGAGGCACCGGCATCCGCATGGTTCCAGCCGAGCGTCGCGCTGGCCTGATGCCGCGCGGTCTGGGCCGGGCGAAGGCTGTCGAGCGACGCCGAGACACCCGAGGCGGAGACCCGCGAATCGGTAAAGGCATAGGATGCGCCCAGGCTGAAATCGCCCGAGGCCCAGCGGCCGTCCAGCTCGGCACCCTTCGCGGTCACCGCATCGAGATTGCGCCGCTGCCGATAGAAGCCTGCCGCCGAGACAAAGCCGACGCCGGCGAAAGTCCCCGGCCCCTGCGCCAGCGTGACATTGGCGATCGCGCCGTCGAGCCGGTTCCAATAGCCGGTGGCACGGAAAGTCAGCGTGCGGGTCGGGCGCCAGTCGGCACCGATCTCCGCTCCGGTGAGCCGTTCAGGATCGAGCGCGGCATTGGCCGCCGTCGCATCAGCGCCGGCGCGGAACGGGCGATAGAGTTCGTTGAGCGTCGGAAGGCGCCAGCCGCGATAGGCTGCGGTGCGCAGGGTGACCGCGCCGAGCCGATAGGCGGCGCCGACGCGTCCGGTGGCTTCCCAGCCATGGCGATCGGGAAAGCGGCTGGTGGTCAGCACCGGGCCGGGCGCCAGCGAGGTCTCGACAAGCGAGCCATCGGTGATGTCCCAATGATCGAGTCGCCCACCCAGGCTGAGCGTCAGCGGGCCGCTTTCATAGCTGGCATCGGCAAAGCCCCCGACGGTCAGGCTCTCGCCCCCCGCCACCCGGCGCCGCGTCGGCAGGCCGGCGACATAAGTGAACAGTTCCTCGGTCTGCCCCGACACACGACGCAGGTCGCTGCCGAGGCGCAGCGTCACCCCGCCCCCGATCGGCGGCGCGATCTCAAAGCGCGCGCCCATGCCGGTGGCCGGCACCGCATATTGATCGAGCGTGGCGGTCGCCGTGGTGCGGGTGTCGTTGACGCTGGCGAAGCCCGAGGCGAAGCCGCGCGTCTGGAGATAGGCCAGCGCCGACCAACCCCAATTGCCGCGCCCGACCAGCCGGATACTCGCATCGGCGCCTTCGCTCTTCACGTTGGTGAAATCGACACCACGATCGCGGTCATCGGTGAAGGCCGAGACATTGGCCTGCAGCTCGACAGCGCCGCCCAGATCGGTAACCGCCCGCAGCGCCATCGCCGCCTGCTCATAGGGCGCCGGGCGATCGGCCGGCCCGCGATCGCCAGCCACGATCGGCGTGAAGCCATCGCCCCGCGCATATTGCCCGGCCAGCGTCACAAAGCCTCGGCCCAGCGTTGCGGAACCGACACCGGAGACATCGACGCTCTCGCGGCTGCCATAAAGCGCATCGAGCGACAGCGCCCCAAGTTGATCGGGGCTACCGCTCTCGAGCTCGATCGTGCCGGCCAGCGCACCGGGCCCGGCATAGCCACTGCCCCCGCCCCGGATGATACGCGCACCGGCCAGGCGGTTCGGCAGATAGGCGGGGAACGCCACCCAGCCGCCGAACGGATCGGCCTGGGGTACGCCGTCAAGCAGCAGCAGCGCGCGGCTGGAGGCATTGCCGCCCAGCCCGCGCAGGGTAACGCCCTGCGAGGTTGGATGTGCCGAACGCGAATCGGAGCGGCGGAACTGCGCGAGCCCGGCCGCATCGCGGAGCGCGTCTTCCAGCCGACCGCTGGCGGTATTCGCGATCCGCGCACGGTCGATCGTCACGACGTCATAGGCGGCATCGCCCGGCGGCGCTTCGAGCCCGCGCCCGGTGACAACGATCTCGTCCGGGTTGCGATCCTGCGCGAAGGCTGGCGCGGCGAGCACCAGGCCCGCCGCCAGACTCAGCCGCCTCACTTGGTCGCCACGGCGTCGGGATGGGCGGCGGTGAAGGCGGGGAGCGCAGTGCAGGCCGCTTCGATCGCGACCAGTCGGGGAAAGGCGTCGAGCGGCGTGTCGAAGCGCCGGGCATTGTACATCTGGGGCACCAGGAACAGGTCCGCCACGCCGGGGGAGTCACCGCCGAGGAACGGACCGTCCCCCGCCATCGTTTCCAGCGCGGCGAAGCCCTCAGTGATCCAGTGACGGGTCCAGTCGTTCCGTCCCGCTTCGTCGATGCCCATCTCCTTCAGCCTGCGCATGACACGCAGGTTGTTGAGTGGATGCGTATCCGCCGCGATCACCAGCGCACGGGCCAGCGCAGCGGCGCGGGCATCGGGGTCGGCCGGGATCAGCCGCGGCTCGGGATAGCGCGCGTCGAGCCAATCGAGGATCGCCAGACTCTGGGTGATGACCATGCCGTCCACTTCCAGCGCCGGCACGAAACCCTGCGGGTTACGGGCAAGATGCTCGGGGCTGCGCTGCTGGTTCTCGAGCAGCAGCACGTCGCGCCGTTCGACCGCGACGCCCTTGAGGTTGAGCGCGATGCGAACCCGGTAGGACGCCGAGGAGCGATAATAATCATAGAGGATCATGCGGAAGGCGGCTCGAGCTGGGCGGGGCCGTCCTGCGCATACCCCCTGCGCAGCCGCACCCGCCATTTGGTCAATGGCCCCTCCGCATTGGCGGCGCGAGCAGCACGCTCCGCCTCGCTCTCCAGCGCGACCTTGATCATCGCGACGATCGGATCGGCCAGCGCCAGACCGAGCACGCCGAACAGGGTGGAGGCGAGGATCTGCGACGACAGGGTAAGCGCCGGCGGCATGTCCACGGTGCGCTTGGCGACCAGCGGCAGCACGACATAGCCGTCGAAATTCTGCACGCCGAAATAGATGATGATCGCCCAGATACCGGTATCGGTGCCGGCGCTGAACCCGACCGAGACCATCATCACGCCCGAGATGAAGGCGCCGATATTGGGGATGAAGGCAAGCACGCCGGTGATGATGCCGAGCAGCAGCGCCATCGGCACACCGGCCATCCACAGGCAGAAGGCGGTGAGCACGCCTTCGAACAACATGCCGAGCAGCCGCCCGGCAAGCAGGCGGCGCATCGTCGTCGCCATGCGGCTGATCGTCAGCGCGAAATCGTCGCGCGCGTCGCTCGGCACCAGCCATTGCAGCCCGCGCTCATAGATGCGCGGCTCCAGCGCCACGAACAGGCCGATGATCACGATCATCAGGAAGGACGAGACCGCGCCGAACACCGAGCCTACCGCCGAAGTCAGCTTGCCGACGCTGCCCAGCGCTTCCTTGACCAGCCCGGTCAGGTCCGAACGACCCGGCATCAGGCCAAGATCGGAAATCCAGTGCGCCACCTTGTTGGCCTGCACTTCCAGCGTGGTGCGGAGCTGTTCGGCCTGGGCGGCGATCTGCACCCCGGTCAGGTAGAAGATGCCGCCGAAGAAGGCGATCACCAGCAAGATGACGATGAAGATCCGCAGCGCGCGCGGGATTGGCAGGACCTTGCCGATCAGCCGGGCGCCGCCATCGAGCATCGAGGCGAAGACCAGACCACCGAAGATGATCAGCAGCGGCTGGATCAGCAGCACGACGAGCGCGACCGCAATGCCCATGCCGAACCACACGCTCGCCTTTTTCAATTCGGCCCGAACCACGGGATCGCGCAGTTCGTTCGGCCCCGGCTCCTGGACGACCTGGACCTTCGCGGATTCGAGCGCATCACTCATCACTGGCTATCCCGTTGCGGGTGGAGCGTGGTGCCGGCGCGGCCGGGGCGGAAAGACTTGGGCCAGGTCAGCGGATTCCAGCTGGCGCTGCCATCGAGGCTGAACGTGATGAATTCGGCGCGGCCGCCAATATTCTCCCACGGCACCGGACCGCCAAGGCCGTTCTGGGCGAGCGAGAAGCGGCTGTCGGCCGAATTGTCGCGATTGTCGCCCATCAGGAACACCTTGCCCCGGGGCACCCTTATCTCGGGATAGCTGTCCCCGCGTCCGACGCGGAAGCCAAGGTCGACCGTGTCATAGGACCGGCCATTGGGCAGCGTCTCGCGGAAGATCGGCAGACGGCAATATTGCTTGCCGCCGCGGGTGGCGAGGAAGCCGTGATAATGCTCGTCGTCGCAGCGCGTGTTGGTATCGACCGGGATATAGCGATCGCCCATCGCCCGGCGCGGCACTGCCTTGCCGTTCAGATAGACGATCCCGCCGCGCACGCCGATCGTGTCGCCCGGCAGGCCGATCACGCGCTTGATATAATCGGTATTGGTGCCCGGCGGCGTGACGATCACCACGTCGCCGCGCTCGGGCAGCTTGCCGAGGATGCGGCCCGGCATGTGCGGCAGCACATGGAAGGTCGGCGTCACCCAGCTATAGCCATAGGGATATTTGGTGACGACCAGCCGATCGCCGACCAGCAGCCCGGGCAGCATCGATTCGCTGGGGATGAAGAAGGGCTTGGCGATCAGGCTGTGAAAACCGAGCACCGCGACCACGAGCCACAATATGCCGCGCGCCTCCGCCCACCAATCGGTGCGCGGGCGGGCTTCGGTCTTGAACGCTTCGTGATTCAACGCGAGCTCGTCCGCCCCCATCAACCTTCCTTAACCGCCTCGATCATCACCATGGCGAAAGCCCAGGGATGATCGTCCGTCAGCGTCAGATGCACCTTGGCGACGTGACCCGGAGGGGTGATGGCGTCAAGCCTCGCCTTCGCGCCTCCGGTCAATGCCAGCGTGGGCGCACCCGAGGGCGCGTTGACGACACCGATGTCCTTCATGAACACGCCCGCCTTGAAGCCGGTTCCCACTGCCTTGGAGAAAGCTTCCTTGGCAGCGAAGCGCTTGGCGAGGGTGGCGGCATAGTTATGCGGGCGGGTCTTCGCCTTGGCGATCTCGCGATCGGTGAAGCTGCGCTGCTCGAAGCGTGTGCCGAAACGATCCAGCGACTTCTGGATGCGCTCGATATTGCAGAGGTCCGAGCCGAGGCCGATGATCATAGGGTAAGTGCCAGAATGAGGAAGCTCGCCAGATAGGCAACAACGGGGGAAAGTAGAAGCAGCGCAATCGCAAGACGCGGCCGGCGATCCGCGATCGTCAGCGCCGTCGCACCGATCACCAGGCCCGTTCCTATCGCCGGCATCGATTGCTGCCAGAAGGCATCATCAATGATCGGGTCGGTCATGCCGAGCTTCGACAAAGCGAACCAGACCGGATGAAGCCCGGCAATCGTCGCGGCACCAATCGCGCCGGCCGCAACCGCCGCGATTGGTGCGCGTCTCACCGCGCAGCGTCCATCAGCGCGCGCATGTGGCGGATCACCGGGGCCAGACCGTCGAAAATCGCCTCGCCGATCAGGAAATGGCCGATGTTCAGTTCCATGATCTGCGGGATCGCCGCGATCGGGATGACATTGTCGAAGGTCAGGCCGTGCCCGGCATGCGGCTCCAACCCGGCCTTCACCGACAGCGCGGCTGCATCGGCGATGCGCTTGAGTTCGATCTCGCGCGCACCTTCCTCCAGCTCGCAATAGCGGCCGGTGTGCAGCTCGACGACCGGCGCACCGAGGCGCAGCGCCGCGTCGATCTGGCGCTCGTCCGGCTCGATGAACAGCGAGACGCGGCTGCCATTGGCGCGCAGCTTCTCGACCATCGGGGCAAGGTGATTGTGCAGCCCGGCGGCGTCGAGCCCGCCCTCGGTGGTGCGCTCCTCGCGCTTCTCGGGCACGATGCACACGGCGTGCGGCTTGGCGCGCAGCGCGATCGCCAGCATCTCCTCGGTCGCCGCCATCTCGAGGTTGAGCGGCACGGTCAGCTGCTCGACCAGCCGGGCGATGTCGTCATCGGTGATGTGGCGGCGATCCTCGCGCAGATGCGCGGTGATGCCGTCCGCCCCCGCCTCCACCGCGAGCAGCGCCGCGCGCACCGGATCGGGATAGCCCGATCCGCGCGCGTTGCGCACGGTGGCGACGTGATCGATGTTCACACCGAGACGGAGCTTTCCGGTCATCGCTGCCGACTCCTTAGGTTATGCCGTGATCGCGCGGCTGCCCGGCTTGGTTGCCGGAATCGCCGCCAGTTCGGGCGGCAGCTGGTCGGCCGGATAGGCGGGCACGTCCATCTTGAGCAGCGAAACCAGCGGCACGCCGACATCGGCGGTGCCGTTCGAGCGATCGACGATGCAGGCGGCGCCGAGCAGATTGCCCGGGTGCTTGCGGATCGCGGCGATGCATTCGCGCGACGAAAGCCCGGTGGTCACAATGTCCTCGACCATCACGATCCGTGCGCCTTCCGGGATCTCGAAACCGCGGCGCAGCTGGAATTCACCGTCCTCGCGCTCGACGAACACTGCCTTGCAGCCAAGGGCACGCGCCGTTTCATAGCCGGGGATGATTCCGCCGATTGCAGGCGAAACAACCATGTCGACTTCGCCAAACGATTCGCGAATCAATTTTCCTAGTGCACTGCACACACGCTCAGTCCGCGCAGGATCCTCGAAAATACGCATCTTTTGCAGGAAGATGGGCGAACGAAGCCCCGAAGACAGGATGAAATGGCCTTCGAGCAACGCACCTGCAGCACGAAACTCATCCAGAACTGCATTGCCTTCCAATGTTCACTCCATCATTCCCGGAATTGTCGATTTCCCTTAGGACTGCCTCTGCGGTACCGCAACGGCGATCAAAAAGGGTTGAGAATGAATGCACGGCTCGTGTACGCCAGTTGCACTGGGAGCAATCGCATCCCAGCCCGGGGCTCTTGCGGAACAGGGTGAAGATAGACGATGCGCATGCTTGGGTTGACTTCGATCCTCCTGGCGGCAGGGATGGCGTTCGCCACGCCCGCATCCGCCCAGGAGCCCGCCGCGAAGGCCGCGGCACCAGTTGCCACCACTGCCGCTCCGGCAGCTGCCGCGACTCCCGCCGTTGCTGATCCCACGCTCGATGCCAATGGCAAGCCGCTGACCAAGGCGGCTCCCGGCATCGGCCAGCCGACCGCCGACGCGATCGTGCTGCAGGAACAGGTGACTCCCACCGGCCGCGAGGCGCACTGGTTCCATAACATGGTACTGCTGCCGCTGATCACGATCATCTCGATCTTCGTGCTGATCCTGCTGCTCTGGGTGATCGTCCGTTATCGCCGCGCCGCGAACCCGACGCCGAGCAAGACCGCGCACAACACCACGATCGAGATCATCTGGACGCTGGCACCGGTGCTGATCCTGATCGCGATCGCGGTCCCCTCGATCCGCCTGCTCGCCGCGCAGTTCAAGCCGGCGCCCAAGGAAGCGATCACCTTGAAGGCGATCGGCAACCAGTGGTTCTGGAGCTATGAATATCCGGACAATGGCGGCATCCAGCTGACGGCGAACATGCTCAAGGAGCAGAGCCAGACCGGCAAGGGCGAGCGCTTCCGCACCGATGCCGACGGCCCCCGCCTGCTGGCGACCGACCAGCGCGTCGTGCTGCCTTACGGCGTGCCGATCCGCCTGGTCACCACCGCGCAGGACGTGATCCACAGCTGGGCGGTCCCCGCCTTCTGGATCAAGCTCGACGCGGTGCCGGGCAAGCTCAACGAGACCAGCTTCATCATCGAGAAGCCGGGCCTGTATTTCGGCCAGTGCTCCGAGCTGTGCGGCGCGCGCCATGCCTATATGCCGATCGCAGTCGAGGCCGTGTCGCCCGCCGAGTTCGCGCAGTGGGTGAAGGCGAAGGGCGGCACCATGCCGAACGAGGCTGCCGCTGCCGCACCGGCTGCGGAGAATGCCGCAGCCCCGGCCGCCGAGACCAACGCCGCCGCCGAACCGGCCGCCACCAACGAGACCGCGCCGGCCGCCAACGCCGCCGCCGGCAACATGACGGGCAACTGAGATGACCGATACCGCCATCCACGCGCACGATCACGGGCATGACCATGCCCATGACCATCACGACGCCGATCACAAGCCGGGCTTCTTCGCCCGCTGGTTCATGTCGACGAACCACAAGGATATCGGCACCCTTTACCTGATCTTCGCGATCGTCGCCGGCATCATCGGTGGCGGCATCTCGGGCCTGATGCGCGCCGAGCTGATGCATCCGGGCATCCAGTATCTGCCGACCTGGCTGGGCATGCTGCACGGCCATGGCTCGTTCGACGACGCGATGCACTTCTGGAACGTGCTGATCACCGCGCACGGCCTGATCATGGTGTTCTTCATGGTCATGCCGGCGATGATCGGCGGCTTCGGCAACTGGTTCGTGCCGATCATGATCGGCGCGCCGGACATGGCGTTCCCGCGGATGAACAACATCTCGTTCTGGCTGCTGATCCCGGCCTTCCTGCTGCTGCTCGCCTCGCCGTTCGTCGGGATCGGCGCGGGCACGGGCTGGACGGTCTACGCGCCGCTCTCCACCTATGGCGAGCCCGGCCCGTCGGTCGACATGGCGATCCTGTCGCTCCACCTTGCAGGCGCCAGCTCGATCCTGGGCGCGATCAACTTCATCACCACCATCTTCAACATGCGCGCGCCGGGCATGACCCTGCACAAGATGCCGCTGTTCGTGTGGTCGGTGCTGATCACCGCCTTCCTGCTGCTGCTGGCGCTGCCGGTGCTCGCCGCCGCGATCACCATGCTGCTGACCGACCGCAATTTCGGCACTGCCTTCTACGATCCGCAGTACGGCGGCGATCCGATCCTGTACCAGCACCTGTTCTGGTTCTTCGGTCACCCCGAAGTGTACATCATGATCCTGCCGGGCTTCGGCATCGTCAGCCACATCATCGCGACGTTCAGCCGCAAGCCGGTGTTCGGCTATCTCGGCATGGCATATGCCATGGTCGCGATCGGCGTGGTCGGCTTCATCGTGTGGGCGCATCATATGTTCACCACCGGCATGTCGGTGACGATCAAGATGTACTTCACTGCCGCCACCATGGTGATCGCGGTACCCACCGGCGTGAAGATCTTCTCGTGGATCGCGACGATGTGGGGTGGATCGATCACCTTCCGGACCCCGATGGTCTGGGCGATCGGCTTCATCTTCATGTTCACCGTGGGCGGCGTCACCGGCGTGGTGCTCGCGAACGGTGGCGTCGACGACTATATGCAGGACACCTATTACGTCGTCGCGCACTTCCACTATGTGCTGTCGCTCGGCGCAGTGTTCTCGCTGTTCGCCGGCTTCTATTACTGGTTCCCGAAGATGTCGGGCCGGATGTACAGCGAGTTCCTCGGCCAGCTGCACTTCTGGGTGTTCTTCACCGGCGTGAACGTGATGTTCTTCCCGATGCACTTCCTCGGCCTGCAGGGCATGCCGCGCCGCTATCCGGATTATCCGGACGCCTATGCGCTGTGGAACAAGGTCGCGACCTATGGCTACATGCTGATGTTCGTCGGCATGCTGATCTTCTTCGTCAACATCATCTGGTCGCTGCTCGCCGGCCGCAAGGCGGAGGGCAACCCCTGGGGCGAAGGCGCGACGACGCTGGAATGGACGCTGCCCAGCCCGCCGCCGTTCCACCAGTTCGAGACGCTGCCCGTGATCGAGGATCACGGCCACCATTGATCCCCGCGCACGGGGGCTGAAACGCGAAGCGCCCCGGGAGGAAACTTCCGGGGCGCTTTCGTTTCAAAGGTTTCGACCCGGGATTGCGCTGCGTCAAAGCGTCCACTTCCCCCCGCGTTACCGCGCGCCTATAACTGGCCGGACGACCATGACCACTTCTACTGCAACCATTTCGATGCCCGCCGACTGGCGTGATTTCCTCGCGCTGACCAAGCCGCGGGTGATGACGCTTGTCGTCTTCACCGGCCTTTGCGGCATGCTTGCCGCGCCGGCGCATATCCACCCGATCCTCGGCTTCACTGCGATCCTGTGCATCGCGCTCGGCGCGGGCGCGGCGGGCGCGCTCAACCAATGGTACGAAGCCGATCTCGACGCCAAGATGAAGCGCACCCAGAAGCGGCCGCTGCCCGCCGGGCGGATGGACCGCCAGTCGGCGCTCCACTTCGGCGTGGGCCTCGCCTGCTTCAGCCTCGTGCTGATGTATTTCGCGATCAACCTGATGGCGACGCTGATCCTCGCCGTCTCGATCCTGTTCTACGTCTTCGTCTACACGATCTGGCTCAAGCGCCGCACGCCGCAGAACATCGTGATCGGCGGCGCCGCCGGTGCCTTCCCGCCGATGATCGGCTGGGCCGCGGCGACCGGCGATGTCAGCACCATGTCGGTGCTGCTGTTCGGGCTGATCTTCCTGTGGACGCCGCCGCATTTCTGGGCGCTCGCGCTGTTCGTGAAGACCGATTACGCCAATGCCGGCGTGCCGATGCTGCCGGTGGTGGCCGGCGAGAAGACCACGCGCATCCAGATCGGGCTCTACACCATCCCGATGGTGCTGTGCGCCGCCGCGCCCTGGCCGCTCGGCTTCACCGGCGCGATCTACGGGCTCACCGCTTCGGTGATGTCGGGAATCTTCCTCGCCATGGCGGTGCAGGTGGCGATGCGCCGCTCGGTGCCGAATGACGACATGGCGCCCGAGAAGCGGCTGTTCAAATTCTCGATCCTCTATCTGTTCGTCGTTTTCGGCGCGCTCGTACTCGACAGGTGGTTTGCATGACCGATGATCTGATCAAGGCTCCCGCGACTCCCATCGAAGAGGCCGAACGGGTTCGCGCCCGCCAGCGCAGCCGGGCGACGGTGATGGCGATATTGCTCGGGCTGTTCGTGGTGCTGGTGTTCGCCATTTCGATCGTGAAGATCCAGCTCGGCCACGGCGGATGAAGCTGCCGAGCCGCAACCTGCGCGTCGCCATCCTCGCCGGCATCGGCGTGTGTTCGATGACCGGGCTCGGCTTCGCGGCGGTGCCGCTCTACCGGATGTTCTGCGAGGCGACCGGCCTCAACGGCACCACGCAAAAGGGGCTGCGCGCGCCCGGCAGCGTCGGCCAGAAGATCACGGTCGCCTTCGATTCGAACGTGGCGAAGGGCATGCCCTGGAAGTTCCAGCCCGAGCGGCGCTCGGACACGATCGATATCGGCGGGCGCGACATGGCGTTCTTCACCGCCACCAACACCAGCGACCATGACGTGACCGGCACCGCGACCTTCAACGTCACGCCGGTGTTCGTCGGCAAGTATTTCACCAAGATCCAGTGCTTCTGCTTCACCGAGCAGACGCTCAAGCCTGGCGAGACGGTGCGCATGCCGGTGATCTTCTATGTCGATCCGAAGATCCTCGACGATCCGGATGCGCGCGATGTGCAGGAAATCACCTTGTCCTACACCTTCTACCCCGCAGAATCGCCGGCCGTAAAAGCCGCCGCCGCTACTGCTGCAGTGCAGTAAAAACTGCCAAGTACGAGGGTTGTTGCGGGAAGCGAATTCCCATCCTAAGCTTCCATGCAAAAGCTTAGGACAGGGAAGATCGATGGCCGGGGCAAAGAACCACCAATATCATATCCTTCCACCCAGCATCTGGCCGCTTTTCGGCTCCTTTGCTGCCTTTGTGCTCGCGATCGGCGGCATCATGGTGATGCACAGCTATCCCAGCGCCTATCTGGTCTTCTTCTCCGGGCTCGCGCTGGTGGCGATCACCATGTTCGGCTGGTGGGCCAAGGTGATCCAGGAAGCGCATGCCGGCGATCACACGCCGATCGTCCAGCTCCATCTGCGCTACGGCATGATCCTGTTCATCGCTTCCGAAGTGATGTTCTTCGTCGGCTGGTTCTGGGCCTGGTTCGATTTCTCGCTCTTCCCCTCGACGGTCGAGGCAGTGGGTGGGCAGTGGCCGCCCAAGGGCATGGAAGTGCTCAACGCCTGGCAATTCCCGCTGCTCAACACGCTGATCCTGCTCTGTTCGGGCTGTACCGTGACCTGGGCGCACCACGCGCTGATCAACGGCGATCGCGACGGGCTGAAGAAAGGCCTGTGGCTCACCGTGATCCTCGGCCTGACCTTCAGCTGCCTGCAGGCCTATGAATATGCCGAGGCTCCCTTCCCGTTCAAGGCGGCGAGCGAAGGTGGATCGAGCTATGGCGGCGCCTTCTTCATGGCGACCGGCTTCCACGGCTTCCACGTCATCGTCGGCACGATCTTCCTGATCGTGAACCTGGTGCGCGCGTACAAGGGCGACTTCACCCCGAAGCAGCATTTCGGCTTCGAGGCGGCGGCCTGGTACTGGCACTTCGTCGACGTGGTGTGGCTGTTCCTCTTCGCCTCCATCTATGTCTGGGGCGGCTGGGGCGCGCCGGTCCACGGCTGACGTGACCGATACAACCGACAATAATCCAGGGGGAGGCGGCCCGGTGTCGCCTCCCCCGATCCTTTCGGGGACCAAGGGCGCCTGCCCGCGCTGCGGCGTGCCGACCCTGTTCCGCAGCTTCACCGCCTTTGCCGACACCTGCAGCGCCTGCGCGCTCGACTTCACCCGCTTCAACGTGGGCGACGGGCCGGTGGTGTTCCTCACCCTCGGCATCGGCGCGCTGGTCACCGGCCTCGCGCTCTGGGTCGAGTTCACCTTCCAGCCCGGCCTGCTGATCCACGCGCTGCTCTGGATTCCGATCACCGCCGCGCTGGTGATCCTGTCGCTGCGCTTCTCCAAGGGGCTGCTGCTCGCGCTCGAATATCGCAACCGCGCAGGCGAAGGGCGCGTTCGGAGCGAATGATGCCACGTTTTCCGTTGATTCCGACGATCATCGTCGCCCTTGCCGTCGCGCTGATGCTCGGCCTGGGCATCTGGCAGCTCGAGCGCCGGAGCGAGAAGCTCGCCGCAATCGAGCGCTACGCTGCCAATTTCGACAAGCCCGAAATGGCCTTTCCCCGCCTGCCGGTCGGCGACGACTATCTGTTCCGTCGCGCCAGTGCCTTTTGCCTTCAGGTGATCGGCTGGCAAAGTCAGGGCGGGCGCGCCGCCAATGGCAGCAACGGCTATCGCCACATCGCCCAGTGCCGCACCGGCGCCGAGGGCCCCGTGCTGCTGGTCGATATGGGCGTGGCCCCCGATCCCAAATTCCAGCCCGTCTGGAAGGGCGGCAAGGTAACCGGCACGATCACCCACGCCCCCGATCACCGCCCGCTGATTGCCGGCCTGATCGACAGCGAGCCCAAGCACCTGATGCTGATCTCCGCGAACGCGGCGCCCGGGCTGGTGCCGACGTCCAAGCCGGACCTGTCGAGCGTGCCGAACAACCACCTCTCCTATGCGGTGCAATGGTTCCTGTTCGCGCTGGTGGCGTCGGTGATCTACGTCCTCGCGCTGCGTTGGCGGCAGAAGCCGAAGCAGCCAGAACCAAATAAATAGCCGTCATCCCGGCGCCCCCTTCCGTCATCCCGGCGAAAGCCGGGATCTCGGATGGTCTGAATGACGGAAATGCGGGCGACGGAAAGACCCACCTAAACATAGCCTATCTTGTCCCCCTCCCCACTCCCCGCTAGGCCCCGCCCTCATGCACTATCAGAGCACCCGTGGCAGCGCGCCGCTGCTTGGCTTCCGTGACGTGACTCTCGCCGGTCTGGCGAGCGACGGCGGTTTGTATGTCCCGACCAGCTGGCCGAGCTTCAGCCGCGAGGATATCGAGGCGCTCAAGGGCCTGTCCTACGCCGAGACCGCGGTGCGGGTGATGCTGCCCTTTATCGGCGACGATCTGAGCGAGGACGAGCTCCGCGCACTGTGCGAACAGGCCTATGGTCGCTTCTCGCAGGCCGCGGTCACCCCGCTGGTCCAGCTCGACCATCGCCATTTCCTGCTCGAGCTGTTCCACGGGCCGACGCTGGCCTTCAAGGACGTCGCGCTCCAGCTGCTCGGCCTGCTCTTCGAGAAGTTCCTGACCGGCAGCAGCGAGCCGCTGACCATTGTCGGCGCGACCTCGGGCGATACCGGCAGCGCCGCGATCGACGCGGTCGCCGGGCGGCACGGCGTCGACATCTTCATGCTGCACCCCAAGGGCCGCGTGTCCGACGTGCAGCGCCGCCAGATGACCACGGTGCTGGCGCCCAACGTCCACAACATCGCGATCCAAGGCAGCTTCGACGATGCCCAGGCGATGGTGAAGGCGCTGTTCAACGACGCCGATTTCTCCAGCCGCTTCCGGCTGAGCGCGGTCAACTCGATCAACTGGGCCCGACTGATGGCGCAGGTGGTCTATTATTTCTACGCCGCCGTCCGCCTGGGCAGCCCGGCGCAGAAGGTCGCCTTCGCGGTGCCGACCGGCAATTTCGGCGACGTCTTCGCCGGCTATGTCGCGGCGCGCATGGGCCTCCCCATTGAGCGGCTGGTGGTCGCCACCAACGTCAACGACATCCTCCACCGCGCGCTGTCGAACGGCGACTATTCGGCCGGCACCGTCACGCCGACCGCCGCGCCGAGCATGGACATCCAGGTCAGCTCGAACTTCGAGCGGCTGCTCTCCGATCTCGCCGGCGGCAGCGTCGCCGAGCAGATGGCCGGGTTCGAATCGAGCAAGGCGATGCGCCTGACCAATGCGCAGACCGAAGGCGCGGCGAAGATCTTCGTCAGCGACCGGATCACACCCGACGAGATGAACGAAGCGATGCGCTGGGCGTCGTCCGAAGCCGCGCAGGTGATCGACCCGCACACCGCGATCGGCCTCGCCGCCGCGCGCCGGGCGGACATCCCCGCCGATGTCCCCGTCGTCACCCTGGCGACCGCGCACCCGGCCAAATTCGCCGACGCGGTCGAGCGCGCCACCGGCATCCGCCCGTCGCTGCCCGCGCGCGTGGGCGACCTGTTCGAACGGCAGGAGCGCTATAACGTGCTCCCCGGCACGCTCGACGCCGTACGCGATTACATCGCCGAACGCGCCAAGCCGCGCCAATAGCCGTCAGCCCGCGAGCCAATAAGCCGTCATCCCGGCAAAAGCCGGTATCTCAGGCGAAGGCGCGGGACGAGGGCCGCACGAGATCCCGGCTTTCGCCGGGATGACGAGTGGGGCTTGGATGGCTAAAGACCCCCCATGGATCTCATCACTCTCACCGGCGAGCCCTGGGCCGATTACGGGCTGGTCGACAGCGGCCATGGCCGCAAGCTCGAGCGCTACGGCAAATATCGCTTCATCCGCCCCGAGCCCCAGGCGATGTGGGCGCCCGCGTCCGACAATTGGGACGCACACGGCGAATTCGTTCCCGGCGCGGACGAAGATGGCGGCGGCCGCTGGAACTTCACCAAGCCCGTGCCAAGCGAAGGCTGGCCGCTGCGCTGGGAGGAAGTCCGCTTCACCGCGCAGAACACCCCCTTCCGCCACCTCGCCTTCTTTCCGGACATGTCGCCGGTCTGGCACTGGATGCGGTCGCAGATCGACGGGATGGATGCGCCCGAGTTCATGAACCTGTTCGGCTATACCGGCGTCGGCAGCCTCGCCATGGCGGCCAAGGGCGCGAAGGTCACCCATGTCGATGCCTCGAAGAAGTCAGTCGCCGAGGGCAAGGCCAATGCCGCGCTGTCGGGCATGGAAGACCTGCCGATCCGCTGGATGATCGACGATGCCGCCAAGTTCACGGCGCGCGAAGTGCGGCGCGGGCGGCGCTATGACGGGATCATCCTCGATCCGCCGAAATGGGGCCGCGGCCCGAACGGCGAAGTGTGGAAGCTGGAGGAGGGCCTGCCCGGCCTGATCGCCGATACGACCAAGCTGCTCGACGCCAATTCGCGCTTCCTGTTCCTCACCGTCTATGCCGTGCGCATGTCCGCGCTGGCGATCGGCGAGCTGCTCCGCCAGCATGTGTCGCATCTGCCCGGCAAGGTCGAATGCGGCGAGCTGGCGGTGCGCGAGGAAGCACGCGGGCTCGAATTGCCGACTGCAATCTTCGCACGCTGGAGTCGCGGCTGATGGGCCTCTCGGTATTCCTGGCAACCGCGGTTGCCGACACGGTCGAAGGGCGCCGTCCGGGCGGGCGTCATGCGATGCTGATCTATGTCTCAGCCGAAAGCTTCGAGGAAGCCCAGGCCAAGGCCGCCGGCGTCGCGCTCGGCACCGGCTGGATGCTGGTCCGGCTGGAAAAGGGCATGGAAGTCGCCGATCCCGGCGCGACCGAAGACCCGATCCTGCGCGCCGCCGCCACCGATGCGATTGCCGAAGGCTCGGCGATGGTGGTGTACGGCGACGAGCTGCCGCCCGAGGCGTAGGAAATTGCCGTCATCCCGGCGCAAGTCGGGATCTCAGGCGAAGGCGCGGGGAAGGAGCCGCACGAGATCCCGACTTGCGTCGGGATGACGGAAAGAGGTTCACCGGGTACCGCGCTTGCAATGTAGGATTTCGCCTGCTCCATGCTGATGGATGCAGGCCGACTTCCTCTTCCGCACCAATCGCGTCCGTCGCGCGCGCTTGTGTGAGGAGGCGAAACCGGGCCCCCGTGCCATAAACTTCGTAAACTTCCGCACCCCGCGCGCGGCCCGAATCTGCCTAGCTCCGCCCCATCCGCACCGCCGCCGCCGCCACGAACGGGCAGCCGGCGACCAGCAACAGGCTCACCGCCCCCAGCAGCTTGAGCGCGCCGGGCTGGTCGGCAGTGGCGCCGAAGATCAGCAGCGGCACGGCGAAAGGCAGCATCACCAGCCCCGCCAGCGCCCCCGCCCCTCGCAGCCCCGCAACCAGCGCGGCGGTGGCAACCCCAAGCGCGGCCAGTCCCGGCGTGCCGATCAGCAGCGCCAGCAGCAGCGGCGCCAGCGCCTCCCCCGGCAGCTGGAGCAGGCCCGAGGCGATCACCGTCGCGACGAGCAGTGCCGGCGCGAAGCCCAGCCAGTGGCCCGCGACCTTGGCGGCGGCGATCCCGGCATCGGGCACCCCGCGCACTGCCAGCTGATCGAGCACCCCGCTCTCCACATCCGGCGCGACCAGCCGCTCGACCGGCAGCAAGGCGGCCAGCAAGGCGGCCGCCCAGATCACCCCCGGCGCGATCCGGGCAAGCAGCTTCGCGTCCGGCCCGACCGCAAAGGGAAACAGGATCGCAACCAGCAGGAAGAAGACCACGGGCAGCGCCAGCCCGCCGGTGCTCCAGGCCCGCCGCAGCTCGCGCCAGACGATCGCGGCATAGGCGCTCACAGCGCCACCGCGCGGGCATCAGGCAGGGCTATGGGCAGGTGCGTGGCCACCAGCGCGATGCCGCCCGCCTCCCGGTGCCCGGCGATCAGCCCTTCGAGCAGCGTGACCGAAGCCACATCCAGCCCATTGGCCGGCTCATCAAGCAGCCAGATTGGTGCGCCGCTCGCCACTACGCGGGCGAGCGCGGCGCGCCGCCGCTGGCCGGTGGAGAGCATGCGAACGGGAACCCGCGCGATGTCGCCAAGCCCGACCGCCGCCAGTGCATCCGGCACCGCATCGCGCCGGCCATCCAGCCCGGCCCAGAAGCCCAGCGCGCTGCCCAGCGGCAGTTCGGGATCGAGCGCCGGCGCCTCGGCCATCAGCGCGATGCCGCCCTCGACTTCGACCTTGCCCGCAGCCGGCGCTAGCAGGCCGGCGGCGATGCGGATCAGGCTCGACTTGCCGACGCCATTGGGCCCGCTGACCAGCGCCGCTTCGCCCGGCGCCAGCGCCAGGTCCAGCCCCTCGAACAGCAGCCGCCCGCCCCGCAGGCAGGCCACGCCTTCCAGGGCCAGGCGCGTCACTCGGCCGAGTCTTCCAGCGCGTGCATATCGTCGTCGGACAGGCCGAAATGATGCCCGACTTCATGCACCACGACATGGTTGATCAGCGATTCGAGCGTCACGCCGGTATGCACCCATTCGTCGAGCAGCGGCCGGCGATAGAGGTGGATCTCGTCGGGCATGGACACCCCGTCCCAGGCCGATTTCTCGCCGACCGGGCGCCCGCGATACAGGCCGGTCAGGTCGAACGGATCCTCGATGCCCATCGCGTCGAGCGTCTCGTCATCGGCGAAGTCTTCTACCACCAGCACGATGTCGGCGAGATAGCCCTGGAAAGGTTCGGGGATGCGCGCAAGGGCGGCGCGGGCGAGTCGCTCGATACTGGCGGCGTCTGGGGCTTGCCCGGTCATGCCGCCCGGAATAGGCCGGGGAACAGAGCTACGGCAAGGAGACAGTGATGGTTGCGCGGCTGACGGATGGACTTCGCGAGGAATCGCTCGCCGCGCTGCCTGACTGGACCTGGGATCCGGCGCGCGACGCGATCACCCGCAAGTTCGAGTTCCGCGACTTCAACCAGGCGTTCGGCTTCATGGCGCGCGTGGCGCTGCTCGCCGAGAAGGCCGATCATCATCCCGAATGGTCGAATGTGTGGAACAAGGTCGAGATCCTGCTGACCACCCATGATGCCGACGGGCTCTCCACCCGCGACATCCAGATGGCGCAGCAGATCGACGCGCTGCTCTGAGCCCTATTTGAAGGCCCGGCCCTGCAGCTTGCGCAGCGTGCCGGGCAGCCAGCGCTGCATGAACCACAGCCGGTGCGCGGTCTTGCCGACGCGCGTATGCACATCCTTGCGCGCGCTGAGCATGTGACGGACGGTGTTCACCACTTCGCTCACCGGGGTGATCTCGAGGCCGGCGGCAGTCACCGATTCGCGGACGTTACGGTTCGAGTCCTGGGTGACGTGGTTGAGCAGCGGCGTGTCGATGAAGCTCGGCATCAGCGAGCCGACATAAATGCCCTCATGCCCCCATTCGGCATTGAGCGCCTCGGCAAAGCCGCGCATCGCGAACTTGCCGGCCGCATAGACCGACATGCCGGCATTGCCCGAGATGCCCGCCGCCGAACTGGTGATGATCATCGCCGAACCCGGCGTCGCCTTGAGCAGGTCGTGCGCGGCACGCGCGCCATAGACCGCGCCGTTGATGTTGATCGACAGGCCGCGATCGATGTCCGCCTCGGACATGGTCTCGAGCTGGCCGCCGACGGCGATGCCGGCATTGTTGAACAGGAAATCGAGCCGTCCCCCGCTCTTGCCGGCAAAGTCGGCGAGCGCGGTGGCCCAGGCTTCGCGGTCGCGCACATCCATGGTGTAGGTTTCGGCGCCGGGGACGATGGTCTTTGCCGCTTCAAGCCCGTCCGCGTTGACATCGGCCAGCCCGACCAGCCAGCCATCCGCCGCGAGGCTTTGCGCCACCGCCAGACCGATACCCGACGCGCCGCCCGTGATGAATGCTGCCTTGGCCATTGCCCCACTCTCCCTGTTCTTTTGACCTTTGCCGTTTCATCTCGCACAAAGCTGCACGATGCCAGAGCAAAGCCGCTCCGTTACCTTCAAAAATGTCAGCAAGGTCTGGCCGGGGGGCGTGAAGGCCGTCGATGGCGTGTCGCTGGAGGTTGTGGCGGGCAGCTTCGTCGCGCTTGTCGGCGCGTCGGGATCGGGCAAGTCGACCCTGCTCAAGATGGTCAACCGGCTGATCGAACCGAACGAAGGAACTGTGTTGATCGGCGGCGAACCGGTGGACGCCGGCCCCGCGCCGGAGCTGCGGCGGCGGATCGGCTATGTGTTCCAGAATGTCGGGCTGTTCCCGCATATGCGCGTCGGCGAGAATGTCGCGATTGGGCTCAGGCTGGCGGGCGAGAAGGACAGCGCCGGGCGCGTGGCCGAGCTGTTGGACCTCGTCGAGCTGCCGACGGAAATGGCCCTGCGGATGCCGGATGAACTCTCCGGCGGCCAGCGCCAGCGTGTCGGCGTGGCGCGCGCGCTGGCGACGGGGCCGGGCATATTGCTGATGGACGAGCCTTTCGGCGCGCTCGATCCGGTGACGCGCGACGGGCTCGGCAAGGCAATCCGCGCGCTGCACGACCGGATGGGGCTGACCACGATAATGGTCACGCACGACATGGCCGAGGCACTCTTGCTCGCCGATCGCGTGTTGGTGATGGAGAAGGGCCGGATCGTCGCCGACGCCACCCCGCGCGACCTGCTCGCCGGCAAGGGCGGCACGGCGGCGGATGCGCTGGTCGCGGTGCCGCGCGAACAGGCACACCGACTGGCGGAGCTGGAGAAATGAGCGGCGCGCTTTCCCGCGTGCCCGAACTGCTCGCCCAGCATCTGCTGCTGGCGCTCGCCGCGTTGCTGCTCGGACTGGTGATCGCGCTGCCGCTGGCAGTGCTTTCCGCGCGCAACCGATTCGTCGGGCGGATCGCCCTGGGTTTCGCCAGCCTGGTCCAGACGATCCCGAGCCTTGCGCTGCTCGCGCTCTTCTACCCGATCCTGCTCTCGCTCTCGACGCTGGTCGGGGGCGGCATCCCGGCGCTCGGCTTCCTGCCTTCGCTGCTCGCCCTCTCGCTCTATGCCTTGCTACCGATTCTCCGGAACGGCGTGACCGGGCTCGCGACGATCGACCCGGCAGTGATCGAAGCCGCGGACGGCGTAGGCATGACCGCGACGCAGAAGCTGTGGTTGGTCGAAGCGCCTCTGGTGCTGCCCGTGCTGATGGCCGGCATCCGCACCGCCGCAGTGTGGACCATCGGCGCGGCGACGCTTTCCACCACTGTTGGCCAGCCGAGCCTGGGCGACCTGATCTTCGCCGGGCTGCAGACGCAGAACTGGTCGCTGGTGCTGACGGGATGCATCGCCGCCGCCTGCCTGGCGCTGGCGGTGGACGGACTGCTGGGACTGGCCGAATATGGCATCGCCAAGCGCAGGCGCGCGCTGGCTTGGGCAAGTCTCGGGACCCTGCTGATCGCCGTCGCCGTGGCGCTTGTCCCTGCCCTGCCAGCCTCACGCGGCACGATAACCGTCGGTGCCAAGGGCTTTTCCGAGCAGTACATCCTCGCCCGACTGATCGGGCACCGGCTGGAAGCGGCAGGCTACAAGGTCCGTTATCGCGAGGGGCTGGGATCGGCCGTAGCGTTCAGCGCGCTCGCGAGCGGCGATGTCGATGTCTATGTCGACTATTCGGGCACGATCTGGACCAACGAGATGCGCCGCAGCGACGTGCCGCCGCGCGACGCGATCGTCTCCGGCGTCACCCAATGGGCACGGGACAAGCACAGGGTGACGCTGCTCGGCTCGCTCGGTTTCGAGAACGCCTATGCCTTTGCGATGCGCGGCGACGATGCCCGTAAACGCGGCATCACCAGCATCGCTGATCTGGCGCCGATCGCCGGCAGCCTGAACCTCGCCACCGATGTCGAGTTTCTCGAGCGCCCCGAATGGGCAGCAGTGAAGAAGGCTTACGGCCTGACCTTCAAGTCCGCCCATCCCTATCAGCCGACCTTCATGTACCGCGCGCTGGCCAGTGGCACCGCCGACGTGATCCCCGCCTTTTCTTCCGATGGCCGCATCGCCGCCGACAAGCTCGCGGTGCTCAGCGATCCCAAGGGCGCCATTCCCGGCTACGACGCGATCCTGCTGCTCGCCCCGAAGCGGGCCGAGGATGTCCGCTTCCAGGCCGCGCTCAGGCCACTGATCGGCGCGATCCCGGTCGAACGGATGCGCGAAGCCAATTATATGGTTGATCGCGACAGTAACAAATCAAGTCCCGATGAAGCCGCTAGCTGGCTGGAGCGTGGACTCGCCCGATGAACTTCTGTTATCGCTACCAGATATAAGAAACGAGGAGAGTGAAATGCGGCCTGGCCTGAAGCTGTTGCTGTCGACCACCATGATCTGGGCCGTTTCGCCCGCTTTTGCGCAGCAAGCGCCGACAACGCTGTCTGGCCAGCAGGTCGCCAATCCCGCCAAATGGCCGACCGCCGGCTCGCAGGGCCTTGTCGATCCGGCGACCGAGAAGTTCATCACCGATCTGATGGCGCAGATGACGCTGGAGGAGAAAGTCGGCCAGATGATCCAGGCCGATATCGGCGCGATGAAGCCCGAGGAACTGCGCCAGTATCCGCTCGGCTCGATCTTGGCGGGCGGCAGTTCGCCGCCGCTCGGCGCGCCCGACCGCTCGCCCCAGATGCCCTGGGTGGAAACCGCCAGGGCCTTCCGCGCCGTCGCGATGGAGCCGCGCGGCAAGCATGCCCCGATCCCGCTGATCTTCGGCATCGACGCGGTGCACGGCAATAACAACGTGATCGGCGCGACAATCTTCCCGCACAATGTCGGCCTTGGCGCGATGCACGATCCCGCGCTGATTCGCCGCATCGGCAAGGCGACGGCAGAAGAGACCGCCGCGACCGGGCCGGACTGGGCATTCGGCCCCACCCTCGCCGTCCCGCAGGACGATCGCTGGGGCCGCAGCTATGAAGGCTATTCGGAAGACCCCGCGGTCGTCCGCTCCTATGCCGCCGACATGATCCTCGGCCTCCAGGGCGAGCCGGGTACGAAGGGCCGCATCCAGAAGGGGTTGGTCGCCGCGTCGGCCAAGCACTTCCTTGGCGATGGCGGCACCTTCGAAGGCGTCGACCAGGGCGACGCCCGCGTCTCCGAGGACGAGCTGATCAAGACGCACGCCCAGGGTTACGTCCCCGCGATCCAGGCCGGCACCCTCACCGTGATGGCCAGCTATTCGAGCTGGAACGGCGCCAAGATGCACGGCAACAAGTCGCTGCTCACCGATGTGCTCAAAGGCCGGATGGGCTTTGAAGGCTTTGTCGTCGGCGACTGGAACGGCCATGGTCAGGTGCCCGGCTGCACCAAGGAGGATTGCGCCCAGACCTTCAACGCCGGGCTCGACATGGCGATGGCACCGGACAGCTGGAAGGGGCTGTTCGAGAGCACCGTCCGCCATGCCAAGGACGGCACCATCCCGATGGCGCGCATCGACGACGCCGTGCGCCGCATCCTGCGTGTGAAGGTGAAGCTCGGCCTGTTCGATCCGGCCCGCCCCTATGAAGGCAAGGCCGGAGTGCTGGGCAATGCCGAGCACCGCGCAGTCGCCCGCGAGGCGGTGGCCAAGTCGCTGGTGCTGCTCAAGAACCAGGGCGTGCTGCCGATCAAGGCGTCGGCTAACGTGCTGGTCGCCGGGCCGGGCGCGGATTCGATGGCGCAGCAGACCGGCGGCTGGACGCTGAGCTGGCAGGGTGACGGCAACGACAATTCGATGTTCCCCAATGGCCAGACGATCTTCTCCGGCATTGCCGAGGCCGTGAAGGCCGGCGGCGGCACCGCGACGCTCTCGGCCGATGGCAGCTTCACTGCCAAGCCTGATGTCGCGATCGTCGTGTTCGGCGAACAGCCTTATGCGGAGATGCGCGGCGACATTCCGACGCTGGAATTCCAGCCCGGCGACAAGCAGGCGCTGGCACTGCTCAAGAAGCTCAAGGCCGCCGGTGTGCCGACCGTGTCGGTATTCCTCTCGGGCCGCCCGCTCTGGGTGAACCCTGAGATCAACGCCTCGGACGCGTTCGTCGCTGCCTGGCTGCCCGGCAGCGAAGGCGCGGGCGTGGCGGACGTGATCGTCGGCGACAAGGCCGGCAAGCCGCGCAAGGATTTCCACGGCACGCTGTCGTTCAGCTGGCCCAAGACCGCAGGGCAGTTCACGCTGAACAAGGGCAAGCCGGGCTATGACCCGCTGTTCGCGCTTGGCTATGGCCTGGCCTATGCCAAGCCGGGCAAGGTCGCCGCGCTCAGCGAAGTCGCCGGCTTCGATGCTTCGTCGCTCAACACCAGCGTCTATTTCGCCAAGGGTGTGACGCCCAAGCCCTTCTCCTTCGCAACCGAATCGAAGATCACCCGCGCGCCGATCGACGGGCCGCAGACCCAGGAAGGCGCGCAGCAGCTGAGCTGGACCGGCGGCACCGCGCGACTGAGCATCGGCGGCGGCGCACCGATCAACCTTGGCCGCGAAGCCAATGGCGACCTGTCGCTCGCACTCACCTATCGCCTCGATCGCGCGGCGGGCGGTCCGGTGACGCTGGCGATGGGCAATGGCAAGGGATTCGATGCTACCAGCCTGTTCACCGGCCAGACCGGCGCCTGGCGCACGGTGAAGATCCTGCTCAAATGCTATCAGCAGAACGGGACCGACATGAACGCGGTTTCGGCGCCGGTGGTGGTGACAGCCTCCGATCCGCTGGTGTTCAGCCTGTCCGACGCGCGGATCGTTTCCGATCCGGCCAACTCGATCTGCCCCGGTACCAAGTGATCGAAACGATCACGATCCGACGCGGTTTGCTCCGCGCCGAGCTGCTCACGCTCGGCGCGTCGCTCCGCACGCTCGAAGTGCCCGATCGGCAGGGCACGCCGGCAAATGTCGTGCTCGGCTTCGCGGATCTCGACGATTATCGCAGGCAACCGCGCTTCTATGGCGCGGTTGCCGGACGCTATGCCAACCGGATCGGCGGCGCGCGTTTCTCGCTGGACGGCGTCGAGCATCGCATCACCGCGAATGACGGCGAGAACAGCCTCCATTCCGGACCGCTCGGGCTCGACCAGCAGATCTGGGAAATCACCGCGCGTTCGGCGGACTCAGTCACCTTCCGCCATGTCAGCCCGGCCGGGCATAACGGCTTTCCCGGCACGCTGGCGGTGGAGGCGCGCTATACGATGGAGGCGGACGGGCTTGCCATCGCGCTGAGCGCCACCACCGACGCATCCACGGTCGTGAACCTTACCCACCACGCCTATTTCAACCTAGCCGGCGAGGCGAGCGGCACGACGATCCTCGATCACCTTCTGCGTATTTCCTCCAGCCGCACCACGCCGGTCGGTCCGGGACTGATCCCGACCGGCACCTTCGCCGAAGTCACCGGCACGCCCTTCGATTTCCGCGCCCCGCGGCGAGTCGGCGAGCGGATCGGCGCGGACGATGCGCAGCTGCAGCTCGGCCATGGCTATGACCATAATTTCGTGATCGACGGCGCCCCGCGCTGCGTCGCGACCCTTTTCGACCCGGGCTCCGGCCGGGTGCTCGATCTCCATTCCGGCGAGCCTGGACTGCAATTCTATTCGGGCAATCACCTTGCGGGCGGTGCTCCCGGCACAAGCGGGAAGGTCTATGTCTCGCGTCAGGGACTGTGCCTCGAGCCGCAGAAATTCCCCGACAGCCCGAACCGGCCGGAATTCCCCTCGGCACGACTCAATCCGGGCGAGACCTATCGCCATGACATCGCCTTCCGGTTCAGGTCTGCGACAAGTGTCGAAGAGGCCTTCTAGGAGCGTAGACTGTCATAGGCTCGCGCCCTAGCTCCCCTTGCGCTCGGCCTGGAAGATCTTGTTGACGATCCGCCACTCGCCATCGGCCTTTACCAGCGAGAGATAGTCTACGAAGCGCACGCTCGGATAATCGAGCACCACCTTGGCCATGCCGACATTGCCGGTAACGTCGAGACTCTCGATCGAGCGCTTGCGCTGCGCTTCGTCCGCGGCAGGTTTTCCGGGTGCGCCGGCGATATATTCGGCGCTGGTCCGCTCGGCGAAGGCGCCGTCGCGGTTCCAGTAGAGCATCGCCTTGGGATGGAAGGCGGCGGAGAATTCGGCCGCGCTGCCGGTCGCGTGACCGGCAAGATAATGGTTCACCGCGGCACGGGCGCCGGCCTCATCCTTCTCCTGTGCATGGGCAGGCAGGGCAGCGCAGCAGATAGCGGTGGCGATAAACAGGAAACGCATGAAGACCCTCCGTTGCGGGAAGGCCTTCACAATAGCGTTCATTGACCGGGCATGCACCCACTCCGGGCCGAACGTCCCGAGGATGGGACGAACGGACCGCAGAAGCGTGGATCAGAGCGTCGGCTTGCCGTCGATGCGGCGCGGGATACCCGCATCACCGTCGCGCAGATCCGCGGGCAGCAGCGCCGCCGGCAGGTCCTGATAGGCGACCGGGCGCAGGAAGCGATCGATCGCCAGCGTGCCGACCGAGGTGCTGCGGCCGTCCGACGTCGCCGGGAACGGGCCGCCATGGACCTGGGCATCGGTCACTTCGACGCCGGTCGGCCAGCCATTGGCGAGAATGCGGCCGACGATGCGCTCGAGCACCGGGACCAGCCGTGCGGCGATCTCGGTATCGGCATCATCGAGGTGCAGCGTCGCGGTGAGCTGGCCTTCGACCAGGCCGACGACCTGGAGCAGCTCCTCGACGCTGGCGCAGCGCACCAGCAGCGAAGTCGCACCGAAGATCTCCTCGGCATGGCTGGGATCGGCGATGAAGTCCGCGCCGGTCATCGTGAACAGCGAGGCGCGGCCACAGGCGGCCGAGCCTTCCTGGCCCTCGGCAACCTTGGTGAGGTTCGCGGCGGCGGCCCAGCGGGCGACGCCGTCCTCATAGGCCTTGAGGATGCCCGGGGTGAGCATGGTCTGCGCAGCCGCGCCCTGCACCGCTTCGGTCGCCGCAGCGAGGAAGCGATCGAGCGCCGGGCCTTCGAGCGCCAGCACCAGGCCGGGATTGGTGCAGAACTGGCCGGCACCCATGGTCAGGCTACCAACATAACCCTTGCCCAGCGCCTCGGCGCGCGCTTCGAGCGCGGCGGGGAGCAGGAACACCGGGTTGATGCTGCTCATCTCGGCATAGACGGGAATTGGCACCGGACGGTTCGCGGCAAGCTTCATCAGCGCGATGCCGCCACCACGCGAACCGGTGAAGCCAACTGCCTTGATACGCGGATCGGTGACGAGCGCGGCACCCAGATCGTTGCTGGTGCCGTTGACCAGCGAGAAGACGCCGGCGGGCACGCCGGTCTTCTCCACTGCGCGGGCGATCGCGCCGGCGACCAGCTCCGACGTGCCGGGATGGGCCGGATGGCCCTTCACCACTACGGTGCAGCCGGCGGCGAGCGCCGAGGCGGTGTCGCCGCCGGCGACCGAGAAGGCTAGCGGGAAGTTCGAGGCGCCGAACACGGCGACCGGGCCGAGCGGGATCATGCGCAGGCGCAGGTCGGGCTTGGGAACCGGCTGGCGCTCGGGGTTCGCATGATCGATGCGCGCGCGCAGATATTCGCCGAGGCGCAGTTCCTTGGCGAACAGGCGCAGCTGGCCAGAGGTACGGCCGCGCTCACCGGTAAGGCGGGCATGCGGCAGGCCGCTTTCCTGCATGGCGCGCTCGGTGAGCGTCTCACCCAGCGCGTCGATCTCATCGGCGATCGCTTCGAGGAATTCGGCACGCTTCTCGCGCGGCAGGCTGGAATAGGCTGGGAAGGCTTCCTCGGCGGCCGCGGTGGCGGCGAGCACGTCTTCGCGGGTCGCCTGGGCGAAGCTCGGCTCCAGCGGGGTGCCGGTGGATGCCGCCACGGCCTGGAAGCCCGCGCCGTCGCGCTGGACACGCTTCGATGCAATGAACAAATCGCCGGTCAGCGCCATGCCTGCTCTCCTGTCTTTCCGGTTTAAGTTAGCGGTAACATCGCTCGCGCGGGACTTAGGCAGCGCCATGGCAAAATGCAAATGCGCTTGTCGGCACGCCCGATGCCCGATGCGGCGTACATGAAGGTACGATCAGCAGGCGCGGCGACGGCTGACCGCGTTGTTGGCGGGGCCGCGCGCTTCCATCGTGTCCTGGAAACCGCGCTCGACCAGCCGGGCCATTGCGTCATGCGCACCGTCCGCATCCTGCGCCTCGATCGCCTCGAGCACTGCGAGGTGGACCGGCAGCGCGTCGTGCGGCGCGGGGAGGTGCTGTTGCTTGAATGCCGTGGTCAGCTCGATCGCCGCGGCGACGCCGCTGGTCAGCGACAGGATGAAATCATTGCCCGAGGCTTCGAGCAAAGCCGAGTGAAACGCCTCGTCACAGCAGCGCCCTTCTTCCGAATCAAAACCGTGCTTGCCAACACCAGCCAGCCCCTGCTGCATCCGGGCGAGCTGCTCGGGGGTGCGGCGGAGCGCGGCGAGGCGAGCGGCATCGGGCTCGACGATGCGGCGGAGCTCGAACAGGCTCTGGATCAGCGAATCATCGGGCTCACCGGCGAAGATCCAGCCGAGCACATCCGGATCCAGCAGATGCCATTCGCGGCGCGGGCTGACCTGGGTGCCGATCTTGGGACGCGAATGGACCAGGCCCTTCGCCGCCAGGATACGGATTGCCTCGCGATAGGCGGTGCGGGAGACCTTGAACTGCTCGCTTGCAGCGATTTCGCCCTCGAGAATCTCGCCGGGCGCGATTTCGCCCGATACGATCCGGATACCCAGCGTGCGGGCCACCGTGCCGTGCAGGCGCAACGACCGGGGCCGAGGCTTGCGGGCTCGGGAGCTTTTCTCTGTTCTCGGGAGCGTGGTTTTGATCTGCCTGCTGGGCATGCCCCTGCCTAAGCAGTTTCGCCGCAGCTGCCAAGAGCCGTGGGGCAACGGTGCCGATCCTAAAACTGTCATCTGCCATGACTAACCGCGCAGCATCTTCCCCCGAATCGGGTGTATTTTGCTGTCGTCGATCAAGGCTCCGCCGTCTGACCAGGCGGCTAACGCATATTCGTGGGACGCCATCCAGTCGGCGCTGAAGCGCTACCTGCGTGGGCGTGGCACGCGGCCCGACGTGGTGGACGACGTTACGCAGGAAACGCTTGCGCGGCTGGTCGAACTGGCACGCACGCAGCAGATCGGCAGCATCGCCTCGCTCGCCTTTCGGATCGCCGACAATCTCGTCATCGACATGCACCGCCGCGAGCGCCGTCTCGAACCCGAGGTCGAGGACGATATCCGCAGTGACGAGCCATCGCTCGATCGCGTTCTCGATTCACGGCGGGCGATGGAGATATTCAACCGTTGCATCAGGAAGATGCCCAGGCTCCGACGCGAAGTGCTGATCCGGCGGCGCATCAATCAGGAGAGTTGCCGAACGATCGGGGACGATCTTGCGATGAGCCCGAAAGCCGTCGAGAAGCATATCACAAGAGGGATGATCGATCTGCGCCGCGCGCTTGAGCAGGCTGGCATCGATCTGGCAGGGCAGGATTGATGGGCCACGACACGCACTCCATCGACTGGCAGGCGGCGCAGTGGATCGACCGGATGAGCCGCCCGGTGCTCGATTGCGACACCGCCGCGGCCTTTGATCGCTGGATCCTGGCGGACTCGCGCCATGTCGACAGCTATGCGCGGCTGAGCGGGATCTGGCAGTCGAAGGGGCTGGAAAAGGCTCTGACCGAAGCAACGCGCCCTTCCGATGCAGGCAATGACGATGACGCGGCACCCAGGCGGGGTTTGTGGCGCCCGGTATGGGGCGCGGCGGCGGCAAGCCTGCTGGCCCTGGCATTCGTCGGCGGAGCGCAACTGCTGGTGTCCGACGCCAGCTATGTCACCGCCAGGGGCGGAGCGCGCACGGTTGCGCTTGCGGATGGATCGACCGTCCGCATGAATGGCGACACGCGGATAGCCGTGCGCATCGCGCCATGGTCTCGGCACGTCACGCTCGAACGGGGCGAGGCATTTTTCGACGTGGCGCATGAGCAATTGCGCAGCTTCTCGGTCGATGCCGGCGGCGCCACCATATCGGTGCTCGGAACGGCATTCGACATCGATCGGATCGACAGCGACACCCGCATCATCCAGGTCTATCGCGGGCTCGTCAGCGTCGATGCCGGCGCCGGCCGGCAATGGCGGCTTCCGGCGGGCAGCGGGCTGGAACTCTCCGGCCAGCATGTCCGCAGCCTGAAGGGCGTTGCGGGTTCCCGTCCGGGCTGGACGGACGGCTGGCTCGAGGCGAACGACATGCCGCTGCTGCAACTGGTCGAGCGGCTCAACCGGACCGCGGCGCTTCCCGTCAGGCTGGCGGATCCGGCGCTGGGCGATCTCCTGATCACCGGCCGTTTCCAGACCAACGCGCCGAAGAACATGCTCGAAGCGATCGCGGCCATTCATGACCTGCGCTGGCGGGATGCCGGGGATCACTATGTCGTGGGGCGCTAGCGGCCAGCCCGAGACGACCGCGGCACCGTCATAATGCTTCAACGTATAAGTCATTAAACTGAAACCAAAAAAACTTGTCGGGTTGTGATCCCGTGCATCGTCCCTCGCTTGAACGATTTGCAAGTGTGGGGGAATTTCTTCGATGTTTCGTATCAATCGGCCCGCCGTATCGGCGCTGGCCATCGCCGCCGCGACTCTGAACAGCGCACCGGCGGCCGCACAAAGCTATAGCTTCGCCATTCCCGCGCAGGATCTGGCCCAGGCGCTGCAGCAATTCTCGCGCGTGACGGGCGTGCCCGTCGCCGCTTCGCCCGAGGCACTGCGCGGCCGGCGCAGCCAGGCAGTGACCGGCAAGATGTCGGTACGCGACGCGCTGGCGCTGCTGGTGCGCGGCGCCGGCGTCGGCACCGAGGTTCGCGGCGGCACCGTGATCGTCAAACCCGCGCCCTCGCGCGCGCCGGTAGCTGCTGCCCGCCCCACCCCGCAAACGGCCCCCGCGGCGCCCGCACAGGTCGCGAAGGTGCAAGCCGAGGAAGCGGAGCCTGCGGAGATCGTCGTGACCGGCGGCTATATCGAAGCAGCGCAGCGCTCGGCCGAAGCCAAGCGCAAGTCGACGATGGTGTCCGACACGATCACCGCCGACGACATGGGCAAGCTGCCCGCGAACAACGTGTCGGAGGCGCTCGCCCGGATGCCCGGCGTCAACGCGGTACGCGATCCCGCCACGGGCGAGGGCGACCGCATCACGGTGCGCGGCCTGTCGACCGAGCTCAACAACTACACGCTGAACGGCGTGCGCATCGATGGCGCGGGCTCGCGCGACAATAATTTCTACCGCGGCGTGCGCCTGTCGGTCCTGCCGCCCGACGGCATCAAGTCGATCACGGTCTACAAGACGCTGACGCCCGACCGCGATGGCGACGCGCTGGGCGGTTCGGTCGATATCACGACGCCGACCGCGTTCGACCAGAAGCCGACCTATATGCGCCTCTCGGGCGAAGGCGGCATGATCGACAAGTTCGATCACCGCAAATACGGCCAGGTCTCGGCCGCCGCCTCGCGCCAGTTCAGCGACCATTTCGGCGTCTTCGTCTCGGGCAACTGGAGCAAGCGCAAGTCGCAATATGAGAAGAACGGCGTCGACGGCGATAACCAGCCCGACAGCTGGTATTCGAACAGCGAGACGCTGGGCTGGGATCCCAACCGCTTCGTGATGCGCGGCATGGACCTGGGGCTGGGCAACACCGAGGTGAACCGCTGGGGCGTCAACACCAGCATCGACTACCGCTCGGACCATCATGACCTGCACGTCCGCGGCCAGTACAGCAACTACCAGAAGCAGCAGTTCCTCAACCGGCTGAACTTCCGCAACGACACCTCGAAGAACTCGACCCGTCTGGTGCAGGTCAATGCCAACGACACCAATCTCGCGCGTCCCGAGGACAGCATTCTGCGCACCGACAGCAAGCTCGGCCGCGTCTATAACTACACCACCAGCCAGATCGTCGATCAGGACAAGGACGGGCTGATCACCGACGCCGATCGCAAGACCAAGTCCTTCTACAGCCTCTATGGCGCGTCGGGTAAATGGGATCCGCAGGGTTTCCGCCTGCGCCGCTTCTGGGAAGCGAACAACGAGAGCGGCAACCTGGCCACCGCCAATGTCGGCGGTGTCTCGCGGCTGGGCGATTTCACGGTCGACTATGACGTGTCCTATTCGCAGTCGCAGGACAATCTCGACGACGGCTACACGCTCGAATTCCGCAGCGACAAATATGGCTGGCTGGGCAACAAGGGCGTGCTGTTCAGTAGCGCGGAGGATTCGCGCTTTCCGAAATGGCTGCTCAATGCGGCCGGCATGGACGCGGTGCAGGATCCCTCGCAATATGCGTTCAGCAGCCTTGAGGGTGAGATCGGCGGCAGCCAGCAGAAGCTCTGGCAGGGGCAGATGAATGTCGAGTGGAAGCCGGGCAGCGCCTGGCTGCAATCGATCAAGGCCGGCGGAAAATATTATGACTCGCGTCGCCGCACCTTCTCGGGCTCCTTCCTGAACCTGACCGCCGACGGCACGATGGCCGACTTCGCGCCCTATTATGGCCAGAACGTCACCAGCCTGTTCGGCGGTGCCTATTCGGGCGCCTATCGGCTCGGCCAGACGATCGATGACGACAAGATGCTTGCCGAACTGCAGCGCGCGGAGAAGGGCAAGAGCAGCTTCTTCAAGGGCTTCGCGGTGGACCCGGCGAATGCGACGATATCGAACGAGGACAGCTTCCGCTTCGATGAGAGCGTGATTTCGGGTTATGCGATGGCGACGGCTCGCCTCGGTCGTGCCCAGATCATCACCGGCGTACGCGTGGAAGCGACGCGCAACCGCATCGAGGCGTTCAACCTCGATCCGGTGCAGGGCGAGCGCTTCACGATCGACAAGTCGAGCTTCGTCAACGTGCTGCCGTCGGTCCACGTCAATTACGACTTCGACGATCGCACGAAGCTGCGCGGCGCGGTTTGGACCAGCTTCGCGCGTCCCGACATTGCCCGGATGAGCTCGGCGCGCGAATATGCCTATGACACCGATCCCGATGGTGACGGCAAGGACAATCCGACGTCGGAATGGGTGCTGACCGGCATCAGCGAGGGCAATCCCAACCTGAAGCCGATGCGCTCGGTCAACTTCGATCTGTCGCTGGAACGGTATAACGGCCGCACCGGCGCCTATTCGGTGGCGGTGTTCTACAAGCGCATCACCAACTTCCTGTTCCGCTCCTCGTCCAGCAACATCCGCAACGGCACGCTCGGCGAGAATGTCGATCCGGCAGGCGTGCTGATCTCGATGCCGAACAACGGCAAAAGGGCGGAAGTGTACGGCGTGGAAATCAGCGGACAGCAGGTGCTCCACTGGCTACCGGGCATCTTCGGTTCGCTCGGCATCGGCGGCAACCTGACGATGCAGCGTTCCAAGGCAGTTACCGGCCTGTCCTGGCATCCGGAGGGCTACACCCTGCCGCTGATGGAGACGCCGGAGACGATCGCCAACGTCCAGCTCTTCTGGGAGCGCAAGGGCTGGGAAGTCTATGGCGCATGGAACTACCAGTCGAAGTTCCTCGGCGGCATCCAGGATTTCGGCAACAATCCCTATGAGCAGGCCTATAGTTTCGTCGACCTGACGTTCCGCAAGACCTTCATGAAGACCTCCTCGGTCCAGATCCAGGTCCAGAACCTGTTCGACGGGCCGACCTATTGGGAGACGGTCTCGTCGGGAACCGGCGCGAGCCGTGCCTATACCAAGAACGGGCGGACGATCTCGGCCGGCTTCAACCTCATCTTCTAAGGACAGGCGATGACTCTTCGTTTCCTGGCCGGCGCCCTGCTTATGGGCGCCGCCATTCCCGCCGCCGCGCAGGACGTACCGCAACCGCCGCTCGCCCCCGCAACCGTCCAGCCCGAGCGTATCGTGCTGAACCTGACCACCGATCCCGCCACCGAAATGGCCGTGACCTGGCGCTCAGCGCCCGGCTCGGCCGGCGTGGTGCAATATGCCCGGGCGACCAGCAGCCCGGATTTCGTGAAGACGCCGATGTCGCTGACCGCGACGACCGACGATGCGACCCTGCCGGTGCGCGAGGACCCGGCATTCCGCGCGGCCTATCATTCCGCAGTCCTCAAGGGCCTCGAGCCGGGCACGGTCTATGCCTATCGCGTCGGCGACGGCACGCATTGGTCGGAATGGTTCCAGTTCCGTACCGCCGGCAAGGACGCGGCGCCCTTCCGCTTCATCTATATGGGCGACATGCAGAACCAGATATTGTCGGAAGCCTCGCGCACCCTGCGCATGGCGTTCCGCCAGGCCGGCGACGCAGCCTTCACGATCCATGCGGGCGATCTCGTCAACCGGCACAACAGCGATGCCGAATGGGGCGAGTGGTTCGCCGCAGGCGGCTTCCTCTATGCGCAGACCCCGCAGATGCCGACGCCGGGCAATCACGAATATGTGAAGGACGAAGCCGCGCGCGCAGGCTCGTCGATCACCGGCCAATGGCGGCGGCAGTTCACGCTGCCCGACGACGGGCCAGCGGACGTGCCGGCCGGACGCGAGACCAACTGGTACACCGACTATCAGGGCCTGCGCCTGATCTCGATCGATTCGATGCAGGTCGATCGCGACGAGGCATCGCGCGCGTCGATCATCGCGTGGCTCGACAAGTTGCTCGCGAACAATCCCAATCGCTGGACGGTGATGTTCCTGCACTTCCCGCTCTTCTCGAGCGAGCCAGGGCGAGACAATCCGAAGGTGCGCGCGGCGCTGAAGCCGCTGATCGACAAATATCACGTCGATCTCGTGCTGCAGGGGCATGACCATGGCTATGCCCGCGGCGCGATCGGGCCCAACGGTCCTTCCGCCGACAATGCCGGGACGACCTATGCCGTGTCGGTGGCCGGCCCGAAAATGTACGAGGTCAAGCCGGGGCCATGGGCGCGCAAATCGGCGTCGCGGACCCAGGCCTATCAGATCATCGAAGTCACGCCGAAGGCGCTGACCTATCGCGCCTATACGGCGACGGGGGAACCGCTCGACTCCGTGCGCCTTAGGAAGCGCTAGTCGGGGTTAGCGGAAGGATGGAAGGCCGCCGCGCCTGGGGAACGCAGCGGCCTCCCCCGTCACCGGGAAGCTCAGAGGGAGAGCCCGGGTGACGGTATTCGCGATCCGCCCAACCTGGGGAGCTGGTGGTCCGCAAAGCTTTCCTTCGCGCGACGACCCTTTGCCGCCGCGCCATCCGGATCGACTGCTCACTCGCTCTTCGGCGTGTCTCCGAATGCGAGCGAATCCGCGGGGCCGACGGGATGGTCGCCGGCAAAGAGCCGATCGAGCCTCGCCAGCAGTTCCGCACGGTAGATATTGGCATCGGCGCTGCGCGGCGCGGACAGCGCAACTTCATCGGCGATCGCGCCCTTGATCCGGTCCATCGCCGGCTGATCGAGCGTCCCGGCGCGCTGCAATTCCCGGCACAGCTGCACCAGCCCGATGGCGGTTGCCTGGGCCCGCAGCCCCACATAGGACAGGTCGAAATGGAGCTGCTTCTGCTCGGAATAGGTAGTCATCGGCTTCCCTTTTTCATGATGCTTGCAGCGCTACCGCCCTGGCGGCGCGCGGTTCTTGATCCGACGCAATCTCGCATTGGGTGGAACTCGACGGCGCATCGCCCAACCATTGCTCGGCCGCCTGCGCGCGCAAGGCTTCCAGGCATGGGTTTGCCAGCGGCGGGTGTGGCTTCTTGCCTGTCAGCAGCCGGACAAACCGGTGCCAGCGCCCCATCGAGGCGGCATTGGCCACCTCTCGCTGATATTGCGCATCGAGCACGCCGATATGCACCGCCCAAAGCTCCACCGGCGAGCGCGGCGCCATTTGCGCATTGGTCTTCGGCGTGCGGCGTTCGCCGGAACTGAAGTCAGTGCGCATCCGCAGCGCTCCCGATGTCAGGAGAGGTCAACGCAGCCTCGAACAGCGCCGATAGCTGTTCGTTCGAGGCACAGAGAAGCGGATGCTGGCACGAACCCTGCCGCTGCAGCGTCGATGCAAGCATCAGGCAGATGGCGGCGGACGCGCGCTCACGCCGGTTCTGCCCCTCCAACCCCTCGGCCAGCGGACTCAGCAGCGCCTGATCGATATAGGCCTCCACCCTGGGCCGCATCGTCGATGCCAGCGACGCCGTCACGATCATCAGCTGTTCACGCCGCTTGGCACAGCCCTGGTCCGGGCTGGTGCAGAGCTGCGCAAGCGCCTCGGCCACGGCATGGCTCGATTCCAGCGTTGCAATGCAATCGAGCGGAGAGTCGCACAGCAGCGCGCCAAAAAGCGCTTCCTTGCTGCCGAAATAGCGGCTGATCAGCGCGGCATCGACATGCGCATCCTTCGCGATATCGCGAAGGCCGACACTGTCATAGGAGCTGCGCGAAAACAGATTTCGCGCAGCCATGAGCAGGGAATTCCTTGAGCATAGCGCATTGCGCTCCGCCTGGGTCATTTCGCCGGATCACCCTCCGCCAGTCCGCCGCCAAGCGAGCGGTACAGTTCGACCAGGTTGCTGGCCCTGGTCAGCCTTGCGGTGACCAGCTGCTGGCGCGCGGCATAGGCAGCGCGCTGTGCGTCCAGCGTGGTGAGGAAGGAGTCCACGCCCGCCCGGAAGCGCGCTTCGGACAAGCGCGCCGCCACCTGCGCCGATTCCGCGCGGGAGACATTCGCCGCCACCTGCTCGCCGATCTTGCCGCGCTGCGCCAGTGCATCGGCGACTTCGCGGAAAGCGACCTGGATCGTCTTCTCATAAGTCGCGACCGCGACCTTCTGCGAGGCGCGCGCATAAGCGAGATTGCCCGCCCGCTGGCCGCCATCGAACAGCGGCAGCGAAACCGCCGGGCTCGCCGTGTAGGTATAGCTGCCATCGGCGAACAGGTTGGACAGCCCCAGGCTGAGCGTGCCGAGCAGGCCGGTGAGCGAGATCTTCGGGAAGAAGGCTGCGCGCGCTGCACCGATATTGGCATGCTCGGCAATCAGCTGATGCTCGGCGCGCAGCACGTCGGGCCGGCGCAGCAGCACGGTCGAGGAGATGTCGGCCGGCAGCGCGTCGCGGGTCAGCGGCGCCTCGGCAAATTCGGCGGGCAGCAGATCGGTGGAAACCGTGGCGCCGACGAGCAACGTCAGCGCATTCTGATCGCGCGCGACCTGCGTCTCGAGCGCCGCAATGTCGTTGCGCGCCGATTGGTAATTGGTTTCGGCCTGGCGGACTTCCAGTTCCGAGCCGACGCCGATGCGGAACTGCTCCCTGGTCAGGCGCAGCGTCTCGTCGAAGGTCTTGAGCGTCTCGCGCGATAGCTTGAGCTGCTCGCCATCGGCCCCCATCGTCATCCAGGCGGTGGCGATCTCGGCGATCAGCGTGATCCGCGCCGAACGCTGCGCTTCCTCGCTCGCAAATACCTGTTCCTGCGCCGCGCGGCTGAGGTTGCGGATCCGCCCGAACAGGTCGAGCTCATAGGAAGAAACGCCGACCTGGCCCGAATAGATGTCGAGATCGCTCGAGGATCCCGACCCGGCACCGACCGCGCCACCGGCACCTGCGCCTGCGCCTGCGCCGCCGCCCATCATGTTGTTGGTATAGGTCGCGGTCGCATTGGCGGCGATGGTCGGGAACAGTTCGCCGCGCTGCGTCCGATATTGTGCGCGGGCCTGCAGCACATTCCCCGCGGCAATGCGCAGGTCGCGATTATTGGCCAGCCCCAGTTCGATGACCTGGCGGAGCTTGTCATCGAGGAAGAATTCGCGCCAGCCGATGCTGCTCGCATCCACAGCGTCAGTCGGCGCGGCCGGATAGACCCCGCCTTGGGGTAGGGTCGCCGGCACTGCGACTTCGGGATCAGGGCGAACATATTTGGGGGCAAAGCTGCAGGCGGAGAGCAAAGAGGCGCTCGCAAGCAGCAGGGTGAGGGACTTGTTCATGCTATTCAGGCTCCCTGCGGCGACATGTCGCCATCGGAGGATTTCTTGCCCTCGGCAGAGGGGTGGTCGGTGGATGCCGGCGCCTGCCGCTCCTCATGGCCGCGGCCGAACATCCGGCTGACCACCACGAAGAACATCGGCACGAAGAAGATCGCGAGGACGGTGGCGGAGAGCATGCCGCCCACCACCGCGCGACCGATCGCATTCTGTCCACCCGCGCCCGCGCCGGTCGAAAGTGCCAGCGGCATAACGCCGAAGATGAAGGCGAGGCTGGTCATCAGGATCGGCCGCAGTCGCAGCTTCGCCGCTTCGATCGCCGCGTCGAAGGCGCTCAGCCCGGATCGCATTCGCTCCTCGGCGAACTCGACGATCAGGATCGCGTTCTTCGCCGAGACGCCGATCGTCGTGATCAGGCCCACCTGCAGATAGATGTCGTTATTGAGCCCGGTCATCGCCGCGGCGAGCACCGCGCCGAGCACGCCCAGCGGCACCACCAGCAGCACCGAGATAGGCACCGACCAGCTCTCATAGAGCGCGGCAAGACAGAGAAAGACGATCAGCAGCGACAGCGCATAGAGCGCAGGCGCCTGGCCACCGGACAGCCGCTCTTCATAGGAGAGGCCCGTCCATTCGAGGCTGGTGCCGGGCGGCAGCTTGGCCTGCATTTCGGCCATCGCTTCCATCGCGGTGCCGGTGCTGACGCCCGGACCCGCCGCACCCTGCAGCTGCATCGCCGGGCGGCCATTGTAGCGGGTCAGCACCATCGGCGCCTGCTTCCACGACAGCTCCGAGAAGGCGCTGAACGGCGCCATCTGGCCGGCGGTATTGCGAACGTAGAAGTCCGCGATCGCTTCTGGCGAGTCGCGATATTGCTCGTCGGCCTGGAGATAGACGCGCTTGGTGCGCCCGCGATCGAGGAAGTCGTTCACATAGGCGCCGCCCCATGCGGTGGAGATCGCCGAATTGATCGACGTGATGTCGAGGCCCAGCGCACCGGCCTTGTCCTGATCGATATCGACCGAGAGCTGCGGCGCATCCTCCAGGCTGAGCGGACGCACCTGCGCCACCCGCTTGTCGGCCATCGACATGCCCATCAGCTGGTTGCGCGCCGCAAGCAGCTTTTCATGGCCAAGGTTGCCGGTATCGACCAGCCACATGTCGAAGCCGGTGGCGTTGCCCAGTTCGGACACGGCCGGCGGCACCAGCGCGAAGATGCTGGCGTCCTTGTACTGCGCGAAGGTTCCCATCGAACGCCCTGCGATCGCCTGGGCCTTGTTCTGTGCGCCCGAGCGGTCCTTCCAGTCCTTCAGACGGATAAAGGCCATGCCCGCGCTCTGCCCCTGACCGGCGAACGAGAAGCCGCTGATCGTGAACACGCTGGAGACGTTGGCGGCCTCATTCTTGAGGAAATGGTCGCGCACCACGTCGAGCGCGCGCTGGGTGCGCGGCAGAGTGGCGCCCGGCGGTGCCTGCACCAGCGCGATCATGCTGCCCTGATCTTCTTCGGGCAGGAAGCCGCTGGGCAGCCGCATGAAGGTGAAGCCCATCACGAGCAGGATCAGCACATAGAGCAGGCCGGAACGCTTCCAGCCGCGCGTCGTGCGGCGCACGCCATTGGTGTACTTGTCAGTACCGCGATCGAAGGTGCGGTTGAACCAGCGGAAGAAGCGGCCGAACAGGCCGTTGCCTTCCATCTTCTTCGGGTCGTGCGGCTTGAGGATGGTGGCGCAGAGCGCCGGGGTGAGGATCAAGGCGACGAAGACCGACAGCACCATCGCCGAGACGATCGTCACCGAGAACTGGCGATAGATCACGCCGGTCGATCCGCCGAAGAATGCCATCGGCAGGAACACCGCCGACAGCACCATGCCGATGCCGACCAGCGCGCCGCTGATCTCGTCCATCGATTTACGCGCGGCTTCCTTGGGCGAAAGATGCTCGGTCTGGATCAGGCGCTCGACATTCTCGACGACGACGATCGCGTCATCGACGAGCAGGCCGATCGCCAGCACCATGCCGAACAGGGTGAGCGTGTTGATCGAATAGCCGAGCGCCTGCATCACCGCGAAGGTGCCGAGCAGCACCACCGGCACGGCGATGGTGGGGATCAGCGTCGCGCGCCAGTTCTGCAGGAACAGGAACATGACGAGGAAGACGAGGACCACCGCCTCGATCAGCGTATGCACCACCTGCTCGACTGACAGCCGCACGAACGGGGTCGAGTCATAGGGATAGACGACCTTGACGTCCGACGGGAAACCCTTGGCGATGCGGTCGATCTCGGCCTTGACCAGGTCGACGGTGTCGAGCGCGTTCGCACCGGTCGCCAGACGCACGCCGAAGCCCGATGCCGGATGGCCGTTATACTGGGTATCGAAGCCGTAAATCTCGGCGCCGAGCGCCACGCGCGCGACATCGCGCAGGCGCACGATCGCACCATTCTCGGCGGTCTTCAGCCGGATCGCGCCGAACTGCTCCGGGGTCTGCAAGCGCGACTGGACCGAGACGGTGGCGTTGAGCTGCTGCTCCTTCGATGCCGGCAGCTGGCCGATCTGGCCGGCCGAAACCTGCGCGTTCTGCGCCTGCACCGCGGCGGTGACGTCGCCGATCGTCAGATTGTAGCTGTTGAGCTTGAGCGGATCGACCCAGATGCGCATCGCATATTGGGTGCCGAACACCTGCAGTTCGCCGACACCGCTCACGCGGCTGACGGGATCCTGCACCTGGCTGACGATATAGTCCGACAGGTCGTTGGCGCTGTGGCTGTCATCCTCGGAATAGATCGCGGCCACCAGCAGGAAGCTGGCTGCCGACTTGGCGACGTTAACGCCCTGGCGCTGCACTTCCTGCGGCAGCAGCGAAGTCGCCGCCTGCAGCTTGTTCTGCACCTGCACCTGCGCGATGTCGGGGTTGGTCCCCTGTTCGAAGGTGAGCGTGATCGTCACGCGCCCCGCCGAAGAGGAGGACGCCGAGAAATAACGCAGATTGTCGATGCCCTTGAGCTGCTGCTCGATGATCTGCGTCGTGGTACGTTCCAGCGTTTCCGCGTCGGCACCGGGATAGACTGCGGTGATCGACACGGTCGGCGCCGCGATGGTCGGGAACTGTGAGACCGGCAGGCTGCGGACGGCCAGGAAGCCGGCCAGCATCAGGACGATGGCGATGACCCATGCGAAGATGGGGCGATCAATGAAATAGCGGGACATACTGGGTTACTGCCCCTGCTTCTGGGTCTGGGCCGGCGCCTGGCCGGCCTGATCGAGCTTGACCGGTGCCGCCTTTACCGGAGTGCCCGGCCGCAGATTCTGCGCGCCTTCCACCACCAGCTTGTCGCCGGGCTTCAGACCGCCGGTCACCAGCCAGTTGGTTCCGACAGTGCGCGGCGCCTCCAGCTTGCGGAGCTCGAGCTTGTCGCCGGCGCCGACCACCAGTGCGGTCGCGGCACCCTTCTCGTCACGCGACACCGCCAGCTGCGGCACGAGCATGCCCTTGGCCTGGGTGCCCTCGACCATCTCGGCACGCGCATACATGCCCGGCAGCAGCAGCCCGCGCGGATTGCTGAACTGCACGCGGACCACCTGGCTGCCATTGGTCGGATCGACGGTCACGTCGGTGAACTTGAGCACGCCCTCCTGCGGATAGGTGGTGCCGTCCTCGAGCTTCAGGCGCACGCGCGCATCGGCGCCATTGCGCGAAAGCGTGCCGGCAAGGATCTGCTGGCGCAGCTTGAGCACATCGGCGCTCGACTGCTGGATATCGACGAAGATCGGATCGAGCCGCTGGATCACCGTCAGCGCATCGGCCTGCGATGCAGAAACCAGCGCGCCGGTGGTGAAGGTCGAACGGCCGATGCGCCCGGAGATCGGGGCGCGGATGGTGGTGCGGCCCAGATCGATCTGCGCGGCATGGAGTGCGGCCTTCTGCGCGGCGACTTCGGCGCGCGCCTGCTGGGCGGAAGCGACGGCGTTCTCCGCCTCCTGCTTCGAGATCGCATTGATGCGGACCAGCTCGCCATAGCGGCGGGCCAGCGCTTCGGTGGTGGCGATCGTCGCCTGGGCGCGGGCGAGCGCAGCGCGGGCGCTGGCGACCTGCGCCTGATAGGGGGCCGGATCGATCCGGTAGAGCGGCTGGCCGGCGCGGACCATGTCGCCTTCGGTGAATAGCCGCTCGAGGATGATGCCGTTCACCTGCGGGCGCACATCCGAGCTTTCATAGGCGCTGGTGCGGCCGGGCAGTTCGGCGCTCAGTGTAACCGGTTCCTCGCGGATCGTGATGATGCCTACCTGCGGCGGTGCGGCTGCGGGCTGCTGCGCGGAATTTCCGCCGCACGCGCCAAGAAAGAGAATCGCACCCAGTGCAGCCCCAGATTTTTTCATGCAATCACCGCCGGTTATGTGTTGTGAGTGATCGCTCACTCACATATATCGGCGCGGCTTATATGTGCCAGTTGCCGATCTGGCAACCGCGGCTAGGATGAAAATATGGAACTGGATGCCCCCCCGATGAGCCGCGCCGATGAACGGCGGGCGCACCTGCTAGAGACCGCGCGCGGCCTGTTCATCGAACGCGGCTTTCACCAGACCGGCGTGGCGCAAATCGCCGCGGCCTCGGGCATCAAGGTTGGCCAGATCTATCGCGACTTCTCCGCCAAGGAGGACATCATCGCAGCGATCTGCGAGCGCGACGTCTCCCAGTGGCTGGATGAACAGGCATTGGCGACCGCCGTGGATGCGGGCGACGTCAAAGCCGTCCGCGCCTGGATGGATCGCTTCCTGCTGGTCGATTATCCAGTCGAGGATGGCCGATTGATGTGCGAGATAATCGCCGAATCAGCGCGGAATGCCCGGATCGCGGAATTCCACAGGACGATCAGTCTGCGTGTGCGGCACAGCCTTGGCGTGGCGCTGTCCACCATCGTCCCGCGGCAGAGCGGGTGCATCCAATCGGAGCCGCTGATCGATTTCATCCTGGCGATGGGAATGGGCATCATGATGCGGCGAACGCTCGATACCGATCTGAAGATCGAGCCGCTATCTGCCTATGTCACCCAGATCATCGACCAGCAGATATCCGCAATTTGATTGAGGCGGCCAGCGCTTCGGTGGCGGTACGCGCGGGCTATGGAAGCGCACAGAACTGGGCTCAGCCACCCGCACTTGGGCGCCTGACCGTCCGCAGCCGATCCGACTGCCTTGATTCTTGGCGGGCGGCGCGTGTTCGCTTCATCCCAATCGGCCACAGCACCGATATCGGGCAGGCCAAACAGCGGCCCAGGCACCAGCCGAGCCGCCCCGGCCCCGATCGGGCTCAGCGCCATCGCCTCCGCATGGAGGCGGTCGCTGGCCCAACTCGGATGCGCACGCGTCAGCCGCTTGGACGAGAAGCCTCCCGTCCGCACGAGCCCAATTTCCGACTATGCTCAAATAAGGTGTGGCAATGCGGCTCGGCGCCCCATGTCGACCATTTCTATGCCCCGAATCGGGCCCCGGTTCGCATGCCCAGCAAACGTGCCATTGAACAAAATCAATGAACCACAAGCTGCTGACAATGCCAGGAATTCATCGTAAGTATCTGATTTTTCAGGGAAAAATCCCTGTGGCGGAGACGGAGGGATTCGAACCCTCGATACGGTTTCCCGTATGACGCTTTAGCAAAGCGTTGGTTTCAGCCACTCACCCACGTCTCCGGACAACGGCTTGAAGGCAGGCCCTATAACGACGGGTTTCGCAGCAATCAACGCCCAGTTTGACGTGAAATCGACTCAATTTGCCGCTCGTTCATTGCGGGGACATGCCTACCCCCTACAGAAAGGGCCAATCTGATGAGCTGGGGTAATTCCGCGATGAACGTTCGTGCACTGGTGTTGATGGCTGCGACGGCCGCATTCGCGATGACGGCCCTGCCCGCCGCCGCCCAGCAGCAGATGACCACGATCGACCCCAACACCGCGATCGATTCGGACATCAACACGCCCCCGCCCGCGCAGGACCCATATAATCGCCCGGCCCAGCAGCAGGACGTCCCCGCCCCGCCGCCCCAGGATCCCTATCCGCAGCAGCAGGGCCAGCAGCCCGCCCCCGCCCCCTACGCCCAGCAGGGCACCGCCTCGCGCGACCAAGCCACCACCTATCAGCAGGACGAGCTCGTCGGCGCCGCCGAGGGCGTGTTCGGCAAGGGCGCATCGGGCCTGGCCAAGCTGATCGAGGACATCCTCAAGGACCAGGGCCAGCCCAATGGTTATATCGCCGGCAGCGAAGCCTCGGGCGCGATCGGCATCGGCCTGCGCTATGGCTCGGGCATGCTGTTCCACAAGGTGGAGGGACAGCGGAAAGTCTATTGGACCGGCCCGTCGATCGGCTTCGACCTGGGCGGCGACGCCAACAAGGTGTTCGTGCTGGTCTACAATCTCTACGACAGCCAGGACCTCTACAAGCGCTTCCCGCAGGGCGAAGGCCGCGCCTATTTCGTCGGCGGCCTCTCCGCCTCGTACCTGCGCCGCGGCGACGTGGTGCTGATCCCGGTGCGTCTGGGCGTCGGCTGGCGGCTCGGCGTCAACGCGGGCTATATGAAATTCAGCGAGAAGGCGCGCTGGCTGCCCTTCTGAGGTTTTCGGTTCCCGGGCGAACGCCGGGGGGCCAAGATCGCAAGCGAGACGGTAGAGAAACCCTGGGCCCCGGCGTTCGCCGGGGAACGGTTAGCGCCTCCTGTATAGCCATCCTCTCCCCCCATTTCTCTCCCACGAACCAGAAATCGCATTCCTCAGCGAACCATATAGGCACTTTTTGCTTGACATCGTCACGCTGATATGGCACAAAACAGGAACGCTGAAGAGTTGCGAGTCGGGCCGGGGCGGTAACGCCATCCGGCCCTTTTCTTTTTCGGGAGAGATGCCGTGGAAAAGAAACGACGGCGCTGGGTGCGCTGGACCAAGGGCAAGCGCGAAGCATTCCTCGATCATCTGGCGGGCACCGCCAATGTCCGTGCCTCGGCCGAAGTCGCGGGCGTGACGCCGCCGAGCGTCTATCATCTGCGGCGCAAGGACGAGGACTTCGCCGAGGAATGGCGCAAGGCGCTGACGCTTGGCTATGACATGCTGGAGACCGAGCTGCTCGGGCATATCCTGGCCGGCGGCGGCCGGACGATCGCTTGCGCCGATGGCCGCGAGATCGATGTGCAGGAAGCGATTCGCCTGCTCGGCCTGCACCGCAACAGCCTGAACGGCAAATGGAAGGGCGGCCCGCCGCTCAAGCGAGCGCGACCCGAAGATACCGATGCGGCGATCATGCGGAAGCTCGACGCGATCGATCGCGCCCGGGCCCGCAAAGCCGCGGAGCAGGCGGAGAAGCAGGATGGCCAATGACGCATTCGAGCGGCTGCTCACCTATCCGCCCGAGAATCGGGCCGAAGCGATCCGCGACCTGAGCGGGCCGCAGAAACGCGAATATGTCGAGCGCTGGTGGCAATGGGCGCATACGGGACAGTGCGAACCCGAGGGCGACTGGCGGATCTGGCTGATCCGCGCCGGTCGCGGCTTCGGCAAGACGCGCGCAGGCGCCGAATGGGTGTTCGCCCAGGCGCGAGCGCACCCTGAGGCACGAATCGCGCTGGTCGGCGCCAATGAAGGCGATGCGCGACGGGTGATGGTGGAGGGCGAAGGCGGGCTGCTCGCCTGCAAGCGCGCGGATGAGGAGCTGGTGTGGCACCGGACCACCGGCGCATTGCGCTTCCCGAACGGCGCGCAGGCGCAAATCTACACGGCAGGCGCGCCAGACGGGCTGCGCGGGCCCGAACATCATTTCGCCTGGTGCGACGAGCTCGCCAAATGGGGGCGCGGCGGCCAGAAGGCCTGGGACAATCTGGCAATGGGGCTACGGCTGGGCGATTGCCCACGGACGGTGGTGACCACCACCCCGCGCCCGGGCAAGCTGATGCGAATGGTGATGGCGCTGCCCGGCGTCCGCGAGACGCTGGGCAGGACGCGCGACAATCCGTGGCTGCCGGCGAGCTTCGTCGAGGCGATGACCGCGCAATATGCGGGCAGCAGGCTGGGCCGGCAGGAGCTGGACGGCGAGATGCTCGACGAGGTGGAAGGCGCGCTGTGGACGCGCGCGCTACTCGATACGTGCCGGGCGGGTGAACTGCCCGAGCTGATGCGGCGAGTTATCGGTGTCGATCCGCCGGCGGGGATCGGTGGCGACAGTTGCGGGATCGTGGCGGCGGCGCTGGGACGCGACGGCAAGGCCTATGTGCTTGAGGATGCCAGCGTGCACGGCGCCTCGCCCGAGCGCTGGGCACATGCGGTGGCGGCCTGCGCCACGCGGCACGATGCCGATCGGGTGGTGGCGGAGAAGAATCAGGGCGGCGCGATGGTGAAGACCGTGCTGCTTGGCGCCGACAGCAATCTGCCGGTGACGCTGGTGCATGCCAGCCAGGGCAAGGCAGCGCGCGCCGAGCCGGTGAGCCTGCTCTACGAGTCCGGCAAGGTGCGCCATGCCGGCGCTTTCGCCGCGCTGGAGGACGAATTGTGCGGGCTGGTGATGGGCGGCGGCTATGAAGGACCGGGCCGATCGCCGGACCGCGCGGATGCGCTGGTCTGGGCGCTGCACGAGTTGATGCTCGGGCGCAGGGGCAAGGCGGCGATCCGGGTTTTGTGAAGGGATTGGGCGAACCGGAGTGCCGTCCAACGTCATTCCCATGCAGGTTCGTATCTGGGGTTGTCCTGCTGGACTCTGGATCCCCGCCTGCGCGGGGATGACGAAAAATCAGAATAGTCAGGAGCTGGAAATGACGGGACCGATCTGGGCCCGGCGGGCGGGTGCGCTTGCCGGAATGCTGATGCTGTGCGGGTGCGCGATCGGGCGGGCTGCGCTGGATGTGGGGAGCGCGGGGCTGGTCGCGCGGTTCGATGTGGACCGCGATGGCGGGCTGGACCGGGCGGAGATTGCCGCGATGGTATCGGCTGCGGTTCCGGGGAGCGGGCCGGCGATCGATGCGGTGCGTGCCGGGGTGGCGGCGGGTTACTGGACGCGGGACTGCGATCGGGATGGGAAACTGACTGCCGGCGAGCTGGGGGCGGTTGGCGGGTGTGGGGGTTGAGCACATCGCCGTGCAACCTCTCCTCCCCCGGAGGGGGAGGGGGACCAGCCGCAAGCTGGTGAAGAGGTATTCTCCGCGAGGGATGCCGCCTGTGGCGCGCTACCCCTCCACCACCGCCTCCGGCGGCGGTCCCCCTCCCCCTCCGGGGGAGGATTTGAAGGTCGATCTTCACCGTTCTCCGGCGAAAGCCGGGGTCCAGGGTCACAAGCGAGACGGCAGAGGAACTCTGGGCCCCGGCTTTCGCCGGGGATCAGTTTGGTGCTGGTGTCTTGGCTATGGATCTACCCGCACGTCCAGCGCGCGGCTTCCAGTTCGCGCGGCATCTGGCGCAGCGAGCTGATGCCGAAGGTGCCGGTGCCTAGCAGCGTGTTGCCCGCGCCATAGACCCGCAGCACCGCGAGATTGCCCCGCGCCATCGCCTCGAGCAGCTTGGGCTCATCGGGTACGGCCGGGGTCAGGGTAACGCGCGTGCTGTATTTCGAGGGGTCGAGATAGCTCTTCGCGTGCTGGATATAGAAGGACATGACGACCGGCGCGCCATCCACGTTCAACGACGCCGCGACGGCCTGGCGACCCGTATAGCCCTCCCCTTCCAGCGAGAAGCTGGGATTGGCGAGGATGCCGCGCCAGTTGCTGACGGTGGCGCAGTCCGGGCAGGGCTTGGCGGCCTGGGCACCGATCGAGAAGCGCGCATCCTTGCCGCCTTCGCGGGCCGGCACGCGATAGGTGGCGCGTTTGACCACCCGGCCCAGATTGTCCGAGAGAGTCAGTTCGGGGACGTTGCGAAACCGGCATTGCGGCGTGCCGCGGACATCAGCGAGACGCTCTCGCGCACCGACGCCGCCCGCGGAGACAGCGGCGGTGGTGACGGGTGCCGGCGCGGGTGGGGTGACGACCGTGCCCGGCGCGCCACAGGCGGTGCGTAGCCGGTCCATCGCGGCCTTCATCGCGCCGGAGCCGCCGGCGGTGTAGAATTTGCGACCACCATTCGGCAGGCCAGGCGCGTACACGTGTACATAGTCGCCGCTGATTTCGACCGAGGAGACGGTGCGCCAGGGCAGGGCATAGCTGTCGGCGCGTGCCGGAAAGCTGTTCGTGCCGACCACGTGGCTGGGCAAGCTGACCTCGACCCGGGTTTCGCAGCCGCTGCTGCGGATCGTGTAGGTCGCAGTGACGCCCGTGACCGTCCGGCCACTCGCAAACATCGGCGCGCGGACGCTCTCGAACCGAACCTTGATGAAATCGTGATCGGCGGCCGACTGGGCCAGCGCCGGCATTGGCATGAGCGCGGCGAGCAGCGGCAGCAAACGAGTGTAGCGCATCGATTCCCCCATTTTGGCGTCATGAGATCATGGCCCGGGGCGCATCGCAAGAATTTGCAGCAAGTTTCGGGAGCAAGGCATGAAATGGTTCGGGCGAAAGTCCGTGCGCGAAGGCGCGCGGCCGGCTTTGTCGCGTGCAGGCAGCTTCATCGGCAGCACGGGCGAATGGCCGCGCAGTTACGAGGCGCAGGTGCGCGATGCCTATTGCCACAATCCGGTGGCGCAGCGCGCCGTGAAGCTGGTGGCGGAGGGCGCGGGCAGTGCCTCGCTCAAGGCCAGCGATCCGGCGCTGCTGGCGCTGGTGCAGGCGCGCAGCGGCGGACAGGCGCTGATCGAGACGCTGGCGGCGCAGCTGCTGCTGCACGGCAATGGCTATGTCCAGGTGCTGAGCGACGAGGGCGGCGCGGCGCGCGAGCTCTATGCGCTGCGGCCCGAGCGGGTGAGCGTGGAGCCCGATGCGCGGGGCTGGCCGGTCGCGTACCGATACAAGGTCGGCGAGCGGGTGACGCGGCTGGCGGCCGAGGATGGTGGCGGTCGGCCGGCGGTGATCCATCTGCGCAATTTCTCGCCGATCGACGATCATTATGGGCTTGGCTGTCTGGGCGCGGCTTCGGGCGCGGTGGCGATCCAAAATGCGGCGGCGCGCTGGAACAAGGCGCTGCTCGACAATGCCGCGAGGCCCTCGGGCGCGCTGGTCCATGATCCGGGCGATGGCAGCGCGATGCCAGCCGACCAGTTCGCCCGGCTCAAGCGCGAAATGGAGGAAGGGTTCGCCGGCGCGATGAATGCCGGGAGGCCGATGTTGCTCGAGGGCGGGCTGAAATGGCAGGCGATGAGCCTGACCCCGGCGGACATGGATTTCGTGGGGCTGAAGGCCGCGGCGGCGCGCGAGATCGCGCTGGCATTCGGCGTGCCGCCGATGCTGCTCGGGCTGCCGGGAGATGCGGCCTATGCGAACTATCGCGAGGCCAATCGCGCGCTGTGGCGGATCGCGATCCTGCCGCTGGCCGACAAAATTTTGAACGGGATCGCGGAGGGGCTTTCGAGCTGGTTCCCGGGAGCGTCGCTGGCGGTGGATCTCGATGCGCTGACCGCGCTGACCGAGGACCGCGAGCGGCTCTGGGCGCAGGTGGGCGCGGCCCCCTTCCTTACCGATGACGAAAAGCGTGAAATGGTAGGTGTGAAATGAGTAACGGTGAGATGCTGGCCCAGCTGATCGGCCAGGCCGAAGCGGAGGGCGCCGAGTTGGTGACCCTGCGTGCGATTGCCGAGGAAGCGGGCGAGCTGGGGGCGCAGCGAGCGCTGACCCGGCTGGGGCTGGCCGACGCCGGCGCGGCCAAGGACATGGCCGAGCTGCGCGAGTTGCTGGGAGCGTGGCGCGATGCCAAGCGCTCGGCGCTCAAAGCAGCGTTCCAATGGGCCGGGCGGATGGCGGCGGCTTTGCTGCTGGTGGGCCTCGCAGTGAAGCTGGGCTTCCCGGGGTGGCTGAAATGACGGTCCGGTTTGCGGGCTATGCCGCGGTGTTCGACGCGGTCGATCGCGGCGGCGATGTGGTGCGGCGCGGGGCCTTTGCGGGCGCGCGAACCGTGCCGCTGCTCTGGCAGCATGCGGGGGCGCCGGTGGGCGAGATCGAGACGATCGGCGAGGACGCTCGGGGCCTGCGGGTGATCGGGCGGGTCGCCGATGGGGCGCTGGCCGAACGGTTGCGCGCGGGCGCGGTGACGGGGCTTTCGTTCGGGTACCGGGTGAAGGAAGCGCGGCGCGGGCAAGTGCGCGAGATCACTTCGCTCGATCTGGTCGAAGTAAGCCTGGTGGCGAGTCCGATGCAGCCGCTGGCGCGGGTGCACGCGCTGGACTGATCAGTTTTCGGAATTGGGATTTTCTGACCCGGCGGGTGTGTCCCGTCCGGGCTTTTTGGCGTGGACGGGAGACGGGCATGATCGAAGTGAAGGCGGATGCGCTCGAGGCGAGCTTCGAGGCAGTGGAACGCAGCGGACTGCCGCCGGAGCGGCCGATGCTGGAAGGCGCGCGGCCGATCGGGGGGAGCGCGTTCGAGAGCTTCCTGCGTTCGGGCGGCGGGCTCGAGGCCAAGGCGATGAGCGGGGCGAGCGATAGTGCGGGCGGCTATGCGGTGCCCGACGAGCTCGATGCGCGGATCGACGCGACGCTCAAGACCGTGTCGCCGATCCGGAGCATCGCCAGCGTGGTACGGGTGGGATCGAGCGGCTATCGCAAGCTGGTGGCGAGCGGCGGCTTCGAGAGCGGCTGGGCGGCGGAAACCGCGGCGCGCGACGAGACCGATACGCCGGTGTTCAACGAAGTCGCGCCGCCGATGGGCGACCTCTATGCCAATCCGGCGGCCAGCCAGGCGATGCTCGACGATGCGGCGTTCGACGTCGAGACCTGGCTGAGCGACGAGATCGCGCGCGAGTTCGCGGCGGCGGAGGGCGCGGCGTTCGTCGGCGGCAATGGCGTCAACAAACCGCGCGGCTTCCTGTCGGCGCCCAATGCGGCGACTGTGGACGGGGTGCGGCCGTTCGGGACGCTGCAATATCTGGTGAGCGGCGCGGCGGGGGCGTTCGCAGCGAACCCCGAGGAGAGACTGATCGACCTGGTCCAGGCGCTGCGCGCGCCGTACCGCCAGGGCGCGAGCTGGGTGATGAACTCGGCCACCCTCGCCCGGGTGCGCAAGTTCCGCACCAGCGACGGCGCGCTGCTGTGGCAGCCGGGGCTGGCGGCGGGGCAGCCGGCGACCTTGCTCGGCTATCCGGTGGTCGAGGCCGAGGACATGCCCGACATCGCAGCGAACAGCCTGTCGATCGCGTTCGGCAATTTCCAGGCCGGCTATCTGATCGCCGAGCGCGGCGAGACGCAGATCCTGCGCGATCCGTACAGCAACAAGCCGTTCGTCCATTTCTACGCGACCAAGCGCGTCGGCGGGATGGTGAGCAACTCGGAGGCGATCAAGCTGCTGAAATTCGCGGCCTGATCCTTCCCCGGGGCCGTGCCGGGGAGGGCGGCCCCACCCTTCTTTCACATGCGGAGAGCGAGATGGAGTTTCCGCCTTTTCCGGGCGCGGTGATCACTGCCGCGCGCGACGCCGCACGCGCGCATCTGCGCATCGCGGGAGATAGCGAGGATGCGCTGATCGAAGCGCTGGCCGGCACCGCGCTGGCGCTGGCCGAGCGCTTCACCGGCACCGCGCTGATCGCGCGCGACTTCAGCGAGACGGTTGACACCAAAAGCCGCTGGCAGGCGCTCACCGCGCTGCCGGTGACCGCGATCGATGCCGGGATCGACGTGGCGATCGATATCGATACCCAGGGCGTGGGCTGGGTGCGTACGAGCGGGCGACAGAGCGTCGTCTATCGTGCGGGGACGGCGGCAGGTTGGGGCGACCTGCCGCCGCCCATCGCGACCGGCGTGCTGCTGCTGATCGCGCATCTGTTCGACCACCGCGAGCGCGACTTGGCGCCACCGGCGGCGGTGAGCGCACTGTGGCGGCCCTATCGCCGCGTCCGGCTGGCGGCATGAGGAACGCAGTACGGCAGGCGATCGAGCGGGTCGCCGAAGCGGTGCGCAATGCCGTGCCCGATGCGCGGGTCGAGACGCGTGACGACGGCGTGGCGATCGAGGGCCGGAAGCTGCGCGAACGGCTGCGCTGGATCGGAGGGCTGCTCAAATGAGCGTGCAGGAAGTGCTGCAGGCGGCGCTGGTCGAGGCGCTGGCCGGGCTCGCGGTGACCAACGTGTTCGACGCGCCGCCGGTGCGCGCGGCGCGGCCCTATGCGCTGGTCGAGGAAGCCTGGCTGACCGACTGGGGCACCAAGGACATGGCCGGGCGCGAGGGACGGTTCGCGATCACGCTGTTCGACGCCGGCGAGCGCCCTGTCCGGCTGCGCGCGCTGGCCGGCGACGTCGAGGACCGGATCGCGGCCCTGCCCCGCGGCATCGGCCAGGGCTGGGCGATCGCCAGCCTGGTGCTGCTGCGATCGCGGATATCCCGCGAGGGGGACTCGCGCTGGCAATCGGTGAGCGAATTTCGCGTGCGGATGCTCCGCAGCGAACTCTGACGGGAGAGAGAGATATGGCGGCAGAAAAGGGCAGCGCATTCCTGCTCAAGGTGGGGAATGGCGCGACGCCGGTGGTCTATGCCACCGTGGCGGGGCTGCGCACCACGCAGCTGAGCGTGAATGGCGAGATGGTGGCGATCACCAGCAAGGACAGCGGCGGCTGGCGCGAGCTGCTTTCCGGCGCCGGCGTGCGATCGGTGAGCGTATCGGGCGCCGGCGTGTTCACCGGATCGATCGCCGAGGCGCGAGTGAAGGCCAATGCGCTTGTCGGCGCACTTGATGACTACCGGCTGAGCTTCGAGAGCGGCGAGACGATGACCGGGCGCTTCCTGGTGACGCGGCTCGACTATGCCGGGGATTTCAACGGCGAGCGCAGCTACACGCTGAGCCTGAAAAGCTCCGGCCCGGTGGTATCGGCATGAGCGCGGTGGCGAACCCCGAGCGCGGCGAAGCGGCGCTGGTGCTGGACGGCGTGCCACATGTGCTGCGCCCGAGCTTTCAGGCGCTGGTGGCGGCCGAGGCCGAGATCGGGCCGCTGTTCGAGCTGGTCGAGCGCGCGGCATCCGGCAAGCTGGGCATCGCCGAGATTGCCGGGCTGTTCTGGCATTGCCTGCGCGAACCGCCGGCGATCGACCGGACGGCATTCGGCGAAGCGCTGGTGGACGCCGGTCTCAAGGCACTGACGCCGCCCCTGCGCGTGCTGATCGGGCAGATCCTGGCGGGCCGATGACCTTCGCAGGCAATGCCCGCCGGCTGGCCGGTACGGCGGGCGCGATGTTCGGCTGGAAGCCCGGGGATTTCTGGGCAGCGACTCCGGCCGAGCTGGGCGCGCTACTCGATGCGATCCGCGGCGAGGCCGAGCTGCCGCCCGACACCGACACCCTGACGCGGCTCAAGGAGCAATTTCCCGATGGATGAGGAAGAAATCGAACGGCTGATCGTCAGCGTGCGCGCCGATACCCGCGCCTTTGCCCGCGATGTGGAGGAGATGCGGAACGTGCTTGAGGGGCCGATGGGCGCCGGCGCCGAACGCGCCGGGCGGGCGATCGAGAATGCGCTGCTGCGCGCGGTGCGCACCGGCAAGTTCGGCTTCGAGGATCTGAAGCGCGTGGCGCTGAGCGTGATGGACGAAATCGCCCGCGCAGCGCTGCGCGACGGCATCGCCTCGATCGGCGGCGGCGGAGGATCGGGGGATGGCGGGCTATCGGCGCTGACCAGCCTGGTGATGTCGCTGTTCGGCGCCCCCGGCCGGGCAACCGGCGGGCCGGTGAGCCCCGGGCGCCCCTATTGGGTGGGTGAGCGCGGGCCAGAGCTGTTCGTGCCGGCGAGTGCAGGAAGCGTCGCGGCACCGACAGCCGGCGGCGGACGCGAAGTGCGGGTGGCGATCACGGTGAATGCTGCGGCGGACGCGGCACCGCGAGCGCTGGCGCAATCGAGCCGGCAGGTCGCGCGGGCCGTGCGCGCGGCGCTGGTTGGAGTGGAATAGGCGATGGTCTTCGAGAGGTTCCCGCGTCGTCAATAGTGCGCCGGGGAACTGAATGGACGAACTAGGGGGCCGCGTCCTTCTCGCGCACGATGTTCCGGACGATCGCCTGCTTCTTCATCACCGCAAAGGCATTGCCGTTTCCGGAATAAAGGCCGTCGAGGAAGCCGCGATCATTCGCGGTCAGCTCGGGCGGGGCGGCTTCGTCGCCCTTGGGGGTGAAGGCGGTGAGGATCGAGTTCTGGCCCGACGCGTCACGCACGCGGGCGCCACTCAACGCGCGCAGCGCGGCATAATCCGCGGCCTGCCGAAGATCACGATCCGCCATCGCATCGCGATCTATCACCACGGTCGCGCTCACTATGTCGCGGCGCGTGGCCGAGGAAAGACGGCTCGAGGTTGAAACGCGCAGATCCGGCGGGGAGCCAGGCGTGTAGTTCGGGCGGTCTCCGTCGCGGCTGCGCGTCTCGACTTCGATCCAGCCGCGGGCCGAGCCCGGCTCCGCGACGATTCGACGCAGATCGGCAAGTGTCTGGCTGTTGGCGCCCCGCGTATTGGATTGCTTGAGCTTGCCGACCGCCGCCTTGCCATCCGGCACGAAGAGCACGAGCAGGTTCGGCGCGCAGCCCTGATCCGCGACGCGGAGCCTCACCGAGCGCGCGATTTCGCCGACCCGATCGGCGATCACCCGGTTCGCTTCGGCAGGCAAACCGGCGACACCGACACAAACGGGATCGTAGAAACGCGCAAGCGGCGCATCGAAGGAGATGCCCGGCAACACCTTCTCGACATAACGGCGCGCGGCATCTTCCGACGACCGGCCCGAAACCACGATGTCTTCCGAGGGAACGACCTGCAACAGGGCAAGAAGCAACTCGGCAAGCATTCGATACCTCATGATTTGTTACGGGCAGCTACGCACCCGCCAGCGCCAGTGGCGCAGCCAATGGCCGTCAGGCAAGATAGCTGCCCCAAAAAATGCACCATTATGCTGTAGTTGCAGGCCATTGATGGCAAGCCGATACAACGAACAGAGCGTTACCCGCTGTCCTGATAGATCGTCCCGGCTCAGACCGGGTGATAGACGTCCCAGCACCGCTCGGGCGCATCGAATGCCAGAGGAACCAGCGCGGAAAGCAGAGCCGCCGGCGTCGGGAACACGCAGCCCGCAGCTTGCAGGGTGGCCCCGTTCCGCCGAGCCGCGCGAAACGCATCCTCGGGCAGTTTCTCGGGCGAGAAAAGAGCGAAGCCTGGTTCCCAACGCTGGAGCCGCAGCGCACCGTAAAATGTGCTGCCCAGTCCATCTGATTGCTGGAAGATATAGCCATCGGCACGACCGGCTACCGGGATAAGCGCCACAGTATCGGGCCATGCGCCGCCCGACAGCTTGTAGCGATCGCCCTCGATGTGAAAGCCCAACACGCTGTCTCCGGCGGCATTCCGATAGCTGCCACCAATCAACGGGAACTGCCCCGCGCCGAAAGCGAAAAGCGGCGACGACGTCAGATAAATTGCGCGCACCTGAGGCGATCGGAAAAGGGCGCGGAAATCCATCTGCGCAAACCTATCAGCGGACCGGCACCAATCCAAGTTGGCGCGGGCCGGCAATTTCGCTCCGGCATCCGCGAATGCCGGCCACCCTCGTGAAGAGGCACAACGCAAGATTCGGAGGAACAAGATGGGCTGGTGGCTCGCCGATGCGCGCCGCGGGCAGGCCGAGGGCGTGCTCTCGCGCTTCGATCCCGCATATTGGACGGTCAATTTCCCGCGGCCGATGATGGCTTCGGTGACGACCACTGCACCCGATGCACTGCGAGTGGATGCCGTGTTCTATCGGCAGGACGATCTGGCCGGACTGGTCTGGGACGCCGAAGACCGGCACGATCATCCGCTGCTGCGCTATGAAACGGTGCGAGACTTTCGCGACTGCCGGTTGCGCTTTCGCTGGCGCTCGCAGGGCGTGCGGCCGCTCGACGGCATTCATGGGCCGGTGCTGACGATCGAGGGGCGCGATGCCGCCGGCAATCCCCGCGCCTGGTATGTGCGGCTGTGGAATTATGCGGAAGGGTCGCCCGAGGATGCGCTGGTCTCGATTGACTTTGCGCAGCTGCAGGGCGGCTATGATCTGCCCGGGGAAGCCGACCCGGTCTGGGCCGGCGATGTCGACCGGATGTTCGTATCGCTGGTCGCGCCGGGCTATAGCGGGGTGGATGCTGATCTCGCAGCTCCCGCCGAGGGCTGGGTGGAGCTGAGCGGTATCGCCTGTGACGGGCCGGGTTCGGTGCTGGCGGTGGGCGACGTGATCATGCCCGAGCATGGGCTGTGCATCGCCAATGGCTATGACGACAATTACCACCTGACGCCCGAGCGGCTGCTGCGCAACATCGTCCAGCTCGGCTGGCGGGGGACGATCCTGCACTATGTCGGGATGAGCCATTATTTCCGGCTCGAGGCGAATTCGGGTGGTCATTATGTGAGCCTTGGCGCGACGGCGCTCAATGTCGCCTGCCGGGCCTGGCATGCCGATTTCGCGGCGCAGGCCAGTGCGCTCGGCTACGAACTGATCCTGTCGCTTTCCTATGAGCTGCTCGACCAGCATGTCTGGGACGACTGGAAGCAGCGCGCGGCGGACGGCTCGCCGGCACTGACCGGATGGGCCCCGCCTTCTACCCTGCTCTCGCCGGCGCATCCTGGCGCGATGGCCTATCTGCAGGCAGTGGCGCGGGAGTTTGCGAGGATCGCGCAAGCGGCTGGGCTGCGCGTGCGGTTCCAGATCGGCGAACCCTGGTGGTGGACGCTGCCGGACGGAAGCCTGTGCATCCATGATACGGCGGCGCAGGTGGCGCTGGCGGGGGCTGGCGATGTCGAGGAAGCGGCCGGCGCGCTGCTGGCGGCATCGACATTGGCGCTGCGCGATGCGGTGCGCAGCGTGGCGGCGGATGCGGAGACGCTGCTGCTGGTCTATGCGCCGACCGCGCTGGTCCAGCCCAAAGCCAATGTACCGATCGGCTGGGCGCGGCCTGCCTTCGATGTGCTGCAGCTCGAGGATTATGACTGGGCGGCGGCCGGCAATGCTGCGGCAAGCGCGCGCGGGATCGCGGCGATCGAGGCGCGGCTCGGCTATCCCGTGGAAGATCAGCATTATCTCGCCGGCTTCGTGCTGCGACCCGAAGATCGCTGGCAATGGCAGCATGTCGCGGCGGCAACCGGGCGAGCGCGACGGCGCGGCGTAGCACAGACCTATGTCTGGGCGCTGCCGCAGGTGTTGCGCGACGGCTTCGTGCATTTCGAAACGGAGGAAACCATGGACGCGTTCGACGACGTGCTGTTTCCGCTCGCGCTGGGGCGCGAGGCGGAGGTGGCACCCGAAGTCTCGACTTCGATCGTGGCCAGCGCGGGCGGGCGCGAGAAGCGCAACGCCGAATGGGCGGAAGCGCGGACCCGCTATGACGTCGGACCGGGGCTGCGCTCCGAGGCGGATATCATGGAGCTGCTCGCGTTCTTCCGGGCGCGGATGGGGCCGGCGCGCGGCTTCCGGCTGCGCGATCCGTTCGACTGCGTGGCGGTGGACGAGCTGATCGGCTTTGGTGACGGCGCCAATATGCGCTTCCCGCTGGCGCGGCGCTATGGCGGGGTGGTGCGGCGGATCACCCGGCCGGTGGCGGCGACACTGCAGGTGATGATCGACGGCATGGAGACCGAGGACTTCGTGCTGGAGGAAGGCGGGGTGGTGACGCTCGGGATGGCACCGGCCAAGGATGTTGCGGTGAGTGCGACCTTTGTCTTCGACGTGCCGGTGCGCTTTGCCGAGGACCAGCTACGGGTGAGCCGGGCGACGTTCCAGGCGGGTGCGCTCGCTTCGGTGCCGCTGGTGGAGATCCGCGAATGAGCTGGCTGGCGGGGGAACTCACCACGCTGGCGCTGTGCTGGCGGATCGAGCGGCGTGACGGGGTGGCAATCGGGCTGACCGCACATGACCGGGACATAGAATGGGACGGATTGGTCCACCGGGCGGCGCCGGGCATGGTGCCGAGCGCGATCACCCGCGGGGCCGGGCTCGATCCGGCCAGCATGGACGTGACCGGCGCGCTGAGCAGCGAGGCGATCGGCGAGGCGGACCTGCTCGCGGGGCGATGGGACGGAGCGCGGGTAGCGATCTTCGCCTGCGACTGGACCGATCCGGCCAGCCAGGTGGCGCTGGGTGAAGGAACGATCGGGGCGATCGAGACGCGGGACGGCATGCTCACCGCCGAACTGCGCGGGGCGATGGCGGCGCTGGAACGCGCGGTGGTGGAAGAGACGTCACCCGAATGCCGGGCCGACCTGGGCGACAAGCGCTGCCGGGTGGCGATGGCGGGACGGCGGCGCTTCGCCGTTGTGACCGGAATCGCGGACAATCTGCTGACGCTCGATACCGGGGAGCCAGTTCCCAATGGCTATGCGCAGGGACGACTGCGCTGGATTACGGGGGCGAATTCGGGGCTGGAGGATGCGATCCTGAGTTCTACCGGTGAAAAAGTGACATTGCGCCGGCCGCCGCGCTTCAATGCGCCCGGACGGGTTTTGCTGGTCGAGGGGTGCGACCGGACGCTGGCGAGCTGCGCGGGGCGGTTCGGCAATGCAATCAACTTTCGCGGCGAGCCTTATCTGCCCGGCATCGACCTGCTGACCCGCTATCCGGGCGGATGAGCGCCGAGGCGCTCGCGCGCGCACGCGCGATGATTGGCGTGCGCTTCCGGCCTCGGGGGCGCACACGCGCGGGGCACGACTGTGTCGGGCTGGCGGGCTGGGCGTACGGCGTCGATGTGCCGGGCGGCTATGCGATGCGCAGCACCGACCGGGCGCGCATCGCCGCGGTAGTAGCTAGCGCAGGACTGGCCGCGGCGGAGGACCGGCAACCGGGGGACCTGGTGCTACTCGCAAGCGGAGCCGGGCAGCTGCACCTCGGGATCGATAGCGGGACCGGGCTGATTCATGCCGATGCGATGCTGCGCCGCGTGGTCGAGCGGCCTGATCCCCTGCCCTGGCCGGTGATCGGCCGCTGGCGAAAGTCATAAGGAGTGAACCATGGCAACCCTGGTGCTTACCGTGGCGGGCGGGATCATCGGCGGCCCGGCGGGCGCCGCGATCGGATCGATGATCGGCAACGTCATCGATCATGAGATCCTGTTCAAGCCCAAGGGCCGCGAGGGGCCGCGGCTGAGCGACCTCAAGGTCCAGACTTCGTCCTATGGCGCCCAGATCCCCAAGCTGTTCGGGACGATGCGGGTCGCCGGATCCGTGATCTGGGCGACCGATCTGGTCGAGCATCGCGACCGGCAATCGGGCGGCAAGGGACGACCGAGCACCACCACCTATAGTTATACCGCCAGCCTGGCAGTCGCGCTGTCGGCGCGGCCGATCTTGGGTGTCGGTCGGATCTGGGCGGACGGCCAGCTGCTGCGCGGTGCCGCTAACGACTTCAAGGCACGCACCGGCTTTCGCCTGCATCTGGGCGGCGAAGACCAGCCCGCCGATCCGCTGATCGTGGCGGCCGAAGGTGCCGGGAGGGCGCCAGCGCACCGCGGCATCGCCTATGCAGTGTTCGAGGATCTCGAACTCGGCCCCTGGGGCAACCGCATCCCGTCGCTCACTTTCGAGGTGCAAGCCGATGCCGGGCAGATCGAGGCAGGTGCGATCGCGAAAGCGCTTGGCATAGTGCGCGAAAGCGACTCCAGCGTGGCGCTGGCCGGTTTCGCGGCGCAGGGGGCAAACCTCGCCGGGGTAGCCGAAGCGCTTGCCCAGGCTGCAGGCGGCTGGTTTGCCGAGGGGCCCGCGCTGCGCTGCGGCACCGACGATGCGATCACGATCGAAGACAGCGGTATCGGTGGGCACGGGCGCGGCAATCGCAGCACGGCATCCGCAAGCCGCGTGCCGCGCACCCTGAGCCTGAGCCATTACGATCCGGCACGCGACTGGCAGATCGGCATACAACGCGCAGGAGGCTCCGGCCCGCCGAGCCGCGACCTGCGGATCGAGCTGCCCGCCGCAATAGATGCTGGCACCGCACGGACGCTGGCAGAAGCTGCCCTGCTCCGCACCGATATCGAACGTACAAGGCGGACCGTGCATCTCGGCTGGGACGCGCTCGCCATCTCCCCGGGTGCACGAGTGCGCATTGCCGGCACACCCGGCATCTGGCGTGTCGATGGCTGGAAATTCGAGGCGATGGCGGTGTCGCTCGATTGCGTGGCGCTCGCACCGGAAGTGGCGCCGCTGGCCGGCAATGGCGGACGGGTGCTCGGCGCCGCGGACCTGGCGATCGGGCGAACAATCCTCCACGCTTTTGAGCTGCCGCCGATCGGGGATACCCATTTGGCCACGCCGCACATCGCCGTGGCCGCGGCAGGCGATGCAGCCGGCTGGCGACGCGCAGCCCTGTTGCTCAGCACCGATGGCGGCAGCGCCTGGCGCGCGATCGGCGGCACGACCGGTGTCGCAGTGTTGGGGCATATCGTAACGCCGCCGGGTCCCGCCCCTCATCAGATCGAGGATCGGCACAACCATGTGATCATCAAGCTCGCCCATGCGAATATGCTGCTCGACCAGGCCGATTCGGATAGCCTGGACGGCGGCGCCAACCTGGCGATGCTCGGCGACGAACTGATCCAGTTCGCCCGCGCCGAACCGCTGGGCACCGGGCAATGGCGCCTGTCCGGCCTCTGGCGCGGACGCCGAGGTACTGAAACCGCGATCGGCAGCCAAATGCCTGGCGATCGATTCGTGCTGCTCGATTCCGACGCGATCGCCATTTTCGACCTGCCGACCGAGGCCATCGGCGGCGCGGCACAACTCCTTGGCGAAAGCTCGGCCGATACGGGCACGCCAGCGGAGGCGAGCGCAACGATCAGCGGCATCTCGATCCGACCCCTTGCCCCGGTCCATCTGAAAGCGCACTCGATCGGCGACGGCAGCATGCAACTCACCTGGGCACGGCGCAATCGCATCGACTGGCAATGGCTCGATGGCCGCGACCTGCTGCCGGAACCCGGGGGTGAGCGCTACCGCATCACCTTGACCCTGCACGATGAGAGCCAATGGGCGACGGAAACCCTGGCTCCGGAAATGACGCTGGCCACGATCGCGGCAGCCAGCGTGACGCGAATCGCGGTCTGCCAACTCGGCGCCGCCGGCCCCTCCCCCGCTACGATTCTGCAGCTACCGATTTCAGGAGAGGCATCATGACCGACACGACCAGCCGAATCGCCCTGCCCCTGATCGCCGCCGGGCAGGCGCAGAAGGAAATGTATCACAACGAAGCGCTTGTCCGGCTCGACCTGCTTGTCCAGGCATCCGCCGAAGCAATTGGGGTGAATGCCGCCCCGATCGAACCGATGCCGGGCCAATGCTGGATCGTCGGCAACGAGCCGGAAGGCGCCTGGCTTGGAAAGGCGGGAGCGATCGCGGGCTGGACGGAAGGCGGATGGCGTTTTGCAACGCCGCACGAGGGGACCCGGCTATGGCTCAACCAAGGTGCCGGATTCGCCCTGTTCCGCAACGGCGAATGGCGTGCGGGGGAAGCGCACGGCCGCCTTGTAGTCGATGGGCAACAGGTAGTTGGTGCCCGGATGCCGGAGATCGCGGAACCAGAAGGCGGGACAGTGGTTGATGCGCCAGCGCGGGCCGCGATTTCAGCGGTGCTCGTTGCGTTGCGTGCGCATGGCCTGATTCAATCTGGCTGACTGTGACGTTCCTGCAACAGTCCCCGGATTTGTGCGCTTGCGTAGAAACTTTCGTTTCGGTACTGAGTTTTTCGCTGTCCGTAGTGACAATCATGAAAGGGGATTAAGATGCGGAAGCTTGCCGTAATTCTGGCACTGGCTACCACCGCGCTGAGCACGCCCGCCCTCGCCCGCGACGACGCGTGGTATGTGGGTGTTGAAGGCGGCGCCATGCTCGTCGAAGACATCAAGTTTGATGTCGGCACTGCCAAGGACGCCGTCACGGCGCACCACAAGGCTGGCTGGGACGCCGACGCAACCGTCGGTTATGACTTCGGTCCGTTCCGCGCAGAAGCAGAAGTCGGCTATCGCCAGGCTTCGGTGAACCGCGTGACCAGCACCGTGACGCTGCCGATCCGCAACGCCGCTGGCGCTGCGCTCAATGCTGCTCCGGGTGACTACAGCTATGGCGGCGGTCGTTCGTCGGCGCTTAGCTTCATGGTCAATGGCCTGCTCGACTTTGGTGACGATGACGGCGTTCAGGGCTTTGTCGGCGGCGGCGTCGGCGTTGCTCGCGTCAAGAGCAAGCTCGGCCTCAACAGCTACGCCGACTCGGTGAACGATTCGGACACCGTGTTCGCATGGCAGGCAATCGCCGGCATCCGCGCTCCGCTGACCGACTCGATCGACGTGTCGCTGAAGTATCGCTTCTTCAACGCCGACAACGTTTCGCTGGTGGACGCAGCTGGTCGCTCGCTCGACACGCGCTTCCGTTCGCACTCGATCCTCGGTGGCCTGACCTTCAACTTCGGCGCGCCGAAGGCTGAGCCGACTCCGGAACCGACGCCGGAGCCCACTCCGACGCCGACCTGGACCCCGACTCCGGAACCGACCCCGACGCCGACCGTCGTCTGCACCCCGGGACCGTACATCGTGTTCTTCGACTGGGATAAGTCGGACATCACGCCGGAAGCCGCGAGCATCCTCGACAACGCCATCAGCAACTACCAGAACTGCGGTAACGCGCAGGTCATGCTGGCCGGCCACGCCGACCGCTCGGGCTCGGCCAGCTACAATGTTGGCCTGTCGCAGCGTCGCGCTGACTCGGTGAAGTCGTACCTGAGCGCCCGTGGCATCGGTGCCGGCAACATCTCGACCGAAGCTTTCGGTGAGAGCAAGCCGCGCGTCGAGACCGCCGATGGCGTCCGCGAGCTGCAGAACCGCCGCGTGGAAGTCACCTACGGTCCGGGTTCGGGCAACTAAGCCTGACCGGTCCCAAGGGACTGACAGAATTGGGGAGGCCGGGAAACCGGCCTCCTTTTTCTTTGGGTGCTTGCTTCGTGGCGAGCCGCGGCCGTAGCGCTATCCAGATGATCGATACCATGACGCTGGAACGCGATGGCGCAGAACGTCTGCCCGGCGTGGCCCTGTCGACATTGGCGCAGCTTGAGACTGCGCTTTCCAGACTGCCGAGCGACCGACCGGGGCTACGGCTTCGCGAAGTAGCGGGCCTGCCCATGCTGCTCGGCGCAAGGGGCGCGATCGGCAGCATTTCCGCCCGGCATCTCAGCCCCGGCGCGCGCCCGGTACGCGCCATCCTGTTCGACAAGAACGAGGCAACCAACTGGGCACTCGGCTGGCATCAGGATCGCACCATTGCCGTGAAGCATCGCCGGCACGTTGCCGGCTTCGGTCCCTGGACCGTCAAGCAAGGCATGCAGCATGTTGCGCCGCCCTTCGCCTTGCTCGCAGGCATGCTGACACTGCGCATCCATCTCGATCCTGTGCCTGCCGACAATGCGCCCTTGTTGATCGCACCGGGATCGCATCGCACGCTGGTCGCCGAGCAGGAGATCGAGCCGGCGGTCGCGGCGCATGGCACCTATGCCTGCCTCGCCGAAGCAGGCGATGTGTGGGTCTATTCTACGCCGATCCTCCATGCCTCGGATGCCGCCACCAGGCCGGCACGCCGTCGCGTGCTGCAGGTCGATTATGCCGCGGCCCCGCTGACAGACGGGCTGGAGTGGCTGGGCATCTAGTCGGCTTCGACCCGCAGCGCCTCCGCCAGCCAGTCCGGCATCAGCGCGTCGCCCAGTGATTCGGCGCGGCGCAGTTCGACCATCAGTCCGAGATCTGGATAGGTCGTGCGCGTACGATCGCCCGGCTCACCCAGCGGCGCAACCACCAGCCGGCGATTGACCTTGGCGCGATAATGCATGCGCGCAGTATTCTCCTGGCCGACATAGCAGCCCTTGGTGAAGCTGACGCCGCCCAACTCGCCGGCATTGCATTCGAGCCACAGCGTCTTGTCTTGGCCAAGCTCCTCGACGCCCTCGGTCACGCCGAGGCGCAAACGGTGCTCACGCCAACCCGTCGCTTCGCCGCCCGCCGCGACACCCAGCCAGCGATAGCCGAGCGCCGCGAGGCGCGGATCGGGGAGGCCCTGCCCCGTATTTGGCGACCAATGCACCCCGCCCTCAATCGCCTCGATCGTGATTGGGCGGCGCAGCCGGTAGATGCTCAGCCTGCGAACCAGCGCCTCGCGCTGTGCGGCTTCGCAATCGACCAGGATCGAATCGCCGGCCGCCCAGAGGATGAAATCGAACAGCGCCTTGCCCTGTGGGGTGAGCAGCGCTGCCCATCGCGGCGTCTCCGGCGTGACGCTGGCCATGTCCTGCGTCACCAGCCCCTGGAGAAATCCACGGACATCCTCGCCCGAAATGCGGATCAGGGCGCGGTCGGCTAGCCAAGTGCCGGAATCACGAATGCTGGTATCGGTCATGCCGAACAGGTAGGGGGTGGCCGGGGGCGACGGAAGAGGCGCGGAATATGATTGTCGATCTGAAGCTCAAGGGCGGTCGTGTGCACCTGCCTTCTGGTCCTGCCGAAACCGATATCGGCGTGAAGGACGGCCGCATCGTCGCGATCGGCGGCGCGCTGGAAGCCGGCGAGACAATCGACTGCACCGGGCTCGACGTGCTGCCCGGCGTGATCGACAGTCAGGTCCATTTCCGCGAGCCCGGCCTTGAGGCCAAGGAAGACCTGGAAAGCGGCGCGCGCGCGGCAGTGCTCGGCGGCGTTACCGCGGTGTTCGAGATGCCGAACACCAAGCCGAACACCGATTCGGCCGAAGCGGTGCAGGACAAGCTCGCCCGCGCCAAGGATCGCATGTGGTGCGACCACGCCTTTTATGTCGGCGCGACCAACAACAACGCCGAGCACCTCGCCGAGCTCGAGCGGCTGCCGGGCACGGCGGGTGTAAAGATCTTCATGGGCGCCTCGACCGGCGACCTGCTCGTCTCCGACGACGCGAATCTCGCGCGCGTGCTTGCCTCCGGCCATCGCCGCGTCGCGATCCATGCCGAGGACGAGTTCCGTATGCAGGACCGGCTGGGCGAACGCATCCCCGGCGATCCTTCGAGCCATCCGGTGTGGCGCGACGACGAGAGCGCAATGCTCGCCACCCGCCGCATCCTCGGCCTCGCCCGCGCAGCACGGCGCCGCATCCATGTCCTCCACGTCACTACGCCGGCGGAGCTGGAGCTGCTGGGCCAGCACAAGGACATCGCCACCTGCGAAGTCACGCCCCAGCACCTGACCCTGGCGGCCGAGGAAGCTTATCCCACGATCGGCACCTTCGCGCAGATGAACCCGCCGATCCGCTCGGCGGCGCACCGCGACGGGCTGTGGCACTGGCTCAACCAGGGCGTGCCCGATGTGCTCGGCTCCGATCACGCACCGCACACGCGCGAGGAAAAGGCCAAGCCCTATCCCGATTCGCCCAGCGGCATGCCCGGCGTGCAGACGCTGCTGCCGCTGATGCTCAACCATGTCGCCGAGGGCCGCACCACGCTGCAGCGGGTGATCGACCTGACCAGCGCCGGACCGCAGCGCATCTTCGGCATCGCCGGTAAGGGCCGCATCGCGGTGGGCTATGACGCCGATTTCACCGTGGTCGATCTCAAGGCGCGCTGGACGATCGAGGAGAGCTGGCTCGCCTCGCGCTGCGGCTGGTCGCCCTTCACCGGCAAGCAGCTGACCGGCAAGCCGGTGGGCACGCTCGTGCGCGGCAACCGGGTGATGTGGGAAGCCGAGCTCGCCAACCAGGCGATCGGCCGCCCGGTGCGCTTCGAAGCGGTGGAGTTCGGGTGAGGACAGTCTCGCGCACCGATCGCGCATCGCGGCTGATAAAGGCACCCGCCAGCCAGATCTGGCGCGCCTTTATCGATCCGGCCGCCCTGGTCCGCTGGCTCCCGCCCGAAGGGATGACCGGCGAGATGCTCGAATTCGATGCCCGGCCGGGTGGCGGTTACAAGATGGCGCTGTCCTATGACGAACCCGAACATGACGTGGCGGGCAAGACTTCGGAAGATGCCGATGTCGTCGCGGTGCGCTTCACTGCGCTCAATCCGGGCCGGGAAATCGTCCAGTCGGCAGAGTTCGATGCCGAGGATCCCGCATTCGCCGGCACGATGCGAATGACCTGGACCTTGGAGCCTGCCGAGGGCGGCACCCGTGTTGCGATCACCTGCGAGGATGTCCCGCAGGGAATCGGCAAGCAGGATCATGTGCGCGGGCTGAAATCCTCGCTGGCGAACCTGGCAGCGTTCGTCGAGGGCTAGGCCGGGATCGCCGCGGCCCAGGCAGCGGCTTCATCCTCGCGCCGGGCATGGACCAGCGGCGTCTCCGCAATGCCCGCCGCCGGATCTACGGTGATCGTCGCATCATACAGGAAGGTCGCGTTGCCGCGGATGGTGACCATGCCGTCCGCATCGGACGATCCCATCACCAGCCCGCCCTTGTTGAACACCTTCATCACCGTGCCGAACGGCACCCGCCCGGTGCGGCCCGCGGCATAGACCGAGGAAGCCATCGCGCTGCCGCAGCTGTCGGTCAGGCCGACGCCGCGCTCATAGGTGCGCACGAACAGGTCCTGCCCGCGCACTTCGACGAAGGAGACATTGGCGCGCGCCGGGATCAGCGCCGGCCCGGCCTCGCACCAGTCTCCCAGCGCGACCAGTTCGGCTTCATCAACCGATTCAACAAATGTGACGAGATGCGGGTTGGGCATCGCGATCGCAGTGAAGGCTCGCTCGCTCGGCAGGCCGGAGATCGGCACGTCGATGATCTCCGCCGCCTCGACCCGGAGCCCGACATCGGCGGTACGCGTCGAGGCCGGACCCGCCGTCTCACGGATCGTCACCACGCCCGGCGCCAGCGGCTCGGCGCGGGCGACCTCGGCACTGCTGGTCTTCAGCCGCACCCGGGCATGATCGAGCCCGAGCAGCTCGAAGCCGAGCCGCGCGGTGCAGCGCAGGCCGTTGAGGCAGGTCTCCGCCTCCGAGCCATCCGAATTGAACATGCGCATGCCGAAATCATGCCCGGCATCATCGCCCGCGGTGAGCAACAACAGTCCGTCGCCGCCCACCGGCCCGGCACGATCGGCCAGCGCACGCGCTACGCCCGCCCAATCCGCATCGGACAGGGTGAGCGTGCGGGCGTCGATCAGGGGGAAATCATTCCCCGAACCATGGCATTTGATGAAGGCGAAGCGCATGGCGCCCAGATAGGCGCCGTGCGCCGCGCTGGCTAGCCGGCAACCTTAATACGCGGCACCGGTCCGCCCATCGCTTCCACCGTGGCGCGATCGCGGGCGATGATCGCCGCGAAGCTGGGCCGGGCGTGCATCGATGCCACCCAGGCGGCCAGGCGCGGATAACTGCCGGGGTCGACCGTCACGCCGATGCAGCCCAAGGTCGCGAGCGGACTGGCCACGGCGATATCGGCCAGCGTCAGCCGGTCCTCGACCAGGAAACCGCTCTCGGGAACCGCGCCCTCCAGATAGGCAAGGATCGGCGGCATCAGGTCACGCTCGGCGGCATCCGCCGCGTCATGGTCGCACTCCATCTTGAGCACGCGCGGACGCACGAAGCGCTCGCCGAAGATAGCGCTGCCCGCCGCCATCATGATCGTGTCGGCAAGCTCATCGAACCAGATGGTGCGGGCGCGGGCGCGCGGCTCCGTGGGGATCAGATTGGGCTCCGGATATTTGGCGTCGAGATAGGCGACGATCGCCGAGCTGTCCGAGATCAGGAAATCCTCGTCCTTGAAGCCGGGCATCTTGCCGAAAGGGCTGGCTGCCATGAACTCGGGGCTGCCCCGGCCCATGCCGGCAGCCTGCAACTCAAGCTCGACACCCTTTTCCGCGCCGAACACCATGACCTTGCGCACATAAGGCGAAAGCGTCGAACCAAACACGATCATGCCAACCTCTCCCAGGCTTTTGGCAAAAGGCCATCCGATTGGTTGCACGGGGCAACCGGGTTGTGCGCGACAGGTGCGCTCCGCTGTGCAAGGATGGGGTGCGTGATTGCTTTCACCCTCCTCCTCGCGCTGGGCGCGGCTGCGGCCTTTTATATCGTGCTGCGGCGCGTGGCCTTTCTGGAACAAGAACTCGGCCGTGTCGAATCGCGGATTGTCGCGCTGGAGGAAGAAAGGCGTGAAGCACCGGTTCACCGGCCCGCGCCCTCCCGCGCGGCACCGCAGCCGGTGGCCGAGGCCCCTACCCTGACGGCCGACACACCAGCGGATACAATAACCGAGCGCAGTGCCGCACCGGAGCCGGCTTCCGAGCCAAAATCCGAACGCTTTGCTCCCGAACCGCGTCCGCTGCCCCAGTTCAGCCTGGAAACGCTGATCGGCGGAAAGCTGCCGATCTGGATCGGCGGCGCGGCGCTGGTGCTCGCGGGCTTCTTCCTTGTCCGCTATTCGATCGAGAGCGGCCTGCTCGGACCTGAAACGCGCACGATGCTCGCCGCCCTGTTCGGCCTCGCCCTGATCGCCGGCAGCGAGGTTACCCGGCGCCTGCCCGCCACCGCCGAGGATCCGCGCGTCGCCCAGGCGCTCGCCGGCGCAGGCATCGCCAGCCTGTATGGCACGCTCTACATGGCGGCCGCGCTCTATCACCTGATCGCACCGCCCACCGCCTTTATACTGGTGCTGTTCGTCACCGGCGGCGCGCTCGCGCTGGCGTTGCGCCATGGCCCGCCGACTGCGGTGATGGCGCTGATCGGCGGGTTCGCCGCACCGCTGGTTGCCGGCTTTGACGCCGCCGGCATCGGGCCGCTGCTCGTCTATCTCGGCCTGTTCACCGCCGCGCTGTTCGGCCTTGCCATTCATCGCGGCTGGGCCTGGCTGGCGCTTGCCGCTTGCGTCTCCGGCTTTGCCTGGATCAACTTCCTGATCGCCATGCTGGTCGCGCGCAGCGGCGATCTTTCCGCGGTCGGCGGCTTCACCATGCTGCTCGCTATCGGCGCAAGCGCCGCGCTACCCGCCACCGGCGCGGCCAATCGCTGGCTGCGCCTGGCGCCGCTGGTTGCCGGCTGCCTGCAACTCACGATCCTGGCCCCCGCGCTCGATTTCGGCTGGCTGGCCTGGAGCTTCTATCTCGTGCTGGCCGGCGCCGCGCTGTTCCTCGCCTGGCGCGACACCGTCTATTTGCCCGGCACACTCGCAGCGCTGGCGCTGCTGCTCGTGCTGGAGATGCTGGCGATCGGCCTGCCCGAGCGCGGCTTCACGCCCATAGCCGCGATCCTCGCCACTGCACTTTTCGCGCTGCCCGGCCACCTGCTCGCACCGCGCCACCGGATATGGGCCGCAATCGCGTTGCTCGGCACTGCCGGGCCGTTGCTGGTCGCCCATTTCCGCGCGCCCTGGCTGCTGCCCGCGACCAGCTGGGGCGGCATCGAGCTGCTGGCGGCCGCGGCCGCCTTCAGTCTTGCCTGGCGCACGCGCGACGAGACCGAAAACCCGATGCTGGTCGCCGCCACCGCGCTCGCGGCCTTTCTCGCTGGATTGGGCCTTGGCCAGTTCGTGCCGGGCAACTGGCTGTCGCTGCCGCTTACCCTGGTCGCGGCCGCGCTGGCCTGGTGGGCACGCAGGATCCGTGCGCCACACCTCTACGACCTGCCTGCCTATCCGCTTGCCGCCGCACTGGTCGCCGCAGCCCTGCCCATCGGCGCGCTGAGCGAGTTGCTGGTCGCTTCGCTATCGGGCGAGCGGCTCACCTATCCGCTGCTGCCCTCGCTTATCGAGCTGCTCCGTGAACTGACCCTGCCGACCATGTTGGCGATCACACTGCTCTTCGATCCCGCGCAGTTCGGCCGCATCCGCCGCACCGTGTCGATCGTCGCGATCACCTTCGGCCTGTTCCTGCTCTATGGCATCGCCAAGCAGGCGCTCGCCATCGCGACCCTGCCGCATTTCTTTACGCTGGGCTTCCTCGAACGCGCCCTGCTCACCCAGGCAACCCTCGCCGCCGGCTGGTGGCTGCTCCGACAGGGCAAGACGGCTGCGCTCGGCCATGCGCTGCTTGCGCTCGGCCTGTTCCGTATCGCCTGGTTCGACCTGTTCCTGCTCAATCCGCTGGTCGAGGCACAATTGGTCGGGCCGCTGCCGCTGCTCAACGCCGCGGTGCTGCACCTTGGCCTGGCGAGCTTCTGGCTCTGGACGCTTCCACCGCGCTGGCGACCAGGCGCCGCGCTGCTCACTCTCCTCACCGCGCTTGCCGCCGTGCGCCAGGCAACGCATGGCAGTGCGCTGGTCGGCGCGATCGGCACGGCCGAGAATGGCGGCTACAGCGCGGCGATGCTCGGGCTAGCGCTGTTCTGGCTGTGGCGTGGCATCGCCAGCGGCAGCCGTGACCTGCGCATCTTCGGCCTCGCGCTGCTCACCGGAACCACGTTCAAGGTCTTCCTGATCGATGCCGCCGCGCTCGACGGCGTGCTGCGCATCCTGTCCTTCCTCGGCCTTGGCATGGCGCTGATCGGAATCGGCTGGGCCTATGGCCGGTTCGTCGGCAAGGGTGCGGCGGAGCCCGAGCCGGCTATTTGAGCCCGTAGAAATCGGCGACCCGGTCGAGCGCGAAGCACAGCACCAGCTTGCCCGCACGGGTCGGCCAGCCCAGCGCCTTTTCCGCCGGGCCGATCCCCTCGCCCGCACAGACCACGCGCCACAGGATGTCGGCAAGGCCCGATCCCGCCGCGTCCACCGCGCCATCGAAGCGCCGCCGCGCCGAGATCTGCGCCAGCGTCGGATCCAGCCGTTCGGCGACCCCGCCCGGCGTGCGCGCGACCGGCGACGGATCCCAGCGCATCGTGACGCGCGGTCCCAGCGCCGCCATCTCATAGTCGCTGCGCAGCCGCTCCCCCGCTTCGAGCTGCCTGGTGCTGACATGCCCGCGCGATGCCAGCCAGGCGAGCGGCGATTCTGCCAGGTTCACGGTGACCCGGCGCTTCAGCCCGGCAGTATCCTCGACGACGCGTTCGACCAGTTCCCGCATGATGGTCTCCTTTTGTTCCGATTCGCGATCCTTGCCATGTCGGATAGATTGTAGGAAAGTAGGAAACCGATCTGGTTAGGAGATTTTGCCTTGATCACTGCCATCCGCGAAGTGCGCCGGGCCAAGGGGCTGACGCTGGAAGACGTCGCGGCGCGCTGCGAACCGCCGACCACGGCGCAGACGATCGGCCGGCTGGAGATGGGCACGCGCACTGTCTCGGTCGGCTGGCTCAACCGTATTGCCGCCGCGCTGGGTGTTGACGCCGCCGATCTGGTCAAGCTGCCGGAGCGCCCCGAAATCCCGGTGGCCGCGCTGCTCGATACTGATGGCGCCCAGGCACCGCGCCAGACGGCGTCGGTGGTGCCGCCGCATGCCGAGCCCGGCATGGTGGCGGTGGTGGTTACCGGCAGCATCGGCGACTATCGCGCGGGCGACGAGATCTGGTGCCGCACGCTCGCGCCCGAGTCGTTCGGCACTGCGCTCAACCGCGATGTGCTGGTCCCCCGCCCCGCCGGACGCTTCCTGTTCGCGCGGCTGATCGGGCGCGAGGGCGACAAGCTCCATCTGCTCCCGCTCGGCGCCGGTGCGCGCCAGCAGATCGTCACCGATCCGCCCTGGATCGCTGAGACAATTCGTCTCGTCCGCGCGCTCTGAAATCTCCTTGCGAAGTCCCGCGGACAGGCGCAATTTGCCGCAAAAGCAGGAGGGGCATACCATGCTGAAACTGGGTCTTGCGGCAGTCGCCGCGCTCGTGATCGCCGCGCCGGCCATGGCGGACGATTGGGATTTCGTACTGATCAACAGCAGCGGCAAGACGATCAAGACAGTCGAGATCGCGCCGACCGGCACCACCACCTGGCAGGCCAACAAGACCGATCCCGATTTCAAGAAGGCCGACGCCACAGTGAAGCAGGGCGCGCGGATGACGGTGCATTTCGACAAGGGCACCGGCTGCAAATACGACCTGAAGCTCAACTTCGCAGACGGCACCGACGGCGTGTGGACCGGCGTGAACATCTGCGACAACAGCTATGTCACAGTGAAGTACAGCGCCGCCGGCGCACCGACCTTCACTGCCAACTGAGCCACCGCCCGGAACCCGGGCGGCGCATCGAAACCAGCATGGCGGGGTGCCGGATCGGCACTCCGCCATTTGCTTGTCCGCGCCTGTCGCAAGGAGGATCCGCAGAGATTGGTCCGAATCCCGTCCGGATCGGGGGTGATTATCCGCGTTGAGCCCCTTCGACTCGCCAATATCGGCCCAAAGTAAAAGTAGATGGATCGTCCACCATTAAATCGAGTCGACTGTCCGGTCTGCTAAAGTTATCCACAGCCCCGTCGAGTCGCCTCATAGATCATGGCCGCCCTTCGATCGCGGCCGCCCCACAAGTACAGGACCATTTCCGGAAAAGCGCCGCACGCGCCTTTTCGTGTTGATGCGACGTCCCTGCCCCGGAGCCTCCGGCGCAGGCGCGCGCTGCTGTCGGGTGAGCGGGTGGAGGACCTCGAGGCCAGGCTATTGGGGGACAGCGACGCGATGGTGCGCCTGCGCAGCATCGTCCCCAAGATCGCGCGCAGCGATGCGCCGACGCTGATCACCGGCTCCACCGGCACCGGCAAGGAACATTGCGCCCGCACCATCCATGCGCTCAGCGAACGCCACGACGCCCCCTTTGTCGCGATCAACTGCGGCGCCGTGCCCGACAGCCTGTTCGAAGCCGAACTGTTCGGCTTCGAACGCGGCAGCTTCACCGGCGCGGTGCGCAGCCAGACCGGCAAGGCCGTGATCGCCGGCGCCGGCGGCACGCTGTTCCTCGACGAAGTCGGCGAGCTTTCCCCGTTCAGCCAGGTCAAGCTGCTGCGGCTGCTCGAGGAGAAGGAAGTCCAGCCGATCGGCCGCGAGAAGCCGGTAAAGGTCGATCTGCGCGTGATCGCCGCGACCAATCGCGATGTCGAGCAGCAGGTCGAGCAGGGCAGCTTCCGCGCAGATCTCTATTACCGGCTCAACGTCGCCCGGCTCACCCTGCCCGATCTGTCCGAGCGCGCCGGCGACATCGCGCTCTACATCCGCCACTTCGTTGAGCGCTTCAATCGCCGCCGCGGCTGCCAGGTCACCGCGCCCGACGACGCGCTGCTCGACGTGCTGCTCCACTATGACTGGCCGGGCAACATCCGCGAGGTGCGCAACTTCGTCGAGGCGATCTTCATCGATCCCCCGCGCGGCGCGATCCGGCTCGATCATATCCCCGACGCGTTCGTCCGCCTGCAGCGCAGTTTCGACGGTTCGGGCAAGGACGAGCGCGCCCGCATCCGCGCCGCGCTCGACCGCACCGACTGGAACCGTGCCGAGGCGGCCCGATCGCTCAGCTGGTCGCGCATGACGCTCTATCGCAAGATGACCAAGTACGAGATGACCCGCGGTGGCCCCGAGGGCCCGGAGGACGGCCCGATCCTGTAACAGCCGCACGTAACAGCGATACGCGCGCGCCGCCCCAATGTTACGTGCTTCTACGTATCCCTTTCCTCTAACCACCTGATCCAGCACGCTTTCACCAGCTGGCACAGCGCTTGCTCCTCTGTCCGGCAGGAGGCACGCCGGATGAGTCAGGGCAGCTTGGCAGATATGGATACGGAGACGGCGATGCGCGACGCCAGCCGCGCGCCCGCCAGCTACGTCAATTATTTCGAGCTCGGCCAGAACCCCTTCGAATTCCTGATCGACCTCGGCCAATATTATCCCAGCGGCCATGAGGGCGTCGGCACGATCGGCATCCACACCCGGCTGGTGCTGACGCCCTCCTACGCCAAGATGCTCTCCGAGTTGCTCGCCCGCTCGGTCCTCGAGCATGAGCGCGAAAACGGCCCGATCGCGCAGATCGGCCAGGACAGCTCCCCCTTCGACATCGTGCTCTCGTCGCTCGGCGACTTCGAGGACCGGGCCCGCGCGCTGCGCGCCGCCCGCACCCGATCCGATCCCGCCCCCGGCAGCAACGATGCCGGCCGCAACGCCCCTTCCAGCCACGACAGGTGATCCATGACTGCTCAGATCCGTCCCAACCGCATGGAAGTCAGCGATCGGTTCCCGATGCTGGGGTTCGCCGTTCGCGTCGATCAGCCCAATGTCGAGGCCCAGGTCGTGCTCGCGACCGACGTCACGCTGTTCGACGGGGCGAACAAGCCGCGCCGCACCGCCGCCAATTTCTATTGCAGTGACGAGCAGGGCCGGCTCAGCGTGCCGCGTGGCGACGGCGTGTTCGTCGTCCCGCCCGAAGTGCTGGCCCGCTTCATCGGCGCGCAGAAGCTCTATTTCGGGCTGGCGACCGGCGTGGGCGGGCTGAGCGTCGACGCCCTGCCGCGCGAGGGCAGCCCCTATGTCGCGCTGAGCAACTTCACCGGCCGCAGCCTGCGCCGCAGCTATACCGCGTCGCGCACCACTCCGGTGCTCGAATGGGCGGGCGACGTGCCGACCCCCGGCAGCCGGCCGGCGGCTCCCGCTGCGCCCGCCCCGGTCACAGCCGCACCCGTGCCGGGCGGCGGCACCTATGACGATGGCTTCGGCCCGATGCCGGATATTCCCGCCAAGGCCGCCGGTCTTGCCCGCTCGGCGCCGATGTCGGCCGGACCGCGCGGCCAGGTCGCGCTCAACATGGGCTCGGGCCTGAGCGCGAACGACGCGCTAGCCTGGCTGATGGAAAAGGTTCGCGGCGCCGCGGCGGCCGCCGGCAGCGACGTCAATCCGCCCAGCCTCTATCGCTTCGGCGCGGCGAGCAGCACCTTCGTCGCCGCCTGGCAGGCCGGGTTCGGGATCACCGGGCTGATCAATCCGCTCAACGCCTTCCTCGCCGCCCTGCCCCAGCTCGCCGCGCGCAGCGGCGTGACGATCTCGGTCGGCCCGGCGCTCGACACGCCGGTGTTCGGGGCCGGGGTCGGCGCGGTCTTCGCGCCCGATGGCCAGGCGGCATTGTTCGGCACCGCCGATTCGAGCTTCGATGCCCAGGGCATCGGCGATTTCATCGAGCATCTGAAGCTCGCGCTCCAGGCCAAGTTCAAGCTCGGCTACAATGCGCGCGGGATCGATGGCTTTGCCAGTCTGGGCAAGGTCGCGGCAATCAATGCCGGCGAGGAGCTGGTGGTCGGCGCCGAGCTGTGGCTCGACGGTGCGAACCAGGGGCTGGGCGGCGCGGTGTCGATCGGCGCGGGCTTCGCGCTGCAATTCGGCCAGGAAGCCGCTGCCTATGTGCCGCCCAGCCTGCCCGGCAGCGGCGCACGCGACCGCGCCACCCGCATCGGCGGCCAGTTCGCCACCCGGATCGGCGAAGCGCTCGATCTCGGCCTGCCCGAGACCACGCTCACCCCGCTGTTCGAAAAGCTCGAAGGCGGTGCCCGGCCGGTGCCGCTCGCCTATGCCCGCGCCCAGTCGGCCAGCCGCAGCATCAACTGGGACGGAGTCGACTGGATCGCCCAGCCCACCGACGACAGCTGCTGGGCCACCACGCTGGCGATGCTGATCGGCTGGAAGGACCAGCAATGCTATGAGCCGGCGACGATCGCCCAGCGCTGCGGCCGCGACATCAACCATGGCCTGCCCTGGGACCAGCGCGCCACCGTCGCCGCCGCGCTCGGCCTCGGCACGCTCCCGCCGCAATGCTACACGCCCGAGGGCTTCTTCAGCCTGATCGAGCGCCACGGCCCGCTCTATGTCGGCAAGATGGCGAGCTCGACCAACCTGTCGGGCCATGCCGTGCTCGTCGTCGGCATGTATGAGGATGGCGGCCAATATTATGTCCGCGTCGTCGATCCCTGGGACCGCCCGGTCGGCACCCCGGGTTCGCCCGGCGCCTATGCCAACACCCATGATCGCGGCAGCCGCTACATCCTGCGCTACGAGGATTTCGCCCAGGAATATGAAATGGCGGCAGACGGCACCCCCGCCTATGTCCAGATCATCTATGCCGGCATCCCCGCCGGCCGCCAGCCCAACACCGGCACCAGCGCGCCTGCGGGCTTCGCGATGGCGGCGCCGCGCACCAGCAGCGCAATGTCCGCGCCCGACTGGTCGATCAACTGGGACGGCGTCCAGCTGGTCGCCCAGCCCACCGACAATGGCTGCTGGGCAACGACGATCGCGATGATGCTCGGCTGGCGCGACGAGCGCAGCATCACCCCGCAATCGATCGCGCAGCGCGCCGGCCATGATATCGAGCAGGGCCTGCCCTGGGACGATCATGCCTCCACTGCGGCGCGGCTCGGACTCACCGCCCATCCGCCGCAATGCTATGCACCCGATGGCTTCGCCCAGCTGATCCAGAGCCATGGCCCGCTCTATGTGAGCAAGATGGCCACCTCGAGCGGCCTGTCGGGCCATGCCGTGCTGGTCGTCGGCATATATTCGAGCGGCGGCCAGTATTTCGTCCGCATCGCCGATCCCTGGGATCGCCCGGTCGGCACCCCGGGCAAGCCCGGCGCCTATCCGGACAGCCACGATCACGGCAGCCGCTACATCATGCGCTACGAAGCGTTCCAGGCGGAATATGAGATGGCCGCATCGGGCAATCCGGTGAACGTCCAGATCTTCAGCGCCGGCGTGCCCGCCGGCCGCCAGATCAACAGCGGCACCACGCCGCCCGCCGGCTATGCGATGGCGGCACCCCGCACCAGCAGCGCGATGTCCGCGCCGGACTGGTCGATCAACTGGGACAATGTCCAGCTGGTTGCCCAGCCTACCGACAATGGCTGCTGGGCGACGACGATCGCGATGATGCTCGGCTGGCGCGACCAGCAGAGCATCACGCCGGAATCGATCGGCGCGCGCTGCGGCAGGAACATCGAGAATATCCTGCCCTGGGTCGATCATGCCGCCACCGCGGTCCAGCTCGGCCTCACCGCGCATGCCCCGCAATGCTATTCGACCGACGGCTTCGCCCAGCTGATCGAGGATCACGGCCCGCTCTATGTCGGCAAGATGGCCAGTTCGGCCGATCGCTCGGGCCATGCTGTACTGGTCGTCGGCATGTATGCGAGCGGCGGCCAATATTATGTCCGCGTCGCCGATCCGTGGGACCGGCCGGTCGGCACGCCGGGCAATCCCGGCCGCCACACCGCGACGCACGATCACGGCAGCCGCTACATCCTGCGCTACGAGGATTTCCAGACCGAATATGAAATGGCCGCGACGGGCAATCCGGCCAATGTCCAGATCTTCAGCGCCGGCGTGCCCGCCGGCCGCCAGATCAACCGGAGCACCACCGCGCCGGCCGGCTTCGCCATGGCGGCCCCGCGCACCCTGCCCGAGCCGCCGGTCGCCCGCAGCCGCGCGCTCGATATCGGCGCCGCCGCGACGATCGCCGGCACCGCGGTGCAGATCATCGCCCAGAACAGCGGCGACATTCACACCAACCTGGCAAGCTGGGGCGGGATCAAGCATCCGAACGACCGCGCGCCTTCCCGTTCCGCCGCGTTCCTCGACGGCGCGATCGAGCTGCGCGACTGGCCGGTGGTCGGCGGCACCTTCGGCGTGGACGACATCTATTGCTGGCTGCGGATCCGCTGGCAGTATAACGGCACCTCGCTCGGCCATATCTATATCGACGATATCGGCCATGACGACGCCGCCGGCTGGGGTCTCACCGTCAATGCGACGATCGAGGACGATGCCCGCCTCTATGCGCGCAGCTCGCATGCCAGCGCGCCCGGCGCGGCGCAGGTGCCGGCACTCCACATCAACATCACCTACACGTTCGACGAGGTGATCGCCGACGATCAGGTCGCCAATTCCCGCATCACGCTCTACGCTGACGGCACCCACGATATCGAGAGCCGCTGGGTCCAGCATTCGCGGCCCGGGGGGGGCAACCCGACCAACGCACCCCGTCCGCTCGCGCTGGCGTGATCCATGTCGGGTGATCGCTACCTCCCGCCGCCGCCCGCGGCTACTTCGCGCCAGGCGAGCGCTGCCGCGCCCTCACAGGCGATGGCGGGCTCGTTCTGGGGCGGTGCCGGCGCGCAGCAGCCTGCCCAGCAGGACGAGCTGACCGCGCCGGGCGCGGCACCGTCGGGCGGCAAGGCACCGCCTGCCACCGAGACGATCGGGCGGCGCGCGGGGGCGCTTTCGGACGAGCTGAACTTCCCTGATTTCGTGGCGTCGCTGATCCACGGCACCTGGGACGCGATGGTCGATTCCTCGATCCGCCAGATGGACAGCTATGCCGATCTGGTTGCCGCCATCTCCAAGCCGCTCTCGCAGTTCCGCGACGAGAATGTCACCGCCAACCAGGCGCGCGACTGGCTGATGGCGCAATATCCCGGCGATATCGGGCTGGCGCGCGGCGAGAGCGAAGGCACGCTGGTGCCGCGCGGCGGCAGCGGCGGCGATTCCGGCGAGAGCAACTCGCCGACCTGGCTCTCCGATTATGGGCTGGGTGGCCAGGAACTCACCTCCGAGCTGATCGAGGAGCAGCTCGTCCCCGCCGCGCGCGATCGGCTTGCCGGCGACCGGATGCAGACGCTGGCGACGCTGGTGATGATGGGCATGAACCGGATCGTCGTGAAGGACGGCTCGATCACCGCCCGGCTGCGCTTCCGCGCGGCGGCGTCGGACAAGACTGCGGTCGATTACGCGGTGAGCGACGATCCCGGCAACGCCACGCCCTCGGGCAGCTGGTCGACGCGCGGCAGCACCTCCTATCAGGCGCCGGTCACCAAGGTCTCGACCGTCGGGGTCAACGCCCAGACCGACAGCCAGCTCAATGCCGAGCTGTTCGGCGAAGTGAAGATCAACTTCGCCAGCGAGACCCTGCCGCTCGACCGCTTTGTCGATGACGCGCGGCGCACGCTGCTCGAACGCGCTGCCCGCCCGGCCCAGATGGCGCCCAAGGCACCGCCCGCCGCCTTGCCCGCCCCGGTCCCCGCCGTCGCCGCGCCGGCGGCCCCGGTCGCGCCCGCACCGCTGCCGGTGCCAGTTCCGCCCGGAGGTGCCGCATGACCGACACTGCCCGCCGCCCGCTCGAGGATCTGATCGGCGAACTGCTCGACGGCGTCACCGCGCTGCCGGCGGCGGGGCTGCGCGCGACCAGCGTCGCGTTCGACCTGCCGATCGAAGCGACGGTCGAGTCCGGCCCCGCCGGCCCGATGGTCCGCGCCGATGTTCCGCGCACGCGCACCCGCACCTGGTTCGATCGTCCGGTCGGCCGCCTCTCGCTGCACATCGGCACGCTGCCGGTGGAGGAGGCGCGATGATGGGGGAGACCGGCGAAGCGGTGGCGCTCGAGGACTTCATCCAGGCGGTGCAGTCGCAGCTCGATACTGCCCAGGCGCGGATGACGTTGAAGGCGCAGAACGACCGGCTGCCGCTCACTTTCGCGATCCGCGACATTTCGATGGATCTGAAGGCCCATCTCGAACTCAACCAGGGCGAACTCCGAATCCGTCCAGCCGGCCCCAGCGACAAAGACCCCACCGTCCTCCACCTCGTCTTCACTGCGATCACCAAGCCGATGATCGAGGAGAATGCGGTTCCCCTGTCGGTCGACGACAAGAACGAAGTACCGCTCTCCGCGCTTGGCGACGAGTTCGATGCTGCTGAGCGGCGGCGGCTGGAGGGAATCGGAGTGCGCACCGTCGAGAAGCTAAACGAGATGGAACGGCGCGGTATTTCGGGTTCAGTGGGGAGAATCACGCGGCTGGCGCCCGACAAGCTCGAACAAGTGCTCGCCCGCGCCTCGCGCCCGATGGTCGACGACGTCAGCCGCGACGGCGCGGACGATACCGACCAGACCGATGAGCTGCGCCAGCGGCTGCGGGTCAAGGGCCGCAACCTGCTGCGTGGCGGGATGCCGCCCCAGGTGATGATCGCCGGACGGCCCGTCAACGTCGTCCAGGCACATGACAATGAGCTCGTCCTCGCCCCCGATCACGACCAGCTCGCCGGCCAGATGAGCCTCACCCACGACCCCCGCGCACCGACCGAATTGTGGTTCGACCAGCAGCCGCGCCGCCCGCTCGCCCCGGGAGCCCAGCCATGACCGCCCGGCTCGGCCGCCTCGTCCAGCCCTGGGCACACCGCGCCGGCGCCTATGCCGCGCCGGGCAGCCTGCTCGTCCGCCTCAAGCTCGGCGAGGTGCCCGCCGGCATCCCCGCCGCGCTCGACATCCGCCGCAAGGCAGCGACGCCGGCGGAGACGACGCAGCACCAGATCCTCGACCGGGTGGTGAAGTCCTTCGGCGGCACCGTCCGCGTCTCGCGCCTCCACGCCGCCGCGCAGGCGCTACACACGATCGGCGCGCGCAACCGGGGCTATAGCGAGGCCGAGGAGATCAGCGGCATCGCCCGGGTGCTGCGCTTCGATGTCGAGCCCGACACCCATATCGGCTCACTCGCGGTGTCGCTGATGCAGCTCGACATCGTCGAGTCCGCCATGCCCAATTACCTCTGCACGATCGGCCTCGACGGCCCCGACCGGCATCCCCGCCGCGATGAGGACGACGACAATCAGGGCTGGGATCCGCGCGACATGGTCAATGCCCGCCGGGCGCTCTCCTATTGCGCCGGCGATGGCGGAGTGATCGTCGCGGTGGTCGACAGCGGCATCAACCTGCGCCACCCCGAATTCTCCAGCCAGGCGCTCGACACCGGCGACCGGCTTCGCCGCGGCTATGACACCGTCCAGCTCAGCGAAGGCCAGCTCGCTACCGGGATCAAGCTGCTCGGCGACAATCGCGGCGCCGATACCGACCCGACCGACCGCTATGTCGGGCACGGCACCGCCTGCGCCGCGATCATCGGCGGCAGCGGCGCGGGGCTCCCCCCCGGCCTCGCCGGCGCCTGCCGCCTTCTCCCGATCCGCTCGCTCGGCGCCGCCCAGCCGCCCGACCACAAGCCCGTCGGCATCGGCGCGATCAGCGACCTCGACATGGGGCTGGTGATGGCTGCCCAGCTCGGCGCGCACGTCATCAACTGCAGTTTCGGCACCGATGACGAGGCGATCGAGCCCGGCCTGCCCAAGCCGCATAGCGAAGCCGTCGCCTATGCCACCGAACGCGGCTGCACCCTGGTCGCCGCCTCGGGCAACAGCGGCGACAGGCGCGTCTACTGGCCCGCCGCCTTCCCCCAGGTCATCGCGGTCGGCGCCGTCGACGCCGATCGCCGCATGGCGAGCTTCTCGACCAGCGGCGACCATGTCGCGCTCTGCGCGCCCGGCGTGAACATCCGCACCGCCGATCTCGACGGCTATCAGCGCGCCACCGGCACCAGCTTTGCCGCGCCCTTCGTCGCCGGCGCCGCCGCCCTGCTCGTCGCCCGCGCCCAGGAGCGCGCCGCCGCGATCGATCCGGAGACGATCAAGAAGCTCCTGATCGCCAGCGCCCAGCCGCACCGCCCCGATCTCGCCGCCGGCAATGGCGCCGGCATCCTCGACGCCGCCCGCGCGCTCGAACTGCTCGATCGGGCGATCGACGCCGACGACACCACCGAACTGGGAGGCGCCGATGACGGCTAGCGCCCGCCCCACGCCCTGAGGTGCCCCGCGCCCTCCCCAAGATGGAACAAGATCTTCGAAAGGAACCCTGAAGATGGCCGACATCCTGATCCCGAACATCCTCTTCGTCGATATCGCCGCCCGTGAGAAGGCCGCCCGCGAAGCGATCACCAGCAGCTTCGACAACCTCAGCGCCCGCCTTGCCAAGCTCGGGCAACTCAGCCAGGCCGATGCCGCCGAGCTGGCCCGCGTCCGCGAGCTCAAGGCACTGATCGATGGCGACAAGAACCGGTATTATTTCGACCCGCTGTTCGCCGCCACGCGCGCCGCACTGGCAACGGCCGACAGCGGCCTGCGTCCAGTAGACGTCACCCATGAGAATGGGCTGCTGCGCTTCCCCGACATGGAAAAGTCGACCGAGGCCGAGCGCGATGCCGAAGTCGCCCGGGTTGGCCTGATCCTCGGCCTGTTGCAACTCAACGGCACCGCGCTGCCCCGCCTGGTCGCCGCCAAGGGCAAGCAGCCCCAGCCCGATCCCCAGGATCCCAACAGCGCCGAATTCGGCGAGGGCCTGTTCCGCGCGGTGGGCCGCATCGCCGGACGCCTGTCGCTCGCCGCGCGCACGCTCAAGCAGGTCGCCGCCGCGGTCAACATCCAGGGCGATCGCAAGGAAGCCAGCGTCTCCAGCGCCGAATATGCCAAGGTGTTCGAGGGGCTGGTCGCCCGCGGCGTCACGGCCAGCGACGTCAATCTCAAGCGGCTGGTCGAGGACCAGTTCGACAAGGTCCAGGCGCTCGGCGACGATCAGGCGCTGCACGACATCGTCATCGACCTGCCCGATCTCGAGGCGACCACCGCCTTCGAAGTCGTCGCCAGCCATTGCAAGCTGATGGGCTCGTTCATCTTCGCCTCGGCGTTCGAGGAGCTGAAGGCGTTCCAGGTCGTCGACAAGCTGGTCGAGATGTCGCAGCGCGGCGACCTCGCTTTGGTCAAGGGCCCGGCCGGCACCCAGCTCTACAGCTATTGGCGCGAGGCGCCGAACCGGATGAGCGAGAGCGAGCGCCAGGGCTTCTATGCGATGATGCTCGGCCTGCCGACCGGCCAGCCCGGGGTAAAGGTCAACACAGAGTTCCAGGACCTGTGGCTGCGCTTCGTCTCCTCCGTCTCCACCCTGATCCGCGAGGCCCGGGTCGATGCGCTGATCCGCTCGGCCACCCCGATGGCGGTCAACCAGCAGCAGGTAAAGAAGGCCGCGCGCGACCTTGCCACCAACATGTCGCTCCACGGCTATGGCATGGCCTTCTATGCCGCCGCCGATCTGCAGAAGCAGATCAACGACATGATCGCGCTGCTCCAGGACAAGGAGCTGCTCTCGGCCTTCGGCTCGAACGACATGTGGGGCGTGATCGATCAGGTCGCCCAGACCGAGCTTGGCGGTGCGCGCAACAGCTCCAAATACCGGATGCTGGCGACCAGCGGCGCGATCATCACCTCGTGGATCGCCCAGAATACCGATCGGCTGCGCGATCCCACGTCGCCGATGGTTGATCTCGGCATCGTCGGCAATCCGCCCACCCGCCCGCGCGGCCAGTCGGCGGTGTCGCACCCGAACGATTATGACCTGATCAATGCCTGCGAGATGTGGCTCGCGGACTCGGCGATGGACGAGGGCCGCATCGAACAGATGTCGCAGCCGCGCGAAGCCCCGAACATGACGAGCCGGCCGATCCAGATCCCGTCGATCGCGCGCGACCTGCTCGACAGCGCCGGGCTCGGCATGGGCATGGGCTATGCCCAGTCGGCCCAATCCAACGGCCATGCCCGCAACGGCTATGGCTATTGATCCCCGGGCGGAAGGAGCATCGCCATGGGCTATGAGCCACTCAGCACGCAGGTGAAGGGGCGCCTCGTCAGCGCCTCGCGCACCCTGCGCACCGCCAACCCGCTAAGCTTTGTCGGGCGCATGCTCGAAGACAGCTTCGATCTGCCGATGGGCGATCCGCGCTATGCCGCCAATGCGCTGGTCCCCGGCGCGGCGCCGATCGAGCCGGTGTTCGGATCGAACCAGAGCCGTGCGCTCGCCTTCCACATGGAGCCGCTCGGCCCCGAAGCTTCGGGCTGCGAGCGGCGCGACATGGCCAGCCGCGAGATGCGGCGGCTGGTCGGCGACAATTTCGGGCGCGAGGCGCTGCACTGGTTCGACGGCGCCAGCGAGAGCCAGCGCGGCCTAACCCGCGCCGGCGGGCTGCGCTACGGCGCGTTCTTCGGATCGAGCTTCGATCAGGGCGGGCTGGAAAGCGCCACCGTCACTTATGAGGGCGGCAACGGCAATCCGATGAACGAAGTCAATCCGGCGCTCGCCCGGCTGATCGGCCAGGCGATGGCGGCGATGCCCGGCATGCGCCCCGTGTTCACCACGCTGGTCGCCGGCCGCGACTATGGCAGCCAATGGGTGACCTTCCTGCTCACCAACCGCTTCCGCATCACCGACATGCGGCCGATGCTCGACGAGCTCGGGCTGGGCCAGCGGCTGGGCAGCATCCTCCAGATCGTTGGCGTCGCGCTCGGCGGCCGCTTCGATGTGCCGGACGGGGCGGCTTTGGTCGCGTTCGGGCGCAGTCCGCAGGGCGTCGAGCTCGATCTCCAGATCATGCTCGATGCGATCCCGGACGTGCCGCCCAATTTCCTCCAGCTGCTGACAATGAACCTGCGCGAGCGGCCGCGCGAGCTGGCGGCGCTGGAGCGCTTCCTCGAAGCCTTCACCCCGGCCGATGACGTGTGGCCCGGGCGCTTCACTATCCTGGGCATCCGCATCGGCCCCAGCGGCCCGCCCAGGGTGAAGCTCTATCTCCGCCCGGTGGAGTTCGAGATCAGCCCGGCGGCGTCGCTGGTCGGCGCGCCGATGCCTGCCGCTGCCTGAGACAGGATGTGCCGGCTCCGGCCGGCCAGTCGAGGATCGAAGAGATGAACGCTTCCGCCAATATCGCCGCCGAGGCGACACCCCGGCCCGAGGTGCGCGCCAAGGTGCGCGAGATGCTCGCCGCCACGCCGTCCTTCCACCAGCTGCCGCCGGACACGCAGATGCAGGTGGCGCGCGACACTGCGATGATCGCCGATGCGCTGGTCGGCCAGGCCGAAGCCGGTACCCAGTCGGTCACTGCCGAGCCGATGGCGGAGAAGAGCCAGTGGGACTCGAACAAGCAGGCGGTCGACGATATCGGCAAGGAGGAATTCTCCGCCGGGTCGCTGATGGCCGGCGCCCAGGCCGCCGGCGAATTCATGCGGCAGGTCAATTTCGTCGAGTTCGTCTCCGGCCTGATCGACGGGGTATTCAATTCGATCATCACCTCGAACATCCAGCAGATGGAGGCCTATTCGAAGATGGTCTCCGACGTGTCCAAGTCGCTCAACCAGTTCCGCGACGACAACACGACATCCGATGACGGCAAGGACCAGCTCTGCGAGCAGTTCCCCGATCTGTTCGATATCGGCGCCGATGCGTTTTCCGGCGGCGGCGCGGCCCAGCTGCGCATCAAGGATGGTGCCGACATCGATGCCGGGCTCCAGCGCGTCCGCGATACGCTGGGCAGCCATGCCGACAAGGAGATCGATTCGATCGACGTCAGCGATCCCGAAGTGCAGGAAACGCTGATCAAGGCGGCGCGCGGCCAGATCGCCACCTCGCGCCAGCAGCTGCTCGCCACCATGGTGATGATGGGCCTGTCGCGCATCGTCGTCACCAACGGCAAGATCCAGGCGAAGATCCTCTACGACTTCAACGCATCGAGCCAGCGCACGCTGTCGCGCACCGCCATGGCGCGCGACTACGCCCGCGATGCGAATGGCAACCTTGCCGTGACCACCGACGGCGAAGGCGAGAGTGAGACCGGCGGCACCAGCAAGGGCGATTACAGCGGCAGCTATCGTCGCGGGAGCTCGAACTACAGCGGCAACTATGATTCCGATTACTACACCAAGGGCAAATACAAATATTCGCAGAAGCCGGTGATGACCGCCCAGGCGGTGGCGAGCGACCAGAGCACCGATCAGATCAGCGCCAAGGCCAGCCTGGCCGGGCTGGTCGATGTCAATTTCAAGAGCGACTATCTGCCGCTCGAGAAGATGGCGACGCCCGAGATGATCGCGGCGATCCAGATGCGCTCCAAGCCGGTCGATCACAACAAGCCGCAATATACGCCGGGGCCGGCACCCGCTCCTGCCGCGCCGGCGCCTGCCGCTACCCCCGCTCCGGCGCACGCCTGAGCCATGGCACAGGCCCTCGCCTCCGAACCCGAAGCCGCCGCCCCGCCGCTTTATGGCGGCCCGGGCGGCATGACTCCCGCCGCGCTCGCGCGGGTCCGCCCCAGGGTGCAGGCGATGCTCACCGGCATTCCGGCCTTTGCGATGCTGAGCTCGGCCGAACAGTCGAAGCTCGCCAACGACATGGTCAAGGTGCTCGCCTATATCGATGACCCCGCCGGGGTGGTCGAAGGCACGGCGCTGGGTGCGCCGCCGGCGCCGCCTGCGGCCGGCGCGATGGCTGCGCCGGCGCGCGGGCTGGCCGATGCCAATGAGCAGACCCGCAAGAACCTCTCCAAGTCGCCCGGCTTCGCGGGCAAGGACTTCGTCGCCGGCGCCGCCGCGCAGGGGACCGAGCAGTTCACCAATCTCGTGCATAATGTTGATTTTCCCGCCTTTGTTGGCGGGCTGATCAACAATGTCTTCAAGTCGATCGTCGAGACCACGATCGAGCAGATGCGCGCCTATGCCGAGCTGATCTCCGCCGTCGCCAAGACCGCGGAGGAATATATGGCCGAGAATATCGGCATGGGTCAGGGCCGGGATTACATGGTCGATCGCTTCCCCGATCTGCTCGCGATCGACGTGGACGAGGACAGCGGCAAGTCGAAGCTGCGCGTCATTGGCGAGGATGAGGAATCCGCACTTGCCGAGATCCACAGCACGCTTGCCATGGCCGGGCCGGCGCCCACCGATCTCAGCGAGGACGAGGCCGAGGCCGGCTTCGTCAACGCCGCGCGCATCGTCATGGCCAAGTCGCGCCAGCAGCTGCTCGCCTCGATGGTGATGCTGGGGATCAACCGGATCGTCGTCACCGACGGCTCGATCACCGCCAAGGTGAAGTTCGACATGCGCGCCACCGATCAGGCCAAGCGCGACTATCGCGCCTCGGCCTATGACCGCCAGTCGAGCCGCAACCGCAAGGTGAGCGCGTTCGGCGGCAGCTTCCTCGGCTTTGGCGGCGGCCAGGTAAGCACCAACGAACAGTCGCACGTCGCCACGGTGAGCACCGCGGTCAACGAGACGAGCGAATCGCAGCTCGAGCTTGCCGCCAAGATGCAAGGCGAGGTGCGGGTCAACTTCAAGTCGGACTATCTGCCGCTCGAGAAGATGGCGACGCCCGAGATGATCGGCGCGATCCAGGGGAATTCGATCCCGCCGCCGCCGCGCGGGGCCGCGCAGCCCGCTGTGCCCGCCCCGGCGCCTGTGGGGTCCTGAGCGATGCTGCACACAGCCGCCCTGGCCCTCGCGCTCGAAGCCGAGACGACGGTTCCGCTCGGCCTGGTCCGCGCGGTGGACGATGCCGAGAAGCTGCTGCTCTCCGTCCATGCGCATGCGACCATGCTCGCCGAGCTGGGCGAGATCGAGCTGCCCCCGGCGGCGCGCGCCGATGCGATGCAGGTCCGCGCGATCGCCAGCCTCTATCTCGCCTCGACGCTGGAGATGGCGGGGCTGATCCAGGCGGCGGACGACTTCACCCGGCTGATGCGCACCGGCGCGCTCGACGGCGAGATCGGCGATGCCGCGCCGGCGGTCGAGCAATTCTGGCAGAGCCGTGACGACCGGCCGAACGAGGCCGAGCGGCTGTCGCTGTTCGGTCGGCTGTTCGGCGCGCCGACCGGGCCGGAGGATGTCAGCGCGCGCGCCAATGGCGCGTTCGAGGAGCTTCTGCTCAACCTTTGCGACGCGATCATGAAGGCCGCGGACGGCGGCAGCCAGGGGCGGGCGCGCCAGGCCTCGATCCAGGTCGCCGAGAATGTTTCAGGCGCGGCGAGCGGCATGGTGCCGATGCTCGCCCGCCAGATCCTTGACACCTTGTCGCAGGCGATCGCGATCCTGAACAATGCACAGGTGCGCACGCTGCTGCGGGCGCGGACCTTGTGGGACGCGGTCGGGGCGATCGATCGCAAGTTCCGCCGCACGCCGCGGCCTACGCTGACGTTGCTGCGGCGTGGCCGTGCCGGGATGGCGGTGCTCGCCTGGCTGGCCGAGCATGTCGACACGATCGAGACGGCGGGTGGGATCCTGGTCCAGCCCAATGATCCGGTGGTCGATTCGGCGGTCGACTGGGTCGATGAGACGCTGGCGATAGTCCGCGGCGAGAACCCGGCGCCTGCGTCTCCTCCGTCCGCCAGCTGGCGCGACCTGGGGAATTGAGCGGTGGTGGCGCTGGCCGATCCACCGCCGGAAGTGCGCGGCGCGGTCCGCGATTCGCTTATAGCGGCGCAGGGCTTTGACAGTCTCGGCGAGGGGGATCGGCGTGAGATAGCCAATGCGCTGGTACGGATCGCGCACGCCGCCCAGCTCTTCGAATCCGAATCCACGCCCCGGAAACCTGCCCCAATCGCTGCAGGCATGAACGCCGGGGAGCAGTATTCCGGCACCGCCGTCGCCGGCGTGGCGGGCACTACCCATGCGGTGCTGCGGGCGATCAGCTTCCCACGATTCGTGGCGGAGCTGATCAACGGCATCTTCCGCGCGATGGTCGACACCAACCAGCAGCAGCTCCAGCAATATGTCGAACTGGTCCGCGGTGTCTCCCAATCACTGGACGGCTTTGCCTCCACCGGCGGCGCAAGCGACGACCCCGCCAAGCGCTGGATCGCCGACCAGTTCCCGCAAAGCTTCCGCATCGAGGAACCCGAACCGCCCGATCCCCGCGACATCCCCGACCCCGAGGACACCCCCGACCCCATCCGGCTGATCCCGATCGGTGCGCCGCCTACGGTCGACGCGGTCCGTGCCGCGCTCAACCTGGAGCCCGACACCGCGATCCCGGGCACCGACGCGCAGCAGCTGATTCCCTTCGTCCGCAGCAGCCTGGCGCGCAACCGGCAGCAGATGCTGGCGACGATGGTGCAGATGGGCATGCAGCGGATCGTGATCGATTCGGGTCGTATCGCCGCATCGATGCGCTTCCACATCGACGCCCAGTCCGCCGCGCGCGAGCAGGAACATACCGGCTTCGACACACGCACCACGATCGGCGCCAGTGCCTCAGGCGGCTTCGGCTTCTGGAGCGCTTCCGCCTCGGTCAACTCCACGATCGGCTATGTCCGCACCGACGATGTCACCACCAACGAGAGCACCAATGTCTCGGCCGATCTCGACAGTTCGGTGGAGCTGCATTTCCGCACCGATCAGGTGCCGCTCGATCGCATCGCTTCGCAGAACACGGTGGAAAGGCTGCGGCTCAACACGCTCAACCCCGAGCGCGAGGCAAGCATCGCCGCGGAAACCGATCGCGCGCGGATTACCGCCAATGGCGCGGCCAACCCACCGACCACCGCTTCCTCGGGCGGGGCATCGAGCCTAGCACCAACCCAGACGGTCACGCCACCACCCCTTGCCGCGATCACCCCACGCGGCCCCGGGACCACAGGCGGCACGACAACGCCTCCGACCAGTGGAACGGGAACGGGGGCTGGCACAGGTTCAGGCACTGCCACGGCCACACAACCCGTCACTGCCGGTACCGCACCGGCCCATTGAGCCGGGATTGATATGCAGATGTCTGGAAATGGTGGGCGCTGACGGGCTCGAACCGCCGACCCTCTCGGTGTAAACGAGATGCTCTACCAACTGAGCTAAGCGCCCGGGCATGATGCCGGTGGCGCCCCGATGCCAAAGCCTGAGCGCCGGGGCAAGCCCCGATGCGCAACTAGACCAGGCCGAGCCCTGCGCGACGCATCGCCGCGACATAACCCCGCATGCCCGAAACCGCCTTTTCGCTCAGCACGATATAGGCCCGGCGGCGATCACCCGGATCGGCTTCGCGCCGGAACAGACCGGCATGGTGCATCGTGCCGATCCAGCGCAGCGCGGTGGTAGGCGGCACGGCGGCAGCGATGCACAGGCTGGATACCGAAACCCGGCGCTGTTCGAGGCTCGCCGCGAACAGATCGAGCAGCATGTCCCAGGCCGGATCGGCAAACAGGTCCGCCTCGAAATATTGATCGCGCAGGCGCCGCGCCCGGATCACCGCGCGAATCTCGGCCGAAGCGATGTCGATCACCGCCTCGTCCGGGCCCCGATAGCCCAAATCCGGCGAACGAACGCCGGTGCGGCGCTCGACTTCCTCGTCCTCCGCCAGCTCGCCGCGGGTCAGCCGCGCCAGCGCATCGGCGATCCGCGCGACTTCCTCGTTAAGCCAGCGCAGTCGCGCAACTTCCGAATCGCGGGTGACATCGTTCCAGGAAAGCTGAGGTGTTCCTTCCCCAGCCGTGCGTGCCAGCACCAATGCGGCGAGCAGTTCGGCCGCACCCGGATCGCACAGCAGCTGGGTGCGCGGCATACCGAGTAGCGGTCCGGCGAGATCAATCCCATCCGCCGGGAAGATCGCGATCAGCGCGGGACCAACCGACGGGTCCCGGTCACAAAGCCGATCGAGCAGAGAGACGAGCGCGCCCTCCTCCGCCACGCGCGCATCGACAAGCACCAGATCGAGCCGGGCCGCATCGAGCGCCGCGGGCGCATTTTCGAGATCGACCATGTCGCGGATACGGATCCCGGCGGCGGTCATCGCTTCGACCAGTTCGGTATTCGCGGCGCCGGCGATGAGCAGCGCGTTGAACGCCTGCGCGAGCGTATCGCGGTTCGGAACGGGGGCCGCGGAGAAAGTCGCCATCGCCTGCTCGGGTAGAATGTTCCGGAGAGGCCCAGCCTCCGAAACGGATTGCTCTATCCACTCCGTTTCGGAGCTTGTGGCGCGACCCGGACAGGCAGGCGAATCATTGCCTGTCCGCTCCGGATCAGTCCATGACTGATCCGTCGGATTCGGCTGCAAATACCGCAGCTTCGCGTGCATCGCCGAGAAGTTCTCGCGTTGCGCTGGCAAGCAGCCCCGGCCCAAGCGCCAGCCCGATCGCGAAGATCAGCGTGCCGACGACGCCAAGCAGGATCTTGTTAACGAGCGGCGTGGCCATCTGCTGCGCGGCAAAGGCTTCGGCAGCGATGCGCGTTTGCTCCCGATCGCCGCCGGCGGCGATGAGCGCGGCGAAATAGTCGCCCATGGCGAAGTATATCACCACACCGATTGCCACCGCGAAGACCAGGGTAATCAGGAAATAGCAGGCGAACAGCATCCAGAAGCGGCCGCGAGTAAGGTCCCAGGCGGCGTCGACGGTGATCCGCCGGCGATGAAAGGTCAGCGGAAATATCAGCGACAGCCGCACTTCGGCCCAGACCAGCGCGCAGAGAAAGGCCGCGAACAGCAGCAGCGGAACGATCGCCGCGGCCGGGCTCTGCCCGAGTACGACGCTGAGCACCATCATGATGAGCAGCACCAGCAGCTCGCCGATGAACAGCACGATAAAGGCTGCGATACAGACCAGGATGACGAGACCGAGCATGCGGAACTCGTCCATGCCCAGTCGCATGAAGGCGAAGCCGCCCTCCTCGGGCCGCAGCATCGCCCGGAACACCGCATTCATCAGCACCACGGCGAGGAACATCAGGCACAGATTGAGCAGCAGGACGAGGCTGAACATCGGCCCCGCCCAGACATCGACGGCAGCGGAGGGATCGATGGCAGCCGGCATCACCATGCCGGCCGTCACCAATCCCATCGCCAGCGAAATCGCAAAGGCACCGAGGCAATAGGTCACGGCCCAGATCGCCACCGATCCCGGCCGTTCGCGCAGCAGCCCGAACGCACCACCCAGGATCGATCCCACGCTCGCCATCGCCCAATTCCCCCGTTCGCGTGTCCCGCGCCGGCGTCAGTCGAGGCTCTTGACGATCTCCTCGACCATCTTCTTCGCATCGGCCAGCAGCATCATCGTGTTGTCGCGGTAGAACAGCTCATTGTCCACACCGGCATAGCCGACGCCGCCCATCGAGCGCTTGATGAACAGCACCGTCTTGGCCTTTTCGACGTCGAGCACCGGCATGCCGTAGATCGGCGAGGACTTGTCGGTCTTGGCCGCCGGGTTGGTCACGTCGTTGGCGCCGATCACGAAGGCGACGTCGGTCTGCGCGAACTCGCTGTTGATGTCCTCCAGCTCGAACACTTCGTCATAGGGCACGTTCGCTTCGGCGAGCAGCACGTTCATATGGCCCGGCATGCGCCCCGCGACCGGATGGATCGCGTACTTCACGCGGACGCCGTGCTCCTTGAGCTTGTCCGCCATCTCGCGCAGTGCGTGCTGCGCCTGGGCGACCGCCATGCCGTACCCCGGCACGATGATGACCTGTTCGGCCTGGCTCATCAGGAAGGCCGCGTCCTCGGCCGAGCCGCGCTTCCACGGCCGGTCGATCGCCGCACCGCCGCCGCTGGTATCGGCGACCGCGCCGAAGCCGCCAGCGATCACGCTGATGAAGCTGCGGTTCATTGCGCGGCACATGATGTAGCTCAGGATCGCACCCGACGAACCGACCAGCGCGCCGGTGATGATCATCGCCGAATTGTGCAGCGTGAAGCCCATCGCCGCCGCCGCCCAGCCGGAATAGCTGTTGAGCATCGACACCACGACCGGCATGTCCGCGCCGCCGATCGGCACGATCAGCAGGAAGCCGATCACGAAGCTGAGCGCGGTCACGGTCCAGAACACCCAGGGGCTCTGATCGGTGACGAAATAGCCGATCAGGCCAAGGATGCCGGCCAGCACCGCCAGATTGATGACATGGCGCCCCGGCAGCAGGATCGGCTTGCCCGACATGTTGCCGTTGAGCTTGAGGAAGGCGATCACCGAGCCCGAGAAGGTGATCGCACCGATCGCCACGCCCAGCCCCATCTCGATCCGGCTGACGCTGAGGATCTGACCGTCATCGCCCAGAATGCCGAAGGCCGCCGGATTGAGGAACGCCGCCGCCGCGACCAGCACTGCCGCCATGCCGACCAGCGAGTGGAAGGCGGCAACGAGCTGCGGCATCGCGGTCATCGCGATCCGCCGCGCGGTGACGAAGCCGATCACGCCGCCGACGGCGATCGCCACGGCTAGCTCGATCGGGCTCGCGATCTTGTGCGTGACCAAGGTGGTGACCACGGCGATGCCCATGCCGAGCATGCCGAGCCGGTTGCCCCGCCGGCTGCTCGCCGGGCTGGAAAGCCCACGCAGCGCGAGGATGAAACAGACGCCCGCCACCAGATAGGCAAAGGCGACCCAGGGATTGATTGCTGCCCCCTCGTGCATCGGCTCAGCCCTTCTTCTTGTACATGGCGAGCATGCGCTCGGTGACGGCGAAGCCGCCGAAAATGTTCACCGATGCCAGCGCCACGGCGACGAGGCCGAGCCACTTGGCAAGCTCCGAACCGGTTGCGGCCGACGCGATCAGCGCGCCGACGATGATCACCGAGGAGATCGCGTTGGTCACCGCCATCAGCGGTGTGTGCAGGGCCGGCGTGACCGACCAGACCACGTAATAGCCGACGAAACAGGCCAGTACGAAGATCGACAGGATCGAGATGAAGTCCATGTCTTGAGCCTTCCAAACTTCACGAGACTTCCGCACGCAACAACCGGAGCGCGGAAGCCGTGTTCGTCGTCCCCGCGCCGAAGCTAACCCGTCGGCGCCACGCGGGACGGAGTTATCAACCTGCGGCGAGCAGCCGCTCGTTCACGACCTTGCCGCCCAGGGTCAGGCGGATGGCATTTCCGATTTCCTCGTCGAGGATCGGTTTGCCCTGCTCCTTGTCCCAGAAGGCGGAGAGGAAGTTGAACAGATTGCGGGCGAACAGCGCCGAGCTGTCGGCGGCGAGACGCGAGGGCACATTCTTGTGCCCGACGATCTTCACGCCGTGGATCGTCACGATCTCGCCGGCAACAGCACCTTCGACATTGCCACCCGCCTCGACCGCAAGGTCGACGATCACGCTGCCGGGCTTCATCGTCGCGATCTGCGCATCGCTGATCAGACGCGGCGCGGGCCGGCCCGGGATCAGCGCGGTGGTGATGACGATGTCCTGCTTGGCGATGTGCGAGGAAACGAGTTCGGCCTGCGCGGCCTTGTACTCGTCGCTCATCTCGGTGGCATAGCCGCCGGTGCCTTCGCCCTCGATGCCCTTCACCGCTTCGACGAAGATCGGCTTGGCGCCGAGCGACAGGATCTGCTCCTTGGTCGCCGCGCGCACGTCGGTCGCCGATACCTGTGCGCCGAGGCGCCGGGCGGTCGCGATTGCCTGCAGGCCGGCGACGCCGACGCCCATCACGAAGACCTTTGCGGCGGAGACGGTGCCCGCCGCCGTCATCATCATCGGGAAGGCGCGGCCATATTCGGCAGCCGCATCAAGCACCGCCTTGTAGCCCGACAGGTTCGACTGCGAGGAAAGGATGTCCATCGACTGCGCACGGGTGATGCGCGGCATGAACTCCATCGCCAGCGCCTCGAATCCGCCGCTCGCATAGGCATCGACTCGGGTGCGCTCCCCGAACGGATTGAGCCCCGCGACGATCCACGCACCGGGCTTCGCGCCGGCAAGGCTGGCCGGATCCGGCCCCTGCACGCCGAGCACGATATCGGCATCCTTGAGCGTCGCCGCACGATCACCCAGGCTCGCGCCGGCATCAGCATAGGCCTGGTCCGCGATCGAGGCGTCGATACCCGCACCGTTCTCGACTGCCAGCTGGGCGCCGAGTCCGATGAACTTCTTCACCGTTTCCGGAGTCGCCGAAACGCGCCGCTCGCCGGCGGCGGTTTCCTTCAGAACTGCGATCTTCACTTGGCGGAGATCAGAAAGACGACAAGTGCAGCGACCAGGGCAGCGGCAACCGTGCCCCAGGTCATCATTGCCTTGAAACCAGTCCACGTCTGCTCATGTGCCTTGAGCTGCGCGGCATTGTCACCGGTGTCAGCCATTCGTCTCTCCCCTGAAACTTTATGCAGATACCTTAGCCTCGCCCGTCCCCGGCCTCAACCCCGCCCCAGCTTCAGCAAGCTTAAGCCCGCCTTTACCCATCTGCCTTATCAAGGGCGACCTGAAACGGGACAGTAGGGACATGGAAGAGCGATGACGCGCAACGGCCAGCGCCTCCTGATGCTGATCGACGATGAGCCGGCCCAGCGCCGCCTCGTCGCAGCAATTGCCGCGCGCCGCGGCTGGAAGACGATCTTCGCGAGCGAGGCCGAAACCGGCATCGCGACGCTCGGCACGCCCGACGGCATGGCGCTCGATGCGATCATCCTCGATCATGCATCGCCCGATGCCGACGCAGCCGCGCTGATCGCCGAACTGCGCGAGCGCCGGCCGCAGCTGCCGATCCTGATGCTCACCGCCAACGGCTCGGTCGCCAACGCCGTCAACGCGATGCGCGCCGGCGCGACCGATTTCCTGGTCAAGCCGCTCGCCGCCGAGCGCCTGCTCGCCGCGCTCGAGGCCGCCGTGGGCGGCAAGACCGCGGGCGAACTGCGCCCGCTCACCGAGAAGCTTTCCGCGCCGCTCGCCTTTGACGAGATCGTCGGCAGCGCGCCGCAGTTCCGCGCGGCGCTGGCCATCGCCGCCAAGGCCGCCCGCGCCCGCGTCCCCGTGCTGATCGAGGGCGAGAGCGGCGTCGGCAAGGAAGTGGTGGCCGAGGCGATCCACGCCGCCTCCCCGCGCAACAAGAAGGAAATGGTCTCGATCAACTGCGGGGCGATCCCTGCCAATCTGGTCGAGAGCGAGCTGTTCGGCCACGAAAAGGGCGCCTTCACCGGCGCTTTCGAGCGCAAGATCGGCCGATTCGCCGATGCCGATGGCGGCACCATCTTCCTCGACGAGATCGGCGAGATGCCGCTCGACGCGCAGGTCAAGCTGCTGCGCGTGCTCCAGTCCGGCGAGATCCAGCCGCTCGGCGCGCGCCATGCCCGCGAAGTCGATGTTCGCGTCATTGCCGCGACCAACAAGACGCTCCAGGCCGAAGTCGAGGCCGGGCGCTTCCGCGAGGATCTCTATTACCGCCTCAACGTCGTCCAGGTGACGATCCCGCCGCTGCGCGAGCGCACTGGCGACATCCCTGCGCTTGCCCGCCACCTGCTTGCGCGCATCGCCGAGCAGCCGGGCCTGCGCGAGCTGGGCATCACCGACGATGCGCTGGCGCTGCTCGGCTCGTACGATTGGCCGGGCAATGTCCGCCAGCTCCAGAACGCGCTGTTCCGCGCCTCGGTGCTTTGCGACAATGACGGCCTCACCCGCGCCGACTTCCCGCAGATCGCCCAGCTCGCCGCCGGCCGCCCGATGGGCAATGGCCAGCCGGCGCCGGGCGCAAACAATGCCGGGGTCACGCTGTTCCGCCCCGACGGCAATCTCCGCGCGCTCGACGAGATCGAAGCCGATGTGATCCGCCTTGCGATCGGCCATTATCGCGGACGGATGACCGAAGTGGCCCGCCGCCTCGGCATCGGCCGCTCGACGCTCTATCGCAAGCTCGGCGAGCTCGGGATCGACCAGAGCGCCGCCTGAGCCGCGCTCACAGCAGCAGCCAGTTCCACAACAGGCGGCCGGGCAGGAAGGCGAACAGCCCCGGCAGCAGCAACCCGGCGCCGTAGAGCGTCCACATCAACCGCTTGTGCAGCGCGATCCTGCCCATCCGCGCAGCACGGATCGCGCGGAACAGGGCGAGGAACACCAGCGGCACGAACAGGTGAATCGGGCTGAAATGGCCGTGATTGATCGTCCGGATGAAGATCGCCGATCCTGCCGCGACCAGCATCAGCACTGCCCAGATGCGCCCCAGCAGCTTGTGCGTGGCATCTCCCTTGCGGGACAGCAGCACCCATAGCCCGAGCGGGATCGCCGGCAGCACGCTCGACAGATGGATCAGCACCGCGACCTGCTTGGCTTCATAGGTCGACGGCGTCACCCCGATCAGCACCCGCGCCACCGCGACCATCGTCGCCCCGGCCAGCACCGTGGCAACCGCGAGCATCGCCCCCTTGGCGAACCGCGACAGATCCTTCGTACCGCCCATTACTTCTTCCCGAACAACTGCATGACTGGCCATTGCTTGCCTCCCAACGCTATTGGCAGGACCAGCATGGCCGGTGGCATCAGGCGGACAATCGCGTCTGCGCCGGCGGGCCGATTGCTGCGTGGGCGGGCAAGGACGCGCCGGGCGCTGCCATTTGGCGAAGCGCGAACGGGACGGGGGGACGAACGAGTTTGAGCAGTGCGCGGCGAATCCTGATCGACTGCACGATCATCCTTGGCGTCGGGCTGGTGCTGGCGCTGGTCGGCCCGTTCGGCAGCTTCGGCGCGCCGTTCGCGCTGCGGCTGCTCTACTGGCTGGCGCTGAGCTATGCTGGCTATTTCCTCTATTTCCCGGCGATGCGGACGGCGAGCCACTTCGCGCCCCGGCTCGACCTGCCCGAATGGTCGCTATGGGCGGCAGCCTCTGTGCTGGTCAGCGTGCCGATGAGCGTCGTCGTGTGGGCCGCCAACCTGATCTGGTACCCGGAGCGCCGCCTGACCCTCGAGCAGTGGATCGCCCATTATTTCAACGTGGCAGTGATGGGCGGGCTGGTCTGTGCGCTGTTCTGGTTCACTCGCCAGCGGCGGCTAGCCAGGGCCGCACTAGCGCCCCAACCGGAAACCTCCGCCGGCGAGCCCGGCCTGCCCCGGCTGGTCGAGCGCCTGCCCCCGCACCTGCGCGCCGCACCAATCGCGCTGGAGATGGAAGACCATTATGTCCGCGTCCACACACAACATGGCTCGACCCTGTTGCTGATGCGGATGCGCGACGCCGTGGCCGAGCTGGACGGCATGCCCGGCGCGCTCGTCCATCGCAGCTGGTGGGTCGCCCGCGAGGCCGTCACCGGCACCCGGCGCGAAGGGCGTAATGTCCGGCTGCTGCTGGCCGGCGGGATCGAGGCGCCGGTTGCGCGCGCCCAGGCCCCCGGGCTGGAAGCCGAGGGCTGGCTTTAGCGCACCGCAACCAGCTTCGCCTTGGAGAGATGCCAGTTCACATCGGCAGGATTGGCGCTGACCCCGGCCACCACGCGGTGCAGCGTGTAGCTGCCGCGGAAATGCTGGCGCTTGCCGTTCTTGAGCGTGGCATAGACATCGACCGGCACGGTGATCCAGCGCTGGCTCATCCCCGCATCGGCATTGACCGGATTACGCGTCTCGACCCGGCTGTGCGCGGTCGCGGCAAAGCCCTGACGGAAAGCAGCGAAGCTCTTGCCACTCGCCTGGCCACCGCGATCCCACAGGCCATAGGCCGTGCGGAAATCACCGCGTTCGATCGCGGCATAATAGGCCTGGACCGTATCGCGGGCATCCTGCGCGCCGGGTTCCTGCGCCGGCGCAACAACCGGGGCAGCTAGCAGGGCAAGGGTCAAAGCGAACGACATCGATATTCTCCTCGAACATGATCCGATCGGATCCTGCTCTATCTTTTGTTTTCCGCATTTTCCGAGTCGTCAGATGATTTCATCTGACCAGAAAATGCTCCTAGCGGGCGATCAGCGCCGAATCGCGCAGGCCACGCCACACCCTCAACGCCTGAACCGTCTCGAATACATCATGAACACGGATGAGTTGCGCCCCGGCATCGGCACCCTTGAGCGCAAGCGCCAGGCTGCCGCCGAGTCGCCGGTCGGCCGGCGCCTCGTTCGACAGCGCGCCGATCATCCGCTTGCGGCTGGCCCCAAGCAGCAGCCCGCAACCGATCCCGTGGAACAGCGCGAGGCCGTTCATCAGCACCAGATTGTCCTGCAGCGACTTGCCGAAGCCGATACCCGGATCGACCAGGATCTTCGCGCGATCGACCCCGGCGGCGACTACCGCCTCGACCCGCTTTTCCAGCCAGTCATAAACGTCGAGCAGCACGTCCCGATAGCCATCGCCGCCATGCGGGCCCTTTTCCGGCTCGGGCGAATGCATCAGCACCACCGGACAACCGGCCTGCACGACCACGTCCAGCGCCTGGGGATCATAGAGCAGCGCCCCGACATCGTTGACGATATGCGCGCCGGCCTGGAGCGCCGCCGCCATCACCGCGGCGCGGCGGGTATCCACCGAGATCGCGGCACCGCTCGCGGCAAGCTTGCGGATCACCGGCACGACCCGCTCGATCTCCTCGCCTTCCCAGACTTCGGCCGCACCCGGCCGGGTCGATTCGCCACCGATATCGAGGATCGCCGCCCCTGCCGCCGCCATATCGACGCCCGCGCTGGCCGCCGCATCGACATCCTCGCTGAGCGCACGCGAATCGGAGAAGCTGTCCGGCGTGCGATTGAGGATCGCCATAACCTGGGGCTGATCGAGCCGGACGACGCGCTCGCCGAGCCTGAGCGGCGCACGCGGCGCCGTGATGCGCTGAAGGATCGCGGCGATACGGGGATCGTCGGGCAGATCGGCAACCGCAATCGTACGCTGGAACACCCGCTCGCCGTTCTCGCGCGCGATCAGCTCAAAGGCCGAGCACCAGCTCAGGCCGCCGGCGAGGCGGACGACTTCGCCGTCCCGGTCCACCGGCGAATCGGCGAGCTGGACCGGGCGGAGATAGAGCCGCGCGGCTGCGGGGAGATCGAAGGTCATGCGGCGCGGAAGTTTATGAAGTTGATGCTACGGGGGACGGGTTTTCCGGCCCCGTGCGACACCGCCCTGCGCGGCTGGAAGGTCAGGTCTGCGAAGCGGTTTGCCATGACGCAACCGATCTCAGACGAAATCCTACATTGGAAGCGGAAAGTGCATCGATGCGCATGCCGCCAGGCCTGCCTGTTCCCCGGCCTTCGCCGGGGAACAGCGCAATTACCGTCCCGCGCCTTCGCAAGCGTGGCTTACGGCTGCGTCGCCAGCAGATAGTTCTGGCGCAGCGCGTCGATCGGGCGGAGGCCGTCGGCGGCTTCATAGTTCCAGAAGGTCCAGCCATTGCACGACGGGGCATTCTGGAGCGTCGCGCCAAGCTTGTGGATCGAGCCGGCCTGGCCATCGTCGCAGCGCAGCGAGCCGTCCGCGCCGACCACGGCCTTCCAGCGGCGCTTGCCGTCGGTCAGCACCATGCCGGGCTTGAGATAGCCATTCTCGACCAACTGGCCGAAGGCGACGCGCGGCTGGCTTTTGGGCGCCTGCATCGTCTTCAACGCCGATTCGTCGAGCGGCAGCGCCGCTGCGATGCGCTCGTTCGCTGCCTCGACATAGTCGGTCTCGCGCTCGATGCCGATCCAGCGGCGGCCAAGCCGCTTGGCGACGGCGCCGGTGGTGCCGGTACCGAAGAAGGGATCGAGCACGACATCGCCCGGCTTGGTGCAGGCGAGCATGATTCGATAGAGCAAAGCCTCGGGCTTCTGGGTCGGGTGGACCTTGGTGCCGCCCTTCTTCAAACGCTCCTGGCCGCCGCAGATCGGGAATTCCCAATCCGAGCGCATCTGGATCTCGTCATTGAGCGTCTTCATCGAGCGATAGTTGAAGGTGTACTTCGCCTTCTCGCCCGTGCTCGCCCAGATCAGCGTCTCATGCGCGTTGGTGAACCGGGTGCCCTTGAAATTGGGCATCGGGTTGGCCTTGCGCCAGATGATGTCGTTGAGGATCCAGAAGCCGAGGTCCTGGATCGCCGAGCCGACCTTGAAGATGTTGTGATAGCTGCCGATCACCCAGATCGTGCCGTCGTCCTTCAGGATGCGACGCGCCTCGGCCAACCATTCGCGGGTGAACGCGTCATAGGCAGCCAGACTGTCGAACTTGTCCCATGCATCGGTGACCGCGTCGACGGCGCTGCCGTCCGGACGATTGAGGTCGCCACCAAGCTGCAGATTATAGGGCGGATCGGCAAAGATGCAGTCGATCGACTTTGCGGGCAAAGCGCGCATCGCCTCGATGCAGTCCTGCTGCAGGATCGTATCGTAGGGCAATACATCGACCCATGAACGCGCCGTTGCCGGCTTGAGTCTGCCCTTTTCGAGAACCCCCATTAACCTCTTTCCCCTTGTTGGAGAGGCGGTTTCTGTCGTGAGACGGCCCTACGTCAAGCACAGATTAGTTAACGAAAAAGCCTGCGATTCCGTTGACTTGTGGAACGTGGCGCGAACTTATCCACATGCTGAGCTGCAAAGTTATCCACAGGCACAAGATATGGGGTGTGACGAAAAAGACTCATTCGTGACGGCGCGAACCGAAACGGTGCCAGAACGGCGCGCCGTCCCTATCGAAGTGCCATCGCTCCGAATCATCGACCGGATGAATCGCGCCCGCGCGCCAGCCTGGCAGCAAGCTCCCCCGCGCACCGCATTTTGCCCCGTGACATGTAGGAAATGCAAGAACATATCATGAACGTTGAGTGATTCGGATGGGAGGCGCCCCCGCTGGATCGCCCGGCATGTGGTTCATTGTTCCATGGAGTATCCCATGACCGTACACACTTACGGCACCATCGATTTCAACCAGCCGAACACCGGCTCCCCGTTCCCGACGCTGAACGGAGACCTTGCGGTACTCGCCCGGCTGGCGGCGGCATTCGCCCCGCACGAGACTGCGCCGCCCTCGATGGCCGTCACGCTTGATGCCGGCGCACTCCATGTGGCTGGTGCACTGGTAGAAGTCGCCCGGCAGACCAGCCCGGCGATCGCACCGCCCTCCGCCAGCCCGCGCATCGACCGAGTGACGATCAGCCCGAACACCGGCCTGCTGACGGTGACGGTCGGTACGGAAGCAGCCAATCCGGTTGCACCCGCGATTCCCGCAGGCCAGCTACCGGTGGCGCAGCTGCGGCTTGATGTCGGCGTCACGGCAATCACCAATGCCCGGATCAGGGACGAGCGCGTCGCTCCGGCGGGTATGAGCGGCGGCGGAAGCGGCACTGCCGGTGGCCTGATCGGTATCCAGACCTTCACCAGTAGCGGGACCTATACGCCGAGCACCGGCACCGCCTCGGTAGTAGTCGAGCTGATTGGCGGCGGCGGCGCGGGTGGCGGCAGTGCGGCGACGTCGGGCAGCCAAGGCGCGGCCGCGGGCGGCGGCAGCGCCGGAGCCTATGCCCGGGCCCGTTTCACCACCGGTTTCGCAGGTGCGGCGGTCACCGTGGGCGCGGGCGGCGCCGCCACCTCGGCGGCTTCGCCGCGCGGCAATGCCGGCAGCGCCTCGAGTTTCGGTTCGCTGGTCACCGCGCCGGGCGGTCTGGGCGGATATGTCGGCTTTGCGGCATCACCGGGGACGGTCATCGGCGGATCGGAGCCCGGCCCGGTCGCCACTGGCGGCAATTTGTTCAACACGACCGGCAATGGCGGTGATCCGGCCTTCGTGATCGGCACCGGCGCGGTGGTTGGCGGCAATGGCGGCAATTCGGCCTTTGGTGGCGGCGGCATCGCCGGCGGCAATGGCCCGGGTGGCAGCGGCGGAGCACCAGGTGCCGGCGGGGGTGGCGCAAGCGCGATCTTCAACACGGCCGGCCGCAATGGCGGCGCGGGCGCCAATGGCCTGGTGATCGTCTACGAATATTCGGCCTGAGCCGGGACAGGGAACGGCCGGGGTTCGCCCCGGCCGTTTCGCTATTCGGCAGCGGTGCCGAAGTCGAAATGGGCCTGCGCCACGGGTGCGAAGCTCCGCCGGTGATGCACCGTGGGGCCAAGTGTGCGCAGCGCTTCCTGGTGGACCTTGGCGCCGTAACCCTTGTTGCTCGCCCAGCCATAGCCGGGGTGAAGCGCGTCGAGCTCGATCATCATCGTGTCGCGCCGGTGCTTGGCGACGATCGAGGCGGCCGCGATCGACAGGCACAGCGCGTCACCGCCGACAACGGCGTGGCTCTGATGGCCCCAGTCCGGGCAGCGATTGCCATCGACCAGCACGAAGGCCGGGGCCGGTCCGAGCGCCTCGACTGCGCGGGTCATCGCCAGCATCGTCGCCCAGAAGATGTTGAGCGTGTCGATCTCCTCGACCGTGGCGATGCCGATGCCGACCTGGGCACAGGCGAGAATTTCGGCGCAGAGCCGCTCGCGCTTGAGCGCCGTCAGCGCCTTGGAATCATCGACGCCCTCGGGAATGCACCTGGGATCGAGAATGACCGCAGCGGCGACCACCGGGCCGGCGAGCGGCCCGCGGCCGGCTTCGTCCACCCCGGCAACCAGGCCACCGTGCAGCTTTCCATATTTCTGTTCGAACTTGAGATCAGGCATCTTGCACGCGCCATGGCGGATAGCGGCGCATCTCGCCAGCCTGATAGAGCCGAACCGAATTGCCCGCCGGATCGCGCAGCCGGGCTTCGCGCCAGCCCCAATTCTCGTCCTTCGGCTCCTGCTCGAACTGCACGCCCTGTTGCTGGAGATAGGCGACGGTGACGTCGAGATCGCCGCATTCGAAATAGACGACCGGGGCGGTGTAGCCCGGATCGGTGGCGATGCTGAACGTAGCCCCACCCTCGGTCTCGAACCGGGCATAGCGGGGCGAGGCGCGGACGACCTGGCGCAGGCCGAGCAGCCGGTAGAAGCGCTCGCTCGCCGCAAGATCGGCGGCGGGCACCGTCACCTGATTGAGCATCGGCTCGAAGAAGCTCATGTTGAGATCGAGCCGCACCGCCTGCTGCCCCATCGGGCCATGGCCGCGGCCCAGCCCCGGCGCTTCCAGCATCGCGATGCGGACGAAGCGGCGGGCACGGCGGATCGCCTCGGGCAGGTCCCATTCGACTGCGAGCCCGCACGCGATCGCTGACGACAACGTACAGCCGGTGCCATGGGTATTGTCACTTTCGATGCGCGGGCTGCTCCACTCGATCTCGGGCGGATCCTCGGGATCGGCCGAATAGAGCCGGTCGGTGACCACCGGCCCCTCGACATGCCCGCCCTTGACCAGCACCGCGCAGCGATGCGCCGCGACCAGCGCGCGGGCATCGCCGCCCAGCGCCGCCAGCTCGGGAATATTGGGGGTGACGACGGTGGCGCGGTCCATCAGCCGCTCGAACGCGGCGACCGTGGTGTCATCGGCCAGAGTGGCACCGCTCGAAGCGATCATCACTGGATCGAACACCACCGGGATACCCGGCAGCTCGGCGAGCTTCCCGGCCACCGCCAGCGCAGTGCGAGCCGAGCCGATCATACCAATCTTGATCGCGTCGACGCCGATATCGGTCACACATGCATCGATCTGCGCCAGCACCATCTCGACCGGCACCGGATGCACGCCGGTAACCCCCAGCGTGTTCTGCGCGGTGATCGCAGTGATCGCAGTCATCGCATGGCCACCGAGCATGGTGACGGTCTTGATGTCTGCCTGGATTCCGGCGCCGCCGCCGGAATCCGAGCCGGCGATGATCAGGATACGGGGTGTCATAGCCTTCAGCCCTTGAACCGGCGCGCCGTGCTCGCCGGATTGCCCGACAATGCTTTACCCACCCGCGCGGGCCGGTCCAGCAATTCTCCCCCGCAATTGGGGCAACGCTCGTCGAGCGCATCGGCGCAATCCGCGCAATAGGTGCATTCGAACGAGCAGATGAACGCGCCGCCTTCATCGGCCGGCAGGTCGGCGCCGCAGCGTTCGCAATCGGGGCGCATCTCAAGCATCTCGCAACTTCCTCAATCTGTGCCGATCCGGTGCGTTCACCATGATCGGGATTGCATAGCGAACCCCTCCCGATGTTCAACGAGCCGGGGCGCGAAAAACCGAACAGCCGCGAATCAAATCCTGAAACTGCATCGACTTGCGGGCGATCCGTGCCGCGGGGGCGTGGACGCTTGCCGACCAAGGGGAATGCATATGGTGACGACTCCAGCATCCGACCGCATCCGCGTCGGCGGTGGCCAGCAGGGACAGATCGTCCTTGCCGAGACGCCGATCGTACCACCCGATCTCAGCCAGCCGCTGATCAACGAGCCGGCACAGACCAATCCGCCGGCAGTGGACCAGCTCGCCGAAGTCGGGCCGCTCTATTACCTGATCGGGACCTGGACCAACAAGGATCTCACCCCCGGCAAGGGCGGCCCGGAAAACCCCTATTCGTACAATCTGATGCCACTGCCCCAGAATGATCCCGGCGCCGCCAGCGGCACGCTCGGCTTCATCCTCAAGAACATGACCTATTATGAGGAGATCACCTTCTCCCCGATCCACGGCACCGCGGCGAACCGCGGCGGAGCGGGAACGCAGGTCTCGAATGCCCTGCTCTACGAGCAGCGCGTCTATGTCGCGGATGGCCCGGCCAAGGATACGATCGTCCATTTCGAGAATGGCATCTGGGGCTATCTGAGCCCGTCGGCACAGCTCGTCGGCCCCTATGGCGACGATGACGGCGATGCGATCGGCACCGAGACCTTCGGCACGGCCCCGTCGCCCGAGCCCAACAACATCTTCAAGCAGATCTCGGTGCCACACGGCAATTCGGTGCTGGCGGCCGGCAACGCACCGTTCACGACCGAACCGCTGTTGCAGATCGACGGCCCGCCGCTCGAGATCGTCACGCCCAAGCTGCAAGGCGGCGCCCCGGCCATTCCGCCGGCGGTGGTGCTGCCGCAGGACGTGCCGGGCAACGCCATCCCGGCGCCCATCGCGACCGAGATCCAGGATTTCTACGCCACCCAATCGGTCGAGAATCCGGTGCCCGCCTATGCCCAGAACCCGAACCAGGCGCTGGTCGACGCGCTCGCCCAGAGCAAGGTCACCCAGTTCCTCCAGCTCGACGTCGACACCAAGATCGGCGGCGGCGCGACGGCCAATATCAACTTCGAGCAGGACCATGCCGAAGTCGCGCAGTACAAGGCGACCTATTGGATCGAGGATGACGGCTCGGGCAATTTCGCCCAGCTGCAATATTCGCAGACGATCATGCTGACGATCCCGGTGACCTTTCCCGGCGCCCCCGGCCCGGTGCCGATCACCTTCCCGCATGTGACCGTAAACACGCTGCGCAAGGCCAGCTGACCCGGCCGGCAAGCAGGAGCGCGCCTCCCGCCGAAGCGGGAGGCGCGTTCAGGCCGCCACCTCCGCCACCACCGCGCAGATGCGATCGACCACCGCTTCCACCTGCGCCTTGTCGTCGCCCTCGGCCATCACCCGGATCACCGGCTCGGTGCCCGAGGCGCGAATGACCAGGCGGCCCTTGCCGTCCAGCTCCTGCTCGGCCCCGGCGATCACGTCCTTCACGCGCGGATCCTCCAGCGGCTTGCCGCCCTTGAAGCGGACATTCTTGAGGAGTTGGGGCAGCGGGTCGAAGCGGTGGAGCACTTCGCTCGCCGGCGCGCCGGCCCGGACGACTTCGGCCAGCACCTGGAGCGCTGCGACCAGCCCATCGCCCGTCGTGGCATAGTCCGAAAGGATGATGTGGCCCGACTGCTCGCCGCCGACATTATAGCCCGAGGACCGCATCTTCTCGAGCACATAGCGATCGCCCACCGACGTGCGGATCAGGCCAAGGCCCTGCGCCGACAAATGCCGCTCCAGCCCGAGGTTCGACATCACGGTGGCGACCAGCCCGCCGCCCGCCAGCCGGCCCTGGCGCGCCCAGCCGCCGGCGATCGTCGCCATCAGCTGGTCGCCATCGACCACCTTGCCCTGCTCATCGACCACGATCAGCCGGTCCGCATCGCCGTCCAGCGCGATGCCGATATGGGCTCCGCTCGCGACCACCGTCTCGCACAGCGTATCGGGCGCAGTCGAGCCGACGCCGTCATTGATGTTCTTGCCGTTCGGAGTGACGCCGATCGCGATTACTTCGGCACCGAGTTCCCACAGCGCCGAAGGCGCGACCTGATAGGCCGCGCCATTGGCGCAATCGACGACGATCTTGAGCCCGTCGAGCGTCAGCTCCTCGGGGAAGGTCGACTTCGCGAAATGGATATAGCGGCCGCGGGCATCCTCGACGCGACGGGCACGGCCGATATCGGCAGAGGCCGCCAGCGGCACCTCGCCATCGATCAGCGCCTCGATCGCCAGCTCGTCCGCATCGGAAAGCTTGAAGCCGTCGGGCCCGAACAGCTTGATGCCGTTATCGGCATAGGGATTGTGGCTTGCCGAGATCATCACGCCCATGTCGGCGCGCATCGAATGGGTGAGCATCGCCACCGCCGGCGTCGGCAGCGGCCCGAGCAGCACCACATCCATGCCCACCGAAGTGAAGCCCGCAACCAGCGCGTTCTCGAGCATATAGCCCGAGAGCCGCGTGTCCTTGCCGATCACCACCCGGTGGCGATGATCGCCGCGCCGGAAGTGGGCGCCGGCCGCCATGCCGACCTTCATCGCCATCGCCGCGGTCATCGGCGACAGGTTGGTCGCGCCCCGAATTCCATCCGTCCCGAAATATTTTCTTGCCATGTGCCGTTTTCTCGCGACCTTGCGGGCCAATCTCCGCCACCCGATTAGCGCGGAAACTCCAAAAGGGCGAGCATGTCGCAACCAACTCGTATTCTATTGTCGCTGATTGCCGGACTGGTCGTGGGCGCGCTGCTCGCCGCGTACGCGCCAGCCGGAGCGACGATCGCGGCCGAATGGGCCCAGCCGATCGGCCAGGCCTGGCTCAACGGCCTGCAGATGACGATCGTGCCGCTGGTCGTGGCGCTGCTGATCACCGGCGTCGCCGCCACCGCCGAAGCCGCCCAGGCCGGCCGGCTCGCCGCCCGCGCGATCGCGCTCTATGTCGTGGTGCTGGCATTGTCGGCCACCGCCGCCGCGATCCTGACGCCGCTGTTCCTCCACTTCGCCCCGCTGCCGCAGGAATCGGCGACCGCGCTGCGCGGTGCGCTGGCCGGCGCCGAGAAGATCGGCCCGGTGCCGCCGATCGGCGACTTCCTGGCAGCGATCATCCCGGCCAACATCGTCAAGGCCGCCGCCGAAAACGCTTTCCTCTCGCTCATCATCTTCTCGCTGATCTTCGCCTTCGCGATGACCCGGGTGGGCGGCGAAGCCCAGAAGCTGCTCACCGACTTCTTCAAGGCCCTGCGCGACGTGATGCTGGTGGTGATCGACTGGGTGCTGTGGGTAGGCCCGGTCGGCGTGTTCGCGTTGGCGCTGGTCGTCGGCGCCAAGGCGGGCACCGGCGCGTTCGGCGCGCTGATCCATTACATCCTGATCGTCGCCGGCGTCGGCCTGTCGGTGACGATCTTCGCCTATCCGGTCGCGGTGTTCGGCGGGCGGGTGCGCCTGGGCGCCTACACCCGCGCGGCTTTGCCCAGCCAGGCGGTAGCGCTCAGCACCCAGAGCTCGCTGGCGACGCTGCCGGTGATGATCGAGGGCTCGGGCAAGCTCGGCGTGCCGGTGGCGGTATCGGGCGTGACGCTGCCGCTCGCCGTGGCGATCTTCCGCGCGACCGGGCCGGCGATGAACTTCGCAGTGGCCATCTATGTCGCCGAATGGTTCGGCGTGCCCTTGAGCCCCGCCACGCTGGCGGTCGGCGTGGTCGTCGCCACCCTCACTTCGCTCGGTTCGGTCAGCCTGCCCGGCACCGTCAGCTATGTCAGCGCGATCGCACCCGTAGCGGCGACGATCGGCGCGCCGGTCAGCCCGCTCGGCCTGCTCGTCGCGGTCGAGACCATCCCCGACATCATGCGCACCGTCGGCAACGTCACCTGGGATATCGCGGCGACAAGCTGGCTGTCGCGCCGCGCCGGCAAGGTCCCGCTGGACGAGGCCGACGCGATCCTCGCCCACGACAGTTGAGCGGGCGCCAGGCGGGGGCATGGCTTGGCCTGCTCGTCGCCTCGGCGGCGGGCACGGCGATCCTCGAAGCGATCGGGCTTTCGGCCGGGCTGCTGCTCGGGCCGATGCTCGCCGCTATCGCCTTCTCCGCGCGCGGCGCGAAGCTGAGCCTGCCCAAACCGCTCTTCGTCTGCGCCCAGGCGGTGATCGGCTGCCTGATCGCCGGCACGCTCGACATCGGCACCTTCGCCCGGGTGGTGACGCAGTGGCCCCTGTTCCTCGGCGTCACCGCCGTGACGCTCGGCGCGAGCAGCCTGCTCGGCTATTTGCTCAGCCGCTGGCAGGTGCTGCCGGGCAGCACCGCGATCTGGGGATCGATGCCCGGCGCCGCCTCGGCAATGGTGGTGATGGCCGATGCGTTCGGCGCGGATGCGCGGCTGGTCGCGTTCATGACCTATACCCGCGTCGTCTCGGTCGCCGCCGTCGCCTCGATCCTCGCGGCAGCGCTCGGCGCGCATGCTGGCGGCGACTGGCTGGTGACGATGCTGGCACCGGCGCCGCTGACCCCTTCGCTGGCCACGCTGGCGGTGGCGGGGATTGGCGCGTTCGTCGGATTGAGACTGCGCATCCCGGCCGGCGCACTGCTGGTGCCGATGGCGGCGGGGATCACCCTGCACGCGCTCGGCATCCTGCGGATGACCCTGCCCGAGCCGGTGCTGGCAGTGAGCTATGCGCTGGTCGGCTGGCGGATCGGCCTGGCTTTCACCCGCGAGACGCTGGCGGTCGCCGGGCGGGCACTGCCGCGCGTGCTGCTCTCCACCTTCACGCTGATCGGCTTCTCCGCCGTGCTGTCCTTGCTACTGTCGAAGGCCACCGGGATCGATCCGGTGAGCGCCTATCTGGCAGTGAGCCCGGGCGGGCTCGATTCGGTGGCGATCATCGCGACTTCGGTGCCGGTCGACCAGCCCTTCGTAATGGCAATGCAGGCGCTGCGCTTCCTCGCAGTGCTGGCGCTGGGGCCGAGCCTGGCACGGTGGGCGGCGGGACGGTTCAGTAAAATTCCTCCCCGGAACGGGGAGGGGGACCAAGACGCGTAGCGGCTTGGTGGAGGGGGCCCGCCCTCCACCAGCGATAGAATTCGGGGAGAGTGGGCCCCCTCCACCACGCGACTTCGTCGCGCGGTCCCCCTCCCCGTTCCGGGGAGGAATTTACGTCACTTCATCAACACCAGCTCTTCCGACATGGTCGGGTGCAGCGCCACGGTCTGGTCGAAATCGTCCTTGGTCAGCCCGGCCTTCACCGCCACCGCCGCCGCCTGAAGGATCTCCGGTGCGTCCGGCCCGATCATGTGGAGGCCGACGACCCGGCCGGTCGTGCCGTCGCAGATCATCTTGTAGAGCGCGCGCTCGTTGCGATCGGCCAGCACGTTCTTCATCGCGCGGAAATCGCTCTGATAGACGGCGATCGAGCCGAGCTTGTTGCGCGCCTCGCTCTCGGTCATGCCGACGCCGGCCATCGGCGGGTGGCTGAACACCGCGCTCGGGATGCACGAATAGTCGACCCGGTGCGGCTTCTTGCCAAAGATCGTGTCGGCGAACGCCTGCCCCTCGCGGATCGCGACGGGGGTCAGCTGTACCCGGTTGGTGACATCGCCCACCGCATAGATCGAATCGACCGACGACATGTTGTCGGCATCGACCTGCACCGCGCCCTTGTCGTCGAGCTGGACACCGACGTCCTCGAGGCCGAGCCCCCTGGTGTTGGGCACGCGGCCGGTGGCGAAGATCACGCAATCGACTTCGATCGGCTCATGCTTGCTCAGCGTCACCTTGAGCGCGCCGTTCTCGAGCTTTTCGATCGACTTGAAATCGCAGTGGAAGCGGAAATCGATGCCCTTCATCAGCGAGATCTGGAGCAGCCGGTCGCGCATCGAATGGTCATAGCCGCGCAGGATCACGTCGGTGCGGTTGACCAGGGTCACATGGCTGCCGAACTCGTTGAAGATGCCGGCGAACTCGTTGGCGATATAGCCGCCGCCCGCGATCAGCACGCGCTTGGGCAGCTTGTCGAGGTGGAACACCTCGTTCGAGGTGATGCCGAGGTCGCTGCCCGGGAAATCGGGGACGTGCGGGTGCGCGCCGGTGGCAATCAGGATGTACTTGGCGGTGACCGTGCGGCCGCTCGCCAGCGTCACTTCATGCGGACCGGTGACGGTAGCGCGCTCGAGGAAGGTCTCGACATTATTGTTCTGCAGCGTCTGGGTGTAGAGGCCGTTGAGCCGGTCGACATCGGCGAGGACGTTGTCGCGCAGCACCGCCCAGTCGAAATCGCATTCGGGCACGTTCCAGCCGAAGCGGCGCGCGTCCTTCAAATCCTCGGCGAAATGCGCGCCATAGACGAGCAGCTTCTTGGGCACGCAGCCGCGGATCACGCAGGTGCCGCCGACGCGATATTCCTCGGCCACCGCGACTTTGGCGCCGTACGCGGCCGAGACGCGCGAGGCGCGGACGCCGCCCGAGCCTGCACCGATCACGAAGAGATCATAATCGTATTCGGCCACGCGCATTTCCTTCCCGCTCAATTCGAGGCCGGGAGATAGGGCGTGGGGGCGCCAATGCCAATGCGGCGCGGTTCGGCTCTATTGCACCGCCTGATGCGCGTAGCTGAGGATCCGCGCGACGCGCCAGCCGTCCGCCCCCTTCTTCCATAGCTGGACGAAATGCGCCTTGCCGACCAGCTTTTCCGGCCCGTCGCCCTTGCGCTCGTAGAAGACATGGTCGCCTTCCTCGATCGCGCCATAGCCCGGCACCGGATCGACCCGCAGCGTTTCGGGCAGCAGCGCGCGGCGGCTGCGCCAGGCATCGGGCGCCTTCTTCGCCTCGCACCCCTTTGCATAGAGCGCGACAAACGCCTCCCCGCTCGTGGCCACAACGCCGTCCTTGTCGTGGTACATCTCGAAATCGGGGGTCACCTGCGACGCGAGCCGCGCGGGATCGCAGCGCTCGAAGAAGGTCTCGAACAACGCCGCATCCGCTGTCTTCACTTCGGCAAGAAGCGCAGGATCGGGCGGGGACTGCGGCAAGGCAATGGCAAGCGCGACAGCAAGGAACATGCGGACCTCCGATGTGTATTACTTACACAATACACATCGACTCAGATCGGGCAATAGTCCGTCAGGCCGGCAGCAGCTCCGCGCGTTCGGTCTCGGCAATCCAGCCGCCGCCGAGCACGCGCTCGCCGGCATAGAGCACCGCGGCCTGGCCCGGGGCGACGCCATATTCGGGCGCCTCGAACACCACCCGGCCCTCCTCCAGCCGCGCCGGCACCGGCTTGGCGAGGCTGCGCACCTTGGCGGTCATCGGCCCGGCATAGGAACCGCCCAGCCAGTTGATCCCCTCGATCCGCGCCGCGCGCACCGCCAGCGCCCGCTTGGGGCCGACGATCACCTGCTTCGTCTCCGGATCGAGCCGCAGGACATAATAGGGCTCGGGCGCCCCGCCGATCTCGAGCCCGCGGCGCTGGCCGACGGTGAAGTGGATCAGCCCCTTGTGGCGACCGAGCACCTTGCCCGATTCGTCAACGATCTCGCCCTGCGTTTCCGCCTCCGGCCGCAGCTTCTTTACCAAGGTGGCATAGTCGCCGTCCGGCACGAAGCAGATGTCCTGGCTGTCGGGCTTGCCCGCCACCGCCAGGCCGAGCTGGGCTGCCAGCTCGCGTACCTGCGGCTTGGGCATGCCCCCCAGCGGGAAGCGCAGGAAATCGAGCTGCGCCGCGGTGGTGGCGAACAGGAAATAGCTCTGGTCGCGCGCAGGATCATAGGCGCGGTGCAGCTCGGCCCCCTCGGCCCCCATCACCCGTTGCACATAATGGCCGGTCGCCAGGCAATCGGCACCGAGATCACGGGCCAGCGCGAACAGATCGGTGAATTTCGGCCCCATATTGCACTTCACGCAGGGAATCGGCGTGCGCCCGGCAAGATATTCGTCGGCGAAATCGTCGATCACTTCGCTTTTGAAGCTCGACGCATGGTCGAAGACATAATGCGCGATGCCGAGCTTGTCGCAGACCGCGCGCGCGTCGCGAATATCGCGCCCGGCGCAGCACGAGCCCGCGCGCCCCACCGCTTCGCCATGGTCATAAAGCTGCAGCGTCACCCCGATCGTCTCGGCGCCGGTGGCCGCGGCAAGCCCGGCCACGACCGAGGAATCGACCCCGCCCGACATGGCGACGACGATGCGGCGTGCCTTGAGCGGCGCCTCTAGCTGGAAGTCTCCTGCGATCATGATCGGGCGCATTTAGGCACTCGTAGTTCCCCGCGCCACCCCGGTCGGATTCCGGTAACGCTGGTTAAGGCCGCGTTGTCACCTGCTTTACGGACCCTTCAAGACTTTGGGGTAGAAAGCCTCATCCGAGTTCAACTCGTCGGATGGGTAGAGAAGAGCGTGGACCTGAGTTTTGCCAGACTGGAACGCGACGTGGCGATCACCGCCATGCCGATCGAGCTGGCGGTGCTTCTGGTCGGCGTGGCGGCGCGCCAGGCGGCGAGTCCTACGGCACGCGCGCAGGCTCGGCTGGCGTTCGTCGCACCAGTCGAACAGCTCCTCGCACCCGCGCATGGGGCGTTTCACCGCCTTGCTGCGCGGGCGCTAACCCGCCGTCAGGAAGAATGAAGAACGCATTTACCGAGGCGTTTTAGCCGATGTTCAAAGAGGGCGAATATCGGTTGGGTGTGTTCAGTTTGCGTAGCGGGGGCCCCCCGCCCCGAAAGGCGAGTAGATGATTGAGAACCAGAAGATCCGTCCCGCGAAAGTGATCGGCCCGCTCGGCGAGCCGCTTACGCTCGAGACGCTTCCCCCGGCGGACACCACCCGCTGGGTAGTCCGTCGCAAGGCGGAAGTGGTGGCCGCCGTGAATGGCGGACTGCTCAGCGTCGACGAGGTTTGCGAGCGCTATGGCCTCACCGTCGAGGAATTCGCCGGCTGGCAGCGCGCGATCGATCGCTCGGGCATGCCGGGCCTGCGCGTGACGCGCATCCAGCATTATCGCTCGCTCTACGAGCGCCAGCAGAAATACTGATCTCTTCCCTCGAAGAGCATCTAGCGGCTCGCGCCGGCACTGCCGGGGCGGGCCGTTTTCTTTGGCGAAATGCCGAAAAGTTCCCATTCCGGTGGAAAATATCGGTACGGAACCAACATGAGCGCCTGCTCATTTTTCCTCCGTTGCCCGGTCTGCGGGCCGAGATAACGGAGGGACTTATGGTCAATCTCATCATCTGGCTGGTCATTGGCGGTGTCGTCGGCTGGCTCGCCAGCATCGTGATGCGCACGGATGCCCAGCAGGGCATCTTTCTGAACGTGATCGTCGGCATCGTCGGCGCCTTTATCGGCGGCTGGCTGTTCGGTAGCGCCGACATCAACAGCGGTGCGATCACCCCGACGACGTTCCTGGTGTCGCTGGTCGGCGCGATCATCCTGCTCGCGCTGGTCAATCTGGTCCGTCGCGGTTCGCTGCGCTAACCCGGATCCGGAATTTCAAAAGGGGCCGTCCCATGGGGGCGGCCCCTTTTTCATGCGCGCTTCACTTGAGCAGGAAGCGCACCGAGACAGTGACGTTGAGCTCGCGCTCCCCCGGCACCACCGCCGTATCGGCCTCTGGCGCCGCAGCGGCACGCATCATCACCACCGGCATCGGCGGACGCGGCAGCGCGCCATCCTCGGAGATCGCCAGGATGCGATCGACCTTGAGCCCGGCCGCCTGTGCATAGAGCTCGGCCCGTGCCCGCGCCTTCTTGATCGCATCGGTCCGCGCCTCGTCGAGCGCGCCCTCGGGCTTGTCGATCGTCAGGTTCGGGCCCGAGATGTTGTTCGACCCTTCGCGCACCAGCGTATCGAGGATCGTGCCGCTCTTCGCGATGTCGCGGAAGCGGATCGAAACCTGGTTCGACGCCTGATAGCCGGTGATCACCGGCGGCTCGTTCTGGGCATAGCGATATTGCGGGCTGAGATTGATCGTCGCGGTCTGGATATCGCGCTCGGCCACGCCCGACTTGCGCAGCGCCGCCAGCACCTTGGCCATCTGCGCATTGTTCTGCTGCATCGCCGCCACGGCAGTGCTCGCCTGAGTCACCACACCCGCTTCGATCACCGCGAGATCGGGCACGCGTGTGCTGGTGCCGGTGGCGTTCACGTCGAGCAGCGTGCCGTCGAGCACGACCGGGCGCGCCTCGGTCTGCGCGACGGCGGGCAGCGCGGCAACGGTGATCGCGGCGGCAGAAGCGGCAAGAGCCAGTCGAATCATCATTCACTCCAAAATGATTGTCCTGCGCGCAGCCTTGCCGCACGCAGGACATATGGAAGCTGAACGAAAATCGGGCACGGGCCGGCGCAGGCCCCTTGCCCGAGCCATCCCCTAGGCCCGGCGCACCATGATCAGCCGATAAAGCGCCAGCAGCACCACCGATCCGGCAGTGGCGGCAGCATAGGCCCTCCAGTCGTTGTCGCGCACATCAAGGCCGAGCATCGGCGCAAGGTAAAAGGCAAGCAGCGCCCCGGCGATGCCCAACAGGATGGTAACGATGATGCCGCCCGGATCCTTGCCCGGCATGATCAACTTGCCCAGCACACCCGCAACCAGGCCGATGAGCAGCCACCCAATGATCCCGGTCGGCATGCAATCCCTCCTCGATTCGGCACGTCTCCCTACGCGCCGCGCGGGACGGTCGCGCTACTGCGACATCATTGCAACTGTTTCTTGTCGGAAACGGTTCTGGAAACGCCCCGGATACTTGCGAAAAACAGCGGGAACGGGCATTCGCCCGGCCAAGCGAAACGGCTCTTGTAGCCGGTGCCTTATTCATATAATACAGTGCGATCAACTTGGGGGCAGCGGCCGGGTTCCGGCCGGATCGGAATGTCGCACATGAATTACGAGGCAGGGATGATCGGACGGCAGGAGCGGCTTGAGTATAGCGGGGATGCGCCGAAGTCGCGGCGGTGGCTCTGGATTGCGTTGATCGTTGTCGCGATCGTCGCTGTTCTGTTTGCCGCCGGCAAGTTCATGGGCGGCAAGCAGGATGGCGCCGCCACCAAGGCAGCCGCCGGCTCCAAGAACCCCTCCCAGATGCCGACCGTCACGGTCACCGTTCCGGGCCGCCAGGCCGTGCAGGACGTGATCAGCGGCACGGGCAGCCTTGCTGCCAAGCGCGAGATGCCGGTGGGCGTCGTCGGCGAAGGCGGCCTTGTCACCCGCGTGCTCGTCGAGCCGGGCACCTGGGTCGGCAAGGGCCAGGTCCTCGCCACCGTCGATCGCTCGGTGCAGGTGCAGACTGCCGATTCGCTCGCCGCCTCGGTGCGCGTCTCCGAAGCCGATGCGAAGCTCGCCCAGGCCAATCTCGATCGCGCCCAGAGCCTCGTCTCGAACGGCTTCGTCTCGAAGGCGGACATCGACCGGCTGACCGCCGCACGCGACCAGGCTTCGGCCCGTGTCCGCGTCGCCCGCGCCCAGCTCGCCGAGACCCAGGCACGCAACCACCGCCTCGATATTCGCGCGCCGGAAGCCGGCCTGGTGCTCACCCGCCAGGTCGAGCCGGGCCAGATCGTCAGCGGCGGCTCGGGCGTGCTGTTCCGCATGGCGATGGGCGGCGAGATGGAGCTGCGCGCGCAGCTTGCCGAAGCCGATCTGCTGCGCACCCGCGTCGGCTCGACCGCGCAGATCACGCCAACCGGCAGCACCCAGGTGTTCAGCGGCACGGTGTGGCAGGTCTCGCCGGTGATCGATCCGAACACCCGCCAGGGCATTGCCCGCATCCAGCTCGCCTACAACCCGGCACTCCGTCCCGGCGGCTTCGCCAGCGCGCGGATCGTCACCGGCGCCGACAATGCCGTGATCCTGCCCCAGTCGGCGATCCAGACCGATGCGCAGGGCAATTATGTCTACACGCTCGACCGTGACAACAAGGCGGTCCGCACGCCGGTCACCACCGGGCAAGTGACGGATGCAGGCGTCGCGATCACCCGCGGCCTGACCGGTAACGAGCGCGTGGTTATGACCGCCGGCGCGTTCCTGAATCCGGGCCAGAAGGTCATCCCCCAGCTCCTGAAGAAGTGAGATCCAAGCGATGAGCTTCCGGAACATTTCGGCCTGGTCGATCCGGAATCCGATTCCGCCGATCGTCCTGTTCCTGTTCCTCACGGTTGCGGGGCTGATGAGCTTCAACCGGATGGACGTGAACAACAATCCGGATATCGATTTCCCGATCGTCTGGATTGCGATCAGCCAGCCGGGCGCCGCGCCCAGCGAGCTTGAGACGCAGATCACCCAGCAGGTGGAAAGCGCCGTGCGCAGCCTGCAGGGCATCGACGAGATCAACTCGACGGTGACCGAAGGCCAGTCGCAGACCGTCGTCCAGCTCGCGATCGGCACGCCGATCGACCGTGCGGTGGAAGACGTGCGCAGCGCGGTCCAGCAGATCCGCGGCAATCTGCCCGACGGCATTCTCGAGCCGCAGATCGGCCGCGTCGATTCGGCCAGCGACAACGACATCGCCAGCTTCACCGCGATCGCGCCCGACATGACCGTCGAGCAGCTCAGCTGGTATATCGACAATACCGTCGCCAAGAGCCTGCTCTCGATCAGCGGCATGTCTGCAGTGAACCGCAATGGCGGCGTCAACCGCGAGATCCGCGTCCAGATCGATCCGGCCAAGCTCCAGTCCTATGGCCTCACCGCCAGCCAGGTGAACCAGCAGCTGCGCGCGGTGAACCTCAACGCCGCCGGCGGTCGCGCCGAAATCTCGGGCTATGAACAGTCGGTCCGCGTGCTCGGTAACGCCAAGAACGCCTATGCGCTCGGCCAGACCCAGATCTCGACCGGCAATGGCCGCACGATTCGCCTCGCCGATGTCGCGACGGTGACCGACAGCTATGCCGAACAGCGCAACGCGGCGCGGTTCAACGGCCATGCGGTGATCTCGTTCGACATTCAGCGCGCCAAGGGGGCGTCCGACGTCGCGATCTTCCATGAAGCCGAGAAGACGCTCCAGAAGCTCGAGAAGAACAACAGCAAGGTCCATTTCGAGCTGCTGTCGAACTGGTCCAAATATGCCGAGCAGCAATATCACTCGGCCATGGAAGCGATGATCGAGGGCGCCGTGCTCGCCGTCATCGTCGTGCTGCTGTTCCTGCGCGACTGGCGTGCGACCTTCATTTCGGCGCTGGCGATTCCGCTCTCGGCCATCCCCAGCTTCTGGTTCATGGACATGCTGGGCTTCACGCTCAACCAGATGACGCTGCTTGCGCTCAGCCTGGTCGCCGGCGTGCTGGTCGATGACGCGATCGTCGAGATCGAGAATATCGTCCGCCACATGCGCATGGGCAAATCGGCCTATCAGGCTTCGATCGACGCGGCCGACGAGATCGGCGTGGCGGTGCTCGCCACCACCATGTCGATCGTCGCGGTGTTCCTGCCGGTCGGCCTGATGCCGGGCGTGTCGGGCCAGTTCTTCAAGAATTTCGGCCTCACCGTCGTTGCCTCGGTGCTGATGAGCCTTGCCGTGGCGCGTCTCGTCACGCCGATGATCGCGGCCTATTTCCTCAAGGCGCACGGGCATGTCTCGCATGGCGAGGGCCCGGTGATGAACGCCTATGTGAAGCTGCTGCGCTGGACGCTGCGGCATCGCTGGTCGGCGATCGTCGGCTTCATCGCCTCGCTGGCGCTGACGGTGGTGTTCTTCGCGATGCTGCCGATGACCTTCCAGCCGACCCAGGACGAGGACCAGGTCACCGCCAATATCGAGATGGTGCCGGGCACCACGCTCGAGCAGACCGACGCGGTGGTACGCCGCGTGGCGGCCCGCCTGCGCCAGGAGGCGGACGTCCAGAACGTCTATGAGCGTGCGTTCGTCGGCAGCGGCCGCGTCACCGTGATGCTCAAGGACGATCGCAAGGAGACCAGCGACGAGTTCACCCGGCGGCTGACGCCGGACCTGCTCGCCATTCCCGATGCCCGTGTCGGCTTCCGCGCACAGGGCGGCTGGGGCTCGAGCGGCCGCGCGCTGACCGTGACGCTGGGCGGCGAGGATCCCGAGCTGCTCACCAAGACCGCGCTCACCCTGGTCGATCAGATGCAGAAGCTGCCCGAAGTGGTGGCGCCGCGCATCGCGGGCGACCTCAACCGTCCCGAGATCGTGATCAAGCCGCGTCTCGACCTGGCGGCGAACATGGGCGTGACCACGGCCGCGCTGTCGAACGCGATCCGCATCGCGACGCTGGGCGACATCGATCAGAACAGCGCGAAATTCTCGCTGTCCGATCGCCAGATCCCGATCCGCGTGGCGCTGCAGGAAGATGCCCGCGCCAAGCTGTCGACGATCCAGAACCTGCCCGTGCAGACCCAGACCGGCGGATCGGTGCCGCTCGACGTCGTCGCCGATATCGGCTTCGGCACCGGTCCGACCAAGATCGAGCGCCTGAACCTCCAGCGCCGCGTCGTCATCGGCGCGGACCTGGCGACCGATCCGAAGACCGGCAAGGCAGTCGTCTCGGGCGAGGCGCTCAAGAAGATCCACGAGCTGCCGATCATGAAGAACCTGCCGATCGGCGTGGCGGAGATGACCGTCGGCAACGCCAAGTGGCAGGCGGAGATGCTCACCAACTTCTTCATCGCGCTGGCGACGGGCATCTTCCTCGTCTTCGCGGTGCTGGTGCTGCTGTATCGCCGCTTCATGTCGCCGCTGGTCAACATGGGCTCGCTGCTCAACGCGCCGCTGGGCGGGCTGATCGCGCTGTGGATCGCCGGCCAGCCGCTGTCGCTCCCGGTGTTCATCGGCATGCTGATGCTGTTCGGCATCGTCGCGAAGAACTCGATCCTGCTGGTCGACTTCGCGCTCGAGGAGATGGCCAAGGGCGTCGACAAGTTCACTGCGATCGTCGACGCCGGACACAAGCGCGCCCAGCCGATCGTGATGACCACGGTGGCGATGGTCGCCGGCATGGTGCCGACCGCGCTGTCGCTCAACGGCGACGGTTCGTGGCGCGCGCCGATGGGCATGACCGTGATCGGCGGCCTGATCCTGTCGACCGTGCTCACCCTGGTGATGGTGCCCGCGCTGTTCAGCCTCGCCGTCGGCCTCGAGCACTGGCTCGGACCGAAGCTGTCGCGCCGCCTGCTCACCTATCGCCCGGGCGACGACGGCAGCCGCGTGATCGGCCACGGCCAGGGCGGCGGCACGATCGAGCATAAGCCCGGGGACGATTCGCCGCAGCCGGCGGAGTGAACTTCCGGTCATCTGATGTATTGGGGAGCGTGTGACGAAGTTGCGCGCTCCCCTTTCCATATCCGAGGCCGTGCCGGCGCCGCTGCGCCGCATGCGGCTGGTCGCCACCGGGCTGCTGGTCGCGATGGCGGCACTCTTCCTGCTCGCCCGCGCCTTCGACCATGTCCATCCCGCGCTCGGCTATGTCCGCGCCTTTGCCGAGGCGGCGATGGTCGGCGGGCTGGCCGACTGGTTCGCGGTGACGGCCCTGTTCCGCCACCCGCTCCATCTGCCGATCCCCCACACCGCGATCATCCCGCGCAACAAGGACCGGATCGCCTCCACCCTCGCCCAGTTCCTGCGCGACAATTTCCTCACCCCCAAGGTCGTCGCCAGGCGGATGCAGCGGCTTGACGTCGCCGCCGCCGCCGGCCGCTGGCTCGCCAACCCGGTGCATGGCGACGGGCGAATCGGCCGCGGCGCCAGCCGCCTCGCCGCCGATTTCCTCGAATCGCTCGATCAGGAGCGCCTTGGCGGCATGGCCAAGGGCGCGATCGCTTCCCGGCTGCGCGCGATCGATATCGCCCCCTTGCTCGGCCAGGCACTCAGCGCCGCGATCGCCAAGGACCGCCATCTGCCGCTGATCGACGGCATGGCCCGCTGGGCCGCCCGCGCGCTCGATGCCAATGAGCATCTGATCCGCGAGATGGTCCACAACCGCGCCGGCAGCATCATGCGCTGGACCGGACTCGACGAGACGCTGGCCAACAAGATCATCGAGGGGCTGCACAAGCTGCTCGTCGAAATCGCCGAGGATCCCGGCCACCCGCTGCGCCTCAAGGCCGAGGAAGGGCTCGAGCGGCTCGCCCATGACCTCCAGCACAAGCCCGAGCTGCGCGAACGAGTCGAAGCCTTCAAGCTCGAGATGCTCGAGAACCAGGCCTTCCAGCGCTGGATCGACGGGCTGTGGGAAACCAGCCGCGCCGCCTTGCTCCGCCTCGCCCGCGATCCCGGCAAGGCGCTGGGCGGCCGGATGGGCGAGACGCTGCGCCAGTTCGGCGTCACCCTGCAGCAGGACCGCAAGCTCGCCGACACGATCAACCGCTTCGCCCGCCGCAGCGCGGTCGGCGCCGCCACCGATTATGGCGACGGCATCGTCCGGCTGGTCTCGGACACGATTCGGGGCTGGGACGCGCAGACGATCACCGGCCGGCTCGAAAATGCCGTGGGCCGCGACCTCCAATATATCCGCATCAACGGCACCCTGGTCGGCGGCCTGGTCGGCGTGCTGATCCACACGGTGGATACGCTGCTCTAAGCCGCCGCGCGCTCCAGCACGATCTCGCCCTGATCCTCGCCGTCCCAATAATGCGCGCGGGTGCCATGCACCCGGATCAGCACCAGCCCCGGCGTGTCGACGCCCTGCTTGAACCAAAGCGAAAGCCCCTTGGTCCAATGCGCCTCGAACTGCGCCTTGTCGCGGATCAGCTCGGCCACGCCCTCGACATGGACGAACACCGGCTTCATGCCGAGCAGGCCGCCCTTGGCCTGGAAACCCAGCCCGACCCGGGGATTGGCCCGAAGATCGGCGATCAGCCTGGTATCCTCGCAAGCGAAGAACCAGTTATCGCCGTCATACTCGACTTCGCGATTGTTGCTCATCGGGCGGGCTGCGATGGTGCCGCCTTCGCTATGCGTCGAGAGCATCGCGAAATCGACGTCCTTCATCATTTCCGCCAGTTGTTCCAGCGTCTTGGCCATGATCCTCTCCGCATCTTGTCGTGCGAAGGGAAGAACGAACGCCGTGGCGATTCTCTCCAGCCGGATTATTTCCAGTCGAAGATCGGCCAGCCCTTCCCGGCGGCAAGCGTGCGCAGCGGGCCATGCGCGTTGACCGCATAGCCCTCGTCCGCCCAGTCGAGCATCGGCGCATCGGAAACATGGTCCGAATAGGCGCGGACATGGGCATCGTGCCGCACAATCGCCTGATCCGCCATCCAGCGTTCGATTCTGTGGAGCTTTACGGGCCCGTAACAGTTATCGCCTTCAATCAGGGAGAGAATCCGGCCTTGCCCATCGCGCTTAGCCTCGGTTGCGATCACGTCCTCGATGCCCAGCCGCTGGGCGATCGCCGCGGCGTAGTAGCCGTGCGAGGCCGTCGCCATGACGATCCGGTAGCCCTCTGCCCGGTCCGCCGCGATTCGCGCGCGCGCGCCGTGGAGCACGCCATGCGTCACTTCATGCTCGGCAAACGCCTCGGCCACCCGCGCCATCTCCGCCGGCGCCAGCGCGCCACCGAGCAGCAGCCGCTGCGAAATTTGCTTGAGGCCCGCGCGATCGACCAGCTTGAGCATATAGCCGATTCCGGCCACGCCCACCGCCGGGAACAGCGCCAGTCGCCACGGCGCCCGCGCCCTTGCCGCCATCGTCAGGAAGCGCGTCCAGGTCGGCGCGGCCGTGATGGTCTTGTCCATGTCGTAGATTGCGAGCTTGTGCATTGAGGCATCTACGAGCGTCATCGCTTGCCGATCCAGTCCGAATCGCCGAAAGGTGCCCGCGATGAGCGCCTTGGCCGATTTCGAACGCATTGATTCCGATGGCGGAGGCGCGGTCCTTCGCTTCACCGGCAATCTGTCGCTCGCCAGCCTGGGCGACCTGCCCGACCGGCTTGATTCCGTCGAAGGCGATATCAGCCGTATCGATCTGTCGCAGGTCGAGCGGATCGATACGGTCGGCGCCTGGGTGGTTCACCGCTTCGCGCGTGACAAGGAAGCGCCGGTCGAAGGGCTGAGCACCGAAAGTCAGCACCTGTTCGATCAGGTGGTCAAGGCCGAGCATCCGATCGAGCTGCCGCCCAAGCCGGCCTCGCCTTTCGTCCATTTGCTCTCCGAGACCGGCAATGCGGTGCTCACCGCGTTCCACACGCTCTATGGCCTGCTCGGTTTCATGGGCGCGACGCTGATCGCCTTCTGGAACGTCGCCACCCATCCCAGCCGCTTCCGCTTCAACGCCACCGTCCACCGCTTCGAAGTGGTCGGAGTCTCGGCGCTCGGCATCATCGGGCTGATGAGCTTCCTGATCGGCATCGTGATTGCCCAGCAGGGCGCGGTGCAGCTCCGCCAGTTCGGCGCCGAAGTCTATACGATCAACCTGCTCGGCCGCATCACGCTGCGCGAGCTGGGCATCCTGATGACCGCGATCATGGTCGCCGGGCGCTCGGGCTCCGCCTTCGCCGCCCAGATCGGCACGATGAAGCTCACCGAGGAAATCGATGCGATGCGCACGATCGGCGTCTCGCCGATGGAGGCTTTGGTCGTGCCGCGCGTGCTGGCGGTGGTGCTGATGCTGCCGCTGCTCGGCTTCTATTCGGCGCTGATCGGCATCATCGGCGGCGGGCTGCTCTGCTGGGTCCAGCTCGACATTCCACCCGTCACCTTCATCCAGCGCGTCCGCGAAGTCGTGCCGCTCACCGATCTCTGGGTCGGGCTGGTCAAGGCGCCGGTGTTCGGCGCGATCATCGCCATCGCCGGCTGCTTCCAGGGTATGCAGGTGGAAGCGGATGCCGAGCAGGTCGGCCGCCGCACCACCATCGCCGTGGTGCAGGCGATCTTCCTGGTGATCGTGCTCGACGCCTTCTTCGCCGTCTTCTTCACCCAGGTTGGCTGGATATGACGAACCCCGTCCTCTCCCCTGACGATGATGTCGTCATCTGCGTCCGCAGCCTCAAGAACTGCTTCGGCGAGCAGGTGGTGCATGAGGATCTCAACCTCGATGTGCGTCGCGGCGAGATTCTCGGCGTGGTCGGCGGCTCGGGCACCGGCAAATCGGTGCTGATGCGCTCGATCATCGGCCTGCAGCCCCCGGTCGAGGGCGAGATCGAAGTGTTCGGTGAGAATACGATCGGCCGCGACGAGACCGAGGCGACCGAGATCCGCAAGCGCTGGGGCATTCTCTTCCAGGGCGGCGCGCTCTTCTCCACGCTCACCGTGTCGGAGAATGTCCAGGTTCCGCTCAAGGAATATTACCCGAAGCTCGATCAGGCGCTGCTTGAGGAAATCGCCGCGTACAAGGTGGTGATGACCGGCCTGCCGCCCGAGGCTGCGCCCAAATATCCCGCCGAGCTTTCCGGCGGCATGAAGAAGCGCGCCGGCCTCGCCCGCGCGCTCGCGCTCGATCCCGAGCTGCTGTTCCTCGACGAGCCCACCGCCGGGCTCGATCCGATCGGTGCCGCGGCGTTCGACGAGCTCACCGCGTCGCTCCAGAAGACGCTGGGGCTCACCGTGTTCCTGATCACCCATGATCTCGACACGCTCTACGCGATCTGTGACCGCGTCGCCGTGCTGGCGGACAAGAAAGTCATCGCAGTCGGAACGATTCCCGAGCTGCTCGCCTTGGATCACCCGTGGATCCAGGAATATTTCAACGGACCGCGCGGACGCGCTGCGGTCAGCAGCGTCAAGGCACAGGCCGAACACGCGACTGAGGACAGGGGCTGATGGAAACGCGTTCGAATCACGTGCTGGTGGGCGCCGTCGTGCTGATCCTGCTCGCGGTGCTGGCTCTGTTCATTGTCTGGCTCGCCCGCCTCTCGGGCGGCAATGAGCGCGAATATGACATCTTCTTCCGCCAGGCGGTCGATGGCCTCAATCCGGGCTCGGCAGTGGCCTTTTCGGGCGTGCCTTCCGGCCAGGTGAAGGCGATCGAGTTCTGGAAGCCCGATCCCCAGCTGGTCCGCGTGCGCATCACCGTGAAGGACGAGGTGCCGATCCTCGAAGGTACCACCGCGACGATCCAGAGCAGCTTCACCGGCCCGAGCACGGTCCAGCTCGAAGGCGCGGTAAAGGGTGCGCCCGAGATCAAGTGCCCGCATGAGAATCCCAAGGCGGCCTGTCCGCTCGGCGTGCCGGTGATCCCGACCAAGCCCGGCGGCCTGGGCGCGTTGTTCGCCTCGGCCCCGAAGCTGCTTGAGCGGCTGACCACACTTACCGAGCGCCTCACCGAGCTGCTCAGCGACAAGAATCAGGCGTCGATTTCGGGGATCCTGGCCAACACCAATCGGCTGACCGCGGCGCTCGCCGATCGCGGGCCCGATCTCGAGAAGACGCTCGCCGAGACCCGGATCGCCATCCAGAAGTTCGGCACCGCCACCGAGCAGATCGGCCAGCTGGCGCAGACCACCAATGGCGTGGTTGCCGAGGATGTGAAGCCGACCATCGCCAATCTGAACAAGACCATCGCATCGGCCAAGAACAGCATGGATGCGCTGGAAGCGATGCTCAGCGATGCTCGCCCGGGCGTGCAGGCCTTCTCGAAGAAGACCGTGCCCGAGATCGGCCAGCTGATCCAGGATCTGCGGATCATGGCCCAGTCGCTCTCCTCGGTCTCCGAGAAGCTCGATCAGGGCGGCGCGTCCAGTCTGGTCGGCAGCCCGAAGCTGCCCGATTACAAGCCCAAGAAGTGAGAGACGCGATGAAGAAGCTAGCCCCGCTCCTGCTGGCCGCACCGCTCGCCGCCATGCTTTCCGGCTGCATCTCGTTCGGCGGCAAGCCGCCCAAGGTGCCGTTCATGACGATCCGCGCCGCCGAGCAGGTAAAGCCCGGCGACGTGCAGACGCCTGCTTCGGGATCGACCGTCTCGGTGCTGTTCCCGGTGGTGCCGCATGAGCTGGCGACCACGCGGGTGCCGGTCCATCAGGGCGGCAATGCCGTTGCCTATGTGAAGGACGCGCTCTGGGTGGAAGCACCGCCGCGCCTGTTCGCCCGGCTGCTCGGCGACACCATCTCGGCGCGCACGGGTCGCCCGGTGCTCAGCTATCGCCAATCGCAGGTCGATCCCGGCGCGACGCTCTCGGGCGAGCTGCGCAGCTTCGGCGTCGATGCCGATACCAACGAAGCCGTGGTGATCTATGACGCGCTGCTGGTGCAGGGCGACGATCCCACCAAGTTCCAGAAGCGCCGCTTCGAAGCCCGCGCGCCGCTGGCCGAAGTGAAGCCCGAGCTGGTCGCGGAAGCGCTCAACAAGGCGGCGAACCAGGTCGCGGTCGAAGTTTCGGATTGGGTCGGGAAGTAAGCCCGGCCTGAGCAAAGCCGTCATCCCGGCGAAAGCCGGGATCTCAGGCCAGGCGCGATACGGCCGATTGTGCTGTCAGCCGAAAGTTCGCGGCTCGCCCAGCTGAACCCGCCGCACCGCCGGCAACGCGTTGCACACATCCACTCCGCCCATCGGCACGGTAAAGAACGCCCCGTCGCGATTCTCGCGCGCCTTGATCCAGGCGGCGAAGCGCGGGTTATCGGTGCTGCGATATTGGAACTGCGGGCGTTCGTCCGCGGGCAGCTGGCTGGCGAGGCGCACCGACAGGATCGGCGTCGGCGCCTGGTCCTTGGCATAGACGCCAAGCTGGCCGGTGCCGCGCGGCAGGCTGGAGAGCCACTGCATGCCCTCGATCACCCGCCCGACGATCGCGATGTTGCGATCGAGCGCGCGCGGGGCGTGGCCGATCACGGTGTAGAGCTCGGCGCCGCTGCCCGTGGAGGGCGCCAGGTCGCGCGCGACGCCGACCATGCCGTAGCAATGGGTGAGCGAGGTCACTGCGCCGAAATTGGCGAGCGGCCAGCCATCGGCGCTGAGGCCAGTCTTGGCCGCGTAGGAATCGGGCTTGGCGAAGCTGAAGCTCTTCACGGCGTCGAAGCCCGGCCATTCATATTCCGCCGGCGGGTTCTCGATCACGCCGGGCGGGAGCGCGGTCTTGTCGTCGCCGCCGCCCCACTGTGTGACGTAATTGTCCTGCACCCGGTAGACGCTGGTGCCGTCCCACCAGCGCGCCTCGGCGAGCTTGCGGATATTGGCGACATGGGCCGGGGCGTAGCGCGGGGCGAGGCGGATCGCGACCTGGTGGCCACCCTGCAGCGTCATCACCAGTATCTCGTTGTCGGGGATCGCCTTCCAGTCCTCGGGCGCGGGGTCCGAAGGGACGGTCTGGGCGAATGCGGCGAACGCGAGAAGCAGGTTGAGCATGGGGACGCAGACTGCTGCTTGCCTCCGCCTTCGTCAACGTTTAGGGCACGCAACTTCCAGAGCATGCGGAGCGGTGGCCGAGTGGTCGAAGGCGCTCGCCTGGAAAGTGAGTATACGGCAAAACCGTATCGAGGGTTCGAATCCCTCCCGCTCCGCCATTTACGCCCTCCTGCGGGCTCGCCAAACCCCTCCTAAACTGCTATAAAGCCTCAGAAAAATCGGCGGTTTTCATTCCACCGAATTTCACTGAATCCCATGCTTCCCCACACAAAGTGTGGGGTAAAATGTGGGGTAAAATTGAGGGTGCTCCCATGGGAAAGCTCACGGCGCTCAAAATCCGGAACCTGACTGAACCGGGCCGCTATCCGGACGGCGACGGCTTATTTCTCGAGATGAACGGCAAAGGGTCAGGGCGATGGCTCCTTCGAATTCAGTCGAAGGGCATCCGACGAGACTTTGGCCTCGGTTCGCTGAAGCGGGTCTCGCTAGCGGAAGCTCGTGATGCAGCCTTCATCATGCGCAAAAAGGTCGCGCAGGGCATCGACCCTGTCGAGGAGAGGAAACAAGAGAGCCGGGCCATCCCGACCTTCCGAGATGCCGCCAAGCTAGTGCACGCGGAGCACGAAAAGGCGTGGAAGAACGGCAAACACCAGAACCAGTGGATAGCCACCCTAACCACCTACGCTTTCCCGAAGATCGGCGACCTTCCTGTCGACAAGATCGAGGGGCCGGCAATCCGGGAAGTGCTAATCTCCATTTGGCTGTCCAAGCCAGAGACTGCGAGGAGGGTGCGGCAGCGGATCGGCACCGTTCTCGACTGGGCTTGCGCAAAAGGATTTCGCACCACGGAAGCGCCGATGCGTTCCCTGTCCAAGGGCTTGCCTCGCCAGCCCAAGAAGGACGGCCATTTCGCCGCTATGCCGTACACGGCCGTCCCGAGCTTCATCGAAAAGCTCGGCGAGCGCGAATCGGTGGGTCGGCTCGCATTGGAAGCGCTCATCCTGACAGCAACGCGATCTGGGGAAATTCGCGGAGCGCTCTGGTCGGAGATCGACCTCGACGCGGCCTTATGGACGATCCCCGCTGCGCGCATGAAGATGGGCAAGGTTCATTTGGTGCCACTCTCGCCGCGAGCCGTAGCTGTCTTCGAGCGCGCCAAGACCTACAAAGCGGGTGTCGGCGATTTGGTATTCCCCGGCCAAGACGTGAAGAAGCCCCTCTCCGACATGACCTTGCTCAAGATCCTTCGGGATATGGAGCTCACGGTGACAGTCCACGGCTTCCGGTCTGCTTTTCGGGATTGGGTCGCGGAGCAAACGGATTATTCCGGCGAAGTTGCGGAAGCAGCTCTCGCCCATACCGTCTCGAACAAGGTGGAGGCCGCATACCGCCGCACTGACTTCTTAGCCAAACGCCGGCTCATGATGCGGGACTGGGCTGCGTTCTGCAAGGGAATCCAAGCCGCACCCGAATGACAGGTTCCGACCAATTCATGCCGTTCCAAGCCCCTCGCCAGAACGGCCGTTCTCGCCGAAACCCGCCATTCCAGCCTCATTGAGCGGACCGGCCGTATTGCGCCCAGTTTCGGTTGTTCGGCATGTCCCGGTACGATCTCGAAACATGCCGTTTCTTCATTCAACTCTATAGCGGTGGCCAGGACAGGCGGCATTGGGGGGCAATCACGCAGCTTTTGACCGTACAGCTTCATAGTCGCCGGCCGAGGCCCCGTTAGAACGCTACTATACAATCAGGCCGCGAGAGATGCTTCCGCTCAATTTGATTGCGGCACGCAAAGCGCGGCTGCCTCTCGATTTGCCTTCTGGGTGGCTATGCTTTCCTGGCGAGTCGCCATTTCCAGCCACGCCGCCTCGGCGCGGAGATTGCGTTCGCGAACATTCTCCAGCGTCGCAGCGTCGGCGTCGGCACGACACCTTGCCGCCTGTGCACGGAAATCGGGCTGATTGCCCATAACAGGGTCCTTTCCGAGGGTCTTGAAAGTTGGCGACGCCGGAACCGGGTTCGGCGCCGCCGTCTCATTCAGTCCGCTTCGGCAAGGTTTGCAGCCGAAGCGCGCCCGCGCTTGTCCTGCTCGATCTCGTACGTCAGGCGCTGGTTCTGGTTCAGCGTCTGCATGCCCGAGCGCTCGACCGCGCTGATATGCACGAAATGGTCATCGCCACCATTATCAGGCGCGATGAAACCAAAGCCTTTGGTGGCGTCAAAGAACTTTACGGTGCCGGTATGACTCATGGAATATTCCTTCTGAAATAGCGGGTTCAAATTGAACCCACCTCGGGCTGCAAGGGGCAGACAGAAGGAAGAAGGGGCCGCAAAGCTCCGAAGACCGACGATTTGCGACTGTAGCGATTATAAACGTGGGGCTCCCTTATAAGCTTTACAAGGGCGGACGAAATTTGCCCGAGCCGAGTGCGTGCGTGGAATAATTTTGGAAATATTAGGAGGTTTTCGGGAGGCTGCGTTCGACGCCGAGCCCTTTGGCGGCGATCCTATTTTCCGTAGGTGGCGCGCCCGGTGGCGTGTTGTTGCCGTTCAATAAAGGCTAACCGGCATTCGATCCGTCAGAGTGAAAAATACTCTGCTCCAATGATACGATTATAACCATGCATGGCCTTGGCCGCCAAAATAGTTTCGGACGATGATCCATGTATATTTTAGCGATGGGGTATCGCTTGTTTCGTTTAGGGCTTATATCCGGATAATCGCTGGCAAACGATTTCGTAGGCGCCGGCGGCTGAGAGACCATCGCGCTCCCGCTTACATTAGCCGGAGACGAGCCATGGACCTCAATTATCTTCTGTCACGCTATCAGATTTCTGTGATGCGCGCTGAGGGCGCTGCCACGCGTGAAGCCGAGATCGCGCATCGCGGCCTCGCACGGGGCTATGCAGCCCGTATCCGGGAGATGCAGATCGACCTCGGTGCGAAGCCATCACTGGCGTCGGCTACCTAAAGCTGCCCACCGCGCATCCAGCGCGATGCGGAAAAAGGTGGGGCGTTGGACCTGCCGGGGTTGGCGCTGCTGACCCCGGCAGTGCGCCCGCGGGATCAGGCGCCTGCACCTCGCGCAATGCCAGCCTAACTCTCACCACAGAGCAAGCTCTACCCATAGGAGATCCGGATGGCGAAGACGGAAGAAACGGCGGACACCAGTCTTGCAGCGCCGAAGCTCAAGTCGTTCCGCAAGCCGTACAGTTCGGTACGCCTGACATCCGAGAGCCTCGAACGTCAAAGCCAGATAACCTTGCTCGCCTGGAACCGGCTCGGTGCGGACGCTGCGATCGCTTTCCTCAACGCCTATGATGTCGGGCTGGAAGGGCGGCCTCTTGATCTCGCGATTGCGAGTACGGCGGGCTTCGAGGCGGTGGAGCGCGCCATTTCTGCGCGCTCGGGCCGCGATTGACGCGAACCTTTCGATCCGCGTGGCGGGAAAACCGCACGGCGGACCTCATAGGAGAAATTCATGCCAACCGGGACTGTCTGCTTCTATCACAGGGAAGGCGGGTTCGGCGTGATCCGTCCCGACCGCGCCGGCGCCGATGCGTTTGTCCATTCGAGCGCGGTACGGGCTTCCGGCCTGGAAAGCCTTTGTGCGGCTTCGCGGGTTACCTATGTGCTGCGGACCGATCCGCGCGGCCAATGTTGTGCCCATGACCTTGTGATTGTGAATGCGTGACGGCTTTGATCGCGCGCGCGTCACACTGGATCGCGCTGCGGATTTTCTGGCTGCCGGTTTGCGAGCCGGTGCGCCGGTAGCGCCCAGCCCCATCGCGGGGCCGTATCGTGCGAAAGTGATCGCCAATGGACTGCGAGAGCTGGATCGTTTCCTGAATATGCTGATCGACGAAGCGCGGCGTGTCGCGGGACTGCCCATCTTTCCCGATCAGCGGAATACGGCAAACAAGTTCACGGCCGATGATTTCCAGTATCGCCATTCGCTCGCGGATTATGAGCGGCTCCGCGCATTGGGGCGATCCCGGGAATGCCTCTTTCATTGCCAAGGACGCGTCCTTCGCGGCGACCGGGCAGACGCAGAACGCATGACCGCCGGATGGCCGGAGATCCCGGGGACCGTAACACCGCTTCGGCGCTTTGCGCTGGGGAGCGAAATGTCGGTCTCCCAACAGGATCTGGCCGACGTGGCTGTCTTCTATCGTCGGCTCGGCGAGGAAATTTCTGCCGGAGTTGGCATGCACCAAGCCGATATTTGACCGATCGCGTACGGCGGCACAGATAATCCGACCGTAGCGGAACAGCCCCAGCACGCGGAGGGTTCCTAGCATTCAAGGATTGCCAGACGGCATCCATGCGAGGGAATGGGCGTGACCCTGATCAAATTGCCGGATGTAGACGCAAATTGCATCGTTCGCGGAGCTAGCAACAGTGAGAGGTGGGCCGAGGCACTCGAATTCTGCGATGCACATGGGGAAGATGGTCCCGATCTTCTGGAGACCAATATTCGCGACGCACGAAGCACCCACGATGCCGGCGGTGTCATGTACTGGACTAGCATTGGGCGAAGGCTCATCGAGATGCATCTCGCTGGCTCCAGGGACTGGCACTAGCCTGGAGTCGAGAGCGATGGCCGTATTTCATTGTTCCAATCGCAGCGCGGAAGAGTGCTCGCTTTCTGATTATCCGCCTCGAATCTGCTGGCCTGCCGGCAGTGGGAGTTAAAGCGGTTGCCTGTTGGCCATTTCAGCTCTGGTCTTGGATATCTGTAACGATCGGCTCATTCATGAGGACAGGATCGGGAGTGGTTACGACCTGGGGATCGACCTGCGAAGGCAGCTTTCCCGTGTCGAACGGCTGTAAGCCGCCTGTCCGCAAACGGCCCAACGTCAGTCAATCGACCGCGGCTTCCGCGCAAAGCTGGAGCGGCCGCTCTCGACGAAAGCGGTCGTTCAAGTGGCGAGCTGGCAACGGCGACTTTGTCCCAACATCCGTCATTCGTCCATTCTAGTGCGATGAAGATGTTGATGGCTCTTCCGGAGGCCCGTGTCCGCCCGTGCCGAAGAGGTCTCGTGGACCAACGCGCACCGAATCCATCGGGAAAATGCGATGTAACTTGACGAGAAATGGATTTATCGGCAAATCCCGATGAATGGATGACGACCATGCTTTGGCGGCGCTGGCCGCACTCGCACACCCTACCAGACTTGCGACATTCAAGATGCTCGTGCGCCATGAGCCGGAGGGACTGACCACCGGCCAGTTGGTCGAAGCAACCGACCTCACCCAGAGCACTTTCTCCACGCATCTCGCGGTTCTGGTGAAGGCTGGCCTGGTCAAAGCCGAACGTCGCGGTCGCAACAATATCCAGCGCGCCGAGATTGATGCGCTCCGCGCCCTGATGGTCTTCCTCGTCAAGGATTGCTGCCAAGGTCGCGCCGACCTCTGCGAACCGCTGCTTACCGAACTCGCCTGCTGCTGAGCGGAGAACCCCATGGCCACCGACATCGTGATCTATCACAACCCCGCATGCGGCACTTCCCGCAACACGCTGGCGATACTTCGCAGCGCCGGCATCGAGCCGCGGGTGATCGAATATCTCGAGACCCCGCCAACGCGTGCGGTGTTGGTCGAGTTGCTCGCGCGTGCCGGTCTGACGCCTCGCCAGTTGCTGCGCGAAAAGGGCACGCCCTATGACGAACTAGGCCTCGCCGACGAGGGCCTGTCCGACGATGCCCTTCTTGACGCGATGATGGCGCATCCGATCCTGATCAACCGGCCGCTGGTAGTCTCGCCGCGAGGCGTGGCACTGTGCCGGCCCTCCGAGAAAGTGCTCAATCTGCTCCCGGCCGGCCTTTCGGTCCGGTTCGTGAAGGAGGATGGCGAGGTAGTGGAAGGCACGACGCGATGACGATTGTCATCCGAACGGCGGCACCGGAGGATGCCGCCGGGATTGCCCGAATCTATGCTCATCATGTGCTGCACGGCACTGCCACCTATGAGTTGATCCCGCCGAGCAGCGGCGATTTCCGTGACAAGATCCTGAGTCTCGCCGGTCGGCAATGGCCTTTCCTGGTCGCAATCGATGGCGACGCTGTGGCCGGCTACGCCTATGCTACGCAGTTCCGCGATCGCCCGGCCTATGCCTTTGCATGCGAGAACAGCATCTACGTCGCGCATGACCGTCGCGGCCAAGGCATCGGCAGACTCCTGCTCGATGCGCTCCTGACCGAAGCAGAAGGCTATGGTTTCCGCCAGATGGTCGCCGTGATCGGCGGAGCCGAGCCCGCTTCCGTCCGACTGCACAGAGCCTGCGGCTTCGAAGAGGTCGGGCGCATGCCCGGCATGGGCTGGAAGGCCGGCAAGTGGCTCGACAGCGTCTATATGCAGATCGCGCTGGGCGGCGGTACATCGACGCCCCCCACGCCGCGGGGTGACCGCGCGTGACCCTTTTCGAACGATATCTCACGCTCTGGGTCGCGCTGTGCATCATCGCGGGCGTCGGTCTCGGGCACTTGCTGCCCAGCGCCTTCGAAACCATCGCCGCACTCGAACTGGCGCGGGTGAACCTCGTCGTTGCCGGGCTGATCTGGCTGATGATCGTCCCGATGCTGCTCAAGATCGACTTTGCCGCGCTCGGCTCGGTGCGGCAGCATTGGAAAGGTGTCGGCGTCACGCTGTTCGTCAACTGGGCGGTAAAGCCCTTTTCGATGGCAGCGCTTGGCACTTTCTTCCTCGGCTGGCTCTTCGCACCATTGCTGCCGCCGGGAGAAATATCCTCCTACATCGCCGGCCTGATCCTGCTCGCCGCCGCGCCCTGCACCGCCATGGTGTTCGTCTGGTCGAGCCTCTGCGAAGGCGAGCCTGCCTACACGCTCAGCCAGGTTGCGCTGAACGATGTGCTGATGATCTTCCTGTTTGCGCCGCTGGTCGGTCTGCTGCTCGGCGTCGCGTCGGTGACGGTGCCGTGGAATACACTGATGCTATCGGTGGGCCTCTACATCGTGATCCCCGTCCTTCTGGCCCAGATCGTTCGCGGAGCCCTGCTGGCACGCGGCGGGCAGGTCGCGCTCGATCGTCTGCTCGCCGCTCTCGGCCCGATCTCGCTGGTGGCGCTGCTGGCTACCTTGGTCCTCTTGTTCGGCTTTCAGGGCGAGCAGATCCTCCGGCAGCCGCTCGTCATCGCCCTGATCGCGGTGCCGATCCTGATCCAGGTCTATTTGAATGCAGGCATCGCCTATTGGCTGTCGCGTCGCCTGGGCGTGGCATGGTGCGTCGCCGCGCCTGCGGCGCTGATCGGTGCTTCCAACTTCTTCGAACTGGCCGTGGCAGCGGCGATCTCGCTGTTCGGACTCCAGTCCGGTGCGGCGCTGGCCACCGTGGTTGGCGTGTTGGTCGAGGTTCCGGTGATGCTGTCGGTCGTGGCGATCGTGAAGCGTAGTCGCGGCTGGTACGAAGCAGGCGCGAGCGCGTGAGCAATCTGCCGCCTTCCCCTCTGTCATGCCCCACTATCTCATGAAGGAGCGCGCATGAGCCGCTTGCGTACACTTGGTGACCCTGACCTGCTTCCGGCGCTAGACCCGGATTTTGTCCTGCGGCGCCCGGCTTCAGGCTTAGGCGACGACCAGCCGCCACCGCGCATCCTGCTGCTCTACGGTTCGCTACGCGAGCGCTCATTCTCCCGTCTGGCAGTCGAAGAGGCGGCGCGACTGCTCCAGTTGTTCGGCGCGGAGACTCGCATTTTCGACCCATCCGACCTGCCGTTGCCGGACCAGGTGAAGGGTGACGATCATCCAGCGGTCCATGAGCTTCGCGAATTATCGATGTGGTCGGAGGGGCAGGTCTGGTGCAGCCCAGAGCGTCATGGCCAAATCTCCGGAATCATGAAAGCGCAGGTCGATCACTTGCCGCTGTCGATGGGCGGCATGCGGCCCACCCAGGGCAGAACCCTCGCGGTGATGCAGGTGTCCGGTGGCTCGCAGTCGTTCAACGCGGTGAACACGCTCCGCCTGCTCGGCCGATGGATGCGAATGTTCACCATCCCGAACCAGTCGTCGGTGGCGATGGCCTACAAGGAGTTCGACGAGGCAGGTCGGATGAAGCCTTCCAGCTATTACGACCGCATTGTCGATGTGATGGAGGAGCTTGTCCGCTTCACCGTGCTGATGCGGCCGCATGCCGCCCAGCTGGTCGATCGCTACTCCGAGCGCAAGGCGGCTGGCATCCCGCTCGATCCGGCGCGCGATCTGTCCGCGATCGCAATTGCCCCGCAGTGAGCCGATTCGGAACATAGACAGAACATCAGTGATCCCGTAGCTCGGTTTCCGAAGTGATTCTCTGGAGCTGCGAAATGGGTTTTTCCGCAACGACGATCGTCGAGGCCATTCAGGAAGCGCCCGGCTGGGTGCGTGTGGGTATCACCGCGCCGACTGCCGGGATGCGAGAACGGGCTACCGAGGAACTCGCGGCGATGATCGCGCGGCGCCTTGAGACGCCGCGCGGTGATCTTGGGGCCGAGCAGCTTCGCCTCACCATCTAAATGGCGGGGCTGTCGCCTACCGAATAGAACATCGGATTGCGCAGCCAGGCATTGATCGCGGACTCGCGCCAGCCGGCGCAGCGGGTGCTGATCTGGATGTTTTTCGGGAACGTACCGGCCTGCATTTTGCGGTACATGGTCGAGCGGCTGAGGCCGGTACGCTGAAGGACGGTCTTGATCCGAAGGATACGGTCTGGCGTTTCGGTCTGCATTGGTTTCACCTTGCATCTGGTGCGTTTGGATGGTGCCCCACGAGAAAGGCTGGGCATGGTCTTCCGACTGCGCAAGGGGTGTCCAAGAGGCCGTCGTATGCTGGCGTAGCCTGACGTAGATCAGCGTAGAAAAATATTTTGGGCCGGGTTCAGGGCCATGTGTCAGGGCGTCCCACGCTGCGCGTGGCCGCGCTCTACGCCGCTCACGCGGCCCCGAGTCGCGATGCGTCTCGGCCCTTTCGGGTGACGATCGACTGACGTGATGGCCGGCGGGTGCCGGCCTGAAGCGGAACGCGCTGTCTGATGGGCGTTCTCTGGCGGACTTCTGCGAAGCCGCCAGGGTCCGCGGAGCTTCTTGTTTTCCGCGTGACACACTCGATCCGGCCGGAAGGCACGGCGGCGGCTGGCGCACGATCGCGCGCGCACGCCGCCGCGACGGCCGACCGAATCCGAGAGAGCATCTTTGATGAGCGCCTTCGGCGCCGGGCGCTGCGCGCCGAGATCTGCGGACGGCGCGGATGCGCCGGCGTTGCCTTGCCGGCCGCGGCCAAGGGGGGTGGGCGTCGCTCCCTCTAGTCCCGTCGCGGCGTGCCGCAACCCGGCTGCGCCGGGTCCTACTCTTCGTTTCGGCCCTGCGGGTGCTGCCCGCCGCTCAAGCGGGACTGCCGGTCTGCTCCTTGCCGCCCACCCCCCTTTTCCGGGGCCGGTGCGGTGTTTGAAGAGGAGTAGGACAGATGGAACTCAAGCATATCGATGTCGCCAAGCTCTGCATCTCCGCTGCCAACATGCGGGCCAAGGGCAAGGCCGACCTGTCGCACATCCTGCCGTCGATCCGGGCGCGGGGCGTGCTCGTACCGCTGATCGTGCGGCCGACCGAGCAAACCGAGCGCTTCGAGATCGTGGCGGGCAAGCGGCGCTATCATGCTGCGCTGGTCGTGGCGGAGGAAAGCGGCGAAGCAGAACCGCTGCCGTGTGCGATCATGGCACCGGGCGACGATGCGGCGGCGCTGGAAGCCTCGCTGATTGAGAATGTCGCGCGGCTCGATCCCGACGAGGTCACGCTCTGGGAGAGCTTCACGCGGCTGGTGCGCGAGGGGCGTTCGCCGGAGGACATCGCCCTCACTTTCGGGCTAACCGAGATACAGGTGAAGCGGACGCTGGCACTGGGCAATCTGCTGCCGCGTATCCGGGGGCTGTACCGCAAGGGTGATATCGACGCGGCCACGGTGCGGCACCTGACGCTCGCCTCCAAGGCTCGCCAGCGCGACTGGCTGGTGCTGTTCGATGATCCCGACACGCATTGCCCGACCGGGCATTCGTTAAAGGCGTGGCTGTTCGGCGGAGCTTCGGTGCCGGTAGGCGCAGCGCTGTTCGACATGGCCGATTACACCGGCGAGGTGATTTCCGACCTGTTCGGCGAAGAGCGCTATTTCGCCGACACGGCCAGCTTCTGGGCGGCGCAGACGCCTGCCATCGAGGCCAAGGCGGAGGGATATCGCGAGGCCGGGTGGTCCGAGGTGACGATCCTCCCGACCGGCGAGGCCTTCCACAGCTGGGAGCATGAGCGCTGCCCCAAGCGCAAGGGCGGCAAGGTGTTCCTTGGCGTAAGCGCACGCGGCGAGGTGACGGTCCATGAGGGCTATGTCTCGACCAAGGAGGCGCGGCGGCGTGAAAAGGGCGAGGCCAGCCAGGACGAGAAGCCGGTACGGCCCGAGGTCAGCGCGCCGATCCAGAACTATGTCGATCTGCACCGGCACGCCGCCGTGCGGGCCGACCTGATCGGCCAGCCCTCGGTCGCGCTGCGGTTGATGGTGGCGCATGCCATTGTCGGGTCTCCGCTCTGGAATGTCCGGATCGAGGAACAGCGGGCTTCGAGCGACGCGATTGCCGAGAGCGTCGAGAATTGCACGTCGGAAGCGCGGTTCGACGAGAAGCGGCGCGCGGTGCTGGCGGTGCTCGGCTTCGATCCCGAAACCCCGACCGTGACGCGCGGCTATGACGGCGAGCACGGCATTGCCGGGCTGTTCGTCCGGCTGTTGCAGCTTCCCGATCCTGCGCTGCTCGACGTGGCGGCGATCGTCATGGGCGAGACGCTGGAGGCCGGGAGCGCGCTGATCGAAGTATTGGGACCGCTGCTCGGCACCGACATGGCCAAGGTCTGGCAGGCCGATGACGCGTTGCTCGATCTGATCCGCGACCGCGAGGTGATCGGCTGCGTGCTGGCGGATGTGGCGGGCGATGCCGCCGCCAGCGCCAACGAAACTGCTACCGGCAAGGTGAAGCGGGGCATCGTCCGTGATTGCCTGATCGGCGCGAACGGGCGCGCCAAGGTCGATAGCTGGGTGCCCAAGTGGATGGCCTTCCCGCCTGCCGCCTACACGCTGCGCGGTGGCGTGCCGACCGTCGCCCGGGCCGAGAAAATGGCGGCCCTCGCCATCACCCCCGAACCACTGCCGCTACGTGCAGCCGCGTGACCGATGCTGGCGGTCGCAAGGCCGCCAGCTTCCTCATTCGAGGGAGACTTATCATGATCGACACCCCCGATCCCCGCACGCTCAAGCGGCTCCGTCGAGCGATCCGCAGGCTGCCGCAGGATCAGCATGCCGTGTTCTGCGCGGTGCGATACGAAGACCTGGATTACGAGCAGGTCGCCGCGCGCACCGGGCTGACCATCCTCGAAGTCGAGCACCTGCTGGCACAGGCGATGTTCGCGATCACCCGCGACATGGACCGTTCGCCGCGCCCCCGATGGTGGCGCCTCTGGTGACCGACAACTGCCGCGCGGGGCGACCCGCGCGGTTGTTCTTTTCTGTCACGCTCGGATAGGATCGCCGCAAATGCGTACCGACCTCGACCATCTCCCTCCGACCAAGCAGCGCGAGCTGGAACGCGTCGTCCAGATCCTCTTCGAGGAATTCGCCGACGCGACCGCCATCGCGAATTCGGAGTGGAAGAAGAACGCGCGCATCCTCAAGGTCATCCTCTATGGCAGCTATGCTCGCGGCGGCTGGGTCGACGAGCCGCATACCGCCAAGGGCTATCAGTCCGACTTCGACCTGCTGGTGATCGTCAACAACGAGAAGCTGACCGACCGGGTCGAATATTGGGTGAAAGCCGAGGACCGGCTTAACCGCGAGCTTGCGATCACCAAGACGCTGCGCACGCCGGTCAATTTCATCGTGCACACGATGCACGAGGTGAACGACGGTCTCGCGCATGGCCGCTACTTTTTCATGGACGTCGCGCGGGATGGGATCGCGCTCTACCAGAGCGAAGACACCGAGTTTCACGAGCCCAAGCCGAAGACCCCTGCGCAGGCGCTGGCGATGGCGCGGGAGTATTTTGAAGAGTTCTATCCGGCGGCAGCTGACTTCAAAGAGAGCGCCGATCACCTGATTGGCAAGGGGCGCTTCAAGCGTTCAGCTTTCTTGCTACATCAGGCTACGGAACAGCTTTATCATTGCGTGCTGTTGGTCACGACCTTCTATACGCCGCATGTTCACAATCTCGGATTCCTGCGCACGCAGGCTGAGCGGATCGACCCGCGCTTGGTGGACGCATGGCCGCGTGACAATCGCGTGGACCGCGCGCGCTTCGAGAAGCTCAAGGAAGCCTATGTGAAGGCGCGCTACTCGAAGCATTACCGCATCACCGACGATGAGCTTGCATGGCTCAGCGAGCGTGTGGAGGCGCTCGGCCAAGCGGTTCAGGTGATCTGCGAGGAGCGCATCGCCGCTCTTGAGAAAAGCGCTGCAGCTTAGATCGCCCGCTCGGAAGCGCCCCGGTTGCTAACTCCCATTTGATTCGGGTGGCGCAAACTCGCCCGCAAAACGTTCGACAGCGATTGCTCCATCCTTTCCCTTGGAGGCAGAGATCGTCAGGGCGGTGCCGGCGCGTAAGTGTCTGTGCCGATCGTGGGAAGGAATGCGCGTTCAGCATCGAACTTGTTCCGGTTCGAAAGCACAAACCGTGAAGCCATGAACACTTGGCCGGAATTCTCGCTCTCGACCATGCCGTCGTCCAGCACGACCGGCGACAGACGGTTATTGAACTTGGCGAGGTTACGGAACGACCCGACGCGCGGATAGCAATAAAGTACTGCGAGCGGTGAGAGTGCGAATACCAGATAGGCACCCGGCACCAGCACTACCGAGCGAAGCCACTTCCTGTTGTCGGGGCTGCGGAACGACACCGGATTATCCGATGTCATGAACGGCGTCGCGCTGTCGTTGCGCGCGACGATCCAAACCGAGCGGCTAAAGCGCTTGGTCAGCGATCGAACCACACGCTTGTCCCAGATCAACTCGGTGTGCAGTTCGCGCGCTTCGCGCTCGTCTACAGCTTCGCTGCGGTCGAGCTCGACGATCGCCGAGAAAAGCTCGCGCGTGTCGAGCGTGCGCAGCACCTGGACCGCAAGGAAACGCGCGACGACGAACCGGTTGACGCGGGGAATCGGCAACTTATCGAGCGGTGCCATCGCCGGGAGCCACTCAAGCCACTGGTCCGTGATCAGCGCTACCTGACCTTCCATGTCAGCGAGCTGCTTTTCCATCACCAGCGGATCATGGCCATCGATCTCGTATTGCGTAAGTCGGTAGAATTGCTTCTCGGCAGCGACAGAGCCAGACGAGGTTTGGAACACGCGGTCCGACAGCTTGTCCCATGCCCAGAGCCGACCTTTCTCATCCGCAAACCGGCGCAGATGGAATTGCGGTACATAATGATGGAGTTTGGGAGCGGTCACCAATGGTCTCGGTTGCAATCGCCTTTAAGGTCGTCCGGGTCGCTCTCGGGCGGGAGGATGTTACGAAGCTCGCCGCGCACATCGAGATCGTAACGCGCCGCGATCATTGCCAGGTGGACGCCGAACAGTGCCCGCATCTGACCGAGCGCATCGAGAAACTCCCACGATAGATAGTGGCCGCCTTCGCCCATAGCGTCATAGTCGGTGCCGATCCGGTCGAGGAAACGCCGCGACGCGCTCCCCATCGCGCGGATATGCTCTGCGAGAATACCAGAACCGCCGAGTGTCGCCAGCGCGTCGCTGAGCGATCGCCGCACCTCAATCACCGATTGGGCACAATGATGCGGAACTTCGGCCTCGCTCGGGCTGAAGAGCACGCGGCGATCCTCGAGCCGCGCTAGCAGTTGAGCTGCGATATCGCGTTCGGCGGGAGGGGCCTGCCAAGAAGCCCCGAATAGCGGCGTCGAGATGCCAGTGAGCCGCTTCGCCCATTGTCCGATCTTGCCTGCCATAGCCTCTCCATTCGGGAACGAACTTACGCGGTTCGAAACCTCGCGCCAAACAGGCAAGATTCGTGGTGTGGATAGATGCATGAGAGATACCGGCCGCCTTGCCTAGTCGCGGGCCACATCGTTGAACGCGCGCTTCCCGCGCCTTTGCCATAGCGCCAGGGCTTCATCACGATTTTCGCTGCGCAGCGTCGCGGCGGCCTCGATCATGATCCCGAACAGCACCGCCCGATCATCGTCGGTCAGTTCGACCAGTCCGGCTTTCACAACCAGACCGCCAAGCTCGATCAATTGATGGGTGCGCTCGCGGCGCTTCACAACCCAGGCTCGCTTGTCGTCACGCGCGATCCTGGCCTGCAGACGGTAGCGTGCCCCCGTCGCCCGGCGCAGCGCGCTGCCGATTGCCGTCAGCGCCGCTGCGAGGTGTAGCTGCGCGCTGAAAGAAGGCCGCGCCGCGCTTGCGCCAGCCCTCCTTAGTTGCAGCATCCTTGGTATCGGCGGCGCTCAGTAACGCGCCGGCCAGTTGCTCGATCGGCAGCGCGTCGGCGCCACTGGCGATCACCAGCTCACCCAGTTGGCGCAGCTTCTGTTCTCGAAGCTGCCGGGCCTTGTCGTTGAGAGCCTTCAGCTCGGAGTCGTAGTCACGGGGCTTACGCATCGCTCGATCCTCATTTGCGTGATGAGGATCGACCAGTTATCGCTGTTGTCGATCAGCGACAACGCCCTGAAACTTCATGGGATTACGCAATCCCGAGAAAGATGAATTCTTTGGAGGGCGCGCTTATACGTCGTGCCGACGTTGCTCGTGTAGTGTAAATGGATTGCCGCCATGGCGATCTACCACTTCTCAGCCAAGATCATCTCCCGCGCCAACGGATCGTCGGCGCTGGCGTCCGCTGCCTATCGCTCGGCTTCGCGGCTCTATGACGAGCGACTCGATCGCCATCACGACTTCTCGAACAAGAGCGGTGTCATTCATTCCGAGGTGATGCTGCCCGACGGCGCGCCCGAACACCTCGCCGATCGCGAGAAGCTCTGGAACGTGGTCGAGGCCGCCGAGCTGCGCAAGGACGCGCAACTCTCCCGCGAAGTGGAGTTCGCCATCCCGCGCGAGTTGGACCAGACCGAAGGCATTCGACTGGCGCGCGAGTTCGTCGCACGGGAGTTCGTCGCACGGGGCATGATCGCTGATCTCAATGTGCACTGGGATATCGGGGCCGATGGTGAGCCCAAGCCCCACGCGCACGTGATGCTCACCCTGCGCGACGTCGATGAGCACGGCTTCGGCAAGAAGAACCGGGACTGGAACCGCACCGACCTGCTGGAGAAATGGCGCGAGCGCTGGGCCGAGCACATTAACACGCGGCTGGCCGAACTCGATATTGATGCACGGGTCGACCATCGCTCTTTGGAAGCGCAGGGCATCGACCTTGAGCCGCAGCACAAGATCGGCCCCGCCGCGGCTCGGATGGCGGAGCAAGGGCTCGCCTCCGAACGGTTGGAAGAACACGACGCCATTGCCCGCGCCAATGGCGAGAAGCTGCTGGTAAACCCGGCACTGGCGCTCGACGCGATCACCCGCACCCAGGCAACCTTCACCACACGCGACCTGGCCATGTTCGTGCACCGGCATAGCGAGGGAAAGGACCAGTTCGACCGGGTGATGGTTGCAGTGCGCGCGTCGCCGGAATTGGTCACGCTCGGCAAGGATGGGCGCGGCCAGGACCGTTTCACCAGCCGCGAGATGATCGAGACCGAGAAGCGGCTCGAGCGCGCCACCGTTCGGCTTGAGGCGAGCCGGCGGCACGGCATGGACGAGCAGCATCGCAAGCTCGCACTGGTGCGCGCGGAGATGCGTGGGCTGGTTCTGTCGAGCGAGCAGCGCAGCGCCTTCGACCATGTGACAAGAGGCCACGGGCTGGGCGTGGTCGTCGGCTATGCCGGCACCGGCAAATCGGCGATGCTCGGGGTCGCGCGTGAAGCATGGGAGAGTGCCGGCTATTCGGTCCGTGGCGTGGCGCTGTCCGGCATCGCCGCCGGGAACCTGGAAAGCGGTTCCGGGATAGCATCACGCACTGTCGCCAGCATGGAGCATCAATGGGCCGATGGCCGTGAATTGCTGACCAATCGCGATGTGTTAGTGATCGACGAGGCCGGGATGATCGGCACGCGCCAGATGGAGCGCGTGCTTACCGAAGCCGAGAAGCGCGGTGCCAAGGTCGTGCTGGTCGGCGACCCGGAACAGCTCCAGGCGATAGAAGCGGGCGCAGCGTTCCGGGCGACTGCCGAGCGGCATGGCAGTGTCGAGATCACTCAGATCCGTCGCCAGCGCGAGGACTGGCAGCGCGATGCGACACGATATCTGGCCACCGAGAGAACCGCGGAAGCGATCAGCGTTTATAGCCGGCACGACCACATCCATGATGCCGAAACCCGGGAGGACGCACGCGCCGAACTGATCGAGCGTTGGGATAGGGATCGAGCAGCCGCGCCAAGTGCGTCGCGGATTATCCTGACCCACACCAACGACGAGGTGCGCGAACTCAATATCGCCGCGCGCGATAGACTACGCGCCGCGGGCGAACTGGGCGAGGATGTGATGATCTCGACCGAGCGAGGTGCACGCGAGTTTGCGCCTGGCGACCGAATCATGTTCCTGCGCAACGAGCGCGGCTTGGGCGTCAAGAACGGCACGCTAGGACAAGTGCAGTCGGCCACCAAGGCGCGCATGGCGGTGCTGCTCGACGACGGACGCTCCATAACTTTCGATGTGAAGGACTATGCGAACCTCGATCACGGCTATGCCGCGACGGTGCACAAGGCGCAGGGCGTGACGGTCGATCGCGTGCATGTGCTCGCGACACCCGGTCTTGACCGGCACTCCGCCTATGTCGCGCTTTCTCGTCACCGCGAGAGCGTCGATCTCCATTATGGTCGTGACGACTTCGCCGATCGGCAAGCATTGACCGGAGCGCTGTCGCGGGAACGCGGCAAGGACATGGCTGCGGACTATCCATCGCGCGAACGGTCGCAGGTGCAGCAGCCTGAGCCTAACCGCTTTGCCGGGCTGAAGCTTAGGGTCACGCCGGATGTGCCGGAGCTCTCTCCGTTCGAGCGAGCAGTGGTGCGCGTGGCCCGCTCGGCAGCAGATATTCTGCGCGTCCGAACCGAAGGCTCTGCGGAACTTCCGCATCAGCGTGCCGCGCTCGACAAGGCGGTCGCTGAGATGGAGGAACTACGCCCAGGCGTTAAGCGCGACCTGCAGAACGTGTTCAATGCCGATCGCGCGACGATCGATGAAGCGGCGAACGGGCGGCCGCAAAGGGCGATCCGGGCCATGGCTTTGGAAGCCGAGATGCGAGCAGATCCAGCCAAGCGTGCCGACCAATTCGTCGCACGCTGGGATAAGCTGCAGAAGCAGTCCCAGCGCGCCTATGTGGCTGGCGATGTGACGAGCCAAAAGGCCTTTCGGAGCGAGATGGCGGGCATGGCGAAGAGCCTCGAACGTGATCCGCAGATGGAATCGATCCTTGCTGCCCGGAAGGCTCAGCTTGGGATCACCATCGACACGGGACGAAAGCTAGGAGCGGAACTGGCATTCAATCACGGAATTGACTTTGGCCGCGCCCGCGGGATCGGGCGCTAGCTGTCCGTTGCACAGCCTATTCGGCGGGTTGAGTCGCCGATTTATCGCGAATGACTTTGTCGTCTGGCCGCTGAAGACGATCTGTGAAGTAGTATAGCCCCACCAACGTCGACACGAATACGTGGCAAAGCCAGAAATTGTAGAAGAGCAGGAAGGCCCATGAGATCGCCTTCCTCGCAACGTACGGCAGTAATATATGAGCGCCGGGTGCGAGTAGGGTGGCGCCGAAGCTCAAAGCGTACAGACCGAAACTTGAAAAGGCGAGGTAGCCGAACAGCAGGCAGAGGAAACGGCGCCGCTCGAGCGGCAGAGCCTCGGAGCCAAATTTCGGCGGTGGGCTTCCCGCTAAGGGCTGACGCAGCGCTTGGGTGTCCGCCGTCGACAGGAGGGTCAGTGCCGCGACAAAAAAGCCACCCAAGATGGCATATAGGTTCAGTAGGCCGGTCAAAAAGCCACCGGCCGCGTACGGCGAGGGTATAGAAGGCCAAAATAGCAGTGCCGCAGTAAGGCACAATGAACCGCACAGCGGCAGGAGAATGTCCCAGATCGCTTTCACAGGGTGGCGAATGCGCCAATATTGAAGCGGAGCTAGCAGCATTTTGGCGAGGCGCGGATTACACGAATTTTAGGCGCATGGCTTCAACAAACTCATCATGCAGGCTGGGCGCGCACTCTGTCAGTTCGTTCTCGACGTGAACCAACTCCCGGTGCGCGAAAAGGGCGGTGCCGACGTCAGCCAGATCAGTATTCATTTCTGACGAGCCCCCCTTTTTCTCGCCGGGCAACCGCCAAGAGACTCTCATTCGGCTGTAACCGAGGCCTGCCGCCGCGGCGGCGAGATCGCTGAGGGACTCTCTAAATGTCCTCCCAGGAGCTGGCTTCACCTTCACGACAAGCAGATGCCTGCGCACATTATATTCGGGGTTCTCGTCAAATGTCGGCACCGGACTGGTATCGAACAGCTCCACCGGGAGAAAGGCACCGTCGTCGAGCGCATCCGCCATTTCGCGCGACCGTCGAGGATGCACTTCCACGACGGGCCGATATTTGTTTTGGCGGCCTGTTCGCGGATTGACGTAGCGATCTCCGGCATCCTCCGCGATCTTCGTCAACACCGAACCGATAAGGCGCGTGATCGGGGTCCGGCCGATTCCCTGAATTTCCTCCACAAGCATGCGGTATCGACCCACGGCCTGAGGATCCTGAGTGAGCGATAAAATGCAATGCGCGCTCGCACCCTTCACTTCACCGTCGAGCCGCTCAGCATCACGCGCGGCACCGTCCTCAAAGTGAATGAAAGACGGATTTGCCCCGCGACGGTCCCCAAGAGTAATGAGCATCGCCAATGCAGGGGAGCCGTCCGGAAGATTGACTCGCTGCGCCTCCGCAATCCGAGTGACCCGGTTGTCGTTCTCGAAAATGCGCTTGGCTTCACCGCTTTGAGCCAAGGCTATAAGCTCGTCGACATAGTCGTTCAGATCGGGCTGGGGAGCGCCTTCGCCCGGAGCGTGAATCTCAAAATCACAAAATAGACACCAGCGATCGAAACTATCGACCATTACTTTCTCCCCGTTTCTCGGGAGAAACTAAGGGCCGGACTTTGCCAGCACAATGCAGAACTCTGTCCCTCCACCGGACTGTCACCAGAATAGGGAAATCGGCCAAGGCGAGACACTACATGTCCGATGAGTGAGAAATGGGCCGTGCTTTCGGTGAGAACGCGAGACCTCAACGTCGCTCGCCAGCCTTACAGAACCTGTGCCAGTCTCCTGCCGCACCACCCGCCATCGTGACACTACCCCAATTGATCCAATCCTAGCTTTGGCGAGCCAACAAGCCATTCCGAGTAAGCGCCTCGTCGAATGCGCGCAGCACCTGTTCGCGCTATGTCCGATACCTTCTCGGGTGAGGTTTTGGTGTCAGGAACGACGGCTTAAACTGGCAAACAGCTTCTCCACAGTTAGTTGCACGACCTGTGGATATCTTGGCAAATAGAGGGGCGGTGGCACGCAAACTGGCGTTGCGCCGGACCACCATATTACCGCAAAGCCGAAGCCTGAGATTCGGCTTAGCGCGTAATCGATTCGACTCAGCCTGTTCCCAGGCTCAACCGAGCGACAAAGCGAGCCGCTTTAGCTAGTTTTATGAATCGCTTAGCGGCGATTCACACCGGGGGTGAGTTGTTGACGCATGGCGCGTAGCGATCTTCTTGTTTCTTTGGTTCGCGCGGGAGCATCCGGCGACAAGCAGTTATTGCGCGACGCTGCCGAAGCCATGATCGCGGACGAACGCGCCAAGAAGCACTTCGCTGTTGCCGACCGCCTGCAGCGTGCGCTGGCGACGGTGAGCGTGACTCCGCCGGCGCTTACCAGCTCCGCTCAATTCGGAGCCCACGCCAACGGCCGTGACGCGATCCTCGAGCTTGAACCCCGGGTCCGGCTCGACGATCTGGTGCTTCCGCTGCCGGCGCGCGAAAGTGGCCGCCAGCTCGTCGAGGAGCATCGCCGCGCCGATGTCCTGCGCGCAAATGGCTATGAGCCTCGTCACCGTGTGCTGCTTTCCGGCCCCCCGGGCAACGGCAAGACCTCCTACGCGGAAGGGATCGCCGAAGCGCTAGGCCTCCCTCTGTTCGTAGTCCGCTACGATGTGCTTATCGGAAGTTTCCTTGGCGAGACTAATGCCCGGCTCCGGCGCCTGTTCGATTATGTCCGCACGCAACCGGCCGTGCTATTCTTCGATGAGTTCGACGCGATCGGCAAGGAGCGCGGCGACACGCACGAAACCGGTGAGATCAAACGCGTCGTTTCGTTCCTGCTCATGCAGCTCGACCAGCTTCCCAGCTATGTGATCGTCTGCGCAGCGACCAATCATGCCGAGTTGCTCGACCGCGCCGTGTGGCGGCGATTCCAGATGCGGCTCGCATTCCCCTCGCCCGATCGCAAGTCGATTTCCGCCTTTCTGGACCGGATTGTCGACAACTGGCCGGAGCGCCCAAGGTTGCAGGCGAGCAAAATCGCGGGCAAGCTTGGCAATATCAGCTTTGCCGAGGCACTCGACTTCTGTCAGAATGTCCGTCGGCGACAGATATTGGGGTTGGGGGATGTCGGCATCGATGCAGCACTTGGCGCGGAACTTGATCTTTGGGTATCTCGGGTAACGCCTGAGGGTCTCAATGCCGAGCGATCCGACCAAGCCGTTGCTGAGGCTGACGCCTCAGAATAACCGCCCCCGCCCTGTCGGAGCTCCCCGCTTCGTCCCGCCTCCGCCTGCCTATGATCTTGGACGGCAACGCGAGCAAATCGGCCCAAAGTTCAATCGGCTGCGCGAAGTGCTCGCTCGCGGGGACGCGCTCGAATTGCGCGCCGACCCGTCCGCGCTCGCCCCCGAGCGACTGCTGGTCTTCGAGGTGCGCGGCACCGTCAACGAATTTGCCAATGCGATCCAGCGCGTCCCGGGACTCGAGTTGGTCGACGAAGAGGAGCTGATCGCCGAGCAAGGCGACAAGGATCCGGTCGCCTATTTGCTGATGCCCGATATCGAGGCGCTGAAGCAGTTGGAGTCCCTTTGGACGCGCTGGCAGCGGGACCGGTTGGTCGTCGGTGAGACGCCTTGGCGCTCCGTTTTCTCGTTGCTCCGCGACCTGCGCCCCTGGGGCCCGCAGGACCGCGTGCAGCCACTCGATGCGACCGAGCTAGCCGAGGAAATCGAGGACCTCGATCCGGACGTTCTGGTCCGCCTGGAAATCGAGCTGATCTATCGCCCCAGAGCGGCGAACGGCACGGAGGCAGAGGACGAAGTGCGGGCCGCGGTCGGCGCGCGCCGCGGGCAGGTCGTGTCGCGCGCGCGTATCGATGACATCGCCTATCACGCCCTGCTCGTCGATTTGCCGGCCTGGGCTGTCCGGCAGATTGTGGACCGGGAAATCGACGGAATGGCCGGCCTCGACCCGGTGTTACACATCCGCCCACAAAGCCTTGCAACCTCGATCCCACTGGCCGACCCTGAGCCTGCGGACGACGTTCGAGGCGGCGCGCCACCCGCCGCCTCGCCGATCCTCGCGCTGCTCGATGGCGTGCCCGTAGCGGCGCATCCGCTGCTCTCCAATCACGTCATTGTCGACGATCCCTTTGAGCTGGAGCCCGAGGCGCTCGTGGCTAACCGGCGGCACGGCACAGCGATGGCTTCGCTGATCGTTCATGGCGACCGCAACCGCGGCGAAGCAGCCTTGCCGCGTCGCATCCATGTCGTGCCGGTACTGGGAAACCATGACGCATTTCCCGCCAATCGCCTGATCGTCGACGTCATCTATTTGGCGCTCGCACGCATGCGCCAGGGCGAGGAGCCGACCGCACCGGATGTGCTGATCGTCAATCTCTCGCTCGGAAACCGCCGCCGGCCGTTCCACGGCCAGCTTTCGGCCTGGGCCCGGCTGCTCGACCGGCTCTCCTATCATTTCGGCTGCCTTTTCCTGGTGAGCGCGGGCAATAACGAAGCGCCATTTGGCGTCCCGGCGTTCCCGACAGGCGCCGCGTTCGAGGATGCCGACACCGAGACGCGCACCACCGCGATGATCGAAGCGCTTGGCGCAATCGTTGCCGACCGTCGCCTGTTCGCGCCAGCCGAGACCATCAACGGCGTGACGATTGGCGCCTGCAACGAGGATGCGATCGAGCCGGCGGCGCGAGGCGGCGCGAGTATTCATGTCGATCCCTTCCCAGAACTCCGCACCGCCAACCCTTCAAGCGCACTCGGTCCCGGCTTCGCCCGCTCGGTCAAGCCGGACATCCTCATGCCCGGCAGCCGCGAGCACGTGCACGTCGTGCGCACGCACGAACATGTCGATGTCCGACCGTCGGGCGCGTCGCGCGTCGCAGGCCTCAAGGTCGCCGCGCCACCGGCGGGCGGAATCGAGAACCAGCAGGGCTATACCAGCGGAACCAGCGCCGCTACCGCACTCGCGTCGCGAACCTGCCACCGCATCCATGATGCACTCGAAGCCGCCTATGGCGAGAATTTCACCAGTCTCACCCATATGCAGCGCTCCGTGCTACTGAAGGCGCTGCTGGTCCACCCGGCCCATTGGCCGCTGGATACAGCGAGTGCCCTGCGCTCTGTGCTGGGTCCAACCGACAACCGACGGCATGTTCAGCAAAAGGACAACATCCGCAGGTTCCTGGGCTATGGCTGGGTCGATGCCGACGAGGCGATCGCGTGCGCGGAGGACCGCGCTACATTCTGGGCGGTCGGCACACTGGAGCGCGACAGAGTCGCGACGGTCCACGTACCCGTGCCGCAGTGCATGAGCGGTCAGGCCAGACTACATTCGCTGTCGGCAACGCTGGCTTGGTTCACGCCGGTCTCGCCAGGGCGCAAGCGCTATCGCAATTGCCGGCTGAAAATTCTCGAACCAGACGGCCTTGATGCGCTTGCGATCAGCGCTCATGGCGATCAGCCTGACATGAATCAGACCAATCGTGGCACACTATATACACGCACCTGGCGAGGCGATCGCGCCCCGGTTGTCGGGCCAAACATGCTCGTCCCGCTTCATATACAGCGAGATCCTGACCAGAGCGGCGCGATCGACGACCCAATTCCCTTCGGGCTGGCAGTCACCGTAGCCATGCCTGGAATGATCGGCCTTTATGAGGAAATTCGCCAACGGCTCCAACCCCGGATTCCGGCAGGCAGCCCCGGGCTCGGCTGAGCGGGATAGCGGCCCACAACGGTGCGTATGGAACGAGGTCGCGCATCACCGAATATTGGACGCAAAGAGAACTTGGTCCATCTCGCGCTCCCAAGAAATCTCATGCCAAGTGTGGGGAAAAATGTGGGGTAGCTCGCAGCCCGTTCATAAAATTCGACGTGAAATCAAATCACTATGGAGAATTTTGAGATTCCTCCCGCTCCGCCACTTTCTTGATATTATCGTGATTTTTCCGATACTTAACCAATCAAGTTTTTGATCGCCCAATAATTTGTCCATCATATCTCAAATGCATGATCCGCTTGCAGTCTGGCGAGTCGACTGCTCTGATATCGCGGCGATGAGGGTGATTAGCTGGTGGTAGAGCTTTCTCAGGTATTGCTTCAAACGCTAGCGGGTTCGCCTACGCGATCCTTTCGCAGCGTCGAAGGCGGGGCCATTTACTTCGGCACAGACGTGGGGTTGCGAAGGGATGAAAATCAAGACCGCGTAGCGGTGGCTCGCTGGGGAGCAAAAACTCGGCGGGGCTTCGACTTGATGACTGCCGTTGTCGTGAGCGATGGCATGGGGGGAATGCAGGAAGGAGCATTCTGCGCTTCCCAGACAGTCGCCACATTCCTCGCGTCGCTCATGCGAAACTCATCCCCTGACCTGCGGAAGGGCATCGGTGATGCCGTTCACGCAGCGAATGATACTGTATATTCTTTGTTTCGCGGCAAGGGTGGCGCTACGCTTTCAGCGGTTGTGGTTTCAGGCGAAGACGTCATCGGGGTTAATGTCGGTGATAGTCGCATCTATTCTCCGGCCCGGTCCCGCGCCGATCTAGCGGTGCGGCGACTCACTACTGACGATACGATGAAAGAAGCGTTCGGCAGTGAAGGCGACGGTTTGCTGCAATATATTGGTGTTGGACCAGGTATACAGCCGCATTTTATCGAAGTTTCCCCGGCTGATTTGGTGGTGATTACCACCGACGGGGCGCACTTCGTGGACCAACGTATCTTCCATGAGATTCTTGCTCGGTCCCCAGACCCAAAGGCTATCGTCGAGCGGACGGTCGCTCTCTCCCGCTGGCTTGGCGCGCCAGATAACTCGACCGTGGCTGCGGTTGATATTCAGCGCTTGATGCCGCTGGCCGAAGCTGGACAACGTGACGTAGCTGAACTCTGGTCTGGCAGTACCGACGGGCCGCTCTACGTTCTCCAATCCAATGTAAATGCCGAGCGAGAGTTTAGGGATACCGAAGCTCATGTCACCCAAAGTAAGCGCGAGCATCAAGCATCCGACACCTCAACTAGCGGTGACGCTTTCACCCCAACCAAGCCCGCGACCAAGGCAAAGCGTCGTAAGAAAACGGAAACGCGGCGCTCAGCGCCTGAGCAACTTACCATCGATGTCGAAGTGACCGAGGACGGGGCTGCGGATGCTGATCGTTAACCGATATGAGCCAACCGGGGCGATGTCGTGGGGTGGGATGGCGGAGGTGCATACTTGCACCGACCACCATCTAAAGCGGAAAGTTGCCCTAAAGCGTGTGAAAAGTCCGAAGGACTTCAATAGACTTGAGGACGAATTGAAGTCTCTTCTCAAGGTTCGGTCCCCACATGTGGTGGAGCTCCTCGATATCGTCGAGTATGAGTACATTGGCGCGCAAGAGAAGGGACTCATTCTCGAATTCATCGAGGGGAAGGACTTATCGGAAGGTTCCTTTTCTTATGGCAAGGATTACCTTAAAGCCCTTTGGCAAATTTCATCTGGCATAGCGGAAATTCATCAGCGCGATATTATTCATCGCGATATAAAGCCAGCCAATGTTCGCGAGGACATCAACGGCGTAATGAAGATTATAGACTTCGGACTATCACGCGAGAAAGATGTCGATGACAAGACGAAATCAGTAATAGGTTCATTTGGCTATATCGCGCCAGAGCTAACGGTCGACGGCGAGAAGGCTATTACCAAGGCAGCCGATGTTTATGCTTTCGGCGCAACGGCCGTTTCTTTAATAGTCCCAGTAATGCAGCAATCTGGACCGCTCACAAAAAAAATGGTGCGCGATGTTTTGCAGACCGCCGATTCCGACTTGCAAGATATGATCGCCTCGTGCGTCTCCAAAGACCCTAGCGATAGGCCCGCCATGTCGGATGTAAGAGAGCTTTTACTAAGAAAGCTTCTTCGGAACAGAAGGCGTGGATGGATTAATGTGAACGGAAAAATCACGGAGGTGAATTCCAAGGCCAAGATTGGCACAATAACCTCGGGCAATTCATCAATTCAAATAGAATATGACGGATACGACTTCTCAGTGAAGTCCGTGCAAGGAAGTGTAACTGTAAATAATAGAACCGTTGCACCCGGCACGCTATTGAAGTCTTCCTGTCTGATTACGTTTGGTATCTACGGCGGAAATCGAGCCTTTGTAACATTCGACGTATCAAGTCCGGAGATTTCAGTGTGAAAGCCCCCGTTAAGCTTCAAAATCGCTATGTTCTAGGTAACAAAATTGGCGACGGTGGCATGCAGTCAGTTTATCGGGCGCATGATACGCTTGTAGATCGGGAAGTCGCGCTAAAGACGCCACTTCCCACTGCTGGATCAAAAAAGTTTGCCGACAGTGCGGTAATAGCCGGACGAGTGAACAATTGTTATGTTGCAAAGACTTACGATTACTTTGAGGAAGCGAACACACCATACCTCGTAGAGGAACTCGTGGATGGGGCGAACTTAGAAGATGTTTTCCCCGAAGGCTCATTCATTGATCCGAATACCGGCGCTCATGTCATGCTATCTCTTGCGAAGGGCATTGCCGCTTCGCACCATGCGGGCGTGGTGCATCGTGATCTAAAGCCGAGCAATGTTGTTTGCGTTCGCCATTCGTTGCTGGAAACCGTAAAAATTACTGACTTCGGAATCGCTACTTTGGCGGATGAAATATTCGCACAAGAATCGGCTTCTGGCGACTTGACGAAATCTACCTCGGGAACCGTCAAGGGTGCCATGCCCTACATGTCGCCAGAAATGCTTTTTCGTCAGCCCGGCGATCACCCAGACAAGCCTAGTGACATTTGGTCGCTCGGAGCGATGATGTTTAAGCTGCTGACAGGGATTTATCCGTTCGGCGTAAACATGATGGTTCCAGTTAATATCAAACTGGGGAACAGGGTTGCTTGGCCTGCCTCCATGCGGGCTAAAGTTCAATTCGTGCCACTCGTCGATGAAATACAGAAGATAGTCGATAGCTGCACTGCCGAAGACCCCTCTAAGCGCCCTACAGCAGACGATGTAGTGGCAGCCTGTGAGAATCTTTGCTTCTCTTCGGCTGATAGGCATGGGAGAGTTTCGTCGCTTAGTGGCAGCACCGGCCAGATAAGAACATCTAGTGGTACGACAGCCTTCTTTCACTTAGATAGCTTTTACGGCGATGGCACTTTGGAGGTAGACGATCGGGTTCTGTTTGCTTCGTTCCCGGGGACACCATACCCTAGAGCCCACCCGGTCGGGCGCTTGCCTGATAATGCCTGATCTTCCCCTTTAGGGTATACATTTTTCGGGCAGCATTAGGCGATGCGTTGGCACCGGTCGGAACCAGTTCACTCTCGATGCAAATTCACCAAGAGTTTCTGGTCATGGACATGCAGACTTGCGGAACTTCTGAATATGGGCCGTCGGCCGCTCAGCAGTTTTTGGATGCCGGATAGCGAAAGCGGATGCTCTCTTTGTAAGTCCGCTTACTCTTAATCTGTGCGTCCTGGATTCGCCCCCTAAGATTCCCGTGCCCCTTTTCGGCGCTGATCTATGAGCCGCTTTAGGCGTTCCGGAGACTGTTGGATTGACCTTGTGGTTGCTGGCAAGCAGATTGGGGCCATGGTGGGGGGACAGGTCGGAATGTCGGTGAAGAACCTGTTTTCCCGCGCCGATCGGGTCGTCGACCAGGCGTCGACCGTCGAGTTGCGCAAAACCGTTGCCGCGATCGTCCAGGATCGCCGCGCCGTCCTGCGACTGGATCCGACGGACATCGCCTTTCTCGCGATCACCCATCACTGGATCGGCGAAGAAGTAGCGACCTCACTCAGCTACGCGCGATTGACCGAACTCTATACGATGTCAGTCGATCATAGCGCGGCCTTTGCGCGGACTGGCGAGGTAGATGTATCGCGCGCGATCAACCGCATGATCGACCAGAGTGTGCTGATTGAGCAGGCCGGTGCGCGCCTGCTCGACGAGCGGCGCTATGCACTCGGTCCGATCGGCCGGGCCATCGCCAATGCCTACGATGTCGGGCAGACACTCGAGGCGGGCCGGCTAACCACATTCTTGGTCACGTTGCGGGTCGAACTCGACGGCGCGATCGTGGAGGCCGAGTGCGCCAACCGCGAGCGGCGGATGCCGGAGATGGATCGCCGTTGGACGATCATCGACGGCCTGCTCGCCGACATTGACGCGCGGCGCGTCAACCTCGACTATCGCCAAGAGGTCCTGCGCTCACAGATTCCGGAGATGATCGGCAGCGACGACTGGGAACCGGCGCTCGCGCGTTGCGAGGACGTGCTGCGTCGCTCCCATCAGGCGGCTGAAGAAGTCAAAACCTGCTTACTCGAAGGGCGTCAGCGCCTGCAGAAACGGATCGACCGGCTGCAATATAACTTAGCGATGTTAGTAGGTTATCGTAGAAAAACAGATCCTAGCGTAGATTGGCGTAGGCCGTTATTTGCCGGCTCCGAAGGCAGAGGCCAGGGGTTCGAATCCCTTCGGGTGCGCCATTCCCCAAACACAATTTGATTCCCGTAGCCTAGCCGGGCAGGCGCGCCGGATCGACTACCACGTGGCGGATACGGCGCCGATTCCATGTATAGGTGATATGCACCAGCCCATCCGCCGACTGGATCACCGCCGGATAAGCATAGCCATCGGGCAGCGGCTCAGTCTCCAGCGTCAGCGCCGGAAGCCAGTGCACGCCATCGCGCGAGATCGCGATGTTGAGGGGATAGCGCTTGCCCTTGCCCGGCGTCTCGGGCCGCTGCGCAGAATGATTGTAGACGATCAGCTGGCGCCCGTCCTGCAGCGTCACTGCATCGGTGCCCGAATTGGGGTTGGGGAGATCGACCGCGAACAGCTTGCCCCAGCTCTTGCCGTCGTCGGCGGACTGGGTCGCGACCAGCACGCCCTGCCGCGAGCGGGCGATCGCTTCCAGCTTGCCGTCGGGCAGGAACAGGATGCTGGGCTGGATCGCGCCGAAGCCCGCTTCGGCATTGACCGGCACTGGCGCCGTTGCGGTCCAGCTCTTGCCGGCGTCCTCGCTGCGCTCGAAATGCAGCTTCCACTCCCAGCTGGTACCGTCCTCGGTGCTCGACGGCGCAAGCCAGGCGCCGCTCTTCAGCACCACCGGCTTGTTCTTGATCGGGCCCAGGATGCCAGCCGCCAGCCGCCGCGGCTTGCTCCAATTGCGCCCGCCATCGGTGGAACTGACAACCATTCCCCACCAGGTCTGCGGGCTTGGGCCAAGCTTGTAATAGAGATGCAGCGGCCCGGCGGGATCCTGGAACAGCACCGGGTTCCAGGTCGGCAGGCGAGTGCCGTCCGGCTGGATGCCATTGGCGACCGATTTCGGCGTCTCCCAACCCTTAGCGCCGCGCCGGGCGAACCAAATCTCGACATCCGGATTGCGCTCATGCGTGCCGCCGAACCAAGCGGCAGCGATCGCGCCGTCACGCGTCTGGACGATCGTCGAGGCGTGGCTCTGAGGATAAGGCGCAGTCTCGTAGATGAACTCGCGCAGCAGCACCGCCTCCTGCTGCCCGCTCACTTCCTGCGCAGCGGCAGGGAGCGCCGCGGATATCGGGAGAGCCAGGGCAAGCATCAGGATGCGGATCATCGGGGAATTACCTTTTCTGCGCATTACAGGCGACCATGTTCAGCATGGCAGGATAGCGCCGGGCAAGCCTTTCGCCGCAATTAATCACATCAATCGGATGGAACGGTGTCGCACCTGCGCGGAACAGGTGCGCAGCGCTAAGGGTTTTGCCGTGCGGAGGCGCATATGGCGACGGTGTTGCAAAAAGGGATGATCGCATTTGCCGGCGTTGCGGTAATCGGCGGCGGTCTCGCGGGCGCGGGTCTTGCGAGCTTCGCCCAGAACGGCGCCTTCGAATTCTACAAGCAGACGCCACCACCGGCACAGGGCCTCGCCACTGCCGCCCCCGCAAGCGATGGCTATTATCCAGCCGTCAGCCCGGCACCGACCTACCCCGAGAATCCCTATCCGCCGCGCCCGCTCACGATCGCGCGCGCCGCCGAGCCGATCGACTATCAACGCGCCGAACAGATCGAGCCGGAGCCTGTCCTCGCCGAAGAGGAGGCCATCCTGCCCGAGCCGGCTCCGATGATCGTGCCAAGGCGCGGATCCTGGACCGCCCCTGCGGAGGAAGAGCCGCTGCCCGGCACCGATCCCGCCACCGACGACGGCGCCTCCTGAGCGGCTTGCCCCGCTCCGCCCACAGGCGTAGCGCTGCCGCATGACCGACTCCACCAAGCCGCTCGACTATGTCGAGGCGCATATCGACGATGCCCTGGACCGCCTGTTCGCGCTGATGCGCGTCCCCTCGGTATCGACCGACCCCGCTTATGCCGAACAGTGCCAGCACGCCGCGCAGCTGCTGTCGGACGAGCTGAACGACCTCGGCTTCACCGCCCGCGTCGCGCCGACGCCGGGGCATCCGATGGTAGTCGCGCACCATGACGGGGATGGCCCGCACATCCTGTTCTACGGCCATTACGACGTGCAGCCGGTCGATCCGATCGAGCTGTGGCGGCGCGATCCGTTCGATCCGGTGATCGAGACGCGGGCGGACGGCGCGAAGCAGATCGTCGGCCGCGGCGCTTCGGATGACAAGGGACAGCTACGCACCTTTGTCGAGGCGTGCCGCGCCTGGAAGGAAACCGAAGGGCGCTTGCCCTGCAAGGTCACCATTCTGTTCGAAGGCGAGGAAGAATCGGGCTCGAAGAGCCTCGAGCCGTTCCTCCATGCCAATGCCGAGGAGCTGAAGGCCGATTTCGCGCTGATCTGCGACACGCTGATGTGGGATACCGAGACGCCGGGCCTCACCATCGGCCTGCGGGGCATGGCCGCCGGCCAGGTGACGATCCGCGCAGCCTCGCGCGACCTCCACTCGGGCCTCTATGGCGGCGCGGCGCGCAATCCGATTCAGCTGCTCTGCACGATCCTGGGCGAGATGAAGGACGCCGATGGCCGGGTGACGCTGCCCGGCTTCTATGACGGTGTGCCCGAACTCGATCCCGCCGTGCGTGCAAGCTGGGACGCGCTGGGCTTCGATCCGACCGAGTTCCTCGGCGAGATCGGCCTGAGCATCCCCGCCGGCGAGAAGGGCCATGACGTGCTCGAGCAGATCTGGTCGCGCCCGACTGCCGAGGTCAACGGCATCTGGGGCGGCTATACTGGCGAGGGCTTCAAAACGGTGATCCCGGCCGAGGCGCATGCGAAGGTCAGCTTCCGCCTGGCCGGCACCCAGAACCCCGAAAAGATCTGGGCATCGTTCGAGGAGCATGTCCGCTCCCGCCTGCCCGCCGATTGCTCGGTCGCGTTCACCGGCCGTGGCCCGGGCAGCCCGGCAGTGAGCGTATCCAGCGACAGCCCGCCGCTGGAAGCAACCCGCGCCGCGCTCGACGCCGAATGGGGCAAGGCCGCGCTGATCGGCTGCGGCGGCGGCATCCCGGTGGTCACGTCGATCTCGAAGATCCTCGGCATGGACACGGTGCTGGTCGGCTTCGCGCTGACCGACGACAATATCCATTCGCCCAACGAGAAATACGACCTGAAGAGCTTCCACAAGGGCATCCGTTCCTGGGTCCGCATCCTCGCTAAGATCGGTGAAATGGCGAAGGTCCCTGCCTGATCGCACTGGCCCGAATCGGCCGACTCGGCTAGATTCGGGCCATGCGGACAGGGGCTCATATCATCGCGATACTGCTCGGCGGCGCGGCGCTGGCGGCGTGCCAGCCCGATGCGGCCAAGCCGGTACAGAAGGCGGAGGCGCATGAAGTCGCAGCCGCGACGCCGGCCGCACCCAAAATCGCCGCGGCGGACGTAGCACTACACGATTGGCTGGTCGGCAGCTGGTCGTTCGAGAGCAGCTGCGCGAGCGACTTCATCGCGCATTATGCAGCGGACGGCACCCTCGACAACAGCGGCGAGATGGGCGGCTGGGCTGTTGCCGGCAACACCGTCACCGAGACGATCCGCGAACGCTATGACGCAGCCGCGACCGATGGCGCCGAGAAGGTGAACCCGCCCGAGACGCGCAGCTACACGATCGAGCGCACGGACAAGGATCACGGCACGATCACCTATCAGGACCGCAAGGTGCCGATGCTGCGCTGTTGACGCCGCGGGCCGGAGGATCGATAGCGGCGCCATGGTTCCCCTTTCGTTCGCCGGCCATGACCTGATGGCGCTGCCCGAGGGCGCGCTTTACTGGCCGGCGCGCAAGGCGCTGCTGGTCGCCGATCTGCATTTCGAGAAGGGCAGCTGGTTCGCGGCGCGCGGGCAGATGCTGCCGCCCTATGATTCGATCGCGACGCTCCATGCAGTGGCGGCACTGGCCGAGCGGACCCATGCGCGCGAGCTGTGGTGCCTGGGCGACAGCTTCCACGATTCGGAAGGCTGCGAGCGGCTGCCCGCCGATGCCCGCGCCCTGCTCACCGACCTGACTACCCGGCTCGACTGGCGCTGGATCACCGGCAACCATGACAGCCTGCTGATCGATCACTGTGGCGGCACGATCCTGGAGGAAGCCGAAATCGATGGGCTGGTGCTGCGCCACGAAGCCGAACCCGGCGATCCACGGCCCGAGCTTTCCGGCCATTTCCACCCCAAGCTGCGACTGCGCGTGCGCGGGCGCCAGGTGGCGCGGCGCTGCTTTGTCGCATCGGCGACCAAGCTGATCCTGCCCGCCTTTGGCGCACTGACCGGCGGGCTCGACGCGCATCACCCGGAGATCGTACGTGCCGTCGGGACCAAGGCCCAGGCGCTGGTCGCGCTTGAGGATCGACTGCTGCGCTTCCCGATCGCTGCCTAATCGACCCGCGTAGGTTCAAGATCGGCGCATTCTACCGGCCCCTGGCCGATCACCGTGCATTTGGCATTGCCGAGCACGCGCACCACGCCGCTTGACGTCGCGTTGATCCGGGCATTGTAGCGTACGTTCATCGCCAGCATCCCGCTGCTGCCCGAGATGAGCTGCGCATCCGCTGTGGTGAAGCCGGTCGCGTCGAGGTTGCTCGCGCCATAGAGACGCACCCGGGTATGCAGCGCATTGCCGGCCAGCGCTATCGTGCCCGAGCCGGCGAGCGTGATGCCGATATCCTGCGCCTCGACAGCGGCAAGCTCGATCCGCCCGTCGCCATTCTGCGAGATGTCGAGCCGGTCGCCGCGCATCTCCGCGATCTTCAGCTGCGTGCCGCCATTAGTCTGCACCACGCGCAGCCCCGGCACGGTCACGCGAATGCGCGCGCCGCTCGCCAGCTTGCCCGCGGCCGATTCCCAGCTGTTCAGCCCGGAATTGAGGATCAGCGTGCCAGCCTGGATGCGAACGCCCACCGCATCGATCGCCGCCCGGTCGCCGCTGATCGTCACGCCGGCCGAGCCAGGGGCTACTTCGACCGCGAACGGACCATCGATGCGGAGCCGGTCGAAGCCGGTAATCATCACGACGCGCTCGTCGCCCGGCGCAGCAGCGCCGAGCAGGAGCAACAAGGAAGCGAGGGCGAAGCAGCGCATGGCCACACCCTCGCGCGGGTTCATCGCCGAGGCAAGCTCAGGAGCAATGCGCCTCGCCCGATCCCATGGCGCTGACCGAGCATTTGGCCCCGCCGGTCAGGTCGACATCGCCCGAACCTGCGATCGATACCGAGGCGCCACCCTTCACCACGCCGCGCATGCTGCCCGAGCCGACAACCGAGATGCTCGCGCCGGTGGCGGTGAGCTTGCCCGCATCGATGTCGCCCGATCCGGTGATCGAGGCGTTGAGCCGGCTGGTGGTGCCTGCAACGTTCAGATCGCCCGATCCGGCAATGGCGAGATCGGTGTCCGACGCGGTGAGCCCGGCGATATCGAGATTGCCCGAGCCGGCAATCGCGCCGCGAAACGCGCCCTCGGCCTTGTCCACGGTCATGTTGCCCGATCCGCTGACGCTCGCCGCTTCAAGGCGCGGCACCGTGACGTGGATCTTCACACCGTGATCGTTGTTGAAGGAAAAGCCGCTATTCTTGCGGCCAACGCGGAGCGTGCCGTTGACCACCTGCACTTCGAGCTGGTCGAGCACTGCACTGTCGCCTTCCGCGACCACGGCGAACTGCGCGCCGTTCTTCACCTCGACATCGTCGGGGCCGCGCAGCTCGACCTTGGTAAAACCGTTCGCATCGTAGCTGCGCTTGGCGGTTACGCCGCTCGGCTTGGTGCCATGCCCTTCCTTGCCGTCCTTTTCCCAGCTGGCATGACAGGCAGCGGTGCTGGTGAGCGGCAACAAGGCCAGAGCGATCAGAACTGCACGCATCGAAACTTCCTCCCGAAACCATGTGTATTACACAACCAGTACACTATCGCTCGGGCAAGGAAAAGGGGCGGTTTTGAAGCCGCCCCTCTCCGTGGTTCAACCCTGATCGGGATCAGGCCGGAACCTTGTCCTTGTTGTGGATCGCCGCAGCCTTGCGCAGGATCTCCAGGATCTTCTCGAGCGCGGCCGGCTCGTCGGTCTCTTCCATCGCCGCGAGTTCGCGGGCGAGGCGGCTGGCGGCCGCTTCGAAGATCTGACGCTCCGAATAGCTCTGCTCGGGCTGGTCGTCCGCACGGAACAGGTCGCGGACCACTTCGGCGATCGACACCAGGTCGCCCGAATTGATCTTCGCTTCATATTCCTGGGCACGACGCGACCACATGGTGCGCTTCACCTTGGGCTTGCCCTTGAGCGTCTCGAGCGCTTCCTTGAGCGTCTTGTCGCTCGAAAGCTTGCGCATGCCCACGCTTTCCGCCTTGTTGGTCGGAACGCGCAGGGTCATCTTTTCTTTTTCGAAGCGCAGAACGTAAAGTTCGAGCTGCATTCCAGCGATTTCAGACTTCTGGAGCTCGATTACACGGCCAACGCCGTGCTTGGGGTAAACGACATAATCGCCGACATCGAAGGACAGCGCCTTTGCAGCCATGTGCGAGGAACCTTTCGTGATAACCGGCCCCGACGGGCTCGGCGTCCACCCCGGCGAATGCAGGGCAGGCAGATCGGGGCGACTTCTCTTTGCTTCTCCGGGCGGAGGGTGAGTCTTCCTCCGTCGTGCCCCATTTAACACGCTTGCAATAAAATTACCAGCCAAACGACACCGTTTGACCGTGCAAAAATGCGATTTCCCGCAGATTTCTCAGCATTTGGCGGCCCGCGCCGCCAAATCTGGTCAGCCTAGCTGCCCGAACCGGGCTCCGGCGAGAAGAACTGCTCGAGCTTGTCCGGCACGTCCTTCATCGCATCGGCATCGGCGGGCACATCGCCCTTCTGCGTGATGTTGGGCCAGGACTCGGAATAGGTCCGGTTCAGCTCCAGCCACTTCTCAAGGCCGTTCTCGGTATCGGGCAGAATCGCCTCGGCCGGGCATTCCGGCTCGCAGACGCCGCAATCGATGCATTCGTTCGGGTTGATGACGAGCATGTTCTCGCCCTCGTAGAAGCAATCGACCGGACACACCTCGACACAATCCATGTACTTGCACCGGATGCAATTGTCGGTGACGACATAGGTCATGGAAACGGTCCCTTGAACGAAAATCTGGCGGTCCTGCTATGCCCGTCGATTTCAGACGTCAATCAAATGGCGCTTCCTGCGAGACGTTCGCAGCCACCGTCAGGTCCTGGTAACATGCCCGCCCCTCCGCCGGCGGGCCGCGCCTGACGGGCAATTGCTCCACTCGAACCACCCGCACCTTGCCATAGAGCGGGAAGGCGATGACGCAGCCAACCCGCACACAGGAGGAGCTGCGCTCGATACGGCGGCCATCGATGCGCAGCGTGCCCTTCTCGGCGATCGCCTGCGCCGCCGAGCGGGTGCCGGCGAGACGCGCCCACCACAGGAACCGATCGATCCGCATCGTGCCAGGCTCAGCCATGCTTGAGCCCCGCCAGCACCGCAAAGGCGTTGTCGCGCGGCGGCGCCTTGGGCTGGGGCGGTGCGACCAGCCCCTGCCAGATCCAGCGCTGCGGCTCGCCCTCCGCACCGCGCGCGGTGCGGAAGCCGAGCTGCGCCATCAACCGGCCAAGCGTTTCCGGGGTGAGCCCCATCGAAGTGGCAAGCGCCGGATCGGGAGCGAAGGGCTTGCGACCTTTCCGGCTGTCATGCGCGGCGCGGGCGATGCGCTCGACCAGATCGACCCGCACGGCCTGCGCGCCGAGCGGGCGATAGCCATGCGGGAGATCGGCACCGGGCGCACCGCGCGGCAGAACCGTGGCACCGTCGCGAGGCGCATCGGCCAGGCCCATCAGTTCACGGCGCCACGCGGCAGCAGCGGGCTTGAGCAAGGCGGGCGCGAAGATATCGAGCGTGCCGATGGTGACCCCGATCTTGCGCAGTCGCTGGCGCGCGGCAGGATCGAGCGCCTCGACCAGATTGGCGGCGGCGCGGCGCGGGAGCAACCCGCCCGCCTCCAACAGCGCGTTGGCGAGCGCACGCAATGGCGAACCTGCCTGCGGATCGCGCGTCACTTCATCGAGCTTGCCGAGCACGGCCAGCCGCTTGCCGACCTGATCGGCAAACCAGCGATCGAGCCGGACCTGCACTGCCGCCTTGGCCTGCGGCTCCAGCACATCGAGCGCGCGATCGAGCCGGATGCGCGGGCGGGCGATATTGGGACCGGGCTCCAGCGCCGCCACTGCCGTGCCGTTCCAGACCAGCGCCACCCCGGTCAGCGCGATGTCCGCATCCTCGGCATCGATCAGCGCCTGCCCACGCCGTCGATATTCCTTACCCAGCCTCTTTTCCGCCGCCGCCAGCAGCATGCGCTTGTCGGCCGCGCGCGCTTCGGGCGCCACGGTGAAGCGGAAGCCCGTGAGCGTGCCCAGCGCATGCTCCTCGACGCTCACTTCGCCCTCGGGCCCGATCGTCACCGGCAGGTTCGAGGCATCGGCCCCGATCTGGCGGAGCAGCACGGTGGTGCGCTTGTCGACGAAGCGCTGGGTCAGGCTGGCATGGAGCGCGTCGGAGAGCTTTTCCTCGACCGCGCGCGTGCGCTCGGCCCAGTGGATCGGATCCTCCAGCCAGTCGGCACGGTGCGCGATATAGGCCCAGCTGCGCGCCGCGGCGATGCGCCCGGCAAGCGTCTCGACATCGCCGCCCATATTGTCGAGCCGCTGGATCTCGTCGGCAAACCATTGGTGCGGGACATGCCCGCGCCCTTCGGACAGATGCCCGAACAGCCGGCCGACAAAACGGCTATGCGGCTCGGCGCCAAGCTTGCGGAAATCGGGCAGACCGCAGGCCGCCCAGAGCCGCTTGACCATCGCCGGCGAGCGCACCCGCTGGCGCACCCAATCCTCTTCGGACAAGCGCTTGAGCACGTTGAGGTCCACCGCCTCGGGCGCGGCGCGCAGCACCTCGCTGGTCGGCTTGGCTTCAAGACTGGCGATCAACGCCTCGACGTTGGAGAAGTCAGGCTCGCCCTGGCGCCAGAACAGCTTTTCGAGCGGCGGCACGCGGTGCGCTTCGATCGCCAGCACTTCCTCTGGCGTGAAAGCGTTGGGGCCGTCGTCATGCAGCGCACCAAAGGTCCCGTCGCGCTGGTGGCGCCCGGCACGGCCAGCGATCTGCGCCATCTCGGCCACGGTCAGCCGGCGCTGGCGGCGGCCGTCGAACTTGGTGAGCGAAGCAAAGGCGACGTGGTGGACGTCCATGTTGAGCCCCATGCCGATCGCATCGGTGGCGACGAGATAATCGACCTCGCCTGCCTGGAACATCGCTACCTGGGCGTTGCGGGTGCGCGGGCTGAGCGCGCCCATTACCACCGCCGCGCCGCCCCGCAGGCGGCGCAGGGCCTCGGCCACCGCATAGACTTCCTCGGCACTGAACGCGACGATCGCGCTGCGCCGGGGGAGGCGGGAGAGCTTCTTGGCCCCGGCATAGCTGAGCGTCGAGAAGCGCGGCCGGCCGATCACCTCGGCGTCGGGCACCAGCGCCTTGAGCATCGGTTTCAGGCTGTCCGAACCGAGGATCATGGTTTCCGCGAAGCCGCGGGCGCGCAGCAGCCGATCGGTGAAGACATGGCCGCGCTCGGGGTCCGCGCCGAGCTGCGCTTCGTCGAGCCCGACGAACGCGACTTCGCGCTCCAGCGGCATCGATTCGGCGGTGCAGAGGAACCAGCGCGCCTTGGGCGGGCAGATCTTCTCCTCGCCGGTGATCAGCGCGACCTCGGCATCGCTGCCCTTCATTTTGACAACGCGATCATAGACTTCGCGGGCGAGCAACCGCAGCGGGAAGCCGATCATGCCACTGGCATGACCTGCCATCCGCTCGACTGCGAGATGCGTCTTGCCGGTGTTGGTGGGGCCCAGCACGGCAGTGATCGGGGAACGCGCGAAACGACTCATTGCAGGTCCCAAGATCGTTCCGAGTCAGCCCTTAAGCAACTCCCCCGGATTGGCGAATCTTCTTAACCATGTTGGAAACACTCGTGATTATGGTGCGCATTTCGTTTCATCCGCGAGGTGCCACAGCTCGCCGCACGAGTCGGCTCCCAACAGGGTACTTAATTTGACTTTAAGTCCTGCCTTGCAGAGTGATTATGCCGTTGGCCGGGGGTTTACGGCACGACATCGACGACCTTTTGGGGGGCGTTACGGCTTGTATCTGCGTAGTGACCATGGAGAGGGCCTGACCGGCGGCGGCGCATCCGCGCTTGCCAAGGTGCCCGCACATGGCTTCGCCGCACGGCTGAGCGAGCGCTTCGCCGACTTCGAATTCGCCCCCGATCTCGGCGCGCGCATCGGCTCGCCGACCTGGTATCGCGGCGCCGCCACCTGCGTCAGCCTGATCGCCGCCACGCTGCTGATGGCACCCGGTTTCGAGAACCCGATCTATGGTTCGGTCCCCGCCGCGGTTTCCGGCGCGGAATTCGAAGCGACCCAGGCCCAGGCGATCAAGCCGCTCGGCATGGGATCGACCACCGGTGCGCACCTTGCCGCGACCAGCCTGGTTGCACCGCTGACCGACACGCCCGAGCGCCCGCTGCTCGAAGGCTCCACCAAATATACCGGCTCGCTGCTCGGCTCGCTGCTCCGCTCGGGCATGGGCAAGACCGACGCCAATGCCGTGGAACAGCTCGTTACCAAAGCGGTGGCGGGCGGCGACCTCCAGCCCGGCATGATGCTCGACTATACGCTGGGCCGCCGCACCGACAAATCGCAGCCGCGCCCGCTCGAGAAGCTGGCGATGCGCGCGCGCTTCGACCTCGCGCTCGAAGTCAGCCGCAATGGCGGCGCACTCAGCCTCAAGCAGATCCCGATCGCGATCGACCGCACGCCGCTGCGCATCCAGGGCATGATCGGCTCGTCGCTCTATCGCTCGGCCCGCGCCGCCGGCGCCCCGGCCAAGGCGGTCGAAAGCTATATCAAGACGCTGGCGACGCGCACCGCGGTGTCGCGGCTCGGCTCGGACTGCAAGTTCGACATCATCGTCGGCCAGGCCCGCGCCGCCACCGGCGAAGTCCAGCTCGGCAGCCTGATGTATGCCGGCGTCACCGGCTGCTCGAACAAAGTGCAGCTCGCCCCGTTCGAACAGGGCGGCAAGACCAGCTGGTTCGACGGCGCCGGCAAGGGCAACAGCACCGGCGCGATGGCGATGCCCGCGAACGGCCGCTTCTCCTCGGGCTTCGGCATGCGCCGCCACCCGATCCTGGGCTATACCCGGATGCACAAGGGCGTGGACATCGCCGCGCCCTGGGGCTCGCCGGTGTTCGCCGCCAGCGACGGCGTCGTCCAGATCGCCGGACGCAGCAGCGGCTATGGCAATTTCATCAAGGTCAGCCACGGCAATGGCTATGGCACCGGCTATGGCCATCTGAGCCGCATCTATGTTCGCAGCGGCGAGCGCGTGCGCCGCGGCCAGCGGATCGGCGCGGTGGGCAATACCGGCCTGTCGACCGGCCCGCACCTCCATTACGAGCTCTACAAGAACGGCACAGCGGTGAACCCGCGCTCGGTGTCGTTCAACTCGACCCAGCAGCTCACCGGCGGCGACCTTGGCGAGTTCAAGGCACAGCTCGGTCGCCTGCTCGCGGTGCCCGTCGGGCATGGCGCGGTGAAAGACGCCGAAGACTGATTTCCCTTAATTCCTCCCCGAGCTTGCCTCGGGGAGGGGGACCATCGCGCAGCGATGGTGGAGGGGCTGACGCGGAACGCGGCGGTGACCCGCCGCGCCCCTCCACCCCGACGCTTTGCGTCGCGGTCCCCCTCCCCCAGCAAGCTCCGGGATGAATTGGGTCAATCCCCTTTTGCACTGCAACGCAAACGCGGTATCGCTGGGGCAAGATGGATCTCTACCTTCCGATCGCCAACCTGTCGGTCAATGCGCTGGTCATCGTCGCGCTCGGTCTGGGCGTCGGCCTGCTTTCGGGCATGTTCGGCGTGGGCGGCGGGTTCCTGACCACGCCGCTGCTGATCTTCTATGGCATTCCGCCCACCGTCGCGGCAGCCTCGGCGGCCAGCCAGGTGACCGGCGCCAGCGTCTCGGGCGTGCTTGCCCATTTCCGGCGCGGCGGCGTCGATGTCCATATGGGCGTAGTGCTGGTGGTGGGGGGCGTGCTCGGCAGCATTGCCGGGGCGGGGCTGTTCACCCTGCTCCAGAAAAGCGGCCAGATCGATGTGGTGATCGGCGTGCTCTATGTGCTGATGCTCGGCTCGATCGGCGGCCTGATGCTGCATGAATCGGTGCAGGCGATCCGGGTGAGTCGTGGTGCCCGGCCGCCACGCGCGCGCAAGCGGCGTCACCATCCGCTGGTCGCGATGCTCCCCTTGCGCTGGCGCTTCTATGCCTCGGGCCTCTACATTTCGCCGCTTGCGCCACTGCTGCTCGGCTTCTTCACCGGCATCCTGACCGTGCTGCTCGGCGTCGGCGGCGGCTTCATCCTGGTGCCGGCGATGCTCTATCTGCTCGGCATGGGCACGCAGGTGGTGGTCGGCACGTCGCTGTTCCAGATCCTGTTCGTCACGGCGGCCGCGACCATGGTCCACGCCACCACCACCAAGGCGGTCGACATCGTCCTTGCCGCCCTCCTCCTGCTCGGCTCGGTGATCGGCGCGCAGATGGGTGCCCGCTTCGCGCTGGCGGTGAAGCCCGAATATCTGCGCTTCATCCTGGCGGTAATCGTGCTGCTCGTCGGCATCCGCATGCTGCTCGGCCTCGCCTGGCAGCCCGACGAGATCTACTCGGTCGAACTGCTGTGAAGCGGCTGGCGCTCCTGTTGCTGGCGCCGCTGCTGATGGCGCAGGCCAAGCCGACGCTGGTTCCCGACGTATCCCAGCGCGACATCGAGATCGCCTATTCGTTCACCGGCGCCGAACTGCTGCTGTTCGGCGCGATCCTCTATCCCGGTGGTCGCGCGCCCGGACAGGACGAGAAGCCTGCCGACATCGTCGTGGTGGTGAAGGGCCCGACCCAGTCGGTGCAGGTGCGCGAGAAGGAGAAGGTCGCCGGCATCTGGGTCAATGCCGAACGGATGCGCTATCGCTCGGCGCCGAGCTTCTACGCGATCGCTTCGTCGCGGCCGATCGACAAGATCGTCGATGAGCGCACCCGCGCCATCTACGAACTCGGCGTCGACAGCCTCCAGCTCTCCCCGGCATCCGGCGCCGCCCCCGAAGTGCAGACCCGCTTCGACAAGGGGCTGGAGGATCTGCGCGCCCGCGCCGGCCTCTATTATGCTGCGCCCGGCGCCGTGGAGATCACCGACGGCGTGCTCTACCGCGCCCGGCTCAAGATCCCGGCACGCGTGCCGATCGGCAAGTTCACTGCAGAGACCTTCCTGATTCGCGACGGCCGCGTACTGGCCGCCGCCGTTCGTCCGATCGAAATCCGCAAATCGGGCTTCGAGCGCTTCGTTGCCTATTCGGCCGAACACTATTCGGTGATCTACGGTATCGTCGCCGTGGCGCTCTCGATTCTGTTCGGCTGGGGCGCCGGCGCGATCTGGAAACGCTTCTGAACGCCGCGAAACTCACCCAATATTTACCTCCCCACCCGCATAGTTGAGAGCGGTAACGCGGGAGTAGCCGAATGGACGGCCAGTTTGGCGCGCGCGGGTATGATGGCGCAGCGTCGGTTTCATCTTCCGAGGGCAGCCTGCCCTCGCGCGCGCCGATCGAGCCGATTGGCGCGGTGCTGGAGATCGCCGGCTCCTCGAGCCAGGTACTGCTCGATCCCGAAGCGCTCAATGCGCTGATCGACAATCCCGATCCCACCATTGCCAATGCCGGCGGGGTCGGCAGCCAGGTGAAGGTGCGCGTCGGTGCGACCTGGCTGATAGCCAATGTCCGCTCGCTCAAGCTCCAGGGCGATCACATCGCCGCCTATATCGACTTCCTTGGCGAAGGCGATGAGGAGCGTCTGACCGGCAAGCTCTACAAATTCCGTCGCGGCGTGACGCGCTATCCGACGCCGGGCGCCCCGGTGTTCGCGGTCTCGACCGCCGACCTCAAGCAGATCTACGCCGCCGAGGACCGCGCGCATATCGAGATCGGCAATGTCTATCCGACCAGGGATATCCGCGCCGCGCTCTATGTCGATGCGATGCTCGGCAAGCATTTCGCTCTGCTCGGCTCGACCGGTACTGGTAAGTCGACCGCAGCCGCGCTGATCCTCCACCGGATCTGCGAGCTGGCGCCGCAGGGCCATGTCGTGATGATCGATCCGCATGGCGAATATGCCAGCGCGTTCAAGACCACCGGTGCGCTGTACGATGTCGGCAATCTGCAGATGCCGTACTGGCTGATGAACTTCGAGGAACATTGCGAAGTGTTCCTGACCAGCGCGGGCTCGGACCGGCAGACCGATGCCGACATCCTCGCCAAGTGCATTCTCGCCGCCAAGCAGAAGAACCGGCTGGCGGCGGAGATCGGCAAGCTGACCGTCGATGCGCCGATCCCTTATCTGCTGAGCGACCTGACCCAGATCCTCCAGCTCGAAATGGGCAAGATGGACAAGGCGACGGACACCGCGCCGTTCCTGCGCATCCGCTCCAAGATCGACGAGATCAAGGCCGATCCGCGCTACACCTTCATGTTCTCGGGCATGCTGGTGGCGGACACGATGGCGAGCTTCCTGTCGCGGATCTTCCGCCTGCCGGGCGACGGCAAACCGATCTCGATCATCGACGTGTCGGGCGTGCCGAGCGAGATCACCTCCGTGGTCGTCGCAGTGCTCAGCCGCATGGTGTTCGACTTCGCGATCTGGTCGCGCGGCGAGAGCAAGCGGCCGATCCTGCTCGTCTGCGAAGAAGCACACCGCTATGTGCCCAACGAGCGCAACGCCGACGGCTCCTCGGTGGGCCGCATCCTCAGCCGGATCGCCAAGGAAGGCCGTAAATACGGCGTGTCGCTGGGTCTGATCACGCAGCGCCCTTCGGATCTGGCCGAAGGCGTACTCTCGCAGTGCGGCACGATCCTGTCGATGCGCCTCAACAACGAGCGCGACCAGGCATTCGTGAAGGCCGCGATGCCCGAAGGCGCGCGCGGCTTCCTCGATTCGATCCCGGCGCTGCGGAACCGCGAGTGCATCGCGGTGGGCGAAGGCGTCGCCACGCCGATCCGCCTGTTGTTCGACAGCCTGGAGGACAATAAGCGCCCGGCTTCGGACGATCCGCTGTTCTCGCAGCTCTGGCGCGATACCGGTGGCGAGGAGCAGATCCTCGAGCGCACGATCAAGCGCTGGCGCTCGCAGGGCAGGTAAGGCCCGTTCTCTTCCTTTCGTCATCCCCGCGCAGGCGGGGATCCAGGGTCACGGGCCATATCGTTTTTGGCTCGGGATCCCGCCTGCGCGGGGATGACGGTTAGAAATCTGCCCCAAGGGTGAGCGCCAGCCCTGAGCCCGGCCTTGCCTCACCTGCTACCCGTTGGCGCCAGTCGAGCGCCACGCGCAGGTTGCGCACCGCCAGCGTGGCCGAGGGCCCGATATCGAGCCGCTGCGCATCGCGCTGGGCAGCACCCCAGGCACCGGCTCCAAGCGCCAATCGTACTGGCCCGACGGCTTTCATCGTCCGCGCGCCTCGCACCGCGCCATCGGCATAAGGATCGGCCCGCCGCCGCAATACCGCGCCCGCCTGGCCATAGGCTTCCAGCCGGAATCCGCGCCATTCGGTATCGATGCCGGTGATGACACCCAGCCCGGTGCCGCCGGGATTGCCGTCTAGTCCGAACCGACGCTCGGCGATCAGGCGCACGGGTGCTCGGCCCGGTTGCCACTCCATGCCGAGAGCCACCTCACGGCCGGCGCCGGAGAGCGGCGTGGTGACCCGGCCATAGGCGGCGAGACGGTGGCGCGGCGCGATCAGCCAGGCGGCGCGTACCCCAGCCTGCCCACCGCCAATCTGCCCACCCGGCGCTGCGCCATTGCCGCCGACACCTCGGACGACCATCCAGCTGCTCAGCGACCAGCGATCGGGCAGCGGATCGAGCCGCTCGGGCGGAGCGCTTACAAAATCACGCGCCTGCGGGATAAAGCGGGGAGACGCGATTACCGCGACTTCGCCATATTGGACGAGCGCCATCAACGCGAGTTGCACGCGCGGGTCATCATCTCCCAGCGGCATCCGATAGACTGGCCGGGAAACCGCGGCCTTCTGTGCGAGAACCGACCCACGATGCCGGGTCGCCGGCTTGGCGATCACGGGCATTTGGACCGGCTCGGCGTGCGCCAGCGGCAGCACCGCTTCGATCGCCGCTGGCAACGAGTCAGCGCGCGGCCAGAGGATTGCGATCCGCATGCCGATCCATGCGGCAATCACCAACGCGAGGAAGCGCAACGGGCGGCCGCGGCCGATCATCCCTCCCTTGCCGGGGCGAGATCGGGAAACTGATGCGCGGTCTTGTCCCAGCGCGGCGCGGCGCCACGCAGCATCCGGACATAGTCGAACAGCGCCCGCCGCGCGGCCAGCATCGCGACCGCGTTGCTCGACAGCACCCGCGGTACCGACCACAGCGCCTCGCGCCAGCCATAGGCCCGCCCGACAAAGGCCGCGCGCACCGTCAGGCGCCAGGCGAGCAGGGCGAGGTTGGTCCAAAGCACGATCTGCATCAGCGCGGAGGGCGCGACCGGGCCGGTTCCTGTCAGCAGGTGCGCACCGAACGACGCTGCCCAGGCGAGGATCGAGAGATAGGCGAGCGCCAGCACCGGTATCTCCAGCGTCGCTCGCCTGTCGCGCATCCGCATCCAGTTGTCGCCGATCTGGCGCCAGCCGCCCCAGCCGGTGCGGTCCCAGCCGGCCAGCGCGATGCCGATCATCCAGCGCGACTTCTGCTTCACCGCCGCATCGAGTGTCGCCGGGAAATAGGCGCGCACTGCGACCGGCGGCCCGCCCGGTGCCTCGGCAATGCGCAGCAGATGCGCCCGCGCGCCCATGCCGGCGAGCGTCAGGCCAAGCTCATAATCCTCGACCAGGCTCTCGGCATCGAACGGCGCGCCACCGCGCAGTTCGGCAAGTCGCCCCAGCACCGCGCGCCGGATTGCACAGCCCACGCCGGCAAAGGGCAGTCCGGCGCCCACCACCTGCCGCACTACCAGCGCCCGGCCATGCGCTTCTGCGAACTCGTCGAGATAATGGCCGGCAAAGAAACGCGAATGCGAATGCGCAAGCGGCAATACCGGCAATTGCACGGCCGCATGCGCGACCAGTCCATGCGCATAGGCGCGCAACTCGAGCGGATGCACGACATCCTCGGCATCATGCAGCACCACCGCGCGAGCCGTGAATCCCTCCCCTCCCTCATCCCGCAAAAGCGCCCGCCACAAAGTGTTGAGGCAATCCGCCTTGGTCGTCCCGCCCGGCCGGGGGCCGATCACCAGCCGCACCCGCGCATCCTCCAGCGCGACCTGCGCGACCGCCGCGATCGTCGCCGGGTCATTGGGATATGCGCCGACATAGATACGGTAGTCAGGATGATCGAAGCGGCCGAGCGCCGCGCGCAGCATCGCGCCGATCACCGCCGATTCATCCCAAGCCGGCACGAACACCACGATCCGCCCCGGCGGCACTGGCCCTTCCAGCGCCGGAAACCGCACGCGCCCTCCGCGCAGCCACTGCAAGAGATAGATCAGGTCGACCAGCAGATCATCGAGCCCGCCCACCACGAACCAGAGCGCAGCGAACAGGGTCATCTCACGCGCGGCAGCATCCAGCACGTCGATCGCAATGCTCAGCCCCTCCCCCATCGGCGCCATGCCCCTCCGATTCGGACAAGGGATTTAGCCCTGCCGCCCTAGGAACGATCAAGGCCGATGGTGCATTTCTACTCCGAAACGGAGGCGGTTAATTCGTCGCTGGACTTGGCAGTGCCCCGGACTATCGTGCCCGCCGCTGCCTGAGGGGGAAGTCATCATGAAGCTCGTTGCCCGGCTTGGCGTATTGGCACTGGTGCTGGCGCCGATCGGAGCCGTCACCGCATTCGGCGACAATGGCCCCCAGGTTGAGATGGCAACGCCCGGCGTCGGCGACGGCGCGATCGAGCGCTTCACTGCCCGCTTCAACGTGCCGATGGTGCCGCTGGGCGATCCGCGCGCCGAAAGCCCCTTCAAGGTCGAATGCCCGGTCGGCGGCCAGGGCCGCTGGGTCGACCAGCAGACCTTCGTCCATGAATTCGCCTCGCCGCTCCCCGGCGGCGTCACCTGCAAGTTCGTGCTGCGCGACGGGATCAAGAGCCTATCGGGCTATGCCCTGCAGGGCCAGAAGGAATTCAGCGTCGATTCGGGCGGCCCGATCGCCCGCGCGGTGCTGCCCAACCGCTACGGCAGCGAGATCGAGGAGGACCAGGTCTTCGTCGTCGCGGCGAACCTCGCGCCCGATCGCGCCTCGGTCGGCGCCAATGCCTATTGCTCGGTGGACGGGCTGGGCGAGAAGATCCCGGTCGACGTCCTCCCCGCCGATGTCGCGCCCAAGCTGCTCGCCGATCTCGGCACCGATCGCTGGGAAGTGCAGAGCTTCCTGAGCGAAGCCGGCCTGCCCCAGTCGCTCCCCGCCAAGGCAGAGGACCGCGCCAAGTCGCTCGCCAGCGTCGTCGCGGTAAAGTGCCGTCGCCCGCTGCCCGCCGGGCGGGACATGGCGTTGGTTTGGGGCAAGGATATCAAAAGCGCTTCGGGGCGCACCGCCGGCACCGATCAGCGCTTCGATTTCTCGGTCCGCAAGGAATTCAGCGCCCGCTTCGAATGCTCGCGCGTCAATCCGACTGCCGGCTGCAGCCCTGTGCAGGACGCCTGGGTGCGCTTCTCCGCGCCGATCCCCAAGGCGCAGGCGGAAGCGATCCGCATCAAGACCGCCGACGGCAAGGAACTGGCGCCGATCTTCGGCGATGACGACAAGAACAAGGCGGCGGTGGCCGACCTCAAGTTCAAGGCGCCGCTGCCGGCCGGAACCACCGCCAAGGTCGTCTTCCCCGCCAACATCACCGACGAGAGCGGCCGCAAGCTCGCCAATGCCGAGCGCTTCCCGCTCGACGTGAAGTTCGACGCGCCACCGCCGCTGGTGAAGTTCGCCGGCAATTTCGGCATCCTCGAAGCGAAGGAAGGCGGCGTACTTCCGGTCAGCGTCCGCAATGTCGAGCCCGATCTCCAGGGCACGCAGATGGCGGTCAACGGCCAGAGCCTGAAGGTTGAGGGCGGCGATGGCGAGATCGCCCGCTGGTTCCGCGCGCTCGCCGATGCGGCGGAGGACAAGTCGGACAGCGTGAAGCGCGGCGACGAGACCGTGATCATCAACCAGACTGGTGCCAAGCCGCTGCTCACCCCCGCCACCGGCAAGCCGCTCAAGATCGGCCTGCCTGGCAAGGGCAAGGAGTTTGAGGTTGTCGGCATCCCGCTCGGCAAGCCCGGCTTCTACATCGTCGAACTGGCCAGTCCGCGGCTTGGCGAGGCACTGCTCGGCCGCAAGGCGCCGCGGTACGTCGCTGCCGGCGCGCTCGTCACCAATATGAGCGTCCATTTCAAATGGGGCCGTGACCAGTCGCTGGTCTGGGTCACCGCGCTCGACAGCGGCAAGGGCGTCGGCGAAGCCGAGGTGCGCATCACCGACAGCTGCACCGGCCAGATCCTCGCCAAGGGCAAGACCGATGCCTCGGGCCGCCTCGGCGTTCCCGCAGGCCTGCCCGCGCCCGAGACCTATTCGAGCTGCGAGAACGGCAATTCGAGCCCGCTGATGATCTCGGCGCGCAAGGCCGACGATTTCAGCTTCACCCTCACCCAGTGGGGCGACGGCATCCGCCCGTACGACTTCGACCTCAACTATGGCTGGTCGGCGCCGGAGGAGAAGTTCCACACCGTGTTCGACCGTTCGCTCGTCCGCCAGGGCGAGACGGTGCACATGAAGCATATCGTGCGCACGCCCGTAGCCGCGGGCTTCACGGCCTCGCCGGCGTTCAGCGGCACGCTGCGCCTGAGCCATCGCGGCTCGGACACCCAATATGACCTGCCGCTCAGCATCGACCAGAACGGCGTCGGCGAGACCGAATGGACCGCGCCGCAGGGCGCCAAGATGGGCGATTACGACCTCACCGTGCTGACCAAGGACGGCGAGGGCAAGGAGCGGACGATCTGGACCGGCCAGTCGTTCAAGGTCGACGAGTACAAGCTGCCGACGATGAAGGCATCGGTCGCCGGGCCCAAGGACGCCGCGGTGCGCCCAAGCACGCTGCCGCTCGACCTGTTCGTCGGCTATCTCTCGGGCGGCGGCGCCGCGAGCCTGCCGGTCGAGACCCGGATCGGCTATTTCTCCGACTTCAAGACCCCCGACGGCTATGACGGCTACACCTTTGGTGGCCGCGCGATGACCGAAGGCACCAAGCCGATGAACGGCGAGGGCGAAGACGAAGAGATCAAGCTGCCGCCGACCCAGACGCTGCCTGCGACGCTGGGCGCCGACGGCACCAGCCGGATCAACGCCGAGGTCCCGCAGTCGCTCGAGCAGAACACCACGATGCTCGTCGAGATGGACTATCAGGACGCCAACGGCCAGGTGCTCACCTCGTCGCGGCGCATCCCGATCTTCACCTCGGCCGTGCAGCTCGGCGTCAAGAGCGACGGCTGGCTGATGAAGCAGGACGATCTGCGCCTGCGCTTCGTCGCGCTCGACACTGCGGGCAAGCCGCTCGCCAATCAGGCCATCTCGGTCGAGCTCTACAGCCGCAATATCCTCACCGCGCGGCGCCGGCTGATCGGCGGCTTCTACGCGTACGACAACCAGATGAAGACGACCAAGCTGAGCGCTACCTGCTCGGCGACCACCGATGCGCAAGGCCTGGCGAGCTGCCAGCTCGATCCGGGCGTGTCGGGCGAAGTCTATGCGGTTGCGACCACCAAGGACGCCAATGGCAATGTCGCACGCGCGACCAAGTCGGTGTGGCTGGTCGGCGATGATGACTGGTGGTTCGGCGGCGACAATGGCGACCGCATGGACGTCATCCCCGAGAAGCAGGAGTACAAGGCCGGCGAGACCGCCAAGTTCCAGGTCCGCATGCCGTTCCGCGACGCGACCGCGCTGGTCACGGTCGAGCGCGAAGGCGTGCTCTCCAGCTTCGTCGTTGGGCTAACCGGCAAGGATCCGGTGATCGAAGTGCCGATGCCAGGCGATTATGCGCCCGACGTGTTCGTATCGGTCATGGCGGTGCGCGGGCGCGTGTCCGGCTGGCAGAACTGGCGATCGAACATGGCGCGCGAATGGGGCGCGCCCTGGTCGAAGGATGGCGGCGAACCGACCGCGACGGTCGATCTCGCCAAGCCCGCCTATCGCCTCGGCATCGCCAAGGTGAAGGTCGGCTGGGAAGGCCATAAGCTCGATGTCGCAGTGAAGGCCGACAAGCCGAGCTATGCCGCGCGCGACGTCGCGCAGGTGGACGTCACGGTGAAGAGCCCGGACGGCAAGCCTGCCGCATCGGCCGATGTCGCCTTTGTCGCGGTGGACGAGGCGCTGCTCCAGCTCTCGCCCAATGACAGCTGGGACGTGCTGAGCGCGATGATGGGCGACCGCCCGATCTCGGTGCTGACCTCGACCGCGCAGACCCAGGTGGTCGGCAAGCGGCATTACGGCAAGAAGGCAGTGGAAGCCGGCGGCGGTGGTGGCGGTGGCGACCTGTCCGGCCTCAACCGCGAGAATTTCCAGCCGGTGCTGCTGTGGAAGGGCAAGGTCGCGCTCGACGCCAATGGCCATGCCCGGGTGCCGGTCACGCTCAACGACGCGCTGACCTCGTTCAAGCTGGTCGCGGTCGCCACGTCCGGGCCGCAGCTGTTCGGCACCGGCAGCGCGAGCATCCGCTCGTCGCAGGACCTGACCATCTATGCCGGCGTGCCGCAGCTGGTGCGCACCGGCGACCAGTTCGGCGCGATGTTCACGCTGCGCAACGGCTCGAACAAGCCGATGAAGGTCACCGCCACGGTGGCGCTGAGCCCGGCCTATGCGACCGGCAAGCCGCTGACCGTCAACATCCCGGCCGGCGGCGCCGCGCCAGTGGTGTGGAACCTCACTGCTCCGCCCAAGGACGGCAAGCTGAGCTGGACGGTCACTGCCAAGACCGCCGACGGCAAGTCGAGCGACCGGATCACGGTGGCGCAGCAGGTGGTGCCGGCAGTGCCGGTCGAGACCTGGGCGGCAACGCTCGGCCGGGTCGGCGGCGGCACCCAGTTCGCCATCGCACCGCCGGCGGGCGCACTGCCCGGCTTCGGCGCGGTCGAGGTGAGCCTGACCGACAGCCTCGCCCCGCCGCTCTCCGGCGTGCGCGAATATATGGCGCGCTATCCGTATAACTGCCTCGAACAGCGCACCTCGCGGGCAATCGCGCTGGGCGATACCGGCCAGTGGAACCTGATCGCCAGCGACATCCCGGCCTATCAGGATGGCGACGGGCTGCTGCGCTATTGGCCGGGCGACTGGCCGGGTTCGGAATCGCTGACCGCCTATATCCTGTCGGCGACCGGCGAAGCGGGCCTGCCGCTGCCGGAAGGGCCCAGGTCGAAGATGATCGAGGCGATGAAGGCCGTGCTCGACGGCCGTCTCCGCCACGAAGACTATGGCGATGTCCGCCTGCAGCGTGTCGCCGCGTTCACCGCGCTGGCGCGGCAGGGCGCGGCAAGCTCGGCGATGCTCGGCCAGATCGGCATGGCGCCGGCCGAGATGCCGACTTCGACGCTCTCCGACTATGCAATGGCGCTCGGCAAGGTGCAGGGCCTGGCCAATGGCCAGCAGCTCCGCGTCGATGCCGAGAGCGAGCTGCGCAAGCGGCTGGTCTATGAAGGCACCCGCGTCGATCTGTCGGACAAGGGCCGCATGGCCTGGTGGCTGATGTCGTCGGACGACGAAGCGGCGATCAAGGCACTGCTCGCCACGCTCGGCCGCCCCGGCTGGGAGAATGACTCGGCCAAGCTGATGGTCGGCATCGCCGCGCGCCAGCAGCGCGGCCATTGGGACACCACCACCGCCAATGCCTGGGGCACGATCCTGGCGCGGCGCTTTATGGGGATGTACCCGGCGGAGGCCATTGCAGGCGTTACCACGGCGAGCTTCTCGAGCTTCAGCCCGGTGAGCCTCAACTGGCCGCTGGCCGAGCCGCAGCGCCAGTTCAGCTTCCCGCTGCCGAAGCAAACCACCCCGCTGGTGCTCAACCAGTCGGGCGGCGCCGGGCCCTGGGCGTTCGTCCGGGTGAAGGCGGCGGTGCCGCTCACCCAGCCGCTGATGGCCGGCTACAAGGCGACCAAAAAGGTCGAAGCGGTCAAGCAGGCCGTCCCCGGGAGCTGGTCGCGTGGCGATGTGGTCAAGGTGACGATCAGCGTCGAGGCTTCGGCCGAGCGCAACTGGGTGGTGGTCAACGATCCGATCCCGGCAGGCGCGACGATCGTCGGCAATCTCGGCGGCCAGTCCGAGATGCTCGCCAAGGACGCGGGCACCAGCGAAGGCGTCTCGCCCAGCTATATCGAGCGCGGCAATGACAGCTGGCGCGCTTTCTATGGCTGGGTGCCGCGCGGCAGCTTCACCATCTCCTACGTGATGCGGCTCGATGCGGCGGGCAAGTTCAACCTGCCCTCCACCCGGATCGAGGCGATGTATTCGCCCGAGATCCGCGCGCAGCTGCCCAATGCCGTGATGACCGTGGCGCAGCGGTGACGGCGAAGGAGGCTTTCAACCGCTTCCTCGCCTTCGCCCGCCACTGGACGAAGCGCATCGACGATGCCCCCGAGGCGCTGCACGCCTGGGCCGGGCGCGAGCGGGCGGCGTGGAAGGAAAAGGGGTGGCGCGGTGTCGTTACCCCGCCGCGCGTTACCGGCACGGTCCTGACGCTGCTGCTGGCCGGCTCTACGAGCTTCTGGTGGGTGACGCGCCCGCCGGCGCTGCCCGATTACGGTGCGGTGCGCGCGGGCTGGCATCCATCCGAAGCCTGGCTCTACGATCGCAACGGCGTGCTGATCGATTCAAGCCGCGTCGATTATCAGGCGCGGCGCCTCGCCTGGACTCCGCTCAAGGACATCTCCCCGTTGGCGCGCGACATCCTGGTCGCCGCCGAGGATCGCCGCTTCCGCGACCATGGCGGCGTCGACTGGATGGCGCTGAGCGGCGCGGCGCGCGACCGGATCGAAGGCAAGCGCGGCCGTGGCGCCTCGACTCTGTCGATGCAGGTCGCCGCCTATCTCGCGCCGAATCTCGCCGCGCCGGGCAGCCGCGGCGTGCGCGAGAAACTCCGCCAGATGCGCGCGGCGTGGTCCCTCGAATCGCGCTGGACCAAGGACCAGATCCTTGAGGCCTATCTCAACCTCGCCGGCTTCCGCGGCGAGGCGCAGGGGATCGGCGCCGCCGCGCTCGGCCTGTTCGGCAAGACCCCGGCGACGCTGACCCGCGACGATGCGCTGCTGCTCGCGGCGCTGCTGCCCAATCCGCAGGCCAATCCGAATGAAGTGGCGCGGCGCGCCTGTGCGCTAAGCCATGACAAGGACTGCACCCGCTTTGCCGGCGCCGCCGCCTCGATGCTCGGCCCGGCGCGCAGCCTCGCGCTCGATCCGGGTCTGGCACCGCATCTCTCGGCCGCCTTGCTGACCAAGCCGGGCGCGAAGATCACTTCCACGCTTGATGCCCGCATCCAGCGTGCCGCGATCACCGCGCTGCGTCGCCAGCTCCAGGGGCTGGGAGGATCGCGCGCCCGCGACGGCGCGGTGGTGGTGGTGGACAATGCGACCGGCGATGTGCTCGCCTATGTCGGCGGCATCGGCGGCGAGAGCACCGCGCCGGCGGTGGACGGCGCCTCTTCCTATCGTCAGGCCGGATCGACGCTGAAGCCCTTCCTCTACGCGATGGGCATCGAGAAGGGCTATCTTACCGCCGCCTCGATCCTCGACGATTCGCCGGTGCAGCTCGACACCGCTTCGGGCCTCTACGTGCCCCAGAATTACGACAAGGCATTCAAGGGTCCCGTCTCCGCCCGCATCGCGCTGGCGGGATCGCTCAACGTGCCGGCGGTGCGCACCCTGCTGCTCACCGGCGTCGATGCGTTCCGCGACCGGCTGTGGGATACCGGCTATCGCGGGCTGGTCGAGGATGGCCAATATTATGGCTATTCGCTGGCGCTCGGCTCGGCCGAAGTGACGCTGATGGAACAGGTCGCCGCCTATCGCAGCCTCGCGCTCGAAGGACGCTGGTCGCCGCTGCGGGTCACGCTCGACGCGAAGACCGATGCCCCGCGCCGCACCACCAGCCCCCAGGCCGCGTGGATCGTCGCCGACATGATGGCCGATCCCAATGCCCGGGCCGGCACCTTCGGCGTCGATTCGGCGCTGCGCCTGCCCTTCTGGGCAGCGGTGAAGACCGGCACCTCCAAGGCGATGCGTGACAATTGGTGCGTCGGCTTCACCGATCGCTTCACCGTGGGTGTGTGGGTCGGCAATCTCGAGGGCGATCCGATGCGCGCGGTTTCGGGCACCAGCGGCGCGGCGCCGGTGTGGCGCGATGTGATGCTCGCGCTGAACGAAGCGAATCCCGGCAAGGCGCCGCCCCGCCCCGAAGGCGTGGAGGAGCGCCAGATCCGCTTCGCTGCCGGCATCGAGCAGCCGCGCCGCGAATATTTCCTGAAGGGGACGGGCATGGACCGTATCGCCTATGCCCCCGCCGAATCGCGCCGCCCGCGGATCACCAATCCGGTGGCGGGCAGCGTCTATGCGCTCGATCCGGATATTCCGCGGGACAATCAGCGGCTGGCGATTTCGGTGTCGGGCCAGGCGCTCGGCCACCGGCTGATCCTCGACAAGCGCGACCTCGGCACCGCCGATTCGCACCCGCTGATCCTCGCCCCGCCGGGCAAGCATCGCCTCGCTTTGGTCGATCTCGACGGCAAGGTGATCGACCAAGTGCTGTTTACCATCCGATAGCGCGGAATCGGTTGAACGTTTTGGGAGCGAAACGCTGGATTGCGCGTTTCAGCCGCGGTCCCAACCCCTTTCGGGATCGTGTCTACGGGCACCGGCCGCGCGGCCTGGAAGGGCGGCGCGGCCGAAGCCTTTGATCCGGCTGGATTACCAGTAGAAGCTGGGGATGGTACGGATCACCACGCCGCGGCGGGTGTCGATCAGCAGCACGTCGTTATAGTGGCGCACCCAGCTCTGGTAGCGCGCGGCGCGCGGCAGGTGATAGCGCCACGGATCGGCGATCACGTAACGCGAGCCATAATAGTTCGGCGCGATGCGGCCGCCGACGCGGAACGAGGTATAGCGGAACGGTGCGTTCCAGCTGCCGCGACCATAGAGCGCACGGTTGCGATCGCGATGCGAGCGCCAGTCGTCACGCCCCCAGGCCCGGTCGCGATCGCGCAGATCCTCGCGATATTCGCGGTGCGCCTCGCGCACGTCGCGGCGTTCGTCACGAATGTCGCGGCGGTCGCCCCGGCGATAGGCGTCCTGCAGCTGGCGCTGCTCGTGGCGGATGTCCTGGCGGTCGCGGCGCAGCTCCTGGCGCGACTGGGCGCTGGCGACGCTCGGCGCCGCCACGGCCGGCAGCGCGACCGCGGCGAGCAGCAAGGCGGTTGTGAACTTCTTCATGTCTTCCTCCAAACCTCTGTCCGGACGTGGTTTCCGGTAGAGCGCCTATTTGGAGGAGCCTCGCTGAACGGCCCGGGAACGGGGCCGTCAGCGAAATGAAAGGCTTGTACTAGGGGCCGGTATTGCCGCCCGGGCCACCACCGGTGCCGGGCGCGCCGACCGTGCCGATATTGCCGAACAGATCCTCGAAGAAGCCGCGCTTGTGGCCCAGCGTCGGCGTCGTCTTGCCGTAGGGATCGACTTGCGCGATCAGATCCTTGCCCATGCGATCGACCGCGGCGACATTGCCCTTCGCATCGAAAGTGATGCGCAGCGTCGTCTGGTCGCGGGGCTTGAGCGCCTGATAACCGAGGTTCGAGCTCTGGCGGGAGATATAATACCACTCGCCTTCGTTGAACTGGCTGGTGAAGGTCGGGCGGCCGAGGGTCTGGAGCACCGATTCGCGATTGTCGATGCCGGGCTGCACCGAATCGACCAGTTCCTTGTCGATGATATAGCCCTGGTGCGTGCGGACGGGCGCACAGGCGGTGGTGCCAAGCGCGGCTGCCAGCAGGGCGGCGCCTAGCGCGCGGGCGGAAATCGGCATTAAGGTCTCCAGGCAAACGCGTACCGGCGCCCGATGCACTTGGTTGCATCGCGGGCCGTTCGCCTCAATATGCGGCAAAATGCGGCCAAACAAGGTCGCGCCCCTAGATTGCCAGCCCCTAGCAGGACCGAACCGGCACATGCGCTTGCTCAAGCGACTTTTCCAGGCGCCCGATCGCGGCACCGCTCCGCTTCTCTACGCCGCCATCGTCGCGCGCGGCCGCCAGCCCCATTGGTATGAGGCCGGCGCCGTGCCCGACACGATCGACGGCCGGTTCGACATGATCGCCGCAGTGATGAGCCTGGTCCTGCTCCGCCTCGAACAGGACGAGAGCGCAGTGCCGTTCAGCACCCATCTCACCGAAGTGTTCATCGACGATATGGACGGGCAGCTCCGCCAGATCGGCATCGGCGACATCGTCGTCGGCAAGCATGTCGGCAAGATGATGGGGATGCTCGGCGGCCGGCTCGGCGCCTATCGCACCGCGCTGGCCGACGGCACGCTCGGCGAAGCGCTGGTCCGCAACCTCTATCGTGGCGAGGCGCCCGAGCCCCAGGCGCTCGCCCATGTCGAAACCGAATTGCGCGCGCTGCATGCGAAGCTGGGCACCACGCCCATCGCAACGCTGCGCGCCGGAGAACTTGCATGATCCAGAATGAATTCAACCGCCCCCAGCGCCTCGACACGATCGGCGCGGGCGAGAGCCAGGTTCAGGTGAAGGCCGAGCCCAATGAACGCATCACGCTCGCGGAGCGCTTCGGGCTCAAGTCGATCGACAGCCTGACCGCCGACTATCGCATCCGCCGGGATGCCCAGGGCATCATCGCCACCGGCCATCTCTCGGCCCGCGTCGTCCAGGCATGCGTGATCACCGACGAGCCGGTGCCGGCAAAGATCGAAGAGGATTTCGCGATCCGCTTCCTGCCCGAGACCGAGGGCGAAGGCGGTGAGGACGAGACCGAGCTGAGCGAGGACGAGTGCGACATCGTCTTCTACTCGGGCGGCGCGATCGATCTGGGCGAAGCCGCGGCGGAATCGCTCGCACTGGCGCTCGATCCCTATCCGCGCAGCGCCAATGCCGAAGCCGCGCTGCGCGATGCCGGGGTAATCAGCGAGGAAGAAGCCAAGCGCCTCGCCGAAGAAAGCGGCCCGTTCGGCGGGCTGGCCGGGCTGCGGGACAAGCTCGGCAAGGGCTGAGCTATTTCTGATCGCCCGCTTACTGGTCCCCGGCGTTCGCCGGGAAGCAGTCAGGACAGGAGCGTCCCGATGCTGACTCGCCCCAATCCCCAGCGCATCGCGATCTCAGGCTGCTCAGGCGGTGGCAAATCGACCCTGCTCACCGCCCTTGCCGGGCGCGGCTTCGCCACCATCGCCGAACCCGGTCGCCGGATCGTCGAGAGCGGCGGCCCGATGCCCTGGGACGATCTCGCGGCCTTTGCCCAGCGCGCGATCGAACTTGCGCTGGCCGACCTCGAAGCCGCCGCCAGTCTGCCCGGGCCGGTGTTCTTCGATCGCGGCCTGATCGACGCCGCCGTCGCGCTCGAACATGCGACCGGCGAACCCGCCCCGATCGACCTAACTAACCGCTACGACCACGTCTTCCTCGCACCGCCCTGGCCGGAAATCCATGTGACCGACAGCGCCCGCCGCCAGGGCATGGACGAAGCGCTCGCCGAATATGCCCGGCTGGAAACCGCATGGCCGAGACTCGGCTATTCGGTCACGCTGCTGCCCCGACTGCCGGTAGAAGCCCGGGCCAATTTCGTGCTGGATCGTATCGTCACGCTCTAAGCGTGCCCCACCACATGCAGATGCGGCGCGCGGCTGTTCACCCAGGTTTCCTCGCGCGCCATCGGTGACCAGGGCAGCCAGCGGAACCAGGTATAGACCGTCCGCCACCGCGCATCCTCGCCATTGCCCTCGGCGCGCTGGAGCAAGGTCTTGTACGGCCGCTTGCCGCGCGGCCAATAGAACAGGTGCAGGCGGATCTCGCCTTCGACCAGCCCCTCGAACGTCTCGATGAACTTCGCTTCCGCCTCGGCATCGGCGTCGAGATGGAATTCGGCGGTGAACAGATCGCTGCGGATCAGCAGCAGGTCGCGCGACCAGACCAGCTTGAGCGCGATGCGCAGCCCATATTGGACGGGCAGTTCGAGTTCGAGATAATCGGGCCCGGCATCGGCCCCGCGCATGCGCAGCCCATGCCGTTCGGCCAGCACCGTGAACAGCGCCCGTGCCCGCGCCACATGCCAGTCACTGAAATCCATGGCCCCTAGATGCGGCACCGATCGCCGCATCGCAATGGCCGCGCGGCTTGCGTTGTCGTGTTAGCCCAGCAATACACCGCCGAAACAGCATCAGATGATCGGGGGAAGCTTCTTGGGAAAATCCGCGCGCCTGCCATTCAGCATCCTGCTGGTCGTGGGCATCCTGTTCCTGTCGCAGCAGTGGCGCGACCTCGCCAAGGCGATCGGCCACCCGGTCGCCGCACTCAAGATCCCCTATGGCGGCGCGATCCTCGACAATGGGGTTGCGGTGCTGATCGTGCTGGTCGCCACACTTCTGATGGGGCGCGGCGGCGGGCTGTTCGAGCGGATGGGCCTGCACATCGGCAGCTGGCGCGGGCCGGTGCTGGTCGCAGTGGCGACGATCCCTGCCTGGGTCGGGCTCGGCATGCTCGGCGGACTGTCGCATAACTGGCGCTGGATCGACCTCGCGATGCTCGCCCTGGTCTTCCCGCTGGCCGAGGAAATCGTGTTCCGCGGCTTCGGCTTCCTCTTCACCCACCGCGCGCTCGGCTGGCCGCTCTGGCTGGCGGTGAGCCTGCAGGCACTGCTGTTCGGCCTGGTCCATTGGTGGGGCATGGGTGGGCCGCAGGGCGGCGACATGGCGCTGCATGTGCTGGCGATCACCGGCGTCGGCGGGTTGGTGATGGCGCTGCTCGATCGGATGGACGGCAACCTGATCTGGAGCGGCGCGGTGCTCCACATCTCGCTCAACGCCGCCTGGAACGTCTTCCATCTCTCCGACGAGACGATGTTCGGCTGGACTGGCAACGCCCTGCGCATCGGCGCTGCAGTGCTGGCGCTGCTGCTGGTCTGGGGTTTTGGCGGTAGCCGCGGGCGGCGGTGACCCCTCTCCTCCCCCGGGGCGGGGGAGGAGAAAAGCCTACTTCCCCGTCCCGATGCCACGAGCGAGCATCTGTGCGACGATATCGGCGATCGCTTCGGGGTCCACATCCTCCTGCCACACGCTGTAGCGCAGGCCGAGGAACACGTTCATCCCCATGATCGCCCAGGCATGGACCTCGCCAACATCGTCCCGCACTTCGCCGCGCGCCGCGGCTGCCTGAAGCCGCTTGGCGATGCGCTCGGCGGTGTTCGCATAATGGAGCCGGAAGCTTTCGGGATCGACGAACTCGGCTTCGTCGATGATCCGGTAGATCTCCTTGTGCGTCCGCGCGAAGCGGATGAAGGCGAGTAGCGCCGCCTGCTCGGCCGCGATCTGGCCGCCGGTCGCGCCCTTGATCGCCGGTGCGACATGCTCGCGCACCTGATCGCTCATGTCGCGCACCAGCGCGCGGAACACGTTATCCTTCGAATCGAAATAGGTGTAGAAACTGCCGAGCGCGACGCCGGCCCGCCGCGTGATCCCGCTGATCGAGCCTTCGTGAAACCCCTTGGCGCCGAACTCCTCAGCCGCCGCATCGAGGATCAGGCGCAAGGTGCGCCGCCCGCGCGCGGTGCGCGGTTCCTTGCCCGCACTGGCCGCTTCGCTGCCCTGCAGGTCCGATGCTGTGGCGTTCATGCCACGGACCCTAGCCATTGCATCTCCCCCTGTCGATCCAAGTTGAAACCCGGTTCAGGTTTCAGTATAGCCTCGGCCAACAAGGTGCAACCCGCGACAAATGACGGGTTCGAGGAGAGGGGATACCAGCATGTCACGCCTGAATTGCGCGCGCTCGATTCTGTTCACGGGCGCTGCCCTTGCCGCCATCGCCGCCACGCCCGCCTTTGCGCAGGACGCCGCACCGCAGGACGCCCAGGCGCTGCCGGCGGACGATGGCGAGCAGATCATCGTCACGGCCCGCCGCCGCGAAGAGCGCCTGCTCGACGTGCCGGGCGCCGTTACCGCGCTTTCGGGCGCCGCGCTTGAGCAGGGCGGTGCGCTCGACGTGACCGACATTTCGAATGTCGTTCCCAACGTCACCTTCGAGAATTCGCGCGGTACCAATTCCACGCTCACCGCCTTTATCCGCGGCGTCGGTCAGCAGGATCCGGTGCCCGGCTTCGAAGCCGGTGTCGGCATCTATCTCGACGATGTCTATCTCAACCGGCCCCAGGCCGCGGTGCTCGATATTTACGACGTCGAGCGCGTCGAAGTGCTGCGCGGGCCGCAGGGCACGCTCTATGGCCGCAATACGATCGGCGGCGCGCTGAAATATGTCACGCGCGAGCTGCCCGATCAGACCGAATACAAGATCCGCGGCACCTATGGCTCGTACAACCAGGCCGATCTGGTGGTGAGCGCGGCCACGCCCATCGGCGACCAGTTCAAGATCGGCGCCACCGGTGCCCGCCTGTCGCGCGGCGGCTTCGGCGACAATCTCTACAATGGCCTGGAAAACTACAACAAGGACATCTGGGCGACGCGCGGCACGCTCGAATTCGCCTCGCCCGACAAGCGCATGAAGATCCGCATCTCGGGCGATTACACCTGGGATCGCTCGAACCCGCGCAACGGCCACCGGCTGTTCCGCTCGCTGCTCACCGGCGCGCCAGTGCTCGACGATGTCTATGATACCCAGGCCGGGCTCAACAATCCGCGCCAGGATGTCGAAGGCGGCGGCCTGGCGATGAACGTCAGCGCGCAGATCAGCGACAGCGTCACGCTCCGCTCGATCAGCGCCTGGCGCAAGGATCGCAGCTATGCCCCGATCGACTTCGACTCGCTGCCCAGCGTCGATGTCGATGTGCCCGCGGTCTATCGCAACGAGCAGATCAGCCAGGAATTCCAGCTGCTCTATGCCAGCGACAAGCTCAACGGCATCCTCGGCTTCTACTATCTCGATGCCGAGGCCTCGACCTCGTTCGACGTGCTGCTCGGCACCACCGGCCCGCTGATCGGCGTGCCCGGGCTCAACGCCTATACTGCCGGCAATGTGAAGACGACGACGCCGTCGATCTATGGCGACTTCACTTATGACATCACGCCGCAGCTGAGCATCTCAGTCGGCGGCCGCTATACCTGGGATCACCGCGATGCCTGGGTCTACAAGGCGACCAAGGCGGGCGGCACTTCGCCCGAATTCGGCGGCACTGCCGTGGTGGTCGGCGCGCCGTCCACCGATTTCCACGGCAAGGCGAGCTTCCAGAAATTCACCCCGCGCGCCTCGATCAGCTTCAAGCCGAGCGCCGATCACATGATCTACGCTTCCTACTCGAAGGGCTTCAAGGGCGGCGGCTTCGATCCGCGCGGCAGCGCCAATATCGCGCCGGATACCAATCGCGACGGCGTGCGCAGCTATCAGGAAATCTATGACTTCATTTCGTTCGAGCCGGAATCGGTCGACAGCTATGAGATCGGCTGGAAGGGCTCGCTGTTCAACAACGGGCTGAACTTCGCGCTCGACGGCTTCTACGCCAAGTACAACAACGTCCAGATCCCCGGCTCGATCGGCGTCGATGCGAACAATGACGGCGTGTTCGAGAGCTTCGCCGGCGTCACCACCAACGCCGCCCGCGCCGAGTTCAAGGGCGTCGAGGCCGAAGTGAACGCCCGCATCGCCCGCGGCTATGCCGGCCCGGGCTCGGCCTTCACCTTCAACGGTACGCTTGGCTGGATCGACGGCAAGTACAAGGAATTCTACGTCAACAACGTCAATGTCGCGAGCCAGCGCAACATCCAGAACACTCCGGAATGGACGCTGTCGGGCACGCTCGGCACCTATCTCCAGGTCGGCCCGGGCAAGCTCAACGCCTCGACCACCGTATCGTATCGCAGCAAGACCTATCAGTTCGAAACGCCGATCCCCTGGCTCGACCAGGACGGCTATGCGCTGTGGGACGCCAACCTGACCTACAGCTTTGGCGAGGGCCGCTACGAGATCGGCGTCCACGCCAAGAACATCACTGACCAGCGCTACATCACTTCGGGCTATAATTATCTGAGCTACAACCCGGCAACCCGGGTCTACAGTTCCACGCTCGGCCGCGAAGGTGTCGCCACCGCCTTCTATGGCAACCCGCGCCAGGTCTTCGGATCGTTCAGCCTCAAATTCTGAGTATGGTGCACTGCACCTAAACTACCGAGCCGGACGTCCCTTGACGTCCGGCTCTTTTGATGTCGAGGTATGGCCATGAACGCTCCCGCTTCAACTCCCGCGATCCGCCCGGGCTATCCCGGCGTGGTCCTGGCGATGCTGCTGCTCGTCTACACCTTCAACTTCCTCGATCGGCAGATCCTCGGCATCCTCGCCAAGCCGATCATGGAGGACCTGCAGCTGACCCGCACCGAATTCGGCGCGATCGGCGGGCTGGCGTTTGCGGTGCTCTATTCGGTGCTCGGCGTCCCCCTCGCCTATATCGCCGACCGCACCAGCCGCTCGGGGGTGATCGCCGCGTCGCTGGCGGTGTGGAGCCTGTTCACCGGGCTATGCGGCCTTGCCACCGGCTATTGGCAGCTCTTCCTGTTCCGCCTCGGCGTCGGCACCGGCGAAGCGGGCGGCGTCGCCCCCTCCTATGCGGTGATCGCCGATTATTTCCCGCCCGAGAAGCGCGCCCGCGCGCTGGCCATCTATTCGCTCGGCATCCCGATCGGCCTTGCGCTCGGCACGTTGCTCGGCGCCTATATCGCGGCGCTGGTGGACTGGCGCGCCGCGTTCATCACCATGGGCGTGATCGGCATCCTGATCGCGCCCGTGTTCCGCTGGGTCGTCCGCGACGTGCCTCGCGCGCCGGCGAGCGATGCCGCCGCCACCGCGCCCGTGAGCGCCGTCTTCGGCATCCTCGCGCGCAAGCCCGCCTTCTGGCTGCTCGCCTTTGGCGCCTCGTGCAGCTCGCTGTGCGGCTATGGCCTCGCGCTGTGGACCCCGCTGGTGCTGATGGGCAATTTCGGCTTCGATCTGGTCACTACCGGCCAGTTCATGGCCTCGCTGCTGCTGATCGGCGGCACCGCGGGCGTGTTCGCCGGCGGCTGGTTCGCCGATCGGCTCGGCAAGGGAGACCGCGCCTGGTATGCGTGGCTACCCGCCATCGCCTGGCTGATCACCGCGCCGCTGTTCGCGATCGGCTTCCTCACCTCCAATCCCTGGATCGCCTGGCCGCTGCTACTCATCCCCAACGGGCTCAACATCCTGTGGCTCGGCCCGGTGACCACCGCGGTCCAGCATCTCGTGCCCCAGCATATGCGCGCCACGGCTTCGGGCAGCTTCCTGATGATCAACAATTTGATCGGCATGGGCGCCGGCCCGCTGCTGATGGGCTTCCTCGGCGAGGAGCTGAAGGCCAGCTATGGCGCCGAGGCGCTACGCTACGGCGCAGTCTTCTGCCTGAGCTTCTATGTGCTCGCCGGCGTGCTCGCGCTGTTCGCCGCCAGGCACGTCCGCAGCGGCTGGGTGGAACAAACAGCCTAGGTAATTTACCGAATCGGCGATTTCCTGAATCGCGAACGAATCGCAACTATGTGACAACGATGTCGCGTTCCGAGGGGAAGCCTTACCGGGACGGCCGGGCGGGGATGGGACCGCCCGGCCACCCCCTCGGGTCTATCGCTCGCGTGTCGCCGCGAATTTCACCCTGGGATAACGATCGGCAACATAGCCGACCTCCCAGTTCGATTTGGCCATGAACACCGGATTGCCGTCGCGATCCTTGGCCATCGCGCCGCGGTTCAGGCTCATGAACTCCTCAAGATCCTTCGGATTCTCCGCCGAAATCCAGCGCGCGGTTTCGAACGGCGCCATTTCCAGCCCTGCCGCCACCTTATACTCGGCCTCAAGCCGGCTGAGCAGCACGTCGAGCTGCAGCTGGCCGACCACGCCGATCACCCAGTTCGATCCTATCTCCGGATAGAAGACCTGAGTCACGCCTTCCTCGGCCATGTCGTCCAGCGCCTTGCGCAGCTGCTTGGTCTTGGTCGGGTCCTTGAGCGCGACGCGGCGCAGGATTTCCGGCGCGAAGTTCGGCAGCCCGGTGAAGCGCACATCGGCCTTTTCCGAGAGCGTATCGCCCACGCGCAGCACGCCATGGTTCGGGATGCCGATGATGTCGCCCGGGAACGCCTCGTCCGCCAGCTCGCGCTGCTGCGCGAAGAACAGGATCGGCGAATGGATCGCGATCGGCTTGCCATGCCCGGTCGGCGTCAGCTTCATGCCGCGCTTGAACGTGCCCGACACCAGCCGCATGAACGCGATGCGGTCGCGGTGATTGGGGTCCATATTGGCCTGGACCTTGAACACGAAGCCGGTGACCTGTCCGGCATCGGGCGAGACCGGCGCCGGCTCGGCGGGCAGCGCGTGCGGCGGCGGCGCATGCGTCGCGATCGCCTGGATCAGCGAATCGACGCCGAACTCCTTGAGCGCTGATCCGAAATAGACCGGGGTCAGGTCGCCGTGGCGATAGGCTTCGCCGTCGAACGCCGGATAGCCGGCCTGAGCCAGCTCGACATCCTCGCGCAGCTTGGCGAGGTTCTCGGCCGAAATGATCGCATCGAGCTGCGGATCATCGATGCCCGACGTCTGCACCACCTTGCCATGGAATTCGCGGCTGTCGCCCTCGGGCAGCAGCAGGCGATTGGTCGCCAGGTCGAAGATCCCCTCGAACGTCCCGCCCATGCCGACCGGCCAGGTCATCGGGCACACATCGAGCGCAAGCAGGTCGGCGATCTCGTCGAGCGTCTCGAACACATGCCGGCCTTCACGGTCTACCTTGTTGACGAAGGTGATGATCGGCACGTTGCGCAGTCGGCAAACCTCGAACAGCTTGCGCGTCTGGCTCTCGATGCCCTTGGCGACGTCGATCACCATCACCGCCGAATCGACGGCGGTGAGCGTGCGATAGGTATCTTCCGAGAAGTCCTCGTGGCCCGGCGTGTCGAGCAGGTTGAAGGTCACCCCGTCACGCTCGAAGGTCATCACCGAACTGGTGACCGAGATGCCGCGCTGCTGCTCGATTTTCATCCAGTCCGATCGCGCCCTCCGCGCCGCCCCGCGCGCCTTCACTTCGCCGGCAAGATGGATCGCGCCGCCGAACAGCAGCAGCTTTTCGGTCAGCGTGGTCTTGCCAGCGTCAGGGTGCGAGATGATCGCGAAGGTACGGCGGTCGGAAGGGGAAGGCATCGCGGCCCTCTAGTCGCCGCGCGGCTTTACGGCAACGTCTGCGATTGGATGCACTTGTGCCGCCGCAGAACCGGGAAAGCCCTAAACCCGCAACGAAACCCGCATCGTAAACGTCCGCGCCTCGCCGGGCGCAAAGCGCAGCATCAGCGGCTTGTCCCAGATCTCGCCGTCAAAGCCATAAGGATCGGCGATCCCGTGCCACGGCTCGATGCACAAATAGCGCGCGCCCGGCTTCATCCACAGGCCCAGCGCTGGCGTGTCGGGAAAGTCGCAGGCCAGCTGCGGCCCGCCCAGCGCGCCATAGCTCAGCGACTGGCTGCGCACCGGATTCCACACCAGCGCATCGCGCTCGAACAGCTCGTCATAGAGCTCGAGCACCCGGTCCTCGACCGGGCTCTCCCAACCCTCCCCATCCATCCAGCCGCCCTTGACGATCGCCGCCAGTTCGCCCGGCTCCTCATCGGCGAAGACGATCTGATGCTCCTCCTTGGTCGAGCCATAGGGCAGCGGCCAGGCAAAAGCCGGGTGGAAGCCGAAGCTCGCCGGCATGTCGACATTGCCGGTGTTGGTGACGGTGATCTCCATCAGCAGCGAGGCTTGGATCAACGTGAATGCGGCATCGAGCTGAAACGCAAAGGGATAGACTGCGCGCGTCGCCTCATTGTCGGTCAGCCGGAAAACCGCCCGGTCCGGCGCCTGCTCGATCAGCGCAAAGTCCTGCTTCCGGGCAAAGCCGTGCTGGGGCAGCGCATATTCCTTGCCGTCCAGCCGATATTTGTCGTCCATCAGTCGCCCGACGATCGGGAACAGCAACGGTGCCCGCCCGGTCCAGAAAGCCGGGTCGGCATCGGTCATCAGTTCCTTGCCGTCGCCATCCCGGAGCGAGGACAGCTCGGCGCCGAACGGGTTGATGACGGCGCGGAGTTCGTCGGAAGCAATCTCGATCATGCCGCGTTGCTAGAGCCCCAAACGGCACACGGCAATCTGGCGTTGATCTTCCCGATGCATCGACGCTACAAATGTAGCGCCACCTTTGGAGAGGGAATCGATGCGCCGGTTAAGCCTGATCGCCCTGTTGCTTGTCACGCCAGCCGCCGCGCAGGAAGCGCGGACCGAGCACTGGATCGTCGCGACCGACATGTGGGGCAGCAATGCCTGGTCAACGCTCGATCTCACCCGCACCGGCGACACGCTAACCGGCACGCTCGATGGCGATCCGCTCGAAGGGACGGTGCGCGGCAAGACGATCCGCTTCACCGCGAAGGACGCCAGGGGCACGACCTATGGCTATGCCGGCACGCTGGGCGGCAAGACCATGGCGGGCGAGGCTGACATGTCCGATTCGAACCATCCCGACGTCCGCATCCCGCACCGCTTCACGGCGCGGCGGCTGCCCGATCGACCGGCCGGCGGCGCCCGGACCTGGGACTATGCGCCGGACAGCTTCTCCAATCTGTTCAGCGCCGATCGCGCGCCGGTGCTGACGATCTGGCCCGGCGACAGCGTGCGCACCTTCACGATCGATTCGGGCGGCGTCGACGCCAAGGACGTTACCCGCGCCTTGTTCGGCAATCCGCAGACCGGCCCCTTCTTCATCGCCGGCGCCGCGCCGGGCGACACGCTGGCGGTCCACATCACCCGCCTCACTCCCAATCGCGACTGGGCGGATAGTCTCGACAGCATTGTCGGCCGCGCGCTGGGCGGGCCGTTCGTCAGCCAGGCCGGCAGCCTCGGCAAGCCGGTGCGCTGGACGCTCGATCGCGCCGCCGGCGTCGCGCGTCCGCAAAGGGCCGAGGGCGCGTTGAAGAACTATGCCGTGCCTCTGCGCCCCATGCTCGGCGGGATCGGCGTCGCCCCCGGCTTCGGATCGGCGCCGCTCTCGACCGGCGATACCGCGCGCACCGGCGGCAACATGGACTTCCCCGAAGTCGTGGCCGGCAACATCGTCTATCTGCCCGTCCAGCAGCCCGGCGCCTTGCTCTATCTCGGCGATGCGCATGCGCTGCAGGGGGATGGCGAGACCTCGCAATATGCGCTCGAAACCTCGATGGACGTCGAATTCCGCGTCGAGCTGATCAAGGGCAAACCGATCGGCAGCCCGCGCGTCGAATCCCCCAAAGAGTTGATGGTGCTAGGCCAGGCCGGCTCGCTCGACGACGCGCTCAAGGCGGCGAGCGCCGGGCTGATCGCCTGGCTCCAGCGCGATTATGGGCTGACGCTGTCCGAAGCCGCGCAGGTGATCGGCACCGCGATGCGCTACAGCGTCCCCAATCTCGCCGGCCGCAGCGTCGGCGTCGCCGCCCGCATCGACAAGAGCCTGTTGCCGCCGCGGAAGGACTAGCTTCCGAGCGTGGGCTTCCTATCTCCCATCGATCGAGTGTTCGGGCGACGGAGCGGCTGCATGGAAATCGGCGTGATCGGGCTGGGTCAGATGGGCGTGGGCATTGCCCGCAACATCGCGAAGGCCGGGCACAGGCTGACCGTGTGGAACCGCGATCCCGCCAAGGCCGATGCGCTGGTTGCCGAGGGTGCGGCGCGCGCCGCCAGCCCGGCCGATGCGGCGCGCGGCGATGTGGTGGTGACGATCCTCGCCAATGATGCGGCGGTCGAGGCGGTGACCTTTGGCGAGAACGGCATCCTCGCTGCCGCGCCGGGGGCGATCCACGTCTCGATGAGCACGATCGCCCCGGCGCTGGTCACCCGGCTCGCCGAGGCGCACCGCGAGGCCGGGATGCGCTTCATCTCCGCGCCCGTCTTCGGCCGCCCCGATGTCGCTGCAGCGGGCGCGCTCAACATCGTCGCGTCGGGCGATGCTGAGCTTATCGCCGCCTGCCAGCCGCTGTTCGAGGCAATCGGCCAGCGAGTCTTCCCGGTCGGCCTGCGCACCGAGCAGGCCAATATCGTCAAGATCGCCGGCAATTTCATGATCCTCGCCGCAGTCGAAAGCTTTGCCGAGGCAATGGCGCTGGGTGAGAAGAACGGCATTGCCCCGGCCGCCTTCGTCGAAGTGATGACCGAAACCCTGTTCGGCGGCCGCAGCCACCGCGTCTATGGCGAAATCCTCGCCGAGCAGCGCTTCCGCCCCGCCGGCTTCCCGGCGCCGCTCGGTCTCAAGGACATGAACCTCGTCGCCGCGCTGGCCAGCGACAGCCGCGTGCCGATGCCGCTGCTCGGCGTGATCCGCGATCACCTGCTCAGCGCGATGGCCCGCGAGGGCGAGGATCTCGACTGGTCCGGCCTTGCCCTGGCGGTACGGGCCGATGCGGGGCTTTAAGCCTCGCGGTGTACCGCGAAGCCCTGCCAGCTCTGGTTGACCGGCATCAGCTCGAGCGAATTGATGTTGAGGTGCGGCGGCAGCGTGGCCACCCACAGCAGCGTCTCGGCAATATCCTCGGCGGTCATCGGGTTCACCCCGCCATAGAGCTTGTCCGAACTATCCTGGCTTCCGGTGCGCACCAGGGTGAACTCGGTCTCGACCATCCCCGGTTCGATCGACGTTACCCGCACCCCGGTGCCATGCAGATCGGCCCGCAGGTCGAGGCTCAGCTGACGAACGAACGCCTTGGTCGCGCCATACACATTGGCACCCGGATAGGGATAGTTCGCCGCGACCGACGAGATGTTGATGATCGCGCCCTTGCGCGCCACCAGCATCGGCAGCAGTTTGTGAGTGATCGAGACGAGCGCAGTCACGTTCGTGTCGATCATCGTCTTCCACTTGGTTAGCGACGCCTCCTGCGCGGGCTCGAGGCCCAGCGCCAGCCCGGCATTGTTCACCAGCAGGTCGAACTCGCGGAAACCTTCCGGCAGGCTGTCGAGCGCCGCGTCGCGCGCTTCCTCGTCGCGAATGTCGAAGGCGAGGGTGCGGACATTATCGCGCTCCAGCGTCGCCAGCCGTTCGGCCCGTCGCCCGGTCGCGACGACGTTCCACCCCGCATCGGCAAAGGCCAGCACGGCCGCCTCGCCAATCCCCGAAGTGGCGCCGGTGATGAGTGCGGTTGGCATGGGCTTGCTCCTTCTCGATTGCTGCCGCGCCTATGGGCAATCCGCGCGGCGGCTGCAATTGTCCGCGCGAGGGGAATGGCATGGAATCGCTCAAGATCATCGCTTTCGCGACGCTTGCCGCGATCCTTTACGGCGTGCTGCACGATCAAGTGACCGCGCATCTCTGCGTCGAATATTTCACCATCGGCCATCCGCCGGTCTTTGCGACCCGCTCGCCCTTCCTGCTCGCACTGGGCTGGGGCGTGATCGCGACCTGGTGGGTGGGCCTGCCGCTTGGCATCGGGCTTGCGGTCGCCGCACGCTTGGGGCGGGCGCGCAAGCTGTCCCTGGCGGAACTGCGCCGGCCGATCCTGTTGCTTATGGCTGGCTGCGGCGCGCTGGCCTTGTTTGCCGGAATAGCCGGCGCGGTCAGTGCGGCGATGGGCTGGGTCTGGCTGATCGGCTGGCTCGCCGAGGCGGTAACGCAGGAGAAACACGTCGCCTTCCTCGCCGATCTCTGGGCACATAGCGCGAGCTATGCTGGCGGGATGCTGGGCGGGCTGGCGCTGATAGTCTGGGTATGGCGACAGCGCGGAAAGATCCGGTAACCCCCGGCAGCCGCCCTACCGGCCTGGCTTTGCTTCGATGCGAACACCATCGACATCGGTGACGGCAAAGAAAAGAACCGGGCCACCTTCTCCGGCGCCCCTGGACAAGCGGCCGGTCATCGACACGCGCAGCGGCGAAAGCCCGGCGCGCATCGTCCAGGGCGTAAGCATCGCCATGACCTGATGCGAGTCCTCGCCCTTCTCATAACCGCCGAACCGGATGATGGCATCGCAGCTCTTGTCCTGAAAATACCAGCCATGCGGGCTGGCATCGATCAGGCGTGCTTCGACGTGCACCACCTGCCCGACATAGCGATCGGGCTGGCGATGGAGATCGCAAAGGCTGACCTCCCGGGGTGCCTGCTGGCCTGCTGCTGCAAGCAGCAAGGCCAGCAGCCAATCAGCCACGCAGCGCAGCTCCAAGCTTGGCTGCGGCAGCGACCACCTTGTCGGCGACTGCCTTCAGCTCCTCGTCAGTGAAGCTCTTCTCGCCCGGCTGGAGCGTCACTTCGATGGCGAGGCTCTTCTGCCCCTCCGGCACGCCGGCGCCGGTGAAGACGTCGAACAGCCGCGCATCGACAATCGTCGCCTTGTCCGCGCCCTTGACGCTTCGCACCAGATCGCCCGCCGCCAGCGCCGCCGGCACCAGGAAGGCGAAGTCGCGCGTCACGGCCTGCAGCGCGGGCGGCGTATAGGCCGTGCGCATGAAGCCGGCCCCGCCGCGCTTGGCGGGCAGGGCATCGAGATAGAGCTCGACCGCGGCGACATCGCCGTCGAGGTCGAACGCCTTGAGCACGCTCGGATGGACCATACCGAACGCCGCCAGCACGGTCTTCGGCCCGAGCCGCAGCGTCGCCGACTGGCCCGGATGCCAGACCTCGCCGGCCTCGCCCATCACCTGCAGGTTCGCCACCGGCGCGCCGGCAGCCTCAAGCAGTGCCAGTGCCTCGGCCTTGGCGTCGAACGCCGTGAAGGGCTGGGCCTTGCCGCCCTGCCAGCCGCGCGGCGTCTTCGCGCCCGCCAGCAGCACGCCGAGCGCCACCCGCTCGCCATCCGCCAGATAGCGCCGGCCCAGCTCGAACAGGCGGACCGAAGTCGCGCCGCGCTTCAGGTTGCGCTCCGCCGCGCCGAGCAGGCCCGGCAGCAGCGACGGCCGCATGACCTTCATGTCCTCGCTGATCGGGTTGGCCAGCGTCCAGGCACCACCGCCGAACGGCGCCGCCTCGCTCTCCGAGACGAAGCTCCAGGTCACCGCTTCGTTGAGCCCGCGCGCCGCCGCCGTGCGGCGCAGCTTGCGCTCGAGCTTCTGCTCGGGCGTCGCAGTCGGCCTGGCAACGCCCGGCACGCGCGACAGCGGCGTGGACGGCACGTTGTCGATGCCTTCGATGCGGATCACTTCCTCGACCAGATCGGCCGGGCCGTCGACATCGCGGCGCCAGCTCGGCGCCGTGACGCGCAGCGCGTCAAAGCCATCGGCCAGCTCGACCGGATCGCCATTACCGTCGAGCGGCTGGACGACGAAGCCCAGGCTCTCGAGGATCTCGACCTGGCGCTCGGCCGGCACCACGAGACCGCCGAGCGTCTCGGCCAGCTTCGGATCATAGCCGGTGGTCACGCCGACCTTGGGCAGCGTGCCCGCACGCGTAACCTCGCTCGCCGAACCGCCGCACAGCTCGATCACCAGCCGCGTCGCGATCGCAATGCCATCCTCAAGGAACGCCGGATCGACGCCGCGCTCGAAGCGCGAGCGCGCATCGCTGGTCAGGTTGAGCTTCTGCCCCGCCCGCGCGATATGCTCCGGCTCGAAATACGCGCATTCGATCACCACGTCGGTGGTCGTCTCGGACACGCCGGTGTCCTCGCCGCCCATGATCCCGCCGATGTCATGCACGCCGTTGGCGTCGGCGATCACGGTGATCGTCTCGTCGAGCGTATAGGTCTTCTCGTTAAGCGCCAGCACCTGCTCGCCGGCCTTCGCCTTGCGCACGGTCAGCGCGCCGCTGAGCTTGGCTTTGTCGTACACATGCAGAGGACGGCCGAGATCGATCATCACATAGTTGGTGATGTCGACCAGCGCCGAGATCGGCCGCTGCCCGACCGCCTTGAGCCGGCGCTGCATCCATTCCGGCGACGTACCATTGGTCACGCCGCTGACGGTCTGGCCATAATAAGCCGGGCACCCCTCAGGCGCCTCGATCTTCACCTCGGGACCGGCGCCCTCGCTCGCCACCGGCTCGGCATCGAGCGGCTTGAGCGTGCCGAGGCCGGCCGCGGCGAGATCGCGCGCGATGCCGCGCACGCCCATGCAGTCCTGGCGGTTCGGCGTGATCGAGATGTCGAACACCGGATCATTGAGATCGGCATAATCGGCGAATGCCGTGCCGACCGGCGCATCGGCCGGCAGCTCGATGATCCCGTCATGATCCTCGCCAAGCTCCAGCTCGCGCGTCGAGCACATCATGCCGTTCGATTCGACCCCGCGCACTGCGGCGACCTTCAGCTGCATGCCATTGGCCGGCACCACTGCGCCCGGCGTACCGAGCACGCCGACCAGCCCCGCGCGCGCATTGGGCGCACCGCAGACCACGGTCAGCACCTGCTCGCCGGTATCGACAGTCAGCACCTGCAGCTTGTCGGCTTGGGGATGCCGCTCGGCGGTCAGCACCTTCGCCACGCGGAAGCCGTTCAGCTTCTCGCCGGGATTCTCCACGCCTTCCACTTCAAGGCCGACGCGGGTGAGCGCCTCCTCGATGTCGGTGAGCGAGGCGTCGGTATCGAGATGCTCCTTGAGCCAGCTCAGGGTGAACTTCATGCGCCCACTCCCCCGCTCAGCGTGGGCACGTCGAGTGCCGAGAAGCCATAATGCTTGAGCCAGCGCAGATCGCCGTCGAAGAAGGCGCGCAAGTCGTCCATCCCATATTTGAGCATCGCCAGCCGATCGACACCGGTGCCGAAGGCGAAGCCCTGCCATTCGTTCGGATCAAGGCCACAGCTCTCGATCACCTTGCGGTGGACCATCCCGGAGCCGAGCACTTCCATCCAGCCGCCATTGTCGCTCTTGCGCGGATCGCCGCCGATCACGCGCTTGCCGTTCTGCCAGGTGAAGCCGACATCGACTTCGGCCGAAGGCTCGGTGAACGGGAAATAGCTCGGGCGCAGGCGCAGCACGATGTCATCACGCTCGAAGAACGCCTTGAGGAAGGTCTCCAACGTCCATTTCAAGTGGCCGAGCGTGATCCCCTTGTCGATCACCAGCCCTTCGATCTGGTGGAACATCGGCGTGTGCGTCGCGTCGCTGTCCGAACGATAGACGCGGCCCGGCGCGATGATCCGGATCGGCGGCTTGTCCTTCACCATGGTGCGGATCTGCACCGGCGAGGTGTGGGTGCGCAGCAGATACTTCTGGCTGCCATCCGCCTCGCGCGGGAAATAGAAAGTGTCGTGCATCGCCCGGGCCGGATGCGTCTCGGGGATGTTGAGCGCCGTGAAATTGTGCCAGTCGTCCTCGATCTCGGGACCGGTGGCGACCGCGAAGCCGAGATCGGCGAAGATCTCCGCCAGCTCGTCCATCACCTGGCTCACCGGATGCACCGAACCTGCGGCCACGCTGTCCACTGGCAGCGTCATGTCGATCGTCTCGCTGGCGAGGCGCGCATCAAGCGCCGCCTTCTCCAGCCCGGCCTTGCGGCTGGCAATCGCCTCGGTCACCGCCTCGCGCAGGCCATGGATGCGCGGGCCGGTTTCCTGCCGCTCCTCGGGAGTCATCCCGCCAAGCGTCTTGAGCAGGCCGGTGATCGCCCCCTGCTTGCCAAGCGCATGCACGCGCACGGCCTCAAGCGGCTCGAGCCCCGCCGCGGCATCGATCGCGCCGAGCAGGTCGGTGCGGAGCTGGTCCAGATCGGTCGTCATCAAATCCTCACTTCGTCGAGGGAGCCTCTAGCGGGGGCGGAGACAAAGAAAAAGGGCGCCGGTGTTGCCACCGACGCCCCATTTTCTGGTGCTCGCGCAGGTCGCCTTAGGCGGCCTGGGGCAGAGCCGCCTTCGCCTGCGCGATGATGGCGCTAAACGCTTCACCTTCGTGCATGGCGATGTCGGCCAGAACCTTCCGGTCCAGCTCGATGCCAGCCAGCTTCAGGCCGTGCATGAACTGCGAATAGGTCAGGCCTTCGGCGCGGACACCGGCGTTGATACGCTGGATCCACAGACCGCGGAACGTGCGCTTCTTAACCTTGCGGTCGCGATACGCATACTGGCCGGCCTTTTCGACGGCCTGACGAGCGACGCGGATCGTGTTCTTGCGACGACCGCGATAGCCCTTTGCCTGCTCAAGAATGTTCTTGTGCTTGGCCTTGGTGGTTACACCACGCTTAACTCGTGCCATGTGTCAGGCCCTCCTTACTTCAGACCGTAGGGCGCCCACGCCTTGATGTGTGCAACATCGGCGTCGGCGAGCACGGAGGTGCCGCGGTTCTGGCGGATATACTTCGCGTTGTGCGAAATCAGGCGGTGGCGCTTGCCGGCGACTCCATGCTTCACCTTGCCAGTGGCGGTGAACTTGAAGCGCTTCTTTACGCCGCTCTTCGTCTTGAGCTTGGGCATTTTCGTCTCCTTATAGTTCGACGATTGCGGACACGCGCGGCAGCCCATTCAGCCGGCGGATCCCTACGATCGCGGAAAGCGGGGCCCCTAGCGGAAACAGCAATCCAACACAACGGGATTCGAACTGAGAGCGGAACTCATTTCGATTACGCGACTTTTCCTAGGCAATGGCTGAGCGCGATGCCCCCATTCTCGCTGCGGACAAAAGCCCGCCACCTGCCGATTCTCCGGCCAGACCTCTGCGCGCGCTCGGCACGCCGCTCGCCAGCGTTATCGCGGTCCTCGCCACGATCCTCGGCCTGATCGTCCTGGCCTGGACGATCCTGTTCGTCACCAAGGGCCGCTTCCTCAAGCACACATTCGAGCGCATCGTCGCCCAGCAGACCCACCGCGAGGTGAAGGTCGCCGGTGACTTCCAGCTCTATTTCAATCCGCTCAACGTGAAGTTCGTCGCCGAGGATATGACGATCGCCAACCCCGAATGGGCGGGCAAGGGCCATTTCTTCGAAGCCAAGCGCATCGATTCGCGCATCTCCACCTGGGGCCTGATCACCGGCCGCCAGCGGATCAACTGGCTCGATCTGCAGGACGGGCGGCTCGATCTGCGCTGGGACAAGGCGGGCAAGCGCAACAGCTGGACGTTCAGCGAGGAAAAGGGCGAGCCGCTCGATCTGCCGATCATCCGCCGCGCGCTCGTTCAGGGCACGATGATCCGCTATATCGATCCGCGGATGCAGGTCGAGGCCGGCGTCCGCATCCACACCGTGGAGGCCAAGGATACCCAATTCGCCTCCTCGATCGGCTTCGACGGCGCCGGCACGGTGCGCGGCACCCGCTTCGTGATGAACGGCGCGCTACTCACCCCCAATGCCACTGTCTCGGGCGGCAAGAACCAGCTCAAGCTCCATGCCGAGGCGGTACGCACCCAGGTCGATGTCTCGGGCACGCTGCCCGGCGCTACCGAGATCGAGGGCGCCGATCTGCACATGAACCTGCGCGGCCAGAACCTCGCCGACATTTTCATGCTCGCCGGCATCGCGGTGCCCGACACGCGGACCTATCGCCTCACGTCGGCGGTCACCAAACAGGGCAATGAATGGCGCTTCGCCGGCTTGAAGGGCCGCTTCGGCGACTCCGACCTTGCCGGCAAGATGACCGTGAAGATGACGCGCCCGCGCATGCTGCTCAGCGCCGAGCTCGCCACCGACACGCTCGACATCGTCGATGCCGGCCCGTTCATCGGCTACAATCCGAACACGCTGGCGGCCAAGGGCGCGGCCGGCGCCGTTACCCAAGTCTCGGGCACGCCGCGGATTCTGCCCGATGCGAAACTCCGCATAGATGCACTTCGCAACTTCGACGCGAAGGTCCACTGGACCGTGCGCCGCGTCCGCGCGCCGAGCCTGCCAGTGTCGAACATCGAGCTGGGGCTCGATCTCGACAATATGCGGCTCAAGCTTAGCCCGCTCAATTTCAGCATGGCGCGCGGCACCGTCAGCTCGGACATCACGATCAACGCGCGCAAGCAGCCGGTCTTCACCGACTATGACATCCGCCTGTCGCCTACCCCGATGGGCACGTTGCTCGCCGGCTTCGGCGTCGAGCAGAGCGGCACCAGCGGCACGCTCAAGGCGCGCGTGCAGATGACCGGCACCGGCGACAGCGTGCGCGAATCGCTGGCCAGTTCAAACGGCCGCATCGCGGTGATCATGCCGCGCGGCTCGCTCTGGACGCGCAACATCCAGCTTTCCGAGATCGATATCGGCACCTTCGTCCAGAAGATGTTCGAGAAGAAGCTCAAGGAGCCGGTCCAGATCAATTGCGGACTGATCGGCTTCACGGTGCGCAACGGCGTGGCGGCGGCGGACCCGATCCTGATCGATACGCAGAAGAACGTCATCCTCGGCCGCGGCGGCTTCAGCTTCCGCGACGAAAGCATCGACCTCGCGATCCGCGCGGACAGCAAGAAGTTCAGCCTGTTCTCCGGCCAGTCGCCGGTCGGCCTGAACGGCCATTTCGCCCAGCCGGGCCTCAACGTGATCTCGCCCGAGCTGGTCGCCCGCGCCGGGGTCGGCCTGGGGCTGGGCGTCATCGCCAGCCCGTTCGCCGCGATCATCGCCTTCGTCGATGTCGGCGATGCCAAGGCCGCCAATTGTGGCCCCGTCCTCGAAGGCGCCCGCGCCACTGCCCAGCGCACCACCAAGGGCAAGCCGCGCGACGATGTCGGCAAGGGCACGCCCGCCAAGTCGGAAAGCGGCAAGCGCAAGAAGGACTGAGCGCCGAGCGCGACCGCCCAGACGCCGTCGATCCGGATTGACGGCGCCTCACACATGCGAGACCCTCGCCAGGCTAAATGCAGCGTCGGAGGGGAACGATGCCAGTCAAGCAGTTGATGATCGCCGCCGCTGGCGCGACGCTGATGGTCGCAGCGCCGCCCGCCGCAACACCGGCGAAGGCAGCCACGCCCGCTTATTGCGGTACCGGCCTGGTGGCAGGCCTCTCGCTCTGCCTCAGCTGGGAAATGAAGCGCTCGGAGTATCGCGCCCTGATTGCTCGCGCCAATGCTGGTGACCGGGATGCTGCGCTCACCCTCGCCCAGTTCGAGGACGAACGCGACGATATCCGATCCGAGGGCGGCAAATGGTGGGCCCGCGCCGCCCAGCTCGGCGAATGCCAGGCCATCCGCAAGCTGCGGGACGACTCGGCCCGTGCCGGCAATGTCCGCGTCGCCGCGCAATGGCGCAAGCAGATCGACCGGCATCGCTGCACGGCGCAGGTCGACGACGAACGTTGGATGGGCTCGCGCTGGCTGCTCGGCAAGCAGTAGCGCCAGCCTTCGGCGTACCCGTTATTTCGGTAGAACGTTGGGCAGCGCATCCGCCCGCGCCACCGATTCCGCCTCGCGCAGCATCATGCCGGTGGCATTGGCGTCGAGATGCGCGCCCTCATGGTCGGCGTGGAGATAATTGGCATTGAACATCGCCAGCGTGCACATCGCATCGAGATCGAGCATCTCGAACTCGCGCCCCTTCCAGGCGATCAGCCCGCGGTTGCGCAGTTCCTTCACGGTGCGGTTGACGTGCACCGGAGTCATCCCCGTCACTTCGGCCAGATCGTTCTGGGTGAGCGGAATCCAGCAACTGTTGCCCGTCGTCATCTTCACGGCACGCAGCCGGAAGAACACTTCGCACAGCAGATGCGCCATCCGCTCGATCGCGTCGCGCTGGCCGAGATTTACGGTCCATTCGCGCTGGATCGCCGCGCTCACCAGCGCATCCCACCACAGCGCCTGGGTGACGCGCGGGTGGTGCGTGGTCAGCATGTCGATCCGCTCGCGGGTGATCTCGACATAGCGCACCTCGGTCAGCGTGCCGATCGAATGGTCGAGCTCGCGCAGCACATAGACGTGCAGGTCGCAAAGGTCGCCGGGCAGGAACAGCGCGATGATCTGACGGCGCCCGTCAGGCAGCACCTTGTAGCGGCAGGCCCAGCCTTCGAGGATCAGCCGCACCACGCTGGGCCGTTCGCCTTCCATGATGATGTCCTGCCGCGCGCCGATGCGGAATTGCGGGCCGGATGCGAGCAGGTCCAGCGCCGCGCGATCCTCCGGCGACAGGCGGGCATATTGTTCGAGCCGATGGGCGAGCGGATTGGCCACGGGGGAGCGCATCCTTTCGGAGAGACAACATTCGGCGCGCGCCCACGTTCACATATGTTTGTGTGATGCAAATCAAAGCACGGAGGCAAAACGGAAATCGCAAATTTCGGAGATGCGATCTGCGCAAGGCGCCCGTCTCCATCGACGGCGTCACGGTATCAATGCGCAACCCTGCCTAAATATCCGCCCTGGCGTGATCCTCTGCTTCGGCGGAGCGCCGATCATATTCATCGGCCATGCGGAAATGGGCGAGCGCGGCGCTATTGTCTTCGCAGCAATTTCCGAGTGCGCGCTCCTGCGCGGCACGCAGGGCGAAATATTCGCGGTCGTTGAGGCGCTCGGCCATGACGTTCTCCAGTCCGCCACCCCGCAGTTGTCAGGGGATAGGCAGAGGCATTCGCGGCGGCCATCACCTATGTTGGTCGGTGGCAACATAGGCCGCTTGCCTGTCGCGGCGGGATCACGCCCCGCCTTGCATCGAACGGCCGGAAATCGCTCAGTGATCGTGGTGATGATGGCCTTGCCCGCGACAGGCCAGCGCTTCGAGGATTTCCTCGATCCGCGCCGGATCGCCCGCGGCGACCACTTCGCCATTGCTGCCGGCATGGAGCGGATCGCCCTGCCAGTCGCACATCCGCCCGCCCGCGCCTTCGACGATCGGCACCAGCGCGGCGAAGTCGTGGAGCTTGAGCCCGGCCTCGACGACGATGTCGAGCCAGCCGCTGGCGACGCAGCCATAATTATAGCAGTCGCCGCCCAGCACCACGCTCGCCACCGCGCTGTCGAGATGCTCGAAGGCGTGGAGCTGGTCGTCGTCGAACAGGGCCGGCGAGGTCGTGGCGAGAATCGCGTCCTTTACATCGCGGCAGCGGCGCGTCTCGGCGGGCGCTCCGTTGAACAGCGTCGGACGGCCGGCGACGCCGAGCCAGCGCTCCCTGGTCACCGGCTGGTCGATGATGCCGAGCAACGGCCAGCCCCCCTCGATCAGCGCGATCAGCGTGCCGAAGATCGGGCGGCCCGCAATGAACGCACGCGTGCCGTCGATCGGGTCGAGAACCCATACGCGTCCGCTCGTCCCTTCCCGCACACCGAATTCCTCGCCCTGGATGCCATCCATCGGCCGCTCGGCGATGATCAGCTTGCGCATCGCTTCCTCGGCGGCGCGATCGGCCAGGGTGACCGGCGACTGGTCCTCCTTGGCTTCCATGCCGTGTGCGCCACGGAAATAGGGGAGGATTGCCGCGCCCGCCGCATCGGCAAGGCGTTCGGCAAGGGCGATATCTGCAGCGGTTACGGGCATATGCCTGCCCTAGCCCCGAGATTTTGACTCGCCAAGGTCACAAAGCTTTGTCACTCCACCCGCCGATGCGCCGCCTGCTGATCCCGATCGCGTTCCTCGCCGCCACGCCTGCCGCCGCGCAGAGCCTGCGCGCCGTGCCTGCCCAGCCCGCTTCCGAAGCCGATGCGCTGCGCGGGGTCGAAGTGTTCCTGGTCAATGAAGGCGAAGTGCCGGTCACCGATGCCGGCCCGCGCCAGATCGAGATCACCGCGGTCGACGGCACCCGTCTGGTGCTTGAGCGCGCCCCCGGCCCGCTGCCGACGGTCGCGCCGCACGGTTTCGCCAAGGCCCGCTATGTGCCGGTGGGCATTGCCGGCCGCGCCGTCCCGCCCACCGAGCAGCACGCCGCCGCCGACATGCCCGAAGGCGAGACAGTAGTGCAGAGCTCGACCGGCAGCTCCGCCGCGTTCGTCGACCGGTTCGAGCCGCATGAGCCTATCTATGGCGCATTTGGGCTAAAAGACGCCGGCGGCAAGCTCCAGGTCAGCCTCGCCTTCCGCCCGTTCAGCGAGAATGCCCCGCTCAAGCTCGGCAACCTGCGCTTTGCCTATACCCAGACCATGTTCTGGGCGCTGAACCAGCCTTCCGGCCCGTTCCGCTCGACCAATTACAGCCCCGAAATCTACGCCGACATTCCGCTCGACGAGACCACCAAGGTCGCACTCGGCTACCGGCATGATTCGAACGGCCGCGGCGCGCTCGATTCGGTCGATCTCAACCGCGTCTATCTGCGCGCCCAGAAGACCTTCGACCTGGGCGACGACTGGCATGTCGATATCGCGCCGCAAGCCTGGTTCTATGTCGGCCAGATCCGCACCGCGCCCGATGTGAAGGACTATTTCGGCTATACCAGCCTCACCGCGGCGATCGGCCAGCGCGACGGGCTGAAGCTCTCGCTCACCGGCCGCGGCAACTTCGAGACGGGCAAGGGCGCCGCCGAATTGTTCGTCTCCTACCCGATCGCGCGGATTGCGAAGGGCGCAGGCTTCTATATCTTCGGCCAGGCCTTCACCGGCTATGGCGAGGCACTGGACGACTATCGCAAGAACGACACCCATGCCCGGCTCGGCATCGCGCTGACCCGATAGGCCCCGGAAGAGGATTTAGGATCGCCATGCGCAAATTGCTGATCGCTGCCGCTGCTGCCCTGTCGCTCGCCGTGCCGGCCACCGCCGCACTGCAGACCGGCCAGGTCGCCCCCGATTTCACCGCGCCCGGCGCGATGGCGGGCAAGCCGTTCACGGTGAACCTCAAGGCTGCGCTCAAGAAGGGCCCGGTCGTCCTCTATTTCTTCCCCGCCGCCTTCACTGCCGGCTGCAACGCCGAAGCGCACGCATTCGCCGAGGCGCTGCCCGATTTCCAGAAGGCCGGCGCCACGGTGATCGGCATGACCGCCGGCAATGTCGAGAAGCTCGAAGCCTTTTCCGCCGAAAAGTGCGCCGGCAAGTTCGCCGTCGCCGCCGCAAGCCCGGCGATCATCAAGGGCTATGACGTGCTGCTCACCGGCAAGGACGGCAAACCGACGACGGTCACCAGCCGCACTTCCTATGTGATCGCCCCGAACGGCAAGGTGATCTTCGTCCACTCGGACATGAGCCCCGCCGATCACATCCGCCTGTCGCTCGCCGCGGTGCAGAAGTACAAGGCCTCGCACAAGCACTGAGCGGGCGCCGGGTAATTTTCGCAAATCCGCAAATGGCGCTCACCCAATGTTAGCAGTTGCGCCTTACTGTGGCGGCCGTGGCGGTGTTGAGGGATACCGTCGGACCAAATTTCTGGTGAGGCATTGAGGAAGATGGGCGCGGCCAAGGCCGTTCGGGTAGCAAGCGGTTCCCAGACCGCGCGTAACCTGTACGACCGAATAGGTGAGTTCCTGGTGGATCAGCGGCTTGACCCTGATCCCGCGAACTATGCCTTTGCCTATCAGCTGCTCGCCAATCCCGACAGCGCGCTGGCGCGCGCGGTACATGCGCTCACCGATGGCGGCGTCCGCCTGACCCGCCGCGACATCGAAACGCTTAACTGCGATCTCCAGCTCGTCGCCACTACGCCGCCGGCAACGATCGAAAAGGCGCAAGGCCTGGTTGCGCAGACCCAGATGCAGGTCGAGGGTTTCCAGGACATGGTCACCGCGATCCATGCCGAAACCGTCGATTTCGGCCGCGACCTGGCCGCCAGCGCCCGCGCGATGCGCAGTTCCGGCGCAGCCAATGTCGAAGTCGAGCGGCTCACCGCGACGATGCTCGAGCGCGTCCGCTCGGCCGAGGAGCGGCTGGAAAGCGCCAATCGCGAAGCGAACGAGCTGCGCACCAAGCTTGAGGAAGCCCGCGACAATGCCCGCAAGGATCCGCTGACCGGACTGCCCAATCGTCGTGCCTTCGAGGAAGCCTATACCGCCCAGGCCGGGGCCGGCGCGCGCATCTGCATGGCCGTGTGCGACGTCGATCACTTCAAGTCGGTCAACGACCGGTTCGGCCATGTCGTCGGCGACCGGGTGCTCAAGGCGCTTGGCGAAGCGCTGTCGGATACCTGCAAGAATCATCTCGTCGCGCGCTATGGCGGCGAGGAGTTCGTCGTGCTGTTCAGCGGCCTCGACATCCGCGGCGCCCGCGAGATCCTCGATCGCGCCCGCCTTGCGGTTTCCGCCAAGCGCTACCGCCTGCGCGAGACCGATGCCCCGCTTGGCGAGATCACCTTCTCCGCCGGCCTGAGCGCCGCAGCGGAAGGCGAAGTGTTCGGCACCGTGTTCCACCGCGCCGACCAGCTTTGCTATGCCGCCAAGAATGGCGGGCGGAACTGCATCCGCATCGACTGACCGGAATCGGACAGCAACTGTCCGCCTTTGATTGGGAAAATACACCATTGCTTGGCGTGAAATTTCCCAACCGCGCGTAACTTTCTAACGCTCAATGAACGAAATCAACCACTTAGAAAATTGGCACGCTCCCTGCAATTCATCTGGCATCGGCAACGCCGGATGGTCCGGCAGCCGAACACACAGGGAGTAAGTTAAAATGGCCATCCGTATCAGCTCGTTCCAGCACAGCGTTGCCGTCATCGGCGCAGTCGTTCTCAGCTATGGCATCCTGCTCTTCTCGGCATCGGCACTTCCGATCGCATGATCGGCGGCGGAACCGACGGAAGGGAGAGGATAAGCATGACACGTAGCCTGATGATCGGTGCGGCATCGTTCGCCATCACCGCAATGACGATCGCCACGGTCGGCCTGCAGGGTTTCAGCCACTTCGGCTGAACCCTGCAAGAGCCGCCCGGCGGCGGCCACAAGGCGGAACCTCGGCCCGCCACACCGGTTTCCCTAAGCATTCCAGGAGGATGCCATGAGCGAAACCGCCGAGATGATCCACGAAGACGCGCTGCCCGGCCATGAGAGCGGGCTCGAACCCAAGCCGGATTGGGAACCGCGCTATCCCGGTTCCGGACGCCTCCAGGGCAAGGTTGCCGTGATTACCGGCGCCGACAGCGGCATCGGCCGTGCCGTCGCAGCACTCTACGCGCGCGAGGGCGCCGATGTGGCGATCCTCTATCTGTGCGAGCACGACGATGCCGAGAAGACCGCAGAGATCGTCCGCGGCGAGGGCCGCCAGGCGCTCCTCATTTCAGGCGATGTCGGTGAGAAGAGCTTCTGCGACCAGGCGATCACGCGGGTAATCGAGAAGTTCGGCCGGATCGACGTGCTGGTGAACAATGCCGGCGAGCAGCATCCCGACAAGGACATCACCGACATCACCGAGGCGCAACTGCGCCGGACCTTCCAGACCAACATCTTCGGCATGTTCTTCCTGACCCAGGCCGCGCGCCCGCATCTGAAAAAGGGCGCGGCGATCGTCAATTGTACCTCGGTGACGATGTACCAGGGCTCGAAGGAACTGCTCGACTATTCCAGCACCAAGGGCGCGATCACCGCCTTCACCCGCAGCTTGTCCGAGAATCTGGTCGGCGAAGGCATCCGGGTGAACGCCGTAGCGCCGGGCCCGATCTGGACGCCGCTCAATCCCATGGGCGGTGCCAGCCCCGAGAAGCTTGAACATTTCGGAGAGAGCACGCCGATGGGTCGGCCGGGCCAGCCCAATGAAGTAGCACCTGCCTTCCTGTTCCTTGCCTGCGAGGACGCCAGCTACATGTCAGGCCAGGTGCTCCATCCCAATGGCGGGACGGTAGTGAATAGCTGAGCCGGCGGGTCACCGGGCCGGGCAAGGGCTCCAGCCCGGTGGCGGCACCATGTGGAAGGGATGAAACACTCCCGGCTTCAGGATACCCTCGTCGAACAGCATCGCCGCAAATGCCTCATGCCGGGCATAGCGGCGAAAGGCGTGGAAAGGCTCCGGTTCCTGAAAGCCATAGCCTAGCATCCCGCAATATTTGCCTTCCCGCTGAACCGCGTCGCCCACTTCGGCCTTGAGCCCGAAATCGGTGGGATTGAGCTTGCCGCTCAGCCCGATGAACTTGTCGAGCACCGGATCGCCGCGATTGACCGTATAGCGCAGGCTGGCCAGCTGCGGCCCCAGATCGCGCAGCTTGCCGCAGGGCTGCTTACGAATGATCGTCGCCTGCTCGCTTTGATCGCAGAAGTCGATTCGACCGATCGCCGGCGCCAGCATCAGCGCATGGATGCGGTTGCCCCGGTTCGGCAGCGGCGGCGGCGCGAGCAGCGCCGAATAGTCGCCGCGCCAGCTGCTCGAGAGTTCGCGCGTCTTCGCAATGAAATCAGGGTGATAGACCGGATTGCCGAGCGAGCTAAGGATCACCGAGGCTCCGCGGCTGTGACTGATCAGGTAGATCTGCTTGCCCTCGATCCGCGCCAGCACCCGGCGCAGCCCGCGCGAACCAGCGAGCTGACTGGTCGCGGTGGCATAGAACCAGACTCGCCCGGCACCGAGCAGCCGGCCGGTGAGCCCGTCCCAATTGAAGCGGATCACCCCGTCGTCCGGCCCGAGATCGAGCTGCGCCTCGATCGTATCGAAGGGCGGCTCGCTGTCCTTGATCCGGCTGTTATAGCCGTGGATCAGCACGAAGATCCGCTTCTTGCTCCGCGCAAACGCCTCGACATCGGCGAGTTGCCGCGCTTCCTCGCGCGCGATCAGCGCATCGAGCCCGGGCTTGCGCACCGCTTCGTTGAGCAGGCTGTCGGCTTTCAACTTCCCGCGATCGGCATAGCTGCGCCAGCCATCGGGATAGAAGCTGCCGTTCATGTCGACGAACAGCTCGGCACGCCGCGCCGCCGCCGGATCGAGATCGGCCGGCGCGAGGAAGCGCTCGCGCTGGGGATAGGCATGCGACCAGCAGCCGCCGAGCAGCACGGCAAGCGCCAACAGGATCGTATGTGCGAAAACGCCCCGCATGATGCTCCCCCTCGCAGGCGAGCATCAGGTGGCAGGCGCTTGCCACGGGAGCAAGCGCCTTTTGGCCGGGCGCTAGGCCAGTGCGCCGGCCCCGGCCGGCCCGACCGGCGCTTCCTCACCGCGCGAATAGGTGCCGACCAGCAGCCCGGCCGCGATCACGCGGCCTTCCATCGCGCGCAGCACCGCGCCGCGTCCGGGGTTTTCACCCGGATCCTCGCCTTCGCTCAGCGCGAAGATCTGGAAGGCATAATTATGCTCGCCATGCCCGTTGGGCGGATCGGGCGGCAGCCAGCCTTCGACGAACCGGCTGTTGCGCCCGACATCCTCGCCCTCGGCACCGCCCGCGCCATCGGGCGCAATCTCGCCTTCCTTGAGATCGCCGTCGATCGGCAGGCCCCAGACGATCCCGTGCACCACCGGTTGCGGCGTCGGCGCATCGGGGTCCTCAACGATCAGCACCAGCCGCGACGTACCCTCGGGCACGCCGGTCCAGAACAAGGGCGGCGACACGCCCTCGCCATCGGCGGTGAAGCGATCAGGCAGGCGCCCGTCATTGGCAAAGGCCGGGCTGGCGAGATGGATCACGCCTTCGGCCGCCAGCTCGGGCCGCACGATCGCCAGCTTGTCGGCACCGGCACGAAACGGGCTCAGCGCCTTGCCGAGCCAATGGGGAAGATGTTCGAGCATGGGAAGATCCTGATTACTGCCATTCCCTACCCAACGAACAAGCCGGCCAAAGGTCCGGCACCGCTAAAATTTGATCCGCGCGGTATGCAGAATACTCGATCTGTCAGTTTCGGAGCACAACTATACGCACCCGTCCAGGGCCGCCGGCCCCTCCATGCACGCCATGCTTTCCATCCTGATTGCCGGAACCCCCGCCACCGGCGCCCGGCCCCTGCGCGGGCTGTCCATGCTCCTGCCACCCCCCAGGCCTGCCGCCTGAAGCAATGAAATTGCCGTTCTCATCAAGAGAATCCTCCCCTTTCTCGGGATGCGGCACATCGTGCACGCCACCAGACCCGCCGGAGGCACTTGCAATGCGCAATCCGGAATCGAGGAATTCCACATACGCATCTTCACCCCGCGAACCGGGGCTACCATTTGGCTTATGGTGACCGCCGCCCTTGCCGCCCGCACCACCAACACCACGATAGATCCGATACCTGCCCGGCCGGAGCAGGACCTCCACCTGTCGCGCCGCGCCTCTCTTTCCTCCACCCCCGTAACCGGTCCTGTCACCGCAACCACCGCCACCGCCGCCCGCACCGATCGTGCGGATATGCGCAGTCCTCGAATGGGCAACCGTGATAACGAACCCATCCGCCAGCCCCGCATCATTGGTGTCGATGCCGGCTTCTCCAAAAGATTCCAGAGTCCTCTCTTCGCCCATCCCAACCTCCCAGGAAAATTCCAAGGACAGGATGGATGAAGCCAAATATTCCATCAAAGTGAGACATGTCCAATACGGACAGCCTTACTTCCAGAATGGACATATATACTACAGGTCGAGTTTCTCGTAATCGGCGGGTGGCGGAATACCTTCCATGCGCTCACTCAATAGCGGACGGAAACTCGGGCGGCTCTTCATGCGGACATACCAGCCCTTGGCCTGTTCATGGCTCTTCCAGTCGATACCGCCCAGATAATCGGCGATCGAGATCTGCGCCGCCGCCGCCAGATCGGCGAGGCTCATCGTCGGACCGGCCAGCCAGGTGCGGTGATCGAGCAGATAATCGATATAATCGAGATGGTTGACCGCAGCCTTCATCGCATTACGCAGCGCCTGGCCATCGGGCGACTGCTTGTAGACGATGCGCTTGAGCATCCGCTCATGCAGCAGCGGCGCGGTGATCTCGGCATAGAAATTGGTGTCGAACCAGATCGCCAGGCGGCGGATCTCGGCGCGATCGGTGGCGGTGCCGTTGAGCATCGGCGCCTTGTTCACCGTCTCCTCGAAGAACTCGCAGATCACCTGCGAGTCGATCAGCGTCACGCCCCGCTCGGTATCGACCATCACCGGCACCTGCCCGGTCGGGTTCAGGTCAAGGAACTCGTCGCGCCGCAGCCAGGGCGATTCCCGCACGGGCTCATAGCCTACGCCCTTCTCGCCCAGCAGGAGCCGGACCTTGCGGGAGAAAGGACAGAGCGGGAATTGGTAAAGCTGCCACATGCAGTCGCTTTAGGACTCGGGATGTGCCCGCGTAAAGCGCTTGCAGGCGAGGCGTGCATTTGAGAGCCTCGCCACATGGAAGAGGACGCGTTCGACACTGTCGCGATCGCCTATAGCCAGCCCCAGGCGCTGGTGATCCTCTCGCTGTTCGAGTGGAACGGCATGCTCGCCTATGGCGCCAATCTCGGCCACGCGCAGACCGATTGCCCGATCACGCTGGCGCTGGGCGGCATCCCGATCCGCGTGACGCACGAGCATGCGCCGGAAGCGCGGGCGCTGCTGCGCGAGGCGGCGGAGCGCGACGAGGCCATGCTTCCGGAGACGTTGGGCGAGCGCATCGCCAAGACGCTGTTCTTCGGCGTGCTGATGCTACCGCCGCCGCCCCGAATGAGCGCGGCGATCATCGGCTAGCCTTATTTGGCGGTGAGCACCCCGCGCAAAGGCGCAAGCGCGGCGCGCAGGCGGGCCGCAGTATCGGCCAGCGAATCCTGCATCGCCAGCCCGTCCTCGGTGAGCTTGCCCGCCACGGCGACCGCGGCGCGCGCGCCCTGGTGGAAGCGCTTCTCGAAGTTCGGGTCGCGGCGGCGCTGGATATCGCGCAGCGTATCCTGCTCGCGCACCGTCGGATCGATATATTGGGCGGCGGGGCCGACGCGCGTGTCGAGCACGATGCCGGCCAGGTTGGTGAGCATCGCCGCGGCGCCTTCCTGCACCATCGGGTTGTTGAGCGCGCGGGCCAGCGCCTCGGTCTTGTCGCGGGTGCTAGGCTCGGGCTGCGACTGGGCAAGCGCCGGCGTGGCAGCGGCGCAAAGCAGAGCGGCGGTGAGAACAAGACGCATGACAGGCTCCGGAGTCGGATCGGATACGCGGCGCTTATAGCATGGATAACTGCATGATTTTAGAGCCTTGGCTGGCGCGTTGCGACGAACCGATCCGGTCATTGGCCCGGCGGACAGGGATCCGGCGCCAGCTCCCATTCGGGCATGCCGCTGTTCGTCTGCTGTCGGACCAGCCGGATCGGGCCACCGGTGCTGCAGTGCTCGAACCGCTTGGGATCGCCGAAGAACTGCGCCGCCCCGCCGCCGGGAAGCGAGACCATCACCGTGGTTTCCGGCACGCGGACGAGCCGATACTTGTTCTGCGCCTGCCAGCCGCGTTGCAGATCCCGCACGGTGCCGATCACCACCATCGGCCTCGCGCCCTGACGCGGCAGGAACTCCCAGGCGACCCAGCAGAGCAGCGCGACGATAACCAGTAGCAGCACGGCCAGGACACGGTCGCGCCGATAGTCCCGCAGGACTTCAGGCGCGAACCGGGCCGGCAGCTTATTCAGCGGCCACCGCCTCCGCAGTGTCGTCGTTGAGCGGCACCGGCAAGCGGGTCAGCATTTCCTTCGGCACGACCTGCCAGAAGCTGCCGATCGCCCGGTCCCAATCCTCGAGCAACCCGGCCGCCCATTTGCTGTCGGTCGCCGCGACATGCGCCTCGACCAGCCCGCGCAACCTGGCTTCCCAATGCGCCGACGAAAGCCGCTGCCAGACGATGCTCTCCGGGTTGGCGCGCGACGCGAAGCTGTCGTCCGGGTCATAGACGAAGGCCATGCCGCCGGTCATGCCCGCGCCGAAGTTCATGCCGACATCGCCGAGGATCACTGCGGTGCCGCCGGTCATGTACTCGCAGCCATTCGCGCCGCAGCCTTCGACCACCACTTCGGCGCCCGAATTGCGCACCGCGAAGCGCTCGCCCGCCTGGCCGGCGGCGAACAGCCGGCCCGAGGTCGCACCATAGAGCACGGTGTTGCCGATGATCGTGTTCCGCCAAGACTCGATCGGCGAACTGACCAGCGGCCGCACCGCGATGATGCCGCCCGACAGACCCTTGCCGACATAGTCGTTGCTGTCGCCGAACACTTCGAGCGTCACGCCCTTGCACAGGAAGGCACCGAGCGACTGCCCGGCCGAGCCGCGCAGGCGGACATGGACATGCCCGTCGGCCAGCGTCGACATGCCGTAAAGCCGGGTGATCTCGGACGAGAGCCGCGTGCCGACCGCGCGGTGGGTGTTCCGCACATTATAGGTCAGCTGCATCTTCTCGCGCCGCGCGAAGACCGGGGCGGCGTCCTTGATCATCTGCGCATCGAGGCTGTCAGGCACTTCGTTGCGGAAGGTCGACAGGCTGAAGCGACGCTCGGCATCATCGGCATCGACCTTGGCGAGGATCGGGTTGAGATCGAGATCGTCGAGATGCTCGGCGCCGCGGCTGACCTGGCGGAGCAGCTCGGTGCGGCCGATTACTTCGTCGAGGCTCTTGAAGCCCAGGCGGGCGAGGATCTCACGGACTTCCTCGGCGATGAAGGTCATCAGGTTTATGACCTTCTCCGGCGTGCCGACGAACTTGGCGCGCAGCTTCTCGTCCTGGGTGCAGACGCCCACCGGGCAGGTGTTCGAATGGCACTGGCGGACCATGATGCAGCCCATCGCGACGAGGCTGAGCGTGCCGATGCCATATTCCTCGGCGCCGAGGATCGCGGCGACGACGATGTCGCGCCCGGTCTTGAGGCCGCCATCGGTGCGCAGCTTCACCCGGCCGCGCAGGCCGTTGAGCGTCAGCGTCTGGTTCACCTCGGTCAGGCCCATTTCCCAGGGCGTGCCGGCATACTTGACGCTGGTCTGCGGGCTCGCGCCGGTGCCGCCGACATGGCCGGCGACCAGGATGACGTCGGCATGCGCCTTGGCGACGCCCGCCGCCACGGTGCCGATGCCCGCCGAGCTGACCAGCTTCACGCAGACACGGGCCCGCGGGTTGATCATCTTCAGATCATAGATGAGCTGCGCCAGATCCTCGATCGAATAGATGTCGTGGTGCGGCGGCGGCGAGATCAGCGTCACGCCCGGCGTCGCATGCCGCAGCTTGGCGATGAACTCGGTGACCTTGAAGCCGGGCAGCTGGCCGCCCTCGCCGGGCTTGGCGCCCTGCGCGACCTTGATCTCGATCTCGTCACAGGCGTTGAGATATTCGGCAGTGACGCCGAACCGGCCCGAGGCGATCTGCTTGATCGTCGAGTTGGCGTTGTCGCCATTCTCGTAGGGCGTGTAGCGCGCCTTGTCCTCGCCGCCCTCGCCCGACACTGCCTTGGCGCCGATGCGATTCATCGCGATCGCCAGCGTCTCGTGCGCCTCGGGGCTCAGCGCGCCAAGCGACATGCCCGGGGTGACGAAGCGCTTGCGAATCTCGGTGATCGCCTCGACCTGATCGATCGGCACGCCTTCGTTCGGGAAATTGAACTCGAGCAGATCGCGCAGATAGACCGGCGGCAGATCGCGCACGCCGCGCGAAAACGCCATGTAGGACGAATAGCTGTCGGTCGACACCGCCGTCTGCAGCAGGTGCATCAACTGCGCCGAATAGGCATGCGTCTCGCCGCCATGGCGCTGGCGATAGAAACCGCCGATCGGCAGCGTCGCGACGCCGCGATCATAGGCCAGCTCGTGGCGCATCATCGCCGAGAGGTGGAGCGAGGCATAGCCTTCGCCCGAGATCTTGGCGGGCATGCCGGGGAACAGGTCGTTGACCAGCGCGCGGCTGAGGCCGACCGCCTCGAAGTTGTAGCCGCCGCGATAGGAGGAGATCACCGCGATCCCCATCTTCGACATGATCTTGAGCAGGCCCTCGTCGATCGCCTTGCGGTGACGCTTCAGGCACTCCTCGATGCTGATGTCGCCGAACAGGCCGCGGGCATGGCGGTCCTCGATCGAGGCTTCGGTCAGATAGGCATTCACCGTGGTCGCGCCGACGCCGATCAGCACCGCATAATAATGCGTGTCGAGGCACTCAGCCGAGCGGACATTGACCGAGGCATAGCTGCGCAGGCCCCGGCGAACGAGATGCGTGTGCACCGCCGCCGCAGCCAGCACGCCGGCGATCGCCGCGCGCTCGGCCGAGACGTGCTCGTCGGTGAGGAACAGCTCGGTGCAGCCGGCACGGACTGCCTGTTCGGCCTCATAGCGGATGCGCTTGATCGCCTCGCGCAGATCCTCGGGGCTGCCACCCGCCGGGAAGGTGCAGTCGATTTCGGCCGACTGGCTGCCGAAATAGGCGCGCAGCCGCTCCCAATCGCCATTGGTCAGCACCGGGCTTTCGAGCACCAGCACCTTCGAACCACCGCCATCGGCATCGAGGATATTGGCCAGGTTCCCGAAGCGCGTCTTGAGCGTCATCACCTGCCGCTCACGCAGCGAATCGATCGGCGGGTTGGTGACCTGGCTGAAATTCTGGCGGAAGAACTGACTGATCAGCCGCGGCTTGCTGGAGATGACCGCGAGCGGCGTATCGTCGCCCATCGATCCGATCGCCTCCTTGGCGGTCTCCACCATCGGGGCGAGGATCAGCTCCATATCCTCGAGCGTCTGCCCGGCCGCGACCTGGCGGCGAGTCAGCTCGGCACGATCGAAGCGCAGCGGCTCGACCTCCGGCTCGGGCAGATCGGCCACGGTCATGAACGCGCCGATCATCCCGGCATAGTCATGCTCGCCGGCAACCTGATCCTTGATCGCCTTGTCGCCGAGCAGCACGCCGGTATCGAGATCGACCGCAATCATTTCGCCCGGGCCCATCCGGCCCTTGGCAACCACGGTCGATTCGGGAATCTGGACCATGCCGGTCTCGGAGCCGACGATCAGCAGGCCATCGCTGGTCTGGGTATAACGCAGCGGGCGCAGCGCGTTGCGATCGACACCGGCAACTGCCCAGCGGCCATCGGTCATCGCCAGCGCGGCCGGGCCGTCCCACGGCTCCATCACCGAGGCGAGATACTTGTACATCGCCCGGTGCCCTTCGGGCGTGGTGTCGTCCCACGCCTCGGGCACCAGCATCAGCTTGGCGGTCGGCGCGTCGCGGCCCGAGCGGCAGATCGCTTCGAACACCGCGTCGAGCGCGGCGGTGTCCGATGCGCCCGCCGGGATCACCGGCTTGATGTCTTCCGAGCGTTCGCCGAACGCGATGCTCGCCATCTTGATCTCGTGGCTGCGCATCCAGTTCTTGTTGCCGCGGATCGTGTTGATCTCGCCATTATGCGCAAGGCAGCGGAACGGCTGCGCCAGCCACCATTGCGGGAAGGTGTTGGTCGAATAGCGCTGGTGGAAGATCGCGACGCGGCTGGTGAAGCGCTCGTCCTTGAGGTCGGGATAGAAGTCCGACAGGCTCTCGGCGAGGAACAGCCCCTTGTAGATGATCGAGCGGGTCGACAGCGAGCAGATGTAGAAGCCGTTGATCTGCGCGGCGATCACCGCCTTCTCGATCCGGCGGCGGACGAGATAGAGTTCCTTCTCGAACTCGGCGGCGTCCATCGCGTCCGGATGCGGGCCAGCGATCATGATCTGCTCGATCTCGGGGCGCGTCGCCTGCGCCTTCATGCCGATGACCGAGACATCGACCGGCACCTGGCGCCAGCCATAGATGGTGTAGCCCGCCTCGATGATCTCGCTCTCGACGATCGTGCGGCACGCTTCCTGCGCGCCCAGATCGGTGCGCGGCAGGAACACCATGCCGACCGCGAGCCGGTTCGGCAGCACGCGGTGCCCGCCCGCGGCAATCGCATCGTCGAAGAAGCGCACCGGCAGGTCGACATGCAGGCCGGCGCCATCGCCGGTCTTGCCGTCGGCATCGACCGCGCCGCGGTGCCACACCGCCTTCAGCGCATCGATCGCCGACTGGACGACGCGGCGCGAGGGCTGGCCGTCGGTCGCGGCAACCATGCCGACGCCGCAGGCATCGCCTTCGAACTCGGGACGGTACATGCCCTCGGCAGCGAGGCGAAGGCGTTCTGCATCGATCTTGGTCATTGGTTTTCCGAGGTTTTGGAGGCGGAAAGCTCTTCGACGAACTTGCCGATATCTTCCTGGATATGCGCCATCGAGCGCGTCATCAGGTCGCGCTGCCAGGCAAGGACGTCGGGATCGCTCATGATCGCCGAGGTACGGGTGACGAACGCCTGCCCGGTCGGCGTCTGGTAAAAGGCGCGGATCTCGCCGAGCTGCTGTACGTCGAAGTTACGCGCATAAGCGCGCGCCATTGCATCGATCATGCCCGGCATGCCGGCGCGGACCGTTGCAACCGAACGATCTTCCTGCTTCTTCAGGAAACGCTCGAATACGGGGAGCGCCCCGGAGTCCTTCTCGAAAAGTTCGGCGAAGCCCGGTGCCTGCGACATCGACTGGCGGATATTCGCCATCATCGGACGGATCATGCCTTCCACCATCTGCTCGCGCTGTGCCGGAGGCACCATTACCGTCAGCAGTTGCTGCGCGGCGGCAAGCCGGGCGGAATCGACCGGAGCCGGAGCCGGCGTAGCTTGCGGCGCCGTCTGGGCCTGAGCGGCACCGGCATTTGCAAGAAGCAGCGCGGCCAGGGCGAAGTGTGCGCGCATCAGCCCGCCTTCTTCTTCGCGAGATAGTCCGCGACCGCCCTGGTCGCGAAACCTTCCATCTGCGGCCGGTTGGCGGCAACCAGCCGGAGCGCCCAGGCCTGGCTGGCCGCGGCGATCTTCGGGTTCACGCTGCCCATCTTCTGCGCCGCAGTGCTGCCGGCAAACGCCATCAGCGCCGGGTACTCGTCGACCGTCATCTTCTCCATGACCGCCGCCATCGCCGCCTGCTGCATTTCCTGCGGCGACTGGCCCGGCGCACTGCCCATCGTCTCATAGACCTGGGCGCGCACCTTCTGCCCCGTCGGGCTGGCGAAGAAGGTCAGCGTATCGCCAATCTCACCCGGCGTGAGTTCCGCCTGAAGAATGCCGGCGATCTCGCCACGTAGCGACGGCAGCGCCGCCAGCAGGATTCGGGTGAACTGGCCACGCAGCTGCCCACCTACCTGCTCGCGCAGGCCCGGATTGGCGTCATAGGTCGCCTTCATCTTCGGGTCGGCAGCCAGCTGCTGGTCCATGCCCTTGTCAAAGGCCTGGCCGGCGATCCGGCCGATCGAATCCTCGGGTGCCATCAGCGCAACCAGCTTCTGGAGATCGCCTTCGGCCGCAGGCGCTACCACCGGCGCGGCGGCGAACGCCGGCACCGGAAGGGCAACTGCAAGGGCAAGGGCGGCAAGCAAGGGCTTCATCGGGGCAAGTTCCTCAGGCAGCCCGCGCAGCATCGGCACGGGCGCGCATCCAGGCATGCATGTGCGCCGCGACATCGCGGCCATCGCGAATCGCCCAGACGACGAGACTCGCGCCGCGGACAATATCGCCCGCCGCGAAAACGCCGTCGAGGCTGGTCATCATCGTGCGCCCGTCGGTACGCAGCGTGCCCCAGCGGGTGACGCCCAATTCCTCGGCGCCGAACAGGCGCGGCAAGTCCTCGGGCTCGAAGCCGAGCGCCTTGACCACCAGATCGGCCTTGAGCTGGAACGCGCCGCCCGGATCGACTTCCGGCGCGCGGCGGCCCGAGGCATCGGGCGCGCCCAGCCGCATGCGGCTGGCGAGCACACCGCTGACCGTGTCGACGCCGTCGAACGCCTCCGGTGCCGAAAGCCAGACGAACTCGACGCCCTCCTCCTCGGCATTGGCAGTCTCGCGCTGCGAGCCGGGCATGTTGGCGCGGTCGCGGCGATACAGGCACTTCACCGAAGCGGCACCCTGGCGCACCGCAGTGCGGACGCAGTCCATCGCGGTATCGCCGCCGCCGATCACCACGACATGCTTGCCATTGGCGTCGAGGCTGCCGTCGTCGAACGCGGGCACGGCGTCTCCAAAGCCCTTGCGGTTCGACGCCGTGAGATAGTCGAGCGCCTCGACGATCCCCTTGGCACCGACGCCCGGCGCCTGGATGCCACGCGCCTTGTAGACGCCGGTGGCGATCAGCAGCGTGGTGTGCCGCTTGCGCAGTTCGTCGAGATTGGCTTCGCGGCCGACTTCGAAGCCGAGGTGGAAGACCACCCCGCCCTGCTCGAGCCGCTCGATGCGGCGCATGACGACATGCTTCTCCAGCTTGAAGCCGGGAATGCCATAGGTGAGCAGCCCGCCGGCGCGGTCATGCCGGTCATAGACATGCACGTCATAGCCATATTCGCGCAGATATTCGGCGGCGGCGAGCCCGGCCGGCCCCGCGCCGATGATGCCGACCGACTGGCCCCGCGCCGGGCCGACGGCCACCGGCTCGACCCAGCCTTCTTCCCAGGCCGTGTCGGTGATGAACTTCTCGACCGAGCCGATCGTCACCGATCCGTGGCCCGAGAATTCGATCACGCAATTGCCTTCGCACAGCCGGTCCTGCGGGCAGATGCGGCCGCAGATCTCGGGCATGGTCGAAGTGCTGTTCGACAGCTGATAGGCTTCGCGCAACCGCCCCTCGGCGGTCAGGCGCAGCCAGTCCGGGATGTGGTTGTGGAGCGGGCAATGCACCGAGCAATAGGGCACGCCGCACTGCGAGCAGCGGCTAGCCTGTTCCTCGGCGCTGGGCACCGCATAGCGATCCGCGATCTCGCGGAAATCCTCCGCACGCAGTTCCGCCTCGCGCTTGCCGGGATAAGCCTGCGCCGTTCCAACGAATTTGAGCATCGTTTCCGCCATGCGGACGCGCTACCGCCGCAAGCAAGTCGATAAAAGTCAGCAATGCTGACGTATATTGTGTTTTTCTACGTTATCGGCGCAAATTTGAAAGATTATTACGCCGATTTATGGCCGATACGGACCTTATCGCATCGAAAGCCATGTGATCGCACCGATGCCGGCGATGATTCGGTACCAGGCAAAAGGCGCGAAGCCGTGCTTGGAGACGATGCCGACGAACAGCTTGATCACCACGATCGCCACGACGAACGCCGTGACGAAGCCGATGCCGATCTCGTCCCAGCCCACCCGGGCCGATGCAATCGCGTCGCGATTCTTGAACAGTTCGAGCGCGGTCGCACCCAGCATCGTCGGGATGGCAAGGAAGAAGCTGAACTCGGCAGCGGTGCGCCGCTCGACGCCGAGGCTGAGCGCGCCCATGATCGTCGCGCCCGAACGGCTGACGCCCGGAATCATCGCGATGCACTGGATGAAGCCGATGCCGATGGTGCGAACCAGCGGGATCTCGGCGATGCCGTGGATCGTCGCGTTCTTCACCAGCCGCTCGATCACCAGGATGGCGATGCCGCCGATCACCAGCGCCCAGGCCACCACCTTGGGTTCGCCGAGCAACACTTCGATATGCTTGTGGAGCGCCAGGCCGATCACCGCCGCCGGGATGAAGGCGATCAACAGGTTGCGTACGAAGCGGATCGACACCGGGTTGAGCTGGATCAATCCCTGCGCCACCGCCCAGAAGGTCCGCCAGTAGAGCACCACCACCGCCAGGATCGAGCCGAGCTGGATGACGACGTTGAACATCCCCCAGGTGGCGGAATCATAGCCCATCAGTTCGGAGGCGAGGATCAGGTGCCCGGTCGACGAGACCGGCAGGAATTCGGTGATCCCCTCGACAATGCCGAGGAGGATCGCAACGAGGGTTTCGCTCATGCGAGGTCAGGCTCCGATGCGCCGGGTGGCGCGGATAGAAAGGGTCAGGCGGCGAGCTTGCCGAAGCGGCCATGGCGCCGATAGCGCACCAGCCAGGCCGGCGCGGCCGTCGCAAGCGGGGTCGGCACCACGCCCAGCGCAGCAAGCCCGGGCAGGTCGCCCGCGACATTGTCCGCCTGGAGCATGCGCCACTGGTCGCGCGTGATCGGCGTGCCGGGCAGCGCCGCGATCAGCGCGCCGATCGGATCAGGCAGCGGGGCAAAGGCCGGCTTGTGGCCAGTCGCAGTCGCCAGCCACTGGAACAGCTCGGCCATGGTCAGCGTGTCGGCGCCGGCCAGCGCATAGGTCTTGCCGGCATGCGCCTCAGGATCGGCGAGCGCGGCAAGCACCGCGCGCGCGACATCGACGACATAGACCGGCTGCATGCGCACCTCGGCGCGCAGCACCGGCACCACCGGCCCCATGCCGACCATCGCGGCGAAGCGATTGGTGAATTCGTCCTCGCGGCCGAAGATGAAGGACGGGCGCAGGATGATCGCTTCCGGAAACGCCTGGCGCACTGCCGTTTCGCCCGCCGCCTTGGTCCGGCCATAGGCGGATGCAGCATCGGCCTCGGCGCCCAGCGCCGAGAAATGAACCAGCGTCTCGACGCCCGCCGCCTTTGCCGCCTCGGCGACATTGCGCGCGCCACCGGCGTTGACGCCGTCGAAATCGCCCTTGAGCACGCCGACCAGGTTGATCACCGCGTCGGCCCCGGCCACCGCGGCAGCGACCGTATCGGGCTGGGTCACGTCCACCGCGACGAACTGGGTCTGGCCAAGGTCGCCGAGCGGCTTGAGGAACCAGGCATCGCGCGGCCGGCGCTGGGCGATGCGCACCCGGGCACCCGCTGCCAGCAATTCCTGGGCGACATAACGGCCGACGAAACCGCCACCGCCGATCATCACTACGAGTTTGTCCTTCATGCCCTTTTCCCGGCTTGCGCCTTGTCAGAGTACGCCTCGCGGCAGACCCCTAACCCATGCCCCGCACCGGCCGGGGAGGCAAGCACCACATGGTTTGGGTGCGCCGCGCCTGCGACCGGCTGCGGCCTAGACTTTCCGCGAAACGCAGCGAAAGCCGATATGGCTGGTCGCGCTGTCGATCTGCTGCGGGTGCCGCGCCGCCGGGCGGTAGCGCTGGCAATAATTGACCGCGCAGAGATGCGATCCGCCCTTGAGCACGCGCCGTCCGATCTTCGATCCCGGCGCATGCGATTCGAAGCTGTCGCCGATCGTCGCGCCGCGCGGGTTCACCGCTTCGCAGCAGCTCCCCTTCCCCGGCTGCGGCGCGCCATACCAGTCGCGCGTCCACTCCCAGACATTGCCGATCATGTCGGACAGGCCATAGCCATTGGCCGGAAAGCTGCCCGCCGCGGTCGTGCGATACTGGTCATCGGGCTTGAGCGTGGCGAAGGGGAACATGCCCTGCCAGTAATTGGCGAGGATCGCGCCGTCCGGCGCCAGCTCGTCGCCCCAGGCATATTCCTTGTCGATAAGCCCGCCGCGCGCCGCGAACTCCCATTCGGCCTCGGTCGGCAGCGCCTTGCTCGCCCATTTGGCATAGGCATCGGCGTCCTCGAACGCGACATGGACGACCGGATGGTCCTCGAGCCCTTCGATGCCGCTGTCCGGCCCGGTCGGATGCCGCCAGTCGGCACCGGGCACGAACGCCCACCACTGGCCATGATTGTCGAGCGACACCGGCTGCTCGGTACGCCGGAACACCAGCGAGCCCGGCACCGCCAGTGCCGGATCCATCCCCGGATAATCCTTCGGATCCGGCGCCTTCTCGACAAAGGTTCTGTACCCCGTCGCCGCGACGAACTCGGCAAACTGCGCGTTGGTGACCGGCGTTTCATCGATCCAGAAGCTGTCCACCCGCACCGGACGGCGCGGACGCTCCTCCGGGTAGAACTGCTCCGATCCCATCGTGAAGCTGCCGCCGGAGATCAGCTTCATGCCCTGGTGCGAGACCGGGCGGGCGGCGGAGCGAGGCGCGACCTTCTTCATCGCACACTCCTATGCGGGCCCGCCGCCCTGCCGATCAAGCCCGCCCGTCAGCCAATCGTCATCAGGCTGGCATTGCCGCCCGCTGCGGTGGTGTTGATCGAGATCGACACTTCCTCGAGCAGCAGGTCGAGCGGATAGCCCGAGGCGCCGGCCGCGAACAGCGAGACGATCGGCCCGTCGCGCCCGGCCAGCTCCGCCGCCAGCGCGCCAGCCTCACCCTCGACCAGCGCGGCGGCAAGCGGCGCACCCGCATCCGGCGCAAAGGCAGCGGTGATACCCGTCGGCAGCCCCTGTGGCAGCGCCACACCCTCGATCGTCCCGCGATTGCCGGTCGCCAGCACCGCCGCCATCTGCTCGTACAGCCCCGCCGGCGTCACCGCGCGCAGCAGCACCCGCCCGCGCGGATGCAGCGCATAAAGGTTGCGCTCACCCACCGGCCCCGGCAGCTCGCGCTCGACACCCAGCGCCGATTCCGCGCCATAGCGCCGCGCCGTTGCCGCCGCCTTGTCCTCGCCCTGCGCATCGAGCCAGTCGATGAATTCAGCGAGCAGCGCCGGCGCCGCGCTGGCCGATTCGACTGCGACCGGCGCATCCGCGACCATCCGGCCAAGATAGAGCGGCCCGCCCGCCTTGGGCCCGGTGCCCGAAAGCCCGCGCCCGCCGAACGGCTGCACGCCGACGATCGCGCCGATCACATTGCGGTTCACATAGAGATTGCCCGCCTTCACCCGCGTGGTGACTTCGGCGATCGTCTCGTCGAGCCGGGTGTGCAGCCCGAAGGTCAGGCCATAGCCGGTCGCGTTGATCGCGTCGATCAGCTTGCCCAGGTCATCACGACGGTAGCGCAGCACATGCAGCACCGGGCCGAACACTTCGCGCTCCACGTCGGCAATCGCATCGATCTCGATGATCGTCGGCGGCACGAACGTGCCATGCCCGGCCTGGGCCGGCAGCGGCTGCTGCTCGATCCGGTGCCCGCGCGCGCGCATCCTGCCGATATGATCCTGAATATTGCCGCGCGCCTCGGCAGTGATCACCGGGCCGGTATCGATATTGAGCGCGTCGGTCCGCCCGATCCGCAGTTCCTTGAGCGCGCCCTTGAGCATCGCCAGCGTGCGATCGGCGACTTCGTCCTGCAGGCACAGGATGCGCAGCGCCGAGCAGCGCTGGCCGGCGCTGTCGAAAGCCGAGGCGATGACGTCCGCCACCACCTGCTCGGCCAGCGCCGAGCTGTCGACGATCATCGCATTCTGCCCGCCCGTCTCGGCGACCAGCGGGATCGGCTTGCCGGTGGGCGACAGACGCGTGGCGAGCTGGCGCTGGATCAAGCGGGCGACTTCGGTCGAGCCGGTGAACATCACCCCCGCCGTTTCCGCAGCGCCCACCAAAGCCGCGCCGATCGGGCCATCGCCCGGCACCAGCTGCAGCGCATCGGCCGGCACGCCCGCATCGTGGAGCAGCGACACGGCCTGGGCGGCGATCAGCGGCGTCTCCTCGGCCGGCTTGGCCAGCACCGGATTGCCCGCGACCAGCGCGGCGGCCACCTGACCGGTGAAGATCGCCAGCGGGAAGTTCCACGGGCTGATGCACACCACCGGGCCCAGCGGCACTTGCCCGGCCCCGAAGGTCGCCCGCGCCTGCGCCGCATAGTAACGCAGGAAGTCGATCGCCTCACGCACTTCGGCAATCGCATTAGGCAGCGACTTGCCCGCCTCGCGCACGATCAGCCCGAGCAACACCGGCATCCGCGCCTGCATCGCATCGGCGGCGCGATCGAGCATCGCGGCACGCTCGGCAACCGGGGTAGCCGACCAGTTGGACGCAGCCGCACGCGCCACCACAACCGTCGCCGCCTCAGGCGAAACCTCGGCCACCACCCCGACCTCGTCGCGATGATCGGCCGGATTGAGCACTGTCCGCGCGGTGCCCTGCCCATCGGCGGGCCCCGCGCGCCAGTCGATCGCGGCGCTCTCGCGCAGTGCCGCACTCAGCGCCGCCAGCGCGTTCTCGTCGCTGAGATCGAGCCCGTCCGAATTGCGGCGATCGGGATAGAGCGCATCCGGCAGCGCGATCTGGTCGTGCGGCGCGCCCGGCTTCGGCATCGCCAGCACCTGCTCGACCGGATCGGCGACCAGCTCGGACACCGGGATCGCCGGATCCGCAATGCGGTTCACGAAGGAGGAATTGGCGCCATTCTCGAGCAGGCGGCGCACCAGATAGGCGAGCAAGGTCTCGTGCGTGCCGACCGGCGCATAGATGCGGCACGGGCGATTGAGCTTCGAAGCGCCGACCACCTGCTCGTAGAGCGGCTCGCCCATGCCGTGCAGGCACTGGAACTCGTACTTGCCGACCGCGAAGTCGGAGCCCGCCAGTTCGTAGATCGTCGCCAGCGTCTGGGCATTATGCGTGGCGAATTGCGGGAAGACGCGGTCGGTTGCCGCCAGCAGCTTCCGCGCGCACGCCACATAGGCGACATCGGTATGGAGCTTGCGGGTATAGACCGGGAAGCCCGGCAGCCCGTCGACCTGCGCGCGCTTGATCTCGGCATCCCAATAGGCGCCCTTGACCAGCCGCACCATGATCCGGCGCTTCGCCCGCCCGGCCAGATCGATGATCCAGTCGAGCACGAAGGGGCAGCGCTTGCCATAGGCCTGGACGACAAAGCCGAGCCCGTCCCAACCAGCCAGGTCGGCATCGAGCGCCAGACTCTCGAGCAGATCAAGCGACAGCTCCAGCCGGTCGGCTTCCTCGGCATCGATGTTGAGGCCGATGTCATAATGCCGCGCCAGCGCCGCCAGCGTCTTCACCCGCGGCAGCAGCTCGTCCATCACCCGGCCAACCTGCGCACGGCTATAGCGCGGGTGCAGCGCCGAGAGCTTGATCGAGATGCCCGGGCCTTCATAGATGCCGCGGCCGTTCGACGCCTTGCCGATCGCGTGGATCGCATTCTCGTAATCGCGGTAATAGCGCTCGGCATCGGCGCCGGTGGTCGCCGCTTCGCCGAGCATGTCATAGCTGTAGCGGAAGCCCTTGGCCTCTTCATGCCGCGCGCGCTTGAGTGCCTCCGCGATCGTCTCGCCAGTGACGAACTGCTCGCCCATCATCCGCATCGCCAGATCGATTGCCTTGCGGATCACCGGCTCTCCGGCGCGCGCGACGACGCGCATCAGCGCGGCGCCCAGCCCGCGATCATCGGCGCTGTCGACCAGCTTGCCCGTCACCACCAGCGCCCAGGTCGCCGCGTTGACGAACAGCGACTTGCCGCCGAGATGCGCGCGCCAGTCGCCATCGGCAAGCTTGTCGCGGATCAGCGCGTCGCGGGTGGCATCGTCGGGAATGCGGAGCAGCGCTTCGGCCAGGCACATCAGCGCCACGCCTTCCTCGCTCGACAGCGCATATTCCTGCACCAGCGACTCGACCGCGCCGCTGCGCTTGCGGGCGCGCAGGCCGGTGACGAGCGTGGTCGCGGTCGCGCGGATCGCGGCACGGGTCGCCTCGTCGAGCGTCGCCGCCGCGATCAACGGCGCCAGCGCCTCGGCCTCGTCGCGGCGATAGGCGGCGGTGATCGCCTGGCGGAGCGGGGTCTGCTCGCGAACGGGCGGAGCGAAGGCGGCGAAGGGCGCGGGCTGGGTCATGTGCCCAATATAATCGCTTCGTACAGGTCGATCCGACTTATCAGCGCCACTTCACAGGCAGGATCGCCATATTATCCGGCATCTGCTAGACGATAATCATGAAAAAGCCCGCCCCGGCAGTCGAATTGGACGAGTTCGACCGCAAGATCCTCGCTGCTTTGGCCGAAGATGGCCGGATGACGGTCACCGACCTCGCCAAGCGCGTGGGGCTATCCAAGACCCCGGCGCAGGTGCGGTTGAAGCGGCTGACGGACAGCAGCGTGATCCGCGGCTTCCGCGCGATCATCGATCCGGCCCGGCTCGGGCTCGATCATATCGCCTTCACCGAAGTGAAGCTGGCCGATACCCGCGAAAAGGCGCTGCAGGAGTTCAACGCCGCCGTCCGCCGCATTCCCGAAGTCGAGGAATGCCATATGCTGGCGAGCAATTTCGACTATCTCCTCAAGGTCCGCACCGCCGATATCCGCCGCTACCGGATCGTGCTCGGCGAGAAGATCTCCAGCCTGCCGCACGTCGCCAGCACCTCCACCTATGTCGCGATGGAGACGGTGAAGGACTGAGTTGCTTGCAATGTAGGATTTCGCCTGCTCCATGCTGGTGGATGCAAGTCCGCTCGCCCCTTCGCACCGATCGCGCACAATTTGCGCTATCGCCCGGATGGCGAAATCAGCTCCCCCGTATCCTATGCTTCGTAAACTTCCGAGCACCGCATCGGCCCCGGACCTGCCAGGTCGAGATGCATTCAGCCCAGCGGCCGCGTCCCATCCGGCCCGAAGTTCAGCCGTCGCGTGACGTTATAATCGAGCACCGCCATCACGAAGTACGCCGCCGCCTGCTTGATCCGCGTCCAGGGCCCGGTCCGCGCCTTGTAGAGCTCGGGGGTAATCCGCTCCGAGTGCGCGATCTCGCCGTCGACGAAGCTGCGGATATAGGCGGCGAATGCCTTGTCCTCGATCCGGAACATCAGCTCGAGGTTGAGGAACATCGAGCGGATGTCGAAATTGGCCGAGCCGATATTCACGACATCGTCGATCAGGAACAGCTTCGCATGGAGCTTGGTCGGCTGATATTCGTAGATCTGCACGCGCTTCCGGAGCAGGCCCGCATAAGTGAAGCGCGCCGCCCAGATCGCCGCGCCGTGATCGAGCTTGGACGGCAGCACCAGCCGCACCTGCCCCCGCTTGCCTGCGCGGTCGAGCCTGCGGAGCATCGCCGGGTTGGGCGCGAAATAGGCGGCGATGATGTCGATCGTCTTCGCCTGCTCCATATCGCGCTTGACCACCCGCGCCCAGGGCGAGAGCCGGCGCATCGGCCCGCCGAGCAGCCAGCGCGTCTTGCCCTCGGGCTCGCTCCAGGCGCGCAGGGTGCGGCCGAGCCGGCGCAGCGACGGCCGGGGCTGCTTGGCCCAGTTCGACAGCGAATCGAAATAGCCGACCAGCCGCCGCGCCGCCGGCCCCTCGACCAGCAGGCCAAGGTCGCGCCACGCTTCCTCGGCAATCGTGCCGAAATAGCTGTCCTCGATGTTGAACCCGCCGACGATGACCCGCTGCTCATCGGCCAGTGCGAGCTTCTGGTGGTTACGCAGCAGATAGCGCCGCCCCCAGCGCGGCACGAAGCGGCACACATCGACTCCGGCGTCATGCAGCGGATCGAAGAAGCGCCGGCTCTGGGCATGCTCGCTGCCCAGCCCATCGACGATCAGGCTCACCTTCACCCCGCGCGCCGCTGCATCGATCAGTGCCTGGCGCACCGCGGCGCCGGCATCGTCATCGACATAGATGTAGTAGAGCACCCGCAGCGTCCGCTTGGCGCGGCGCATCAGGTCGAGCAGCGCCTCCAGCCTTTCGGGTCCGTCGGGCAGCAAGGTCAGCCGGTTGCCATCGACGTCGAAGCTCGGCTGGGAGAATTCCATCGGGCCGTGATGCGGGAGCGGCGGGACGGGGGCAAGAGGGGCGAGCGCTTCCATGCGAGTCCATTGAACGTTGCGATAGCGTTCCCAACGCGCCGGAGCCGATTCGGTTCGGCGCGCGGCCGAAGTCCCATTTTCTTGACTTTTCCACAGCCGGGCCCTAGATCGCCGCCTTTCCCGAACTTTCGTTTTTCAAGGAAGCGTAGATGGCGCGCGTCACAGTCGAAGATTGCGTCGACAAGGTTCCCAACCGTTTCGATCTCGTGCTGTTCGCGGCGCAGCGTGCCCGCCAGATCTCGGGCGGCGCCGAGCTGACCCTCGATCGCGATCGCGATAAAAACCCCGTCGTGGCTCTCCGCGAAATCGCCGAAGAAACCGTGCGCCCGACGCACCTCGAGGAAGCCGTGGTGTCGAGCCTGCAGCGCGTCCAGATCGACGATGAGGAAGCCCCGGACGAAGTCGGTTCGATCGCCGCATCGGCCGAAGCGCTCCGCCTCACCGCCGCAGCCCCGCCGCGCAACCAGAATCTGGGCGGCGACTACGACGGCTGAGCCGGCGAATCGCTGAACAAATGCAAAGGGCCGGGGGCAACTCCGGCCCTTTTGCTTTGGGCGTTCCCGGTTAGGATGCGTGCATGCCGTCCACCGACCCGCGCTACAAGCTGAGCGATCCCCGCATCACTGCAGCGGAATCGCCCTATACCTTCTTCCTTCCCAGCGCCGCCGAGATCGCGGCGGTAGCCAAGGGCGACTGCGCCAAAATCATCTTCGAGTACCGGCACCCGACTGAGGAATGGCCAGCAGAGCGGATGTGGGTGCTGGTCGACAGGGTCGACGGCGACAGCCTCACCGGCACGCTCGACAACATACCCGACGAGCCAACCTCGACGCTGCAACTGGGCGAGCCGGTCCGCTTCGAGCGCCACCACATCGTCGCGATCGGCTGGGCAGCCCCAGACCAAGCCCTACCACCCGTCCCGCACCGCGAATATTGGGAGCGCTGTCTCGTCGATACATGCGTTCTCGATGGCACGGAGCCGGTCGAGTTCCTCTATCGCGAAGCGCCGGAGAGCGGGGAGGCGGAGCGACATCCGGACAGCGGCTGGCGGATCCGCGGTCGCATGGGCGATGCGACCGACGCGGACATCGAAGCGCGCGAGGCAGATTATGTCGCGGTGGGTGCCGTGCTCAATCGAGACGACAGCTGGCTGCACCTGATCGATTCACCAGCCGGATCGGCATTCATGCGCGACTTCGAAACCGGCGCCTACGTTCCGCAATAGACGCTCCGGCCGCTTACTCCCCGTCCGGCTCCGCCTTCCGCCCCTTGAAGCCCTGCGCCACGACGAACCACTCCACCGATCCCTTGCGGCTCGATGGCGGCTTGGCGTGCTTCACGGTGGCGAAGCTGCGCTTCATCGCGGCGACGAACTGCGAATCAGCACCACCGGCAAACACCTTGGCGACAAAATCGCCGCCCGGCTCGAGCACCTGGATCGCAAAGTCGAACGCCGCCTCGACCAGACCCATGGTCCTGAGCGCATCGGTCTGCGGATGGCCCACGGTGTTGGCCGCCATGTCGGACACGATCAGGTCCGGCGCCCCGCCCAGCTCCTCGATCAGCCGATCGGGGGCGGCATCGTCCATGAAGTCCATCTCCAGGATGATCGCCCCGTCGATCGGATCGACCGGCAATAGATCGATGCCGACCAGCGGCGCCTTGGGCAGGCGGCGGCGGATCACCTGGCTCCAGCCGCCCGGCGCCAGGCCGAGATCGACCACGCGCTTCTTGCCCTTGAGGAAGCCGAACTTCTCGTCGAGCTCGATCAGCTTGTAAGCCGCGCGGCTGCGATAGCCCTCGGCCTTGGCACGCTTCACGTACGGATCGTTGAGCTGGCGTTCGAGCCAGCGCGTCGATTGCGCGGTGCGCTTGCGCGCCGTCAATACGCGCGTATGGCCGCGGGCGCCGCCTCTGCTCACAAGATTCTCCCGTTGATCAGGCGGCGGAGGATGCCCTCGCGAATGCCGCGGTCGGCGATCCCTAGCCGCTCGGCGGGCCAAAGGTCGAGGATTGTCTCAAGGATCGCGCAGCCGGCGACGACCAGATCGGCACGTTCCGAGCCGATGCACGGCACCTGGCTGCGCTCGGCCATGCTCATCCCCGAGATGCGCTGGCTCACTTCGCGCATCGCCGGCGCGGGCACGATCAGCCCGTCGACCACCGAGCGATCATAGGCCGCAAGCCCGAGATGCACGCTGGCAAGCGTAGTGACCGTGCCCGAGGTGCCGAGCAGCCGGCGATTGCCACGCGGGGTGCGCAGGCGTGCGGCAAAGGGCGCAAAGCTCTCGGCAACGCGTGCGCGCATCCTGGCATAGAGCGCCGCGCGCTCCTCCGCAGTCTCGGCGCTGCCCGAGGCCTCGGTAAGCGATACCACGCCCCAGGGCGCGCTGTGCCAGTCGAGGATGCGCGGCACTTCGCTGCCGCGCGAATCGACCAGCACCAGCTCGGTCGAGCCGCCGCCAATGTCGAACACCAAGGCCGGGCCATCGCCGGGCTCGAGCAACGCATGGCAGCCAAGCACGGCGAGCCGCGCTTCTTCCTCGGCAGTGATGATATCGAGCGCGATCCCGGTCTCGCGATAGACGCGCTCGATAAAGTCCGATCCGTTCGATGCCTGGCGACATGCCTCGGTCGCCACCGAACGCGCGAGAATCACATGGCGGCGCTTGAGCTTCTCCGCACAGATCCGCAGCGCCGCGATCGTCCGCTCGATTGCCGCATCGGAAAGCTTGCCGCTGGTCGCCAGCCCCTCGCCCAGCCGGACGATTCGCGAAAAGGCGTCGACTACCGCAAAGCCCGCCCCTTGCGGACGCGCGATCAGCAGCCGGCAATTATTGGTGCCCAGGTCGAGCGCGGCATAGTGGCGCGCTTCTCCCGGCCGGCCGCGCACAGGCCGTTCCCGGGGCCGTTCCATCGGCGGCGGTGCCCTCCGGGTTTTTCCGGAACCACGGCCGCGGGGCATCTTGGCAGTGCCATCCCCCATATCATCAACTCGCTTATGTTCTGTTCCGTCACGGCTTTTCCGCCGCCGGTGCTTGAAAGCGAGGCTAGCCGAGAGCGAAGGCCGGAGCAAGCAGGCCACCGTTCACAGGCCGTTGACAGCACCGGATCGGCACCGTATTGCGCCCCGCCTGCCCGGCAGTGATGCCGCGCTTTGATGCCCCGTCGTCTAAAGGTAAGACTACGGACTCTGACTCCGTCAATTGAGGTTCGAATCCTCACGGGGCATCCATTTCCTGAAAAGCAGAAAACAGCTGCGAGGCCCCATGCCTTGCGCATGATGCTTGCACGCCGGGATGCCCGCTCCAAAGAATAGAATCGCGCGATCGGCTTTATCGCGCCAGCAGCCACGCCCACTTTTCTGGCTCGATCATCCCATTTTTCTATACCTCGATACCCTGCGCGGCAGACTGGTCGCGAGATTTACCGGCTTTCCGCCCTGAATAGCCGTCCCCGTCTCCCGAATATCCGGCCCGGTCGCAAAGTGCAGGCCGCACCGCCCCTCTGTCGTCACCGGGACCCCGCCGTGCTGCGTCCGCGCCCGGTCATCCGAACCAGTACGAAGGGGCCTATCTCGTGAAATCGATCCACAGCTTGAAGAATCGCACGTCCGCGCGCCGGTTTCAGGGCCGTGCGGGGCTCCTTCTGGGCAGCGCGCTGCTCCCGCTCGCCATCGCCGGAACCGCGCATGCCCAGGCCGATCCCGAGCCGATCGTGCTGGAGGAAGGCCAGGCGCCGCGCGAAGTCCATCTGGGCAACGGCAATGATCGCGTCGTGGTCGATATCGGCCGGGTCAACGGCGATACCGGCGGGCTCGACCTGAACGGCCTGCTCAGCGGCCCGCTTACCAATGCCGGCGGCAACGATACGGTGTGGCTGCGCGCAACGGGCAGCAGGACCGCGAACCTGGTGTTCTCCACCCCACGCACCGGCACCGGCACGCAGTTCGTGACGGCCGACGGCGTCGAGTTCCGCGGCGGCACGGTCTATGAGGCATCGGGCAACGACACGGTGCTGCACCTTGAGAACCGCACCCGCTCGGACCCGCCGGGCACCAATGCCCGGATGAACCTGCGCAACGGCGCGCTGCGGCTGGCCGGCGACGGCACCATCCATGTCGATGCCAGCCTCGATGCCCAGGACCAGACCGGCAGCGACCAGCAGGCGATCTTCGTAGAACCGGGCTCGACGCTTTCGGGGCAGGGCGGAAATGGCGATGGTCTGCTGAAGGTCGTGATCAACGCCGATGTCGATGGCACTCGCGCCTATTCGGGGCTGGTGGACGTGCGCTTCGCCAGCGAGCTTCGCCTTGCCGAAGGCGCAGCCGATAGCGGCCGCATCCGGTTCCAGCGCGGGATCGGCATCGTCGGCGGCACCGCGGACATCTTCCTGGAAAAGAACACCACTGTCGCCTCGACCGATCCCGACACCGCGGCCGTACGCCTGATCCAGAGCAGCGGCCGGGTGTTCAATTCGACCAAAATCACGGTCGGCTCCGCGATGGGCGGTACGACCGGCGGCGGCATCGGCATCGAACTGCTGGGCGGCAAGCTCTACAACACGCTGACCGAGAACAGCAGCCGCAACGGCGTCGCCAGCGGCGGCCTGGGCATCGTGCTTGCCAGCGGCAGCGCGGTCCACGCCCGCGAAGGCGAGAATTACATCGAGAATGTCGGCCGCCTCGAATCGGTGGTGGATGCAACGATCCGCAACGACGGACAGGTGCTCGTCACGCGAAACGGGGTCTGGAACTTCGCCAATGGCGGCTCGCAGGCCGGCGTGATCGTCGGGGGCACCCGGATATTGCCGCTTGTTGCCATGGCGGGCCCGACCGACAAGCTGGCGTATCAGAGCAACGGCTACGCCACTGACGTGCTGGTCAACTCGGGCACGATCGAAGGCGACGTCCAGTTCAGCGACGGCGACAGCATGTTCCTCTATACCGGCGACACCAACGGCGTGACCGGCCAGATCGATGCCGGCTACGGGATCGACGGCTATGGCAAGTCGTTCGCCACCTCGGCGACCTACACCGCCAGCAACGCCATCCTGCGCCAGCCCGGCCTTGTCAGCTTCGAGCTGCACGGCGTCGAAGCGCATGGCGCGGATACCGTCGTCACCTTTGCCAGCCCGGAGACGCTCGACGAGGGGCTGATGATGATCGGCGACGGTACAGTGGTGAACACCGCCGACATCGCCACCGCCGGCATGGGTGCATGGATCCGCCAGATCGAAGGCGTCGGCAACGACATCGATTTCGTCAACCAGGGCAGCATTCGCTCCTCCGAGGGAATCGCCTTCCGCGCGGACAGCATCGCAAGCTTCCGCAACGACGGCACGATCCGTTCGGAGAGCGGCATCGCAGCCTATGCTTCCGTTCTGGCCAATGGCCCGGGGCCGACCTTCCGATTCACCAATACAGGCCTGATCGAAAGCAACAGCGGCTATGATTCGGCAGTGCTGCTGCTGTTTCGCGAACCGGCGAATACCGAGCTGCTCGGCGACATCGTCAACTCGGGCACGATCCGCCAGACCGGCAGTATCCGGGACTATGGCGACGAGCAGTATGCGCTCGCGCTGCAGACCAACTTCTCCTACGGGCTCGGCACCAATTTCCTGACCCGCGTGACCAACAACGGCACGATCGAGGCCACCGGGCGCGGATATTCCGGCGTGCTGCTGCGCGGTCACAAGCTCGAACTGGTCAACGACAATATCGTTCGCGGCACCAATGCGGCAGGCGGCGGCGTTCGCTTCTCCACCAGCACCGACGGGATGCGGCCGCGCACCGCGGCCTCGCTGGTCAATCGTGGCACGATCAGCGGCGGTTCGGGCGCGATCGCCGATTACGAGATGGGCACCACCCTTTCCTATGGCGCGCTGTTCGATTTCGTCTCGGCAACCGAAGGCGCGGACGCCAATGTGCTCAACCAGGGCACGATCGAGGTTGGCGCCGAAGGCGTGGCGCTCGCCGTCAACGGGGGCTACGATGCCCGGACGACGTTCGCGCTCGACAATCGCGGCACGATCCGCGGCGGCGCCGGCCATACGCTGGGCGAAGACGAGTATCTGGCGACTGCCCATCTGCTCGATGACGGCGAGCGTACGGTTGCCGGGGCGATCCACACCCGAGGTTCCGCCGACACGATCGTCAATCGCGGCACGATCATCGGCAGCGTCAACCTGGGCAATTTCGAAGATACGCTCGCCAATTACGGCACGCTCAACGGCTATATCGACCTTGGCCGTGACAACGACATCTACATCACCGGCACCGGCGCATCGCTGATCGGCACGGTGGATGGTGGTGCAGGCAACGACATCATCCAGGTCGACCTGACCGGCAGCGACGCCAAGCGCCTCGACATGGGCCAGTTCCGCAACTTCGAGGCGCTTACCGCGCTCGAGGACAGCAGCGGCTCCGGCGCGGTGTCGATCTTCGGCTCGATCGACCAGATGGCACTGCGCCTGCGCGCCATCGCCGTGCGGGTCGATGCCGGCGACACGATCAGCTCGGCCGCCGGAAACACCGGCTACACCCTGGACAACAGCGACGAAGACAGTGCCGAGGCGCTGACCAACAACGGCACCATCCTCGGCGGCGTGGCGCTGGGCGGGGGCGACGACACGCTCGTCAACACCGGCACCATCGGCTTCGACGTCGACATGGGCAATGGCGACGACACGGTCGTCAATTCGGGCACGATCCACGGCAATCTCAATCTCGGCGCCGGCAATGATCGCTACGAGGCGCTCAATGGCGGGCTGGTGACCGGCACGATCGATGGCGGCGACGGCATCGACACCTTTGTCTTCCGAATGAACGGCAACAGCGGCTCGATCCCCGGCGGCTTCACCAACTTCGAATCGTTCGGCGCCTATGGCCCAGGAACGCTGACGCTGGGCCTTGATCGCGACTATGACACGATCGAGCTGATGGAGCAGGCCAACCTGACGCTGCTCGACGGCGCCGGTACGGTCGGGATGATCAAGGGCGACGATACTGCCCAGGTCGTGACGATCCAGGACGCGGATTTCACCGGCGGCGTATCGCTGGGCGGCGGCGACGACACGTTGTCGATCGGGCTTTCGGGCGTTTTGCGCGGGCGACTTGATGGCGGATCGGGCACCGACACGCTCAACCTGAACCTGACCGGCGCCGCATCGATCAACGACCTGTTCGGCTTCGAGATCGTCAATGCCGCGGGCACCGCACCGCTCACGCTCACCGGCCATCTCGGCACGGGGCAGGAACTGAACTTCGACAGCGCCGACAGCCATTTCATCATCGATACCGGCGCCGTGTTCGAAGGCACCGCCAATGGCGGCGAAGGCACCGACACGCTGGAGATCAACACCGGCGCGGCAAGCAATCGCACGATCCTGGCCGGCCAGATCCATTCGTTCGAGAAGCTGATCGCCGGCGGCGCCGGCACGCTCGCGCTGTTTGGCGAAGCCTATCATTTCCAGACGGTTCAGGTCGAAGGCGATCTATCCATCGGCTCCGGTGCGTCGCTTACCTCGGAGAACGGCATCCACTTCGGCGATGGCGACAATCGCCTCACGCTGCATGGCAGCGGCGCGATCGGCAGCCCGGTCGATGGCGGCGGCGGCACCAACACGCTTGCCTTCGAGCTCGACGCGAACAATTCGCGCACGCTGAGCCGCGCCGGCAGCTTCACCAATTTCCAGCAGCTATCGACCGCAGGCACCGGCGCGCTGGTGATCGACCAGGACGCCAGCTTCCAGCAAGTGCTGATCGAAGGCGGCAATCTGAGCATCGCCGGCGGGGCGACGCTCAACGCGCCCGTCCTCGGCAGCGCGCAGGTCGATCGGCTCAGCCTGGCCGGCGGCGCGACGCTGAACGGCTCGGTCGATCTCGGCGCGGGTGACGACACGGTGAACAACGCCGGCACCATCCATGGCGATGTGCTGCTCGGGGACGGTGACGATCGCTATATCGCCCGCTCGGGCGGGCTGGTCACCGGCATGATCGATGGCGGCACCGGCAACAACACCTTCATCTTCAACCTCGCCGGCGCCGACGGCAACATCCCGGGCTCGGTCGTCAATTTCAATTCGTTCGGTGTCTATGGCCCGGGCACGCTGACCGTGAACCTCGACGCGGGCCAGACCTATCACAATCTCGAGATCCTCGAGGGCGCCAACCTGGTGCTGTCCGGCACCAATGGCTCGGTCGCCAATGTGATCGGCGACGACAGCAGCCAGTCGGTGACGATCGACGGCATGCTGACCGGCGGCGTGTCGCTCGGCGGCGGCGACGACAGCCTGACGATGCACCTGTCGGGCCTGCTCGACGGCGCGCTCGATGGCGGTGCCGGCCATGACACGCTCAACCTCACGCTCGACGGCGCTTCGACGATCACCGGCATGTTCGGCTTCGAAGTGGCCAACATCTCCGGCACCGCGCCGCTTACCCTGGCGGGCGACCTGGGCGCCAACCAGCAGGTGAACTTCACCGGCGATACCGACAACGAGCTGATCATCGCGGCAGGCGTGAAGTTCCTGGGCACGGTCAATGGCGGGGCGGGCACCGATACGCTGCGGGTCCAGTCCGGCACGGCAGAAAGCCGCACCGTGGTCGCCTCGCAGATCCTGTCGTTCGAGCAGCTGATCTCCGAGGGCGCCGGCACGCTGGCGCTGACCGGCGGCGACTACAGCCTCGATTCGGTGTCGGTGCAGGGCGGCAATTTCGAGCTGGGCGCGAACACCCACCTCACCACCGCCACCGGCCTGACCTTCGACGGCGCCGACAACCGCTTCACCCTGGGCACCGGCGCGACCGTGACTGGCGGCATCGATGGCGGCGCGGGCAACGACACGCTGGTGCTGCACCAGGCCGACAACAGCGTGCGCCTGCTCAGCGCGCTGCACCAGACCGGCTTCGAACGGCTCGAGGCATCGGGTGGCATCTCGGGCGAGCTGCGGATCGACCAGAATGCCAGCTTCACGAACGGCGTCGGCATCGATGGCGGCGTGCTCAACGTGACCACGGGCAATGTGCTGACCGCCAATGTGACGGGTGGCGGCAACCGCGACAACGTGCTGGTGTCCGGCCGGATCGAAGGCGATCTCGATCTCGGCGCGGGCAACGATTTCCTGACCATCTCCGGTGCCGGGCATGTCAGCGGCACCCGCAATGGCGGAGCCGGTGCCGACACGCTGATCTTCAACACCAGCGGCACCTATGCGGTGCCGACGCTGCTCGACCCGAGCCTCTACACCGGCTTCGAAACGCTCAACATCGATGGCGGCGTGATTTCGACCACCGGCACCAGCAGCTGGTCCGCGATCACGCTCACCGGCGGGCGGCTGATCGGCCAGGCCGGCAGCGTGATCAGCGCCACCAGCGGCATCCAGATCGCCCGCGGCGCCACCTTCGGCACCGCCGGCACGGTCAACGGCAACATCCTGGTCGGCGGCACGCTGTCGCCGGGCGCGTCGCCAGGCACGATGACCGTCAACGGCGATGTCAGTTTCCTCAGCGGGTCGAACCTGCTGCTCGAGCTGTCGGCCACCGGAAACGACCTGCTCAACATCTCCGGCAAGCTCAACATCGCCGATGGCGCGGCAGTAGACATCACCGGCGTGCTGCGCAACGCGCCCGGCGCACGGCTCGACCTGGTGGTGGCACAGGGCGGGATCAACGGCCGCTTCACCACGATCAACAAGTCGAACGACATCTTCGGCTTCGTCGTCGTCAACGGCAACCGGCTGCAGCTCCAGAGCGAGTTCGCGAACAGCGACGCCTATCCGCGCAACACCCGGGCGAGCATTGCCTATGCCAATGCCACGCTGGCAGCCGGCGACAACGTCCAGGCCTATACGGCAGCGCTGCCCGCACTGGTCAACGCCAGCGGCGCAGTGAACCAGCAGGCATTTGCCCAGCTTACCCCCGAAGCCTATGCCTCGGTCGCCCAGCTCGGCATCGAGAACAGCCTGTCGCTGTTCGACAGCGTATCGGCGGACAGCGCCGCCAACGCCGGGGGCCGCGGCTTCTTCGCCTTTGGCCGCTTCACCGGCGGCACGGCGGACGTCGCCGGCAATGCGCGCACCGGCGCGGCGAAGACCCACGGATCGAGCCACGGCTTCCAGGGCGGGTTCGGCTATGGTTTCGACGAAGACGTCCAGCTCGGTGCGTTCTTCGGCGGCGGCAGCAATCGCCAGACCCTCGCCGGGCTGGGTGCGCGAACCGATTGGGACCAGCTCTCCGGCGGCATCTTCGCCGATGCGCGACTGGGCGGGCTTGGGCTGCACGGCGTCGCGGCACTGAGCAGCGGCACGGCGGAAACCAGGCGCCAGCTGCTCGCGGCGCCGACTGCCGCCAAGGCGAGCTACAATCTGAAGAGCTGGCTGGCGGCGGCGGGCGTCGACTATCAGCTGCGCTTCGGCAGGCTTGCGGTCACGCCGCGCGCCGACCTGATCTATGTCGGCACCTCGCGGGAGGCGGTCCACGAGCAGGGTGGCAACGGCTTCGCGCTCGACGTCGCCCGACTCGACAAGAACAGCCTGTTCGGTCGCGCCTCGCTTGCCGTGTCGAGCAGCTTCCAGGCGGGCAGCGTCGGTATCACGCCCTATGCCGAGCTTGGCGTGCAGCAGCGCTTCGGCAGCGGCACCCTGTCCACCTGGGGCGGACTGCAGGAAGCCACCGACGGCATGTCCGCCTTTGGCGTCGAGCGGAAGGCGACCGCCGGCCGGGCCGCGCTGGGGCTTGGGCTGGACGTCACGCCGGGCGTGCGCGTGCAGGGCGGCTATACCGTCGAATTCTCCGGCGCCACGCGCCAGAGCTTCACCGGGGGGCTCTCGATCCGCTTCTGATCCGCGACGCGTTCACGCGGTATCGGAAAGGAGGGGCGGTTCGGCTTGGCCGGGCCGCCCCTTTTGCGTTCAGGCTCAGTAGAAGGCCCCGCGGATCACATCGACGACACGGCGCGTGCGGAGGTTCACCAGCAGCAGGTCCGGCCCGTAGCGGACCCAGCGATAGCCCTGCGGCGGCGCGCCGAGCCCGAGATCGTACCAGCCGTCATAATAGTAGCTGTTCGACAGGAAGAGCAGCGGCAGCAGCCCGCCGACCGACCAGCGCTGGTAACGATAGCCCGGCGGATAGCGGAACCCCGGCCGGTGGATCGGCCGGAACTGCGGCGGGCGGCCGGCGCCGGGCCGGTGCGGCGGGCGGGCGATCGGTGGACGCGGGCTGGGCGGGCGCACGATCGGCGGGCGCGGTGTGGGCGGGCGGGTTCCCGGATGCCCGGGATTGGGCCGGCCAGGACCGCCGGGGCCGCCATGATTTCCGCCTGGGGGCGGGCGATGCCCCGATTGGCCAGGGCGATCGCCCGGACGGTGCTGCTGTGCCTCGGCGATCGCCGGCGCCAGCAGGATCGCCATTGCGGCGAGGGAAGTCAGCTTCTTCATGCTATTCTCCGACTTCGAGAAAAACCCACCCCCCGAAACGATCCGCCCCCGGAAAAGCTTCGCCGCTCAGCCCTTCTGCCGGCTCTTCATCAGCGGCTGGATGCGCGTGCCGAAATTCTCGACGCCTTCGAGGAAATCGTCGAAGGTCAGCAGCACGCCGCCGGTGTTGGGCACTTCGGCCATCTCGTCGAGCATCCGCGCGACGCTTTCATAGCTGCCGACCAGCGTGCCCATGTTGATGTTCACCGCGCCCTCGGGTGCGGCAAGCTGGCGGACATTGGTGGTCGGGTTGTTCTTGTCGGCCGCCCCCTGGTCGATCAGCCAGCGCACCGCGTCCACATCGAGACCGTCGCGATAGGACTGCCACTTCGCCATCGCCGCTTCGTCGGTCTCGTCGGCGATCACCATCACCAGCACGAACACCTTCACGTCACGCCCGGTCTTGGCGGTCGCTTCGGCAAGGCGCTCGTTGTTGAAGGCGAAGGCGGTCGGCGTGTTGACACCCTTGCCGAGGCAGAAGGCATAGTCCGCCCATTTCGCCGAGAAGGCGAGACCTTCGTCCGACGAGCCGGCGCAGATGATCTTCATGTCCCCGGTGGGCGTGGGGCGGACGAGGCAATCGTCCATCTGGTAATATTCGCCCTTCAGGTCGCTGCGCCCAGTCTCCCACAATTCGCGCAAGATCTGGGCATATTCATCGAGCATCTGGTAGCGGTTGCGGAAATGTTCGTCGCCCGGCCACAGGCCCATCTGGCTGTATTCGGGGCGCTGCCAGCCGGTGATCAGGTTTAGCCCGAAGCGGCCATGGCTGATCGAATCGATCGTGTTACACATCCGCGCGGCAAAGGCCGGCGGGATGATCAGCGTGGGGCAGGTGGCGTAGATCTTGATCTTCTCGGTGACCGCGGCAAGCCCGGCCATCAGCGTGAAGCTCTCCAGCCCATATTCCCAGAACTCGGTCTTGCCGCCGAACCCGCGGAGCTTGATCATCGAGAGCAGGAAATCGAGGCCATGCGCCTCCGCCTTCTGCGCGATCGCCTTGTTCATGTCGAAGCTCGGCAGGTACTGCGGCGCGTTCTCGCTGATCAGCCAGCCATTGTTGTTGATGGGAACGAAGACGCCGACTTCCATTGCTATTCCCCCAGAAAATCCAAGACGATGCGATTGAAGGTGTCAGGATCTGTGACGTTGCAGGCGTGACCGCCCCATTTCATTTCGGCATATTGGACGGTGCCGTCGTCGCACATTGACGCGGCGAGCTTTCGGCTGGCCTCGACCGGCACCAGCATGTCATCGACGGTGCCGATGATCAGCAGCTTGTCCCAGGTCCCGAAGTCGATCCACAGCTGCCATGCGCGCAACGCTGCAATCCGGCGTTCGATCACCTCCCGCGACGGGAAGTGCGCCAGTTGGTGCTCGGCTTCCGCCGCAAGTACCGCCGTGTGGGTCGATATCCAGCCCGCCGGATAGAGAAACAACGGCTGGGCTTTCAGATACGCTGCAGGCCCGACATGGCGCAGCAGGTCCAGCCGCACATCAAAACAACGCGCGGTATGTGGGTCGAGCCCGTCCATCCCGTCCCACGCGTTGATCACGACCACGCGATCCACGCGCGCATGGGTGAGCGCGAGGTCCAGTCCGATCACCCCCCCGAGTGCGTGACCGACGATCGACGCTCTTTCGATATCGAGGGCATCCATCAACGCGAGGAGTTCCTCGCTCATGTCGGCAATCGTCAGGCCCTCGGGAAGTGATCCGGGGCTCCGACCGGTGCCGAGATGATCATATATGAGAACGCGAAACCGTTCGGTCAGCGCCGGCAGATTGGGCGCCCAGTAAGAAGCCGAACCGCCCAGGCCGGACGACAGGATCAGCGGAGGAGCATCTTCCGGCCCGTGCCACTCGTAATAAAGGCCCCCCGCCTCGGGCATCAGCCGATATGCGCCACGGAGGCGATCTCGACCAGGCAATCGGGCTTCACCAGATCGGCCTTGATGCAATAGCGGGCCGGCTTGGCGCCGGGGAAATACTCGGCATAGATCTGGTTGAAGACCGGGTAATCGACGAAATCCTTGAGGAAGATGTGGTTCATCGCCACGTCCTCCAGGGTCGCACCGGCCGCCTCGAGCGTTGTCTTGATGACTTCTAGGATGTGCCGGGTCTGCCCCGCCGCATCGCCAACATGGAGGACAATGCCCCCCTCGCCCAGCGCCAGCACGCCCGAGACATAGACGGTGTTGCCCGCCTTGGCCCCGGCAGAATAGGGCGCGATCGGGGTGGGGAACTGGGGCGGATTGATCGGTTCGAAGGGCATCGCTTACTCCGCTGAATTCTGGCCGGGCAATTGGCCGAAGCTGCCGCAGAAATCGGCGGTGGTGGAGACCCAGCCGAAGAATTTCTCGACATTGTAGACGGTGGCTTCCTGCATCATTGGTGGCCCAAGATGATGCGTCGCATCCTCCAGCATCACCCCGAAATATTCGAGGTGGAAGCCGTCCCGCAGCGTGCTCTCGACACAGACATTGGTGGCAATGCCGACGAAGACGATGTTGCGGATGCCCCGCGACCGCAGCGTCGAATCGAGCTGCGAGTTGAAGAAGGCGCTGTAGCGGGTCTTGTGGAGGCGGATGTCGCCGGGCTTCGGCGCCAGCGCATCGACCAGTTCGTAATCCCAGGTGCCGCGCGCCAGCAGCTTGCCGCTGAGCTCGGGCCGCGCACGCATCGTCTTGAGCGCATTGGACTTGTGCCAGTTGGGCGAACCGGGGCCACCCGCCTCGACATACTCCGCGTCCCAGCCATTCTGGAGATAGATCACCGGCATGCCGGCCGACCGGGCAGTGTCGAGCACCGCGGCGATCTTGTGAATCGTTCCCGCCGATCCGGAGATGTCGAACCCGGCCTGATCGACATAGCCGCCGGGCGAGGCATAGGCGTTCTGCATGTCGATCACGACGATCGCCGTTTCATCGGCGCTGACCCGGATCGGCTCAGGCCGGGCGGGAAGCGTGACGATGCGCGGGCCGGAAAGGTCGCGGCCTACCGTGGGTTCGCCTGTCATTTCGAGGAGTGTTCCCGAGAATGACGCGACGCACAAGTCCTACGGTGAAGGCGGCCCGATTCGCGGAAGTACAGCCCCAAGCGGGTTTTGCGGGCCGCTATTTTCCATGTTTTCTCGCGATCCTAGCTGGCCTCGGCCAGCAGCGCCGCCGCCCTCGGCCCCGCCCAGTCCATCTCGCCCGACAGTCGCCAGACTTCCTTGCCGGCCGAATCATAGAGGATGGTGGTCGGCAGATTGGCGTTCATGCCCAGGCTGAACGCCATGTCGGGATCGGTCCAGGGCTTGAGATGCTTGAACCCGGCCTTGGCGAAATAAGGATCGACCACTTCCCGACCCTTCATGTCCTGGCTGAGCACGACCACATGCAGCGCATCGCCCTTCTGCCCGGCCAGCGCATCGAGCGTCGGCATTTCGGCACGGCAGGGTATGCACCACGTCGCCCAGAGATTGAGCAGCACCGGCTTGCCCTTGAGGACAGAGATGTTGGCACGCTTTCCGGCCGGATCGAGGATCGCATATTCGCGCATCCCCTCGCCCTTATGGCCGCGATCGACCGTGCCCTTGTCCACCACCGCGCTGCTGGCCGCTGCTACAGGCGCCCCCTCCGATGCCATATTGGCCGCAGGAATAGTTTCGTTTGCTTGGCTTCCGGGCCCGGAGCGCTTATCGCACCCCGCGATCATCAGGGTGCCGAGCAGGAGAAGTGAGATAGCCGAGCGCAAGGACAGCTCCAATGCCATGTGGGGTGGGCGCTTCGCCGAAGGCCCGTCCGCGGTCATGCGCGAGATAAACGCCTCGATTCCGTTCGACAAGCGGATGTGGCGACAGGATCTGCGCGGCAGCCAGGCGCATGTGACCATGCTGGGCGCACAGGGCATCATCGGCGCGGAAGACGCGGCCGCGATTCATGCAGGTCTGGGCGAAGTCGCTGCCGATTTCGAAGCCGAGGGCGTGCCAGAGGATCTCGCGCTCGAAGACATCCATATGCTCGCCGAATCGCGACTGTCGCAGAAGATCGGCCCGACCGCGGGCCGGCTGCACACCGCGCGCTCGCGCAACGACCAGGTGGCGACCGATTTCCGCCTGTGGGTACGCGATGCGGTCGACCAGGCCGAAGCGGCGCTGGGCGCGCTGCAGGACGCGCTGCTCGCGCGTGCCGAGGAACATGCAGACAGCGTGATGCCGGGCTTCACGCACCTTCAGGTTGCCCAGCCGGTGACGCTTGGCCATCATCTGATGGCCTATTTTGAAATGTTCGCACGCGATCGCAGCCGCCTGAAGGATGCCCGCGCGCGCCTCAATCTCTGCCCGCTCGGCTCGGCGGCGCTGGCCGGCACCGGCTTCAACCTCGACCGAGAAGCCACGGCCAAGGCGCTTGGCTTTGACGGCCCGACCCGTAACTCGCTCGATTCGGTTTCCGACCGCGACTTCGCGATCGAGTATCTCACGGCCGCCTCGCAAGCCGCGCTGCACCTGAGCCGGCTCGCCGAGGAGTTCGTGATCTGGGCGAGCCAGCCCTTCGGCTTCGTGTCGCTGAGCGATCAATGGTCGACCGGCAGCTCGATCATGCCACAGAAGCGCAATCCCGACGCGGCCGAGCTGGTGCGCGGCCATTCGGGGCGGATCACCGGCGCGCTCGTCAGCCTGATGATCACGATGAAGGGCCTGCCGCTCGCCTATTCGAAGGATATGCAGGACGACAAGCCGCCGGTGTTCGAGGCGCATGACCTGCTCGGCCTCAGCATCGCGGCGATGACCGGGATGGTGGAAAGTGCGACCTTCCGGCTCGACCGGATGCGCGCGGCCGCCGAGGCTGGCTTCTCGACCGCCACTGACCTGGCCGACTGGCTGGTGCGCGAAGGCGGCATCCCATTCCGCGAAGCGCATCACATCACCGGGCGCGCGGTTGCGGCAGCGGAAGCGGCCAGCATCCGTCTCGATCAGCTATCGATCACCCAACTCAAGGAAATCGACGCACGGATCGATGAACGCGTATATGACGTTCTCAGCGTCGATGCCTCGGTATCGAGCCGGACGAGCTTTGGCGGCACTTCCCCCAAGCGCGTGCGCGAAGCCATCGCAGCGGCACGCAAGAGCCGCGAGGAGGAAGCGTGATGAAGCGACTGGTGGTGCTGACGATGGCGATCACGGGCGCGCTTGCCCTGGCGAGTTGCGGCAATCGTTCTACGCTCAAACCTGCGGCGGCGGAATCGCTGCCGGCAGCGCCCTATGGCGCGCAAGCGACGCCGTCGCCCGGAGACCTTCTTCAGCCACCCGTCCAGACGCGCCCGGCACGTAGCGACGACCTTATCCAGAGTACGGACCAGCGGCGTAGCGATACGTTCGACCTGCCGCCCCGCTAAGACCAGAAAGTCCCTTTCGTGTCTCATTTCGAAGTGATCGGCGGCGCCCTGCACGCCGAGAATGTTCCGCTCGCGCGCATTGCCGAATCCATCGGCACGCCCGTCTATGTCTATTCCACCGAGGCTTTCCGCGAAGCCGCCCGTGCCTTTCGCAAGGGGCTGGAGCCGGTGGGACGCCATCATGTCGCCTTTGCGGTGAAGGCCAATCCGAACCTCGCGGTGCTGCGCCTGCTCGCCAATGAGGGCTTTGGCGCCGATGTCGTCTCGGGCGGCGAGCTGTCGCGCGCGCTGGCGGCCGGCATCCCCGCGCACGACGTCGTGTTCTCTGGCGTCGGCAAGACGCGCAAGGAACTGCACCAGGCGCTCGATGCCGGGATCGGCCAGTTCAACCTCGAGCTCGAGGAAGAAGGCGTCGTGCTCGCGGAGATCGCCCATGCCAAGGGCATGGTCGCGCCGGCGGCACTGCGGGTGAACCCGGACGTCGACGCCGGCACGCATGAGAAGATCTCGACCGGCAAGGCCGAAAACAAGTTCGGCCTGCCGATCGATCAGGCCCCGGCGATCTTCGACCGTCTGGCCAAGCTCGAAGGCATCAACCTGCGCGGCGTCGCGGTGCATATCGGCAGCCAGCTGCTGAACTTGGCGCCGCTGGAAGCCGCGTTCGAGCGCGTCGGCAAGCTGGTTGCCGAGCTGCGCGCCGCCGGCCACACCATCACCCATGTCGATCTGGGCGGCGGGCTGGGTGTGGCCTACAAGCCCGAGGACGTGCCGCCGACTTCTGCCGCGTTCGGCGAGATGGTCGCGCGCGTCACGAAGGACTGGGACGTCGAGCTGATGTTCGAGCCGGGCCGCCATATCTCGGCCGATGCCGGCGTGCTGCTGACCGAAGTGCTGTGGGTGAAGCCCGGCGCGACCAATCCCTGGGTGATCGTCGATGCCGCGATGAACGACCTGCAGCGTGTCGCGCTGTACGATGCCTATCATGGCTTTGCCTCGGTGACGCCGAGTGGCGAGACGATGGTCGCCAATGTCTGCGGCCCGGTCTGCGAGAGCAGCGACGTGTTCCTGAAGAATCGCGAGATCGATGCGTTGAAGAGCGGCGATCTGGCGGTGCTGCAGAGCGCCGGCGCCTATGGCGCGACCATGGCGAGCACATACAACAGCCGCGCGCTGGTGCCCGAGGTGCTGGTTTCGGGGGAGCGATTCGAACTGGTTGCGGGGCGGATCACTGCCGAGACGATCATGGGCGAAGAACAGGTTCCGGACTGGCTGAAGTAGGATGACGCTGACCGCCCTGCCGATCTTCGTGAAACTGGCAGGGCGGCCGGTGATCCTGATCGGCAGCGGCGAAGCGGCCGAGGCCAAGCGCCGGCTGCTCGAACGCGCCGGCGCCGTCATCGTCGGCGAAGACGCGCAGGCCTCGCTCGCGATCGTCGCCCACGAAAATCCCGAACCCATTGTCGCCCGGCTGCGTTTGCGCGGGATGCTGGTAAACACCGTCGACCGCCCCGACCTGTGCGACTTCACCCTGCCCGCGATCGTCGAGCGCGATCCGGTGCTGGTCGCCATCGGCACCGGCGGCGTCTCGGCCGGACTGGCGGCGGCGCTGCGGCAGAAGCTGGAAACCGAACTGCCCGCCGACCTGGGCGAGACCGCCCGGGCCCTGCACGCGGCACGCCCCGAACTGCGCGCGCGCTTTCCCGACATGGCCGATCGCAGGCGGGCGATCGCTGCCGCTCTGGCCGAAGGGCTGGGCAGCGATGTCGTCGCGCGGATGCAGGCACCCGAGGCTGCACGGCTGGAGCGGATCAGCCTCCGTTCCGACGATCCCGACGACCTGACGCTGCGCCAGGCGCGCGCGCTTGCGCAGGCCGAGCGAGTGTACCATCTCCCGCAGGTGCCGATCGCCATCCTCAACCGCGCCCGCGCCGATGCGCCGCGCATCGCCTGTTCCGCTCCCCCCGAAGCGCCGGGGCCAGGCCTCTCGATCTGGCTGGAGATCGGCGCTTGAGCGGCTTTGCCTATATCGTTCGTGACGGGAAGGTGGAGCAGCCGATCCTCAAGGACGCGCTGGGCAAGGATGCCCCGCTGAGCTGGATCCACCTCAACACCAATGACGAGCGCGCCCAGCTCTGGCTGAGCGGCGAGGCCAAGCTCGCCCAGCCGGTGATCGACGCGTTGACCGCGATGGAGACGCGCCCGCGCTGCGACCTGTTCGGTCCGGCGGCGCTGATCAACCTGCGCGGCATGTCGTCGGACGCGCTCGATACCTCCGATCCGCTCGCCTCGATCCGGATGTACGCGCATGGCGGCTGCGTCTTCTCGGTATCGCGCAAGCAGCTCAACGCGGTCCAGCCGGTGCGCAAGCAGGTCGAGGACGGCAAGATCCTCGATCCGGGCGACCTGATCGCAGCGATCGCGCAGGCGATCACCGAGGAGCTCGACCCGATGGTCGCCGAGCTGGGCGATTCACTGGATGATTGCGAGGAGCAAATCTCGCAGCATCGCGCCTTCGATCTGCGCCGGCTGGTCAACGTCACCCGCGTGAAGGCGATCGGGCTCAGGCGCTTCCTCTATCCGCAGCGCGCCGCGCTGGAGAAGCTGGCCGGACTGCCGGTCGAGTGGCTGGCCGAGGACGACCGGCTCCACCTGGCCGCCGCTGCCGATCGCGCCGCGCGCATGGCCGAAGAGCTGGAGAGCATCCGCGAGCGCGCCGCGCTGACGCATGAGACGCTGACCGACCTGCGATCCGAGCTGATCGACCAGCGTTCGCTGACGATCGCGGTGGTGGCGATGGTCTTCCTGCCGCTGACCTTCCTGACCGGCCTGCTCGGCATGAACGTGGCCGGCATTCCCTTCGCGCATGAGCCCTGGGCCTTTGCCGGGGTGGTCGCGGTGTGCGTGGTGACGGCAGTGGCGATCGCCGGCTATTTCCTGTGGCGGCACTGGTTCGAAGGCTGACCCGAGTCAGCTGCGCTGAAGGCGATCCAGCTCGGCACGGGCCGTGGCAAGATCGCTGCGCGCCTCGCCCAGTTCGATCGCGCGCGCGGCGATGCGGGCATCGAGCGCAAGGTTGGAGCGCTTGAGCTCCTCCATCCGATCCGAGCGCACCAGCGTCCGCTCAATCCGCGCCGCCAGCTCCTCGAACGCATAGGGCTTGGCGAGATAATCATCGGCGCCCGCCTGCAACGCCTCGACCGCACCGGAGGGATCGTCCTGGCCGGTGACGACGATCACCGGCAGATCGGCGGTGTCGCGGGTGCCGCGAATCTCCTGGAGCACATGCAGCCCCGAGACTTCGGGCATCACCCGATCGACCAGCACCAGATCGAAGCCCCGCGCGGAGATCAGCTCCAGCGCCTGGGTGCCGCTGTCCGCCAGCACGACGAGATAGCCGAGCTGGCCGAGACGATGCGCGAGAACGTGCAGATTGGTCCGGCTGTCATCGACCGCCAGGATGGTGCGCGTGGCGCGTCGGCGCGCGCCGATGCCGTCCTGAGCCGAAGCCTCGTCCATCGGAACAGGCTAGCCTGCAACAATCACGAAACAGTTAAACGCGGCGCAACCAGCCGATTCAGCGATCGAGGAAGCTGAAGATCTGGCCGACCATCACGTCCATCGGGCCGCTGCACTTGTCGATCGCGTCGCCCGGCTCGATCGTGTTGATCGCCAGCCCCATCGGCGTCGGCCAGCCGCGCAGCGCATGGGTGATGGTGCGCAATGCCTGGAGGGTGGAGACCGCCGCCTGCCAACCCGCGGCGGTGGCGATCAGGCCTACCGGGAGACCATCGAAATAGGGGCGCTCGTCCTTGCTCATCGCCTCGACATAATCGAGCGCGGTCTTGACCAGGCCCGAGAGCGTGCCGTGATAACCGGGCGAGCCGACAATCACCGCATCGGCCGAGCGCAGTGCCTCGAGATAGCGCGCCACCGCAGGGTTACCCTCGACATTGCCGGGCTCGTAATGCGGGAAGGCAATCGCTTCGCCGGTGAGCAACGTGGTGCGGGCGCCGCGCGCCTCGGCCTTGGCAAGCGTTGCCGCGAGCAGGCGGCCAGTGGCGGATTCGGGTCGCAGGGTGCCGCCGAGCGCGACGATATGAGGTGCCGACATGGCTTCCCCGCTAGCCGAAAGGCTCGGCAAGCGCCAGCGTGGACCTGAGACGCAGGCTGCGGCTATGCATCGGCAGAATCGCGCATGGGGGTGCCAAGATGGTTGCAGCAACGCACGGTCCGCTGGCGGGGCTGCGTATCGTCGAACTCGACATGCCGGGGACGGTGCTGTTCACCGGCATGCTGCTCGCCGATCTGGGATGCGACGTGATCCGGATCCGCCGGCCAGGCAGCGAAGGCAGCGCGGTAGCGGCACCGCTCTATCGCGGCCGGTCACAGGTGCTGCTCGACCTGAGCCAGGCGGCGGGGCGCGAGCAGGCGCTGTCGCTGATCGCCGAGGCGGATGGGGTGATCGAAGGCTATCGGCCGGGCGTTGCCGAGCAGATCGGGCTCGATCCGGCACGCTGCCTCGCGCTCAATCCGCGCCTCGTCTACGCCCGCACCAGCGGCTGGGGCCGGGAGGGACCGCTCGCCGCAACGCCCGGCAACGACATCAACCATCTGGCGCTGTCCGGCGCGCTCCATGCGATCGGCCCGGCAGCCGCGCCGGTGCCGCCGCTCAACCTGATCGGCGAATATGCCGGCGGTGCGCTCCATCTGGCGCTCGGACTGGTATCGGCGATCCTGGCCGCCCAGGCGACCGGGCGCGGCCAGGTGATCGAGGCGGCGCAGGTTGACGGCGTTGCTTCGATGATGTCGCTCTACTACGCGCTCCACGCCAAGGGCCGCTGGGCCGATGCACGCGCCGCCAACATGGTCGATGGCGGCGCGCCCTATTATCGCTGCTATGCCTGCGCCGATGGCCGCCATGTCGCGGTCGGCGCGCTTGAGCCCCAGGCGTTTCGCGCGCTGTGTGCCGGGCTGGGGATCCCGGCGGACCGGTTCGACCAATATGATCGCACCGTCTGGCCGGCACTGACCGAAGCGCTCGCCGCCGCCTTTGCCTCGCGAGGGCGCGACGAATGGGCGACGCTGTTCGAGAGCGGCGAAGGTTGCGTGACGCCGGTGCTGTCGCTCACCGAAGCGCCGCTCCACCCGCACAACCGCGCACGCGGTACTTTCGCCGCCAGCGACGGCATGGTGCAGCCGGTGCCCGCGCCGCGCTTCTCGGGGACGCCGGCGGAAGCGCTGTCTCCGGTGGATGAGAGCGTGGAAGATGTGCTCGGACGCTGGACCGCGCCTTAGGCAGCCGGAGGTGCAGTCTTCAGGCTGCTCCAGGCACGGGCAATCTCGTCGAGGCTGTTCGCCGCGTCGCGGAACGGCGCGGGATCGGTGCCGACCGCCGCCTGGAGGATCTGGCCGCGCAGGCCGTGATAGAAGGTCGCCAGCGTCTTGGAGACTTCGCCGCCCTTCTCGAAATCGAGCCCGGCTTCGAGCGCGAACAGGATCGCCGTAGCGCGGGCGACTCGCTCGCCGCGCACGGCATAATTGCCGCGCTCGACTGCCCAGGCGGCGGTGCGCAAGGCGGCAACGCCTTCCTCATAAAGCAGACCGACCAGCGCATGCGGATCGCCGCCGGCGGCACGACCGACAATGTCGATCTGGCGATAGGTTTCGGCAGGGTTGGCGGCGAGCGCCGAGGCGTATCGCATCAGCCCTTGTTCCAGGACGCGATCTGCTGATCGAGGAAGCTCTGGGTCGACTTGTAGGCCGCAACCTTGGAATCCATCGCGGCGAATTGCTGGGTCATCCGCTCGCGCATGTTCGCGGTGTCGGTGACGATCTTCTCCTGCGCTTCGGCCAGCTTGTCCATCTGCTTGCTGTAGGTCTTGGTGCTCGAGCTGAGCCCGCTTTCCTTGCCCGAGACGCTGCTGCCGATCGCGGTGGAAACGAGCGTGGACAGCGCCTTGCTGATGCCCGCGCCCTCGGCGAAGATCGCCTCGACATCGTCGGGATAGGTGGAAAGCACCTTGGACAGGCGCGCGGTATCGACCGAGAGCGTACCGTCGCGATTGGTCTTCACGCCGATATCGGCGAGTTTGTGCGGCACATCGTCGGTCGCGCCGGGCACCAGCTCGGCCAGCGTCAGGCTCTTGAGCTGGCGCAGCAGATCCTTGGCGGCCGGATCAGTGCGCAGGGGTCCGGTGATCGGATCGGTCGCGTCCTGCACCGACTTGAGCACCTGATTATAGGTATCGACGAAATTGGTGACGGCCTGGCTGATCGCCGAAGTGGGCGTCGAGGCCCCGATCGCCACCTTGGTGCCGACCTGCGCCGCGACGAGATCGAGCCGCGCGCCGGGGATCAGGCCCGAAATGCTGTTGGTCGGGTATTTCGCCTCGACACCGTCCATCGCCACCCGCGCGTCCTGCGCGACCTGATTGACCGACGAGCTGGAACCGACGCCGACATTGAGCGCCGAGAGGTCGCCGGTGCCGCTGAGCGTGAACGCCTGCGACGCACCGGTCGCGCTCTTCAGCACCAGCCGCGCACCGTTATTGTCGCTGAGGATCGACGCGGTGACGCCGGCCTTCTTGGCGTTGATCGCGTCGGCAATGCCCTTGAGCGAGGCATTGCCGCTGCCGATTTCGATGTCGATCGAGGCCGCCGGCCCCTGGGTGAAATCGGTCATCGCGCCCTCGGCAACCGTCGCAGTGCCGAAGCTCAGCGTCAGCGTGCCGGTGCCGATCGTCGTGGCGCTGCCGCCCGAGAAGAGCTGCGAGCTAGTCACCTGCCCCTGTGCGAGCTGGCGCACTTCCACCGTGGCGCTGAGCCCCGAAAGATCGGCGCCGGGCAGGCGGGTGATGCCCAAGATATTGGGGTTCGAGCTGGTCGGCTGGGTCGCCAGCGAGCCCGAGCCGGTGAGCGATGCCAGCGCGGTGGAGAAGTCGCTGATGTTGCTCTTGATCGTGCTGATCTGCGAAATCTGCGCGGTCAGCGCGTCATTCTTCTGGGTGAGCACCGCATTCTTGTTGGTGAAGGCATTGGTGACCAGCGAATTGACCAGCGCGGTGATGTCGATCCCCGACCCCGTACCCAGCGTGGTCGCGATCGAAGGCGTCGGAGTCGCAGTGGCGGCCGTAGTCGTGGTCATGTTCACCTCTCCCCCGATAAACGGCCGGCGGCGCGCGGATTTTAGTGCGCGCGACCCTGTTTGCGGCCGTTTTCGTCGAAAAGTGCGGTGTCGGGCACGGTGACCGGCGGCATCACTGCGTTCGCGCGCTTGCTGAGCTGGAAGACGAAGGCGAGCACGGTGGCGACTGCCATGTAGAGATCGTCGCGGATCTCCTGGTTTTCCTTGCTGGTGTAGTAGACCGCGCGGGCGAGCGGCGGGATCTCGAGGATCGGCACGTCGAGTTCACCGGCGAGTTCGCGGATGGCCAGTGCCGTCGCGCCGCGGCCCTTGGCGACCAGCACGGGCACCTGGTCCTTGCCCTGCTCGTAGCGCAGCGCGACTGCAAAGTGCGTCGGGTTGGTGATGACCACGTTTGCGGTGGCTACCGCCTTGCGGAAGCCACCCTTGAGGATCTGGCGCTGGCGCTGACGCTGCGCCGCCTTGGCTTCGGGCGAGCCTTCGCTTTCCTTGTGCTCGTCCTTCACTTCCTGCTTGGTCATGCGCAGCTTGGCCATGTGGCGCAGGATCTGGATCGGCAGGTCGATGCCGGCGATCAGCAGTAGCCCGCCCGCCATGACGAAGAGCAGGGTGAGGAACTCGCCGCCCATCGCGCCGATCGCGCCGTGCAGGTCGGCCTCGACCAGCCCGAGCGAGCGGCGGGTCATCGACCAGAGCAGCCAGGTGCCGATGCTGCCAAGCAGCACGACCTTGAGCAGGCCCTTGCCGAGTTCGATCCAGCCATTGGGACCGAAGATCCGGGCAAGGCCGGAAGCCGGGTTGATCCGCGAGGCCTTGGGCGCGAACAGCTTGGAGTTCCAGCGCAACCCGGCGAGCCCGGCATGGCTGAGGATCGCGCCGATCACCGCGAGCAGCAGTAGCGCGAGCATCGGGGTGGCGAGCTTCCAGCCGGCCTCGGCGATCGGGCGCCAGGGCTCGAAATCCTCGACGTCGGCGACGCCGAAGGTGAAGCTGCCGACCATCACTTCCTTGCAGGCGCGGACCAGCGAGGGGCCGAACATCGTCATCCAGCCGCAGCCGAGCAGCACGATCAGCGCAGTGCCGAAATCCTTCGAGCTGAGTATCTGGCCGTCTTCTACAGCCTTGCGCTTGCGCTTGGCTGTTGGGGCTTCTGTCTTTTCGCCGCCGGACTCAGACATCAGCCGAGCACCAGCTGCGGCATCATCGTGAGCGCTTCACGGACGATGACGACGAGATAATCGCCCATGGCAGGGAGCGCGAGCAGCATCGCGACGACGCCGAAGAGCAGGCTGGCGGGCAGGCCGACCGCGAACAGGTTGAGCGCCGGGGCGGCGCGGCTGAGCATGCCGACGATCAGGTTGAGGCAAAGCAGCAGGAAGCCGATCGGCAGCGACAGCAGCAGCCCGGCGAGGAAGGTGTAACCGCCGAACATCGCGATGCCGAGCAATCGCTCGGGCGCGATCCAGGCGCCGGGGGGCATGACGTCATAGCTGCGCACCACCAGCTCGACGAGGACGAGGTGCCCGTCGAGCGACAGGAAGATCAGCGTCAGCATCAGCGACAGGAAGGTGCCGATCGCCGGGGTGGCGTGGCCGCTATTGGGATCGACCGTGTTGGCGAAACCGAGGCCCATCGACATCGAGATGACTTCGCTCGCCACCATCGGCGCGCTGAACGCGACCTGGAGCACGAAGCCCATCGCCAGCCCGGTCAATGCCTCGGCGGCGACGGCCAGGAAGGTGGTGAGCGAGAAGATCTCGGCCGGCGGCGTGACATGTGCGACGTTGAGCACCAGCACGCCGATCGCGCCGGTAAGCGCGATGCGCGCGGGCAGCGGGATCGCCATCGCGCTGAATACCGGCGCCGCGATAAAGGCCGCGCCGATCCGCACCATGGCGAACAGCAGGGCCCAGAGCTGCGGCTCGATCGAGAGGCCGAAGCCCATCAGCATCTGCGGTTACTTCACCAGATCCGGAATGCGCTCGAAGATGCTCACCGTGAAATCGCCGAGCAGCCCCATGATCATCGAGCCGAAGATGATCAGGCTGACGCCAACCACGATCAGCTTGGGCACGAAGGTGAGCGTCTGCTCCTGGATCGAGGTCGCGGCCTGGACCATGCCGAGGACGAGGCCAGCGAGCAGCGCGGGCACCAGGATCGGGGTGGCAGCAAGCGCCAGCACCCACATCGCCTCGCGCCCGACAGTGAGGAAATAATCGGCGTCCATCGCGCTAACTCACGAAGCTGGAGGCAAGCGAACCCATCGTCAGCGCCCAGCCATCGACCAGGACGAAGAGCAGCAGCTTGAAGGGCAGCGAGATGATCGTCGGCGACATCATCATCATGCCGAGCGCCATCAGCACGGTGGCGACGACGAGATCGATGACGATGAAGGGCAGGAAGATCAGGAAGCCGATCTGGAAGGCAGTCTTGAGCTCCGAGGTGACGAAGGCCGGGAGCAGCACCGAGAAGGGCACATCCTGCGGCTTGGCATAGGGGCCGCTCTTGGCAAGCCCGGCGAACAGGGTGACGTCCTTGGTGCGGGTCTGCTTGAGCATGAAGCCGTGCAGCGCCTCGCCCGATTTGGAGATCATCTCGGTCGCGCCGATCTTGCCGGCCGAATAGGGCTGGATCGCCGTGGCGTTCATCGTGTTCAGCGTCGGCGCCATCACGAAGAAGCTGAGGAACATCGCCAGCCCGATCAGCACCTGGTTGGGGGGCGTCTGCTGGAGGCCGAGCGCCTGACGCAGCAGCGCCAGCACGATGATGATCCGGGTGAAGCTGGTCATCATCAGCAGGATGCCCGGCAGCACCGTGAGCAGGCCCATGATGATGAGGACCTGCAGCGACAGGCTGAGCGGCGCATTGCCACCACCCAGATCGCCCAGCGCGCGATCGACTGCGTCGCCCACGCCCGGGGTCGCTACCGGCGTCGGCACGGCAGGCGCCGTCCCTTGCGCAAATGCCGGGAAGGCGAACAGCACGAGGAAGACGAGGATGCCGATGAACAGCGCGGCGCGGCCGCCCATGGTGCGCGGCGCCTGGACGATCGCGCGGGTCATTGCTGCTTGTCCACCAAAGTGACGCCGCTGCGGCTCACCGATACGAGCAGCTTCTGCCCCTCAAACTCGATGACAGCGAGACGCAGGCCGGGGGAGAGCATCATCGTCTCCTTGAGCTGCACCATCCGCGTCGTCTGGTTCTTGGGCAGGCGCGATTCGAGCTTGCGCCAGGCATAGAGGCAACCGACCAGCAGGCCGCAGACGAGCGGCAGCAGCACGATCAGCTTGATGATGTACCAGGTCATGGGATCAGCGGGCCGCGCGCTTGTCGGGGCTGACCAGCTCGGTCATCCGTACGCCGAACTTCTCGCCGACCGTGACCACTTCGCCGCGGCCGATCAGCGTGCCGTTGACGAACACGTCGAGCAGTTCGTTGGCTTCGCGATCGAGCTCGATCACGCTGCTTTCGCCGAGCGCGAGCAGCTCGCGCAGGGTCAGCCGGGTCGAACCGATCTCGACGGTGAGCTTGACGTCGACATCCTGCAGCAGCCGGAAATTGGCGGCGACGGCAGTATCGACCTGAAGGGAGGCCGTCATGTCGTTCATTGGAAGTCCTCTGCGTTGAGCGGTTCGAGCGAAGTGAGGCGGACCGCGGCGCGGCCGTTGGCGGTGCCGACAAGGCCGGTACCGAGGCGGCGCTTCGCCACCATCACCGGGACCTCGGGGCCGAAATCGATCGGGATGATGTCGCCTTCCTTGAGCTCAAGCAGGCGGCCGAGCGGCATGATCGGTTCGGCGAGGACCGAGCGGACGGGCAGCGTAACTGCCATCACCGCGCGGGTGAGGCCGGAGCGCCATTCGGGCTCGACCTCGTCCTTGTTGCCGTGAACCTTGACCATCAGCGCGGCGCCGTGCGGCTTGAGCGCGGCGACGGGATAGAGAATGTCGATGAAATGCGGGGCTTCCTCGCCGGCGGCGAGGCCGAAGCGCGTGACCACCACCGGATCCTCGGCGCCGAGATCGGGCGCGGCGGCGAGATTGGAAGCATCCTCCGCACGGAAGGCGATGCGCGACAGCGGCTCCCAGGCCTTGTCGAGCAGCAGCGCCGAAGACTGGGCCAGACGGGCGACCAGCGCTTCGGCTGCGGGAGTGAACTCGCTCGGCAGCGGATTGGGCGCTTCGCCGTCGCCGCCGAAAAAGGCGTCAAGCATCTCGAAGACCAGCCCGGCCTCGAGCACGAACTGGGCGCGTGCGCGGGCATTGCCCATCGCCATCGGCTGCCATGCCGACAACACCCCACCGCGCTCGGCCTTGTAATCGGCGAAGCGCTGGACCGAGAGTGGCTCTGCCCAGGCGCGCAAATCCTTGCGCAACAGCGCTTCGAACGCCCCCTTCAGGGACTTGGCCAGGCGCGCACTCAGATGCTGCAGCGTGACCAGGTCGCCGAACGGATTCAGATTGGCCGTCCCCAGCACCGGCGCGTGTTCCGCGCTGGTCCGGGGGCGTTCGCGCCGATCGGCCGAGCCATTTGGTGAAGGGGCGTTAACCATGCCCGTTCACTGAACAATGAAATTGGTAAAGTAGACGTTACTAACGCCGCCAAAGCCTTCCTTTTCCTTCAAAACGCCGTTGATCGCCTTGACCAGCCGGTCCTGGATGTGGCGCTTGCCCTCGGCGGTGAACACCTCGTCCTCGCTGGTCTCGCCCAGCGCCATCAGCACCGCCGAGCGAATCGCGATCTCATGCGTCTTGATGTTCTCAAGCACGCGCTCGTCATAAGGCGTCGACACCGCCACCCCGACCTGGACGAAGTGGACGCTGTCCTGAAGGTTCGAAGTGAACTCCTTCTCCATCGGATAATAGGTCGATGCGTATTTGTCGCCGCCCTCACCCTTGGGAGTCGGCTTGCCGCCATGGCCGGGGGCCTCGCCACCCTCCTCTCCGCCATGACCGCCCTCGCCGCCTTCCTTCATCGAGGCGCGCTTCTCCTCGCTTTTGGGGACGAGATGCGGCTCGTCCTTCTCCTCGGCATGTGCCGCCGCGCTGAACCAGCCCGCCTGCATCCCGTAAAAGGCCGCGCCACCGCCGCCGCCGAGCAGCACCACCGGCAACCCGACGAGCAGCAGCAGATTCTTCTTTTTCTTCTTCGGCGCCTCGGCACCGGCATCCTTGAGTTCGGCCATCATCTATCTCCGCGGGCCTCAGGCGACCCGTTCATCCTGACTGGTGGAAGTCGAAGCCTCGCGCCGCTGACCGGGCAGCGGCGCCGAAGGCTGGTTGCGCTGGGACTGCGCATCGTGGCGCTGACCCTGATTCATCTGCGAACCGGCGGTGCCCGAGCCATTGCCCGTGCCGACACCATTGCCGCCGCCATTCGAGCCCGCCGCGTTGGTATCGACGCTGGTCGAGCCGATGCGGATGCCGCGCTCCTGCGCGATCTCGGCGAGCTTGGGCTGGGCATCGGCGATCAGCTGACGCGCCGACGGGGTATCGGTGCTGAACTGGACGTGCAGCCCGGCATCGTCCTGACGGATCGCGATATCGACCTTGCCGAGCCCTTCCGGCATCAGGCTGAGCTTCGCCTCGCGAACCGGCCCGCCCTGCAGCATCTCGATCTTGTCGATCATCTTCGCCGTCCATTCCTGGTGGCGCGTGTCGAGCGGCGCGTCCTGCGCCTGCCCGGCCGCAGCGACGGCGGAGAGGGTCTGGGTGCCGGTGGTCGGCGCGGCCAACGTCGAAAGTGCGGCCTGCGGGTCGCTTGGGCTGGTCGCGACGGCCTGACCGCGCGGGCGATCGAAGGCGGCGAAAATCTGATCGGCGACCGAAGGCGAAGCGATCGGCGTCGCCTGAGGCGCAACATCGGCGATCGAGAGCTTCTGCGACGCTGCCGCGCGATCGAGCGCGATCCGCACCACCGGCGCATCGGCTGCCGCCTGGCGCAGCTCGCGCGGCGCCTGAGGCAACGGGGCCGGCGCGGACGGTTCGGCCCCGGCAGGCGTGGTAGTTACCGCCGAGGCCATCGCCGCTTCGACATCGGGATCGACGGGCGCAGCACGCGGCGCGGGAGCGGTGTTCGGCGTTGCAGCGGGAACCGGCGGCGTAGCGGTATCGCTAGGAGCCTGGCGCGCCGCAGGGGCGGCAGTATTGGCGTCCGCCGGCTTTGCTTCCACCGGGACGGCAACCTTCGGGGCGGGCACCCCGGCTCCGGCGACGTTGGCCGGGGCATCGGTGGTTTCGGCAACCGGCATTTCCGGCAGCGCAAGCTGGGGCGCAGCGGCGCGCTCGACCGTTACCGCCGACGCGACCTCGGCCTTGGCCTCGGGATCGGCAGTCGGGGCAGGCGCAGTGGCGAACCAGGCGAAGGGCGGGGGCGGTGCGTCCTCGGCACTCGCATCCTTGTCGTCCGCATCGGTTTCGGTGCCGGCCTGCTCCTCGCTACGGCCTTCGAGGCCGAGCACGGCATCCGGCAATTCCTTGCCGCCTTCGGCAACATCCTGCCGGCCGGGCATCAGGATCGCGACATCGCCCGGCTTGCCCTGCGGACCGGCAACCGGCGCGGCGATCCTAGGCATCAATGCGCCCAGCGCCAGCGCAAAGCCGCTCACATCCGCGGCAATCGCGGCGTTCGGCTTGACGGGACCGATAGTGGCAGTGGGAAGCGCGGCGGCGAGCTGGATCAACGTTCTGGTCCCCGTGAAACTGGTTCACGGAGTACTCAGCAAATATCGTGCCGGTTTTTGCCCATGGGCGGCAGCTGCTCGAGCTCGCGCAGCGCCTTGAGCGCGGCATCGGCTTCGGCGCGGGTGATCAGCTTCTCGATCGCGTTCTGGTCGCGCCGCGCCTCGCGGGTGGCGACGCGCGCCATTTCGAGGCTCTGCTCGGCGACTTCGACGCGCTTGTCAGCCGCGAAGGCGGACTGGTGCAGCCGCTCGCGGAAATGCGCGGCGGCAGCGAGGCTGGAGGCTGATTCGGAGGCGCTGGGCGTGGGCGCGACATTGGCCGCGAGGCTGGCGATACGATCGCGCAGCTTCGCTTCCTGATCGACCTTGGCGACGGCGCGCACTTCATCGGCGCGCACCAGATCGAGCTGGAGCGTGCGGACGCGGAGCAGGCGATCGAGCTTTTTTACGGAGCGGGGCATTCAGCGTGCCCCGGTGGCGACGCCATTCCTCCCCCGGAGGGGGAGGGGGACCAGCCGCAGACTGGCGGAGGGGGCGTGCCACAAACGATATCGCCCGTGGCGTTCCCTCTCCACCACCGCCTTCGGCGGCGGCCCCCCACTCCCTCCGGGAGAGGATTGAATGGATGGCACAGACCTAGCCATGGCCGAAGACGCCGACCAGTTCGGTCACCGCGTCGGGCAGGGTGACGATCTCGTCCGAGCCCTGGCGGATATATTCCATCACAGCGGGGTGGCAGGCGATCGCTGCGTCGATCTCGGGATCGGCGCCGGCGCGATAGGCGCCCATCAGCACGAGGTCGCGATTTTCCTCATAGGTCGCGAGATGGCGGCGCAGCACGCGGGCGGCGGCGACATGATCCTTTGCCGCGATATCGGTCATCACGCGGCTGACCGACGGACCGAGATCGATTGCCGGATAGACGCCGCGCTCGGCGAGCGCGCGGCTCAGCACGATATGGCCGTCGAGGATCGAGCGGGCGGAGTCGACGACCGGGTCATTGCCGTCATCGCCATCCGCCAGCACCGTGTAGATCGCGGTGATCGACCCGCCGGTATGCACATCGGTGCCCGCGCGCTCGATCAGGCTGGGCAGCATCGCGATGGCCGAAGGCGGATAGCCGCGCGCCGAGGCCGGCTCGCCCAGCGCCAGGCCGATCTCGCGGCCGGCATGGGCGACACGGGTGAGCGAATCCATGATCAGCAGCACCTTCTTGCCCTCGGCGCGGAACGCCTCGGCAATGGCGGTGGCGCGCAAGGCGCCGCGGATGCGGAGCACCGGCGAGTGATTGGCGGGCACCGCGACGACCACCGAGCGCGCGCGGGCGGCGCCGGCGACCTTGGTTTCGAGAAAGTCCGCGACTTCGCGCGAGCGCTCGCCGATCAGGCCGATGACGATCACGTCAGCTTGCGCCGCCCGGACCATCATGCCGAGCAGCACCGATTTGCCGACGCCCGAGCCGGCCATGATGCCGACGCGCTGACCCTGGCCGATGGTGAGCAGCCCGTTGATCGCGCGGACGCCGACATCGAGCGGCTGGAGCACACGGCCGCGATCGAGCGGCGACTGGAGCTTGCCGGCGAGCGGCCAGCTGCCGGCGCCGCGGATCGGGCCGAGTCCGTCGATCGGCTTGCCCGAGCCATCGACGACACGGCCGAGCATCGCCGCGCCGACTTCCGCCTCGCCCGGCGCGCCGATCGGGCGGACCGGAGCGTTGGGCAGCAGGGCGGCCGGGCCGCCAAGGTTCATCAGCAGCGTCTTGCCGGCGCGGAAGCCGATCACTTCGGCTTCGACGCGGCTGTCGCCATCGCCGATCGCGCAGACCGTGCCGACCGGCAGCTCGAGGCCGACCGCTTCCATCAGCAGCCCGTCATAGGAGGACAGCCGGCCCGAGATGCGCGGGCGCGGCGCGAAATCGCTGGCGCCGAGGCCGGCGAGATAGTCTTCGGCGAATAGGTTCAGCATGCGGGCGGAATCGGCACGCGATCGATCGCCTGGGCGAGCTGTTCGAGCCAAAGATCGGGGCCGTCCTCGACAATGGTCGAGGCGCTTTCGATGACGAAGCCACCGCGCTGGACATGCGGATCGCCGACCGGGAAGACGCTGGCCGGCAGCTTGCCCTGAACGAACGCGACATCGTCCGGGTGCAGGCGGAGCAAAGCCGATTCGGCACTGTCGGCGAGCATATCGGCGGCAGTGTTGATCCGGGCGGCAAGGACATCGGGCGCGACGCCGACTTCGCCGACCAATTTGGTGACGAGGTGCAGCACCGTCTGGCGGAGCTGGCCGGCCATGCGCTCGCGATCGAAATGCGCGCCGCTGGCAAGCGCCTGGGTGACCTGATCGAGCAGGGCCGTCTCGCGCGCCTTGGCCGCTTCGGCCTCGACCAAAGCCGCGGCATGGCCTTCGGCGAAACCGGCATCATGCGCGGCGGCGATCGGATCGATGAACGGGCCCGGCTCGACCACATGCTGGGTATCGGCCGAGAAGGGATCCCAGCCTTCGGTGGGGTTGGTCTGGGGATTGGCGGGCGCGAAGTGGCGCGGCTGGGCCGGCGCTTCCTCGAACACGCGGCGGCCGATCTGATCGACTTCCGACGGCGCGAAGCCGACCCCGTCACCAAACGCCCGGGCCAGGATATGTTCGGCGGCGCGGATCCGCCCGGAAAAGCCGGGGGCGAACTCAGACATAGTCGTCGTCCCCGCCCTTTGACGGCATCTGCAGCGTGCCGTCCTTCACCAGCCCGCGCGCGATGGCGATCATCGCCTTTTGCGCATCGAGGACATCGGCCATCTTCATCGGCCCGAGCGATTCCATCTCGTCGCGGATACCGTCCGCCGCGCGGCTCGACATGCAGCCGAGGAAGCGCTCGCGAACCTCTTCCTCGACCCCCTTCAAGGACTTGACGAGGATCGTGGTGTCGATGTTGCGGATCAGCGTCGACAGGTTCTTGTCATCGAGCTCGAGCAGATTGTCGAAGACGAACATCGCCTCCTCGATCGCGCGGGCGACCTCACGGTCGATCTTGGCGAGCTTGGGCATGACGCGCTGCTCGGTGATCTTGCGCGCGCCGGAAAGGATCTTCGCCGCTTCGCGGGTGCCGCCGAGCTGGAGCCCGCCGCTCGACTTGCGGCCGCCCATGCCGGCGCGGCCCTGGAGCATCGTCTTGAGCGTCTCGATCGCCTCGGGCGGCACCGGGCCGAGCTTGGCGATGCGGCGCAGGATCTGCGGCTGCACGGTTTCGGGCAGATGCTCGAACACCTTGGCGGCGACATCGGGATCGAGATTGGCGAGCAGCACCGCGGCGATCTGCGGATGCTCGTTCTCGATCATCCCGGCGATCTCCTCGGGCTCGAACCAGTCGAGCCATTCGATCGAGGCGGCCTGGCTGGCGGGCATGACGCGGGCGAGCACGCCCGAGGCACGCTCGGGGCCGAGCGCTTTGGTCATGATGCTCTCGATCTTGGGCGCCGGATCGAAGGTGACGCCGGTACGCTCGCGCGCCTTGAACACGAAATCGTCGAGGACGATCTCGACTTCGGCTTCGCTGACATCGGCGACGTTGAACATCGCCTTGCCGAGCGAGCGCACTTCCTCGGGATCGAGCTTCTGGAGGATGGCTGCAGCCTCCTCCTCGCCGACCAGCATCATCAGGACCGCGGCGCGCTCGACGCCGTTGAAGCTGCGAATGGCGTTCATTGCGCGTCTGCCTTGATCATGTCGCGCACGGCGAGCGCGGCGCGGGCGGGATTGTCGCGGGTGAAGCCGCGGACCAGGCCGACACGCTCGTCATAGCTGTTGCCGGCGCTTTCGAGCATGTCGATCGAGACCGGCGGCGCGCCCGGGCCGGCTTCCTCGCCACCAGCGGGGCCGCTCATCGCCAGCGCCGGGCGATTGCTTGCGGCGGGCTCCTCGCGCTTCTTGAGCAGCGCCTTGGTGAGCGGGCGGATGCCGAGGAAGAGGACGAGCAGCGCAATCACCAGCGCAGTGGCGTTGCGCGCGGCGAGCGGCACCCAAGGGGCGTCGTACCACGCCGGGCCCTTGTCGGCGGCATCGGCGGTGCTGGTGAACTTGCGGCTGATCACGGTGACCTGATCGGTGCGGCCCTGATTATAGCCGACCGCGGCCTGGACGAGCTGGGTGATCTGCTGGATCTCGACCGTCGAGCGCGGCTTGCCCGATTCCTCGCGCAGCAGCACCGCGACCGACAGGCGCTTGATGCCGCCCGGGGCCTGGCGCGTGACCGAGACCTCACGGCCGTTCTGGAAGCTGCGGGTGAAGCTGTCGCTCTGCTTCTGCGGGGCAGCCGCGGGCGCGCCGGGAGCGGCGGCTGCCCCGGGAGTCGGCTGGGCGTTGGGCGCGGTGATCGTGCTGGCGGGCGGCGGGGTGTTAGAAAGCGCACCGGGGATGCCGCCCGGGGCATTGCCGTCCTTGGTGCCGGTCCAGGCGCCCTGCTCGGCAGCGAGGACGGCGCCTTGCTTGTCATAGCTCTCGCGGGTCGCCTGGTTCTCGTCGAGGTCGACATCGGCCTGGACTTCAGCGGTGAAGTTGCCGGCCCCGACGAGCGGAGTGAGCAGCTGGTTGAGCTGCTCGCGATATTTGTCCTCGATGCGGCGCTGATAATCGATGCGGGCGTCGCCAGCGGCATTGGCGTCGCTGCCCTTTTTCGAGAGCAGCGCGCCCATCTGGTCGACGATGGTGACGCCCTCGGGCGCCATGCCGGGGACCGAGGACGCGACGAGGTTGACGATCGCACGGGTCTGCGCGTCGCCAAGCGCGCGGCCGGGCTGGAGCTTGAGGACGACCGAGGCGGTGGGCTGGGTCTTGTCGCGGACGAAGACGCTGGCCTCGGGGGTGGCGAGGTGGACGCGGGCTTCGGCGACCGAGTCGATCTCCTCGATCGAGCGGGCGAGTTCGGTCTCGCGGGCCTGGCGCAGACGCTCGCCCTCGACGGCGCGGCTGACGCCCATCGGGAGCTGGTCGAGGATCTGGTAGCCGCCGGGCGCTGCCTTGGGCAGGTTCTGGCTGGCGAGCAGCATGCGCGCCTTGTGGAAATCATCCTCGGCGACGGTTATCGAGCCAGAGCTGTCGATGCTCGAGCGGATGTTCGCGCCGTCGAGCGCCGAAGTGATCGCTGCCTTGTCGGCATCGGTGACGTTGGCGAACAGGATGCGCTGGGGGGCGGTCGAGACGAGCGACCAAGCGAGGAAGCCGGCGGCGACCAGGCCGATCAGGAACAGCAGCGGCATCGCGCGCTTGACCGCGGGCTGGGCGAGGATGCCGCGCATCTGAGCGAGCGGCGCGCCAAAACGGCCCGCGGACGCAGGCAGGAGAGGCGCATCGGTGGGGGCGAGGGCGTTGCTCATGGATTACACCGGCATGCTCATGATGTCCTTGTAAGCGGACAGGAGTTTGTTGCGGACCTGCAGGGTCGCCTCGAAGCCGACCGAGGCCTGCTGGCGAGCGAGCATCACCTTGGCGATGTCCACGGTCTCGCCGCGTTCATAGGCTTCGGAGAGTGCGCCGGCCTGGTTCTGGGCCTGATTGACCTGCTTGAACGCCTCTTCCATCGACGAGGTGAAGCTGGTCGACTTGGTGCCCGACGCGCCGGTGATCGTGCCGGCGGGCGTCTCGTTCGCCTTGGCGAGCGCGGCGTTGCGCTCGAGGATCTGGGAGCGGAGCGCCATGACCCGGTCGACGCTCATCGCGCCGCCGCCGATACCGTCGACGCCGCTCATGCCGAAGCCCTCGCCTTACCGAAGTCGATGCGCTCGCCCTGCTCGCGCGCCTTGGCGAGACGGTAGCGCAGCGTGCGCTCGGAGATGCCGAGCCGCTTCGCCGTCTCGATCCGGCTGCCGCCGCATTCGGCGAGAACGTCGCGGATCGCGGCGAATTCGTGGATCTGGACGATGTTCGACAGCGTGCCCGACGTCTCGACCTCGACGCGGCGCGCGGCCGGACGATCGAAGATCAGATGCTCGGGATCGATGGTGCGGCCGCCGCAGAGCAGCAGCGCGCGCTGGATGACATTCTCGAGCTCGCGGACATTGCCAGGCCAGTCATGGCCGACCAGCGCATCGAGCGCAGCATTCGAAATCCACGGCATCGCGCCCCGGCCGCCGGCATGGCGGACGACCATCGCTGCCGAGAGCGCGGCGATGTCGCCGGGACGCTCAGCCAGCGCGCGGGTGGTGAGCGGGAAGACCGAGAGGCGATAGTAAAGATCGGCGCGGAAGCGGCCCTCGGTGACCTCATTCTGGAGATCGCGGTTGGCGCAGGCGATGACGCGAACATCGACCTTTTCCGGCATCGTCCCGCCGATCGGCACGACTTCGCGCTCCTGCAGCGCGCGGAGCAGCTTAGCCTGGAGATTGAGCGGCATCTCGGCGATTTCGTCGAGTAGCAGCGTTCCGCCATGCGCGGCGCGGAAGAAGCCCTGCCCGCCTGCGGAGGCACCCGTGAAGGCGCCCTTCTGGTGACCGAACAACATCGCTTCGAGCATCGTCTCGGGCAGTGCCGCGCAGTTGATCGCGACGAAAGGCCCGTCCTTGCGAGCGGAGTTGTTGTGGATTGCTCGGGCCAGCACTTCCTTGCCGGTACCCGTCGGGCCATTGATCAGCACCGTGATGTCAGACGCGGCGACACGCTCGGCCAGCGCCAGCAGCGCCAGGCTCTCCGGATCGGCGGCAACGGGCTCCTGCGGGCCACGCAGCAGCGCAGTCGCGAAACCGGCGCCAACTGCCGAATCGTCCGAGGTGTAGGAAAGGCGGGCGGGGTTACCGTCGCCGAACGCGATCGCCTGGCGGCCTTCGTCGCCGAGGATCAGCGTGCGCGCGGCCGCCGGGGGCACTTCGCCTTCCGCGACCAGGAACAGATCATGTGCGCCAGGGCGGCCATCCTCGCCGGCGCCGATCGCGAAGCCCTGGGCCCGCAGCGACGAAACGAGAGCATATTTCTGGCGAAGCACTGCGGCCGACGGAAGGATGGATCGCATTGTTACCCCCTGAGACACATCCCCTTTTGAGACTAATTTGGTTAACGCCGCGTAAAATTGCCCATTTCGGGACCGCTTGGGTCCGGGCGCGTCTACGCGTGCGCACGTAGAGCCGAAATTTTTCGCTTAAGCCGGGCAAAAGCCGGCCGTTCCTTGCCTTGGCGGCTCCGAGCTCCCGTTCAGGGGGGTAGGCGGGAAGCCGACGAGCATGGAGTAACGAACATGACTGTTATCGCGACCAACACCGCGGCGCTGCGCGCCGCCAACGCTTCGAGCGGCGCCAACAAGGCACTGAGCACTGCCATGGAGCGCCTGTCGACCGGCAAGCGCATCAACAGCGCGAAGGACGACGCCGCCGGCCTGGCGATCGCCAACACCATGACCGCGTCGATCCGCGGCATGAACCAGGGCATCCGCAACGCCAATGACGGCATCTCGATGGCGCAGACCGCCGAAGGCGCGCTGAACGAAGTGACCAACATGCTGCAGCGCATCCGCGAGCTGGCGGTCCAGTCTTCGTCGGGCACCTATTCGGACGACGATCGCACCAACCTGCAGACCGAAGTCACCGCGCTGACCACCCAGATCACTAACATCCTGACCAATACCACGTTCAACGGCGTGGCGCTGTTCGACGGCTCCGCCGGCGATTCGGGCTCGGTCACCATCCAGACCGGCTCGACCTCGGCTGACACCGTGAAGCTCGACTTCAAGGAAATCGACCTCGACGACGCCGTTGCCATCGACATCGGCGATGCAGGCGACGCTTCGGATGCACTCGACACGATCGACGACGCACTGAAGACCGTGAACACCGCCCGCGCCAGCCTGGGCGCCGGCCAGAGCCAGCTCGAATCGGTGGTGAACAACCTCCAGTCGAACGTGGCGAACCTGAGCGACGCCCGCAGCCGGATCGAGGATACCGATTTCTCGACCGAAACCGCGGCACTCGCCAAGGCGCAGATCCTGTCCCAGGCTTCGACGGCGATGCTCGCCCAGGCGAACCAGAGCCAGCAGACGGTTCTTTCGCTTCTCCGATAAGCGCGTGCCGGTCGGGGTGTCACCCCCCTGACAGGCGCCGCGACCGGTCACCCCTTGCCAGTCCAAGGGGGCGCATGGGGAACCCCGGTGGTCACGTACCACCGGGGTTTTTCTTTGCCGTAAGCACTCCCCCTTTGCGGGGAGGGGAATTATTGGCGCTTCTGCCCTTACTTCTTCTCGGGCCGCCCGCCCGGCTTCCATTCCGGCTTGGCGGCGCTGTTCGCCAGCGACTTGAGCGGGGCGACCAGCGACTGGATCGCACGCGTCATGAACGCGATGTCGAGATTCTCCAGCGTGTCCTGCGGCGTGTGGTAGTTCGGCGTTACCGCCCAGCCCGAGATGGTGTGCGCCACCACCCCGCGCACCGCGAGCGAATAGTTATCCGAACGCTCGAAGAAGTTCTGCTCCGGATAGGGATCGGCTGTGACCAGCGCGCCATGCGCCTTCAACGTCTCGCCCAGGGTCGAGCGATCGAAGCCGGTCATCATCATCGTGCCGGCGGGAAGCTTGGGATCCTGCGCGCCGATCATCTCGATCTCGATATTGGCGACGATCTGATCGAGCGGCACCGGCGGATGCTCGCCAAAATAGGTGGAGCCATAGCCGCCAATCTCTTCGCTGCCATAGGCAACGAACAGCAGCCCGCGCTTGGTCTGCCTGGCCGCCGACATTGCGCGCGCCAGTTCGAGCACCGCGGTGGTGCCCGAGGCATCGTCATTGGCGCCGTGCATAATCGTGCCATCCGGCCGCACGCCGAGGTGATCGAGATGTGCGCTGACCAGGATCACGCCGGCCTTGGGATCGCTGCCCGGCAGCCAGCCGATCGCATTGGTGGTGATCGCTTCTTCCTTCACCACCGGCAGCGCGAAGCTGACCTGCGCACCGGCCTGGGCAACGGCCTTGTCGAAATCGGCCGACGGCAGCGTCGCGAGCGCGGCATAATTCTGCGAGACCTTGCCTTCGAGACCGGCGGGGAGACGCGGCTTGCCGCCGAGCTGGCCGGCCATCTTCTGAGTCATCTCGCTTTCACGGACGATCATCAGCTTGACCCCGGCGGCAGTAGCGGCACGGATCAGCGCCATCGGCGAGCCCTTGCCGCCCGTGACAAACAGCACATCGGCATGCGGGATCTTGGTGGGATCGGCACCGTCGAACACCGCCGAGCTGCCCGAGATCGGCTCGATCGCACCGACCAGCACGGTGGGCGTCGCGACCGGCTTGCCGCCAATCGTCAGCGTCGCCGGACCATTTGCGGCATAGCGGATGACCTTGGCGGGCTGGAGATAGCCGGGCATGCCCGGCGCCGGCTTCAGGCCATAGCCCTCGAACTGCGAAGCGACATAGGCGGCGGCGATCGCTTCGTCTCGGGTGGCGCTGCCGCGGCCCTGCAACGCGTCGCTGGCGAGGAAGCTTTCATGCGCGCGGACCCATTCGGGGCGGACGGTCCATTTGTCCTGCGCGAGCGCCGGCGAAGCCGTCATTGCGAACGCCATCGCGCCGGCCAGGAACAGATGCTTGGTCACGTGAAATCCCCCGAATTGTTCGGGGCGGATGTGTGCGGCATGCGCCGGGACCGCGCAAGCGGGGTGCGGGCGGAAAGTTTCGAAAGCTACGATGCCCGCTCGTCATCCCGGCGAAAGGCGGATGACGGGATTATCCCAGCCTGCGCGCCAGCCCCTTTTTCAGCTTCGCATGTGCGCTCGCCTTGATCTGGCAGATACGCGCGGCACCGACGCCGAGCACCTGGCCGATTTCCTCAAGGTTCAGTTCCTCGACATAATAGAGCTGGATCACCTGCTGCTCGCGCTCGGGCAGTTCGGTGATTGCAGCGATCAGCGCCTCGCGCTGGTCGCTTTCGGCGAGCTGGTCGAAAGCGTTGGGTTCATCCGACATGAACCAGGGGCTCTCGTCCGAATAAGTGTCGTCGATCGAATCGAAGCGTACCGCCTCGGCATTGGCATAGTCGGTGCGCAACTTCTCGGCGGTGATGCCGAGCTTCATGGCGACCTGATCGTCATCGGGCACATGGCCCAGTTCCTGGGTGAGCACCGATACCGCCTCCTGATAGGCCTTGCGCCGACGCATCGCGCCGCGGGTGGTGGTCGCCTGGCGTCGCAGCTCGTCGATCATCGAGCCGCGCAGCCGGGTGGCGAGATATTGCTCGAAGGTCACCTGCCCGCGATCCTCGAAACTCGCGGCCGCCTCGATCAGCGCGACCAATCCGACCTGGATCAGATCCTCGACCTCGACCAGCGAACTCATCGAGCCATGGATATGCCAGGCGATGCGGCGGACCAGCGGCAGATGCTTGCGCACCAGCGCCTCGGGATCGCGGTGCGGCGTGGTCGGGGTGTAGATTAGGGGCGAGAGAGCCAGTGATGCCATGGCGTCAAGTTTCCCTGGGGTGAAAGCGTTCATGCGGGCAGCGCCTCCGGCGCGCCGATCACGGCGATGACTTCGACGGCCTTGTCCTCGGGCACTTCGAAGAAGCTCATCACCGGCGTGTCGGGAAGGACGTTCTTGACCAGCTTGCGGATCGCGATGCGGATCGAAGGCTGGACGACCAGTGCGAAGGGCTTGGCCTCGGCGATCAGCGGCTGGGCGGCGCGCTGGAGCGCATCGGCGATGCGGCGGCCGAGATCGGGCTCGATCGTGTGGCGGCGTGACGGATCGGAGCGAACCGCCTGGCCAAGCAGTGCCTCAAGCTGGCCTTCGAGCGTCATCACCCGCAGCGGCTCGCGCACGCCGCACAGGCGCTGGATGATCAGGGGGCCAAGTTCGGGGCGGATCAGCTCGATCAGTTCCTCGGCATCGAGAGTGCGCTGGGCAGCGACGGCGATGGCGGCGGCAATGCGGCGGAATTCCTTGAGCGGGATATTCTCGGCAAGCAGGCCGCGCAGGATCTGGGTGAGTGTGGTGAGCGGAACCGGCGCCGGGCTAAGCGCGGCGACCAGCTGGGGCGAACGCTCCTTGAGACCATCGAGCAGCGACTGGACCTCATCGGCGCCGAGCAGATCGGAGGCGTTCTGGATCAGGCACTGGTTTAGATGCGTGGCGATCACCGTGCCCGGATCGACGACGAGATAGCCAAGGCCGATCGCGGCATCCGAATCGCCCTGGGCGATCCACATCGCATCGAGCCCGAAGGTCGGGTCCTTGACCTGCTTGCCGGCAAGGCGGCCCGCGGCCTGACCGGTATCGATCGCGAGCATCTCGTCGGGCGAGACATTGTCCTCGGCCATGACGACACCGCCGATGACGATACGATAGGTGAAGGGCGCCAGGTTGATGTCGTCGCGGACGCGAACCTGGGGAACGACGAAGCCGAGCTCCTTGGAGAGCTGGCGGCGCACCCCGGTGATCCGGCCCATCAGCGGGCCGCCGCGGCGCTCGTCGACCAGCGGCACCAGGCCGTAACCGATGTCGAGCATCACCTGCATGTTGTCGGTCACTTCGTCCCAGCCGATCTTCGACAGGTCGGTCGGCTCGACCGGCGGCGCGGCGACGATCTTCGGGCGGAGCGCGACCTTGCGCAGATGCCAGGCGGCAAAGCCGGCAGCGGCGGCGGCGGGCAGGATGATCAGGTGCGGCATGCCCGGGAAGACGCCGAGCAGGCCAAGGATGACCGCGACCGGGGTCCAGGTCTTGTGGCTGGCGAACTGGTTGCCGATCTGACCCGCAAGGTCGTCGCTCGACTTGACGCGGGTGACGATGGCAGCGGCGGCGATCGAGAGTAGCAGCGCCGGCACCTGGGCGACCAGCGCGTCACCGATGGCGAGCAGCACATAGGTCGAGGCAGCTTCGCCCACCGCCATCTTGTGGCTGGCGACGCCGAGGATCAGACCGCCGATCACGTTGATCGCGAGGATCAGCAGGCCGGCGATCGCATCGCCCTTCACGAACTTGGACGAACCGTCCATCGCGCCGTAGAAATCGGCTTCGGTGGAGACTTCGATACGCTTGGCGCGGGCTTCGTCGGGGGTGATCAGGCCGGCGTTGAGATCGGCGTCGATCGCCATCTGCTTGCCGGGCAACGCGTCGAGCGTGAAGCGCGCCGACACTTCGGAGACGCGGCCGGCGCCCTTGGTCACCACGATCATGTTGATGATGACGATAACCGCGAACACGACCAGGCCGACGACATAGTCGCCGCCGATCATGAAGGTGCCGAACGCCTCGATCACATGGCCAGCAGCGCTTTCGCCTTCATGGCCATGGACGAGCACGACGCGGGTAGAGGCGACGTTGAGGCCGAGGCGGAACAGCGTGGCGAACAGCAGCACGGTGGGGAAGGCGGAGAAGTCGAGCGGCTTCTGCGCGTTCAGCGCCACCATCAGCACCGCCAGGCTGATCATGATGTTGAGGATGAAGAAGGTGTCGAGCAGGAAGGCCGGAATCGGCACGACCATTAGCGCGACGAGCAGCAGGATGGCGGCCGGCAGCGCGAAGCTCTTGGCGGCGGGCACCGCGCCCGCGGGAATCGTGATTGCAGACACTGAGGGTTACGCTCCCAGGTTCGCGAGCATGAGATAGGCGAGGCGGGCATTCTCCGGCGTCGGGCGCAGCGGATCGATCCGGCGGCCGAGCGGATCGCTGGCGGTGCTGCCTTGCGAGACGTTGAGCTGGGCGAGCGTGTTCTGCACCCAGTGCCGGTCGCTATCGACTGCGCCGTTACCGAGCACGACCTCATTGTCGCCATCGCTCCAGGCGCGGGCGGCGGTGTTGAAGCCCCCGTCCATACTGGCGTCGAGGCTGGCCGAGGCGAGGCCGGTGGCGCCACCCGCGGCGGCGCCCTGATCGAGCTTGCCGGCGAAGCGGCTGTAGATTTCCGAAAGCGTGCGCGGCTGGCCGTTTGAGGCGTAGAAGACGCTGCGATTGGACCGTGCGGCGGCGGGGAACATGCTGGCGCCGGTGCGGTTCGGGCTTTCGGCCATCGCGCTCAGGAACTTGTCGGCGCCGCCTAGGCCGAGGAAATGCGCCATATAAAGGTCGGTGCCGGTGGCCGGGCGGCCGAGGCTGTCCTCGAGCGAGGCCTTGTTGTCGGCGGCATGCTCGGCGGCCATCAGCGAGGCGGTTTGTGGGTCGCTGCGCAGGTTGAGGATCGCGCTGCGGGCGGCGGGATCGCTCACCACATAGCGGCCGGTGCTGGTCTGCTTGATGCTGTCGGCGGCCCAGGACAGGCCATGCTCGGCGCCGTGCTGCTTGACCACGCCGAGCCAGCTCTGCTCGATGAACTGGTAGAGGCCGGTCGCCGAGGAGGTGCCGGCGCGCGCATCCGCCTTCAACCCGCTCTCGACCTGTGCCTGGCCGAGCAGATAGTTGAAATCGATGCCGGTCTTGCGGCTCGCCGCGGCGATCGCCGTCTGGACGCTTGCCTTGGAATTGACCGAAGTGACGCTCATCAGGTCCTGATCCGGATTGCCCTTATTCGGGGCTATCGCAGCAAGGACCGTGCCAGTTCTGGTTAATGGGAGTTAGGGGCGCCCACTCAGGCGAGGGCGTAGCCGCCGGCCTTGTAGGAAGGTGCCTGCTGACCGGAAAGGATTTGCAGGCGGCGGCGAACATTTGCCGCCATCAGGTTCACATAGATGCGGCAGGTCTCGTTGAGCTTGTGCGCTTCGGCAGCCAGTTCGCGGATCTCCGGGCCGGGCGCTTCGCCGTCATAGAGCGCGACGGTGTCGATCGCGGCGAGCTTGGCCTGAGTGGCCTTTTCCAGCCCGGCGACGTCGCTGACCTTCAGCGCCGTAATCTCGGCGTGCAAACATTCGATCACTTGGATGAGCGCGTCACGCCGGTTCATTGATTCGGCTTCCATTCGAGCTTGTAGGCGAGCAGGCGGTCGGCGATTTCGGCCGGGTAGAGCGGGAAGCGCTTTTCCTGGATCGCCTTGCGGATCCGGGCGACGCGTTCGCTGTCGACCGGCGGCTGGGCCGCCTGATCGCTGGCCATTGCCGCCGCAGCGCTCTGCACCGCCGGCGCGTCGCTCGCTACCGGACGCACGGATGCGACCCGGGCTACGGGTTCAACGGGCACAGCGCGACGGTCGCTGACCGCGCCTGCCTTCGTGCCGATTGAGTCCACCATTGCCTGCAATCCTCGCTATGCCTGCAGCCCTTTAAACGGCCGCCGCACGCGAAACTTTACCGAAAAATTTCAGCCGCCCTCGCCATAGCCCGGCAGGCGGGCACGGCCGGGCTCGATCGCGATGCCCTGGATCGGCGGCTGCTTGTCATCGACCTTGATGCCGATCCGGCCGCCGGCCGGCGCGTCGTTGGTCGCAATCCCCTGGCGCGAAATCGCGAAGCCATCGGCCCCCGCCTCGACCGTAACCGCGTCGCCGCGCTTGATCACCGGCTCCGCCTTCACCGCGACCGGCGGGCGAACCACGACATTGGCGGGCATCGGCGCCTGCACCGCCGGCCTGGGCCGGGGCACGGCGGCGACCGGCACGAAGATCTTCCACGCCGGCGCCATGCAGCGCACCACGACCGCGTCATGGCCCTCGCTGCGCCATTCGAGCTGCGGCGCGGCGCAGCGGGTGAGCTTGAGCCGGGTATCGATCGGCGCGATCGCCCCGCCCTGCTCGCCCACCGGCTTGCCGGTGAACTGGGCGACGACGGTATCGAGCACGGCGGTCGACTGGAAATCTTGGGCGCCGGCAGGCGCGGCGGCAATCAAGGCAAGGGCGAGGAGCATCTTCTTCTCCTGATGGAAAGAGCGGCAAGGAGCGGCAATTGCCGGGCGGCAAATCATTGCCGCCCCCCTTCGAAGCCGAGGGTGAGGACGGCGCGACGCTGGCCGCGCCCGGTGGAAATCACGATCCGCGACGGATCGATCGCATGCTGGCGGATGAGCAACGCCGCGACCGCGCGGGCGCGATCGGCGGCAAGGATCGGGCCGCTGCCGGTGGCCGGATCGACATCGTGCGCCGATCCATCGACTTCGCCGGTTATCCGCAGCCGGGTGCGCGGATCGCGCGCAGCACTGCGCGCCCATTCAAGCGCCGACCCGGTCTCGACCGGTACTGCCGAGCCCGGCGCGAAGCCGGTGGCGGTGGCGATATCGACCGGCATCGGCGCCGGAGCGGTCTCGCTCGCGCCGAAACCCGAGCGGATACCATCGGCAAGCTTCATCGGATCGACCTGACTGGCCTGGAGGAACACGAAGAAGCCGACCAGCAGCAGCGACAGATCGGCCAGCGTAACCAGCCAGGGCGCGCGTAAGGGTTCTTCCTCCTCGAACGGAGTCACGCCGCGATCTCCTTGAGCGTGCCGCTGCCGGGTTCGATCCCGGCAAGCGTGGCGAGCGCGGGCTGGAGGCGGAGCCGCTCCTGCGCCTCATGCCGGGCGCAGCGCTTCAGCCTTGTTGCGATCGGCAGCAGTGCAAGATTGGCGAGGACCGCGCCGTACAGCGTCGCGAGCAGTGCCACTGCCATTGCGCCACCGATCGCCTTGGGATCCTTCATCGCGGCAAACATCCCGACCAGGCCGATCAGCGTGCCGATCATGCCCATTGCCGGGGCCAGCTCGGCCGCGCCCGACCAGACTTCCCAGCCGCCGCGATGCCGCTCGAACCGCGCGCAGCGGCGCTGCTCGAGCAGGACCTCGACATCCTTCGCGCCCGCGCCATCGACGATCGCGGCGACTGCGGCGGCAATGTCCGGATCCTCGATCTTCGAGCGATCGAGCGCGATCACGCCGTGGCGCCGCGCGATCCGGCCCAGCGCCGAGACCTGGGCGAGCAGCGGCTCGACATCGAAGCGGCGACGCGGCAGCTGGCCCAGCGCAGCGACACCACGAGCGAGATCGCCCGATGCGTTGCGCAGCACGGTGCCCGCCACCACACCCCCGCCGACAATGGCGAGTGCGAGCGGATCGAGGAAAGTCCCAAGCGCGGGAAGTGCATTCATATCCATGCCCGCATGGGTGCAAGAGGCGGGCCAATTGCCGGCGCCTCAGAGAGCGGCAACCTAACCCCTCCTGCCCGGCAACGCCCTGCCGACACAGCGGCAAAAGCTTGCCGGGCATTGCCACTCCTGAGGGGAAATCGGGTTTTTCGGCCTGCAAAGCGGAATTGGCACGGTGGTTGCAGAGAACCCGGCGAACTTTTGTGCGGGAGACGTGCAATGCCTAATGACAACCTCTTCGGCGTACATGGCACAGCGCTCGCCGTGCGCTCGCAGCGCATGGGCATGCTGGCGTCGAACATCGCGAACGCATCGACGCCGGGCTACAAGGCAAAGGACATCGACTTCCGCGCCGCGCTCAACAGCGCGACCAGCGGGACCGGATCGATCGACACCGCGATCGACAGCAACACGCTCTACCGCGTGCCGCTCCAGCCCTCGGCCGATGGCAACACCGTCGAGCTGACCACCGAGCAGACCGCATTCGCCGAGAATGCCGTCGCCTATCAGACGACTTTGTCGTTCCTGAACGGCCGCATCGGCCAGATCACCCGCGCGCTGAAGGGAGAATAAGCCATGGGCGACCAGCCGCTTTCGATCTTCCAGGTCTCCGGCCGCGCGATGAGCGCGCAGCTGGTGCGGATGAACACATCGGCTTCGAACCTGGCCAATGTCGGCACCGTCGCATCGAGCGCCGAGGCTGCCTATCGCACGATCAAGCCGGTGTTCCGCACCGCCTTCGACCAGGCGAGCGGCATGTCCACCGTCGATGTCGAGCAGGTCGTCACTGCCGGTTCGGACCCCACGAAGCGCTACGATCCCGGCAACCCGATGGCCGACAAGGACGGCAATGTCTGGGAAGCCGCCGTGGATGAGACCCGGGAGCTGGTCGACATGATGGAGACCGCCCGGAACTACCAGAACAACGTCGAAGTGATGCAGACTGCCAAGCAGCTCATCGTCGACACCCTCAAGCTGGGCCGCTGATCATGAGTGACTTCGATACCACCCTCGCCGGTCTCGGCATCTCGCGGTACAACACTGCGAGCACGACGAGCGGCACCACGCTCGACACGAAGGACACCTCCAATCTCGGCAAGACCGACATGGACGTGTCGGACTTCCTCGCGCTGATGACTGCGCAGCTGAAGAACCAGGATCCGTTCGAGCCGGTCGACAACAGCCAGATGGTTGCCCAGATGGCGCAGTTCTCGTCGCTCTCGGGCATCACCGAGATGAGCTCGACGCTGAAGTCGATCTCCAGCCAACTCAGCGCCGGATCGCTCAACGATGCGATCGGCTATGTCGGCAAGAACGTGCTCGTCCAGGGCTCGACTGCCTATCCGCGCACCACCGGCGGCCTTGCCGGCGCCGTGGCCCTGGAGGCTGACGCCAAGAACGTCACCGTCACCATCAAGGATGCGAACGGCAACACGCTGAAGACGATCGAGATGGGCAAGGAGTCCAAGGGCGCAGTCGCCTGGGACTGGGACGGCAAGACCGATGCGGGCGAAGACGCCGGCGACGGCCCGTTCAACGTCAGCGTCACCGCCACCGACGGCACCGGCAACGTCAAGGCCTATCCGCTGGTCTGGGCGCCGGTCACCGCCGTCTCGATGGGATCGGACGGCAAGCCCGTCCTGACGCTCCCGGGCATCGGCAACGTTTCCACCGACGCCGTCTGGCAGGTCGGCTGATCCAATTTTTCCAAGGAGTAACGGAAAATGTCCTTCTTCACTTCGCTCTCGGGCCTGCAGGCGGCGCAGACCGACATGTCGACGATCTCGCACAACCTTTCGAACGTGCAGACCAACGGCTTCAAGAAGAGCGTCACTCAGTTCGCCGACGTCATCGCATCGACCGCGAACATGAACCCCAGCCAGATGGTCGGCTCGGGTGTAGTCGTGAAGGCAGTGCGCCAGCAGTTCGGCCAGGGCGGCTTCACCCAGTCGTCCTCGGCGCTCGACGTCGCGATCTCGGGTGACGGCTTCTTCATCGTCAAGGGCGACGAGAAGAGCGGCAACGGCGTGGCCTATACCCGCAACGGCAGCTTCCAAGTCGATGCGGACCGCTATGTGGTCGACGCGCAGGGCAACAAGCTGCAGGTCTATCCGGTCGACGGCTCGGGCGCGGTGGTCGCGACCGGCCTTTCCTCGACCGTCAGCCTGCGCCTGCCGCAAACCAGCGGCACGCCCCAGGCAACCGAGAACGTCAAGCTGGGCCTGAACCTCAATGCCGGCTCGGCGCTGCCGGCGGACAACGTCAAGTTCCAGGATACCGAATACAAGTTCGATCGCTTCGATCCGACGACCTACAACCAGTCGGTCCAGACCACGGTCTATGACGCGAACGGCAATGCGCTGACGCTGACCAACTATTTCGTCCGCGAGACTAAGCCGACCGATGGCGACGCGACCAGCACCTGGAAGGTCTATTCGTTCGTCGGCGACCAGCAGCTCAACGCCGGCGACGATGCCAACACGATCTCGCAGTTCGAGCTGAAGTTCGATAGCACCGGCAAGCTTTCCGAGCCGACCACCCCGATCACCTTCATGGGCTTCCTGGCACCGGGCGCAACGTCGGAGCAGGTGCTCAAGCTCGACCTGACCCAGGGCACCACCCAGGTCAGCTCGCCGTTCAGCCTAAACTCGACCAAGCAGGACGGCTCGCCCGTCGGCCAGATCGAAGGCGTGACGATCGGCGACGACGGCACGGTGACCGCGAGCTTCTCGAACGGCGATACCCAGGCGCTGGGCAAGGTCGTGCTGGCCAGCTTCACCAACAATGCCGGCCTGCGCCAGCTGGGCAACTCGACCTGGGCCGCTACCGGCTTCTCGGGCGATGCCCGCCTCGGCGAGCCGGGCACCAACGGCTTTGGCGGCCTGATGTCGGGCGCGATCGAGCGCTCGAACGTCGACATCACCGAGGAGCTGGTCAATCTGATCGCGGCACAGCGCAACTTCCAGGCGAATGCCAAGGCGCTCGATACCGCCAGCCAGATGTCCCAGACGATCTTCAACATCCGCAGCTGATCTGAACGGCTGAGGAGGCATAAACCATGGACCGGCTTGTCTACACCGCGATGTCTGGGCTCAGGAGCCAGATGCAGTCGCAGGCGACGATCGCGAACAACATCGCGAACGCCTCGACCATCGGCTTCCGTGCCGAGCGCGTCAGTTTCGACCGGCTGGTCCTGCAGGGCACGGGCATGGATTCGCGCCAGATGGCGGCGGAAGAAGTCAACGACATCGACCGCTCCAAGGGCACGATCGTCCAGACCGGCAACCCGCTCGATATTGCCGTGAACGGCGATGCCTGGATGACCGTCCAGGCGACCGACGGCAGCGAAGCCTATACGAGGCGCGGCGATCTGCGGATCGCGCCCTCGGGCGTGCTGGAAACCGGCGACGGTTTCCCGGTGATGGGGTCGGGGGGCCCCATCACCGTGCCGCCCGCCGACAAGGTCTCGATCTCCGAGGACGGCACCGTCTCGATCGTACCACGCGGCGGCGACGCGACGCAGCCGCAGGTGATCGACAAGATCAAGCTGGTCAGCACCAACGGTTCGCAGACCGTGAAGGGGCTGGACAATCTCCTCCATGTGAAGGGCGGCGGCGTGCTGCCCGAGGACATGGACGCCAAGGTGACCTCGGGTTCGCTCGAGCAGTCGAACGTCAACCTCACCCAGGCGCTGGTCGACATGATCGAGAACCAGCGCGCCTACGAAGTACAGGCCAACCTGCTCAAGGAGGCCAAGAACATGGATGAGAGCACCGCATCGCTGATGCGGATGCCGTCCTGATAGCCTGACAAGGGAGTAAGACCGATGGGTTCGGCAGCATTGCACATCGCGCGCACGGGTCTCGATGCCCAGGATACGCGCATGCGGGTCATCTCGAACAACCTCGCGAACGTGAACACCACCGCGTTCAAGAAGGACCGCGCCAGCTTCCAGACGCTCGCCTATCAGGTGGTCACTGCGCCGGGCGCCGCCTCGACGGCGGAGACCAAATACGCAACCGGCCTCAACCTCGGCACCGGCGTGCGCGTGCAGGGCACGCAGCGGCTGGAGACCCAGGGTTCGCTGCAGACGACCGGCAACGGGCTCGACATGGCGATCGACGGCAATGGCTATTTCCAGATCCAGCTGCCGGGCGGTGGCCTGGGCTATACCCGCGCGGGCAATTTCTCGCGCTCGCCGGAGGGCCAGCTGGTCACGTCCGAAGGCTATCAGGTGATGCCGGGGGTCTCGATCCCCGAGGGGGCGATCTCCGTCACCGTCGGCACCGACGGCACCGTCTCGGCGCAGATGCCCAACCAGACCGACCTTACCCAGATCGGCCAGATCCAGATCGCAAGCTTCCCCAATCCGGCGGGCCTGCAGGCAGTGGGCGACAATTACCTGATCGAGACCCCGGCGAGCGGTACCGTCGCGCTCGGCAATGCCGGGCTCGAGGGCCGCGGCACGATCCGCCAGGGCATGCTCGAAGGCTCGAACGTCAACGTCGTCGAAGAGCTGGTCGACATGATCGAGACCCAGCGCGCCTATGAGGTGAACTCGAAGATGATCTCGGCGACCGACGAGATGCTCAAATACGTCAACCAGAACATCTGAGGCGACGGACCATGACGCATCGCATCCGCATCGCCGCCACCGCGCTGAGCGCCGCCGGGATCGCCTTTGCCGCGACGCCGGCCGAAGCGCAGTTCCTCGGCATCGGCAAGAAGAAGCCGAAGGAGGATTTCTCCGTGACGCTTCCCGCCCCGGTCGCTGCCCAGCCGCCGGCCAATGGCAGCATCTTCCAGACGAACGACGGCTATGCCGCGCTCTACGAAGGCATGCGCGCCCGCCGGGTCGGCGATCCGCTGACGATCCTGCTGGTCGAGAAGACCGCGGCGTCCAAGTCGGCCGGCACCAAGCTCGACAGCTCGGGCGGGTTCAGCCTCGCCCCGCCGAACACCGGGGCGCTGTCGCTGTTCAACGAAAGCGATGCCAGCGTCAGCGGCAAACGCAACTTCAACGGCACCGGCACCGCCGACCAGGCCAATGCGCTGTCGGGCGAGATCAGCGTCACTGTGGCGGCGGTCTATCCGAACGGCACGATGCTGGTGCAGGGCCAAAAGCGCGTGACGCTCAATCGCGGCGACGAGTTCGTCCAGATCAAGGGGATCGTGCGTACCGCGGATATCGACGCGAGCAATCGGGTGCTCTCCACCCGCGTCGCCGATGCTCGCATCGCCTATACCGGCAAGGGCGACGTCGCCCGCGCCAGCCGCCAGGGCTGGCTGAGCCGGTTCTTCTCCGTGATCAGCCCCTTCTAAGCCGGAGCAGAATGATGATCCGCCGCTTCCTCGCGCTCGCCGCCCTCGCCCTGATCGCCGTCACCCCCGCGCACGCCCAGCGCGTGAAGGACCTCGGCGGCTTCCAGGGCATCCGCACCAACCAGCTGACCGGATACGGCGTGGTTGTGGGGCTTCCCGGTACTGGCGACGACAATCTGGAATATACCGTCCAGTCGATGAAGGGCGTCACGTCGCGCTTCGGGCTGCAGCTGCCGCCCAATGTCGCGCCGGGCCTGAAGAACGCCGCGGTGGTGATGATCACCGCCGAGCTGCCGCCCTTCGCCAAGCCGGGCCAGAAGCTCGACATCACCGTGTCATCGATGGGCAAGGCCAAGTCGCTACGCGGCGGCACGCTGATCCTCACCCCGCTCCAGGGCGCCGACGGCCAGATCTATGCGATGGCGCAGGGCAATCTCGCCGTGGGCGGGCTTGGTGCCGAGGGCAAGGACGGCTCGCAGATCGTGGTCAACACGCCGAGCTCGGGCCGCATTCCCGAAGGCGCCACCGTCGAGCGCGCGGTCGATACCGGCTTCGACAAGTCGCCTTTCCTGACCTTCAACCTTGCCCGTGCCGACTTCACCACGGCGCAGCGCGTGCAGGACGCGATCAATGTCCGCTTCGGCCCGGGCCGGGCCCGCGCGCTAGACGGCGTGTCGATCGCGATCCAGGCGCCCGAAGGCCGCGATGTACGCGCCGGGCTGATGAGCGAAGTCGAGAACCTGACCGTCGAGGCTGCGGAAGCGCCCGCCAAGGTGATCGTCAACGCCCGCACCGGCACCGTCGTCATCAACTCGGCGGTGCGCGTCAGCCCGGCCGCGGTAACACATGGTAAACTGACCGTTCGTATTGATGAAAATCAGCGGACCAGCCAGCCCGCGCCGTTCAGCAAGGGCGAGACCCGCACCGAGCAGCACAGCACGCTGGGCGTCGAGGAGGAGAAGCGACCCATGTTCCTGATGGAAGCGGGCCCGAAGCTTTCGGACATCGTCAAGGCAGTGAACGCGATCGGCGCGTCGCCGGCCGACCTGGTCGCCATTCTCGAGGCGCTCAAGGAAGCGGGCGCGCTCAAGGCCGAGCTGATCATCCTGTGAGCAACGTACTTGGCCCCATCGGCAGCCCGTCGGGCGGCGTGTCGACCGACACGTCGCGTCTGGCGAACAAGGAGAATCTCGAAGCCGCAGGCCAGCGCTTCGAGGCCGTGTTCACCGGCATGATGCTGAAGTCGATGCGCCAGGCCAAGCTCGGCGACGGGCTGTTCGACAGCAAGGGCGAAGACCAGTTTCGCGACATGCAGGACCAGCAACTCGCCCAGAACATGGCCGTGCATGCGCCGATCGGCATCGGCAAGGCGATGACCGCCTTCCTGGCCAAGAGCATGAAGACTGAAACGGCGCTAGAACCCGGCACCGCACCCGCCCCGGCTGAAGGAGGCATTGTCAAATGACCGACCTGCTTTCGATCGGTGCCAGCGGCGCACGCGCATACCAGTCGGCGCTCGCCACCACCTCGGACAATATCGCCAATGCGGCGACCACCGGCTATTCGCGCCGCGTCGCCACGGTGCGCGAAGTCGTGGCCGTCGGCGGCAATACCAGCGCGATCAATTCGGGCCTCGGCGCCAATGTGGGCGGCGTCACTCGCGCGGCGGACGCGTTCCGCGCGACCGAAGTGCGCGCCGCCAGCTCGGATCTCGCGCGCACGCTTGCCGGCGCAACCTGGCTTCAGCGGATCGATTCGGGGCTGACCCAGAACCAGCTGGGCAGCCAGCTCACTGCCTTCTTCACCTCGGCCAAGGCCGTGGCCGCCGATCCGACCGCCTTGCCGGCACGCGCGACGATGCTGGAGAATGCCGCGGGCGTCGCCGCAGCATTCAGCGCGACGGGCAAGGCGCTCGACGGCGCGATGACCGACCTCAAGGCCTCAGCCGATACGGCGGTGGCGCAGCTCAACAATCTCTCGGCCAGCCTTGCCAAGGTCAATGCCGGCCTCGCCCGCGCCAATGACGGCACCGCCGGCCAGGCGGCGCTGCTCGACCAGCGCGACCAGATGCTCGAGCAGATGAGCGCGCTCACCGATGTGAATGTGAGCTTCGATGCCTATGGCCGCGCCGCGGTGCGCGCCGGGGGCAGTTCGGGCCCGCTGCTCGTCGATGGTGCGCAGGCCGCGATCGTCTCGCAGACCAGCAATGACGAAGGCGCCTTCGCTTTCTCGGTCCGGCAGGCGACCGGCGAAGTCCAGGCGATGACGCCGAGCGGCGGCGCGATGGCCGGGATCGCCGAGAGCGGCAGCCGCATTGCCGCCGCGCGTGACCAGATCGGCCAGATGGCCAAGGATTTCGCCGAGGGCGTCAATGCCGTCCAGGCCGGCGGCGCCGATCTGCAGGGCAATGCCGGCCAGCCGATCTTCGCGGTGGGCGATCCCGCATATCAGCTGAGCGTGGTGATGAGCGATCCGCGCGGGGTGGCCGCTGCGGCCACCGGCGGTGGCACCCGCGACAACTCCAACCTCGCCAAGCTCGAAACGCTGCGCACCAGCGGCAATTTCGAGCAGGGCGTCACCGATCTCACCGCCGCCAATGGCGCGGCGCTCGCCGGCCGCAACAGCGTTGCCGATGCCCAGTCCTCAATCCGCGACGCCGCCGTTTCGGCGCGCGATTCGGTGAGCGGCGTGAACATCGATGAGGAAGCGGTCGATCTGATGCGCTTCCAGCAAGCCTATCAGGCGTCGACCCGCGTGATCCAGGTCGCGCGCGAAACGCTCCAGTCGATCCTCGATATCAGGTAAACGATCATGCGCATCGCCACTTCGCAGATGTACAGCCGCCCGGTGTCGCTGATGACCCAGCTCACCGCCGAGGCCGACAAGACCCAGACCCAGATCGCCACGACCAAGCTGGGCGTGACCGCGGCCTCGGACGCGGCTGCCTATGTGAAGCTGCAGCAGATCCAGCGAGCCTCGACCGGCGACGCCACCTACAAGGCGAACATCAACGTCGCGCAGGGCGTGATCGCTCAGACCGACCAGACGCTCGACAGTGTCGAGACCCAGCTCCAGCGCGCGCTCGAGCTCGCGACCCGCGCCGCCAACGACACGCTGTCGGACTCGGATCGCGCGGCGATCGGCGAGGAACTGAGCGCAATCCGCGATACGCTGTTCGGCCTAGCTAACACCAAGGACGACATCCGCGGCCAGCCGATCTTCGGCGGCGCATCGGGCGACACTGCCTATGTGAAGAATGCCGACGGATCGATCAGCTTCGCGAGTAGCGGCGATCCTTCGGGCATTCCGGTGGCCGACAGTGAGAGCATCCAGCCGACGATCAGCGGCGCGCGCGTGTTCACCACCGCCGATGCCGACATGTTCAAGACGATCGGCGACCTGGCCGATGCACTCAAGTCCGGCACCAATGTGAAGGCAGCGGGAAGCGCCGCGCTCGACGGGCTCAATGCCTCGCTCGACAGCGTGACGCTGGCGCGTGCCTCGGTCGGCGCCCGGGCGGCGCGGCTCGACCTTGAAGCCGACCGGCTGACGTCGGTGGCCGAGACGCGCGAAGCCACGCGATCGGGAATCGAGGATACCGATATCCCGACTGCCGTCGCCAATCTGCAGAAGACACTGACGGTGCTGCAGGCGACCCAGGCCAGCTTTACCAAGCTGACCAGCGTCTCGCTGTTCGACTACATCAAGTAAATACCAGAAAAGGCCCGCTTTTTCGTCGCTAGACGAGAAGCACCGCCGATCCAAGCGAACCAACGAAATAATTCGCGCCGGTAACGAATTAACCATGTTTTTCCGCTGAATATCACGGCGAAACGGTCGTTAACCGAGACGACAATTCGGGGATTTCGCGCACATGTTTCCGGCAATCGGCCTCGTCATTCTGCTGGCAATGGTCTTCGGTGGTTTCGCAATCACCGGCGGCGCGCTCGGCCCTGTGCTCGAAGCAATCCCGCACGAGATGCTGATCATCGGCGGCGCCGCGGCCGGCGCGCTGATCATCGGCAATTCCGGCAAGGAGCTGAAGGCGCTTGGCGGCGGCCTGGCCAAGGTGCTGAAGGGCCCGAAATACAAGAAGCAGGATTATCTCGACACGATCTTCCTGGTCTCGAAGCTGATGAAGATGCTGCGGACCGAGGGACCGATCGCGCTCGAACCGCATGTCGAGGATCCCAAGTCATCCGCGATCTTCGCCGAATATCCGCGCCTGCTCGCCGATCACACGCTGATAAACCTGATCACCGATACGCTGCGCCTTGTCGTCGTCTCGTCGGGCACGCTCGACGTGCACGCGGTCGAAGAGGTGATGGATAACTCGATCAAGACCCACCACCACGAAGTGCAGGGTCCGCAGACCACGCTCCAGTCGCTCGGCGACGCGCTGCCGGCGCTCGGCATCGTCGCCGCCGTGCTCGGCGTTGTGAAGACGATGGGCTCGATCGACAAGCCGCCGAGCATCCTGGGTGCGATGATCGGATCGGCGCTGGTCGGCACCTTCATGGGCGTGCTGCTGGCCTATGGCATCGTCGCGCCGCTCGCCGGTCGCCTGCAGCAGGTGATCGATGCCGATGCGGCGATCTATCATGTGGTGAAGCAGATCATCATCGCGTCGTTGCACGGCCATCCGCAGCCGCTGGTGATCGAAGCGGCGCGCTCGAGCATCGCGCATGCCAATCAGCCGGGCTTCGGCGAAGTCTTTGACGGGCTGAGAGGCCGGTAAATGGCTGCGCAGCGCGCACCCCATGGGAACCAGATCCAGCCGAAGATCATCGTCAAGAAGATCATCGTCGAGGGGCATGGCGGCCATCACGGCGGCGCCTGGAAGGTGGCCTATGCCGATTTCGTGACCGCGATGATGGCGTTCTTCCTGCTGCTCTGGATTCTGGGCGCGACTACCGAGAAGCAGCGCAAGGCATTGGCCGATTATTTCGCGCCGACGCTGGTAGAGCTCAAGCAGAACAGCGCCGGCTCGAACGGCCTGTTCGGCGGCGAGGCCATCAACCAGCGCGACAATTATCCGGGCCGGGCTTCGCAGACCGGCACCAAGTCGCTGACCGTGCCCGTGGGCGGCGCGGGCGGCAAGGATGTCGGCACCGGCGCCAAGGGTACGCTCAAGGACCAGCGCGCGCTAACCCAGCAGGATCAGAAGAATTTCGACGAAATGACCAAGCGCATCCGCCAGCGCATGCGGATGACTCCGGCGCTGTCGAAGCTCGCCAACCATGTCCGCTTCGTGCCGACGCGCGACGGCATGCGGATCGACCTGCTCGACGACGCCAATTATTCGATGTTCAACCTGGGCACGACCGCATTGGTGCCCGAGGCGAGCACGCTGATCGGCACGATCGCGGATTCGATCAAGGGCATGGAAAACCCGATCATGATCCGCGGCCATACCGACAGTCTCGGCTATGGCGATCCGCTGGCGATGAACAACTGGATGCTCTCCAGCGGCCGCGCCGAGGCGACCCGCCGGCGCCTGTTGTCAGGTAGTGTGGGCGAGGCGCGCTTCGAGCGGATCGAAGGCGTCGCCGACCGTGAACCGCTGATCGTCGAAAACCCGGCCGATCCGCGCAATCGCCGCGTCTCGATCACTCTGCTCTATCGCCGGATCATGGATCAGGACCAGCAGGGCCGCTTCCGCCCCGGCCTGCGCGCCAGCCGCGAAGCCGGCGCGCCGATCGAGCATTAGGCCAGCGCGCCGAAACCCGCCGGCTCCTTTCCTCAGAAGAACTGCTTGCGGAAGGTCAGCTTGACCGTGCGGCCGAGCGGATCGCGCAGGTTCGGCGCATAGGCCGCCGGGGTGAGGCCGTTCTGGTCGGTCACCCGCTGGCGCGCGTTGAAGATATTGTCGACGCGCAACTGGACCCGCGAACCGCGGAACCAAGGGTGCTTGAGCAGGAAATCGATATCCTGGCCCGGATTATATTCGGCGAGCAGGTTCAGCTTGGCGAGGCTGCCGAAGTTCAGCTCGCTGATGCTGCCCGGAATCGTCGCGCTGCCGGTGCTGGTATGCGTGCCGCTGGTCCAATTGCCGTTGAGCTGGAGCAGCACCGCGTCACGCTTGACGCCGGCAGTGACGTCGATGCGGTGCGCGGCAATCGACTGCGCACTGTCGCCGCTAAGCCGATCGATCACGGGCAGGCCCGGGCGGATCTGGATCTCATCCTTGAGCACCCAGGTGTGATAGGCGCTGAAGATCAGGCGGTTGCCGCCGCCGCCAAAGCCGCGACCGCCGCCGCCCGGGCCACCGGGACCGAAGCGCGGGCCGCCGCCACCCTGGCCGCCGCCAGCACCTGGACCCTGCGCCGGCGCATCGGTCTGCACCCGGCCCTGTCCCTGCCCCTGGCCCTGAGCGGGTGCCTGATTCTGCCCCTGCTGGCCCTGCTGCCCTTCCGGACGCGGCCCGCGGAACTGCTGGTTCATCGTCCCGCCGAACAGGCTGGACTGCTGCCCGAAGCGGCGGAACTGCTCGAACATCGCCGTCATCTCGGGCGGCAGCGGCTGGCCGGTGCGGCGCGATTCCTCGCGCGCCTTCTGGAACAGCTCACGCCGGGCCTGCATCCGCTTCTGCTGCGGCGAGGCAATCGGCAGGAACAGATTAAAGCCCCAGCGCAGCTCCGAATGCTCGGTGCGGTCATAGTTCACCGGACGCGAATCGATGCTGAGCAGCCGGCCCGCACCATCGCGGACGAAGCGATCGGGGAACGCTGCCTCGACTTCGGCCGAGGCACCCGGGAAGCTCTGGATCGCGTTACGGAAGCGCGAATTGGTGTAGTTCACCACGATGCCGAGATTGGTCTCGCTGAGCGGGCGAATGTTGAGCCCGGCGCGGAACACATGGCGGCTGTCGGCACCAAGGCCCGGATTGCCGCCGGTGATCTGGCTGATATTGACGCTCTCGCCGCGCACGAAATCATAGACGGTGACATTGGGCGTGGTGACCACCGGATTGCCGAGCTGGCCCGGCTGGGGCGCGTTGCTGTCATCGATGAAGCTGACGATCGCCTGGACCTGAGTGATCGGCGACCAGTTGAAGCCATAGCCGGTGGTGGTCAGCCGGCCGAAATCGGAAAGCTGCTCAACTTCGATATTCGCGTTGATCGAGAAGTCGCCGATCGCATCGAGCACGGCGCGGCGGCGGCTGGCGATCGGCACGCTGATATTGCCGCGGATGCTGCCGGTGTCGCGCGAGATGTCGCTGTTGCTGAACACGCCCGAGCGGAAGGAGCGGCCCGACAGGTCATTGGTGCGCCCGGCAATTCGGATACTGCCGGTGACGTCGCCCGCCGGCAGCTTGAAGATCGGGCCGTTGGTGAGGAACTCGACATTGCCGACACGGGTGGTCGATTCGGTCCAGTCGTCCGGACGATTGCCGAGCAGCGCATAGGAGATCGGCGCGAAAGGATTGAAGCTCGGATCATTGGCGTTGAGCAGCGCCTGCATCTGCGCCGGATCGACGCCGCGCGTGGTGGTCGAATCACTGCCGGTCTGCTGGTAGTTGGCGTTGACCGACCAGCGCCAGCTGTTGATCCAGGGCGCGGAATCGCCGTTGACCGTCACTTCGCCGCGCAGCGCCTGGCTGCCGCCCGAGCGCGTGAGCGGGTTGAGATTGTCGTAATAGCGCAGCAGCTGGACATCCTGGCCGAACGGCGACCAGCGATTGCCCGTGGGCAGGCGCAATGTCGCGCTGGGCAGGCCGAGCCAGGACTCATTCTCGGTAACGTCGAGGTTGATCGTCGCAGTCGCGCTCACCTTTGGCGAGAGCGCGCGGTTGTAGATGCCGCTGACGTTAAGCGTCTTCGCCGGACCGATCAGGGTGCGATAGGGCGTGAGATCGGTGACATTGGGATCGTTGGCGTTGGCCGCATAAGCCGAGAGCGGCAGCAGGCCGTTGGCGGCGTTCACCGGCACGCCCGCCACCGTCACGGGCTGACCGGCGAGCGCACTCAGCGCCGGATCAATCTGCGCACCGCCGATCCCGGTGATGTTGCCGGTGGTATCGAACAGCGCATTGCCGGCGCGGCTCACCCCGCGCTCGCTCTCCAGCAGCGCCGAATTCTGGTTGTACTTCACATCCAGCGTCACCCGCCCGTCGCGGTTGAGCTTGAGGATGTTGAGGTTGCCGCTGCCGGTGAAATTACCGCCGCCCGTGGGCATCTGGCCCTCCAGCACGGTGGTGACCGCCTGGAAGCGGCGGCGCAGCACGAAGTTGATCACCTTCTGCGTGGCGGCATAGCCATATTGCAGCGCGACTTCCTCGGGCAGGACGTCGATTCGCTCGATCGCCTCGGTCGGCAGGTCGCGGACTTCATTCATGCTCGAACGACGACCGCTGATCAGGATCACCGGCGCCTCGTCGCCGCGACCCGAACCACTGCCGAGCTGTGCCTGAAGCGCCGTGATCAGCTCCGACAGGTTCGACGCGCCATAGGCACGGATATCGGCGGGGTTGAGCTGAACCTCGGGCTTCACCTCGGTCTTCACCGCGCCCGGCAGCACGCCGTTGACGACGATCGCACCCTCATCGCCCATATCGTCGCCGGCGGCCTCTTGCGCAGCCGCCGGCTGCTGCGGATGGCTCTGGGCAGGGGTGGGCGCAGGCTGGGCCTGAGTCTGGGCCAGAGCGGCTCCCGGCATGGTACCGACCAGCAATCCGGCAATCGCGGACCCCAGCATCAACGTCGAACGCATTTATTCCCCACCCTTTTCGAAAACCCCGCGACGCATTGGCGACGCAACCATGAATGGTCCGTGGCTAACCGCGACATGTCGCAGAAATATACCGGGCTCCGAAAAAATTGCGGCACCGCGGCGATATCGCCGGGTGCCTGCATTTTTCACTGGTGCGGTCGAGAAGACTCGAACTTCCACGGCCTTTCGGCCACAACGACCTCAACGTTGCGCGTCTACCAGTTCCGCCACGACCGCACGTGAAATCCGCTGGTTGGGTTACCAACGGCTGGTAAGGCAGCGGCCCCTAGCAATGCGTTTCGGACTTGGCAAGCGCTTCCGCTACGCTTTTCCAAATGAAATGAAATCGGCTAAGCGCGCCTTCCCATGCGCCTCTCCCCCGATCCTTCCGCCGAGATGCGCAAAATCCTGTCGCTGGCATGGCCGGTGGCACTGACCAGTCTCAACTGGACGATCCTGCACGTCACCGATGTGGTGGTCGTCGGCTTCACCGGCACCGAGCAGGTCGCGGCACTTGGCGCGAGCCGGGCGCTGACCTTTCCCGGAATCGTGATGGGACTGGGCGCGCTGACCGGCGTGCTCGTCCATGTCTCGCGCGCCGATGGGGCGAAAGATCTGCCCGGCACCGGCCGCGCATTCCATCACGGCCTTCTGCTTGGCGCCGTGCTCGGCCTGCTCAGCGCGCTGATCCTGTTCGCCTTTGCCGAACCGATGCTGCGCGGCATCGGCGTCGCCCCCGAGATCGCGCCGCTTGCTGCCAATGTCGTGCAGGTGATGGCGCTCGCTTATCCGTTCCAGCTGCTGATCATCGCCGCGAGCTTCTTCCTTGAGGGGGTAAGCCGGCCGCAGCGAGTCACCGTGGTCAATCTGGCGATCCTGCCGGTCAATGCGCTGCTCGCCTGGGCGCTTTCCGCCGGCCATCTCGGCCTGCCGGCAATGGGCGCGACCGGCGCGGCGCTGGCGACTGCCATTGCCTCGGCAATGGGCGCGGCAGGGATGATCGGCGCCGCCTGGACGCTGCCGCGCGCACGACAGCGCGGCGTGCACGACCTCGCCCATCTGTTCAGCCGCGATTCGCTGATGGGTGCGCTTGCCCTCGCCAAATTCGGGCTGGTGCCGGCCATTGCCTCAGGGCTCGAGCTGGTCGGCTTCTCGATCCTGATCGCGCTGTCGACTGAGCTGGGAGACGTGACCACCCATGCCTTCCAGATCGTCTTCGCGATCCACAACGTCACCTTCTCGGTCGCGCTGGGGCTGGGATCGGCGGCGGGCGTGCGCGTCGGCAATGCCGTGGGCGAAGGCGTACCCCAGGCTGCGGCGCGACGGGCTGCGATCGCGGCGGGGCTGGCGGCGATGGCGACCGGGCTGCTGGCCATTCTCCTCGTGCTGGTTCCCCAGCCCTTTGTCGCGCTGTTCCCGGCGGTACCCGATGTCCGTGCGCTGGCGCTGGTGATGCTGCCGGTCTGGGCACCCTTCATCCTGTTCGACGGGGTGCAGGTGGTGTTCGTCTATGCGCTGCGTTCGCTGGGCGACCAGGTGGTGGCCGGGATCAACTCGGTGATCGCCTTCTTCCTTGTCACTGGTGGCGCGGGATTGGTGCTGGTCCGCACACTCGATCTAGGCGCGACCGGGCTGGCGCTGGCATCAGGCATGGGCATGGTGGTTGCCGCGACATTGCACGGCACCCGGCTCTGGTGGGTCAGCCGCCGATTTCGGTAGCGAAGGTCAGCCGCGCCGAGCGTGCGCTGCGCGGCGGATCGACCTGGGCCGAATTGAAGTCGATCACCTGCTTGGGACCAAGCTCGCGCACCTGCGGGGTGACGCGCCAGCTATAGACCAGCCGGTTCTGATCGTCCTTCAACTCGATGCGGATGTCCGGCACATGCTGCTTGTCCGCGGTGGGATTGGCCACCTTGCCCGAGATGATGAACAGCTCGCTGCCATTGGTCTGGGTGCGGCGCTCGACATTCTTCTCGCTGAACTTCAGCGGTGTCTCGACTTCGCCGCCAAGGCCAAGCCCGATCCCCATCTGCGCTGCCAGACCCGGGGCGCCCGAATAGAGGATCGCGCCGGTGCCGAGCAGCATCGAGAAGCCGGCAACAAACGCAGCGGCGGTCCATCGGCGAGCCGGATTGCGGCGCGGCTTGAACGGCGGCTGCGGTGCGAAGGGGTCATAGTCCGGCGCGGTGCCCGATGCCGCCGTGATCGAGGCATCGTCGAACACCCGCGGCGTGGCGGGCGCTTCCCGCTTCGGCGCCTCGGCTTCGCGCTTGGGCGCCTGGGTGACCGGGCCGTCCGACGCGGTGGCGCGGGTGGTCAGGTCGAGCGCAACCGGCGCCTGGAACCAGCTATGCTTGCAGCTCGCGCAGCGCACCGTGCGGCCATCGGCGCCAATGGCGCTGTCAGGCACCAGATAGCGGGTTCGGCACTGGCTGCATTCGAGGATCATTGCGCACGGCTCACGACAAGGAGGGCCTGTCGCCCGATTGTCACGATTCTAGACTCATCGATTCGCGGCCACAAGAGTCCCACAGGCCAGTATCCCCAGCTTCTTGAGCGGCGCGGGGCTCTGTGCGATGGCGTGTGCAGGGGAAGCGCCGGGAGCCTGATGGCCAGCATCGTTCAATTCGAGAATGTCGGCTTGCGCTATGGTTCGGGCGACGAGACTCTCTCGGACGTCAGCTTTTCGCTGAACACCGGCAGTTTCTATTTTCTCACCGGCCCGTCCGGCGCGGGCAAGACCTCGCTGCTCAAACTGCTCTACCTCGCCCAGCGGCCGAGCCGCGGCACGGTGCGGCTGTTCGGCGAGGATGCCGGCGCCCTGCCCCGCACGCGGCTGCCCGGATTCCGCCGGCGGATCGGCGTGGTGTTCCAGGACTTCCGGCTGGTCCCTCACCTTTCGGCTTATGACAATATCGCGCTCCCCTTGCGCGTCGCGGGCGTATCCGAGAGCGATATCGAGGCGCCGGTGCGCGAGATGCTAGCCTGGGTCGGCCTCACCGATCGCGGCCGCGCCAAGCCGCCGACGCTTTCGGGCGGCGAGCAGCAGCGCATCGCGATTGCCCGCGCCGTGATCGGGCGACCGGAGCTGCTTGTCGCCGACGAGCCGACCGGCAATGTCGATCCCGACATGGCCGAGCGGCTGCTCCATCTGTTCGACAGCCTCAACCGCCTTGGCACCACCGTGGTGGTGGCGACGCACGACTTCCATCTGCTCAACCGCATTCCCAACGCGCACATGATGCGGCTGGAGAAGGGCCGGCTGAACGACCCCACCGGCGCGCTGCGCAACCCGCCGCCGGGGCGCGCATGAAGCTGAGCCTCAACCCGAACGCGCCCGACCGGCGGCTGCTCGACGAGAGCCGGCGGACCCGCGCCATGACCTGGATCATGGCGATCATGGTCTTCCTCACCGTGCTTGCCGGCGCTTTGGGGCTGGGCATGTTCGCCGCAACCGCGCAGCTCGATCGCCAGCTTGCCGGGCGGATGACCATCCAGATCGTCGAGCCCAATGCCGCCATCCGCGACAGCGAAGTGAAGGCGCTCCGGGCTGCCCTGACCCGCGTGACCGGCGTGATCCGCGTCGCCGAAGTCGACCGCCAGCACCTCGCCGAGCTGCTCAAGCCCTGGCTGGGCGATACCGGGCTCGATCCTGATTTGCCGATGCCGGCGATGATCGATGTCGAGACGCGCGGTGCCAACACGGCGATCGTCGAGCAGACTGCACGGGCGATCGCGCCCAATGCCCGGATCGACCGGCACGCCCAATGGCTCTCGCCGGTGCGCAGCTTCATGACGACGATGAGCTGGCTCGCCGTCGGGCTGATGCTGCTGATCGCCACCGCCACCGCCGCGGTGGTGCTGCTTGCCGCGCGTTCGGGGCTGGACACGCACCGCGACACCATCGATGTGCTCCACATGCTCGGCTCCACCGATGTCCAGATCGCCCGCCTGTTTCAGCGGCGGATCGCGTTCGATACGCTGCTCGGCGGCCTGATCGGCACTGTCGGCGCGCTGGCGCTGGTGTGGTTCCTCCAGTCGCGCATGGCATTGGTCGGCTCCGAGATGCTGAGCGGCGTGGCGCTGCAGCAGCGCGACTGGTTCATACTCCTGCTGCTGCCGCTCGGCTTCGCGCTGCTCGCCACTTTCGCCGCGCGCAGGACCGTGCTGCGCGCGTTGGGCCGCACGCTGTGATCCTGCGCCTGATTGCCCTGGTCGTGATCGTCTGGCTGCTCGGCTTCGCCGCGTTCATGCTGTCGCTCGGCCACCCGCTCGAGAACCGCAAGACCGATGCGATCGTGGTGCTGACCGGCGGCGCCAAGCGGATCGACCGCGCGCTCCAGGTGCTGCGCGACGGCGATGCGCAACGGCTGCTGGTCAGCGGCGTCGATCCCGATGTCCGCCCGGGCGAATTCGCGGCGGAATACAAGATCGACCGCAAGCTGATGCGCTGCTGCATCGACCTGGGCTGGCAGGCCGTCGACACCCGCTCGAACGCCGAGGAGACGGCGGAATGGGTGAAGGAGCATGGCTACAAGACCGTGCGGCTGGTCACGTCGGACTGGCATATGCCGCGTGCCCGGCTGGAGCTTTCGCATGCCCTCAAGGGCGTCGAGCTGGTCGGCGATCCGGTGCGCAGCCAGCCCGGCTTCGCAATGCTGTTTCGCGAATATCACAAATATCTGGTGCGGCGGATCGTGCTGCTGATGGGCGCCAATTGATGAATACACTCCGCACGCTGATCTTCTCGATCTTCTTCTACGGCCTGTCGGTGATCCTGGTGCTGCTGGTACCGTTCGTCGCGCTGCTCGGCCGCGACGCATTGCGCAGCTATGCGATGGGCTGGGTGTCGCTGATGACCTGGTCCTCGCGCTGGATCCTGGGCATCCGGGTGAAGATCGAAGGCACGATCCCCAAAGGCCCGGTGCTGTTCGCGGGCAAGCATGAATCGCTGTTCGAAGCGCTGGAGCTGAGCCGGCTGCTCGGTTCGCCCGCGACGGTGATGAAGCGCGAGCTGGCGCAGATCCCGCTCTGGGGCTGGGCGGCCCGGCGCTACGGCGTGATCGTCGTCAACCGCACCGCCAATGCCACCGCGCTTCGATCGATGATGAAGGACGCCAGAGCCGCGCTCGCCGAAGGTCGTTCGGTGCTGATCTTCCCCGAAGGCACCCGCGTGAAGCCGGGCGAAGCGCCGGAGCTGCGATCGGGCTTTGCCGGGCTCTACCGGATGCTTGACCTGCCGGTGGTGCCGATCGCGGTGAAGAGCGGCCATGTCTGGACCAAGCACGGCGTGAAGAAGCCGGGGGTGATCACCTTCCGCTTCCTAGACCCGATCCCGCCGGGCCTGTCGCGCGGCGAGGCCGAGTCCAGAGTGCATGCCGGGATCAATGCGCTGAACAATTGAGCCGCGTTCCTACACGCGAAAGGTGGCGACTCGCGGAAGTACACAAAAGTACAGGCCAGGAGCGGGTTTTGCGGCCCACGAAGTTGACATAGTTCCCGCAACCGCGCTGCATCTCGCAACGATCTTACGCGAGCGTGATCCTATTTCCCCAACAGCTTCAAAGAGCGGCCAGCCACCAGGCCGACCGCCCGAGGCAAGCAGGCGAAATCCTACATTGCAAGCCCGTCGCCGGCCGACGCCCTACTATTTGTGCGTGCGGCCGAAGTCGGGCGCCGCATCGTCCTGGCCCTGCTCGATAATCGAGCGGCGGATTGCGCGGGTGCGGCTGAACAGTTCGAACAGCTCGTCGCCCTTGCCCCAGCGGATCGCGCGCTGGAGCGCGGTGAGATCCTCCGAGAAGCGCTGGAGCATGTCGAGCACCGCTTCCTTGTTCGCCAGGAACACGTCGCGCCACATCGTCGGGTCCGAGGCGGCGATGCGAGTGAAGTCGCGGAAGCCGCCGGCCGAATATTTGATCACTTCGGACTGGGTGACTTCCTCCATGTCCGACGCGGTGCCGACGATCGTATAGGCGATCAGATGCGGCAGATGGCTGGTGACGGCGAGGACGCGATCGTGATGATCGGGCGCCATCGTCTCGACCTCGGCACCAAGGCGCCGCCAGAATTCGAGCACGCGCTCGACGGCGAAGGGCGCGGTGCCCTCCACCGGGGTGATGATGCACCAGCGTCCCTCGAACAGCGAAGCGAAGCCGGCCTCAGGCCCGCTATTCTCGGTGCCGGCGACCGGGTGCGCGGGCACGAACACGGCATCGGGAATTGCCGCATGCACCGCCTCGACCACGCTTTCCTTGCACGAGCCGACATCGCTGACGATCGCATCGGCCGGCAGGTCCGCCGCGATCTCCGCCGCCGCCGCGCCCATCGCGCCGACGGGGACGCAGAGGATGACGAGATCGGCGTCGATCACCGACGTGCCGGCAGTGTCCGCGATGTCGTCGCACAGATCGATGCGCACCGCCGTCTCGCGCACCGCGGGATCAGCGTCATAGCCGGTCACCCGCACGCTTGGCATATGCTGGCGGATGCCGCGCGCGATCGACGAGCCGATCAGGCCCAGCCCGATAATGGTGACGCGCGCGAAGGGCAGCATCAGTCCTCGCCCGCCATCTTGCGGAGCGAGGCCATCACGCCGCGCGTCTCTTCCTCGGTGCCGATGGTGATGCGCAGGCCGTGGGGCAGCCCCTGGCCAGGCAGCCAGCGGACGATATAGCCGTCTTCCATCAGGCCCTTGTACGCCGCCTCGGCCGTGAGCTGGCCCTCGAACAGCACCAGCACGAAGTTCGCCTGGCTCGGCACGGCGCGCAGGCCCTTGTTGCCCAGCTTGGCGATCTCGGCGGAGAACCAGCGGCGCCATTCGGCATTATGCGCCTTGGTGTGCTCGACGAAATCGGTATCGCCCAGCGCCGCGACTGCCGCCGCGGTACCCGCGATGGTGATCGAGAAGGGCAGACGAATGCGATGCATCGCTTCGATGATCGGTGCCGAGGCGTAGCCCCAGCCGATCCGCTCGGCGGCGAGGCCGTACATCTTGGAGAAGGTGCGCGTGACCAGCACGTTGGGCGCGCTGCGGGCCAGCTCCATGCCGCCGTCATCGTCGTCGCCTTCGATATATTCGGCATAGGCGTGATCGAGGACCAGGAGCACATGGCTCGGCAGGCCGGCGTGTAGGCGCAGGATCTCCGAGCGCGGCGCATAGGTGCCGGTCGGGTTGTTCGGGTTGGCGACGAAGACGACCTTGGTCTTGTCGGTTACCGAGGCAAGGATCGCGTCGACATCGGTCGCGTAATCCTTGTCGGGCGCCACCACCGGGGTCGCGCCGACGCGGCGAGTCGCGATCGGGTACACGGTGAAGCCGTAATGGACGTAGATGATCTCGTCGCCCGGGCCGGCAAAGGCACCGGCGGCGAGGTGGAGCACTTCGTCCGAGCCATTGCCATAGATGATCCGCGCGGGATCGAGGCCGTATTTCGCCGCGATCGTCTCGCGCAGCTCGACGGCGCTGGCGTCCGGATAGCGCTCCAGGCTGGTCGCGGCGGTGAGGAACGCGTCGCGTGCCTTTTGCGAGGTGCCGAGCGGATTCTCGTTGGACGAGAGCTTGGTTACCTTGCGGCCGTCTTCGGTGGTGGAGCGCCCCGGCACATAGGGGGCGATTTCCATGATCCAGGGCTTGGGGACAGGTGCGGTCATGGTCGCGCGGCTTGGCGGAATGGTTACCGGATGGCAAGGGTCAGGCGCTAGGGCTTCATGGTTAAGCAGGGGCCGAGGAGGGGCAATGCGGGGGAACGGCATCGTCTGGCGCGCACTGGAAGCGGCGCGACGACGGAATCTGGAAGCGGCAGGCGAGGCCCTGCCGATCAAGGGCGCAAGCGGCGCGACGCGGCGCGGCGTGCTGCAGGCGCTGGCGATGGGCAGCGTTGCAAGCGCCCTGCCCCGCCCGGCCATGGCGCGTCCCGCAGGCCGGGTGGCGATTATCGGCGGCGGCATTGCCGGGCTGACCGCGCTGCATCACCTACGCGAAGCCGGGGTCGACGCCTTCCTCTATGAAGGCCGCGGCCGCACCGGCGGGCGGATGTACACCCACAAATCGGGCGACTGGACGTTCGAAGTGGGCGGGCAGCTGGTCAACACCGATCATTATGACATGCACGGCCTGCTCAAGCGCTTCGGCGTGGCACTGCTCGATCGCAAGAGCGAGCCGCACGACACGCTGATCCTGGCGAATGGCCGGCTGATCTCCGATACCGAGCTGGCAGAGGCGCTGCGCCCGATCGCGGCGCAGATCGCCAAGGACGCCGACCGGCTCGACAAGGATCAGGCCCGCGTTGCCCCCGATCTCGATCGGATGTCGATCCGTGACTATCTCGACAAGCATGCCGCATTGATCGGCCCGCCCTGGCTGCGCCAGCTGCTCGAAGCGACCAGCCGCACCGAATATGGCGTGGAGCCGGGGCAGGCATCGGCGATCGAGCTGATCTTCAACCTGCCGACCGTCGACGGCGCGCGTGCCGAAGTGCTGGGCGGAGCGGATGAGCGCTATGTGATCGAGGGCGGCAGCTCGGCGCTGATCGACGCGATGAGCGCGCATTATGCCGACCGCATCGCCACCGGTAAGCGCCTGCTCCGGGTCGAATCGGGATTGAAGCTGCATTTCCTCGACGGTTCGGTCGAGGCTGCCGATAGGCTGATCGTCGCGGTGCCCGGCCCCGTTACCCGCCAGATCGATTTCCGGGTGCCGCTGCCCGCCGCCTGGCGCGCCTTTATCGGCGAGATGCAGCTCGGCTTTAACGAGAAAGTCCAGTCGGGCACCAATGCGACGCCATGGCGTCAGCCGATGGGCGTAGGCGGCGAGCTGTGGCAGACCGATGCCGATGCCGGCTGGGCGCTTGGCTGGGACGGCAGCGTGCATCGCAAGGACGGCATCTCGCCGGTCTGGACCTGGTTCCTGGGTGGCGATGAAGTGCTGCGCGCCGAGAGCGAGGCTCCCTCCGCGCTGGCCAAGCGCTTTGCCGCCAGCGCCGCGCCGGCGATCCCGGGGCTGATCGAAGCGGCAACCGGCCCCTTCACCCGCACCAACTGGCACGCTCAGGCGCTGACGCTCGGCGCCTATTGCAACTATGCCCCGGGCCAGCTCACCCGCTTCTCGAAGCTGCTCTGCGTCGAGGACGAGAGCGGCAACCAGGTGCCGCATGCCGGGCGGATCTGGTTCGCGGGCGAGCATCTCTCCGATGCGTTCCCCGGCTATATGAACGGCGCAGCGCAGACCGGGCGAATGGCGGCGGGCGCGATCCTGGGCAAGCGGATCGCGGTGAAGGCGGGCTAGTTCCTGCTCAGCTGTGTTGCGCCGATGCGGCACAGGCCGTAACGAGCCCGCATGTCCGACGATCCGCGCTATGGCACTGGCCGCTCGGTGACGCTGCCGGGGCCGCTGCGCCTCGACGGTGGCGTGCTGCTGTCCCCGGTCGATATCGGCTATGAGACGTACGGCACGCTAGCACCTGATGGCGGCAATGCGATCCTGGTCTGCCATGCGCTGACCGGCGACCAGCATGTCGCCTCCGAACATCCCCGCACCGGCAAGCCGGGCTGGTGGACGCGTATGGTCGGGCCCGGCAAGCCGATCGATACCGATCGTTATTTCGTGATCTGCTCGAACGTGCTCGGATCCTGTCTTGGGAGCTCGGGCCCGGCGACGATCAATCCCGCCACGGGCAAGCCCTGGGGGATGAGCTTCCCGGTGATTACCATCCGCGACATGGTGCGCGCGCAGGCGATGCTGCTCGATCATCTGGGGGTGGGGAAACTGTTCGCCGTGGTCGGCGGGTCGATGGGCGGGATGCAGGCGCTGAGCTGGGCGGCGACCTTTCCCGAACGGGTTTCGTCGGCCGTGGTCATCGCCAGCGCGGCGCGGCATTCGGCGCAGAATATCGCCTTTCACGAAGTCGGCCGCCAGGCGGTGATGGCCGATCCCAAGTGGCGCGGCGGCGATTATTACGAGGACAATGATCCGCCCGTCGCCGGGCTAGCGGTGGCGCGGATGGCGGCGCACATCACCTATCTCTCCGAGGCAGGGCTCACCGCCAAGTTCGGGCGCAAGCTGCAGAGCCGCGAGACCAAGACCTTCGGCTTCGATGCCGATTTCCAGGTGGAAAGCTATCTGCGCCATCAGGGGCTGGCGTTCGTCGATCGGTTCGATGCAAACAGCTACCTCTACATCACCCGGGCGCTCGACTATTTCGACCTGGCCGAGGAGCATGGCGGGCTGCTCGCCAATGCCTTCAAGGGCGCCGACACCCGCTTCTGCGTGGTGAGCTTCGATACCGACTGGCTCTACCCGACCAGCGAATCGCGCAGCGTGGTGCATGCGCTGAACGCTGCGGGCGCGCGGGCCAGCTTCGTCGAGCTGAAATCGCCGTTCGGGCATGACGCCTTCCTGCTCGAAAGCCCCGAGCTCGACCGGGTGGTGCGCGGGTTCCTGGAAGCGGGGGTGGCATGAGCGACTATCGTATCTCGTTCGACAAGGCCGAGCTCGACCTCGACCTGATCCACGCATTTCTGAGCGGGTCCTATTGGGCCAAGGGGATTCCGCGGCACATCGTCGAGACATCGATCAAGCACAGCTTCTGCGCCGCCGTGTTCGCCAAGGACGAGGCGGGGCAGGACGAGCAGGTCGGCTTTGCCCGGCTGATCACCGACCATGCCACCTTCGCCTATCTGGCCGATGTGTTCGTGCTGCCGGCGCATCGCGGCAGGGGCGTGGCAATGCAGATGCTCGAGGCGGTGCAGGCGCATCCCGAGCTGGCGGGCCTGCGGCGCTGGCTGTTGTTCACCCGCGACATGCAGCCGCTCTACGCCAAACTCGGCTGGACGCCGATCCCGCACCCCGAACGCTGCATGGAGCGGCACGACGTGGATCTCTACACGCGATGAGCCTGCGGCCCGACCTTGCGATCATCGCGGCGAATGTCGCAGCCGGCAGCCGCGTGCTCGATGTCGGCTGTGGCGACGGCGCGCTGATGGCGGCGCTGCGCGATACAAGGCAGGTGGATGCGCGCGGGCTTGAGCTCGATGCGGCCGATGTGGCCGCCGCGGTGGGCCGCGGGCTTTCAGTGGTGCAGGGCGATGCCGATACCGATCTGGGCGACTATCCCGACAACAGCTTCGACTATGCCATTCTGAGCCAGACGCTGCAGACCACCCGGCACCCCGACGTGGTGCTGGAGAATCTGCTCCGGATCGGCAGGCACGCCTTTGTCTCCTTCCCGAACTTCGCCCATTGGCGGGTCCGCGCCTCGCTGCTGTTCGGCGGGCGGATGCCGGTGACGCGGCTGCTACCGATCGCCTGGTATGCGACGCCCAATATCCACCATGTCACGGTCGATGACTTCCGGGCGCTGGTGCGCGAGCGGGGGATCACCATCGAGGGCTGCTGGTTCCTGTCGGGCGACCAAAGCTGCGGTTCGGCGATGGCGAACCTGTTCGCCGAACATGCCGTGTTCCTGCTGCGGAGGTAAGGCGATGCGGACGGTGAAGCGGCTGCATCCGGCGTTCCGCGACGATATCGGCGATCTTGTCACAAGGCGGCCGGTGCCGGGGCCGGCGCTTCCCAATGTCGGCGCCTTCCTGTTCCTCAACCATCACGGGCCGCAGACCTATCCGCCGAACAATCGCGGGCTCCCGTTCGGCCCGCATCCACATCGCGGCTTCGAGACGGTTACCTTCATCCTTGAAGGCGAGCTGGCGCATACCGACAGCGCCGGGCATTCGAGCGTCATCCGCGCAGGCGGCATCCAGTGGATGACCGCGGGCAGCGGCATCGTCCATGCCGAGGTGTCGCCCGCCGACTTCAAGCGCGACGGCGGACTGATGGAGATCCTCCAGCTCTGGGTGAACCTGCCCGCGCGGCTGAAGATGACCGCGCCGCGCTATATCGGCGCGCAGGCCGGGGCGATTCCGGCGGTGTCGGCGGGCGGCGCAACCGTGCATCTGATCTCGGGTGAACTCGGCGGTGCCACCGGCGTGGTCGAATCGCTGACCGGGGTGTTCCTGAGCTGGGTGGAGATCGCGGCCGGCGGGCGCGTGACCTTCGCCGGGCTCGAGGGGCGCGACGTGTTCCTCTATGGCGCGCGGGGTGTGTTCCACGTGGAAGGCACCGCCGTGCCGCATTTCCATCTCGCCGAACTTTCAGCGGGCAACGCAGTGACGATCACCGCCTCCGAGCCGGCGCTGTTCCTGTTCGGCCATGCCGCGCCGATCGACGAGCCGATCGTGGCGCACGGCCCGTTCGTGATGAACAGCGAGGCCGAGATCCGGCAGGCCTTTTACGATTACCAGGCCGGCAAGTTCGGCGTGGCGGAGATCGTCGAAGCCTAGTTCTTGATGCCCCAGTTGACCGTGACATTGGTGCGCGCGGTGCCCGATTCGACGAGCACCCGGAGCGTGCGGGCATCGCCCTGCGCGGCGTTGAACGACCTGCCGTCCTCGATCCGCAGCGCCAGCCCCGATGCGATCGCCTGCTGCTTCGACCAGGTGAGGATCGTCGAGGGCGATGCGAAATTGGTGTAGATCACCGTGCCGCTGCGCTTGCCGGTGACCGCGACATCGCTGCTGGTGCAGCTGATGACCTTGGCTTCCTTGTAGATCGGCACGAATTCCGGCGTATTCGCGCAGGTGCCGGCGGCAACCGCGGCGGACGTGCCCTTGGAGGCGGCATCGATCACATTCTGCGCGTCGGGATCATCGGTGGTCTTGGGACCGCCACAGGCGGTTACCAGCAACAGCATTCCAAGTCCGGCAGCGCGCATCATCATCCCTTCAATCGCGGAGCAGAGCCCGGCACCAACCCGGCCGGACCGCTTCCACTTGAACGCACGGATCGTCTTTCCGACCCGCAGGGTGACGCCCTTTTTGCCGGCGAAAGAAGGCGGACGGTGCAGGACCTGCCGGCACCGTCGCCGCCTCAAACGCGATCAGAACGGAACGTCGTCGTCCAGATCGTCCGGGAAGCCGCCGCCGAAGCTGTTGCCGCCGCCGCTGCCACCGCCGAAATTGCCGTTGCCGCCGCCCGAGCGCTGGCCGCCGCTGTTGAAGTTGCCGCCGCTGCGGCTGGAGGACTGGCCAGCGAACTCGTCGCCACCGCCGGCACCCCAATCGTCACCGCCACCACCGGAGGAACGACCGCCGCCGAAGCCGCCGCCACCGCCGCCCGGTGCGCCGTCGAGCATGGTGAGCACCGAGTTGAAGCCCTGGAGCACGATCTCGGTCGAATAGCGGTCCTGGCCCTGCTGATCCTGCCACTTGCGGGTGGTCAGCGCGCCTTCGATGTAGACCTTGCTGCCCTTGCGCAGATAGCGCTCGGCGACATTGGCGAGGCCTTCGTTGAAGACCTTGACCGTGTGCCACTCGGTCTTTTCCTTGCGCTCGCCCGAGTTGCGATCCTTCCAGCTTTCGGACGTGGCGATGCGCAGCTCGACGACCTTGCCGCCGTTCTGGAAGCTGCGGCTCTCGGGATCACGCCCGAGATTGCCCACCAGGATGACTTTGTTGACGCTGCCCGCCATGGAAACTCCGCTATGAAAATCGTATCGACGGTGGCGCATGCACAAGCCGCCGGTGAACGAAATAGGGTACTATCCTTGGCCGAGATCATCAACCTGAACCACGCTCGCAAGGCCAAGGCACGTGTGGACAAGTCCGCTCGCGCCGAAGAGAACCGTATCCGCTTCGGACGCAGCAAGGCCGAAAAGCAGGCCGAGGCTGCCGAGAAGGCGCGGATCGCGAAGACACTGGACGACGCGAAACGCGACTGACGGTCCCGCGGAAGTTTACGAAGCATATGCTACGGGGAGCCGGTTTCCCGCGCCCGTTCAGCGCCGGGGCCGCCCCGCTTGCACTCCATCCGCAGATCCGCTGTTCCACCTTGCCCTCCGGAACAAACATGGAACACACGAAACCCTATTTTGCAAGGCCCTAAAGGCCCAGCGCCACTGCGCTCCAATAGGTCAGCCCTGCCGCGACATAGGCGAGCGCGAAGAGATAGCCGATCATGAACATCGGCCATTTCCAGCCATTGGTCTCGCGCCGCGTCACCGCGATTGTCGAGATGCATTGCGGGGCGAAGACGAACCACATCAGGAAGGCAAGCGCCGTCGGCAGCGTCCAACGGGCGCGCAGGTTCTCGGTGATCGTCGCTTCGCCGCGGGCATCCTCGGGATTGTCGACTGCATAGACGGTGCCGATCGCCGCTACCGCCGCCTCGCGCGCGGCCATTGCGGGGAGCAGCGCCAGCGAGATGTCATGGTTGAAGCCGATCGGCTTGACCACGACTTCGATCCCGCTCGCGATGCGGCCGGCGATCGAATATTCGCTCTGCTTCACGCCTGCGGGCGCCTGGGGGAAGGTGGCGAGCAGCCATAGCACTGCGACCGTGACCGCGATGGTAGTGCCGGCGCGCTTGAGGAAGATCAGCGCGCGCTGCCAGAGACCGATCAGCACGTCCTTGAGGCCGGGCATCTGGTATTTCGGCATCTCCATCATGAAGCCCGAAGTCGCGCCCTTGGTGACCGTGTGACGGAGCAGCAGTGCCGCGCCGAACGCGCCGACGATGCCGAGGATGTAGAGGCCGAACAGCACCAGCCCCTGCAGGCCGATGCCGGGGAGGATCGTGCGCTCCGGGATCAGCGCGCCGATGATGATCGCATAGACCGGCAGACGGGCCGAACAGGTCATCAGCGGAGCGATCAGGATGGTGGTGAGCCGGTCCTTCTCGTCAGCGATGGTGCGCGTCGCCATGATGCCGGGGACGGCGCAGGCGAAACTGGAGAGCAAGGGGATGAACGCGCGACCCGACAGGCCGACGCTCGCCATCACCCGGTCCATCAGCATCGCGGCGCGGACCATGTATCCGGTCGCCTCGAGCACGAGGATGAAGGCGAACAGGATCAGGATCTGCGGAAGGAACACCACGACCGCGCCGACACCGGCGATCAGGCCTTGCGTCAGGAAATCGCGCAGGAAGCCGGCGGGCAGCGCGCCCGACACGACATCCTCGATCCAGGCCATGCCGTCCTCAATCCAGGTCATCGGCGCTTCGGCCCAGGCGAAGACCGACTGGAACATGAGGAACATCAGCGCGAGCAGGATGATCGGGCCGGCGACTGGATGAAGCACGATCGCGTCGATCCGATGCGTCCAGCGGCGCGCTGCGGTTTCGGACACGGTGACGGCAGTGGCAATCTGGCGGGCGCGGCGCTGGAGCACGACCATCTCGTGCTGGACGCCGTGGCCCGGCCGCAGCTTGTGATCGCCGCGCACGACTTCGCCGAGCCGCTCCTTGAGCGCATCGATCCCGCGCTTGCGCACCGCAACGGTGGCCACGACGGGCACGCCGAGCTCGCGTTCGAGCGCTTCCGGATCGAGGATCAGCCCGTCCCGCTCGGCCATGTCGACCATGTTGAGCGCGACCACCACCGGCAGGCCGAGCGCGATCAGCTGGAGCGTGAAGCGCAGATGGTTGTCGAGATTGGTGGCATCGACGACGGTGATGATCGCGTCGGGCAGCCGCTCGCCTTCCTGCTTGCCGACCAGCACGTCGCGCGTGACGGCTTCATCGGGGCTGGAGGGATCAAGGCTGTACGTGCCGGGAAGATCGAGCAGCTCGACCGGACGGCCATCGGGCAGCGAGAAGCGACCGGCATGGCGCTCGACGGTGACGCCGGGATAGTTGCCGACCTTCTGGCGGGCGCCGGTGAGGGCGTTGAACAAGGCGCTCTTGCCGGCATTGGGATTGCCGACCAGCGCAACCAGCGGGGCTGCGTTCATGACCGGGGGCTGACCTGGATCGCGGAAGCGACGTGGCGGCGGAGTGCGACGGTCATCCGGCCGATGCGGCAGGCGATCGGCCCGCCGCCGAGCAGGCCAGACTTGTGGAGCAATTCGACCTCGACCCCTTCATCGAGTCCCAACTCGCGCAGGCGCCGGCTTTCGGGCTCGCTCAGCTTGTTCCAGTCGACAGTGGCGACGGCGCCGGGCTTGTGGCGGGGCAGGCTGGCAAGCGGAACGGCCGTGGGAATCGCAGCAGGGGCATTCATGCTGCGAGTCATTATCAACTGGGGGTCGGATACGCCAGCGTTAACGCGTGCGCGCAACGAAACGAAACCGGGCGCGGGGCGCGGGGCAGCGCCTTAGCGATAACCCGAAGGCGGATCGATCACCTGGCCATTGGCATTGGTGTGAACGATGTGCACCTGCATCGGCTTCTCCTCATAGGTCGCGGCAGTCACCAGCGACCAGATCCAGGCGATGAAGAAGTTCAACAGGATCGCCACGACCTTCATTGGATGCCCCTTCAATCGTGCGATCAGGTAAGCATCAAATCCGGGGTGGTACAATCGGCCTTTCAGACCGCCGGATAGCGCAGCCGGCCGATGAAGCGCGACAGGCTGAAATGATGCTCGGGCGGAGTCAGCCACTTCGCCTTGGTCCGCTCGAACTGCATGATGTTCTCGATGCGGCGGGCGAGGAAGGCGCGGGTATCGGCCTGGCCTTCGCTCTCGTCGTCGAGGAACACGGCAATCGTCGAGCCATAGACCGCGCCGAGCGTCATGCGCTTGGTGTAGTGGTTGTAGTCGGTGGCGGTATCGCCGGCCGCGCGCCAGATCGCATCGGCGGCGCGCCAGCCGAGCTTCGCACCGCGCGCGGCATTCTGCGGCATGGCGAGGATGGCAAGCGCACGGCGCAACGCTTCGCGCAGGGGCGCGGCGAGATCGAGCCGGGCCTCGACCAGCGCAGTGATGCGGGCGCGGATCTTCATCGCCGCCAGCTGCTCAGGCGTGAAGCGGGCGAGCATCGCGGCGTCGATATGCGCGAACCAGGCGTCGATCATCGCGACCGGGCCATCGGTGAAGGCTAGATGCGCGACATCGCGATCGACGCCCAGCGCATCGGCAGCGGCATCGAGCGCGTGATTGTTCCAGCCGTCGAACGCCGCATTGGCCGCCACTTCCGGGGCAAGCGCGGCGCGCAGTTCGTCGAGAGTCGCGTCCTTCAGGTCCATCATGCCGGTTTAGGCTCCTGAGATTCTGGCGCAACCCGCGAGCCGCCGCTGCGGACCAGCACCAGCGCGATTGCGACGAGGACCGCGCCGATGAAGTCGGCCAGGCCGAGCTTCTCGCCATAGGCGCTCCAGCCGACGATCCCCGCGACGATCGGCTGCGAAAGCAGGCCGATACCGACCACGAGCGGCGGGAGATGGCCGATCGCGTAGATCATCAGCCCCTGCCCCACCACCTGGCTGGCCAACGCGAGGCCGATCAGGATGCCCCAATGCTGCGGCCAAAATTGCTCGCCCATCAGCTGCGCGGCGAGTGCCAGCGGCAGGATACCGGCGAGGGTGGAGAGCGCGAGTGCGGGGATCGGCGCCATCACTTCGCGCGCCTTACTCATCAGCACGAAATAGACGGTGTAGAGCGTGCCGGCGAGCAGGCAGAGCAGATCACCGACCAGATGATCGGGCGAGAGCTGATAGGAGCGGCCGAGCAGCAGCCCGGCCCCGGCGGCGGCGAGTGCGAGGGCGATGCCTTGCGTCCGCGTCGGCCACATGCGCGCGACGAGGAAGCCGTAGATCGGGTACATCAACGTCGCCGAATTGCCGAACAGCGTGGCGTTGGCGAGCGTGGTCTGGAGGATGCCGACATGCCAGCTCGCCAGATCGGCGGCGAAGGCGATGCCGCCGAGCAGGATCGCAAGCCATAGCCCGCCGACCGCCGCGAAGGGGCGCTTCTGCCCGGCAAAGCTCAGCGCGATCAGCAGCGGCGCGGCGATCGCGAGGCGCCAGAAACCGGCCGAAACCGGCCCGACATCGGCCAGCCGCACGAACCACGGCCCGAAGGCGAGCGCAATATTGCCGCCAAGCAGCGCGAGGATCGGCAAGCCAGAGCCGGTTTGCGGGGAGGAAGCTTTTCTTGAACGCGCGGGCCGATGCATGCGCCCCCTTAGCCCCCTATTTCCCGGCATCACAGTCGTTAGGGAATTACCGACTCATGCCGAACCTGTTCGATCCGATCCAGCTGGGTGCGATCCATGCACCGAACCGCCTGCTGATGGCGCCGCTCACTCGCGGCCGTGCGACGCGGGAGCATGTGCCGACGCCGATCATGGCGGATTATTATGCCCAGCGGGCGAGCGCCGGCCTGATCATCTCCGAAGCCACCGGCATCAGCCAGCAGGGGCTCGGCTGGGCCTATGCGCCGGGCCTGTGGAGCGACGAACAGACCGATGCGTGGAAGCCGATCGTCGAGGCGGTGCATGCGGCCGGCGGGCGCATCGTCGCGCAGCTCTGGCATATGGGCCGGCTGGTCCATCCCGATTTCCTGGGCGGCGAAGCACCGGTCTCGGCCTCGGCCAATACCGCGCCCGGCACCGTGCGCACCTATCCGGCCGAGGAGAGCGGCGAGATCAAGCGTCCCTATGCCCAGGCCCGGCCGCTGCGCACCGACGAGATCCCCGGATTGCTCGACGATTATGCCAATGCCGCACGCAACGCGATCCGCGCGGGCTTTGACGGGGTGCAGGTCCATGCCGCCAATGGCTATCTGATCGACAGCTTCCTGCGCGACAACAGCAACTTCCGCGATGACGACTATGGCGGCTCGATCCCCAATCGCGTGCGGCTGCTGCGCGAAGTGACCCAGCGCGTGGTCGACACGATCGGCGGCGACCGCACCGGCGTGCGCCTGTCGCCCAATGGCGAAGTGCAGGGCATCAACGACAGCAACCCGGCGCCGCTGTTCGAAGCGGCAGCCGCCGCGCTCGACGAGATCGGCATCGCCTTCCTCGAGATGCGCGAGCCGCGCCCGGGCGGCACGCGCGGCCTGCCCGATCATCCGCCGGTCCATCCGGGGATGCGCAAGGTCTTCAAGGGGCCGCTGATCCTCAACGCCGATTATCATCTCGACGATGCCCAGGCGGCGCTCGATGCGGGCGAGGCGGATGCAATTGCCTATGGCCGCACCTTCCTCGCCAATCCGGACCTGCCGCTGCGCCTGCGCGAGCACCTGCCGCTCAACCCGCAGCGCGAGGAGCTGTTCTATATCGGCGGGGCCGAGGGCTATACCGACTATCCCGCCTGGGAGGCCAAGGCGGCCTGAGCCGAAAGGCAATCGCGCTCGACGGGGCTATTGGCTCTTGTCGAGCGCGGTCAGCCAGGTGGCGCCGGCCTTACCCAGCCCGGCGCGGACCTTTGGGTTGAAGGCCAGGAAGCCTAGCACCAGCAGGATCGGCCAGCCAATCAGCGTAACCAAGAAGCCTGCAACGACGAGGCCGATCAGCAGCACCGCGATCAACTGGGTGGTGCCATCCGGGTCTAGCCGGATCCGCCGCGGCCCCGCGCCATCATACCAGCGCGCAGTGACGAAGCTGAACCCCTCACCGCCTGCATAGCGCCCGCGCGGCTCGGCGCCGCCGGCCTGGGGCCGCCGCGCTTCAAGCGCGTCCGGGCGGCCAGAAACCATTTCGCGCCTGGAAACGAAAACAGGCGGGGCGGAAGACCGCCCCGCCTGCGTATCGATCACGATCAGACGACGCCCCTGCTCCACTACGCGGTAGCGGGTCGGGGGCATGTCCATCGCGGCTCAGCCGAACTTGTTCTTGAGCGCGAGCATCGCCAGCGCCGCCTTGGCAGCCTCGCCGCCCTTGTCCTTCTCGTCCGGCTTGGCGCGGGTGAGCGCCTGAGCCTCGTTCTCGACGGTCAGGATGCCGTTGCCGATCGGCAGCGAGTCCATGGCGAGGGCCATCAGCCCGCGCGCGCTCTCGTTCGAGACGACTTCGAAGTGATAGGTCTCGCCGCGGATGACCACGCCGAGTGCAACGAACGCATCATAGCGGCCGGTCTCGGCAGCCATCGCCACCGCGCCGGGGATCTCCAGCGCGCCGGGCACGGTGATGGTCTCGTGGCTATGGCCCGCTTCCTCGATCGCGGCGCGTGCGCCTTCGAGCAGCAGGTCATTCAGATGCGCGTAAAAACGCGCTTCGACGATCAGGACGCGAGCCAAGTTATTCTCCGGTATCGATGGGACGCTCGCCGACGATCGACAGGCCATAGCCGTCGAGACCCACGAGCGTGTGATGGGTGTTGGTGAGCAGGATCATGTCCTGCACGCCGAGTTCGGTAAGGATCGTCGCGCCGACGCCGTAATCGCGCAGCTCATCCATGTCCTTTTCCTCGAGCTTGCCGGCACGGGCCTGCAGCGCGACGGTGAACTGGTCGGGACGCGGCTTGTTGATCACCACGACCACGCCCGAGCCTTCCTCAGCGATGATCTCCATCGAGCGACGCAGCAGCCCGCCGCGCGCACCGCCTTCGCCGAAGATGTCGGAGAAAGGCGACAGCGCGTGCATGCGGACGAGCGTGGGCTTTTCGGGATCGATCTTGCCCTTGACCAGAGCGACCTGCTCGCTCTCGGTAGCCTTGTTCCAGAAAGTCAGCGCGGTCCAGTCGCCGCCCCATTCGCTCTCGAACCGCGTCTCGGCGCGCTTTTCGACAAGATGGTCGTGGCGGCGGCGATAGGCGATCAGGTCGCGGATCGTGCCGAGCTTGAGATTGTGGAACTGGGCGAAGGCGATGAGATCGTCGAGGCGCGCCATCTCGCCATCGTCTTTCATGATCTCGCAGATCACGCCCGACGGATTGAGCCCGGCAAGCCGCGCCAGATCGACCGCAGCCTCGGTATGGCCGGTGCGGACGAGAACGCCGCCATCCTTGGCGATCAGCGGGAAGACATGGCCGGGCGAGGTGATCGCATCCGGGCCGTTCCCCGCATCGATCGCCACGGCGACAGTGCGCGCACGATCGGCGGCGGAGATGCCGGTCGAAATGCCTTCCTTGGCTTCGATCGACTGGGTGAAGGCAGTGCCCAGCGGCGTGCCGTTGACCCGCACCATCGGTTCGAGCTGGAGCTGCCGTCCACGCTCGGCGGTGAGCGCCAGGCAGATCAGACCGCGACCGAAGCGGGCCATGAAGTTGACGGCGTCAGGCGTCGCCATCTGGGCGGGGATGACGAGATCGCCCTCATTTTCCCGGTCTTCGTCATCCACGAGGATGACCATGCGGCCGTTGCGGGCCTCGTCGATCAGCTCCTCGGGCGAGGAGAGGAAGCCATGCTTCAGGCGGGCGAGTTCAGGCTTTGCCACGGAGCGCCTCCATGCGCTGCAGATAACGGGCGAGCACGTCGATCTCGAGATTGACGGCCTGCCCTGCTTCAAGTCCGCCGAACGTGGTGACGGCGGCGGTGTGCGGAATGATGTTGAGATCGAACTCGACGCCGGCATCGGTATCGCGCACCGCATTGACGGTGAGCGAGACGCCATCGACGGTGATCGAGCCCTTGGGCGCCACATACGGCGCCAGCTCGGGGCCGGCCGCGATCACGATGTGATGCGAGCCACCGATCTCCTCGACCGACTTTACCGTGCCGATGCCATCGACATGGCCGGTGACGATATGGCCGCCCAGTTCGTCGCCGAGCTTTAGCGCGCGCTCGAGATTGAGCTTGCGACCCGAAGTCCACATGCCCTGCGCGGTGCGGCTGATCGTCTCGCCCGACACGTCGAACGCGACCCAGGCCGGGCCTTTATCGACCACGGTCAGGCAGACGCCCGAACAGGAGATGGAGGCACCGAGATCGATGCCCCCGGTTTCATAGGCGGTGGAGACGCGGACATGCAGGTCGCCCTGCTTCTCGGTCGCCTCGACCGTGCCGATATCGGTGACGATTCCAGTAAACATTATGCGCGCTCGTAGGCCTCCATGCGATCCTTGCCAAGCATGCGGCTGTCGACCAGCCGCCACCGGTCATGCGCATCCCCCAGCCGGGTGAGACCAATATCCCCGAGCGCCGGCCGCCCCTCGCCGCCGATCAGGATCGGCGCACGATAGAGCAGCAGCCGGTCGACCAGATCGGCACGCAGGAAGGACGCAGCGGCCTCGGCCCCGCCCTCGACGAACAGATGGTTGATGCCCCCCAGCTTCGCAATGTCTTCGGGGCGTTTCAGTTCGCCGGTGGAGGACAGCACCAGCCGGCGCGGCGAACGGTCCTCGAGGCCGGGCAGGCGCACATCGAGCCGGGGAGTGTCGATCTCGACCGTGCGCCGGCCGACAAGGATCGCCTCATGCCGGGCGCGCTCGAGATGGGTATGCGCACGCGCCTCGGGCCCGGTGATCCATTTGCTCTCGCCCGAAGCAAGCGCGATGCGGCCATCGAGCGAAGTGGCGAGCTTGAGCGTGACCAACGGACGGCCCGTGGCGAGCCGGGTGAGGAAGCCGGCCATCGCGCGGCGCGCTTCCCCGGCGCGGACGCCTTCGATGACTTCGATGCCGGCGGCCCGTAAGCGAGCGGCCCCTGCCCCATTGGTGCGCGGATCGGGATCGCCGAGCGCGAGCACCACCCGGGCGACACCGGCCGCGATCAGCAGGTTCGAACAGGCCGGGCCGCGCGGCGATTCATGCGCGCAGGGCTCGAGCGTGACATAGACAGTTGCGCCGCGCGACTTTTCGCCAGCCTGCGCCAGTGCGATCGCCTCGGCATGCGGACGGCCGCCGGGCTGGGTCCAGCCGCGGCCGACAACCGCGCCATCGCGCACGATCACACAACCGACATTGGGATTGGGCGCAGTCCGCCCCCTGCCCCGCTCCGCCAGCGCGAGCGCAGCCCCCATCCAGCGCCTGTCGCTCAGAAGCCGTGCTGGGTCAGCCAATCGTCATATTTCTTGAATTCGGCCTGGCGCTTCTTCTGCGCGGCCTCATACTCGGCCTTGCGCTTCAGCTCTTCGGGCAGGTCCTTGGCCTGCTGCGCCTTGATGTCGGCATCGCTGCGATCGAGCCGCCACTGCTGCACATAGATGATGTCGCGCTTGTACGGCGCCTCGACCGCCGAATCCTTCACGAACATGTAAAGGATCACCAGCGTCACCACCATGGCGAGCATCATGAACCACAGCTCATAGGTCTTGCGGGTGGCAAGCCAGCGCCTGAGGTCGCCAAAGGCGAGCAGGGGGTTGAATCGCTTCAGGTAGTTCATCGTGATGCCGAAGATAGGAGCGCGGGAGCCCGAGAGCCAGCCCCCGCGCTATCAAGGGTGTACGCTTACTGGTCCTTGATCTCGAACGTGACGCTGAGCGTCATCCAGCTTTCCTCCGCCACGCCGCCGCGAGTTGCCGGCTTGAAACGCCATTTGGAGAGCGCCTGGCGCTTGGTCGCATCGAAGAAGGCGGGGCTGGTGGCACTGACCTGCTCGACCGCCTTCACCCGACCATCGGCACCGACCAGCACCCGCACCGAGACGCGCCCGTCGCGCTGCGCGCGCAGTTCGGAAGCCGGATAGGCGGGCTGGAAGTCCTCGGCATAGCGGCCGTCGCGGCGCGCGCCGACCAAGGGCGGGACTGCCGGCTCGATGCGCGGTTCGGGCTTGAACACCGGCCCGGTTTCGACCGGCTTGCTGTTGTCCGGGGTAACCGACGGGATATCCGGCGTGGTTTCAATCCGGTTGTCGGTGGGCATCGTCTTGATGACCGGATCGGGCGCAGTGACCGGCGGCTGCATTGCAGGCTTGGGATCGGGCTTGGGCTGCTCGATCGGCTTGGGTTCTGGCGGCGGCACTGGATCGAGCGGAATCGATTTCGCCGTGAAGACCGGCACGACCTGCTTGATGATATTGGGTGCCGAGTAGATCATTCCGGTGATGATCGCCCCGCTGATGAGCAGCGATGCACCGATGCTGACGGTGCGCGATTGCTGGGGCTGGTAGCGATGTTCGGCATACATGGCGTTGCACTCCATCTCCTGGGCCGGACTGGGCCGACTCAGTGATGATACAACATTACATTTTTGATGCAAATGCTTTTGCGATCATGTGCTCCGCAAGCGTTCCAGGGCAGCATCCTTGCCGATCAGCGGAAGCAGCGCAGCCATATCCGGGCCATGTTCGCGGCCGGTGAGGGCGAGACGCAGGGGCAGGAACAGTGCGCGGCCCTTGCGGCCGGTGGCTTGCTTGAGCGCGCCGGTGAGCGCGGGCCAGGGATTGGTCCAGTCGATGCCCACGGCGATTTCGGCGGCCTGCGCAAGGAAGGTACGGTCTTCCTCGGCGATCTCGGCCATCACCGGCCCCTCGACCACCTGCCACCAGTCGGCGGCTTCGGCGACGGTGGAAAGGTTGGGGCGGATCGCGTCCCAGCCCGCTTCAGTCATGCCGGCGGGCAAACGATCCTGCACCGCTGCATAGCCAAGCTGGTGGACGATACGGGCATTGAGCTGGGCGAGCTCTTCCTCGTCGAACCGGGCGGGTGCGCGACCGAAGCGGGCGAAGTCGAAGCTTTCGACCAGCGGGGCGGAATCGACAAAGGGTTCGACCGGATCGCTGGTACCGAGCCGGGCAAGCAGGGCGATCAGCGCTTGCGGCTCGATGCCGACCTCGCGGAAATGCTCGATGCCGAGCGAGCCGAGGCGTTTGGAGAGCTTGCCCTCGCTGCCGGTGAGCAGGGCTTCATGGGCAAAGCGGGGTGCCGCGGCACCGAGTGCATCGAACATCTGGAGCTGGGTTGCGGTGTTCGAGACATGATCCTCGCCGCGCACGACATGGCTGACGCCCATGTCGATGTCGTCGATCACCGAAGGCAGCAGATAAAGCCAGCTGCCATCGGCACGGCGGACCACCGGGTCGCTCATCGTCTTCGGATCGAAGCGCTGGGGCCCGCGGACCATGTCGTCCCACTCGATCACGGCGTCATGATCGAGCTTGAAGCGCCAGTGCGGGTGGGTGCCTTCGGCTTCCAGCTTCGCCCGATCGGCATCGCTCAGCGCCAGCGCGGCGCGGTCATAGACCGGGGGCAGGCCGCGGCCGAGCAGCACCTTGCGCTTGAGTTCCAGCTCCTGCGCCGTCTCATAGGCCGGATAGACCCGGCCGGCGGCGATCAGTTCGGCGAAGCGCGCTTCGTAGAGATCGAAGCGGGCGGACTGGCGCTGCTCGCCATCGGGATGGAGCCCCAGCCAAGCGAGATCAGCACGGATCGCCTCGACGAACCGCTCCTCGGACCGCTCGCCATCGGTATCGTCGATCCGCAGCAGGAAGCGACCGCCATGCTTCTGCGCGAACATCCAGTTGTGGAGCGCGGTGCGGATATTGCCGACGTGGAGCGTGCCGGTGGGGCTCGGCGCGAAGCGGGTGGTGACGGTCATTCCCCGCCCTTAGCTGTGCCATGCAAGCCACGCCACCGGCGCTTTTGCCGTGTATAAGCCATTTCCGCGTCTTGCCCCGCCGGGAATCGGCTGACAAAGGGGCGCTCTGGGACACGCTGGAGATTTTCGATGAAATTGTTGGCCGGCAATTCGAACGCGCCGCTCGCCAAGGCGATTGCGGAGTATCTCGAGATTCCGCTGACTCAGGCGAATGTCCGCCGCTTCGCCGATGAGGAGATCTTCGTCGAGATCCTCGAGAATGTCCGCGGCGAGGACGTGTTCGTGCTCCAGTCGACCAGCTATCCGGCGAACGACAATCTGATGGAGATGCTGATCATGATCGATGCGCTCAAGCGCGCATCGGCCAAGCGCATCACCGCGGTGCTCCCCTATTTCGGCTATGCCCGCCAGGACCGTAAGCCCGGCCCGCGCACCCCGATCTCGGCCAAGCTGGTCGCCAATCTGGTGACCACCGCCGGTGCCGACCGTGTCCTTTCTGTCGATCTGCATGCCGGCCAGATCCAGGGTTTCTTCGACATCCCGACCGACAATCTGTTCGGCGCGCCGGTGATGTCGGCCGATATCCAGAGCCGCTTCCCCGGCAAGCAGTGGATGGTCGTATCGCCCGACGTCGGCGGCGTGGTCCGCGCCCGTTCGCTGGCGAAGCGGCTCGACAACGCCCCGCTCGCGATCGTCGACAAGCGCCGTGAGCGCGCCGGCGAATCCGAAGTGATGAACATCATCGGCAATGTCGAAGGGCGCTTCTGCATCCTGATCGACGACATAGTCGATTCGGCCGGCACGCTCTGCAACGCCGCCGCGGCGCTCAAGGCCGCGGGCGCCGAGGACGTTGTCGCCTATTGCACCCACGGCGTGCTTTCGGGCGGCGCGGTGGCCCGTGTCGACGGTTCGGCGCTGGCCGAGCTGGTCATCACCGACTCGATCGGCAACCACGCCGTGATCGCCGAGAGCAGCAAGATCCGCCACCTGACGATCGCGCCGCTCCTCGCCGAAGCGATCAAGCGGATCGCGGACGAAAGCTCGGTCTCCAGCCTGTTCGACTGAGCTGGAAGTACACGAAAGTACAGGCCAAGGCGCAGGTTGGCGCCTTGCCCCTTTCAATGATTTCAATAGTTTAGAAAATCGCCTCGGCGACGAGGGCGATGCCGACGCCGATCATCAGCACATAGATGGCGGTATAGAAGCGCGCCGCATCGACCTTGCGCACCAGCCAGACGCCGGCAACGGTGGAGACCAGTGCAAGCGGCAGCAGCGCGGCCGAGGTCATCAGATTGGCCAGGGTGAACTGGCCGAGCGCCCAGTAGGCCGGCACCTTGATCCAGTTGGTCGCGGCGAAGAAGATCGCGGTGGTGCCGACCAGTATGTCGCGCGGCAGGTTGCGCGGCAGCACCCAGAGCTGGAAGGGAGGCTGGCCGGCATGGGCGATCTGGCTGGTGAAGCCCGAGGCCACCCCGAACAGCGATCCGATCCAGTCGGGCCAGCGCGCGGTGTCCTTGGGCGTGGCGTTGCGGGCGGCCCAGAGCCGATAGGCGCCGAACAGGATCGAGATCGCCCCGACCATCGCCATCACCGCCGCCGAGGAGACGCTGGCCGCGAACCAGTATCCCAGCGCAATGCCGAGCACCGAGCCGGGCAGCATCCAGCCGAGCAATTTCCAGTCGACCGTGCGGCGGAATGCCCAGACGCCGACCACATCCTGCGCGATCAGGATCGGCAAAGTGATCGCGGCGGCACGCACCGGATCGATCGCAAAGGCTAACAAGGGCAGGGAGAGGGCGCCCATGCCCGCGAACCCGCCCTTGCTGAGCCCGAGCAGGATCACCGCGGGCACGGCGAGCGCATAGAAATGCCAATCGGTGATCATGCCATCAGCGCGTAGCGGGTTTGCCTGCGCACACAAACTGCCTAATCGGGTGGTCCATGGCAGAGGATCGGAGCGGGCAAACCGCCGTCATGTTCATTTCCGAGCGCACCGGAGACGACCCGGAGGGCTATGCGGGAGCTGCGGCGCGGATGGATGCGCTGGCGGCGCAGCAGCCGGGCTATTGCGGCGTCGACCATGTCGGCAACGACCAGTCCCAGGCGATCACGATCAGCTATTGGGCGGACGAGGCCAGCGCCATCGCCTGGCGCCAGCATCCCGAGCATGCCGAAACCCGCGAGAAGGGCCGCGGGCGCTGGTACAACTGGTACATGCTCCATGTCGCCCAAGTCGGGCGCAGCTATAGCTGGGCGCGGCCGTGAAGCTCCGGCGGGTCGACGGCACTTTCGGGTTGTTGTTCACCGTCATGCTCGTGATCGCTGCGGGCAATACCGCGTTGCAATCGGTGCTGCCGGCGCTTGGCCGCTCGCTCCATGCGCCCGACAGCGCGGTTGCCGCAGTGTTCTCGGTCTCCGCGCTGCTCTGGGTGATCTCGGCGCCGTTCTGGGCCAATCGATCGGACCGGCATGGCCGGCGCCTGATGGTGCTGATCGGCATTGCCGGCTTCACCGTGTCGCTGGGGCTGTGCGGGCTGTGCCTGGCACTGGGGATCAATGGCTGGCTGGGGCCGGTGGCGACCTTCATCGCCTTTGTCGCCGGGCGGGTGATCTACGGCACCTTCGGCTCGGCCGCACCGCCGGCAGTGCAGGCGATCGTCGCCGGGCGGACCAGTCGTGAGGAACGCACCCAGGCGCTGACCCTGCTCGCCTCCGCCTTCGGGCTCGGCACGATCCTGGGCCCGGCGATCGCACCCTATCTGGTGATGGGGCATCTCTGGCCGGGCGGGCCGCTGATCGGGCTGGCCGGCCCCGCCTTTGCCGCCAGCGCAATCGGCGTGGTGATCTGGATCGCCGCCGCGCGCGGCCTGCCGAGGGACGAGGGCCATGCGCATGGCGCCGCGATCTCCTATCCCTCGATCGGCGGGCAGGGGACCGGCGCGACGGTGACCGCCGCTACCGCCGAGGAGACCAGCGAGAATGTCCGCTATTTCGATCCGCGCATCCGCGCCTGGATCGTCGCGGGGCTGATCATCGGCCATGCCCAAGCGATGGCCGGCCAGGCGATCGGCTTTCTGGTGATCGACCGGATGCAATTGCCGCCGGTCGAGGCGCTGCATCCCACGGGCCTGGTGCTGATGATCGGCGCCGGCGCCTCGCTGCTCGCGCAATGGGGGCTGATCCCGATGCTCGACCTGCGGCCGCGCGCGCTGGTGCTGGTAGGTGCCGCGCTGGGGCTTGTCGGCTGCGTGGCGACGGGCACCGCGACGACGCTGTACGGCATCGCTATGGGCTATGCGCTGATCTCGCTGGGGATGGGCTTTGCCCGGCCGGGCTTCACTGCCGGCACCTCGCTGGCGGTGGGGGCGGAATCGCAGGGTTCGGTGGCGGGGAAGGTGACTTCGGTGAACGGCGCGGCGTTCGTGCTGGGGCCGTCGATCGGGGTGGGGCTGTATGAGGTCTGGCGACCGCTGCCCTATCTGACTGCGGCGGGGGCGCTGGGGTGTTTGCTGGTCTATGCCTGGGTGGCGACGCGGCAGTCAGACCTGAGCGCCCGATAGCCGGCACCCAATACACGTCATCCCCGCGAAGGCGGGGATCCAGGGTAACAAAGCTTATCCTCTGCGACTCTGGATCCCCGCCTGCGCGGGGATGACGAATTGATTTTGGGCGCTGTCCCGGCGCTCCTAGTCTGCGCCCTTCGGGCCGCGGCCCTGGAGCATGCCGGGGGCGATGAACCCAAGCGGCTGGATCGCCGAGGCCTGCTGCTTCAGCCGGCCCGACATCGCCTGATATTCATTCTCCATCTCCGGCGTGACCGTAGCGCGCGAATCGGCGAGCGCCGCTTCGAAATGCGCCTGGGTCACTTCCCGGGTCTGGAGCGACTCGCGCAGCGCGACCAGGCCGGCACGGCGGACCACGTCCTCCAGATCGGCACCGGTATAGCGCTCGGTCTGCTCGGCGATCGACTTGAGGTCGACGTCGGACGCCAGCGGCATCTTCTCGGTCTGGATGCGCAGGATGCGTTCGCGCCCTGCAGCATCGGGCACGCCGACATAGACCAGCTCGTCGAACCTTCCGGGGCGCAGCAGCGCCGGATCGATCAGGTTCGGCCGGTTGGTCGCGCCGATCACCACCACCGACTGCAGCTCCTCCAGCCCGTCCATCTCGGCGAGGATCGTGTTGACCACGCGCTCGGTCGCCTGGGGCTCACCCAGGCCACCACCGCGGGCGGGGACCAGCGAGTCCAGCTCGTCGATGAAGATCACGCAGGGCGCAACCTGGCGGGCGCGGGCGAACAGCCGGGCGATCTGCTGCTCGGACTCGCCATACCATTTGCTGAGCAGGTCGCTCGACTTGGTGGCGATGAAGTTCGCCTCCGCCTCGCGCGCGACCGCTTTCGCCAGCAAGGTCTTGCCGGTGCCCGGGGGACCATAGAGCAGGAAGCCCTTGGCCGGGCGGATGCCGAGGCGCCGGAACGCGTCGGGATCCTTGAGCGGCAGCTCGACGCCTTCCTTCAACCGCATCTGGGCATCGTCGAGCCCGCCGACATCGTCCCAGCGCACCGTAGGCGCCTGGACCATGACTTCGCGCATCGCCGAAGGCTGGACGCGCTTGAGCGCTTCCAGGAAGTCCTCCCGCGTGACAGCCAGCGTATCGAGCACCTCAGGCGGGATCGTACCTTTTTCCAGGTCGAGCTTCGGCATGATCCGGCGCACCGCCTCGATCGCTGCTTCGCGGGCGAGCGCCGAGAGGTCGGCCCCGACAAAGCCGAACGTGGTGCGGGCGAGTTCGCCGAGATCGACCTTGTCGCCGAGCGGCATGCCACGGGTGTGGATACCGAGAATCTCGCGACGCCCCCGCTCGTCCGGCACGCCGACGACGATCTCGCGATCGAACCGGCCCGGACGACGCAGCGCCTCGTCGATCGCATCGGGGCGATTGGTCGCGGCGATGACGACGATGTTGGCGCGGGCTTCCAGCCCGTCCATCAGCGTGAGCAGCTGGGCGACCAGGCGCTTCTCCGCCTCACCCGAGACCTGACCGCGCTTGGGCGCGATCGAATCGATCTCGTCGATAAAGACGATCGACGGCGCGGCCTTGGCCGCTTCCTCGAAGATCTGGCGCAGGCGCCCTTCCGATTCGCCATAGGCCGAGCCCATGATCTCGGGCCCGTTGATCAGGAAAAACTGCGCGTCCGACTCGTTCGCAACGGCGCGGGCGAGCCGCGTCTTGCCGGTGCCGGGCGGGCCATGCAGCAGCACGCCCTTGGGCGGATCGACGCCCAGGCGCTGGAACAGTTCGGGATAGCGGAGCGGCAGCTCGACCATCTCGCGAAGCTGATCGATCGTGCCGGCCATGCCGCCGATATCGTCATAGGTGACGTCGGCGCGGCGACCGTCACCCGCGGCTTCCTCATATTCCGCGCGCAGCTCGACCTCGGTATTCTCGTCGATATGGACGATGCCCTTGGGGCTGGCCGAGACCACGTTGAGGCGGATTTCCTGCAGCGCATAGGCGGGCGCACGCAGGAACTGGGCAACCTGGGGCGGAATGTCGGCGCGCTGCTGACCCGCGGTAGCGACGATATCGCCCTGCGCCAGCGGGCGCTGGAAGAAGACGCGCTTGAGCGCTTCCCCGCTGCCCTGGAGACGGAGGTTCTGCTGGGCGGGTGCGAACACCACGCGAGTCGCGGGCTTGGACACCGCCTTGCGTACTTCGACGAAATCGCCCGAGCCAACGCCGGCATTGGCGCGCTGGAGACCATCGATACGCAGAATCTCGAGGCCCTCATCCTCGGCATAGGGCAACACGGCAAGCGCCGGGGTGGCGCGCTTGCCGACAATCTCGATCACATCGCCTTCGGTAAGGCCGAGCCGCCCCATCAGCGAGCGCGGCAGATGCGCGAGACCCCGGCCGCTGTCCTCGGGCCGGGCATTGGCAACTTGCAGCTTGATCGGCTGCGCTTCTTCGTCCGCCATGTTTCTGTTCTCCGCTGGCGTTGTGCGGGGAACATGGGGAGCAGGTTTCGCTGCTGCAACGGCAAGGCGGGCAGGGTGGCTAATGCCTGGGTATGGCTGGCGGCGAGTCGCGCGGGCAAAAAAAAGGCCGATCTCAAGGACCGGCCGGGAAAGTTTTAGGAGAGGATGCCTGAAAGGCAGGTGCTTTGTGCAGTGCGGCCGATTTTTGTGCAAGTGCGAAAAGAACCATTAACGCGTGCATAACTTGCAATCGATGGTAACAAAGGCGATATATGCTCCACACCCAAAAGGGCGTTGGCGTGGCGTGAAACCTGCGCCAAGGACAATGACGCAGCGCAACAAAAGAGAGCGAAATGCGACGACTTCCTCCCCTGACGGCAATCGAGGCTTTCGTGCAGGTAGCGCGGCTGGGATCGATCAAGGCCGCGGCCGAAGAGCTTGCACTCTCCTCGCCGGCGCTGAGCCGCCGCGTCCAGGCGCTCGAGCGCTTCATCGGCAAGCCGCTGTTCGAGCGGCGCCACCAGGCGCTCAAGCTCAACGATGACGGCGACCGGCTGCTCGGCATGATCGCCCCGGCGCTCGACACCATGGCCGATGCGGTGGAAACGATGACCAGCGGCACCGAGCTGCTGCGCCTGCGGCTGGGCCTGTTGCCGCTGTTCGCGACCCAGCGGCTGATGCCGCATATGGGCGACCTCAAGCGCCGCCATCCCGAATTGCACCTCGACGTCGATACCGGCGGCCATGCGGTGGCGCGGCTCGGCGACGGGCTCGACGCGGCGATCGTGGTGGCGCGCGACATCGACCCGACGCTCTATGCCAAGCGGCTGGATCGCAACCGCGTCTATGTGATCGGTGCGCGCTCGCTGCTGGAAGGCCCGGATCCGATCACCCGGCCGGAGCAGCTCGCCAAGCTGACCGCGCTGGTGCACCGCGACATGGCAGACACCTTCACGGCATGGCGTGCGGCGGCCGGACTATCCGGGCAGGAGATCGAGCCGGCGGCGATCGACCATTTCGATTCGGGTACGCTGATGCTCGAAGCGGCCGCGCAGGGCCTGGGCGTCGCCTTCATGCTCGAATCGCATTTCGAGGCGGCGCGCGACGACCGGCTGGTCCAGCTCTTCGACCTGACGGTGGAGAGCGACTATAGCTACTGGTTCGTCTGTCGACCGCGCGCGCTGACCACGCGCCCGGTAAAGCTGTTCCACGACTGGCTGATCGACGTGCTCGAAGCCGATCGCGTCGCCTAGATACAAAAAGCCCCTCCGCAGCGGGAGGGGCTCTTCGTTCGATCAGGCCTCGGTGCGGGCCTTGACGATCTTGCCCGGCTCGCGCGGCGGCTCGCCCTTCGGCAGCGCGTCGACATGCTCCATGCCTTCGGTGACCACGCCCCAGACGGTGTACTGGCCGTCGAGGAAGGTCGCGTCGTCGAGGCAGATGAAGAACTGCGAGTTGGCGCTGTTCGGATCCATCGTGCGCGCCATCGAGCAAACGCCACGGACATGCGGCTCGCGGCTGAACTCGGCGGGCAGGTTGGGCAGCTTCGAGCCGCTCATGCCGGTGCCGGTTGGATCGCCGCCCTGGGCCATGAAGCCGTCGATCACGCGGTGGAAGATTACGCCGTCATAAAAGCCCTCGTCGGCGAGGGTGGCGATGCGCTCGACATGCTTGGGGGCGAGATCCGGGCGCAGCAGGATGTGCACATCGCCGGTATCGAGGGTCATGACGAGCTTGGTGGGTTCGGACACGCAGAATACTCCTGAGAAGGATTTGCACTGCACCTAGTGGCGCGCGGGGCGACTTGCAAATCGCGGCAGGCAATGGCAGCGGCGGGACGGGGCGAACAAGGGAGGTCGAACCGTGAGCGAGACCGAACTTCAAGCGGATAACAATGCGCCCGAGCCTCAGCTCGACGAGGACGACCGGCTGCGCCCGGAGTTCGTCGATGCCGTGCTCGACGCGGTGCACGAGGGCGATTCCGCCCGCGCGCATGAACTGGCCGAACCGCTCCACCCTGCCGACATCGCCGATCTGGTCGAGCTTGCCCCGTCCGAGGAGCGCCCGGCGCTGGTCGCCGCGATCGCCGATCTGATCGACGGCGACGTGCTCGCCGAGATGAACGACTGGGTGCGCGAGGCGCTGGTCGATTCGCTCACCGCCACCCAGGTCGCCGACCTTGCCGCCGAACTCGATACCGACGACGCCGTCGCGATCATCGAGGACATGGATGTCGAGGATCAGCGCGAAGTGCTGCGGGCGCTCGATCCGGACGACCGCGCCGCGATCGAGGAAGCGCTTTCCTATCCGGAGGAATCCGCCGGCCGCCTGATGCAGCGCGAGCTGATCGCGGTGCCCGAGCATTGGACCGTCGGCGACGTGCTCGATTATCTGCGCGGCAATGAGGAACTGACCACCGATTTCTGGGAAATCTTCGTGGTCGACCCGACGCACAAGCCGGTAGGCACCTGCGAGCTTTCCTGGGTGCTGCGCACGCCCCGGTCGGTCGCGATCGGCGATGTGATGAAGCGCGAGCAGACGCTGATCCCGGTCGACATGGACCAGGAGGAAGTGGCGCTGCGCTTCCAGAAATACGCGCTGATCTCGGCCGCGGTGATCGATACCAGCGGGCGCCTGGTAGGCATGATCACGGTGGACGACGTGGTCCACATCATTTCCGAGGAAGCGGGCGAGGACGCGCTGCTGCTCTCGGGCGCCGGCGAAGGCGACATCAACGAGCCGGTGCTCGATTCGTACAAGGGCCGGGTGCGCTGGCTGCTGACCAATCTGCTTACCGCACTGGTCGCCGCGACGATCATCAGCCTGTTCGAAGGCACGATCCAGAAGATGGTCGCGCTCGCCGCGCTGATGCCGATCGTCGCCGGCGTCGGCGGCAATGCCGGCACCCAAACCATGGCGGTGACGGTGCGTGCGCTCGCGACCAACCAGCTCACCCAGTCGAACACGCTGCGCGCGATCCAGCGCGAGATCTCGATCGCATTGCTCAACGGCGTGACCGTCGCCTGCGTGATCGGTACCGCGGTGGGAATATTCTACCATCATGCTGCGCTGGGCGGGGTGATCGCGGCGGCGATGATGACCAACATCTTCATCGCCGGACTTGCCGGGGTGATGGTGCCGGTGACGCTCGACCGGTTCAAGGCCGACCCGGCGGTGGCCAGCTCGATCTTCGTGACGATGACCACCGACTCGATAGGCTTCCTCGCCTTTCTCGGCCTTGCCACCGCGAGCGGGCTGGTCGGTTGATCGGAGCGGGCCGAGCGCCCAAATAAGCGCCGTGACGCTGCATCTGACCAAGGTCGCCTTTGGCTGCGACTCCGTTGACTTTCTCGCCGAACGGCTTGCCTCACGCGGCGGCGTGTGGGGGCTTACCACACGCTATCTGCCCAAGCGGCATGAGGAGATCGGTGGCGAGGGCTCGCTGTTCTGGATCCTCAAGCACCAGCTGGTCGGCCGCACCCCGATCGTGGGCTTCGGCGAGGCCGAGGGCGGGCGCACCGCGATCCTGATGGAGCCTCGGCTGATTCTGGTCGCCAACCGGCCGAAGCGCGCGCATCAGGGCTGGCGCTATCTCGAAGGCGCGGATGCACCGCCGGACCTGGGCGAAGCTGGGGCGGGGATGGAGGAACTCCCGCCCGCGCTGATGGGACAATTGGCAGGGCTGGGGCTGATCTGACTCTCTCCCTCTCCCGCAAGCGAAAGAGGGAGAGGGGGCTAATTCACCAGCAGCGGATACGCATTCCGGAACGCCGCGACCTTGGGCTTGTCGTAGCGCACGATGTAGCGGTTGGTCGGATTCCGCCAGAAGAAGTCCTGGTGATAGGCTTCGGCAGGATAGAAATTGCCAGTCTCCAGCCGGGTGACGATCGGCTTGGGGAACGCCTTCGCTTTGGTCAGCTGGTCGATATAGGCGGCAGCCACCCTGCGTTGTTCTTCATCCTGCGGGAAGATCGCCGAGCGGTAGCTGGGGCCGGTATCGGGATATTGGCGATTGAGCTGGGTCGGATCATGCGCGACCGAGAAATAGACGCGCAGCAGCGTGCCGTAGCTAACCTTCTTCGGGTCATAGGCGATCCGCACCGCTTCGGCATGGCCGGTCTTCTCGGTCGAGACCTGGGCATAGGTCGCGGTCTGGGCGGTGCCGCCGGCATAGCCATTGGTGACCGAATGCACGCCCTTCACCGACTGGAAGACCGCCTCCATCCCCCAGAAGCAGCCGCCCGCGAGGACGGCCACTTGCTCGCCCTTGCTCGGCTTCACGTCGAGCGCGGGGACGGGCACCGGTACCGCGCGCTCGACAGCGGCGGCAGGGGGAAGCAGCACCGCGGCTCCAAGGAGCGCGGCGGCGGGGAGCGACCATTTCAGCATGGCCGCAATGTCGTACGCCGAAAGGCTCAGCGCAAGGCCGCGCAGGCTTCCTGAATTCGAGTACATGCTTCGGTAAGCAGCGCATCCGAGGTGGCGTAGCTGATCCGCAGCGCCGGCGAGAAGCCGAAGGCGGCGCCATGCACCGCCGCGACCCGCGCTTCGGTGAGCAGATAGCCGACCATTTCCTCGTCGGTGGTGATCACCTGGCCCTTGGGCGTGGTCTTGCCGATCAGCTGGCTGAACTCGGGATAGACATAGAAGGCGCCTTCGGGACGCGGGCAGGTCATGCCGTTGATCTGGTTGAGCATCGACACGACCAGATCGCGTCGCCCCTGGAAGGCGGCAACGCGCTCCTTGAGGAAGCTCTGGTCGCCGTTCAGCGCCGCGACCGATGCGGCCTGCGAGATGCTGCACGGATTGGAGGTCGACTGGGACTGGAGCTTGCCCATGGCCTTGATCAGCCATGCCGGGCCACCGGCATAGCCGATGCGCCAGCCAGTCATCGCATAAGCCTTGGACACGCCATTCGCGGTCAGCGTGCGATCATAGAGCGACGGGCAGACCTGCGCGATCGTGGCGAATTCGAAGCCGTCGTACAGGATGTGCTCATACATGTCGTCGGCATAGATCAGCACATGCGGATGCCGCTCGAGCACTTCGCCCAGCGCCTTCAGCTCAGCGGCCGAATAGGCAGCGCCGGTCGGGTTGGACGGCGAGTTGAGCACCACCCACTTCGTCTTGGCAGTGATCGCCGCTTCGAGCTGCTCGGGCTTGATCTTGTAGCCCTGATCGGCACCGGCCGAGATGAAGACCGGCTTGCCGCCGGCAAACTCGACCACGTCGGGATAGCTGACCCAATAGGGGGCCGGGATCACGACTTCGTCACCTGCGTCGATCGTCGCGCAGAAAGCGTTGAACAGCGTGTGCTTGCCGCCCGAGTTCACGCTGATCTGGTTCTCGGCATAGGTGAGGCCATTGTCGCGGCCGTACTTGGCGATGATCGCCTGCTTGAGCTCGGGCGTGCCATCGACATTGGTGTACTTGGTCTTGCCCGCGCGGATCGCCTCGATCGCTGCTTCCTTGACGAAATCGGGCGTATCGAAATCGGGCTCGCCGGCACCGAGGCCAATCACGTCGATCCCCTGGCGCTTCAGCTCGAACACCTTGCTCGTCATTGCGAGCGTGGCGGAGGGCTGGATACGATTGAGCGCGGCCGAGGTCTGCATGAAAGGCGCCTTTTCCGGGAGGGGAGACGCCGGGCCTATAGGACTGCGTTCTAGGCTTTCGCAACCGTTACGGCTGAAACCAATCCGCGCAGCGCGTTGCCGACATAAAAGCCGCCTTCGAGATCGGCCGGGGTGAGGTCCCCTTCAACCGCGCGGCCGCTCTCGAGCAGCTCGGCGCGCAACACCCCCGGCAGCAGCCCGCGGGCAAGCGGCGGGGTGACCAGCATGTCGCCGCGCTCGACGAAGATCGAGGTGAAGCTGCCTTCGGTCAGGAAGCCCTGGTCATCTGTGAACACCACTTCCCAGGCACCGGAATCGCGCCGTGCTTCGTCATAAAAGCCGCGCCGGCTGGTCTTGTGGGCGAGGCGGAAGTCCTCCCGCGCGACTTTTCGCGGCTGGATCGCCACCTGCACCGGCGTGGCGGCCGCATCGGGCAAGGGCGCAATGCCGATCGCGATGGCACCCGAAGGGGCAAGCAGCAGCCGCACCCGCGCCGGCGCACGCAGACGGAAGGTCGCCGCCTGCAATTCGTTGCGCGCTTCATGCCGATCGAACTCGAAACCGAATTGCCGCGCGCTCTCCTTCATCCGCGCGAGATGCCGCTCGAGCAGCACCAGACCGGCCATCGGATCGAATCGCATCGTCTCGATCAGGTCGAAAGGCTGTTCGCCGGCCGTGACGAACGCGCCCTTGGCGAGGCACTCGTCCCATTCCTCAAGGGCGTTCGAATCAGCGACCACACCCGATCCTAGCCCGAGCACGGCACTTGTCGCCCCCTGATCTATCGTCAACGTGCGGATAGCCACGTTGAAACTGGCATCGCCATGCTTGTCGATCGCCCCGATCGCGCCAGTATAGATGCCACGCGGATCCTGCTCGACCTCGGCGATCACCTGCATCGCGCGCAGCTTGGGCGCTCCGGTGACCGAACCGCAGGGGAACAGCCCCGCCAGTACCCCGATCGGCCCGGACACGTCGCCGGGATAGGCGGTGACGGTGGAGACCATCTGATGGACCGTAGGGTAGCGCTCGACCTGAAACAGCGACGGCACCTTCACCGTGCCGGGCTGGGCGATGCGGGTGAGATCGTTGCGCATCAGATCGACGATCATGAGGTTCTCGGCGCGCTGCTTGGGGTCGGCGGCCAGCGCAGCGGCGATCGCGTCATCCTCGGCCGGAGTAGCACCCCGCCGCGCCGTGCCCTTCATCGGACGCACGGTGATGCCGTCCTTGTCCTCATTATACTCGAAGAACAGCTCGGGCGAGAAGGACAGTACCCACTCGCTGCCGGTGAACACCAGCGCGCTGTGCCCCGCGGCGGCACGGCGGCGGATCAGCGCGTAGAGCGCGGCGGGATGGCCGGCAAAGGGCACATCGGCGCGGAAAGTGAGGTTGGCCTGATAGATATCGCCGGCCCGGATATAGTCAGCAACGCGATCGAACTGCTCGCGATAGGCAGCGGCAGTGATCCGCGGCACCGGCGCGCCGGCCCAGGCACCCGCCGGATCGGGGAGCAGGGCTTCAGGATCGACGCGATCGACCAGCGGGAAGATGCCGAACCACAGGCAGGGGCCGGTGCCGCGCTGCGCGACGGCATGCGGATCGATCCCGGGCGCGGCTTCATAGGAAGCGAAACCGGCCAGGTTGAACCCGTGATCGAACCACAGCTCCATGCCCCGGAAAGCACGCTCCATCTCCTCAGGCGAATCGGCACGCACCTCGCCCGCCGGCGAGTGGAACAGCCGGGCGCCGGCGCCGCCGGGCCGGGCATCGTCGAGCAGGACGAAGGGAGTGTCGGGCAGGTTCATGCCATGCCCCGCATGCAACCGCTTCGCACGGACGGCAAGCCCGTGTTGCGGCGCGGGGCACCGCCGCCTATCTCGACGCCATGGCAAATCCCCCCATGCGCGCCGCGGTTATCCCGGTCACGCCGCTCCAGCAGAACTGCACGCTCCTGTGGTGCACCGAAACGATGCGCGGTGCCTTTGTCGATCCGGGCGGCGACCTGGAGAAACTGCGCGCGGCAGCGAAGCAGGCCGGCGTGACGATCGAGAAGATCCTCGTCACCCATGGCCATATCGATCATTGCGGCGCAGCCGGCGAGTTCGCCAAGGAACTGGGCGTGCCGCTGGAAGGGCCGCATGAGGCAGATCGCTTCTGGATAGCGCGGCTCGATGAGGATGGCCGGAAATACGGGATCCGCGGCACCGTGTTCGAGCCCGACCGTTGGCTGGACCAGGGCGACCAGGTGACCGTGGGCAACCTTACCCTCGATGTCTATCACTGCCCCGGCCACACGCCGGGCCATGTCGTGTTCCACCACCCCGAATCGAAGTTCGCAACGGTGGGCGACGTGCTGTTCCAGGGATCGATCGGCCGCACCGACTTTCCGCTGGGCAACCACCAGGATTTGCTCGACGCGATCGTGCAGCGGCTCTGGCCGCTGGGGGACGATACCACTTTCGTCCCCGGTCATGGACCGCTGAGCAATTTCGGGCATGAGCGGAAGACGAATCCGTTCGTTGCCGATTCGGTGCTGGCGAAGGCGTAGGCTTTGATTCGTCATCCCCGCGCAGGCGGGGATGCCGGTTATAGTTGCGGGAAGGCAGTATCGGTTCAGCCCCTCGGGCCAACCTTGAACACCGTTACCGGCGCTTCGCGATACTGGCTGCCGATATAGATGCCGTAGCCGGCGAGGCCGAGCATGGTCAGCAGGGTGAGGGCGATGCCGATTCGGCGGCCCAGCCCCCAACCGTCCATCCCGAAGGCATGGCAGATGCGGCCGAGAATCAGTGCGAGGCCGACGCCCCACAGCCAGATGCTGGGGCCGCTCGCCAGCTCGACCAGCGCAAGCAGCACGAGAATCAGCGGCACATATTCGGCGAAATTGAGCTGGGCGCGCATGCGGCGGACGAGTCGATCGTCGCCGCCATCGCCGATGAAGACCTTTTCGGCGAGTCGCAGCCGGCTGATTCGCAGCGCGAGCCAGAAATTGACGACAGCGGCGGCACCGGCGGTGCAGAGTGTAACGGGCAGGATGATCATATAAGGTGTCCCCTCCAGAGGGTTCCTCCTACACTCCCTTGCGTCGCCCGCAAGAATCGCTATAGGCGCGCACTCGCTTTCGTGACCGTCCGCTGGTCCGGCGAGCGCCGGACTTTCCGTCGCTTGCCCGCTGGGCCGTGCGGGCGTATCGCGATTTTGACTTTTGTTTCGTTAGAAGGTGCCGAAATGGCCGTTCCCAAGAGAAAGACTACGCCGTCGCGGCGTGGCATGCGTCGCTCTCATGACGCTCTGGTTCCGCAGGCATTCCAGGAATGCCCGAACTGTGGCGAGCTGAAGCGTCCGCACGTGCTGTGCGGTTCGTGCGGCCACTATAACGGCCGTGAGATCGTCTCGGCCGAAGACTGATCGGCAACGATCGGGCTGAGATGCGCGGGGGCATGCGGGTATGACGAATTCCTCTCGAATCGCCGTCGATGCGATGGGCGGTGACGAGGGAATTGCGGTCATGCTCGCCGGTGTCGCGCGCGCGCGCCGTCGATTCGAGGGCATGGAGTTCATCCTCGTCGGTGACGAGGCACAGATCCGCGAGGGTCTGAAGAACCATCCGAACCTGACGGCCGCCTCTGAAATCGTCCACGCACCGGACGTCGTCGCCTCGGAAGAGAAGCCGAGCGCGGCGCTTCGGCGCGCCAAGACGACATCGATGGGAATCGCCATCGATCTGGTGAAGCAGGGCAAGGCCGGCGCCGCCGTCTCCTCGGGCAATACCGGGGCATTGATGGCGATGGCCAAGCTGTCGCTGCGCACCATGCCCGGCATCGACCGGCCGGCGCTCGCCGCGCTGATGCCGACGCTGGGCGAAAACGACACGGTGATGCTCGACCTGGGCGCCAACACCGAAGTCGATGCCCGCAACCTCGTCCAGTTCGCCGTGATGGGTGCCGCCTATGCGCGCACCGCGCTTGACCTGCAGACTCCGCGAGTCGCGCTGCTCAACATCGGCACCGAGGACATGAAGGGCACCGACTCGATCCGCGAAGCCGCGGCCGAGCTGCGCAAGGCCGAGCATCTCCGCCTCGATTTCCAGGGCTTCATCGAAGGCAACAAGCTGTCGCGCGGTGATGTCGATGTGATCGTCTGCGACGGTTTCTCGGGCAATATCGCGCTGAAGACTGTCGAGGGCACCGCCCGTTTCGTGGCCGACCTGCTCAAGCGCGCCTTTTCCAGCTCGATCCGCTCGAAGATCGGCTTCCTGATCTCCAAGCCGGCGACCGAGCTGCTGCGCACGCATCTCGATCCCAACAACCATAATGGCGCGGTCTTCCTCGGCCTGAACGGCATCGTCGTGAAGAGCCATGGCAGCGCCAACGAAATCGGCGTCGACACCGCGATCGGCTTCGCGGCGAAGATGCTGCGCGATGATCTCAACCGGCGCATCGCCGAGGATCTCGGGAACTTCGAAGCAAAGGCGGCGTAGATAGTATAAGATGACCTTGCGTTCCGTCATCATCGGCACTGGCTCCGCCCTGCCGCCCCGCCGCGTTTCCAACGCCGAACTCGCCCAGGAAGTGGACACGACCGACGAGTGGATCGTCGAGCGCACCGGCATCCGCTTCCGCCACATCGCCGGGCCGGACGAGACCACCGGCACGCTGGCCGCCGAAGCGAGCAAGGCCGCGCTGGCCAATGCCGGCATCGCCGCCGCCGATATCGACCTGATCGTGCTGGCCACCGCGACTCCGGACCAGACCTTCCCCGCTACCGCCACCAAGGTGCAGGCGATGCTCGCGATCGACGACTGCGTGGCGTTCGACGTCGCCGCGGTCTGCTCGGGCTTCCTCTATGCCGTGCAGGTCGCCGATTCGATGCTGCGCGCCGGCGTCCACAAGCGGGCGCTGGTGATCGGCGCCGAGACGTTCAGCCGCATCCTCGACTGGGAAGACCGCACGACCTGCGTGCTGTTCGGCGACGGCGCCGGCGCGATCGTGCTCGAGGCGCAGGATTCGGAAGACGAAGGCGGGCGCGGCATCCTTGCGACCAAGCTCCATGCCGATGGCCGCCATAACGAGCTGCTCTATGTCGATGGCGGGCCGTCGACCACGCAGACCGTGGGCAAGCTGCGGATGAAGGGGCGCGAAGTGTTCCGCCATGCCGTGGTCAACCTTGCCACGGTGATGCAGGAATCGCTGGCGCTGGCCGGGCTCACGCCGGGCGATGTCAACTGGGTGGTGCCGCACCAGGCCAATGCCCGCATCCTCGATGCGACCGCGCGCAAGCTCGACCTGCCCGCCGAGAAGGTGATCGTCACCGTCGACCAGCATGCCAATACCTCGGCTGCCTCGGTGCCGCTCGCGCTCGATGCGGCGGTGCGCGACGGGCGGATCCAGCAAGGAGACCTGCTGGTTCTGGAAGCGATGGGTGGCGGCTTTACCTGGGGCGCCGCGGTCGTCCGTTTCTGATTGTTGCGAAAAAACGCAGATAATCGTTCCGGAACCCCAATGTTCCCATTTGCTGTGTCGAAACAATCTGATACGATCTACTGAATAGAGACCAACTCAAGGGGGAGTTGCCGAATGACGGCCGCGGGAACGCTGACCAGAGCCGATCTGGCCGAATCGCTGCACCGGGAGGTGGGCCTTTCGCGCGCCGATGCGGCGCGGCTTGTCGAGCAGATCCTCAACCATATGTGCGAGGCGCTGGCCGAGGGCCAGAACGTCAAGATCTCGGGCTTCGGCAGCTTCATCCTGCGCGACAAGGGCGAGCGGATCGGCCGCAACCCCAAGACCGGTGTCGAAGTGCCGATCGCGCCGCGCCGCGTCCTCACCTTCCGTGCAAGCCAGATGATGCGTGACCGCATCGTCTCGGCGAGCTGAGAGGGTCGTAGCTCATGCCGGGGGCCGAGAAGGCTGCTGGCGCGCTACGGACGATAGGGGAGCTCGCCCAGGAAATCGGGCGGCCGCAGCACATCCTGCGCTATTGGGAAACGCGCTTCCCCCAGCTCCGCCCGCTCACCCGGGCGGGCAATCGCCGTTACTACCGCCCCGAGGACGTCGCACTGGTGCGACGGATCCACGACCTGCTCTCCAACCAGGGCTATACGATCCGCGGCGTGCAGAAGCTGCTCGCGGCGGAGAAGGGCACCAAGGTGGCCCGCGCCGCCGCCGGTACTGCCACGCCGGGGCCGAGCGCTACCGACAAGCAGGCGCTGAAGGCGATCCGCGATTCGCTCAACGATGCGCTGGACGAGGACGGCGGCTAGCCGCCTAGTTGTAATCCGGGCCCAGCGTCGGATCGAGGTCGCGCGGGCGCGTGAAGCGGACGAGCGTGCCCTTGCCGGACTTTACATCGGCCCAGTCCGCTACGTCGAAGCGCATCTCGGCCAGGGTCGCCGTCGGGTATTTCCGCTCAACCAGGTCGCGCAGGTCACTCTCGGCCGAGAGCTGCAGCACCAGTTCCTCCAGCCCGGGATTATGCCCCGACAACAGCACCGAATCGGCGCCGGCGGGGAGTTCGTGGACCAGATCGAGCAGGGTTGCCGCCGAGGCGAGGTAGAGGCGCTGGTCCCAATGCGGGGCGAGATCGCTGCCATAGCCGGTTGCGACCTGCGCAAGCGTCTCGACCACCCGCACCGCAGGCGAGGCGAGGACATGGTCGAATACCAGACCCTCGGCCTTCATATGCCGCCCCATCATCGTGGCGGCGCGCTGGCCCTTGGGATTAAGCGGCCGATCGAAATCGCGCGCGACCGGATCGTCCCATCCGGACTTGGCGTGGCGCAGCAGCGTGAGCGTCTTCATGGATTCCCCGTCAGGCGTTCGCGAGGGGCCTCTTGCCCCAGCTTTGACGCCAAGGAAAGCCGGACGCGATCAACTGCCTGATCCAGCGTGACGCGCGTCACCCGCGTGCCGGTGGGGAAGGCATCGAGCAGCCGCGAGGGGCTGGCGGCGGAGAGCAGCACGAAAGTGCCGCGATCGTCCGCCCGGCGAATCAGCCGGCCGAACGCCTGGGCAAGCCGGGCGCGGACGATGCGATCATCATAGGCGGTGCCGCCGCCGGCCAGCCGCCGCGCGGCGTGGAGCACGCTCGGCTTGGGCCAGGGAATCCCCTCCATCACCACCAGCCGCAGCGAATCGCCGGGCACATCGACTCCGTCGCGCAGCGCATCGGTGCCAAGCAAGGAAGCACGAGGATCGTCGCGGAAGATGTCGACCAGGGTGCCGGTGTCGATCGGATCGACATGCTGGGCGAGCAGCGGCAGCCCCTCTCGCGCCAGCCGATCGGCGATGCGGGCATGCACCGCGCGCAGCCGGCGAATCGCCGTGAACAGCCCGAGCGTGCCGCCCTCGGCCGCGACGACCAGCCGGGCATAGGCATTGGCGAGCGCGGGCATGTCGCCGCGCTTCACATCGGTGACGATCAGCACTTCGGCCTGCTCGGCATAGTTGAACGGGCTGACCGCCGAGAAACGCTGGGCCGGGCGCATCAGATGGACCGCGCCCGAGCGCGCCTCGGCCACGTCCCAATCGCCACCGGCACGCAAGGTCGCCGAGGTGATCAGCGCGCCATGCGCCTGTTTGAGTACGGTCTCGGCAAAGGGCTTGGACGGATCGAGCCAGTGGCGATGCAGGCCGATATCATATTCGCGCCCCTCGACCCGATCGACCGCCAGCCAGTCAACAAAGGCGGAATCGGCCGGGCCGCCGATCCGGGCGATCAGCGCAAGCCAGGCGCCGACGGTGTCGGCCCGCCAGCCGAGCGACGCGACTGCGCCTTCGATTCGGGCGCGGGCAGGGCCGTCCATCCAGTCGGGCGCTTCGGTGAGCACCGCTTCGAGCCGGCGGCCGAGATGGACGAGCGGGCGGAGCAGGGCGTCGAGCGCTTCGCCGGCGGGGCCCGCGGCTTCGACCAAAGCCGCATCGGGCTCGGCCAGCTCGGTCTCTAGCCCATAGCCCGCTTCCGCCGCGCCGTTAACGTCGCGGGCATAGACGAGGCCCCGCACCGCGGCGAGCAGATGCTCGACCGGACCGAAAGGCTCGCCTTCGTTGAGGCGCTGGAGCCAGCCGTCGCTGGGCAGGGCGCGCGCGGCCTCGACCGCGTCGGTGATCGCCCGGCCGCCTTCTTCGTCATAGCTGGCAACGTCGGACAGGCGGGCGGCCAGGCCGCGGCGCCGGCCGCGCGAGCCCGATTCGGGGCCGGTCACCCAGCGGCGAATCTCGATCGATTCCTGGCCGGTGAGCGCAGCGGCGAACATCGCATCAGCTGCATCGAACAGATGATGCCCCTCGTCGAAGACATAGCGGGTCGGGCGGCTCGCAGTCTCGCGGCCGCGCGCGGCGTTGACCATCACCAGCGCATGGTTGGCGATGACGATATCGGCGTCGGCCGAGGCGCGGGCCGCACGCTCGATGAAGCATTTCCGGTAATGCGGGCAGCCGGCATAGATGCACTCGCCGCGCCGATCGGTGAGTGCGGTCGAACCATTGCGGCGGAACAGGGTGGGGAGCCAGCCCGGCAGATCGCCGCCGACCATGTCGCCGTCGGCGGTATAGGCCGCCCAGCGCGCGACCAGCTGGGCAAGGATCGCCGCGCGGCCCGCGAAGCCGCCCTGCAGCGCGTCCTCGAGATTGAGCAGGCAGACATAATTCTCGCGCCCCTTGCGGGTGACGATCTTCTTCTTGCGTTGCTCGGGATCGGCGACCAGCCGCTCGCCTTCGTGGCCGAGCTGGCGTTGCAGCGCCTTGGTGAAGGTCGACACCCAGACCGCGCCGCCGGCCTGCTCGGCCCAGAGCGAAGCGGGGGCGAGATAGCCCAATGTCTTGCCGATACCGGTGCCGGCTTCGGCCAGCACCAGATTGGGCGATTCGCGGATGTCCCGCGGGGCGAAGGCACCGGCGGCGGCGGCGGCATAGTCGCGCTGGCCCTGGCGCTGCTCGGCGCCGCTGCCGGTCAGCCGGGCGAGGCGATCGGCGACCTCCGAATCGTTGAGCGTTACCGTGCGCGGGGCGGCGCGGGGCGGCTGCTCGGTCCATTCGGGGAGTTTGGAGAACAGCCAGCGCTCGGCCTGGGCCGGCTTGGCAAGACGCTGGCTGAGCGCCGGCGCCCAGGGCCAGCGCAGCCGGAACAGCGATTGCACGGCGTTCCAGGCGCCTTCGCGCTCGGGCCAGTTGCCCTCGGTGACCGCGAGCAGCTTTGCCGCGGCAGCGCGCAGGAACGGCGCGATATCGGCGTCGTTTGCCGGGGCTTCGAGCCCGGAGACGCGCGCCAGCCCCTTGGGCGTGGGCACCATGAAGCGCGCGGGATGGAGAAAGGCGAACAGCTCGAGCAGATCCAGCCCGGAGAGATCGGCATAGCCCAGCCGCTGGCCGATCAGTGGGGCGTTGAGCAGGATCACCGGCGTATCGGCGGCAATGCGGATCGCCTCGCCCCGGCTGATCGCGCGGCAATCGCCATCCGGCGTGGCGATCCAGACGCCGCCATGGCTGGCGTGAAGGGCGGGATAGGGCAGAGTCATACAGCCCCCGGCCGCAGCACGGCGAGGAAGCGATCGGCATCAGGCAGCCCGCGCAGATCCTCGCTGCGCACGTCATCCTTCGTACGGACGGTGAATGCTACCCAAGCGCGACGGCCCCTGCGCTCGACGATCGTCGCATCGAGCAGATCGGCAAAGGCGAGATCACGGTAGAAGCGCCCCGAGAGCGGCGCCGCCCAGGCGATGCGCCGGTCGGTCACCACCACCATGCCGAACATATCGAAGAACCAGGCGCGCAACCGCTCATGGAAGGCGGCAAGCAGATACAGTGCAAGATAGCCGAACAGGCAGAATGTCATACCGGAGAAGAACAGCCCGGCGATCAGCACGGGCTCGGAACTCCAGATCATCCATTGTGTGACAAGGAAGAAGAACAGCGGGAGGCACAGCGCGAACAACAGGAAGGCGCGGCCGGAATCGAACGAGGCAAGCCCCGGGCGCCCGCGCCACCGCACCGACTCTCCAGGGATAAGCGTGTCGATCTCGGCAGGCCGCTCGATCGCATCGAGTTCGCCGCAATCGACGCCGAGCCCACGCAGCGCCGTGAGCGCACGCGCGGCGTCGCGGCTGCCAAGCAGCATGAGGATCCGTTGGCGATCCCTGCCGACGATGCGCACCCGGTGCCAGGCGCCATAGCTGTGCACGAGGACACGGCGGATATCCGCGATCGCGATCCGATCGATCATGCCATCGAAACTGCGCTCCGCTGCCTGCGCATCGACACGGTATAGCTGATTGCCGCTCCGCACGATCGTCACCAGGATCGCTCCGAGGGCCAGCGCGAGGACGATCAGGACGAGGAGAATACTACCGATACTGATTGCGGCCGCGGTTTCAGTGTTGAGCGGGAAGCTTTGCCCGCCGGCCCGCAACCGTGCCGTGCCGGCCCCCCCCGGCAGGAGAGCGGCCACCACCCAGCCGCCAGCGAACAGCCCCAGCGCGGTGAACGGCGGCAACCAGAATGCCAGGGCGGCGCTGCGCGAACTACGCCCCTGCCACAGCGCCGGCCCACGCAAAACGTCGCCATGGCTGGCCGGAAAGGCGGAACGCGCGGTCATGTACGCCTTTCGTTCTAGCCCCGCTTGCCCGGCAAAGTGAAGGGAGTGGCGGTACATTCTTTTCGCCCCACCTGCCGTGAAGGCGCCCGTGCGAGGCTTGAAATGAAGATTGCAGTAAATCTCCGGATAACTTCAAATATTTCTCCATTCAGTTCCATATGGGACTGCGGATTCGCCTCCGGATTCAATTATCGACCCGACAGTCGCAAACCGCCGGACTTCGATCCTGGCGCTCCCACAAAAGAAAAGATCCAACCATCCTTTCATCGTGGAGACTTGTCATGCCTGATACCCTTCCTCCTTTCCCGACCATCACCGGCCTGGATTGGGCACCTCCCGCACAGAGCGATCCCGTTGAGGTCGTCCGCGGAGAGCGCAGACTCGTTATTTTCGCCGATGCGGACAATGCCGACTATCAGGACAATGTGTGGGACGTGGAAGCTTCGGAAGGCAATCCGCGGCTCAACAACTGGTGGGACGGCTGCGCCCCGGCGCCCCGGCAATTCCTGCTGCGCAAATATTGGAAGATGGTGCCCGGCACCTTCACCCACCTATCTCCTGGCACGGAGTTGCAGAAGAGCTGGGAATATGACCATGGCATCTCGACGACGGATAGCCAGTCGATCACCGCGCAGCTGGGCTTCTCAAGCGGCGGGTTCAGCGCCAGCCTGAGCGCGACGCTCTCGCATTCCGTCACGATCAACGACCTGCAGAAGACGACAACCCAATTCAACATCCAGCCCCCAGCTTCCGGCACCCGGGTGTGGCTGCTGTGGGATCTGACCTATGAATTCATGATCGTACGGACCGGCCTGGACGATCCGATTCCCGCCGGCACCTATCGCGGCGATGTCGATTTCAGCGACGACGACCATTATTCGGGCGCCTATCTCAATTATCGCTGGACCCACCTGACTGTGTCCGCCGGCATATTGTGCCCGCAGGACCGCGTGTTCGCCTGAGGCACTTCCGGCCTCTCTTGCCACGGAGGGGCCGGATTCGCGTTCCTGCGCGCCCAGGAAACTTGCAAAAATCCGCCCGTTCGCGCACGCGCGGGCAATCATGACAGACGAAACCATCCTGCGCGCAGCCGCACTCGAGTCCAAGGCCTGGCCCTACGAAGAAGCGCGCAAGCTGGTGAAACGCTATCCGCAGGGCAAGCCTGACGGATCGCCGGTGCTGTTCGAGACGGGTTACGGCCCCTCGGGCCTGCCGCATATCGGCACCTTCCAGGAAGTGCTGCGCACCACCATGGTGCGCCACGCCTATGAGGAGATGACCGGCCACAAGACCCGGCTGATCGCGTTCAGCGACGACATGGACGGGCTGCGCAAGGTGCCGGACAACGTGCCGAACCAGGCGCTGCTCGCCGAGCATCTCGGCAAGCCGCTGTCGCGCATCCCCGATCCGTTCGAGAAGTTCGACAGCTTCGCCGCGCACAACAACGCGATGCTGCGCGAATTCCTCGATCGCTTCGGCTTCGAGTATGAGTTCGCCTCGTCGACCGACTATTATGGCTCGGGCCGCTTCGACGACGCGCTGCGCAACGTGCTGCGCAATTATCAGGCGATCATGGACGTGATGCTGCCGACTCTCCGGGCGGAACGTCAGGCGACCTATTCGCCGGTGCTGCCGGTGAGCCCGAAAAGCGGCGTGGTGCTGCAGGTGCCGGTGGAAGTCGTCGATGCCGAGGCCGGCATCATCCGCTTCGAGGATGAGGGCGAGACGATCGAGCAGTCGATCTTCGGCGGGCAGGCCAAGCTTCAGTGGAAGCCCGACTGGGGCATGCGCTGGGCGGCGCTGGGCGTCGATTACGAGATGTACGGCAAGGACCTGATCGACAGCGGCATCCAGAGCGGCAAGATCACCCAGGTGCTCGGCGGCCGTCGGCCCGAGGGACTGATCTATGAGCTGTTCCTCGACGCCAAGGGCGAGAAGATCTCCAAGTCGAAGGGCAATGGCCTGTCGATCGAGGAGTGGCTGACCTATGGCCCCGACGAGAGTCTGGCCTTCTACATCTATCGCGAGCCGAAAAAGGCCAAGTCGCTGCATCTCGGGCTGATCCCGCGCGCGATCGAGGAATATTGGCAGTTCCGCGCGAACTATCCGACGCAGGAGATCGCGCAGAAGCTCGGCAATCCGGTCCACCATATCCACAATGGTAACGTGCCGAGCGAGACACTGCCGGTGACCTTCGGGCTGCTGCTCAATCTGGTCAGCCTGCCGGGCGTGGGCAATCGCGAGACGATCTGGGGCTTCCTGCGCCGCTATTCGCCGGACCTGTCGCCCGAATCGCATCCCGAGCTCGACCGGATGGTCGGCTATGCGATCCGCTATGCGAAGGATTTCGTCGAGCCGACCTTGCAGCGCCGGGCGCCCAGCGAAGCCGAAGCGGGCGCGCTGCGCCAGCTCGACGCGCAATTGGCCGAGCTGCCAGAGAATGCCCCGGCCGAGGATATCCAGAACATCGTCTATGAGATCGGCAAGACCGACGCATTCGAGAATCTGCGCGACTGGTTCAAGGCGCTCTACGAGACGCTGCTGGGCAGCGAACAGGGGCCGCGCATGGGCAGCTTCATCGCGCTCTACGGGATCGAGAACAGCCGCAAGCTGATCGCCGAGGCGCTGGCCAAGGCCGCCTAGGGCGCCTGCCAGCGCAGCGTGACGGTGGCGGCGTTGCCGGGCAGGCGCGCCGCGGTGACGCCGGCTGCCCGGAGCTTTTCGACCACGGCGTCCGCCTGCCGGCCGGTAACGGCGATCGGCAAGTTGAGGCGCTGGGCGGCCCAGATCGCGGTATCGAGATCGTCTTCGCCCGGTAGTTCGCCAGTCGGCGGGATCAGATGGACCGTCCAGGCGGGATCGAGTGTCGCGGCGCGCTGCTCGAGCGCGCGATAGGTGGCGAGCGTTGCGCCAGGCAAAGGCGCGGCGCGGACTTCGGCGCGGCGGGTTACCGAATCGAGCGTCAGCTGATCCTCGGTGACGCCGGCGAGCAGGGCCAGCTGGCGGCGGAGATTCTCATCGGGGCGCTTGTCCTCGGGCGCCTGGGCGGCGGCGAGCTGGGCGGATTCGCTCGCCCCCTGTTCGCGACCGACCTGGACCTGGTCGACATGGACATCGACGGGGTGGCCAAAAGCCGTGGCGAGCGCGGTGCCGATCTAGGCATCGGCCTGCTTGCGATAGCCGGGGGTGAAGATCACCGCGCGGACGCGCTCGGGGCGGCGGCCGAAGTCGATATCAAGCTGGCTGATCCGTGCCTCACGCGGGAAGCTGGCGCGGATCGCGCTCTGGATCTGGCGCTGGGCAAGTGCTTCCCAAGCGATCTGCTTGAGCGCGAAGGCGAGCGGCACGGCAAGCGCGGCGAGGCCGGTGAGGATCAGCAGGCCCTGCAACCGGGTCTGCGCCGGCGATAGATGGCCGCCAAAGCCATAGAGGCGTGCCATCAGCGCCGCGGTGAGCGCGATGGTGACGAGGTTGGTGAAGAACAGCAGCAGCGCACCGCCGGCAACGGTGGCGTTCCAGGTGGCGATGCCGAAGCCGACCACGGCAAGCGGTGGCATCAGCGCGATGGCGATGGCGACACCCACCACGGTCTCGCCGCGCCCGCGGATCAGCGCATAGCCGCCGGCCAGCGCCGAGAGCAGGGCGACGAGCAGATCGAACAGGTTGGGCTTGGTCCGCCCCGCAATCTCGCTGGTCACGGTCTGCACCGGCGACAGCGCGACAAAGCCAGCCGACAACACCACCGCAATCACCGCGCCGGCGGCGAGCGCGAAGCCGGCACGGCGGATCTCTGCAAGGTCGAAGGTGGCGAGGCCGAAGCCCAGGCCGATGATCGGCATCATCAGCGGCGAGATCAGCATCGCCCCGATCAACACGGCCGAGGAAGGCAGCAACAAGCCGAGGATCGAGATCATCACCGCGATGACAACGAGGAAGGCATAGCGCCCGCTGAACCCGGTATCCGCATGCACCCGCGCGAGCACCGCGCCATGATCCACCGAACCGACCACAACCCGGTTCCACCAGCGCCAGGGCGTCGGGCGCCCATGCGGCATAGCCTTGCTATCCATCGGGCGGGGGTAGGGGCTTTGCACCGCAACATCCACCCCATAGAGATCGGGCATGACCGAGCCCGCCGCGCCCAAGCCCCGTCCCGCAGACCGCCTGCGCGCCTTTCTGGAGAGCGAAGCCGCCGGCGGCATCCTGCTGATGCTCGCTTCGGCATGTGCGATGATCGTCGCCAATTCGCCGCTGGCGACCGATTATTTCCACATGCTCCACGTGGAACTGGGGCCGCTCAGCGTGCATGGCTGGATCAATGATGCGCTGATGGCGATATTCTTCCTGCTCGTCGGGCTGGAGATCAAGGCGGAGGTGACCGAGGGGCAGCTGGCCAGCTGGTCGCAGCGCACCCTGCCGGTGATCGCGGCGGCGAGCGGCATGGCAGTGCCGGCGTTGGTCTATCTCGCAGTCACTGCATCCACACCGGGGCTGACGCGCGGCTGGGCGATCCCGGCGGCGACCGACATCGCCTTTGCGATGGGGCTGCTCGCGCTGCTCGGCAAGCGGGCGCCGGCCTCGCTCAAGCTGCTGCTGACCACGATCGCGATCGTCGACGACATGGGCGCGGTGGCGATCATCGCGCTGGCCTATACCGCCAAGCTGAACCTGATCGCCCTGCTCGGCGCGGGCATCACCCTGGTCTGCATGTATTTCCTCGGCCGGCGCGGGGTACAGCGGCTGTCGCCCTATCTGGTGCAGGCCGTAGTGCTGTGGCTGTGCGTCTATGCATCGGGCGTGCATGCGACGATTGCCGGCGTGGCGGCGGCGCTGATGATCCCGCGCCATGCCGCGCACCAGCTCGAGCATGCGCTCAATCCTTGGGTGGCGTTCGGCATCGTGCCGCTGTTCGGCTTTGCGAATGCCGGCGTCTCGCTGGCCGGGCTGGGGCCAGAGGTGCTGATCGAACCGCTGCCGTTGGCGCTGCTGCTCGGCCTGTTCCTGGGCAAGCAGATCGGCGTGTTCGGCAGCATCTGGCTGGCAGTGAAGGCCGGGATCGCGCGCCAGCCAGAGGCGAGCTGGATCCAGATCTATGGCATGGCGCTGCTCGCCGGGATCGGCTTCACCATGAGCCTGTTCATCGGCGGGCTGGCCTTTGCCAGCAACCCGGTGCTCAGCGACGAAGTGAAGATCGGCGTGCTCGCCGGATCGATCCTGTCGGCGCTGGCGGGTTACTTCGTCCTGCGCTCGACCAGCACTGCGACCACCAGCACCGCGAACCCGCCGAGCGAGAGCAGCGCGCCGACCCAGCCGGTCGACGTCCAGCCATAGCCTGCCGCAATCGCGAGGCCGCCGAGCCAGGGGCCGAGCGCATTGGCGAAGTTGAACGCCGAATGGTTGAGCGAAGCGGCGAGACCCTGGGCTTCGCCGGCAACGTCCATCAGCCGGGTCTGCAGCACCGCGCCGAGCGCGCCGAGGAAGCCGATCGCGAAGATATCGAGCGCGATGCTCCACAGCTGGTGCGCGGCAAGCGGGTAGAAAGCCAGCGCGACGGCACTGCCGAGCAGCAGCACCGCAGCGGTGGGCATCAGCGCGCGATCGGCGAATCTGGGCACGATGATGCTGCCCAAGGTCGCGCCGACGCCGAAGATCGCCAGCACCACCGGGATCATCGCCGGCGAGGTTTTCGTCACTTCGAGCATCGTCGAGGCGACATAGGTGTAGACGCAGAACATGCCGCCAAAGCCGATCGCGCTGATGCCGAGCGTGAGCCAGACCTGGCCATTGGCAAGTGCGCCCAGCTCCTTGAGCGGGCTCGCGTCCTTTTGGGCTGGATCACGCGGGGCAAGCGCGGCGACCAACGCCACCGTTGCCAGCGCGAGCCCGCCGACCACGACAAAGCCCCAGCGCCAGCCGACCGCCTGACCGAGCCAATTGGCCAGCGGCACGCCGAGGATCGTCGCCACGGTGAGGCCGAGCATCACCCGGCCGACGGCCTGGGAGCGCTTGTTCGTCGGCACCAGTGACGCGGCGACCAGCGCGGCCATGCCGAAATAGGCGCCGTGCGGCAGGCCGGAGAGGAAGCGGAACAGCAGCAGCCAGTGATAGTTCGGCGCTGCTGCGCTCAGCGTGTTGAACAGCGCGAAGGCGCCCATCAGCAGGAGCAGGGTCAACCGCCGCGACAGCTTGGCCGCGCCCACCGCGATCAGTGGCGCACCCACCACCACGCCGAGCGCATAGGCGCTTATGACATGGCCGGCGCTGGGCACATCGATCTTCAATCCCTCTGCCATGTACGGCACCAGGCTCATCGTCGCGAATTCGGTGGTGCCGATCGCGAAGCCGCCCATCGCCAGAGCGAAATGGACGAGGCCGACATTGTGGGTGGCCGCAGGCTCGGCTGCAGCGGGGGCGGTGATGGCGGGGGCTTGCATTAGCGCTCAAGTGGACATGCTGCACTGCAGCGTCAATGGCCGCAGAATGCAACATACGAATGCAGGAAGTGCACTCAACCCTTGAAACAGTTTTCCCGATGCCAGCCGAGGAACGAAGGGTGCGGCCTATCGGCGGCTCGGGCGGGCAAGCGCGCATGGCCCGAGCGATTAAGCAGTGCATCAATGCTGTCGCGATCGTTGACGTGACGCGAAACCAAAATCGAGAGATCGTCAGCCAGCGACAATAGCCCGCGATCAAACATCCAGTGCACCGTACCGGACAGCGCCAAACCGTTCGAGACAATGTCTGGTCCATTGGCCTCAACCGGTCGGATATGCGCCGCTTCGGCCTCGGCGCGGCCACCGCCATTGATCAGCTTGAGGCCAGTCAGCGCGCAGCGCGCATCATAAGCATTGAGCACAGTACGCCTGAAAGCACGATCCCTGAGTGGCCGCGACACGAGTTGCTGGACGCGCTCACGTTCTTCGAAATGAAAAGCCGGCGCATCTTCACGCACGCGATTTTCGGGTTCATCGCGGCGTGGCAGCAAGTCTTCCTCGTCATGCAGGCCAAGATTGACGATCCGAATAAAGTCTTGTGTCGAAATCGGTCGTACCGCCGCCTGGGCGCGACCAGAAATTTTCGCCTGCTCATTGAGAAGACCGCGCTCGACCACATCACCATCGATCACAAATGGAACCGGGGTACCGAACTGGAGAAAACTGCCCTGCTCGATCATGGCATAATACATGCCTGGCTGATCGGGATCAGACACTACGTCTTCAACCCGCGCAATCGCCCAATAGCCGCGGCTCTGCCGTACCTTCACCGGCTCGTAATAGAGTATCCAGTCGCCGATGCAGGCGCGGGCGCGCTGCAGATATTGCTTGGGGAAATGATAGCGAACAGCTGGCGTATCCTGATAGATCGAGTCTTCGCGGTGAATGAATACGCCGTTCGCCATGCGCATCGAGTATCGAGACCGATACGCCTTTGGCAAGCACGGCGCCGCTATCCTCCCTTGGTATCGACCAGAGTAAAATAGGATGCGCCCCGTGCCGGAAAAGCGCAGAGGCTCGGCATGCCTGTAACCGCCGGCCATATCCGCGGCACTCCCGAATATCGGCGCCTGACGCTCGCGATGCTGTTCGCGGGCTTTGCCAGCTTCTCGCTGCTCTATTCGCTCCAGCCGCTCCTGCCCCTGTTCGCCGAGGAATTTCGGCTGAGCGCGGCGGAATCGAGCCTTGCCGTGTCGATCGCGACCGGGCCGCTGGCAGTGATGATCCTGTTTGCCGGACCGCTATCCGACCGGTTTGGCCGGCGCCCGCTGATGGTAGGCGCGATGTTCGCAGCCGCTGCGCTGACCTTAGCAACGGCGTTCGCGCCCGGCTGGCATGGGCTGCTCGGACTGCGATTGCTGACGGGCGTGGCGCTGGCGGGCGTGCCGGCGGTGGCGATGGCTTATATCAGCGAGGAGATCGATCCGACTTCGGTGGGCCCCGCCATGGGCCTGTATATCGCCGGCAATGCCTTTGGCGGGATGGTCGGGCGGCTCGGCATCGCGGTGATCACCGATTTTGCCGGCTGGCGCTGGGCGCTGATCCTGGTCGGTATGGTCGCGCTGGGGATGGCCGAGGCATTTCGCCGGCTCGCGCCGCTTTCGCACAACTTCACCGCGCAGGAGATTCATCCCGCCCGCGTGCTGACCAGCGGGCGGACCTTGTTCGCCGACCGGGCACTGCCCCTGCTTTATGCCGAAGCGTTCGTGCTGATGGGCGTATTCGTCACGCTCTACAATTATACCGGATTCCGGCTGATGGCGCCGCCCTTCGATCTGAGCCATGCTGCGATTGGCGCGGTGTTCCTGCTCTATATCCTGGGATCGGCAAGCTCGGCACGCTTCGGGCTGCTCGCCGAACGACATGGCCGGCGGCGGATCTTCCATATCCCGATCCTGTTGCTGCTCGGCGGGCTGGTTTTGACCGAAACGCCCTGGCTGGTCACGATCATCCTCGGCATTGCAGTGGCAACAATCGGCTTTTTCGGCGCCCATTCGATCGCCTCAAGCTGGGTCGGCCGCCGCGCGCTGGCGAGCCGGGGGCAGGCGGCGGCCTTCTATCTGTTCTTTTATTATCTGGGATCGAGCGTGCTCGGATCAGTGGGCGGTATGGCCTGGACCGGCTGGGGCTGGACCGGTGTCGTCGCCTATTGCGCGGTACTGACACTGATCGCGCTGGGGATTGCTGCGAAGCTCGCGAGTATCCCGCCGTTGCCGCTGCCCGAGGTTACGCCACCGCGGACGATGGGGGCGGATTAGGCGTCAAAATCCCTCGCCACCTTCAACACCACCAGCGGCTTCAGGCAGGCAGAGGGATCGCCCTCTTCCCGGACCGTCTCGCGCGTGAGGCAGGCGCTGGCACCCTGCACCAGTCTGATCCGCTCGGCAAAGCGCCGCGTCTCGCAGATCGCGACGAAGCTGCCCGAGGACGGGCCATTGGCACCGGTCACTGCCCCTACCAGCGCGCATTCGTGCTGGGAATAGTCGCGCCAGCCCCTGAGCAATGCGGAGACAATCGTGACAGGGAAGTCATTTCCCCGGTGATTGAGCGGGATCCGCGCGACCTGGCGCAGCAGTGCGGCATCGGCACGGTCGAGCTGCTTCGCGGCCTGCGCCGCCTCGGCCTCGTCGCGGCGCAACTCGTCGATCGACTGGGCCCGTACCGGCAGCGCCGGAAACAGTGCCAGGCCTGCGAGCAGCGGAGCAAGTCGTCGCGTCATGGCCAGGAGTATGACGGAGCCGATGCAAAATAAAAGGGGGGCGCTCCGTCGCCGGAACACCCCCTGATATTGTTCGACCCGGAAGGATCAGAGCTTTTCGGTCAGCTCCGGCACGATCTTGAACAGGTCGCCGACCAGACCGATGTCCGCCACCTGGAAGATCGGGGCGTCCTCGTCCTTGTTGATCGCGATGATCGTCTTGGAGTCCTTCATGCCGGCGAGGTGCTGGATCGCACCCGAGATGCCGATCGCGACATAGACTTCCGGGGCGACGATCTTGCCGGTCTGACCGACCTGATAGTCGTTCGGGGCATAGCCCGCGTCGACGGCGGCGCGCGAGGCACCGACGGCGGCGCCGAGCTTGTCCGCCAGCGGATCGATCTGCGCGTGGAACTGCTCCGACGAGCCAAGCGCGCGGCCGCCCGAGACGATCACCTTGGCGCTGGTCAGCTCCGGACGCTCCGACTTGGCAATCTCGGCACCCGCGAAGGTGGAGAGGCCCTTGTCGCCTTCGCCCGACACCGCTTCCACGGTGCCCGAACCGCCACTGGCAGCCGCCTTCGGAAAGGCGGTGCCGCGCACGGTGATCACCAGCTTCTTGTCGCTGGTCTGCACGGTGGCGATCGCGTTGCCCGCATAGATCGGACGGGTGAAGGTGTCCGCACCCTCGACCGAGAGAATGTCCGAGATCTGCATCACGTCGAGCGCGGCGGCGACGCGCGGCGCGATGTTCTTGCCGGTGGTGGTCGCCGGGAACAGCACCGCGTCATGCGTGCCCATCAGCGACACGATCAGCGGCGCGACATTCTCGGCGAGGAAATGCTCATAGGCCGCGTCATCGGCGACATGGACCTTGCCCACGCCTTCGATCGCCGCTGCCGCCTGGGCAACCCCGTCAACGCCCTTGCCGGCGACGAGGAGATGGACTTCGCCGAGCTTCGACGCGGCAGTGACTGCCGAGAGGGTGGCGTCCTTCAGGCTCTGATTGTCGTGCTCGACCCAAACCAGCGTCTTCATTTCGCGACTCCCAGACCCTTGAGCTTTTCGACCAGCTCGTCGACCGAGCCCACCTTGATGCCCGCCGAACGCTTGGCCGGCTCGACGACCTTGAGCGTCTTGAGGCGCGGGGTGACGTCGACGCCGTAATCCGCGACGGTCTTCTTCGCGACCGGCTTGGACTTGGCCTTCATGATGTTCGGCAGAGTCGCATAGCGCGGCTCGTTGAGGCGGAGATCGGTGGTGACGATCGCCGGCAGCTTGAGATCGACCGTCTCGAGACCACCATCGACTTCGCGGGTGACCTGCACGCCCTGTCCGCCCAGCTCGACCTTCGAGGCGAAGGTGCCCTGCGGCCAGCCGAGCAGCGCCGCCAGCATCTGGCCGGTCTGGTTGCTGTCGTCGTCGATCGCCTGCTTGCCGAGGATGATCAGCCCGGGCTGTTCCTCTTCGGCGACCTTGGCGAGCAGCTTGGCGACGGCCAGCGGCTCGATCTCGTCATCGGTCTGGATCAGGATGCCGCGATCGGCCCCCATGGCTCGCGCGGTGAGCAGCACATCGGTTTCCGCCTTGGCGACGCCGATCGTGACGACGACCACCTCGGTCGCCGCGCCCTTTTCCTTCAGGCGCACGGCTTCCTCGATCGCGATCTCGTCGAACGGGTTCATGCTCATCTTGACGTTGGCGAGGTCGACCCCCGTCCCATCCGCCTTCACGCGGGGCTTCACATTATAGTCAAGCACGCGCTTGACCGGCACCAGAACTTTCATCGAATTCCTCTCCATCGCTGGAAGAACGGCAACATCCATCGCTAATGCCCGAGATTCCAGCCAAGTCCACCCCCAAACAGTGATAGGCATACCCGATCATCGAAAAACCCGCGCGGATGGCCGTTTTGCCGAGGTGCCGCGGGTTCACCCGAAATTCAGACTCGAATATGCAATTTCGTGAAGGAAGGAGAGGACCGATGGGGAAACAGGGTTGGATGATCTGGGCAGCGCTGGCGACGGTGGTCGCAGCACCTGCCTTAGCGCAGGATGCGCCGGCCGAGGCCAAAACCAAGGCGCCGGCCACGACCGCGACATCCACCCGACCGAGCGGGGCAGTGTCCTCCAGCTATGCGCGCTGCACGCCTGGCAGCCCGATCGGCGGAATCGTGGTGAAGGGCGGGACCAACCCAACCAAGCGGACCGGCGATGCCGAGACGGAATGCCCAGCCACGGGCGCCGGCGAGGCGGCGGAAGGCAAGGGCCGGACCTACACCGGCGGCCGCCGCAACGAGGATGCCCCTTCGGCGGTGGGCGAAGCGATAGCCCCGGTGACCAGGGACCAGATGCCCTCGCGCCTCTCGATGACACCGACCACGGCCAAGACGGTCACGCCGGCCGAGCCCGCGGACAAGAGCATCAGCGAGAAGGGCCTACCGGCATCGAAACCATCAAAGCCGCACTGAACAAAAAAGGGGCGGAAGAGACCCCGGTCTCCTCCGCCCCTTTTATCAGTGACTACTTTTAGCCAGTCAGCCCGCTCAGGCGGCGAGCTTCTTGACCTCGGCCACGATCTTCTGCGCGGCGTCGCCCAGGTCGTTCGCGGGAACGATGGCGAGGCCCGAATTGGCGAGGATTTCCTTGCCCTCGGCAACATTGGTGCCCTCAAGGCGCACGACCAGCGGCACCGAGAGGTTCACTTCCTTCGCCGCGGCGACGATGCCGGCAGCGATGATGTCGCACTTCATGATGCCGCCGAAGATGTTGACCAGAATGCCCTTCACGTTCGGATCGGCGAGAATGATCTTGAACGCCGCGGTCACCTTCTCCTTCGAAGCGCCGCCGCCGACGTCGAGGAAGTTGGCCGGGAACATGCCGTTGAGCTTGATGATGTCCATCGTGGCCATCGCCAGACCGGCGCCGTTGACCATGCAGCCGATGTCGCCATCGAGCTTGATGTACGCCAGGTCATACTTCGAGGCTTCGAGCTCGGCGGGATCTTCCTCGCTCTCGTCGCGCAGCTCGGCCAGGTCCTTGTGGCGGAACATCGCGTTCGAATCGAAGCCGACCTTGGCGTCGAGGACGAGGAGGTTGCCCTGCTCGGTCAGCGCCAGCGGGTTCACTTCGATCTGGGCCGAGTCGGTCGCGACAAAGGCGGCGAACAGCGACGCGGCGACCTTGGCGGCCTGCTTGGCCTGGTCGCCCTTCAGCTCGAGCGCATTCGCGACGGCGCGGCCGTGATGCGGCATGAAGCCGGTCGCGGGATCGACGTCAAAGGTGTGGATCTTCTCGGGCGTCGAGTGGGCAACTTCCTCGATGTCCATGCCGCCCTCGGTCGAGACGACGAACGCAACGCGGCCGGTGGCGCGATCCACGAGCAGCGCGAGGTAGAATTCCTTCGCGATGTCGGCGCCATCGGTGATGTAGAGGCGGTTGACCTGCTTGCCGTGCTCGCCGGTCTGGATCGTCACCAGCGTGTTGCCGAGCATGTCGGTGGCATGAGCGCGGACTTCGTCGAGCGAGAAGGCGAGGCGGACGCCGCCCTTCGCATCGGGACCGAGCTCCTTGAACTTGCCCTTGCCGCGGCCGCCGGCATGGATCTGCGACTTCACGACGAAGAGCGGCCCAGGCAGCTTCTTGGCGGCCTCGACGGCCTCCTCGACGGTGAACGCGGCGAAGCCGGCTGCGATCGGCGCGCCGTACTTGGCGAGCAGTTCCTTGGCCTGATATTCATGGATGTTCATGGGACGCGCCCTCGTCTTTTGTGGCGGGAAGGGGTTTGGTGGTGCCTTAAGCACGGCACGCGCGCGAATCCAAATCTTTTCGCAGTAAATGCGAGTGCGACAAAGTTGCAATAAGTGTTTGTAAAGCCGGTATGGTGGCAAGCGGCTTTCCGGGTTAGGGAATCGCCATGAGCCTCGCCCTTGCTGCCGCACTCCTCGTTTCGCCCTCGGCCGAGCCGGGTATCGCCCACCAGGCGCTCGACCGACTCACCGGCTGCTGGGACGCGCCGGGCGAAGTGATGGGCAAGCGCGTCGCGACTCGGGTGCGTGCCGCCTGGCGCCTGGGCGGGCGCTATCTGCTACTGGAATCGCACGGGCTCGATCCCGCCGATCCCTATGACGCGGCGATCACGATCGGCGATCATGATGGCGACAGGCTGAGCGCCTGGTGGATGGACAGCTTCGGCGCGGGCTATAGCGCGGCCGGCAAGGGCCAGGCCGACAAGGCCGGCACAATCATGGTCGACTATGCCTATCCCGACGCGCTCTATGCCAACCGGTTGGAGCCGCAGGGCAAGGGCTGGCGCTGGACGATCACCGCGCGCAAGCCGGACGGCAGCGAGAAGCCGTTCGCCAGCTACACGCTGACTCCGATCAAATGCGACGGCATCGCCTTCGCCTTCTGACTAGAAACGCCTATCTAAACCTTATGTCGCCCTGGATCGGCCTTGCCCTGTTTCTTGCCACGCTTGCCGGCATGGAAGTGTTTGCCTGGGCGATGCACCGCTGGGTGATGCACGGGCCGGGCTGGTTCCTCCACGAAAGCCATCACCGCCCGCGCACCGGCTGGTTCGAACTCAACGACCTGTATGCGGCGATCTTTGCCGTGCCCTCGATCGTGCTGATCTATGGCGGGGCGCAGGCGGGCTGGTGGCAGGGTTTCACGTGGATCGGTGCCGGAATCGCCGGCTATGGCGCGATCTATTTCGGTTTCCATGACGTGATCGTCCATCAGCGGGTGGCACATCGCTATGTCCCGCGCTCGCGTTACATGAAGCGGATCGTCCAGGCGCACCGGCTGCACCATGCGGTAGAATCGAAGCACGGCGCGGTCAGCTTCGGTTTCCTCTGGGCCGAGCCGGCCGACGAGCTCAAGCGCCAGCTCAAGGCCAATACCCGATCTGCCCGCTTCCGCACGAACGCGGATTGACGACGGCCCGGCAGCGGACCCATGCTCCGATTCATGGAGCAATTGAACCTCTCCGAGTCTGAATGGCGCAAACGCCTGAAGCCGGAACAGTTTCATGTGCTGCGCGAGGCGGGAACCGAGCCCGCTTTCTCCGGCCGCTTCACCGACAACAAGGCCGAGGGCCTGTACCTGTGCGCCGGCTGCAAGCTGGAGCTGTTCGACAGCGCCGACAAATTCGATTCGGGATCGGGCTGGCCCAGCTTCACCCGGCCGATCGCACCGGAGAATGTCACCGAACATGCCGATGTCAGCCATGGCCTGCGCCGGGTCGAGTTGCGCTGCGCCCGCTGTGACGGGCATCAGGGCCATGTCTTCCAGGATGGCCCTGCGCCGACGGGTCTGCGCTACAATATCAACTCCGCCAGTCTCGATTTTCGTTCACGTGGCGGCAACCACAATGCGGCTAGCGAGCGGGCTTGAGCGCCTGATCCTTGTGAGCGGGCCGAATAGGGCTTAATCGCACTCCCTCGATGCCAGCTAAAAAGAATTCGTCAGCCGCGCCCCGCACGCCCAGATGGCGTAACCTTGCCTTCTGGAAGCGCTTTGCCTTCTGGACGCTGATCAGCGGAGGCAGCGTGGCGCTGCTTGCCTTCATCGCGCTGCTGATCGCAGTCTATTCAACCAAATCGACGCTGCCGAGTTTCGACGAGCTGAAATCCTCGCCCAACGGCCAGATGATCCGCGTCCATGCCGCCGACGGCACCGTGCTGGTCTCGCTCGGGCCGAGCTATGGCGAATGGATCAAGTACGGCCAGATTCCGCAGGTGATGAAGGACGCGATCATCGCGACCGAGGATCGTCGCTTCGAATCGCACTGGGGCGTCGATCCGGTCGGCGTCGCCCGCATGTTCTGGCGCGCCAAGCAGCTGCATGACGAGGGCCGGCGCCTACAGGGCGGCTCGACCATCACCCAGCAGGTGGCGCGCACGATCTTCCTGTCGAACAAATACGATGTCGGCCGCAAGGTACGCGAGGGCATCATCGCGCTGTCGATGGAGCGCAAGTTCACCAAGGACCAGATCCTCGAGCTCTATCTCAACAAGGTCTATTTCGGCGGCGGCGCCTATGGCATCGACGCGGCGAGCCGGAAGTTCTTCGGCCATCCGGCCACGAACCTGAGTCTGGCCGAGGCCGCGATCATCGCCGGCCTCGTCAAGGCGCCCTCGCATTATTCGCCCACCGCCGATGCCGAGGCCGCTGTCGGCCGCGCCAGCGTGGTGCTCGACCTGATGGCGGAGACCGGCAAGATCAGCGCGTCGCAAGCGCGCTCGACCGATCCGCGCACCGTCGCGCTCGCCCCCGAGCCCCAGCAGAACAGCGTGCGCTACTTCACCGACTGGGCGCTGCCCCAGCTCGAAGTGCTGATCGACGAGACCGAGGCACCGCTTGAGGTCTGGACCACGCTCGACCTTGGCATGCAGCGCGCCGCCGATGAGGCGATCCGCGCCAATGCGCCGAAGAACGCACAGGGTGCGCTGGTCAGCCTCGATCGCGACGGCGCAGTCCGCGCAATGGTCGGCGGCAAGGACTATGTCGCTTCGATCTACAATCGCGCGACCCAGGCGACCCGCCAGCCCGGCTCGGCGTTCAAGCTGTTCGTCTATCTCGCGGCGCTGGAGAGCGGTCACAAGCCCGACGATCTGGTGGTCGACGAGCCGGTGACGATCAATGGCTGGAGCCCGCGCAACAGCTCGGGCGCGTTCCGCGGCGAGATGAACATCCGGACTGCCTTTGCCTATTCGGTCAACACGATCGCAGCGAAGCTCGGCCAGGAAGTCGGCTTTAGCGCGATCGCCGACATGGCGCGCCGCTTCGGCATCACCACCCCGGTGGATACCCATCCGGCGATGGTGCTCGGCACCTCGGACGTGCGCCTGATCGACATGACCCGCGCCTTCGCCTCGGTGGCGAACAAGGGCGTGGCGGTGACGCCGTACGGCATCACCCGGGTGACTGCGAACAATGCCGTGATCTACCAGCATCAGGTGGATACCAGCCATGTGCTGGTTGCCCCCTATGTCGCTGCGCAGATGACCGATCTGATGCAGACCGCTGTTGCCACCGGCACCGGCCGCGCCGCGCAGATCGGCCGTCCGGTCGCGGGCAAGACCGGCACCACCACCTCGAACAAGGATGGCTGGTTCGTCGGCTTCTCCTCGGGCCTGACCACCGGCGTATGGATGGGCCGCGACGATGCCAAGGTCGTCCCCGGCCTGCAGGGCGGCACTGCGCCGGCACGCGCCTTCCATGATTTCATGATCAAGGCCGTCGCCAAGCGCCCGGTCGAGCAGTTCGACACGCAGGTCACGCTGCCCGAATATGCGCTGGACGAAGAGAATGCCGCTTATGGCGAGCCCGACAATGGCGTGTTCGTCGACGAGGACGGCAATCCGGTGCCCGAGGACCAGCAGCCGCGCGGCGACGGCACTGAGCAGGTCCAGCCGATCCCGGGCCAGCAGGGTGGCCAGCAGCAGCAGGGCGCCGAGCAGCTCGACCAGGACTGGATCGACCGGATGACTGGCCGCCGGGGTCCGGCACCTGCCCAGCCGCAACGCGATCCCCGAGATGTGCCACGCGACGCGCCCCGCCAGCCTGCGCCGCAGCCGCGGGACGAAGCACCGCGCGGGCAGTTCCAGTAAGAGGCCCGCCTAGCCTCTTCTTCGTCATCCCCGCCCAGGCGGGGATCCAGAGTCAAAAGGCGATGCGCGTGCGGCTTGCTTCGGTAATTCCGGGCGCGTGACGCTCTTGTGCACCGATAGTCCGCATTACCCTGGATCCCCGCCTGGGCGGGGATGACGGCGGTTTGTGTCGGTGGCTACCGCCCGTACCAGTGCAGGCCAGCGCCGTTGCGCTTGAGCCAGGCGCGGGCGCGATCCGGATCGCCTTCGTAGAGTTCATCGACCACCCGGTGGAATGCCGGCGAATGGTTCATATGGATGCGATGGGCGACTTCGTGCGCTACCGTCGATCGCCGCACGAAGCTTGGCGCGAGCAATAGCCGCCAGCTGTAGCGGATCTGGCCCGATGAAGCGCAGCTGCCCCAGCGGCCGCGCGGATCGCCAATCGAGACCTTGGTGACGATCACCCCGGCACGCTCGGCATATTCGGCAGTTTCTTCGCTCAGCAGGTCGAGCGCCGCCTGGCGCAGCCAGCGCTCGATGCGCTTCTCCAGCCCTTCACGCGGGCCTCCGCAGAGCAGCTGGTCGCCGATCAGGCGGGGCGTGCGGCCGGCGCCGGTGGCGGGCCAGACGATCTCGACCTCGGCATCCCCGATCGGAATCCGCGCACCGGGCTCGAACGGCCGGGCTTCGGGCATCCTGGCCTGTTGCGTCGCGATCCAGCCCTGATGCTCGCGCGCCCAGTCCATCGCCTTTTTGAGCGAGGCGCGTGGGGGAAGGGTGAGCTTTACCTTGCCACTGCGCGGATCGACCGAGAGCCGCATCCGCCGCGACCGGGCGTTGCGGACCACCTCGATCTCGGCTTCGTTCAAAGTTCGCGATCCACCAGATGATGTTCGAAATCGATCACGTCATCCTCGCTGACCGTCCAACCACGCGTGGACTCGCCGGCAGCATGGACGGCCTCGGGATCCCCGCTCACCAGATAATGCCAGTCGGGCAGCGGCTTGCCTTCGCTGCGCAGGCGATAGGCGCAGGTGGAAGGCAGCCACTCGATCTCGGGCACGTTGCGCACGGTCAGTCGCACGCATTCGGGGACATAGGCGTGGCGGTGCTTGTAATCCGAGCAGCGCCCCATCCGGCGATCGAGCAGGCGGCAGGCGACGTTGGTCGCGTGCAGCTCCCCCGTCTCCTCATCCTCCAGCTTGTGGATGCAGCATTTGCCGCAGCCGTCGCAAAGGGCTTCCCATTGCGCACGGTCGAGCTTTTCCAGCGGCAGATCTTCCCAGAACTTCCCAGTCATTTCACCCAATGTTCGAGCTCCGCCACCAGGGCAGGAGCGTCCTTCTCGATCGGCAGCGACGTGATTGGCTTGCCGTCCCGATCCATAAGATAGGCAATCTGGCTGTGTCCTACCAGATAGACGCCGTCGGGGCCTGGCGCTTCCTTCTTGGCATAGACCGCATATTGCTTGGTCACTGCCTGGATCGCCGCCGGCGTGCCGGTGAGCCCTACGATGCGATCGTCGAAATTGCGGACGAACTCGCCGACCACCTTGGGCGTGTCACGCTCGGGATCGACGGTGATGAAAATCGGCACGATCGCCTTCGCCTTGTCCGGCGCCTGCTTGTCGAGCGTCTTCATCGCCTGGCCGATCTTGAGCATATCGTTCGGGCAGATATCCGGACACCAGGTATAGCCGAAATAGACGAGGCGATATTTGCCGGCGAAATCGCTGTCACGCACCGTCTTGCCCGCCGGATCGGTGAGTGCGAAGGGGCCGCCGATACGGGCACCGGCAAGCGGCGGTTCGCCCGGTGCAGCGCCGCTGCAGCCCGAGACGATCAGAAGCAAAGGCGCAACGGCCTGAAATATCCTGCTCATGGTATCCCCAGCCATGATCTGATAGTCCGGGGCTTGCAAGCACTGCCGCTATGGGGTTTGGGCAAACACATGATCGTACGCGTAATGGGCGCCGCCGGCGCCGCCCTGCTGATGCTCGCCGCCGTGCCGGCATCGGCCCAGCAATTCTCGGACAGCTATAATTTCCTCAAGGCCATCCGTGAGACGGACGGCGCCAAGGTGAACAAGTATCTGCAGGATCGCACGCTCCGCATCGTCAACGCCAAGGACCGCCAGACCGGCGAGGGCGCGCTGCACATCGTGACCCGGCGCAGCGATGCGACCTATCTGCGCGTGCTGCTCCAGCAGGACGATATCAACGTCAATCTGCCGGACGGCCGCGGCAACACCGCGCTGATCATCGCCGCCGAGCGCGGCTGGGGCGAGGGCGTGCAGATCCTGATCAAGTACAGTGCCAATGTGAACATGGCGAACAGCAGCGGCGAAACCCCGCTGATCCGCGCGGTGCAGGTGCATGATATCGACGTGGTGCGCGAGTTGCTCGATGCCGGCGCCAATCCTGACCGCACCGACAATATCACCGGCAAGTCCGCGCGCGACTATGCCCGCGACGAGACCCGCTATCCGCAGATCGCCAAGCTGCTCGCAGACGCGCCCAAGGGCGGCAAGAGCAGTGGCGCGGCGGCACCGGCCGGCCCCCGGCTTTAAACGAGGCTAGAACGCCGCTTCCGCGTCGGGATCCAGGACCTGGATTACCCGGCGCGCAGCGCGGCGGGCAAAGGCGAGGGTAGTCTTCTTGCGCGTCGGCGCCGGCAGCGGCACCGTCGCTGCCTCGCGCATCACCGCCGCATCATAGCGATCCGCAACGATCAGCCCGGCGCGGGCGGGCAGGAACCCCTCCTGTTCGAAGGGCCTGAGGTCGAAACCTTCGGGCACCGCCCAGAAGAAGCGATCGCAATGCGCGAGATAATCGGTCCATTTGCCGTCGCCGAGCAGATCGGCGCGCGACACCTTGATCTCGACGATGACGATATTGCCGCGGGAATCGATCGCCATCAGATCGGCGCGACGGCCACCCTCGAGCGGCACTTCGGCAAGCGCGACGCAATCATGGCGCAAGAGCAGCCGCGTTACCCCGCGCACCACATCGGCGGCGATAAGCGGGTCTTCCTGAATCGAAACGGCCGGAGAGTTCATCCCCGGCCGTTTAGAACATTAAGCGAACACGGGGAAGCCCCCGACTCGGCTCAACGATAGAAAACGTGGTTGCCCACGGTGCCGACACGGGCGCGCTTCCAGCTCGGCTTCACATAGCGGGCGTGGAAATAGAGCGCTTCCGGCACCGGCGAATCCCACTCGTCGTTCATCGCAACCTGGGCGACGGCGAGCGCCTTCTTCCACTGGCCGTTCGATGGCGGGGTGGGCAGCTTGCCGCGGCGTACGAACGAGAACTGGCCACGCTGGGTAACGACACCGCAGACCGAAGTGGGGAAACGGCCCGACTCGGTGCGGTTGAGGATCACATCTGCCACTGCGAGCTGACCCGAAAGCGGCTCGCCCTTCGCTTCGTAATAGATGCCGACGGCAAGGCAGTTGAGCTCGCGGTCAAGCGACGCCGGTGCATCCTGTGCAGCAACAGCATCGGACAGCGATGCGAAATCTTCGTCTGCATCCACATTGGGGATCGGCTGGACGATCTCGGTCTTTTCCTGGACCGGGGTGGGCGCGGCCTGCGGGGCCGGCGCGGGAACCTGCTGGAGGTTCGGGACGTTGACCTGCTGAACCGGCGCATCCTGGCCATTCTGGGTCACGTCGAGCGTGGCGGCATTCGCAAGTGCGCCAGCGCAAAAAGTCACGGCTGCGAAAGCCGCAGCGCGATGCATGAACTTCATTAGGGTTCGTTACTGTGCGGTTGGTGCGCGGTCGGCCCTGGTTCTCAGATGGGCCGCCGGGCTTCCCCCCCGACTGCGTAACCGACCGACTTCACACCCCGGCAGGCACAACGCGATTGAATGTGATGCGCCCTTTCGCCGCGCGCGCGGCATATGTCAATTCAATGTCATTGTTTCAGCGGCGAACCGTTCGCCCTCTGCGATATCCAGTTCGACTACCCAAAGGTCTGAATCGCGCTCTCGACGCCGCCGCCAATAGGCAGTGACTTCACTATCATCGGCAAAGTCTTGAGGTCCCGAAGGAATTAGTGCGGCGCTGCCATCTGGACCAAGTCCCCGCTCGAAAAAACGCGGATTGGCGCCGCGTTCGACCAGCAGCAGCAATACCGCGCCAGCCGTCATATCCCCCTTGGCCAACACCATCGCGCTGCCGCCGGCACCTTCGGCACGGCGGATCAGCGCATTGACCAGCACGCCGGTTGCCAGCCGCGCCATCAGCCCTGCGAATAGCCGGGAAGCGTGGCGAGCGGGATGCGCGAACGCATGAAGGTACCGGTGCCGCGCGCCGCTTCCTCGCCGGTCGCGTCGATCAGCCGCGCTTCGCCGACGAACACCCTGCGCTGCCCGCTTACCCAGCGCCCCTCCGCCACCACCGGGCCGGGGCCGAGCGGTTTGGTGAGCAACAGGTTGAACTGGGTGGTCAGCACGAAACGATCGGTGACGAGGCTGTTCACCGCATAAAAGGCGGCATCGTCGAGCATCTTGAAATAGCTCGTGCCATGCACCGCGCCGGCAGCATGGAAATAGCGCTCGTCGATATCGAAGCGGATACGCGCGACGCCAGGTTCCGGGATTTCGAGCACGGACTCGAACAGCCGGTTGATCGGCGCCGCCGCATAGAGCGATTCGAGCGCCCGGAAATGGGCTTCGGCTCCGGTGGGGGATTCAGGCCCGGTCACGTCAGGCAGCGTCACGCGTCTCCACGCCGGCCAGCAGCGCGTAGAGCGCATCGCGCGAGCCCGCGCCGCGCAGCTTGGCGGCAATGGTCTTGTCACGCAGCAGGCGCGAGACACAAGCCAGCGCCTTGAGATGTTCGGCACCCGCGCCGACCGGCGAGAGCAGCATGAACACCAGATCGACCGGCAGCTCGTCCACCGCGCCGAAATCGACGGGCTTCTCCAGCCGCACGAACACACCGCACACCCGGCGGATGCTATCGAGCTTGCCATGCGGAATGGCGATACCCGCGCCGAAGCCGGTGGAACCGAGCTTCTCGCGCTCGGCAAGCGTATCGGCGACGCCGCGCGCGTCGAGGCCATACGCCTCGGCCGCGGCGGCGCCCAGCGCCGCGAACAGCGCCTTCTTGCTGGCAACACTCACGCCGGAGAGCACTGCCTCCGGCACGAGCAAATCACTGATCGTCGTCATCGAAATTCCAGTTGAGGTCCGCCCCCCGGGGCCTGCCTAATACTCAGGCGGCGCGATTGGGTTCCACCCACCCGATCGTCCCATCGCCGCGCCGATACACCATGTTATGGGCACCCGTCGCGCTGTTTTTGAACAGCAGGGCATTGGTGTTACGGAGATCGAGCATCATAACTGCGTCCGAAACGGTGGCATCAGGCACATCCACCCGGGTCTCGGCGATAATCAGGGGCGCATCGGCCGCCTCATCCTCGTCCACTGCTTCCTGGAACAGCGTGTAGCCGGCGTTATTGTCGTAGGAGCCGTTGTCATACGCGCCATTCTCGGCGAGCGCATTGACCACGCCATTCTGCCGGTCCTTGAGCCGGCGGGTATAGCGGCGCAGCTGCTTGTCGATCCGATCGGCGGCGCCATCGAACGCGCCATGTGCTTCCATGCCCTTGTTGGTCGCCTTGAGGACCAGGCCCTGCATCACGTGCATCACGATGTCGCAGGTGAAGCCGTTATCGTGCGGCCCCTTGCCGAAGGTCGCCTGGGAGGAGAGAGCGCGCGAGAAATATTTGTCGGCGATCCCCTGGAGTCGTTCGGTCACCTGCTCCTTGAGCGCGGCGCCAGTCTCGACCTGATGCCCAGAAACCCGAATGTCCATCATGCACCTCCATTATTATGAGGACCCTAGCCAGGGTGGGGTCCGGACCGATTGATCGCGGTCAACAGCCGGGATCAATTGGTCGGGGCGACGCCCCAGAGCGGGTCCTCCATCTTGGAAAGAAAGGCTGCGTGGCGTTCGAGTTCCGCCGGACTCGCAGCAAATTGTCGTGCGGGGCGCACATGCACCCGCGTTGGCGCCTCGGCCGCGGTCTCGCGCACCACCGGCGCGTCCACCGCCAAGCCCAAAGTGATCTGGCGGCCGCCGGTCAGCTCGACATAGACCTGCGCCAACAGCGAGGCGTCGATCAGTGCGCCGTGCAGCGTGCGTTGGGTCAGATCGATGCCGTAGCGCGAGCAGAGTGCGTCGAGCGTATGCTTGGCGCCGGGATGCTTCACCCGGGCGATCGCCAGGGTATCGACCATGCGGCTCAGGTCGACGATCGGCCGGCCGCTGCGGATCAGCTCGCCATTGATGAAGCCGAAGTCGAAATTGGCGTTGTGCGCGATCATCGGGCTGTCGCCGATGAATTCGAGCATATCCTCCACGACATCCTCGAACAGCGGCTTATCCGAGAGAAACGTCTCCGACAGGCCGTGGACGTTGAACGCCTCGATCGGCATCGGCCGCTGGGGATTGATATAGACGTGGAAGTGGCGCCCGGTCAGGACGCGGTTGACCAGCTCGACACAGCCGATCTCGACCAGCCGGTCGCCACCAGAGAAGCTGAGCCCGGTGGTTTCGGTGTCGAACACGATTTCACGCATTGCGACCTTATCCTCCCGCGCGGCCCGCTAGGCAAGCGATGACATTACGTACCACCGCGCGCGTCTCCCCAATCGTCCCGCCGGTGGGGATGATGAAGTCGGCACGGGCGCGCTTTTCCGAGTCGGCAAGCTGGCGCGCGAGAATCGCTTCGAATCGCGCCTCGGTCATGCCCGGCCGGGCAAGCACGCGGTCGCGCTGCACCTCGGCAGGGGCGGAAACCACGGCGATCTTGTCGACATGGCGCCAGCCCCCCGCTTCGAACAGCAACGGCACATCGAGCACCACCAAGGGCGCCTCGCGATTCGCCTGGAGGAACGCCTCGCGCTTCTCGGCGACAGCTGGGTGGAGGATCGCCTCCAGCCGGGCAAAGGCAGTGGGATCGGCCATCACCGCCTCGCGCAGCAGCGTGCGATTCACGCCGAGCGCACTGGTGGTGTCCGGAAATTCGGCTTCGATCGCGGCGACGGCTTCGCCATCCGGCCCCTGGAGCTTGTGGACCTCAGCATCGGCATCGAACACCGGCACGCCGCTTTCCGCGAACATCGCCGCCACGGTCGACTTGCCCATGCCGATCGACCCGGTGAGGCCCAGGGTGACCGGGCGATCGCTCATTTCAGCAACAGATCGCGCAGTTCGTCGTCGCGGTCGCGCGGCGGCTCGGCGCCGAAGAACAGCTCGAACGCCAGCGCGGCCTGGCCGACCAGCATCTCAAGCCCGTCGACCGTATCGAGATCGCGGTCACGCGCCTGGGCGAGCAGATCGGTCTCGAGCGGGGCATAGACCGCGTCATAGACCACCGCGTCCTCGGGTAACGGCGACAGGTCGATCTCCAGCGGCGGCTGGCCGACCATGCCGAGCGCGCTGGCATTCACCAGCAGCGCGGCCGGCGGCAGCTTGGCGGTAAGCGGCAGCGCTTCGCCCTTGATCCCGAAACTGGAAAGCAGGGCTGCGCCTTTGAGCACATTGCGGTTGAGCAGGGTGACTTTGCCGACGCCGACGCGGGACAGTGCGAACAGGATCGCACGGGCGGCACCGCCAGCGCCGATCACCACGACATGCTGGCCATCGAGATCGAGCCCGGCGATCGGCGCATAAAAGCCGCCGGCATCGGTGTTGGTGCCGACCAGCGCGCCGTCATCCGCACGGATCGCAGTGTTGATCGCGCCGATCGACTCGCGCACGCCGCCACGATCCTCGACGAATTCCAACGCTGCCTGTTTATGGGGCAAAGTGATGTTGCACCCGCGCCAGTTCGGATCGGCCTTGCGCGATGCGAAATAGCCGGCGAGCTCTTCGGGCTTCACATGCGCGCGGCGATATTCGGCCGCGATGCCGAGCTGCTTGAGCCAGAAGCCATGGATCAGCGGCGACTTGGACTGGGCGATGGGGTCGCCGATCACTTCGGCATAAATCGTCATGACGTCAGAATTCCCCGGGTACGCAGATAATCGAGGATCGGCAGCAGCGGCATGCCGAGGATGGTGAACTGGCTGCCATCGGTGCGGCTGAACAGCTGGACGCCCGGTCCTTCGATCCGGAAGCAGCCTACGCACCCGGCAATCGCCGGCCATTCCACATCGAGATATTCCTCGATGAAGTTTTCGGAGAGCGGTCGGACATGGAGTTTGGCGCGATCGACAAAGCGCCACACCGCACGACCGCCCTCGGCGATCACCGCAGCGCTGTAGATATCATGCGTCTTGCCCGACATGCGGCGTAGATGGTCGGCGGCCTGTTCGCGGCTCTCCGGCTTGTCGAGCAGCGAACCGTCGTCGAGCGCTACGAGAGAGTCCCCGCCCAGCACCAGCGCGCCCGGCACCAGCCCCGAGACCTTGAGCGCCTTCAGCTCGGCCAGCGCATCGGCCAGGTCGCGCGGGGAAATCCCGCCGGCGAGCAGCGAGTCCTTGGCTGAGGCTTCGTCGACCTGTGCCGTCACGGCCTCATGCGGCACGCCGGCGTCATTGAGCATCGCGCGGCGCGAGGCGCTTTGCGAAGCGAGTACGAGTTTCATGCTTTTCCTTTTTCGAGCGTCCGCTCGTTGCACAGCTGGATGATCGCCGCGGCGGTCTCTTCGATCGAGCGGCGGGTGACGTCGATCACCGGCCAGCCATTGTCGGCGAACATCCGCCGCGCATAGGCGACTTCGCGGGTCACCGCATCCTGCTCGACATAGCTGGTCTCGGTCGCCTGGTTCAAAGACAGCAGCCGGTTACGGCGGATCTGGATCAGCCGGTCGGCGCTGGTGGTGAGGCCGACGATCAGCGGGTGCTTCAGGCTGAACAACTCGGCCGGCGGCGGCGATTCCACCACGATCGGGATGTTGGCAGTCTTGTAGCCGCGGTTTGCCAGATAGATCGACGTCGGCGTCTTGGACGAGCGCGAGACACCGGCGAGGAGGATGTCCGCCTCTTCCCAATCCTCGGCGAGCAGCCCGTCATCATGCGCGATAGTGAACTGGATCGCGTCGACGCGGGCGAAATAGGCGGCATCGAGGGTATGCTGGCGCCCCGGGCGCGCCTTGGCTTCCTGGCCGAGCAGATTGGACAGCGCGTGGTTGACCGGATCCAGCGGTGCGATCGCCGGCAGGCCCATCGCCCGGCAGCGGCTCTCGAGCGTGCGGCGGATCTCGGGGTTCACCAGCGTATAGAGCACCAGCCCGGGATTCTGGGCAATTTCCTGGAGAATCCGCTCGAGATGCGCCTCGCTGCGTACCATCGGCCAGAAATGGCGGAGCGTTTCGACATCGTCATATTGGGCGAGCGCCGCCTTGGCGATGTTCTCCAGCGTCTCGCCGGTGGAATCGGAGAGGAGATGGAGGTGCAGCCGCATCAATTACCCTTGTGGAAGGCGCGGAGCGCCGCTGGGTGTGAATCTGTGGATAACATGGCTGACAGCCACTAGCGCAACCTTGCGGATGAACCAATCGGGTCAGTTTGGTGACTCTCACTGGTGATTCGTCCACAGCCGCGTCCCCAACTTGTGATTCCAATCCACAGGCTGTTGATAATGGGGACGGCGATTCCGAATCCGAGGATTCCTGCGGGACAGCGAGAGTCAAACTGTTGGCAACGCGCGGACGATTCCATAAGCCCCGGTTTCCACGCGCCAACAGACTCCAACAATCTCTAGATTCATTCTTTATTGTTTTAGGAACGAGGCTCTGACCGATTCCCATCCCAAGCCGCTGCTCGAGACGCTCAAGGGTATTCGACAGGAGAGTCCGCCCGTCTGGCTGATGCGTCAGGCCGGTCGCTATCTGCCCGAATATCGCGCGCTCCGGGCCGAGAAGGGCGGATTCCTCGAACTCGCGCTCGATCCTGAATCGGCGGCCGAGATCACGCTGCAGCCGATCCGCCGCTTCGGCATGGACGGCGCGATTCTGTTCTCGGACATCCTGATGGTGCCGATGGCGCTGGGCCAGAAACTCTGGTTCGAAACCGGCGAAGGCCCGCGCCTGGCACCGACTGTGACCACCCGTCAGATCCTGGATAGCCTTGAATCGCGTTCTGAGGCCCTGCAGCCGGTCTATGAGACGGTTCGGCAGGTACGGGCCGCCCTCGACCCGCGAACCACCTTCCTGGGCTTCGCAGGGAGCCCCTGGACAGTCGCCACCTATATGATCGCGGGGCAGGGGAGTCGCGAACAGGCCGAGGCGCGCAGACTCGCGTATAACGATCCGGGACTCATGCAGGCGCTGGTCGATCGCATTGCCGATTGCACGATCGACTATCTGATCGCCCAGATCGATGCCGGCGTCGAAGCGGTGCAGTTGTTTGACAGCTGGGCGGGCAGCCTGAGCCCCGAACAGTTCGAACGCTGGGTGATCGCGCCGACTGCACGTATCGCCGACGCAGTGAAGGGCAAGGCGCCGGTAATCGGCTTTCCGAAGGGGGCGGGGGGCAAGCTCCCGGCCTATGCCCGCGAAACCGGGGTGGATGCGATCGGACTCGATGAGACGGTTGATCCGGCCTGGGCCGATGCAGTGCTGCCCGAAAAGCTGCCGGTGCAGGGCAATCTCGATCCGCTCGCGCTGATCGCAGGCGCCGAGACGCTCGATCGTGCGGTTGATCGGATCCGTTCGGCCTTCCCGACCCGGCCGCATGTCTTCAATCTCGGGCACGGTATCCAGCAGGATACGCCGATCGACCATGTCGAGCGGTTGCTGGCACGGATCAGGGGGCAATGATGGCGGGGTTCCTCGGTGGCGCCTATCTTTGGGTGAAGGCGTTTCACATCATCTTTGTGATCTTCTGGATGGCCGGCCTCTTTCTGCTGCCGCGCTATCTGGTCCATCACCAGGAAGCTTTGGGCACGCCCGAGGCTGCCGCCTGGACCCAGCGCGAGGCGCTGCTGCGCAAGATGATCCTGACGCCCTCGATGCTCATCGTCTGGCTGCTCGGGCTGGCACTGGCCGCCAATCTCGGGCTGTTCGAGGGCGGGGCCGGGCTTGGATGGCTCCATGCCAAGCTTCTGATTGTATTGCTGCTTTCCGGCTATCATGGCTGGGCAGTCGGCTATGCGAAGAAGCTGGCCAGGGGGCAGGGGAGCATGAGCTCGCGCACGCTGCGCATGGTCGGCGAAGTGCCGGCGCTGGCGGCGGTGCTGATCGTCATACTCGCAGTCGTGAAGCCTTTCTGAAGAAACGCGATCGAAGTGTGCGCAATTAAGTTGCGCCACTTCGGTTGGTCGCCGCAATTTACCGCCTGCCGCAAAAGTGCATCCCAGACCGTCGAGGCCGGTTGACTTGGGGGTAGGCCACTCCTAATTCGGCCTTGTGGACCGGGTCACCGGACCATCCCTCCTCCAAGCATCGTTATTCGCGCGCGACTCTACCCGCCGACCGACGCTCCCCCCAGCATCCAAGCACCCGGATTCCCAATGCATCTCAAGGACCTCAAGAAGAAAGCCCCCGCCGAACTGGTTTCGATGGCCGAGGAGCTTGGCGTGGAGAGCGCTTCGACGCTGCGCAAGCAGGACCTGCTGTTCGGCATCCTCAAGGCTGAGGCGGAGAATGGCGAGCAGATCCTGGGCCTGGGCACGATCGAGGTGCTGCCGGACGGCTTTGGCTTCCTGCGCAGCCCGGATGCGAATTATCTCGCCGGCCCCGACGACATCTATGTCTCGCCCAACCAGGTCCGCAAGTTCGGCCTGCGCACCGGCGACACGGTGGAAGGGGAGATCCGCGCGCCCAAGGATGGCGAGCGTTATTTCGCCCTGGTCCGCCTGGTCTCGGTTAACTTCGACGATCCCGATGCGGTTCGTCACCGCGTCAATTTCGACAATCTCACGCCGCTCTATCCCGAGAGCAAGCTGACGCTCGACCAGCTCGATCCGACCCAGAAGGACAAGTCGGCCCGAGTCATCGATATCGTCTCGCCGCAGGGCAAGGGCCAGCGCACGCTGATCGTCGCACCGCCGCGCGTCGGCAAGACGGTGATGCTGCAGAACATCGCCAAGGCGATCACCGACAACCATCCCGAAGTCTTCCTGATCGTGCTGCTCATCGACGAGCGCCCCGAAGAAGTGACCGACATGCAGCGCTCGGTGAAGGGCGAGGTGATCTCCTCGACCTTCGACGAGCCGGCGCAGCGCCACGTCCAGGTCTCGGAAATGGTCATCGAAAAGGCCAAGCGCCTGGTCGAGCACAAGAAGGATGTGGTCATCCTGCTCGACTCGATCACCCGCCTTGGCCGTGCCTACAACACCGTGGTGCCGTCGTCGGGCAAGGTGCTGACCGGCGGTGTCGATGCGAATGCCCTGCAGCGCCCGAAGCGCTTCTTCGGTGCCGCGCGCAACATCGAGGAGGGCGGTTCGCTCTCGATCATCGCCACCGCGCTGATCGACACTGGCAGCCGCATGGACGAAGTCATCTTCGAAGAGTTCAAGGGCACCGGTAACTCGGAAATCGTCCTCGATCGCAAGGTGGCGGACAAGCGCATCTTCCCTGCGCTCGACGTCGGCAAGTCGGGCACCCGCAAGGAAGAGCTGCTGGTCGACAAGGCCAAGCTCACCAAGATGTGGGTGCTGCGCCGCATCCTCATGCAGATGGGCACGATCGACGCGATGGAATTCCTGCTCGACAAGATGAAGGACTCGAAGACCAACGAGGACTTCTTCGACTCGATGAACCAGTAAGCGCCAGCGCTTCACGTGGAACAGAGGCCGGGCCCAGCGCCCGGCCTTTTTCGTTGTGGGGCAGGGGAGCGCGGCTTCCGACGCTTGCATGACGCTGCAAGCGCGTTAGGGCTTGGCGATGCTCGACATGCTCCTCAGCGCCGCCGCAGCCGGTATCGGCTCTCCTGCCGATATCTGGCAGCATATCCTCGCCGATTTCTCGAACCTGGGCGATCCGTCCGCGCTGGCCGCGTTCGGCTCGGTGCTGATGATCGATCTGGTACTGGCGGGCGACAATGCGATTGTCGTCGGCGCGCTGGCCGCGGGACTTCCCGCCGAACAGCGCAAGAAGGTCATCCTGATCGGCATCGGCGCGGCACTGGTGCTGCGCATCCTGTTCGCGCTGATCGTCAGCTGGCTGATGGGCATTGTCGGCCTGATCTTCGCCGGCGGCTTGTTGCTACTCTGGGTGAGCTGGAAGTTCTGGCGCGAGATCCGCGAAGGGCATGACCATGACAACCAGGTCGAATCGGGCCTGAAACCCGCCAGGAGCTTCGCTGCGGCGGCCTGGGCGGTTGCGGTGGCTGATGTATCGATGAGCCTCGACAACGTCCTGGCAGTCGCCGGAGCGGCGCGGGAGCATCCCGGCATTCTCGTCGTCGGCCTGCTGCTGTCGGTAGCGCTGATGGGCATTGCGGCGAACCTGATCGCCAAGCTGATCAACCGCTATCCCTGGATCGCCTATATCGGCCTGATCGTGATCGTCTTCGTGGCGTTCCGCATGATCTATGAAGGCTGGGTCGGCACCCATGAGACGCCGGGGATCACCAGCTTCTTCTGAAGCTATGACCAACTCTCCCGTGCTTGCCGGGAGGAGAGGGAAGGCCGGGCATTGCCCGGCCTTTTCCGTTTCACGGGCTGGTGCCTCCTAGTGCGCCACTGCCTTGGAAAACAGGTTCATCACCACCACGCCGGCGATGATCAGCGCCAGTCCGACCATCGCCGGTGCATCGAGCTTCTGGCCCTGAAAGACCCAGGCGATCGTGGTGATCAGTACGATCCCCACACCGGACCAGATCGCATAGGCGATACCCGTCGGGATCGTTCGCAGGGTGAGCGAGAGGCAATAGAAGGCAGCGGCATAGGCGATGACAGTGACGAGGCTGGGCGCCAGTCGAGTGAATCCCTCGGACTGTTTCATGAAGCTGGTGCCGAGCACTTCGGCGGCGATCGCGATACCAAGGAAGAGATAGTTCATGGCGGACTCCGATGGGTTCGGAGCAGCAAGCCATGCGTCGCTTCGAACCGGGTTCGTTGGACGCCGAGGCTGAGAAGAACCCGCATGCGGGCGCAGGAGCCACCACCCTGCTGCTCTATTTTCGACGCCTGTTATCTACGGGCACGATGCGGGTCTGTCACGTTGCCGGGATAGTCGGGAAGGGAAGGCGGCGCGCTAGCGAAGCAGGGAACACGCCGCCTTCAAATAATTTAAGCGAGGTTCTTCGCAAAGAACTCAGCGGTGCGCTCGTCGGCGAGCTTGGCGGCCTCGTCCGAGCGGCGCTTGCCGAACGTGTCGGCAAAGCCATGATCCTCGCCGGCATAATCGTACAGTGTCACCTTGGGGTGGTCGTCGAGACCGGCGTGCATCGCGGCTTGGGCTTCGGGGCTGACGAAGTGATCGGCCTGCGGAATGTGGAGCAGCACCGGGCGCGAGATGCCGTGCTTCTCGCCGAGCAGATTGTCGATGCCCACGCCATAATAGCCGACGCTGGCATCGCTGTCGGTCCGCGTCGCAGTCATGAACGCCAGGCGACCGCCTAGGCAGAAGCCGACCACGCCGACCTTGCCGCCTTCGCCGAGCTGCGCGCGGGCAGCCTTGATCGTCGCTTCGATGTCGCGAATGCCGGCGTCCTGGTTGAACTTGCCCATCAGGTCGAGCGCCTGCTGGAACTGCTCGGGCACATCGGCATCGAGCTGGATGCCCGGCTCAAGCCGCCAGAACAGATCTGGCGCAAGGCTCAGATAGCCCTTCGCGGCCCAGTCATCGCATTTCTGGCGGATGCCCGGGTTCACGCCGAAGATCTCCTGGATCACGATCACGGCTGCCTTGGGCGTGCCTTCGGGGCGGGCGACATAGGCCTGGAAGCTGCCGGTGCCGTCGATGGTTTCGATGCTGATCATCTCGCTCACAATAAAGTCCTTCCGGAGTGAAGCCGCTCATGCTCGAGCAGCCAGGATTTGGTCTTGGGTCCGTCGCCGCCCGAATAATTGCCGAGGCGGCCGCCATCGGCGAGCACGCGGTGGCAGGGGACGAGGATGGGAAAGGGATTGCGCGAACAAAGCTGGCCGATCGCCCGGGCGCTCGATCCGGTCTGGCGCGCGAGTTCGCCATAGCTCAGCGTCTCGCCATAGCCGATGCCGATCATCGCGGTGCGCAGCTCTGTTCCACGTGAAGTCGGCAGCGGTTCGAGCGACAGATCGAAAGCCTGGCGCTCGCCGGCGAACCAGGATCCGAGCTGTTCGAGCGCGGCACGGACGGCAGTGGCGCTGGCAGGGCGGGGCGCTTCCATGCCGCTGACCGTCACCGAAACCAGCATGTCTTCGCCGCCATCCACCCGCACTGGGCCGATGGGCGTTGCGATCACACCATGGTCGCGCGCATACATGGCGCCGAACTAGCAGCCGCACCGGGCGGCGCGCAACGGAGATGGCCATGAAGATCAATGTCGAGGTGGATTGCACGCCCGAGGAAGCGCGCCGGGCGATGGGCCTGCCTGATCTTGGGCCGGTGCATGAGCGCTATGTCTCGATGATGGTCGATGCGATCAACAAGCATGGCAGCCCCGAAGCTTTCCAGCAGATGCTGCAAAGCTGGTCGCCGATGGGCGAGGCGGGGATGGGCTTCTGGCGCGCGATGTTCGATGCTGGCACCGGGGGCAAGACCGACAAGTAATGGATACGATCTACGCGGTTTCCAGCGGCGCACCGCCCGCTGCGATTGCGGTGCTGCGGGTAAGCGGGCCGGACGCGTTCGAGACGGTGCGGGCCTTCGCCGGCGATCTGCCCAAGCCGCGCCGCGCTGCGGTTCGGGCTCTGCACGATCCTGCCGACGGCGTCTTGCTCGATCGTGCCATCGTGCTGTGCTTTCCGGGGACAAACACCGCGACGGGTGAAGACTTGGCGGAGTTCCATCTCCATGGCGGCCGCGCCGTGGTCCGCGCGGTCGAGGCAGCGCTGGCGGCCCGACCGGGGCTCCGGTCGGCTGAGCCCGGCGAATTCACCCGGCGGGCATTGCTGCATGGCCGGATCGATCTGAGCGAAGCTGAGGGGCTGGGCGACCTGCTGATGGCCGAAACCGAGGCCCAGCGCCGGTCCGCCATCCGGTCGGCGGAAGGTGCGGTGCGGCGCGCGGTGGAGGAATGGACCGATCGCTTGCTCGGGCTGGCGGCGCGGGTCGAGGCGGAGCTCGATCACAGCGACGAGGATGACGTTGCGGACGCAGCGCTGCTCCCGGCGATCCGGTCGGGCGCGGCAGCGTTGGCGGCGGATATCGAAGCGGTGGCCCATCGTCCGCCGGTCGAGCGGCTGCGCGATGGTATCCGCGTGGTGCTGGCAGGACCGCCCAATGCGGGCAAGTCTTCGCTGCTCAACTCCATGGTAGGGCGCGATGCGGCGATCGTGTCGCCTATCTCCGGGACTACGCGGGACCGGATCGAAGCGCCCGTGGTGCGCGGCGGGATCGCTTGGCTGTTGATCGATACCGCGGGTCTTGCCGAACTGCCTGGCGACGAGATCGAAGCGATCGGCATCGCGCGCGCGCAGGCTGCGCAGACGGAGGCGGATATCTTGCTCTGGCTCGGCGACGAGGCTCCGCCAGCACATGACCATCTCCTGTGGCTCAATCCCCGAGCCGATCTGCCGGGTCGGGAAGCGGGCAAGGAGCGGCTGTCGCTATCCTCGCGAACCGGGGAGGGAATGGACGGGCTATGGCAAGCCATGGCCGACCTCGCTGCCGAGTTGTTGCCGCCACCGGACCAGATGGCGCTCAACGCGCGTCAGCGAGAGCTGTCCCAGGGTGCAGCGGCTGCGCTACGGGCGATCGAGCGGGAGAGAGACCTGTTGCTGATCGCCGAGCAGCTCCGCTCCGCGATGCGCGCCTTTGACGCAATTACGGGCCGGGCAGGGGTCGAGGCGATGCTTGACGCGTTGTTCGGGCGTTTCTGCATAGGTAAATAGGTGTTCCACGTGGAACGCTTTTGACGCAGCGCTCGTGATTCTGTAGCGCGGCGCCAATGGACTTCGACGTCATCGTTATCGGCGGCGGGCACGCCGGCACCGAAGCGGCTGCCGCTTCGGCCCGCCGTGGCGCACGCACCGCTCTGCTCAGCTTCGACCTGACCAAGCTCGGGGCGATGTCGTGCAACCCGGCGATCGGCGGGCTGGGCAAAGGCCATCTGGTCCGCGAAGTCGATGCCTTTGACGGGTTGATGGGTCGCGCGACCGATGCCGCCGGCATCCATTACCGCATGCTCAACCGCTCCAAGGGTACCGCCGTTCAGGGCCCGCGCGTGCAGGCGGATCGAGTGCGCTATGCCGCGGCGATCCAGAAGATGCTCGCCACGCAGCCTAATCTTCATCTGGTCGCTGGCGAGGCGCACGCGCTGGAGTTAGCGAACGGTGCTGTCGCCGGGGTACGTCTCTCTGATGGTACGCTGCTAGGTTGTCGCGCCGTAGTCCTTGCGACCGGTACCTTTCTGGGCGGCCGCATCTTCCGTGGCGAGGAGCGCGAGACTGGGGGCCGGGTAGGCGAGGGCTCCGCTATTCGCCTGGCCGAGCAACTCCGCGAACTGAATCTGCCAATGGCCCGCCTCAAGACCGGCACGCCGCCGCGTCTCGACGGCCGCACAATTGACTGGGCGCGGATCGAGGAGCAGCCCTCGGACAGTGATCCCTGGACGATGTCGCCGCTCACGACCGCTCGTGTGCTGCCCCAGCTCCATTGCGGCGTCACCCGCACCACCCAAGTCACGCATGACGCGATCCGCTCGGGTCTCGATCGTTCACCACTCTTCACTGGGGCGATCGATGCGCAGGGCCCGCGCTATTGTCCATCGATCGAGGACAAGATCCACCGCTTCGGCGATCGCGACGGCCATCAGATCTTCCTCGAGCCCGAGGGTCTGGACACCCATCTGATCTACCCGAACGGCATGTCGACCTCGCTTCCGGTCGATATCCAGGTCGCGATGGTCAACTCGATCCCGGGGCTCGAGCAGACGAAGATCGTCACGCCGGGCTATGCGGTCGAATATGACCATATCGATCCGCGCGCGCTCGATGCGACGCTGGCGCTGGCGGCGATTCCAGGCGTGTGGTGTGCCGGGCAGATCAACGGCACCACCGGCTATGAGGAAGCGGCGGGGCAGGGGCTGGTCGCGGGGATCAACGCCGCTGCCTTTGCGAACGCACTCGCCCCGCTGATCCTCGATCGCGCGACGTCGTACCTTGGCGTGATGGTCGATGATCTGGTGTTGCAGGGCGTCACCGAACCCTATCGCATGCTCACTGCGCGTGCAGAGTTCCGCCTTCGCCTGCGCGCCGATAATGCCGGCACCCGGCTCGGTCCGGTCGCCGCAGAGCTCGACTGCCTTGGCCCCGAGCGCCGGGCGTGGCTCGAAGCACGCGAACAGGGCAGGGCGGCGCTCGACCAGGCCTTTGCCGTCGAGCGTACCGCGAGCGCGCTTGGCGCCCGTGGTGCTTCGGTCGCGCAGGATGGCGCCAAACGCCCCGCGCGCGAGTGGCTGCGCTTCCCCGGCATCGAGCTGCATCATCTCGACATCCATCCGGATGCCGATCCGGACCTGCTCTCCGAATATGTCGAGGATGCCCGCTACGCACCCTATCTCGAGCGCCAGGAAGCCGAAGTCGCCCAGCTCCGCGCCAATGATGCGGTGAAGCTCCCCGCAACGATGGACTTTGCAGCGATAGCCGGCCTCTCCAACGAGATGATCGAGAAGCTAACCGCGTCGCGTCCCGAGACAATTGGGGCCGCGGCGCGCATCCGCGGCATCACGCCGGCGGCACTCTCCGCCATCCTCCTCCACGCGAAACGGCGCGCCGCATGACCGAAGACGAAGCACGCGACTGGATCCGTGCACATTTCAATGTTTCACGTGAAACGCAGTTAACGCGCTTCGGCGAAATCCTGCGTGAAGAGTCTGCCCGGCAGAACCTGATTTCGGCCGCAAGCTTCGACGAACTCTGGACCCGCCATTTCGTCGATTCCGCCCAGCTGATCCCGCTCGCTGCCGAAGCCGGGGAGGGGGCCTGGATCGATGTCGGCACCGGCGCCGGCATGCCGGGGTTGGTTGTCGCGATCATGATCGATCGTCCGGTGGTTATGGTCGAGCCGCGTATCCGCCGGGTCGAGTTCCTCCGCGCCGCTGCAGAGCAATTGGGTATCACCGATCGCGCCACCGTGGTCCACGGCAAGATCGAAAGCTATCAGCCGAAGCACAAAGCCGCGATCGTTTCGGCCCGTGCCGTCGCCGCGCTACCCGATTTGTTCAAGACAACGGCGCATTGCACCGACTCTTCCACAATATGGTTGCTTCCAAAGGGCCGAAGCGTGCAATCGGAGGTGGAAGCGGCGCGCGCGAAATGGCAGGGTGCGTTTCACGTGGAACCCAGCATCACGTCTCCGGAATCGGGGATCGTGGTCGCGCGAAAGGTACGCCCCAAATGATCTGCATCGCTATCGCCAACCAGAAGGGTGGGGTGGGAAAGACCACCACGGCGATCAATGTCGGCACCGCGCTTGCCGCGACCGGCCAGCGTGTCCTGCTGATCGACTTCGATCCGCAGGGCAATGCTTCGACCGGCCTGGGTATCGGCCGAGCCGAGCGCGAGCATTCGACTTATGACCTGCTGGTCAGCGACGTGAACCTCGAGGATGTCGCGGTGCCGACCAAGGTACCGGGCCTCGACATCATCCCCGCGACGCAGGACCTGTCGGGCGCCGAGATCGAGCTGATCGAGTTCGATGCGCGTACGCACCGGCTCGACAGCGCGATTGCCCGCCATCACGCTCAGCGCTGGGATGTGATCCTGATCGATTGCCCGCCGTCACTCGGCTTGCTGACGGTCAATGCGATGGTCGCCGCACATGCGCTGCTGGTGCCGCTCCAGTGCGAATTCTTCGCGCTCGAAGGCCTTGGCCAGCTGCTCAACACGGTCGAGCGCATCCGTGGTCGGTTCAACCCGGGCCTGTCGATCCTGGGCGTCGTGCTCACCATGTATGATCGCCGCAATCGCCTGACCGATCAGGTTTCGGACGATGTCCGCGCCGTGCTCGGCCGCGTGGTGTTCGATACGGTGATCCCACGCAATGTGCGCCTCTCCGAAGCGCCCAGCCACGGTCTGCCGGCGTTGATCTACGATCATCGCTGCCCGGGCTCCGAAGCCTATATCGCGCTCGCACGTGAAGTGATCGATCGCCTGCCCAAGCTCAAGAAAGCCGCATGAACGAACCCACCCGCAAGCCTCGTCCCGGCCTTGGCCGCGGGCTGTCCTCGCTGCTCGGCGAGAATGTTCCCGAAGCACCGGTGTCGGGCACGCCCGACGTCGCTTCGGGACTTCGCATGCTGCCGGTCAGCTCGCTGGTGCCGCATCCGGATCAGCCACGCCGGCATTTTGACGAGGATGCACTCGACGAGCTTGCCCAGTCGCTCAAGGAGCGTGGGCTGATCCAGCCGATCGTCGTCCGCCCAACCGGCCATAATTACCAGATCGTCGCCGGCGAGCGCCGCTGGCGCGCGGCGCAGCGCGCCCGGCTGCACGAAGTCCCCGTCATCGTCCGCGACTTCAACGAAGCCGAGACGATGGAAATCGCGCTGGTCGAGAATATCCAGCGTCAGGATCTCAACGCGATCGAAGAAGCTGAGGCCTATGCGCGGCTGATCCGCGAGTTCGGGCACAGCCAGGAAGCGCTCGGCAAGCTCGTTCACAAGTCGCGCAGCCATATCGCCAATCTGCTCCGCCTGCTCGATCTGCCTGAGGGCGTGCGCAACATGGTCGTGGTCGGCGAGCTCGACATGGGCCATGCCCGCGCACTGATCGGCGCGCCCGAGGCGGAAAAGCTCGCCCGCGAAGTCGCGACCAAGGGTCTGTCGGTCCGCGAGACCGAAAAGCTCGCCCGCCACGTCAAGCCGAACAACAGCAAGCGCAAGGCCGAGCCCAAGATCCAGGATGCGGATATTTCGGCGCTCGAGCACCAACTGGGCGATGTGCTGGGCCTCAACGTTCGCATCTCGCACGGTGCCAAGGGCGGCACGCTGACGCTTTCCTATTCGACGCTCGACCAGCTCGACATGGTTTGCCAGCGGCTGAGCGGCGAGCGGATCTAACTCAGCCGAGCGCGTCGAGCGCCGCTTCGATCTTTTCCGCGGCCTCGTCCGGCGACACTGCGCCGGAATCGAACGACACCGCCGGAAACGGCATCGCCGCCATGCAGCGCTCATAATCGGGGCGCAGGGCACGCAGCATGTCCGGCGAGCGCAGCTTGTCGAAAGCGGCGCGGTCTCCGAGCATCAGTCGGCGCTCCTGCTCCTCGGGATCGATGGAGAGCGCCACGAACAGGGTTTCGCCGCCATACTCAGCGACCAGCGCGCGGACTCGGGCCGGGAAGTCCGGCGCCATGCTCGGCTCCGGTGCGAAGGTGAAGATCAGTGAGCAGCCTTGGCGCGCGGCTTCCTCGATGATCTCGAGCCAGAAGCGCTCCCGTAGCCGGATGAAGGTGTCGCTGCCGAACGGGAAGACAGCGCCGACCGCATCAACGATCAGATGATTGTGAAAGAGCGGCAGCCCGGTCCGTGCCGCCAATGCCCGTCCAATGGTCAGTTTGCCCGATGCTACCTGGCCGTAGAGGAAGACGAGCCGCAAGCTCAGCCCTTGGCCCGCGCCGCCTGGCGCGCGATCGTCACCGCTTCAGCTTCCGCCAGCACTTCGCCGGCACTGCCCGAATGCATCATCGCGCGTTCCGCCGCACGCACTCGGTCGATCGCACGAATCAGCTGCGCGCCGTTCCAGCGGCGCAGCGCGCGACCGGTTGCAGCTTTCTCGCGGAAGAAAACGCGATGCTTCTCAAGCACTTCATCCAGTTCGCCACCGCGATCGAGATCGATCCGCATCTCGGCCATCGCCTGTAGCCGCCGGGCAAGCTGACGCATCAGCGGCACGCCGATGCCTTCGCCCAGCCGGGCGAGTTCTTCTCCAACATCGCCGACACGGCCATCGACCACGGCAGTGATCGCGTCGCTCAGGTCCGAATCCCCAAGATCGGCGCCAATCGCGTCCAGAGCGGCGCTGTCGGCGTCTCTGGGGCGGTCTGGAGCGGCATCGAGGAACAAGGCCAGCTTCTCGATCTCGCGCGCCAGGATAGCCCTGTCGCCGCCCGTAGCGGCCGCCAGGCGCTGGGGCACATCGCCCATTAGCCGCAGGCCATGTTCGCGCGCGACATTGGAGGCGAGGCGGGTCGCATCCACGCCTTCCGGCACGTAACAGGCATGGGCATAGGCGTTCTGCGCGGCGATCACCGACTTCACCAGCTTACCGCTGGCTTTCAGCCCCGGGCCGATCGCGACCACCGGGTTTCCCGCCGTCTGCGCGGTCAGGAGTAGACCGATCGCTTCGGCTGCACCTTCCTCGACGCCGAGCACGCGGACATAGCGGGTGCCGCCGAACAGCGAGAGCGAGGCCGCTTCGTCGGCCAGTCGCCCCGGCTGCTCCCGCAGTGCCTTCATGTCGAGGTCTATGCGCTCCGCTTCGGGACCCAGCACTTTGCCGAGCTTGGTCGCCAGATCCGCGGCGCCCGCTTCATCGGGGCCGTGGAACAGGTAGAGCCGCGTATCGGGGTTGAGCTTCTCGATCGCGGCGCGAATCTGCGTCGCGTTGGCCTTCACTGGCTGCCCGCCCCGGGCGCGGTCTGCGCATAGCGGGCAACGCGCGCGACGATCTGGTCCGCTACGATGCCCGAAAGCCGCTCGAGCGCGCTCTTCTCGGCCGCGATCGTGGCATATTCGCTGCCGACCACGTCGATACCGGCATCGGAGCCGGCGGTGGCGTCGAGAACGACATTGCCGTTGCTCAGATCGATCAGCTGGTAGCGCGCGCGCAGCGTGCGCCGTTCGCGCGCCACCGAATCGTCACGCTTCACACCCAGGCCGGAGATCTGGTCGTCCAGCTTCACTTCCAGCCGGAAGCGGGCAGGGGCGTCGTTATGGTCGAGCCGGTCCTTGAGCGCATTGGCGACCAGCCAGCCCGACTGGCCCTGGATCGGCGCGACTTCGACCGCGGAAAGCGTGGAGCGCACCGCGCCGTCCGGCCCGCCGCCATAGAGCGGACGCAGGCCACAGCCCGAAAGCGAAGCCGTTAGCGCCATAGCGCCGGCGGCGAGGAGCACACCATACTTCATGCGACGATGTTCACCAGACGATCGGGCACAACGATCACCTTCTTCGGTTGCTTGCCTTCGAGCGATCGAACGATCTTGTCGCTGGCAAGTGCCGCGGCTTCGACAATATCCTTGGCCGCGCCCTTGGGCATTACCAGCGTATCGCGCAGCTTGCCATTCACCTGGACGGCGATGGTGACCTCGTCGTCGACGAGCAGCGTGCTGTCCACGGCGGGCCATTCGGCGTCGGCGATCAGCCCGCCCTGGCCCATATCGGCCCAGGCTTGCTCGGCGATATGCGGCACCATCGGCGCGACGATCCGCGCGAGGGTACGGATCGCGTTGGTTCTGGACGCGGAAGGTTGCGCCTTCTCGATCGCGCCGACCAGTTCGTACAGCTTGGCGACTGACTTGTTGAAGGTCAGCGCCTCGATATCCTCGGCCACGCCAGCGATCGTGCGGTGCAGGCGCTTGTCGAGATCGCGATCCTCGCCGGTGCCAGATTCGCCTTCTGCAACGCTATGGAACAGCCTCCACAGGCGATTCACGAAGCGCCAGGCGCCCTCGATGCCGTTCTCGCTCCACTCCAGGTCGCGCTCGGGCGGACTGTCGGAGAGCATGAACCAGCGTACCGCGTCGGCGCCATATTGGTCGACGATCGGCTCGGGATCGACGGTGTTCTTCTTCGACTTGGACATCTTCTCGATGCGGCCGATCTCGATCGGCTCGCCCGAGGCGAGTTCTACGCCGCCGGCGCTGTCCTTGCGGATCTCCTGCGGGGAGAGCCAGCGGCCGTCGAGGCTCTTGTAGGTCTCGTGCGTCACCATGCCCTGGGTGAACAGGCCCTGGAACGGCTCCGCTACGTCGAGCTTGCCGATATGGCGCAGCGCGCGGGTGAAGAAGCGGGCATAGAGCAGGTGCAGGATCGCATGCTCGACGCCGCCGATATACTGGCCGACCGGCAGCCACTGCTCGGCCACCGCCTTGTCGAACGGCTTGTCCGTTGGCTGGCTGGCGAAGCGAATGAAATACCAGGAGGAATCGACGAAAGTGTCGAGCGTGTCGGTCTCACGGCGAGCGGGGCTGCCACACTTCGGGCAGTCGACATGCTTCCAGATCGGGTGCCGGTCGAGCGGGTTGCCGGGCACGTCGAAGCTGACGTCCTCGGGCAGCACGATCGGCAGTGTTTCACGTGGAGCAGGGACCACGCCACAGCTTTCGCAATGGATGATCGGGATCGGCGTGCCCCAATAGCGCTGGCGGCTGACGCCCCAGTCGCGCAGGCGCCACACCGTCTGGCCCTTGCCCCAGCCACCTTCCTCGGCACGGCTGATCACCGCGCGCTTGGCGTCGGCCACGTCCATCCCGTCTAGGAAGTGCGAGTTCACCAGCGTGCCCGGGCCGGTATAGGCCTCGGCATCGTGGAAGGCGCTCTCGGTCTTGTCGCCTTCGGAGACGACGCGACGGATTGGAAGCGAATATTTGCTCGCGAATTCGAAGTCGCGCTGGTCGTGCGCCGGCACGCCGAACACGGCGCCGGTGCCATAGTCCATCAGCACGAAATTCGCGATGTAGACCGGGACTTGCCAGGCGTTATCAAAGGGATGTGTTGCGGTGAGGCCGGTGTCGAAGCCCAGCTTCTCCTGCGTCTCCAGCTCGGCCGCGGTGGTGCCGCCTTGCTTGCACAGCTCGATGAACGCGCCAACTTCCGGGTTCGAAGCAGCCAGTTTTTGTGCGATCGGATGATCCGCCGCCACCGCGATGAAGCTCGCACCGAAGATCGTGTCGGGCCGGGTCGTGTAAACTTCGAGCGCTTCACCGTCCGAAAGGCTCCAGTGGAACTGCAGGCCCTCGGACTTGCCGATCCAGTTCTCCTGCATCAGCTTGACCTTGTCCGGCCAGTGCTCGAGGCCCTGGACGCCGGTCAGCAGGTCGTCAGCGAACTGCGTGATCTTGAGGAACCACTGGCTCAGCTTGCGCCGCTCGACCAGTGCGCCCGAGCGCCAGCCGCGCCCGTCGATCACCTGCTCATTGGCGAGCACGGTCATGTCGACCGGGTCCCAGTTGACCGCGGATTCCTTGCGATAGACCAGGCCATTCTCGAAGAAATCGAGGAAGATAGCCTGTTCGTGGCCGTAATAGTCGGGCTCGCAGGTCGCGAGCTCGCGGGTCCAGTCGAGTGCGAAGCCCAGGCGCTTCAGCTGCGCCTTCATCGTCGCGATATTGGCGCGGGTCCAGCTGCCCGGATGGACCTTCTTCTCCATCGCCGCATTCTCGGCCGGCATGCCGAACGCGTCCCAGCCCATCGGGTGGAGCACTTCCATGCCCTTCATCCGCCGGAAACGGGCAAGCACGTCGCCCATCGTATAGTTGCGGACATGCCCCATATGGATGCGCCCCGAAGGATAGGGGAACATCTCGAGGACGAAGCTCTTGGGCTTGGACGAATCGTCACGCGCGGCGAAAGTGCGGTTCTCTTCCCACACCTTCTGCCACGCGGCATCCGCCTTCAACGGGTTGAAGCGAGACAAAGTCAGTTCCTGCAATCTTCTCGCGGTTCCGGCCTGCTTCGCCGGGCGGAGGAGCAGGCTGGAGCCGACACTAGGGGATTAGTTGTTGGTCACCGCAGCGCGGCGAAGGTCGCGGGCGCGGGTAAGGATGATGTCCTCGAGCTTCTGCACCGTCGCGGCCTGCACGGGTGCTGCGACCCAGGCGCCGTTGCGGTTCACTTCGCGCAGGGCGGCGACGCGGAGCGCATCGGCGCGCAGATCCTGGTCGAGGATCGTCACGGTCACCTTCATGCGCTCGGTCTGCACGTTCGGGTTCACATACCAGTCGGTCACGATCACGCCGCCGTTCGAGTCCGTCTGGAGCAGCGGCATGAAGCTCAGCGTGTCGAGGCTGGCGCGCCACAGATAGGAGTTCACGCCGATCGTGGTGACCTTCGAAGCGGCAAGATCCGCCTCGGGGCGCTTGTTGTGGCCGCCGCACGCGGAAATCGAAAGAGCAAGCGACCCCAGGATCGCGGTGCGCAACAGGCGGTTCATCGTCACATTCCTACCAGGCGAGAAAAGTCGGGAGCATCTATAGTGCCGCATGTGGCGGGAGCAAGGCGGGAAGCCACGCCCCGATTCGCACGATTGAAACACTTCTCGTTAAAGGGGCGGCAAGCAGATTCTGTGGGTATGATGCAACACCGTCACGAAATTTGTGGCACCGGTGGAACCTCGCCTCGGAATCATGGTAGTCGAAACTATCTGGGGAATATGACCATGCGAGTCGGACGGATCAGGACAGGAATTGCACTGGGGGCGCTCTGCGCTGCCGGTCTCCTGCTTGCGCCGTCGATTCAGGCCCAGACCAGCAAGGCGGACCGCATTGCGGCAGCCAAGCGGACGGCGACGCCGGCGCGCGCCGGCATGGGCATCTTCACCCCGGCGGCAGCCGATCCCAAGCTCGCTGCGGTGCTCGCCCGTTCGGGCCTGCCCGAGGGCAGCTTCCGCTTCACCCCGGCCGAATCTAGCGGCAATGCCCGCGGTGTCTCGGTCGCGGTTCGTGCCAGCTCCAGCCGCGCGCTGCGCAGCCGCGATGTGACGCGTGACGTTGCAGCGGCGGCCACCCCGGTCAATCTGGCGCCGATCTCGTATAATCTTGGCGTTTCTGTCGGCTGGAAGCGTCTTGCCGTCTCGGGCGACGTTACCCGCGTTGAGCTGGTCGACCAGCCCGGCAGCCGCGAACGCGCCGATATCGGTGTCAGCTACACCGGCAAGCGCTTGAGCGGTCGCGTGACGGCATCGTCGGATCGTCCGCTGACCAACACCCCGGTGCTGATCGGCGACAAGTCGAGCTACTCGATCGATGTCGGCGGCAGCTATTCGCTGACCCGAAACCTCGATGTGACTGCCGGCGTCCGCTATCGCAGCGAGGAAGATCGCCTGCCCAAGCTCAACGAGAACCGTCGCGAGAGCCAGGCGGTCTATGTGGGCACCGCCTTCCGCTTCTGACGCTTGCGGCGTTGGTTCCTGATCTAGTGTTGGCTTGAACTTCGCGATTTTCGTGCGGCGAGGGATTATCTGCTCGCGCTCAAACCCTCTCACCGTCATCCCCGCGAAGGCGGGGATCCAGAGCGAAGGGCGGACTTGTGACGCCTGCTCAGCCGAAGCCGGCGAGCGCACGTTCGATTGCTTCGATCATCCTGCATTACCCTGGATACCCGCCTTCGCGGGGATGACGGAATAGAGGGGCTGTTAACTGCTGGCCTTCGTCCAAGCGTCAATTGCCGCCCATCCGTGAATCCCGAACGCCCTGAGGCTTTTCGCCCGGCGCGCATCCATCCCGCCCAGCGCAATCACCGGCACGCCAAGTCCCCGCACCAGCATCCCGAAGCGAACCCGCCCCAAAGCCCGGGCACCCGGATGCGAGCGGGTAGGGAAGGCGGGTGAGACGAACAGCGCATCGGCACCTGCGCGGATCGCGGCGATCGCCTCGCGCCTGTCATGTGCCGGCGCGGTCCGCAGCCCGTGCCCGCGAACGCCATGTATGCCCATTTCCCCGCGCATCGGCACACCGCCGGCGCGCAGCAGCACCAGCCCCCGCCGCCGTGCTACCTTGAGCACCCGGGCAAACAGCGCGCGTCGTTCGGCAAGCGACAGGCGGTAATGCCGGAACACCACGCCAGAGCCCCGCGGCAGCCGCTCCAGCGCGTCCCACAGCTTGTCGCCCATGCGTTCGTCGGTCATCAGCCAAAGGCGCGGGAGGGGGTGGCGGCGGCGCATCGCCCTGCCTATAGCGCGCTTCATGCCGATAGACGAAGCCAGCCAGCGCCTTGCCGATGTGCGCGCCAAGATCGCGCGTTCCGCCAAGATCGCCGGCCGCAAGCCCGACAGCATCACGCTGATCGCCATTTCCAAGACACACGATGCCGAGGCGATCGCCCCGCTGATCGCCGCCGGCCAACGCGTGTTTGGTGAGAACCGCGTCCAGGAAGCCGAGGCCAAGTGGCCGAAGTTGCGCGAGACGACTCCCGATATCGCGCTCCACCTGGTCGGCCAGCTCCAGTCGAACAAGGCCGAGGAAGCGGTTGCGCTGTTCGATGTGATTCATTCGGTCGATCGCCCCTCGCTGGTGAGTGCGCTGGCCAGGGCGATGGACAAGGCCGGCAAGCGCCCGGCCTGCTTCCTCCAGGTCAATATCGGCGACGAGGATCAGAAGGGCGGTTGCCCGGTGCTCGAACTGTCGGCGTTGCTCAAGGAAGCGCAGGCGGCTGACCTGCCGGTCCATGGCTTGATGTGTGTGCCGCCCTTTGATCTGGAGCCTGCGCCCTATTTTGCGCTGCTTGCCAAGATCGCCCGCGATCACGGGCTCGAAGGCCTGTCGATGGGCATGTCGAGCGATTTCGAGACGGCGGTGACGATCGGCGCCACCCATGTTCGCGTCGGCACGGCGCTGTTCGGAACCCGCGCATGAAGTATGACGCAATCCTGTTCGATTTCGACGGTGTGCTGCTGGAGAGCGAAGCCGCCGGCAATCGCCAGATCGCTGCCTATCTCACCAGCATCGGCCATCCGACTTCGCCCGAGGATTCGATGGCGAACTTCATGGGCCTGTCCGGCGCCCATTTTCTCGGCGCGATCGAGACCTGGATCGGCCGGGCGATCCCCGAGGATTTCCACGCCGTTCGTGCGGAAGAAGACGCCCGCGTGCTTGAAGAGGGGCTTCCGGCGGTTGCCGGGGCGATCCGCTTCGTCGAAGAGCTGCCCAAATCGCTGCCCCGCGCGATTGCCTCGTCCAGCCGCACCAAATGGATCGACCGGCATCTGCGCCATCTCGGCATCCGCGATTGCTTCGGCGACCATATTTATAGCGGCTACGAGCATGTGGAGCGCGGCAAGCCGGCGCCGGATCTTTATCTCTATGCGGCCGCCCAGCTCGGCGTGCCGATCGAGCGCTGCGTGATCCTCGAGGATTCGCCGGTGGGCGTCACGGGCGCGGTCGCTTCGGGCGCCGACGTCATCGGCCTGTGCGCCGGCTCGCACTGCGCCCCCGGCCATGCCGAACGTCTCCGCGCGCTGGGCGTAAATCTGATCGCGCAGGATTTCGAAGAAGTCGCCCGGCTGATCGCCTAAGCGCCGAAGGCGCCGTAACCTTTTCTTCTCAGCGTCCTCTGCGCGAGATATTTGCTTCGCGCAGAGGCGCAGAGGACGCTGAGGTTTTAGGGCGCTGCGCGCTTAGAAGCCGCGCGCTTCCCTTGCGAGCAGATATTCCCGCAGCGCCGTGGCGTCAGCCAGCGCATTATGCGGCTGCTTGCTCAGCGCCGCACTGTCGAAGCCGAACGCGTCGCACAGTTCGAAGCGGATGCGGTCGATCGGATAGCGATGCCCGGGCGCGATGATCAGCAACTGCGCAGCATGGGCGATGTCTTCGGGCCAGTCAGCGATCAGCACGGGGTCGGGATCATTGCCCAGATAGCTGGCAAACCCATGCCCCATCGTCGCGCGGCTGATCGGCGCGACATCGAGCACCGGCAGGATATGCTCGGCTACCCAGGCCGTCGGATCGGGGCAGGGAAGTGCGGCATAGAAGGGCGCACTGCCATCCTCGGGCGCGAGTGCCAGCGAGATCAGTGGCCCGCCGAACCCGTTGAACTCGGTGTCGAGGAAATACCTCAGAGCTGGTGCCCCGTCCGGTCGCGCTTAGTGGCGAGATAGCGTTCGTTATGCGGATTGGGCGGCAGGAAGTGCGGCACGCGCTCGGTCACGGTCACGCCCGCTGCTTCGAGCGCCGCCACCTTGTCGGGATTGTTGGTGAGCAGCCGGATGCGGTGCTGGCCGAGCAGCGAGAGCATCTTGGCGGCGGTAGCGAAGTTGCGCGCATCGACTGCGAAGCCCAGCCGGGTATTGGCATCGACCGTGTCGAAGCCTTGATCCTGCAGCGCATAGGCGCGCAGCTTGTTGATCAGCCCGATCCCGCGCCCTTCCTGGCGCAGATAGAGCAATATGCCCCAGCCACTCTCGCGGATCGCGCGGATCGCCGCCTGAAGCTGCGGCCCGCAATCGCATTTGAGACTGCCCAGCACATCGCCGGTCAGGCATTCGCTATGCAGGCGCACCAGCGGCGGATTGCCATTGGGCTCGCCGATCAGCAGCGCGACGTGCTCGCCGGGCATCTCGTCGGTGCGGAAGGCGACGATCTCGCTGTCCTCGGCATCGAGCACGGGCAGGCGCGCGCGGGCGACGATGCGCAGGCGGTCGGCATCTTCATGCGCATCGATATCGGCAATGGTGATCGTCTCCTCACCCGCAGCCTTGCGGACGAAGAAGGCCGGCAGTAGCCCGGCGACCCGGGCAAGGCGCAGCGCGGCGGCCGAAAGCTCAGGCTCCGCTAGCGGGATCGCACGGAAGGGGCCTTTTAGCGGCGTGGCGAGATCGAACTGCGGATCGGCGAGCGCGGTAGCAGTGTCGAAATCGAGCCAGGGCGCGCGCTGGACCAGCACCGGCGCATCCGGGGTCGCCGCATCGCGCTGGTTGGCCAGTTTCAGCGTAGCCGCGCGGCCGGCGGAGAGCAGCAGATCGGCCTCGCCACCCGCATCGAACGCCGCAAGCCGGGGGGCGTCGGCGGTCTCCACCGCGAGCAGCGCGAGGTCGCCGATCGCGATTGGCCAGCCCCGGCGCAGCGCATCGACGGCGCGGGCAGCGTTATGGGCGCTCAAAAGTCGAACTCCGTGATGATCGGCACATGGTCCGAAGGCTTGAGCCAGGAGCGGCAGAGCTCGCAGACCTTGTGGCTGGTCGCCTTCTCGGCAACGTCCGGGCTTGCCCACATATGGTCGAGCCGCCGGCCGCGATCCGATGCCGCCCAGTCCTTCGCGCGGTAGCTCCACCAGCTGTAATAGCGGGCCGGGGCAGGGACGAAGTGGCGGCCGAGATCGACCCAATCGTTGGCCGCCTGCAGCCGGCCCAGCGTCTCGACTTCGATCGGGGTGTGGCTGACCACATCCAGCAATTGTTTATGGCTCCACACATCGCTTTCCAGCGGCGCGACGTTGAAATCGCCGGTGAGGATCGAGGGGACGCTCAGATCCTTCGACCAGGCGATCATCCGCTCGAGGAAATCGAGTTTCTGGCCGAACTTCGGGTTCAGCTCGCGATTGGGAATGTCGCCGCCGGCGGGCACATAGACATTCTCGAGCCGCACGCCGTTCGGCAGCCGCACGCCGACATGGCGCGCCTCGCCATTGGCCTGCCAGTCGAACCTGTCGTCCTCGACCACCGGGATCCGGCTGATGATCGCCACGCCGTGGTGCATGCGCTGGCCGTGCTTGATGACATGGTCATAGCCGAGCGCGCGGAAGGCGCCTTCGGGGAAATCGCCGTCGATGACCTTGGTTTCCTGCAGGCACAGCACGTCCGGCACTTCCTCGCGCAGGAACTGCTCGACGATCTCGATGCGGAAGCGGACGGAGTTGATATTCCAGGAGGCGATCTTCATCGGCCCGGATTTAGGGAGTGTTTCGCCTCCGCACCAGTCCGTCACCAGAAAAGGAAAGGCCCCCGCTCCGGGGGCAATGGAGCGAGGGCCGACCTAGCGTTCGTCACGCAGGCGGGAAGTGAAGATCTCGGGTAACAGGGGGAAAATCCCGAGTACGCCTCCACATCCGCAAGACTGGTTCTAGGGCAGACAACCTGTCGCCAGCATGAACGATGTTCAGCTTCAGCGTGGGCCCTGGCGCCGCGGGTCGTTCCAGCGGAACGTTCCGTCGCTCACATTGGTGTTGAACTGCTGGTTCGACAGGCGGATCGAGGTCCGGTTGTTCTGCGAATCCAGCGCCACCCAGCCCTGGAGCATCAGCCCGGCCGGGGCCGTGGCGTTCTTCTGGAAGATCAGCGTGATCCGGCCATATTCGGGGTGCTTCGAATCATAGACTTCGACCGAGACGACCTGGTCGCTCGCGGTGGGGATCACCTTGGCGAAGCCGCTGATGTCCTTCTTGGGATTGAGCAGCACGGCGAGCGGCGAGTTGCCGATCGGCCAGCGCTCGACCTGGCGGACCTGGTAATCGATGAAATAGAGGCTGCTCCCGTCCGCAACGATCAGCTGGGGCACGCCCTTCTGATACTGGAAGCGGATCTTGCCGGGGCGCTTGAGCGTCATCGTGCCGGTCAGCGTGCGGCCGTTGCGATCGGTCTGCGCGAAGCTGGCGACCATTGAGTTTACCGCCTGAAGGTGCTGCTGCACCTGGGCGAGTTCATTGGCCGGGGCGGGCGCCGCGGCCGAGACCAGAGCCGGCGCAGCAAGCGCGAGGCTGAAGGCGAGGGGCCGTGCAAACACGTGTCGTTTCTCCAAATTGCGGGGAAATGCCCTGGGAGACGGGGCTTGAATATGCCCTGAACCCCCAGCCCCCACGATTCGATCCCGTTACAATTGTCGGCCGTCGGTATCCATCAACACTTCGCGGCGGCCGACATGGTCAGGGCGCGAGACGAGTTCATCCTTCTCCATGCGCTCGATCAGGCGCGCAGCGGAATTATACCCCACGCGCAGCTGGCGCTGCAGCCACGAGGTCGAGGCCTTCTGGCTCTCCGCCACCAGCTGGATCGCGCGGCGATAGAGCTGGTCCTCAGGGCTGTCGTCGCCCTCGGGTGCGCCGTCGAGGCTGAACCCGCCATCCTCGGGCTCCTCGGTGACGGCGGTGATATAGTCCGGCGTCCCTTGCGAGCGCCAGAAATCGGACACCGCCTGCACTTCGTCGTCGCTGACGAACGGACCGTGCACGCGCACCAGCTGCTTGCCGCCCGGCATATAGAGCATGTCGCCCTTGCCCAGCAGCTGCTCGGCGCCCTGCTCGCCCAGGATGGTGCGCGAATCGATCTTGCTGGCGACGTAGAAGGAGAGGCGGGTCGGCAGGTTCGCCTTGATCACGCCGGTGATGACGTCGACCGAGGGACGCTGCGTCGCCATGATCAGGTGGATGCCCGCAGCACGCGCCTTTTGCGCAAGCCGCTGGATCAGGAATTCCACGTCCTTGCCCGCGGTCATCATCAGGTCGGCAAGCTCATCGACGATCACCACGATCTGCGGCAGCGGATTCAGCTCAAGCGCTTCCTCCTCGTACATCGGCTTGCCGGTATCGGGGTCATAGCCCACCTGCACCTTGCGCCCGATCTTCTGGCCCTTGGCCTTGGCCTGGCGCACCTTGTCGTTGAACGAGGCGAGGCTGCGGACATTGGCATAGGCCATCATCCGGTAGCGGTCCTCCATCTGCTCCACTGCCCATTTGAGCGCGCGCACCGCCTTGGCCGGCTCGGTCACCACATCGGCGAGCAGGTGGGGAATGTCCTTGTACATGCTCAGTTCGAGCATCTTCGGATCGATCATGATCATCCGGCACTGATCGGGGGTGAGCCGATAGAGCAGCGACAGGATCATGCAGTTGAGACCCACCGACTTGCCCGAGCCGGTGGTACCGGCAACGAGCAGATGCGGCATCGGCGCGAGATCGGCGATCACGGCGTCGCCGGCGATGTTCTTGCCGAGCACCAGCGGCAGCGTCGCGCCCTGGTCCTCGAAGCTCTGGCTGCCGATCAGCTCGTGCAGATTGACCGATTCGCGCACCGCATTGGGCAGCTCGATGCCGATCACGCTGCGCCCCGGGATCGTCGCGATACGCGCCGAGGTGGCGGACATGTTGCGCGCCACGTCGTCGGCGAGCTGGATCACCCGGCTCGCCTTGATACCCGCGGCCGGCTCGAACTCGTACATGGTGACGACCGGGCCCGGCCGTACTTCGACGATCTGGCCCTTCACGTTGAAATCGTCGAGCACGCTCTCGAGCAACCGGGCATTGCGCTCCAGCGCCGCCTTGTCGATCCCGGCATTCTTGTTGACCGGCGGTTCCTTGAGCAGATCGAGCCCCGGCAGCTGATAACTGTCCTTGAAATCGAGGCTGGTCTGGGTCGGCGGCTTGGTCCGCGCCGGCGACGGCGTCACGCTGCGATCGGCGATCACCGGGCCGGGGCGATTGTCGGGCACCACGGTCTTGCGCGGCTCACGGCCCTCGCGAATCTTCGGCTCGTCGAACTCACGGTCGCGGTCGTCGAACACGTCCTTTTGCGGCGCGCCGAGCAGCGGCGCCTTGGCCGGCCCCTTCAAGTTCGGGATGCTCGGCAGGATCACGCGATCGGGCAGCGAGAAGTCTAGGCTGCGCCACCAGATGAACAGGCCGACCAGTCCGCAGACCAGGCCAAGCCCGCGCGCCGACCACCAGCTGATCGCCGGATCGCCGGTGAAGCCGATCAGCCAGTTGAAGAAGCTGGCGATGCTCAGGCCGACCACGCCGCCCCAGCCGCCGGTGAGCGAGAGCAGTGCGTCGCTCGAGAAAAAGGCGAGGGCCGTGGCGATGAACACCACGCCGATCGCGACACCGCGCGTCATCGGGCCCCAATTGCCGACAGGCCGGTCCTTGAGCAGCCGCATCGCGACGATCAGCCCCACCGGCAGGAACAGCCAGACGGCCGGGCCGAGCAGCGCATAGAGGAAGTCGGCGATCCACGCGCCGGGATCGCCCATCCAGTTGCGCGCGGGGCCTGCCGCGGCGGTGTTCATCGACGGATCGGTCGGCTGATAGCTGCCCAGCGCAACGCCGAGCGCGAGCACGCCCAGGAACAGGGCTGCTCCGCCGATCACCGCGCCGCTGCGGCGCGCGCCGGCCTTCATGGTTTCGCGCCAAAGCGGCGCTTGTGCCCGGGACGCCATCGCCCAGCCTCCAGATTTTCAGGGGTGCGAGGCGGTTAATCGCCTGCCGGGACTCCGCCGTCAAGCGTTCCCGCCACGTTCCGGCGCATTGATGGTTCCTGCTCTCGTCCGAACTTACTTCGTCAAACCCGACAAATTATTCCGTCATCCCCGCGCAGGCGGGGATCCAGGGTTTCTCTGCCGTGTCGCTTATGACTCTGGATCCCCGCCTGCGCGGGGATGACGAATGAAGAGACACGCGCTACGGCATCCGAATGGATCGCGCAGATGTCCTCATTCTCGGCGGCGGGCTGGTCGGCTCGGCGCTGGCCACCGCGCTCGATGCGCATGGCATTTCCTCGATCGTGATCGATCCGGCAGACCCGGAGCAGATCCTCGCCGCCCGGCATGACGGCCGCGCCTCGGCGATCGCCAGTGCGCCGATGCGCATGTTCGAAGCGATCGGCGTGGCGGAGCGGCTGGCGGGGAAGGGCTGCCCGATCCAGGGCATCCGCGTCTCCGACGGGCTCGAACCCGGCAAGCTCGATTTCGCGCCCGGCGAAGGCGATGGCGCGCTCGGCCATATGTTCGAGAACCGTATCCTGCGCACTGCGCTCTATGAAGCCGCGGTCGCCGCCCCGCTCGCAGATGTTCGCATGCAGACCCGCGCGCTTCACGTGGAACGCGGCGAATTCGGCGTCACCGCAACGCTTAGCGACGGCAAGCAAGTCTCGGCCCAGTTGCTGATCGGTGCCGAGGGGCGCAATTCGCCTACCCGCGAATCCGCCGGGCTCAACACCGCGCGCTGGAGCTACAACCACGCCGCCATGGTCGCGACGCTCGGTCATGAGCACAGCCATGAGAATATCGCCTTCGAGATCTTCTATCCCGAAGGTCCGTTCGCGATCCTGCCGCTGCTCGATGACGAGAACGGCCATCGCTCGGCGGTGGTGTGGACGGTCAACGCCCGCGATGCTGCCGGCATGATGAAGATCTCCGAGCGGGCCTATCTCGCCGAGGCGGAGAAGCGGATGGGCGGCTTCCTTGGGCGCTTGGGCCCGCTCACTGCGCGTTTCAGCCACCCGCTCGGCTTCCACCACGCCGCCTGGATCACCAGCGACCGGCTCGCGCTGGTCGGCGATGCCGCGCACGGCATCCATCCGATCGCCGGGCAGGGCGTCAATGTCGGCTTCCGCGACGTCGCGACGCTGGTCGAGGTGCTGGTCGACGGCAAAAGGCTCGGGCTCGACATGGGCGATCCCCAGCTGCTCGCGCGCTACCAGCGCTGGCGCGGGCTCGACACCTTCATGGTCGCCGCCGCCACCGATGGCCTGACGCGCCTGTTCGGCATCCCGGGCAAGACGGCGAGCGCGGTCCGCCGCTTCGGCCTCTCCGCCGTCGACAAGCTGCCGCCGCTGAAGGACTGGTTCATGGCTGAGGCCCGCGGCGAAAGCGGCGATGTGCCCAAGCTGCTGCAGGGGATCACGGCCTGACACCCTTGTGCATCCCGGCCTTCGCCGGGGTACAAGAAAGGCAGAATTGAGGGATCGATATGCCGGTGCTGCCATTCGCCTTGCTGTTGCTGCCGCAGGACACGCCCGCGCCGATCACCGCCGAACTGGTTGAAGTCGCCCCCGGCCCGAATCGCTATTTCCATGCTGGCGACGAGCGGGAAGGGTGCCCGGCACCCACCGCCGCCTGCCGCCGCAAGGGCTATGTCGTTGCCGGGGACAGGCTGGTCGCCTGGGAAGCCAAAGGCCCGCTCACCCGCGTCACCTATCTCGCGCCCGGTGCAAAGCGGCCCAGCGAAGGCTGGGTCGAGACCGCCGCACTGCGCCGGGTAACGCTGGCCCCGCCCAAGTCTGCCGACTGGATAGGCGGCTGGAGCGGCTGGGAATCGGAGATCGACATCAACCGGGGGACCAAGCCCGGCACCTTCCATCTCGGCGGCAACGCCACATGGGGGGCGCATGATCCGGATCGCGTGAAGCGCGGCGGTGTCAATTTCGGCATGTTCGGCGCGGACGTGCCCGAACCTGCGGGCAACGCCCTTGCACTTGCCGATTCGGAAGAACCCGATTGCCGCATCGCACTGCGTCTGCTCGGCCCCTATCTGGTCGCCCGCGACAATGGCCGCTGCGGTGGGCTCAATGTCAGTTTCAGCGGGGTCTATCGGCGCTGAGCGCCGCATGGGGAGGGGCGTTGCGATGCAGGGCGAATGGAACTTCTATGCGTGCCTGATCGAGGACATGCCTGCTTCGATCTTCCTCGACCTGAGCCTGATCGGAACGGTGCCCCTCCCTGGCTTCGATCGCCTGGGCTATCTGCGCCTCTACATGAATGCGCCGCGCCCTGACGGCCTGTCGAGCAATGACGAGTTCGACCGTCTTGTCGCGCTTGAGGACCAGGTGCTTGCGCAACTCGAGCCGGACCGCCGGATTCGCTATGTCGGGCGCGACACGGCGAATGGCGCGCGGACCTATTATTTCTACCTCGCGGAATCGGTGCCGTTCGAGGATCGCGCAGCGCAGGCGATGGCGGCCCATCCCGAATATGCCTTTGATGCCGGCGAGCAGGACGACCCCGATTGGCGCGTCTATCGCGATTTCCTCTATCCCCGCCCGCGGGATCTGCAGGCAATCCGCAACCGTGACGTGCTGCAGGCACTGCGCGGGCACGGCGATCATCTGGAGCTGCCTCGCCCGATCGATCACTGGGCCTATTTCCCCGATGCAGCGTCGGCCGAAGCCTTTGCCGCGTGGGCGGAAGGGGAGGGCTTCCATCTGTCGCCGCCGCCGCCCAGTTCGGACGGCAGCTTTGGGGTGCGCTTTGATCGAATCGATCAGCCGGACGCCATCGATTCGATCAACTTGCCGCTGGTCGAGAAAGCGAAGGCACTGGGCGGGGACTATGACGGTTGGGAGTGCCAGGTCATCCGGCCCTAAGCCGCTATTGCAGCGTTACCTCGTCGTCGCCGTCATGCCGGCCGTAGAATTGCATCAGCTGCACTACCAGCTCGCTGCGCTCGGCCAGCGTGTCCGCTTCGAGCAGCGCCTGTTTTGACGCCGAATCGAACGGGGCGATCTGGGCGATGCCGTTGACCAGCGATTCGTCGTCAAGCCGGCTCACCGATTCCCAATCGACTGCATAGCCGAGCGTATCGGCAAAGCGGCGCGATTCCATTTCCAGCGCGGCGCGCTCGGCCATGGCGAGGATCTCGATGTCGCTGACCGTCTCCAGCTCGGCTTCGACCTGGCGGAACGGCGTCGTGACGTCGAGCTCGCGCCGGATGACGAAGCGCGCCAGCCCTTCGAGCACGATGTCGAAGCGACCGTCGTCGAGTGCTTCCACTTCGGAGATTCGCCCGACACAGCCGATTTCGAACAGGCCGGGCGGCGTCGCGGCGTCGCGCGGCTGGATCATGCCGATTCGCCGATCGCGGACCAGCGCGTCGGACACCATCGCCCGGTAGCGCGGTTCGAAGATATGCAGCGGCAGGTGCATCCGCGGGAAGAGCAGCGCGCCGGCCAGCGGAAATACCGACAGCCGCGTGATCTTCCCCGATGGCGTCATCCGAACAGGATCGCCGAAAGCTTGCGGCGCTGGGCCGAAACCCAGGGATCCTCAAGGCCAACGGCTTCGAAGAGCTTGAGCAGCCGCTGGCGGGCAGCGCCTTCATTCCACTCGCGATCGTCGCGAATCATCGCGAGCAAGGTTTCGGCAGCAGCTTCGCGGTCGCCCGAGGCCATCTGGCCGCCGGCGAGCTCGTAGCGCGCTTCCATGTCGCCGGTGGCGGCCTGCGCGGCGAGGCCGGACAGGTCCTCTACCGGCTGGGCTTCCCTGGCGAGCGTGATCGCGGCGCGGGCCTGTTCGAGTTCGGGCCCCTTGGCTTCGGCGGGGAGGGCGGCGAGCAGGGCTTCGGCTTCCTCGGCGCGGTTCAGCGCGAGCAGGGCACGCGCGCGGCCGGCCGCGACCACCGGATGCTCGGGCACCAGATCGGCGATCTGCTCGAAGATCGACAGCGCGCGTTCCGCATCGCCTTCGGCCAGCGATTGCTCGCCCATCTCGATCAGCGGCTCGAGCTCGGCTTCTGCCTGCGCTTCGGTGCTCTGCACCGGTAGCTGGCGCAGCAGCTGATCGAGCATCGTGCGCAGCTGCGATTCGGTGCGGGCCGAGCTGAGGTCGGCGACCAGCTGGCCCTGGAACATCGCATAGACGGTCGGGATCGAGCGGACCTGGAACTGATTCGCGATGAACTGATTCGCGTCGACATCGACCTTGGCGAGAATCACGCCCTTGCCGGCATAGTCGGTCGCGACCTTTTCCAGGATCGGCGTCAGCGCCTTGCAGGGGCCGCACCATTCCGCCCAGAAATCGATCATGACGAGGCTGGTCATCGAGGGCTCGACGACGTCGCGGCGGAAGCCGTCGACCGCTTCCTTCTCCGCGGGGGTGAGTCCAAGCGTGGCCAAGGCGAATGCTCCTGAAATGCGAAATTTTGGTCTGCCGCTATGTGGGCTTTCGAGGGCGATGCGCCAAGTCTTTAAAAAAACTGTGACGATAGGGGTTGCGGACCCCAAAAGCCGATGCTAGTGGCCGCGCCTCACCCAGCCCGGAGGCGCTTCACCGCCCCGGACTAGAACGCCAGAGCGGGCGTAGCTCAGGGGTAGAGCACGACCTTGCCAAGGTCGGGGTCGAGGGTTCGAATCCCTTCGCCCGCTCCAGCGTTTGCCCCCGGATTTCCGGGGCATGGGAAACGAACTTCATAAAAAATCTGAAGATCCGCCGGCGTTCGAAATTTGATTCGAGCCTAGCCCCAAGCATGGCTTGCGCGCGGCCCGGATCGGATGACAAAGTGTTGCCGATGATCGCACGGCTCGCCCTGGCGCTTGGCGCCGCTCTCCTCGCTTCCGCAGCTTCCCCGCCCGACGGGATCGAGGGCGTGTGGCGCAACCCGCACAACAGCGTCCACATCCGCTACGAGCCCTGCGGCAAGGGCGCGATCTGCGGCACCGTCGTCTGGGCCAGCGACAAGGCGATCGCGGACGCGAAGCGCGGCGGCACCGAGAATCTGATCGGCACCCCGATCTTCCGCAATCTCTACAAGTCCGGCCCGAATCGCTGGAAGGGCAGCGTGTTCGTCCCCGATATCCGCAAGACCTTCTCGGGCACGGTGACGATCGAGGGCGACAGGATGATCGGCCGCGGCTGCTTGGTGCTCGGCGTCGGTTGCAAGTCGCAAACCTGGTCGCGAATCACCGAGTGATTCGGAACGCTGGGTTTCCGTAAGCGGCCTTGTTCCAGGAGGCCGGGCTTTCCACTTCAGCGGGCATACAGGTTCCAACAGCAAGAAGCCCCGCCATGTTCGGTAAAGTTCTTCGGGCGATTCTGCCCGCCTTCGTGCTGCTCTCGCTCGCCACGCCCGCCTCGGCCGGTTCGCCCCCCGACGCGCCGATTGCCAGCGAGTGGCGCAACCCCAGCAACAGCGTCCATATCCGTATCGACAATTGCGGCGGCGCGGTCTGTGGCACGATCACCTGGGCCAGCGACAAGGCCATTGCGGACGCCAGGCGCGGCGGCACCGACAATCTTGTCGGCACCCGGCTGTTCCGCGATCTCAAACCCGCCGGCCCCGGCAAGTGGAGCGGCAAGGTGTTCGTCCCCGACATCCGCCAGACCTTCTCGGGCACGATCCAGTTCCAGGACGGCGACAAGATGCTTGGCAAGGGCTGTGTGCTGTTCGGCATCATCTGCAAAGCCCAGACCTGGTCGCGGGTGCGCTAAGCGGGTTTGAAAGCCAGCTTCGGGCTGGCGCCTCTCCTGCAGGCAGCTAGGGTGCCGGGCATGACCCAAGCACCCATTCGAGTCGGTATTGGCGGCTGGACCTTCGAGCCGTGGCGCGGAACCTTCTATCCGGAGAAGCTCTCCCAGAAGAAGGAGCTGGAATATGCCGCGCGCCAGCTCACAGCGATCGAAGTCAACGGCACCTATTATTCGAGCTTCAAGCCCGCCACCTTCGAAGGCTGGGCGAAGACCGTGCCGGACGGTTTCGTCTTCGCAGTGAAGGGCTCGCGCTTCTGCACCAATCGCAAGGTGCTGGCCGATGCCGGCGAATCGGTCGCCAAGTTCGTCGGCCAGGGCATCATCGAGCTTGGCGACCGGCTTGGCCCGCTGATGTGGCAGTTCATGGCCACCAAGAAGTTCGACGCCGCCGATTTCGGCGCGTTCCTCGACCTGCTCCCGCGCGCGCATGAAGGCGTACAGCTCCGCCACGCCGTCCAGGTGCGGCATGAGAGCTTTGCCGTCCCCGAATTCGTCGACCTCTGCCGCAAGGCCGGCGTGGCGATCGTCTATGCCGATTCGCCGCAATATCCGGCGATCGCCGACATCACCGGCGACTTCGTCTATGCCCGGCTCGAAGCCGGTGAGGACGACAACCCCTATTGCTATCCCGAAGGCGAGCTGCCGCGCTGGACCGAGGCGGCCCGGACCTGGGCATCGGGCGGCCGCCCCGCCGGCCTTCCCTATGTCGAGGATCGCGATCCGCCTGCGACACGACGCGAAACCTTCATATTCTTCATCCATGGCGGCAAGGTCCGCGCTCCGGCCGCCGCGCAGGAGCTGATCCGCCGTCTCGACGCGCCGGGCCAGGGCTGACGTCAAACCGTCGGCCCCGGTCGTATCATCGCCCGAATCCGTCGCAATTCTGCCGTTTTCGGGCGACTCCCGTGCATTTGCGAAAACCGGTGGAAACAATTCAGTAAAAATGCGTGCCTTTCGGGATACAGCCCGATGGCAAAGCGCAACTTTATACCAACGGCCGCTTTACGCGCGAAATCCCTGCTCACATCCAACGCACCGCACATGCCGTTTCAGGCGGCTTGAGCCAGTTCGTACCCACGCAATGTGCGCGTGGGGCAGTATGAAAAGGGTACCATGTTTACGCGTAACATTGCTCGCACGCTGCGTGCAGGCACCGCCTTGTCGGCGCTGACCCTGGCCACCAGCCTCCTCGCCGTCCCCGCCTTCGCGCAGGACACCGTTCCCACCACCACCGCAGACCAGGCCGCCCCGGCAGCCGACGAAGCGCCCGAAATCGTGGTCACCGGCTCGCTGTTCGCGACCAAGGTCACCACTTCGCCGGTCACCACCGTCACTGCCGAATCGCTCGATGCCCGCGGCATCACCACCGTCCAGGACGGCCTGCAGCGTCTTGCTGCCAATAACGGCCCGACCCTCACCAACAGCTTCTCGGCAAACGGCGCGTTCGCCGGCGGCGCCTCGGCGATCTCGCTGCGCGGCCTGTCGACCAACTCGACGCTGGTGCTGTTCAACGGCATGCGCGCGGCCTATTATCCGCTCGCCGACGATGCGACCCGCAACTTCGTCGATCTGAACACGATCCCGGACGACATCATCGACCGTGTCGAAGTGCTCAAGGACGGCGCTTCGTCGAGCTATGGCGCCGATGCGATCGCGGGCGTGGTGAACATCATCACCAAGCGCAGCTTCACCGGCGTTTCGGCCCGCGCCGAAGCCGGCGTCTCGCAGGATGGCATTGCCGCCAACCAGCGCGTCTCGATCACTGCCGGTACCGGCGATCTCGATCGTGATGGCTTCAACGCCTATGTCAGCGCCTTCTACCTCCACTCGGACGCGGTCTACACCAAGGACCTGCGCGCGCCGTTCAACTCGGACGACCAGACCGGGATCGGTGGACCGAACAACCTGGTGAACGGCGACAATTTCGCACCGACCTATGCCGGTTCGAACATCTATGCCGCGCCGGGCGCTGGCGGCCGTTACCAGTTGCTCCAGTCGGGCTGCGCCAATGGCAACCTGACCCAGACCACCGCTGCCCAGCAGGCAGCCAGCGGCCTGCTGCCGACTTCGATCTGCCAGCAGGACATGACCAACCAATATGGCGTGGTCGCCCCGCAGGTCGATCGCTTCGGCTTCTCGGCGCATGTCGCCAAGACGTTCGGCGAGTCGACGGAAGCCTATCTGGACATCAACTTCCAGCAGGCGCGCAGCCAGTATAGCGGCACGGCTTCGACCATCTATGCCAACGCTCCGGCCGGCATCTACAACGCGCCGTTCTCGACGCGTGGCAGCGGCCCGAGCTTCGCACCCGGTTCGGGCGCGCTGACGCTCCCGGTCTATGTCTGCGCCGCGCGCGTGAACTGCACCGCGGCCAATGGCACGCTCAACCCGAACAACCCGTTCGCGGCTTCGGGCGACACCGCAACGTTGATCGGCGCGATGCCGAACCTGGTCCGCAACGACGAGACGCGCAGCCGCGTGTTCCGTGCCGCTGCGGGCGTGAAGGGCACGTTCGGCGATGACTGGAACTACAAGGTCGACGCGACCGCGATGCACACCGACCTGCGTCGCACGATGAACGGCTATGTCTACATCCAGCACCTGCTCGATGTGATCGCCGATGGTTCGTACAACTTCGTGAACCCCTCGGCGAACAGCCAGTCGGTGCTCAACTATCTGGCACCGGAACTGAACGTCGATGCGTCCTCGGATCTGTACCAGGTGCAGGCGAGCGTCAGCAAGTCGCTGTTCGAGCTGCCGGGTGGCCCGGCGCAGCTCGGCTTCGGCGGTTCGTTCTTCTACGAGGCGGTCGATTCGCCTTCGGCGAACAGCGACATCAACGGCCCGACCCAGCGCTACTTCACGATCAACGCATTCGGCACCAAGGGCGATCGCACGGTCACCTCGGGCTTCGGCGAACTGCGTCTGCCGGTCCTCCAGCAGCTCGAGCTCAACCTGTCGGGTCGCTATGACCATTATTCGACCGGTCAGGGCTATTTCTCGCCGAAGGTCGGTGCGAAGATCACGCCGGTAGACATGCTGACGGTGCGCGGCACCTGGTCGCGTGGTTTCCGTATCCCGTCCTTCGGTGAGGCGAACGCCCTGCCGACGACTGGTTACGTGACCAACTCGGCTGGCCTGTTCAACGATGCGTACCTGGCCCAGTATGGCTGCACGGTCGCGACGTTCAGCACCGCCTGCCCGCAGTATCTGCGTACCGCCAGCTATGGTGCGACCACGCTCGCTTCGCCGGATCTGAAGCCGGAGAAGTCGCGCAGCATCACGCTGGGCGCCGTGTTCCAGCCGATGCGCAACGTCTCGTTCTCCGTCGATTACTTCAACATCAAGAAGACCGACGCGATCACCTCGCTGTCGTCGGCTGCGGCGCTGCGCGCTTACTATGCCGGCCAGGCGATCCCGGCTGGCTACACGGTCATCCCGGACGCGGTTGATCCCGCCAACCCGACCGCGCTGCCGCGCGTTGCCTATGTGCAGTCGCACTATGTCAACGCCAACACGCAGAAGGCGGAAGGCATCGACTTCGGGGCGAACGCTCGCTTCAATGTCGGCGCGGTCACCTGGACGAGCAACCTCGACGCCACGCTCATGCTCGAGCTCAGCACCACGCTGGCAGACGGCACGCGCGAGACCTATGTCGATACGCTCGGCAACTATAACCTGACCGCGGGTTCGGGCACCTTCCGCTGGAAGGGCAGCTGGCAGAACAGCTTCGCGATCGGCAACTACACGTTCACCGGTACGGCGAACTATACCTCGGGCTATGACCTCTCGGCCATGGACCAGGGCAATGCGTACCAGGATTGCGGCCTCGCGCCGTCGCCTGCGTACACCGGTTGCCGTGTGAAGAGCTACTTCACCTTCGATCTGAACGCGACGGCCAAGATCGCCGACAAGTTCACCATCTATGCGAACGTGCTCAACCTGTTCGATCGTCTGCCCGACGTCGATCCGGTCACCTATGGCGCGTATCTCTACAACCCGGTCCAGGCCGGCGAAGGCATCTATGGCCGTCGCTTCACGGTCGGCGCGAAGGTCAATTTCTGATCTTTCGTCAGGACTGAAACGAAAGAGGGCGGTCCCGAAAGGGGCCGCCCTTCTTCTTTGGGGAAGGGGGCGGTCCACCGTGCTGGACTCGCCATCCCCATTACGCCGTCATCCCCGCGCAGGCGGGGATCCAGGGTAGTTCGGGATACTCGATGCAATCGAGGGTTGGCTCACCGGACAAGGTGAAGCGCGCCACGCCTTCCGGATGCGTGGCTCTGGATCCCTGCCTGCGCGGGGATGCTTGCCAGCATTGGTTCCCCGGTTCGCGCCAGTGAACCGGAATGCCGAAACTAAGGCCGCTTCGGGCTCGCCCGCTCCGCCACCATCCGCTCGCCGTCGATCGTGATCGGCGATCCGATCCCCGGCAGCCCGTCGCGCTCGATTTTCATCCCCCGCGCTACCACCTGCGGATCGGCAAACACCTCGTCGATCGTGTTGATCGGCCCCGCCGGCACGCCCAGGGCTTCCAGCGCTTCGTACAGGTCGGCCTTGGCCCATTGCCGGATCGCCGCATCGAGCAGCGGGATCAGCAGTTCGCGATTCATCACCCGCGCCGGGTTGGTCGCGAAGCGTTCGTCGGCGCCGTAATCAAGCCCCAGCACCCCACAGAGCTTGCGGAACTGCGAGTCATTGCCCACCGCGATGATCAGCGCGCCGTCGCGCGTGTCGAATGCCTGATAGGGCACCAGATTGGCGTGGCCATTGCCCATCCGGTGCGGCACCTTGGCGGGATTGGCCATCCAGTTGAGCGCCTGGTTGGCGAGCACGCCGACCTGGGTATCGAGCAGCGCCATGTCGATATGCGCGCCTTCACCGGTCGCGTCACGCTTGCGCAGTGCCGCGAGGATCGCCACCGCAGAATAGACGCCGGTGAAGATGTCGGCATAGGCGATGCCGGCCTTTTGCGGTTCGCCGTCAGGCTCGCCGGTCAGCGACATGAAGCCGCCCATGCCCTGGATGATGAAATCGTACCCGGCGCGCGGCGCATAGGGACCGGTCTGGCCGAAACCGGTGATCGAGCAGACCACCAGCCGCGGGTTGAGCGCGCGCAGGCTCGCGGCATCGAGGCCGTACTTCACCAGCCCGCCGACCTTGTAATTCTCGATCACGACGTCCGCGTCCGCGACCAGCGCGCGCACCGCCGCCTGCCCTTCGGGGGTGGCGATGTCGATCGCCCGGCTCTCCTTGCCGCGGTTGCAGGCGTGGAAATAGGCGGCGTCGCGATTCTCGCCCGCTGCGTCGTGGAGGAAGGGCGGCCCCCAATGGCGGGTATCGTCGCCTTCGCCGGGCCGCTCGATCTTGATGACTTCGGCGCCCAGATCGGCGAGCAGCTGGCCGCACCAGGGGCCGGCAAGGATCCGCGCCAGCTCGACGACCCTGATCCCCTCCAGCGGCTTCATGGGCGATGAATCTCGTAGATCAGGTGCGGTTTCATCTCGCCGGCCATCAGCCGTTCTACGGTGCCCGGCCGCGCGGTGCCGCCGATCTTCTCCATCGCCTTGCGCGAGCGGATATTGTCGACGCCGATCGTGAACACCGCGGTGCGCACATAGCGGTGGATATGGTTGAGCATCAGCCGCTTGATCTCGCGATTATAGGCGCCGCCCCAATAGGCGCGGGCGAGATAGGTCCAGCCGATCTCGATCTCGTCGGCCTCGACGTCCCAATTATCGAAGCGGGAGGATCCGATTACCGCGCCGCTGGCCTTGTCGATTATGGTCAGCGCGCCGCCGCTGGCGATGCCCGCGTCGAAATAGGCGCGGAACACCGGCTCCTGCCAGCGGTCATGTGCGGGATGGGCTTCCCAGACCAGCGGATCGGATGCGACCGCGAACAGCGCGTCCCAGTCCTCCGGCGTGCTGGGACGTAGCGTCACCAGCGCACCTTCGAGGACGGGCTGCCGGTCGGGCGTCATCAGAACGCCGCGATCCCGGTGATCGCGCGGCCGAGGATCAGCCCGTGGACGTCGTGCGTGCCCTCATAGGTGTTGACCGTCTCCAGGTTGATCGCGTGGCGGATCACATGGAATTCGGCCGAGATGCCGTTGCCGCCATGCATGTCGCGGGCGATCCGGGCGATGTCGAGCGCCTTGCCGCAATTGTTGCGCTTGATGATGCTGATCGCTTCCGGCGCGAGCGTACCCTCATCGAACATCCGGCCGGCCCGCAGCGCTGCCTGCAGCCCGAGCGCGATCTCGGTCTCCATGTTGGCGAGCTTGAGCTGGACGAGCTGGTTCGCCGCGAGCGGCTTGCCGAACTGGGCGCGGTCGAGCGTGTACTGGCGAGCGGCATGGAAGCACGCCTCGGCCGCGCCCATGCTGCCCCAGGCGATGCCGTAGCGCGCGCGGTTGAGGCAGCCGAACGGCCCCTTCAGCCCCTGCACGTCGGGCAGCAGCGCGTCCTCGCTCACTTCGACGCCGTCCATCACGATCTCGCCGGTGATGCTTGCGCGCAGGCTCAGCTTGCCCTCGATCTTCGGCGCGCTCAGGCCCTTCATGCCCTTTTCGAGCACGAAGCCCTTGATCGCCCCGCCATGCGCATCGCTCTTCGCCCAGACGACGAACACATCGGCGATCGGCGAGTTGGTGATCCACATCTTCGCGCCGCTGATCCGGTAGCCGCCGTCGATCTTCGTCGCCCGCGTCCGCATGCCGCCCGGGTCCGAACCCGCATCCGGCTCGGTCAGCCCGAAGCAGCCTACCCATTCGCCGGTCGCCAGCTTGGGCAGGTACTTCTGCTTCTGCGCCTCGGTGCCGTACGCATTGATCGGGTGCATCACCAGCGAGCTCTGCACCGACATCGCCGAGCGATAGCCCGAATCGACCCGCTCGACTTCACGCGCCACCAGCCCATAGGAGACATAGCCCAGCCCGGCGCCGCCATAGGCCTCGGGGATCGTCGCGCCGAGCAGCCCCAGCGCGCCCATCTCGGACATGATCTCGCGGTCGAAATGCTCGTCGAGATAGGCCCGCGTCACCCGCGGCAGCAGCTCGCACTGCGCATAATCGCGCGCCGCATCGCGGACCATCCGCTCCTCATCGGTCAGCTGCGCATCGAGCCCGAAGGGATCCGCCCAGTCGAACCGGCCCATCTCCGCCATCTTCCTCGTCCTTCTCTAGTTCTCTGCCGTCCTAACGGCTCCGCGTCCCGCTGCATGTCGGGATGCCTGCATGGGGTATAGGATGCGGCTATCCCGCCGGTGGTGCGGAAGGCGTCGCCGGCGGTGCGTCCATCGCCGCCCGCTCGATATCGGCGAGCGCCACCCGCGCCGCGACATAACGCCGCGCCGCCGCGGTCCAGCTCTCGGCGCTCGACACGCCCGGCATATGCGCCACTTCTGCAAGCGCCGCCTCGACATCGCCGCGATCGAGCGCCCGCCGTGCCCGGCGCAGCCGCTCCGCCGGCAACGGGCTCGGCGTATCGGCCTGGCGCAGCACCACGAGGTTGCCGAGCATCCGCCGCACCTTGCTCCACAGGCTGTCGTTCGGATCGTTCGCCAGCCGCACCGCCAGCGTGTCCATTGCGAGGCGCAAATCCTCGAGCGTCACCGGCTGCGCCGCTGCGCGCAGGATCGCCGCAACCGATTCGCTGTTCCTTTCGCCGAAGCGCTGCTTGAGCTGCCCCTCCAGCGGCCCCAGCGGCTGGCCGCGCTCGATCGAGCGCCGCGTCGCAAAGGCAACCAGGATGCGCTCCGCCCGCGTCGCATAGCCCGCGGCGTTCCGCGAACTCGCATCGGAATCGCGGATGCGCAGCTCGATCTGGTCGAGCTTGCCGGCCAGCATCGTCTCGCGCGCCGCCAGTGTCGCCAGGTCGGTGCCCGGCGGCAGCGCTGGCACAGTCACGCTGGCAGGCGCGGGCAAGGGCGCGGGCGCCGCCACGCGTGGGGAAAATCCGCCGGCCAGGCCGACCGCGCCGATGCTCACGCCGATGCCGGCGGTAAAGGCAATGGTGCCGATCAGGCTGGCGCTGCGCCACCACGGCACGCGCGGCTGCGGCGCGAGGGTCTCGTCGCTCATGCGCCCTTAATCGCCGCCCGCACCCGCCCGGTCAATCGGCGAGGTGCAGCGCAAGCGCGATCAGCGTGTCCGGCTGGGTGTCGCCGGCGATTTCCACCTGCCGCCAGCCCTCGCCCGAAGCCGCCGCCGCCCGCGCACTGATCGCCGCAATGCGGACCGCCCCGCGCTCGCCCGGTGCCACCAGCTCGGCCAGCCGCGCCCCCGCCCGTGCCGATTGCACCAGCGCGACGCTGCCATGCAGCCGCATCACCTGCTCGGGCGCCACCGCGATCGCTTCGCTGGCATAGACCGGGATCGCCCGCGCCACCACGCCGCCCGCCTGGAGCACTGCCTCGCGCCCGCCCAGCCACAGCGCCCGGGTCACCCCTGCCGCCTCGGCCGCCGTAACCAGCGCCTCGGCCCCGCCTTCGCCGACATGCACCACCCGGAAACCCGCCCGTGCCGCCGCCCCGGCGGTCACCTTGCCCACCGCAAACACCGGCAGCCCGAGCAGCCCATCGAGCTGCAAGCCGCCGTGGCGCAGCGCATTGGCGCTGGTCAGCAGCAGCGCGTCGAAGTCCGCGGGATCGGGCGCCGTCCACGCCAGCGGCGCCGCGGCGAACAGCGGTAGCCGGATCGCTCTCCGCCCCGTCGCCTCGATCGCCGTCGCGGTCACCCGGTTGCCGGGCTCGGGCCGGAGCACGGCGATCAGCCGGCTCATCCCGCGAACAGGCGGCGCACTGCGTCCGGCGCGCGTTCGAGCAGGTCGCGGGCCAGCGCCACCGGCACCTCGGGATCGAGCGGCGCGCCTTCGATCGCACCGTGCACATGCTCGGCGCCATCCTCGCTCAGCAGCTCGGCTTCGAGTGTCAGGATGCCGCCCTCGATGCTCGCCAGCGCCGCCACCGGCGAATGGCAATCGGCCTTGAGCGCCGCCAGCAGCGCACGCTCGGCGGCAACGCAGCGATGCGTCACCGCATCGTCGATCGCGCTTACCATCTCGCGGGCATGGGGATCATCGGCGCGGATTTCGACTCCCACTGCGCCCTGCGCCGGCGCCGGCAGCATCACATTGGTCGGCACGTCGACGCCGATGTCATGCCGCCCCAGCCGCGCCAGCCCGGCCGCAGCGAGCAAGGTCGCATCGGCTTCCCCCGCCGCCAGCTTGGCCAGCCGCGTGTCGACATTGCCGCGGAACAGCACGGTGGTCAGGTCCGGCCGAAGCTTCTTCACCTGCGCGGCGCGGCGCGGCGAGCTGGTACCGAGCACGCCGCCCTGCCGGATCGCCGCGATCGACTCCGCGCCCACCAGCCGATCGCGCACATCGGCGCGCTTCAGCATCGCCGCGATCGCGATCATCTCGGGCCGGAAGGTCTCAACATCCTTCATCGAATGGACCGCGCAGTCGATCTCCCCGCCGAGCAGCGCCCGGTCGAGCTCCTTGGTCCATAGCGCCTTGCCGCCGATCTCGGCGAGCGCCCGGTCCTGCACCTTGTCGCCGGTGGTCTTGATCACGACGATCTCGAAGGCGGATTCGGGCAGGTCATGCGCCACCATCAGCGCATCGCGCACCATGTTCGCCTGTGCCAGCGCAAGCGGCGAACCGCGGGTACCCAGTTTGAAAACGGCCATGTGCAGTGCCTTACCGGCTGATGCGCCGCTTGTCGAAGCGGTGGTTGGTTCGCGCAGAGGCGCAGAGAGAGAGGGGCGGCACATACCAGCTCCCCGGCGAAAGCCGGGGCCCAGGGTTGCAAAGGGAATCGCTCCGTTACCCTGGGCCCCGGCTTCCGCCGGGGAGCCGAATGATCTCTGCGTCCTCCGCGCTCTGCGCGAACAAATCAACAGAAGCGCGCAACGCTGCGCCGCCGCAACCAAGGCGCGTATCGCCGCGGAGCGGCCGGAAAAGCCCGCCAGTTGAAAGAGCCCGTGGCTGGCCCAGAGAACAGCAATCGTCGCGCCGTCGCGGCGTTGCGCGAACCCAAAATCCCCCGCCACTTCGACAATCGCCCCCCGACACCCTAGATGCGCACCCAACGGAGTATGAAAGCAAAGCAATGGCCCTGATCCTCGGCCTCGAATCGAGTTGCGATGAAACCGCTGCCGCATTGGTCACCACCGATCGGCAGGTGTTGGCGCACAAGCTCGCCCGGCAGGAAGCCGCGCACCGGCCCTATGGCGGCGTCGTCCCCGAAATCGCCGCGCGCGCGCATGTCGAGGCGATCGGTCCGCTGATCCAGGGCGCGTTCGAGGAAGCCGGCGTTACCCTCGCCGATGTCGATGCGATCGCCGCCACCGCCGGCCCGGGGCTGATCGGTGGCGTCATGGTGGGGCTGGTCACCGGCAAGGCGCTGGCGCTTGCCGGCAACAAGCCGCTGATTGCCGTCAATCACCTCGAAGGGCACGGCCTGTCGCCGCGCCTCACCGATCCCGATCTCCACTTCCCCTATCTGCTGCTGCTCGTCTCGGGCGGTCATTGCCAACTGCTGCTGGTCGAGGGCGTCGGCAAATATCAGCGCCTCGCCACCACGATCGACGATGCTGCGGGCGAAGCCTTCGACAAGACCGCCAAGATGCTCGGCCTCGGTTTCCCCGGTGGCCCCGCGGTCGAGGAAGCCGCGGCCCGGGGCAACGCGAAGGCGGTGCCGTTGCCGCGCCCGCTGCTCGGATCTGCCGAGCCGCATTTCTCCTTCGCCGGATTGAAGAGCGACGTCGCCCGCAAGGTTGGGCTCTACAGTGCCGAGGATATTGCCGCCTCGTTCCAGCAGGCGGTGGTCGATTGCCTGATCGATCGCACGCGTCGCGCGATCCAGCGGGTCGATGCGACGGCTTTGGTCGTCGCCGGCGGTGTTGCCGCGAACAAGGCGGTGCGCGCCGCATTGGAGCAGCTTGCCGCCGAATCGAACCTGCGCTTCGTTGCGCCGCCGCTCTGGCTGTGCACCGATAATGCGGCGATGATCGGCTGGGCGGGAGCCGAGCGGTTCCTCGCGGGTTTCAGCGATCCGCTCGACGTGGCGGCGCGCCCGCGCTGGCCGCTCGATCCGGATGCGGAAAAGGTCCGCGGTGCGGGAGTGAAGGCATGAAGATCGGAGTCATTGGCGGCGGAGCCTGGGGCACGGCGCTCGCGCAGGTCGCGGCACGCGGCGATCAGGACGTGCTGCTCTGGGCCCGTGAGCCCGACGTGGTCGAGAGCGTCAATGCCCGCCACAGCAATGATCTGTTCCTCGCGAACGTCCCGCTCAGCCCGAGCATCCGCGCCACCGGGGATCTTGGTGAACTGGCCGGGCTCGATGCGCTGCTGGTCGTCGCCCCCGCCCAGCATGTCCGCGCGGTCCTGTCCGAAACGCCGGTCGGCAACACGCCGCTGGTGCTCTGCGCCAAGGGGATCGAGGCCGGGACCAAGCTGCTGGTCGGCGAAGTCGCGCATCAGGTTGCGCCCGATGCCCCGCTCGCGGTGCTGTCGGGCCCCACCTTCGCGCATGAAGTCGCCGCCGGTAAGCCCACTGCCGTCACGCTCGCCTGCGAGCATGAGGCGCTGCGCAATCGCCTGTCCGATCGGCTGGCTGGTCCCGCCTTCCGCACCTATGGCTCGGACGATGTTGTCGGCGCCGAGATCGGCGGCGCGGTCAAGAATGTCCTCGCCATTGCCTGTGGCGTGGTCGAAGGCGCCGGGCTCGGGCTCAATGCTCGCGCCGCGCTGATCGCGCGCGGCTTTGCCGAAATGACGCGTTTCGGCATGGCGCGCGGCGCGCAGGCGGAGACGCTCACCGGCCTGTCCGGCCTCGGCGATCTCGTCCTCACCTGCTCCTCGACCAATTCGCGCAACTTCTCGCTCGGCCTCGGGCTGGGGCAGGGCAGGAGCGCCGCCGAGCTGATGGCCGATCGCAAGACCGTGGCCGAAGGCGCCTTCACCGCGCCGGTGCTGCGTGAAGCCGCGCGCGATGCCGGAGTCGACATGCCGGTCACCGAAGCGGTCAACGCACTGCTCGAAGGCGCGCCGGTCGTGAAGGTGATCGAGGCGCTGCTCAGCCGGCCGCTGCGGGAAGAAAAGCTGTGAAATGGGCGGCGATGCTGCGGGGGATCAACCTCGGCAAGCGCCAGCTCAAATCGGCGGAACTGAAAGCCGTGGTGGAGAGCATGGGCTTCACCGAGGTGAAGACGATCCTTGCCTCGGGCAATGTCGTGTTCGAAGCGGGCGACGCCGATCCCGAAGCGCTGGAACGCGATCTCCATGCCACGCTGGAAAAGGCGACCGGGCTCAAGTCCGACGTCTATGTCCGCAACCGCGCCGATCTCGAGGCGCTGGTCGCGGCCAATCCCTTCCCCACGGAAGCCGGGGAACGACCGAGCTTCCTCGTCGTCACCTTCCACCGCGAATCGCCCGATCAGGCGGCGATCGACCGGCTGCTGGAAAGCTATGACGGCCCCGAGAGGATGGTGATCGTCGGCCGCGAGCTGTTCACCGACTTCCCTGACGGCCAGGGCCGCTCGAATCTGATTCCCGCGATGCAGAAGGCCAGGCTGTCGCAGGCCAATACCGGCCGCAACTGGAACACGGTGCTCAAGTTGCTGGCGGCGGTGAGCGCCTAGAAATCCACTGCCACGCCCTTGCGCTCCCAATCGCCATAGCGAGTCGGGTCGAGCGCATCGGGTTCCTTCTCCGCCGGCGCGGGCTTGGGCACGGGCGGGCTGGGCGTCAGATACGCGGGCGGTTTCACATTTTCGGGGCGCTGGGCCATAGGCTGCAGATCGTCCTTCCAATCCACGAGGTCAAGTGAAGCCCCCACGTCGCCCCAATTCCCGCCAGACCGCGCCCGACGGCCCCGGCGTTCCCACCCGTCGCGCGGCGCTGAAGCTGCTCGATGCGGTGCTCCGGCGTGGGCTCGCGCTCGAGCAGGCGCTCGATTCGGCGGCGCAGGGCCTCGCACCCAATGATCGCGGGCTTGCCCATGCGATCGCCGCCGAAGTGCTGCGCCGCTTGCCCGATCTCGACGCGCTGATCGATTCGGCGACGAAGCAGACCCTGCCCGAGGATGCCAAGGCGCGGTTCGCGCTGCGCATCGCGCTGGTCCAGGCGCTCGCGCTCGGCACGCCGGGCCATGCCGCGATCTCCACCGTGCTGCCGCTGGTCGATGGCGGGCCGCGCAAGCTGGTCCACGGCGTGTTCGGCACGCTGATCCGCCAGGGCGTGACCTTGCCCGAACCGCCGGCGCTGCCCGATGCAGTGGCGCTGCGCTGGCATGCCGCCTGGGGCGACCAGATGATCGAGGACGCCGAGCGCGCGATCGCGGTGCCGCCGCCGCTCGACCTGACCTTGCGCGATCCCGCGGTGGTGCCTGATCTGCCCGGCACCAGCCTGATCGCCGGCCAGCTTCGTCTCGATGAAAAGGGACCGGTGGCGATGCTGCCCGGCTATGCCGAGGGGGATTGGTGGGTGCAGGATCTCGCCGCCTCGATGCCGGCGCGGCTTTTGGGCAAGGGCGCGGGGACGGTGCTCGATCTGTGCGCGGCGCCGGGGGGCAAGACGCTCCAGCTCGCTGCGGCGGGCTGGCAGGTGACTGCGGTGGACGTGTCGGAAAGTCGTCTCGCGCGACTTCACGAAAATCTCGAGCGCACGGGGCTTGAAGCGGCGGTGGTCGAGGCCGATCTGCTCCAGTGGCAGCCTTCGGGGCCGGTCGATGCGATCCTGCTCGATGCGCCGTGCAGCGCGACGGGCATCTTCCGCCGGCACCCCGATGTGCTCCACCGCGTACGGCCCAGCCTGATCCGCGAGATGGCCGAGCTGCAGGGCAAGTTGCTCGCCCGCGCGGCCGATTGGGTAAAGCCCGGCGGCACGCTGGTCTATGCGACTTGCTCGCTCGAACCGTCGGAGGGCGAAGAGCAGCTCGAATCCTTCCTCCAGCGCGACCCGCGATATAAAATTGCGCCGATCGCCCCGGAGGAACTGCCCGAAGGGGTGCAGGCGCGGGCGGATGGGACGCTGCGGTTGCTGCCGGGAATGCTGGCCGATGCAGGTGGTCTGGACGGCTTCTTCATCGCAAGGCTGGCACGCATCGCCTGAGGAGGTTGCGCGCGAATCGCGGGGTGCCTAAGGCTCTGTCATGGCCGTCCGCATCGCACCTTCGATCCTCTCCGCCGATTTCGCCAGATTGGGCGAGGAAGTCCGCGCCATCGACGCCGCCGGCGCCGACTGGATCCATGTCGACGTGATGGACGGACATTTCGTTCCCAACATCACGATCGGTCCGGCGGTGATCAAGGCGCTGCGCCCGCACACCGCCAAGCCGTTCGACGTGCACCTGATGATCACGCCGGTCGATCCGCTGCTCCAGGCGTTTGCGGATGCCGGCGCCGATTGCATCTCGGTCCACCCGGAAGCGGGCCCGCACCTCCACCGCACGCTCCAGACAATCAAGGGCCTCGGCAAGCGTGCCGGCGTGGTGCTCAACCCGTCCACCCCGGTCGACGCGGTCGACTATGTCATGGACATGATTGACCTGATCCTGGTGATGAGCGTCAATCCCGGTTTCGGCGGGCAGAAGTTCATCGAGAGCCAGCTCGGCAAGATCGCCGAGCTGCGCAAGCGGATCGACGCCAGCGGCCGCGCGATCGACCTTGAAGTCGATGGCGGCATCGACCGCGAAACCGCGCCGCGCGCGATCGCAGCCGGCGCCGACGCGCTGGTGGCCGGCACTGCCACCTTCACCGGCGGCCCCGCGCAGTACGCGACGAACATCGCCGCGTTGCGAGGCGGGTGAATGACCAACCGATCGACTCCGGCGCCGACGGAGTCGAGCAAGGCAAGCGGCTCATCCGCACCGGTGGCGAGCGCGGGCTCAGCCTGGCCGAGCGCCTCTCCGAGCATTTTCAGCGCCTCGCCTGGCGGAGCCCGCTCCACAATATGCGCCTGAAGGGCCGCCATCCCCTGAAACTGATCGCGGTCGGCGAAGACCCGTTCTTCGGCGATGTCGAGCGCGGCAACGCCCTGCTTGAAGGCTATGTGCTGTTCCGCGGCGAGTTGCGCGCGATCACCAGCCTCGATTTCGCCCGGCCGGACTGGTCGGTGGCGATGGGCGACTATCTCCACGGCTTCGCCTGGCTGCGCGACCTGTCGAGCGTTACCACCCGCGTTACCGCCGCGCCAATCGCCGAGGCGCTGATGCAGCGTTGGCTGACCGCGCATGGCGACAAGGTGTCGGAGCCTGCCTGGCGCGCCGATCTGGTCGGCCGCCGCACACTGGCCTGGACCGCGCACGCGCCGCTGATCCTGTCGGCCAATGACCTGGTCTATCGCTCCTCGGTGCTCCACGCGCTCGCCAAGGGCGGGCGTCATCTCGATCGCGCTGCCGATCGCGTCGCGCCGGGGCCGGGACGGATCGCGGCATGGGCAGGCGTGCTTGTTGCGGGGCTGATGATCCCGGGCGGCGATCCGCGCCGCTCCTTTGGCGAGACCGGCCTCAAGCGCGCGCTCGAGCAATCGATGTTCGACGATGGCGGCACCGTCGGCCGCTCGCCCTGGGGGCAGCTCGATTCGATCCAGCTGCTGAGCATCTTGTCCAACGCCTATGAAGCGCGTCGGCTCGAGCCGCCTGCACTGGTCACTTCGGCACTCAATCGCATGGTCACTGCGCTGCTTGGCGTCTGCCATGGTGATCGCGGGCTCGGCAGCTGGCAGGGCTGCGCGCCCGTTTCCGGCGCGATGATCGAGCAGGCGGTGGAGGCCACTGGCGTGCGAACCCGCCCGCTCAAGCAGGCTCGCGAATGGGGCTATCAGCGGCTCAACGCCGGCAGCACGGTGCTGATCATCGATGCCGCTCCGCCGCCGCTCGCCCGGCTGGCGGCAGGAGGCTGCGCCTCGACGCTCGCTTTCGAGCTTTCGGACGGTCCGCACCGTATCGTCGTCAATTGCGGCGGCGCGAACATGGCGAGCGCCTCGCTGCCTGCCGCGCTGACCGAGGGACTGCGCACCACCGCGGCGCACTCGACGCTGGTGCTGGCGGACAGCAACTCCACGGCGATTCACCCGGACGGCTCGCTCGGCCGGGGCGTCGTCGAAGTCGAACTGTCGCGCACCGAAAGCGAGAATGGCAGCCGGATCGAGGCAAGCCATGACGGCTATGTTCGCCGCCTGGGCTTTACCCATCGTCGGCTGATCGCGCTGGGCGGTGACGGGCGCGATGTGCGCGGCGAGGACATGTTGCTCCCCGCCGACAAGCGCCGGCACAAGGCCAACACGCCTTTCGCGATCCGCTTCCACCTGGCCCCTCAGGTCGAGATTTCGCCGACGGCGGATGGCCAGGCGGCGATCCTGCGCCTGCCGAGCGGGCATCTCTGGCAGTTCCGCTGCAAGGGCGGTGCATTGGCGTTCGAAGATTCGATCTGGATCGATGGCGCGGGCAAGCCAGTGGCGACCCGGCAGCTCGTGATCACCGGCGAATCGTTGGCCGGCGGCGCGAATGTGAGCTGGCTTTTCCACCGCGCGAAGTGATGGCAGTCTCCCGCCGGAATCCTGGGGGAGATTATGATGGCACAGGTCGAGGTGTTCGATGAGGAAGACGGTCAGGAGCCGATTTTCGTCGGCGAATTCAGCTTCTTGCCGCGCCGGGGCGAAGCGCTGGTGATCGAGGTTGACGGTATCGCCAGCCAGTATCGGGTCAGCGAAGTCTGGTTTCGGCATGACGAGGAAAGCGAAGCCTTTCTGCCCTGCCTGCGCGTCGAACTCGAAGATTAACTCGACGACTAGGGGTTGCCAGCGCGGCCCCAATCCGTAGAGGGGCATGCCGCATGGACCAGATCAAGATCAGCCGTGCGCTACTCTCCGTCTCCGACAAGACCGGGATCGTCGAACTCGCAACCGCGCTTGCCGCACAGGGTGTCGAGCTCGTCTCGACCGGCGGCACAGCCACTGCCCTGCGCGATGCCGGGCTGAGTGTTCGCGACATCTCCGATCTCACCGGCTTTCCCGAGATGATGGACGGCCGGGTGAAGACGCTGCACCCCAAGGTGCATGGCGGCCTGCTCGCGGTGCGCGGCAATGCCGAGCATGAAGCCTCGATGGCCGAGCACGAAATCGGCCCGATCGATCTCGTCGTGGTCAACCTCTATCCCTTCGCCCAGACTGTCGCGCGCGGTGCCGATCGCGAGACGATCATCGAGAATATCGACATTGGCGGCCCGTCGATGGTCCGCTCGGCTGCGAAGAATCATGAGAGCGTCGCGATCCTCACCGATCCGGCCGATTATCCGCTGGTGCACGGCGCCACGACGACGCTCGAGCAGCGCCGCCTGTTCGCAGCCAAGGCCTATGCCGCCACCGCAGCCTATGATTCGATGATCTCGAGCTGGTTCGCCTTTGCCGATCAGGGAGAAGCCTTCCCGGAGACGCTCAACTTCAGCCTGAAGCGCGGCGCGTCGCTCCGCTATGGCGAGAACCCGCACCAGTCGGCCGCCTTTTATGCGGCGACCGGCCCCGCTGCTGCCGGTATCGGCCAGGCGCGTCAGGTCCAGGGCAAGGAGCTGAGCTACAACAATTACAACGACGCCGATGCAGCGCTCGAGCTGATCAGCGAATTCCGCGACGGTCCGCCAAGCGTGGTGATCGTCAAGCACGCCAATCCCTGCGGTGTGGCGTGCGCGGATACGCTGGCGGAAGCCTATGCCGCGGCCTTTGCCTGCGACACCGTCTCGGCGTTCGGCGGCATCATCGCGGTCAACCGCCCGCTCGATCGCGCCACTGCTGAGCAGATCACTTCGATCTTCACCGAAGTCGTGGTGGCGCCGGGCGCCGATGACGAAGCGCTCGCGCTGTTCGCCGCCAAGAAGAACCTGCGCCTGCTGCTCACCGATGGCCTGCCCGATCCCAAGCGCCCGGGCCTGATGGCCAAGTCGATCACCGGCGGCTGGCTGGTCCAGAGCCGCGACAATGGCGGGATCGATGCGAGCGACCTCAAGGTCGTCACCAAGCGCCAGCCGACCGAGCAGGAACTTGCCGATTGCCTGTTCGCCTGGACGGTGGCCAAGCACGTCAAGTCGAACGCGATCGTCTATGCCAAGGGCGGCTCGACCGCGGGCGTTGGCGCCGGCCAGATGAACCGTCTCGAATCGGCCCGCATCGCGGCGTGGAAGGCAAAGGATGCTGCCGAGAAGGCCGGCTGGGACGAGACCCGCACGATCGGCTCCGCCGTGGCCTCGGACGCCTTCTTCCCCTTCGCTGACGGTCTGCTGGCCGCGGTGGAAGCTGGTGCGACGGCGGTGATCCAGCCGGGCGGCTCGATCCGCGACGACGAAGTGATCGCCGCAGCCGACGAAGCCGGCCTCGCGATGATCTTCACCGGCATGCGCCACTTCCGGCACTGAGCGGCGGAGCCGTCACCCCGGCGAAAGCCGGGGTCTCACGCGAAGGCGGGAAAGATCCGCACGAGATCCCGGCTTGCGCCGGGATGACGGCTTATTCGTCAGAGTTTCTCTTCGATCGGTAGCGTTGCTTCGCCCGCCCGCGGCATCTTGCGGAACAGCGACCTGTCCTCGGGGCCGAAGCCGAACTTGATGATGACGAACAGATAGGTGATCAGCATCGCCGGCATGCCCAGGCTCATTTCGGCCCATTCGGCGCTTCTGGGCAGCGTCGTGAAGGCGCCGCCGACCAGGCAGGCGATCGCTATCGCCGCGAAGAAGCTCGGCCGGATCGATACCACCGGCGCGCCGGTAAGCCGGTAGAGCAGGGCGGCCTTCACCGCCGAACCGATGGTCAGCGACACCGCCAGCGCGAGTGCAGGACCGGCAGCCTGGACGGGCTCCGACCAGCCCTGTTCGCGAGCTACGAACACGAACACGAAGCTCAGTACGATCTGGAGCAGCAGCACGCAGACGGAGATCGCCAAGTTCTTGTGGCGGGCGATATAGACCAGCCCGGTCTCACAGACCGCTCCGGTCGAGGCGAGCACTTCGGCGACGAGCAGGATGCAAAGCGCCCCCGCGCCGATCACGAACTCCCGGCCTATCAGCCCCATCACGCCCTCGGCGGGGATCGAGAACATCACGGCGAGTGCGGCCTGCGCGCTGGTCACCCAGAAACCGACCTGGCGCACCTGCTTGGCGACCGCGACCTTGTCGTCCTCGGCCAGCGCCTTGGTGACGACCGGGCCCAGGATCGGATCGAAGCTCGACTTGAGCCGCTGCGGGACCGAGGCGACCTGCTGCGCCATGTAATAGATGCCGACCACTGCAGGGCTGAACAGCAGCGCGAGGATGAAGCGATCGACATTGCGCGTCGCCCATTCAATCGCGTCGGCGCCCGCCAGCGGGGCATTGACCCGGGCAAGCCCCCAAATCGCACTCGGCTTGGGGCGCCAGCCATGCGGCAGGCCATAATCTTTGACGAAAGGCACGATCGAGGCGGCCAGCGCCATCACCATCGACAGCACATAGGCATAGAGCAGCCCGTCGCGCGCCGAGACATAGCTGAACCCCCAGGCGGCGATGCTGATCGTCCAGGGCTCGATGATCGCGCGCGCAGTCACCGCTGCACCGATATTGTGGCGATAGGCGCAGGCGGAAAGCGCGACGTCGGACAGCGCCGGGCACAGCACGACGAAGGCGATCAGCGGTTCGAGCCCGGTCACCGGACTGTTCGGGAACATCGCCTGGGGGAAGAGGAACAGGACCCCGCTGGCGATAAGCGAGGCGATCAGCGCCACCATCATCGCGTCCCAGACGACATGGGCATGTGGCCGGTCGGTCTTGGCCAGCGCCTGCGCGAGCCCGCGCTTGAGGCCCAGCGTGGCGAGCAGCGCGGCGACTTCGATCACCAGCACTGCGATCGCATAGCGGCCGACGATATCCGGGCCATAGGCGCGCCCCGCGATGAACAGGAAGGGCAGCCGCGCGACCAGCCGGATGATGAAGCCCAGCATGTTGGTCCGCCCGCCCTTGGCGAGCGCGTTGATGTCTTCACCGCCCGAAGGCGCGGCTGCGGCCTCGCTCAATGCGCCGCGCCCCAGCTCGGGCCGACGCCGATCTCGACGCCGAGCGGTACGGTCAGCTTTACCGCCGGTTCGGCCGCGGTCGCCATCACCCGCTCGATCACGACCTTTGCGGCTTCGACATCGCCCTCGGGCAGTTCGAACACCAGTTCGTCATGTACCTGGAGCAGCATCCTGACGTTGGGCAGCCCCGCTTCGAGCAAAGCCGGGCCCATCCGCGCCATCGCGCGCTTGATGATATCGGCGCTGGTGCCTTGGATCGGTGCGTTGATCGCCGCGCGCTCGCTGCCGGCGCGCTCGTTCGGGTTCGAGGCCTTCAGCCGTGGGAAGTGCGTCTTCCGGCCAAACAGCGTGGTGGTGTAGCCGCGCTCCTTGGCGAGGCTCAGCGTGTCGGCGATGTAGCGGTTGATCCCCGGGAAGCGCTCGAAATAGCGGTTGATCATCGCCTGCGCCTCGTCCGGCGTCACATCGAGCCGCCCGGCGAGACCCCAGCGCGAAATGCCGTAGAGGATCGCGAAGTTGATCGTCTTGGCCCGCCCGCGGGTGTCGCGGTTAACTTCGCCGAACAGCTCCATCGCGGTGCGGTTGTGGATGTCCTCGCCCTGCTCGAACGCTTCGCGCAGTGCCGGCACATCGGCGATATGCGCGGCGAGTCGCAGCTCGATCTGCGAATAGTCGGCCGAGAGGATGACATTGCCCGGCTCCGCCACGAACGCGTCGCGGATCTGGCGGCCGGTCTCGGTGCGGATCGGGATGTTCTGCAGGTTCGGGTCGGTCGAACTCAGCCGCCCGGTCTGCGCGCCGGTGAGCGAATAGCTCGTGTGCACGCGCCCTGTCTCGGGGTTGATCTGCGCCTGTAGCGCATCGGTATAGGTCGACTTCAGCTTGGAGAGCTGGCGCCAGTCGAGCACCTTCACCACCATCTCGCGGCCGGGCGAATCCTTGTCCGCCGCGATCCGCTCCAGCTCGTTGACGTCGGTTGAATAGACCCCCGACTTGCCCTTGCGCCCGCCCTTGATCCCCATCTTGTCGAAGAGGACGTCGCCCAGCTGTTTGGGGCTGCCGATGGTGAACTTGAACCCGGCAATGCCGTGGATTTCCTCCTCCAGCGCCGCGATCTGGTGCGAGAAATCGGAGGAGAGCCTGGCCAGCACGGCTGCATCCACCTTGATGCCCGCGCGCTCCATCCCCGCGATCACGCTGACCAGCGGCCGGTCGACCATCTCATAGACGCGGGTCGAGCCCTCATAGGCCAGACGCGGCTTGAAGCGTCGCCAAAGCCGCAGCGTTACGTCCGCGTCCTCGGCGGCGTAACGGGTGGCGGCCTTGAGATCGACTTCGCCGAAGCCGAGCTGGTTCTTGCCCGTCCCGACCACGTCCTTGTACGCGATGCAGCTGTGCGAGAGGTGGGTTGCCGCCAGCTCGTCCATGCCATGCCCGTGCAGCCCGGCGTCGAGGTCGAAACTCATCACGATCGTGTCGTCATAAGGCGCGACATCGATGCCCGCGCGACCCAGCACGATCATGTCGTATTTCAGGTTATGCCCGATCTTGAGGACCGCCGGATCCTCAAGCAGCGGCTTGAGCTTTGCGATCGCCACCGCGCGATCGATCTGCACCGGCTTCTCGGCGAACATGTCGCTCCCGCCATGGCCGAGCGGGATATAGCAGGCGAGGTTGGGATGCAGCGCCATCGACACGCCGACCAGCTCGGCCCGCGTCGCATCGACACCGGTCGTCTCGGTATCAATCGCCACCCAGCCCTGATGCTTCGCGATCGTGATCCAGCGATCGAGCGCGGTCTCGTCGGTGACGGTCTCGTATCCGTCGTGGTTGCAGGGCGGGTCTTCCTCCAGCCCCGGCGTCTCATGCGTCTCGACCGGCGCCTCGGCCACCGCCGAAAGCCGGTTGAGCAAGGTACGGAAGCCGTGATGCTCAAGAAATGCGCGCAGCGGGGCGTCCGGAATGCCCTTGAGCTCGAAATCCTCAAGCGGTTCGGGTAGCGGCACGTCGCTCGCCAGCTGCACCAGCTTGTGCGAGAGCCGCGCCATCTCGGCATGCTCGATCAGATTGTCGCGCATCTTGGACGGCTTCATCGCCGGCGCCGCTTCCAGCACCGCCTCGACCGTGCCGAACTCCTGGATCAGCTTGGCGGCGGTCTTGGGGCCAATACCCTTCACGCCGGGAACATTGTCGACACTGTCTCCCATCAGCGCCAGCACTTCGCCGAGCTTCTCGGGCAGGACGCCGAACTTTTCCTCGGTGTCCGCCGGGCCCAGCCGCCGGTTGTTCATCGTATCGAGCATGTCGACGGAAGGGTCCGTCATCAGCTGCATCAGGTCCTTGTCGGAGCTGACGATGGTCACTTGCCAGCCCTGGGCCAGCGCCGCCTTGGTATAGCTGGCGATCAGGTCATCGGCTTCCCAGCCCGCTTCCTCGATACAGGGCAGCGAGAAGGCGCGGGTCGCGTCGCGGATCATCGGGAACTGGGGCACCAGGTCCTCTGGCGCCGGCGGTCGCTGCGCCTTGTACTGGTCGTACAGTTCGTTGCGGAAGGTGTGCTCGCTCTTGTCGAGCACCACCGCCATGTGAGTCGGGCCGTCGGCCTTGTTCAGCGTGTCGACCAGCTTCCACAACATGGTCGTATAGCCATAGACCGCGCCTACCGGCTCGCCATGCTTGTTGGTGAGCGGAGGCAGCCGATGATAGGCGCGAAAGATGTAGCCGGAGCCGTCGACGAGATAGAGATGGGGCATCGCCGCGCCGGGATAGCCGAGCCTGTGCCGCGAACAAAGCCCCGCATTGCGTCACTTCGCGTCGTGGAAGATGATTCCGAGCACATGACGCTGGCCTGAGCGTATTTCGCTGACGCCATGACGTAACGTTACCCGGTAATCGCCCCGGCTGCCGCGCACCGGGCGCTGGTTCACTGCGAAGATCACCGCGTCACCCTGGCGCAGCGGTACCACCATGGCGCGCGACTGCATGCGCGGGCGCTGCTCGGTCAGCACGAACTCGCCGCCGGTGAAGTCGCGTCCCGGTTCGGAGAACAGAACCGCGATCTGGAGCGGGAAGAGGTGCTCGCCATAGAGGTCCTGGTGCAGGCAATTATAGTCGCCCGGGCCATAGCGCAGCAGCAGCGGGGTAGGGCGCGGCTGGCCGGCTGCGTGGCAGCGCGCGAGGAAATCGCGGTGCGCGGGTGGGAAGCGCTGGTCGATCCCCATCCGATGGTTCCAGAGATTGGCGAGAGCGGCGAGCGGCGGATAGAGCCCGGTGCGCAGCGTCGCTACGCTCTCCTGCAGCGGATAAGCGAAATAGCGATATTCGCCGCGTCCAAAGCCATGGCGCGCCATCACCACCCGGCTGCGAAAGCCGGATTCCTCATCATACAGCGCGGCGGTCGCTGCGCATTCGGTGGGGGAGAGCAGGCCGGGTATCATGGCCCAGCCCTGGGCATCGAGCGATGCGGCGATCGCACTCCAGTCGAGATGGTCTAGCATGACGCCGGGCTAGCGTGCCGCTACCTCGTGGGCCTTCCGCTGCTTGCGCCCGAACTTACTTGCCGCCGCTGGTGAAGGCCTTCCAGGCCGGATCGGCAGTGTCCTGCACCGGCGGGATGCTGCCGTGGTGGGCAACGATCGCCTGCGCCACCTGCTGCATCAGCATCTGGCGCTCGCGGATCGGACGGCGGGTGTCGCCGATCATCACGGCCAGCGCATAGGAGGTGCCGTCGGGCGCGGTCAGGATGCCGACATCGTTGAAGCCCGCAGTCCGCGCGCCGAGATCCTGCCCGGTCCCGGTCTTGTGGCCATAGACCCAGCCGGCGGGCACTGCGCCATGCACGCGGTAGCGCCCGGTCTTGGCGCCATCCATCGTCCGGATCAGCCATGCGGTCGAGGTCGGCGACAGCAGCTCGCCGCGCTTCAGCCGGGCAAGCGCCACCGAGATGCCGGCCGCGGCCGCGCCATCGGGCGGATTCTTCACATAGGATTCATAGGCCGCGAGCCGGACGGCGGGCGACAGGCGCGAGCGGGCGACCGCAAAGGCGTTGCCCATCGAATATTCCTGCTTCCACTCCAGCCCGGCGGTGCCCGCCTGGAGCAGCCGCTCGCCGGGGCCGAAGCGCACGCCGGTGATGCCCTTGCGCGCCAGGAAGGCACGGATCGCGTCCGGTCCGCCGACCAGCCGGAGCAGCTTGTCGTTGCAGGTATTGTCGCTCATCTGCATTGCGCGGCGCACGATCTCGCCCACCGTGGTGGTATAGCCCTGATCACCCTTCACCAGCGCCGCGATCGGCTGGTGGAACAGGGTGAAATCGGCCTTGGTGATCGTGATCGGGTCTTCGAGGCGGATCTTGCCCTGGTCGATCTGGTCGAGCACCGTCATGGTGACCCAAAGCTTCGACACGCTCTGCTGCGGCATCGGCCGCGCGGCGTCGTTCGAGGTGACGATCCAGCCGTCCCGGACATTGGTCACCGCCACGCCGACCAGACCGTCGAAATTGCGGGTGATGCCGTCGATCGCGCTGACCAGCCCCTGCGGTGCCGGCCGGCTGGGCTTCCAGGTGGCGGCGGTCGGCTTGGCGCTGCCTTCCCAGGGGAAGGCGAGGCTCACGCCGTAGCTGGCGGGCGCGAACGTGGCGAGCGAGGGATCCCCGTGCACCGTGCAACCGACCAGCATTGCCGGGCCAAGGCCCGCAATGGTCACTGCCCGCTGAAATTTCGAGAAGTCCTCGAACTTAAACACTTTTACCCGACCCTTTACCCTTACGGAGTCATGTAGCGGATGTGCGCATCGCGAAAGGCCGTGCCATCCCGGGTTGCGACGAATGCCAGTCTTGTAGCGGTGAAGCGTGAACATCGCGGAAACCGAATGCGATTTCTGCACAAAACGCAGGGAAAATCCTGAGGTTTCAGTTGCCGCTGGCGGCAAGCCAGGCGCTCAGCGTGATCGCGGAAGGATCGGGCGTGCAACTGCCCGCGCGCCGGGCGACGCAGCCGGGTGCATCGGTGTTGCCGGGATCGGCACAGGCTTCGCGACGATAGGCAGAAGGCAGTTCGGCCAGATGTTCGCGCGGCGCGATAACCACGTCGAACGCGCCTGACCGGCGCTGTGCCTCCTGCGGCGTCGCGATCACATAGATCGGCGTGTCGCGGCGATAGAGCGCATAGGCCCCCGCTACGGTGTCGCGCGGACGATAGAGCGCCAGGCCGCAGGTTCTCGCCGGCCGTCCGGCGCGATCGAGCGCCGAGGCGAGCCCGGCCTCCATCGTCCAGTTCGGCCGGAAATGCCCCGTGGCCAGCGCTGCCGAAGTGCTGGCCCACAGCGCCAGCGTGCCCACGGTTGCCAGCGCCAGCCGGCCGCGCGGAACCTTGCGTAGCAGATCGGCACTGCCGATCGCGGCGAGGATCACCAGCAGCGCGGTGCTCGCCAGCACGAAGCGATATTCCTTGTGCGCTACAGCCGAATGGAAGCCGAGATGGACCAGCGCGATCCAGAGCAGGGCGGGGTAGCGTTTCGCCCCAACCCAGGCGAGCAGCAGGATCGGCGCCATCGCCAGATACCAGTACCAGGCGATCAGCTGGAAATAGCCGGTCAGCGGCAGCGTGCCATAGACCTTGGCACGGCCCTCGATGATGTTGATCCGTGCCGCTTCGATGATCCAGCGGAAGGGCACGGCGCCCATGGCGAGGTTGGCGATCGCATCCACTGCCAGCGCCGCGCATCCGCCCGCGATCATTGGCAGCCATGCCCCGCGCCAGTCCGTGCGCGCGGTCAGGATCGCCAGGGTGAGCAGGGAGGGGGCATATTGGATGCGCGCGACGAAGCAGAGCCCCATCAACAGCCCGGCCAGCGCGAACTGGTGCGGCCCGGGCTTGTCGTCTCGCGCCAGCAACAGCCAGATTGCCCCCATCAGCAGCGCCAGCCCGATCGGTTCGGACAGCGCGCGGGGGGCGAAGAACACCAGCTCGAACCAGGTCGCCGCGACGAACCCGGCAATGATCCCATGCAGCCGCGACAGTTTGAGCCCCAGCGCGACAGCGGCGCCCACGATCACCAGCGAGAGCGCGGCCAGCGTCAGCCGTACCAGCAACAGGTGCAGGGTCGTGTCGGGCGACAGGGCATGGCCCAGTCCCATCGGCAGGCTGAGCAGTTCGGGGATCAGCCAGCTGCGAAGGCCAGCGCGATAGTCCCAGGTCTGCACCCAGGGCCCGGCAACGAGATGCCAGGCCGGCTCGAGATATTGCCAGATCTCGTCGAACCAGCCGACCATGAACGGCACCGAAGCGATAGCGCGCAGCAGCGCTGCCAGAGCGATTGCCCCCCAGAAGATCCGCTTTGTGCTCAGGGCACCAGCACCGTGTCGATCGCGTCCGGCAGCGTCTCGGGATAATCGAGATTATAGTGCAGCCCGCGGCTCTCCTTGCGGTGGAGCGCGGAGCGGACGATCAGGTCGGCGCTTTCCAGCAGGTTGCGCAGCTCGATCAGGTCGGGCGTCACGCGGAAATGGCCGTAATAGTCCGAGACTTCCTCGCGCAGCATCTTGATCCGGTGCGCCGCGCGCTCGAGCCGCTTGGTGGTCCGCACGATGCCAACATAGTTCCACATGAAACGGCGGATCTCGGTCCAGTTCTGCTTGATCACCACTTCCTCGTCGGAATCGGTGACGCGGCTCTCGTCCCATTGGCGGATCGCCGGCACCGGGCCCAGATCGCCCCAATGCGCAGTGATATGGTTGGCCACCGCCTCGCCGAACACGAAACACTCCAGCAGCGAATTGGACGCCAGGCGGTTGGCGCCGTGCAGGCCCGACTGGGTGACTTCGCCGGCGGCATAGAGATTGGGCAGGTCGGTGCGCCCGTCGCGGTCCACGATCACGCCGCCACAGGTGTAATGCTGGGCGGGGACGACCGGGATCGGCTCCTTGGTCATGTCGATGTCGAGATCGAGCAGCCGGGCATGGATGGTCGGGAAGTGATGCTTCACGAACTCGGGGCCCATGTGGCTGATGTCGAGATGGACATAGTCGAGGCCGAGCCGCTTGATCTCATGGTCGATCGCGCGGGCCACGATGTCGCGCGGCGCCAGTTCGGCGCGCGGATCGAAGTCCGGCATGAAGCGGTGCCCGGCTTCCTCGCCGGCATCGGGCGGTAACAGCAGTCGCCCGCCTTCGCCGCGCACTGCCTCGGTAATCAGGAAGTTCTTGACCTCGAGATTGTAGAGGCAGGTCGGGTGGAACTGCATCATCTCCATGTTCGAGATGCGGCAGCCCGCGCGCCACGCCATCGCGATGCCGTCCCCGGTCGCGCCCCTTGGCGCGGTCGAGAACAGATAGGTACGCCCCGCACCGCCGGTGGCTAGCACGGTAGCGCGCGCGGTGAACAGCTCGACGCGGTTGGTTGCCCGGTTGAAGGCATAGACGCCCCACACCGTCCCCGCGCCCGAATAGCGTTCCTCATGCCGGCTGGTCGCGAGATCGATCACCACCTGATCGGGCACCAAGGTGATGTTCGGATGCGCCTGCGCCGCCTTGAGCAGCGCGGTCTGCACCGCGAGGCCCGTGGCGTCGTCGACATGGACGATCCGGCGATGGCTGTGCCCGCCCTCGCGGGTGAGGTGGAGCGTGCCGCCCTCGGTATTGAACGGCACTCCAAGCTCGGCCAGCCGCGCGATCGCGGCGGGGGCATTCTCGACCACCATCTCCACCGTGGCACGGTCGTTCAGCCCCGCGCCGGCGATCATCGTATCCTCGATATGGCTCTCGAACGTGTCGCCCGGCTCGAGCACCGCGGCGATCCCGCCCTGCGCCCAGGCAGTCGATCCTTCGGCAAACCCGCCCTTGGCGAGCACCGTCACCTTGAAGCGCTGGGCCAGGTTGAGCGCAGCGGTAAGCCCCGCCGCACCCGATCCGATTACAAGAACGTCGCTGCTATGGGGATCGTCCGACATGTCACTTCCGCTGGTTCCAGCCCGGACTAGGCGCTAGGCGGGGGTGCTGGCAACGGGAGACAGGATATGCGCTACCAAAGAGCGGGTTTCATCGGCGCGGCGCTCGCCACCCTATGGGCCGCGCCCGCACTGGCGGCTGGCTGTACGCTCGGCACGCCGGGCTCGACGGTGCAGGTGACGATCGGTGACACCGGCCGCGTCGCGATGCTTCATCTGCCGACCGGCTATTCCCGCGCCCGCGCCGCGCCGCTCGTCGTGTTGCTCCATGGCAGCGGCGGCACCGGCAAGGCGATGCTGGAGAGTTCGAAGCTCGCCAAGGCCGCCGACGATCACGGCTTCGTCGTCCTCGCCCCCAATGCCGGCATCGCGCATGAACAGGGCTATGTCTGGAACATCCCCGGCGTCCCCACCGTCTCCGGCAAGATCCCCGGCCCCGGCGATGCCGACGACGTCGCCTTTCTCGGCCAGGCGATCGACTGGCTCGCTGCCAATCGCTGCATCGACAAAAGCCGTGTCTACGCCACCGGCCTGTCGGGCGGCGGCCGGATGACCAGCTGGCTCGGCTGCGTCGCCGCGAACCGCTTCGCCGCGATCGCCCCGGTGGTCGGCCTGCGCGCCGGCAATCCGCTGGCGAGCAACAAGCGCGTCCCCGATCCCGCCACCTGCCGGCCCGCCAGGCCGATGCCGGTGATCGCCTTCGCCGGCGATGCGGACAATACCAACCCGATCCAGGGCGGCGGCGCCGGCTATTGGCAATATACGATGGCGACGGCGCTTGGCCGCTGGGCCGATCTCGACCTGTGCCGCAAGGGCCCGGTCCAAAGCGACCTGACCGACACGCTCTACGAGATCCGCTATGCGGACTGCCGCGCCGGCGCGCAGGTGGTCGGCCGGATCACCCGCGGCGCAGGCCATGTCTGGGCAGCGGACAATGACGCGATGTGGGCCTTTTTCGCGAAATATCGCCGCTGATGGACGAGGCGAAACGTCGCGAGATCGCCGCCCGCCGCGATGCGATGCGCGGGCGCATCACCCGCGAGGAGCAGCGCGCCGCGCTCTGGGGCGACGACGAGAAGCTCGCCGCTGCCGGAACGCCTTTCCGCCTGCGCTACCGCGATGAAGAGGACCATCCCGACTGGAAGGGCGGGCTGGTCCCCGCCGGCATGTTCCATCTCGACTGGAGCGTCGTTCCACACGTCCATGAGACGGTGTTCGAGAATGAGCGCCCCGATTTCGCGCGCGCCGCGCTCGCAGCCCGGCTCGGGCCCGACGATCCGCTCTGGGTCGTCCCCGGCAACGGCCTGGCCCCGATCATCGAGATCAGCCGCGCCGGGTTCGACCGACATGCCGAACTGCTGATGGAACTGGGTTCGGAAATGTGGCTGTCGGGCGCACCCGACTGGCTGATCGAGTTCCGCAAATGGGACGTGCGGATAGCTGGCTAAGCTGCCAGCTTCAGGCAGTTCCGCCCGGCACGTTTGGCATCATACAGCGCCTGGTCGGCTTCGAGCAGCAGCTCCTCCGGCGTCATCCGCGGTGCGATCATGCGCAGGCCGGCGCTCACCGTGATCGACAGGCGCTGGCCCTCGGCGGTGGTGATGATCGTCGTCGCCAGCTGCTGGCGGATTCGCTCGCAGATTGCCCGCGCCTCGTCATGGCCGGCGCCGCGCAGGATCAGCGCGAACTCCTCGCCGCCCAGTCGCGCGGTCACATCCTGCTCGCGCGTACAGGCCTTGAGGATGCCGGCGAAGCGGCGGAGCACCAGGTCGCCGGCGAGGTGGCCATGGCGATCATTGACCAGCTTGAAGTGATCGAGGTCGAACAGCGCCAGGCATGCCGGCACGTCCGCCGCGGTCGCGATCGATCCCTCCAGCGCGCTGTCGAACACCCGGCGATTGACCAGCCCGGTCAGCGGATCGGTATTGGCGCGCACTTCCAGCTCGATCGAGCGCAGGTGATGCTCGGTCACGTCGCGCACGACATAGACGATGCCGGTCGGCTCGCCCTGTTCGCCGATGATGGTGCGGGCATGCGCCTCGAACCAGTGCGGCGGCTGGAGCAGCTTGTGCGACTGCCATTCCACCCGCACGATGTCCCGGGGCGAAGCGACCGCCGCGCGGTGCGACGCCGCCACCCGCTCGCGATCCTCGCTATGGACCAGCGCTTCGAGCGTATGGCCGGTCATCACTTCGGGCGACATGCCGTCGTAGCGCCGGATCGAGGGCGAGACATAGCGGACGATCCCGTCGAGCCCGAGCCGGACAATGATGTCGCTGCTGTGATCGAGCATCAGCCGGTTCATCGCCTCGGCCGCCTGCAGCCGCTCGAACATTCGCCGCCGCGCCTTCAGTTCCGCCGCGGTCGGCAGGATCACCAGCACCACGGTGGCAAAATAGACCTGGAGCACCTGCATCCGGAAGCCCATGCCGCCGCCGATCAGCAGGGTCGGGCCGATCCCGGCGAGCGAGAAGCCGCTGCCGATCGCGATCAGGATCACGATCGAGGAAATCGCCCCGAAGCGGCCGATGCGCAGCGTCGCCAGCATCATGGGGAGGAAGGGCACCGCGAGCAGCGGCACCTTGCTCTGGCCAAAGGTGGCGATCGCGCTGGCGGCGACGAGCAGCATGATCGCGCATGCCTCGGCCAGCCGCTGCCGCCCGGCTTCGCGCGCCCATTTCTTCATCTGGCCGCCGAGCATCAGCGTCAGCGGCGGTCCGAAGGCGATCAGGCCCACCGCATGGGCAGTGAACCAGTCGCGCCAGATCGCGCCATAGGGGGCATGGGTGGCAAGATGGACGAGCAGTGCTCCGCCCAGCGCCACCACGGCGGGCACTGCAAGCCCGCCGGCCAGCACGAACCAGAAGATCTCTCTGGCCGACTGGAACTGGCCGAAGCGCGGGAACACCCGGCGCACCACCCAGGCAGCGGCGAACGCCTCGCCGATATTGAGGATCGAAAAGGGCGCGGCGACCTTCCAGCCCAGCCCGAACAGGCTGCCGGCCAGCGCCATGCCGGGCACGCACCACAGCGCGAGCGCCAGCCGCTTGCGGCGCGGGGCGACGGTGAGTGCTGCGAACAGCATCGGCCCGGCGATCCACACGAACGCTGCGCCGCCGTCATACCGGGTGAAGCGCAGCGATGCCGAAGCGAGCAGGAAATAGGAGAGGGCAAGGCAAAGACCGAGGGGAATAGGTACGACTCGGTGAAACTGCCTCAACGCCATCCCGGGGCCATAGGCTGATATAGGTTAGCGACCGGTTAGCCCTGGTGGCGCGCTGGCCTAGGCTATTCGCTGGCCAGGAGCGCCCGCCCGATCCTGGCCATCGCGGTGCGCTGCGATGCCGGTATCGAGACTTGCGCCATCGCATTGAAACCGGCCCGGGCGCCGCAAGCGGCATATTCGCCGACTATCCAGCCGGCGCGGTCCTGCGGCCCGATAAATGCTTCCTCGCCAACGAACCGGATCACGTCTTCGCGTGCCGGCACGGGATCGCGGCGCAGCCAGTCCTTGCTATGCGGTGCGCCGAAGCTGCCCGATGCCGGGCTGAAATCGAGAAGCGGTCCGCCAAGGCCGCACATATGGCCGTTGCTGCCGAATGCTTCGGCACCGGCGCGAATCCGGCCACGCCCCACCGCGCGGATGAACAATCGGGTATCGGCCGTGGCGATCAGCACCGGCAGGATGCGCGCGTATAGCGCCGTTCGGGCGAATGCCGCCGGCGGCACCATGTCCGATGTGATGAACAGGCGCTCTTCTCCGGGGTCGAACTTCGAGCGGATCGGCAGCTGCTTCCGCAATTCCTCCAGCCGGTCCTGATAGGCGTTCCAAATGCAGGACGAGCGCTCGAAATTCGCTTCCGCCTTGGCGCCGCAGGTGTCGCGCCGGGATAGCCAGCGGCGTTGGTCGCGGCGCGTTGTGGCCCGCTTCGCCATGCCATCGCGATAGACGCGTGCGAGCTCGCGATCCACGCGCGGCAAGCTGTCCGAAGCGCAGATCGTTCGCTCCGTCGGCGATCCCGCACGTCCACAGGCAAAGCTGGGGCCATGCATCCAGTTGCTCCGGAGCAGTTGCCGCCACTCCGCCGGAGACAGGCGAACCTGTGCGGAACCGTCGTCGCCACTGCTTTCCAGGATCACCGGACCTTTTACCGCAGCAGCGCCGAACGCCTTTAGCTGCAGAAGCTGTACGGTCGTGTGGTCGATCCGCGCGCCATCGAAACGCCAGTCGTCCGCGTTGAACAGATCGAACCGGGCGTGGGAAAGATCGGCCCCCCGCGCGTCCACGCCTGCGTCGCCCGGCCACGAGCATTGCCCGTCGCCGGAAACCAGACTGCATGACACGCTAAATCCGCGCATCCGTGCGTGGTCCAAGCGCAGGCCAGCGAAGCTTCCCCCCTCGATCCGGGCCCGGGTCAGATCCGCCCGTGGCGCATCCACGCCGTCTAGTCGCGCGGCGAAGAACTGGGCTTCCTGCAGAACGGCATCGGCCATGCGCGCGCCAGTGAGATTGCTGCCCAGGAGGGCGACGCCGCGCGCGGATATCCCGCGCCAATCGGTGCGCGACAGATCGCCGCCTTCGAAGCAGATGTCGGATAGCGGCGCATCGGTGAGTCGCTGCCCGGCAAGTCTTGCCTCGTAAACGATTGTCGGGCGCCCGCGCAGCTTCGCGAGCGCAGCGGCGTCGGCAATCCGCCCGCCCGGAACAACGATCGCCTTTTCCCAACGCCGGACGCCGGACGCGGAAAAGATCTGTCCGCACCCTGTCTCGGCGGCATCGGGCAGCGCGGGTATCGCCGCGACCGACTGCCTGGGAGCAGTTTGGGGCGGTGCCGGCAGCGGCGGAGTTCCGATAAAAAGGCAGGCAGTCAGCGCCGCGATCTTCGAAGGGGTACGCATCAACGCCTCGTCGCTGATTCGGCACGGATCATCGCTGATGCCGAAGCGTTTCGCCAGAGGCAGCGCGGCGTCCGACGCGCTATTTATCGCTCCATTTCGGCGGCATTTCCGAATGGAGGCGATGCGGGATCGACCCGCTCGATCACGATTCCCCCGAACCGCGCCTCGTCCACGCGGCAGGCAATCCCGTCCACCACGCACGCATGGCTCGGATAGGGCTCCTCGTTATCGGCGTAGAATGCCAGATATCCGCCGCCGATACCCGCATTGCAGAAGCGTAGCGCCCGGCCATCCGGCGCGACGGCGCGCGCGGCGCAGTAGCGGCAGAGATAGCGCGGATAGCGTGGGTTGGCGCGGACCTCGATCCCGCAGATCGGGCAGGTCTGCGCCGGCGCTTCAGCCATTCGCCGCCCGGGTGAGGTTGAGGAACACATCCTCCAGATCGGCCTCGCGCGTCGAGACATCGACGATGCCGAGGCCCGCGCCCTGCACCGCGCCCAGCACTTCGCCGGCATTCGCCTGGTCCTTGCGGTAAGTGATGACGAGGGTACGCTCGCCCTTCAGCTCCACCTTCTGGAAACAGGCATTGGCCGGCGGATTGGTCACGTCGCGATCTACCGTGACCTCAACCACCTTTTCCTGCGCCATGCCGACCAGCTCGCGCGTCGGCTTGTTGGCGATCAGCTTGCCATGGTTGATGATCGCGATCCGGTCGCACAATTCCTCGGCTTCCTCGAGATAGTGCGTGGTCAGCACCACGGTCACGCCGCGCTGGTTGAGTTCGCGAACATAGGCCCAGAGCTGCTGGCGCAGTTCGACATCGACGCCGGCGGTCGGCTCGTCGAGCACCAGCACGGGCGGGGAATGGACCATCGCCTTGGCGACCATCAGCCGGCGCTTCATCCCGCCCGAAAGCGTGCGCGAATAGGCATCGGCCTTGTCTTCGAGATGCACCGCGCGCAGCAGCGCCATAGCGTCGAACTTGTCCTTGGCCACGCCGTAGAGCCCGGCCTGGATCTCCAGCGTCTCCTTCGGCGTGAAGAAGGGATCGAAGATGATCTCCTGGTTGACGATGCCGATGCTTGCCTTGGCGTTGCGCGGATGCGCATCGATGTCGAAGCCCCAGATCGAGACGGTGCCGCCGGTCTTGTTGACCAGCCCGGCCAGGATGTTGATCAGCGTCGACTTGCCGGCGCCGTTCGGCCCGAGCAGCCCGAAGATCTGCCCGCGCGGCACGTCGAAGGTCACCCCGTCGAGCGCGCGCTTGCCGCCCTGATAGGTCTTGCAGAGAGAGTCGATCGCAATGGCCGCCTGAGTCATGGCGCGTGAATAGGGCTGCACGCCGATTATTGCGAGCCCTCGCTGTGCTTGCTATCGGCGACTCATGACCGCGCACCAGCCCGAAGTGATCCGCACCGCAACTGCCCGTGTCGCCTGTGACGGCACCGGCCCCGGCCTGCCCGCCGCGCTGGGCCATCCGCGCGTGTTCCTCCAGATCGACGAGCATGGCTATGTCGATTGCGGCTATTGCGATCGCCGCTTCGTGCTGATCGGCGGCCCGGCCGACGGCGCCGACCAGAGCCAGCTGCCCGATCATCCGGCTGGCGCCAGCGTCTAAGCGTCCTATATCGGGGGGTATGAGCATTCCCTCCGATCCGCGCAGCTATATCTATCGCGACAGCCTCGATCCCGAGACTGCCGCGAAGCTCACCGCCGAGGCGCTGGCCAGCGCCGAGGATGGCGAGCTTTATCTCCAGTACCGCAAGACCGAGGCGTTCGGCTTCGACGATGGCCGGCTGAAGACCGCGTCGTTCGATACCCAGTCCGGCTTCGGCCTGCGCGCGGTGTCGGGCGAGACGACGGCCTTCGCGCACGCCAATGAGATCACGCCCGCCGCGATTCGTCGTGCGGCGGAGACGATGGCGCTGATTGATCCCTCGAAGCAGGGCAAGGCGCCGCCGCCTCAGGGCAATAACCGCCATCTCTACACGCATCAGGATCCGCTCGATCTGGTGCCCTTCGCCGACAAGGTGAACCTCTGCCAGTCGATCGATGCGGCGGCGCGGGCGCGCGATCCGCGCGTGCAGCAGGTCTCGGTCGGGCTCACCGGCTCGTGGAGCGTGGTCGAGATCGTCCGGCCGGACGGTTTCATCGCCACCGATGTGCGGCCGCTGGTGCGGCTCAATGTGAGCATCGTGGTCGAGCAGAATGGCCGGCGCGAGACGGGCAGCTTCGGGCTGGGTGGCCGTACGCTCTACGACAATCTCTTCCAGCCCGAGACCTGGAACCGCGCGATCGACGAGGCGCTGGCCCAGGCGCTGGTCAATCTCGACGCAGTCGATGCGCCGGCGGGGGACATGACCGTGCTGTGCGGCCCCGGCTGGCCGGGCGTGCTGCTGCACGAGGCAGTCGGCCACGGGCTCGAGGGCGATTTCAACCGCAAGGGCACTTCGGCTTTTTCGGGCCGGATCGGCGAGCGGGTTGCTGCGCCGGGGGTGACGGTGGTCGATGACGGCTCGCTGCTCGATCGCCGCGGCTCCCTCTCGATCGACGACGAAGGCACGCCGACGCGCGAGACGATCCTGATCGAGGACGGCATCCTCAAAGGCTATATGCAGGACCGCCTGAACGCGCGTCTGATGGGCGTCGAGCCCACCGGCAACGGGCGTCGTGAATCCTTCCAGCACGCCCCCATGCCCCGCATGACCAACACTTTCATGAAGGGCGGCAAGGACGATCCCGTCGATCTGCTGAGCCGCGTGAAGAAGGGCATCTTCGCCAAGTCCTTCGGCGGCGGGCAGGTCGATATCGTCTCGGGGAAGTTCGTCTTCTCCTGCACCGAGGCCTATCTGATCGAGAACGGCAAGCTCGGCGCGCCGATCAAGGGCGCGACGCTGATCGGCGACGGGCCGACCGTGCTCAACAAGGTCACCGGCATCGGCAACGACTTCGCCCTCGACGAAGGCGTCGGCATGTGCGGCAAGGGCGGGCAGAGCGTGCCGGCCGGCGTCGGTCAGCCGACCCTGCTGGTGGACGGGCTGACGGTGGGCGGCACGGCCGCTTAGGGATCAATAGCCGGAAATCAGCATGTCGAGCGCGTTCGCGACGACATATTCCTGGTCAGCGGCCGTCGCGATACGCTGCCCCAGAGCGGTGGCGGGTATCGCGGCTGCGAAATGGGTGAGCATCAGCATTTCGTTGCCCGCGACTTCGAGTAGCGGGTTCAACCGGCGATCGACCTGGACTGCATTATCGGGATCGGCGAGCGGCACGACGAACCGGGTGTTGAGATGGCTGAGCAAGCCACTTTGGCAATCGAGCAGCACCGATCCCTCGTTCGAGCGATACACGTCGAACTTCGCCATCAGAACATCCGATATTTGGCGAGCGGCAGGCCGTGCTTTTCGACCCAGGCATTATTGGCTTCGATGGCTGCTCGATTCTCTTCCTGCCAGCGCCGGTCGCGTTCCTGCTTGCTGGCATCGCGCAGCGCTGCCTCGCAGATCTGCGACAGATTGAGGCCGGCTTCGCGCGCCGCCGCAACCACGCCGGTATCGAGCGAGAGATTGACAGCCTTGCGCTTGCCGGAGGAAAGAGCATCATGCTTCATGCGCAAAAATTATGCGCATGGCTTATGCGCGTCAAGGAGCTGTGATGGCACTCCCCAAGCTCGACTGGCCCCGCTGGCGCGGGACCGCGCAGCATCTTCACCTGATCGCCCAGATTATCGGCAAGGTCCGCCTCGCGCATACGCCCTGGCTCAACCATAGCTGGCATGTCGTACTCTATCCGATGGCCTGGGGGCTAACGACCGGGCCGATTCCGTGCGACGACGTCACGCTCCAGCTCGATCTCGACCTGCTCGAAAGCCAGTTGCGCCTCACCACCGATGCCGGCGGCGAAGCGAGCATCCCCCTCGGCTCCGGCAGCATCGCCGATTTCCACGCCGCCCTGGTTGCCGCGCTGGCCGCACTCGGTACGCCGGTGGTGTTCGACGGCACGCCCAGCGAAAACCCTGATCCGACCCCCTTTGTCGAAGACACCGTCGAGCGCCCCTGGGACGCGGACGCGGTGCGCGATTTCCACCGCGCGCTGCTCTGGATCACCCACGTCTTCCAGCAGTTCCGCACCGGGTTCCTCGGCAAGGCCAGCCCGGTCCATTTCTTCTGGGGCAGCTTCGACCTCGCCGTCACCCGCTTCTCGGGCCGCACCGCGCCCAAGCACCCAGGCGGCTTCCCCGGCCTGCCCGATGCGGTGACTTGCGAGGCGTACAGCCATGAGGAAGCCAGCGCCGGCTTTTGGCCGGGCAGCGACGCATTCCCGAAGCCCGCCTTCTACGCCTATAGCTATCCCAGTCCCGAGGGTTACGCTGACGCCAAGGTTCCGGCCCCGGCATATTTCGACACGAGCCTCGGCGAATGGCTGCTCGACTATGACGCGGTCCGCACCGCCGAGGACCCGCGCGCCATGCTACTGGGCTTCCTCCAGGCGAGCTATGACGCCGCCGCCGATCTCGGCAACTGGGACCGCGACACGCTGGAATGCACGCCCGGCATCCCCCGCCAGCCGCGGATCGTCTAGCGATGGCGAAGTTCTTCGACTCGATCGACGACACCCAGGCCGCGTTCATCGCCCGCCAGCCGCTGTTCTTCGTCGCTACCGCCGCGGCGGAGAGCCGGGTCAACCTGAGCCCCAAGGGCATGGACAGCTTCCGCGTGCTCGGGCCCAACCGTGTCGTCTGGCTCGATGTCGCCGGCTCGGGCAACGAGACCCACGCGCATCTGGTGGCCGACGGGCGGGTGACCATAATGTTCTGCGCCTTCGAGAATCCCGCACTGATCCTGCGCCTCTTTGGCCGCGGCGTGCCGGTGCTGCCGCAGGATGAAGGCTGGCCGGAGCTGGCCGCGCATTTCACCCTGCTCCCCGGCACCCGCCAGATCTTCGACATGACCGTGGAAAGCGTCCAGACCGCCTGTGGCTGGGGCGTGCCGCACATGCGCTTCGAGCGCGAACGCGAGACGCTCAACAAATATCACGCAAGCCACGATACCGAGGCGCGCTTCGCCAAATATGCGGTGCGCACCCACAGCATCGACGGCCTGCCCGTCCGCAACCCGACCTTGGAGCCCTGATGGCATTGGTAGAAATCGGCCGGTTCGACCGGCAGGAAGCGTTCATCGTCCAGGGCCGGCTCGAGGATGAGGACATTCCCAGCTTCGTGTTCGACGCCGGCACCAGCATCGCCGACGGTTCCTATTTCCTGATCCCCGTCCGCGTGATGGTCGATGACGAGGATGTCGAGCGCGCCCGCGCGATCCTGGACTCCGCCGCCTAGCCGAGCAGCAGCGCCGTCGCCTTCTTGGCGATCCGGATCAGGTCCTCGCGCGGCGCGCCTGCCCGGGCGCGGGTGCTCAGCGAATGGATCACCGAGGAAGCGATCTGCGCATCGCCCAGCGGATCGCTGCTTCCCGCCTGCACCATCAGCTTCTCGATCCAGTCGTCCTGCAGCGCGACGAACGCCGCCAGCGCCGCGCGGATCTCGGGATCGCTCACCGCTTCGGTTGCTGCGGTATTGACCGCGATGCAGCCCGAAGGGCCGTCCTCACCGGTCAGGAACCCCTCGATCGCGCCGACGAACAGCGCCTTGAGCATCTTTTCGGGCGGGTAGCCAGCTTCGTACAGCGCAGCGAAACTCGCCTCGACGCTGGCATGCGTCCGTGCCAGCCCGGCGAGGTACAGCGCCTTCTTGTCGCCGAACGCGGCATAAAGGCTCGGCCGGTTCACGCCTGTCGCCTCGGCCAGGTCGTCGAGCGAAGTGTTCGAATAGCCACGCGTGCGGAAACGCTGGAGCGCGGCGCGCAGCACCGCTTCCTCGTCGAACTTGCGCGGCCGCCCTCGGCCCCGGCTAGCTATTTTTGTATCGTTTCGCATTAAATTCCTTGACCGACTCATTTTTGTGCGAGATCGTACAAAAATACAAGGGAGGCCCTGTGATGAAGCTCTATTTCACCCCCTTCGCCTGTTCGCTCGCCGCGCGCATCGCGCTGGAGGAAGCCGGGCTCGATGTCGATTATATCCAGGTGCCCAAGGATCTGCGCCTGGCCGACGGGCGCGATTTCACCGAGATTTCGCCGATGGGCTATGTCCCCGCGATCGAGACCGGCACCGGCTTCGTGCTGACCGAAGGGCCGGCGGTGCTCACCTATATCGCCGAGTTGGCGCCCGAGGGGTCGCTCAGCTTCACCGGCTTTTCAGACGCGCATTACAGGATGCTGTCCTGGCTGAACTTCGTCAGCACCGAGCTGCACAAGGCGGTCTATATGCCGCTCCTCGGCAAGGGTTTCTCGGAAGTCGAGCAGGCAGCGGCGCGCGCCCGCCACGCCCGGCCCTTCACCGTGCTGTCGAAGCATCTTGAGGGCCGCGAATTCCTCCAGGACCGCTTCACTGTCGCCGATGCCTATCTGCTCGCGGTGCTCAACTGGTCCGAGTTCAGCAAGGTGCCGATCGCCGACTGGCCGGTTCTCGCCGCCTATCGGGAGCGCCTGCGCGCGCGGCCCGCGGTCGCCCGTGCAATGGCCGCCGAATATCCGCTGCTCAAGGCCGCCTGACCCGCTTTCAAGCTCCGGGCGTGGCCGCATCGCGGTCGCTCCCACCACACCTGCCCCTTCCGTCTCGCACGGGAGGGGCATTTTTGTTGGAATCGCGCGAATCGCTGGGTTAGCCTAAGCCATGCCCGCAACGATCAACTGCGATGTGGCGATTGTCGGCGGGGGACTGGCCGGCGGCCTTATCGCGCTCGCGCTGCGCCGGCGGCGCCCCGATGTCGATGTCCGCATCGTCGAAGCCGGCAGCCGGATCGGCGGCAACCATCTCTGGTCCTTCTTCGCCAGCGATGTCGCGCCCGCCGATCGCTGGCTCACCTCGCCGCTGATCTGCCATGGCTGGCGCAGCTATGACGTCGCCTTTCCCGCCGTCTCGCGCACCCTGCGCACCGGCTATTATTCGATCGAATCGCGTCGGCTCGATCAGGTCGTTCGCGCCGATCTGCCCGAACCGGCGGTGATGGCCCGCTGCAAGGTCGAAGAGGTAACGCCTACCACCGTCCTTCTCGCCGATGGCGATCGCATCGAAGCGAAGGGTGTGATCGATTGCCGCGGCGCCGGCGACCTGTCGATGCTCCAGTGCGGCTGGCAGAAATTCTACGGCCGCGAGCTCGGGTTACGCGGCGAACACCAGCTCGAACGGCCGGTGGTGATGGACGCCACGGTCGAGCAGCTCGACGGCTATCGCTTCCTCTATGCGCTGCCTTTCTCCACCACCTGCGTCTTTGCCGAGGATACCTATTACAGCGACACCCCCGATCTCGATCCGGTGCTGCTCGGCGGCCGGCTCGATGCCTATGCGGTGGCGCGTGGCTGGAAGGTCGATCGCATCGTCCGCGAGGAAGCCGGCGTGCTGCCGGTGGTGATGGGGGGCAGCTTCGACGCCTATTGGCGTGCCGGGGGTGAAAACATCGCCAAGGCGGGCGCGCGCGCCGGCCTGTTCCACCCGCTGACGAGCTATTCGCTGCCCGATGCGGTGCGCACCGCCACGCTGGTTGCCGCGGCCAGCGACCTCAGCGGTGCCGCACTGCACAATCTTCTTCACGATTTCGCGCGATCGACATGGCGCCGCCGCCATTTCTACCGCATGCTGGCCGCCATGTTGTTCAAGGCCGCCGAACCCGAGGAGCGTTACCGCGTGCTGCAGCGCTTCTATCGTCTCGATCCCCAACTGATCGGCCGCTTCTATGCCGGCCATTCCACCCTGTTCGATCGGCTGCGCGTCGTCTCGGGCAAGCCACCGGTGCCGGTCGGCCGCGCGCTTTCCGCGATCCGCGAGTCCTGGCGTTGAAGCGTGCTGCAATCGTCGGCGCCGGGATCGGCGGGCTGGCGCTGGCGATTCGGCTGCAATCGGCCGGCGTCGACACCGTGGTGCTCGAAGCGCGCGACAAGCCCGGCGGCCGTGCCTATTTCTGGGAGCGAGACGGCTTCACCTTCGATGCTGGCCCCACCGTGATCACTGCGCCCGAAGCGCTGGAGGAGCTGTGGCAGCTCTCCGGCCATCGCATGTCGGACGACGTCACGCTCAAGCCGGTCATGCCTTTTTACAGGCTGTTCTGGCCCGATGGCACGCGCTTCGATTATTCGAACGACGATCACGCGCTCGCCGCCGAGATCGCCCGGTTCGATCCGCAGGACGTCGCTGGCTATGGCCGGTTCCTCGAATATGCCGCCGGCGTATATGAGGAAGGCTATGTGAAGCTCGGCCATGTCGCCTTCCAGGACTTCATGACGATGGTCCGCGCCGCGCCCGCGCTGGCCAAATATGGCGCCTGGCGCTCGGTCTATTCGAAGGTCGCCGGCTTCATCCGCAACGAGAAGCTGCGCCAGGCCTTTTCCTTCCACACACTGCTTGTCGGCGGCAATCCGATGACTGCCAGCTCGATCTATGCGCTGATCCACCAGCTCGAGCGCAAGAGCGGGGTCTGGTGGGCCGAAGGCGGCACCAACCAGCTGGTCGCCGCGATGGTCCGCCATTTCGAGCGGCTGGGCGGCACGATCCGGCTCGGCGATCCGGTCGCGCGGATCGAGACTCTCGGCGATCGGGTCACCGGCGTCCGCACGATGGGTGGCTATGAGGCGCAGTTCGATGCCGTCGCCTGCAATGCCGATGTGGTCCACAGCTATCGCGACCTGCTCAAGGGCTCGCGCTCCAGCCAGCGCGCCGCGCAGAGCCTCCAACGCAAGCGCTTCTCGCCGTCGCTGTTCGTCGTCCATTTCGGCGTGCGCGGGAATTTCCCGGACATTCCGCACCATTCGATCCTGTTCGGCCCGCGCTATCAGGGGCTGCTTGAGGATATCTTCGAGAATGGCGTGCTGGCTGAGGATTTCTCGCTCTATCTCCACCATCCCAGCGCCAGCGATTCCGGAATGGCGCCCGAAGGCCATGCGACCTTCTACGCGCTCGCCCCGGTGCCGCATCTCGGCAAGTTCCCCGCCAATTGGGACGAGGTCGCGCCGATCCTGGAGGAGCGCATCCTCTCCGAAATCCAGCGCCGGCTGATCCCCGATCTCAAGGATCGGATCGTCACGAAGTTCAGCTATGCGCCGCCCGATTTCCGCGACGATCTCGGCGCGCATCTGGGCTCGGCGTTCAGCCTCGAGCCGATCCTCACCCAGAGCGCCTGGTTCCGCACGCACAACCGTGACGATGCGATCGACAATCTGTTCTTCGTCGGCGCCGGCACCCATCCCGGTGCAGGCATCCCCGGCGTGGTCGGTAGCGCCCGGGCGACCGCCGCGCTGATGCTGGGGCAGGGTAAGTGATCGACTTGCCCCGAAGCGCGTTCTGGTCGAATGCGGGGTGAATCCATGACTTTCGGGAAGACCAGAATATGAAGCGCGTCGCAGTCTATTGCGGTTCGGCCAGCCCGGCCGATCCCGTCTATATCGAGGCCGCGCGCCATGTCGGCCGCACGCTGGCGGAGCGCAACATCGGCATCGTCTATGGCGGCGGCAAGCTCGGCCTGATGGGCGCGGTGGCGGATTCGGCGCTCGAGGCCGGCGGCGAAGTGATCGGCGTGATCCCCGAGCTGCTGGTCAATGCCGAAGTCGCGCATCGCGGCTGCACCGAGCTCCACGTCGTCGCCACCATGCATGAGCGCAAGGCGCGCTTCACCGATATCGCCGATGGCTTCATCAATCTGCCCGGCGGCACCGGTACGATGGACGAGCTGTGGGAAGCCTTGAGCTGGGCTCAGCTCGGCTATCACCCCGATCCGGTCGGCCTGCTCAACATCGCCGGCTATTATGACAAGCTGGTCGAGTTCTGGGAGCATATGGGAACGGTCGGCTTCGTCCGCCCGCAGCACCAGAACATGCTGATCGTCGATAGCACGCTCGAAGGGCTGCTCGACAAGATGGTCGCGGCCAAGCCGGTCGAGACGATCGTGCAGATGAAGCGCGGCGATCTGTGAGTTCGCTGCTTCCTTCGCGTGCCGCGTTCGTCGCGACCGCGCAGGAATCGATTGCACGCGGCTCGGGCAGCTTCTCGGCAGCGAGCAAGCTGTTCGACCGCACCACGCGCGAGCGCGCCTGGCTGCTCTATGCCTGGTGCCGCGCCTGTGACGATCTCGCCGACGGGCAGGATCATGGGCACGGCGCCAGCGAGAGCGATCGTCAGGCCGGGCTCGCCCGCATCCGCCTGCTGACCGAGGCGGCGCTCGCTGGACAATGGATCGGCGACCCCGCCTTTGACGCGCTGCGCATCGTCGTAGCCGAGGCGGGGATTCCGCATCGCTTCGTGTGGGATCTGGTCGAGGGGTTCGCGCTCGATGCGGACGAGTGGCGGCCCCGGCACGAAGCCGATCTCTATCGGTATTGCTATCATGTCGCCGGCTCGGTCGGCTGCATGATGGCGGTGATCATGGGCGTGTCGCCGCGCGATGACGCCACGCTCGATCGCGCCTGCGATCTCGGCATCGCCTTCCAGCTCGCCAATATCGCCCGCGATATCGAAGCGGATGATCGGATGGGGCGCTGCTATCTGCCCGATGACTGGCTGGTCGAGATGGACATTCCGCCGGGCCAACACATGAAGCCGCCGTTCCGCCCGCGTCTGGCGGTGCTCGCCGGTCGGTTGGCGCGCGGGGCGGAGGATTACGCCGCCAGCGCGCGGCTGGGCACGCCGAAACTGGGCTTCCGCTCGGCCTGGGCGGTGCTGGCCGCGACGGGCATCTATGGCGCGATCGCGCAGAAGGTTGCCGCGCGCGGCGAGCATGCCTGGGATCACCGCGTCTCGACTTCGGGATTCGAGAAGCTCGGCTGGATCGCCCGCTCCTGGTGGCAGGCGCTGCGCCGCCGCGATCTCTATCCGCCGGCGGAACGCGATCCCGATCTGTGGACCCGCCCGCACTAGGCTGGTCGCGCGATTCCCGAGACGACGATGCCTGCAAGTAGCGGTGCCGCTACGGTCGCGATCTGGAGCCATAGCGGATAAGGGTTCACGATGCCGATGGTGAGCGTGAAACCGGCGGTCGCCAGTGCCACGAGCCAGCCACTTACCGGCCAATTCGCCACTCGCAACGCGATGACGCCTCCTGCCAGAGCCCCGAACGCCGGGCCGGCGATCATCATTGCGTGCGAAGCGGCGCCTGCATTGGGAATATACTCGTCGGGAAGCAGAATGTTCGTATCGAGCCAGTCAAAGGCACACATCACGCCTAAGGCGATCGCCAGCCCGATCGCCACCCCCAACAGCTGCTTCATCCCGCTTCCCCCCGGAACAGTTTCGCACCTGCAATATAATTGAAATGATGCCGCCCGCCTAGCCGCTGGTGCCGGCCCGTTTCAGGGCATGTTGCATCCGATGCGCCGGGGCCCCAAATTCACGCGCAATGGCTCCCACTTCTGATACAAATGCCGGCGAGCGCCCGATGCTCGCCACGCTGCGGCGTTTCCTGCCCTATCTCTGGCCCCGCAACGCGCCGGGCCTGCGCGCGCGCATCATCATTGCGCTCGGCCTCGTCGTCATTTCCAAGCTCGTCCAGGTCTATGGCGCGCCCTTCGCTTTGCAGGGCGCGATCGACCGGATGGCGGGTGGCTCGCGCGATGCGGTGTGGCTCGTCGCCGCGCTGGTCACCGGCTATGCGCTTGCCCGCTTCGGCACCGTGCTGTTCGACAATCTCCGCAACACCGTGTTCGAGAAAGTCGGCCAGGACGCAACGCGTCGCCTTGCCGCCGATGTGTTCCGCCACCTCCACCAGCTCAGCCTGCGTTTCCATCTCGAGCGCCGCACCGGCGCGATCACCAAGGTCGTCGAGCGCGGCACCAAGAGCATCGACACGATGCTCTATTTCCTGCTGTTCAACATCGCCCCGACGATCCTCGAGCTCGCGCTCGTCGTCGGCATCTTCTGGACGCGCTACGGCGTGTGGCTGGTCGCCGGCACCATGGCGATGGTGGTGCTCTACATCGCCTTCACCCGCTGGGTGACCGACTGGCGCTCGAAGCTGCGCGAGAAGATGAACGACCTCGACACCGGCGCGGTCGCGCATGCGGTCGATTCGCTGCTCAACTTCGAGACGGTGAAATATTTCAACGCCGAGGAGCGCGAGGCGCGGCGCTACGAGAATGCCGTCACTGCCTATGCCCGGGCGGCCACCACCAGCGAGAACAGCTTGGCGTGGCTCAATATCGGCCAGGCGCTGATCACCAACACGATGCTCGGCGCCGGCATGGCGCTGGTCGTATTCGGCTGGTCCTCGGGCAAGTTCACCGCCGGCGATGTCGTGTTGGTCTCGACCCTCCTGTCGCAGCTGTTCCGCCCGCTCGACATGCTCGGCTGGGTCTATCGCACGATCCGCCAGGGCGTGATCGATATGGGCAGCATGTTCGATTTGCTCGACAGCGCTGCCGAGGTGAAGGACGCGCCCAACGCCGTGCCGCTGGCGATCGGCGCCGGCCATGTCCGCTTCGAAGCGGTGCATTTCGGCTATGATCCCGATCGCGAGATCCTGAAGGGCGTCGATCTCGACATCCCCGCCGGCGCCACCGTTGCGGTGGTCGGTCCCTCGGGAGCCGGCAAGTCGACGCTCGCGCGGCTGATGTACCGTTTCTACGACGTCACCGGCGGCCGCATCACGATCGACGGGCAAGACATTCGCGACGTTACCCAATCGTCGCTGCGCGGGAGCATCGGCATCGTCCCGCAGGATACGGTGCTGTTCAACGACACGATTGGCTACAACATTGCCTATGGCCGCGAAGGTGCGGGCGCGGACGAGATTGCCGCCGCCGCGCGCGGCGCCGCGATCGCCGGCTTCATCCAGTCGCTGCCCGATGGTTTCGAGACACGCGTGGGCGAGCGCGGGCTCAAGCTATCCGGCGGCGAGAAGCAGCGCGTCGCGATTGCACGCACGCTGGTGAAGAACCCGCCGATCCTGATCCTCGACGAGGCGACCAGTGCGCTCGACAGCCGGACCGAGGCGGATATCCAGGCGACGCTCGAAGCGATCGAGCATGGCCGCACCACGATCGTCATCGCCCACCGTCTCTCCACGGTGGTCCATGCCGATCGGATCATCGTGCTGGAGGCGGGTCGGGTGGCGGAGCAGGGGACCCATGCCGAGCTGCTGCGCAAGAACGGTCTCTATGCCGAAATGTGGGCGCGACAGGCGCAGGAGCGCGAGGCCGAGGGCGGGGAAGAGGTTCCGGCCGAATAGCGGCGCCGAATCCGTAGTTTCGCCATTGGATCGCGTCCGATTCCGGGCCTAGCATCGGCGTATCCTCCAGTCCGGATTCGTGTCCATGAAGCTGCTCGCATGCCTGCCGCCGCTGCTCCTCGCAGCGGCGGCGCTACCTTCGCCCGTCGAACCGGAAGAGATTGAACCGGGCAGTTTCCGCTTCTGGAGCCCGCGGAACGGCCCGGCGCACTGGACATCGGACGGCGTTGCAATCGACATCGCTCCGGCACCTTGCGAAACGCGACACGAGAACGATGCCTGCCGCGAGGGCGTCAACAATCAAGCCGCGGTCACAATCAGCGCGCCGGGCCTCCCCGCCTATCATATGCTGACCGATGACCAGGCGAGCCATTACCGCGTTGCAGTGGTGCGCTTCGATCGACGTGATCGGCGTCCCGGCGTTGTGATCGAGAATGAGTCCGGTGGGTCCGCGGGCAATGTTCGCGAGCAGCTCGTCGTTCCAGACGGTGGCGGGTATCGCACGGTCTGGCTTCCGGGATCCGGATGGGGCGCAGTTCAGGGAAAGCTGCCGGATCGTCTTTACGACATATCCGGCGATGGGGCAGTCGATTTCGTGCTCGGGGACGGCCGGTTCGACGGCGTATTCGGGTGCAACGCCTGCACGCCGCGTCCGCCGCTTGTCGCCACATTGCGGCACGGCGCGATCCTGGACGTCTCGCGCGATCCGCGTGTCTCCGCGATCTATCGTGCCGACATGGACCAGCTTCGCCCGATCTGCACCTCACGCAGGCAGGAGCGCAACGGTGCTTGCGCCGCCTATGTCGCCGACGCCGCCCGGATAGGCGAGTTCGACCAGGCCTGGGCATTGATGCTGCGGCATTATGAGCGCGATCCCGGCAAGCGCGCTGCCTCCGCCGATCCGCATGCCGCAAGCGACTTCCCGGAATCCCTGCGCGCATTCCTCAAGAAGACAGGCTACATTCCCTCAAAATAGGGGAGGGGCATCGATGCTTTGGGGCCTGATCATCTTCATCCTTGCGTTGCTCGCGGCGCTGGTTCTCTGGTCCGCCTATGTTGCGCGCGGGGTCGAGCGCTGGGTGCCGATGGACGGGCGCCAGATTGATGTGCCCGGCGTGCGTGTCCATGTCCTTGAGATGGGGCCGGCGGATGCGCCCGCGATCGTGATGATCCACGGCATCATGAGCCAGCTGCGCGTCTTCACCTATGCGCTGGCCGGCCGCCTGGCCAGGGATTACCGCGTCATCGTCATGGACCGCCCGGGCTGGGGCTATTCCACCCTTACCGGCCCGCGGCTCGACATTCCTGCACAGGCCGATGCCGTCGCCGCGGCGATCGCCAAGCTTGGGCTGGAGAAGCCGTTGCTGGTTGGCCATTCGATGGGTGGCGCGGTGAGCCTCGCGCTGGCGCTGCGCCATCCGCAGGCAGTGCGCGGGCTCGGCCTGATCGCGCCCTATACCCAGCCGATCGATACCCCGCCCGAGCCGCTCAAGGGCCTGCTCGTTCCCGCGCCGCTCCGCCCGCTGATCGCCTGGACGATCGCGGTGCCGCTGTCGATGCGCACCGGCAAGGCCAAGACCACCGCCGTCTTCGCGCCCGATCCATTGCCTGAGGATTTCCCGATCAAGGCCGGCGGCGCGCTCGCCATCCGTCCGCGAAGCTTCGAGCAGGGCTGCTACGAGATAGAGATGGCGCCCGAGGTGATGAAGGTCCAGGCGCCGCGCTATGGCGAAATCGCGCTGCCGGTAGCGATCCTCTACGGCCGGCAGGATGCGCTGCTTGATCCCGAACTGCATGGTCGCAAGACCGCCTCGGACGTCCAGAACGGCGCGATCGAGCTGCTCGATGGCGGCCATATGCTCCCGGTGACGCATATCGACGCCACCGAAGCCTGGCTGCGCAGGCTCTAGCCGGCGCTGCCGATCTCGGCCGGCTGGGTGGTCCAGCCGAGCCGCGGGATGGTGATTGAGCGCTTGCCGGACAGGTCGGTACGCGTCACGAACAGCTCCTTGCTCTCGATATACTGGAGCAGGCGGCGGACGCGTCCCAACGAGGACGTGCCATAGGTCGCGGCGATCTCGGTATCGCTGGGACAGGGCGCGCCTTCGCGAGCGGCACGCGCCACCAGCAGGAACGGGCCGAGCATGTCGTCGGGCAGTGCCCGCGCCGCCTCCAGCGCCTGTGCCCAATCGTCATCGGGATCGCCGTGGATACCGGCCCGCGCCGCCGAGAGCCGGCGCACGAAGCTGGACAGGTCGAGCGGCGGCCGCGCGAGCCCGACCATCCGGCAGCGCACCAGGAAGTCCTGGTAGAGCACCGAGGGCGAGCGATAGGCGCTTTCCTCGTCGGCGGTGATGTCGCGCAGCACATCGGCGATCTTCTGCGCGGCTTCCTCGGGATCGACGTCGGGGATTTCCTCGCGCGCCGGCGTCGAGCGGGCCAGCGCTTCGAGCAGCCGGTCGCTGGCGAGCTGGGGCGGGGCGGACGGAGTCGGCGGTGCCGGCGGCGTCCATTCCGGCTCGGCCGGGGCGAGCAGCAGATCCTTGAGCTCGGCCGAAGGCGCCTCGGGCAGCGGCGTCAGCTTGGGGCTGCCGCTGCGCGCGCTAGTCTCGACTGCGCCGATCTGCACCGAGATCGGCCGGCGCGACACGGCGGGGCCAAGTGCCAGGAAATGCCCGCGCGCCAGGTCGCGGATCGCTTCGGCCTGGCGGCGCTCCATGCCGAGCAAGTCGGCTGCGCGCGCCATGTCGATGTCGAGGAAGGTGCGGCCCATCAGGAAGTTCGAGGCTTCGGCCGCGACGTTCTTGGCGAGCTTGGCGAGGCGCTGGGTCGCGATCACGCCGGCAAGCCCGCGCTTGCGCCCGCGGCACATCAGGTTGGTCATCGCCGAGAGCGACGCACGCCGCACATCCTCGGCCACTTCGCCGCCGCCCGAAGGGGCGAAGAGCTGCGCTTCGTCGACCACGACCAGCGCGGGATACCAATGGTCGCGCGGCGCATCGAACATCGCATTGAGGAACGATGCGGCGCACTTCATCTGCCCCTCGGCTTCCAGCCCCTCAAGGCTGAGCACCACCGAGGCGCGATGCTCGCGGATGCGTGTGGCGAAGCGGGCGATCTCGCGCTCGCTGTAATCGGCGGCTTCGATCGAGATATGGCCATATCGGTCGCTCAGCGTGACGAAATCGCCTTCGGGATCGATGATCACCTGCTGGACATGCCCGGCACTCTTCTCGAGCAGCCGGCGCAGCAGATGCGACTTGCCCGACCCCGAATTGCCCTGGACGAGCAAACGCGTCGCCAGCAGCTCTTCAAGATCCATGGTGACGGCATCACCCTTGCCGTCCTGCCCCATGTCCACGCTAATCGTCATTCCATCCGCTTTGGCGCATGGAGAGGGATGGGGGCAAGCGGCATCGGCGGAAAAGCTGTGAGCGATACGCCTGCGTCCCAATCGTCATCCCGGCGAAAGCCGGGATCTCAGGCGAAGGCGCGGGACAAGAGTCGCACGAGATCCCGGCTTTCGCCGGGATGACGGCTGTTTGCGCAGGTCAGCGCTTGAACCCCAGCAGCACATTCCCCTCGGTCGACAGATAGTTCTTCCGGTAATCGAAGCGCCGGCAATCGGAGAAGATCAGCCAGTAATATTTCATCTGCTCCGACCACCAGTAACCGGGGCAATGGTCCGCCTTCGCCTTGGTGGTGACATCGGCCATCGTCGCATAGCCGAACTCGGCCTTGTTCCATTGCTGCATCGCCCGAAAATGCCGGGCGACCAGTTCACGCCATTCTTCCTTGCGATCGAGCAGCCAGTGGTTGAACGCGGCATCGGCCAGTTCGGGGCGCAGCGCATTGGTCTTGTAGGTCGGCGCGCCTTTCTCCGGGTCATAGCCCTCGGGCTGGATGCCGTATTTCGTCTGCACCTTGTCCCAGCTGCGCGTATAGGCCTCGCCCACCGCTACATCACCGCCCTGCGCGAGCAGCCCGCCATAGAAGGACGAAAGCTCGTCCTGCTCCCAGCTCAGCCGCTTGCCGGTCTCGAAATCGACATCGACGAACCAGATGTCACCGTTCAGCTCGGCCTTCTGGTTCTCGAGGATCGCCGCGGTGCAGCTCTTGTACATCACCAGGAAATCGCGGTCGCCGAACAGCTGCCAGGCGTCCCAGAGATATTCGTAATAGCTGTCCGAGGGCGGGCCGATCGTCGCGCGACGGCTCTTCCACTCGCCGGTCATGCAGTCGAACGCATCGGGCATCAGCCCGATATCCGATCGCCGCCCGAACAGCGCGACCATCGCGCGCTTGGCCGCCTTCAGATAGCGCGGATCGCCGGTCAGCCGGCTCAGCGTGCCGAACTCGGTGATGCAGCTGCCCGCTTCGGCGGGATTGGTGACGGGATCGCGCAGCGCGCCGGTCTTCAGGTTGATGAAGCGGTGCGGCACCCCGATCGGCGAACGAGTGAAGCTCGGCATCAGCCGGTCGGCCAGGTCCTTCGCCTTCGCCAGCAGAAGCTTGTCGCCGCTGGCAAGATGCGCCGAGAGCAGTCCGCCGACCAGCCGGATGATCGTCTCGAACACCGAGACTTCGCCGTCCACATCGAAATCGAGATTGGCGTGGATCCACTCCACCCCGTCCTTGAACTCGGCATCGAGCTCCATCAGCCACAGCGTATCGAGCGCTTCGATCAGGCTGAGCCCGACATGTTGCCCCTTGATCGAAAAGCTCTCGGACCCGCCCGAGACCGGCATGATCTGGTCCTTGCCCCAGGCTTTTTCGCGGTAGTTCCGCCAGGCCCAGCGCATGCTCTCGCGTACTTCGCCGGCAAGCGCGCGCCAGTCCTCCTTGGCCGAGACGGGCAGGGGAAGCAGCGCGGCGGCACCACCGGCGATCAGGCCGCGTCGGCCGATGCGAAAGCTGGACATGGCGAAATCCTATCGCCGCTTGCGGCCCGCGTCATCCCGCTTTGGCGGGGATGACGAACCGGGCTTTGCTCGCTACCTAGCCGCGATGGTCCCCACCGATACGCTCCGCCGGGTCTTCGGCTTCGACGCTTTTCGCGGCGTGCAGGAGCAGGTCGTGGCGCGCGTGCTGGCCGGCGATCGCACCCTGGCGGTGATGCCGACGGGCGCGGGCAAGTCGCTCACCTATCAGCTGCCCTCGGTGATGCTGGAGGGCACCTGCGTCGTCGTCTCGCCGCTGATCGCGCTGATGCACGACCAGCTGCGCGCCGCCGAAGCAGTCGGCATCCGCGCCGCGACGCTTACTTCCGTCGACGAGAACCGCGCCGAGACGATCGAGCGCTTCCGAGCCGGCGAGCTCGACCTGCTCTATGTCGCGCCCGAGCGCGCCTCGAACGAATATTTCCGCAACCTGCTCACCCAGGCGAAGCTGTCGCTGTTCGCGATCGACGAAGCCCACTGCGTCTCCGAATGGGGGCATGATTTCCGCCCCGATTACCGGCTGCTCCGCCCGCTGCTCGATCGCTTCCCGGACGTGCCGCGCCTCGCGCTGACCGCCACCGCGGACGCGCATACCCGCGCCGATATCCTCGAGCAGCTTGGGTTGCCGCAGGAGGGGATGATCGTCGCCGGGTTCGATCGGCCGAACATCCGCTATGCGATTGCCCCGCGCGAGAACACTACGCGGCAGGTGATCGACCTGATCGCCGAAACCCCTGGCCCCGGCATCGTCTATGCCCAGACCCGCGCTGGGGTGGAGAAGCTTGCCGAAAAGCTTGCCGCCGAGACCGGCCGGCCGGTGCTGCCTTATCATGCCGGGCTCGACCCCGAGGTTCGTCGCCGCAACCAGGCAGCGTTCGTCGCGAGCGAGGACATGGTGGTCGTCGCCACCGTCGCCTTCGGCATGGGCATCGACAAGCCCGATGTCCGCTTTGTCGCGCATGCCGGCCTGCCCAAGTCGATCGAGGCCTATTATCAGGAAACCGGCCGTGCCGGCCGCGACGGCGATCCGGCAGTGGCGCATCTCTTCTGGGGTGCCGATGATTTCGCCCGCGCCCGCCAGCGGATCGGCGAAGTCGAGCCGTCGCGCCAGCCCGGCGAGCGCACCCGGCTCACGGCGCTCGGCGCATTGGTCGAGACCGCGACCTGCCGCCGCCGCATCCTGCTCAAGCATTTCGGCGAGAACAACGCCCCGGAAAGCTGCGGTAATTGCGACAATTGCCTGAGTCCGCCCGCGGCGATCGACGCGACGGTGACCGCGCAGAAATTCCTCTCGGCGGTGTTCCGCACCGGCATGATGTTCGGGGTCGGCTATATCGAGAGCATCTTGCTCGGCCAGTCCACCGATCGCAGCCTCTCCAACGGGCATGAAGCGCTGTCGGTCTTCGGCATCGTCGATGGCGAGGAGACCGCGCTGATCAAGCCGGTCGCCCGCGCGCTGCTGCTGCGCGATGCACTCCGCGCCAATGAACATGGCGGGCTGGAGTTCGGGCCCGAGGCGCGCGCGATCCTCAAGGGCGGGGCCAAGGTCGCGCTGGTGCTCCCCCCAAAGCGCGAGCGCCGCCGCCGTGGGGGCAGCCGGGCGGGCGGGGACAATCCGGTCGGCAATCCGCTGTTCGAGGCGCTGCGTGCCAAGCGCCGCGAGATCGCGCAGGAAACCGGGCTGCCGCCCTATGTCATCTTCCACGATTCGGTGCTGCGCGACATGGCGCTGCTCCGGCCGGAAAGCATATCGGCGATGGGCAACATCTCGGGCGTTGGCGCGCGCAAGCTCGACGCTTATGGTGATGCCTTCCTGCAAGTGATCCGCGAGGCCGCGTGAGACTCTTCTTCGCCCTTCCATTGCTGCTCGCCGGCTGTGCGCCCGCCACCCAGGTTGCGGCGCCGGAAGCTGCCGCGCCTGCGCTTGCGAGCATATCGATGGACAGCAACAGCTGGGGCCGCCTGGCCGCGCGCTGGACGATCGATGCGTCGGGCAAGGGCAGCTACACATTGCCCGAACCCGATGTGTACCAGCCCGAGCGGCTGGTGACGCGCGGCTTCTCCGCCGGCCCCGCCGGCTTCGCCGAAATCCGCCACCTGCTCGCCACTGCCGAGGCGCATGCCGGGCGGGAGCTGGTCTGCGGCGAGCGGATCACCGATCAATATTATGGCACCGTCCATTGGGGCGGCGCGAGCCTGAGCTACGACATGGGCTGCCAGGACCCGAAGACGGCGGAGGTGCTGAAGGGCATCACTGCCGCTGAGCGCAAGGTCGCTGCCTGGGCCGCCAATCAGCCGATCCTCGAAACCCAGAAGGTGGAACGCCAATGAACCTGCGCCGCGTCGATGACAGCATCTCGGTCGCCCCCCAGATCGCCGCCGGGGACATCCCTCTGCTCGCCGAGCAGGGCTTCAGCTTCGTGGTGAATAACCGCCCCGACGAGGAAGAAATGGGCCAGCCCGAAGGCGAGGAGATCCGCGCCGCCGCCGAGGCTGCCGGGCTCGGCTATGCTGCGATTCCGGTGACGCATGCCGGCTTCTCCTCCGCCCAGGTCGAAGCGATGGCTGCCGCGCTGGCTGAGGCCAAGGGCCCGGTGCTCGCCTATTGTCGCTCGGGCACGCGCTCGTGCAACCTCTGGGCGCTGGCCGAGGCGTCGCGCGGCGGCGACCCCGTCGAGATTACCGCCAAGGCCGCGCAGGCCGGCTATGACATCTCGGGCATCCGCCCGCTGCTCGATCAGCTTTCCGGCAAGGCGTGAACCAACTCGCCGTCTTCGCCGGCTCGATCGGCTTCATCCTGGTGATGGTGCTGGCGGCCTGGGCGCTGGGGCTCGGCCGCGGGGCCGTGATCGCCAGCGTCGAGGACGCGCGGGCGACAGCGGAGGGTATGATCTCCGGCTTCGATGCCGGCGAAGCCCTGCTCGGCAGCGACGGCCGGGCCGCGCTCGTCCATGGCAAGGCCGGCGATGTCGCGCTGCTGAAAATGCACGGCGCGCGTGTTGCGGCGCGGCATCTTCGCCTGCCGCTCGCCAGCCAGCCGACCCCCGATGGTCTCCGTATCGATAGCGGCGACAAGCGCTTCGGCACCGTGCTGCTGCGCGGCGTGACAGGTTACTGACAACAGGGTAAGCAAGGGCCCATGCTGGTGCCCAATCTTCCCGATCCGGTTACTTATGCCATTCCAGGCTTTGTCGCGCTGATCCTGGCGGAGATGGTCATCGCCCGCATCCGCGATCGCCGCCGCTTCTGCCCCAAGGACACGCTGACCAGCCTCGCGCTCGGTTTCGGCAGCACCGTGGCGGGGGTGCTCACCACCGGCCTGGTCTATGCGCTGGCGATGTGGCTCTATCAGTATCGCCTCTTCACCATCGGCTTTGCCTGGTACTGGTTCGTCCTTGCCTTCCTGCTCGATGACCTGGCCTATTACGCCTTTCACCGCGCCGCCCACCGGGTGCGCTGGTTCTGGGCGAGCCATGTCATCCACCATTCGAGCCAGCATTATAACCTGACCACGGCGCTGCGCCAGACCTGGACCGGCTTTGTCAGCATCAGCTTCGCCTTCCGCCTGCCGTTGTTCCTGATCGGCTTCCACCCGGCGATGGTCCTCTTCGTCGCGGGGCTGAACCTGATCTACCAGTTCTGGATCCACACCGAGACGATCGGCCGGATGCCGCGCTGGTTCGAGGCGGTGATGAACACGCCGTCGCACCACCGCGTCCATCACGCGACCAACCCGCGCTATCTCGACAAGAATTATGCCGGCGTCTTCATCATCTGGGACCGCATGTTCGGCACCTTTGTCGAGGAGCGCGCCGACGATCGGCCGCGCTACGGTATCGTCAAGGATCTCGGCAGCTTCAACATCCTCTGGGCCGCGTTCCACGAATGGATCGGCATCGCCAGGGATGTGTGGGTAGCGCCGGACTGGAAGTCCCGAATTGGCTATATCGTCGCGCCGCCCGGCTGGAGCCATGATGGCAGCCGCGATACATCCGAAACCATAAAGGCGCGCTGGGAAGTGCGAGAGCAACTACGGGGGGATTCGTGGAAGCAGCCGACATCGTCGTCATCGGTGGGGGATCCGGCGGGAGCGCCGTCGCAGGCCGCCTGAGCGAAGGCGGGAAATACAGCGTCGCGGTGCTCGAAGCGGGCGGCCGCAACACCAGCATCAAGACCCGCATGCCCGGCATGATGCCGTTCCAGCGCCCCGGCGCCAACTGGGCGTTCGAGACCGTGCCGCAGCGCGGGCTGGGCGGCCGGCGCGGCTATCAGCCCCGCGGCCGCGGCCTTGGCGGCTCGAGCGCGATCAACGCGATGCTCTATGTCCGCGGCCACCACCGCGACTATGACGAGTGGCGCGATCTCGGCTGCACCGGCTGGGGCTGGGACGACATGCTGCCCTGGTTCAAAAAGGCCGAGCATAATGTCCGCGGCGCCGGCGACTATCATGGCGACAAGGGGCCGCTCTGGGTCAGCGACCAGCTCTGGGCGCATCCCGGTTCGGAAGCGTTCATCGATGCCTGCGGCGAACTCCAGATCCCGCGCAACGCGGATTTCAACGGCGCCGAGCAATCGGGCGCCGGCCTGTTCCAGGTGACGCAGAAGAATGGCGAACGCTGGACCGCGGCGCGCGCCTATCTCGATCGCCGCGACAATCTCGAGATCATCACCGATGCGATGGTCGAGCGGGTGCTGTTCGAGGAAGGCCGGGTCTGGGGCGTCGCCTATCAGCGCGACGGCCAGGCGCGCGAGATCCGCGCCCGCCACGCCGTGGTGCTTGCCGCCGGCGCCTTCCAGACGCCGCAGCTGCTGATGCTCTCGGGCATCGGCCCGGGAGAACATCTGCGCGAAATGGGCCTGGCGGTGCGGGTCGATCGTCCCACGGTCGGCGGCAATCTGCAGGACCATGTCGATTATGTCGCGGCGTTCGAGACCGAGGGCAGCTTCTTCCTCGGGCGCTCGCTGCCCGGCACGCTCAAGTCGCTCGGCTCGATCAGTCGCTGGATGGTCAGCCGCAAGGGGCGGATGACCACGCCCTATGCCGAGGCCGGCGCGTTCGTGCGCAGCGATCCTTCGCTGGAGCGGCCCGATCTGCAGCTGCATTTCCTGATCGCCATTGTCGAGGATCATGGCCGCACCGCAGTGCCGGGCCATGGCTTCAGCTGCCATGCCTGTGTGCTGCGCCCCGAAAGCCGGGGGACGGTGCGTCTCCAGTCGCTCGATCCGCGCGTGGCGCCCTTGATCGATCCCGATTTCCTCGGCGATCCGCGCGATCTGGAATTGCTCAAGAAAGGCACGCGCGCCATGTACCGCGTGCTCGATGCACCCCAGCTCGCCCAGTATCGCGGCCGGGATCGCTATCCGATCGATCTGAACGATGATGAAGCGCTCGAACGGCTGATCCGTGCACGGGCCGACACGATCTATCACCCGGTCGGCACCGCGCGCATGGGATCGGACGAAGGCGCGGTGGTCACCCCGCGGCTCAAGGTGCGCGGTGTCGAAGGGCTCTATATTTCGGACGCCTCGATCATGCCGCGGCTGATCGGCGGCAACACCAATGCCCCCAGCATCGTGATCGGCGAACGCTGCGCGCAGTTCATCCAGGAAGACTTGGCCTCCTAATTCCTCCCCCAGCTTTGCTGGGGGAGGGGGACCGCTCGCGAAGCGAGGGGTGGAGGGGTCGCGCCATCGGCGCGGGAGGCTTCGGGACCCTGGCTTCCCGCCGCTGGCGCGGCGGCCCCTCCACCAGCTTCGCTGGTCCCCCTCCCCGAGCAAAGCTCGGGGAGGAATGGGAATAAAAAAAGGGCCGATGGTCGAAACCACCGGCCCAAGTCGTCCGCAGGAGGAACCTCGGTTGGGCGCCGCGCTATTTGGAGAGGTTGCGCGGCGCCCGAGCTCGTCAGTAGTTGTAGGCGCGCTCGCCATGAGCGTTGATGTCCAGGCCTTCGACCTCGACTTCCTTGCTCGGGCGGATGCCGATCGTGTGCTTCAGCGCCAGGAACAGGATCGCCGACACGACGCCCGAGAGCAGCAGCGTCACGCCCACGCCCTTGGCCTGGGTAACCAGCTGGGTCGCCATGTCGTACTTGCCGGCAACCGCCGGGATCACGGTGAAGTCGATCACGCCCTGGCCGCCGAGCGCCGGATCGCCGACGATAGCAGTGCCGAGCGCGCCGATGATGCCGCCGATGCAGTGCACGCCGAACACGTCGAGCGTGTCGTCATAGCCCAGCTTGTTCTTCACCGTGGTGACGAAGAAGAAGCAGCCGACCGAAGCGACAGCGCCCAGCACCACCGACGTCATCGGGGCGGCGAAGCCGGCAGCCGGAGTGATCGCGACCAGGCCGGCGACCACGCCCGAAGCTGCGCCGAGCAGCGAAGGCTTGCCGTGCACGACCTGCTCGATGATCGCCCAGGTGGCACCCGCGGCGGCCGTGGCCACCATGGTGTTGATGAAGGCGAGCGAAGCGAACTTGTTGGCTTCGAGGTTGGAACCGGCGTTGAAGCCGAACCAGCCCACCCAGAGCAGCGAGGCGCCGATCATGGTCATGGTCAGCGAGTGCGGCGGCATCGGCTCGCTCTTGTAGCCGGTGCGCTTGCCGATCACGAGGCAGCCGACCAGGCCGGCGATACCGGCATTGATGTGGACGACGGTGCCGCCCGCGAAGTCCATCGCGCCCAGGCCCCACAGGAAACCATGGTCGTCGGGCAGGCCGGCGGTGAAGTCTGGGCCCGGCCAGTACCAGACCATGTGCGCCATCGGGTAGTAGACGAGGATCGACCACACCACGACGAAGAGGATCAGCGGCGTGAACTTCACGCGCTCGGCGAATGCGCCGACGATCAGGGCCGGGGTGATCATCGCGAAGGTCATCTGGAAGACGACGAAGGTCGTCTCGGGCAGATAGACGCCGTTCGAGAAGGTCGCGGCGAAGGTGTTGGCGTCAACACCAGCCATCAGCGCCTTGGAGAAGCCGCCGACGAACGCGTTGAGCGAGCCGCCATTGGTGAAGGCCATCGAATAGCCGATGGTGACCCAGAGCAGGCCGGCAACGCAGACGATGGTGAGCACCTGCATCAGCACCGAGAGCATGTTCTTGGTGCGGACCAGGCCGCCATAGAAGAGCGCGAGGCCGGGCACCGACATCATCAGCACCAGCGCCGCCGAAACGAGCATCCAGCTGACATCGCCCTTGTTGACCATCGCGTCGGTCGGCACGACCGGCGCTGCGGCGGCAGGCGCCTGTGCCAGCGCCGGCATCGCGGCGAACAGGGCGCCGAGCCCCGCTCCCGCGGCAATCTTCATCGCTAGTTTCATCTGGACCCCCATCTTACAGCGCCGTCTCGTCGGTTTCGCCCGTGCGGATGCGCACGGCCTGGCCGACATCGAGGACGAAAATCTTGCCATCGCCGATCGCGCCGGTGCTGGCGGCGGCCTGGATCGCTTCCACGGCGCGGTCGGCCAGATCGGCCCCCACCACGACCTCGATCTTGATCTTGGGCACCATGTTGGTGCTGTATTCCGCGCCGCGATAGATCTCGGTCTGGCCCTTCTGGCGACCGAAACCCTTCACTTCCGACACGGTCATCCCCGCGACCCCGACACCCGTGAGCGCCTCGCGGACCTCGTCCAGCTTGAACGGTTTTATGATGGCGATGATGAGCTTCATGTCGCCCCCTCGTTGGCGGTTATCCCGAGGGCGTTCGTCGCAAGCAGCGTGCCAAAAGCAAGAATCCCACGATTCAGCGGGATTCCCGCGCAATCAAATATTACTCATGGGTAAATTTTTGTGCAGATGCGAAGGTGTGCTCAAAAAACGGGCAGACTTCGTTACGCATCCGAAGCCGTGCTGCACAATTAATTCGCGCCCGCGCGCCTTTGTCCGCAAAATCGGGTAAGCTGGTTCGCATGGTGCTTGCCATCGCCCTTTCCGCGCTCGCGATGACGCTGATCGTCGGCGTGCGCTATCTGCTGGCGAGCGGCGGCTTTGCGCTGGCGACACGGGTGAAGCATCCCGGCCTCTATGTCGGGCTCGATCGCCAGATCCGCCGCGAGATCGGCTGGAGCCTGGCCAGTGCGGCGATTTACGGCGTGCCCGCCGGCGTTATCGCCTGGGGCTGGCAGAACCATGGCTGGACGCGGATCTATGCGGACGTCCATGCCTTTCCGCTCTGGTATCTGCCGGTCTCGGTGCTGCTCTATCTGCTCGCACACGATGCCTGGTTCTACTGGACGCATCGCTGGATGCATGTGCCCGCGCTGTTCCGCCGGATGCATGCCGTCCATCATGCCAGCCGCCCGCCCACCGCCTGGGCGGCGATGAGCTTCCATCCCTGGGAAGCGGTCACCGGCGCGGTGGTGATCCCGGCTTTGGTCTTCCTCGTGCCGATCCATGTCGGCGCATTGGGGCTGGTGCTCACGATCATGACCGTGATGGGCGTCACCAATCACATGGGCTGGGAGATCTGGCCCCGCTGGGTGTGGCAGGGGCCGCTCGGCGGCTGGCTGATCACCGCCAGCCATCATCAGCGTCACCACGAAAACTATGGGTGCAATTTTGGACTCTATTTCCGCCATTGGGACCGGCTTTGCGGCACCGACAAGGGGCTTGGGGATTTCGGCCGCGGCCATGCTGCTGCTCGGCGCCGCGCCGGTAACTGAAACCGGCGGTCCGCTCGAGATCGAGATGACCGGGTTGCGCTCGTCCAAGGGGGTGGTGCGCCTCTGCCTCGTCCGCGATGCCACGGATTTCCCCGATTGCCGCGACGGCAAGGGTGCGCTCAAGCGGACGCTGCCGGCGGAGAATCCGCGCATCCGCCTCGAAGGGCTGCCGGCCGGCGACTATGCGATCGCGGTGATCCATGATGCCAACCAGAACGAGAAGCTGGATACGATGCTGGGCATCCCGCGCGAGGGTTTCGGCTTCTCGCGCAACCCCGCGATTCGCTTCGGTCCGCCGCGTTACAAGGACGTGCGCTTCACTCTCGGCGGTGATGCACAGCGGCAACAGGTCCGAATTCGCTACTTATTGTAGGAACTTGCAAGGATCGGGCGGAGTTCTCGCGGCTGCAACATAACAGAGGTGGCCCCATGATCCGACTTTCCGGCGCGCTTGTCGCCTCGTTCCTGTGCATCGCCCCTGCCTTCGCGCAGGACCAGTCCGCCCCCGAATCCGCCGAAGTGGCGGAAGCTGCCAGCGAAGGGGCTGCGCGCCTCACGCTTGGCGTCGGCGCGGCCTATTTCCCGGACTATGAAGGCTCCAGCCACAATCGCTGGACGCCGATCCCGGTCGCCAACGGCACGGTCGCGGGGATGAGCTTCACGCTGGTCGGCAACCGCGCCCAGCTCGATGTCATCCCCAACGGCACCGGACCCGGCTGGGACATCCAGCTTGGTCCCGTCGCAGTCTACAACATGAACCGCTCGAATCGCGATGCCATCCACGATCCCCGCGTCCGCGCGCTGGGCGAAGTCGATTCGGCGCTCGAAGTCGGCGGCTATTTCGGCATCGGTCGCACCGGGCTGATCACCAGCGATTTCGACAAGCTCTCGGTCACGATCTCCTATCGCAAGGACGTGACCAAGGTGCACCGCGCCGGCGTCTGGAACCCGGTCATCACCTATTCTACCCCGCTCAGCACCAAGGCGATGATCAGCCTCTCGGCTTCGGCCGAGATCGTCGAGGACCGCTACGCCCGCACCTATTTCGGCGTCACCCCGGCGCAGAGCGTCGCCAGCGGCCTGCCGATCTTCCGTCCCGAAGGCGGGCAGAAGGACATCACCTTTGGCGGTTATGTCGCCTATGCGCTCACCGGCAACCTCACCAAGGGACTGTCGTTGGTCGCCGGCGGCACCTATCGCAAGCTGGTCAATGACTTCGCCGACAGCCCGCTGGTCAGCATCGCCGGCGATCGCAACCAGTGGACCGGCGCGGCCGGCCTGGCGCTCACCTTCTGAGTGCTGGACCTGGCATCGCCAAACGCCTAATACGCCGTCATCCCCGGGGGACCGCTTTGTCGCGGTTGAGAGGGAGGCCGCAGCCTCCGACCCGCTGAACCTGATCCGGTTGAGACCGGCGTAGGGAGGGAGCGGCCGCCACCAGACGTCCGTCCTCTCCCCGAATGGAGAAGTGACGAATGGCCGACATCCCCGCCAAGACTGAACTCGCCGTCACCACCGGCGCGATCCGCGGTTCCAAGAAGATCCATGTCGGCCCGCTCAAGGTCGCGATGCGCGAGATCAATCTCGAGCCGGGCTCGGGCGAGGCCCCGGTCCGCGTCTATGACACGTCGGGCCCGTACACCGATCCCGAAGCCCGCATCGACATCATGGCCGGCCTGCCCGAGCTGCGCCGCGACTGGATCCGTGCCCGCGGCGATGTCGAGGAAGTCACCCAGCGCGAAGTCCGTCCCGAGGATAACGGCCAGCTCGGTCCCGATCGCTCGGGCGGCGTCCAGCCCTTCCCGAACGTCCGCAAGAAGGTGCTGCGCGCCAAGCCGGGCATGAACGTCAGCCAGATGTACTACGCCAAGCGCGGCATCATCACGCCCGAGATGGAATATGTCGCCGAGCGCGAGAATCTCGGCCGCGCCCGCCTCGCCGAATATGTCCGCGACGGCAACAGCTTCGGCGCCGCCATCCCGGACTATGTCACGCCCGAATTCGTTCGTGAGGAAGTCGCCCGCGGCCGAGCGATCATCCCGAACAATATCAACCACCCGGAATCGGAGCCGATGGCGATCGGCCGCAACTTCCTGGTCAAGATCAACGCTAATATCGGCAACTCCGCCGTCGCCTCGAACGTCGCGCAGGAAGTCGACAAGATGGTCTGGGCGATCCGCTGGGGCGCCGACACGATCATGGACCTGTCGACCGGCCGCAACATCCACGACACCCGCGAATGGATCATGCGCAACGCGCCGGTGCCCGTCGGCACCGTGCCGATCTATCAGGCGCTGGAGAAGGTCGGCGGCATCGCCGAGGACCTGACCTGGGAGATTTTCCGCGACACGCTGATCGAGCAGGCCGAGCAGGGCGTGGATTACTTCACCATCCATGCCGGCGTACGCCTGCCGTACGTGCCGCTCACCGCCAAGCGCGTCACCGGCATCGTCAGCCGCGGCGGCTCGATCATGGCGAAATGGTGCCTGGCGCACCACAAGGAGAGCTTCCTCTACGAGAAGTTCGACGAGATCACCGAGATCATGAAGGCGTATGACATCGCCTATTCGCTCGGCGACGGCCTGCGCCCCGGCTCGATCGCCGACGCAAACGACGAAGCCCAGTTCGCCGAGCTCTACACGCTGGGCGAGCTCACCCACCGCGCCTGGGCGCAGGACGTCCAGGTGATGATCGAAGGCCCGGGCCATGTGCCCATGCACAAGATCAAGGAGAATATGGACAAGCAGCTCGAAGCGTGCGGCGAGGCACCCTTCTACACGCTCGGGCCGCTCACCACCGATATCGCGCCGGGCTATGACCATATCACCAGCGGCATCGGCGCCGCGATGATCGGCTGGTACGGCACCGCGATGCTCTGCTACGTCACGCCCAAGGAGCATCTCGGCCTGCCGGACCGTGACGACGTCAAGGTCGGCGTGGTGACGTACAAGCTCGCCGCCCACGCCGCCGATCTCGCCAAGGGGCACCCGGCCGCCAAGGTCCGTGACGATGCGCTGAGCCGCGCACGCTTCGAGTTCCGCTGGCGCGACCAGTTCAATCTGTCGCTCGATCCCGATACGGCGGAGAAGTATCACGACCAGACGCTGCCGGCCGAAGGCGCCAAGACCGCGCATTTCTGCTCGATGTGCGGCCCGAAATTCTGCTCGATGAAGATCACCCAGGAAGTGCGTGACTTCGCGGCGAAGCAGAATGCGCCCGTAGAAGGCTTTCTCGCCGCCGAGGATGCCGAAGCCGGCATGGAAGCGATGTCGAAGCTCTATCACGAGACCGGCCGCGAGCTGTACATGGGCCAGGGCGACCGCGAGCACGATTGAGCCCGTGCCGCAGACAGGTCCGAAATGGAGTCCTCGTCCACACCGGGCGGGGACTGTCGGGCCTGGCCTTGGCCCGAAGTGGAGCAGCTTGGCGTTGGCGGCGCCGCACGGTCCGGGCTAGCGGCGCGGGTGCGGAGGGGCGCCAATGACCGAAAGGCGCTGCCATGACCACCTATCAGGGCACTTTCACAGCCCAGAACAACACCGGACAGACGATCACCAATGTGATCGTCGTTCACAGCTCGGGCGATTTCGTCAACACGATTGCCGCCGCCAGCCTGGCGAATGGCGCGACGACGCCGACGAGCATCCTGCAAGCGCAGTCTGGCTCGAACGACGACTGGGATGTCTATTACACGCTCGGCAACACCGTCTATTATCGCACCGGGAAGCAGTGTAATTTCGAGCAGGAAGATGCCGGGCAGAACTGTCCGATAACCTTCACGGTCGGCGAGTTTTCGGTGAACACGCCGGTTTCCTCGCCCTGCACCAACAACAGCATGGACAGCGCCCAGCAATAGGCTGGCTTGCGCACGCGAAAGGGGCGGCCGCGCAGCAGCCGCCCCAATCTGGTTCAGCCTTGCATCAGCTCCAATGGCCGCTGCCGCCGCCGGTGCCGGTCACGATCGACACCGATCCCGCCTGGAAACTGCCCAGCGCGTTGCCGCTGTCGTCCATGAAGATGAAGCTGGTATAGACCGGCGTCGCGGCCAGCGCGAAGCTGGAAGTCTTGGAGTACATCTTGTTGATGTCGTCGGTATAGACGTCGCCGAACAGCGCGCCGCCGCCCGGAAAGGCCACGCCCCAGGTCGATCCGTTGAAAGTCTTGCCGCCGTTTTTGATCACGCACTGGCATTTGGTGTAGAGGATCAGCGACGCGATACTGCCGTTCGCCGGATAGGCGGTGGTGGCGGCAGCGGCCAGGTCCGCCTTGGGGGCGCTGGCAAGATGCGCCGCGACATTCTCGATCGCTTCCGGCGGCAACTGGTCCTTGAACAGCTCCCGGAAGTCGCTGGCGACAAGATCGCGATCGATTTCGGTAACGGTGTCCGTCATGTAAAGTCCTCCCCAATTGGATCGGGTAAATCGGGCCGAGGATCGACTCGATGTGTCAAGGCTGGTCCTGGCGGGGATTTCGGGCAATTGCGGCTTGGGTCGGTTCGGAGCATAACCATTTCGGTCGCTTATCTGCCGACTCGCCGGATTTTCTCGGCTTTTTGTCCAGATGTATCTTTCGGCAGGTCCCAATGCCTCCGGAGCGGATCATGTCGTGTGGGCGACATGATCCGCAGCCCGCGTTTCGGGTCAGGACCAGCTTCCGGTGCCGCCAAAGCTGCCCACGATCGTGGGGATCAGGCCGCCCTGGAAGCTGCCCAGCGTGTTGCCGCCATCGTCGAAGAAGACCAGGCTCACATAAACCGGGGTCATCATCAGGACGAAGCTGGTCGTCTTGCTGTAGAGCTGATCCGGGTCGTCGCTGTAGATCGATCCGCGCGTCCTGGTGCCCGCCCTGGGCCCCCAATAATGCCCCAGAAAGGTTGGGCCCTGATCGACCACGCAGCGCAGCTGCTCGGTGATCCCGCCGTCGAGGAACAGCGTGGCGTCGGCGGTGCTGCCGGCGACCAGCGGTCGGCTTTCGAGATGCGCGCGCGCCGAATCCAGCGCCTGCTGCGGCACCTTGCCGTTGAAGGATTGCTGGAGGTCGTTCGCCACCTGGCTGGGTTCGATGGTCTGCGTATCGGTCATAAGGGGCCTCCCCAATGCAGTGCGCGCCGCGTGGCGCATCGGGCCGGAAATCGACTCGACGCGCAAAGGCTCTGCCGCGCCGCCCTGATCGGCAATCGCGGCATGGGCCGCTTCGGAGCAGAGCCGTTTCGGCGCTAAATCCGGCCAAGCCCCGGAAGCCGAGAGGTTTTCCGCGCGCCCCCCCCGGCGCCGGCCGGGAGACATGTCCGAAACGGACAGGGTTGCTGCCGAAGCGGATGCGTCTCGCGATAGGATCGGGCCGATCATCCAAGGCGAGGGAGGCGGCGATGTCGGCAGGCAAGTGGCAGGGACTGGCGGGGGCGTTGTTGCTGTTCGGTGCATTGGCGCTGGCACCGGCGGCCCAGGCGCAGCCGGCGGGGCAGGTGGCGAACGGCCCGGACTTCTCCGCCGTCACCAGCAAGGCCGCCGCCGCCCGGATGGCCCGGACGGGCGAGCTGGTGAAGATCCGCCTTTTCCCCGCCGAGCTGGGCGGGCCGAGCGATCTCCACAACATCGTCTATATCCCGCCCGCGGTGGAGGAGGCGCGCCAGCTGCTGATCGGCACGTTGCGCCGCTTCACCCAGGAAGACCTGATCGACAATCTCGATGTGCAGGTGGACTATAAGGGCACCAGCATCATTCCCAGCCGCATCCGCTTCGTGGCGACGCACAGCCGGGGCGGCAAGCCGTTCGAGGCAGTGGTCGAGGTCTGGTAGCGCAGGCAGAATATATCTGCATGAACTTGCAATATTGCACGGCTTCGGACGCATCCCCGCGCCGCTGGCGCCCGCATGGTGGTAAAGTGCCGGCGACAGGCCAGGGAGGGGGCATATGGCGCGGAGCAACAAGGGCTGGGAATTGCATATCATCCGGGAGCGCACCCAGAAGCGCGCATCGGACGGCAAGGTTCGTACCATCGGCAAATATCAGGTCTATCATGATGGCGTCGCGGTCGCCGGGCTGGCCGGGGTGACGGCGGAATCGCGCGGGCCGGGCGACAACAGCGTCGCGCAGAACGGTCGTCGGGTCCAGGCGGGCAGTTATCCGCTGTGGACGCAGGACGGCACCAAATATGATACGATCGGCTATGCCCAGAGCGAGAGCACCGGCGCGCGGCCCAAGCCGGGCATCGAGCTCAAGAAAACCGGCGCGCGCTCGGAAATCCTGATCCATCCGGGCATCGGTTTCCTCGCCTCGATCGGCTGCATCAATCTGGCCACCAACCTGCCCGACGCCTCGGAGCCGATCTCCTATCCCGGCAGCCGCCGCCGGGTGATCGCGCTCATCGATGACATGCGGGCCTATCTCGGCAGCCGCTTTCCGCATCAGAACGGAAAGCAGATCCCCGATGCCCAGGTCGTGATCGAAGGCGAACCGTAACGACGCCCCGCGCGGTGCATGCTATGCTCGGCGTCGCAACGCGGAGCCCAGCCATGTCGACCGAACCCCATCCCCTCTTCACCCCGCAGACGGCGCGCACCACGCTGCGCGCCGGCAGTTTCGTGATGGAGGCGGAAGCGCGGGCGACGCCTTTGGGGCTGCTCGCGGTGGGCGGGATGGTCGCGGCGATCCTGTTGTCGATCCCGCCGATCGTCCACGCCAAGCGCGGGCACCGGGCCTTGCCGCCGCCGCGCGACTGATCCGGCCGCGCCACTTCGGTGCTGATGGATGCCGCTATGCAACGGCGCGCAGCATTCGGTCCTACAGTGCTGGCAAAGTAGGATTTCGCATGGCCTAAACTGGCGGATGAGCAGCAAACGCATCGCAGCCGCCGCCCGTGCGGCTTCCGCCCGCGAACCCGGTGAAAAGCCCCGGCTCCGCGCCCCTGTGCCCGTGCGCCCGCGCCATGATGGCTGGTCTCCACGGAAACAGGCCGAATTCATCGAGGCGCTGGCCGAATGCGGCTGCGTCACCCATGCCTGCCAGCGCGTCGGTATGCAGCCGCAATCAGCCTATGCATTGCGGCGGCGCTTCGAAGCGCAGCATTTCCGGATCGCCTGGGATCTGGCGCTTGACTATGCCGTCCAGCGGCTCGCCGAAGCTGCGCTCAGTCGGGCGATTCATGGTGTCGCGGTGCCGGTCTTCTACCAGGGCCAGCAGATCGGCGAGCGGCGTTACTTCGACGAGCGGCTCACGCGCTTCATCCTGCGTTGCCGCGATCCCGTCCGCTACGGCGCCTGGATCGATCGCAGCGTCGAGGCGCGCCAGCATCCCGATGGACCTGCACGCCAGCTGTCTCGCGCGCTCAACAATCTCGACGAGGCCAATTATGCTGCCGAGACCGGGGCGCCGCCCTTCTTCTTCACGATCGATCGGATGCACATGATCGATGCCGAGGATCAGCGCCGGAAAGACCTCGAGCGCGAGGAGGATGCGCGGGAGGCGGCCGACCAGGCAAAGCGTACCGCCGAATTCGAGGCGTATCTGCGGGAGATCGAACGCGGCGAACACCCGGAAAAGCCGAGTCCCCCGTAGCCTATGCTTCGTAAACTTCCGCGCCCGCCTTCGGTCGCATTCAGCTCGGCATCGCCTCGAATTGCGGCAGGTCGGTCCGGCGCGCCGGAGCCGAGTCAATTGCCGCTCACAGCCCGCGGCGGCGTTTCCAGTCGAGCGTCACGCCGATGCGCTTGTCCCAGCTGCCGTCCCAATCGGTGGCCAGGCCATGCGCTTCCAGCTCGGCAACGATGTCGCGGGCGACGGCGAGAGCGGCGTCCTCGCCTTCGTCGCAGGCACCGTAATTGAGGTAGAGCCCGCCGCCGTCCACCGCGCCTTCGGTGTCCTGCATGTGGTAGAAGGCATAGCCGCGGATCTCGGCGCCCGTCTCCTCGACGGCGCGGACCTCGTCCCAGATCTCGGTCGCGCCGCAATTGCCGCAGCAGCTGAAATTCTGGCGGGCGATCACGCCGCTGTCCTCGAGCGCGGCAAAGGCGGCGTCGAGCCGGTCGCAATCGGTCTCGTCGGGCCAGTGGCGCTCGGCGGCGCGCTGTTCGGCCAGCGCCTCGCGCAATGCCTTTTGCGCCATCGGGCGGAGTTCGGCCGGGGTCAGGTCGTCGGCAAAGGCGTCGGCCGCGTTGGTGAGGATCGCGTCCTCGTCATAGAAGCCGCTGGCGACGTCGCGGCGAATCTGGTCGCGCACCCAGTCCGCCTTTTCCTCGGGCGGGGCCGCGGCAGGCGCGAGCTCCGTCTGCTCCGGAGCGCGCTTGCCGAACAGGCGGCCAAACAGCGACTTCATCATTTCCTCCATCGTCCGGAGGGCAAGATAGCAAGCCGCGGCGCCCGCGCCTATGCCGGGCGCCGCAAAATCGGGTCAGAACATGCCGGGCACGTCGCGCTGGGGCACGCTGGGCGCCTTGGGGCTCAGCAGTTCCTGCGCGCTCGGGCTGCCGGTCTCGCCGGTGCTGCGGGCCGATGCGCTGGCACCGTTCACTGCGCTGATCGCGGTGCAGCTCTTGCCCTGGATGAAGTCGAGCGCGGCGCGGGTGGAGGCTTCGCGCGGGTCGCCCATCGGATAGGTGATGTCGTCCGATGCGCGGCAGCTCGCCTTCACCACGCTGTTGAGGCCGGTGAAATAGGCGCCCTGATGGTCGCGATTCTCAAGCGCGAAGGCGATGATCCGGAAGCGGTCGTCGCAGGCGGCCCTATCCACCGCGATCTGGCCGACCGGCTTGCCATAGGTGTTGGTGCCGACCAGCGCGAGGTTGTTGCCGAGATAGGGCACCATCGCCGCGGCGACGAGCTCGCTGGCTGAAGCGGTGCTGCTCGTGCCGATAAAGGCGAGCCGGGTCGGCGCGATCGATTGGGTCTGCGGGGCGAAATAGGCAGTGACGTTGTTCGACGCCTTGCTCGCGCGGAAGGTCATATAGTCGAAGACTTCGGAGGTGGTGCGATTGGCGCCGAGCAGATTGCCCATCAGCTCGGCGATCGATACCAGCCCGCCGCCATTGTAACGCACGTCGATGATGACCTCGGTCACGCCCTGTGCCTTGAAATTGGCGAAGGCGTTGCGCAGCGGCGTGTCGGCGGTGTTGATGAAGGTGCGCAGGTTTATGTAGCCGACCTTGTGGCCGCCATCGTTGATGATCTGGGCGCCATAGCGGCTGGAGACCGGGCTGAGCGTATAGTCGGTCTTGGCGATGGTCACCACGCGGGTGCCCCCGGCCGCATCGGTCACGCGCATGCTGCGGGTGGTGCCGGCGGTGTTGGGTCCCAGCGCGTCGGTCAAGCCGGCGCTGCCGCTGCTCGCCAGGATGTCGCTGACGTTGCGCAGGTTCGAGGTCGTGGTGCCGATCGCCAGGATCTCGGTGCCGCGATCGATGCCGGCAGTCAGCGCCGTGGTGCCCTCGAAGGTCTCGGCCGAGAACAGCCGGTTGCCGTTCAGGTACAGGCGAAAGCCGAAGCCGGCGGTCGCGCCCGAATTGTAATAGGCATTCTCCTCGGCGATCGAGGTGATGTAGGTGAAATAGCGGTCGCGGCCCTGCGCGCGGGCGGTCGCGGTGAGCGCGTCGACATAATCGCTGACATTCGAATAGGGCGTGGGGCTCAGGCTGGTCGGCAGCGTCTCGGGGAAGAGATACCATTCGTTGAGCTGCGCCGCGGCCCAGTCCTGGCGCTCGCGCAGGGTGCAGACGGCCGCCGTCGGAGTCGGCGTGCTCGTGGTCGGCGTCGGGGTGCTGCCGGTCGATCCGCCGCCGGCGGAAACCGAGCCACTGCCGCCCCCGCCGCTGCAGGCCGAAAGGGAAAGCGCGATCAACACGGTCAGGGTACGACGCATGACAGGTCTCCGAAGAGTTTCTGTCATCAGCCTAAGTCAAGCGAAGGCCCAAGTCATCCTGTTGTATTTGCGCCACTTCGGAGCTGTTGGTCAGCCTTGTACGGGCGGCAGTGCCCAGTCGATCGGCGTCTTGCCCTGCTGCTCCAGAAAGGCATTGGCCTTGGAGAAATGGCGCGATCCGAAAAAGCCGGAATGGGCGGAGAGCGGCGAGGGGTGGGGGGCCTTGAGCACCAGATGCCGGCCGCCCTTGTCGATCGAATCGACGAACGCCGCCTTTTTCTGGGCATGGCTGCCCCACAGCAGGAACACCACCGGCTCCTCGCGGGCATTGACCAGCCGGATCACGGCGTCGGTGAACCGCTCCCAGCCCCGGCCCTGATGCGAGGCGGCCATGCCCATCTGCACGGTCAGCACCGAATTGAGCAGCAGCACGCCCTGCTCCGCCCAATGCTCGAGGAACCCGTGCTGGGCGCGCGGGATGCCGAGATCGGTCTCCATCTCCTTGTAGATGTTGACCAGGCTCGGCGGGGTGCGGACGCCCGGCTTCACCGAGAAGCACAGGCCATGCGCCTGGCCTTCGCCATGATAGGGATCCTGGCCCAGGATGACGACGCGCACCTTGTCGAGCGGGGTCAGGTCGAGCGCGCGGAACCACTCGCTGCCCGCCGGGAAGATGCGCTTGCCCGCGCCTTTCTCGGCAACGAGGAACTGGCGCAGCTGCGCCATATACGGATCGGCGAACTCGCCCTGCAGCGGTTCGAGCCAGCTCGGATGGAGTTTCACCTCGGCCATGGCTTCCTGTCCGAAAGCCGGGCCGCCCTGTCAATCGCTGCGCGCACGGCAATCGCTTCGAAGTGGGCAGCGGGTGCAATCGGTGGCGTCGAACCGGCACAGCGTCTGGCCCAGCTTCTTGGTGCCGATATGGAAGGCGAGGAAGTCGCCGCCCTGCCATTCGGGCATCGCCGCGGTCACCGCTTCGCTCGCCGCGCGTCCCTCCGCGCTGCGGCGCACGAAGCCGGTGCGCTGGAGCACGCGCAGCACATGGCCGTCGACGATCAGCACCGGCCGGTCGAGCGTGCTGCCGTTGAGCGTCGCGGCGGCGACCTTGCGGCCGACGCCCGGCAGTCGCTCGAGCCAGGCCAGCGCATCGTCCAGCGGCAGCGCGCCCAGAAAGCCCAGGTCGAAGCCCTTGCGCTCGGCGGCGATCCGGCCGAGCGCGCCGATCAGGTGGCGCGCCTTGTCCTCGGCATGGGTGACGGCGCCGATGCAGCGCAATACCTCCGCTGGCCCCGCCGCCAGCACCTGGCGCGGCGTGCCGAAGCGCGCGACCAGCCGGTCATAGGCGGCGAGCGATACCGCATCCTTCGTCCGCCCGCTGATCATCGACTTGACCAATGCGCCGATCGGCGAGCGCCGCGGCAAGGGGCCGGCAAGTGCCCGCATCGGCCCCAACGCTTGCTGCCAGCGCATTATGTCGTCATGCCCGTAAAAGCCGAAGCCCGATTGCATGGGCATGGTATAGAACATAAGAAGAACAATAACAAGAAAGGCCGCCCATGCGGTGGCCCCGGAGACCAAAAGGGAGGAGCCGATGCCGTTCACCGGAAGCTGCCATTGCGGCGGGATCGCCTTTGTCGTGCACGAGGATCCGCCGACCCGGGCGATGCAGTGCAACTGCTCGATCTGCCGGCGCAACGCGCCGCTCCACCATTTCACTACGCCCGATCGCTTCAGCCTGCAGACGCCGATCGACGCGGTGGCGACCTATCGCTTCAACCATCACATCATCGCGCATCATTTCTGCCCGGTCTGCGGCGTCGCACCCTTTGCCGAGGGGCAGGGGCCGAACGGGCCGATGGTCGAGATCAACCTGCGCTGCGCCGATGCGATCGATCTCGATGCGCTGCAGGTCCAGCTCTACGACGGCGCCAGCCGCTGAGGCTGGCCGTTGCGGCGGCGGGGTGGCATGGGGCGGCCATGCACATGACTCACGATCCCGCCGCCGAGGCTGCCGAGACGATCGGCTTCGATCAGTTCCTCGCGGTCGATATCCGCATCGGCACGATCGTCGAGGCGGAGGCGTTTCCCGAGGCACGCAAGCCGGCCTTCAAGCTGCTGATCGATTTCGGCCCGACGATCGGCCGCAAGCGCTCCTCGGCCCAGATCACCGAACATTATGCGATCGAGGATCTGCCGGGCATGCAGGTGGCAGCCGTGGTCAATTTCCCGCCGCGCCAGATCGGCAAGATGATGTCCGAAGTGCTCACGCTCGGCTTCCCCGATGAAGAGGGCAAGGTGGTGCTGTTCCACCCCTCCGTGCCGGTGCCGAACGGGGGCCGGCTGTTCTGAGCGGTACCGCTAACATTTTCGTTGAAACGATCCGGACACAGGCATAGCCTCCCTGCAAAATAATGCAGGGGAGGAACTGATGACCAAGCGACTGGCGCTCGCCGCCATGGCATTCGCTATTCCGGTGGGGCTCGCAATTGCGCCGCTGTCCGCGCAGACGGTGGCGGCCGAGCCCGAAGTGCTCAACAATGCCAATCCGGAGAGTTTCCAGGTCTATGGCCTGCCGGGCGGGGCCAAGCCGGCATCGATCAAGGACGCCAAGGTCCAGTTCGGCAAGGCGATCCGCATCGATACGCCGGGCAGCGGCAATCCGTGGAGCATCGGCGTCAATTCGCCGCTCCAGGCCGGGGTGAAGAAGGGCGACAAGATCGTTGTCGCCTTCTACGCCCGGGTCGAGAAGCCCGCCGAAGGCACCACCACCGCGACCATCGCCAATGCCCAGATCCAGCTCGCTTCGGCACCCTATACCAAGCTGTTCGGCAATCCGGTGACGGTCGGCCCCGAATGGAAGCTCTATACCGCCGCCGGCCATGCCGATCGCGATTATGCCAAGGGCGAGCTCGCCGCGGCGCTCCACGTCAACACGGCGAAGCAGACGCTCGATATCGGCGCGATGGCGGTGCTGAATTATGGGCAGAAGCCCTAGGGATCAGGCCCGCACCACCGTCACCAGATAATTGAGCGCCTCGCCGGTGCCGGTCACGAAGCCGCGCGCCGGCGAGAAACCGAGGCCAGTACGGTCGATCACCTTCAGCCCGGCGGCGACCAGCAGCTCTTCCAGCTCCTCGGGGCGCAGGAACTTGTTCCAGTCATGCGTGCCCTTCGGGATCGCGCCCGTGCCTTCGGCCAGGGTGATCATCGCGAGATGCGAGGCGAGGGTGCGGTTCGGGGTGGACAGCACCATCAGCCCGCCCTCGGCCAGCGCCCCGGCCAGCGCGGCGACGAACCCGGCCGGATCGGTGACATGCTCGATCACTTCCATCGACGTGACCAGATCGAAGGTCCGGCCCGGCAGATTCTCGATCCCGCCGGCAATATAGTCGATGTCGAGCCCGGTCGCTTCGGCATGGGCGCGGGCGGCGCCGATATTCTCTGGCGCCGCATCGATCCCGGTCATCCGCGCGCCCAGCCGGGCCAGCGGCTCGACCAGCAGCCCGGCGCCGCAGCCGACATCGATCCCGGTCTTGCCGGCAAGCGGGGCGAAGCCGGCCGAATCGCCACCCCAATGCAGGTCGATCGCCTGGCGGATATAGCCGAGCCGCGCCGGGTTCAGCCGGTGGAGCATCGCCGAGCTGCCCTTCGGATTCCACCAGTCCGCGGCGAGCTTGCCGAAATGCTCAGCTTCACGCGGGTCAATTGTTGCTTTGGTTGCGCTTCCCATAGCTCGCTCCTATCAGGGCGCCCCATCATCGTCATCCCCGTCCAGGCGGGGACGTTCAGGCCCGCAAAGCAGACAGGCTCATTTCCATGGCGCGTATCGTGATGAAGTTCGGCGGCACCTCGATGGCAGGCATCGAGCGCATCCGGAGTGTCGCGGCGCGGGTCAAACGCGAATGGGAAGCCGGCAACCAGGTCGCGGTCGTCGTCTCGGCGATGGCCGGCGAGACCGACCGGCTGGTCAATTTCTGCCGCGAGGCAAGCTCGCTCTACGATCCGCGCGAATATGACGTGGTCGTTTCGGCCGGCGAGCAGATCACTTCGGGCCTGCTCGCGGTTGCGCTTCAGGCGATCGGCGTGCCGGCGCGTTCCTGGCTCGGCTCGCAGGTCGCGATCCACACCGATGCCGCGCATGCCAAGGCGCGCATCCAGTCGATCGATTCGGCCGGGCTGGAAGAAGGCTGGGCACGCGGCGAAGTCGCGGTGATCCCGGGCTTCCAAGGCGTCACCAATGACGGCAGCAACCGCGTCACCACGCTGGGCCGCGGCGGCTCGGACACCTCGGCGGTGGCGGTGGCGGCGGCGGTCAAGGCCGATCGCTGCGACATTTATACGGACGTCGATGGCGTCTACACCACCGATCCGCGCATCGTCCCCCGGGCCCGCAAGCTCAAGAAGGTGACGTACGAGGAAATGCTGGAGCTCGCCAGCGTCGGGGCCAAGGTGCTCCAGACGCGCTCGGTGGGTCTGGCGATGAAGGAACAGGTCCGCGTTCAGGTGCTGTCGTCGTTCACCGGCGACGATGCCCCGATGGCGGACACGCTGCCCGGAACGATGATCGTGGGCGAAGAGGAGATTCAGGACGTGGAAAGCCAGCTCATCACCGGCATCGCGCACGACAAGAACGAAGCGAAGATCACCCTCACTGCCGTGCCGGACAAGCCCGGCGCAGTGGCGTCGATCTTCAATCCGCTGGCTGAGGCCAATATCAACGTCGATATGATCATCCAGAACATCGCGCACCAGAGCGCGGGTTCGGCAAGCGCGACCGACGTGACCTTCACGGTGCCGGCGGCGGATCTCGCCCGCTCGATCGAGTCGCTCAATCAGGCCAAGGCGAGCATCGGCTTTGCTGACCTGCTCCAGGATACGCGCGTCGCCAAGATCTCGGTGGTCGGCGTCGGCATGCGCAGCCATGCGGGCGTGGCGGCGACGATGTTCAAGACGCTCGGCGAGCGCGGGATCAACATCCAGGCGATCACCACTTCGGAGATCAAGGTCTCGGTGCTGATCAACGAGGACGAGACCGAACTGGCGGTGCGCATCCTCCACACCGCTTACGGGCTCGACGCGACCGACGAAGCAGCCTGAGCCGCGCATCGTGCGCGCTCAGCTGGTCACCAACAGGTAAAGGATCACCGGACCGGCGCCGGCGATCAGCGTGAGCAGGAACATGCGCGGCGAGAAATTGGCGAAGGTGCTGCCGCCCGCGACGATGGCGATCAGCCAGGCGAGCGGGCTCAGCATCAGCAGCATCGCGCCAAAGCCTTTCAGCTGGCTGCAGCCTGCGTCGCACAGCATCGGGGACAGCAGCGCGATCGGGGATGCGATCAGCAGGAGCGGCGCACTGGCGATCGCGATCAACAGCGCGACGATCCGCAGCGCGAACGCCAGCCGCGTGTCCAGGCCGTCATCGTCTTGGAGGCGCAGGTGCATGACGCAAGCCTAACACGAATGGGATCGGCTGCAACGCACCGTAACATGCGGCGCGATGCTGCCATGTTTCGGTCGCGGTGCCGCCGTGCGGGCGTGGTTGGGAAAAGTTCGTGATGCGGTGGCCTTCCCGTCTCTTTGCTGATTCGGGACTGCTCCGCAGGCGCGGCGCTGCCTTGCTCATCGCGCTCGTCCTCGAGCTGCTGCTGCTGGCGCTGCTGCTGTTCTTCGTGCCGCCTGTGCCGGGCCTCAAGAAAGGCACCAGCCTCAGCACCTTCGGGATCGAGGCGTCGAAGGGCGAGGAAAGCCCTGACAAGAAGCCGGCCGAAAAGCAGCAGAAGAAAGCCGCGTCCAAGCCGCAGGCCGAAGCCCGGACCCAGCCGCCGCCGCCGGTGCCGACACCAGTCGAGAGTCCGGTCCCGGTCGGTCCGCCGACCTTCCTCAAGCTCAGCCGCAACGACTATCAGCAGGGCGACATCTCCAAGGTGCCCTCGCGCGCGCCGGCCGATGCCACCGACGGTGCGACTGCCGATGCCGGCGGAGGAGGCGGTGGGGCCAATGACACGCCGGTTGCGGGCCGCAAGGGCCGGAACGGCGAGACGCTCTATGTCGCCGAGTGGGTGCGCGAGCCGCGCGATGCCGAACTCTCGCCCTATATCAACGAGAACCGCGCGCGCTTCCCCGGCTATGGGCTGGTCGCCTGCCGCACGGTGGCGCGCAACCGCGTGGAGGATTGCTACGAGCTGGAGGAAACCCGCGGCACCGGCTTTGCCGGTTCGGTCCGCCAGGCGGCCTTCCAGTTCCTCGTCCGCCCGCCGCGGGTGAACGACAAGCTGATGGTCGGCGAATGGGTGATGATCCGCATCGACTATCGCCGGGTAAGCCGTCAGCCCTAACGGGTCTCTTGCCGGGTGGGCCCTGCCAAGGCTAGGCGAGGGCGATGACCAATGCATCTTCCGTCGGCGCCGAGCGCCTGGCCCGCCGCATGGCCCGTGGCTGCGAATTCCTGGGCAGCGAAACCGCGATCATCTCGGGCGCCATGTCCTGGGTGTCCGAGCGCAACCTCGTCGCCGCCATTTCCAATGCGGGCGGCTTCGGCGTGATCGCCTGTGGCGCGATGACCCCCGAGCTGCTCGACGCGGAGATCGCCGGCACCAAGGCGCTCACCGCCAAGCCCTTCGGCGTCAACCTGATCACCATGCACCCGCAGCTCTTCGACCTGATCGAGATCTGCAAGAAGCATGATGTCGGCCATGTCGTCCTTGCCGGCGGCCTGCCGCCCGCGGGCTCGCTCGATGCGATCAAGGCCAATGGCGCCAAGCTGATCTGCTTCGCACCCGCACTCAGCCTCGCCAAGAAGCTGATCCGTTCGGGCGTCGATGCGCTGGTGGTCGAGGGCATGGAAGCCGGCGGCCATATCGGCCCGGTGTCGACCAGCGTGCTCGCCCAGGAAATTCTTCCCGAAGTCGCCGAGCAGGTTCCGGTCTTCGTCGCCGGCGGCATCGGCCGGGGCGAGGCGATCGCCGGCTATCTCGACATGGGCGCCGTCGGCGTCCAGCTCGGCACCCGCTTCGCGGCGGCGACCGAGAGCATCGCGCATCCGAACTTCAAAAAGGCATTCATCCGCGCCTCGGCCCGTGATGCGATCGCCAGCGTCCAGATCGATCCGCGGCTACCCGTCATTCCGGTTCGCGCGCTCAAGAATGCCGGCGGCGAGCTGTTCACCGCCAAGCAGCGCGAAGTCGCCCAGTCGCTCGACGAGGGTAAGGTCGCGATGGCCGAGGCCCAGCTCCAGATCGAGCATTACTGGGCCGGCGCGCTGCGCCGTGCGGTGATCGACGGCGATGTCGAGCATGGCAGCGTGATGGCCGGCCAGTCGGTCGGCATGGTGACGAAGGAAGAGCCGGTCGCCGAGATCATCGCCACGCTGATGGCCGAGGCCGCCCACGCGCTGGAGAAGCGCGCGGCGTAAACCCCGGCCAGGGAGCGCCTCAGCGGCGCTCCCGGTACAGCTGGTAGAGTTCCTTCGCGCACTGGAACACCGTCGCCGCGGCGACCACGAGCACGGCGATCTCCAGGCTCTTGTCCAGGCTCTCCTGCACCCGCGCCGCCTTGGCCGCATCGTTGCCCATCACCGTGACGATCTGCCCGGCTTCGTGCAGGATCTTGGCGAGGATCAGCGTGCCCGCGGTGCAGCCCAGGATCAGCGCGGCGCGGATCGCCTTCCAGTGCGGGCGCAGGAAGCCGATCAGGCTAAGCGCGATCCGCGCCCAGACCAGCACCACCACCGGCCAGTAGAGCCCCTGCCACACCGCCGCGCCGGTGATCCGCACATCGGCATCGTGCGGCGCGAAGGGCACGGTGAAGCCGCCGGCCCACCACACCAGGAAGGCGATGCCGAAGCCGATCTCGAACAGCGGCTCCCAGCGCTTGCGCGGCGACAGGTCGAGGCGGAGCTTGCCCAGGTCGGGCAGTTCTTCCGGCTTCCATTTGGCGAGATATTTGTCGAGCAGCCCGATCCGCTCGATCACGGCGAAGGCCAGCGTCACCAGCGCGGCATTGTAGAGCAGGGAATGGACAAGCTCGCCCGATCCATGCGCCATGGCGCGGGCGAAATTGCCGCTCACCACCATTGCGCCGCCGATCTGCACCAGCTCGATCACCGCGACGATCGCCAGCACCACCTTGAGCACGAACCAGTAGAAGGGGAACACTTCCGCCCCGATCAGCGCGCGCTGATCGCTATACTGGCCAGCGACTGCGATCGGATGGCCGAACTCGCGCAGGATCTGGCTCACTTCGCTTTTGTCGAGCGGGCGGCAGAGCATTTCCTCGCGATCCTCGATCCGCGCGGCGATCAGGTCGGCCAGCTCGGCGATGATGTCGTCGGCCTTGGCGGCCGGCAGGTTCCAGCGCACCGCGCCGAGATAGCGTTCGATGAGGTCCATCACTTGTCTCCCTCGGTAAGGCGCAGGATCGATTCCGAAATCGCATTCCATTCCGCGAGCAGCTGGCCGAGCACATGGAGGCCGTCGGCGTTGAGCCGGTAGAAGCGCTTGTTGCGCTTGGCTTCCTCGCGCCATTCGCTGGTCAGCAGCCCCTGGGCTTCCAGCCGGCGGAGCAGCGGGTAGAGCGCGCCTTCGTCGATCGGCAGCCCCGCTTCCTCCAGGCTGGTGCGCAGCGTGTAGCCATAGCGCTCCTCGCGCAGCGCCCCGAGCACCGCCAGCACCAGCGATCCGCGCCGCAACTCGACGCGCAGTTTCTCGAAAAGGTCTTCTTCGACCGGCATCATCCTGTGCCTCATATCGTGTATGACACATACTATGTAGCACACAGTATAAAAGCCTGCAAGTCCCCGCAGGCATTCCCTCGATTGTTGCTGGATGAACGCTGGTCGGGCGCCGCTGCCGAAAAACGGCGGGGCCGTAACGGTTTGTAGTCGTCGGCGCATGGCGCGGGCGAACACAATCTGTTAGCGCGGTATCATGCCCGTTTCCGCCGCCGCCTCGGCCCGCGAAATCCTGACGCGCCTTCACGACGTGATGGCGTCGCGCAACCCGGCGCAGTCGAAGCTCAACTCGGTGGTCAACATCATCGGCGAGGCGCTCAGCAGCGAGGTCTGTTCGATCTACCTGCTGCGCGAAGGGCTGCTTGAGCTCTACGCCACCCGCGGCCTTGCGCAGGAAGCGGTGCACGTCACCAAGCTCGCGCTCGGCGAGGGTCTGGTCGGCACGATCGCCCAGAATGTCGAGACGCTGAACCTCGACGAGGCCGAGATGCACCCGGCCTTCGCCTATCGCCCGGAAACGGGGGAAGAAGCGTTCCACAGCTTTGCCGGCGTGCCGATCATTCGGCGCGAGCGCTCGGTGGGCGTGCTTGCCGTGCAGCATGCCGAATCGCGGCGCTATGCCAGCGAGGAAATCGAAGCGCTGCAGACCGTGGCGATGGTGCTCAGCGAGCTGATAGCCAATGCCGACCTGATCGATCCGGCCAGCGCCGGCGGCTCCACCCGGCTCCAGTCGACAGCGCCTGAGCTCGGCCACGGCTTCAAGCTGGTCGATGGCATGGCCGCTGGCGTTGCCGTGTTCCACCAGCCGCGCATCGTCATCGAGCATACGGTCGCCGAGGATACCGAGGCCGAGCGCCACCGCGTCTATGCCGCGTTCGACAAGATGCGCGAGCAGATCGACCGGATGGCCAGCCAGGCCGAGTTCGGCGGCGGCGGCGAGCAGGACGAGATCCTCGCGACCTACAAGATGTTCGCCTATGACGAAGGCTGGTCGCGCCGGATCAACGAGGCGATCGATTCCGGCCTGACGGCCGAGGCGGCGATCGAGCGCGTCCAGCAGCGCACCCGCCAGCGCATGCGCGAGATCGACGATCCCTTGCTGCGCGATCGGATGCACGATCTGGAGGATCTGGCCAACCGGCTGCTCCGCATCGTCTCGGGCCAGCTCGGCACCGCCGCGCAAATGGGCCTGCGCCAGGATTCGATCCTGATCGCCAAGAATCTCGGCCCGGCCGAGTTGCTCGAATATGATCGCCGCCGGCTGAAGGGCGTGGTGCTCGAGGAAGGCTCGCTCACCGCGCACGTCACCATCGTTGCGCGCGCGATGGGCGTGCCGGTGCTCGGCCGCGTCCGCAACATTCGCCAGCTGATTGCCGAAGGCGACATGATGCTCCTCGATACTGTCGAGGAAAGCCTGCTCGTCCGTCCGACGCCGGCGATGGAAGAGGCGTTCGAGGCCAAGCTCGAGCTCAGCCAGAAGCGTCGTGCCGCCTTTGCCCAGATGCGGAATGTCGCGCCGGTCACCGCCGATGGTCACCGGATCGCAGTGATGATCAATGCCGGCCTGCGCGACGACATGGCTGCGCTCGACCTGACCGGTGCGGACGGAATCGGTCTGTTTCGAACCGAATTCCAGTTCCTCGTCTCGGCCACCTTGCCCCAGCGCGAGATGCAGCGCCGGCTCTACAAGGACGTGCTCGAATCCGCCGGCGACCGACCGGTCACGTTCCGCACCGTCGATATCGGTGGCGACAAGGCGCTGCCCTATCTCAATCACGACGAGGACGGAGAGGAAGAGAACCCTGCAATGGGCTGGCGCGCGTTGCGCCTCGCGCTCGATCGCGATGGCCTGATGAAGGCGCAGGCGCGCGCGCTGATCGAGGCGGGCGCCGGGCGGCCGCTCAACATCATGTTCCCGATGGTCTCGGAGCCCTGGGAGTTCGACGAAGCGCGCGAGCTGTTCGAGGCGCAGCGCACCTGGCTCGCCGCGCGCGGGCGCAAGATGCCGACCGAGATCCGCTATGGCGCGATGCTCGAAGTACCCGCTTTGGCGGAAGTGCTCGATCTGCTGCTGCCCCGGCTCGATTTCCTGTCGATCGGCACCAACGACCTTACCCAGTTCCTGTTCGCCGCCGATCGCGCGCATCCCAAGCTGGCGCTGCGCTATGACTGGCTGAGCCCGTCGATCCTGCGCTTCCTCAAGCGAGTCACCGATCAGTGCGCCGCGGCGGGCGTGCCGGTGGGGGTCTGCGGCGAGATGGGCGGAAGGCCGCTGGAGGCATTGGCGTTGATCGGGCTGGGTATCGATCGCCTGTCGATCACCCCCGCTGCGGTGGGCCCGATCAAGGCGATGGTCCGCTCGATCGATCGGGCGGCGCTGATCGATGCGATGGGCGCGATGCTGGCCGATCCGGGGCGTTCGCTGCGGGATCAACTCGAAGCCTGGGCAAGCGAACATTCGGTCGAACTGGCTTGATCTGCGGGTAAAATACCCCCTGTCGGCGTTGACAGGGGCGGCTTGGTGAACGAGAGCTTTAGCCGTGGCGGGAGCTATGGGCGCAACCCTTCCGCTACGGAGAGTATGGATGGAAGGCGAAGCCGCCGAAGACCCGAACCTGTTCCCTGCCACGGTGGGTGAGAGGCTGCGTTCCGCGCGTGAAGCGCAGGGACTGGACCTTCCCGAGGTAGCATCGCGTACCCGGATTCCGCAGCGGCATCTCGAAGCGATCGAAAAGGGCAATTACGCCGGGCTTCCCTCGATCACCTATGCGCTGGGCTTTGCCAAGGCCTATGCCCGTGCCGTGGGTGCCGATGAAGTGGCGATCGCGCGCGAACTGCGCACCGAGCTGCATCGCAATCCCGAGCGCGCCGCGCCGGTTCCGGCGTACGAAACCAGCGATCCCGCGCGCGTTCCGCCGCGTGGCCTGGCGATCTTCGGCGTGATCCTTGCGCTGGTGCTGATCGCCGGCGCGGTGGTCTATTACGGCACCGACCTGTTCCGCGGCTCCGCGCCGGCACCCGAGACGCTGGCGACCGAGGAACCGGTGGCGAACGCTGTCGATAACGGCGCGATGGCCAATGCCGCGACGCCGGTGGTAGCGAATGGCGGGCAAGTCTCGCTGGTCGCGCTCGACACCGTCTGGATCCGCGTCACCGATGCCAAGGGCGTCAAGCTGGTCGAGAAGGAGCTTGCTCCGGGTGAGCGCTATGATGTGCCGGCCGATGCCGATCATCCGCGCATCCGCACCGGCGGGCCGGAGAAGATTCAGGTCACGCTCAACGGCTCGAACATCGATCCGCTCGGCCGCGCCGGCACCACCGTCGATGTCGATGTGAGCGCCGATGCGCTGCGCAACCGCAACCAGCCGGGCGCCGGCCCGATCGCAGGGGCAACGCCGGCCGCTTCGAGCGCGCCGGCTGCCCCGCGTCGTCAGCGTCCCGCCGCGGGCCTTTCGGTGAGCACGCCGAGCCCGGCTCCGGCCGAACCGGCTGCGACGAGCGCTGGCAACAGCGCGCCATAAGGATTTTCCCCGGGACTGGCGGGAAGTGCCTTTCGCCGGTTATAGCGAATTTCCGTTCACCTTGTTTGACCTGCACCGGGGGGTGTGATCGATGCGTTTTCTTCTCGCTGCAACCGCAATGGCCGTCGTTTTCGGTGCCGGCACTGCTCAGGCCCAGGATTCGGCGATTTCCGGCCGCGTCGACCGGCTGGAGCGCGAGATGCGCGCCGTGCAGCGCAAGGTCTTCCCGGGCGGCGCTGGCCAGACGATCGAGCCGCAGATCACGCCCGAGAGCAACACCACCGTTCCCGGCATGCCCTCCAGCTCGCCGCTCAACGACCTCACCCAGCGCGTGACCGCGCTCGAGGAGCAGCAGCGCACGCTCACCGGCCAGGTCGAGCAGGGCCAGTATCGTCTGCGCCAGCTCGAGGACGCCTTCGCCGCCTATAAACGTCTTGCCGACAACCGGATCAAGGCGCTGGAAGATCGCGCGACTTCGACCGGCGGCTTTGGCGGCGGTGAGGACACGACTGTGCCCGCCGACACTGGTGGTGCGGTGATCCGCCCGCCCGCATCGATCGGCCCGCGCCCGACCACCCCGACGCCCTCCGCCGGCACCGCGACGCCCAAGCCGACCGGCACGCGAGCGCAGCAGGTCGCAGCGATCGAGAAGCCCGCTTCGGGCGACGCGGCTGAGGACGGCTATACCTATGGCTTCCGCCTGTGGCAGGCCAAGCTCTATCCTGAAGCGCGCCGCGAGCTCGAGGCCGTTTCGACGAAATATCCGACGCATCGCCGCGCCAGCTATGCGCAGAACCTGCTCGGCCGCGCCTATCTCGACAGCGGCGCGCCCAGCCTGGCGGCAGTGGCGTTCTACGAGAATTACAAGAAGAACCCCAAGGGCGAGCGCGCGCCGGACAGCCTCTATTATCTCGCCCAGGCGCTCATCAAGCTGAAGAAGCCCGCCAGCGAAGTCTGCAAGGTCTATACCGAGCTCGATCAGCTCTATGGCGACAAGCTCTCGGCCGAGATGCGGACCGGTATGGCCGAGGGCCGTGCAAGCCAGAAGTGCAAGTGACCGGCTGACGCTCGACCGCGACCAGGTCGAGCGTTTCCGCCGCGACTGTGTGGCGCTGACCAGCGCCGCGCCTTCCCCTGACCAGCCGCTTGCGCTCGCCGTCTCCGGCGGGCCGGACAGCCTCGCGCTGCTCCTGCTGGCGCATGCTGCCTTTCCCGGCGCCGTGATCGCCGCCACCGTCGATCACGGCCTGCGCCCCGAGGCGGCCGAGGAAGCGGCGCTCGTCCGCCGGCTGTGCAACCAGCTCGACGTGCCGCACGACACGCTGGCAGGCACTGTCCCTGCCGCTGGCAACCTCCAGCAAGGCGCACGGGCGCTGCGCTACGCCCTGCTCGCCGACTGGGCGATGGGTCGTGCTGCCTGGGTTGCCACCGCGCACCAGCAGAATGACGTGGCCGAGACCTTCCTGATGCGTGCGCGCCGTGGTGCCGGGGTAGGGGGCTTGGCGGCGATGGCGGCGACGCGTCCGCTTGGTCCGGTGCTGCTGATCCGCCCGCTGCTTGGCTGGACCCGCGCCGAACTGGAAGCGCTGGTCGAGGGCGCCGGCATCGCGCCCGTCTGCGATCCGTCCAACCAGGACCCCCGCTTCGACCGCGCCCGCATCCGCGCATTGCTTGCCGAGGCTGGCGACCTGCCTGCCGATCGCCTAGCCAGCGCCGCGCGCAACCTGCGTGACGCCGAGGACGCGCTCGCCTGGATCGCCGAGCGCGAATGGCAGGCCCGGGCGACAATCGACGGCAAGAAAGTCGCGCTCGACCCCGCCGGCCTGCCCCGCGAACTCCGCCGCCGGCTCGCCGAACGCGCCGTCGCCACCGTCCGCCAAGCCCATGGCCTCAGCCCGGATTGGCGCGAAACCGGGCTCGAACCACTGCTCGCCGCGCTCGATTCGGGTAGCACCGGTACTCTTGCGGAAGTGATCGGGCGAACCAAAGCCGCTATCTGGCGTTTCGAGCTGGCACCACCCCGTCGATCACACTGATTGACGCTGTTCCATTGCCATTAACTTGGCCATGCCTATCTTGGGGCGTGAAAGGTACCGATTCCGCATGAGCGACAACGACAAGCAGCCACAGGGTCCGGAAAATGGGGGCAACCCCTGGATGAAGAGCCTGTTGATCTGGGTAGGCATCCTGGCGGCGCTTGCCCTGTTCGTCGGCCTGTTCGGCAACAACAACGGCGCCACCGCCACGGGCGATGCGATCCCCTATTCGCAGTTCATCGCCAAGGTGAACAATGGCGAAGTGAAGTCGGTCAACGTCTCGCGCACCACTGGCCTGGTCAGTGGCGAGCTCACCGGCGGCAGCAAGTTCCGCACCAACGCGCCCGACGATCCCAAGATGATCGAGACGCTGCTGGCCAAGAATGTGCAGGTTTCCGCGCGCCCTGAGGAAGGGCCGAATATCTGGATCTACCTGCTCTACCAGTCGCTGCCGTTCTTGCTGATGCTCGGCATCGCCTTCTTCGTGATCCGCCAGATGCAGAAGGGCTCGGGCTCGGGCGCGATGGGCTTCGGCAAGTCGCGCGCGCGCCTGCTCACCCAGAAGGAAGGCAAGGTCACCTTCGACGACGTCGCCGGCATCGACGAGGCCCGCGAGGAGCTGCAGGAGATCGTCGAGTTCCTCAAGGACCCGACCAAGTTCGCACGCCTCGGCGGCAAGATCCCCAAGGGCGCGCTGCTGGTCGGCTCGCCGGGTACCGGCAAGACCTTGCTCGCCCGCGCCATCGCAGGCGAGGCGGGTGTGCCCTTCTTCACCATTTCGGGCTCGGACTTTGTCGAGATGTTCGTCGGCGTCGGCGCGAGCCGTGTGCGTGACATGTTCGAGCAGGCCAAGAAGTCGGCCCCGTGCATCGTCTTCATCGACGAAATCGACGCGGTCGGCCGCTCGCGCGGTGCCGGCCTCGGCAACCAGAATGACGAGCGCGAGCAGACGCTCAACCAGCTGCTCGTCGAGATGGACGGCTTCGAGGCGAACGAGGGCATCATCATCGTCGCGGCGACCAACCGCCCCGACGTGCTCGATCCCGCGCTGCTGCGTCCGGGCCGCTTCGACCGTCAGGTCCAGGTGCCGCGTCCGGACATCGAAGGCCGCGTGAAGATCCTCCAGGTCCACATGAAGAAGGTGCCGCTGGCGCCCGACGTCGATCCGCGCGTTATCGCGCGCGGTACGCCGGGCTTCTCGGGTGCCGATCTCGCCAACCTGGTCAACGAAGCGGCACTGCTCGCGGCCCGTCGCGGCAAGCGGCTGGTGGCGGCGCAGGAGTTCGACGATGCGCGCGACAAGGTGCTGATGGGCGCCGAGCGTCGCTCCATGGTGATGACCGACGACGAGAAGCGGATGACCGCCTATCACGAAGCCGGCCACGCCCTCGTCTTCGCGCATGAGCCGACTGCCGATCCGATCCACAAGGCGACGATCATCCCGCGCGGTTTCGCGCTGGGCATGGTCCAGCCGCTGCCGGAGCGTGACAGCTACTCCTATCACCGCGACAAGATGCATGCCGATATCGCCGTGGCATTCGGCGGCCGCATCGCCGAGGAGCTGATCTTCGGCTATGACAAGGTCTCGTCGGGTGCCTCGAACGACATCATGCAGGCGACCCGTCTCGCCCGCGCGATGGTCACGAAGTGGGGCCTGTCGGACAATGTCGGCCCGCTCGACTTCTCCGAGAGCGACGAAGCCTATGGCTATTCGATGGCGCGCTCCAAGCCGATGTCGGACGAGACCGCCCGCCTGATCGACAGCGAAGTGAAGGCGTTCGTCGAGCGCGGTCTCGGCCGTGCCCGCCAGCTGCTCACCGACCATATCGATCAGCTCCACACCATCGCCCAGGCGCTGCTCGAGTACGAGACGCTGACCGGCGAGGAGATCAAGCGGCTGATCGCCGGCGAGGATCTCGGCCGCGAGGATCCGGGCGCGAGCGCCCGTCCGACGGCGGTCGCGGGGACCTCGATCCCCAAGATCCGCAAGCCCAAGGGCCCGTTCGGCCAGCCGACGCCGCAAGGCGCCTGAGGCGGGTCTCCCCGAAAACAAAGGGCCTCCCCGATCGCTCGGGGAGGCCCTTTTCGTTTAGGGCACTAAAATCCGCCCCCGGAGGGGGAGGGGGACCAGCGAAGCTGGTGGAGGGGTAGTCTCCCCATGGGCTGGTCTATCGTTTGTGGAGATTACCTTTCCACCACGCCCTTTGGGTGCGGTCCTCTCTCCTTCGGGAGAGTGTTTTGGCCCTCACCCAAACATCCCCAGTGCCACCAGGATCAGCAGGAACAGCATCAGGATCCAGGTGATGAAGAAGGTTAGCACCCAGGCGCGCATGAAGGCGGAGAACCAGTTCAGGTCATAGGCTTGTTTCAGCTGGCGCGTGATGTGCACGAACGGGACCACCACCGCCGCTGTCCATAGCGGCCCGCCGCCCAGCCCGATCGCGTTGGCGAGCGCCACCACGATGTAGAACAGCGACATGAATGCGATCGAGTAGATGATGAAGATCGTGTGGTCGTACAGCTTGTACTGGCGCTTCCAGAAGAACAGCGCCCACAGGAAGGGCAGCGACAGCGGGATCAGCAACCAGGAAAATTTGTAGCTGGCCGACTGGAGCTTGTACATCATCAGCGCCGGGTTCTTCTGCCACTTCTCGATGCCGTGATCGAGCGCGTGCCAGCCGGTATGGGCTTCGGCCGTGCTGACATCGAGATTGCCGTTCCCCAGCGATTTTGCCGCCTTGTCGAGCCCGGCCAACTGGGCCTGCGCATCGGCAATGCGTTCGCGATATTTGGCCTTGGTCGCTTCGTTGTTGGTTTGGGCCAGCTTCTTCTGGGCCTTGGCCAGGTCGTCCTGCGCGTCCTTTCGCGCATAATCGATCGCCGCCACCGGCTTGAGGTTGTTGGTGTCGAATTCGGTCGGCGTCGAGATGCCGACCCAGGAGAAGACCGCGAACATCGCGAAGACCGAGAACAGGAAGATCGCCATCGGCGAGACGAAGCGCGCGCGCTCACCGGCGATATAGCGCTTGGTCAGCTCGCCCGGGCGCCAGGCGAGCATCGGCAGCGTCCGCCAGAACTTGCCCTCGAAATGGAACACGCCGTGGACGATGTCGTGCCCGATCGCATGGAGCGATCGGTGGACATGCCCCGCCTGTCCGCAATTATGGCAATGCGATCCGATCAATGCGGTACCGCAATTGAGGCACAGGCCATGGCCCCCGCCATGCCCTTCGCCTGCCCCCGGCTCGACCGCACGGCCAAGCAACGCCCCAGTCGCCAGTTCCCCGGCTGCTTCGATTTCCCCCGACATGCGGCCTTGGCTATCAGCTTCATGCTGCACGTGCTAGCGGATGCTATCATGACCGACGCAGCAACCCTGATCGCCGATATGGCCGCCCGCGCCCGCCTCGCCTCGACGAAGCTTGCCGCGATGCCGACCCCGGCCAAGGCAGCTGCGTTGCGCGCCGCCGCCGCCGCGATTCGTGCCGACGCCGCGGCGATCCAGGCCGCCAATGCTGAGGACATGGCCGCTGCAGAAGCGAACGGCCTGTCCGGCGCATTGCTCGATCGGCTCAAGCTCGACGACAAGCGAATCGAGAGCATGGCCGCCGGTGTCGAGGCGGTGGCCGGGCTCGCCGATCCGGTCGGCGACGTGTTCGATCGCGTCGAGCGCCCCAACGGTCTGGTTCTTACCCGCGTTCGCGTGCCGATCGGGGTGATCGGGATCATCTATGAGAGCCGGCCCAACGTCACCGCCGATGCCGGGGCGCTTTGCGCGATGGCGGGCAATGCTGCGATCCTGCGCGGCGGCTCCGAAGCGATCCGCTCGAACCGCGCGATCCACGCGGCGCTTGCGCGCGGCCTTGCCGAAGGCGGCATGCCCGCGGATGCGGTGCAGCTCGTGCCGATCACCGATCGTGCGGCGGTCGGCGCGATGCTCACCGCCGAGGGCGCGATCGACATGGTCGTGCCGCGCGGTGGCAAGGGGCTGGTCGCGCGCGTCCAGGCCGAGGCGCGAGTGCCCGTGCTCGCCCATCTCGACGGGCTCAACCATACCTATATCGACGGTGCCGCCGATCCGGCGATGGCCAAGGAACTGGCGCTCAACGCCAAGATGCGCCGCACTGGCATTTGCGGCGCGACCGAAACGCTGCTGATCGATCGCGCCTTCGCCGATCCTGCCCCGATCCTCGCCGCGCTGGCCGAGGCCGGTTGCGAGCTGCGCGGCGATTCGGATCTGCAGGCGCTCGAGCCGCGCATGGTCGCAGTCAGCGACGAGGATTGGGACACCGAATATCTCGATTCGATCCTGTCCGTGAAGCAGGTCGACGGTGTCGACGATGCGATGGAGCATATCGCCGCGCATGGCTCGCACCATACCGATGCGATCGTCACGGCGGATGAAGCCGTGGCCGAGAAATTCCTGGCGCAGGTCGACAGCGCAATCGTGGTGTGGAACGCGTCCACCCAGTTCGCCGATGGCGGCGAGTTCGGGCTGGGCGCCGAGATCGGTATCTCCACCGGCCGCCTCCACGCCCGCGGCCCCGTCGCGCTCGAAGGGCTGACAACCTATAAATGGGTGGTCCGCGGCACGGGGCAGGCGCGTCCTTGAAGGCCATGATACAAATGTATACATTCGTTGCATGAAGACATCGGTTGTCACCGCGCGTCTTGATGAAGAGACGCTCGCCGGGCTTGATCGCCTGGCCGAATATCATGAGCGGTCGCGTGCCTGGTTGGTTGCCAAGGCTGTGAAGCAATATGTGAAGGAAGAGAGCGAGTTCTTTGCATTTCTTCAGGCTGGCGAGGACGCCATTGATCGCGGCGAGTATCTGACTCAGGAAGAAATGGAAGCTTGGCTCGCAAATCGGCACAAGACCGCCGACGCAGCATGAGCGCTGTCAGATGGTCGCGCGAGGCGCAGGCCGATATCGCGCAGATCGACGACCATTATCACATGCTGAACCCGGGCTATGCGGCGCGCGTGGCTGCAAAGGCAGCGGCCGCGGCGAAGTTTTTGCAGGAAAATATGGAAGCCGGCCAGCTTGTTGGCCGGCGCGTTCGTAAATGGCGCGTGCAGGGGACGCCTTACATATTGTTTTATCGCCATGATGGCAGATTTCTTCGGATCGTGCGGGTTGTCCATTCGGCGCGTGACTGGAAGCGGTTCGTCGAATGAAACGCATCGGCCTGCTCGGCGGCTCGTTCAATCCGGCGCACAAGGGGCATCGCAAGCTCTCGATCCACGCGATTCGCGCGCTGGGCCTCGATGAGGTGTGGTGGCTGGTCTCGCCCGGCAATCCGCTCAAGGAAAAGGCGGGCATGGCGCCGTTCAAGGTCCGCATGGCTTCGGCCGAGCGGATGGCCCGGCATGCGCCAATCCGGGTGTCGGATATCGAGAAGCGGATCAAGACGCGCTACACTGCGGATACTGTCCGCAAGCTGCCCCGCCTGTTCCCCCAGCACCACTTCATCTGGTTGATGGGCGCGGACAATCTCGGCCAGTTCCACAAATGGGAACGGTGGCGCGATATTGCCGAGCAGGTTCCGATTGCGGTGATCGCCCGTCCGGGATATGATCGCGACGCCCATGCAAGTCCTGCAATGGGTTGGCTGCGGCGCGCTGTGTGGCCCGCAGGCCAGGCGAAGAACTGGACGCGTTGGAGATTGCCGGCCCTCGTGCTGTTGCGCTTCCGCCCCGATCCTACTTCGGCGACGAGCCTTCGGGCCGCCGATCCCGCCTGGCACCGGCGTTACCAGGCGTCGTCTCCATCACAATCTCACACAGACTCGTTGCAACCCTAGGAGGCCCCTTGGCCACATCGCCCAATGTTCTGCGTTCTTCCGATGCCAAGGATGGCGTCGAAGCGCTGCACCAGCTCGTGATGGCGTCGCTTGACGACGATCAGGCGGTCGAGACGGTCTCGATCCCGCTCGCCGGCAAGAGCAGCATCGCCGATTACATGGTCGTGGCTTCGGGCCGCTCGACGCGCCAGGTCGCGTCGATGGCAGTGAAGCTTGCCGACAAGATCAAGGCCGAGTTCGGCCGCACCCCGCGCGTGGAGGGCCTGCCCACCGCCGATTGGGTGCTGATCGACGCCGGCGACGTGATCATCCACCTGTTCCGCCCCGAAGTGCGCAGCTTCTACAATCTCGAGCGCATGTGGTCGTTCGGCGAAGCCGGCCAGGCTTGATTCGCTAGTTTAGTGTTCCGCACCGGCCCGCTCCCCCACCCGGCCACCCATATGATACTGCCGTTGGGTGGCCGGGTGGGGGAGCGGGCCGGTGCCGCTCGCGCCGGAAGGCGCCAATAATATGCAGCTACACATCGTCGCGCGCGGTAAGATCGGTCGGAGCCCTGAAGCTGAGCTGGTCGATCGCTATCTCAAGCGCATCCAGTGGCCGACCAGGGTCACCGAGCTGCCCGATACCGGCGGCAAGATTCCCGACATTTCCGGCACCACCCGAATCGTCATGCTCGATGAGCTGGGCGAGAATCTGCCGTCCAAGGCCATTGCCGAGCGGCTGGGCAGCTGGCGCGATGACGGGGTGCGGGAGGCGCGGTTCCTGATCGGCGCGGCGGACGGCTTCGACGCTGCCCAGCGCGCCCAGGCGGACCTGCTGATCAGCTTCGGTCGTGCCACCTGGCCGCACATGATGGCGCGCGCGATGCTCGCCGAGCAATTGTGGCGCGCCACCTCGATCCTTGCCAATCACCCCTATCATCGCGAAGGCTGAGCCCATGCTCCGCCCGCTCGCGATTCTTGCCGGCACCCTCGCGATCCTCGCCACCGGCAGTTTCGCGGCGGCGCAGGCCCCGGGTCTTGCCGAGCAGCAGGGCAGACTTCGTGAGGCCAATGCCCAGTCCCAGGCCGCCCAGGCCCGCAGTGCTGCGCTAGAGCGTCAGGCAGCCTCGGAGCGCAATCAGGCCCTGCGTGCCCGTGCCCAGGAAGCCGCCGCCGCCGAGCGGATCAAGGCAGCCGAGGCGGATATCGCCGCCGCCCGTGCTCGAATCGGCATTGTCGATCGCCAACTCGCCGAACAGCGCACCCGCGTCGCGGAGCAGCAGGGGCCGATCCTCCGCCTGATCGCCGCGCTCCAGTCGATGGCGCGCCGCCCTTCGGTGCTCGGCCTCGTCCAGCCCGGCTCGACTGCCGACATGGTCCATGTCCGCGCCGTGCTCGGCACCGTGATGCCCGTGGTCGAATCGCGCACCCGTGATGTTCGCGCCGAGCTTTCCCGCATCCGCGCGCTGCGCGCCGATGCCCTCGCCGCAGTCAACAGCTTCCGCGAGGCGCGCCAGCGCATCGAGAAGGAGCGGATCGCGCTGGTCAAGCTCGAGGCCGATCACCGCGCCCGCTCGGCGCAGCTTGCCTCCAGCGCGCTGGTCGAATCGGACCGCGCGATTGCCTTGGGCGAGCGCGCCCGCGAGATCGTCGACCAGATGGAGACAGCAGGCGAGGCGGCGGAGATCCAGTCGAATCTCGCCGCACTTCCCGGCCCGCTCCCCCGCCCGGGTAGCGCGACACTAACCCCGACACGCAAGCTCGGCGCGCCCTATGTCCTCCCCGTCGCCGGTGCCGTGGTCACTGGCATGGGTGAGCTTTCCGCTACCGGCGTGCGCGCCCGCGGCGTCACGCTCGCCTGCGCCGCCAATGCCGATGCCGTCGCCCCCGCCGCCGGCCGCATCCTCTTCGCCGGGCCGTTCCGCGACTATGGCGGGGTGGTCATCATCGATCACGGCAATGGCTGGACCAGCTCGGTCACCGGGCTGGGCGGCATCGCCGTCCGCGTCGGCCAGCAGATCGGCCAGGGCACCCGCATCGGCCGCGCCCCGGGCAGCGACGCCCCGCGCGTCACCGTCGAGCTGCGCCGCCGCGGCGAGCCCATGGACCTTGCGCGCCTGCTCGGCTGATTGTGCCGTGCAATTGCCGCGATCCGCGCCTAGATTGTCCCTCGAACGCGTTTCCGGAAAGTAGTTGTTGATGCTCCGTTCGTTCCTTCAGGTCACCGCCGCCGTCGGCGCGCTGGCGCTCGTTCCAGTGGCCTCTGGCGCCATGGCCGGCGTCGATACGTCGAGCTTCAAGGAGCTCGACACCTTCATGGAAGTCTACAGCCAGGTGAAGGCGAACTATGTCGACAAGGTCGACGACGCCACGCTGATGAAGGGCGCGATCCAGGGCATGCTCGCCGCGCTCGATCCGCACTCCAGCTTCGCCGACGGACTCGATTTCGACAATCTCAAGATCCAGACCGACGGCAATTACGGCGGCCTCGGCCTCACCGTCACCCAGCAGGACGGCGCGGTGAAGGTCATCGCCCCGACCGAGGACACCCCGGCCGCGCGCGCGGGCATGAAGTCGGGTGACTTCATCACCCATATCGACGGCAAGTTCATCGTCGGCGGCAGCCTCGACGAGGCGATCGAGCAGATGCGCGGCAAGCCGGGCACGTCGGTCACGCTCACGGTCGTCCGCCCCGGTGCCGACAAGCCGCTCACCTTCACGATGAAGCGCGAGATCATCGTGCAGAAGCCGGTGAAGTGGGAGGTCAAGGACGGCGTCGGCATCATCAACATCAACACTTTCACCGCCCAGACCGGCGCCGACACGATCAAGGCGATCCAGGAGATCGACAAGAAGCTCGGGCACAAGCCGCTCGGCTATATCGTCGATCTGCGCGAGAATGGCGGCGGTCTGCTCAGCCAGGCGATCGAAGTCTCGGACGTATTCCTCAGCCATGGCGAGATCGTCTCCCAGCGCGGCCGCGAGAAGACCGATATCGAGCGCTGGTATGCCGATGTGAACGAACCCGGCATCACCTCGGTCCCGGGCGATCTTGCCAAGGGCCTGCCGGTCGTCGTGCTGATCGACGCGGGCACCGCCTCGGCTTCGGAAATCGTCGCCGGCGCGCTCCAGGATCATCACCGCGCGCTCGTCATGGGCGTGCGCAGCTTCGGCAAGGGCTCGGTCCAGTCGATCCTGCCGATGGGCCAGCGTGCCGCGCTGCGCCTCACCACCGCGCGCTATTATACCCCGTCGGGCCGTTCGGTGCAGGAAGGCGGCATCAAGCCCGATCTGCTCGTGCCGCAGCTCAGCGATCCCGATTACAAGAGCCGCCCGTCGATCCGCGAGGCGGATTTGCGCGCGCACCTGATCAACAACGACAAGGTTGATGATTCGGTGCTCGAGGACGATCAGCGCACCGATCCGCGTTTCGCCAAGACGGCGGACGAGCTGAAGAAGGAAGGCGTGGACGACTTCCAGCTCCACTACGCCCTCCAGACCATTTCCCGCCTTGGTCCCAAGACCCAGGTCGCAGCCGCCAAGAGCAAGTAAGCCATGCGTATCGACACTTTCTGCGCCGCCCGCTGGCTCGCGCTCCTCCTCCCGCTCGCTTTGGTCGGCGGCGCGCACACCACCGAGTTCTTCGGCCTGGTCCCCTGCGAGATGTGCTGGTGGCAGCGCTGGCCGCATTATGCCGCGATCCTGATCGCGCTCGGCGCCTTCCTCGTGAAGGATCGCCGCGCGCAGCTCGGCTTCATCCTGCTCGCCGGCCTGGCCGTGGCGATCAGTGGCGGCATCGGCGTGTTCCATGCCGGGGTCGAATATAAATGGTGGCAGGGCGTCACCGCCTGCACCGCCCAGGTCCACGGCGCCAACCCGATGGACATGCTCAACGACGCGCTGCGCCGTCCGCTGATCCGCTGCGACGTGCCGCAATGGACGCTGTTCGGCATCAGCCTGGCCGGCTTCAACGCGATCTTCTCGCTCAGCGGCGCCGTGGCGATCTATGCGCTCGCGCTCAGGAAGGGCCGCGCATGAGCTGGAAGCCCGGCGATCGGCGCGAAGGCATGCCCCAGATGGTCCGCGTCGATCAGGCCGGCGAATATGGCGCGACGCGCATCTATGCCGGCCAGCTCGCAGTGATGGGCGATCGCACGCCGACTGCGCGGATGATCGCCGGCATGGCGATCCAGGAAGAGCGCCACCGCGCCTTTTTCGATTCGATGATCGCCCGGCGCAGCGTCCGCCCGACCGCGCTCCAGCCCTTCTGGAATGTCGCCGGCTTCGCGCTCGGGGCGGCGACTGCGGCGATCGGCCCCGAGGCTGCGATGGCCTGCACGGCGGCGATCGAGACCGAGATCGATCTCCATTACCAGCAGCAGCTCGAGGAAATCGGCACCAGCGACCCCGAGTTGCGCGAAGCCGTGGCCAAGTTCCGCGACGAAGAGCTCGAACATCGCGATACCGCGCTGGAACATGGCGCGGAACAGGCCCCGGCCTATCCGCTGCTCTCCACGTTGATCCGCGCCGGCTGCCGGGCTGCCATTGCGGTATCGAAACGGATATAAAGCCTTTGTTCAGCCGTTGTCCCCGATGCACGGCATAGAGGAGTAAGCCGATGTTGAACCGGATCCTGATCGCGGGCGCGCTTGCCGCCGTCCCGATGCTGGTGCCCGCCGCTGCCCATGCGCAGAGCTCGTCGCAGAACAGCGTGCTGATCATCTATGGCAAGGACAAGTGCCCGACGAACAGCAACGGCGAAGAGATTGTGGTCTGCAAGCGCCTCGACGAGGCCGAGCGCTTCCGCATCCCGTCGAACCTGCGCGACCAGGGCGGCCCGCCGCAGCAGACCGAGAGCTGGGCGGTGCGTTCGCAGGATGCAGTGACCGCGGGCAATTTCGGCACCGGCAGCTGCACTTCGGTCGGCGCCAATGGCAGCACCGGCTGCTTCGTCAAGCGCGCCACCGCCGCCCGCGCCGAAACCCGCGCCCGCCGCAAGGCCGAACAGAATTTGCCGCTTCCCTGATCTTTTTCCCGAGCTGGTCCCCTGATCGTCATCCCCGCGAAGGCGGGGATCCAGGGTAGTTCGGGATAGACAGGCAATTGGGCATCAGGCTCCCGGAGATAGGCGGCTGCCAGCCGCACGCGCAGGATGCTTGGCTCTGGATCCCCGCCTTCGCGGGGATGACGAAGGGGCAGGGGAGTTAAGCTATCCCCGCGCCGGCCAGCGCCCCACCCATTCCGGCGGCTCCCGGCACAGGCAATCGACGATGATCCACAGCATCACCGCCCCACGCGCCGCCGCCGCCCAGGCGATGTCGATCGTGTTGGTCGCCGGCCAAACCCCGTCCATCGCCGCGAAATACCAGAACTCGGCGAAATAGGCGGCGATCCCCGCCAGTGCGAACAGCGCCACCGGCAACAGGCGCGGTGCGGTCATCACCAGCAGCGGCCACAGCCACAGGTCGAATTGCGGCGAATAGACCTTGTTGGTCAGCAGGAACCAGGCAAGCAAAGGCGTCGCCAGCAGCCATAGCCGGTCGCGATGCCGCCGCCAGCCGAGCGCGACGATCGCCACCGCGCCAATCGCAAAGGCCAGTGCCGCATAGAGGTTCTTCTCCTCGATGCTCAGCACCAGCCAGCCAATATTGCCCAGCACGTCCCAGGTCGCCGCCGCGGTACCGTTGCGCGCCTGCGAGAAGACATAGAACTCGGCCCAGTTCTGCGGCGCGATCAGCGCGATCGGCAGGTTCACCACTGCCCAGGCCGCGATCGCCGCCAGCGTCACCGTCGCGGCCCGGCGCAGCCGCTGCATCCAGTCCTTGCCCCGTTCGAACAGCGCCGAAAGCCCGATCAGCGGCAGGATCACGATCGGAAACAGCTTGGCCGCCACGCCCAGCCCGGCTGCCGCCGCCGCGCGCACCAGCCGGTTCTCGCGCGCCTGCAGCAGCGCCGCCACCGCCAGCGTCACCGCGATCATGTCCCAGTTATGCCCGACATAGAGCACCAGCGGCGGTGCCGCTGCCCACCACCAGAGCCGCCGCCGGTCGAGCCCCGCGCGCCACAACATCCATAGCACCAGAAAGGCGAGGGCGATGTTCACCGCGGTCACCACGCCCAGGAACTTGGCATCATTGGCATGGCGCCCGAAGATCAGGTGTGTCGCCGTCCCTTCGATCCAGATCGCCGCGCCGGTCAGTACCGGATATTCGATCGGCGTCTGCAGATAGGGGATCTTGCCCTTGTCCACTTCGCGTGCCGTCCAGAAGGGCACAGCGTCACTATAGCAGCCGGTGATATACTGCTCGGAATCGGTCCAGCCGCCGGGCATGCAATGCTGCTTGAAGCCGAAGCCGAGCAGGCAGGTGACCGCCAGCGCGATCAGCAGGATCCTGAATTGCCGGTCCACCCGTAGCATCGTGCGCCCCCAAAATTCCTCCCCCAGCTTGCTGGGGGAGGGGGACCGCCGGCGCAGCCGGTGGTGGAGGGGCGGCGGTGGAACACCGCCGTCTGCGCGGCGGCCCCTCCACCATTCGCTCCGCGAATGGTCCCCCTCCCCGAGACAAGCTCGGGGAGGATTTATTCAAACCTGCCCGAGCCCTTCCCACAACCCTCTGGACACTGCAATATCAGGAACATAGAAGGAACGAATGTCGCAGCTCGATCTCCGCGGAAAGCTCGCCATCCTGGCCGATGCCGCCAAGTACGACGCAAGCTGCGCGTCCTCCGGCACATCGAAGCGCAACGCGGCCAGCGGCCCCAAAGGCGGGCTCGGCTCGACCGAGGGGATGGGCATCTGCCATGCCTATGCGCCCGATGGCCGCTGCATCTCGCTCCTGAAGATCCTGCTGACCAACAGCTGCATCTTCGACTGCCATTATTGCATCAACCGCAAGAGCTCGAACGTCCGCCGCGCGCGCTTCACGCCCGAGGAAGTTGTCGACCTCACGCTGAATTTCTACCGGCGCAACTATATCGAGGGGCTGTTCCTCTCCTCGGGGATCATCCGCTCGTCGGACTATACGATGGAGCAGATCGTCCGCGTCGCTCGGCTGCTGCGCGAAGAGCATGATTTCCGCGGCTATATCCATTTGAAGACCATCCCGGACGCCGATCCGGAGCTGGTCCATCAGGCAGGCCTCTATGCCGATCGCGTATCGATCAATGTCGAGCTGCCCACCGTGGCCGGCCTCACCCGCCTTGCGCCCGAGAAATCGGCGCCGCGCATCGAAGGCGCGATGCAGGAGGTTCGCGCCGCGATCGACGACATTGCCGATGCCGGCAAGCGCTACAAGTCCGCGCCGAAGTTCGCGCCGGCCGGCCAGTCGACCCAGATGATCGTCGGTGCCGATGCCGCCACCGATGGCGACATCATCACCCGCGCCGCCGGGCTCTATGACAAGTTCCAGCTGCGCCGCGTCTATTATTCGGCGTTCAGCCCGATCCCCGATGCCAGCGCGGTGCTTCCCCTGCAGCGCCCGCCGCTGATGCGCGAACACCGGCTCTACCAGTCAGACTGGCTGATGCGCTTCTACGACTACAAGCCAAAGGAAGTGGCGGACGCGGCCGATCCCGCCACCGGCATGCTACCGCTCGACATCGATCCCAAGCTCGCCTGGGCGCTCAAGTTCCGCGACTCCTTCCCGGTCGACGTCAACCGCGCACCGCGCGAGATGCTGCTCCGCGTCCCCGGGCTCGGGGTGAAGGCAGTCGATTCGATCCTCGCCGCCCGCCGCATGCGCCGGCTCCATCTGGCCGATGTGGCCCGGCTCACCGCTTCGATCGCCAAGGTCCGACCCTTCCTGATCGCGGCCGACTGGCGCCCGGTGGCGCTGTCCGACCGCGACGACCTGCGCAGCCTCGTCGCCCCGAAACGCGAGCAGTTAGAACTATTTGCCGCCTGACCGGTTTGGACTCCTGACCAAGGGAGACTGACATGGCCGATGCCCGCATCTTCGCAGACCTGATTGCCGATCACGACCGCCAGCGCGATTTGCTGGAGCGCGTGGGCGAAACCTCGGGCGACAGCAGGGATCGCCGCGAATTGTTCGAGCAGCTTCGCCTCGAGCTCCAGGCGCATGCCGCCGCCGAGGAAGAAGCGCTCTACGCGACGATGCTCGCCGATCCCGAACTGCGCGAGGATGCCCGGCATTCGGTGTCCGAGCATAAGGAAGTCGATGATTATCTCGGCGAACTGATGGACATCGAAATGTCCTCGCCGGGCTGGCTGGTGAAGTTCAAGGAGATGCGCCACCGCTATCTCCACCATATCGATGAGGAAGAGGAAGAGATGTTCCCCACCGCGGCGAAGCATCTGAGCGCGGCGCAGGAGGAGAAGCTCGGCAAGATCTTCGACAAGCGCAAGCCGAAGGAGCTGGCGCGCGCCGAAGCCAATCCTCCCGGCGACAGCCGTGAGTAGTTGGCGCGACTAACTGACAGGACTGTCAATTCCTCCCGATCCGCGTATCATCTTCAAAAATACGCAAAAGGGAGAGAGGGATGGTTCGACTCTTTGCGCTCGCAGTGGCTATGGCCGCCGCGGCTCCGGCTTTGGCGAAGGACATTGTCGTCGAAGCCGGCCCCAATGCCCAGGAACGCCTCCAGTCCGCGCTGCTCGATGCGAAGCCCGGCGACACCGTCCGCATCGGCGCGGGCCGTTTCGAGCTGACCGACGGCCTCAGCCTCGATGTGAACGGCGTCACGGTGCGCGGTGCCGGCCCGCTCAAGACCGTGCTCAGCTTCAAGGGCCAGCTGGGGGCAGGTGAGGGGTTGCTCGTCACGTCCGACGACGTGGTACTCCGCGATTTCGCGGTGGAGGACAGCAAGGGCGACGGCATCAAGTCCAAGGGCGCCGACCGAATCGTCTACAAGAATATCCGCGTCGAATGGACCGGCGGCCCCAAGGCGACCAACGGGGCGTACGGTGTCTATCCGGTCGAGAGCAGCGACATCCTGATCGACGGCGTCACGGTCAGCGGCGCCTCGGATGCCGGCATCTATGTCGGCCAGTCCAACCGCATCATCGTCCGCAACTCGGTCGCGAAATACAATGTCGCCGGTATCGAGATCGAGAATAGCGGCTTTGCGGAAGTCACCAACAACCTCGCCACCCACAATACCGGCGGCATTCTGGTGTTCGACCTGCCGGCCCTCCCCAATCGCGGGGCTGGCTGGATCAATGTCACCGGCAACAAGGTGGTCGACAACGACACCCCCAATTTCGCCCCGCCCGGCAACATCGTCGCCACCGTCCCCACCGGCACCGGCGTGCTGGTCATGGCCGAGAACGACGTCACCGTCTTCGACAACGACCTCAGCGGCAACGGCACCGCCAACATCATGGTCGCCGCCTATCGCCAGCGCTTCGAGGACAAGGGCTACGACCCATACCCCCGCAACATCCGCCTCGCCGGCAACAAGCATGGCCGCGCCGGTTTCGCCCCCGCAGTGCCCGGCGGCGCGCTGCTCGCCAAGATGCTCGGGGGCACCCTCCCGCCGGTCTTCTGGGACGGTACCGGCGGCGACCAGGTCAAGCTCACCGGCGATGACGGCCCGGTGCTGACGCTTGCCTTGGCACTCGGCGCCCCGCTCGACAGCGCCAAGCCGCAGGTCATCAAGCTCGCCAACGAAATCCCGCCGCCCTGGCAGACGTTCAAGCTCCCGGCATCGATGGAGGCCGCCGCCAAATGAAGGCGCTGCTCGGCGCGGCTGCCCTGTTCGCCGCCGCGCTGCTCGGCCGCCCGGCGGGCGTGAACGACGCCGCGATCACCGCCGAAGGCTGGCCCGCGCACCTGTCCGACTATGGCTTCTTCACCGACCTCAAGGCCCGCACCCCGGCCGCGCGGCTGGTCCGCTACACGCTCGAGACTCCCCTCTTCTCCGACTATGCCGAGAAGGAGCGTTATCTCTATCTTCCCGCCGGTACCCAGGCGAAATACGATCCCGAAAAGCCGCTAGATCTCCCCATCGGCGCCGCGCTGATCAAGACCTTCGGTTACCGAGAGAACGGCGTGTTCAAGCCGCTGGAAACCCGCGTTCTCCTCCACCGCGCCAGCGGCTGGACCCCGATCCCCTATGTCTGGAACGCCGAGGGCACCGATGCGGACGTGAAGCGCGCCGGCACCCGCATCCCCGCGACCTTCACCGATCCCTCGGGCGAGCAGCACAGCATCAGCTATGCCGTGCCCAACCAGAACCAGTGCAAGGATTGCCACGGCCTTGCCGGCCAGGTCGTCCCGATCGGCATCAAGACACGCTACCTCAACCACGCAGGGCAACTGGAACAGCTGCTGGCGGCAGGCATGCTCGACCGACTCCCCGCCGATGCCCCCAAGGTAGCCCGCTGGGACGACAAGTCTGCACCGCTCGACCAGCGTGCCCGCGCCTGGCTCGAGATCAACTGCGCGCATTGCCACAATCCGCAGGGCGCAGCGTCCAACTCCGGCCTGTTCCTCGATCTCGCCCGCACCGATCCCGAGCAGCGCGGCCTGTTCAAGCGCCCCACCGCCGCCGGTCGGGGGGCGGGCACCCGCGATTTCGACATCGTCCCCGGCGACGCGCAAGCCTCCATCCTGCTCTACCGCATGCAATCGACCGACCCCGGCATCGCGATGCCCGAACTCGGCCGCGCGACTGTCCACAAGGAAGGCGTCGCGCTGGTCCGCGACTGGATCGAATCGATGCCGAAATCGCCCGACAAGCGTTAGTAGCCGTCATCCCGGCGAAAGCCGGGATCTCAGGCAAATAGAGCGAACGGCCCGCGGCACGAGATCCCGGCTTTCGCCGGGATGACGGTTGGGAGCGAGGGTGCGCGTAGTTGCTTTAGCGGCGGAAGACGATTTCGAAGGCTGGCGCGATGCCGCGCGCGGGCTTGCCCAAGCCGGAATCCCCGCATCCGAAATCCTCTGGCAGGTCGGCGACACGCCGGTCGACCTGTTTGCCGAAGAAGCCATCCTTCCTCCCGCCGCTCCACGCCCGCTGAAAGTCCCGCGCGCGTTCCTCGACCTCGCCCAGTCGGCGATCCTCCACAGCGACCCCGAGCGCTTCGCCCTGCTCTACGCGCTGCTCGCCGGCGATCCGCACCGCGTCGCCGACGCAGCCGATCCGCTGGTCCGCCGGCTCGAAGGCATGGCCCGCGAAGTCCGCCGCGACATCCACAAGATGCGCGCCTTTGTCCGCTTCCGCGAAGTCCAGGACGCGATCCCGCTCCCCGGCACCGGCGAACCCAATACGCGCTATGTCGCCTGGTTCGAGCCGATCCACCACATCGTCCGCGCCAATGCCCGCTTCTTCGTCGAGCGCTTCACCTCGATGCGCTGGTCGATCCTCACCCCCGAGCTTTCGCTCCACTGGGACACCGAAACGCTGTCCGAAGGCCCCGGCGCAACTGCCGCAGACGCCCCCGGCGACGACCCGGTCGAGGATATCTGGAAGACCTATTACGCCTCGATCTTCAACCCGGCCCGCCTGAAGACCGGCGCGATGCTCAAGGAGATGCCGCGCAAATACTGGAAAAACATGCCCGAGACTGCGTTGGTCAAGGAGCTGGTCGCCACCGCGCGCCAGCGGGAGACAGCGATGGTAGCGACCCAGCCCAGACCGGGCGGCAATGTTGAGGGCGCCTGGGCGGCCCTGCGCGAGGAAGCCGCGCACTGCACCCGCTGCGACCTCTACAAGCACGCCACCCAGACCGTGTTTGGCGAAGGCCCGGCTGATGCCCGGATGATGATTATCGGCGAGCAGCCGGGGGACCAGGAGGACCTTGCCGGTCACCCCTTTGTCGGCCCCGCCGGCGAAGTTTTCGACCGCGCGATGGCTGAGGCCGGGATCGCGCGCGCGAGCGTCTATGTCACCAACGCGGTCAAGCACTTCAAGTTCGAGCCGCGCGGCAAGCGCCGCATCCACAGCAAGCCCGATGCCGGCGAAATCCAGGCGTGTCGCTGGTGGTATGAGCAGGAACGTCTGCTGGTGAAGCCCGAACTCACGATCGCGCTCGGCGCCACTGCCGCCCGCCAGATGCTCGGCAAGACGGTGACGATCGCTGCAGTGCGGGGCAGGGCGCTCGACCTGCCCGATGGCGGCCGGGGCTGGGTGACGGTCCACCCGAGCTATCTCCTGCGCCTGCCGGATCGGGCCAAGGCGGAGGACGAATTCGCGGCGTTCGTGGAAGACCTGAAAGGCGCGGCGAGGGTGCTGGCCTGATCAATTCCTCCCCGGAACGGGGAGGGGGACCGCCGCCGAAGGCGGTGGTGGAGGGGGCCCGTTCTCCTCAAAGGGTAACGCCAGCGGAAAGCGGGCCCCCTCCACCAAGCCGCTAGCGCGCCTTGGTCCCCCTCCCCGTTCCGGGGAGGAATTTAGAACCCCAACCCCTCCGCAATCCCCTTCACCTTCGCCGCCCGCCCGGGCGCGAATTTCTCGACCATCGCCCGATACCGCGCGACAATCTCCGCATCCGCCCGCTCGGGCGAGCCGGAATCGAACGGCGGCGCCGGATCATATTCCAGGCTCAGCTGCACGAACTTCGCATGGTCCTCGCCCCGGATCGCCGCGGTCAGCGCCAGCGCGAAGTCGATCCCCGCAGTCACCCCGCCGCCGGTCACCCGGTTGCGGTCGAACACCACGCGTTCGGCCACCGGCTCCGCCCCGAACCAGCTCAGCTGCTCGCGGGATCCCCAATGGCAGGCCGCGCGATATCCGCGCAGCAGCCCCGCCGCGCCGAGCAGCAGCGATCCGGTGCACACGCTGGTCACCCAGCGCGCCTCCGCCGCGACCTGCCTGAGCCAGTCGAGCGTTTCCGCATCCTCCATAGCCGCCACCGTGCCGAACCCGCCGGGCACGCACAGGATATCGGCGCGCGGCACCTCCGCGAAGGTCGCGGTCGGCAGCAGGTCGAACAACGCATCGGTACGCACCGGATCGCGAGTCTTCGCCACCAGGTCGAGCGTCACATTCCCCATGCGCGACAGCACCTGCGCCGGCCCGGTCAGGTCGAGCTGGGTCACGTCGGGGAACAGCAGGAAAGCGATGTGCAGCGGTTCGGGCATCAATATCCTCCAGCAGGGAAGGGTGCCCAGGCGAACGGCGTCCACCCCCGCGCTTCCCGATGGTGCTCCATCTCGTATCGCCAGTCACGCGAGGCGGGATGGAACCTACGCCAGCCCGACCGGCTTGTCACGGAACCAAACATCTCGCGCTTCGTCCTCGCCTCACCCCTTTCGTCATCCCCGCGCAGGCGGGGATCCAGAGTTACAAAGGGCGTCGCTCCGCCACCCTGGATCCCCGCCTGCGCGGGGATGACGGATAAAGGGTAGCACCGCTCAAACCTGTTGCTTCAAACCTTCGCATCCAATATTAGTTCGTTCGAACGAACAAGATTCGGTGCAATGACCAGCCAGATCCTGATCGACACGGCAATCGAGCAATTCGGCCGCCACGGCTATGAAGGGGCGAGCACGCGCGAGATCGCCCGTGCCTCGGGCACCGCGATGTCCTCGATCACCTATCATTTCGGCGGCAAGCACGGCCTCTATCTCGCCGCCGCCGATCACATCGCCGCCAGCGTCCGCCGGATCCAGGGCCCCGCGCTCGAAGCCGCCCGCGCCGTCACCGAAACCGGCACCCGCGACGAAGCGATCGAAGCCCTGCTCGGCGTGCTCGACGGCTTCGCGCTGATGATGCTCAGCCCGCAGACCGAAGCCTGGGCGCTGTTCATCACCCGCGAGCAGCAAGCGCCCACCGAAGCGTTCGACCGGCTTTACACCGGGGTGATGCAGGAAGTCGTCGCGGTGTTCACCGGCCTGCTCGGGCGCGTCCGCACCGATCTGCCCGAGCGCGAGGTGCTGGCGCTCGGCCTGATGCTGTTCGGCCAGTGCCTCGTGCTGCGCACCGCCCGTGCCACAGTCGTACGCATCCTGTCCGTTGAGACGATAGACGAAGCCACCAGCACGCTGCTTCGTGCGCGTCTGCGCGCCAATGCCCGCTGCATCCTGTCGGAGGTCCCCGCATGAACCGTCGCCGCATCGCGATACTCGCCATACTCGTCGTGCTGGTGATCGCCGCGATCGCCACCAGCGGCTTCGGCCTGTTCCGTGCGAAGGACGACGGCGCGCTCAAGCTCAACGGCAATGTCGATATCCGCGAAGTCGATCTCGGCTTCCGGGTCAACGGCCGGATCTCGGGCATCACGGTCGAGGAGGGCGCAAAGGTCAAACAGGGCCAGCTGCTCGCCACGCTCGATGCCGCCACGCTCGACAGCCGCATCGCCCAGGCCGATGCCAAGGTCTCGCAGGCCGAGGCCCAGCTCGCCAAGCTGCGCAACGGCAACCGCGCGCAGGACGTCGCCCAGGCTCGCGCCCGGGTCGCCGCCGCGGCTGCGGTCGCCCAGGATGCCGAGCGCGACTATGCTCGCCGCCAGCCGCTGGTCGAGCCCGGTGCGATCAGCCGCGATATCTGGGAGCAGACCGTGGCGAGCCGCGACAAGGCCCGCGCCGATCTGCAACAGGCCCAGCAGGCGCTGTCGCTGATGAACGCCGGCAGCCGCAAGGAGGATGTCGCCGCCGCGGCCGCCGATGTCCGCGCCGCCACTGCTGCCCGCCAGAGCGCCGCCACCGATCTCGGCGACGCCCGCCTGCTCGCCTCGACCGACGGCATTGTCGTCACCCGCGCCCGCGAGCCCGGCGCGATCGTCCAGCCCGGCGAGACGGTGCTCACCCTCGCGATCATGCGCCCCTTGCGGGTGCGCGCCTATGTCGCCGAGAGTGATCTCTCGCGGATCAGCCCGGGGATGCAGGTGGTCGTCACCGCCGACGGCAATCCGAAGCGCTACAAGGGCACGATCGGCTATATCTCGCCCCGCGCCGAGTTCACCCCCAAGACGGTCGAGACCGAGAATCTCCGCACCGATCTGGTCTATCAGCTCCGTATCATCGTCGACAATCCCGATGACGGCCTGCGCCAGGGCCAGCCGGTCAGCGTCTCGGTCCCGGGCGCCCGCCCGAAGCACAAGGACTGAGGACAGTGGCCGGGCTCCTCGCTCCCCCTACATCGTCATCCCCGCGCAGGCGGGGATCCAGAGTCACCAAGGCCATCGCTCTGTCACTCTGGATCCCCGCCTGCGCGGGGATGACGGAAAAAGGGCAGAGCGGATGACCCAACCCCTCGCCCAGACCACCAACCTCACCAAATGCTTCGACGCCAATCGCGCGCTCGACGGCGTGTCGATGGCGATCGAGCCCGGCCGCATCACCGGGCTGGTCGGGCCGGACGGCGCGGGCAAGACCACGCTCATCCGCATCCTCGCCGGATTGATGGCGCCAACTTCGGGGACCGTTTCGGTCCTTGGCGGCAACCCTTCGGAAAAGCTCGATAATCTGGGCTATATGCCCCAGCGCTTCGGCCTCTACGAAGACCTTTCGGTCCTCGAGAACCTCAAACTATACGCCGAAGTACGCGGGCTGCCCCGAAGCGAGCAGCAGGAGAACTTCGATCGGCTGATGGACTTCACCGATCTCGCCCGATTCCAGGATCGGCTGGCGGGCAAGCTGTCGGGCGGGATGAAGCAGAAACTGGGGCTTGCCTGTGCCTTGGTGAAGACTCCTAAGGTGCTGCTGCTCGACGAGCCCGGGGTCGGGGTCGATCCGATCAGCCGGCGCGAGCTTTGGAGCATGGTCGGGGATCTCACCGAACAGGGCATCGGCGTGCTCTGGTCGACCGCCTATCTCGACGAGGCGGAGAAGTGCGACACCGTCTATTTGCTCAATGAAGGCAAGCTGTTGTTCGACGGTCCTCCCGCCGAATTGACCGGCCATGTCCGCGATCGGGTGATCCGGGTGACCGGTTTTCAGGCGCGCCGCCGCCAGTTCCTCACCCGCGCGCTCGACCGGGATGACGTGATCGACGGTACGATTCAGGGCCGTTCGGTGCGTCTGCTGGTTGCCGACGGCAAGCCGGTGCCCGATGCCACGGCGCTTTCGGCCGGACCGGACACCGAAGTGCACACCGCCGATCCGCGCTTCGAGGACGGCTTTATCGAGCGGCTCGGCGGTGGCCCCAAGGGCAGTTCCGCCCTCGCCGAACGCTACCGGACGATCCCCGAGACCACGGACTGCGCGATCGAAGCGAACGGCCTCACCAAGGTGTTCGGCGACTTCACCGCGGCGAAGGATATGAACTTCCGCATCCCAAGGGGACAGATATTCGGCCTGCTCGGGCCCAATGGCGCCGGCAAGTCGACCACCTTCAAGATGCTCTGCGGGCTACTTTCGCCAACTTCGGGGACCGGAGCGGTCGCGGGCAAGTCGCTCCGCAAATCCGCTGCCGCCGCCCGGGCGTCTTTGGGCTATATGGCCCAGAAATTCTCGCTCTATGGCGATCTCTCGGTCCGCCAGAATCTCGATTTCTTTGCAGGGGCTTACGACCTGCCGCGCGACCAGGCGAAGCGCGCGATCGAGGCGATGATCGACATTTTCGAGCTGGGCGACAAGCTCGATATCAACGCCGGCACGCTGCCCCTGGGCTTCAAGCAGCGCCTGGCGCTGGCCTGCGCGGTGATGCACGAGCCCCCGGTCCTCTTCCTCGACGAACCCACCTCGGGCGTCGATCCGGTGACCCGCCGGGAATTCTGGATGCACATCAATGGCTTGGTCGAGAAGGGCGTGACCGTTCTGGTCACTACCCATTTCATGGACGAGGCCGAATATTGCGACCGCGCCACCCTGATCTACCGCGCCGAACAGATCGCCACCGGCACCCCGGACGAGCTCAAGGCCGAGGCCGCCCGCCTCACCGGCGCCCCCGATCCGACCATGGAAGACGCCTTCATCGCGCTGATCGAGGCGTTCGACCGCAAGCGGGAGGCGCGCGAGGCCGCATGAGTTTCCGCTTCGATCTCAGTCGGTTGGCCGCTCTGGTCCGCAAGGAGGCCGCGCAGATCCTGCGCGATCCCTCGACTTTCCTGATCGCCTTCGTGCTGCCGATGATCCTGCTCTTCCTGTTCGGATATGCGGTCTCGCTCGACAGCACCCGCACCCGCGTCGGCCTTGTCGTTCAGGACAGCAGCGCGCCTGCCTTGCGCCTTACCCAAGCCTATAAGAATTCACGCTATTTCCAGGTGACCGAGGCCCGCACCGTGGCCGAGGTGCGCGACAAGCTGGTCGATGGCCAGCTCCGCGCGCTGATCGTCATCCCTCAGGATTTCGGTGCCGGGATCAAGCGCGGACACATGCCGCCGATCCAGATCGTCACCGATGGCTCCCAGCCCAATACCGCCAATTTCGCAGCGGCTTATGGCGAAGGGGTGCGGGCGAACTGGGCCGCTGCCGAGGGGCTGGAGCGCAATCCCGGCGCCCGCGAAGCCCCGGTGATCGTCTCGGCGCGCTACTGGTATAACCCTGAACTCAAAAGCAAATTCTTCCTCGTCCCGGGCTCGATCGCCAATGTGATGACGATGGTCGGCACCTTGCTGACCGCGCTGGTCGTCGCGCGCGAATGGGAGCGCGGGACGATGGAAGCGATGATGGCCACCCCGATCTCGATGGCCGAGTTCATCGCCTCCAAGGTCATCCCCTATTTCTTCCTGGCGCAAGCCTCGATGGCGCTCTGCGCGGTGATCGGCGTGTGGGTGTTCGGGGTGCCGTTCCGCGGCTCCATCCTCGCTCTGCTGGCGATTTCCTCGGCTTTTCTGATGCCTGCACTGGGTCTTGGCCTGTTCATCTCGGCCGCGACCAAGAACCAGTTCGTCGCGAGCCAGGTCGCCCTGCTCTCGGCCTTCCTGCCCACTTTCCTGCTCTCGGGCTTCATCTTCGAGATCGGCTCGATGCCCTGGCCGATCCAGGCGCTGACCTATATCGTCCCGGCGCGCTACCTGATCCCCAGCCTTGAGACGGTGTTCCTCGCCGGCGACCAATGGGGGCTGCTGCTCCCCAATATCGGCATCATGCTGTTGTTCGGCATGGTGTTTTTCACGCTCTCCTTCCGCGTCACCCGCCGGAGCCTCGACTGATGCGCCGGCTGCTTGCGATGATCGTCAAGGAGATGTGGGCGGTACTGCGCGATCCGCAGTCGCGGCTGGTGCTGTTCGTGCCGCCACTGATGCAGCTGTTCATCTTCACCTATGCGACCACGCTCGATGTGAAGAATGTCGACATCGGCATCCTCGATCGCAGTTCGGGCGCGCATTCGGTCGAGCTGGTCCAGCGCATCGCTGGCAGCCCGAACTTCCGCCATATCAAGCGGTTGGCGACTCCTGCCGAGCTCAAATCGGCGATCGACAACCAGAAGGTGATCGCCGCGCTGGTGATCGACGAGGATTTCGACCGCCAGCTCGCCCGCGGTCGGAGCGCGACGATCGGCCTGGTGCTCGACGGCCGCCGCTCCAACGCTGCCCAGATCGTCACCGGCTATATCACCAACATCGCCGGCACAATGGGTGCTGAGTTGGCGCCACCCCAGCTGCGCGGGGCTATCGGCGGCAGCGTGGTTACCAATTGGTACAACCCCGCGCTCGACTATATCTGGTTCACGCTCCCCTCGCTGGTCGCGATTATCACCTCGGTCGCGGGGCTTGCCGTAACCTCGCAATCGGTGGCGCGTGAGCGGGAATTGGGCACGTTCGACCAGCTGATGGTCTCGCCGTTGCGCATCCATGAGATCCTGATCGGCAAGATGGTCCCGCCCTTCATCATCGGCATGATCAACGGCAGCGTCTATCTGGTGGTGGCGCCTCTGGTGTTCGGCGTGCCCTTCACCGGCTCCTATCTGCTCTTCTTCCTGTCGCTCGGCATGTATCTGCTCGCGCTGATCGGGCTCGGCATGCTGATCTCGGCCGCGTCGCAGACCCAGCAACAGGCGTTCCTCGGCGTGTTCCTCGTCACCACGCCGCTGATCCTGCTCTCCGGCTATGCCAGCCCGATCGACAACATGCCGGACTGGCTGCAGACGATCACCTATCTCGATCCCGCCCGCTATTTCCTCACCATCGTCCAGGGGCTGTTCCTCAAGGCGATGCCGGCGGCGGCGGTGTTCCACCAGCTCTGGCCGCTGGCGCTGATCGCCTGCGCGACGCTCGCCGCCTCGGCCTGGCTCTTCCGTGCGCGCATGGAGTAACAAGATGACCCGTTCGCTCCCGCTGTTCCTGCTCCTCGCTGCCTGCACGGTCGGCCCCGATTATCGCCGGCCTGAGACCAAAGCCGCGCCCGAATGGCTGGAGGCCGGCGCGCCCGGCCAGGTCGACCTGCAATGGTGGGATCGTTTCGGCGATCCCCAGCTCTCCGCACTGGTCGAGCGCGCGGTAACTTCCAGCCCAGATCTTAGAGAAGCGCAGGCCCGTCTCGCCGAGGCCCGCGCCAACCGCGAGGCGATCGCTGGCGGTCGCCTGCCCAGCGTAACCGCCAAGGGATCGGCGACCGAGAATGTGCTGAGCAACAACGGCCAGCTGCCGATCGGCAACATCCCGTTCCCCGGTTTCTCGCGCGATTTCCCGCTCTACGATCTTGGCTTCGACGCGAGCTGGGAAATCGATCTCTGGGGCCGCCGTACCCGCCAGATGCAGGGCGCCACCGCGCGCGAGGAAAGCGCCGAATATGCAAGGCGCGACGTCATGTTGACGCTGATCGCCGAGGTCGTCCGCAGCTATATCGACCTGCGCGCTGCCCAGGCCGATGGTGCGACGGCGGAAGCAAAGGCATCGTCGGATGGCGAACTGGCGCGCCTCACGCGGCTCCGCTTCGATCATGGCGAAGCCTCAAGGCTGGAAATCGACCGCGCCGACAGTGCTGCCAAGGCCAGTGCCGCGGCAGTCCCCAATGCACGCGCCCAGGCCAGCGCTGCTGCCTATCGCATCGCCACTTTGGTCGGCGTGCCACCCGAGCAGGTGGTGCCCGAGTTGCAGGCGGCCACACACCTGCCGGCCAGCCCCGATGCGATCCTCACCGGTCTGCGCTCCGAGCTGCTCGCGCGCCGCCCCGATGTCCGCCGCGCCGAGCGCGAGCTGGCCGCGGCCACCGCGGATATCGGCGTCGCCACCGCTGATCTCTTCCCACGCTTCAGTCTGCTCGGCAGCATCGGCCAGCAGGCGCGCAAACCCGGGGACCTCGTTTCGGGTGATTCCTTCCGGCTCCAGATCGGGCCGAGCTTCTCCTGGCCGATCTTCCAGGGCGGCACGATCCGCGCACAGATCCGTGCTGCCGATGCCCGTGCCGATGCCGCCGCCGCGCGCTACGAGAAGGCGGTGGTCGGCGCGCTGTCGGACAGCGAGTCCGCGATCAACCGCTTCCTCAACGCCCGCGCCGCCGCCGACGACGCGGCGGCATCGCTGGCTCGCGAGCAGAGTGCCTTCGCGCTTGCCCAGCGGCGAGCGGACAGCGGCGAGGACGACAAGCTCACTCTGGAACGCGCCCGCCAGTCGCTGCTCGCCGCCCAGCGCCGCGACCAGCAAGCCCGCGCCGCCAAGGCGCAGGCGGCAACTGCGCTCTACAAGGCGCTGGGCGGCGGCTGGAGCTGAGAACAGTTGAGGCTCGCTAGGCGATCGGCACGCGGATTTCGAAGCTGGTGCCGTGTTCGATCGGAGCCAATTCGATCGTGCCGCCATGCGATGCCAGCAACGAACGGGCGATCGGCAGGCCAAGCCCGGTCCCCCCGGCAGCGCGGCGACTGGTGAAGAAAGGCTCGAAGATTCGCGCTCGGTCCGCTTCGGGAATGCCGGGGCCGTCATCGATCACGAAAATGCGGACCGTGTCCTCTCCCGTATCGGTTATCAGACTGACGCGTTCAGCGCCTGCCTGACGGGCGTTCTCGATCAGGCTCTCCAATATGGCTTCCAGCATGGTGGGAGGCAGCGCCACGCGGGGGAGTGGTTCGGGAAGGTCGTCCACGAAGATCAGGCCTCTATCCGTCCAGGCATCGGCGATCCGGCGCACGACCAGTTCGATATCGGCCGAGGCACTCGCATCGGCTTCGGCCATGTCCGCCCGCGCCAGCTCAAGCAGCCGGGTGACCAGCTGGGCCAGCCGGTCGGCATCGGCGCCGGCATTGGCGAGGAAGCGACGCCGGTCGGCCTCATCCATATCGGCGTGATGATCCTCAAGGATCTCGATCGCGCCGCGAATGCCGGCGAGCGGGGTCTTGAATTCGTGGCTCACCGCATGGGCGAAGTCGCGCAGATAGCGCGAGCGCCGGTCGATCGCATCGGCCATGGTGGCGAAGTCGGCATAGAGCGCCTGGATCTCGATCGCGGCGGTAGGCGGTGCCTCGGGCACACTGCCGCCGCCGCGCGCCACGTCGCGCGTCGCCTGGCTCAGCATCTCGATCGGCCGGGCGATGCCACGCGAGAGCAGGCCGCTCAGTACCACAAGCGTCACGAAGATGGCGCCGATGCCGAACAGGATCTTGCCCCGATCCTCATAGAGTCCGCGGAACAACGCGCGTGGCGAGCGGGAGAGCAGCAGCACCGCCACCACCTTGCCGTTCACCAGCACCGGTCGGGCATGGTGGATGCGGAGGCCCGAGGCGCGGCTCAGCCATTCAAAGGCATATTCGGGATGATAGTCGCCGCGTCGGCGCAGCATCGTCCGGGGGTGACCGGCGCGGGCCGAGGCGAGCTCGGGGAGCCCGGTGAGGCTCTTGCCGGCATCCTTGCCGATCAGGATGCGGCCATCGGGGGCGAGCAGCAGGATCGAGGCGAGCGTGCCGTCCGCCGTCGTCGCGACCAGTGGCGAGAGCCGAGCGGCGGCGGCCAGCGCATCGGGCGTGGCGCTTCCGGGCACCGGTACGGGAGCGGGGCGCTCGGGCCCCGGGGTACTGCCCAGATCGATCGTCGAGAGCGGCCCGCCGGCCATGCCGCGCGAAGCACGCGGCGGTTCGCGGACCAGTTCGGGGCCGGTCGAGCCAGGCCATTCGGCGCTCGCCGCCGCCGCCAGCGCCGTGCCCTGCGCGATCAGCTCGGCCTCGGTCTGGCGGACCAGGGTATTCTCATAGACCCGCAGGAACAGCGCGCCGACGCCCGGCAGCGCCGCCACGAACACGAAGGTGACGAGCAGGATCGTCCGCAGCCTCAGCCGCGGCCAGAAGCGCCGGATCGGCGCCTTGATCGCTTCGATCAGCCTTCCGAGCATGCGCCGATGCGATAGCCGATGCCCGGCCGCGTCTCGATCAGGTCCTGCGCGCCGGCCAGGGCGAACTTGGCGCGCATGTTGCGGATATGGCTGTCGATCGTCCGGTCGGTCAGTGCGAAGCCGGGGCCGCGCAGCCGGTCGATCAGCGCGTCGCGGCTGAACACCTTGGAGGGCATGCCGGCCAGCGTGCGGAGGATACCGAACTCGGTGACGGTGAGCGGCACCGCTGCGCCCGCCCAGCGGGCTTCCCAGCTCTCGGTATCGAGCGCCAGCTTGCCGTGGCGGATCGGCGGGGCGGCGCGATCGACATCGGGAGCGTGCGCGGCGGTGCGGCGGAGCACTGCCATCACTCGCGCCACCACTTCGCGGGGGGAGAAGGGCTTGGTGACATAATCGTCCGCGCCCAGCTCGATGCCGATGATCCGGTCGATCTCGTCGTCGCGCGAGGAGAGGAACAGGATCGGTAGCCCGCCCTCGGCGCGCAGCCGTCGGCAGACTTCTAGGCCGTCCATCCGCGGCATGTTGATGTCGAGCACGATCAGGTCGGGCGCCTGGGTCTCGGCGACCTTCAGCGCTTCCTCGCCATCGGCGGCTTCGAGTGTCTCGAGACCGGCCTTGGCGAGCGCGAAGACGAGCAGCTGGCGGATATGGGGATCGTCATCGGCGACAAGGATCGTGCGGGGCATGGGGCATTGGATCATCGCGATGCGGCTCCGGTCAATGGCGGAGTGGCATTGGCCGTGGCGTTAGCGACCGCTGCCTCGGTTGCCTGTGCTGCTGCTTCGGCTGCATCGGCGGCGGTGGTCGGCGCAGGTTCGGGCGGGGCGGGCAGCTGGATCGAGCCGTCGCAATCGCGAAAGGCGCCGGGCGGCAGGGTTGCGGGCTTGGCCGGGTTGGCGCCCAGCATATGGCGGGCAGTGGCCAGCCGCTGGGCGCCGCGCCAGGTCCAGCTGCGCCAGTCGGCCTGGGCATCGGCGAGCATCCGGAACTGCAGGTCGCGGACGAAGCGCACCCGGTCGCGGAAGCCGGGCTGGAGCGGGCGGCGTTCGAGGTCGATCAGCGATATCAGCGAAGAGGCGCCGCTGCGTGACAAATAGCAAAGGTCGAGCTGCACGCCGCGCCCACCGGCTTCGCGGGCATGTCGGACATTCCAGGCGGCCGCACTCGCGTCTAGGTCGACCACGCTCGCGGCACTCAGCACCAGCGCAGCCATCAATGCATTGGCGTTGACCAGCCAGGCAGCGCTCTTGCCGGCGAGCATCCGCCAGCAGATCAGCGCTAGCCCGATCGCAACCAGCCCCATCCAGGCGAGCGCGGCGATGCGGAAGGCCGTGAGCGAATAGGCATCGACATAGTCGAGCGTGCGCAGGATCGACGAGGCGACCAGCAACAGGTTCTGCGCCACCCACAGCACCACCAGCCGACGGATGGCGGGGTTGGCGGCGCTCGCCGATCCGGGGCGGAGCGCCACCAGCACGAACAGTCCGGCGAGCAGCGCGGTGGCGATCAGCGGGTACGCGCCGCGATGGGCATAGTCGGCGAGCGTCATGCCCTTGGGCAGCGGTGCACCGCTCCAAAGAAAGGCGAGGTCGAGCCCGTTCTGGACCGCGAACACCAGATTGAAGAGCAACAGCGACAACAGCAGCGAAGCGGCCGGGATGCTCGGCAGCGGCATCTCGGTGCGCGGCAGCAGCGTGGCGATACGGGTCGCCCAGCGCGACGGGCGCAGGCTTGGCCAGACCACCACCAGGGTCATCCCCCAGAAGAGTACTTCGCCGAACCAGGGCAGGCGAACCTGGCCGAGCGTCTCGGCGATCAGCGGGTTGGCGCTGGCGAACAGCGCGACGAACAGCCCGGTCATCGCCAGTGGCAGCACCACCAGCGTCAGCAGGTTCGCCAGCGCCCGCCCGCCGCGCGGGGAACGGAGGCGGGAGAGGCGGATCAGGTCGAGCAGCGGAGTTAGCGGGCCGCTGGCGCCGTGAACGAGCAGGCGCAGGCCCCAGCGCCCGGCATCGTCGAACCGCCCGATCCGCGGCATCAGCGCAGCGATCGACAGCGCGCTCCAGAACAATGCCCAGCCGAGCGGCCAGGGATCATAGGCCAGCACCAGCGCGAAGCCGGCCGCAATCGCCAATGCCACCAGGCTGGCGGGCCGGCGCAGCGCCGGGCGGACGGCGAGCAACAGGCCGATCCAGCAGAGCGCCAGCCCGCCGAACCACGATCCCATCCCCCCATCCAGCAGCAGCTGGTCGGCCGCGACGATCATCAGGATCGCGGCGGGGATCTTGAGCAGGAAAAGGTAACGGTGCGCCATGCGGGTCTCCCAGGTTCGGGAGCGGAAATCGCCGATCGTCGTCCAGTCCCGATGTCGAAGCCCGTGGAGAGGCTGTGCAGATGCGGTGCAGGGCGATAGAGGCGCCCGACCATGACTCAGCGCCCCGCCCTTGGCTTCGATTTCGGCACCACCAATTCCGTCGCGGCCCTCGCCACTGACGGCACCTCCGAGCTGGTCCAGCTCACCGGGCCGGAGCGCGCCGATCCGGTGTTCCGCTCCGCCCTGTGCTTCTGGCAGGACGAGGATGTGCGCGGCGGGATGGCGGTTGCCGCCGGCCCCTGGGCGATCGCCGAATATCTCGAGTTCCCGGAGGGCAGCCGCTTCCTCCAGTCGTTCAAGTCGGTCGCGGCGAGCGCTAGCTTCGAACATGCCATCGTCTTCGAAAAGCGGCTGCGCTTCGAGGAAATGGGTCGCACCTTCCTGGGGCTGATGGCGGCGCGCGCCGGCGGGGCGCTGGACGGCGGGGCGCAGCGCGTCGTGGTCGGCCGCCCGGTTGAATATGCCGGCAGCCGGCCCGACGAGGCGCTCGCCCGCCAGCGCTATGACATGATGTTCGCTGGTTTCGGGGCGGAGATCCACTATGTCTATGAGCCGCTTGGCGCCGCGTTCAGCTATGCCTCGCGGATCGAGGAGCCGGCGACGGTACTGGTCGCCGATTTCGGCGGCGGCACCAGCGACTTCTCGGTGGTGCGGATCGATGTGCCGGGTGCGGCGCGGCGCTGCGTGCCGCTGGCCCATGCCGGTGTCGGCATCGCCGGCGACCGGTTCGACCAGCGCATCGTCGAGCATCTCGTGCTGCCCCTGCTCGGCAAGGGCGGCAGCTATCGCTCGTTCGACAAGATCCTCGACATTCCCGGCGGCTGGTTCACCGACTTCTCCGACTGGTCGCGCCTCGCGCTGATGCGCAACCGCAAGACGCTGGCCGAGCTCGAAAAGCTCAAGCGTGCCTCGCTCGATCCCGAGGCGATCGGCCGGATGATCGCAGTGATCGAAGGCGAGCTTGGCTATCAGCTTTATCACGCGATCGGCGCGCTCAAGCGGTCGTTGTCCTCGGACGAGGCGGCGCATTTCCACTTCGAGGGCGGCGATCTCGCGATCGAGGCCGATGTGACGCGCGCCGAGTTCGAGGACTGGATCGTGCCCGACATTGCCCGGATCGAAGCGGCGGTGGACCGCGCGCTGACCATGGCTGGCACCGAGCCGCAGGCGATCGACCGGGTGTTCCTGACCGGCGGCACTTCGCTGACCCCGCGCGTCCGCCGGCTGTTCGCCGAGCGCTTCGGCACGGAGAAGCTGGCGACCGGCGGCGAGCTTACTTCGATCGCGCACGGGCTGGCGCTGATCGGGCAGGAGCCGGACATCGCCGCCTGGACGGCCTGATCCAACCGCGAAGAGGCCGCGACTCGCGGAAGTACACAAAAGTACACACCAAGAGCGGCTTTTCGGGCCGCTATTTTCCCTAGTTTCTCGGATACGCGCTGCCTCTCGCAACATTGTTGCGTGCGCGTGATCCTATTCTTCCTGCACGTTCAAAGAGCGGCGGCCCCTGACGCCGACCGCGCAAGCCCAACAGGCAGAATCCTACATTGCAAGGCGCGCCAGCACCGGATCGGCGCTTTCGATCTTTCCAAGACGCGGCTTGTATGCTTTAGCGCTAACTCTAGCGTGAAATATCATGCCGGCGATAAACAGAATGGAGAGGGCGCGCGTGGCCACGGGATCGATTTCGGAAGAAGCAGGCGCAAATTCGGGCTGGATGCCGGCCAAGGGCGCCGGCGCGGCGGAAATCGATGCGCTGGTGGCGCGGGTGCTCGCGGAGCTGACCCTCGAAGAGAAAGTCGCGATGATGTCCGGCAAGGGCTTCTTCGACGCGCTTGCCGAGGATGACCGGATTTGGGGCGCGCGGCCCTATCGCGCCGGCGGCGGCGTCGAGCGGCTGGGCATTCCGCCGCTGATGTTCACCGATGGACCGCGCGGCGTCACCCGCGTCGGTTCGACCTGCTTCCCCTGCACGATGGCGCGCGGCGCCACCTTCGATGCGGCGCTCGAACGGCGCGTCGGCGAAGTGATGGGCGTGGAAGCCCGCGCGCAGGATTGCAGCTTCTCGGGCGCGGTCTGCATCAACTTGCTGCGCCACCCCGCCTGGGGTCGCGCGCAGGAAACCTATGGCGAGGATCCCTGGCATCTCGGCGTGATGGGCGCCGCGATGGGCACCGGCATCCAAGCGCATAATGTCGTCGCCACGGTGAAGCATTTCGCGCTGAACTCGATGGAAAACGCGCGCTTTAAGGTGAACGTCACCGCCGATGAGCGCGCGATGCACGAAGTCTATCTGCCGCACTTCAAGCATTGCCTCGATGCTGGCGTCGCGACGGTGATGACTGCGTACAACAAGGTGAATGGCGAGTTTTGCGGTCAGAGCCGCGCGCTGCTCACCGATGTGCTGCGCGGCGAATGGGGCTTCGAAGGCTTCGTCCATTCGGACTGGGTGCGCGGCGTCCACAAGGTGTACGGTGCGGCCGCCGGCCTCGATGTCGAGAATCCCGAGCCGCTGATCTTCGGCGAGAAGCTGGTCGCCGCGGTCGAGGCCGGGACGGTCGAGCCTGAGGTTGTCGACCAGGCCTGCCGCCGCATCCTGACCACCCAGTTCCGCTTCGCCGCGCTTGAGGATCCGCTGGAGGACTACTCGAAGGACCTGATCGCGCAGGACAGCCACCGCGCGCTTGCCCGCGAAGTGGCCGAGAAGTGCGCGGTGCTGCTCGAGAATGACGGGACGTTGCCCTTTCGCCGTGAGAACGTGACTAAACTCGCGGTGCTCGGCGCGCTCGCCGACATGGAGAATACCGGCGACAACGGCTCGAGCCGGGTGCGCACGCCTTATGTCATCACCCCGCTCCAGGGCCTGCGCGCCTATCTGGGCGATGATGCCGTGACCTATGCGAGCGGCGAGGACCTCGATGCCGCGACGCAGGTGGCGCGTGAGGCCGATGCCGTGGTCGTGGTCGCTGGCTTCACCGCCAAGGAAGAAGGCGAGTATATCATCGGCGACATCGCTCTGGGCGCCGATGGCAAGCCGGGCCGCCCGAGCATCTCGAAGGAGCCGATCGGCGGTGATCGCTTGTCGCTGGGCCTACCCGAGCATCAGGTCGCGCTGATCCGCGCGGCCGCCGCCAGCGGCAAGCCGGTGGTGGTCGTGCTGGTCGTCGGTTCGGCGGTGCTGGTCGAGGAATGGCGCGGGGACGCCAGCGCGATCCTGATGAGCTTCTATGCCGGCATGGAAGGCGGCCATGCGCTCGCGAGCCTGTTGTTTGGCGACGTCAGCCCCTCTGGCAAGTTGCCCTTCACCGTGGCGCGCGATGCCGGGGACTATCCCTTCTTCGACCGCGATGCCGATGCGATCGAATATGACCGCTGGCACGGCTATACCAAGCTCGACCGCGACAAGGTCACGCCGCGCTATGCGTTCGGTCACGGCCTGTCCTATGCGCGCTTCGCCTATCGCGGGCTGAAGGCGAATGTCGTGGACGGCGCGATCGAAATATCGGTGGCGGTGCGCAATGACGGCGACATGGCCGCCGAGGAAGTCGTGCAATGCTATATCGGTGCGCCGGGCGTTGAGGCCGAGCAGCCGGTCAAGCTGCTGCGCGCCTTCGACCGCGTTGCACTGGCGCCGGGCGAGACCGGGATCGTCCAGCTGTTTGTCAGCCTGGAGAGCCTGTGCTGGCGCGATCCGGCGACGCATGGCTGGCGGCTGGAGAGCGGCGACTATCGCGTGCTGGTCGGCGGCGCGTCCGACCAGCTGATCGAGACCCGCGTTACGCTCTGATTTCCGCCAGCCAGCGATCGACGATGCGGGCAGTGGCGATACTGTCCGCCGCGTCGAGACCCGGCTGCGCGAACGCAGTGGCACCCGCGCGGATCGCACGGTTCGCGGCCTCGAACTGGAAGCTGTAGAGGTGGCGCGGTTCGTCGACCGCGATGTCCTCGCGGCTGCCGTCCGGGCGGATCAGCCGCATCGTGTTGACTCCACCGGTCTTGCCGCCGGCGAACCAGAACTGATCGACCTCGAGCCGGCCGGTGGTGCCCATCACGTGCAGGATGTTCTCCTGCCGCACCGTGACCGAGCAGGAGAGATCTGCGGTGATTCCGCCGGGGAAGCGCAGCAGCGCCGAAGTCCATTCATCGATGCCGCTCGGGCCGAAATGAGCTACGGCCTTTACCTGATCGGGCATCGGGATGCCGCCGCCGCTGCGGGCACCGGCGATCAGCCCGGCCATCGAGACCGGATAGCCGGCGAGATCGAGGATCGCGCCCCCGCCCAGAGCGGGCTGGAACAGCCGGTGGCTGGCACGCGCCGCTTCGGGCACCGCGAAGCCGAAGCTCGAACGAATCATCCGCACGTCGCCGATCGCGCCCGAGCGGATCAGTTCGGCGATGCGGCTGGCGAGAGGGTGGAATCGGTACATGAACGCTTCGCCGAGAAAGGTGCCGGCGGCGTTTGCGGCGGCGAACATCGCTTCGACTTCGGCCGCCGAGACGCCCATCGGCTTCTCGCACAGCACATGCTTGCCGCCCTCGGCCGCGGCGACCACCCAGCGCGCGTGATGGACATGCGGGGTGGCGACATAGATCGCGTCGATCTCCGGATCGGCGATCAGTGCTTCATAGCCGGGGACGACGCGGATGCCGGGGAAATGTTCGGCAAGCTCGGGCTTGTCGGGATTGCGGGTGCCGAGCGCAGCGATGATGCCGGTGGCGGAGCTGGCGGCACCGGCGAGGAAATCGCGGGCGATATTGCCGGGGCCGAGAATGCCCCAGCGGACGGGGGCGGCGCTCATGCCTGGCTCTCCTGATGCGCCTTCAACGCGGCGAGCGCTTCGACGGCATAGGCATGATCCTCCTCCTGGGCGAGGCCGCTGATCGCGACCGCACCGATCACCCCGGTGCCGGCGATCCGGATCGGCACCGCGCCGCCGGCGGCGATATGGGTGCGCAGATCGAGACCGAAGCGATCGAACGCGCCGGGCGGGGCCGCGTCGAACTTCAGGCGCATCGCATAGCTGGAACGCTCGAAGCGCATCACCAGTGCGATCTTGCGATCGATCCAACCAAGATTGTCCGCCGTGGCACCGGGCAGCAGCGCGCTGAACAGCCGGGTGTTCGCGCGGCGGATCTCGATCGCGATCGGCGCACCGGCCGCCGCGCCGCGCTTGCGCAGATGGCAGCCGAGCCACCAGGCATCCTCGGCATCGAAACGGTCCAGCAGGAGCGATTGCTCCTCGCGCTCGATTGCTTCCAGCTCCATCTCCGCTCTCCGATGTTTGTTGAGTTTAGCGCTAAATCAATTAAGACCTGACGAAAGTCAATCATCCGGGAGCGGGAAGGGCAATGGCAATCGAGTCGTTCGACGGCACCGGCTTCCGAAGCCTGTTCGATGGCGCCACGCTTGCCGGCTGGCATGCCGCGCCGCGCGTCTATGGCGCGCTATATCCCGGCGGGCCGAGTGCGCTGACGATCTTCGACCGGCGCGGCGTGGTGCGACCCGAAGCGCCCGAGGCGTATCCGGCGGCCTGGCACGTCGAGGATGGGCATATCATCGGCCAGCAATCCGGCGGGGCCTATGGCGGCTATCTGGTCAGCGACGAAGCGTTTGGCGATTTCGAGCTGGTGCTGGAAGCGCGGCCGGACTGGCCGGCCGACACCGGCATCATGGTCCGCCGCCTGCGCGATGACTGGGCAGGCTTCCAGATTCTGCTCGATCACCGCGAATCGGGCGGGATCGGCGGGTTCTTCGGCAATGGTCTCGGCAGCTTCTCCGCGCTGCCCTTCGCCATCCGCGCGGTGCGCGATGCGGCGGGGCGAATCATCGGCATCGAGGCCGACGATCCGGAGACCTCGAAGGATCCGGTGACGCCCGAGAAGATCGGACGGCTGGACTATGCCTCCCGCGTCGAGGATTTCCTGCGGGTGTGGAAATGGGCGGAATGGAACGAGATCCGCATCCGCTGCGTCGGTGCGCTGCCCCGGCTGACGACCTGGGTGAACGGCCTGCGGATCGCCGAGCTGGACACCGCAACGCTGGTCGCGCCCCATTATGATCCGGCGGCGGTGCTCGGGCTGCTGGGCCGGCGGGGGCATATTGCGCTCCAGGTGCACGACAGCGGCGCGTTCTTTCCGCAGGATCGCTGGGGCGAAGGCGCCCGGTGCCGCTGGCGCAACATCCGCATCAAGACGTTCGACAAGGAAGAGGTTCGCACATGACCACTGCATCCAAGGCGCCCCCGGGGGCCAATCCCGCGCATGGACCGTTCCGTCCGCTGTTGCCGGACCAGGTCTCGCAGGTGCGGATCCTGCGCCGCGACGGCAGCGAGGACCGGCTGGTGCTGGAAGCCGACCGCCTGCTCGAGGCGCCGAACTGGACGCCGGATGGCAGCGCGCTGATCGTCAATGGCGGCGGGCATCTGTTCCGCCTGCCGCTGGAAGGCGCGCCGGAGCTGGCGCCGATCGCGATCCACGGGATCGACGATGCGAACAACGATCACCTGCTCTCGCCCGATGGCCAGACGCTCTACATCACTGCGGCGCGCAAGGTGCATGCGGTGCCGGTCACCGGCGGTACGCCGCGCCAGGTGAGCCCGGAGGATGGGCTGGCCTATTATCTCCATGGCATTTCGCCCGATGGCAGCGAACTCGCCTGCGCGACGATCCGGCCGGGGGAGGCGCTGCACTGGGGCATCGCGATCGTACCCGAAGCCGGCGGCCCGGCACGCCAGCTGCTCGAAGGACGGGCGCCTGTCGACGGGCCCGAATGGTCGCCCGACGGCGCCTGGCTCTGGTTCAACGGGGAGCTGGAGGCGCGCGTGCCGGGCGATGCCAGCCTGTTTCGCATGCGCCCCGATGGCAGCGCGATCGAGCGGATGAGCGAGGGCAGCCGGGTGGACTGGTTCCCGCATCCCGATCCCGCCGGCGAGACGATCGCCTATATCAGCTTCCCCGAGGGGACGGAGGGACATCCGCCCAATTTGCCGGTCGAGCTGCGGACGATGCTGGCCGTGGGGCCGGCCGAGGGCGGCGCGGTGCGGACGATCGCCAGCTTCTTTGGTGGGCAGGGTTCGATTAACGTCAACAGCTGGTCGCCGGACGGGCAATGGCTGGCCTATGTGGCGTATCCGGTGGGGTAGTTGGGTCGCTTGAGCGGGTTGTTAGTTCATAAGGGCGAACTGCCGGGCTCTCGTCCCCGTTGCTAACACTGGCTGCCTGCGGCACATGTCAGTTATGAGGCTCAACTCTGTCCGCGCGAACCGCCACATCTTCGATGGTCGCGTGAACGGAAAACCGGTGCGGCTGCAACTCGGGTTTGTCGGCGGTCGGGTGCTCCGTCTTCAGGTCGCCGGAGACGGAGAACGAATGATCGCGGACGATGGCCCGCTCGATTTTCCGTGCGATATTGGTGAATACGGCCAAGTGGACATCGCAGATGTAACCGGATCGCTGTTTCCAGTACTCCGAGGTGCGGAAGTGTCGGAGATGAAAGCATTGGTGCGGGAGGGGCGCCGCGTAGGCGTAAAACTATCCCTTGCTGGTGATGGGGCGTTTCATTTCTGGGTCGATGGAGATGAGCTGCATTGGGGCAATGAGGCGGCGCTAGTTAGTCATGACTGGCCAGGCGGGATAACGCCTCAGGCATCTGAGCGCATTGAAGTCTAGTACCCGCATTCCACCCAGTCTCGACCGTTTAGCACCACTGTCGGAAACGACCACGCATGATTCATACCCCGGTTCCACGGCGAAGGCCGGGGCCCAGCTGCAATGTCGTTCGAGAGGTTCGTGCGACTCTCGGGCGGCGCCGAGGCTGGGCCCCGGCCTTCGCCGGGGAACCGCGTAATGGTCTAGGCAACTCCCGCCGCGTCGAGCAGCCCGAGCAGGCGGATCGCGGTTTCGAGCTGTCCGTCATCGCCGGCGCCCTCGGTCAGCCGGACGTGCAGCGCCCGCCACGAGGCGCGCAGGCCGCCTTCGTAGCGCGGCAGCGCGGTGCGGGTTCCGGTGGCGTCGAACAGGCGGACTTCGGCCGGGGTGGAGACGGCGATATCGTTGACGACGATCTCGCGCCGCAGCGTGCGCGAGACGGTCTCCAGCGCATAGCGGGTGCGGAAGCTGCGCCGCGCGCTGAGCCGGGTGCCGTTCCAGCTGCCGGCGCTTTCGATCACCAGCGCGATCTCGTCCGGCGTGGTGGCGAGCAGGCGCAGGCCGTCGGCATGGCAACCGAGCGTGTCGAGCAGCATCAGCAGCTCGAACAGCGCGGCGCGCAGCGGGCCGGTGGTCTCGGCGGCGGCATCGACGATCAGCGGCACGTCATCGGCCTGGGCGCGGATGCTTTCCAGCGCTGCTTCGGGGAGCGCCGCGGAAACGGCAAGTGCCAGCCCGATCGGACGGCCGGTGGCGGCGAGGCCGCGCAGCGCTTCCGCCGAGGCCAGGCCGGGTTCGACGATCATCACCGCGCCGGTGCCGGCATCGGCGAGCGCGTCGCCGCGCACGGTATGGACGTCCGCGCCTGCCGCATCGATCACGAAACGATTGGGCAGGGTGGCGAGCACTGCCTGCTGGTCGGCAGGCGTCACATGCAGCCGGTTCATGCGACGATCTCCATCACGTCGGCAGCGGCATCGGCAAGGTCGAGCGCAAAGGCGAGATCCTCGACCGCAACATCGAACGGGGTGTCGAGCGGCACGCCGCGCGTGACCACGTCGTGGAGGTGGCGCCACTGCGCGGCATAGCCGTTATCGGCATGGCTGAACCCGGTGCTGCCGCGCGCATCGCTGAGCGTGGCGCGGCCCGAGCCTGCCGAGATGTAAGACGGGCCGAAATCGACATGGAGCCGGCGCTCGGCATTCGAGGCCTCGAAGCTCCAGGACGGTGGCCATTGGCCGGGCATCACCGCGAGCAGCTCCGCGATCTGGTCGCCGCTGCGCATCAGCACCGAATAGCCGAAGGGCGGATGGCGGCGCGCCTCGACCACTTCGCCAAGCTCGGGATAGAGCCGGCGGATCAGCGGGACATGGTGGATGGCAAGGCCGAGGATGGTCTGGCGCAGCCGCTCGCGCTGGAATTCGGGCGGCTGCTCGGCCGGCGGTGCGGGCGGCGGCGGGGAGGGGAAGGCTTCCTCGGTCGAGGCGTTCACGAACTGCGCATTGGGCGGCACGAAGATCGCCGAGCGGATGCGGGTGGCGCGCTGGCCTTCGGTTTCCCAGGCGGCAAGCCCGGCGCGGAAGCCGGGATCATACCAGTGCATCGTGCCGACCAGTACGGTCATCCCGGTCTCGGCGACGACGCGGCCGACTTGCTCCGCCTGTTCGCGGCTGACCGCGAGCGGCTTCTCGACCAAGGCGGCGCGCTTGCCGGCGCGGGCGGCGGCGACGAGCTGCTCGGCATGGAAGACATGCGGGCTGCAGATTGCGACCACGTCGATCGACGGATCCTCGACCACCGCGGCGGCATCGGTGACGCCCTCAGCCCCGCAGCGCGCGGCGACGATGTCCGCGACCTCGGCGTTGACGTCCATCACTTTGCCGACCCGCCACAGCTCGGGCATCTGCGCCAGCGTCGGCAAATGGATCGACTGGGTGACCGGGCCGGCGCCAAGGAAGCCGATGGTCAGCGGCGCGGTCATGCGAGCGGCGTCCAGCCGGCGCGATCGGCGCTGGCCTGCACCGCGGTCTCGACAAAGCGCATCGTGCGCACGCCGTCTTCGATGCCCGGCAGCGTGTCGCCGATCAGCGTGGTGTCGCCGTCGATCGCCTTGGCGAAGTCGCGATACTGGACCGCGAAGCCGGCGAGGATCGAGCCGCCAAAGCCGGGCGGCAGCGGCTCGCGGACGAGCAGGCCGGGCGACATCGGGCTGAGCAGCGAGACGGCGCCGTCGGCGGCGACGAAGCGCAAAGTCTCGGGCTGCTCGGCATACCAGTGGAGCGCACCCTTCTCGCCGAACACCTGCAGCGTGAAGCCGAGGCGTTCGCCGATGGCAACCTGCGAGGAGGCGAGCACACCTGAGGCGCCGCCGGCGAAGCGCATCAGGATATTGGCGTCATCGTCGAGCGCACGGCCGGGCACATGGGTGCGGACATCGGCGACGATCTCGCTGACCGTGTCGCCGGTGACATATTCGGCGAGGTGGAAGGCATGGGTGCCGATATCGGAGATGCAGCCGCCCGCGCCCGAGCGCGAAGGATCCATCCGCCAGGCGGCGCGCGGGTTGCCGGCCTGTTCGAGCGGGTTGGCGAGCCAGCCCTGGTTGAAGCTGACGACGACCTTGCGCACCGCGCCGAGCATGCCCGAGGCGACGCGCGCGCGAGCCTCACGGATGATCGGGAAGCCCGAATAGGTGAAGGTGAGCGCGTAGAGGCTGGCGCTGCCGGCAAGTGCGTCGCGCAGCTGCTCGGCCTCGGCCAGCGTCGCGGTGGCCGGCTTGTCCGACATCACGTGCAGCCCGGCTTCGATCGCGGCGAGCGCGGCGGGGAGGTGGAGATGGTTGGGCGTGGCGATCGCCAGCACCTGAATACCATCGGCACGCGCGGCTTCCGCGGCGATCATCTCGGCGTGGTCGGCATAGCAGCGATCGGGGGCGACGCCGTAATTGGCGCCCGCGGCGCGCGAACGCTCGGGGTCGCTCGAAAAGGCGCCGGCGACCAGCTCGAACCGCCCGCTCAGATGTGCGCCAAGGTGGTGCATCGGGCCGATGAACGAGCCGATTCCGCCGCCCACCATGCCCAGCCTGATCTTCGCCATCACGCGACTCTCCTATCCTGTGTTCTAATTTAGTTTAGCGCTAAACTAAAATGGGCAACCTTGTCAACCGTGGCGGGGCTGGCTTGTTGTGCTACATGGGCTGGAAATAGAGTCGCGATGCCCACCGGGAATCAGGAACGGAGCAGGATGGCGCGGCGACGCGGCAGTACAGGCGTAACAATCCAGGCGGTGGCGGAGCGCGCCGGCACCTCGACGATGACGGTGTCGAACTTCCTTAACGGCACCGGCAAGATGGGAGACGCGACGCGCGAACGGGTGCGCGAAGCGGTCGATGCGCTTGGCTACAAGCCCAATGCCGCCGCCCGTGCGCTGGCAAGTGCCGGCGCGGCACGGATCGGGCTGGTCTACGCCAATCCGCAGAATGCTTTCCTCAGCGCGATGCTCGTCGGCACGCTGCATGCGACAGCGAAGCGGGGCGCGCAGCTGATGGTCCAGCATGGTGGCGATGGCGAGTATGAAGTGCTTGCCGAGTCGCTGCGGGGGCTGGTGCGCAGCGGGGCGAATGCGTTGCTGTTGCCGCCGCCCTATTCGGAGATCGTCGTGGGGCGCCCGATCCTGGATGAGCTCGACGTGCCGATCGCAGTGGTCGCGGCGGGGCGGCCGATGCCCGGCATGGTCACCGTGCGTGTCGACGATCGCGCGGCTGCACAGGCGATGACCGAATTGCTGATCGCCCAGGGGCATCGCCGGATCGGCTTTATCGGCGGCCCGGAAAGCCACGGCTCCACCGCCGGGCGGCGCCAGGGCTATCTGGATGCCTTGCAGGCGCATGGTATCGCGCAGGAACCCGAACTGCTGGTCGCGGGCGACTTCAGCTTCGAATCGGCATTGGATGCCGGCGAGCGGCTGCTCGAGCTTGCTGACCCGCCCAGCGCGATCTTCGCTGCTAATGACGACATGGCCGCCGCGGTCATCTCGCTGGCGCATCGCCGCGGCCTGCGCATTCCCGAGAAGCTGGCGATCGCCGGCTTCGACGATACGCCGATCGCCGTGAAATCATGGCCGCCGCTGACCACGATCCGCCAGCCGATCGCCGAAATGGCGGAGCGGGCGACCATGGCGCTGACTACGCGAATCGCCGGTGGCGACTCGATGGACGAGGAGGATGTGCTGGTCGGTTTCACGCTGGTCGAGCGCGGAACCACCGGCATTCTTTCCCGCGACTGAGGCGCGCGGTCGCCGCCGGCCCTGAGGGGCGATGCGACCAAAATGGCACAATCCCGACACCGAATGCCCAATCCGCATTGGGCAACGCATTCCGTTATTGACAATGCGTCCGGAAAGTTTCAGCAGAGGCTAGATTTAGCGCTAAGGCAAGTTGCCAAGGCGACTAAACAGGAGCTTGGTCGCAAGGTCGCGTCGCTCCTTAGGAGAACAAGGCGAACCGCATAGCGGTCGCTGCTGTGGGAGGAACTGATGAGCGTCTCTAACATGAAGCTTAAGTGCGGCATCAGCGCTACGGCCCTGGTTGCGGCGGCGATGCTGCTGCCCGGCGCCGCGTTCGCGCAGGAAGCTGCCGCGCCGGCCGAGACCGCGCAGGAAGCACCGGCCGCGGAAGCCTCGATGGAAGGCGAGATCATCGTCACCGCGAACAAGCGCAGCGAGCGCCTGGTCGAAGTGCCGGTCGCCGTCACCGCAGTGAGCGCCGATACGCTGTCGAGCGCGCAGATCAACGACACTGCCAGCCTCACCCGCGCAGTGCCGTCCCTCCAGTTCCAGCAGGGCAACAACCCCGGCAATAGCGGCTTCCGTATCCGCGGCGTCGGCACCCAGTTGTTCAGCCTTGGCGTTGAATCGGCAGTGGGCGTCGTGGTCGACGGCGTTGTCGCCCCGCGCCAGGCGCAGGGCTTCAGCGATCTCGCCGATCTCGAGCGCGTCGAAGTGCTGCGCGGCCCGCAGGGCACGCTGTTCGGCAAGAACGCGACTGCCGGCGTGATCAACATCGTCACCGCCCGCCCGTCCAAGACGCTCACCGGCAATGTCGAGGCGACGATCGCCGAGCATAACGAGTATCGCGTCAAGGGTTCGATCAGCGGCCCGATCAGCGACACGCTGCGCGCCCGGGTCAGCGGCTTCTACAACCATGTCGGCGGCTTCATCTACAACGCCGCCAAGGACGAGATGGTCAACGGCAATGAGAGCTGGGGCGCGCGCGGCAAGCTCGAATGGGATGCCGCTCCGAACCTCACCTTCCTGCTGACCGGCGACTATCGCGAGAACAACGCCGAGTGCTGCTCGCGCGTGCCGGTGTCGATTGTCACCCCGGCGATGAAGACGCTGCTCGGCTCCTCGATCGTCGCGTCGCCTGAGAATCGCACGATCTCGAACGACAATCTGAGCTATTACCGCACCAAGTCGTCGACCGTGTCGCTGCAGGGCGACTGGGATCTCGGCCCGGCCACGCTGACCTCGATCACCGCCTGGCAGTACTATCGCCAGAACGACCAGTTCGAGCCCGACCAGATCGCCTCGCAGCCGGTCCGCTATGTCGGCGCCTTCCCCTACTCGGCGTGGAACAACAACTCGTCGCACCTCGCCTACAACAACTATTCGCAGGAAATCCGCCTCGGCTCGAACGGCAGCAGCGACTTCACCTATGTCGTCGGCGCCTTCTACAACCGTCTCGACCTCGATCGCTCGCTGAACCGCCGCCGCGAGCGCTGTGCCGCCGGCACGCTGGGCCAGGCCTGCACTGTGACCAGCGCCGACTCGTCGGGCTTCAACGGCAACTTCAAGAGCGACAACTACGCGCTGTTCGGCCAGATCGACTGGCGCGTGGCGGGTGGCCTGCATGTGATCGGCGGCCTGCGCGGCCAGTATGAGAAGCAGACTGTCACCGGCCGCGTCTTCGGCCCGCTGGTTGCCGGCGATGCGCTGTTCCCGGGCATCACGGTCAACAGCGGCACCCGCTCGCGCGACGATACCGCGTTCACCGGCAAGGCCGGCCTGCGCTACGAGTTCAATCGCAACCTGCAGGTCTATGGCAGCTATACCCGCGGCTATAAGGCGTTCGCGCTCGATATCGACGCGCAGACCCGGTACGACACGCAGAACGGCATCGCGCCGGAGCATGTAAATGCGTATGAGCTGGGCGCCAAGTGGATCGCCCCGGGCGGCAAGTTCGACGTCAACGCCGCATTGTTCCGTTCGGACTTCACTGATCTGCAGGTGCAGGCGCTGGTGAACGATCCGGCGGCGGGCACCTTCATCGCGGTGCTCGGCAATGCCGGCAAGTCGCGCTCGCAGGGCTTCGAAGTGGAAGCGAACTTCCATCCCTCGAGCGAGCTCTCGATCGCGGCGAACTTCACCCTGGTCGACGCCACGATCGACGTGCCGGGGCAGAGCTGCCCGCTGCAGACCGCATCGACGGGCACCTTCTCGTCCAACTTCCCGACCAACACCTGCTATGTCCGCAGCACGACCGTGAACGGCAGCACCGTCCTGTCGGGTGCGATCATGGACGTGGTTGGCGGCAATCTGCCGGCTACCCCGCGCTACCGTGTCGGCGTGACGCCGCGCTACGAGCATGACTTCGGCTCGATCGCGACCTTCGCCCAGATCAGCCTGAACTATCAGAGCGAGACCGGCTTCGCGCTCAACCAGGATCCGCTGCTCACCCAGCAGGGCTATGCGATCGTCGATGCGAGCGTGGGCATCCACACCAGCGACAACAAATATGGCGTGACGATGTTCGTCCGGAACCTGTTCGACCAGACCTATTACACCCAGCTCAACCACGGGACGCTGCTGGCTAACGGCGCCAATCCCCGTGATCTGTGGGCGAACATCAGCAAGGACGCCGATCGGTATTTCGGCGCCACCTTCAGCGCCCGCTTCTAAGAGCCCCTCCTCCGGGCGGACCACCCCCTCTCTGGTCCGCCCACCCTTTTGTTTTCTCGCGTAACCGAGGACTGGCCGATGCTTCCCTTCGCCCTCCTCCTGCTTTCCGCCAATCCAGCGCCGGCCACCCCGGCGCCCCCGGCCGAGCGCCCGCGCGTGATCGTGCTCAGCGACATCGGCAACGAGCCCGACGATTCGGAATCGCTCGTCCGCTTCCTGCTCTACACCGACAGTTTCGACGTCGAGGGACTGGTCGCCACCACGTCTGTCTGGCAGCGCGACAAGGTCCAGCCGCAGCTGATGCGCGATCGGATCGATGCTTATGAAAAGGTGCGGCCGAACCTGCTGCGCCACTCCCCGAGTTATCCGACTGCCGACGCCCTGCGCGCCGTGCTGCGTTCGGGCCAGCCGAGCTACGGCATGGCCGGGGTCGGCAAGGGCAAGGACAGCGAAGCCTCGAAGCTGATCGTCCAGTCCGTCGATCGTGCCGACAAGCGGCCGGTCTGGGTGCTGCTCTGGGGTGGGGCAGTCGATCTGGCGCAGGCGCTCTGGCATGTCCGCGCTACCCGCAGCCCGGCGCAGGTCGATGCGTTCCTGGCCAAGCTGCGCGTCTATTCGATCTCCGATCAGGACGATGCCGGCCCCTGGGCGCGGCAGAACTTCCCGTCTTTGTTCTGGATCGCCAGCATCCATGGCTGGGGCCAGTACAACATGGCGACCTGGGCCGGCATCTCGAGCGACCGGCGCAATCCCGAGCAGTTTCCCGATCGCGAGGTCGTCACCGATCCCTGGCTGTCGCAGCATATTCGCCGCGGGCCGCTCGGCGCGCTCTATCCGCTGCCCGAATTCATCATGGAAGGCGACACGCCTTCCTTCCTCCATCTGATCCCCAACGGCCTCAACGATCCCGAACATCCCGAACAGGGCGGCTGGGGCGGCCGCTACATGCATGCCGGGCCGGACGGCGCCGGGCCGTTCGCCGATGTGAAGGATGTCTTCACCCGCGACGGGCGGATCTGGTCGGGCAATCAGGCATCGGTCTATCGCTGGCGCGCCGCCTTCCAGAACGACTTCGCCGCGCGGATGGCGTGGAGTGTCGATGCCAGGGCCAATCACGCGCCGGTCGTGGTCGCGCAGGGCGTTTCCGGCCTCGCCCCGGTGCGGATCAAGGCAAAGCCGGGCGAGACCGTGACGCTCGATGCGGCCGGCACAAGCGATCCGGATGGTGACGCGCTCGACTATCGCTGGTGGCAATATCGCGAAGTCGGCGGCATTCCCGGCCAGCCGGCAGTGGAGATCGCCGATGCCGCGAACGCCCGCGCCAGTTTCGTCGCGCCGGCGGTGAAGAAGCCGACCGAGCTGCATCTGATCCTCGAAGTGCGCGACCAGGGCACGCCCCCGATCACCCGCTATCGCCGTGTCATCGTGGAGGTTTCCCCCCAATGAATTCGTCCCGCCGCCAGCTGATGGGCGCCTTGCTCGCGACCAGTGCGCTCGCCGCCGCAAAACCCGGCTTCGCCAAGGCGCAGAAGCGGCCGAACATCGTGTTGATCGTGCTCGACGACACCGGCTATTCGGATTTCGGCTGTTTCGGCTCGGAGATCAAAACCCCGAATATCGATGCGCTCGCCGCCAATGGCCTGCGCTTCAACCATTTCGAGAGCAAGGCGATCTGCACCGCGACGCGGGCGGCGCTGCTGACCGGGCGCAACAACCACACGCTGGGTCTCGCGGACCTGCCCTCGGGCAAGTTCCAGCCGCCGGGCACCGGCAAGGATGCTGGCGACCTCGCGGCCAATGTCCAGCTGCTGCCCGAGGCGCTGCGCGCACGCGGCTATGCGACGATGGCGATCGGCAAATGGCATCTCGCCACCGAATTCCAGGACGGCAGCCCCGGCAACAACGCCAGCTGGCCGCGCCAGCGCGGGTTCGACTATTATTACGGCTTCATCAGCGGCTGGGCGGACCAGTATCGCCCCGATCTGGTCGAGAACAATGCGAAGATCGGCAAGCCGAGCGCGCCCGATTATCACTTCTCGGTAGACATCACCGATCGCGCCATCGCCAAGCTCGCCGAGAGCAAGGCCGCCGCGCCCGACAAGCCGCGCTTCCTCTATCTGGCCTATGGCGCGACGCACGCACCGATCCAGGTGCCGAAATCCTATATCGACGCCTATGCTGGCCAGTATGACAAGGGTTGGGACAAGGTCCGCGAAGACCGCTTCGCCCGGCAAAAGGCGATGGGCATCGTCCCGCCGGGCACCACCCTGCCACCGCCCAATGCCGGCGACGATGCATGGGATCCGCTCGATTCCGTAAAGAAGCGCGTCTATGCCCGCTTCATGGAGGCCTATGCCGGCTTCCTGACGCATACCGACGAGCAGATCGGCCGGCTGGTCTCCGCGCTCAAGGCGAGCGGCGAGTATGAGAATACCGTGTTCGTGCTGCTGTCGGACAATGGCGCCAGTGCCGAGCATGGCCAGACCGGCTCGATCGGCCAGCTCTATCCGCCCGTGCATCTGAACGCCGCCGAGCTGGCGACGCATATGGACGATATCGGCACCGCGCAGATCGGCATGCAGCGGCCCTGGGGCATGGCGAGCAACACGCCGTTCCGCCGCTACAAGTCCTGGCCCAATGCCGGCGGGGTGCGCACCCCGCTGATCGTCACCTGGGCGGGGCATCTGCCCGACAAGGGCGCGGTCCGCCGCCAGCGCATCGATGCAGTCGATATCGCGCCGACTCTGGTCGAGCTGGCCGGCGCGCGCTTCGATCCGGTGGTCGATGGCAAGACGATGATCCCGGTTGCCGGTGCCTCGGCGCGCAAGGCATTGTTCTCGGCTACCGCCCCCGATCCGCGCGCGACCCAGTTCTTCGAGCTGCGCGGCAACCGTGCGGTCCGCGCCGGCAAGTGGCGCGCGGTGGCGATCCACAAGCTCGGCACGCCGTTCGAGCAGGATCACTGGGCGCTCTACGACACCGACAAAGATTTCGCCGAAGCTGAAGACCTCTCGGGTCGCAATCCGAACAAGGTCTCGGAGCTCAAGGCGATATGGCAGCGGGAGGCGAGCCGCTACGGCGCCCTCCCGCTGTCAGAAGGTCCGGACTATGTCCGCAAGCTCGATCGCTACCGCGACGCGTTCCTGGGGGATTAGAAACATGGGCAAGCTTCGCCGCATCATCCTGTCCGGTTGCGCCGCCTTTGCCGGGGTGGCGCTGGCCGCGCCCGCGATCTCGGGGCCGACCGGCGCACCGGCGCCTGCTCAGGCGCAGGAAGCCCAGCAGCCCAACATCATCTTCGTGCTGGTCGATGATCTGCGCTTCGACATGATGGGCTTCCTCAATCCCGGGCTGAAGACGCCGAACATCGATTTCCTCGCGAAGAACGGCACCTATTTCCCCAATGCCGTGGTCACCTCGTCGCTGTGCAGCCCCAGCCGCGCGACGATCCTGACCGGCCAGACCGCGCGCAACCACGGCGTGGTCGACAATAACAACAGCTCGGAAGACGGGCTGGTCTTCTTCCCCTCCTATTTGCAGAAGGCCGGCTATCAGACTGCGTTCTTCGGCAAATGGCATATGGGCTTCGACACCGATGCCCCGCGCCCCGGCTTCGACAAATGGGTGAGCTTCAAGGGGCAGGGCACCTATTTCCCGACCGAGCGGCTGAGCCCGGCGCAGCTCGCCGCGGGCGAGCGCCAGATGCTCAATGTCGACGGCAGGGAGGTGAAGCGCACCGGCTACATCACCGACGAGCTGACCGATTATACGATGGACTGGCTGGAGAAGGGGCGGGACAAGACCAAGCCGTTCTTCGTCTATCTGAGCCACAAGGCGGTGCATTCCGATGCGATGCCGCCCGAGCGCTACAAGACCCAGTATAGCGACCTCGAGATCAAGCTGCCCGACACGATGGCGAACACGCCGGAGAACAATGCGGGCAAGCCGCTCTGGGTGCAGAACCAGCGCAACAGCTGGCACGGCGCGGACAATCCGTACACGGGCAAGCCGAACCTGACCGAGCGGGTGCGCGACATCTACCGCACGCTCTCGCCGGTGGACGACAGCCTCGGGCGCATCCTCGCCTATCTCAAGAAGAACAAGCTCGAGAAGAACACGATGATCGTGTTCTATTCGGACAATGGCTTCCTGATCGGCGACCATGGCCTGATCGACAAGCGCAACGCCTATGAGCCGTCGGTGCGTGTGCCGATGGTGGTGTACGCGCCGGGGCTGGGCGTGGCGAAGGGGGCGACCAACCCTGCCCTGGTCCGCAACCTCGATCTCGCGCCGACCTTCCTCGATGCCGCGCATGCCGCGAAGCCGAAGCAGATGGAGGGCACCAGCTTCCTCGGTCTCGCCGAGGGCAAGGTGAAGCTGGCCGACTGGAAGCCCAGCGACTTCGTCTACGAATATTATTGGGAATGGACCTTCCCCCAGACGCCGACGACCTTCGCGATCGAGCGCAACCGGGTGAAGTACATCCAGTATCACGGCGTATGGGACACCGAGGAGCTGTACGACCTCGCCAAAGACCCCGACGAGCGCCACAACCTGATCGACGATCCGGCCTATTTCGATGCGAAGGTCACGCTGCGCAAGGCGCTGTTCGCGCAGCTCGCGAACAACAAGGGCCAGCACGCCGTGCCCTATACCGAGAAGACCAGCCCCGGCGTGGTCTATCGGGTCGAGGGCGGCGCGCACGCCGCCGATTTCCCGGCCGGCTGGTACAAGCCCGCCGATCTGCCGACCAAGATGAACAATGTCTTCCCGGACAGCCCCGCCAAGAACAAGGCGAATGCTGACGGAAAGCCCTATTTCCCCCAGAAGCCGGAATGACCATGACCGCAGCTACCGCCGCCGCCCCCGACACCGCGCCCTGGCCGGCCAGGACCACCGCTTGGTATGTCGCGATCCTGCTGATGCTGGCCAACACGCTGGCCTTTGTCGATCGCCAGGCGATGGCGCTGCTGGTGCAGCCGATCAAGGCGGACCTGCAGATCAACGATACGGCGATCAGCCTGCTCTACGGGCTGAGCTTTACCCTGTTCTACGTCGCGGTGGGCATCCCGATCGCGCGCATCGCCGACCGGTCGAACCGCCGCAACATCATCGCCGGCGCGATCTTCGTGTGGAGCGTGGCAACCAGCCTGTGCGGCCTCGCGCGCTCCTTCGCCGGGCTGTTCGCGGCGCGGGTGATGGTCGGCGCGGGCGAGGGCGGGCTGACCCCGGCGGCCTATTCGATGCTCTCCGACTATTTCCCCAAGGAGAAGCTGCCCGCCGCGATGGGCGTCTACCAGATCGGCCTGTACCTCGGCGGCGCTTCGGCGCTGATCATCGGCGGCCTGATCTCCACCGTGATCCCGCCCGCCTCAACGGTGATGGTGCCGATCTTCGGGGCGATGAAGGGCTGGCAGATCGTCTTCCTGCTGCTTGGTCTGCCCGGCATCGTCCTCACCGGCCTGATGCTGACGATCCGCGAGCCGCTGCGCCGCGGCGCGGCGGTGGCGCAGGAGAAGGTGCCGCTGTCCGAGCTGTTCGCGCATATCGGTGAGCGCAAGGGCGCCTATATCGGCATCACCCTCGGCTTCGCGCTGATGATCTTCATCGGCAACGGCACCTCGGTGTGGATCCCCGCCTTCCTCCAGCGCACCTTTGGCTGGACCACCGCGCAGGTCGGCAGCCATTACGGGCCGATCGTGTTCCTGTGCGGCACCAGCGGTGCGCTGGTTGGCGGGTTCGTCGCGTCGAAGCTGCGCGCAGTCGGGCGCTCGGACGCCAGCCTCAAGGCCTCGCTGTTCGGTTTTGTCGCGCTGGTACCGATCACCATCGCCTTCCCGCTGATGCCGACTGCGACCGGCGCGCTGGTGCTGATCGGCCTGATGAACTTCTTCGCCGGGTTCAACTTCGGCGGCGGCCTCGCCACCCTGCTCGAGATGACGCCCAACCGGATGCGCGCGCTCGTCTCCGCCTTCTACATGCTCACGATCAACCTGATCGGCGCGGCGCTTGGTCCCACGGCGATTGCGCTGTGCACCGATTACTGGTTCGCCGATCCGCAGAAGCTGCCGGAAGCGATCGCATTGGTCGCCGGGTTCGCTTCACCACTTTCCGTGCTTGCACTGTGGCTTGGCATGCGTAGCTATCGCAAGCAAATGGGGCAGGGCGCCGCATAAGGGAGCAAGCAGGGGGTAAATGGCACGGGCACGACGCAAGGGGACGGGCGTCACCATCCAGACGGTAGCCGAGCATGCCGGCGTATCGGCGATGACGGTGTCCTATGTCGTCAACGGCACCGGGCGGGTGAGCGCCGCCACGCGCGAGAAGGTGCTCGAATCGGTGCGTGCGCTGGGGTACCAGCCCAATGTCGCGGCGCGCTCGCTGGCTAGCGCCGCCACCTGCCGGATCGGCATCGTCTATCAGAATTCGCAGAACGCGTTCCTGAGCGCGATGCTGGTCGGCGCGCTCAACGCCACCTCGCGGCTCGGCGCCGAGCTGATGATCGGCAAGGTCGAGGGGCCGGTGATGGCCGAGACCGAGCGCGCGATGCGGCTGCTGGTGCGCGGCGGGGCAAGTGCGATCCTGCTGGCGCCGCCCTATGGCGAGCTGGTCAGCGGGAGTGGACTGATCGCCGAACTCGGCGTGCCCGTCGCGGCGGTGGCGCATGGCGGCGAGCTGCCCGACATGGCAACGATCGGCGTCGATGACCGTGCCGCCACCCGCGCGATGGCCGAGCGGCTGATCGCCCGCGGGCATCGCCGGATCGGCTTCGTCACCGGCCCGCAGAGCCATGATTCGAGCCCCTTGCGCCTCGCCGGCTTCCGCGACGCAGTGACGGCTGCCGGGCTGCCCTGGGACGATAGCCTGATCCAGCCGGGCCGCTTCACCTTCGAATCCGGACTGGAGGCAGGCGAGGCACTGCTCGCGCTGGCCAAGCCGCCGACCGCGATCTTCGCCTCGAACGACGACATGGCCTCGGGCGTCTCCGCCGTCGCCCATCGCCGCCGCCTGCGCATTCCCGAGGATATCGCAGTGGCCGGGTTCGACGATGCCCCGATCGCCGTGAAGATCTGGCCGTCGCTCTCCACCGTGCGTCAGCCGGTCGAGCTGATCGGCGAGCGCGCGACCGAATTGCTCGTCGCCCGCGTTACCGGGCGTGACGATTTCGGCGACACCCAGTCGATCCGCATGCCCTTCGACGTGCTCGAACGCGAATCCACCGCTTTCGATCGCTGAACACGACTTTTAAGGTGCTGAAATGACGGAAAACACAGAGGGCGAGGCCGACAAGCGCCGGCGCGGGATCCAGTCGGTCGAGATCGGGCTGGGCGTGCTCGAGGCGCTCGCGGCGCTGGGCGAGGCATCGACCCTGGGCGCGATCGCCCAGGCGAGCGGCCTGTCGGGTCCGCAGACCCACCGCTATCTCGCCAGTCTCACCGCGGCAGGGATGACCCAGCAGGACCGCACCACCGGCCGCTATGATCTCGGCCCGGCCGCGCTCAAGCTCGGGCTGAGCGCACTCGCGCGCACCGATGCATTCCGCGTCGCCGACACCGCGATCGAAGCGTTCGTCCGCGAGACCGGCCGCACCGTCCAGGTCGCAGCCCTCGGCCCGCAGGGGCCGACGGTGGTACGCTGGCATATGGGCCGCCCGGCGGTGATGACCTCGTTCGGCGTCGGCGCGGTGCTGCCTCTGCTCTATTCGGCGACTGGCCACATCTTCCTCAGCTTCATGCCCGACGTCGAGATCGACCCGCTGCTCGATCGCGAACTGCCCGACAGCGACATGACCCGGGCCGACGTCGAAGCGATCCGGAAGCGCGTCCGCGCCGATGGCCGCGCCTATGTCGAAGGCACGGTGATCCCCGGCCTGCGCGCTGCCGCCTTCCCGATCTTCGACCTGCAGGGCCGCGCGATCCTCAGCGCCACTGCGCTCGTCCCCGGTGCCTACAAGGCCGACGACAGCGGCATGGTGCTCGACAAGCTTGCCGCCGCCTGCCGCGAGGTCAGCGAAAGCCTCGGCTGGAGCGGATAATTCATTTGACATAAGACAATCAATTGCCCGATGGATAACGGGTGCGGCGCTCCCCTCTATGCGCCGCACACCTCTATTCGTGAGTATCCCGGGCATGACTCTCGCCAATGATCAGCGGACCCAGCTTGAAGCGCTGTACGAGGAGATGGCGCCCGCGCACCTGACGCCGCTGTGGGAATCGCTCGCCGAGCTGGTCCGCCCGCAGCCCAAGTCGCCAGCTCGGGTCCATCGCTGGTCCTATGACGAAGCCCGCGATTATCTGCTGCGCGCCGGCGACCTGATCTCCGCCGAACAGGCCGAGCGCCGCGTGCTGATCCTCGAAAATCCCGGGCTCGAAGGCCAGTCGGCGGTCGTGCCCAGCCTCTATGCCGGGCTTCAGCTGATCCTGCCGGGCGAAGTCGCCCCCGCGCACCGTCACGCCCAGTCGGCGCTCCGCTTCGTGATGGAAGGCGACGGCGCCTTCACTGCAGTGGACGGCGAAAAGGCGATCATGCGCCCGTTCGATCTGGTGCTGACGCCCGGCTGGCAATGGCATGACCACGGCAACCCCACCGACAAGCCGATGATCTGGCTCGACGGCCTCGACATCCCGACCGTCCGCCATTTCGATGCGAGCTTCGCCGAGAAGGGCGAGGACAAGGTCACGCCCGAGACGGTGAAGCCTGGCGACACGCTGGCGCGCTATGGCCATAATATGCGCCCGCTGCGCGGCTCGCTGGCCGATCGCCGCCCGTCGCACCAGCCGCTGTTCCACTATCCCTATGCCGAATGGCGCCCGGCGCTCGATACGATGGCGGCATCGGCGGAGATCGATCCGCATCTCGGCCACGCGCTCGAATTCCTCAATCCGGCCAATGGCGGCCCGGTGATGGCGACGATCGCCGCGCATGTTCGCCTGCTGCCCGCCGGCTTCGAGACGCGCCCGCGCCGCAGCACCGACGGTACTGTGTTCGTCGTGGTAGAAGGCACCGGCACCGCGGTGATCGAGGGCAAGGAAATCGCGCTCAACCCGCGTGACATCTTCACCGTGCCGTCGTGGCACGAGCTTCGCCTGCAGGCGGGCAGCACGCTGGTGCTGTTCGGCTATTCGGACAAGGCCGCGCAGGAGAAGCTGAACCTCTACAAGGAGCAGAATTCGTGACGACTCTCTTCGCCCCCCAGGATCCGGTTCTCGCCGCGACCACCGACGGCAACCAGTTTCCCGTCCGCCGCGTCTTCTGCATCGGCCGCAACTATGCCGCGCACGCCCGTGAAATGGGCCGCGATCCCGATCGCGAGCCGCCCTTCTTCTTCACGAAGTGGGCCGAGACCGTAGTGCCGACCGGCACGACCGTCGCCTATCCGAGCGAGACTGCGAACTTCCATTATGAGGCCGAGCTGGTGCTGGCGATCGGCAGGGGCGGGCGCAACATCGCCGCCGCCGATGCGCTCGACCATGTCTATGGCTATGCCACCGGCCTCGACATGACCCGCCGCGACCTCCAGCTCGAGGCGCGCGAAAAGGGCCGTCCGTGGAGCACCGGCAAGAATGTCGAGCAGTCCTCGCCGCTCGGCCTGATCCATCCCGCCAGCGAGACCGGCCCGTTCGAGAGCGGCAGCATCAAGCTGACCGTGAACGGCGAAGTGAAGCAGGATGCGGACCTCAACGAGCTGATCTGGGACGTGCCCGATGTGGTCGCCTATGTCTCGCGCTTCTACCGGCTGGAGCCGGGCGACCTGATCTACACCGGCACTCCGGCCGGCGTCGGTGCGGTGGTCGAGGGCGACGAGGTCGTGGTGTCGATCGCGGGCCTGAGCGACTGCGTGATCAAGGTGGGTGCGCCCGCCCGTGACTGATGCGGCGACGCTGCACGGCTATTTCCGCTCGGGCGCATCCTACCGGGTGCGCATCGCGCTGAACCTGAAAGGCATCGGATATGCCGATGCCTTTCATCACCTGCGCAAGGGCGAGCAGAACACACCGGAATATCGTGCGCTCAACCCGCAGGGGCTGCTCCCCGCGCTGGAGATCGGCGGCGCGGTGCTCACCCAGAGCCTCGCGATCATCGAATATCTGGATGAAGTCCATCCGGAACCCGCGCTGCTCCCCGCCGATCCGGTGGCGCGCGCCAAGGTCCGCGCCTTTGCCCAGGTGATCGCCTGCGACACGCATCCGGTGCAGAACCTCAAGGTGCTCGCGAACCTGCGCGCACTCGGGCTCGACGAGGCACAGGTCAATGCCTGGGCGGCGAAGGTGATCGTCGACGGGCTCGATGCCTGCAACACGCTGATCGCCGACACCGCCGGCAGCTATTGCTTCGGCGATACGGTGAGCCTGGCGGACCTGTTGCTGGTGCCGCAGCTGGTCAATGCCCGGCGCTTCGGCGTCGATCTGCAGCATTGGCCGAAGCTGCTCGAGATCGAGCGTGCCTGCCTGGCGCTCGATGCGTTTCAAAAGGCGGCGCCGGAGAACCAGCCCGACGCCGAATGAGCTGACCCGAACACGGGCGGTAACTTGGGAGAATAGGATGACCGGATTTTCGCTGAACCGCCGTGCGCTGATCGGCGCGGCTGGATCGACCTTTCTGGCGAGCCTTGCCGCCCGGGCGCAGGTGCCGGGCGGCTCGCGCCCGAACCTGATCCTGTTCTTCCCGGATGAGATGCGGGCGGATTCGCTGGCTTGCTACGGCAATCCGGTCACCCGCACTCCGGCCTTCGATCTGCTGGCGAAGCAGGGCACGCGCTTCGCCAATTGTCATGTCCAGACGCCGATATGTGCAGCCTCGCGCTGTTCGATGCTCACCGGCCTGCCGACCAGCGCGACCGGGCATCGCGGCTTCAGCGATCTGATCCAGCCCGACGAGCCCAATCTGTTCCGCACGCTGCGCGAAGGCGGCTACGACACCTATTTCTTCGGCAAGAACGATGTCCTCGCGCCCGAGACCTTCGCGCGCAGCCTGACCGATTGGGCCGATCCGCCCGCGCCGGGTGCGGCGCCGGGCGACCATGCCCCGGGCGCGCGGCGCGGCAAGCTCGACGGGCCGACGACGATGCTGCTGCCGGCGACCGGCGATCGCCGCGCCACCAGTGACTATGGGATCATCCGTCGCGCGATCCAGGTGATCGAGCGCCGCGAGCAGGACCGGCCCTTCTGCCTGTTCCTGCCGGTCTTCCAGCCGCATCCCCCCTATCATGCGCCGGACGGCTTTCAGGACATGTACAAGCCCGGCGACCTGCCGCCGCTGATCCCGCCGGGCACCAGGGGCCGTCCGGCCTATCATGCTGCGATCCGTGACAAATACCGTCTGAACGAAGTGGACGACGCGGTGCTGCGCCAGGTCCGCGCGACCTATTATGGCCAGGTCTCCTATACCGACTGGCTGCTCGGCGAGCTGATGGAGGCGCTGGAGCGCACCGGCCGCGACAAGGATACCGCGCTGATCGCCAGCTCGGATCATGGCGATTATGCCGGCGATTACGGGCTGGTCGAGAAATGGCATGGCGGGCTCGAAACCTGCCTCACCCATGTGCCGATGATCGGGCGCATCCCCGGCGGCGTTGCCGGCCATGTCGCCACCGGCATGACCGAGCTGTACGACGTGCTGCCGACCTTCCTCGATCTCGCCGGCCTGTCGTCGAACCACACCAATTTCGCCCGTTCGATGATGCCGCAACTGCGCGGTGGGCAGGGCGATGCCAACCGCGCCGCCTTCACCGAGGCGGGGATGAACATCTACGAGCCCCAGGCCTTTGATTCGCCCTCGGGCGGGCTCTATGCGCGCAAGTCCGAACTGGCGGCGGAGCAGCCGGTGCTGGTCGGCCGTGCGGCCTCGGTGCGCACCCAGCGCTACACCTTCGTCCAGCGGCCGCAGGGGCTGAGCGAGCTGTACGATCGCCAGGCCGATCCGCAGGAGCTCAACAACCTGATCGGCCAGCGCAGCCACGCCAAGGTGCAGGACATGCTCGAGCGCCGTTTGCTCGACTGGTACATCAACACCACCGGTGTGCCCTCCGACCTGCGCAACAGCCGCGACGTCCCCAATTTCACCGCGCCGCTCGCCCCCAAGGGCGATGCCGCCGCTGCGAACGCCATCCTGGATAAGTGAGGCCGATGATGACCAAGTCCCTGCGCCTGCTCGCACTTCCGCTTATGGCAACGTTGTCGGCTGCCGCTGCCGCCGCGCCGAACGATCCGGCGCGTGTCGTCATCGCCTCGGGCCCGATCGAGGGCAGCGTCGAGGGCAAGACGATTGCGTTTCGCGGTATTCCCTATGCGTCCGCTCCGGTCGCGGATCTTCGCTGGCGTGCTCCGCAGCCGGTTTCGCCCTGGACGCAGGTGCGGAACACGAAGGATTTCGCGCCGGTCTGCATGCAGCAGATGATCCCGATGGACGAGCCGCAGTTAACTTCCGCGTCCGAAGACTGTCTGTTTGTGAACGTTTGGAAGCCCGCCGTATCGACGGCGAAGGCCCGCCCGGTGATCGTCTGGATCCATGGCGGCGGCCTGATGAACGGGGGCAGTGCCTCCAAAATCTTCGACGGCGCAACCTTTGCAAATGACGGCTTCGTAACCGTCACGCTGAACTACCGCCTCGGCCGCTTCGGCTTCTTCGCTCACCCGGCCCTGACCGCCGCCAAGGAAGGGCCGACCGGCAATTTCGGCTTCATGGACCAGATCGCCGCGCTGAAGTGGGTGCAGGCCAATATCGCCAAATTCGGCGGTGATCCCAAGCAGGTAACCGTGGTCGGCGAATCGGCCGGCGGCATCTCGATCCTCACCCTGATGGGTTCACCCGCGGCCAAGGGGCTGTTCGCCCGCGCGGTGGTGATGTCGGGCGGCGGCCGCAGCCTGCTCGCCCCCAAGACGCTGCCCGAGGCCGAGCGCTTCGGCGAGAATTTCGCCCGCAGTACAGGCATTTCCGCGACCGGGCCGGCGGCGCTGGCGCAGCTGCGCGCGCTCCCCGCTGCGACGGTTTCCGACGGCGTGTTCATGGCGATCGGCAAGGTGCCGGGCGGCGACACCTATGTCGGCGGCGGCATGATCGACGGCACGATAATCACCGGCGCGACCGAGGACATCTTCCGCGCCGGCAAGCAAGCCAGGGTGCCGCTGATCGTCGGCGCCACCTCCGACGATGCCCCGATCGGCGCCCGCCCAGGTGACAAGGACACGCTGTTCGCTGCCTTTGGCGCGGAACAGGCTGCAGCGCGCGCCGCCTATGACCCCGACGGCACACTCGATGCGGATGCGGTGCGCCGCGCAATGGCCCGCGACCGCGCCTTCCTCGAGCCTTCACGGTTTATCGCGACCTCGGTAGCGCGCACTGGGCAGCCGGTCTGGTTGTACCGCTTCTCCTATGTCGCCCAGTCGCTGCTACCATCGCCGGGTGCGCGCCATGCCAGCGACGTGCCCTATATGTTCGGCACGGTGGCGGCGCGCTATGGCGACAAGCTCGCGCCGCGCGATGTGCAGCTCTCCGACACCTTCCACGCCTATGTCGAGAATTTCGCACGGGGCGGCAATCCGAACGGGAAGGGCTTGCCGGCCTGGGCACCATTCCACGCCGGCGACAAGACGCTGCTCGACCTTGCGATGGACGGCCAGGCGCGGATGACCCGGGATCCCTTTGCTGCGCGGCTCGACGTCACGGAAGGCCTGGCGGTGCAGCGCTAGCCGCCCGATGCGGCGCGCTTGCGTGGCCCGCATGCCCCAGCTGGGAACGGGTCATCGCATCCGCTTGCGCAACGCGCGATAGCGCCGCTGCGCTTCCGGCAGCCCGGGTTCCGCCGGCCCGGTGTCATAGGGCATGACCTGTCCGCCCTTCGATCCGACATTGGGCGTGTAGATCCATAGCGTACCCCCGCGCGACCGACTGGCCTCACGATACAGGTAAAGTGCAGTAGGCCAGTCCTGTCGCGGGCCGCTGCTCTCTTCGAGCAGGATGCCGAGTTGAAGCTGTGCTTGCTTGTCGCCCGTCCGCGCAGCGCGGGCCAGTTCGCGGAGCACGGGGTTCGGCGTGGTGATCAGCGCCTCGACTCCCTGTGCCCCACGCGTGCAGCCGCCGAGAATCGACAGGGCAAATCCGGCCGCCACCACCCACGGGCCGTGCCGGAACCAGGAAGGCAGCATTGTCGAGCGCACTCTGTTCACTCCCTTAATGTTTCCCGGTTCGGCCGCTGCCCGATGGCGAGCTTCGGGCAGGGGGTGGACAAAGTGAACTGGCATTTAGATCCGGAATGGCGTCGCGGGCCGCCGTGATAGCCCATTGCCTGCGGAGACACTGCCAGCGCTGGAGGGCGGGAGACGAGAATTCATGGCCATTGATCGCAGCCGCAAAGAAAAATTCGAAAAAGCCATTGACGCCCCCCGATTCGCAGCATAGATGACGCCTCCACCGACGGGGTGCTCCTCACTGGAACGCTTCGGAGGTCAGCAAAAGCAAGGCGCATGGGTCGCCCTTCAAAAGAGGGGTTAGACGGTGCGTCGGTTTTTGTCGCTCTTTGACATAGTGATTTTGATGAAGGGACATGTGGGCGGCGGCCCCGGGTCTTGTGGCTTCTAGGCGCAAGAAACTCGGACAAACCAAGCC